>JAESGS010000006.1_pt1 | contig 1088675 bp, 1016 predicted proteins | sample 9269761 | NCBI WGS metagenome assembly JAESGS01 (sample SAMN15741799, study PRJNA653493) | algae metagenome | isolation source: Cyanosarcina radialis HA8281-LM2 and co-occurring heterotrophs from damp... | place: USA: Makauwahi cave, Hawaii | collected 2011-01-06 | reverse complement strand
CTGTCAGCCGGATGCGGTCTAGAACGCATGTTGCTGATGAAAGGCGCGGCGGGGTAGTGAAGAGCTACTCAATCGCACACGGTCGGCGCGGCAGGGAGTGGTGGTTTCCGTAAAGGACCGAACACCCTCAAGCGTCAGGAACCGGATATGGCTAGCTGGATGCCCTCAAGGCTCCGGCGATGCCCCGTCCTTCATGGGCGGCGCTGCATGGAATTGGGAACCTTGTCCCGCAGCGAAGTGTCCGGTGCCTTATGAAGGCGGCCCGCAGACAGTGTCTGGCGGAACAAGCGGGCCTTAATCCACCAACTCCGTCAGCCGGTAGCCAGCTCCCGCTACGCTACCGCGCCGACCGTCTTTCCCCCGCGTCCAATAGGTGCGCGCAAATGCTGTAGGAAATTATCTTGCGCCTGTTGGAAATGTAGGGCGACACCAACTCAACGCGTCTTCACATAACTTCCCGGCGCTGATTCGAGCGCCCTTAATTTTCCCTCGCCGGGGATGCGTGCACCTTTTGCTGCAACCTGCTTGTCGCCATGGGCTCTTAGCCAGTTGTTCCAGTCGGGCCACCAGCTGCCCTTGGTTTCGGTCGCGCCCTCGATGAACTCGTCGAGCGAGGCGGGCTTGGCATCATTTGTCCAATATTGATATTTTTGCTGCACAGGTGGGTTAACCACCCCTGCAATGTGGCCGCTTCCCGCAAGCACAAATCTGACCGGGCCTGTGAAATGGTCTTGCAGTTTCCAGACGCTTTCCGCCGGCGCGATATGATCTTCGCGCCCGGCCTGAATATAGGTTGGGGTCTTGACCTTGGTGAGATCGATCGGCGTGTCCAACGCCGACAGTGCGCCTGCCACGACGAGCTTGTTGTCGCGATACAGGTCGCACAGATATTCACGGTGCCATTTCGCCGGCAAGTTCGTGACGTCGCCATTCCAGTGGAGCAGGTCGAATGCGGGATATTCCTCACCCAGCAGATAATTTTTGACCACAGTCGACCAGATCAGATCCTTGCCGCGCAGCATGTTGAAGGTGAGCGCGAGGAAGCGTCCGTCGAGATAGCCCTGAGGCGCGGCCAGCGCTTCGATCATCTGGAGTTGATGGTCGTCGATAAAATTCAGCAATTCGCCGCCGCGGCTGAAGTCGACCTGGGCGGTGAAAAAGGTCGCGCTTCGTACCTTGTCCGCTTCGCCCTTCGCCGCCATGATCGCCAATGTCGCCGCAAGCGTGGTTCCAGCAACGCAATAGCCGATGGTATGAACATCATCGACCTTCAGCCCTTTGCGTACCGTATCGATCGCGTCGATCTGCGCGGCGATATAATCGTCCCAGATCACATCCTTCATCGAGCCGTCGGCGGATTTCCAGGAAACGACGAAAACCGTAATCCCCTGATCCACACACCATTTGATAAAGCTTTTCTCTGCGGTGAGGTCGAGAATATAGAAGCGGTTGATCCAGGGCGGAAAAATGATGAGCGGGGTTTCCAGTACCTTTTCGGTCGTCGGCTCATATTGCAGCAATTGATACAGCGGCGTCTGGTGCACGACCTTACCCGGCGTCGCCGCAATATTCTCGCCCAACCTGAACGCCTCCGGGTCGGTATGCGTTAACTGCCCCCGCTGCATGTCGCGCATCAGATGCTGCATCCCCGACATCAGGCTTGCACCTTTTGTCTCGACCGCCTTTTCCAGAGCGACGGGGTTGGTGAAGGGCGAGTTGGCGGGACTCATCGCCTCGACCACGGTGCGGATGGCAAAGCCGATCTTGGCTTTCTCTGCTTCCGGAATATTGTCGAGTTGCTCGGCTGCACCCAGCATGTAATCCGACATCACCTGATAGCTCTGTCGGACCAGGTCGAACACCGGATGCTCCCATTGTGGTCCAGCGAATCGCCGGTCCTTCGGATCGACCTTGTCCCGGCCCGCCTTCGCCAGCGGCGCAAGCACTTCGCCCCAGGCATCAAGCGCCTTTTGATAGGCGGTCAACGGATCGGCAGCCATCCCCGCCCCGTCGATCATTTTGGTGAACTGGTCGGGGTCCATGAACGGCGGGAGCTGCGGTGAATCGGCCATGACTTTCACATAAACCAAGCAGCGCTTTTGTCGAAGCTTCGTTTTATTGTGCAGTGCAACATGGACATTGCACGAAAAAGGGCGCAATGGGCGCGACATATGACATTTGAAAATATCCCGTCGCTTCTCGATGAAGCGCTTGCCGCCCGTGGTTATACAACACTGACGCCCGTACAGTCGGCCGTCATAGCGCCCGAGGCCGAGGGTCGCGACCTTATCGTGTCGGCGCAAACCGGATCGGGCAAGACCGTTGCCTTCGGTCTGGCGATGGCGCCACAAATATTGGACGGCGGCATGGTCAGCCTCGCCCGCGAACCCGCCGCGCTGATCATTGCGCCCACCCGCGAACTTGCCCTGCAGGTCAGCCGCGAGCTGATGTGGCTATATGGCAAAGCCGGGGTCCGCATCGCAACCTGCGTCGGCGGGATGGATGCCTCCAAGGAACGGCGCAATCTCTCGCAAGGTGCGCAGATTGTCGTGGGCACGCCAGGACGATTGCGCGACCATCTCGAACGCGGCGCGCTCGACCTCTCGGCATTGAAAGTCGCGGTCCTCGACGAGGCAGACGAAATGCTCGACATGGGTTTCCGTGAGGAGCTTGAGGAAATATTGAACGCGACGCCTGAAGGTCGCCGGACGCTGCTGTTTTCGGCGACCATGCCGAAGCCGATCGTCTCGCTCGCCAGGCGCTACCAAAATGATGCGCTGCGGATTTCAACCGTCGGCGAAGATCGCGGACATGGGGACATCAGCTATCAGGTTGTGACCGTTGCTCCGCCAGACATCGAAAATGCGGTGGTCAATCTGCTCCGCCTGCACGAAGCCGAAACCGCCATCCTGTTCTGCGCGACGCGGGAAAGTGTGCGCCATCTTTATTCGCGGCTGACCAACCGAGGTTTTAACGCGGTTGCACTCTCGGGCGAACATTCGCAGTCCGAGCGCAACCAGGCGCTGCAGGCGCTGCGTGACCGGCGGGCGCGAGTCTGCGTCGCCACCGATGTGGCGGCGCGCGGGATCGATCTGCCGAACCTGAGCCTGGTCGTCCATGTGGAGCTGCCCCGCGATGCCGAGGGGCTGCAGCATCGCTCGGGCAGGACCGGACGGGCAGGGAAAAAGGGCACGGCGGTGCTGATTGTGCCGTATCAGAGGCGCAAGCGCGTCGAATCGATGCTGCGCGGCGCAAAGATCGAGGCGGATTGGATCAAAGTTCCGACCGCCGATGATATTCGTGCGAAGGATCAGCAAAGACTTCTCGAAGCGCTCGCTGCACCTGCGGAGGTCGACGAAGATGATCGTGCGCTTGGGGCCAAGCTGCTCGAAACGATGTCCGCCGAAGATCTTGCCGCCGCCTTTGTTCGTTCGCACCGAATGAAACTGCCTGCGGCAGAAGAGATGCTCGACGACGGAAGCCGTGAGCAACGCAATGATAATCATCGTGCGGGATTTGACGACTCGGTCTGGTTCAAGCTGAATATCGGTCGTCGCAACAATGCCGATCCGAAATGGATATTGCCGTTGCTCTGTCGTCGCGGCGGCGTCACCAAGAACGAAATAGGAGCTATCCGCATTGCGGCCAATGAAACCCATGTCGGCATTGCGGCAGCAGCAGCAGCGAAATTCGCCAAAGCCGTTGCCCAACCGGGCCGGGATGAAGACCATGACGTTGAAATCATGCAGGCCAGCGGTCCACCCCGCGAAGCTGCGCGTGAAAACAAGCGAGCGGGCCGCGACGGTGGCCGCCCGCAACGCCCGCAGCTCGGCGTAAGCTCAGGCGGTCCTCGCGGCGACGGCCCACGCGGCAGTGGCCCGCGGGGTGCAGGCGGCCCGCCGAGAGACGGCGCACGGCCTTTCCGCAAGGATGGCCCGCCACCCTCGAAACATGGGGTGAAGCACAAAGCCAAAGGCAATCGACCGCGCTAGTTTCGCTGGAAATGAAAGAAAACATCGCCCATTAGGGCTGCTCTGTAACTTTCAAATGTGAAACGGGAGCAAATGTCCGAAGAATTCTACCGCATCAAGCGTCTGCCGCCTTATGTCATCGCCGAAGTCAATGCGATGCGCGCGGCGGCCCGTGCGGCGGGTGAGGACATTATCGACCTTGGCATGGGCAATCCTGACCTGCCGCCACCGCCGCATGTGATAGAGAAGTTATGCGAAGTCGCGGCCAAGCCCGATGCGCATGGTTATTCTGCGTCAAAGGGCATCCCCGGCCTCCGCAAGGCGCAGGCCAATTATTATGGTCGCCGTTTTGGCGTTGATGTCGATCCCGAAAGCGAAGTCGTTGTCACAATGGGTTCGAAGGAGGGCCTTGCCAGCCTCGCCACCGCCATCACCGCCCCGGGCGATGTTGTGCTGGCACCTAACCCCAGCTATCCGATCCATACCTTCGGCTTTATCATCGCAGGAGCGACCATCCGGTCTGTTCCGACAACACCGGATGAGAATTACTTCCGTTCGCTCGAGCGCGCGATGGCATTCACCGTGCCGCGTCCGTCTATATTGGTGGTGAACTACCCGTCCAACCCGACCGCAGAGACAGTCGACCTGGCATTTTACGAAAGGCTAGTAGCCTGGGCGAAGGAGAATAAGGTCTGGATATTGTCGGATCTGGCTTATTCCGAACTGTACTTCGACGGCAATCCGACTCCATCAATCCTGCAGGTCAAGGGCGGCAAGGACGTTGCGGTAGAGTTTACCTCACTATCCAAAACCTACTCGATGGCGGGATGGCGTGTCGGCTTTGCCGTCGGTAACAAGCAATTGATTGCTGCCATGACGCGGGTCAAAAGCTATCTCGATTATGGGGCCTTCACCCCTATTCAAGCTGCGGCCTGCGCCGCATTGAATGGGCCGCAGGATATCGTTGAAAAGAACCGCGAACTGTATCACAAGCGCCGCGACGTCCTTGTCGAGGCTTTCGGCCGCGCCGGGTGGGACATTCCGCCGCCGCGCGCCTCGATGTTTGCCTGGGCCCCGCTGCCACCCGCGCTCGCCCATCTTGGCAGTCTCGAATTTTCCAAGCAATTGCTGACGCATGCCAAGGTCGCGGTTGCCCCGGGTGTCGGCTATGGCGAAGACGGCGAAGGTTTTGTCCGCATCGCCATGGTCGAAAACGAACATCGCCTCCGTCAGGCAGCACGCAATGTGAAAGCATATCTCAAATCGATGGGCGTCAACACGCCGGGCCAGTCGAAGGCGATCTGATATGGCGCGCGCTGACTTTGCTTTTTCCCATCGCTTCCGCGTGCGCTGGTCCGAAACCGATGCGCAAGGGGTGGTCTTCAACGCGCGCTATCTCGATTATGCCGATATCGCGATTACCGAATATTGGCGTGAGGTGAAGCTGCGTGAGCAGGCCGGCGACGAACCGCTCGAGTTTCATGTCAAGAAGGCAACGGTGACATGGTTCGCGCCTATCCTGCCTGACGAGATGATCGAGGTGATGGCGCGCACCATCGCGACCGGCCGGACGAGCATGACGCAAACAGTCGAAATTCACGGAAGCCGGGATGACGGCAGCGATGACCTTCGCGCCACGGTTGACCTGGTTAGCGTCTTTGTCGATCTTGCCACGCATCGGCCGCAGCCACTGCCCGACTGGGTCGCGCCGAAATTTGCCGCCTTTGATGCTCTTGCGCCAAATGCTGCGCTTGTCAGCGAAAACGCCTGACCCTACACAATATCCATGAATCGCGATCGTAAAATTCTGGCTACCATTTTATTGGGTGCGGTCGCCGTCGTGATGGGATCGTGCAAGCCGGTCGAACAAGCCAATGGCCGTCCTGCGACATCGCTGGAGTTTCCAAAAGCCTACCGCCCGGTGTCAGAGGTCGGCGATACGCAATATTCGACAGAGGCGGCCCGCGACGAAGCTGGCGAAGCCAAGTTCGTTATGGACTGGGCGGGTATTGTGCCCGGCACCACTGTCGCGGACATCGGTGCGGGCGAGGGCTATTATACCATTCGCCTTGGCGAGAGGGTCGGGCCAAAGGGCAGGGTGTTGGCGCAGGACATCAACCGCGGCGCACTCGACCGGCTTGGCGAACGCGTGACCCGAGAGCAGCTCGACAATGTCGCGATCAAGGAAGGCGCGGTTGACGACCCCCGACTCCCTGAAAACAGCTTCGACCGCATTTTCATGGTGCACATGTATCATGAGATAGACGAGCCATATGCTTTCCTGTGGCGAATGCGACCGGCGTTGGCGAAAGGCGGGGAAGTCATTGTCGTCGACCGGGATCGCCCGACCGACCAGCATGGCATTCCGCCCAAGCTTCTGTTTTGCGAATTTGCAGCGGTGGGATACCGGCTTACCGGATTTAGCGAAGAGCTGAAGCTTGGCGGATATATTGCGCGTTTTGTCCTGACCGGGCCGCGCCCCGAACCCAAACAAATCAAAACATGCGGAACGCCGCCTAAAAAATGACCCCCAACCCCTTAAGGGGCGGAGGGTCAAATACGGATTGCCTGTTGGGGTTTCGGGGGATGGCAATCCGGAATGCGTATTCGATAATGCAAGGCCATTTTTCAAGAGGCCGATAGCTCACCGCGACTCGTAAGCTATTTGTTAACTAAAGCATTTTACATTTTTGCGTCGAGAAACGCAAATGACGAACGCCGGCGTTGTCTCAGTGGCCGTCAAAGCCTATCAGGCTGCTGACTTCGATGCCCTTGTCGCGGAGTTTTGCGGCGCCTCCCAATTCGGGCAGATCGACAATGAAAAGCGCCTGCTCGACCAGACCGCCACCCTGCGTGATGAGTTCGATACCTGCCAGCGCGGTCCCGCCGGTAGCGATCAGGTCGTCGACGAGCAGCACCTTTTGACCCGGCCGCACATGCCCGACATGCATCTCTATCCTGTCGGTACCATATTCCAGCGCATAGTCAGTGCCGATTTTTTCGCCCGGCAGCTTTCCCGGCTTCCGCAGCATCAGCTTACCAAGGCCGAGCGCATAAGATAGCCCCGCAGCCACCACAAAGCCGCGTGCCTCAATCCCCGCGATAAGTTCGGTGTCGGGCGCTACGAGCGCCGCAAGCCTGTCGATAGTCGCGCGAAAGCCCGGTCCATCAAGCAGCAATGTGGACACGTCACGGAACATGATTCCCGGTTTTGGATAGTCCGGAATGTTGCGGATGAGCGCGGCGAGATCGGCATTGTCAGACATGTGCGATATCTGCCCGAAGCACGCGCTGCTGCAAAGCTGGATTTGCATCGTGGGTCGCCACCGGAATTGATGAACTGAAAATGAACCACTTATCAATGAGATAAATCCTACATGAACAATAGCGCTATCAAGGCAACTCGTCGATAAAAAGCCACCGCCGGTCATTTAAGAGCGACTCGAAAAGGCGTGATGGGCGTTGCTCTCTGCGAATTGGAAGCAGGAGAATGACAATGACCATTTCGCTTACGCCTTTGAAAGTTTCATCTCTCGCCATGGTCGCGGGGATAATGTCTGCGAGTGCATTGAACGCGCAAGAAGTTTCAACCGTCGACACATCGCCGATTGTTGCGTCACCGGAGATCGTTACGCCAACCACGGTTGACGCGACGCCGACCGTGACGCCGCCACGGGTGGTGCCGACCCTCCCATCGATCAATGACCGCGTGGCTCCGCAGGCCCAGGCGCAGGTAGAGGCCGAGCGTGCCGATCGGATGGCCGAAACGCAGGTGGCGAAGGGCGCATCGTCCACCCCTCGTGCTGTGCAACGGCCCGCTGCTGCGCCCGCGCCCTTTAGCGAGGCAATTGCCCCTGATGCTGCATCGACGGTGAATGTACCTTCAGATCGGGTAGATGATCTGATTATCGATAGCAGCATGGTTGCCCCTGCTACTATGGATGATACCGCATTGGTGGCCAACGATGCCAATGGGGGCACAAGTGAATGGCTGCTCGGGGCAGGCATAGTGGGTGCGCTGGGTCTCGCAGGGATAGCGCTTGCCATGCGTCGCCGCCGCCGTCCGGGCGACGTGGTCAGTAGGCTGCCTGCACAATCGGCGCCGTTAACATCAGCGGCGCCGGGCAAGGCTTCGCCTTCACCTGCAGTTGCGTCCGCCTTTGCCGCGCCTACAATGGATCCGTTCTTTGCCCAGCAGCGGCAGGCGAGACACCAATCTTCCGACCCGCTGTTCGCGACGCGCCGAGATGATGCGCGGCCGTCGGGCGACCCGCTCTTTGCGTATAAGCCGGAACAGATACCCGTCACGGATCCACTGTTCAGTCGCCAGATCGATGTACCGCCTGTCACCGACCCGATGTTTGCGCATCATCCGGATTATGAAGGGCGCGGTGCGGATCGCAAGGTCGAACGCACCAGCGATGGTGAACCTGCCGGAACCTGGCGCCAGCCACAGCTCGTCAACTGATCGGAGGACCATAGCGTCGCAAACGAAAATGGGCGGCCTATCGCTAGGCCGCCCACTTCTGTGTCCCGTAGGGAAGAACCAATTACTTCAGTTCGACGGTACCACCTGCAGCGGTGATCTTCGCCTTGATTTCTTCGGCTTCGGCCTTGTTCACGCCTTCCTTGATCGCCTTCGGCGCCGACTCGACCAGAGCCTTTGCTTCGGTCAGGCCAAGAGCGGTGATCGCACGGACTTCCTTGATGACGGCGATCTTGTTGCCGCCGTCGCCGGTCAGGATAACGTCGAATTCGGTCTGCTCTTCAGCAGCCGGTGCAGCGGCACCGCCAGCGGCAGGTGCTGCAACAGCGACAGCAGCAGCAGCCGAAACGCCCCACTTTTCTTCCAATGCCTTTGCAAGGTCAGCCGCTTCGAGAACGGTCAGCGACGAAAGCTGCTCAACGAGCTTTTCAATATCAGCCATTTTAAAACACTCCAATTTCTATGCAATTTCAAGGCACGCGATCGCTCGCCGCGCGCCGGTTAAACAAGGGATTAAGCTGCTTCTTTCGCAGCATAGGCACCAAATACCCGTGCCAGTTTCGCAGCAGGTGCGGTCGACAGCTGAGCGAGCTTGGTTGCCGGAGCCTGTACCAGGCCGACAATCTTCGCACGCAGTTCGTCGAGCGATGGCATCGAAGCCAGCGCTTTCACACCGTTTACATCGAGGAACGTGTCACCCATCGCGCCACCGACAATTTCAAGCTTGTCGTTGGTTTTGGCGAACTCGACTGCAACCTTCGCGGCGGCAACCGGGTCCGACGATGTGGCGAGCGCGGTAGGTCCGGTCAGCAGTTCAGCCACCGATCCATATTGCGTCCCATCGAGAGCGATCTTGGCAAGACGGTTCTTGGCAACCTTGTAGCTTGCGCCCGCATCACGCATCTTCAAACGCAGGTCGGTCGATTGCGCAACCGTCAGCCCGAGATTCCGGGTGACGACGACAACCGCCGCTTCGTTGAAAGTGGCGTTCAGCGATGCAACTGTTTCGGTCTTTTCAGAACGGTTCATGCATTACTCCTTATTTGGATTTTTCCGGCAAGCCGAAAAAGCCCAACACGACATTCGAACCGCCCGACGTCGGGCAGCCCGTAACTTAGTCCGTGGGGAAGTTTCATGCCGAACTCGCGACCTATGGCCGGGAGCGAATGGCGAAGGCTGGCCATAAAGGCCAAACCTGAAATCTCTATCCCCGTCTAGGCTGGAAATTAAGATGGGCAAATTCCCATCACCAACTGTCTCGGACGGTTGCCGGTGGAGCCGTCGCCCCACCGAACGAGCGTGCCACTAGCAGGGTTGGGCCGAGAGTCAAGTATCGAGGTAGCGCCAAATTTCCGAAATGACCACCGAGCCTTCGCCAACCGCCGACGCCACCCGCTTGACTGAACCGGCGCGGACATCGCCAACGGCGTAAATCCCGGCGTGCGAGGCGGCGAAGGGGGAGGGGGCGCCCTCTCCGCCGCATTTGACGAAGCCTTTGTCGTCCAGCTCTACCAGCCCTGAGAGCCAGCCCGTATTGGGTGCGGCGCCCACCATGACGAACAGCGCCCCGACTTCGATCTTTCGGCAATCGCCTTTCTCGTCGAGCGTGATGTGGGTGAGACCGCTTTCACCGTGCAATTCACTGACCTTGCAACCATAATGAACGGTGATTTTCGGGTCGGCCTCCAAACGACTGCTGAGATAGTCGGACATCGACGCAGCGAGGCTGTCGCCACGCACGAGGACATGGACATGTTTCGCCGATCGGCTGAGGAACATCGCGGCTTGCCCCGCGCTATTGCCGCCGCCGATGATCGCGGCGTCGGTGTTGCGGCAAAAACGGGCCTCCATATCGGTCGCGGCATAATAGACACCGGCGCCTTCATAATATTCGAGCCGGTCAAGCGGAAGGCGCTGATATTGCACCCCGGCAGCAATCAGAATGGCGCGTGCGCACACGGTCTGGCCATCGTCCAAAGTCACGCAAAAGCTACCATCGCTCTGCTTTTCCAGTGCGACCGCGCGGCTAGGCACGGAAAAGCAGGTGCCGAATTTCATCGCCTGCACCTGTCCGCGCCAGACGAGGTCCGCACCCGAAATGCCCGTCGGAAAGCCCATGTAATTCTCTATGCGGCTCGACGTGCCAGCCTGTCCGCCGATGGCCAGCTCGTCGATGACCAAAGCCTTGATGCCTTCCGCTCCTGCATAGACCGCAGCCGCAACACCGGCAGGACCGCCGCCTACGATGAGGAGATCCGCCATGAGGCCTTCGGGGATTCTTTGGCGGAGGCCAAGCAGTTCGGCAACCTTTTGCGGCGTCGGGTCTTCGACATACCGACCTTTTCCGAAAATGACGGCAGGATGCACTTTCCCGATGTTGCAGCTCCTGGCGCTGTCTTCTGCCTCAGCGCTATCGAGATCATGCGAAACAAAGGGAATCTTGTTGCGCGAGGCAAAGCTTGCAATGCGTCGAATGGCCGGGTCTTTGTCCGCTCCGATGAGGATCAGCGACCCGTCGTCGGACTCTACCTGCCGCCGCCGCCGGGCGGTCAGGACGGAGATAATGATATCCGACATTTCCGGAATCTTGGACATGAGGTCGAGCATCGCAGTGCGTTCGACCTCCAACGTCTGCGTGTCCTGCGCGGCGCGCATTTTCATCGTTGCCGCACCGCCGTTAAGGAACGAAACCTCCCCCATGAACTGGGTCGGCCCCAAGGTACTGGGAAGCAGTCGCTCGTCGCCGAATGGATCAACAACCTCCACCTCGCCGCGTTCGATATAGACGAAACGGTCGGCGGGATCGCCAATATTGGTAAGATAGTCACCCGTGGAATAATGCTTCGTCTCGCCAACGACCCGCATGGCCTCGACATGTTCGGGCATCAGCGGGGTGCGCCGCATGGTGGTAAGATCGTCGGCTATTTTTTCCATATTGGGAGGGCTTTCGGGCGGGAGAAGGACCCGCTTAACATGGATAGCGCGCTGACGTCTGGCAAGTGGGCAAAGAAAAAGGGCCGGAGGTTTCCCTCCAGCCCTTTTCTATCGGGTGGTTGCCCCCGGCTTAAGCCCCGGCAACATCCGCGAGGTCGACCTTCAAGCCAGGCCCCATGCTTGAGCTGATCGCGACTTTGCGGACATATTTGCCTTTGGAGCCGCTCGGCTTGGCTTTCACCACTGCGTCGACCAGCGCGTCGAAATTCTTGCGCAGGTCGGCGTCGGAGAAGCTTTTCTTGCCGATGCCGCTGTGGATGATGCCCTGCTTTTCAACGCGGAATTCAACCTGGCCAGCCTTTGCGGCCTTGACCGCTTCGGCGACGTCCATGGTGACGGTGCCCAGCTTCGGGTTAGGCATCAGGCCTTTGGGGCCGAGCGTCTTGCCCAGGCGGCCGACGATGCCCATCATGTCGGGCGTTGCGATCACGCGGTCATAATCGAGGTTGCCGGCCAGCATGTCTTCCATCAGGTCTTCCGCACCCACCTTGTCGGCACCCGCTGCGGTTGCAGCTTCGGCCTTGTCGGCGCGTGCGAATACGGCGACCTTCATTTCCTTGCCGGTACCGGCGGGAAGCGAAACCATGCCGCGCACCATCTGGTCGGCGTGACGCGGGTCGACGCCCAAGTTCAGCGCAACTTCGATGGTTTCGTCGAACTTGGCAGTCGCCAGTTCCTTGATGGTCTTCAGCGCTTCGTCAACGCCATACAGCTTGTCACGGTCGAGATGTGCGAGCGACTTTGCTTTCTTGGTCAGCTTGGCCATGTGCTTAGCCCTCCACTACTTCGAGGCCCATGGCGGTTGCCGAGCCTGCGATGATTTTCACTGCCGCGTCCATGTCGTTCGCGTTGAGGTCGGCCATCTTGATCGTGGCGACTTCTTCCAGCTGCTTGCGCGTGATCTTGCCTGCGCTCACCTTGCCCGGCTCCTTCGAACCAGACTTCATGCCCAATACCTTCTTGATAAGGTATGTGGCCGGAGGCGACTTCATCGTAAAGGTGAAGCTCTTATCGGCGAAGACTGTGATCTTGGTCGGAATTGGCGTGCCCTTTTCCATGTCGCCGGTGGCGGCATTGAACTGCTTGCAGAATTCCATGATATTCACGCCGCGCTGACCCAGTGCAGGGCCGATTGGCGGGGAGGGGGTGGCTGAGCCAGCAGGAACCTGCAGGCCGATATAGCCGTCAATTTTCTTTGCCATGAATGGCGTCCTTTCATTCTTTTAACCCGATGACCCGCTCGTCTTGAGCTTGTCGAAGGGTTGCAAATTAAGCGGTCAAACAGCGATCTTGCGAAAGCCTCCCGCACGGTTTTCTCCGATTCTCGACCGGAGAAGCGGCGCGCATAGTGGAAAAGCTCCGTGATTGGAAGGCTTTTCCTTCCCGCTATGCTTTCCGGTCAAACATTGCCGAAAGCCATGCCGCCGGCCTCACGATGGCGAAAAGCACCAATCGCCTGCGCCACTGCGTCCGGGCGATGCTGGCGGCGACGGGCGGCGATATAGTTTCATACAGTCGGATGAATGACTGGCCAATCCGCGACCGGCGAAGGGTTTCATCGCGAAAGCGCCTCAGTCGGCCGACTTCATGCGAATATTCGCCTGCTGCAGCGGTTGCAATGAAGCAGGGGCCTGGGGTGGTGCCTTGCGGAAACTTGCTGGCAACGCCGTTGAATGCCCCGAGCGCACCCGACAGCCCGATGGCGGGGCCGGATCCGTCCGCCATCGTCGCCGCGCGTATCGTGCGAATCGATAGCACGACGTCCGCAGGCATGGTCGATGGCGTGCCGCGATTGATGCGGGTTGCGATCATATCGAGGACGCCCGAATTGACCCTTGCCTGCAACTGTTTTCGCAGCGAGTCGGCTCTTCCGGCAATGAACGCGTCGGCAAACAGATTGATGATGGCCGTCGAAAAGCCCCCGCCCGGACCGGCGATGGCGGTGAAATTGATGTTGCTCATTCGCACCAGAAATGGTTCGGCCGTGTCCTGTATGCTGCCATTGGCAAACAATGATAGCGTGCAGGTTAGGGTGAATGTGCCCCCGGGTGGCAGGGCAGTATCGGTCCCGGTTGCCGTGACTGCAATGTCGGCGCCGACAATCGCGGTGACGATTGATGTCACCGTTGTCGATCCCGTAACGAACGGCACAGCAGGCATCGCCGCCGCGATCATGCTGTTGTCGACCAGAAATTCGGGCGCGACGATGATGTCGATTGGCTGGCTTGGTACTTCGCTGGCGAAGCGTCCGGAGCGGAACAGCCAGCCATCGCCCGTGGGGATGCCCCGGACTTCCTGCAACCAGATCGCGGTGTCCCAGGCCGGATGCGGTGCAGGCCACAGATCGATCGCATAGGAAAAGGGGACAGGTGTTGTGGCCGAAGCCTGAACCTGCGATCCGGTCAGATCGGCGGTCGGGCCATCATGGAGTCTTTCCTCCGGTTCCGGACCCCCGACAACTGTCCAGCTGTGTCCCGCGGTCACGCGCGTCGCGCCGACGCTGCTTGAAAAATCCAGGATGGAAATGCTGGTATTGCACGCCATAAGAAATCACCTTCACAAAAAGGGTTCGAAACGGGATGCGACCGGTCAATATTGTTGCGGGCGATTGGCAGTGTCATGCCAACGAGCGACGCAACGACAAAATTAGCCAGTCTGACAACGATTGCAAAAGAAATGGTCGTTAACCGCCAGTTTACCCAACTCCCGACCGATATATTCGCCACGCATTGACCGACCTCCACAGGCTGTTATGGCCATGCGTCGAACGGAGGAAATGTGGACGGACATTCTGGTCAGGCGAGCTGGTGGCAACGGCATTTGCCGAAGATGACGCTTGCCCTGCTTGCGGCCATGATAGCCGCGATGGTCTATCTTTTTCTCCAGACGACAGCGAACGAACGGAAAGCGCGGGCGGAATCGGTCGCTATGACCGAGATTCTCGCCGACCTGCGCGATGTGGTCCGAACCGGTGTCGATGCCGAGACCGGATCGCGCGGATATATTCTGACCGAAGACCGAAGTTTCCTTGAACCCTATGAGCGTGCGCGCAAGGTCTGGATTGTCGAAATCGACCGTCTGCGCGGACGATTTGAAGCCGCCAGCGATGAAGAAAATGTGCTGGCCGTCGACAGGATCCGCGACCTTGCGGACAAGAAACTGACATTCATGGACAATGTCGTTGGGTTAACGGCAAGGGGACAGCGTGATGTCGCCATTGCCGAGGTAAAGACGCAATATGGCAAGTTGCTTCTCGATAATGTGCGCCAAACGGTTCGCGAAATAGAAACGAAAGAGCGGCAGAAGATGCTGCGCGCGGTCGAGAGGGCCAACGATATAGAATATAGGGTCGTGGCGATTTTGGTTGGGTTGCTGGCGCTCGTGGTCTTGCTTGCGGTGTTCAGCTTCCAGCAGGAACGAAAGGCGAGCCGCGCTGCCCTGCTCGACCAGGAGGCTTTCCTGCTTCGGCAGGGGAAGGAGCAGGCGGATTTGATCGCGCAGGAGCTGAACCACAGGGTCAAAAACCTGTTTGCGGTCATCCTGTCGCTCATCACGCTTTCGGCGCGGGGCAGCACCGACGTTCCGACAACCATCGAGAAAATACGCAACCGGATACACGCGCTCTCGCTGGCGCATTCGGTCAGTCAAGGGACATCGGGCATTCGTTCGGTCGACATTCGCGATCTGTTCGACGCGACGCTGGCACCCTATCGCAATGCGCAAAACAATATCATCTGCAATGGGCCGGACATCACATTGCCCACAGCAGCGATGACGCCGCTTGGACTGGTCGTTCACGAATTGGCCACCAATGCCTTGAAATATGGTGCCTTGTCGAAGGCCGAAGGGTCGGTTGCCGTTACCTGGGATTCCATCGCGCAGGCAGATGGAAAATGGGTCTACATCGACTGGCGCGAAAGCGGTGGACCTGCGTTGGAGGGTGAAGCCAGTCAAGGTTTCGGTTCGTCGATGATTATGGCATCGACGCAACAGTTGAACGGAACGCTGGAACAACATTGGCACGGCGGCGGTTTGGAGGTAAAGCTCGGTTTTCCGCTGACATAGGCGGCAGGATGATCTTCATCGGGACCGGGGAAATTTTGATGCTTGGGCAACAGGACATGTATTTTTCATCAGGATATCGCCGCACTGGCGACCAGCCTCCAACGGAGTCTTTCGGACAGGACGGGACGTCGCGACAGCTTGCAGATTTGCGCATCCTCCTCGTTGAGGACGAAATTTTCGTGTCGATGGCAATTGAGGACGCGCTGGCCGAGGCGGGAGCCGAGGTGATCGGCCCGGCCATGTCGCTGTCGGCAGCATTGACGCTAATCGAAGCGGACGAGGATATCGATGGCGCGATCCTCGATGTCAATCTCGGCGATGCGCTGGTATTCCCGCTGGCGGAGATTTTGCGTGAGCGCGGGGTTCCGATCATCTTTCATACGGCGATGGGCCAGCGGCCGGAATTCGGCGCCGACTATGCCGATGCGGTGGTGTGCGTAAAGCCGACCCTGCCCGACCAGCTGATCCGGCAGGCGGCAGCGCTGTTCGGCTGAAACCAGCCGGAGCCGGTTATTTCATCAATTCGACTTCTTCGAAGTCCAGCTCGACCGGCGTTGCACGGCCAAAGATACTGACCGATACCTTCACGCGGTTCTTGTCGAAATCGAGCTCCTCGACCAGCCCGTTGAAGCTTGCGAATGGGCCGCCCAGCACTTTGACCTGATCGCCGATTTCGTAATCGACCGACACGCGTTTTTTGGGGGCCGCGTCGAGTTCCTGCTTGGTGTTGAGAATGCGCGCGGCTTCTGCTTCCGAAATCGGCTGGGGCTTGCTGCCCGCGCCCAGGAAGCCGGTAACCTTCGGTGTGTTCTTGACGAGGTGATAGACGTCGTCATTCATGTTCAGCTTGGCGAGGACATAGCCGGGGAAGAATTTACGCTCCGCCTTGATCTTCTTGCCGCGGCGCACTTCAGTCACCTGCTCGGTGGGGACTTCGACAGCCTCGACCAGCTGCGACAGACCGATGCGCTCGGCTTCGGCAAGAATCTGGTCACGAACCTTGTTCTCGAAACCCGAATAAGCGTGAATGATGTACCAGCGTGCCATGATGCTTCTATTCTCTAGTCTGATGTCGTCGTTCCCGCCTTATTTGGCGAGTTCGAGCAGTCCGTTCACAATCGCGGAAAACACCGCGTCGACGCCCAGGAAGAAGATGGCGAGGATGATCGTCATGATCAGCACCATGATCGCGGTCTGCACGGTTTCCTGCCGAGTGGGCCACACGACCTTGCCGATTTCGGTCCGCACCTGACGGATGAATTCACCGGGGCTTGTCTTTGCCATACTTCAACTTCCTGTTTGCAATTTCACGAAAATGGATAGCCGCCATCGCTCCGACCGGCGGGGTCGAGAGCGATATAGGTTCCGATTTCGGAAAGACTAGGCCTTTAGACGGGGATTCGTGGTGAGGCAAGGGGGTTTGACTGCCTGGGTTGGCTTCAATGGAACCGTTTGCGTCCCATGGCAGTTGTTTGGCCCAAAGGGGTAAATCGATGCCACTCACCACAAAGCGCGATTTGCGGACCGGGCGGCCATTGTGGCTTGACCGGCGATTGCCGTCGCTTCCATCGAATGTGCTGAACCGCGGCATCTCGTGCGACGTGCTGGTCATTGGCGCGGGCATTTCCGGCGCGATTATCGCCGAAGCGCTGAGCGAAGCCGGAATGAACGTGGTCATCGCCGACCGGCGTGGGGCGCTGCGAGGGTCCACCCCGGCTTCGACCGCGCTTCTCCAATATGAAATCGATACGCCCTTGTCTTTGCTGTCGAAACAAATCGGGCTTGATCGTGCCGAGCGGCTGTGGCGGCGTTCGCGGCTGGCGGTGGATGCCTTGCGCGAACGCACACGGATCCTGGGTATCAAGGCCGAACAGGAAACGCGCGATTCGCTGTATCTGTCGGGCAACGTGCTCGATGCCGAAGGCCTTGCCACCGAAACCGATGCACGGCGGCGCGCGGGGTTCGAGGTCAGTTTTCTGAAACCGGCGGCGGTGCTTGAGCAATATGGCATCAAAGGCCGGTCGGCGATCGTCGGCCGTGATAACTTCATGGCCGACCCGCGATTGCTGGCGGCGGGCTTTCTGAAAGCAGCGATCAAGCGCGGTGCGCGGCTGTATACGCCGGTTGAGATTACCGGCGTCGAGCCGACCGCGTCGGGGGTGACCGCGATGACGGCCGGTGGACCTGAGATAAAGTGCAAATCGGTGGTGTTCGCGACGGGCTATGAAATGCTCAAGGGCATACCCAAAAAGGGTAACAAGATCATCTCCACCTGGGTAATCGCGACCAAGCCGCAGCCGCAGAAAATCTGGCCGACCGGTTGCATCATCTGGGAGGCGGCTGACCCTTATCTCTATATCCGTACCACACCGCAGGGGCATGTCATTTGCGGCGGAGAGGATGCCGAAATTGCCGATGCAGATGAACGCGACGCGCTGAACAGCGAGAAAACCGCGCGGCTGATCGAGAAGCTTGGCGCATTGTTGCCGATGATAGACGCTAGCGCCGACTATAGCTGGAGCGGGAGTTTTGGCGATTCAGAAACCGGGACACCTACCGTCGGTCCAGTTCCCAAAATGCCCAATTGCTACGCGGCAATGGGCTATGGCGGCAACGGCATCACTTTTTCGATGATGGCAGGGCAGATACTCCGCGGGATGATAACCGGCGTGGGTGATCGCGACAGCGACTTGGTTTCCTTCGGCCGGAAATTTTAGTCGCCTTGACCGCGCCTGTGCATGGGCTATTCGCGTCATACCAATCTAGCAGGGAAATCACATGCCATCCGGTCTAGCCGCTCTCCTCGACGACATTGCCACCATCGCCAAAGTCGCCGCCGCTTCGGTTGACGATGTTGCCGCTGCGGCTGGCAAGGCAAGCAGCAAGGCTGCTGGGGTTGTCATCGACGATACCGCAGTGACGCCGCAATATGTGACCGGCTTCACCCCCGACCGCGAGCTGCCGATTATCTGGCGGATTGCGAAGGGGTCCTTTTTCAACAAGCTTGTCATCATCCTGCCGGTGGCGTTGCTGCTCAGCCTGTTTCTGCCGTGGGCGATTACGCCGATATTGATGCTGGGCGGGGCGTATCTGTGTTTTGAAGGCGCGGAAAAGGTGCTGGAGAAGCTGCGGCCGCAGGAGGAAGAGAGCCTTGCCGAAGAGGTCGCCGAGCTGACCAGCGCGGAGCATGAAGAGAAAATGGTCAAAGGCGCGGTGCGCACCGATTTCATCCTGTCCGCGGAAATCATGGCAATCGCGCTCAATGAGGTGAAGCAGCTGGCCGAAACTTCGATCTGGCTGGAGGCAGCGACTCTGGGAGTTGTCGCCATCGCGATTACCATCGCCGTGTATGGCGTGGTTGGCCTGATCGTGAAGATGGACGATATCGGGCTGCACATGGCGCAACGCGAAAATGGCGGGTCGCAAGCAATAGGCCGCGCGATGGTGAAGGGCATGCCAAAGTTGCTGGCAGCGCTATCGACGATCGGTACCGCCGCGATGCTCTGGGTTGGCGGGCAGATTATCGTGCATGGTTTTGGCCTGCACCCCGCCGAGTGGTTCGGACTGCATGAAGGGGCGCTGGCCTGGGCGGTCGATGCGGGCTTGAGCGGCCTGTTCGGGCTGGCGCTTGGCGCGGTAATCGTGTGGGTGCATCATAAGGTTGTGGGCGCGAAAGGGCACTGAATGCTCCCCTCCCGCCTGCGGGAGGGGGACTAAGATGCCGCCAAAGCCCGCTCCGGGTGCATGCCGTCCACATAGCCCATGAACGGCGGGTGGATCGAATAGCCGATCAGCTGCCGCGCACGTTCGGGCAGGGTTGCAGCAATGGCAGGCGGCACCGCGAGCGCCATATTTTCGAGCTGCCGAGTCCAGCCGGGGCAATATTGCGGGGTGATAATCATCCGCGCCTTGTCCGCGCGGTTGGCCCCGCCGCGATGCCATAATGTGCCTTTGGCCAGCATCAGCGAGCCCGGCTTCATCGTCACTTGTATGCTGTCGGAGCGCGCGCCGGGGTCGTCATCCACATCGCGAATCTGTTTGTCGCCAAAGGTCGCCAGCGTATTGCCGCCGGGCAGATTCTGTTCGGGCCAGACATGGCTGCCGGGGATGATCTCGGTTGCGCCGTTCAACTCGGTGGTTTCGTCGATTGCCCAGAAAGCACTGACCCCCAGCGAGGCGCGCGGGCGGGGCAGGCGGTAATGGCTGTCGTCATAATGCCAGGGCTGGACGGTCTCGCCCGGATGGATGTTGATCGCGAGGCAGGCGGAGAGCAGGCATTCCTTCCCCAGATCGGCCTCGGCAAAGGCGAGCGCGAGGGGATGGCAAGCGAGGTCGGCGAATATCCGCCCTTTGGCAAGCATTGCATAGACGCGGTTGGTTTTCAGGCCTTCAAAATCGTTGCGCCCCGCAATGTCGGCGGCCAGATATGGTGCGAGCGCGGTGCGGATGTCCTCGACCATTTGCGGTTCGAGCACCGACTCGAACAGCACAAAGCCGTCGCGGTCGAACTCCTCGCGCTTGGCCGCAAAGGCCGTAGCGTCATTCAGCATCGCCTGCCATTCGTCCATCGCCGCATCTCCTCAGATAGGCGAAAGGTTGCGCGCGACGGCTATATTGTCAAGAAAATGGCAGGAGTTGAGGGACTCGAACCCACGACCCTCGGTTTTGGAGACCGATGCTCTACCAACTGAGCTAAACTCCTGCACCCGTGCCGTGGCGCGGGAGTGGTGCCCTTAACGCCGATGCGCGAACGGGGCAAGTCTGCTTTCGCAAACCTGCCCCGTTCTTGCATTTTATCGTCTGAACTAGAACTTTATGCCCGCCTCAAAACCCCAGATGCGCGGTTCATTGACGAAGCCGGTCAGGTTGTTGAAGTCGATACCGCCGACTGCCGATGTGTCATTGGTGATGTTGCGCGCAAAGGCAGCAAAATCCCATTTGTCGGTCCGATAGCCGATGCGCAGACCACCTTCGAGCATATGATCGTCGTTGAACTCTTCCGAGGTATAGAGGAAGAAATTGACCTTCGACCGATATGCCCAGTCGGTGAAGGCATAAACTTCGCCATCACCAACAGGCACGCCATAACCGGCGGTGACGTTGAACGACCATTTGGGCGCCTGCGGAAGCTGGTTGCCGTTGATCGAGTAAATGCCGGGCGATCCGGGACGGACCGGATCGGTCACGGTGCAACCGCCGCCGCAGCCGGTGATAAACGCTGTCGAATCTTCGATCTTGGCCCGGTTATAGCTGAGGCCGGCGGTAAAGGTCATGTTGTCGACCGGACGCGCTTCGAATTCAGCTTCGAAACCAAGTCCGTCGACATTGTCCACGTTGATCAGCCGCGCAGCATTGCTGGCACCGCCCACGGCGGTTAACTGCGCGTTGTTCAGGTCATATTTGAACGCCGACAGATTGAAACGGTAGCGGTTCGAAAACTGCGTCTTGATGCCAGCTTCGTACGACATGATCGTCTCGGAATCGGCGGTGCTAATGGCGTCCTGCACGGTGGTGAACACGAACAGCGCGCGGCCCTGGATCGAAGGTGCGCGATAGCCCTTGGCCACGCGGGCGTAGAGGTTGACCGCGTCGGAAGCCTCATAGGTCGCGCTGACGTCCCAGGTCAGGTTGTTGTCCTCAACCTCGGCAAAACCGGTCCCGATTGCCCCGAAGAAACCGCCGCGGCCCACATCGAGACGACGTTCATCGTCATTGTAGCGCAATCCAGCGGTCAGCGAGAGTTGCTCGGTAAACGGATAGGTGAGCGAGCCGAAAACGCCCCATGCGTTTGAATCCTGCTGCTGCAAGGCGGTAACGCTGGGCACGGTGCCGGTCGGCGTGTCATAATTGTAGGAGGCGATGGCGAGGCTCTCGTCGAAGTAGAATACACCTGCCTGATATTTCAGGCCTTCGTCATTGTTGGACGAAATGCGCAATTCCTGCGTCAACTGATCGAGATCGGGCACATCGTCCTGCGAATTTGCGCTGAACGGGATGAAGCCGGGGCCAGCCGGAACGCCGCCGTCGATGTCGCCGCGGCTGGTATATTTGCCGCTCCACCAGGCGGTGACCGATGTCAGCGTCGCCGGACCGAAATCATATTCGAAGGTGCTGGCAATGCTGTAAAGTTTGAGCTTCTGGAAATTCAGCCCGTCGGCGCGCACTTCGCCGCGATCGAACGGGTCGGTAATGCCGCCAATGCCGCGCAAATCGTTCGTGCCGGGCACGAACAGGTTGGCGCGGAACACGCGCGCGGTGCCGTCGAAATCGCGATATTGGCCGGTCACCCGCAGCTTGACCTCTTCGGTCGGCGCGTACTGAATCTGACCGCGCAGCGCGATGTCTTCATAGCCTTCGAGATTATTGCTGCCGGGCGCATCGACATTGTCGACCCAGTCGCTGCGGCGCTGGAAAGAGCCGGAAACGCGTGCAGAAAATGCTTCAGACAGGTTGCCGCCGACCGCACCTTCAAGCCCAAGCGAGTCGAACCGGCCATAGCTTGCCTTGGCATAGCTTCCGGCCTTGTCGGGACGCGCACTGTCGAACTTGACGATGCCGGCGGGGGTGTTGCGGCCGAAGAGCGTGCCTTGCGGGCCACGGAGAACCTCGACGCGCTCGACGTCGAACACCGGGAAGCCCTTCAGGATCGGGTTTTCGAGAACGACGTCGTCATAGACCAGACTGACCGGCTGCGATGCGTTCAGGTCGAAGTCGGTGTTGCCAAGGCCGCGGATGTAGAAACGCGGGAAGGTGCGACCGAACGAGCTTTCGATGTTGAGGCTGGGGACGCGCCCAGCAAAAGCGCGGATATCGCCGCCACCCGCGTTGATCGCGTCCAGTTTGTCGCCAGACACGACGTCAACCGACAACGGCACATCCTGCAAATTTTCTTCGCGGCGCTGCGCGGTAACGACAATTTCAAAGCTGTCTTCTTCAGCAGCGGCTTCGTCCTGTGCATAGGCGGCTGGCGCGATGAAAAGACTGGTGGACGCAACCGCAATGGCTACGCTGGATGTAATGGTTGAGCGGATCGAACGCATGAATTTTCTCCGGGTGACGAGCAGGGAAAAGAGAATCGACAAGAACTAAGTTGCGACTGGAAACGCATTTATGCTGCGCTGCGGCAGCGTTCAACAAAGCTTTGCAAAAATGTGACGTTTTCGCGTCAACTGTGGCAGTTTTGCACTGCGCTAAAAGCTCATCTCGTCATAAACGCGCCTGATATCGCCGTTCCACTCGCCATGATATTTGTCGAGAAGCTGTTCGGCCACGGTTTTGCCCGAGGCGACGATTTCCCTGAGAGGGTCCAGAAAGCCGGTTTCATTATCGCCGCTGCTGTTCAGCCGGTTGCGCGCGGCGAGGCCTGCCGAAGATATATCGAGAATGCGACCAGCCAGATCGAGCAACTTGCCGCCGCCGGGTATCGGGGCATTCAGCGCCTGTGCCGGAACCGCATTGCGCAATGCCTCGCGCTCTTCGATTGTCCAATGCTTGACCTCGTCCCAGGCCGCGTCGAGCGCGCTCTGGTCGTAGAGCAACCCGACCCAGAAGGCTGGCAGCGCGCAGATGCGGTTCCACGGTCCGCCATCTGCGCCGCGCATTTCGAGGAAGCTTTTGAGGCGCACTTCGGGGAAGGCAGTGGACATATGGTCTTCCCAATCGGCCACCGTGGGCTTTTCTCCGGGAAGGACCGACAGTTCGCCATTCAGGAAATCTTTGAAATCGAGTCCAGCCGCATCGATATATTTGCCGTCGCGGTACACAAAATACATCGGCACATTCAGCATATAATCGACATAGCGTTCATAACCGAAACTCCCGTCGAAAACGAACGGCAGCATGCCGGTGCGATGCGGGTCGGTGTCGGACCATATATGGCTGCGGTACGAGAGGAAACCGTTGGGCTTGCCTTCAAGGAAAGGCGAGTTCGCGAACAAGGCGGTGGCCAGCGGTTGGAGCGCAAGCGAGGTGCGGAATTTGTGCGCCATGTCGGCTTCGCTCGAATAGTCGAGATTGACCTGGATGGTGCAGGTGCGCAGCATCATGTCGAGCCCCATGCTGCCGACGCGAGGCATATGCCGCAGCATGATTTCATAGCGCCCCTTGGGCATGATCGGCAATTCGGTGCGGGTCTTGTCCGGCCATAAACCAAGCCCGAGAAAGCCCTTGCCGGTCTTTTCGCCGATAGCCTTGACCTGTTTCAGATGCCGTCCGGTTTCCGCGCAGGTCTGGTGCAGGTTTTCGAGCGGCGCGCCCGACAGTTCGAGCTGGCCCGCCGGTTCCAGACTGACAGCACCGTCTTCGCCCTTGAGCGCGATGACATTCTCGCCCTCATATACCGGTTCCCACCCAAACTCGGTCATTGCCATCAACAGATCGCGTATACCGCCGGGCTCGTCATAGGACGGCGCATGATGATCGTTGCGACAATAGACGAACTTCTCATGCTCGGTGCCGATGCGCCAGCGGTCCTTCGGCTTTTCGCCCTTTGCTATGGCAGCGATCAACTGGTCGCGGGTTTCGATCACAGGATCGTTGCGATTCGAAACTGTTTTTGTGCTCATGGCGGCGGTGTATAAATGTAACCGGCTTTATGCCAGTAAATTTAGCGAGTCAGTTGATCGTCGCGTTGAAGGCAATCGCAAATGAAACAGATGGTCCAAGCGACCGGGCATTTGCGGTCAGGGTGGTTCCGGCAAATGAAGCGGTATAGGGGTCGCTCTCTCCGGCATCGCTGGCGTCGTCGTCTTCAGGCGTTGCCGCACTTCCGCAATTTGCACCTGTTACCATGCTGTTCGGCACATAGGTCATGTTCCCTGGTATCGGGTCGCCAAGGCTGACATTTGTGGCGGTCGCGCTGCCCGCATTGCTGATCAGGATGCAATAGCGCATCGTGGCACCTGTTATCGCTTTTGGGTTGGTTGAACTGATCTGGTCGCTGACGACATTGCTGATCTTGGTCACGCTCAACACAGCCTGCGGACGGCAGAAGTTGAAATCGTAAATCGAGATAGCCTGCCCATCCGGGTCAGCGGGCGCAGTTGTATGATTGCCGTAGACTATCGTGATCATGTCCACAGGTGCCGAGAATGTGATCACGACGTTGCCGTTGGCGGAGGCTGCGCTCGATCCGGCATCGCCGATAGCGACATTGCTCGATACGGTATTGGCAACGCCGTTGGTCAGCGTCGGCGTCACCGCGCTGCCGTTGAAGCTTCCGGTGACCGTCAGTTTGTCGGCAAAGTCATTTGCTGCAAAATCGACGTCGAACACCCGGAACTGCACACCGGGAACTGCAGTCGGCAGTGTTATCGTCGTGGTCGTAGTCTGGTTGATATTGGTATATTCGATGCTCTGAAACAGCGATAGCTGACCTGCTCCGAAGCCGCCGGTGTTGTCGCTGGTGAGCGCGAGCGGTGCGTTATAGGTACCCTGTGTCGCCACGCTGAAATTGACAGTGCCGAGATTGGCGAGCGTCGCTGACCCCGTGCTGCTTCCCGAGGTCCAGCTATGGTTGTTCCAGTCAAGCAAGGTCGTGCCGACAGGACACACCAGCACAGGCGGTGTTCCCGCCACCCGCGCGCCGACCGTGAACGTGACTGCGCTATAGTCATCCTCCGTTGTGGAACCGTTATTGGGAATGGAATCGAGATCGGTCTGCCCCTGTGCGGTGACTTCGGCGGTGTTGGTAATGACGGTATTCGCCGCGGCAGTGACGGTGGCCGTGATAGTCAATGTGCGGGTGGTGCCAATCGGGATGGCGCCAACGGTCCAGACACCGGTGCCGCTAACATAACTGCCAAAGCCGCTCGCGCTCACGAAGCTCAGGCCCGAAGGCAAAAGGTCACGCACGGTCACGCCGCTCGCGGCAACGGTCGCCGATGCCGAGTTGGTGACCGACACCGTATAGGTGACGGTGCTGCCATTGTTATAGGTGCCGCCCGGCAGGCTTTTCAGCACCGACAGGTCCGTATAGCTGGCCGGAGGCTGGGTGATATAGAGGTCGGCGCGGGTAAAGGTTCCTGTATCTTGCGCCACGCTATCGCAGATCACCAATGTCCAATTGCCGGCTGCATTTTCCCCGTCGAATGCGGTGAGAGCCGCGGTTGGACGGAAGGTGCGCTGATAAGGTGGCACAGCTGCGGTGCTGTCATTTGACGTGTGGCCGGAAATGGCACTTGCCGCTTCGTCGTCGAACAATACGCTGAGATTATCGGCACTGCCGCCGACATTTGTCATGATCTGGATAGAGGTATTGTTTGGAGATGTCAGCGTGATGCGAAGGTCGGAACGATATGTGTGGCTGAGCAATACGCCCAGATCCACGTCCGACACCACATAGCTGCTGGCAACGAAAAACGTCCGCGATACGGTCGTCGCGCAACTTGTCGAGTCGACGATATTGCCAGTATTGGTATCGGTATACTGGTTGACGGTTTGTGCTGACGCGACTGAAGGGACGAAGCACAGGAAGATAAACGCGAAAATCGCGGTCAGGCGGGCCAATATATTATGGCACAGCTGCGGCGGGGTGCCGTTCAGCATGTTTTTCCCTGAAAATCCATGGACACCGATTTGCCATCAAGATTTTAATTAATGATAAATTTCGGCGCTTTTCCGTTATTTGCAGATGTAAAATCATCGCGCTTTTATGCCAAAAGTTAATGAAATTACGGCTCGTTAACCCAATGATGCTATCGCCAGAGATCAGGCCAGCCGGATCAAGATCGCATTGTATAAAATAACCAAAATCCTTTTTAGGTTGGTCGGCCTTATTTTGGCCGGGGTTTTCGGCATGTGCGCCACAGCCGCTTATGCGCAGACATGTGCGCCGGCAACGACACAGGGGACTGCGCCTGCCGGGTGGGAAACTTACTGCTGGCTGGATTTCACCAACTATAATGATGCGACAGCGCGGTCCGCCGCGGGGCAGAATTTTTCTTTCTCGCTAAACGACGGGTCGACGCTCTCGTTTAATCTGAAGGTAACACCTACGGGTTCCACAGCATTCAACGCCATTGCAGCACCATCCTGGACTGGCGCTGCCGTGGGCAACACGGCATTCATCGGTATTCCCGGGCGCCCCGTTCTGTACACGGCGTCGGCGGGAACCAAGTCGATAACATTCTCGGCCATCACCATCACACCCCCGCCGGGCGCACCCGCAGTGACGGCCTACTCTTTCGTGGCGGCGGACGCTGAATCGACAAATAGCGGCGAAAACCTGCAGTTTGTGACCAACGGATCGGGCTGGCAAGTACTGGATCAGGTCAATCCCATCAGCGGCAGCACTTATCCGACCATCACTGGTACGGGCACGAACACCTTTACCGAAACCGGGGTCGGAGGCACTGTCGGGGGATATATTGTCGGATCGAACAGCCCCACGACCGTGACGGCGAACATGCTGGCCGGTGGCTTGCAGGGCGCCATGTTTGCCGTGCGTTTCGCGTCGATCCGGTTGCGCAAAACCATTACCGGTGCGCGCGTCGACCCGGCTGACCAGTTCACCTTTCAGGTCAAGGCCACCGCCGCCGCGCCTTCCGATCCGCCACTTGCCACCGGCACGACAAGCGGGACCGGCAATGGCCCATTCAGCGCCACACCGCTGTCGCTCGCCTCCGGCATCCCGCTCACGATCAGCGAGACGATGGCATCGGGCAGCGTGAGCGCGCTTTCCAAATATGAAAGCCGCCTGACCTGTACCAACGGGACGAGCAGTTCAACGACACCGCTCCCCAATAATGTGTTGACCACCTCCTATAATTTTGGCGCGCTTCAGTTCGGCGATGCGGTTATCTGCGTTTTCAACAACGCGGCGCTGCCGCATATCCGGTTAAACAAGGCGCTGGGTACCGGCGGCAGGCGGTTCAGCACCGACCAGTTTACCGTGCGAATAAATCAGGGGACGACGGTTGTTGCGTCCTCTACCACGACCGGTACCGGCGGCACTGTGACAGGCGGGAATACGGGTCTTGTCCAGCTGGCGGCAGGCACGGCCTATTCCCTCGATGAAATCATGTCGGGGCCGGGGAGTCTGTCGCAATATACTTCTGTCCTCGCATGTACCAATGCAACCAATGGTGTCACGACGTCGTTCCCGACAACGGTGCCCGGCGCGATTACCCCGGTGCTCGGCGACATTATCAGTTGCACAATCACCAATACGCGACTTGCGGGCAATGCGACGCTGGTTGTCGCGAAAACATCGACGGTGCTGTCCGACGGAATAAGCGCGACCAATCCCAAGGCCATTCCCGGTGCCGTCGTCCGCTACACGATAACAGTGCAGAACACCGGTAACCTATCGGTCGATGCCAACACTATCATCATCGAAGATGCGTTTCCGCCCAATTTCACCCTCGATGCGTCGACGCCCTTCAGCTTTGTCGAAGGCCCGAGGTCCAGCGGGCTCAATACGTTCAACCAATCGACGATGGTGACATATTCCAGCACTGGCGGCGCGCCCTTCTCCGCGCCGCTGGGCAGCGGCTATAACAGCGCAATCCGTGCCTTTCGTTTTGTTCCGACGGGCACGATGCGCAATGCCAATTCAAGCGGACCTTCGAGTTTCTCGATCAGCTTTGTCGGCCGGATCGAATAGTCACCAGTCGCCGACTTGGGCCATCCATACCGACAAAGCCGTGACCGCCGCCGTGTCGGCGCGCAGGATACGCGGTCCCAGTGAAACTGCCTTCGCCGAAGGATGCGCCCGGATCGCGGCATTTTCTTCATCGGTGAAGCCGCCTTCCGGACCGATCAGGATTGCGGCAGGACCCGTCACAGGCGAAAAACGGTCGCCGCCCCGTTCATCGCAGAAATAAAGGATACGATCCTCCGGCCAGTATTTGAGCAGCATGTCCAGCTTTGCAAGCGGCGCTACGTCGGGAAGGGCGGTACGTTCGCATTGCTCGGCTGCTTCGACCATGTGCGCGCGCAACCGGTCTTCCTTGACCTTGTCGACCACGCAGCGCGCGGTCAGCAGCGGCACGAACCGCGCAACGCCAAGCTCGCAGGCCTTTTCGCCGATCCAGTCGAAACGGTCCTTTTTGATAAGGGCTTGAACCAGCCATATGTCGGGCACATTTTCGCGGTCGCGCAGTTTCGCTTCCACGGTCAGGACAAGATCGCGTTTTCCTGCGCTTGAAACCGTTGATAGATACTCACCGGAACGATCGTCGAAAAGCTTGACCGGCGCGCCTTCTTTCAAGCGCATCACGCCCAGCAGATAATGCGCGGCATTGCCCACGACATGCACTTCGCTGCCTTCAGCCAGCTCCTGTTCCACAAACAGGCGCGGTGTGGATTTGGGTGGCCAGGCTGGGGTTGCGGGCATTGGTTGCAGATAGCGATGATAACCAGTTCCGTCATCCTGAACTTGTTTCAGGATAACAAACCGCCGCCGCCTGCTATCCTGAAACAAGTTCAGGATGACGAATGACAAATTTTTGTGCAGAGCGTCTCCGTGACCACGACCAACATCGTCCCGGACAGCGAATATAGCGGCTTTATGGGCCTGCTTCCGGCAAAATTGCGCGGTTTTGCCTTGCTCGCACGGTTTGATCGGCCGATCGGTTGGTGGCTGCTATACTGGCCGTGCATATTCGGGCTGGCATTGTCAGGCGGCCTGATCGCGCGCTGGGACCTCGCATCATGGATGCTGCTCGGTGCAGTCGCGATGCGGGGTGCGGGATGCGTTTATAACGACATCGTCGATCGCGATCTGGACGCGCAGGTGGCGCGGACGGCGTCGCGGCCGTTGCCGAGCGGCGCTGTGAGTGTCACGGCGGGATGGGGCTGGCTGCTGACGCTTTGCGCGGTGGGCCTGCTCGTATTGCTCCAGTTGCGTTGGGAGGCACAGATTGTCGCTGTGGCAAGCCTTGCGCTTGTTGCCGCCTATCCCTTCATGAAGCGGATCACCTGGTGGCCGCAGGTCTGGCTGGGTCTCGTCTTTAGCTGGGGTGCGCTGGTCGGATGGGTGGCAATTACCGGCGCTGCGGATGCAGCAATGTGGTGGCTTTATGCGGGCACGATCTGTTGGGTTATCGGATACGATACCATCTACGCGATGCAGGACCGCGAAGACGATGCACTCGTCGGAATCAAGTCTAGCGCGCTGCGTCTGGGCGGCAGGGTTCGCGCAGGTGTGGCGCTGTTCTACCTGCTCGCGCTTGCTGGATGGGGCATCGCGATCTGGAGCATGCGGCCGGAAGGGCAGGCGCTGGTCGCGCTCATCCCCGTCGCAATACATTTCGCGATGCAGACTGGATCGCTAAAATCCGATGGGAGCAACGCGCTCGGGAATTTCCGATCGAACCGGATGGCGGGTTTGCTCGCCGCGCTGGCTTTTCTGGTGGTCGGTGCGGCTGGCTAAAGCAGTCAGCGGCCTATGCAATAATCTCCACGCGCCCATATCCAAGTGCATCACCGAGCGCCTGCAACCGGCGGAGGACCGAGTTCGATTTCAGCCGAACAGCCTGTCGCGATAAATGCAACCGCAGGCTGTCGCTGTCGCCATCGATGCGGCTGTCCGCCAGCGCCGCGCCAGAGCCGCCGTCGAGGCGCTGTGCAAGGCGGATGGCGAGGCCCCAGATCACCGCTTGGGCAAGCGCGCCGGGTTTGGCGAGGCCGGTGAGCATTTCGGGCAATGTCCGCTTTCCGGCATGAACCGTCCACAAAGCCGCCGCAATGATCGCGCGGTCGCTGGCGACAACGCCGGGCCAATTGCCATCGAGCGCATGGTCGAGGGCATGGTCGGCGCGATATTCCGGGTTCACGTTCCACACGCTGTCGGCGAGCAGGCAGGCGGCGCGGCACAGCCGCGAATCCCTCTCATTTTGTCCCGCAAATACCGGGGCAATCCAATCGGCAAGCGCATCGCCGTGAAAGGGAAAGCGGGCAAGACGTTCGCCTTCGAACCGCGTTGCAGCGATGAGCGGGTCTTCGCGGCGCTCGGCGTCCGACAGTTGGTCGAACAACAACCCCTCGCGCAGACCGTAGATGCTGGTGACGAGTTCGCTGGGCTGCAACAGCCGGACTACGCCAGACAGCAGCGCGGCCGCCCCCGGCAGGGCCGCAATCCGCGACGTCGAAATCACGCGCGTCTGCGCAAGCGCCGCCGGATCGTTGACCAGTTGTGACATCCGGGCCGGGGCATCTGGCGGTATCTGGTAATTGGACAATATGGTGAGCGGATAGCCCGTCTCATGCATGTGTAGCCGCGAAAATGTGCGCCAGGAGCCGCCGATCATATAGAAAGGAAGGCCCGGCTCGACCGGAAACCCATCTTCGCCGGTGGCGGCCGTGATGTCGTCGCGCAGCATCTGCGTAATCTGCTTGGCCGATTTACCCTTCAGAACCGCGTGCCGAAGCGTGCCGAGCGGCAAGGAAACACGGTTTCCCAATTTTCCGTCGGCAATGCGGATGAGTTCGAGGCTACCGCCACCAAGGTCGCCGACATAACCGTTCGCATGCGGGTTGTCGCTGAGTACGCCAAGGCCCGCCGCTCGCGCCTCCGTATCTCCATCGAGGACATCGACCCGGATGCCGAGCGCCGCCGCTCCTTCCACCAGTCGGTGCCCGTTCTTCGCTTCGCGGGTCGCAGCGGTTGCGACAACACGCAGGGTGTCCACCTTCATCGAGCGAGCGAGAGTTTCAAAACGCCCGATTGCTGCCAGCGCTTTTGTCATGGTCGCATCGTCGATTATGCCATCGTCGGCAAGGCAGGCGCCCAGTGCGACCCGGCTTTTTTCATTGTAAATCGGCATCGGCGCGCGTGGCAAACCGGCGTAAACGACAAGGCGGACGGTGTTGGAGCCGATATCGATGACGGCTTGGCGGATAGACTTCATCGTTGCCGGACAAGGCTCAGCGTCGGCACTTTCTTGTCATCGGCCAGTGCGCCGCCACGTCCGGAAAGCGAAGCGTTGGTCATGAAATAATGGTGCAAATTGAATGGCACTTTGTCCGCTTTCACCCTTTCATAGCGGCCATCGGACCGGAGCATCCAGCTTTGCTGATTGTCCAGAAGATTTGCAACCATAACCTGATCGAGAATCTGGTCGTGCACCGTCGGGTTTTCGATCGGCAGCATATATTCGACGCGGCGGTCGAAATTGCGGCTCATCCAGTCGGCGGACGAAATGAAGACCTTGGCGTTGGGATTGGGCAGGTCTGCGCCATTACCCGTTGCCCAGATGCGGCTATGCTCAAGGAAGCGGCCGACCACCGACTTTACGCGAATGCGCGAGGACAGGCCCTTCACGCCGGGGCGCAGGCAGCAGATTCCGCGTACGACAAGGTCGATTTCGACGCCTGCCTCGCTTGCCTCGTACAGCTTGTCGATCACCGCCTTGTCGACCAGCGAGTTCAGCTTCGCCCAGACCGCGCCGGGTTTGCCCGCTGCTACATTGGCAATCTCGTCATCGATGAGCGACATGATCTTTTCACGTAGTCCGAGCGGGCTCATCGTCAGCAATTGCAAATCGTTCGGCGGAATATATCCGGTGATATAGTTGAAAATCTGCCCGGCATCATGACCCACGCGCGGATCTGCTGTAAAGAAGCTGAGGTCGGTGTATATTTTGGCGGTAATCGGATGGTAGTTGCCGGTGCCGAGATGGCAGTAGGTGCGAAAACCATCAGCTTCGCGACGCACAACCAAGGATATCTTGGCGTGCGTTTTCATGTCGACAAAGCCATACACTACCTGCACGCCCGCATTTTCCAGCTGCGAAGCCCAATGCAGATTCTGTTCTTCGTCGAAGCGGGCTTTGAGTTCCACGATGGCCGTTACCGATTTGCCTGCCTCTGCCGCGTCGCATAGCCCGCGGATGACAGCAGATTGTTTGCCGGCGCGATAGAGCGTCTGCTTGATCGCGACCACATCCGGATCTGCCGCAGCCTGTTGCAGAAAGGCGAGGACGACGTCGAAGCTTTCATAGGGGTGGTGGACAATGATGTCCTTCTGCCGGATCGCGGCGAAGCAATCGCCATCATGTTCCAGGATGCGCTCGGGAAACCGCGGGCTGTAGGGCGGGAATTTAAGGGTCGGGCGGTCCTCCTCCACCAGCTGCGCTAGATCGCCGATACCGAGAAAACCCACCGTTTCGGCCACAATCGATGTGCCTGCGCCAAGTTCGGTGCGGATAAGTGTCGCCAGCTCTCTGGGAAGGCCTTTTTCAAGCTTCAGCCGGATGATCTTGCCGCGCCGGCGCCGCTTAATGGCGCTTCGGAAATAGCGGACCAGATCTTCGGCCTCTTCCTCGACCTCGATATCGCTATCGCGGATGATGCGGAACGCGCCCGCTGCAATCAGCAGATAGTCGGGAAACATCTGCCCGACGAAATGCCGGATAAGATCCTCAATCGTCACGAAGCGGGTGCCGTGGCCGGGGAGGCGGACGAAACGGCGGAGCGACTGCGGGATCATCACCAGCTGCCGGACGACCTCGCCATCATCTTTCCGGCGCATGTCGAAGATCAGGCTGATGCCCTGATTGGGAATGAACGGGAAGGGATGCGCGGGGTCGAGCGCCTGCGGGGTGAGTACGGGCAATATCTGTTCGCGAAAATATTGCTCGACCTCCTGCTCGTGCGCCTTCCCGATCGCCGTTGGCTCCACGACCTTGATGCCCTCGGCAGCAAGCTCCTTCATTAGTTTTTTCCACAGCTTTTGTTGTTGTGCCATCAGCGCGTCGGCAGCGGCAACCGTCTCGGCAAGCTGTTCGGACGGGGTTCGCCCGTCTATGGAGAGTTCCTCAATCTTGCGCTGCTGTTGTCCCCGCAGACCAGCCACCCGAACCATGAAAAATTCGTCGAGATTGGTACCCGAAATCGAAAGGAAACGGAGCCGCTCCAGCAAGGGATGCGCAGGATTTGAGGCCTCTTCCAGCACCCGTTCATTAAATTTGAGCCACGACAATTCGCGATTGAAATAGCGGGCGTCGGTCAGGCTCTTTCGGGACTGTAACCTGTTTGTGCCGGGCACGGGCTTCACGAAAACATGTCCTTCCTCAACATTTAAAGCGCGGTGCCACGCCAATGTTACGCTTTTGCGGCAGTTCGTCGAGACAAGTGTAACAAAGTTGTCCGCATTTCGTCATCATTGATAATCCAACGAGTCACACGTCCTGCCTAAGGCCCCGCCAGCATAAGAGTGCAAATCAGGGACCAGCATCATGACAAAAGCTTCCAACCGTTCAGCGGCCATCTTCAAATCTGCAATGTTCAGTGGCGTCGCAATGCTCGCCGTTCTTCCTTCGCTAGCGTTGGCGCAAACAGCCCCACCGGCAGATGAGGAGCAACGCGACGGACCTATTTCGACCGCCGAAGAAATCGTTGTGCAGGGCCAGATTACATATCGCAATCGGAGTGAAGAGGCTGAGCCGATCCTCGTTTACGATGCGGACTATTTTCAGCGATTCGAACCTCTGACGGCGGGCGACGCTTTGAAGCGGGTCCCTTCGGTGACGTTCCTGTCCGATGTCATTGAAAGTGACGGCGCACGGCTGCGCGGGCTTGAGCCTGGCTACACGCAGATATTGATCAATGGCGAGAAAGTGCCAGGATCGAACGCAGACCGCAGCTTCTTCCTGGACCGTATTCCCGCCGAACTCATCAAACAGGTCGAAATCATCCGCTCGTCGTCGGCCCGGCGTACCGGCGATGCAGTTGCTGGAACGTTGAACATCGTTCTGCGTGATGGATACCAGCTCGAAGGCGGATATATTCGGATGGGCGTGCTGCGTTTCGACGATGCCGAGGTTAAGCCAAGCTTGGGTCTGGTTTACGGTGGCGCGCTCGGACCGGGACGCATATTGATTGGGGGCAACATCCAAGGACGCTACAACCCGAAACTGAAAAGCAGTCTCCGCTATGGCGATTCGCCTGAAAATAATCCGGATTTTGCGACCGACGATTTTGACAATCGTGAAGATCAGACGGACACTCGCAGCGGCACCGATTATGCGTTCAACGCAACCTATGACATCGATGGTGAAACCACCGACTTTGAACTTAGCGGCTATTATACCCTGACCAAAAGAACGGAAGACGAGCGGTCTTTCGAATATAATGATCCCACCGCAATCACGGGCCCCGTGCGTACGACTCCAGTTGCCGGAAACCTTTTGACGGACAATGCCAATTTCAACGACATCAAACAGGAAAGCTATAGCATCGCGGGTAAGCTGGAGCATGAATGGGCTTTGGGCGAGACGAAGCTAAAGGTGGGTTATTCACGTTTCGACGACCAACAGGATGAGACCGAATTCGAAGTCGATTTCGATCGGTCGACTCCACGTTTCACCGGTGACCTGATCGACCTCGATATTGTCGACAAGGAATTGTCGGTCGGTCTGGAGCACGCGTTCAAGCTCGCCGATGACATTGAATTTGCAATTGGTGGCTTTGCCCAGAACAAAGACCGCGACACCAGCATCCTGACCATCAGGAATCGGTTCAATCTCACAGCGGCTGCCCGCAACTACAATCAGTTTGGCCGCAACCCCGAAGAATTTGCGACGCCTTTCGCTGCGCCGATATCTACTCCGGGTAGTGTCAATGTCATTGAGGAAGATCGCCGTGACGTTTTCGCCGAGTTTTCCGGCAAGTCCGGCAGCCTGACATTTGCGGCTGGCTTACGCTATGAAACCACCGATTTTACAATCAATGATCTAACCGTTGCCCCGGCCTTGGCAACGCAGGAGAATGACTATGACTTCCTGCTGCCGTCGGCCTCGCTCAAGGTAGAGGTCGGCACCGGCGGTCGTATCACCGCGTCGGTCGCGCGCACCAATCGCCGTCCGCGTCTTGATTTTCTGTCGCCAGCTTTGCTGGAGGCGGAGCTTGGTGACAACGATCTGCTTGGCAATCCGCAACTGCGTCCGGAAACGGCATGGGGCGGTGACCTCGGTTACGAACACCGCATCGGCAACACTGGCGTGATCGGGGTCAACGTCTTTTATCGTAAGGTGAAAGACCTGATCGAGCTCGCCAACACAGGCGTCGAGGGTTCTGAGGGTCCTGGAACCTTCATATTGCAGCCGCAAAATGCCGGCGACGGCGAAGTTTATGGCGTCGAGTTCGACCTTTCGACCGACCTGGGTTTTCTCGGCCTCCCCGACACTGGCGTTTTCGGCAACGTATCGCTTCTTGACAGTGAGATCACCGACTTTGCAGGTGAGCGCCGGTTCAACGGTCAGTCGAAATACGTGTATAATGTCGGCTTCATCCAGGACATTCCCAGCGCAGGCGTTGCCTTTGGCGCAACCTATCGCAAACAAGGTGCCGCGTTTGATCGTATTGTCGGAGAAGAAATCACGACGACCTACGGAGCCGATCTTGAAATTTTTGTCGAAAAGCGTTTCGGGAACAATCTTACGATCCGTGCGGTAGGGTCGAACCTCCTGAATGGCTCTAAGGATGAGGCGTTCAACAAATTCACGACAATCGACGATCAGCTGGACCGCAGCTTCGACGAATATGAACTGGAAAGCGAGGAAGCTGGTCCAGTGTTCCAGATCATGGCGCGGTATGCATTCTGATGGGTAAGCCTCTGATCCTCCTGTCGCTGCTCGTCGCCGGTTGCGCGACGCCTGATCCTGCGCCAAGTCCGCTGCCTACGGCAAGCGTTGTCGCCAAGGTCGAAACCACACCAGTCGGCACGCTTGACGATGCGGCGGATGATCCGGCTATCTGGCGCAATGCTGCCAATCCGGCAGAAAGCCTGATCGTTGCAACCGACAAGAAGTCTTCGATCCATGTCTATGATCTGACGGGCAAAAAGCTGCACAGCGAACCGTCGCCGCGTCTCAATAATGTCGATTTGCGCGATGTTGGAGGCAGCGTCGGGGTGCTGGTTGCGGCCAGCGACCGGCAGGATTTGGCGAACGCCAAAATGGCAATGTTCCGCCTCGATACCGCTGCCAAAAAGCTGGTCCCGCTCGGCGCTATTCCGGTCGGGTTGGGTGAGGCCTATGGAATGTGCCTCTGGCAGCGTGCGTCGGACAAGGCACTGTTCGGCTTCCTCGTGCTGAAGGATGGCCGCATCGATCAGGTCGCGATCGACACCAGCGGTGCGACGCTCACCGGCAAGGTCGTGCGAAGCATGAAGCTCGGTACGCAATCCGAAGGCTGCGTCGTAGATGACCGCACGGGCATTCTCTACGTCGCCGAAGAGGATGTCGGCCTGTGGAAGTTTGACGCTGCGCCCGACGGGCCGGTGGCCGCCACTGCGCTTGCAAAGGCAGACGGAAACGAAATCGTCATGGACGCCGAGGGCGTTGCCATTGCACCCATGGGCGCGGACGGCGGCTATGTCATCGTGTCGAGCCAGGGCGACAATGCCTATGCAGTCTATAAGCTCCCCGACGCCAGCTATGTCGGTCGTTTCCGTATCGGTGACGGCGTTGTCGATGGCGTACAGGAAACCGACGGCATTGAACTGATGCTCGGCGATTTCGGGCCGCAATTTCCAGCTGGGCTGTTCGTCGTGCAGGATGGCGACAATATGCCCGAGACACAGAACTTCAAGCTCGTAAGTTGGGCGGATATCGTAACGGTGCTGGGGCTACAATAGACCTATTTATTCGATTTTTTGTCATTCCCGCCTTCGCGGGAATGACAAAATGGGGATTAGACTGAGGCGGGTGCTGAAAGCCTAGACAGACATGTCCGCTTCGCGCAAGGAAGCTGGCATGTCCATCTGGTTTCACAAAAAGCTCGACCTCGCTTCTATGACCGCAAATGGCGAAGGCTGCATGCCGGGACATCTTGGCATCGAATTCACCGACTTTGGCGACAACTGGCTGAAGGCGCGGATGCCGGTGACCGAGCGCAGCAAGCAGCCTTATGGAAGGCTTCACGGTGGCGCTTCGGTTGCGCTCGCGGAAACAGTCGGTTCGGTTGCCGCAGCGATGACCATCGATCACAGCAAATTCGGGACGGTGGGGATGGAAATCAACGCCAATCATGTCCGCCCCGTCAAGGACGGATATGTTTACGCCACCGCAACGGCGGAATCGATCGGGCGGACGACGCAGATCTGGTCTATCCGCATCGAAGATGAGGTTGGAAAACTCGTCTGCATCTCGCGCATCACGATGGCTGTCATATCGATGGATCGCGCCTGATGCCGCTCCGTTACGTCCGCGAATTCAAGGGTTTTGCCGGAATCCGGATCGAGGCCGATGATATCGGCAGTGCTGATGATCCCTCAATCATCTTGCTGCATGGCTTCGGTCAAACCCGGACCGTCTGGGAAGATGTCGCGGTCGGGCTGGAACAGGCAGGGCGGCACGTCATCAATGTCGATCTGCGCGGGCACGGCGGCAGCGATTGGCCCGATGACGGGCGCTATGACTTCGATGCCTATGTCGAAGACCTGCGCGCCGTATTGGGGCAGATGCGAACCCGTCCGGTCGTCGTTGCCGCCACACATAGCGGATGGATCGCGACCGCAGCTCTCGCCGATGATGCAGCAACTCTCGCCTCGGGCCTCATCCTCGTTGATCCGCCAGCGCATGCCGATACGGCGGCGGTGCGTGCGTCAGCTGAGACACTTGCGACGGCGCATGGGCAAACGCTGGTGCAGCCCGACTATGAAAGCAGCCTGTTTGAGGCTTTTGATACCGATGGCGTGGACCAACGGCTTGAGACAGCAGCGCCGCACATCAACATTCCCGTACTCGTCTTGCGCGGTGCATTGGGCACGGCGGCGAAGGACGATCCGTCACCGGATTTTGTGTCCGCGTTTCCTGATATAGAAGCAATCGATGTGAGTGGGAGCGGACTTCTGATGGTCGCCGAGCGCACCGAGGCGTTCAATGGCCTGCTTATCGATTTTCTCGAGCGCAAACAGCCGCGCTTCATCCCCGAATATCGATCGGGCTCGGACGCGCGGACATTGCGTGACGCGATGGGCTGCTTTGCAACCGGCGTAACCATAGTCACGGCACATGCGACCGATGGCAAGCCAATCGGACTGACCGCAAACAGCTTCACCAGCGTGTCGCTCGATCCGCCGTTGTTGCTCGTCTGTATCGCCAACAATGCAGGCAGTGCAGAGGCTTTGCGATCTGCTGACAGTTTTGCCGTCAATGTATTGCAGATCGGCCAGCAGCCAGTGTCGAACCTGTTTGCGGGCAAGGGCGAGGACCGCTTTGCCGGAACGCGCTGGGAAGTGGGCGAATATGGTGCGCCGATCCTGCCGAGTTCGCTCGGCATTTTCGAGTGCAAGCGACACGCGCTGCATGAGGCCGGAGACCACTTCCTGCTCGTCGGGCAGGTCGAGAAAGCAAGCTTTGAGCCGCGGCGCGACCCGCTGCTCTATTTCCGCGGCAAATATAGGCGATTGCACTTCACCTGAACAAATTCACCGACGCGGAGGCAGCCCCGCAAAGGTGATCAGGCTTTCGCCGCCATTCGCTCCCACCGCGCTAACGCCGATAAAATGGTCGTCGACAATCAGGCCCTTCAAAGTCGTTTCCATGCCTTCGACCTCGCGATCCAGTGTCCAGTCCTGTGCATCTGCGCGGCGCTTGTAAACCCGATAGCGCTGCGCGCCCGGCGATGGCGACCATTTGACAATGGTATCGGATGAAACGGCACCACCCAATGTCGCCTGAACCGGCGCAGGCGGCGCGGAGGCGAGAGCGTTCGCCGTTACGACATTAAGTGCGGTCACCTTGGCCAGATATTCAAAATCCATCTTGTCGACAGTGTCGCCATATTCGATGCCATTTTCAGTCCGCAGATCTTGGTGCTGATGGTGGTAATTCTCGACGCCGACGGTGTAACGGATGGCGGGAAAGCCAAGTTCAAGCGCTGGCAAATGATCGCCGCCGCGCCCGAAACGATCGGGCCTCCGAACACCGAAAACGTCGAGGCCTATGGCTTTGCTCTGATCGGCAATGCGATCCGTATAGCGCATTAATGCGCGGCTTGGGCCGTCATCCTCTGCACCGCTGTTGCGCCGCACCATCTGGCCGGGCAGATCCTCCGATGCGCGGATACCCTCGCTGAACACCCGAACGACATTGTCGACTTTCCGTCCGTCGGTGCCGACTGTCCCGCCGACAATATCGTTGTTCAGCATCGCCGTGACTTTCCAGCCGCGTTCTCTGGCGGTTTCGGCGAGCAGGCGACCACCGAAAAGACCCTGTTCCTCCCCCGATAACAAAGCAAAAACAATCGTTGCCTCGCTTTGCGGCGTTTTCGACATCAATCGCGCGGCCTCGATCACCAATGCGCTGCCCGATCCGTCGTCATTGGCCCCCGGTGCGTCCTTGGTGAAATCCATCACGTCGGACACGCGGCTGTCGATATGCCCCGCAATGACGATTACGTGATCCCAGCCCATCTTTCCTGGCTTGACCGCAAGCACATCGACAATGTTGACGCCATCCGGGACGCGGGGCCCTGACATGTTCCGTTCGACCATTTCGGTCGTAAGGCAGCCATTGCAGGCTGTGGAGATCCTCTCAAATTCGGCCTTTGCCCATGCGCGTGCCGCGCCGATGCCGCGTTTGGGATCGGTTGCCGATGACAGCGTATGGCGCGTGCCGAAACTAACCAGCTTTTCGACATCGGCTTTCAAGCGTGCCGGGCTCGCTTCGTCCTGAGCCATTGCAGGAACGGTGGCGGCAAGCGCGAGGAGGCTAGCAAGCAGGGGGATTTTTCTCATTCTCAAGGGCTACCGCATCAGGTCTGCAAATACCAGCGCTCGCCGCCCTCCAAGGCGAGCGCTGTCAACTTGCCGCTGGCATAAGCCCCGGTGTCGATACCGATCCGCGAACCGCGTTCCTCAATGTCGTCGTAAATGGTGTGGCCGTAGACCACGACCTTCTCCAGATCGCCGCGCTGTTCGACAAATTCCTCGCGAATCCAGCGTAGATCACTCGGTTTCTGCTCGGACAGCGGCACGCCGGGGCGGATGCCGGCATGGACAAAGGCATAATCGCCGATAACGATCTGGTCCTCGAAACTCTCGATAAATTCGAGATGCTCCTGCGGAACCAGCGTCTTCAGCCGCTCGCACAATTGCTCCATATCGAGGCCGATATATTCGGCGCGGGTGATGGGATAGGACAATATAGTCGCTTCGCCGCCGATGCGCAGGAAGAAGCGGGCGATTTTGGGGTCGCGCTTGCGGCAGGCCCGGACAAAGACCTCTTCATGATTGCCCATCAGGAACCGGACTTTCCTGCCAGCGGCTTTCAGCGCCATTGCGGTTTCGATGACCCCAGCGCTATCCGGCCCGCGATCCATCAGGTCGCCGAGGAAAATGATCTGCGTGTCTGCGGGTCCGCGCTGTGCATCGTCGGCATCGATTTTCGACAGCAGCATCTTGAGCAGATCGTTGCGACCGTGAATGTCGCCAATCGCGTAGACGCGCATGCCATCGGGCACGCGGGCGGTGTCGATCGGGCGCTGGGCAACGGCTTTTTTAAAGAGGCGGGCTAGCATGGTGCGCGGCATATAGGGAGCGGCGGGCTGAAGGGAAAGTGAATAGCGCCGCTACTGTCGCCAAAACCGACGATAAGGCTACTCCTCCACTGCAAAAGTCAGCCCGGCATGGGCCTGCAACCGCGCGATCAGCTTGTCACCCAATGCCGCACCCGGCGTAGTCACCCCGCCCGGTCCGCCATTCTCGCACAGCGCAATAGCGGTTTCGGCGATCATCTTCGACGTCGAGCCATAGCCCGGATCTCGGTCGCCCTTTACCGATGCACGGATTTCACGTCCGTCAGGATATTGGCCAATGAACAAGATGTCGTAAAAGCCGTTTTCGCGCTCTTCGGGGGTAGGACCTTCGCCGGGCTTGAGCTTGGAGTCGCCGAAAGGATTCATCTTGGCGATACCTTCGGCCATTGCCTTACCGACATCGCCGATGGTGGTCAGCATCATTTCGTCATAGACAAAATCCTGGCCCCAGGGATGGCCGAGCAGGAAGTTTGTCCGGTGCACATTTTTCGTGTTGATCGGTGCCATCACAAACGGAGCTGCCCATGCGCCCGCGTCACTGTCATATTCGGGGATCAGGCCGGAAGGCTGGGACGGACCCTCAAAACCAGGCGTGAGCGCAAATGAGGATTTCAAAAGCCCGATAATGCTTGGATTTTTCGCCGCCGCTTTCATCGTCTCCGTCAGGCTGGCGATGGTGCCACCCGACGCTCCGCCCTGCATCTTGCGAACGCGACCCTTCACGCGCGGCGCGGGCGAACCATGTTTCTTCACGGCTTCGGTTTGCAGAAATGAAACGCCGAGATCGAACGGGATCGAGTCGAACCCTGCCGAAAACACGATCCGCGCACCCGAAGCTTTGGCGGCCGCATAATGCTCGTCGATCTTGTGCCGCATCCACGCCGGTTCGCCGCACAGGTCGGTGTAGTCGGTGCCGTTTGCGACGCAGGCCGCCACCAGTTCGTTGCCGTAAAGCTGGTAAGGCCCGACCGTGGTCAGCACTACTTTTGTGCGCTTTGCCATCGCATCGAGCGAAGCGGGGTCGGACGCATCCGCAACCACCAGAGGTGTGTTGGCGGGCGCGCCGATCAGGTCGCGCACTTCCTCCAGCTTGGCCTGGCTCCGGCCCGCCATCGCCCAGCGCGGCGCGTCTGGTCGGCCGACCAGATATTCCGCAACGAGCCGCCCGGTATATCCCGTGGCGCCGTAAACAATGATGTCGAATTCGCGATCAGCAGGCATGGAAATCTCCAATGAAATCGATGGGTGATTCGCCGCAGGCTTGGCATATCAGCGTCAAGCAATTTGGACAAAGTTGAGGAAGTTGACCCCACGTCGGGTGGGGGTTGGCCTGCGCCCAAGAGTCACCAGGCAAATGGCAACGATCAGACAAGGGCAAACGGCCAGTCATCGCCAACCTTAGATCATGATTTGTGCCTGTAGGACAGCGTTAATTTGCTTTGCGTTGCGATGGCTTAACCGGCCCCGACCCCCGGATGCAGCGTCGGTTCGCGAGCCGCCTCAGCGCGGCGACGGGCGCGGTAGCGGTCCAGGCTCCAAGTCTTGCCTTCATAGGCGAACAGGCAAAGAAAGCCGCCCGCAATCGCGATATTCTTCATAGCTGCCGCAGCTTGCATCGGGTCTGCGGTTTCGCGGTGAAATAGCAAGGCGGTGAGGACACAAAAGGCTGCAAAGGCCAGCGCGGTCAGGCGCGTGAATATGCCCAGCACGATCATGATACCGCCAATGACTTCGAACAGGGCCACGGGCAATGCGAGGCTGGCGGGCAGTCCGGCGCCCGCCATATATTGGCCGGTGCCGCTGACATCAGCGAGCTTGGCACCGCCCGAAATGATGAAAATCAGCGCAAGCATGATGCGCCCGATGACCGCAAATAATCCTGACAGCATATCATCTCTCCTCGAGTCGCTATCTTAACCGTTCTCAGCGCATCAGGGTTCCCGGGAAAGCGAAGGGCGCGACAATAGAATCAGGCCGCGTTCCTTGCCGGTCTCTGCATCGACCGTGTCGGTTGCGTGCCACAGCTTCTCGCTTTCGACCAGAAAGGGCCGGTATTCGGCATTGGTATCGCCGACCAGCACCAGATCGCGGTCTTGAAGATAGCCCACTATGGGGGAGAAATGGCCATGGCCGCGCCCGAAAATTGGTCCACGGTGGAAATTCACAATATATCGCCGGGAAGGATCATTTGCGGCGCGCAGGTGCTGCCGGAAATCGGGCAGGGATGCATCGCGGATGACGGCAACGCCATGCGGAACATGCTGGCGTAGCAATGCTGCCAACTCATCGAGTGTCATTCCGCCGATGAGAATGCCGAACCAGGGCTCATATCGGCTTCGGTCAATGACTTGCTGCTGCGATTTTTTAATGCCGATCGAGCGAAGCAGGTTCGCAAGGCTCGCCGGACCACAAAAACTCTGATTATGCTGATATTCATAATCTGTGCGGCCATATCGGCGCGCGACCGGAAGCTGCCATGCTGCGTCGATAAGCGCGGGATTTTGGAAATCGGCGCGAGCTTCGATGGATTGCACATGCGCATATTCGTTCCGCGCAAATAACAGCGGACCGAGCACAATGCCCCCGGTCAGCAGCAGGGCGACCGCAAGCGCAAGCAGGGCATAGAGCAGCGCACGACCGACCGGGATTTTTCTGCGTGCTTTCTCCGTCATGGCAGTCTCCATCCGGGACTGCTCCGATAGCAGAAATCGACGCCGAATTACAGCTTTGGCAAGGTCACACCGCGCTGTCCCATATATTTACCCGCGCGGTCGGCGTAGCTGGTTTCGCAGGGCTGTTCGCCCTTCAGGAACAGGAACTGGCATGCGCCTTCATTGGCATAAATCTTGGCGGGCAGGGGCGTGGTGTTGCTGAACTCCAGCGTGACGTGCCCTTCCCATCCCGGCTCCAAAGGGGTTACGTTGACGATGATGCCGCAGCGGGCATAGGTACTCTTGCCGAGACAGATGACCAGAACGTCGCGCGGCACGCGGAAATATTCGACGGTGCGGGCGAGGGCGAAGCTGTTGGGTGGGATGATGCAGACATCGGTCTTGCGGTCGACGAAGCTTTTGGGGTCGAACTCCTTCGGGTCCACCACCGAGCTGTCGACATTGGTGAAAATCTTGAACTCGTCGGCAACGCGCGCGTCATAGCCATAAGAGGACAGGCCGTAGGAGATGCAGCCGTCGCGGCGCTGTGCCTCGACGAACGGTTCGATCATGGCATTGGCGTGGGCCTGTTCGCGAATCCAGATATCGGACAATATGGACACCGTGCTTTTACCCACCCCTTCGTCATTCCCGCGAATGCGGGAATCCATCACCTGACCGTGCCTCCTAAACGGATAGTGCAGGAGATGGATTCCCGCCTACGCGGGAATGACGAGATAAGGGAAGTGGAAATTTGAAACGGACTAAGATTTCAGGCTTGCCGGCCCGAAGCCACGCGGCAGTAATTGCGATAATGTATAGGTTTCAAACCCGTCCGCGTGCGCGCAATGGACGGGCAGGTCGACCTGCGTGAGGTCCGCGACTTCCTTGATGATCTGGCGGCAACGACCGCATGGGGTGATCGGGTCGATGGACGCTGCGACCTTGCCCTCCGGCCCCCCGGCGACCGCGATGGCGCGGATGGCGCGCAGCTTCCCGTCGCTGTTTGCTTTGGCAATGGCCACGGTTTCGGCGCACAGCGTCATGCCGTAACTGGCATTTTCGAAGTTGCTGCCGGTGACAATGCTACCGTCCTCCAGCAGCAGCGCCGCGCCGACATGGAAGTTCGAATATGGCGCATAGGCATTTCCTGCCGCTGCAATCGCTGCCGCGACCAATTCCGCGCTCATGGCCGCACCACCGCCCAGCGGACCCGCCCTTCGACGCCATCGATGCGGCGGGTCGTATTTGCGGTCCACATCACCCAGGGCCGCGCCGAATAATCGGGCAGAAACCAGTTTCCCTCAAGCCAGACGGTGCGGTCGATCGCGCTGCTCACCTGATATTCCTTCTCAAACTCCGGCGTGAGTAGCAGGATTGCGGGCGTGCCGCTATGCGCCTCGATCTGGTTCAGGAAGGTGGCAAGTTCGGACAGGATCAGCGCCCGGTTCGGGCGACCGGTGCATGTTTCGGAAAAGTCGAGCTGCACGGCGGGTGGAAGTGCTGTCTTGCTGCGCGGGACAGTAGTGATGAAAAGCGTCGCCTGATCGGATGCAAGGCGGCAAATGTCGAAATGGTGCAGCGCGCCGTAGCGGATGCCGGCCTGCTGCACACCGTCCAGATTCGCCTGAAACTGCGGGTCGCGCCCGCTCGCGCCTTCGACGGCGGTGATATAGGCGAAATCGACGCCGGTGGCCCCCAGCTTCGCCCATTCCGGCTTGCCGTTGACCTCACCGACGACAATGCCCTGCACCGGATAGTCGTCGCGCGACGGGGTCCATGCGACGACATAGCTCCAGACCGCAAAGACCGCGAGCAGCAGCGCAAGCACAACTGCGCCCGCCCGATAATATCGGCTTTTACCCCCAGCCATGCGACCTCTGATTGCCTCCCGAATCAATTGCACTCTTGGCTCGGACATAGCGGAGAGTCGAGCCGTTCTTAATCCTCCCCATCGCAAGTCGATGGGGAGGTGGCGCGCTGGAGCAAAGCGGAAGCGTGACGGAGGGGCCTTCGACGGTAGCAGGCCCCTCCACCACCGCTTCGCGGCGGTCCCCCTCCCCATCGCAAGTCGATGGGGAGGATTATTCAACCCTTGATGTGCAGCACGCAAATCAGCGTGAAGAGGCGGCGCGCGGTTGCGAAATCTGTCTCGACCTTGCCTTCCAACCGCTCCATCAGCAACTCCGCGGCCTCATTATGCACCCCGCGCCGCGCCATATCGATAGTCTCGATTTCGGCCGCGCTCGCTTTGCGGATGGCCTGATAGTAGGAGTCGCAGATCGCGAAATAATCCTTTACGACCCGACGGAACCTGCCCAGGCCGAGTATCAGGGTTTCATAGGGCTGACCATCATCGCGGCGAATATCCAGGATAAGGCGACCTTCCTCCACGCTGATGTGGAGATGATAGGGCCCGGCATATCCGTCACCCATATCGCGCAGCGGTTTGAAGAAATTATCCTCGATCAGGTCGAAAATCGCCACGCGCCGTTCCTGCTCGATATCGGCATTGCGGCGCAGGATCGTCGCCTCGTCGAGTTCCACTTTTGTGATGCGCGCGTCGCCCATGTTGCTGTGTTAGCTTGAGTTTCGGATGGGGCAAGTGGGTAAACCCGTCATCCCCGCGAAGGCGGGGATCTCAGGCGGCCATAACTGCCCCCTCAGTATGACACTACTGAGGTCCCCGCCTTCGCGGGGACGACGCCGACTTTGTCCACAGAGCTGTCACCAAATCTATTTTTCGGAGGCCTTGCGCACCGGGTCGTGCTAAAGGATAGGGCGTCATGGCCGAACCGATCAGACTAGCCGCCGCCAATGAGGCGGAACCCCAGCGCCTGCCTCGTAATATCGAGGCGGAGGCGGCGTTTCTGGGCGCGATTCTGATCGACAACCGGATTATCGAGGATGTCTCGATCAAGTTGCAGCCCGATCATTTTTTCGAGCCGCTGCATGGACGGATTTACGAACAGATCCTGCGCTTGCTCGACCGGAACATGCTGGTGACGCCAGTCACCCTGAAACCCTTTTTCGAAGCCGATGAGGCAATGAAGGAGCTTGGCGGGCCGGGTTATCTGGTCAAGCTGACGGCTGATGGCTCCGGCCTTATCGGCGCGCGCGATTTTGCGCAGCAGATTTACGACCTGGCGCTGTTGCGCGAATTGGTCAGTGTTGGACGCACGCTTGTCGATAATGCGCTCGATACCAGCGTCGATGTCGACCCAAAGGGCCAGATCGAAGCGGCGGAAAGCGCGCTCTATAAGGTCGCCGAGGGCGAGGGCGAAACCGGTTCGATGAAGAGTTTCCTCGCCGCATCGACCGAGGCCATCAAGAACGTTGAAAAGGCCCTGCAATCGGGCGGGCATCTGTCGGGCGTGACCACCGGTCTCGACAGCATCAACGCCAAATGCGGCGGCTTGCACAATTCGGACCTTGTGATCCTCGCCGGTCGTCCGGGGATGGGCAAGACCTCGCTTGCTACCAACATCGCCTTCAATGCCGCACGCCGCTGGTGCCGCGAGCGCGAGGACGGCATTGAGGAGGCCAAGGGCGCTGGTGCGAAGGTCGCCTTTTTCAGCCTGGAAATGTCCGCCGATCAGCTGGCGACGCGTATCCTGGCCGAACAATCGGGCATCAGTTCCGAACTGCTCCGCATGGGCAAGATCAGTCGCGAGGATTTTCGTGAGCTGTCGCGCGCGAGCCGTGAGTTGCAGGAACTGCCGCTCTATATCGACGATACCCCGGCGCTGACCATCGCTGCGCTGCGCACCCGCGCGCGGAGGTTGCAGCGGCGGCACGGTATCGGTCTGATTGTGGTCGACTATCTGCAACTTCTCCAAGGCTCGAGCCGCGCCAACGACAACCGGGTCAACGAAATTTCCGAAATCAGCCGTGGCCTTAAGACGCTGGCGAAGGAGCTGGGCGTTCCGGTTATCGCGCTGTCGCAGCTGAGCCGCGCGGTCGAGCAGCGCGACGACAAGCGGCCGCAACTTTCCGACCTGCGTGAATCCGGCTCGATCGAGCAGGACGCCGATATGGTCTGGTTCGTGTTTCGTGAGGATTATTATGAGAAGGCGAAACAGCCCGATCCGGCAAACGAAGCCGCGCATGAGGCATGGCGCGAAAAGATGGAGCGGATTTTTGGCGTCGCCGAACTCATCGTCGCGAAACAGCGGCATGGCTCCACCGGACGTGTGCGCATGAAGTTCGAGGCGAACATCACGCGGTTCAGCGATCTGGCCGACGATAGCTATGCTGATGCGGGTTATGACTGATTGAATCGCGCGCTCAAAATATAGTTCAGCGCCATGTTGTCGCTCAGATGCAGGCCCTTGAGCGGCGAGAAGAATATGCCCTGCATATCGATCACCTCAAGTCCGGCGTCGGCCAGCATTGCGGTCAACTCCTCCGGCGTCAGAAACTGGTTCCAGTCGTGCGTGCCGCGCGGCACCTGGCCCATCCGTTCCGCCGCCTCAATGAGAAAAATGCGCGATGCCGCCGTGCGGTTGGGGGTGGACAGCAGCAATAGCCCTTCGGGGTGCATGTGCCGCGCCAGTTCCGACAAAAAGGCCGCCGGGTCGCTGACATGTTCGATGACCTCCATCGAGGTCACCACGTCGAACTTCCCCAAACCCTGCGCGGCTAGCTCGCCCGCACGATAATCAATGGCCAGCGCCGACTGCGCGGCATGCGCCTGTGCAACCGCAATATTTTCATGGGCGGCATCGATGCCCGTCACCGACGCACCCATACGCGCCAGCGGCTCGCATAACAGCCCTGCACCGCAGCCAACGTCGAGTGCGGTCTTTCCTGTTAGCGGATACCGAGCTTTGGTATCGACACCGAAATGCGTATCCACTGCCGCCCGGATAAAGCCGAGACGAACCGGATTCAGCTTGTGTAGCATCGCGCTCGAACCCTTGGGGTCCCACCAGTCTGCCGCCAGTGCACCGAAATGCGCGGCTTCAGCGGCGTTTATTGTCGTTGCTGCGCTTGCGTTTGTCATATCCTGTCCCTATCAGGGCGCCCGATTGTAATATAGCGACTATTCAAGGTTTTCATGGCCCGCATTGTAATGAAATTTGGCGGCACGTCTATGGCCGGAACCGAACGCATCCGCCGCGTCGCGCAGTTGGTCAAGCGTCAGGCCGAGCGCGGCGACGAGGTCGCTGTTGTCGTGTCTGCGATGGCCGGCGACACCGACCGGCTGGTCAACTTCTGCCGCGAGGCGAATGCGCTCTATGACCCGGCGGAATATGACGTCGTCGTCGCGGCGGGCGAGCAAATAACGTCTGGCTTGCTGGCGATTACCTTGCAGGCCCTGGGCTGCAATGCGCGCAGCTGGCTCGGTTGGCAGATGCCGATCCATACCGACGACGCCCACGCCAAGGCACGAATCGGGTCGATCGATACCGATGAATTGCTGGCGTCGATGAAGGCTGGCAATATCGCAGTTATTCCGGGCTTTCAGGGGCTGACCGACGACAACCGCGTAACAACTCTCGGTCGCGGCGGTTCCGACACCTCGGCCGTTGCCGTGGCTGCGGCGGTGAAGGCGGACCGATGCGACATCTATACCGATGTCGATGGCGTTTACACGACCGACCCGCGTATCGTCGCGCGCGCGCGCAAGCTGAAGGCAGTGACCTACGAGGAAATGCTCGAATTGGCCTCGGTAGGATCGAAAGTGCTACAGACGCGTTCGGTCGGTCTCGCCATGAAAGAGGGCGTGCGCGTTCAGGTGCTTTCGTCCTTCATCGACGAAAATGCCCCCGACGCAGACAGCATACCCGGCACGATGATCGTGACCGACGAAGAATTGGAGAATGCCCAAGTGGAACGCCAGCTCATCACCGGCATCGCCGCCGACAAGAACGAAGCCAAAATCACGCTGACCCGCGTGCCTGACCGGCCTGGCGCGGTGAGCCACATTTTTGCGCCGCTGGCCGATGCCAACATCAACGTCGACATGATCATCCAGAATGTGGGCCGCGACAAGGGCGAGACCGACGTGACCTTCACCTGCCCGCAGGCCGATTTGGTGCGTTGCACCGACATCTTGGAGAACCAGCGCGAAGCTATCGGCTACAACCGCCTGCTGTCCGACACCAAGGTTGCCAAGATTTCAGTCGTCGGCGTCGGCATGAAGAGCCATGCCGGCGTCGCCTCGACGATGTTCAGCTCCTTGGCGGACCGCAAGATCAACATTCAGGCGATCTCTACGAGCGAGATCAAGGTGAGTGTGCTGATCGATGAGGATGAGACCGAGTTGGCGGTGCGCGTGTTGCACACGGCATATGGGTTGGACGCAGAGTAAATCTCACAACATTTGAAAAATTCGTCGCCCCCGCGTAGGCGGGGGGTCGCAGTAGGTTTGTCCTTCGGCGATTGCTTAAACTTCCCACGGTCGCCGCCGCTGCGGGGACGACGGAGATTCTGATGACAAAACTCGCCCACCTCATGCAACGCGGCACGGAATTTCTCGGCTGCGATACCGCGATCATGTGTGGGGCGATGTCTTGGGTTTCGGAGCGGAACCTTGTGTCCGCGATATCCAACGCAGGCGGGTTTGGGGTGATTGCATGCGGCGCAATGACGCCCGAATTGCTCGATGCGGAAATTGCCGCGACCAAGGCGATGACGGACAAGCCCTTTGGCGTGAACCTCATCACCATGCACCCGCAGATCATGGATTTGATCGCGGTGTGCGCGCGGTATAATGTCAGCCATGTCGTGCTCGCGGGCGGGTTGCCGCCCAAGGGCAGCATCGAGGCGATCAAGGAATTTGGCGCAAAGGTTATGTGTTTTGCGCCCGCGCTGACGCTCGCCAAGAAGTTTACGCGGTCGGGAGTCGACGCGCTCATCATCGAGGGTAGCGAGGCGGGCGGGCATATCGGGCCGGTGGCGACAAGCGTGCTGGCGCAGGAAATATTACCCGAGCTTGGCGAACATCTGCCGATTATTGTGGCAGGCGGTATAGCGCGGGGCGGCCTGATCGCAAGCTATCTCGAAATGGGCGCGGCGGGGGTTCAACTTGGCACACGCTTTGTCTGCGCACATGAAAGCATTGCGCATCCCAATTTCAAAGCAGCCTTTCTGCGCGCCAATGCCCGCGATGCAGTGGCGAGCGTACAGATTGACCCGCGCCTGCCAGTCATCCCGGTCCGGGCGCTGAAGAACAAGGGTACTGAAGAATTCACCAAAAAGCAGGTCGAGGTCGCCGCCATGCTTGATCGCGGTGAGATCGATATGGAAGCAGCTCAGCTCGAGATCGAGAAATATTGGGCAGGGGCTCTGCGTCGCGCGGTCATCGACGGCGATGTCGAATATGGGTCGGTGATGGCTGGGCAGTCGGTCGGCATGGTGCATGTCGAGCGGCCTGTGGTGGATATCATCGCAAAGCTTGTGGGGGAGGCGGAGGAAGCGTTGGCGCGATAGTTCGAATCCTCCCCATCGACTTGCGATGGGGAGGGGGACCGCCGCGAAGCGGTGGTGGAGGGGCCTGCTACCATCGAAGGCCCCTCCGTCACGCTTCCGCTTCGCTCCAGCGCGCCACCTCCCCATCGCAAGTCGATGGGGAGGATAAAGATTAAACCGTCTTGCCAACACAACACAGCCCGCCCATATCCTGTTCATGACCGAAGCGATCGATGGTGGCCTGACGCCGCTTAATCCCGCCTACAAAACAACCACGCGTATCGCTTCGGCGATTGGGCTGTTACCCTTTCTGATCGGTGCTGGCGTGCTGGAAAGCGCGCAGTTATTGCCGCCCGGCAGTATCATCGTGCCGGTTCTGTTGCTTTATGTTTTCATGGCGTTCGTTGTTCCGGCGCGTAAATACCGCCATTGGGGCTATGATATGGGTATCGACCGCCTGCGCATCGTGCGCGGCTATATGTTCTACCGTGATACTGTCGTGCCCTTCGGGCGGATCCAGCATATCGATGTCGATCAGGGGCCGATCGATCGCCGCTATGGTCTGGCAACGCTGACCGTGCATACGGCGGGGAACCATAACAGCACCGTGGCACTCCCCGGCCTGACGCATGCCGATGCGTTGGCGATGCGTGAGCAAATTCGCGCAGCGATACGGGCGGACGTGATTTGACTGAGGTCATTGTCGACGATGATGCGTTGAAGGTTGAAGACGGCCATCGTCTTGACATTAAAGGGCTGTTCGTTGGGTTCGTCACTGGTTTGCCCCAGCTCATATTTCCGATCTTCGCTGCATTTTTCGGCACGCGCGGGACGGACAATCCGCTGATCCAGTTGGTTGCCGTCGGCGCGATCCTGTTTTTCAGCTTTTTCTTCCGCTGGATCGGCTGGCTGAGGTTCCGTTACCATGTCGGCGAGCATGATGTTCGCATCGAAAGCGGTGTGCTCAGTCGCAACGCGCGTTCGATCCCGTTTGAACGCATCCAGGATGTCAGCATCGAACAGAAGCCGCTGGCGCGGATCATGGGATTGGGAGAGGTCAAATTCGAAACTGGCGGCGGCGAGGGTGAGGATGCAAAGCTTAGCTTTGTGAGCCTCGAAGAGGCTGACAGGTTGCGCGAGGTCGTCCGTGCCCGCAAGGCCGGGCGGGTGGAGGCCGAAGCAATCGACGCGAATGATGAGGCCGACATGCCTCCGATATTCGCGATGGACGGCAAACGGGTTTTTGTCTTCGGTCTCTACTCCTTCTCACTCGTCATTTTTGCGATCCTGGGCGGCATCGCGCAGCAGTTCGATTTCCTGTTGCCGTACGATCTATGGGACATCAGTCACTGGATTGGCGTTGCGGAGGAACGTGGTGTATCGGTCGATGATCTGAACGGTATCGGCTGGACCGCACGGCTGATATTGGCAGTGGGCGCCCTGGGCTCGCTGATTTTCATCGGTCTTTTGACTGGTGTCATACGCACCACGCTCCGCGAACATGGCTTTCGCCTTGATCGCACCGCAAAGGGCTTCCGCCGGCGTCGCGGATTGCTCACCCTGACCGACGCGGTGATGCCTGCGCACCGCGTACAGGCAGCGGTCATCCAGACTGGCCCAATCCGAAAAAGGCGTGGTTGGCACAGCCTGAAATTCGTCAGTCTGGCGCAGGATAGCAAGGAAGAGAGCAATTTTGTTGCTGCACCCTTTGCCACGCTGGGTGAAATCTGGCCGATTGCCCAGGCGGCGATGATCAAGGCACCCGAAGCAGAAGTGAGGTTCCGTAAGGGCAGGCTCGCATGGTGGCTGATCCGTTGGGTTGGTATCGTTCCCGGTGTCGCCATCGGCGTTGCGGCAATGATGATATTCGCCGGCGCGCCTTTCCGGCAGGCGGGTCTGATGTTGGTGATGCCTCTGTTCCTCGGTTTCCTTTGGTGGCTCGAATGGCGCAAATATGGCGACCATGTCGACGGCACGCAGCTCTATATCCGCGAGGGCTGGTGGCGACAGCGGCTGACCATCGCGCCGCAGCTCAAGGTGCAGACGGTGGAGATTGCGCAGGGGCCCATTGCAAAAAGGCAGGGGCTGGCATCGCTCAATTTCGGTATCGCGGGCGGCACGCTGGAGATGGTTGCGCTGCCGCTCGAAACCGCGCGCGCGATACGCGACTCGGTGATGGAGACGGTGGTCGCGGTCGATTATTCAGCGATCAATCGATCGCACTGACCAGCTGCTCTTCAATCACGCTGCCATCGTCGCGGCGAAGGCTCATTTTCACGGTCTTTGCCGCCCAGTCGATGTCGATCTGGCCGAAATTGGGGATGCCCCAAAAACCGCCCGTGCGGCGCGGATCGGGTTCCCGCTCGCCGCCATCGCCTTTGCCGAAGGCCATGTTCAGCGAGCTTGCGGTGAAATCCCACAATGGCTTCGACAGCCCGGGCGCGCTGGTCTTGTAGAACCCGCCCGAATGCCGGTCGCCGGTGAGGAAGATGGCGTTATCGACGCCCTTTTCGGCAAGAAGTGCATAAAGCCGGTCGCGCTCTTTCGGGAAATTGGTCCAGCCTTCGAAATTATGTGCGTCGGTCACGACCTGCGTCGAGGAAATGATGAAGCGCAGTTCGGCCGGTTTTGCCAGTTCCTGTGCCAGCCACGCCCATTGCGTATCGCCAAGCACGGTCGCATTCGGGTCGGTGTTGGGTATGTACCAGCCAAGCGTCGGACCGGGGTCGCGATAGGGCATCGTGACCAGATCGGAGCGGAAAAACCGCGTGTCGAGAATGATGAACTGGACCCGCTTGCCTTCGGGTCCGACGATCCGGCTTTCATACACGCCGGGGCGCGACTTTACGTCATCCGATGCACCCCAGTAATTTTCATAGACCTTCTCCGCCCATTCCTTGAAGGCAAAGGCGCCGCCTGCATCGTTCGCGCCATAGTCATGATCGTCCCACGTCGTCATCATCGGCACGCTGCGGCGGAAGCGGTCATATTCGGCACGGGCGTTCAATTTTCGGTAGCTGGCCGTCAGGGTCGGGATGTCCGCTCCATTGGTTGGCCGGGTGTCGCCATAGACATTATCGCCGATGAGCAGAAACGCCTGAGGTTTTTGCGCAGCGATCACGTCCCAGAACTTCATGTCGCGATTTTCGTTCTGGCACGAACCGAACGCAAAACGCGTGATGACGGTGTCGCTGGAGAGCGCCGGATTGACGGGTGCCTTGGGCAGCTTGGCGTCGAGCGCGGCGTAGTAAGGGCGTAATGCTTCCTGCGCGCTTTGCGGCGAGGACGCGTTAGGCGGTTGCTGTGTGGTCGCGCACCCAGCAAGGACAAGCGCGGCGAGGGGGAGGAGATGTTTCATGCTCCACCTCTCCCCCGCCAGATGAGTCGCGTCAAGCCGCTACTGGCAGCGTCTTTTCGCCCGAGAAACGGACTATGATCGTGCGTAGCGCCACAAGACTGGTGAACCAGATGGCATCGTTCAGGGCAACGCCGGTCACGATTTCCGCCGAGAAATTCTCGGCGCCCCCGCCAACGCTGGCGTAGGCACGAAGAAGCAGTTGATGCATGATGAAGGCCGACAGCAACGCCGCCCCGGCCCGCAGGGCGAAGGGGCCGCGAACCTTTTCAATGGCCGCGCGCGCCACGACTGTTGCCGCCAGCGTCGCTGCCAATATGGCTATCCCGTGTCCCACCGCCTGCGCTTCCCACGGGAAAGACATCAAGAAAAAGCCGGTCGCCTGATTAAGTGCCCACGCCGCCGTTACGAGCATGAGGCCGCGACGCGGTGTCATCGTCAGCGCGGCGAGCGCCGCGAAACTCGCGAAGGGAAACACACAGGCGAGCAGCAAGCTGCCGACCACAGTGCTAGCCGCCAGCGAAGCTGGCCATGCTGTTGATTTTACTGATGTCATGTTCGTCATCCTTTGTTGTCTATCCGTCTTTACAGTTGATGGCAATTCATCAGAAGCGTGCCCGCACACCAACATGCGCGTTTCGGCCATAAGTGTTGTAGCGTGCGACCTGCACATAGTCGGTGTCGAACACATTATCGACGCGGCCATAGATTTCGACCGCGTCGGTGACAGGATAGGCCGCGCGCAGGCTTGCCAGCACATAGCCATCGAGGCGCACGCTATTGGCTGCATTATCGAAACTGTCGCCCGCCAGTAGCAGCGTGCTTCCCAGCCTAAGCTTCCACGGCGTCTGCCAGTCCAGCGTCAGGCTGCCCGAGTGCTGCGGCCGCAACTCCAGCCGGTTGCCGAAATTGGCGCCCGCCGAACGGTTGATCGCGTTGGTCAATGTGTAATTTGCCTGAATGTTCAATTGCTCGGTAGGCTGCAAGGCAAAGCCGAGTTCCACGCCTTCGCTCTTGACCCGCCCGATATTTTCCGACTGGAATGTGATGAATGAGAAGGTGATCTGGTTATTGCTGCGACGGTTGAAATAGGTCGCGAAGACCTGCGCGCGTCCGTCCAGAAAGCGATGCTCGACGCCCAGATCGAAATTGCGCGCGGTTTCGGGCTTAAGGTCGGGATTGCCGAATGGCGGCTGTCCCTCACTTAGGGTCGGCGCGCGGAAGCCCTCAGCATAGGTCGCGCGCAGCATGGTGTCGCCGCCATTGGGCGTGTAAGCGACGTTACCGCCCAAGGTCGTCTGTCCGCCATAATCGCTATAATCGTCGTGCCGGATGCCGCCGGTCAGGGTCAGGCCTTTCACCGGGCGCAGGATGATCTGGCCGAAGCCACTGCTTACCTTGTTGCGGGCGATGTCTGCCGGTGCGCCTTCAAACGAAGTGCTAGCAAAGATCCGCTCATGCTCGGCACCGAAAACGACGGTCACCGCGTCGGCAACGTCGAATGCGCCATGATATTCAAAGCGGTCAATGCTTCCTTCGACGTCGAAATTATTGAAGCTGAATATGACGGGGTCGGATCCGGTCCGGCTGATGTCGGTGCGCGCGTAAGAAACGCGGTTGCGCAGCCGTCCGTTCGCGAGATCGAAATTCGCGCCGACATAGCCAATGAATTGCCGGTTGTTGGATATCGGCAGAGAGTTCGGGCCACCGCCGAAAGCCGCGTCATACTCGATGGCGCCGCGATTATAATAGCCGCGAAAATCCAGTGCGAAATTGTTGGAGAGATTGACCTTCAACCGTCCGTTCGCAGCGTAGTTTTCATAGCCATCCTTCTCCGTCCCCCCGGCCAGTGCCGATATGCCATCTGTTCTGTAGACGGCCCCGCCGACGCTGCCTTCGAAAATGCCGCTAGTACCCGACAGATTGGCGTCGGCCCGCACGCTGTTAGCGTGGCCATATTCTGCACCGATGCGCGCGATCAATGTCTCGGTTGGCGGGAGATTCTGGACGTTGATGACTCCGCCTATGGCCTGGCTGCCCCAGATGATCGAATTGGGTCCACGCAGCACCTCGACCCGGCCGATATTGCCGCTCAGCAGTCCGCCGAAATCGAACGCGGCATTGGGACTCGACGGGTCGTTGATCCTTACACCGTCGACGAGCACCAGCGTCTGCGAACTGTTTCCGCCGCGCAGGAATACACCCGTCTGGCTACCCACCGGCCCGCGCGCAGCGGCTGTCACACCGGGAAGAGTGCGAAGCGCGTCAGTGATGCTGAGCGCCTGCAATTCCGCGAGCCGGTCTTCGTCGATAACTGAAATCGCCTGTCCGGTTTCGGACCGCGGCTGCTCGAAGCCGCTGGCGGTGACGACGATATCTTCATCTGCGGTTTGTGCAAATCCGTGAACGGGCAGCAAGGCAATTGCCGCCGCTCCACATTTCAAAAATGTCATGTATTTAACTCCTTCGCATGACGTCCAACCAAATGTCGTCACGCGAGGGAAAACCCCGATTGCGCCAGTGTCCCGCAAGCACAAAGGACAACCGCAGACAGGCAGGTCTCCTGGCTTCCGGGTCATTGCCTCGGCCCCACCTTCCCGATTGCTCAGTGGTCTATCGGGGCCAAACTCGCCGGTTACAGTTGCGGGAACAGCGCCGGATTTCCGCCGGCTTCCCTATTATCCACGCTCTCGCGCAGACCTGATGCGTGGGGGCGTAGTTAGGGGGGATTTTGGGCTAGGGCAAGGGCTTGCTGTATCCTCCCCAAATTGTAAATTTGGGGAGGTGGCAGTTGCGCAGCAACTGACGGAGGGGCCTCTAGCTTCGTGCCAAACACATCCGGATAACCGCGTCTGCCACGTCGGCACTGTTCTTCAAGACATCAGACGCCGGAATTCTGATGGTTTCAATCCCCAGTTTCGTAAGGGCCAAGTCTCTCGCAGCATCGCGTTCCGGATTGTTGCCCATGTCATGAACTATGCCATCGATCTCAATCGCAAGCTTTGCTTTTGGACAAAAGAAGTCGAGGACGAAAGGCCCGATCGGGTGCTGTCGGCGTATCTTGACCACCGTTTGAGCGCGTAAATGCTGCCAGAGATACACTTCTGGTGGCGTCATCTCGCGCCGAAGCTTTCTTGCTTTTCTGACTGTTCCGCCAGATTTTCTGGGTGGTTTCATTGCCCCTCCGTCAGTTGCTGCGCAACTGCCACCTCCCCATTTCTGCGAAATGGGGAGGATTTAAATCTAATGCCGCGTTTTGCCGGGCCTTTGCATTCCCCAGAACATCGGTCCCTCAGGCACCTGCCAAACATGCTTCACTTCGAAACCGAAGCTTTGGTAAAGCGCGACGTTCTTTTCGTCGGCGGTTTCGAGATAGGCTGGCAGGCCGTCATGATCGGCGCGCTCAAGGCCAGCGCGGATGGCGGCGCCACCGAAACCGAAGCCCTGAAACGAGGGATGCGTTCCGGCGAAATGCAGGTACCAGAACGGCTCCTTGGGCAGGTGCTTTTCAATGAGGTCGGCGACCTCAAGCCCCCGCAATAACGAACCGCGCAGCACCTGCGCGAACGGCACAATCATCCGCGCGCGGTCCCACAGGCCGTCATGCGCCTGACCCGGTCCGCGCCATAGCGTCACCGCTTCGAACTCGTCGGTGCCGAACACCGCACCCTTTTTGTGGTCTTCGCGCAGCAGCAGGTGAAACGCCCCCGGCAGCCGTGCGGCACGCTCCTTGGCATCGGGGATCACATAGCTCCACCCGCTCTCATTCTGGAAAGCCAGCGCCAGTGTTTCGGCGATGTCCGGATTGTCGGTCGGCCCGAGCAGCCGCGTTTGGTGCAAATCTTACGCCTTTGCCTGAGCCAATATCGGCAATTGCCTCACGCGCTTGCCGGTCAGTGCAAACAACGCGTTGGCCAGCGCGGGCGCTGCGGGGGGCAGGCCGGGTTCGCCGATGCCGCCCATTTTCGCGCCGCTTTCGATGAAATGCACGTCAACCTCCGGCGCGTCGGTCATCTGCAGGATCGGATAGTCGCTGAAATTGCTTTCGACCACTGCGCCTTTGTCGATATTGATCTGCTCGCCAATGGCGGCGGACAGCCCCATGATCAGGCCGCCCTCGATCTGTGCCGCCGCGTTCAGCGGATTGACCGTCGTGCCGCAATCGACCACCGCCCATGCCTTGTGGACCTTGGGCGTGCCGTCTTCTTTCAGTGACGCCTCAACGACCTCGGCAACAATGGTGCCAAAGCTTTCGACCATGGCGATGCCACGCGCGCGGCCTTCGGGTGGTGGCGTTTTCCAACCACTGCGCTGCGCGACGGTGTCGAGCACCAGCAAATGCCGCGATCCCGGGGCCAGGTGGTTGCGCCGGAAGGTGTAGGGATCCTCGCCCTCGGCATGCGCCATTTCGTCGACAAAGCTTTCATTGAAAAAGCCGTGCTGGCTGGCGTTGACCGAGCGCCAATAGGCATTTACCTGGTTTGAGATATACGCGTGATGCCGCGCCTCGAAATTGGGAATGTCGTACGGCACGGTCCCTTCCGCTGCGGCATCGTCATTCTGCGCATAGTCCGATGCCCATGCCGCCATTCGTTTTTTGCCTGTGACGCCTTGCAACCGCGCCGCGACCTGCGGGCGGTAGGCACCGTGCTTGACCTCTTCCTCGCGGCTCCAGATCAGCTTGACCGGATAGGGCACCTGCATCGCGACCCGCGCAACCTGATCGATAATCTGGCTGTAAGGCGGGAAACGACGACCGAAACCGCCGCCCATAATCATCGGATGGAAGGTGACATTGTCGGCTTCGAGGCCCGCCGATTCTGCTGCCATCATGCGGGCCGACAGAGGGTCCTGTATCCCGCCCCATAGATCGAGCTTTCCATCCCTGTGGTGCGCGGTCATCGCGAACGGCTCCATCATCGCCTGATGCAGGAAAGGTGCCTTGTAGTCGCCGGTGACGAGTTTGCCGCCAGCCGGCGCGGTCAGTTTTGGTCCGGCAGCGTTCAGCTTGTCCTGTGCAGCGTAGATCGACGCCGTCGACAGCCCGCCATGGCCGCCGTCAGTAAATTGCGGCGTTAGCGCATCGAGGCCCTTTTTCGCCTGCCAGTAACCCTTGGCGACGACAACCACCGCCTCGTCAAGCTGGATGACCTTTTCGACGCCATTGACCGCCATGGCTGGCGCGGCATCGACCGAGGTCAGTTTGCCGCCGCGTACCGGCGCCATCATGATCGTCGCAACGCGCATTTCTGGAACGGTCAAATCGATGCCATAGACCGCGCTGCCATCGACCTTCGCCGGAATATCAAGCCGCTGCACACCCTGACCGATATAACGGTACTGGTCGCGGGTCTTGAGTTTGGGGTTGTCGTCGAGCGGGCGTTTTGCCGCGGCCTCGGCCAATTCGCCATAGCGCAGCGTTCGGGCCGATTTGACATGGGTTACCTGGCTGTCCTGTGTGGTCAGTTCGCTGGTGGGAACCTGCAACCGCTCTGCGGCTTCGGCGATCAGCGCCGCGCGCGCCGCTGCGCCAGCCACGCGCATCCCGTTCTGGCCGGTGAAGCGCACCGCAGACGACCCGCCTGTAATCTGCAGGTTCATTTGTCGCGCAATCAGCGAAATGAAGGATGCTGGCATAGCCGCGATAACGCCGGGATAGCCGGACATATCCGCAAGGAAACCCTTGCCCAGCGAACTGTTGGCAAAGGCCGGGTCGGCGGGTGCGGATTCGACCACAACCTTCGACCAATCCGCGTCGAGTTCGTCCGCTGCCATCTGCGCCAGCGCTGTATTCGATCCCTGGCCGAAATCGATATGCGGGGTGTAGATGGTGACGGTATCGTCCGTGCCAATCTTCAACCAGCCGAGGAATGACGCGTCCTTGCCCTTCGCGGTCAGTTCAACTGCGCGTTTGCGCGCCGAACTGTCGCCCCACCAGACCGCGAACAGACCGCCGCCGACGATGGCGGCGCTGCCGATAAGGAAAGCCCGGCGCTTGACGCCCTTGCGCTTGGCGGGAGTGGGGGCAGGGGCTTCCATTTCAAGAGTAGGATTGTCGGCCATCACGCGGCTCCTTCGAGTGCGGCTTGACCCGTCGCCGCGATGATCGCCTTACGGATACGCGGATATGTGCCGCAGCGACAGATATTGGTCATGGCCTCGTCAATCTGCGCGTTAGACGGCTTGCCGGTTTTTTGAATGAGCGCGACCGCGGCCATAATCTGCCCTGATTGGCAGTAACCGCATTGTGGAACCTGCGCGGCAATCCATGCGCGTTGGACAGCATGCAGCGTGCCGTCCGCGCCCTTCAATCCCTCGATCGTCGTAATGGATTTGCCCGCGACGTCGCTTATGGGAACGCTGCACGAGCGTGTCGGCTCACCATTGACATGCACGGTGCAGGCGCCGCACGCGGCAATCCCGCAGCCGAATTTGGTTCCGGTTAGGCCCAATTCCTCGCGCACAGCCCAGAGCAACGGCGTATCGGGTTCGGCCTCCAGCGTCACTGCCTTGCCGTTTACTGTCGTCGCTATCGCCATGCTGAAGTCTCCCGATTGCGTTTCATATAGCAACCCGTTCCTCGCTTTGCTAGGCCAGAGCGATGAAAAGCGGTGCAGCCGACCATCACCGGATATTGGCGAGCGTCATGGCGTGGCGAGGTGCCCCGATGGCGCTCGCAACCGTGGTGGAAACCTGGAAATCTGCGCCCTGTCCGGTCGGCACGCATATGCTGGTGCATGAAGACGGGCGCTTTACCGGCTCGGTATCGGGTGGCTGTGTTGAGGGTGATATCCTCGAAGTTGCGCGCGCGGTGATCGCCGACAACAGCTTTGCCGTCCGGCGCTATGGCGTGGCCGACGGCTCGGCGTGGGAGGTTGGTCTGCCCTGCGGCGGGGACATCGTCGTGCTCGTGCAAAATGTTTCGCCTGACTATTTTCCGGGCAAGCTGTTCGGCGCAATCGTCGATGCGCGTCAACGGCGGGAAACGCTAGCCATCGGCACCGATCTGGAAAGCGGACGCAGTCAGATACTGGAGGGTCGGGCAGATAAGCTGTTCGTCAATCAATATCTCCCGCCGCGACGGCTGATTGTCGTGGGCGCGGTCGAGATTGCTGCAGCGCTCTCGGCTATCGCCCAGTCAATGGGCGTCGAGGTCATTCTAGTCGATCCACGCGCACGTTTTCTGACCGACGAGCGTTTCCCCGGCATTGCGCTCGACGATCGCTGGCCGGATGAAGCGATTGCCGCCTTGAACCCCGATGAACGGACAGCAGTCGTCACGCTTAGCCATGATCCCAAGATCGACGATCCTGCGCTGATCGCGGCGCTGGCGAGCAATGCCGCTTATGTCGCGGCGCTTGGTTCGAAAGCCTCGCACGCCAAACGGATCGAGCGGCTTGCGGCAGCGGGAGTTAGTGCGGACCAGCTTGCGCGGATCGAAGGTCCTGCCGGTGTTGCGATCAACGCCATCAGCGCAGCTGAAATCGCGTTGTCGATTGCGGGCGGAATGGTGCGGGCGTTTAACGATGGACTGCGCTGATATAGCTGTCGCCATATTGGCCGCCGGCCGTGCGCGGCGTTTCGGCTCCGACAAGCTGATGGAGCCTGTCAACAATGTTCCGCTGGGCTTGCATATCGCCCATAGCCTCGGAGCTATGGGCTTTGGCTGGCGCTTCGCGATTTGCGGGGCGGGTGGGCTGCTCGCCGGCCTTTACGCCGATCTCGATTTTACCGTTATTGACAATGAAAATCCCGATTGGGGTCAGTCGCAATCCCTGTATCTGGCGGTTGGCGCGGCCCAGTCCACACCGGCCGCCGCCCTGCTGATTGTGCTGGCCGATATGCCGTTTGTCACCCAGGGACATTTGAAGGCTATAGCCGCGACGGGCCGCTTGACCGCCTCCACCGACGGGGCCGCACGGATGCCGCCCATATTGTTTCCGCGGGCCCTGTGGCCAGAATTGCTGGCAGCAAAAGGCGACAGCGGCGCGCGCCATCTTTTGCGGGACGCGCATCTGGTGCAGGCGCCGGTATTGGAACTGCACGACATTGACGTCGTCGAAGATTTGCCTAGACCGCGTTTGATATGACCACCGACCCCGCACGCCAGTCGATCGACGCAGCGCTTCGCAATCCGGTGTTGGTCGACGCGGCCCTCGCTCTCTCCGAAGACAGGCTTCATGACGCGGAGCCGTTGCTACGGGGCAGGTTGCGCGATGCGCCAACCGACGTTGCGGCGATCCGGATGATGGCTGAGCTTGCTGCCCGCGTCGGGCGCTTGAAGGACAGCGAAACGCTTTTGCGCCGCGCACTCGAACTGGCGCCCTCTTTCGGCGCGGCGCGCGCCAATCTTGCCACGGTGCTCTACAAGCAGAACCGGTTTCCGGAGGCGCTGGAGGAGCTTAACGCAGTGTTGGCCGACGAGGGCGACAATCCAGCGCAGCAAAATCTGAAAGCAGCTACGCTTGGCCGTATCGGTGGCTATGATGAGGCGATTGCGCTTTACAAAGAATTGACCGCTCGATTTTCCGACCATGCCAAGCTCTGGATGAGCTACGGTCATATGCTGAAAACCGTGGGCAACCAAGATGACAGTATCGCCGCATACCGCCATGCCTTGCGTGTCGATCCGACGTTGGGCGAGGTGTGGTGGAGCCTCGCCAATTTGAAGACTTTCCGGTTCGACGGTGACGATGTCGCGGCCATGGAAAAGGCGTTGCAATCCCCTTCACTCACACATGAAGACCGGTTCCATCTGCATTTCGCGCTGGGCAAGGCAAATGAAGAACGTGCGGCGCACGATGCTGCCTTCGAACATTATGCAAAGGGCAACGCGCTTCGCACAGAAGAACTGGAACATGATCCCGACGCAGTGTCGACGCAGGTCGAAAAGGTCATCCTATGCTTCACCCCTGACTATCTCGCAAAGCGCGAAGGGCAGGGCCATGCGGCCCCGGACCCTATATTCATCGTCGGCATGCCGCGAGCCGGATCGACGCTGATCGAACAGATATTGTCGAGCCACTCGATGATCGAAGGCACGATGGAATTGCCCGACATTCCGGCAATGGCGATGCGAGAAGGCCGCGGCCATGCCGGTGGCAATGTCGGCGATAGTGCGCCGGGATGGATCGATGCAGTTGGCGATATGCCGCCTGAACACCTCGAAAGGCTCGGTCTGGAGTTTATCGAACGCACCCGCATCCAGCGCAAGACCGACAAGCCATTTTACATCGACAAATTGCCCAACAACTGGGCTTATCTGGGCTTTATCCGTTCGATCCTGCCCAACGCCAAGATCATCGACGCGCGTCGCCATCCGCTCGATTGCTGCTTTTCAAATTTCAGGCAGCATTTTGCGAAAGGACAGGCATTCAGCTACGACCTTGTCCATATGGGCCGCTATTATGCCGATTATGTGAAGGCAATGGCACATTGGGACAGGGTGCAGCCCGGCTATGTGCATCGCGTGATTCATGAAGAATTGATCGACGACCCCGAAACACAAATCCGGCGTCTGCTCGAATTTCTCGGCCTATCGTTCGAGCCCGCCTGCCTCAGTTTTCACGAAAACAAACGTGCTGTCCGAACTGCGTCGAGCGAGCAGGTCCGTCGGCCTATCAATCGTGACGGCGTGGACCAGTGGAAGCCATATGAGGCGCATTTGATGCCGCTAAAGACGTCGCTCGGTGACTTGTGGATTACCTATCCCCATGTTTCCAACACCCCCGCACAGGCTGATGGAACGCCGTAAACGATTGTTGCTTTGTGGCCACAGCCATCCTGCAAAATGCGTTAATCCGACGACGTTAACCGAAAATTTCTTGCGCGGCGGCATGCGATGTGAGTCTATTCACATAAGTGTAACAAGGGAGGTTTCGCTTCATGCGTCGTTTTAACAATCGGATAGTCACGTCTGCACTCTTTGCGTCAACCGCGCTTGGCCTCGCCATGCCGGCTTTCGCGCAGGACGCAGCCGATGACGATAAGGACGTCATCGTCGTTACAGCGCAGAAGCGCGAACAGAATCTGCAGGATGTTCCACTCGCCATTACCGCAATCGGCACCGAGAAGCTTGACCAGTTGCAGGTGAGCGAATTGCAGGATGTGGTTAAGTTCCTTCCATCGGTTACCATCCAGCAAGGTGGACCCGGCTTTGCGCAGGTGTATTTCCGCAGCGTGGCTTCCGGTGAGAACGCGAACCACTCGGCATCGTTGCCGACGGTCGGCACCTATCTCGACGAAATGCCGATTTCGACCATTCAGGGTGCGCTCGACCTACACGCCTATGATCTGGCACGTGTCGAGGCGCTCGCGGGGCCACAAGGTACACTTTATGGTGCGAGTTCGCTTGCGGGTACACTAAAGCTAGTCACAAATGCGCCTGACACATCGGGCTTTTACGGCTCTGCGGGTGTAGAGATCAACAATGTTGCGCATGGCGACTTCGGTTCGACCTTCGAAGGGTTTCTTAACATTCCGCTCAGCGAGAATGCGGCCGCACGCCTTGTTGGCTGGTATCGTGATGATGGCGGTTACATCGATAACGTCTTCGGATCGCGTACCTATCTTACTTCCGGGATCACCCAAAATAACGCTGATCTGGTTGAGAAAAACTATAACGATGCCGAAACCTATGGCGCGCGCCTTGCGCTTGGTATCGACCTCAACGACAGCTGGACTATCAAGCCTACAATCATGGGCCAGGTGCAGAACACCGAGGGCAGTTATTCGGTTGAACGGTCAGGTCAGACCAATGGCGGGTTGCAGACGGTTCAGTACAATCCGGAAGGCAGCAAAGATAAGTGGATCCAGGCCGCACTGACTATCGAGGGCAAGATCGGCAACTGGGATCTGACCGCGACTGCAGGCCACCTGCGCCGTAAAACAGAGACGCAGAGCGACTATTCTGACTATGCCTATTTCTACGATGCACTGGCAGGCTATGGCTATTATTTCCAGGATAATGCCGGAAATTTCGTCAATCCGAACCAATATATCCAAGGGTTAGACCGGTATCGCAAGACTTTCGGCGAATTCCGTATCGCCAGTCCGGCAGATGCGCCGCTGCGGTTCATTGGTGGCCTTTTCTATCAACGCCAGTCGCACAATATCGAGCAGAATTACATCATCGACAACATCGCAGATGCTATCACGGTAACCGGAACCGACAGCAATATCTGGCTGACCAAGCAGCTGCGTGTCGACCGCGACTATGCGGCTTTCGGTGAGTTGACATATGATCTGACCGACAAACTCTCGCTGACTGGCGGACTTCGCTATTACAAGTTTGACAACAGCCTGCAGGGCTTTTTCGGTTTTTCGGCCGGTTATTCGAGCCGCACGGGCGAGGCAGCCTGTTTGAACACCGACGGCACGACGCGCCGCGCCAATCCAGCAGGCACGCCAGTGCCAATTCTGGTGGAGGGCAGCCCTTGTACGAATGTCGACAAGTCCACGTCAGACACAGGTTTCATTCACAAACTGAACGCAACCTACAAGATTACCGATGATGTGATGGTTTACGCGACATGGTCCAAGGGCTTCCGCCCCGGCGGTATCAACCGTCGCGGGACCTTGCCGCCTTATGGTGCTGACAAGCTCGACAATTATGAGCTGGGTTGGAAAACCACCTTCGGTGCCTTCCGCTGGAACGGTGCGGTGTATCAGGAGGACTGGAACAACATCCAGCTGAGTTTCCTCGGTGCCAACGGCCTCACCGAAATCCGCAACGCCGGTATCGCGCGCATCCGCGGTGTCGAAATGGACGCCGGCTTCCGGGCAGGCGGTTTCAGCCTGAACGCCGCGTTCAGCTATAATGATGCGGAAATCCGACGCGATTTCTGCCTTATCGCGAACGCAACGTTCGACTGTACCACCCCGGGCAACGCCTTGCTGGCGCCTGCTGGCTCGCGCCTGCCGGTTACCGCCAAGTTCAAGGGCAATGCTATCGCGCGATACGAGTTCCCGGTTGCGGACTGGGATGGGCATGTGCAGTTTGCCGTCAATCACATTGGCAACCGCCGCAGCGATCTTCGCCCGACGCAAAACGCTCTCAAGGGCAATCTCGGGGCGTATACGACGGCAGATTTTTCGATCGGTGTGAAGAACGAGCTTTGGGCAATAGAAGCGTTTGCCACAAACTTGTTTGATGAGCGCGGTATCGTGAATACTGGCGTGCAGTGCCTCGAAACGGTCTGCGGTACTGGACCGACGCCGACCACGCCCACCGGCGGCGCGTTTTACGACGTAATCATCAAGCCGCGCGTGATCGGGCTTAAGTTCACGCGCGACTTCTAAACAGTTAGTCACGCTTACGGTCATTGACCGTGGGTGACAGGGGGAGAAGCCGGATCTTCGGGTCCGGCTTCTTTATTTTTGGTTCAACCGAACAGCCGGCCGAGTATGCCACGATCCGATAATATCTCGGAAGCGCAATTATGCCCGGGTGCGCCGGTCACGCCGCCGCCTGGATGCGTGCCTGCGCCGCACATATAGAGCCCCTTGAACGGACCGCGATACGCACCGTGGCCAAGCACGGGGCGCGCGCTCCACAGCTGGTCGAGACTCATATTGCCGTGCATGATGTCGCCGCCAACCAATCCGAATTTGCGTTCGAGGCCCTTGGGGCTGAGAATCTGGCGACCGAGAACCGACGCGCGGAAGCCGGGAGCATAGGCTTCGACCGTATCGATAATGCAGTCAGCGGCCTTACCCTCTTCCAAATCCCAATCCCGCCCATCTGGCAGTTCGGGAGCGAATTGTTGGCAGAAGAGCGAGGCGACATGCTGTCCAGGAGGAGCTAGGCTGTCGTCGATGGTCGAGGGGATCAGCATCTCGACAATGGGTTTTTTCGACCAGCCATCGCGTTTCGCGTCGAGGAAGGCGCGATCCATATAGTCGAGCGTCGGCGCAATGATGATGCCCGATTGATGGTGCTCGCCGGGTTCGGGCAAACAAGTGAATTTCGGCAGTTCGGACAGCGCTACGTTCATGCGGAACGTGCCGCTGCCCGCCTTGAAGCCCTTGATGCGCCTTTTGAATTCGGGTTTCAGGTCAGTATCATCGAACATCCGTTCGTAGAGCAGCTTCGGTCCGACATTGGCGATGACACGTTCGGCGACAATCTCCTCGCCGCTTTCCAGCCGCACGCCCGCTACCTTGCCGCCATCGACGAGCACGCGCGATACGGGCGCTTCAAGGCTAATTTCAACGCCGAGGTCGCGGCAAATCCTGGCCATGATCTGGGTGATATTGCCCATGCCGCCGATGCTGTGGCCCCATGCGCCCTTCTTGCCGTTCACTTCGCCAAAGACGTGGTGGAGGAGGACATAGGCGCTGCCGGGGGTGTCCGGGCTGGCATAATTGCCGACGACAGCGTCAAAGCCGAACGCGGCCTTTACGGCTTCGCTTTCGAACCAGCTGTCAAGCAGCGCGCGTGCAGATTTCGTAAAGAGATCAAGCACGTCGCGCTGCCGTTCAATCGGAAGCCTCGCAAGTTTGCGACCCTGAAGGGCTCCGTCGATCAAGCTCTTGACCCCGTCACCGATATTGGGTGGCGACTTCATGGCCAAGTCGCGCAAGACATCGGCGACGACATCCAACGAGTCATAATATTTGGGCAAGATTTTGGCATCATGCGCGGAAAAGCGGGCAAATTCCGCCTGTGTCCGCTCAAGTCCGCCGCCGAGTTTGAGGTATCCGCCATCCTCTTGCGGCAGGAAATTCGAAATCGGGCGTTCGATAACGCGATAGCCATGATCGGCAAGCCGCATGTCGGTGATGACCTTGGGTTGGAGCAGGCTGACCGTGTAGCTTGCAACCGAGTTTCGGAAACCGGGATGAAATTCCTCAGTGACGGCTGCGCCGCCGACGACATCGCGGCGTTCTACCATCCGGACGCTGAGGCCGGCACGCGCGAGGTAGAACGCGCACACAAGGCCGTTATGGCCAGCGCCGATGATCACGGCATCATATTTTTGGGTCATATATTGCTCCAGCCCGGTGCCGGGCGATGTTCCAAACGGGCTTCGGGGATGAGGTCACGGATGCGGCGGCAAAAGCTTTTCAGGCACACTTCGTGATCGGATAGCGGTCCCATCGAGAAGGATCGGCTCGCCATGCCCTGCTGCACGCGCGTGATGAGTATCGTATCCTCGGCATTGACCTGCCGGTTTATCCGCCAATTGAGATAGCGCGCGGCGCGCATTTCGCGGCGCCATTTGTAATCAGGGGCGTCGTCGAGCACATAGCTGATTTCGCGGATGACGCAGCTTGCAGGGCCGGTTGGCAACCACTGCATAAAATCGACCTGGTCGGGATAAATATCGAACGCAACCGAAGGCCATAGCTTGAAATAGAGCCAGCGCTTCTGATTGGCTTCGGGCAGATGCGGGACCGAGGGGAGCAGGTTCTGATAAGCGCGTTCGGACCAGTTGTTTGATGGCCGGTCAACAAGATCGCCCCACATGCGGTCGACATGCGGTTCGGCTTCGATGCCATAGCTTTTGCCGAACAGTCGCGTCAGGCCGGGATGCGCGACGGGGATATGCAGGCCATCGGAATAATTATCGCCGACATTTTTCCAGTTTACCTGGCGCGGTCGCATGGTGACGCGGCCCAACGCCTTCAGCTCTTCGAAACGATAGGGCGCGACCTGCGCCTCATAGGGGGCCATCATGTCAGCAATCGACGGGCCACCGCTCTCCAATCGGACAAAGATAAACCCGCGCCAGATTTCCATATCGACCGGAACCAGACCCGCCTTGCTCTTGTCGAGCGTAGGGTAGGACGCACTATCGGGAACGCCGGTCAAGCGGCCATCGAGGTCGTACGTCCATGCATGGTAGGGGCAGACCAGCTTCTTCGCGCATCCGCTCGACCCGTCGACCAGCCGCGAACCACGATGGCGGCAGACATTAGTGAAAGCCCGCAACCCGCCGTCGGCACCGCGCACCACGATCACGCTTTCGCCGACATAATCCAGACTGTGCCAATCGCCCACGTTGGGAACATCGCTGACATGGCAAATGACCTGCCAGGCAGGACGGAAGACGCGGTCGATTTCGACCTTGGCGAATTCGGGATCGTCATAGGTCCAAGCAGGGAGGGACCAGCCGTCCAGAATGTCTTGACCTATATCTGCCACCTTGCGCTCCTTGTTATACGAATGTATAACAAGGATATGAGCACTCGGCAAGCCTTTACCCGGGAGAGCGCCGACACGAGGCGCGAAGCGCTGATTGCGGCCTGCGCGCGCTGCCTGGCGGAGCATGGCGCGCAAGGGACTTCAGTGCGGGCGATCTGTCTGGAGGCGGGGGTGTCGCCTGGGCTGCTCAGGCATTATTTCGATGGTATCGATGCGCTGATTGCCGAAACCTACAAAGCCACCGGCGCGCGTGTGGCGGAGGCCCTCCACGCGGCTGTGGAAGCGGTTGCGGTTGACAACCCGCGCGGTCGGCTTTTGGCTTTCGTGACTGCCAGCTTTCGTGAGCCGATTGCCGATCCGGAATTACTGGCGACATGGCTGGCATTCTGGAGCCTGTCGCGGACAGATAGTGCAATTGCCCGGATTCACGGGGATATATATGCCGACAATCGCCGCGATATGGAGCAACTGATTGCGGCCTGCCCCGGTGCGCCAGCCGAACCGCGCCTGATGGCTGTCGCACTCACCGCGCTGGTCGACGGCCTGTGGCTGGAGCTGAGTTTGGGAGATGCACCATTCAGCGCCGACGAGGCAGAGGGGCTCGCGGAAAAGTGGCTGGATAGTTTCATTTGAAACGGTAAGGTCGGGTGCATGACCGACGGACCATCACGTGCCAATCCGATGACCTATGCCCGCTATCTGGCGCTCGAAACGCTGCTGTCGGCTCAGCATCCACAGTCCGATCTTGATGACGAAATGCTGTTCATCATAATCCATCAGACGAAGGAACTATGGCTGAAGCAGATGATCCGCGAACTGCACTTGGCGCAGTCGCAGATAAGGAATGATGCGCTGGTGCCGGCCTACAAGGCATTAGCAAGGGTCAGCCGGATTCAAGCCGTTATGACACTCAGCTGGGACGTGCTGTCAACGATGACACCGTCGGACTATACCCGCTTTCGGCACGTGCTTGGCCCCAGCTCAGGGTTCCAGTCCGACCAGTTTCGCACCGTCGAGTTCATGCTGGGCTTGAAGGATGCCAACCATCTAAAATTTCAGGACGACCGGCCCGAGGCGCGGGCGGCCATGGTCGCGGCGCTGACCGAGCCGAGCATTTGGGACGATACCATAATTGCGCTCGCGCGGGCAGGCATTGACGTGCCGCTCAATCAACTCGAACGCGACTGGGCACAGCCGCATGTCTTCTCGCCCGAGGTGGAGGCAGGGTTCCTGCAGGTCTACCGCGATACCGACCGCTATTGGGAGTTGTATCAACTCGCTGAAAAACTCGTCGATCTGGACGATGCCATGGCCACGTGGCGGCACAAGCATGTGGTTACGGTTGAGCGTATCATTGGCGGCAAGCGCGGTACCGGCGGGACTGCGGGGGTGAGCTATTTGACGAGTACGCTGACCAAGCGGGCCTTTCCGGAATTGTGGTCGTTGAGGACGATGTTGTGAGAAGGGGAGCTGTCGTCGCCACCGCAGAGGCGGGGGCCTCGGGAGGTTCATTCTGTCGTCGTTGGGCTATCCCTACTGAGGTCCCCGCCTTCGCGGGGACGACGGTTTTGTTGTCTCGCTCATGACCTCATACAAACATCTGTTCACCCGCGCTCTCACCGCTGCACCCAATCGGCTGCACTTTGCCGCGCACAGCCATCATCTCTGGCCGGATGCCAGCCATGACGGACAGATGGATGCATGGGCCGATGCGGCGCATCTTGCCGATCACAAATGGGACGTAGTGATGGGGCCGCTCTGGTCGGAGGCGCAGGGATATGTCGCGTCCGAGCTTGGACTGCCCGATCCCGCCACCGTCAGCTTTTCGTCCAACACGCATGACTTTCTGCTGCGTATCGTCTCAGCGATCGACCGCGCGCCGGTTCGGGTGCTGTCGACCGATGGTGAGTTTCACAGTTTCCGGCGACAGATGGCGCGTTGGATAGAAAGCGGGACGGTCGTCTGGGACCGTGTTGCGCCCGATGCATTGGTCGAGGCAGCGCTTGCAGGTGACTATGACCTGATTTTCGCCAGCCACGTCCTGTTCAATTCCGGCGCGATCGTCGATATCGAGCCGCTCGCGGACCTTGCCAGGCCCGACCGCCCATGGGTGGTGATCGACGGCTATCATGGCTTTATGGCAATACCCACCGATCTGTCCTTGGTCGCTGACGGTAGTTTCTATCTTGCTGGCGGGTACAAATATGCGATGGCGGGGGAGGGCGTCTGCTTTCTGCATGCTCCGCCCGGCTTTGCATCGCGACCGGCAATCACCGGTTGGTATGCCGAGTTTGACGATCTCGCACTCCCGCCGGGCAGTGTCGGCTATGCGCCCGACGGTCGGCGTTTCCTCGGCAGCACATTCGATCCGTCGGGGCTGTATCGTTTTTGCGCGGTGCGCGCCATGCTGGAGGTCGAAGGCCTGAGCACGCGAGTTATTTCAACCCATGTCACACGGCTGCAACAGCAATTTCTTACCGCCGTGGAAATACCCGGGATGGAGTTGCTTAATCCGCTTGATGACAGGCCGCATGCGCGGTTCCTTGCATTCAGGGGTGCCGGTGCCCCTGCGCTTCACGAGCGCCTCGGAAAGCAGCAAGTCGTAACCGACGTGCGCGGTGACGTCCTGCGCATCGGCTTTGGCATCTATCAGGATGAAAGCGATGTTGACCGGCTGATTGAGATAATGAAGACAGTCGTTTGAAAAACGGAGGGAAAGTGGAATGTCATTGATCATCAACCGCCGCGCTTTGCTGGCCACCGCAGGCTTTGGAATTGGCGGACTGATGTTGCCCGGCGGCGCGGCGATGGCGCAGGCTTTGCTCGGACTAACGGGGTTCACGCATAACGTGGCGAGCGGGGAGCCGGGGCCGGATTCGGTGCTGCTCTGGACGCGTTATGTTAATCCGACTGGCGGGCCGTCGAAGGTGCGTGTGGAAATTTCTGAAAGTCAGGATTTCGCAAAGATTGCGGGTGGCGGGCAGATGGTCACCGGACCGTGGCGTGACCATACGGTGAAGATCACCGTCGACAATCTCGCGCCGGGCAAATGGCACTGGTTCCGCTTCATTGCGCCCGATGGCAGCATGTCGCCGGTTGGCCGCACCAAGACGCTGCCTGTGGGCAAGGCAGCCAAGTTCAACATAGCGATCTTCTCCTGCTCCAATTTGGGCTTTGGCGAGTTCAACGCTTATGGTCATGCGGCGGCGCGGGATGATATCGATCTCGTTCTGCACATGGGCGATTATATCTACGAATATGCGCGCGGCGGATATGACGGGGGTGCGAAATTTGCGGCGCGGATTTTCCCCGATGCGGAAATATTGACGCTGGCCGATTATCGCCTGCGCTACGCCAGCTACCGCGCTGACAAACAGTTGCAGGCGCTGCATGCCAATTTCCCGATGATCCCCAATACCGACGATCATGAAGGCACCAATGACATGTGGGAGGGCGGGGCGCAGAATCATCAGGCCGACGAGGGCGACTGGACCAACCGCAAGAACGCGGCGATGCAGGTATGGCGCGAATGGCTGCCCGTGGGCGAAACGCCGTGGAAGGAATATCCGATTGGCGATCTGGCGACTTATTATCGGACTGACACACGCGCCGTCGGGCGATCGAAACCCCATTTCGCAGGCGATTTGATGCGTGCGGCCGACCCGGCCAAGGCGTTGGCCGAATTCCGCGATGGTGCCTGGCGTGATCCCGCCATGACCATGCTGGGCAGCGAACAGGAAAGCTGGCTGTACAAGGCTATCGGGCGCAATAAGGCGACCTGGGCGGTGGTCGGGTCCGGGACCAATATGGGCTGGAACTTCACGCCCGAAAACGCGCTCGACTGGTTTCCCAAGGATGCGCCCGAGCGGAACCGCAATTTCGCGCGCAACGGTATCGCTGCGGCAAAGGCGGGCCTACCCTATAATCTCGACAATTGGGGCGGCTATCCCGCAGCCCGGTCGCGGTTGCTCGCGGCGGCGCAGCGGGCGGATGCTAATCTGGTCGTCGTCACCGGTGACAGCCACAATGGCTGGGCGTTCGACTTGCCCGAAGACGGGCGGCCTGCGGGTGTGGAATTCGGCGGCCATAGCGTGTCGTCTCCCGGCTTTGAAAATGCGACACAGGGAACAGACCCATCGGTCATCGCGCGCGGATTGCTGGAAAGCAGCAAGCAGGAACTGCGCTGGGTCGATACCTCGAACCGGGGCTATATGCACCTGTCGCTCACGCCGCAGGCGGCGACCAACGAATGGGTGTTCATGTCGACCATCAAGGATATGTCGATGGCAACCAAGCCGGGCCATAAAATGAAGGTACGTCCGGGCCGGAAGGTTCTGGAGACCGCCTAAGTTTAATCGCGCAATTAAACCTGCTTGATTTCTTGCATAGCCTCGCGTCATAGAGCATCCGACGACGCGAGGAGAGAATGACATGCAGATGGCGGGGCTTGGTTATAGCGAAGAGCAGATAGAGCTGCTCGATGTCGCAACGACATTCTGCCGCGACAAATCGCCGATCGATAAAGTCCGCAAGCTGATGGAGAGCGATCTTGGCTATGATGCCGCTGTCTGGGCCGAGATGGCGGGGCTTGGCTGGACAGCGATTGCCATTCCCGAGGCGCATGGCGGTGTCGGACTGACGCTGGCCGAAGTGGTGCCAGTGGTGGAACAGATGGGCCGCCACCTGATGGCCTCGCCCTTTGTGGCATCGACACTGGCCGCGCAGGCCTTGACCGTCGGCGGAAACGACGCACAGCAGGCCGAATGGCTACCCAGATTGGCCGAAGGCGCCGTGGGCACGCTGGCGCTATCCGAAGCGCATGGCGATTGGGATTTGACCAATATCACCGCGACCGCAAAAGCCGAGGGCGACCGCCTGACGCTGTCCGGCGAGAAATTGTTCGTGCTTTGGGCCGAGTCAGCAGATGTTGTTATTGTCTCGGTGGCGCTCGACGGCAAAGCTGCGCTGGTCCTGCTGACAGCCGTCGACATTGCAGGCCATCTGCGGCGCGAGGCGATTATCGATGAGACCAAGCGCAGCTTTGCGTTGTCGCTCGACGGAATTTCGGTGCCGAAATCGGCGCTGCTCGATGTTGACAAGGCCGCGCAAACACTGGCGCATATCGATCAAACCGCCGCGCTCCTCCAAAGCGCCGAAATGTGCGGCGGGGCGCAAAGCGTTATCGATTACACCGTCAGCTACCTGCAAACGCGCAAGCAGTTCGGCAAGGTCATTGGCGAATATCAGGCGCTTAAGCATCCCGTTGTCGATGCCTATGTCGATTATGAAAAGGCGCGCTCGCATCTCTACAGCGCCGCCCATAGCTTTGCCGATCAGGGTCTGGGCGAAATCGCCGTTCGCATGGCCAAGGCAGCGGCAGACGGTGTTTACAGCTTTGCCGCCGACCGTGCGATCCAGTTTCACGGCGGGTTTGGTTTCACACATGATTGCGACGCAGGGCTCCACCGCCGCGCCGCAATATTCCACGCTTCGCAATTTGGCGATGCGGCTTGGCAAAGGGCAAAACTCGCGCCATTGCTGCTGGGATGACTTCAAAGTTCATATTGCTGATTACCTGCAAGGATCGCCCCGGCATCGTGGCGGGTGTGGCGCAATGTATCGCGGGGCAGGGGTGCAATATCCTTGAAAGCGCGCAATATGGCGATGAGGACAGCGACACTTTCTTCATGCGCGTGGCGTTCGCCCCGCCACCGGGATTGGACATCGACATGTTCCGGCAGGCCTTTGCCAACGTCGCCGACGATATCGGTTGTGACTGGCAGGTCCACGATGCCGCGCGCAAACCACGCGCTGCCATATTGGTCAGCCAGGGCGGCCACTGCCTCAACGACCTGCTCTATCGCACCGCGACGGGCCGGTTGCCGATGGAAGTGACCAGCGTCATTTCAAACCACCAGACATGGCAGCGCCGCGTCGAGCATGAAGGGATTGCCTTTCATTACCTGCCAGTCACGCCGGAGACCAAGGCTGCGCAGGAGGCTGCGCTCATGGCCCTGATTGACGATCAGCAGGTCGATTTGGTCATCCTTGCCCGCTATATGCAGGTGCTGTCGGCCGACCTGTGCGCGCGGATGAGCGGCCGGATCATCAACATCCATCATAGCTTCCTGCCAGGGTTCAAGGGCGCCAAACCCTATCACCGCGCCCATGCCCGCGGCGTGAAAATGGTCGGTGCGACGGCGCACTACGTGACCGCCGACCTTGACGAAGGACCGATAATCGCACAGGACGTATCGGCGGTCGACCATGCTGACAATGTGGACGACCTGATAGCGCAAGGGCAGGACATCGAAAGCCGCGTCCTGGCCCGTGCAGTGAAGGCTCATATCGAGCACCGCGTACTACTCAACGGACAAAGAACCGTGGTTTTCAAGTAAATCCGGCGAAGCCCGGAGGGAACCTTCCATCGTCTGACGCGTTTGACGAACACCCCATTATTTGCGTTCGACCGGTCGTTTCCAGCAGTCGGTTTGACCGCAAATCTGGCCATCTGGAAACGCACCCTATGACCGACAAACCCTCCGCTGGTTCAACCGACCTGCTGTTTTTCCCGCGCACTTCGCTGCAATCGCAGCGGTCGACTTCCCGGCAGCGACGTATTGCCGTGGTCGGAAACTTCCCGCCTACAAAATGCGGGATCGCGACATTCACTGCAGACATGGTTGCGTCTTTGCGCAAGGCCGCACCGGATTCTGAAATCGACATATATGCGATGGCGTCTCAACAAGCCGATCGCTGTCCTCCCCACCTCAAAACCCAAATCGTCGATACCGACATAGACAGTTACCGGAAGGCGGGCTTGGAACTGGAGCAGAGCGGCGCAGAAGCCGTCTGGCTGCAACATGAATTCGGCCTGTTCGGTGGCGAAGCGGGGGAATGGATAATCGATCTGCTGGAACCGGTCGCGGCGCCGCTGATCGTGACGTTCCACACAATATTGGACAATCCGACCGAGGCGCAACGCCGCGTGATGGACTGGCTGATAGCCCGGTCCTCCCAACTGGTGGTCATGTCACGCGAAGGCAAAACAGTGCTCGAGCGGGTGTATCACGCCAATCCGGCAATGATCAGCATCATTCCTCATGGCGTACCTGACCGGAGCTTTGGCAGGTCAATCGAGATGAAGCAGCGCTTGGGTATGCCCCAGAAGAACATGCTCATGACTTTCGGCCTGCTGTCACCGGGCAAAGGTCTGGAACTGGTCATCTCCGCGCTGCCGGAAATCGTCAAGCGACACCCCGATACGCATTATTGCATAGCCGGGATCACGCATCCCAAGCTGGTCGAGTCTGAGGGAGAGGCTTATCGGGAAAGCCTTGCAACACTGGCCGAACGACTAGGCGTTGCCGACCGGATTAGTTGGGTCAACCGCTATCTGCCGACCGACGATCTGCTGGATCTGATCGAAACGGCGGACATCTATCTCACACCCTATCAAAACGCCGCGCAATCGACGTCGGGCACCTTGTCCTATGCCGCAGCGTTGGGGAAGGCTATCATTTCGACGCCCTACAAACATGCGACGGAGTTGCTTGCCCACGGTGTCGGCCTTCTCGTCCCCTTTGGCGATACGCAAGCTGTGGCAAAGGCAGTCATCTCGCTTCTGGACGATCGCACGCTATTGGAGTCGTTCCAGAAAAAGGCATATCTCGCCGGCCGCGAAATGACTTGGGATGCGTTCGGCGCGAAATCGATCGCGCTGATCGACAAAGTGGTATCGATGCCGGTGCGCTACCGCGCCGTGGCGGCATTGGGTCAGGACGCGCTACTGGATATGTGCGATGACACAGGCATGCTTCAGCACGGCGTCCTTACCATAGGCGACCGCGCGCATGGATATTGCATCGATGACAATGCGAGAGCCTTGATGCTTGCCGCCAACAGCCCCTTGCCATTCGCCCGCCGGGCACCCGCATTTGCCGCCTTTGTGCAGCATGGCTGGAACCCGGACGTCAGGCGGTTTCGCAATTTTATGGGATATGACCGGCGCTGGCTCGAAGATGTGGGGTCGGATGACAGTTGTGGCCGGACACTCTGGGCATTGGGCGTCACCGCCAGCACGGCGTCAGATCCGAGATTGCGGTTCTGGGCCAAAAAGCTGTGGTCTGACACAGCCGACATTGCGCTCGAATTTTCCTCTCCCCGGGCAGTCGCCTTTGCCGTTTTGGGGGCTGACGCTGTTCTCGACGGCGACAGCGACAATGAAATCGCGCGTGCGACGGTTGCGCACGGACTGACCGTGCTGGAGCGGCTATACTCCATAAACGGACGCGATGGCTGGCACTGGTTCGAACCATATCTTGCATATGACAATTGCCGACTGCCGGAGGCGATGTTGAAGGCCGCCACCCGCCTGAAGGACCAGCACAATGCCGGACGCGCGCTCGAGGCGCTGGAATGGATTGTCCAAAAACAGACCGCCGCCGCCGGTCATTTTCGTCCTGTCGGTTCGATGGCCTTCGGGGTGACCAACCGTCTAGGCAGCCCGTTCGACCAGCAAGCGGTGGATGCCTGGGCCACGGTGGATGCTGCGGCCAGCGCATTCCGGTACAGCTCCGATCCAAAATGGTTGGCCATAGCCCGAACGGCCTTTGCCTGGTTTTTTGGCAACAACGACCGCGGGCTGGCGCTAGCAGATGCAGAAACCGGCTCCTGCCATGACGGATTGACGCCGCAGGGCGTGAATCTGAATCAGGGCGCTGAGTCTTTATTGTCGCTCCATATAGCGCATCGGAATATGCATCGCCTCGAATTGCACATAAGAGAGCGGCATGGTGCGCAATCAACCGAGTCCAAGCCAGCGTTGGCATAATTTGTGATCGAAGGCTGGAAACACCCTCTGCGGCTGAACGCCGATCCGGCATGGGTCGTCGTACGCCCCTTTCATCTTGCGTGGCAGGCATCGGGGCCTGATCTTGATCGTGTGCAAAAACTGGCAAAGGACGTGGTCCATCTCGACAGCCGCACCGTCCGTGCGGAGCTGGGCGTTGTGCTGGGGGATTTTGCCGGTCGACACTGGCAGATCGAGCAGGTTTTCGAACAACGCTATCAGGAAATCAGTCCCAAGCTCGGCCTCGACGGCCAACGGATTGGCGGCAACATGCGCAAGCTGCTCGGCGCCTATTTTTGCCACGAATATAGTTATGCGGCCGCCGCATTGATGAATCCGAGTGTGGTGCGTCACCCCGACCAGTCCGGGCTGCAAAAAGGCAGCGTGCGGATTGTCCTGTCATTGCGCGCTGTCGGAGAAGGGCATATTTCGACGATTGCCTTTCGCGAAGGCATTATTTCGAACGGGCGTGAGCTGCAGCTTTCGCCTCAACCGCCATTTGTTACCGCCGCGTTGTTCGACAATGAAGCACAGAAACCCAACGGCGCGTCGCATGTGCGCCGCCATCCGGAATGCGCGATTTCGGGGACGGTGATCTTCCCGATGACTGAAGCGCAACGAAATGGTCTGGAGGACCTGCGACTCGTCGATTTCGTTCATGAGGATGGCAGTCGCGAATGGATCGGCACATATACGGCCTATAGCGGGCATTCGATTGGGTCGGAGCTTCTCCGGACGTCTGACTTCAACCATTTCACCCTGACGCCAATCGCCGGGGACGCCGCGCGAAACAAGGGAATGGCGCTGTTCCCGCGCAAGATCGATGGCCGTTATTACATGCTGGGGCGGCAGGATGGCAAAAATCTGTACCTTCTGAAATCGGAAGATCTGATGCACTGGGAGGGCGGCGTGTCGCTTATGGAGCCGCGATACCCGTGGGAGCTTATCCAGATCGGCAATTGCGGTCCACCGATCGAAATAGATGAAGGCTGGCTAGTATTGACTCACGGCGTCGGCGCGATGCGGAAATATTCCATCGGTGCTGCATTGCTGGACAAGGCCGACCCGTCCAAGGTTCTCGGCCGCACTGAAATGCCCATATTGTCCGCCGTTGACGAGGATCGGGAGGGATATGTGCCGAATGTGGTTTACACATGCGGCGCGATAGTGGTCGGCGACGACCTGTTCATGCCTTATGGGGTTGCAGACAGTTCGGTATGCTTCGGCTTCTTTCCGCTGAAGGCGATTTTGGGACGCATGCGTCTTTGACACTGTAATTCGTCAATCTCAGAAAAACTGGCGCACCCAAGAGGATTCGAACCTCTGACCTCTGCCTTCGGAGGAGGTAACAGGGGTCTTACGCCAGAGTTGGACAAGTCCTGTCTTTGCCTGCTTTTCTACGATTTTGCAAGGAGTTGATTGAGACAAGTTCTACGCTGGCTTAGTGCAGTCTTGGTCCGGTTTTCCGTTCAACTGCTTACGCAGTGCTTACGCAAGACCGGACCGGAAAGCCGGAGCAGGTGATGCCGAAGATCAGCAAAAAGGCGGTGGACGCCGCTATACCGAACGGACGGGACTATGTCATCTGGGACAGCGAACTTCCCGGCTTTGGCCTGCGCGTGTTCGCTTCAGGCAAGCGCAGCTATGTTCTCCAATACCGCTCGCTCGGTCGCTCACGCCGTTACACGATTGGGCTGCATGGCGTGTGGACGCCGGAGACAGCCCGGCTCGAAGCAAAAGCGCAGCTCGGTAGAATCGCGCGGGGCGACAACCCGGCGGAAGAAAAACAGCTCGATCACAAAGCGCTGACGGTGAAGCAACTGTGCGACCTCTACCGCGCCGACCTGGAGGCAGGGCTGATCCTCGGAAAAGGTGGACGACCGAAAAAGGCCAAAACCATCTACACCGATCTGGGACGGATCAGGCGGCACATCATCCCCTTGCTTGGCAACCGCCGGGTCAAAGACCTGACCAGAGCCGATGCGACCAAACTCCTCAAGGATGTCATGGCGGGCAAGACGAAGGTTTCTGTCAAAACCGAGAAGCTTCGCGGAAAGGCAATTGTTCGCGGTGGCCCTGGAACGGCATCGCGGACATTGGGCCTGTTCGGCGCGATCCTGACCTATGCGATCAACGCAGGCATTATCGACAGGAACCCAGCGCATGGGATACGCAAACCCAAGGGCCAGGTCCGGCAGCGCCGCCTGACCGAAGCAGAGTATCGCGAACTCGGCCGCCTCCTGGAGGGAGCACGAAGCGATGAACAATATGCGACAACGACGGACATCGTCCGCTTGCTCGCACTGACGGGCTGCCGACGCAGCGAGATTATCGGTCTGCAATGGGGGGAAGTCGACTTCGAGCAAAGCTGCTTGCGGCTTGCAGAATCAAAGGAAGGATATTCGGTACGTCCCATCGGTCTGCCCGCACTGGAATATTTGGAAGAGCGCTTACCCCATGCCGAAGGTGGCTATGTGTTCGTCGGGCTTCGAAACAGCCCGGTGTTCGGCGCGTTCCCGCACCAATGGGAACGTATTTTTCACGGATCGACGCTCGACGGCATCACCGCCCATGTGCTGCGCCACAGTTTCGCGAGCATCGCCAACGATCTGGGGTTCACCGAAGTGACAATCGCAGCGCTGGTCGGTCACGCGAAGGGGTCGGTAACCGGCAAATACATCCACACGCTCGACTCAACGCTTGTCATAGCGGCCGACACCATTGCTGGCTACATAGCAGGGCTGCTCGACGGAGCGGAATTCGTACAAACGGCTTATTCGCTGGATCGACCATCGCGATCTGCGACTCTAGCGCAGTTCCTTGCCCGGGCCCAGAGGGGCGAGCGAGGGCAAAAAGGGCCGCAAGAATCTTGCCGCCTCTAACGCAGGGTGCGTAGATGGCGCACCGCTCGAACACTCGGATGTCAGGAAACTCTCGTTTACTCCGACTATTTAATTCCCGTCGAACTCTTCGCGCCATTCCATTCGTTTGTTTGCGTGTTGGATCATAACATTAGCTGCGAGCAGAAGAATGGAGCAGATCAGAGGCGCACGATAAGTTTAGGCTCGCGCCGCATTTTTCGCTACATTTGTGCGTAGCGCACATTATATTGACGACATGATAAGCATCGAGTCTTCGGCTGGAGCCCTAACGCGACGCCAACTTCCTTCCTTCGGCGCGCTCCGGAGCTTCGAATGCGCCGCGCGCCACGAGAGCTTCACGAAGGCAGCCGAGGAACTCAGTCTCACGCAGGGTGCAGTTAGTCGCCAAGTGAAAGAACTCGAAGTTGCAGTAGGCCTGCAGTTGTTCCGCCGCGTTGGGCGCCGCGTCGTTTTGACCGATGCGGGGAGGGCCTTCGCGAGTGAGGTCACCGTCGATCTGGAAAGACTTCGGCAGACGCTTACACGCGCCATTGCTGCGGGCAGCACCCAGACGGCGTTGAGGGTTGCTACGTTGCCAACTTTTACCGGGCGTTGGCTGATCCCGCGCCTTGCAGACTTCGAGAAACGCCATCCCAGAATCCAAGTCAATTTTCTGACACGCCTCGAGCCGTTTGACATGACGCGGGAGCATTTCGACCTCGCCGTTCATTTCGGCGACCCGGTCTGGCCCGATGGCGAATTGACGCGCCTGTTCGGCGAAACCCTCGTGCCGGTTGCTTCGCCGATGTTCAGGAAGCGATGGCGACTGAATGAGCCGCTTGCGCTATTGAAAGCCCCCCTTTTGCACCTGGAAACGCGGCCAAGAGCATGGCATGATTGGTTCGCACACATGGGGATTCAAACGCGCGAGGCCATTGAGGGTAAACGGTTCGACCACTTCACCATGATTATCGCTGCGGCGGCGAATGATCTCGGAGCTGCACTACTTCCACGATACTTGATCGAGAAGGAGCTCGATGGGGGAGCGCTAGTAGCGCTGAACTCAAGCGGCTTTACAACGACGAACGCCTATTATTTGGTGCGTCACCGCGGTGATCGATCACCGGGCGTTGACCTCTTTGCTGACTGGCTACTCGACGCGACCAGCGCCTTGCGGAGCTAGCGTGCGCCCAGTGCGTCAAAAGCCCTCGCGATCTTGCTAGCGGCACGGTCGATCAGAAGTTCTGCCTCCGGGATCAGCGGGAAAAGCGTGCAAAACCCATGGATCATACCTGGTGCGCGTAGCAAATCGACCTCAATCTCATTATCTTCCATCGCGCGCGCGAAACGCACCGCTTCATCGTGGATCGGATCGCATTCCGCAACGATGATAGTAGCTGGCGGGAGGCCAGCGAAATCGGTTCGCTTTGCCAAATACGCCCAAGGCGCATCGTCCGGAGAGCGTTTGCCCAGATATTGTCGCCAAAACCATTTCATTCCGGTCGTTGAAAGGAAGTAGTCGCCACCGCCGAATCGACGGTGGGACTCTGTTTCGAAATCAAAATCTACAATGGGATAGAATAGGGCCTGATAAGCAATCTTGGGACCACCCGCACTATTTGCTTTGAAGGCCGCAGCAGCCGCCAAATTGCCTCCCGCGCTGTCACCTGCAATTGCAAGCTTTCGACGATCGAAGCCGAGATCCTCTGAATTTTCGCTGGCCCAGACCAGGACGTCGAAACAGTCCTCGAATGCCGCCGGATATCGATGCTCGGGGGCAAGGCGATAGGCAACTGACAGGACTTTGTGACCGCTCGCTGCTGCAAGCCTGCGACAGAAATGATCGTAGGTGTCGAGCTTGCCCATTACCCAACCGCCGCCGTGACAGAAGACTGTCAGCCCATCGCCATTTCCGTCACGAAGCTGGTAGAGCCGCGCATCCAACAGGCGATCAAACAGCTTTATCTGCCGGTTCGTTTCCGTGATGTCGTGCTGGCGTGAATACGGGATCGGCGTGTCGTATGCTTCGCGCGCGTCTTGCGCTGTAAGGGTTTCGTAGTTGAACTGTGGACCGGCGGCTAGCATTTCGAGAAACGCCGAAACCGATGTCAAGGGTGCGTTCATGTGAAGACCTTCATGTCGTTAATGGTTCTCAGCAACCTTAGAACTTGTAGCCCAGCTCGATTCCGTAGGTGCGTGGGGGCCCCTCCAGGATGTAGCGTGTTCCGTAGGCGGTATGGATATCGAGCGCGTAGCTGACGTAGCGCACATCGAAGATGTTCTTCGACCACAGTGATAATGTAAGATTGTCGCCGGTTGCCAGTGACAGACGGCCGTTGACGAGGCCATAGGGTTTCTCGCCGATCGGTGCATAGGACGTGCCGTCCGGCACCGTCCGGCCGTTGAAAGCACTGAACCACTGGCGCGATCGATATGAGCCGTCGAGGTGCAGTTGGAGCTCGTTGCTGTTCGATAGCGGCAAGCGGATGTCGACCGCCGCGGTGCCGGAAAACTCCGGCGACGAAATCAGCCGGTTGCCCGAGAGATCGAGGCCGATTAGCGACAACGAACGGAAACGCGCGTCGAGATAGGTTGCGCTGGCAGACAGCGTAACAAAGTCGGTCGGGCGAATCGCAAGCTCCGCCTCGACGCCTTTGATGCGTGAAGCGCCCGCATTCTCGAGCGTTGCGGAGATGCCCTGCACATCGACGAACTGCTGGTTTTTGTAATCATACCAGAAGCCGGCCAGGTTGAACCGGACACGGCGATCGGCGAATTCGCTCTTGAAACCGATTTCGTAAGCATCGACAGATTCCGGCTTGGCGTAACCGCCGTTCTCCGGCGTCAGGAAGATATAGACGAAGCCTGTATTGAAATTCCCGCTGCGATAGCCTTTGCTGTAGCTTGTATAGACAAACATGTTGTCGGTGGGGCGATAGTCGATCCCGATCTTGCCCGTCAGGCGATTGTTGACAACCTTTAAGAACGGCGCGGAATCGAGCGTGAACGGACCGTTCAGATAAGTAGTGAGGGCGGCGTCATATGGCGCGTTGATCGGATTCGGTGTCAGGCTTGGGTTTGACAGATTTTGGGTGATGTTGCCTGGAACGAAAGTGCCAATCGGCGTCCCCCCAAAGCGCGTATACCGAGACGCGTTGTAATAAGGCTGTGCATCCCGATCACGAGTATAGCGCAAGCCGACGTCAACGCCGAGGCGTCCGGTTTCAAATCGGGCCTGCGTATACCCTGCAAAGCTTTTGCGAGTTATAGTTTGACGAAGCTCGACGTCGCCGAAGCTACCGACGAAATCCGCGATTTATTGGGCCACCACAGGTCCGGAGGATGGTTCGAACAGCGCCCGCAATCCGAGCAGTGGAGATTTGTAGAGATCGAAACTGTTGAAGCTCTTGTTTTTCTCATAGCCATAATAGCCGCCCACAATGAGCTTGAAAGGGCCATCGGCTGTGGTGACAAGCCGTAGATCCTGCGAATAGGCTTTCGTGTCGTTATCGTAATTGGCCTCAGACACTCCGGCACCACCTCCGTCGATGTCGAAGAACTGGCGCTTGCGCGCCGTGTGATAGCTGCTCACTGACACTACATCGAAGCCCGACGCGCTGTAGGTGGCTGCCAGCGAGAACAGATCATAGCGGATGCGAACGCGCTGGTCGCGAACGTCGCTCTCGATCTCCCGTTCGCCCAACGAGTCAGGGCGGAAATAGCCCGCATAGTCGACCAGCCGACCACCTGGACCGACAGGATAGGCGCCCAGATGGATCGGCGAGACGACGGCTTGGTCCGTTTCGCTGTGCGTGTGCCGGAAAATCAATTCGAAGCCGGATGAAGGCTCGAACAATATTGTCGAGCGAATCCCGAAATTGTGCGTTTCGGCCAGCCTCGTGCCGAAGGTTACGTTTTTCTGGTAACCATCGTCATCGTTGTATTGCGCTGCAACGCGTATTGCGAGCCGGTCCGGGATGATGACGCCCTCGACGCCGGCTTCCACGCTGACCGCGTCGTAATTGCCGAATCCGATTGTGAAATTAGCTCCGAAATCTCCGGTCAGGCTGGGTTTGCGTGAGATAAGATTGACTGCACCGCCAGTCGTATTTTTGCCATAGAGCGTGCCCTGCGGTCCTTTGAGCACCTCGACGCGTTCGACGTCGAAGAAATTTGCGCCGTGAAGGAAGGTCTCGCCGATGTAGACTTCGTCGGTATAGACACCGACCGGGCTGCTCTGCAGCGCATTGAAATCGCTTTGGCTGATGCCGCGGATCGAGAAAATCGGCTGGAATTTGCCGTAGACTTCAGAAACTTGAACGCCGCTCGCAACGCCGGCAAGATCATTGGCCTGTTTGAAGCCGATTGACGTGAGAGCTTCCTGCCCGAGCGCTGTTATCGAGATCGGCACACGCTGCAGATTCTCCGACCGTCGCTGGGCCGTTACGACGATCTCCTCGGCCTCAACATCGGACGGTGGATTCTCTGACGGCGCGTCCTGCGCAATCGCCGGATTTGACATGATTGCAACCGCGCAGCCCAGAGCCACCACTTCCCCAAACCTTTTCATTTCCCTTTCCTCCGTATTCTTTTCTGTTTGAAATCTTCTCAGAATTTCAGCTTGATCTCCCCGCCGAGGTAGCGTGGCGGTGCCCACTGCTCCTGCGTAAAGCTGAGCGATGTCACATCGACTGCGAACGTCTGATAGCGCTTGTCGAAGATGTTCTTGGCGAACAGTGCCAACTCAAGCCGCTCGTTCTGAAGGGTAGTGCTCAACCGACCGTTGAGCACGGCATAGCCCTTGCCCTCGGTGCTCTGGTGATTGATGATCGCGAAATTGACGTCGCTGCGATAGTTACCGTCGAGTTGCGCCGATACCGAGCCCCAGGGAACTTTGGTCGTGTATCGGATCAGCCCGTTCAAGGTCAGGTCGGGCGCGACGGGTAGGCGTTGTGTTGGCGCAGTCGATCCGTCCGGGAGGGGCACATCGTCTGCCTCTGCTTGGAACAGCACTGCACCGCCGAGCACCACATCCAGCCCGCGCACGGGATTGGCCTGAATCTCGATTTCGGCACCGGAGATCCGCGCATCGAGATTGACCACGCTTTGCAGGAGGCCCTTAAAGACGAAGGCCTGATAATCGCTATAGTCATAGATGTAGGCGGCTGCGTTCAGGAAAACTCTTCGGTCGAACAAAGCCGATTTGAAACCGGCCTCCCAACTCCTCAGGCGCTCGCTGTCATAGGGAATGTCGGCGGGAAGCGCCGGTTGGAACTTGCCCGTATAGCCAGCGCCCTTCGATCCTTGGGAAACGCCAGCGTAGAACAGGAAATCGTCGGTAGGCTCGAATTGCGCCTGAATCTTGTAGTCGAACAACCCTTCGCTGCGGCGGTCGGAAAAGCTGGCGACGGCACCGGGGATATTTGTGAAACCCAGCGTATCAATGACGACGGTGTTGCGAACGTCAAACTCGACCTTGTCGTTGGTATAGCGCGCACCGCCGGTCAGGCTGAATCCGCCGCCCAGCGCAACTTCCGCTTGGCCGAAAAGCGACCACGCCGATTTGTCCTGTCGCCAGAGGCCGAATGTGTCGTAGCTCGCGCCATCTTGCGGACCGAAACCGCTGAAGGTTGATCCGTCCCAGATCTTCGAGCCGTAATCGCCCTTAATCGATAGATGGTTCGCACCGGCGAGGAGCTTGACTTGGTCGCTGTCCCAATTGGCACGCAGTTCCTGGAAGAAAACGTCGACCTTCGCAGTCGTGGCATAGTTTCCGAGCGGATTGGGCGAGCTGTCCGTATCCTCGTAATAGTCCTTTCGAACCGATCGGAAATCGGTGATGCTTTTCAACGATAGGTTGCCAAGATCGAGTGAGGCTGTTGCGCCGACACCCGCGATTTTACGATCATACCGGCCATCAAGATCGAACGCCCCTTCCAGCGGGTCGCTGCTCGGGTTGCGATAGCCGAAGAGATCGCCGCCGGGCGCGACGCCCCAGAAGAGGTCGTTCGGCCCGACCCTTTCGCCGGTTCCGCCTGGGCCTGTGGGCTTCGTCGCGCGATGGGTGAAGGCGCCGGTGCGCTCGTTGAAGTTTCGGAGATACTGGCCTTTGAGGACGATATCGGCGTTAGGCGCCAAATCGACCCGGAGCTGCCCGCGAAAAGCGATTAGGTCCGTCTCATGCCGATCCTCGCCGATCCGGTTCTCCAGATAGCCGTCCTGCGTTGATCGGATGCCGGCGAGCCGGAGCGCGGCGCTCTCGCCGAACGGAACATTTAGCATGGCTTCGAGCTCGGTCCGCTTGCCCGAGCCATAACCGCCCCGAAGCAATGCTTCGAAATCGTTCGAGGGTTTCGCGGTGATGAAATGGATCAGCCCACCGCTCGCATTGCGGCCGAAGAGAATGCCTTGCGGTCCCTTCAGCGTCTCAACCCGCTCGAGATCATAAAGCGGGAATCCGGCTGCCGGCAGCGCAGCCACATAGACTTCGTCCTCGTAAATCGCGATCGGGCTTTCGTGGTGGTCGGCGAAGTCGTTCTGGTTCACGCCGCGGATCGTGAAGAGGATGATTGCCGAACTGCCGGATACGTTGGCTGCAGTAAGCCCCGGCACCTGAGCGGCAAGGTCGTTACTGTTAGCGAAGCCCAGCTTTGCCAGCTGTTCACCGGAAAAGGCAGTAACTGCGGTCGGCACATCCTGGATATTTTGCGCACGCTTTTGCGCGGTCACAACAATTTCACCCACTCCAAGACTGTCGCCACTGTCCTTCGCAGGTTCCTGTGCCGTTGTTTCTTGCGCGAGCGCTGCGCCCGTCGCAATCGGCGAGCATGTTGCCGCCAGTACCGCCCATCCTAAACCGCGCATCGCGTCTCTCCCTTCGTTTCTACGTTTTGTCGTTTCCACACCCTAGTTGCGTCGGCGCTCATCGTTGAATAATATATGCGTGCCGCACTCATTAATTAGGAGCGCTCATAAATGAAAGGTTTGAACCGACTGTCAAGTGAAATTTTCGCAGTCACTGCGAATAATGGCGGTCGGTAATGGTGTGTTGTGGAAACGCCCAATGCTTGTCTAAAAGAATCCTACGATCAGCAATGAGGGCGAATTATGAGCGGTAAACAAAGAGGAGCTAGGCCCAGAGTCCGATCGGCGGAACGCCGCTCCACTTCGCCAACAATGGCTGACGTTGCGGCCATAGCAGGAGTATCGCTCAATACCGTCTCGCTCGCACTCCGCGCCCCTCAGCGTGTTGCGGAAAATACACGCAAGCATGTCGAGGCCGCCGTGTCTCGCGTTGGCTATGTCCCTAATCGCTTGGCTGGCGCCCTTGCCGCGCAGCGCTCCGATATCGTCGTGTCGATTATCCCCACGATGATTACGCGGATCTACGCGGACTACACCGAGGGGCTTGCATCGGCGCTTGAGCAGGGCGGCCTGAGGCTACTCATCGGCACAACCGACTATGACCTTGCGCGAGAAGAGAGTTTGCTTAGGGTGTTCTCGTCATACCGGCCTACGGCAATCGTAACCGCGGGCCTGCTTCACTCAGCGGGCAGCGTCCAGCTGCTCAGTCGCCTCGACGTACCAATCGTCGAAACCGGCAATTTGGTTCCCTCACCGCTTTGGTCGAACGTAGGCTTTTCGAACTTCGATGCCATGGCGCTCCTCACACGCCGACTGATCGAACAGGGACGCCGCCGAATCGCTTATGTGACTACCGGATATGGTGAAAACGACCGCTATCGTGACCGTTTGGCGGGATTCATGGCAGCCACCGCCCAAGCATCGCTCCCAAAGCCGAGCATTCACACTGCAGAGTTTTCGTACGCAGGTGGAGGTGCTGTATTGTCGACGATTATGCGCAAGGCGCCCGACACGGACGGCGTGGTCTTTAGCACCGATATCCCGGCGATTGGTGCGCTGATCGCCGCGCGAAAAGCGGGGATCGCTGTGCCGGAGGATGTCGCGGTTGTCGGGTTTGGCGATCCGGAGCTTGCGGCCCTTGTCGAACCGGGTCTAACGACGATCCGTGCCGATTTTCGTGGCCTTGGTATTGCCACAGGAGAACTGATCGGTCGCCAGCTCGAATCGGGTTTGGCAACGCGCGAAAGCCACGATATCGGCTTCGAATTGGTGGCGCGCGGCAGTGGGTAAGCGGGTCATTCGGTCCTTCCGACGCGCGCGGCGACATGCTCAGCCGCCATGATGACCGCGAGGTTGATGTTCGCGCACGGAATCGTCGGAAAGAGCGAAGCATCGCAGACGCGCAACCCCTCGATACCGATCACCTTGGCGTCAGGTGTTGTGACAGCCCACGGATCGTCAGCGCTGCCCATGCGGCAGGTGCCGCACGCGTGCCATACGCCGATAGCACTTTCATCAAGGAATCGCGCAAGCCGATCGCGATCATCGGCCAGTACCGAAGCCTCTTCTCCGCTTGCGACCATTGTTTCAAGCAATCGCGGTGCCAGCGGGCCGGCCAGATCGAGCATCAATCCCGCGGCGCCCGTCAGCGCGCTGTTGCGAAAACTCGGGTAGCCGAATTTGCGCGCGCGATCGGAGAGCTTTGCTGGTATGGGAGGGCCACAGCGGCCGCCTTTATGCGCTTGATCGAGCAGCGATTTTGCCATCATCCAGGCTTCGGTGAGGCGTTGCGCGTCGCGCTCATCGCTGAGCATCCGAAAGTCAATCGTCAGCGCTCGTGATCCACTGGGCCCGGCGAGTCGAACCGTGCCGCGCGAATAGGACTTATTGACCCAGAAGAAGAGAAGCCCAGTGCGTCGGCCTATGCCGTGCCAGGCGGCGCGTCCAACAACGGCCAGATGCATATCCCCCTGTGGACAACCGTCTAGGCCGGATGAGTAGCGATAGATTGCCGGGATGTGATAGGCGTCTTTTGACGACATGCGCGATCGTGCCGGCAAATAAGTCATCAGACCTGCAGAAGGATGTTCTTGCAGGTTTGAGCCGACACCCCGAAGATCGTGGATCGGTCGGATACCAAGAGCGGTCAGGTGATCGGCGGGTCCTATGCCACTGCGCAGCAGCAATGCTGGTGTATGGATTGCACCGGCGCAGATTATGGTCTCGCGGGCAAGGATGATCTCACCCAGTTGACCTTGGTTTTTTGCGAGAGTGCGGGCACCTAGCACCCGGCTCCCATCGAACACCAGCTTATCGATCTCGCAAAGAGTAACGACGCGCAAATTCGGACGCGCACGAACGTCGGCCGAGAGATAGGCTTTTGCCGAGGATACGCGCTGCCAATTCTCATCAAGATTGACACAGGTAGGAAAAACACCGTCAGTCCACTCGCCATTTTGGTCCTCGAATTGCGGCACACCGCGATCTGCAAGCACCTCGATCACCCGGCGCGTGAAGCCGCTTCTCTCCTCAGCAGGCACGCGCCGCACCGGGATTGGTCCTGCCGCACCGTGAAGCGGGTAGCTGGGAAACTCCAGATCGCGCTCAAGCTTACGAAAATGGGGTAGAACGTCGGCCCAACCCCATCCCTTTGCACCGAGTTCGGCCCATTCATCGAAATCGCTGGGTGCACCGCGATTCGCGCCAATCCCGTTGATACTGGATCCGCCACCAAGCAAGCGGGCTTGCGTGTACCCTGTTCGCGGCCTGGCATCCGGATCGTTGGCGTCCGCCCTACCGTTGATCGCATTCAGGTTCGACCAGACATTGTTCGGATCGAAATAGGCTCGGCCAGGATACGGACTCAGCAGTGCCGGATTGCGCTCGTCGACATCGGGACCGGCCTCGATCAGCATAACAGACGCGCCCGGGTTTGCGCTCAACCGTGAAGCCAACACGCACCCAGCCGAGCCTCCACCGACAATAAGATAGTCAAGCTTTCGACCCGCAGGGCGTCCCTTATGCCCCCGCGTGCTCACAAGACGCGTCCAGTGATTGCGTCTAGACGCGCGAGGAACGGGCTTCGGCCGAGCCCGACCGAAGTGAAGTGATGCAAAGCCAACGTCAGTGCTTGATCATAATGTGCCGCGGGACCGTATAGTCCTCGAGCGCATACATCGACAGGTCCTTCCCATAGCCTGACGATTTGAAACCGCCGTGCGGCATCTCCGCAATCACGGTGAAATGGCAGTTCACCCAAGTACAACCATATTGAAGCTTATTGCTGATCTCCATCGCGCGACCGACATCCTTGGTCCACACCGAAGAAGCGAGCCCGTAGTCGGAGTCGTTCGCAAGGGCGACGACATCATCGGCGTCGCCGAACCGCGTAACCGACACCACGGGGCCGAAGACTTCCCGGCGTACGATCTCGTCGTCCTGCAGCGCGCCGGCGAGGACTGTCGGCGTATAGTAGAAACCCTTGCCCGCAGCCGCGCTGCCCCCGGTGACAGCTTCGATGTGGCCAGTTTCCAAAGCCCGATCAACGAACCCAGCCACGCGCTCGCGCTGGCGGCTCGAGATCAGTGGGCCGATATCGTTTTCGTCGTCATTGGCTTCATTATACTTGAGGCTCGCGACCTCGCCTGCGAGCGCCTCGACCACCTGCTCATATACGCCTTCATGGGCATAGACACGGCAGGCGGCCGTGCAATCTTGTCCCGAATTATAGTACCCGAAGAACTTGATCGACTCGGCGAAGGTTTTGATATCTGCATCGGGAAGGACGATTACCGGCGCCTTACCACCCAGTTCGAGATGGGTCCGCTTGACAGTGGACGAGGCGGCCATCAGCATCTTCTTGCCCGTACCCACGTCGCCGGTCAGCGAAATCATCGCCACCTTCGGATGTGTAACGAGCGCGTTTCCGGCTGTGGCGCCCTTGCCGGCGATCACGTTGACAACGCCTTCCGGAAACACCTCGGCCATGTGCCGGGCGAGCTTGAGCAAAGTGAGTGGAGTCATTTCTGACGGTTTGATCACGATCGTGTTGCCAGCGGCGAGTGCGGGTGCAAGCTTCCATGCGGCCATCTGCAAGGGGTAGTTCCAGGGCGCGACCGAGGCGATGACGCCGACTGGATCGCGCCGGATCATGGAACTGTGGCCGTCGAGATACTCGCCTGCCAAGGGTCCGCTCATAGTTCGCGCGGCACCGGCGAAAAAGCGGAAGCAATCGACAACGCCCGGAATCTCGTCTTCCAACGCGCGCAGTCGCGGTTTACCGCAATTGAGCGCTTCAAGCGTCGCATAGGCTTCAGCGTCCCTTTCTATCAAATCGGCGAGACGGAGCAGAGCTGCCGAGCGTTCGGCGGGAGTCGTCCGGGACCATTTGACAAACGCGCTCGCAGCGCAGTCGACCGCGCGATTGATTTGCTCGACCGACGCTTCGGCGATCTCGACGATGACGTCTTCGGTGCGGGGGCTGATGATTGTATCGCCCTCAAGATCGCCCGCGACAAATTTGCCGCCGATCAGAAGTTCGGATTGAAGCATCTTGAATTCCTTTCACTCGCTGGTTCTTGTTGTTGAATGTCGCGCAAAAGCGCCCGATTGCTGAGGATTCAAGCAATTCGGAAAAAGCGATAGACGACGCCGCCAGCACCGGTTCGGCCAAGTGCGACACAAATCGAATCATTCAGCCAAGAATAATCGGGATGCCCGCACTCGAATTCGGGTGCAGCGCGGAAATAATAGCGGTTGGCACCAGCGGGATCGTCGGGCTTGGTCTGGTCGAGCGCATATTCCATATGCTCCGCAGGAGCAGTGAACCGCCCGTGCCAGTGCGCATAGATTACCGCACCATCATGCGTCTCCAGGCAGAAGCGAACGTCTAAATCCCAACTCCCGTCGGCGTGCAGCCATGCCCAGTCAGCACCCGAATCGGGCAACACACGTCCGCGCAAACGTGGACCGAAGAAGTCGCCCCCTTTCACAGGAAAGATGTAACGATGTCCCTTTTGGCATGTCCCCACGTCGATCACTGGGTGAAGCGCAACGCGCACTTCGCATAGAAATTCGGCATCGATACTTTCCAAATCCGCCTCCATCAAAGTCAGCTACCTGATCTTGGGTCGATCGCTGTGTGATCGATCATATTTCTTCAAACGAAGCCTGCGCCGCAGCCACTTGGATGTTGGCCTAGTCCGCTATTGGAACAGATATCGATGCCATAAAAATATGCGTGCGTTACGCACTTGTCAAGATAAGAGCGATCCTATAGGACCCGATGGAGCTTTGGAGAGAATAATGGGATTACCGACCACATTGCGGCCTTCAGAATTTTTGCCCCGCGATTTGAGGATCATCGATCCGGCGACGGAGAATCTGGTCGGCACGCTGCCCCAGTCATCCTCAAGCGATATCGATCAGATGCTGGCAGAGGCAGTTCGGGCCGGTAACGCTTGGTCGGAGCGTTCGCCGGCGGAGCGCGCATGTGTCCTGCGACAAGCTTTGGACGAGATTGAACGCGAAAGCGAAGCCATTTCCAAGATGCTCACAGCCGAAAATGGCAAACTGTTGACTGCTGCGCGAGCCGAGGTGGAAGGGGCGCTCGGCATCGCCAGGGCGGTGGTCGGCGCGTCGCTAGGCATCGGCACGAGCGCGCCGCAACTCGGAGCGGGTGAACTCGGCTTTCAGCTGCGCGAGCCGCGCGGAGTGATTGCCTGCATCGTGCCCTGGAATTTCCCGATCGCGATCGGAGTTGAGGCAGTGTTTGCCGCTCTAGCAGCGGGCAACGCGGTAATCTGGAAACCATCTGAACTCACACCGCTGTCTTCCGTGCTGGCCCGCGACGCAGCTGTGCGCGCATTACCCGAAGGAATGCTGCAAACCGCCGTTGGTGACGGCCGGGTTGGTCAGACCTTGGTTGAGCACAAGCAAGTTGATGCTGTGGTGTTTGTTGGAAGCGAAGCTACCGGGCGGCGCATCGCCGCACGAGCTGGTCAGCACTTGAAGAAATGCTTGCTCGAACTTGGTGGAAAGGATGCATTGATCATCGATGCTGACGTCGATCCCGGCGCAGCTGCAAGATTCGCGGCTGACTCGGCGTTCGCCAATGCCGGACAGATTTGCACTTCGACCGAACGCATTTATGTTCATCGCGCCATCGCAGCTGATTTTCTCGCTAAGCTCTGTCTCGAGGCCGAGCGCCTGCGTGTTGGCCCAGGAAATCGGCCAGATGTTGATCTTGGGCCTTTGATCGCTCGGCGACAGCAAGACCATGTCAATACGCAGGTTCGCGCGGCAGTTGATGACGGCGCGAAAGTTCTGACAGGCGGAGCACCGTTGCCAGGCGCGGGCTTTTTCTATCCACCAACAGTTCTCTGCGATGTTCCTGACAGCGCCGAGATCATGAACGAGGAAACATTCGGTCCAATTGCACCGGTACGGATCGTCGATGATTTTACTCAGGGCTTGAGACTAGCAAACAATTCGCGGTTCGGGCTGGGTGGGATTGTACTCACGAACACTGCGGCTCACGCGCATCAGACTGCCAAGCAACTGCGCGCCGGTATGGTCAAGATCAACACGCGCCGAGGAAAGACGTTTGGCGGCTCTTTTGAGCCCTTCGGCGCAAGCGGTTTGGGCGCCGGCTACGGAGTTGCGCTGCTGAGAGAGCTAACCATCGAAAAATCAGTGCAGTGGAAGGAGCGCCTTGCATGACGACCGACAAGGATTCGAGTCGCGGCAGTGGGCTGAAGCCGATAATTGTCGCAGGCTCGGCGATCAGTGCAACAATCGACCTGTGTGCACAGGGCAAGCATACGGGCTATCTGCGTGTGCCGCACTCCACTGATGACTCGGCTTATGGCTGGATTCCGATTCCGATTGTCTCGATCGCAAATGGAGATGGGCCACGCGTGCTATTGACTGCCGGCAATCATGGAGACGAGTTCGAAGGACAGATAGCCCTTTCCAAGCTTGTTCGTGAAACAGACTCTCACGATGTCGTCGGTCAACTCCTAATCTTGCCGTGTCTCAACCTTCCGGCGGGGCTTGCTGGTCGCCGTGTCTCGCCTGCCGACGGCGGAAACCTCAACCGATCCTTCCCCGGAAACCCAGCGGGCACGCCGACCGAAATGCTGGCCCATTTCATCGAGAATTGTCTCATGCCCTGCGTCGACGCCGCTATCGACCTTCACTCGGGAGGATCATCGCTGCGATATTTCCCAAGCACGATGGTGCGGCGCGGCACGGGTGAAGCCGCCGACCGCCTCTACGAACCAAAGCTTAATCTGATTCGAACTTTCGGTGCACCGGGAAGCTTCACGTTGGAGGCTGGTATGGGTGGCGGCACAAGCTTCCTGGCCGCCGCCGAGCGCGCGGGCTTGCTCGCAATCGGCACCGAAATCGGCGGCGGCGGAACGACGACGCGCGAGCTTGTCGAGATTGCCGAACAGGGCGTGAGGCGGGTGCTTTCCGAACTTGGCGTCCTTCGATCCAGTGAGGTTGTTCCTCAGGAGCAGTCCCGGCATTTCATCGTTGGTGGCGAAGAGTATTTCGTTCACGCGCCCGACGACGGGGTTTTTGAATGCTGGGTTGAGCCTGGGCGTGAGGTTCGGGCGGGCGACATTGCGGGGGTGCTGCATTGGCCTGAAACGCCATGGCGCGATTCGATGCAGTTGAACTTCGCGCGAGATGGAACCGTGCTTGCGGTCAGAGTGCCCTGCCGCACACGTCGCGGCGACTGCGTAGCGCAAATTGGCCGCGCTATGCCATTTGAACAAATGATCGGGGTTTGCCCATGAATATACCCGTTGCTGAGCAACCGCGCGCCGGATCTGCGCTACAGCCCGCAGTAATTTCCTACTTGAGCGATGAGACTGATGTTATCGATGGCGTTGCTGAACTGCTCCATCGGCAATGGGGGCATCGCCCGTTCTGGCGTTCTCGCGATTTTGTGGCGGAGCGTTTGCGAACGCGACTTCAGCACGATGCAATACCGTTTGGCATCGTCGCCCGCGGTTCCCGCGGCCAGCTGCTCGGCACCGCAAGCGTCGTGCGGCATGAGCTCGCAGAACACACAGACAAAGAATTCTGGTTGAGCGAGGTGTGCGTCGATGAAGCCGCGAGAGGGCTGGGTATTGGCCAGCAGTTGACCCGCTTCTGTTGTGCGCGCGCGCGCGAAATCGGCGCCACAACTATGTATCTTTATACCTTGCGCATGGCTGATTTCTACACGATGCTGGGATGGCACACGATAGGAACAGTCGTGGTTGACGGTCTCGACCATGCGCTGATGACGATTGAGCTTGCTACTCCGTCTGCAAGTGAGACCCTATAATGAACAGCTTTGCAATCCTTGAGGCGCCCTCGATCCTCGGTCTCCAGCCAACGGGTGTCGAGGGGCTGTCTCGAACGCTACTCGAACTCGGCTTGGCTGATCATCTGCCGAATGCGCATCTCGCAGGGCGAGTTGATCCCGAAACGCGCTACAGCCTTGAGTTGGACCCAGAGATCGGTGTGCTCAATGCCGATGGTATCGCGCGCTTCTCCCGGTTGCTTGCGGACCGCGTGGGCGAGTTGCTTGAGGGTGGAGCTATTCCCTTGGTCCTTGGGGGCGACTGCAGTATCTTGCTCGGCAACCTTCTCGCCCTACGCCGGCGTGGGCGCTACGGTCTGTTGTTTCTTGACGGTCACAACGACTGCTATGTTCCAGGCGCTTACAAATCGGGGCAGGCGGCCGCGATGGATTTAGGTCTTGCGACCGGATCGGGGCCGGATTGCCTAGCCAACCTAGATGATTTGCGCCCGCTTGTGCGTTCAGAGGACGTGGTGCTGTTAGGACCTCGTGACCAGCAAACGGGACTATCGCGCGGCAGGGGTGAAACGCCCGCCGCGGCGCTGGAGATCGGGCTGGAAGAGATCCGGCGCGATGGCATTGAGATCGCCTGCGATCAGGCGATGGCGCGTCTTGCTTCAGCGCCACTTGAGGGCTTCTGGCTTCATCTCGACGTCGACGTGATTGCCGATGAGCTCATGCCTGCGGTGGACTACCGCATTCCCGGTGGTTTAACCTGGGAAGAACTCGAAGTCGTACTCCATCGCGCATCCGCAAGCGGCCGCCTCGCTGGCCTGAATGTCACGATCTACAACCCGGCTCTCGACAGCGATCTTGCGGCCGGACGCGCGCTCGAACGATCGCTCGTTGCGGGACTCTCCTAGCTTAAGCTCGCTTTCTGAGTAAAGCCGGAGCCGTCAAGTGTCTGCGAACAGCGCGTTGAGTTCGCCATAGCTTGCATTATCGGCGAAGCCGTCGAAACGGCCTTGCTGCAACCGTCTCGCTGCACGCATCAATGCGCCCCAAGCAGCTTCGGCGAGACCACCCCCAACGCTGACACGGCGCACACCTATTGCTCGCAAATCCTCTAAAGTAATCGGTGCGGCGTGACCGATCAGGACGTTGACCGGCTTCGGCGCGACGGCCTCGACAACCCGTTGCATCTCGCCCAGATTCGCCAGACCCGGCGCAAAAAGAATGTCCGCGCCCGCATCGGCATAAGCCGACAGCCGCGCGATCGTGTCGGCGAGCGGATCCGCTGCCGTTACCAGATAGTGCTCTGCGCGGCCGACGAGCATGACGTCGGCCGAGACGGCATCGATGGAGTCGCGTGCGACTTTAATCCGCTCCACCGCTTCGGCGAGTGTATAACGAGACGGGCTACTCGCATGGGTCGAATCTTCGATCGACAGCGCGGCGACGCCGGTCTCGGCGCACGCGCGAACATTATGCGCTAGGCCATCGAGTCCGCTTGCGAATCCGTTCTCGAAATCGGCATTTATTGGGAGCTCCGTCGCATCTACAAGGGCGCGAACGTGCGACAGCACTGTCTCCACGCTGAGCCCGCCGTCAGGATACCCAAGAGAGAAGGCCGAGCCTGAGCTTGTTGAAGCGAGTGCTTCGAAGCCGCTTCGGGCGAGGAAACGTGCCGAACCAGCATCGAAGGGATTGGGGATAACAAAGCAACCGCTTGCATGGAGCGCTCTGAAACGCGCACGGCGCTCGGTAAATTTCGCCTGGCTAATAGCTGTTCCCACAAAAAGCTCCTTTTCGATACTGCAAGCTAAATCGCGTTCCGTTGCAGACGCTCGCCGGTCGCCCGCAGCGAGTTGGCAAGCCAGCCGCAAAGTACTCCCAGTGCTGCGGGAATCATGAGCGCCTGCATAGTCTCGAGGCCCGGTGTTGCGCCTGCGGCGAAAAACGCGACCATTCCCATGAAATAAGCCGGCACTCGATCGAGGGGCGGGAATTCCTCCATCAGTGCGATCGCCCCAACCACCAACCCGAGCGCCAGTGGTAGCGCGATCTCTCCGACATTCTGAAAGGCGGTCGCAGCGAGTGCGACGACAAGCCAACCTGAAAACGCGCCGACCGCAAACAGTGCCAACAATTGTAGCCCTGGACGCAGTGTCCCGCCAACAAGTCCGTAACCCACCCAACTGAGGTAGAGAACCCAAGGAAGCAGACCGAAACGGACAGTCGCAAAGAGAGCAACCCCAGCGATTACGCCATTTACTAGAAAGTTGATTAAACGGCTGATCATGGTCGTGCGCAAGGCGGGCGGGACGATCGCTTCGTCGATCGAAGCGGAGCGAGCGGCTTGCTCGGCCATAATCGCTACTTGACCGCGAAGACGCGATGGATGACGCCACCGTCGCCTGTTCGCGATTTCGAAATCGCCACGACGTTGTTCAGCCAAGCGTAGCGCTCGTCTCCCGTCTCGAATTCGGGGGCGGTGCGGAAATAGTAGCGGTGCGCGCCCGCAGGATCATCAGGCTTCTCAAGGTCGAGCGCATAGGCTTCGTCTTCTTTGGAGGAATGGAAGCGACCGTGCCAATGAAGGTATAGAATAGCGCCATCATCAGTTTTGAGGCAAAAGCGCACATCAAGATGCGAGGAGCCGTCCGGCCGCACTCGAACCCAGTCTGCGCCGGAATTGGGAACCACATGCCCGTTCAGCCTCGGGCCGGCAAACACACCTTCCTTAACGAAGTAAATCGCGCGATACCCTTCGGGCCCCGGTCCAACGTCGAGTTCGGGGATGTAAAGCTTGACCCGTACCTCGAACAGAAACTCAAGTTCGATTTCGCCCTGGTCGCCGGTGTTCTTGATTACTGTAGTTGCAGTCATGGATTGCGCCTCGCACAAAAAAGGAAAAGGGGCCACAACTTGGGCGGGTGAAAACCCGCCCAAGCCGGGGAGGAAAGTCAGGCCGCCTCAGCGACTCCGTAGATATTCTCGCGGACGCTATCGACAGAAACGCCAGACTGCGCGCAGATCTGTGACAAATCACACATGAAATATTCGGTGGCGATCAAATCGTCCTTGAAGGTCATTCGAATATAAACCGGAATTTCGACACGCTTGCCATTGGGCGCCAGGCCCTTCGCATCGGACGCGTGCGAGGCCATGGTCATCCGCACAGTGCCCCACCCAACAAAATTGGTATCATCGGCAACATAACCATCAAATTCAACGTTGTAGTCAGGATAGTCATTAAAAAAATGGTGCAATACTTCCGAGTTTTCCTGTTTCCCGCGTGCGACCAAACCCCATGCTGGTGAACTCAACTCGATGTCATCGTGCATGAATTTCAGGGCATCATCAACGTTTTGACGATTTTTTGCTTCACCCAGAGCTTGGGCCAATTCAAACATGCGTTCCGGCTTCACGGCAATGTCTCCCTTTATGTCCAGTAGTGGCGACCGACGTCATCACGAACATTAGTATATGTGCGGCACGCACATAAAGTCAAATATTTTTTGTTTGGCATGTTGTCAACGCCACCTTAGATCGAGCCGCATGATCGGCCGCTCCGGTTTGCGTCGTGCAACTTCCTCAAAACCGGCCGCGTCGAACATCGATCTCGTGCCGTGCCACAGCCATTGCGGTTGTGCGCGTCGCCCCTTCTTGTCGATCGGATAAGCCTCGATTGCGACAGCGGCGTATTTTCGCGCATATGCAATAGCGTGGTTAATTAGCGCGCGCGCGATGCCCGATCCGCGCAAGTCCGACGGAACAACGAAGCAGACAATCGACCAAACAGGTAAGTCGTCGACCGGCCCCATGACAGGGGAGCGTGCCAGACGCACAAACGCATCACGTGGACCGACCGCTACCCATCCGACCGGCTCGTTGGCGCTGTTGTAACCGATGAGTCCAGGCGCTGGACGATTATCGGCAAGTTCGCGCAGCATCGCGCGCCGATAGTCCGCTGGGGCAACGCCGGCGGGCGCCTTTGGCCGACCAACCACCCGGTAATCCATGCACCAGCAGGATCTGGCGAATGAACACCCTTTCGCCGCAAACAGCCGTTCCAGATCTGCAAATCGCGATGGTGTAAGCGGATGCGCGTCGACGATATTGCCCATTTACGCGGCATGTTCCATCGGCAGCGGACATTCCGAGCAAGCCGCCGAGTCACAGAGTCGGCAGATAGTATATTTGTCGATCTCGGTGTGAGGCATGGTTTCGAGCATCTTGCTCAACAGTCGACCGAGTTCAGCTTGCTCACCATCAGACAGAATCGCAAGGACTGACCCAATTGCCCCCTGGCGCTCGCCTAAGAACTTGGCGCGAGACCTCATACCCGACCGCGTAAGATGAAGTGCAATTTCACGGCCATCGCGGCCTGAGCGCCGCTCGACCAGACCATCTGCGACCAATCTGTCGACCAGCCGGACCGTTCCAGGGTGGGAGAGGCGAAGGATGCGTCTGAGACGATCATTGGTTAGCCCTGGCTCAAATCCGATGGTGACAACTGCCGCTGGCGTTTCACCCGAGCGTTGCAGCACCTTCGCCGCCGCGTCTTCGATACGGTCCGCGATTGCCAGGGAAAAGGCCCCGATGAGGTTGGATACTGATTCCGACATTCAACCCGCTTATGTGCTTCACACACAAAATACCAGCATATTGACTCATGTTTGTGCGGCACGCATATATTGCTGCTATGAATGCACGCTATGAATCGCTTCATTACGACCAAGACAGCAGCCGCGCCAATGGGCGATCTCGTTCTGCTGTCGCCTCTGAAGCAATAATCTCACCGCCATTCGGTTCGGCTCAGCATGATGTGATTTCGACGCCACTCGGAGAAGCAGATCTAATTTTCGATGATCGAGAAAGGCTGCTGGGGCTAGACTGGGTGGAATTCGCGCCTCGCACCGCACGGCTCTTGCACCTTCAGCATCGCATCAATCGACAGATGATCAAAAGCCGACCTGCGCCGACCCAACTCAGGAGCGCGATCGAGCGATATTTTGCAGGCGATCTTTTGGCCGTTTCCAGCCTACCGCTGCAACTCGGCGGTACGCCCTTTCAACGGCAGGTGTGGTCGGCGCTACAGATGATCCCCGCAGGCGCAACCGAGAGCTATTCCGAGCTTTCGCGACGCATTCGGAAGCCCAACGCATCGCGCGCGGTTGGTCGCGCCAACGGAGCAAACCTTATAGGCATAGTCGTGCCGTGCCATCGGGTCATCGGCGCAGATCGGTCATTGACCGGCTATGGCGGTGGTTTGGACCGCAAGTGCTGGCTCCTCGAACACGAACGGCTGCATTCCGATCAGAAGCGATGAGCGGTTTGGGAGAGAGATTTTGAGCGAGAACGACGATATGAATTGTGTTTCATCAGCAATCACTGCAATGTTTCTTGCGTGGAATGCTTCCGACGAGACGAGCATTCGACGTGAAGCGGTTCGCGCTCTCACCGATAATGTCGAGTTCGTTGATCCAGACTACAATATTCTCGGCATTGAGGCATTTGTTGCGATGGTGAAAGAGTTTCGTCGCAATCACCGGAACGCCAGACCTGCGCTAGTTGGTCCTATAGACAGTCACCACAACCTTGCTCGCTACCTCTGGGCGGTCGACTTGGGTGACGGAAACAGGCTAACCGGAGCCGATGTCGTGGCCTACGATCCGTCCACTTGCCGCATTCAGCGGATCGAGAGTTTCGTTGATGCCGCTGACTCGAACTAGATGCAGCAGTGATTCGAAGCTCAAAGATCGACTCATACAGATGGATGGGTAGCGACAGAGCCAAGTCAGCCGATGACGTGTGCGATTTGCTCATCAATCCATTCGCAATGAGTGCTTTTTTCACAGTTATTCGAGGAATACCAGTTCGCCCTCAAATGCGCGCTCGGTTCGTGCGGAGTAGGGGTGGATTTATGGCTGGTAACAAGCACAATGTACTATCTTCACGCGACGAGACGTTCGTTGAGGCGGTCAAAAACGACAAATACAATCGCGAAATCATAACCGGGCTGAAGAAATTCTTCGAAGGCTCTGTGCCTGAGGAGATGAAGGATTTCTACTCCCAGCAGGAACTGGCCGACCTAGCGGCGCTATCCGGTACGGGTCGTGACATTGAAAGTCGGATGCCGGTTAAGATCACGCGGCATTATTTTGAGCAGGCGCGGCGCAGCCGCGCGATGCAGACGCTTATCAAGGCCAGTCCGAAAGAGACGTTCGACCTCGACGGTGCTGAAGATCCTGGAAAACAGATGAGTTACAGCCCTGTGGAGGGGCTCATCCACAAGTATGAGCTTGGCCTCATCTACGTTGCGTCAACATGCTCCGCGCATTGTCGCTTCTGTTATCGCGAGGAACTGATCGCGCGAAAGGAAGTAGAGCGGCCGGACGGTCGCGTCGCGCCGAAAGGCCTCGCGGTTGTCGAGGACATCGTCGATTATATCCGTGCACATAACGATGAAGTGAAATTCCATGGCGGTCGGCACCCGGTAACGGGGCGTGAGAAGCTGCGAGAAATTCTGATGTCAGGAGGCGACCCGCTCGTTCTGTCAAACCGGCAGATCGCGACTTGGTTGTGCGCCCTGGCGGGAGCGGGGATCGAGGCGATACGCATCGGCACTAAGGAACTCGCTTTTTACCCGGATCGTGTCGATGACAACTTTGTCGCGATGCTGGATGGTTTCCATGAGCTTTACCCGGAAGTGAACCTCCGGATCATGGTTCATTTCAACCATCCGGACGAGTTTCTCGCGAAGTCCGAGAGCGGTGAGTATATCCCGACCGCTTCGGGCAATTTCCAATGGCTGGCCAATACCCGTGCGGCGGTGAAACGGCTGCGAAGCCGCAGTTGGATCAATATCGAGAATCAGGCGCCGATCATCCGCGACATCAATGCGGATCCCGATGCGCTTCGCATTCTGCAGCGCGAGTTGAAGCGCAATGGCGTTGGCAACCATTACTTTTTCTGCGGACGCGACATCGTCGGGCACAAGGCCTTCAATGTGCCAATCGAGGAAGCTTGGCGCATCCTCAACGAATCGCAGAAGGGCCTTTCCGGCGTCGAGGCGCATGCGCGCCTGTCGATCACCCACTATAAGGGCAAGACCGAGGTTGCAGCGGTAACGAACGAACCTTTGCCGGGCCTTGCCGGCGCCGAAAACGGCGTCGTTATCCTCAAACTCCTGCGCTCAGCTGCGGCAGCACCGGAGCGGGCGCTGGTCACGATCGTCGGGCGCAATCCAGAGGCGATCTGGTTCAGCGGCTACGACGATCGCGTACTCTATGACGAAGCAGGGCTATATTCGATATATGGAATCCCGCTCAGAGGATTGCCATCACCCACCGACGCGCTCGCTGCGTAAACGCCATGACGTATGTCGTCACAGAGGCCTGCATCCGATGCAAATATACCGATTGCGTCGATGTCTGCCCGGTCTCTTGCTTTTACGAAGGGCCCAATTTCCTCGTCATCCATCCAGATGAGTGCATCGATTGTGCTGCATGCGAGCCGGTGTGTCCGGCGAATGCGATCGTGCGCGATACGGACCTCTCTGACGACCAAAACCATTTCCTTGAATTGAACGCTGAGTTGTCGGTCATCTGGCCCAACATCGAAAAAGGCCAGGCGGCGATGGCCGATGCGGAACGGTGGAAGGATATTGGCGGCAAGCTGCAATATCTCGATCGCGGCAATGGCTAGGAGCCCAGGTCGTGATCGATAAGATGTTTCGATCCCCCGCCGACGCGGTCGCGGATATCGCTGATGGTGCGACGGTGTTCGTGGGCGGTTTCGGCGCTGCCGGTAGCCCGGTTGAACTCATCCACGCATTGATCGATCAGGGCGCGCGAGAACTCACCGTCGTAAACAATAACGCGGGATCGGGCCGCGTCGGGCTGGCGGCGCTTGTAGCCGCCGGACGGGTTGCGCGGGTCATCTGCTCCTTTCCGCGCACCGCAGGATCGGACGTATTCAGCGATCTCTATCGTAACGGACGCATTGCGCTCGAACTTGTTCCCCAGGGCACCCTCGCGGAGCGTATTAGAGCCGGTGGCGCGGGAATTCCGGCATTCTACACGCCAACCTCGGTGGGCACGCCGCTTGCTGAAGGCAAGGAAGTCAGGGAATTCGAAAGACGGCGCTACGTGCTTGAGCGGGCGCTGCGCGCTGACGTTGCACTGATCAAGGCGCGGGCGGCCGATCGACTGGGCAATCTGGTGTACGGCAAAACCGCGCGGAACTTCTCGCCGATTATGGCAGCGGCGGCGGAAACGACGATTGTGCAAGTGACGGAAATGCTTGGCGCGGGTGAGATCGACGCTGAGCATATCGTGACGCCGTCGCTCTATATCGACCGCATCGTCAGGATCGAGGATCCGCAGCATGAGTCCGAGCTGATCGACAGGGGAGCTATTTACCCGTGACCGCTACTGACCACCTCGGCTGGACAAGGGACGAAATGGCGCGCCGCGCAGCGCATGACATTCCCGATGGCGCGATCGTCAACTTGGGAATCGGCATTCCCGAACGCGTCGCAGCATTTCTGCCAGAGGGTCGCGAGGTACTCTATCACACCGAGAACGGTCTCTTGGGCATGGGTCCGCCGCCGCAGCCTGGTGCCGAGGACCGCGACCTGATCAACGCCGGCAAGCGACATGTTACGGCAATCGCGGGTGCCGCCTATTTCGATCATGCTGAGAGCTTCGCGATGATCAGGGGCGGCCATGTCGACATCTGTGTGCTGGGCGCGATGCAGGTTGCCGAGAACGGCGATCTCGCGAACTGGACGACCGGCGATAAAGATGCGGTGCCGGCAGTTGGCGGTGCAATGGACCTGGTTGCTGGCGCCCGGCAGATTTTCGTCATCACGGAGCATCTTGCGAAATCGGGTCAGCCGAAGCTCGTGACGCGCTGTTCGTTTCCGTTGACCGGCGAAGGTGTTGTGCGCCGCATCTATTCGGACCTCGCCGTAATCGACGTCGCGGAAAACGGCTTCAAGTTGGTGGAATGCGCTCCCGGAGTTTCGCTCGAGCACGTTCGGAACTGCACCGGCGCGCCGGTCGCAGATTAGCGGGCAAGCGCGTCGTGATAGAAGGAGGTTCAGGTTGAGCACAGCAATTGCCCCAACGCCCGCCGAGGCAGTCTCTACCCCACGATCGGCAAGTCTGTTCGAGCGCGCGCAGCAAGTCCTTCCGGGCGGCTGCAGCCGGAACGCGATTCTGCGCAAACCCCACCCACTCTACGCGCGCGAAGCAAGCGGTTACCTCGTGACCGACGTCGAAGGGGTCGAGCGCATCGATTTCGCGAACAACATGACCTCTCAAATCCATGGCCACGCGCACCCGTTGATTACCGAAGCGGTGAGCCGGCAACTCTCACGCGGGACTGCTTTCTCGTTCGGAACCGAGATTGAAATCGAATATGCTGAGCAGCTCGTTGAACGTTCGCGGGGCTTCGAGCGCATCCGCTTTGTGAACTCGGGGACCGAAGCGGTGATGGCCTGTCTCAAGGCCGCCCGTGCCTTTACCGGGCGCGCGAAGATCGCGAAGGTCGAGGGCGCCTATCATGGGCTCTACGATTATGCGGAGATCAGCCAGACCGCTAACCCCAGCAATTGGGGCAGCAGTGATCGACCAAGCGTGAACCCCGTTGCCTACGGCACACCCCAAGGTGTGCTTGACGACGTCGTCATCCTGCCATTCAACGAGCCGGACACGGCGCTCGATCTTCTGGATGACTATCGCGATTCGATAGCCTGCGTGCTTGTCGATCCAATGCCCCACCGGGCCGGCGTCATTCCGGCGACTCCCGCCTTCATCGCGGCGCTGCGAAGCTGGACCGCAGCGAACGGCGCCCTGCTCGTGTTCGACGAGGTGATTACCTTCCGCTCGGCATTCGGCGGCGCGCAGGACTGGTTCGACGCAGTTCCAGACCTGACGGCGCTGGGCAAGATGATCGGCGGCGGCTTTCCGATCGGCGCCATCGCAGGCCGCGCCGATGTGCTCGAAGTCATGAACCCGCTCGCGCCGAAGCTGCTGTTCCCGCACTCTGGCACGTTTTCTGCCAATCCCGTATCGATGGCAGCGGGTCTGACTGCCATGACGTTTTTCGATCGCGCCTCGGTGGACGGGCTTAACGAGCTTGCCGACTATGCCCGAACCCAGCTCACCGACGCGATCGCCGCTGCCAGGGTCGAGGCCTGCATCGCCGGCGGAGGATCGATGCTGAAGCTTCATTTCCGCGCTTCCGCACCCCGAACGTATCGCGAAGCCTATGAGTCCGCTCCCCGCTTGCGCGCTATCGAAGTGTTCCTCAACCTGCTGCTTGAGGACGGCATCATCCTGATCAATTCGGGGGCGATGGCGTTCTCAACGCCGATGCGCCGCGAAACAATCGACCGACTGACCGAGGCGGTGCTGAAGGCGCTTCGGACCATGCGACCCGACATTGAGCGATTGACGGCGTCCGGTGACTGAAGTTTTGATCTGTGACGGTGTTCGCACCCCGATCGGACGCTATGGCGGAGCGCTCGCCGGGGTCCGCGTCGACGATTTGGCTGCGGCGACGCTCCGTGCGCTCGCAGAGCGCAATTCCCGGCTTGATCCGGATGGTATCGACGAAGTCATCTTCGGGTGTGCCAATCAGGCTGGCGAGGACAATCGCAATGTTGCCCGGATGGCATCATTGCTGGCCGACATACCTGATAAGGTGCCTGGCCTGACCATCAACCGCTTGTGCGGTTCGGGATTATCGGCGGTGGCCCTCGGCGCCAGTCTTGTCAAGGACGGCGCAGACCTGGTGATCGCCGGCGGCGTCGAGGGCATGTCACGCGCGCCCTTTGTAATGGGGAAACCGACGCAGGCGTTTGATCGAGCCGCTAAGCTAGAGGATACAACCATGGGCTGGCGTTTCGTCAACCCACGGCTCGCAGAGCTTCATGGTACCGAGGCGATGCCGCAGACAGCGGAGAATGTCGCGCTCGAGTTCGGGATTTCACGCGACGATCAGGATGCCTTTGCGCTCCGAAGCCATCAGAAGGCAGCACAGGCTATCGCCGATGGGGCATTCAGCGGCGAGATCATTCCAATCGCGGTTAACGGATCCAAATCGGAGCTAAGTCGCGTGGCTACAATCGATGAGCACCCACGCACAACCACACTCGAGGGACTGGCTGCACTGAAGCCGTTGTTCCCCAATGGGACGGTGACTGCCGGCAACTCTTCGGGGATCAACGACGGCGCCGCCGCACTAATCCTTTGCTCGGAACGCGGCGCGGCGCGCCATGGGCTTTCGCCGATCGCGCGAATCGTCGGAAGTGCATCAGCGGGCGTCGCTCCGCGGATCATGGGTATCGGCCCCGTGCCAGCAACACGGAAACTCCTCGAAAAGTCTAAGCTAACCATCGACGATTTTGACGTGATTGAGCTTAACGAAGCTTTCGCCTCACAAGCATTGGCGTGCTTGCGGTTGCTTGAACTTCCCGACGACGATCAGCGCGTCAATCGGCTGGGTGGAGCGATCGCGCTTGGACATCCGCTCGGCATGAGCGGCGCGCGTATAGTTCTTTCCGCAGCCCGACAACTCGAACGCGATACAGGACAGTTCGGGCTGTGCACCATGTGCGTAGGCGTCGGACAGGGCGTGAGCATCGCGCTCGAACGGGTCTGAGAACGGCCTTGATAGCAGAAGAAGCGGGGATGGATCGAGACGAACATCAGCGACTAACGACCTGGGCACGGTCTGACCCGAACCATTTCTGGCTTGAGCAGGCGCGGCGGCTTGAATGGATCAAGCGACCGGAGATTGCGGGCGACTGGTCGTTCGACGCGAGCAACTTCCACATCAACTGGTTTTCGGACGGCAAGCTCAACGCCAGCGTCAATTGCGTCGACCGGCACCTGAAGACCCGGCCCGACACCGTCGCGATCATCTGGGAGCCCGACGATCCCGCCGAAGCCCCGCGCCACATCAGCTATCGCGAACTCCATGCCGAGGTCTGCCGTTTCGCGAACGTGCTGAAAGCGGCCGGCGCGAAGAAAGGCGACCGCGTCACCCTCTATCTGCCGATGATCCCCGAGGCCGCCTTCGCCCTGCTCGCCTGCGCGCGGATCGGCGCGATCCATTCGGTGGTGTTCGGCGGCTTCTCGCCCGAGGCGCTGGCCGGACGCATCACCGACTGCGATTCCAACATCATCGTGACCGCCGACGAGGGGCGTCGCGGCGGCAAGACGGTGCCGCTCAAGGCTAATGTCGACGAGGCGCTGAAGCACTGCACCAGCGTCGAGAAGGTGATCGTGGTCAGGGCAACCGGCGGCGACGTCGCGATGCAGCCCGGCCGCGACCTCTGGTATCACGAGGCGGCGGCTTCGGTTCCCGCCGAATGCCCGCCCGAGCCAATGGGCGCCGAGGACCCGCTGTTCATCCTCTATACGTCGGGATCGACGGGAAAGCCCAAGGGCGTGCTGCACACGACCGGCGGCTACCTGCTCTGGGCGAGCCTGACGCATGAGCTGGTGTTCGATTATCGGCCGGGCCAGATCTACTGGTGCGCGGCCGATATCGGCTGGGTCACGGGGCACAGCTACATCGTCTACGGCCCGCTCGCGAACGGGGCGACGACGCTGATGTACGAGGGCGTGCCCAGCTGGCCGACGCCGTCGCGCATCTGGGAGGTGGTCGACCGCCACAAGGTCGAGATCGTCTATACCGCGCCGACCGCGCTCCGCGCGCTGATGCGCGAGGGTGACGAGTGGGTGACGAAGACGTCGCGCAAATCGCTGCGCCTGCTCGGCACGGTCGGCGAGCCGATCAATCCGGAGGCGTGGCGCTGGTACCACGGCATTGTCGGCGAGAGCCGCTGCCCGATCGTCGACACCTGGTGGCAGACCGAGACCGGCGGCGCGATGATCGCGCCGATGCCGGGCGCCGTCGACCTCAAGCCGGGCAGCGCGACCAAGCCGATGCCGGGTGTCGATCCGCAGCTCGTCGATGCCGATGGCAAGATCATTCATGGTGCTGCCAGCGGCAACCTCTGCATCGTCCGCTCCTGGCCAGGACAGATGCGCACCGTCTGGGGCGATCACCAGCGCTTCTTCGACACCTATTTCACGACCTATCCTGGCAAGTATTTCACCGGCGACGGCTGCAGGCGGGACGAGGACGGCTATTACTGGATCACCGGCCGGGTCGACGATGTTATCAACGTCAGCGGCCATCGCATGGGCACAGCTGAAGTGGAAAGCGCGCTGGTGCTGCATCCACATGTCGCCGAGGCAGCGGTGGTAGGCTTTCCTCATGATATCAAGGGCCAAGGCATCTATGCTTACGTCACGCTGAATATCGGCTCGGAAGCGGATGATGAATTGCGCAGCGAGTTGATCATGTGGGTCCGTCAGGGCATAGGACCTATCGCAACGCCTGATGTGATCCAGTTCGTTGAGGGTCTTCCCAAAACACGCTCCGGCAAGATCATGCGCCGCATTCTGCGCAAAATTGCCGAAGGTGATCTCGGCGGACTTGGTGACACAAGCACCCTTGCCGATCCGTCGATCGTCGATGCGCTAATTGCGCAAAGTGCCATGCCGTACAGTGGGAAACTAGCCGTATGATGGAAGCTCGGCTTCTGCATGATCATGAACGGATTCGCGGTGTTGCCTCAGATTTGAAAGCTTTGCTTGCGCTGACCGTGGCACCTGAGACTTCGCAACTGTCGGCAGCGAGGTGGGCATTTGCAAGTGCTTTAATGCAGCACCTTGCTGTGAAAGAGCGTCATATCTATTCAAAACTAGAGCATGATCCGCGGCCCAACGTACAAAGCTACTTCGCCCTTACAAAGAGCGATCTACTCAAGCGATTTGATGCCTACACTTAACACATGGAGGCATGGCCGACCTCCAGCGCATTAGTCCGATGGGCCGCTTATCGTGTCAGCGCAACGCACGTTGTTGATTTGTTTCTAGAAAGGTTGATCCAGGAAGAACGAGACCTCCTGATCTTCGTCAAGCGGTATGAAATCAACATATCGAACCCGGCCCCGGCAAGCACGAATTGGACGCGCAAGGCGTTCGAAGTGAAAGACAGAGTAGAAGAGAGATAGTAAATCGCTCATACGTATTGGAAAGAGCACTCTTTCAATTTATTGCATAAAATTCGGATATGGATCACAAGCTATTCAAAAGTAAGAAATAGTAAATAAACTCTACGAAAGTAAAATAAATTGATTGTAACTATTTTGGTGTATGTTTATTTGGATATCGACGATAAATGCCGTGTGCAAGTTCGACAAGGAGCTGTTCTTCTCAACAGAAGAAGTGAATTTTTCAAATTACAGAGCTGTGCAAGGAAGTATTGAACAATGGCAGTTGAACGGGCCGTTTAGAGCGAACTAAGCAGTGATGATTGAAATCCGTCACCTCCGCTATGCCGTCGTCACCGCCGAGACGAACAGTTTCTCGCGTGCTTCCAAAATCCTGAATGTCAAACAATCCTCGCTCAGCCGTCGCGTGCAGACGCTCGAAGATCGCTTGGGCGTCAAACTGTTTGAGCGCACCAAGCGCGGAACCTTCCCGACCGAAAACGGAAAAGCGTTTCTTACAGTCGCCAAACGGATCGTCACCGATGTCGACAACCTCCTGACCACAGCCAGGAACGTAAGTTACGGCGAGGAAGGGCGCCTTGCGGTTGGGTTCAGTTCGTCGCTGATGACCGGTAACCTCCGGTTCGCGATCGGAGACTATATGGCGCGCTATCCCGACGTGCAGTTTGACGGGATTGAGGGCGGCACGGAAAAACTCTTCGGAGGATTGCAGGCGCATATCGTCGACGCGGCGATCACGCCGGCAGCAATGAGCGAGCCGGGAATCGCCAAGCGCAATCTTTGGACCGAGCGATTGATGATCGCCGTTCCCGAAAACCATGCGCTTAGCGAAGCCGACGCGATCCACTGGACCGATTTGCGGGCTGAAATTTTCGTACTGCCAACCGACGGGATCGGGCCGGTCATTGCCAACGTCCTCACCTCCAAGCTCGGCGCGCACAATTATCGTGCCAACATCATTTTTCAGGATACCAGCATCGAGAGCGTGCTGAGCACGGTGACAATTGGTCGCTATATCACCATCGCCACCGAAGCCTCGAACGGCGTGACCTGGCCTGGTCTGAAATTCCTCGAAATCTCGGACAATGGTGGTGCCGCCCGCCTCGACTTTGCGCTTTACTGGCGCAAAGATAACGAAAACCCAGCGCTCAAAAAATTCCTCAAGATGCTCCAGGAACGGTATCCGGTCCTTCAAGGCGAGTGAGCGCCTTTGCGCGACTTGGCGAAACTTCGATCCGTCGCAATGAACCGCTCGATCATCGCCGGGATCAGCCGCTCGGGCGTCGGTGCGCCTTTCGCCTCACCGCCGTTCACAGCGAGGGCATAGGCAGCAAGGTCGCGGTGCAGCCGGGCATTGAGTTCGATCGATAGCTTGACTGGCTTCTCGTCGGACAGGTCGGCGAGCTTCAGCCGGGTCATGGTGCGGCACCGGCGGGCGACAGGATCAAATCTCGCGTCACGATCACCCGCACCGGAAAGCCGGGACGAATGGTTAGTGTGGGCGGGATGCCAAGCTGGCGCTTGACGATATCCTGCCCCGCCCGATTTATGCTGTCCTGACTGCCCTCGCGCAGCGCTCGAACCAGATCGTCATCACTGTCGGAACCGAGCTCAGCGCCGACGCCCAGCAAGCTTGAGATGAGCGCCGCTTTGATTACGCTGCCCCAATGGAAGTTCACACTGTCCTGTAATCCGGCGAACCCGCGTCCGTCGACACCGGGTTGCCGGTCGAGCTGGATCGAGCGGCCATCGGGGAGGATCAGCCGGGTCCAGGCGAGCAGAACGCGGGACTGTCCGGCGCTGACTTCGGCGTCGTAGTCGCCGATCAGCCGAGCGCCTTGCGGGATCAGCAGGATGCGCCCGGTCGGGCTGTCATAGACATTCTGGGTCACCTGCGCGGTGATCTGGCCAGGCAGGTCCGAACGAACGCCGGTGATCAGCGCGGCGGGAATGATGCTGCCCGCTTGCAGGATATGCGGGTCGGGCGGTGCGGCCAGTCGGTCGCTTGCCAAAGTGCGGCGGTCGCCGGTGCGCTCCAGAAACGCCTGCTTGGGCGAAACTCGGGGCGCAGCTTCCGATGGTGCCACAGCGATGGACGGTAATCCGGTAGCCGATCCGCCACCCGGTTGACCTGCGTTGACCGTTCCGCCACCACTGCCCGATCCGGCGAGGAACAGGCGGCTGGTCCGCGCGGCATCCCGCTCTTGCATCGCGAGCTGGCGCGCCTGCGCCGCCGCGCTTTGCTCGGGCGACATTGGCGGTGATCCCGGCGGCAAAGGCTGGACCGGCGGCAATGCCGCGACCCCGCCGTTCTGCTGCGCGTCGAGGATCGGCTTGCCGAGGTCGCCGGGGAGCGGCGGGCCGAGCTTGGGAACCTCGCCATAATCCTTGGGCGCTGCCGCAAGCGCGTCGGCGGTGGTCTCGCCATCGGCGACCAGCAATTCGGCGGGGGCTTCCTTGCCCTTGTCGTAGAGCGCGTAGCCGAAAGCGCCGCCGATCGCTGCCAATGTGACGGCGCTGGCGATGCCGACGGTCTTGCGCGAAAGCCGCATCACCGCGGGCAGCGGGGGGCGCAGCCGCAGGTCCGGCGGGGCAGCCTTGGGGGGCGACGACGCAGCAGTGGCGGGCGCGGGCGCTTCCTGGAGTTCCTCGCTCATCGCCGCCGCTCCCGTCCATCGCGGGTAATCCGAACCCGCTGCTCGCTGCGCTTATCGCCCATCCGCAGTTCGGCTTCGGCGAACATCCGGTCGACGATGATATGGCGGCCGGCGACGCGGTAGTTGACCAGTTCGCCTTCGCCATTGGCGCCGATCACGAACACCGGCGGCATCTCGCCGCGCGACACGCTTTCGGGAAACTCGATGAAGGTCCGCACCCCATCGTCGAAAACGCGCACCGGTCGCCAATCGGGCTTGTCGCCCGAGATGCGATAGCCGAACGACAGGTTTGGAATTGCGATGCCGGTTGCAACGGGCGCGGCCTCCTCGGCGGCGCGGGCGCGGCCCCGGATCGCGATCAACTCGTCCTGCGGGTAAGTCCAGGAAACCGACGCCATATAGGTCGAAAGATTGGCGTTGAGTTCTAGATAATAGGTGCGCCGATCCGTGTTGATCAGCATGTTGGTCTTGAGATTGGCGCGGGTGGGCTTGATCAGGATATGCACCTGTTCGGTTGCCCCGGTGCCGCTGATCGTATCGCCGATAATCCAGCGCACTGTATCGCCTGCCGCGACAGGCCCCGGCCCGATCAGGCGTTCGCCCGGCTGCAACGCGATGTCGGTAATCTGGCCGGGAGCGGAATAGACTTGGTAGAGCGCGCCATCGCTCCAGGCATATTTCTGGATGGCGTTGATGAAGCCGTCGCCGCGCGGCTGGATTCTTGCTGCGTCGTTCGCCTGTTCCACCCGTGTGCGTGGCCCTGTTGAAACCCACCTGCCCGATGCCGGCTTCGTGGCACGCTTCTTGACCGGCTTTACTTTGAACGCTGTCGGTTTGGGTGCAGCGATCCGCGGCGGTTCGGACGCTACGGGTGACAGCCCCAATATGCTGGGAGAAGCCGAAAGCTGCGCAGCGGCGGGCGATGTCAGCACGCCAGCGCCTGCCAATGCGGCGGCAATGATGTGAAAGCGATATTTGTGATTTTGGTAGGTCATTGTCCGAGCTCCTTCGACCAGTTGATGGCATTGACGAACAGCCCGAGCGGGTTTTTGCGCAGCGCGTCGGGCGTTTTGGGGGTCTGGACGGTGACGGTGAGGATTGCCGACCAGCGGCTGGTTTCGGCAAGGCTGCCGTCCTGATAGTGGCGCTCGACCCACGCAACGCGGAAGCTGCTGCTCGACGCGCGGATAACGCTCGTCACATCGACCCCGATCTGGACCTTGCCGACCTGCGCGAAGGGATCGTTGGCGCGGGCATAGTCGTTCAAGGCGAGCGCGCCCTGCGGGCTGGTGAACTCGTAGGCGCGCAGCCAGTTCTGGCGCACGACGATCGCGTCGGCGGGAATGCTGCGGACCTGCTCGATAAAGCGCGCGAGGTGGAACGCGACCTGGGGGTCGCTCGGCTGCCAGTCGGCATTGGCGGGAGCAACCGCCTGCGCTTCGCCCAATTTGTCGACCTCGACCACCCAGGGGACAATCGAGCCGCGCGCGCCCTGCAAGATGATTCCTGCGGTGAGCGCACCCGAGAGCGCGAGCATGCCGAAGAAGGCGAGCCGCCAGTTCTTCGCCTGCACCCGCGCCGAACCGATGCGGTCGTCCCAGGCCTGCGCTGCGCGCTGGTAGGGGGTGACGGGCTGCGGGGTCTCGCCGTAGCGGATCGGGGGGCGTCGAAACATGCGTCTATTCCTTCGGGCTGGTATCGATGGTGGTCCCCGCGCCGCCGCCGTCGCCCGATTTGAGCGTGTGCGCGGCGATCTGCGCGGAATGGAGGATGGCCTGGCGGTCCTTCATCGCCTTGGCCCAGGCCGGTGGTTGGCCGCTGTCGGGATCGAGCGCAGGCGGAAGGGCGTTGGGACCGGGAACGATCTTGCCGCCCATTGCGGGGATCGCGCCGCGCGCGCCGTCCTTGAAGCTCTGCTGTAAACCTTCGGCAGACTTGCGCAGCGGTGACATTGCCGCACCGCAAGCGGCCTGACCGACCGCGCCGAGGCCCGAAGCGACCGCGCCGGGTCCGGTCTTGGCGGCCGAGCCGATCGAATAGGCCATCGTCGCGCCGCCCGCGGCTTTGGCGCCGCCATGCGCGGTGGCCGAAGCGGCGCTGGCGACCGCGCCGCCCGCGAGCTTCGCGCCCGCCGCCGCGCCGATTGCCATGCTGCCCGCTGCGAGCGCGGTTCCGGCAGCAGCGCCTGCACCAAGCTGCGGTCCGCCCGAGACGATGCCGCTGGCGATGCCGGGACCGAAGATGCCGAGGCCGAGCAGGCACAGGCTCGCCAGCACCACGGCCATCGCGTCCTCGATAGTCGGTTCCGGCCCGATGGCGGTGGCGAACTCGGCAAACAGCGTCGAGCCGATCCCGACGATCACCGCGAGCACCAACACCTTGATGCCCGAGGAGATGACGTTGCCGAGCACGCGTTCGGCCATGAAGGCGGTTTTGCCGAACAGTCCGAAGGGGATCAGCACGAACCCGCAGAGCGTCGTCAGCTTGAACTCGATCAGGGTGATGAACAGCTGGATCGCCAGCACGAAAAAGGCGAGCAGGACGATCGCCCATGCGAACAGCAGCACGGCGATCTGGATGAAATTCTCGAAGAAGCTGACGAAGCCCATCAGCTCGGCGATCGAATCGAGGATTGGCTGACCGGCATCGAGCCCGACCTGCGCGACCCGGCCGGGCTGGAGCAGTTCGGCGGCGGTGAAGCCGGTGCCGCTGGCCTTGAGGCCGAGCCCGGCGAAGCTCTCGAACACGATCCGCGCGAGGCCGTTCCAGTTGCCGATGATGTAGGCGAAGACGCCAACGAACAGCGTTTTCTTGACCAGCCGGGCGATGATGTCGTCGCCTTCGCCCCACGACCAGAACAGGGCCGCGAGCGTCACGTCGATGACGATCAGGGTGGTGGCGATGAACGCCACTTCGCCCGAGAGCAGCCCGAAGCCGCTGTCGATATAGCGGGTGAAGACGTCGAGAAAGCGATCGACTACGCCCGTGCCGCCCATGTCAGTGGCTCCCGTCTGGGGTTTGTGCGAAGGATGGCGCTGGCAGGGGCGCGGCGGTGTCGCTGTTCACCGCCGCGCCAGCACCGGCGTCGGTGCGGGGTTCGGAGAAATCCGTTCCCGCTGGCTCGCGGACTCCCATGAAGAACCGGCTGCGCTGTTCGGCCCATGCGCGCAGGCACATTTGGTCGCTCGCGGCGGCCTGGCCGATGCTGCGGCACCGGCGCAGTTCGGCGCGCAGCGGATCGCTTTCGTCTTGCGGGACGAACACGGTCTCGGTCTTGGGCGCGGCGGGTTCGGCGAGTTGCAGGGCGCTGAGCGCCAATGCCGTGACGACGAAACCCGCTGCGCCGATCCGCGCGATGGTGCCGGTCTTCATAGGGATGTCCTTCAGTCGTGGAACATCTTGGCCGAGCCCGGGCGGTAACCCGTGCCGGACGAGAGGAACCGCCGCATCTGCTCGCGGGCCTGGGCCTGGGCGGCGGCGCGCTGCGCGGCGTCGAGCGCCTGGGCACGGCCGAGCGCGGCCATCGTCGCGGTCAGGTCGGCGAGCTGCTGCGATTGCAGCGCGAGAATCTGGTTGCCCGCCTGCGCCGCCTGAAGCGCGCCGGTCGCCGACTGGCTGGCGGTGACGAGCTGCTGCATCGTCGTGCGCGCACCTTCGATGTTGCCGACCACGCCGGCCTGCACCTTCAACGCGTCCTCGAAAGCGGCGACGCTGTTGCGCCAGCGGCTTTCGGCGCTCCGGACCATCGCGCGCTGCGATTGAGTCAGGTCGATGTCCTTGTACTGGCGACCGAACTCGCGTTCGATCTGCTGGACATCGTAGGCCATGCGCTGGGCCTGGCCGAGCAACTGCTGGGTCTGCCGAAGCTGCGCCTGCAAAGGCTCGAGCACGCTGGTCGGCAGCGAGGCGAGGTTGCGCGCCTCGTTGATCAGCGAGGTCGCCTGGTTCTGGAGCTGGCGGATCTGGTTGTTGATCTGCTCCAGCGTCCGCGCGGCGGTCAGGATGTTCTGCGAATAGTTGCTCGGATCGTAAACGATCCCGCCGAACTGGGCATAGGCCGGAGCCGGGACCAGCGCGGCGCTTGTCATCGACAGGATCGCGGCACCGGCGGCGAGCACATCGTGGAATCGGGGGGACTTCATGGCATTACTCCTTCACTGCTGGGGGATGGCCGATTGGCCGGGGGGAAAGGCTAGTTCGCGAGAGCATGTCGGCGGCCCAGTCGAGCCCGCGATGCCGGAGCCAGTGGCCTGCGAAGTCGTCGGCGCCGTGCGCTTCGACCAGCGCCGTAATTGCAAGCTGATCGGCTTTCGACGAGGTGGCGGTGAAGGCGAGCGCGACTTCGCCGAGCCCAAGCTCGAACAGCCGGTTGCCGCGCGCCGACTGGCAATAATAGTCGCGCTTGGGCATCGCTTGGCTCAGTATCTCGATCTGTCGGTCGTTGAGCCCGAAGCGGCGGTAGATCGCCAATATCTGCGGTTCGACCGCGCGCTCGTTGGGCAGGAATATCCGGGTCGGGCAGCTTTCGATGATGGCGGGCGCGATCGCCGAAGTTTCGATGTCGGCGAGGCTTTGCGTTGCGAAGACCACGCTCGCATTCTTCTTGCGCAGCGTTTTCAGCCACTCGCGTAGCTGCGCCGCGAACAGCGGCGAATCGAGCACCAGCCAGCCTTCGTCGATGATGATCAATGTCGGCGAGCCATCGAGCCGAGCTTCGATTCGGTGGAACAGGTAGGACAGGACTGCGGGCGCGGGGGTGGAGCCGGTCAGCCCTTCGGTCTCGAAGGCTTGTACCCGGCTATCACCAAGCCGCTCGGCTTCGGCGTCGAGCAACTGGCCGAATGGTCCACCCAGGCAATAGGGCGCGAGCGCCTGTTTGAGCTCCTGCGATTGCAGCAGCATCAGGAGGCCGGTGAGCGTTCGTTCGGGAAGCGGCGCGGAACCCAGCGAGTTGAGCGCCGACCAGAGCTGGTCCTTGGCGGCGGGGTCGATCGTGACGCCCTCGCTCGCGAGGATCGCCGCCAGCCATTCGGACGCCCAGATGCGCGACTGCGGCTGGTCGATATGCGCTAAGGGCTGGAGCGCGACGCCTGCCTCGCCGGTGTCGCCAAGGCTGCCGCCCAAATCCTGCCAGTCGCCGCCCATCGCCAGCGCCGCCGCGCGGATCGAACCGCCGAAGTCGAAAGCGAAGACCTGGGCGTTGTCGTAGCGGCGGAACTGCATGGCCATCAGCGCGAGCAGCACCGACTTGCCCGCACCGGTCGGGCCGACGATCAAGCTGTGGCCGACGTCGCCTACATGAAGGGAAAACCGGAACGGGGTCGAGCCCTGGGCGCGACCGAACATCAAGGGGGGGCGACCGAAATGTTCGTCCCGTTCCGGCCCCGCCCACACGGCTGAGAGGGGGATCATGTGGGCGAGATTGAGGGTGGAAATGGGGGGCTGGCGGACATTGGCGTAAACGTGGCCGGGGAGCGAGCCGAGCCAGGCTTCGACCGCGTTCATGCCTTCGGCGATCACGGTGAAGTCGCGGCCCTGAATGACCTTTTCGACCAGCCGCAGCTTCTCGGTCGCGAGCCCCGCGTCACTATCCCAGACGGTCACCGTCGCGGTGACGTAAGCCTGGCTCACGAAATCCGAGCCCAGTTCCTGCAATGCCTCGTCGGCATCGGCGGCCTTGTTCGAGGCGTCGCTGTCGAGCAGCGTCGAGGCCTCGTTGGTCATCACTTCCTTGAGGATCGCCGCGACCGATTTGCGCTTGGCGAACCATTGCCGCCGGATCTTCGCGGTCAGCTTGGTCGCGTCGGTTTTGTTGAGCATCACCGCTCGGGTCGACCAGCGATAGGGGAAGGCGAGCCGGTTCATCTCGTCGAGCAACCCGGGAAAGGTCCGGCTCGGAAAGCCGATGATCGTGAGCGTACGCAGATGTTGGTCGCCGAGGCGTGGTTCGAGCCCGCCGGTCAGCGGTTCGTCGGCGAGCAACGCATCGAGGTGCATCGGCGTTTCGGGAACGCGGACCCGCTGCGCCTTGGTCGAGACGGTCGAATGCAGATAGGTCAGCGTCTCGGCGTCATCCAACCATTCGGCTTCGGGCATGAAGCCTTCGACCAGGTGTAAGAGCCGTCCGGTGCGGTCGATGAACCCCGCCAGCAGCTCGTGCGGATCGACGCCCGACTGCGCGCGGCCTTCGTAAAGCCAGGTCTCGGCGCGCGCCGCGTCCTCGGCAGGCGGCATCCACAGCAGCGTCAGATAATAGCCGCTCTCGAAATGCGCGCCTTCCTCGGCGAACTGCTCGGCGCGTTCGAGATCGACCAGCGCCGAGGCGGCATCCGGGAAATCGCAGGCCGGGTAGTCGAGCGCCGGACGGCGCACCGACTCGACCCAAATCGCCCAGCCCGAACCCAAGCGCCGCAGCGCGTTGTTGAGCCGCGCTGTCGTCGCGACCAGCTCGGCGGGGGTGGCGGATTCGAGGTCCGGCCCCCGAAACCGCGCGGTGCGCTGGAACGAGCCGTCCTTGTTGAGCACCACGCCCGGCGCGACCAATGCCGCCCAGGGCAGGAAGTCGGCGAGGCTCGCAGTCGTTTTGCGGTATTCGCGCAGGTTCAGCATCTTGCCCTCACACGCCCATGAAGTTCGGAAAGCGCAGGTGCCGCCGCGCGACATCGACGAATTGCGGGTCGCGCTTCGCGGCCCAGACCGCGAAGGCGTGGCCGATCGCCCAGAGCACCAGCCCCGCGATCCACAGCCGCAAACCGAGGCCGACCGCGCCCGCGAGAGTGCCGTTGGCGATGGCGAGGCCGCGTGGCGCACCGCCCAGCAAGATCGGCTCGGCCAGCGAGCGGTGGACCGGGACGTAGTAGCCCGGCACGCCGGAAGGATCGGGAGCGCTTTCCATCACACCAGCGCCCCGCCGCCGAACGAGAAGAACGACAAGAAGAAGGACGAAGCGGCAAACGCGATCGACAGCCCGAAGACGATCTGGATCAGCCGCCGGAACCCGCCCGAGGTATCGCCGAATGCTAACGTCAGGCCGGTGGCGATGATGATGATCACCGCCATGATCTTGGCGACCGGGCCTTGAATCGATTCGAGGATCGACTGGAGCGGCGCTTCCCACGGCATCGACGATCCCGCCGCATGGGCCGGGGTCGAAACCGCGAGCGCCACGAAGGCACCGAGCGCAATTGTGGAAGCGCGGGTGCGCAGACGGGACAGGGCAGTGGTCATTGGCAGGTTCCTTCGGTTGGAGGGGAAAGGGGTGAGAGGCGGTATTCGCCGCCGGCATCGTGCCCATCGACGCGGGCGAGTTCGGCGAGGCGGCGTCCGGTGCCGTCGCGCACCAGCACCGCGATCACGTCGATGGTCTCGGCGATGAGCGCGCGCGGGACGGTGACCACGGCTTCCTGGATCAGCTGCTCCAACCGCCGCAGCGTGCCGATCGCCGATCCCGCGTGGATCGTGCCGACGCCTCCGGGATGGCCGGTTCCCCAGGCTTTGAGGAGGTCGAGCGCCTCGGCGCCCCGGACTTCGCCGATGGGGATGCGGTCCGGGCGCAGGCGCAACGCCGAGCGGACCAGATCGGACAGCGTCGCAACGCCATCCTTGGTGCGCAGCGCGACAAGGTTGGGCGAGGCACATTGCAGCTCGCGGGTGTCTTCGATCAGCACGACGCGATCGGCGGTCTTCGCGACCTCGGCCAAGAGCGCGTTGATCAGGGTAGTCTTGCCGGTCGAGGTGCCGCCCGCGACGAGGACATTGCGCCGCATGGCCACGGCCTCGCGCAGCATCGCGGCTTGGGCCGCCGACATGATCCCCGCAGCAACATAATCGTCGAGCGTGAACACCGCGACGGCGGGCTTGCGGATCGCAAAACTGGGCGCGGCCACCACCGGTGGAAGCAATCCCTCGAACCGCTCGCCGGTCTCGGGCAGTTCCGCGGAGACGCGCGGCACATCGGCATGGACATCGACCCCGACGTGATGGGCGACCAACCGGATTACCCGCTCGCCATCGGCGGCTTTCATCCGTTCGCCGGTGTCCGACACGCCTTCGCCGAGCCGGTCGATCCACAGCCGCCCGTCGGGATTGAGCATGACCTCGATCGTCGCCGCGTCGTCGAGCCATGCCGCGACCGACGCCCCGAGTGCTGTGCGCAACATGCGAACGCCGCGCGATCTGGCTTCGGATCGAAGGGGGACAACGCTCATTGGAACTCCTCGTTTTGGAGGCCAGGCGAAGCGCCGCCCGGCGAACGAGGAAGAGCAAGAGAGCCAGATAATGGCTCAGGGCAACATCAAATTGTCAGCGGAGTAGTGTGGGGTAGAGCGACAGGGAGAGGCCGAGGCTGGTTGCCATCGGCAAGAGCTGAGGTTGTGCAAATTGACGAGGCTGACCTGTGGGCATCGCCGGTTTTTGACAATGTGATTCGGCAAAGCTCGACCTTTTAGGTCGTTTCGACCACAACCAATCAGGATAGGAGACAAGCCAATGAATTGTGGCTAGTTATCCACAATGGCTGAGACCCAGATAGAATGGACTGACTCGACTTGGAACCCGGTCGCCGGTTGCTCGGTGATGTCGGCGGGTTGCACGAATTGCTATGCGATGGAGATGGCGAGGCGGTTGGAGGCGATGGGTGTCTCCAAGTACGCCGGTCTGACGCGGCGGAGTGGAAACCGCTCGGTTTGGCTTGGCAACGTCCGCGAGGACACTGGCGCGCTGGAAATTCCGCTCCGCTGGCGGAAGCCGCGGAAGATATTTGTAAATTCGATGAGTGACCTCTTCCACGAAGGTGTCAGCACCTCATTCATAGTTGATGTCTGGAATGTGATGAAATCCACTCCGCAGCATCACTACCAGATTTTGACGAAACGACCTGAACGGATGCGCAGCATCGTCTCGGAAAAAATCGGCGAGGTTCTGCCCAATGTGTGGCTTGGAACGAGCGTTGAAAATGCCGAAGGTGCGGCCCGGATCGACTTTTTGCGAACCGTTCCCGCCGCCATTCGCTTTATCTCGTTTGAGCCATTGATTGGCAGTGTCGGCCAGGTCGATCTATCCGGCATCCATTGGGCGATCGTTGGAGGCGAGAGCGGCAAATCCGCTCGACCTATCCGCGAAGACTGGATCGACGAGATATACGAGCTGTGCGAACGACACGGTACAGTCTTCTTCTTCAAACAGTGGGGAGCATGGGGGAAGGACAACAAGCGCCGGTCGAAGAAGGCGAATGGCAGGGAATATAGGGGGCAAACTTGGGATGATATGCCCGCTGCTGCCGCCGCAATGTGAGCGGAGTCCTCGAATCCGATGGCAAGGAAAGCATATCAATGGGCTGGCGGTGCGACGCTTGAAGATCATTCGAAGCGCAAGCACGACATTTTGCGCCAGTATTTTGCGCAGTATCTTTCGGTCAGGTGTCAGCTTCCCCAGCAGGAAAAATTCAGGCTCGCAGTCGTCGACGGCTTCTCGGGCGGCGGGCGTTACAAGTGCGGCACGGCAGGCTCGCCAATCATATTCATTGAGGAACTGCGCGGTGCGACAGAGCGGGTAAATCTTGCCCGGACGGCGAACGGCATGAAACCGCTGGAAATCGAATGCCTGTTGATCTTGAACGACTTCGACGGCGATGCCTTCAATGCGCTCAAGGGCCATGTCGCTCCCTTGCAGGCCGAGATTGCAGAGAATGTGTCTCGCCTGCATCTTAGAATCGAGTTTCTGAATTTGGATTTCGAAGCTGCATTCCAGCAGCGCATCAAGCCGATGCTAGCGCAGGGACGCTACTCGAACCTGCTCTTCAATCTCGACCAGTGCGGCTACAGCTTGGTCCGGTACGAAACGCTGATGGAAGTCATGCGTTTGTCAAATTCTGTTGAAGCCTTCTACACCTTCGCCATCGATTCATTGCTTGCCTACCTGCAAAAATCGAACCCGAGCGCATTAACGGCTCAAACTCGCCATCTCGGGGTCGATCTTGGCAATCACGCTGCACTGAATGGCTTGCTGAGCCGGAACGATTGGCTTGGAGCGGCGGAGCGCGTGGTCTTCGAGAGTTTTGCGCCCTGCGCTACCTACGTTAGCCCATTCTCGATCAATAACCCCGATGGCTGGCGATATTGGCTAATTCACTTCGCGAACAGAACGCGGGCGCGGCAAGTTTATAACAACATTTTGCATGACCAGGCGAGTAGCCAAGCGCATTTCGGGCGCTCGGGCCTTCAAATGCTCAGCTATGACCCGCAGCACAACGATGCCTCTCTGTATCTTTTTGACCTCGACGGGCGAAAGAATGCCCACACATTGCTGCTGGACGACATCCCCCGGATGATCTCGAATGCCGGCGACGTGATGCTTGTCGGCGACTTCTACGAAAGCGCCTACAATGCGACACCAGCTCACGCAGACGATATTCACAGAGCAATCATCGAAAGTCCGGACATCGAGGTTATCACGCCGGACGGAGGCGAGCGACGCAAGGCCCATACGATCACGCAAACAGATGTTCTTAAGCTGAAGGCACAGAAGAGCTTTTTCCCGATGTTTTTCGGCACGGGCGATGGCGCTGGGAAAAGCTAAATATGGGTGGCCGCCGGAGCGATAAGCAGTGGCGGGAATTTGAACGCCTAATTGCCCGGATCGAAACTGATGCCGATCCTCACGGCATGATTGTGAAGTCACCGGATCGGGTTCGATGCAAAGAGACCGGAAAACTTAGGGAAGTGGATGCAACGATCCGTTCAAAAGCAGGCTCGTCAGACGTCCTGATCACAATTGAATGCCGGGATCGGGCGCGAATTCAGGATGTCACTTGGATCGAGCAGCTGGCATCAAAAAAGCAGTTGATCGGCGCGGCGCTAACAATCGCGGTTAGCAGTAGCGGGTTTTCCGCTGATGCCGAAAAGGTTGCTGCGCGACACGGTATCATGTTGCGGCAAACCGAAGATCTAGCGTTGAGCGATCTCAGTCCTTTGTTGGGTTTGGATCTTGTGGTGTTTTGGCACAAGGGCTGTTGCTGCACTGGCGTTGCGGTGCGTAGTTTTCGCCCCGGGGAAGGCGATACACGACCAGAGGTTGATGACGCCGATTACATCCTGCCCAGTGATACCGACATCTTTGCCGAAATTTTCCACGACGATGCAGATGGAACGCATTGGTCAATCAACTCAATCTGGCTTGAGGTCCAGGAGACGCTTGACCCATATGCGGACATTGAAAAAGCCGCTCCTGCTACGGTTCGAACTGCAAGGATTCACTACCCTGGGACCGTGCACTTTGAAACTCCTAAAGGGCCAATGCAACTTGGGCATGTGTTCCTCGGGATGGCGATGTGGATCGAACCAGAGTTTGTCTCGATTCAAGATGCGCAAAAGACTCACTACTCTGAAAAAGGCGGTGTCTCGATCCAGCGCGTCGAATTTTCCTCCGCGCGAACCAAGGACTGGCGCATTTCCTTACAAGCACATTCTGGCGCAACAGATGTCGCCGATGTGCGCGTCGGAGGTAACTGGCCTCATGGCCCAAAACAGAAGTGTGATGATAAATAGGTGTCGAAGGGAAATCGACTCTACGGCTACATGGGGTCAATATCCCGCCTAAAGCCCTCCGCCAACCTTGGCCCAGCTTCCAACTGCCGCGCCAACGCCTCGACGAAGCCCTCATAGCGCTCCATGCCTTTCGCCTTCGCTGCGGCCAGCGAAGCATCTGGTAACGGCGGGTTGGCGGTCAGCCAGAATCGCACGAACAGGGCGAGCGCCTCGTTGCCGACCTCGACATGGTAATCGAGCTTGTCGATCAGTCGCGCCATCTTGTCCATTCGGCGGCTGAACGCGGCTTCGATCCTTTCGGAATCATCCGGCGTCAGGATCGAGCGGAGCGCGGTTTCGACGACCAAACCTTGCGTCACGTCCCGCCGCCGCGCGTGGCGAGCGAGATCGTCGGCTAGGTCGGCGGGCAGGCGGAAGGTGCGTTTGACAATCATAGTGTGATGCCGTCGCCGGGATCGAGCGAGGCCTGCCGCGCCGCACCTTGCATCCGCGTCCGCAGCTTTTCGGCTCGGGCGGCATCGTCGTCGGCCGCTGTGCTGTCACTGAAGTCGAACTCCTTAGACGCGGGCTTCTTGGGCGGGGCGATATCGACGTGCAGGGGCAATTCGGGTTCGCGCCGCACCCCGGCATTGGCCGGGTCGGGCTTGCCGGGCGGACTTGGTTTCGGTTTCGGGCAGGGCGGCGGCTCGCCGCCAGGCCAGTCGTCGTCGGGCGGCGCATCGGGCCGCAGCGTCTTCGGATCGGGCGCAGTCAGCAGGCGCATCTGGAACTGAGGGTCGGTGTAGTAGCGGGCCTTGTTGGCGAGGATCGGCGGGGCACCGGCCATCAGCACGATTTCCTGATGCTCGGGCAGTTGGAGGATTTCGCCTTGGGTGAGCAGAGGCCGCGAGGTTTCCGAGCGCGAGATCATCAAATGACCAAGCCAGGGCGAGAGGCGGTGGCCGGCATAGTTCTTCATCGCGCGCTGTTCGGTGGTGGTGCCGAGCGATTCCGATACGCGCTTGGCGGTGTTGTCGTCGTTGGTCGCGAAGGTCACCCGGACATGGCAATTGTCGAGGATCGAGTTGTGCTGGCCATAGGCCTTTTCGATTTGGTTCAACGACTGCGCGATCAGGAACGCTTTGAGGCCATAGCCCGCCATGAAGGCCAACGCGCTCTCGAAGAAGTCGAGCCGCCCCAGCGCCGGGAACTCGTCGAGCATCAACAAGACGCGGTGCCGGTCGCCCTTAGGGGTCAGCTCCTCGGTCAGCCGCCGCCCGATCTGGTTGAGGATCAGCCGGATCAGCGGCTTGGTCCGGCTGATGTCGGAGGGCGGCACGACCAGGTAGAGCGTCGCCGGGGTCGCGGCATCGACAAGATCGGCAATCCGCCAGTCGGAACGCCCGGTCACCTCGGCGACCACCGGATCGCGGTAAAGCCCGAGATAGGACATGGCGGTGGAGAGCACCCCCGATCGCTCGTTCTCGGACTTGTTGAGCAGCTCGCGCGCCGCGCTGGCGACGACGGGATGCGGCCCGGCTTCGCCCAGATGCCCGGTCTTCATCATCGCATCGAGCGTCGCCTCTATCTTTTGCTTGGGATTGGACAGGAAGGCGGCGACCCCGGCGAGGGTCTTGTCGGGCTCGGCATAGAGCACATGGAGGATCGCGCCGACCAGCAGGCCGTGGCTGGTCTTCTCCCAATGGTTGCGCTTCTCCAGGCTGCCTTCGGGATCGACCAGCACGTCGGCGACATTCTGGACGTCGCGCACCTCCCAGATGCCGCGCCGCACTTCGAGCAGCGGGTTGTAGGCCGATGTGGCCATGTTGGTTGGATCGAACAGTAAAACCCGGTTGAAGCCCGAGCGGAAACCCGCAGTCAGCGCCCAGTTCTCGCCCTTGATGTCGTGGACGATGGCCGAGCCGGGCCAGGTCAGCAGCGTCGGGATGACGAGGCCAACGCCTTTGCCGCTTCGTGTCGGCGCGAAGCACAGGACATGCTCCGGCCCGTCATGGCGCAGATAGCTCCGCTCGAACTGGCCCAGCACAACGCCTTTGTCGGCGAGCAGGCCCGCCCGTCTGATCTCGCGGCGCTTTGCCCAGCGCGCCGAACCGTAGGTCGTGGCATTGCTGCGTTCGCGGCCGCGCCACACCGACATGGCGATGGCAACGACGATCGCCGCGAATCCGCCCGATACGGCGATTAGCCCGGCGGTGTCGAAGATCTTGGGCGCATAGGCCTCGAAGCTGAACCACCACCAGAACAGGTCCCAGGGCCTATAGACGGGATGGCCGAGCAGACCGAACCACGGCTCACCCAGCTCTGGCTGATAGGCCAGCGCCGCCGCCGTCCACTGCGTCGCGCCCCAGACGCCGGCGAGAATGAGCAGGGCGACGGCGGTGACCTGGCCCCATAATATCTTGCTTGCCGACATGCGCGCAACTCCATTGAAGTGAAATGACGCGGGCATGATCACCAGGAATCGTTGGATTCAAGGGGATTTGCGCGATGATCGCAGGCTGGCGCAGCAAGACAGGCGCTGGCGTAGATCGCCGATCTAACAATGCAATCGACTTTTAACATTACCGATGTTAAATATACTCAATGTTGTTAGAAAGAATCCCTGCCGCGCGGTTGGAGGCGCTTGCCGAGGCTGCGGAAGCCTATGCGCTCGATGCCTTCGGGCAGCGGCTCGGACTCGTGCCGGTCGCGCCCGCCAATCTGCCGCACTTCATCCCCGATCGCTACGGGATGTGGCGAGGAACCCTGGACGGTTGCGCTCTGATCGTCATGGCAATCCGCGAACCACGGCAAGGTGCAACCGCAGACTTTCTCAAGCATCGCGATCTGGTTCGCCGCCAACTCGACGTCGATCTTGTCCTTTTGCTGCTCGACCATGCGCCGGGTGCCATCCGCCGCCAGATGGTCGATCGCCGGATTGGCTTCATCGCGCCGGGAGCGCAACTTTATGTCCCCGAAGTGTTCCTCGACCTGCGCGAGCGCGCACCGGCGTTTGCGGTGGCCCAAACCGACCGGGTGAGCCCGACCACGCAATTGCTGCTCCTCGCGGTCCTGCAGAAGGCTGAACTCGAGGATCGCAATCTCACCGAGCTTGCTGACAGCTTCAAAGTGTCGATCATGAGCATCAGCCGGACGCTGGACGAGCTTGAAGCGCTCCAGCTTGCCCAGCCGCACCATGTCGGTCGCCAACGCCGACTTCAATTGCGCCTGACTGGCCGAGAGCTGTGGGAAGCGGTTCGGGACCGTCTGAACTCCCCGGTGAGAAAGGTTCGCGTGGTCAGCGGCCACATCGATGACGAAATCGCGCCGCTTGCCAGCGAGAGCGCGCTCGCTCGCTACACCATGCTGACGCCACCACGGGTCGAAGCGCGGGCGGTGCTTGCCGCTAGCTGGAAGCGGATCGAAGAGGACTGGGCGCTCGCTACTGCCACCGACTTCGACGAAAACCGCGTCGAGCTTCAAACCTGGACCTATGATCCGGGCATCCTTGCGAACGATGGCGTGATCGACCGGCTTTCGCTTTATCTCAGCGTACGGGGCAATCCGGACGAACGTATCGCGCAAGCAGCGGAAGAACTGCTGGAGACTGTCGAATGGTAATCGGGATCGACCGCTTCCGCGCGCATTTCGCGGGCCATGAGCATCAATATGTGCTGATCGGCGGCGCGGCCTGCGATCTGATCATGGACGAGGTCGGTCTCGATTTCCGCGCCACCAAGGATCTCGACATCGTGCTGATCGTCGAAGCGCTGGACGGCGCGTTTGCGGAGCGCTTCTGGGCCTTTGTCGAGGCGGGTGGCTACGAGGTCCGGGAACGCAGCGAAGGCGAGAAAGTCCTCTACCGCTTCCAGAAGCCGAAGACGGCGGACTATCCCGCAATGCTGGAGTTGTTCTCGCGCACACCTGAGGGGTTGCAGCTTGCCGAGGACTCGCACCTAACACCAATCCCGATCGGCGAAGCCGCCGCGAGCTTGTCGGCGATCCTGCTCGACGCGGACTACTATGATTTCCTCAAGCCGATGGTGCGGATGGTTGATGGCATCCCGGTTCTCGATGAAGCCGCAATCATCCCGTTCAAGGCGCGCGCCTGGCTCGATCTCACCCGCGACCGCGAAGCAGGTGGCAAGGTCGATGAGAAGAACATCCGCAAGCATCGCAACGATGTCGCGCGGCTGCTGCAACTGCTCACCCCGGACGCCAGCTACACGCTTCCCGATACCGTCGGGCAAGACATGCGAACCTTTGTCGAATTGGCGACGGCGGATGCGGATTTCGATCCCAAACAGTTCAAGGTGAACATGACGCGGGAGGATGTCGCCGCCCGCCTCTGCGCCGCCTATTGGGTGTGATCACCCAACCCTCGCCGATCAAATCCCCAAGCCCTGGCTTCGCCCCAGGCTCCAGTCGATGCCGCCGCCCGGCTTGACCGCACCCATGACATGCTCGCCAAGATGCTTGTCGAGCGCGGGCCGCCAGGGGACCAGGGCAAACCCCATGCCGTCGTCGATCATCGCGAACCGGCCCGAGGCGAGCGTCACCCGCTCGCGGTAGGTGCCGGAGATTTTTTCGCCCTCTGTCGTCTGGTGACGCGGAAGCCCAGTGCGCGTGGTGATGGCATCGGCGGCTCCGGCGAGATCGCGTTCGCGCAAGGTGTCGAGCAGGTTGCGCGCAAGGATGAACCGGGTGCCTTGCCGCCGCGCCAGCCCCTCGCGTTCGAGAAATTCGGCACGCTCGATCCGCGCCCGGTCGATCGCGGCCCCGAACCCGCTGCTGGCGTTCACGGCCTCAGTCGATAGCAACTGCCGGTCGAGCCAGGTCGCGCCACTCGCCGTGACTTGCCGTTCGAGAGGAAGATCGGAGCGGCAGACCAGCGAGGAAAGGGTCTTGCCATCGTCGCCCTCCCAGCTGCGAAGCTCGACGATCGCGCCTGGCGCGGCATCGCCGGTCCATTCGAGGTCGCCGAACGTGAGGTGGTGCGCGCGGCCGTCGGCGCCATCGACGATGGCATAGGCGGTGGCGTTCAATTCATCATGCAGCCCGCGTTCGACCAGCCTGCCGATGATTGGATCTGTTGGCGTTTCGCGGTGCATCGCGAAGCGACCGGGATCGGCGTCGCCACCGCGCGCGGTCATCGCGCGGTGCATCGTCTTGATGATGTCGCCGCGCAGCCCGAGGTCACGTAGTGTGTCTTCGATGCCTGGCTTCAAAGTCCAGCATCCCGGGGCGATCCGCTCGGCCAGGCCCAGACGTTCGAGCTTCATCGCACGACCAGTCAGATGCCTATCGAAGCTCGCGCGGCTACCGGCCCGATCGGCGCGCAGGTCGATCAGTCCGGCATTGCTGTCTGCGAGCGAGCGCAGCCGACGATCGAGACTGGTCCAGCGGTCGGCCTCGACCTCGCGCTTCAGCGATAGCTCGATGTCGCGCTCGCTGCGGTGGCCGAGTTCGGCGGTGGTCAGTTCCGCGGCGCGGGCGCGCAGCCCGGTGCGGATATAGTCCTTGTCGATGACCAGATTTTCGCCGTCATCGCCTTTGCCGCGAACGAGCAAATGAACGTGCGCATTATCGGTGTTCCAGTGATCGACCGCCACCCAATCGAGCTTTGAGCCAAGATCGCGCTCCATCGTCGCGACAAGATCGCGGGTGAAAGCACGAACGTCGGCCAACTCGCTGCAATCCTCTGGCGAAACGATGAAGCGGAAATGATGCCGGTCATCGGCGCAGCGTTCGGCAAAACCGTCGCCATCTGCCTGGTCGCCATCAGCATCGAACAGGTCGGCGTCGCGACCGTCGCTGGTAACGCCGTCTCGCTGGAGATAGGCGAGATGTCGCGCCAGAGGCGCGGCTGAATATTTGAGCGAGCGGTGCTGGATGATCCGCGCCTTTACGGTCACACGCCGGTTCAATGCAGATCGGCTCAAGCGCAGCGCGGTGCTGCGGCCACGACCGCTCCGGCTTGTTCCTCGCGAAGACCTGCGACCGAGCGCGGGTCCACCGATGCCGCCGCGCTTCTGCACCATCTTGACTTGAGCAACGAGCGTGCGCGCCTGCTTTTGCGAAACGCGGCCCCGGTCGCGAACCTTGCCGGGCCGGACGCGGAAATCGTCTTCGGTCATGGAATCCGGCGACCGAAAGCGGCTGCCATACGTGAGACGCGCAGAAAACTGTCGATTCCGGTAAGCGGTGCCAGCAGGAAGGGCCTGATGCTGGCAGGATAACCTATTGAAAAACAATCCCAACCAACCACCCAGCCATACCGGCCTTTATCTTGCCATCCCCTTCTGCACCTCAACCCCTGCCGCTGTCCTTCACGCCAACCAACGACAGAACCCGCCAGTCCGCGCCATCGCGCGCCAAGCTGCGTCACGGACGAGTCCACGCGGAAACCGGCGCGAAGAGCTCGCTTCGCGCGCCGGGTTGCGCTTGATTCGGGCTGCCAGCGGGGGGATTGGCAAGCGCGACGGTTTCGCTTTCGGTGAGAGCGGACCGCGCAATAAACAGCGAGGCTTGCGCCCACGGAATGGCTGCCGGACGCGCAGCCGACTTCGGCGGCGATGCCGCCGAAGTCGCAATCACGCTGGCGCCGGATTGCAGTCGCGGTGCAATTCGGGCGACATAGTTGATCGTCTCGGAGGGCAGCGGGCGACCGCGCCGGGCATAATCCTCGTAGCGTCCGGGACCGGCATTGTAGGCGGCGAGGAATCCTTCCGCGCCATAACGGTCGTACATCTCGCGCAGGTAGGACGCGCCCGCCATGATGTTGTCGCGCGGGTCAAACGGGTCATTGCCAAGCCCGAACCGGGCGCGCTGGCGCGCCCAGGTTCCGGGCATGAGTTGCATCAGCCCCATCGCGCCCGCAGATGACACCGCGCCGATCCTGCCGCCGCTTTCGACCCTCATCACCGCGTAGATCCAGTCCTCGGGCAAGCCAAACGCCTGCGAGGCTTCGGCGACATGGGCGGCAATATCGACGCGCGCGCTTTGCGTTGACACCGGGGCGGGCGGTGCAACGGGCTGGGCGCGCGCGGCGCCGCCCGCCAGCACAAGCGCGAGTCCGGCGAGGGCAGTGACCAAGCGCACCGCTCAGCTCGCCTTGTCGCGCTTGGCGGGACGGTTCCACAGTAGAACATGGCTGCGGGCGTCGGCCTGGAACAGGTTGGCGCGCAGCGGGAAGGCGAATGCGGGATCGTCGATCTGCACCGCGACATAGGCTCCAGCTTTCTCGCCGACACGCTTCCATCCCGCGCCGACTTCGATTTGGTCGCCTTCTTCGCCCATCATCACGCGGCAGTCGGGCGCGTTCTCGGCATCGGAGGTTTCGGCGGGAACGAGCGACAGCGCGGTGTCAAGCGTGACGGTGCGCAAGCGTCCGGCAAAGCCGTCTTCGGTCGCGGCGAATTGGCCGATCTGGGTCATTGGTCATCTCCATGGTTTGCTTGGGAAAGGTCATCGAGGTGCGGCAGGGCGAACCAGACATGGTTCCCGTCGCCCGCTTCGTCGGTCCACACCGGCTTGGCGCGGCCGATCACAGCGTCAATCTTGAGCGGCCCGAAATAGCGCCCATCGAAGCTGTCGGGCGCAGCCGGGTTCATCGTGAACAATTCGTCCGACCGCAGTGTGCGGCAACCCGACCAGGTGGGAAGCGGACGCCCCACGCGGTCGCGTGCGCGGGCGATACCGACCAGTTCGCCGTCGATGGTGACGCCATGCGCGAAACGGCAGACGCGCTGGCCGGCGACAGCGGCGATGCGCTTCAACAGCGGCACGCCACCGGGCAGATAGCCGCGTTTACGCAGCAGTCGGCGCAGCTCGGCGGGCGGCTCGATGGCAACGCGCTCACCAACATGGAGGCTCGCCTTGCCACGGATTGCGTAAAGCCCGGTCGGGATGCTGGGGCTGGCATTCCACACCAGATGGTGCGTGACCGGCACGAACAATGTCGCGAGCGCGGCGAAGGCGACGCTGCCCGCGAGCAGGATCGTGCCGCGCTTCATGGCATCACCCGCTGGCGCGCGAGCCAGGCTTGATGCCGCTCGGGCGTATAGGATGTCGGTTTGGCGGCGATGGACAGCCGCAAGTGGACGTGCCGCCAATGGTCGGGCGCGACATCACAGGGGTCGATGTTAGCGGCTTCGATTGCATCGATCAGGCGGAATACCTGCGCGACCTTGGGCCAGCCCGAGACCGACAGCAGAACGTCACCGCCGGGATCGACCTGACCGAGCGTCGTGTAGCTCTCGCCGCGCGCAACGGCGCGCACAATGTCGAGCACCGAGCGGATCGTGCCATGCTCGTTCGCTGCCCAACGGACGAGCGCGAAAACCTGTCCGGGTGCGTAGCTTTCGATGCGGACATGGCGATCAATGATGCGCGAAGCGACCGGCTTGCCGAATTTGAGCCACTCCTCGCGTTGCTTTTCATGCCAATGGAGCTCGACACGGGTGAGCATCGGCTCGGCGAGCGACTGCGCTTCATCCGGTTCGGCAGACGGCGGCATTCCGGCGGAATGTGGACGGGCGGACATCGCGCTTACCGCCGGACCATCGCGCTATATTTGCGCTTGGCGGGATAGACGGTGCCGTTGCCCGGATCGCTGGTCGATTTGCGCGCGGCCAGTTCGGCCCATGCGTCGAGGTCAGCAATGGCATAGACGATGCGCCCACCGAGTTTGCGGAAGATTGGCCCGGTTCCATAGCAGCGGTGCTTTTCAAGCGTCCGCGCCGACAATCCGAGATGCACAGCGGCATCGGGGGTGCGGACAAAGCGGGGTGTAACAGGGGCAACAGGTGCATTCATCGACAGGCTCCGGCAATCCAGGGATTGGCGGGCCAAGTCCCGCCGAACCGGGCGGGCAATGGCGCAAGCGGAGCGCGCGCGGGGAGTGACAGATTGGACGCGGCCTGATTGTCACCCCAATGAGTTTGGTCAGAAGAAGCAGGGCAAGCGCCAGAAGCCGCCGTCGATCATGCGCGCGGCTTCCGCGATGAGGCGGCGGGTCTGGCGCTGTTCGCTCGAACTTCTCCAGTCGTTGCCGTCGAGGGGTGTCGAGTTTGGGAATACGATGTCGAACGCGACATCGCGAGCGTTCGCACCTATTGCGGACGCATCAGCGATTGCGAGTAATCGCGACAGGCGGGCGCGCTGATACAAAGTCGGCTTGAAGGGTGAGCGCGCGAACGCCGTCAAATCACCTGCCTGAAATGCGCAGAACTGTTTTGCGGCATCCAACCAAGCCGGTGCTGCCGCGACGGTCGGAATGACAAAAGCGGGTTGGGAACGATTTGGCGCTGCGGTCACGCAAACCCGCAAGCGAGTGTCGCGGAACGACAGAACCAAATGCTCGGCTGCGCCGCTGCGGAATGTTGCGAGCACTGTCGCTTCATCGGGAAGCTGTGCAGCGAACTTTCTGGCATCGCCCTCAACCAACAGGATGGTGGCCAGTCGCTGCGGCGACCAATGCGCTGGAGTGGTGACGGGAAGTGCTTCAGGATGGACGGGGAAAGCTCAGGCCCCATCGCCGGGCCAGCCCCTCCTGTTCGGTTGCGGCGTTTGCCGGATGCTCGGAAATGCGCCCTTCGGTTTCGCTATGATCTTTGCCATAACGGTCGTTGCGACGCAGGAATTCCTGCGCGAAATCCGCATAATCGTGCGACACAAAATCGGCGACGGTCGATCGCGACCGCCAAGTCGATCCGCCGGACATAAATGCTCCGTTGCGACCGCCCCCTTAGGCCAAGCGTCAACTGTTTGATTATTGGGATAAAGTCTCAAGACGCCAAAGTTGCAGAGGCTTCTGCCACTTAATTGGCCGGTTATACTGCTGCTGCGGCTAGTATCTGGACGGCGGGCTGTATTTTTCGCCTGTGCGAGCCTTTTCCAGAAGCAGTTTATAGCCGGTCTCGGTCATCCATTTGGCCCGATTGAGATGATTATCGTGCAGCTGCTTGGCGCTTTCCGGTTCGGCATCAGGATCGATCTCGAAGATGTAATGAACGGCTTCGCGCCAGTCCGCACCCTCAGCAGCGGCGTCAAGTAACCGAATATAGGTGACAAAATGGGACTCATCGTAAGCGGTAATGCTGTCTGACTGCGGTGGGGCAAGCTCATAAGGGGCAATGTTCATTGCACTATGTGCGCCTCCGACTCGCGTTTCTGACAAGATAGACTACCATAATCTTGTTCATTTTGGTGCCGTGTTCGCCCTGTTGCACCCACGGCATAGCCTATACCCCGTTATGGTATAAGGGCATTTCGCCAAATTACAGCGAGTTGCGCACAGTGCCGCAAATCTTCGCGTATTATAATACGTAGCGCCAAAATACGCGAACGGTTTCTAAGCTGCGGATGGATATCCGCAAACTTGTTGGGGCCAATGCTCGCCGTTTCCGCCTTGCCTCTGACCTAAGTCAGGAAGCGGTCGCGGTGCGGATGGGTGCGGATCGTGCTTTCATCAGCCAGATCGAGCGGGGTGGGCAGAATATGACGCTGCTGACCGTCCATCATTTGGCCGACGCACTTGGTGTGCGCCCCATCGACCTGTTTGACGAAAGCGCGCAAGCGGACGAACAGCCAATTGAGCCCCGCCCGGCGGAACCGGGCGGGGCCTGACTGCTGGCGGGTCAGTCGCCGTTCGAGGCGCGACCGCGCGACCAGATGAGGTTGTAGGTCACGCCATCTTCGTCGTCGAACAGGTTGGCGTAGATCGGGGCGGCGAAGCTCGGATCGTCGAGCTTGAGCGAGAGATAGTCGCGGCCCTCATTGCTCTGCTTTGCCCAGCCCGCTCCGATTTCCGCGCGACCGACGAAGACCCGGTGGGTCGGTGCCTTGTCGTTCTGGACGTCGGGTTCGGCTTCGATGCGGACCTTCTTCTGCTGGACGCTCATCGTGACGATCTCGCCGGTGAAGCCCTTGGTGGTCTTGGTGAATGTGCCGATATTTGCCATGTCATTTTCCTTTCAGGTTCTCGAACCCGCGACCATCGCGGCCTCGATGGCGACGTCAGGGCAGCGAGCCGGGACCGATGCAGCCGAAGGCCCGGAACGCCAGTGGAGGACGGTGCAGACGGCTGTTTTTTGCTGCGCGAGGAATGGGGCTTCCAAGTGATTTCGAGTGAGGCGGAAACGCCGAACGGCTCGGAAATCACGCAAACAAACGCCCCCAGGGGAAAAAACTGGCGGCAAGCCGTTGCATCGCGGGAACCGGCAGGCGCGAAGCGCCGTTCGCTGCCAGTCCGCCATCAAGAGAGGCCGTGATGGTCGCGGGTTTGGACACCGATATCGGAGGAAATCACGCAAGGTCGGCGCATTCGCCAAGACCCGCGAGCGGCTGGCGGTATGAACGTACATGATGTCTGGAAGAAGATTCGGCCGCATCGATGCCGTTGCCGCCAGAACGACAATTAGCCTGACTTTGCGATCTTCGGACGCCGCCGAGATCGGAGCGGGCTGGGCCACGCGGGGCATGAATGGCCTCCGTCCTCGCCCAATTCACGGAGCCGAAATATCGCCCCGATCCAACTCCAATCGTTCGGCGGCGGGCGTGAATTGCAACCGTGTTTGGCTGCGCGGTCGCGCCTCGAACGGCGACTGACCGGCCGGCGATCCGGCCCCATCCGGGTCTGCCTGGGCGGGCTTCGATTGTGGGGAGGCGGCCTAGCGGCTGGTGGCGCGCGCAGCACCGAGGCGCAGCCAGGCCATCGCGGCGATGGCGATGGCGGCGATCCAGGGCAGGACATGCTGCCAGATCGATTCCGGCATTGAGACGAGCGCGATGCCGCGCATGGCGTGATAACCGGCGATGCCTGCAGGAATGGCGAAAGCCAGCCCAACGGCGATCCGCGCGGCGGGAGAACGCGACATGCCAATGAGCAACTGCGCCAGTGCCAGCGTGGCGATCGCCGCGAGCGCGCCTGCCGCGATCGCAGCAGCCCATCCCGCGCCGCTGGCATGGACTGCCTGCGCGGTAAGGAACGCGCAGCACAGCGGCAGCGCATGAACCGCGAGCCTGACCAGCAGTGCGCCGATCAGGATCGTAGCAATGACAAAAAGAAGCAACCTGATCACCATGAAGGGCCTTTCAAACCAACTCGGTCGCTCGCGGTAGCCCCCAAAAGCGCGACACCATCCTGCGATGGCTGGCCGGACGGGAGCGCCGTCCGGCCCCTCATCCGTCACGCCGCAAGCGGCATGGGTTCGGGTTCGGCGACCGTCACCTCTGCCTTCTCCGGCTCGCCGCCGCCTTGCGGCAACATGGCGGGCGCGGATGGTTCGGGGTCGCGCGGCCCTTCAGCCTCGCTCAACCATCCAAGCCGCGTTGCCTTGGCGACGCTGCCGACACCGCCACGCGGCGTGTAGGCCGAAGGTGGAAAGCACATCCAGCGCGGCACCCATTTCTCGACCTTGGCCCGTCCGTTCTCGCCGGTCAGGAAATCGGCGATCATGCCTTTGATGGTATTGCCCTTCTCCTTGGCATTGGCCGACGCCACCGCATCACCGCCGACTTCGCGCAGCAATTCGGTCATAACCTCGCGGTCGCGCAACAGGCCGAAGAAAGCGGGGTCAGCCGTCCAATAGTTCGCCATGTCGATGCCGAGGACGTTGCCGAGGCTTTCGACCATTTCGCTGCCGGACGCGAGACTTTCGGCCATGACCACGGCCAGCACCTCCATGACCGTGCGGTCGGGGATTTCGAGCAACCGCGCGAACACGGCGGTAATCTCGCCCAAAGGGTCGTAGCCGTCGATCACGCTCGGCGCTTCGGCATCGAAGCCCAAAACGCCAAGCACCGCGCGGCGGCGCTCGTCGAAGCCGGTTTCGGCGATGCTGGTTTCGACGCTCTCGATCACCCTGTCATTGCGAACCCAAGGTTCATGCAGCTTGACCGTCCACAAGTGCGAGCCGCAAATGATGTGCGCCACCGTCACCCGCAAGGCGACGGACGGCTTCGCCGCCAGCGCCGAACGCACCGCCGCGTGGCGATGCAAATCGACATAGCTATTGAGCGCCGAAGTCGCCTCGGGCCGCATCACCTTGGGAAGCGGCTGGCCGGGTTGGGCCTTTTCGAGCCGCTTGGCTTCCTTCTTGGTGACATAGCCCTCGTGGAAATCGACCTCGCCATTGCTGGCAATGGTCACATAGACGCGCCCGCCCTTGGTCTTGGCCGTCTTGACATGCTCCCATGTCGAGAAATGTTTGCCGGGTTCGAGAATGAGGCAATCGCTCCACCCGTCCGCGAGATAGGCGGCTTTGTGCTCCTCGATCACCGCCATTTGCGCGGCAAGGAACTCGTCGGCATCGCCGAAATAGCCCTCGGTCTCGAACAGGTCGTCGACGATGCGGCCCTTGTAGGTCGCAAGATCGAAAAGCGCGACCTTGGTCGATACCGACGCGCCGCCGAACAGCCATGCTTTGAGCTGATGGCCTCTCGGAATCCGCGCGTTCGGATCGTCATAGAGCGCCAGCCACGCCTTTTGCTGCGCCTTGGTCGCCATCGTCAGATGGCGGATGCTGTTCGCGTCGATTTCCTCGGCGGCGTAAAGCGAACGGATGCGTGGCAAGAGATTGCCGAGCGCGAGGATGCGCTTGACGCGGATTTCCTCCATTCCGAAGGTTGCAGCGATCTCGTCGATGCTGCGGCCTTCCTTGACCAGCCGCGTGAAATTCTCCCATCGTGTCACTTCGTCGGGGTTCACGCGGATGCAGTTCTCGATGATCGACGCTTCCAAGGCGTCGGCATCGTCGCCCGCCTCCATGATCGCGCAGGGCAGCGGAACGGCATCGCCGGTGTCGTTGGCGACGGTTTGGGCGGCAAAGAAGCGCCGCCGTCCCGCGACGATCTCGAAGGTGTGATCGCTGCCGTTCGGGCGAACCAGCAACGGCACTAACACCCCGCGCGCGCGAACGGACGGCAAGATGTCGGAAATGTCGGGGGGCTTCTTTCCGTTCCGCATGTTCGCGTGCGAAATCGAAAGGCGGTTCTGGTCGATATGGTCAAGTCTCATGTCACTACTCCACTTCGTCAAAATGGCCCCGCCCCGTTGCATCTTGGTGGGCGCTGGGACGGGGCCGGTGAACCCGCGCGGGGACTTCCATTGCGCGGGCCTTCTGCCGCCGAACCGGCAAGCGAAGCCGGAAAGGGCGGACGGAAGCTCATCAAAACATCTCGATCTGGTTGCGGGCGTTGGTGTCGAACAGGCCATGATCGGCGGGGCGTTGGGCTTTGCGCGGGAGCATCGGCGCGTTGGCGAGCATCGCCAGCCGGTCGGCGGGCGTGATCGGGGCAACGCCGCTCACCAAGGTTTGCACACCGATAGGCGTCACTTCGGCCTCGAACGGGCTTTCGGTCAGCTCCCTGCTCATGCCGCTGCCCTCGCGTGGTCTGCGTCGGCGAAGGCCAAAAGATAGTCGGCGGCTTTGCTCGCCTGACCGGCAGCCTTGAAAATCGCGCGATTGTCGGCGCGCAGCACCTCAAGCCATGAACCGAGATAGTCGGCATGGCGGACGGTGGGGATGATCCCCAAGGCCGCGCAGAGGAAAGCCGAGGTCAATTCGGCGGCAAGTTCCTCGCGGGCATAGGCGCTATCCCCGAAGCGCCCGCCAAAGGTCCGCGCCAGCCGCGACGGGTGGCCGGTCCAATGGCCGAGTTCGTGCAAGGCGGTGCGGTAATAGTCGATCTGCTGGCGGAACGCCGGTTGCGGCGGCACCTGCACGAAGTCGCCGGACGGGCAATAAAAGGCCCGCGCGCCGCCGATGCGGAAATCTGCGCCCGTCGCGGCAATCAGGCTCTCGGCAACCGGCACCTGCTCGCGCTCGGGGAGTGGCGGCGCATCGGCATGATATTGATCGGGCAGACCGTCGCATTGCGCGACGTTGAAGACGATAAACCGCTTCAAGAACGGCACGGCCCGCGCTTCGTCGCCGTCCGCCCTCGCGCGTTCCTTCTCGGCCTCCGGTGTGAAGCGGTCGGCATAGCAGACCGTCACACCCTGTTCGCCCTTGCGGACGCAACCGCCCGCGCCGAGCACCTGCCGGAAGGTCAGCCAACCTTGATTGGCGTAACCCTTGGCGATCACCTCGCCCCACAGGATCAAGACATTGACCCCGGAATAGCTCCGGCCCGTCACCGCGTTGCGGGGCAAGCCGGGGGAGGCGATGGCCGAATCCCAAGGCTGAACCCAAGGGAAGCGCTCCGCTTCGAGCTCCGCGACGATCCGCGCGGTTACTTCGTCATAAAGCGAGCCGCGCGGCTCGAAACTCCTTGCCCGCGCCTCGGCGCGCGCGCGTCCCGCGCGCTTGCTGCCCGTGCCGCCATTCCCGATTTTCAAGACGTGCGCCATCGCTGCCTCCAAGCACCGCCCAAAACCCACACGGACCCGGCGGGACGGGGTGGGCGGCGAGAAGCGACCAGAGAGGCGCGGCGCGGACAGGCGCACCGGCATGACTGTCGAGAAATCAGTTGGTGATTATCGAATGACGGCCGAAACGAAGTGGAGGACCCGCTTGCGGGTTGCGCCTGACCGCGCCGCGCCTAGACGGGAGCGCCGCCCACCCCGTCTCGCCGGGGCCGCACCAAAAACGCCGGCGCGAACGCGCCGTCCACAGCAACCTTCAGTGCCCCATCATCGCGCCGAGCGGCCAGCGAGATCGCCAAAGCAAATAACCGCGCCCTGAAAGGAGGCGGGTGTAGCTAACTTGCCCGTGCAGGCGGAGAGCCGGGGCCTGTCGGCTCTCTCAAGCCTGCACATGCCAACGGTTCCCGCCGATTCAGAGCGCGCGCGGGGCCTTCCTCGTCAAACGCCGCGCCCTGCGAGCACGTCGCAGACGCGCGCAAGCAGAGCGCGTCATCAGCCCCGCTCATCATATCGGGGCGTTGCGGGGCGGAGCCCCGCTCGAAGGGGTCTGGCGAGACCGCTTGCGGACTCGCCAGCAGGGGAAGGCTTTCCCCATTATGTGGCATCCAGATATCGTTCGAAGACATAGCGGTTCACAAGATTACTTCTGCGCCGCGATCTGCAAGTCTAGCTTGGCAAGTTTCCCTCGCAGGGTCTGAATCCACGCATTTTGGGCATCGCGTAACTTGCGGTAGGCCGACTGCACCTCGCCGACCTGTTCAGCGACCTCGATCTTCGCCTGCGCGCAACGCGCAACGATTTTGGCCCAGTCGTCATCGGAAATATTGTGGTCTTCGTCCTGCTGAAAGTTATGGTCGGCCCAGTGCGCTTCGCCGAGCGTTTTTGTCAGCCGATCAAGCGATGATTTGAGAACCCTTTTTTCGGCCTCGACGTCGCTGTGTTCGGTGTCGGCCAAAACGATAAGATACCAATCGAGCGCGCCGCTAAACATCTGCTCAAGATGATGCGCGTCGTGCGGATCGATTTCGATGGGCTCGCCGCTCGGGTCGCTTGTAACATCCGATGCCATCGAAAGCGGCTTGCGAATAGACTGATCAACCCTCTCGTAACGACGAAGCGCATCGCGCAGGAGGTTGGTCAGCGTCTCTCGGTGAGAGATGCGGGTTTGAAGGTTGGTGTCCCTGAGTTGTCGCCAGACCGGAATGCCGGCGAAGATCGCAACGATGATCGCTATCACACCGATCAGCAACGTCTGAAAGTCATAAACAAGGCAAGAGTAGCTCATCGACGCGAACTGGCTCGTCTCACCACAGATCGTTTCCATTTATATTCCTTTACCGTCCGCCCATCGTCAGGCTCATCCAGTCAGGAAAGCTCCCGCGTTCGAGGATCGCGCGGATGACGTGGCTTACCAAAGCGTCAGCCACGTCCAGATCGATTTTGCTTTTTGAAGAAAGCACGCCCGAATGCACCGCCGTCGAGCGGGCAGCATAGAGCTGCTTGACCTGTTCAAAGACCTTGGTGCGCTCGTCAGCATCGCTCCCGAGCAGCCAAGCGGCGCGACTGGCGATTTTGTAAGTGATCTCCGTGTTCGACCGACTTTGATCGTGCATGAGGACGATTTCGGCCGCCATGCCGAGATCGAGCGCGCGATCGACGGGATGGACGGCGAGCCGGGAGCGTCCGAGGCGGTCTATCGCGCGGGTCAGGCTGTCGTCCCCGTTAAAGATGGCCAGCTGCTGGAACGCGCGTTTGATCGCCGCCATGTCCGCCGGGAAGGCCACCAGGGGATGCGCCGCGAATGGGCGGCTGGACATTGTGCCACCGACCGATAGCAAAGCGTCTCGATCGGCGAGAATCACAGACATCGGCAGTTCTACGCCCCCGGCGGAACCGAGCAAACAAGCGAGCCGGCATCGGCGCCGTACTTCATCGCGAACGGGTGAAGCAGGCAACGTGTCGCTGGTTCCGATCGGGCCTGAAGCGTCTTCGGGACGCCGTTCGAAGGCGGGCGTCACATGATATGACTGGACAAGGAAGCCGGTTCCGGTCGGCCTGTGCGGCCACGCGAAGCGATAGTCGTAGCCGAGCCGGTCGAAAATGTCGGCCGCTGGCGGCACCAGCCGAACGCCAGTGGCAAGCTCGCAAGTTTCGGTAATTTCCACCCCAAGAACCGGCGAGGTATCCTCGTAAATTGCTTCGTTGCGCGCCACTTCCTCCCGAAACCGCGCGATAATCTGCTCAGGCGTCATTTTTTCCACGAGCCGATCGATCGCCCAATCGCCAAAGCGGCCTGCGACAACAGAGCCAGCGCCGTCGCCGCTGAAGACCCAGCAATTGGCGAACTCGGAAAACGGCTCGGCCTGGGAAAGATAGCGGTCGACGCGGTGCTTCGCTTCGCCGCGCCACAGAGAGTAGTCGCTACCCCGGTGGATCTCAGCGAGCTCGCCGGCGATTCCGCCCAAGAATGCGACAGCGTCCGGAGCGGCGTCTAATCCGCTCATTCGTCGTCCCACCGGCCGAGGTTCACATCGACGAAATCGGCGGGATAGCCCCGCGCCATTGCTCCGAAACTGCGCTCGCCTTCGCTGTGAACGCTTAGGATGTGCTCGGCGCCGAGTGGTTGATAGGTATAAAGGTCGAAGGCATGCTTGTCCGGACGGCATCCTTGCGCTCGGCCATAGGTGGCGACAACGGCCTCGGCTGCGGAGTAGCTGTGGCGGGAATGAATAAGCGGCATCGCGATTTCCACCACGCGCGGTCGTCCGAGCCGTTTCAACAGGTCTTGAAGTGCTTCGTCCCGCTGCCAGAAATAGACGGCTTCTCCGCCCCAGCTTTCGAGCAGCAATTCCACACCACCGTCCTCGATATCGATAGGGTGCGAGACCATCCAGAACTTGTCGGAGCGCGAGCCGCGCTGTTCGCTCTGGTAGGGACTATCGGCGAACAGCCTATTGGCGACGTCCGGACTAAAGGCACCGGCTGCGACCTGAGCCGCAAGACGCGATCGTATGTTTTCGAGACTGGAGGGATAGATGCCGGTTTGCAGAAGGTCATCGACCTCCCTGTCGGTCATGCGGGTATAATGCCAGGCGCGGATTGTCCGCAACTCCATGAGCCGCATGATATGCTCCTTCACCCATTGGAACTCGGCCGCATAGGCGTTTTCCGGATAGGGCTTGGTGTGGTCGGAAGCCTCGCGTTCCAGCCACTGGCGGCGCGATGTAACCATGTAGTTGCGGATCACATCGGCATGTGCATCGAGGTCGCCGCGCAATTCGGGGTCAAAAGTGCCGGCGTTCCAGACGTCGACGATGGGGTCATCCCCGCTCATGTCAGCGCATCAGCCTGAACGCTTGCGTCGGCGCGGTATCGGTCGAGCAGTCCTTTGATGAGCGTCTCGTGCTTCTCCTCGCCGAAGTTGGCGATAATGAAGCGCTCTTGCGACCGGTCTGCCGCGCCGGTAAAAATCGAGGCGCGTCTGACCACGGCACGGTTATTTCGCGATACCAGGTCTCTTCGCGACAAGTTGTCGATCGCCTTCGCCAAGCTGAGCTCGCTCACCGCAACGAATAGCTTTCGCGGCGCGATCGGCATGGTGATGTAGCCCTGGGGCGAAAAAATGCCAGCTTTCGATTGCTGGAGCGCGGCGTCCGAGATTAAGAACTCTCGCTCGTGAACCGTCTCGATGACGAACCATCGCATGTTGTTAAGCCGCAAACCGTTTTTGGGATCGTCGCTCATCTTGCGGAACAGGTCCATTGCAGCCTGATCGGCGAACTCCGGCCCCATCATCGCGATGATTTCTTCGAGAGTGTCGGGATAGCCTTCTTGCTTTACCTCCGCGTAACGCGCGTTCAGCGCGTCGTCTCGCGCAGTGAGGACCAGCTTCATCGCCTCTTTGAAGTGGCGCAGCCCTTCCGGTGTCCGAAACCATTGGGACATGATGAAGCGGCTCCAGGCGCTCCGCTGCTTTTGCGGCATCTGATGGACTTTGCCTTCAAGCAAAAGCTGATGCGCCTCGGCGGCCTGAGCGTCGAGCGGGGACAGGAAATGCTGCTCGACCTGCTGCGCCTTTTCGGTCGGCAGGACGGGCGTTGCGTAGAGGTTTTTCTCGTAGCCGATCTCGGCGGGTGCAACGAGCTTGGCAACGACTTTGCCCGGAATCGGGCGCAGGAAGCGCCAAAGCTTGCCATCGTTGATCGCCCACTGACCGAGAAGAAACTGCGGGATGTAGTGATGCTTTACGGGCGGATTGGCGGGCTTCATGCTTTGGGCGTTCGTTCCTTGAACCAATCGAACGTCCATGCCGCAGCATGTCGCTGCGTGCGTTTCGTCGGCGTAGTTGTGGCGCACCCAGCACGATTCGAACGTGCGGCCTCCACCTTCGGAGGGTGGCGCTCTATCCAGCTGAGCTATGGGTGCTTACCGAAGCAAACTGCTTACGCAGTGCTTACGCGGAAAAATTCGCCCTGTGAATGCGAAATCCGAAATTCGCATAAGGCACTTGAAACAAAACGAAAAAACCTCTCCTAACATGCTCAATCAGGGCTTGACCTCTGCCTTCGGAGGGCAGCGCTCTATCCAGCTGAGCTATGGGTGCGGATGCGGCGCGACTAGCAGGGGAACGGCGCGATAGCCAAGCTTTTTTTCGGAGCTTCATGCGGCACTCTATCGGAACAGGACGCCGTTGCGGGCGTTTTATACGGCAGATCGAGGGAAGCATTTATGTCAGCCAAATTATTCTGTGTCTCTGCTGCATTGATCGGCGGCGTTGTTGGTGCGTGCCTGCCGACAGGGACGGAAAGCGAAGCCGCCGACGCAAGGCAAGGCGAAGTTGTCAGCCTGCCCAAAGACGCGCCGCTGGAGATTGCCATCAACCAGTTTCCGAGCGGCTATCAGGGCCGTTGGGCAACTACGGCCGCACAATGTGCGAATGACCCTGAAAACAGCGAACAGATGATGTCACTGCAAGGCAAGCTGGTGAAATTTCATGAATCAATTGGCACGATGACGGCCGGCAAGCGCATGACGTCGCGGGCAATGGAAGCCGACTTTGAATTTGTCGGCGAAGGCGAAAAATGGAACAAGCGGATGGCCTTCGAAATGAGCGAAGACCGCAAGAGCCTGACCCGCATCGATAAGGACGATGGAGCGACCTATCGATATGTCCAGTGCCCCAAGCTAATGGCTGGATAAGCCCGCACCGGGGTGCTAGGGCGCGCCGATGCAAAACCAGTTCGAATTGACCGAGGATCAGGTCGCCATACAGGATATGGCAAAGAAATTCACGGCGGATGCGATTACACCCTTTGCCGCCGAATGGGATGAAAAGTGCCTCTATCCGGTGGATGTCTGGAAAGCCGCCGGCGAGCTCGGCTTTGGTGCAATCTATGTGTCGGAGGAATCAGGCGGTACGGGCCTTGGAAGGCTTGAGGCTGCCTTAATCATGGAAGCGATGGCCTATGGCTGTCCTGCGACGAGCGCCTATATTTCAATTCACAATATGGCGGCGTGGATGATCGACTGCTTCGGCAATGCCGAGCTGAAAGCGCGTTTCCTGCCCGAACTCGTCAGCATGGAGAAGATCGCTTCATACTGCCTGACTGAACCCGGCAGCGGATCGGATGCGGCGGCGCTCAAAACCACCGCGCGGCTCGACGGCGACGATTATATATTAAACGGCACGAAGCAGTTTATTTCGGGCGCCGGATATAACGACATTTATGTTTGCATGGTGCGGACTGGCGACGAGAAAGCCAAGGGCATCAGTTGTCTGGTGGTAGAAAAAGACACGCCAGGCCTATCCTTTGGCGCTCCCGAGAAGAAGCTCGGCTGGAACGCATCGCCGACGGCGCAGGTTGTTTTCGAGGATTGCCGCGTACCGGTCGCGAACAGGGTAGGTGCTGAAGGCGACGGCTTCCGCTTTGCGATGATGGGGCTCGATGGGGGACGCCTGAATATCGGTGCCTGTTCGCTTGGCGGTGCGCAGCGCTGCCTTGACGAAGCGATCAAATATACCAAGGAACGCCAGCAATTCGGGCAACCGGTGGCGGATTTCCAGAACACACAGTTCATGCTTGCCGACATGGCAACCGATTTGGAAGCGGCACGGGCATTGCTCTATATCGCCGCTGCCAAGGTCACCGCCAATGCCCCCGACAAGTCCCGTTTTTCTGCAATGGCCAAGCGGCTGGCGACCGACAATGGTAGTGAGATTGTGAACAAGGCGCTGCAACTCTTTGGAGGTTATGGATATTTGCGTGACTATCCGATCGAGCGTTTCTGGCGCGACCTGCGCGTTCATTCGATCCTTGAAGGCACCAATCAGGTGATGCGGATGATCGTCGGCCGGGATTTGCTGCGGCAATGACCGTTCGACAAGCTCAGGGCGAGCGGAATGTAGATGTCCGGATCGAAGGGCATGCCGGGATTATCAGCCTGAACCGGCCGACGGCGCTGCACGCGCTAACGCTCGAGATGGTCCATGCAATGACAGAGGCGCTGCTGAAGTGGCGAACCTCGCGGAAGGTCAAGTGCGTCATAATCGACCATGCCGACGGACGGGGCTTTTGCGCGGGCGGTGACATCGCTTTCCTGCGCAACTCTGCGCTCAACGACGGAGGCGAGTCAGGGAAGCAGTTCTTTCATGACGAATATCAGCTCAATCACCTGTTGTTCACCTACCCCAAACCCGTCGTGGCCTTCATGGACGGCATCACGATGGGTGGCGGCGTAGGTATTTCGCAGCCCGCCCGCTTCCGGGTGGCAACGGAAAACACTCGCTTTGCCATGCCTGAAACCGGAATCGGCCTGTTTCCCGATGTCGGAGGCGGCTGGTATCTGTCGCGGCTGGAGGGCCGGGTAGGGCAGTTTCTGGCGCTGACCGGCGCGCGCATTGCGGGGCCGGGATGCCTCGCGCTGGGTCTGGCGACACATTATGTGCCTTCGGAAGCATTGGCCGAGGCAAAGACACGGATTGCGACCGAGGATGTCGAGAGGATCGACGGGATTTTGGGGACATTGTCGGTAACGCCGCCGCCATCGAAAATTGTGGAAACGCTGTTCCAGATCAATCGCCACTTCGCCTCTGACCGGTTTGAGGACATATTGGCGAGCCTTGATGCCGACGATAGCGACTGGGCAATGCGCGAGGGGGCGACGCTGCGGACCAAAAGCCCGCAGACGTGCAAGGTGGCGCTGCGCCAGTTGGCAGAAAGCGCGGGCCTCGACGACTTTGCCGACAATATGGCGATGGAATATCGCATCGCGTCCCGCGTGCTGGTTCGTCCGGATTTTGCCGAAGGGGTGCGCGCCGTCCTTGTCGACAAGGATAATGAGCCCAAATGGGATCCGGCTACACCAGAGGGTGTGACCGAGGAATTGCTCGACAGCATTTTTGCGCCGCTGCCCGCCAGTGAAGAATGGAAGACTTTATGACGTACGAGACGATCCTTGTGGAACAACGCGGCGCGGTAACGCTGATCACGCTCAACCGGCCGCAGGCGCTCAATGCACTCAACAGCCAGGTGCTGGCTGATTTGATCGATGCCTTTGCTGCATTTGATGCCGATGACAGTCAACGCTGTGCGGTTCTGACCGGCAGTGAGAAAGCCTTTGCGGCGGGGGCCGACATCAAGGAAATGTCGAACCAAAGCTTTGCCGACATGTATGGCAGCAACTTCTTCGCAGGCTATGATCGGGTGACAGCCACACGCAAGCCATGGATTGCGGCGGTTAGCGGTTTTGCGCTTGGCGGAGGGTGCGAGCTGGCGATGATGGCGGACTTCATCATTGCAGGCGACAATGCCAAATTTGGCCAGCCCGAAATCAAACTGGCAGTCACCCCCGGCATGGGCGGATCACAGCGGCTGACGCGCGCCATCGGTAAGGCGAAAGCGATGGAAATGTGCCTTACAGGCCGGATGATGGACGCGGCAGAGGCCGAGCGCTCCGGACTGGTCGCCAGAGTGGTGCCCGTTGCCGATCTGGTGGACGAGGCCCTCAAGACCGCCGAAGCGATCGCCGCAATGGCGCCGCTGGCGGCGATGGCGTGCAAGGAAATGGTCAACGCCGCCTTTGAAACGACTTTACAGCAGGGCATCGTATTCGAACGCCGACTGTTCCATGGCCTGTTCGGGTCGGACGATCAGAAAGAAGGCATGGCCGCCTTTGTCGAGAAACGTCCGGGCAATTGGTCTGGTAAGTAAGATTTTCCTCTCTCCTTTAGGGGAGAGGAGCGTGACTTGGCATCTTGCTGCCTAGTCGCAGCGTAGAGGGGGCTTCCCTATCCGATAACGCGCTGCCCCTCGCCAACTTCGTCTAACTCGCTACGCTCATAAGCCTTCGTATCCTCTCCACTGAAGGAGAGAGGGGAGCTTAGTTCGCCGAAGTCTTCTCCACTTGCTGGAATTTGCCCAGGCCGCAGCCTGCGCCTTCCTGCAAATTGCCACCATAGCTGTGCAGCACACGGACGATATCGACATTGCACAATTGGCTGAGCGACGTCCGGTAGGAAAAACGGTCTTCGGACTTCAGGCTGGGACAGCTGTACGGCAACGAATTGCGGTAAATCTTTCCGCCCGCCATTTTGAAATCGATCGTGCTGTTGTCCACGATGTTGGTCGAGCGGATGTTGCGGATATTGACGCAATTGACCGGTTCGCCGACCGCGCGGACGGGGGCGGGCTCCTTCTTCGCGGAAAATCCGGCACTCGCGCCGCCTGTCAGTGCGGTAAGGGCAACGACGGCCAATAGTGATTTGTGCATCTATCTTCTCCCGATAACAGTCCAGTCGCGTTACCTCATTTTACCTGAACCGGCGCTGACTTGGCCTTGGGTGCCAGGGTCTTCGGCTTGTAGCGGCACAAATCGCCAACCGGGCAGCGCCAGCATTCGGGTGTCCGCGCCTTGCAGATATACCGCCCATGCAGGATTAGCCAGTGATGCGCGCCAACACGGAATGGCGCGGGCGTGACCTTGTCGAGCATTTTCTCCACCGCCAGCACCGTTTTGCCGGGCGCGAGTCCGATGCGGTTTCCGACGCGGAAGATATGCGTGTCGACGGCGAAGGTTTCGGCACCGAAAGCGGTGTTCAACACGACATTGGCGGTCTTGCGACCTACGCCGGGCAACGCCTCCAGAGCCGCGCGGTCGTTCGGCACTTCGCCGCCATGATCGCGCACCAATATCTCCGACAGCGCGATGACATTCTTCGCCTTGCCGTTGAACAGCCCGATGGTCTTGATATGCTCTTTCAGGCCAGCTTCGCCCAACGCCACCATTTGCGCTGGGGTCTTTACATCAGTGAACAAATGTCGCGTGGCCTTGTTTACGCCCACATCGGTTGATTGCGCCGAACACACCACGGCGACCAGCAACTGATAGACATTGCCATAGGCAAGCTCTGTCTCCGGCGCCGGATTTGCTTCGGCAAGGCGACGGTAGAATTCGAAAATGTCGGCTTTTTTCAAAGACCGAGAACCTCGTTCATCCCGTAGCGTCCGGGCTTTTGCGCCGTAAGCCACATCGCCGCCTTGACCGCGCCGGTAGCGAAGATCGCGCGATTTTCGGCGCGGTGGGTGAGTTCGATGCGTTCATTGTCCGACGCGAAGATGACGCTATGGTCGCCCGCGACACTGCCGCCGCGAAGGCTCGCAAAGCCGATCGCCCCAGTTGCGCGTGCACCGGTGATGCCATCGCGTCCGCGCTCGCTGTTTGCTTTCAGGTCGATCCCGCGGCCCTTTGCCGCGGCTTCGCCCAGCAAGAGCGCGGTGCCCGAAGGCGCATCGACCTTGTGGCGGTGGTGCATTTCGACGATCTCGATGTCCCAGTCGTCGCCTAACTGGCTGGCCGCCTGCTGCACCAAAGCGGCGAGCATGGTGACGCCGAGCGAGGTATTGCCCGTCTGAAGCACAGCAATGTCGCGCGCGGCATCATCGATCAGGAAATGATGGCGCTCCTCCAGACCCGTCGTCCCTATGACGATGGGCTTTCCTGTTGCAACGCACGCGTCGAGATTTCCTTCGAGCGCGTGCGGGCTGGAAAAGTCGACAAGCACGTCCGACGCTGCAACCAATGCCGCGAGGTCACCGTCCTTGTCGATGCCTCCACTATGGGTTTGTCCGGCTGCGGCAATGGCTTCGACCAAGGCATTGCCCATGCGTCCAGCGCTGCCAATTATTCCGATTGCCGTCATTTCAAAACCCCGTCATGCTGAACTTGTTTCAGCATCCATCTGTCCGCCGAGACCTATGCTCTATGCGGCGAAATGGACCCTGAAACAAGTTCAGGGTGACGATCAAAAAATGCAATTGAATCATAAGCCGAAGAATATCGTAATCCTGACCGGTGCGGGCGTAAGCGCAGAAAGCGGCATCGATACGTTTCGCGACTCCGGTGGCTTGTGGGAACAGCATCGGGTCGAGGATGTCGCGACGCCGGAGGCCTTTGCCCGCGATCCCGATCTCGTTCTACGCTTCTACGATATGCGGCGGGCACGCATTCAGGAGGTTGAACCCAACGCCGCGCACGAGGCCTTGGCGCGACTGGACGCAGAATGGGATGGAGGCTTGCTGATCGTTACGCAAAATGTCGACGATCTGCACGAACGGGCAGGGGCCGAACGCTTGCTCCACATGCATGGTGAGCATCTGAATGCCTGGTGCCTTGCGTGCGATGTGCGCTCCGAATGGCATGGGACATTGTTCGAGCGTCCGGCCTGTCCGGCCTGTGGAATCGCCGGACAATTGCGTCCCGATATCGTCTGGTTCGGTGAAATGCCTTACCGGATGCAGGAAATTTATGCCGCGCTTAACCGTGCGGACCTGTTCGTCAGCATTGGTACATCAGGTGCGGTCTATCCGGCGGCCGGTTTTGTGCGCGAGGCGAGGGCGCAGGGGGTTCGGACGCTTGAGCTCAATCTGGAGCCCAGTCAGGGCAGCTATTTTTTTAGCGAGACGCGCTATGGTCCCGCCACTGAACTCGTGCCACAATGGGTGGACGAACTGCTAGCCGACTGACCCGCTGCAGCTCCGGCATTCCGGATCTTTGGACAATTTGATCGTCCGCATCGAGGGTGCCATGCCGTCGAAGATATGCAGCTTGCCCATTTGTGGCGCTCCGAAACCGGTGAGCACCCGGATTGCTTCCATTGCTGCAAAGCTACCCATCAGACCGCACATCGCGCCGAGTACGCCCTGCGTCGCGCAGTCATCACAATCGTCAGGGTCGTGCGCGTCACCCACGAAGCAGCGATAGCAGGGTGCATCGGGCAGCCAGCCGGTGAAGGTGCCAATCTGCCCATGGAACTGGCCAATCGCCGCGCTCACCAGCGGGACTTGCGCGGCGATGCATAGATCGTTGACGATCAGCCTTGTTGCGAAATTATCGCAGCCATCGATAACCAGATCGACGCTGTCCAAGATATCGACGGAAGTATCAGCTTTTATGCGCTGTTTAACAGTGATAAAATTTATATCCGAGTTGAGCTTTTCGACTGCTTCGGCTGCCGCATCCACCTTGGCCATCCCGATTTGCGTGTGGCTGTAGATAACCTGACGCTGCAGGTTGGAGAGCGATACGACGTCGTCATCGACGACGCTGATCGTCCCCACGCCCGCAGCTGCGAGATACTGGATAGCGGGACAGCCGATGCCCCCCGCACCGATGAGCATCACATGGCTCGACAGCAGCTTTGCCTGACCCGCCCCGCCAATATCGCGCAGCACGATATGGCGAGCGTAGCGGTCGAGTTGCCGGTCGGTTAAACTCATACCCCCGTCGAGCCGAAGCCTCCGGCGCCGCGTGCGGTCTCGTCAATCTCGTCCACCTCGACCATATTGGCGTGCGTAACCGGCGCGACAACCAGCTGCGCGATGCGGTCGCCCTTTGTGATCTGGAAATCATCCTCGCCCAGATTGGCCAATATGACCTTCACTTCGCCGCGATAGTCGCTGTCGATAGTTCCCGGCGTGTTGAGGCAGGTGATGCCATGCTTCAGTGCAAGGCCCGAGCGCGGCCGAACTTGCACCTCATATCCATTGGGGATCGCAAATGCGAAACCTGTGGCAACGGCATGACGCTTGCCCGTTCGCAGCAAGAGGCTCTCTGCGGCACAGATATCCATGCCAGCGGCTCCCGACGTAGCGTAATCGGGTAGCGGCAACCCTGCGCCATGATTGAGGCGCTTTACGCGGACTTCAACTTTCGGCGAGCTCATCGGCCACTTTCTCCATCAATTTGCGGGCGATGACATCCTTCGGGCTATCAGGCCAGCTTTCCACACCGTCCCCGGTCACGATATGAAATGCATTGTTGCTGCCGCCCATCACGTCGCCTGACACATCGTTGGCAACGATCCAGTCGCAGCCCTTTTTGGTCAGCTTCGCCTGTGCATGCTCGACAATCTTTTCTGTCTCCGCCGCAAAACCGATAAGCAGCCTTGGTCGCTGTTTATGCTGGGCGAGGCTTGCAAGAATGTCAGGATTTTCGGTTAATGCGAGCGGAGGCACGCCTTTGCCATCCTTCTTGATTTTCTGGTCCGGGGCATCAGCCGCCCGCCAGTCGGCCACCGCAGCAACCATGACGGCAACATCCGACGGTAGCGCCTTTTCGACCTCCGCCTGCATTTCAAGCGCTGTTTCCACGTCGATCCGGATCACACCAGGTGGTGTAACAAGATGCACCGGCCCCGCAACAAGCGTCACTTCTGCGCCCATTTCGGCGGCTGCAGCAGCAATGGCGAACCCCTGCCGTCCCGACGACCGGTTGGCGATATAGCGCACTGGATCGATAGCTTCATGTGTAGGACCAGCGGTCACCAGCACGCGCTTGCCGAATAAAGGGCGGTGGCTGACATCGGCAAAGTCGGGCTGAGCAGCGAGCGGGGTGGTCTGATTCAACAGAGCCGAAATTCGTTCGACTATTGCGGCTGGTTCGGGCAGGCGGCCCGGTCCGAATTCGCCGCAGGCCATTTCGCCTTCGTCGGGGTCCATGATTATGATGCCGTCTGCGCGCAGCTGCTTCAGGTTGCGCTGCGTCGCTACATGCTGCCACATCCGCACATTCATGGCCGGAACCGCCAGCACGGGTTTGTCTGTGGCGAGCAAAATGGTGGTCGCGAGATCGTCGGCGATGCCCGCAGCCATCTTGGCCAATATGTTGGCGGTTGCGGGGCAAATAACGATCAGATCGGCTTGGCGGGAAAGCTGGATATGCCCGATCTCGCGTTCTTCCTTCAGGTCGAACATGTCGCCATAGACCTGATCCTCGGTAATGACACCCATCGACAGCGGCGTCACAAATTCTGTCGCGCTGTCGGTCATGACTGCCCGGACGGCGATGCCCCGTTTTTTAAGCAATCGCGCCAGTTCCAGCGACTTGTAAGCAGCGATGCCGCCGGAAACGATAAGGAGGATGCGCTTTTCGGTCATCAGAATTCACGATATTCCGAGTAAGGCATACCGTTTTCCTTAATCCATCGATTCCATGAAGCGATGGCTGCCCGATTTTCATGACGCCATTGCCACATGGCATTTCGACGTTCGGCTTTCTCTTCAGCAGTCGCATTTCGGAGGCGCATCTCTTTGTCGACAAAACGTCCCATCAGAGTCCTCCAGCGATAACGACGGCCGCAGCAGCCGACGCGCCAATAATGCCAGCGAAAAGATAACCGAGCCAGCCATTCTTTGCCGCGCGCCGTTCCCACACCAGCTGCACCGGCGGCAAAGGCGGTGGCTCGGGTGCGCCTCCCTTCTTTGGCAATTGTTCATCGAGGCGACGGATGATGTCGGGAAGCAGTTTAAGCGTGTCGGCCTGTTTGCGAATACCATCGGCCAGCATCGCTTCGGGGCCGAGCTCTCCCCTTATCCATTCGCGCACATAGGGCGCGGCGACGTCCCACATGTTGATCGCAGGATTGAGCGACGTTGCAATGCCCTCGACCATTACCATCGTCTTTTGGAGCAAGAGGAGATGCGGCTGGGTCTGCATGTCGAAATCGCGGGTGATAGCAAACAGGCTGTCGAGCATCTGCCCTACTGACAATTCGCTCACCGGTTTGCCCCGCGTCGGCTCGCCCACCGCACGCAGCGCAGTCGCGAATTCGTCGACGTTATGGTAGGATGGCACATATTGTGCCTCGAAATGGATTTCGGCGACGCGTTTATAATTGCCGGTGGTCAGGCCGTAGAGGATTTCCGCCAGCCAGAAACGTGCCTGCCGGTTGATGCGGCCCATGATGCCAAAGTCGATGGCGGCAATGGTGCCGTCGGCCTTCACGAACAGATTGCCCTGATGCATGTCGGCGTGAAAAAAGCCTTCGGAGATAGCCTGGCGCAGGAAAGTGAGGACCAGTTTTTCGGCGAGTTTGTTAAGATCATGCCCGGCCGCGCGCAACTCGTCGACCTTTGCGATCTTGACCCCATCGATCCATTCGAGCGTCATCACCCGGCCCGAGGTTCGGTCCCAGTCGATCGCCGGTATCATATAGCCGTCGACAGCGACCATCGCCTCTTTGAGTTCGGACGCACTTGCGGCCTCTCGCCGCAGGTCGAGTTCGCGGAGCGTCCAGCGTTTGAGGTTGGCGATGACCAGCTGGGGCCGCAGTCGCGCCGCTTCGCCGCCCAATGCCTCCAAATGCGCGGCGGCCCATTCATAGGTTTCGATATCGCGCGCAAATTGCTCGCGGATACCGGGGCGCAGAACCTTGACCGCGACTTCGCGGCCCTCGCTGGTCCGGGCGCGGTGGACCTGCGCGATGGAGGCTGAACCGACCGGCTCGGGATCGATATACTCGAACAGTTCTACCGCAGGCTTGTTGAGGCCGGTGTCTATTTCGTGATGGACCTGCTCGAAGGGCGCAGGAGGCAATTTGTCCTGCAGCATGATCAGATTGCGCGCTGCCGTCTCACCGATGATATCTGGTCGCGTCGCCAGTGTCTGGCCGAGCTTTATTGCTGCGGGACCGATGGCTTGAAAGGCACCGGCATAGTCGGGTTCCTTGGGCTGGATCGTTCCAAGCCGCGCGATCCGGCACAGCCGCTTGACCTGAGGGGGCGTATTGCGGTCGGCCTCGATGGCGCGCAACGCACCGTGCCGCGCGAGGATGCGGCCCCATTTGAGCAAGCGGAAGATGTGTGTTGCGGGACGCGTCATGCGGCGGCTTCTCCCCTCCCGCAGACGGGAGGGGTTGGGGGTGGGGCGTGCCGAAGGCGCGCAAGGGCAGTGGAAGCCCACCCTGCTGCGACTAACGGATGCTGTGCATCCGCAAGTCTCGCTGCCCCTCCCGCTTGCGGGAGGGGAGATGAGCGGAAGCCCATCTTCACACCTTCCAGCCGCTGTGGATGGCGACCAGACCGCCCATGATCGGTTCGACCTTTGTCTGCACGAACCCCGCCTCGCGGATCATGCGCTTGAACGCCTGCATGTCGGGAAAGCGGCGGATGGATTCGACGAGATAACGGTAGCTTTCCTCATCGCCCGCAATTGCCTTGCCCAGTTTGGGAACCAGCTTTTCCGAATAGAGGTCATATGCAGTAGCCAACCCGGGCCATTCGACGGTCGAAAATTCGAGGCAGAAAAACCGCCCGCCATAACGCAGCACGCGGTGCGCTTCTTCCAACGCCGCGGGAATATCGGTCACGTTGCGGATGCCGAAGGCAATGGTGTAGGCGTCGAAATGCCGGTCGGGAAAGCTTAGCTTCTCGGCATTTTGCGGCGACCAGATAAGGCTGTCGATGCCGCGCTCCATCGCGCGCTCCATTCCGACGGCGAGCATATCTTCGTTGATGTCGGACACCGTCACCTGCGCACCCGACTTTTCCATGCGAAAGGCAATGTCGCCGGTCCCGCCCGCCATGTCGAGAATATCCTCGCCAGCACGCGGTTTGACGCGGCGGACAAATTTGTCCTTCCACAGCCGGTGCATGCCCCCCGACATCGCGTCGTTCATGATGTCATATTTGCGCGCGACGCTGGAAAAGACGCCGCCGACGCGCTGCGTTTTTTCTTCAGGTGTTACCTGTTCATAGCCAAAGGATACGGTTTCGCTCATGGCGAGAGGCTCTAGCCGATAGTTGTCCGGGCCGCAAAGCCTGATAGTTGCAAAATGTCGCCGCCGGATTGCGGCTTGTTACTTGTCTTTTTGGGGAAAATGGCGGACTGTTTTGCCGAAGAGGGGGACGCCATGAAAGCAGCGTTTGGGTTGATGGCAATGTTGGGCACGCTCGCGGCTCCGGTCGCTGCGCAAGAGGGCGGCGGGACAGCTTTGGGTGAGGTCGTTGTAACAGCCAACCGGTTGAATGCGCGCTATGCGCAGCAGGACCGGCCGGTGGTAGGGCTTAGGCGACAAGCGGATTCGGCGGTCATATCGGTGTCAATATCCTCCGATTCGCGCGACGAGGCGGACCGCAAGCGCGAAATTCATGCCATGCTGTTATCTGCGCTGGAGCGCGCGCCTACGGCCGGGATCGAGCTGGTAACGGGAGATTTCGAACTGGTACCGGTTACCAGAGCAAATTATCAGGAATTGCCCTTGGTCGGCGCAGGCCGTGTCGACACCAGCCAGGTTCGCTTCATGGTCAAGACGCGGCTGGCCGGGTCGGTGACAAATGCCGACAAGAAGCTTGGCGATTTCGTCAAGAGCGTTCCCAAATCGGGTCGGGGGGCCATCGACCGGATAGGTGGCGTCACCCTTACCATCATCAATCCAGATCAATATCGCAGCGCCATTGTCAAGCTAGTCGCGGAAAATGCGCGCGAGCAGGCGGCGATGTTCGGGGCGGACTATGCGGTGCAGGTGAGCGGCATCGACGGGCAGGTTTTCTGGTCGCAGGTCAGCAACACCGACGTGTTTCTGTACATCCCCTATCGCTTCACCATCGTGCCGAAATGATCCGGAGCAAGCCAATGAGAGCATTTATCGGAACAACAATTGGCTTGGCGTTGATCGCCACACCGCTCCACGCCCAAGATGACGATATGGGTGAAGTCGTTGTCACGGGACAACGAATTTCAAACAGCCTGTCCGCCCTGCCAATCTCCGTCGCTCCGCCGCAACCACCGGTCATTGGCCTGAAACGACAGGCCGATTCGGCGGCGCGCAATATCGAAATCGTGTCGGATTCGCGCGAGGCCGACATGCGCAAGCGTGAGGTTCAGGCGATGTTGCTCGACGCCATCGACCGCGCAAAAAAGGATGGCTTCAGCCTTGTCACCGGCGAATTTACGCTGACCGAAGTTACGCGCGCCAATTGGCAGGACCAGTTTCCGGGGCTTGCCGGAAAGACTGAAGAAGATGATGATGAAGACGAGGAGGATTATGAAAGTGAGGATGACGCCGCATCGACCGCCTTCGAGGATAATGGTAGCACGGCAATAGTTCGTTTGCGGGTGAAGACCCGGCTCGACGGTTCGATCGACAATGCACAGGCGAAGATAGGGAGCTTTGTGAAGCGCGTGCCAGTCAATGGCCGGTCGCAGATCGTGCAGAGAGGCGGAATTGCGCTCACGATCATCAATCCCGACCAGTATCGCGACGAAATCTACAAACGTGTTGCCGCAGGGGCAAAGCATGCAGTGAGCTTCTACGGACCCGAATATGGGCTCGAGGTGACGGGGCTCGACCGCGATATTGCGTGGCAACAGGTCAGCAATACCGAGGTTTTTCTCTATATTCCCTATAGTTTTACGGTTCGGAAATAGACAGGTGCGGGCTTAGTCCGCTAATCCGGTTTATATGCCCGAGCTTCCCGAAGTCGAAACAACCGTTGCAGGTCTGCGCGCTGTGCTGGATGGGGAAACCATCGTGCACGCCGAACCGCGCCGCGCCGATTTGCGTTGGCCGATTCCTGTCGACTTGCGGCAGCGGCTGACGGGCGCTCGCGTGTCGGGGCTTGGACGGCGCGCCAAATATGGCCTGATCCACACCGACCGCGACGATACGCTGATCTTCCATCTGGGCATGTCGGGCCGCTGGCGCGTCGATCCGGCGGAAATCGAAAAGCACGACCATTTCATATTGGAGACTGGCGCGGGCAGGGTGGTGGCCTTGAATGACCACCGCCGCTTCGGTTCGCTCGATATCGTGCCCAGCGATGAACTGGAGAACTTCCGCCATTTCGTGAACATGGGGCCCGAACCGCTTTCAGGCGCTTTCGACACAAGGACTTTGCACACGGCGCTCAAGGGCCGAAACGCACCGATCAAAGCCATGCTGCTCAACCAGAACATCGTCGCCGGGCTTGGCAATATCTATGTGTGCGAGGCGTTGCACATGGCCGGAATTCACCCGGTCACCCCGGCCCAAAAGATTAGCCGACCGCGTATCGAAAGGCTTGTGGTCGCAATCAAGGATGTGTTGGCGGCAGCCATCCAGGCAGGTGGATCGACCTTGCGAGATTTTGCCGCGCCCGATGGTGAGCTAGGTTACTTTGCCAAGGACTGGCGCGTTTACGGGCGCGAGGGGCAGGCCTGCATATGCGGCGCATCGGTCAAGCGCCGCGTTGATTCGGGGCGCTCGACATTTTACTGTGCCAAATGCCAGCGCTAGCGCGCTTTTGGAGGTTGACGAATCTCTGACCCACCGCTAAGGGCGGCGCTTTCCACGGGAACAGGCCATTTGGCAACGCCCCGTATCCAATGAAATTCGAGGACTGAAATGGCAAATACGCCACAAGCAAAAAAGCGTATCCGTCGCAACGCGCGTCGTACCGAAGTCAATGGCGCCCGCGTCAGCCGCATCCGCACCTTCGTCAAGAAGGTCGAAGCAGCAATCGAAGCAGGTGACAAGGCCGCTGCAACCGCGGCTCTGGCTGCAGCCCAACCGGAACTCGCCCGTGGCGTGTCGAAGGGTGTGCTTCACAAGAATACCGCTTCGCGCAAATATGGCCGTTTGACCAAGGCCGTTGGCGGTCTCGCTTAAGCCAAAAGATATAGGTCGGACTGTCCGGCTTTGACACGACAAACCCGCCGCGATCCCGGCGGGTTTTTCTTTGTCGTTTTTGTGACAATGCGATGACACGCTTTTCCGGCGATTCGGACGGGTCGCTCGCTTGCCGATGTGCAAAAAACCAAGCAAAACAGAGGCCTAAAAATAAATTTACGCAATTGCTGGCCTTTGCCTGAGTCAATGCCATTTATTTCACTTTTTTTGCGGTGTGGCTCTTGATCGACTCGAATCTTACTGGCTAAGAAACCATTTCCAGCATCGCGTGACGACAGTCGGGCAGTGCCTCACATCGAGATTTGGACACACAATGCATCTCATTTGACAGCAAATGAGAGCAGGGTTTTCTGTGGCCTGATGTCGGGGGGCGACTAGCAAGCGGTTTTCGCGTGCTGGAGAGGGGTGGACAAGAGGGGCAAGCAAAAGGTGGCCGATAATATTTCTGTATCGCAAGACATGGTCGGTCAATCAGCAGGCAATGCAGCCGCTCAGGCAGTAGCCGCGCGTTTCGATTCGGATTGGCAGACGATTTCATCCGGCCTTCGCCGCGATCTGGGTGCACAAATCTATGGTCAATGGATTCGCTCTATTTCCCTTGGTGATTTCTGCGATCTAACTGGCACGCTCGAATTGCTTTTGCCTTCCGACTTTTCGGCAAGCTGGGTATCCGATCATTATGCCGACCGTCTGCGTCTGGCGTGGAGCAGCACCAACAAGCAGGTGAAGCAGCTCAAAATCCGCACCCGCCCGGGGGCGGCGCGTGTCGAGATGCTGCGTCCGTCAGGCGTGACCGAGCGGCCGGCGGCACAACATATTGCGGAAGCCTTGCCCGTGCGGTCGGCGCTCGACCCGCGCATGACCTTCACGAATTTCGTCAAAGGCCAGACTAATGTTCTGGCAATGAGCGCTGCCGAGCGTGTTGCCGCAAAGGACAAGCCGCTGTTCAACCCGCTGTATCTGCAGGCGGCGACCGGGCAGGGTAAAACCCACCTGATGCACGCGATCGGCCATGCCTATGCCGAGGTGAATCCCGGCGCGCAGATCATCTATATGTCGGCCGAGAAATTCATGATGGAATTTGTGACCGCGATGCGGCGCAAGGAAGTTATGGAGTTCAAGGCCAGACTACGCGCCGTCGATGTCCTTTTGATCGACGATATCCAGTTCATCATCGGCAAGGTGTCGACGCAGGAAGAATTTTTGCACACCATCGATGCCATTATCGGCGCCGGCAAGCGCCTGGTCGTGGCTGCGGATCGCGCGCCACAGGCATTGGACGGCGTTGACCAGCGCATATTGTCGCGGCTGTCGATGGGGCTGGTTGCAGACATCCAGCCCGCCGACCTCGAACTGCGCCGCCTCATCCTGCAACAGCGTCTTGCAAATATGCCCGAGGCACAGGTTGGCGAGGATGTGGTTGAGTTTCTCGCCCGCACCATCAGCCGCAATGTCCGCGAGCTCGAAGGCGGGCTCAACAAGCTGCTGGCCTATGCGCAGTTGACCGGCAAGCCGGTGACACGCGCACTGGCGGAAGAGCAGCTGAAGGACATCCTTAGCGCCTGCCGCCGCCGTATCACCATCGACGAAATCCAGCGCGCCGTGTGCGAATATTATCGCATCGACCGCAGCGAAATGTCGTCGAAGCGCCGCGCCCGGGCCGTCGTTCGCCCACGTCAGGTGGCGATGTATCTCGCCAAGGTGATGACCCCGCGCAGCTATCCTGAAATCGGCCGGAAATTTGGCGGACGCGACCATTCGACTGTCATCCATGCAGTGCGGCTGGTGGAGGATTTGCGCAAGCAGGACAGCGATATGGACAATGACGTCCGCGCCCTGCTCCGACAACTCGAAGCCTGATCCGCCGTTCATTCACTGCTTTTCAACGGGCTTTCCACAGCTTATCCACGCGACTGTCAAGGTTCGGGAAGGCTGATTCATGGTGAAATTCTGCACATCCTGCGGCACGGGGAACACGCGCGATGCGCGATATTGCGCGAAGTGCGGAAATGCCATGCCACTGCCGGATTCCCAAGGCGAAGCCAACGATCTGCCGCTATCAGCGCCCGCCTCGCGACCGCTGCCAATCGATCCTGAGCGAGAACCGGCAAACGAATCAACGTCGTCGGAGGAACCCAGGTCCGAACGTAACTGGCTGGTGATATTGGCGGTCTTGGGAAGTCTGCTGTTGATCGGCGGACTTTATTACTGGCTGTTCCTGGCCGACGACATCAACGGCGCGCCGGAAAGCAATTACAGCACCGGCACGGAGGAAGGTGGGGCAGCGGAAGCCAGGCAGTTTTTCGTCATGACCGAAGCGAATGTCCGGGATCGGCCGACCACCGTGGGCAGCACAATTCTGGGCAAGATGCCGCGCGGCAGCGCGGTGACCGGCGTGGTCAAACTCGGCGAAGACGGGACAAGCGAGTGGCTTGAACTCGCGGATGGCAAGGGCTTTATCGCGACGGTCAACCTTGGGGAAGTCCAACCACCTGAAATCACAAGGGCATTGAACGACAGGATATGGATGACGGACGGCCCGATAGACATCTGGGCGCAGGCGGATATGTCGAGTTCGCTGCTCGACCGTGTCGGCGAAGGGTCGAAGTTGACCCTGGCCGGGCTTACCGCCAACGATTTTATCGAGGTTAAATTGGGGAAAGGCGGCGTGGGCTATATCGCCAATGGTGCCGATATTTTATCGCGGCTAGGCGGCAAACCGATCGACATCGCATTCAACCCGCAAACCTGCGTCTTTGGTGGCGAACTCGGAGCGGAATTCGCCAAGATAGGCGCCCGGCTACGCGCGCAATGGCAGGAACTGGAGAATCGGGAATTTCCCGATGAAGAGGCGCGCGAAAAGGCCTATGCATCTGCCGAAGGACGGAGCAGCTTCGTGAAATTGCCCCGGTCATATAAGGGCCTCTCCCTAACCGCCATCGCCCAGCATTATGAGTCGCAGTCCCTCTATTTTTCCGACCCGCCCAGTAAAGTGATTGCGGTGTTCCGCGATCAGGGCTTCCGTATCGATGCGAACGGTAATTTCGCGTCAACCGAACTCTACGCCGGCATCAGCGCAACGCGCGGCGAGGGAGCCGGTTATGGCAAGTCGGAACTTGGCTGCGGGGTTTGAACAACCGTAAGTGCCGTCGCCCCAGCGCAGGCTGGGGCCTATTACGTCAACCACACGGCGAGATTGGCACCACATGCGCTGGTGCGACAGTGTGTGTTTATTGGCCTAAAGCGGCGACAACGACTGGAAACTAACGCTTCTCTTCGGGCGCAACTGAAATCCGCACCGTTTCGCCGCTGTTGCCGGGAAAGCCGGTGAACATCGCCTCTACAAGGTTCGGCACCAGATAGGGTAGCTTGTTCGAGCGCGACTTGGCCTCGGCCTTGCCCTCGAACAGACGCTTGCTGTCCGAGTTGCGGTCGATCTTCAGGTCCAGATTAGCGGTGTAGACGGTGAAGCTGTCGATGTCATAGGGGCGGTTGAAGCCGCTGTAGAGGAACGGGTCGTAATAACCCATCACATAGCGATGCCCGCGGCGTGTGCGCACGACATAGGGGCGATAAAAACTGCCATAGCCCCAGAACGGATCGTAAAACGGATCCTGCCGCACGATGGTTCGTTCGCGGCCCTTGTCGACGGCATAGTCAAGCGTGACGGTCATGTCGGCCTGACCGCCGGATGCCGGAACATAGCCGATTTCCTGCATTTCGGTCGCCACCAATGCCGCATATTGGCCAAACTCTATACCGCCCGCATCGGCCGGATTGGCGGCGCGGATGATGAAGGTCTGGCCCTGCGGTGCCGGCAGCTCCTGAAAGCGCGATACATCGGCCTTGAACGGCGTCGCGCAGGCACCTAGCGCCAGCAGCGTAATCGGAGCAAGAAACTGGATAGCTTTACGTTTCATGACAATTCCTCTGAACGGCGATGGTCGCCGCAATATCAGTAACGTAGCAAATCTAATATGGTTTCGCTTAACTTCGGTTGAACGACGCCAAAATGCAATTCAGCGCAACAGGCCGAGGGCCGCGTAAGCCGATTGTAACGTCGGCGTACCCAGTTCACGTGCCTTGGCCGCGCCCTTGGCAAGAGCTGCGTCAATCTGCTCATGATCATCCTTCAGCGTGTTAAAGCGGTCGGAGATCGGCCGGAAATTCTCGATCACAATTTCGGCGAGTGCCGGCTTGAACACGCCAAAGCCCTGACCACCAAAGCGCGAGAGCGTGGCGTCGATGCTCTCTTCGGCAAAGGCAGCATAAATCCCCACAAGATTTTGTGCCTCCGGGCGCCCTTCCAGACCAGCCGGTTCGGAGGGCAATGGTTCGGGGTCGGTCTTGGCCTTCTTGATTTTCGACAGGATGGTGTCGGCATCATCGGTCAGGTTGATGCGGCTCATGTCGCTCGGGTCTGACTTCGACATTTTCGCCGAACCGTCCCGAAGGCTCATGATCCGTGCGGTTTCCTTTGGGATGATCGGATCGGGCAGGGTGAAAATGTCGGTGCCGCCCCCAAAATCATTGTTGAATTTCTGCGCGATGTCGCGGGCCAGTTCCAGATGCTGCTTCTGGTCTTCGCCCACCGGCACATGCGTTGCCTGATAGAGCAGCACATCCGCCGCCTGCAGCACCGGATAGGTGAACAGCGCAATCGACGCCCCTTCGCGGTTCTTGCCCGATTTGTCCTTGAACTGCGTCATGCGGTTCAGCCAGCCCATGCGCGCGGTGCCGTTCAATAGCCATTGCAGTTCGGCATGCGCGGGCACCTGCGCCTGATTGAACAGGATGGCCTTGTTGATGTCCAGTCCGCAGGCGATGAGCGCCGCCGCCATCTCGCGCGTGTTGGCGGTCAGCTCTGCTGGATTGTGCGGCATCGATATCGCGTGCAGATCGGCCAAGAAGTAAAGGCACTCCATCTCATGCTGCATCTTCACCCAGTTGCGGATCGCACCGAGATAATTGCCGAGATGAAGATTGCCGGTAGGCTGAATGCCGGAGACGACGCGCATGTCTTATACCTTTTCCGTTGCAGGACCACGGCGACGAAGCAAGCGTTTGACCCGTTCCTTGTCGAGCGCGCCCACCAGATAGCCGACAAAGAAATATGCCGCCATCCCGCCGCCCACCAGCAGTGTGAGCGACGCAATGCGGGTCGGAATATCGCTCGAAAAATTGGGCAGCATGATTTGCATCATCCACCATAAAAGCGCCGACATCGCAGCGGTGGCAATGACCTGCCTGAAAATCCGGTTGCCCAGTTGTGCGGTAAAGTGGAACCAGCCCCGCTTGTGCAAAACCGCGTATAAAAGCAGGCAGTTAAGCGTGGCAGATGCCGCAGTCGCCCCTGCAAGCCCGACTATGCCATAGCGGCTGACAACATAGATGTTGAGGCAGATATTGAATATGAGAGACGCCAGCGCGGTATACACCGGCGTCCGCGTGTCTGACCGCGCGAAAAATCCGGGATTGAGAATCTTGACGATGACATATGCAGGAAGGCCCGCAACCAAGGCCATCGTTATCTGCGACATAATCGCGCCATCCGCAGGCGTGAATTTTCCGCCAACGAAGAACGCATTGACGAATGCCGGCGCGCAAATCGCAAGCGCCGCAGCAGCGGGTAACGTCAGAAGGGTAGCGGTTTCGAACGCCTCCGACTGCAGCCATTGCGCACGATCGGCATGGCCCGCTTGGATGTGCCGGGACAGCATCGGCAGGATGGCAGTGCCAAGCGCTATGCCGACAATACCGAGCGGCATCTGGTTGAGACGGTCAGCCATTTTGAGCAACGTCAACGAACCTTGCGGCAGCGAGGTCGCAAAGAAAGTATCGACGAACTGGCTGATCTGATAAATTCCTGCGCCGAACGTGGCGGGCAATATGACCATCCCCAGCTGCTTCACTTCGGGCGTGAGTTTCGGCCTTTTGATGTGAAGTTTCAGCCCAGAACGTCTTACCGCCCACCACAGATAGAGGAATTGCACCAATCCGGATAGTGAAACGGCGGTACTCAGCGCGTATACGACGTAGCGGTCGTCATCGCTGGTTCCGCGCCAGTAATGCCCCGCAATTATCCCGCCGATCAGCACGATGTTGAACAGGACCGGCGCAATCGCACCGGGTGCAAAACGAGACCGGGCGTTCAGCAGCCCGGACAGCATCGCTACCAGGCTGATGAAAAACAAATAGGGGAAAGTCACCCGGCTGAGAAAAACCGAAAGCTCGAACTTTCCGGGCACGGACTGAAACTCGCTTGCGAGGCCGTAAACGATGAACGGCATCGCGAGCATCGCAAGCGCCGAAAATCCGAGCAAAACCCATATAAATACAGACAGTACATCGTCGGCGAATTGCGCTGCATCGGCCTCTCCACCTTCGCCCGCCAGTTTTCGCGAATACATGGGTACAAAGGCAACGGAAAAAGCCCCCTCGGCGAACAGCCGCCGAAAGGTGTTGGGTAGCGTAAACGCGAGCTGGTAAGCATCGCCCGCCAAACCCGCGCCCAATACCCGGGCAAGGAGAATGTCGCGCACGAAGCCGAAAATACGGCTGAGCAGCGTAAATCCGGCTATCGTCGAAGTATGCTTGAGCAGGCTCAGTTTACCGCTCCTTGATGGATCAGGTTAAGCTTCGCCTGCGGGCTGCGTCTCTGCCATTTGCTGTGCCTGCGAAATCTGCTGTACGTAGAGCGCGTTGAAGTCGATCGGCTCCAATACCAGCGGCGGATAGCCTGCATCGCGGACCGCGTCGGCGACGACCCGGCGGGCAAAGGGGAACATCAGGCGCGGTGCTTCGCCGAACAGGAAGGGATGCGCCTGTTCGTCGGATACGTTGCGAAGGCCGAACAAAGTACCATAATCCAGCTCGACCGAGAAATGTACGCCATTGTCGCTCTCTGCCTTCACCGCCAGTTTCATCGCGACTTCATGGATTTCTTCGTTGATGGCATTGACCTGTATGTTGACCTGCACGTCGATTTGCGGCTGCGCGTCCCATTGAAAACTGAGCGGTGCCTGCGGATTTTCGACTGACAAGTCCTTGATATATTGGTTCAACATGCCAACGGCGGGGGCGGTATCTTCGCCATTTGCCTTGATATTTTCAGATACGATCGTGCCTTCTTCTTCGGCCATGTGCTGTCTTGCTTTCCTGTTATCCGGTGGTCGCCAACCCCAGCGCCCCTTATCGGCGTCGCGCCTAGCAGGGGCCGCCCGAAAGGGCAATCGCAACCTTATGTGCGGTCATCTGCATTTTTCTTTGGGTAAAGCCCTTTGAAACCATGCCCGATAATGCTTATATGGCGGATAGGGCGGAGCTGGACGGAAGAGATTTCGCCTGGCGCTAATCATTCGCTCATGTTTTTGGCGTAGTTTTTTGGCTCTTAGGAGACGTCGTGACTTTCACCATCGTATTGCTGGCTCTTGTTGCAGCTTTCCTGGGGCTACGGCTCTATTCGGTGCTTGGCAAACGCACAGGTCACGAACAGGAACCTGTCGCGCGCCAGCCGATCGATTCCGCGCCACCAATGATGCGCCAGCCCTTGCCATCCGGTGAATCGGGTTCGGCATTGCCGCAGGGCGATGTATCGAACGTCGATATGGCCGCGCAAAGCGGATTGCGCTCGATTGCGAATGCCGACCGCACTTTCGATGTTGGCCTGTTTCTCGAGGGGTCGAAATCGGCTTACAAGATGGTGCTGGAAGCCTATTGGAATGGCGACAAGGAAGCTTTGTGCTTCCTGTGTGACGATGATGTCTATGACAGCTTTGCCGAAGCGATCGATGGTCGCGAAGCGCGTGGCGAGACGCTTGAAAACCGGCTTGTCCGTATCGATGAGGCACGGATCGTCGATGCGAGCTTCGATCATCCGATGGCGCGCGTTACCGTTCGCTTCGACGCCGACATTGCAGCGATGGTCAAGGACAAGGATGGTGCGGTTATCGGCGGTTCGATGACCGATGCCGTCGAGACTCACGATATCTGGACCTTCATGCGCGATGTGAAGTCGGGCGACCGTAACTGGAAGCTTGACGAAACCGACTCGGTCTGATTCACCGGCGCGATGAAACGCGCCCTCCTTTCGCTCGCCTTTTCTGCAATGATGCTGTCCGCCTGTTCGGGCGGCATCATCCCCAATGGGGTGCAAACAGCGCCGACGACGCCGACAGCATCCGCGCCCGACAAGGCCGCAAAACCGATACCGTCGACACCTGAGGCGACGCTGCCAACCGCAATCCAGCCCGGTGACGGCACCACGGCCGCAACGCTGGGACTGGTGCGCGGACCCGAAATCGGCTCGCTCAAGGTCGATGCGCGCCAGGCGAAGCTTGCAATGGACAGCTTTCGCACCAGTTGTCCGGGCCTTGTCCGTCGCAACGACAATAGCGGACTGACGCAAGGGGCTGACTGGGTGGCTGCGTGCGACGCGGTCAAGACCTGGACCGGCGACGCCATTTCCTTCTTTGCCATGCATATGGACGCGGTGCAGGTTGGCGATGGCAAGGCATTTGCCACAGGCTATTTCGAGCCTGAAATTGCCGGATGCCGCACGCGGCAGCCCGGGTGTGACGTCCCGATATACAAGCGCCCCGCCGACCTCGTCGATGTAGACCTCGGTCTGTTTTCGGACGATCTGAAGGGCAAGAGCATCAGAGGGAAGGTCAGCGGAACGAAGCTGGTCCAATATGATGATCGCGCGGCCATCGAAGGCGGGTCGCTTGCGGGGCGCGGCCTTGAAATTGCCTATGCCGCCGATGTGGTGGATTTCTTCTTCCTGCAAATCCAGGGCTCGGGCCGCCTCAAACTGCCCGACGGCGGGGTGATGCGTATTGGCTATGAAAGCCAGAACGGTCGGGGATATACCGGCATCGGACGGCTTATGAAGGATCGCGGTCTCATCACCGACGGATCGATGCAGGGCATAGTCGCCTATTTGCGCGCCAACCCCGAGGAGGGTCGCAAGATCATGCACGAAAACAAAAGCTTCGTGTTCTTTCGCGAACTGACCGGAGCAGGGCCGTTGGGGGCAATGGGCTATCCGGTGGTGGGTGAGGCAAGCGCGGCGGTCGATCCCAAATTCATTCCGCTCGGCGCGCCCTTATGGTTGTCGATGGATCGTGCCGAGCCCAATGGCGTCTGGATCGCGCAGGATACCGGCGGCGCGATCAAGGGCGCGAACCGGGTCGATACTTTTTGGGGTGCGGGCGGACGGGCGAAGGCTATTGCAGGCGGCATGTCGGCGCGCGGCGCAGCGCTGGTCTTTTTGCCGAAAGCTGCGGTCGCGCGGCTGATTCCCTGAGCAATGGCCCGTCGCCTCGACCCGCAGGAAAAGGCGCTTTGGGGCAAGGTTATCGCGACCGTGAAGCCGTTGGATGGGGTAAAGGTCGAAGCCGCGCCTCAGGTTGATAAGAAAATCGTCGTCCCCGCGAAGGCGGGGACCTCAGGTAGACAAGCGCTAAATTCCCGAGGCCAGTTAAGGGTCGGATTGTCTCCCAGACAACCCTTGGACATGCGGGGCATGTCCAACCCTGAGCTCCTTCGCGGGAGCGACGAAGATGTCATAACATCCAACCTCAATTCGCACTGGGACCGGCGTATTCACCGGGGCGGCGTCATTCCCGACATCAGCATCGATCTGCACGACGCCAGCCTGTCGCGTGCCTATGCGCGGTTGGATGGAGCGCTGGAACAAGCGATTTCGCAAAAGCTCAAGGTCGTCCTGCTGGTAACAGGCAAACCGCGCGCCCATGACCGTGCGAGCGGAGAGGGCCGGGGCGCGATTGCTGCAGTGGTCCGCGACTGGCTGGCGGCGTCGCGCCACTCGCGGCATATTTCAGCGGTCCGTAATGCCCATCCGAAACATGGTGGGGCCGGGGCGCTTTATATTGTTCTGAAAGGATAAACCATCGCCGCACCAGCGCAGGCTGATGCCTATCGCGCCTTGCGGTATGGGCCGACAGACGTGATGGGCCCCAGCCTACACTGGGGCGACGGGGTGCTTGGACAGCATGTCTATCGCCACCCTCCGGTAAATCTCGGCCAGCGCATCGAGGTCGCCAATCGTCACTGCCTCATCCAGTTTGTGCATTGTCGCGTTGCACAGGCCAAACTCCACCACTGGGCATATTTTGGTCAGGAAACGCGCATCCGAAGTGCCGCCGGTGGTCGACGGTTCGGGTTTGATACCAACTACTGTCTCGACCGCTTCGGCAATGGCAGCCGACAGTTCACCCGGGGGCGTCAGAAATGCTTCGCCGGAAATCATCGCAGTCAGATTTCCACCTTTGCTTTCAACTAACTCGCGAATCCTTGCCACCAGCGCTTCGCCGTCCTGCAAATCGTTGAACCGGATCGACAGCCGCGCTTCTGCCTTGGCGGGAATGACATTGGTTGCCTTGTTGCCAACGGTGAGGTCGGTAATCTCGATATTGCTCGGCTGGAACCAGTCGGTGCCTTCATCAAGCGTGATCGCCTCGATCTCAGCCAATATCGCAACCAGTTTCGGGATCGGATTGTCCGCCAGATGCGGATAGGCAACATGGCCCTGCACCCCGGCGACCGAAATCCACATGTTGACCGAGCCACGCCGTCCGATCTTCATCATGTCGCCCAGCCGGTTGACGCTCGTCGGCTCGCCGACCAGGCAGGCATCGGGTATCGATCCGCGCGCCCGCATATGGTCGATCAGCGCGCGGGTGCCGTAGATGGCCGGGCCTTCCTCGTCGCCGGTAATAATCATGCTGATCGTGCCCGCATCTGCCGGTATCGCATGCAGCGCCGCGACAAAGGCCGCAATGCTGCCCTTCATGTCGACCGCGCCGCGCCCGTGGAGCAGCTCGCCGCGAATTTCCGGCTGAAACGGATCGCTGTTCCATCCGTCACCCGGCGGCACGACATCGAGATGGCCTGCAAAGGAGAAATGGCGACCGGGTGCCTCGCGAATGGCAAACAGGTTTTCGACAGGCGCGCCATGCGCAGGGTTATCATCACCTTCGCCTGCAAGAAACCGCTCGATGGTGAAACCGAGTGGTACCAGCATCTCCTCAAGCGCATCGAACACCGGCCCGCGAGCAGGGGTAATGCTTTCGCAGGCGATCAGTTTTTTTGCATATTCAAGGGCGAGGCTGGCGGTCATCGACCGCAGCACTAGGTCAGACGGCGGTCTTGCGCAACGCCTTCTCGGTCATCGCGGCATCGGCATCGACCGCGCCGACAATGGCAACATTGCCATCGGCATCGCGGCGCCCGACCAGCAGCACAAATTCTTCGCCAGCCCCGGCAAATTCGCTCAAATCGCGAACGCGCGCAGTGCGAAGCCGCGGGCGCGGATCGACCGGGTTGGCCGCAACATGCTGCCCGGCGGCAACCTTGCGCGCGCGGCGTTCGGCGGCGACGATGCCTTTCAGGCCGCCTTCATATTTGCCCAGGATGTCCGCAAGCCCGCCCATCGGCACGGCATTGCGGTCGGCAAATTGCAGCGCAGTCGCAAATTCGGTCAGGCGGGTCTTGTCATAGCCCGCGCCAAAGACCAGCTTTACGATCGGCGTGAAGGGCGCGCGCTCCTGCACGGTCAGGCCCGCATCGCTGAGCAGTTCGGCATAATCCTCGGGGTATTTCGCCGAGACCAGCGCAAAGTCATGCGCGCGACCGATGGCCTGATAGAGCGCTTCGCGTGTGCGCAGGTCGGCATCGCGCGCGCTGTCGGCGCTTTGGCGTGCGACATCGAGCCAGTCGGCGAGCGAGCTGTTCTCGTCGGGTTGCGGCTCTTCAAATGCAAAGTTTTCACCCAGCACAAGCTCGTCGATTTCAGGCGCTTCGTCGAGATGGCCCGCCGTCGGACCATCCGCCCAAACCGGCACATGTTCCTGACGCGGCGGTGCGGCAGCGAGCGCCTGTTCGACCTCGAGCTGGAGCGGTGCGGCGATTTCCGTCGACGCGGCTTCTTTCCAGTTGATCACGCCATAGATGAAATCGATCGTGTCATCGTCGGACGAATAAGGCAGCAATATCCCGCGATACATGATGTTGACGCCGCGCTCGTTGACGAACTCAGCCTCGAACCCGATGGGCGCGCGGTTGGCGATGATCTGCAGATAATGGTCGGTGATCCGCGACAGCAGCGACCGGCTGGGAACCTGGTCGAGATAGGTTACATCCTCGCCAAGCCCGCATTCGGCGCGCAGTGCGTCGCCCAGATATTCTATCGACGGGTTTTCGATGCCCGACGTGAAGTCGAGCAATACGCTGAAATCGCGAAAATCTTCGACCGACGCGGGATCTAGTTCCTCAATCGACGGATAGTTTTTGTCATGGAGCTGCGCGGTCCAGAAATTATAGGCACGCACCTGCATCCGGCGCTCGTCGCCGGACACGATGGGCGGCGCCTCGATGGCGGCATCTTCCTCATCGAAAGCGGCATAGCTTGGGCCGACAGGGTCATTGTCCTGTCCGAATGGCTCAAATCCGCGCAAATTATCCATCTTTTGGTCCTGTCGATGTCAGTCGCGACTATTTTGTCACGCTCACATTGGCAAAGGATGGTTAAGATGGCGTAAACTTTTGGACCGTGGGCGATGCGCCTATTGGAGGACGCGTCCCAGCGCATCGGCCCAACCTTCCAGTCGAATCTGCCGTGCATCGCTGTCCAGCTTGGGCACGAAGCGGGTGAGCCCGCCACGCATGGCCGCCGATGCGTCGAGCGACGGATAGATGCCAGCCCCCACTGCCGCCAGCATCGCTGCTCCAAGTGCGGTGGTCTCGATAAATTCGGGCCGCTCGACATCGATGGCCAGCATGTCGGCAAGGTCCTGCGCCATCCAGTCATTGGCGACCATGCCGCCATCGATGCGAAGCTCTGCCCAGTCGGCACCATCGGCGGCGAAGGCTGTTTTCAGATCGTGCGTCTGGTGCGCCATCGCCTCCAGCGCGGCGCGCGCGATATGCGCCTTTTTTGCGGCGAAGGACAGACCGCTTATGATGGCCCGCGCACCGGGTTGCCAGTGCGGCGCGCCAAGGCCTGAAAGGGCGGGCACCAGATAGACGCCGCCATTGTCGGGGACGCTGCGCGCCAGCGGCTCGGTCTCACCGGCCGTGGCGATAAGCCCAAGATCGTCGCGCAGCCATTGCACGAGGCTGCCCGCGACGAACACGGAGCCTTCCAGCGCATAATGCCGTTCCCCGTCCAACTGATAGAGCACCGTCGACAGCAGGCGGTTTTTGGATTGCCGCAACGTTGTGCCGGTCTGCGTCAACACAAAGGCGCCGGTGCCGAATGTCGCCTTGGTCTGGCCGATATCGAAGCAGCCCTGGCCGATTGTCGCCGCCTGCTGGTCGCCGGCCATGCCGGATATTTTGATTGTGCCGCCGAACAAGTCGGGCAGGGTGGTCCCCAAATCCCCCGCGCAATCGACAATCTCCGGCAATATCGCGCGCGGAACGCCGAACAGGTCCGTCAGGCCATCGTCCCAGCCCCCGCTGCCGATTGCCATCAATGCGGTGCGGCTGGCATTGGTCGCGTCGCTGACGTGCAGGCCACCGGTCAGGCGAAAGACGAGATAGCTCTCGACCGTGCCGACAAGCAGGTTGTCGCCAGCTCCGGCAAGTTGCGGCCAGTTGCGTAGCGCCCATCCGATTTTGGAACCCGAAAAATAGGGGTCGAGCAGGAGCCCGGTCTTCGCCTGTACCACTGGCTCTTCGCCACGCTCTTTCAGCGCGAGGCAGTCGTCCGCCGTCCGCCGGTCCTGCCAGACAATCGCAGGTGCAAGCGGTTCACCCGTGCGTCGGTCCCAGAACACCACCGTTTCGCGCTGATTGGTTATGCCAATGCCCGCGATCCGGTCTGCGCCGCCTGCCTTGGCCACCATCGCGCGTGCGCATTCCAATGTCAGGTTCCAGATCTCGCTGGCATCATGCTCGACCAGACCGGGGGCAGGGTAATGCTGTGTCAGCGGACGCTGGCAGCTATCGACCGCATTGCCGTCAGCGGTAAACAGCACCGCGCGCGTCGAAGTCGTGCCTTCGTCGATAACAAGAATATAGTCGCTCATGCCCGTGCAGCGCGCAGCGCGCGGCCCTCCCTCGAAAAAATGAATATCGCGTGGTTGCCGAATATCATCCGGTTGACCGCGAGCGCAACCATCACCGACGTTACCAGCACAAACACCATCACGTCGATATAGTGCAGCCAGTCGAGACCGATATGCTGGTAGAAAGTCTCTCCGGCATATAGCGTATCGGGTCGGTACAGTATGAAGTTATGCAGCGCATAAATACCTACGCCATAGACCAGCCCGGCAATCGCCGCGCGCGCGTCGACGTTGCGGAACAGCAGCCCGGCGATAAAGGCCGACAGGATGGGCATGGACGACAGGCCGTTCAGTTCCTGCAACAGGTTGATGATGCTGTTCGCGCCTGCATATAGCGGGACAAGTGCGATGGCGAGGATGCTCGCCCCGATCCCGACGGTACGATTGAGGACAATCGCGCTCGCTTTATCATTGATGAACTTGCGGTGGAAATCGACCGTGTAGAGCGTGATCGTTGCGTTGAGCACCGCCGAATAGGTGGTGAGGACTGCCGCTGCGATCATCGCCGCGAACATGCCGCTGGTCCAGCTCGGCAGCACCTCGGCGACGATCATGCCATAGGCGCGGTCGCCGACATCGCCGAACAGCTTGTAGGCTACAACACCGGGAATGACGACGATAGCCGGGATGATCAGCACGCGGACGATGGCTGCTGCCATGACACCCTTTTGCGCCTCCTTCACCGTCGGCGCGGCGAGTGCCTTTTGCGTGATATTCTGGTTTGTCGACCAGTAGAATATCTGGATGAAGATCATGCCGGTGAAAAGCGTGTGGAAGGGTATGGGCGAATCGAGTGCGCCAATCATCGAAATGCGTTCGACCGGAACGCCGGTAAACAGGTCGAAATTGACCGCGGCCAAGGCGAGGAACACGACGACCAGCGCCAGTCCCAATATGCCAACGCCGCTATAGGTATCGAGCACCGCCACTGCACGCAGGCCGCCCAATATCGCATAGGCCGCGCCGACAATGGCAAAAATGGTGGCGATCGCGACCACCGACATATCTGTCCCGAACAGCGACTGCATGAACAGCGATCCGCTGTAGATAACGGCGGGCATATAGATGAAGACGTTGCCGATCAGGAATATCGCCGAAATGACGGTGCGGATGCTGCCGCCATTATAGCGCTGTTCCAGCAGCTCGGTGACCGTGGTGCATTTGTTGCGATAGTAAATCGGCACGAAGACGAAGGCGAGGATCAGCAAACCGACAAAGCCCGCCAATTCCCACCATGCGAGCAGCAGCATCTGATTGCCGTTCATGCCGACCAACTGATCGGTGGACAGGTTGGTCAGCGTGATGGCGCCGGCAACGAAGAACCAGCTAAGCCCGCCGCCAGCGAGGAATATCTCCTTGTCGGTCGCATTGGGATCGCCGCTCCGCTCCGCCGCGCCGCGCACCTTGAGCCAGGTGATCAGCCCGATAAGCGCCATCAGCCCGACAAAGATACCAAACTGGACCGCCGATCCATTGGCTTCGAACATGCAATTTCCTCCCCAAACATCATTTTATGTCGCAAGTTCGTGCTTGCGCTTTTCGTTTCGTTGCGAAACTAGTCGCGGCAGCCGAAAAGACAAACAGCAAATCAGTTATTGTAATAATCGTCAATAAAAATCAGGGAGCGTCGCTTGCACCATATCCGTCTCGATGCTCTTGATTGCACCATCATCCTCGACTGTACGCAGGGCGCACCCCCGTCGCTGCTCTATTGGGGTGCGGCGATTGGCAGGGATGTCGATAGCGCGGCGGTTGCAAAACTGGCCATCCGGCAGGGTATGCACGGCGTTGCCGATGTCTCCTTGCCGTTGTCGCTCGCGATGGAACCGGGACTGGGGCATCCCATGCTGCAAGGCTTTTCTGCGCATCGCGAGGGGCGCGACTGGGGTAGCCTGTTTGAGGTCGCCAAGGTCGAGGCGCGTGAAAATGGCGTTGGGATAATCTGCCGCGATGAGCGGACGAAGCTCGGTCTGGAATATGCAATCGACCTCGATTCAGCAACCGGCGTGCTGCGCATCGCATCGACGCTGACCAACTACGGCGATGCCGCGCTGGACCTGAACGAAATGCCGACCGCGTTCCTGCCGGTGTCGGCGCACTTGACCGACATCGTCGGCTTCACTGGTCGATGGACGCAGGAGTTCGGGCGCGAGCGGGTGAAGCGCGGATCGGGCACCTACCTCCGCGAAAATCGCAGCGGGCGGACCTCGCATTTCAGCTATCCGGCGCTGTTGCTGGCGGGCACCGAGACCAATGAGGCATCGGGTGAAGTCTACGGACTGCACTTGGCCTGGAGCGGCAACCACCGGTTGCGCGTCGACACGCTCACCGATGGCCGCGTGCTTGCCGGCATGGGTGCGCTGCTATTCCCCGGCGAAATTCGCCTCGCGCCCGGAGAAAGCTACGCGTCCCCCGAAATCGTCGCAGCTTATGCCGCCGACGGGTTCAGCGCGCTCAGCCGCAAATTCCATACGCATGTGCGCGAAAAACTGCTCCGCCCCGCAATGCGCGCAAAGCCGCGGCCGGTGCATTACAACACATGGGAAGCAGTCTATTTCGACCATGATACCGATAAGCTAAAGGAAACCGCGACCCGCGCTGCGGCGCTTGGCGTGGAACGGTTTGTGCTTGATGACGGCTGGTTCGGGGCGCGGCGCAACGATCTCGCGGGGCTGGGTGATTGGTATGTGTCCGATGCCGTTTACCCGCAAGGTCTGAAACCGCTGGTCGACCATGTCACTGGTCTGGGCATGGAATTCGGCATCTGGTTCGAACCCGAAATGGTCAACCCTGACAGCGACCTGTATCGCGCGCATCCTGATTGGGCGCTCGAGATCGAGGGCGTCGAGCAGGTGCCGTTCCGCACGCAATATGTGCTCGATATCAGCCGACCGGACGTTGCCGAATATCTGTTCGAACGGATCGATGCGACCCTGCGCGACCACGACATCAGCTATATCAAATGGGATATGAACCGCGACCTCAGCCATCCGGGTGGCCCAGACGGACGGGTCAGGGCGGCGGCACAGGTGCACGCGCTCTATGCGCTGCTCGACCGCATCCGCGCCGCGCACCCGCAAGTGGAGATTGAAAGCTGCTCCTCAGGCGGTGCGCGCGCCGACATGGGCGTGCTTGCGCATAGCGACCGCGTCTGGACATCGGACAGCAATGATGCGCTCGACCGGCAGCATATCCAGCGCGGCGCAAGCTTCTTTCTGCCACCGGAAATTCTTGGCTGCCATGTCGGTCCGGCGCATTGTCATGTCACAGGGCGGCGGCTGTCGATGGCCATGCGCGCCGCAACCGCTCTTACGGGGCATATGGGGCTGGAGCTCAATTTGCTGACCGAGCGGCAATCGGACCTTGACGAGTTGGCAGCGGCGATACAACTGCACAAGGCACATCGCGCTTTGCTGCATGACGGCGATCTTTACCGCCTCGATACCGCCCCCGAACATCTGGCGTTCGGCGTGGTGGCACGGGGCAAGGGGGAGGCCCTTTTCTCACTCGCCTATATGACCGGCGATGCCCAAGTCTTGCCGGGACGGCTGCGCTTTGCGGGCATCGATCCGGCGCGCCATTACCGCCTGCGTCTTGTCTGGCCGCAGCACTGGTCGGCAGTGAAAGCGCCGTCGTTGATCGAACAGCTCGACCTCGGCGGCAAGGGCGCCGTGTTCAGCGGCGACGCTCTGATGAAGGCTGGCATGCAACTTCCTCACGCGCAGCCGGAGACCTGCTTGCTGCTTCATCTGGCGGTAGTTTAGGGAGGGAGTTTTTACCGTTCGTCATCCCGAACTTGTTTCGGGACAACGCGCCACAGTCAGTTTGCTATCCTGAAACAAGTTCAGGATGATGAACAATAACGAATGCCTTAAACCGAAACCCGCCCCTCCATCCGCGCCTTTACCGCGCGCAAATCGGCCAGAAATTTACGCTTCTCAACCTTCGCCGTTTCCTCGTCGGGCAGCCGCAGCAAGAAACTGGGGTGCACGGTCAGGAATACCGGCACCCCTTCCAGACTCTCGAATATCTGCCCGCGATTGGCGGTGACGGGCAGATTCTTTCCGGTCAGGCTGCGAATAGCGGTCGCGCCGAGCGCCACGATTAGTTCTGGCTGAACCAGTTCGATCTCGCGCTTCAGCCACCAGCGGCAATGGTTGATTTCGCCGACATTGGGCCGCTCGTGAATGCGGCGCTTGCCCATCGGCTTGAACTTGAAATGCTTGACCGCGTTGGTGACGTAGGCCTGTTTGCGGTCGATGCCGGCTTTACTCAGCGCGGCATCGAGCAGCTGTCCGGCTGGGCCGACAAAAGGCTTGCCGGCCAGATCCTCCTGATCGCCGGGCTGCTCGCCGACGAACATCAGCTTCGCCTTATCCGGCCCTTCGCCGAACACAATTTGCGTCGCGGGGCCATATAAAGGGCAGCGGCGGCAGCGCACCGCATCGGCGCGCAGCGACGTGAGACTATCGGGAGCAGATGGAAAAAGTTCGGTCTCGATCATGGCAATTTCCCGGTTGCGGGCCGACTGGATCAGCTCGGACACCAACGCGGTTTCGGGCATATTGTGCCAATATTTCCGGGGCATTTCCTTCAGCATCGCCTTCACCTTCAGCCGCGCGGGGTTGAAGATCGAGCCATAATAGGTCTTCCACTGCTCCTCGACCGCATCTTCGGTCGGCGCGTCCTCCTTGCGCGCGGGCGGGCCCTCGTGCAGCCTGTCCCTGTCCCAATGCACCGACAATCGCGGGGTCAGGATCGTCCAGCGCATCCCGGCAAAGCGGCGCACGAAAAAGGCGCCATTATGCCTGACGATATGATGCTCGGGCTCGAACCAGGCGATATAATGCTCGCCGTCCTCCTCCTCGACACGGCGGAAGCGTACGAAGGCACGCATCTTGTGAATGTCGCGCCGGACATGCTTTGCCATTTCATGGAGCCTGCGAATAAGCGGATCGGCGGCATCCTCCATCCGCCGCCGCCCCGCCTTCACGTCGGCGAGCAACGCATAGAGCAGCGAGAAACGCTGCGGGTCGGAATGGCAAATGACCGACCGTGCCAGCGTGACAAAATCCTGCGGAACGCCAATGGCGGTCGTGGCGGGGGAAGGCGCGCTCTCACTCGCGAACAAATCATCCGCCCGCTCCCCGACCTGCCAGATTATATCTTCCGCCCGCGCGCCCATACGCAGCAGCCCGCGGCACTGGTCGCGCCAGCCGTCGAAATCATCCTCCGCCGCCAGCCGTGCGGTAATCATGCAAACAGCTCCAGCTGCTGCGCATTCGGCGCGACCAGCGGGCGCAGATTGTCGCGGTCGAGCAACCCACCCGGATGCCAGTCCTCGGCAATCAGGAACGGGCGCAGCTTACTTACCGACACCGTCAACCGTCCGATATCATCGAGCCGCAGCCGCCGCCATTTGCGCGCACGGACAATCGCATCGACCGCCTTGGTGCCGAGACCCGGAACACGCAGCAGCATCGCCTTGGGCGCGCGGTTGACGTCGACCGGAAACTGCCCGCGATGCTTCAAGGCCCAGGCAAGCTTCGGATCGATGTCGAGCGGCAGCATCCCGTCGCCATCGGCAGCATCGACGACCTCCTGCGGCGCAAAGCCGTAAAAGCGCATCAGCCAGTCGGACTGATACAGCCGGTGCTCACGCATCAGCGGCGGGCGTGACAACGGCAGGACCGCGCTCGCATCGGGAATGGGGCTGAACGCCGAATAATAGACGCGGCGCAGTTTGAACCGGTCGTACAGCCCGTTCGCGCGCATCACGATTGCGCTATCGTTCGCGCCGTCGGCGCCAACGATCATTTGCGTCGACTGTCCGGCAGGGGCAAAGGTCGGCGCGCTCTTGTATTTTTTGCGTGCATCCTTGTTGTCGAGGATCGAGCTTTTCAGCCCGCCCATCGCCCCTTCGATCCGCTCTTGCGACTTTTCGGGCGCCAGCCGGTTGAGCCCGTCGCGCGTCGGCAATTCGACATTGATCGACAGACGGTCGGCATGCCGACCCGCCGCCTCCAGCAATTCGGGATCGGCATCGGGAATCGTCTTGAGGTGAATATAGCCACGAAAATCATGATCTTCGCGAAGGCTCCGGGCGACCTCGACAATCTGCTCCATTGTGTAATTCGAGCTTTTGATAATGCCCGACGAGAGGAACAGGCCTTCGATATAGTTCCGCTTGTAGAAATTGAGCGTGAGATCGACGACCTCCTTCGCGGTAAAGGACGCCCGCCGCACATTGGAGCTTTTGCGGTTGATGCAATAATGGCAGTCGAAAATGCAGCTATTGGTCAGCAAAATCTTAAGCAGCGAAATGCAGCGTCCATCGGGCGCATAAGCGTGACAAATCCCCATCCCCTCGGTCGATCCGATCCCTCCCGACTTCGAACTCGCGCGCTTGGCGGTTCCGGATGAGGCACAGGACGCGTCATATTTGGCGGCATCTGCGAGGATGGCGAGCTTTTCGGTAATTTGCATCTGCGACATTTGTTCTATATATGTTCGTGCATGCTTGTCGTCTATAACAAGCGTATATTTTTGGAGGAAATCTCGGAAAATTTATCACGCAAAGACGCTAAGGCGCAAAGAGAAGGCGCTAAGCCTAAAAACCTTCTCGCCTTCTTCGTGTCTTTGCGGCTTTGCGTGATAAAATAAAAAGGCGCTGCGCGCGAGGTGCATAACCACGCTGAACTTTCCCGCTTTTCTGCGGTTTACACCAAGCCAGCCCGTCCCCATATTTCCTAAAATAACAGGAGCCGTCTTATCCCCCGCACCGCCGCCCAGCATTGGATCGAACCGCATCCGCATGGCATTTATGTGAAGCCCGCCGATATGTGGATCGATCCTTCGATCCCTGTGGCGCGGGCATTGGTCACGCACGGCCATTCCGACCATGCGCGAAGCGGGCATGGCAATGTATGGGCGACGCATCCAACGCTCGACATCATGGCGCTGCGTTACGGCACGAAGCTCGGCAATGGCCTGGACTATGGCGATGGCCTTAAAGAGTGCGGTGTCAAAATCAGCTTTCATCCGGCGGGTCACGTGCTTGGCTCGGCACAGATATTGCTCGAACATGCCGGCGAGCGGGTGGTGGTCACAGGCGACTACAAGCGCCGCCCCGATCCGACCTGCGCGCTGTTCGAACCGGTCAAATGCGATATCTTTATCACCGAAGCAACATTCGGCCTGCCGGTATTCAGACACCCGCCCATCGAGGAGGAAATGGCGAAGCTGCTGGCGGCGCGCGAGGCCAATCCCGAAGGCTGTGTGCTTGTCGGTGCCTATGCGCTGGGCAAGGCGCAGCGGGTGATCGCCGAGCTTCGCCGCGCGGGCTATGACGAACCCATCTATCTGCACGGGGCGATGCAGCGAATGTGCGAACTATATGCCGAACATGGTATCGAACTGGGCGAGTTGATCGCCGCCACCGGCCTGCCCAAGGCGGCAATGCGCGGCGGCATCGTCGTCGCTCCGCCAAGTGCACTCAACGACCGCTGGACGCGACGGCTACCCGATCCGGTGACGGCGATGGCGTCCGGCTGGATGCGTGTGCGCCAGCGCGCACGGCAAAGAAATGTGGAGTTGCCGCTGGTGATTTCCGACCATGCCGACTGGACCGAGTTGACCGATACACTGTCCGAACTGCGCCCATCTGAAACGTGGATCACCCACGGCCGCACCGACGCGCTGCAACGCTGGTGCGAACTTCACCAGTTGAGGGCGCGCGCGCTCGACCTGATCGGCCGCGAGGAAGAGGACGAGGGGTAATGGAGCGTTTTGCCGAACTGCTCGATAACCTCGTCTACACCCGCTCGCGCGACCGGAAGATTGGCTTGATCGCCGATTATTTGCGCGAAACGCCAGACCCCGATCGCGGCTGGGCGCTGGCGGCGCTGGCGGGAACGCTAAGCATTGCCACCGTCAAGAACAACGCAATCCGCAGCATGGCAGACGAGCGTTTCGACCCCGCGCTGTTCCGGATGAGTCGCGATTATGTCGGCGATACTGCCGAGACCGTCGCGCTGATGTGGGACCAGCTGCCGCATATCGAAAGCAGCGGTCCGCCGAAGCTGGGTGAGGTCATCGAGCTTCTGAACAATGCCAGCCGCGCCCGCGCGCCGTCGCTGCTGGCAGAACTGATGGACCGGCTCGACGCCAATGGCCGGTTCGCTTTGCTCAAGCTTGCCTCGGGCGGCTTGCGAGTCGGCATATCGGCGCGGCTGGCGAAGACCGCCTTTGCGCAAGCCTTTGGCCAAAATGTCGATGATGTTGAAGAAGTCTGGCACGCGCTCCGTCCGCCTTATGCCGAGCTTTTCGCCTGGGGCGAGGGCAGGTCGGAACGCCCCGACCCGGCGGAGAGCGCTTTCTTCCGCCCGTTCATGTTGGCGCATCCGCTGGACGACGGAAGCGTCGACCTTGCCGATTTCGCCGCCGAGTGGAAATGGGACGGCATCCGCATCCAGATCGCCGCGACCGACCGCGAGGTCCGCCTGTTCAGCCGTGGTGGCGATGAGGTGACGGGGGCTTTCCCCGAAATTGCCGCGGCCTTTTCTGGCGTCGGCGTGCTCGACGGCGAATTGCTGGTGCGCGGTGAGGTGCAGGGCGGAGAGGCGGCGAGCTTCAATGCGCTGCAACAAAGACTGGGCCGCAAGACGGTAACGGCAGCGATGCAGGCCGAGTATCCCGTTTTTGTGCGGCTGTACGACATATTATTCGACCATGCCGAAGATTTGCGCGGCCTTCCATGGACCGCGCGCCGCGACCGGCTTGAGCTTTTCACCACAAGTCTCGATCCTGTGCGCTTCGATCTTTCGACTATCATTGACGCGCGCGATTTCGAACATCTGGGCGAAATCCGCGCCGGTTCGCGAGAAGCTGCCATTGAAGGCGTGATGCTCAAGCGCAAGGATTCTCCTTATGTTGCCGGTCGCCGTGTGGGCCTTTGGTACAAATGGAAGCGCGAGCCTTTGGTCGCCGATTGCGTGATGATGTACGCCCAGCGGGGCAGCGGTAAGCGTTCGTCCTATTATTCGGACTATACTTTCGGCTGCTGGGCCGATGACGGCACGCTTTTGCCAGTGGGCAAAGCCTATTCGGGCTTTAGCGACGAGGAACTGAAATGGCTCGACCGTTTCGTGCGCAACAATACCGTCGCCCGCTTCGGCCCGGTGCGCGAGGTTGAAAAGTCACTCGTCCTCGAAGTCGCCTTCGATGCCGTGCATGAAAGCAAACGCCACAAATCAGGCATTGCAATGCGCTTCCCGCGGATTTCAAGGTTGCGCCGCGACAAGCCTGCCGAGGAAGCGGATCGCGTCGAAACACTGCGTGAAAGGATCGGGTGATTTAGTTTCTCGCGGGAGCGCCGAAGATTTCACGCGAAGCTCGCGAAGAAGCGAAGGACGCGAAGGAACAGCGCCGACCAAAAGGGTCATTCAATAGCCGCAACTGCCGGTAAAACTGAGAGTCAGATATGGCGCTACGCGAAAGTTGCTCACAACCCCTTCGCGCCCTTTGCTCCTTCGCGAGCTTCGCGTGACATAAAATATCGGGTGCCTGCAGTCGAAAGCTGAGTTTTAGTCATTTGACAACAATGGCTTGCCAGGTTGTTGCAGATCACACTTTCCTACAAATCACCATATGGGTTAGATTGCACCTGTCAGCCGGATGCGGTCTGGAACGCATGTTGCTGATGAAAGGCGCGGCGGGGTAGTGAAGAGCTACTCAATCGCACACGGTCGGCGCGGCAGGGAGTGGTGGTTTCCGTAAAGGACCGAACACCCTCAAGCGTCAGGAACCGGATATGGCTAGCTGGATGCCCTCAAGGCTCCGGCGATGCCCCGTCCTTCATGGGCGGCGCTGCATGGAATTGGGAACCTTGTCCCGCAGCGAAGTGTCCGGTGCCTTATGAAGGCGGCCCGCAGACAGTGTCTGGCGGAACAAGCGGGCCTTAATCCACCAACTCCGTCAGCCGGTAGCCAGCTCCCGCTACGCTACCGCGCCGACCGTCTTTCCCCCGCGTCCAATAGGTGCGCGCAAATGCTGTAGGAAATTATCTTACGCCTGTTGGAAATTTACAGAAACGCCTTCACGTCGGCCATGAACCGGTCGAACTGGTCATGGTGCAGCCAGTGTCCCGCATTTTCATATTCGATGACCTTGGCCGTCGGAAAATGTCCGATGCGGCCGTCTTTTTCGGGGTTCGAGGCCCAGCTTTTCTCGCCATATAGCAACAGCATCGGGCAGGTGATTGCATGCCAGATCGCCTCCAGATCGTCGCGCGGCATATCGAAAATCGCCCAGATGTTGAGGTAATTGTCGAATTTCCAGCTCCACGTGCCGTCCTCATTGCGGCTGATGCCGTGGACCGTCAGATGCCGCGCCTGCTCGTCGGTCAGATAGGCGTTTTCCGACTTCATCCGTTCATAGGCGGCCTCGATATTGGGATAGCGCTTCGGCGTGCGACCCGCCGCATTACGCTTGTCCTCGATCCATTGGCGAAACCGCTTCTGGATACCCAGTGCATCGCGTTCGGCCTGCATCTTGGGCGACAGGCCCAACCCCTCGATATTCACCAACTTGCGCACATTTTCAGGGTACAGCCCGGCATAGCGTGTTGCGATGTTCCCACCCATCGAATGCGCAATGACGCTGACCGGGGCGAGATTTAGCTGATGCACCAATTGCGCGATGTCATAGACAAAGGCCGACATTTCATAATTGCCGTCGGGCGACCAGCTGCTGTCGCCATGTCCGCGCAGATCGGGTGCGATGACATGCCAATCGTGCCGCAGCTCTTCCGCCACCCAATCCCAACTCCGCGCATGATCGCGCCCGCCATGCACAAGCAGCAGCGGCGGCGCCTCGGGATTGCCCCAATCGACATAGTTGAGCCGCATGCGCTGTGAAATGAAGCTGTTGGTAACGGGGCCGGAAAGGGTCATGGCCCGCGATTAGCTTAGCCGGGATTAAAGGCCAAGTGCCTTGCGCAACTCCGCATTGATACGGCTCTGCCAACGCGGCCCCATCGCCCGGAATTTTTCCAGCACGATACTGTCGAGACGAAGGGTGACCTGCTTTTTCGGGTCGGCAGATTTCGGGCGGCCGGGTTTAGTAAGGGTCCCGCTTGCAGGCCGGATTAACTTATCGCCATGGTAAATGGCAGCCCTACGGAACATTTCTTCCGTCCATTCAGGGGCATCGTCTGGATCAATCCAAACTTCTTTTTCTTTTTTCGAGCTCATCAGCGTGTACATACCTCATAGAGATTATACGCCTGCCCTCATCTCTGGGCGTCCATACAATCGTAACAGCGCGACCTTCGATAAACCCGAAAGTCAAATATCGAATTTCGCCATAATCTTCTTTGTCGTCGATCACGTCAAAATGTTCACCGCCAAACACTTTTGGGGCGTCAGCAAAATCCAGCCCCCGTTCCAAAAGTGTCTTTTGCCGTTTTGTCTCGTCATAACTGATGTTCACGCGCAATTCCTCTAAGCTTCCGAGAGCACAAAGCTCCACCGGAGAAACAAGTTTATCGTGCTATTTCAGATGTCTAAAAAGAGATTACAGGTTTACGATTTACGAGTTTCACAGCTTACAGATTACGAGTTTCACAGCTTACAGATTACGAGTTTCACAGCTTACAGATTACGAGTTTCACAGCTTACAGATTACGAGTTTCACAGCTTACAAATTACGAGTTTCAAAGTCACAGCACATCTTAGTAGCAATATTTTATATAACTACAAAAATTAAAAGGTCAACCCTATTCCGCCGCCAGCAGTTCCTCGGCACCACCCAAATCAACCGACACCAACCGCGACACGCCCTGTTCGACCATCGTCACCCCGAACAAGCGGTGCATGCGGCTCATCGTCACCGCATTGTGCGTGACGATCAGATAGCGTGTGTCGGTCTCCCGGGTCATCGCGTCGAGCAGGTCGCAGAAACGTTCGATATTGGCATCGTCCAGCGGCGCATCGACCTCGTCGAGCACGCAGATCGGCGCGGGATTGGTAAGGAACAGCCCGAAGATCAAGGCCACCGAAGTCAGCGCCTGCTCACCGCCCGACAGCAAGGTCAGTGACTGCAGCTTCTTGCCGGGCGGCTGTGCGAAGATTTCGAGGCCGGCCTCCAGTGGATCGTCGCTGTCGATAAGCGCAAGATGCGCCTGGCCGCCATTGAACAATGTCGAAAAAAGACGGCGAAAATGCCCGTCGACCGCTTCGAATGCGGTCAGAAGGCGCGCCCGGCCTTCGCGGTTGAGACTGCCGATCGATCCGCGCAGGCGATTGATAGCCTGGGTCAGTTCTTCGCTCTCGGCGATGCCTGCGCTTTGTTGCTGCTCGAGTTCTGCCAGCTCGTCGGCGGCGATCAGGTTGACCGGACCGATCCGTTCTCGCTCATTCTGCAGCCGGTCGAGCCGCGCGGATTCGGTCGCTGCATCGTCCAGCACGCTTTCATCGAACTCCAGCTTTTCAGGCAGCACCGGTGGTGGGCATTCGAAGCGTTCGCCCGAAATCCGCCCCATTTCGACCCGGCGCTGGTCCTGATTTTCGGTGCGCGCTGCGGCTCCGGCACGCGCTTCGCGGGCAGAGGAAAGTGCTTCGGCCGCAGCGGCCAGTTCCGCCTCGAGCGATTTCAGCGCGGTCTCGCTGCCGGTTTCGGCCACCTGCAATTGTGCCAGCTTTTCGCCCAGCTCGTCCTTGTCCGACTGCAAAGCTGCAATCTCGTTCGCCAAGATCTCGGGCCGTCCCGCCATCGCCTCCTGCTCGGTGGCGATTTCGGCAGAGCGCTTTTTCATGTCGGAGATGCGCCGTTCGGCCTCTCCGGCGCGGTCCTGCCAGCTGCGGATTTCTGCCATCGCCACAGCCCGCCGTTCGCGCGTTTGCGCGATGCGTTGGTCGAGCGATGACAGGTCGGCCTGGCTCCTCACCAGCAACTGCCGGACGGCTTCGCTCTCGATTGTAAGCGTTTGCACCAGTTGGACATGATGCGACCCGTCGGGCAGGCCATCGCGTGCTGCCTCGGCGATTTCCAGATCGCCCGTTGCAGCGTCCAATTCGATCCTGGCGGAGGCGGTACGTTCGTCAAGAGCAGTCCGCGCGCTGAGCAAACGACCTAGCGCATCTTCGGCCTGATCTGCTACCCGCAGCGCTTGCCGCAAGTCATTCTCGCGACCCTGCTGTGCCGCCGTCTCGGTGCGAAAATACTCCTGCGCTGCTGCGATTTGGCCTGCAAGCTGCTCGATTGCCTCCGCCTGCTCTGCCAGCGCGGCCTCGGCTGGCGGTATCAGTCCGGCGAGCTCGCTAAGGCGGTTGGCGCGAATCAGCCGCTCCGCCGTTGTCGCGCCATCGTCGTCCGCCACAAAGCCGTCCCAGCGCCTAAGCCTCCCGTCGCGGGTGACCAGCCGTTCACCGGGCGACAGCGTTTCTCCCTGGTCGGTGTCGACGACCCGGATCAAGGCGAGCCGGGCATGAAGCTCGGCTGGAGCTTCGACATGATCGATTAGCCGCGCACCACCCGTTGGCGGGATGGCGGCCGCACTGCCCGCCCATCGCCGCCCTTGGCTGCCGCCGATACCCGCATTGGCATCGTCGCCGAGCGCGGCGGCCAGCGCGCGTTCATAGCCCGGTGCGACCTTGATGCGGTCAATCGCCTGATCGCCACTGCCGCTGGCGAGTGCACGTTTGAGTGCACCCTGTTCGGACTGAAGTGCGGCGAGTTCGGCCTTGGCGCTCGCAAAGTCGCTTTGCGCTCTCTCGCGCGCGTCGATCACCGCGGCACGTCGCACGTCCGCTGCGTCTATCGCGTCAGCTCCGGCTTGGATCCGATCGTGCAAATCCGCCACCGCCCGCAGCGCCGATGCCTTGGCATCTTGCAGGTCGTCCTCATTACCAAGAGAAGCGCGTTCCTGATCGAGCCTTGCCGCCTCGCGTTGTGCGCGCTCGACCCTCGCTCGTGCGTTTGTCAACGCCGCGTCTGCAACGCGCAGTTCGGCGTCGGCGCGCGCTTGCTCGGCCGCCGCTTTGGCAAGCGCGACCTCGCTTTCGCGCACCTGCCGTTCGGCATTTTCGCCACTGCGGACGAGTGCGGGGCGTTCATCCTCCTGTGCCTTCAGCTGCTCCGCCAGCGTGGCACTTTCGATCTGCAAACGCTGCAACGCATCGGCCGCATCATGCGTCAGCCGGTCCTCGCGCGCTCCATCGTCAGCCATCCGCGCGGCCTGCGCGGCGAGATCGGCTTGCCGCTGGATGATGCGGTCGCGCTCGCCGGTCAGATGGATCAGCTTGTTGGATAGTTCGCTTGCCGCATCCCTTGCCGCCATCGCGACCGAACGCGCCTCAGCCAGTTCGCGCACCGCGGTTTGTTGCCTGTCGGTAAGCTCACGCTGAACAATGGTGGCTTTATCGACCGCTTCTGAAGCTGCATTGGCTTCGGCACGCGCTGCATCCGCGGCTGCCTTTGCCTCCTGCCAGCGCACGTAAATCAGGCGTGCTTCGGCCTGCAGGATTTCCTTGCTCAGCTTGCGATAGCGTTCGGCCTGCTTTGCTTGCCGCCGCAACGCACCGGCCCGTGCATCCATGTCGGCAAGGATAGTAGCGAGCCGAGCCAAGTTGGTCTCGGCGGCGCGCAATTTCTGTTCGGCATCCTTGCGCCGCACGTGCAGCCCGGAAATCCCCGCAGCTTCCTCGAGCATTTGCCGCCGCTCGTTGGGCTTGGCCGAGATGATCGCGCCAATCCGCCCCTGACTGACCAGCGCGGGTGAGTGTGCGCCCGTCGCGGCATCGGCAAAAATCAGGGCGACGTCCTTCGCCCGGACATCTCGGCCATTGGAACGATAGGCAGACCCGGCACCGCGCTCGATGCGGCGCGTCACCTCCAGTTCGCTGTCTTCGTCATTGGCGGCTTCGGCGATGACGCGTTCAGCGGAAATGGTGACTTCGGCAAAATCGCGGGCAGGGCGGGATGCGGTTCCGGCAAATATGACATCCTCCATTCCCGCGCCACGCATCGATTTCGGGCTGCTCTCGCCCATCACCCAGCGGATCGCTTCGAGAAGGTTGGATTTGCCGCACCCATTGGGCCCGACAATACCGGTCAGGCCGGTCTCGATCTTCAGCTCGGCGGGCTCGACAAAGCTTTTGAAGCCGACCAGTTTCAGCTTCTTTATCCGCATGAGGGCATCTCCCCCATGCGCTCAGCGTTGTCGAGGCCCCCCCAAGCCATGTTTACCGGGCGCCAGCCTCGACCAGCTTGGTCTTCACCTGATTCCACGATGAAGCATCCAATTTTGCACCGTTCAGAAGGAAGCTGGGCGTGCCGGTAACATTGTCTTCCTTCTGCGCTTTCTCGGTCCCGGCAATCAGCGCGTCGATCGCGGCCTTGTCGGTCAGGCAGGCCCGGGCCTGATCCTCGCTGATCCCGCGCGATTTGACGAAATCGATAAGGCCCATGCGGGTCGCCAGCAGCACCGCCATTTCCTGCGGCGACATTTTCTGCATCGCTTGCTGGTCGGCTTCGGTCACGGTGCTGATCTTGCTCAGCCAGCTTTCCTGTTCAGCGTACATCTGGTCGGTCAGCGGGAAAAATGTTTCAGGACCGCTGCACTGTGCGAGCAGGAAGCCAGGAACATCCTGTATGCCATGGACGAGGAACGGGCGGAATTCCATCGAGACGACGCCGGTATTTACCAGCTCGTGCAAGCCTTCCGTCGACTGCACAGAGAATTGCGCACAGCCGGGGCAGGTGATTGCGCCGAATTCGACCAGTTGCAATTTGGCATCGGGATTGCCCATCTTGTATCCGCCTGCATCGGTCTTGCTGACGACTTCGGTCCATGCTTTTCCGGCTGGTGCGGCGACCTTGGCGATTGGTTCACCCTTCGGTGCGCCAGCGCTGTCGCCACTGCCGCAGGCAGCAAGGGCCAGCGCTGCGGTTGCTGCTATAAAGATCGATTTGATACGCATCTGCTATCCTTTTCGGGTTGGATCGGTTAGTTCAATTTTGCCTTTAGGTCGGCGAAGCTGTGGACATGATCCTGCAATACGCCGTCGATCATGAATGAAGGTGTTCCGGTGACACCCGCCGCACTTCCCGCGTCGGTCATGTCGATCACGGCCTTCAATGATGCCTGGTCGGCTATGCATGCTTTGCCCTGTGCTGGCGTGATACCGCGCTGTTGCATGATGGTGTCGAGACCGATTTCGGTATAGACGCCGGTCATGAACCCGGCATAGTCCTCAGCCTTCAGTTTCGCCTGCGTTGCCGCGCTGATATTCTTCGCCTTGCCCAGCCAGACCGACTGTGTCGCAAACAGATGCTTCTGGTTGCCGAAAAACCGTCCCTTGCCGCCGCAGCGTGCCAGCATGGCTGCGGTCAGGTCGATGGGGTTGAGCAGCAGGTTGCGGATTTCAAGGTTTGCCTTGCCGGTTGCGACATATTGCGCCTTGAAGGCCGGGGCATCGTTCAGTTCGAAATTGGCGCAATGGCCGCATGTATAGCTGAGATATTCGACGACCCGGGTCTTTGCGGCGGGGTTGCCGACGACATGCGCGCCTTTGTCGGTCACGGTAAAAGTCGACAGCCAGTTGCTTTTTGCAGGTGCCGCAGCCGAGCTGGCCGACAGCGTTGCCGCACCGACAAGTGCCCATGCGATATATTTTCCGAAATGCGACATTCTCGTGATTTTTTCCGTCATATTGCGCTTCAGCATCTGGAATCACTCGCCGTCTTTGGCAAGGCTTTTTGCGAGGCTTTCAAGCACGGCAAAAAGCTCCGGATCGCCAATTTCACGCAAGGAGTCCCCTAGCTCCATCGGCACCGGTTTCAGCACGGGCGGGGCAAGCGGTTGCCGGACCTGCGGTTTCACAACTGTGCCCTGACGGACCTTCACGCGTGCCACCGCGCCATAGCCGAAGAAACGGTTCACCCGTTCGACGATTTCGGGCAACACATGCTGGATCATCGTCGCATGTGCGCCCTCAACGGTCAGTTCCAATGTCCCGTCGGACTTCTTGCCCACCGGAAAGCGGATCGACTCGGGCGCGGAAACGGCGGCATAGCGGGCGCCGACAATCTCGTCCCAGCGGCTTACAACCGAGCTTTGTACAAAGCCGAAACGACGAAAGGCAGCGCGGCCGATTTCCGGCATCAGGTCGGATACGGCGCGCGCCTCTCCGCCGCGCGGGCGCTGATAGGGCTTGGGTGCCACTTTTTTGTCGCCCTTTGCTCCAGCAGGTGTCTTGCCTTTGTCCATGCGCTCATTCATGCCATTTCCGATGTCCGCCGTCCAACATGCCGAACAGAAAACTGGGGATATCGCGGCCTTGCTGCTCGCCCATTATGACGCCCATGCGCGTGACTTACCCTGGCGGAAAAGGCCGGGGGAGGGGGCGCCGGACCCCTATCAGGTGTGGCTGTCGGAAATCATGCTGCAACAGACGACCGTGGCGGCGGTCGGACCCTTTTTCCGGAAATTTACCGAGCGCTGGCCCGACTTTGCCGCATTGGCGGCGGCGGACGATGCCGATGTGATGGCCGCCTGGGCCGGACTGGGCTATTATGCCCGCGCCCGCAACCTCATCAAATGCGCGCGTGCAGTGGCGGCTGGGCATGGCGGGCAACTGCCAGCCACCGAGGCGGGATTGCTTACTCTACCCGGTATCGGTCCCTACACGGCCGCCGCTATTGCAGCGATCGCCTTCGATCAGCGTGCGGTCGTGGTCGATGCCAATGTCGAGCGCGTGGTATCCCGGCTGTTTGCGATTTCGACCCCGCTGCCTGCGGCCAAATCGATCATCCGCGAAGCAGCCAACGCAATTACTCCTGATCAAAGGGCGGGTGACTTCGCCCAGGCGATGATGGATTTGGGCGCAGGGATTTGCTCTGTGAAAGCACCGTCCTGCATGCTCTGCCCGCTCCGCGCCTATTGCGAGGCATTTCGCCAGGGCAATCCCGAAGCCTATCCGGTCAAGGCCGCCAAGAAAGTAAAGCCTATGAGGACGGGTACCGCATATTGGATGGAGCGAGAAGCCGAAGTCTATCTTGTCACGCGTCGGGACGAGGGGATGCTTGGCGGTATGCGGTCGCTTCCGGACGATGGCTGGAACTCGCGCGCTGACGGCGATGGTAAGGCCCCGCTCACCGCGTCTTGGCAATATCTGGACAAGACCGTTCAGCACGAATTCACCCATTTTGCGCTTTCGCTCCGCATTGCCGTTACGGCATTGGGAGCGGGCGCAAACCTGCCCGGTGACGGCATGTGGTGGCCGGTGAAATCGCTCGACAAGGCGGGGCTGCCGACCTTATTTACGAAAGTTGCAAAAGCGGTTCTGGCTTCAGGAGAGAGATGATGGAAATGCAGGCACTGGACAGCGCGATGCTCGCGCGACGCGGATTTTTGACCTGGAGCGGCAGACTGGCAGCCGCAGGTGCGGCCACGGCTTTCGTCCCTGACCAGATCTGGGCGCGATCTGCGGCTGAAAAATTTCCGACGATCATGGCGCAGTTCGACAGTTATGTAAGTTCGGGTAAGCTCCCCGGTCTGCTGGCAGCTATCGGCAATGGCGGCGCTTCGCCGGATGTCATCGCCGTCGGGACCATTGCGCAGGGCGACAAGACGCCGGTCGATATGGATTCGCTCTGGCGCGTTTATTCTATGACCAAGCCCATCACCGGCATCGCAGCGATGATATTGGTGGGCGAGGGCAAGATGAAGCTCGACCAGCCTATTGCCGATTTCATTCCCGAATTCGCCAAGATGACCGTGCTGACCGATCCCGACAACAGCTTGAACGCGGTCCCTGCCAAGAACCAGATCACCGTGCGCCACCTGCTGACGCATACGGCCGGGCTGGGCTATGGCATCATCACCAAAGGGCCGCTGCTGAAGCTATACAATGAACAAGGCATCAATCCTGCGGTGTTCAGCCGATTCCCGATACCGGGCCAGCCAGTGCCCGCGCCGACGCCGGATCTGAAGACCTTTGCGGAACGCGTGGCCGCGCTTCCGTTGATTGCGGAGCCCGGCACGAAATGGAGTTATTCGATTTCGCTCGATGTGCTGGGTCGCGTGATCGAAGTCGCGAGCGGAATGGATTTCGAGGCGTTCCTAAAAACCCGCCTGTTCGACCCGCTGAAAATGACCAGCAGCTACTTCCAGGTTCCTGCGTCCGAGACCAAGCGTTTCGTGACCAATTATGCGCCGATGAACGGCATATTGTTCCCGGTCGATCCGGCGCCTACGAGCATCTATCTCGACAAACCTGCCTTTGCCTTTGGCGGTGCCGGACTGGTTTGTTCGGCGCGCGATTATGACCGCTTCCTCCACATGCTTCAGAATGGAGGCGAGCTGGACGGGACGCGCATAATGGCTCCCGCGACCGCGGCGTTGGCAACATCCAATCTGCTTCCGGCTGGCGTGAAGACCGAAGGCACCTTCATCGCAGGCGCTGGCAACGGCGCGGGCGGGCGCGTTGGCCTTGGGGCGTTCGAGGGCACATTCGGCTGGGGCGGCGCGGCGGGCACGGTTGCCTTTGTCGATACCAAACGCAAGCTGCGCGCGGTCTGCATGGCGCAATATGTGCCGAGCGACGTCTATCCCTTCCATCAGGACTTTGCAAAATGGGTGATGAAGGACGTGGGCATTTCCGCCTGACGCGATGATGGCTCCGGGTTTCACAGGGTCGCCGCTCGACCGGGCCGACCGCGTTCGCAATGACCTTGAGGCCTATGGTGCGTTGCTGGCCGACTGGCGTGCACGGATATTGGGGCTCGACGGCCTTGATCCCCGCATGAGCGCGGAGGGCGGCCTGCACTGGCACTCCATTGCGGAATTGCAGGGTTCCGAAGAGCTCATCCTGCTAGGCCTGTCCGATGGCAAGCCACATTTTGTCGCCTTGGTTGAGGCAGAGGGCGCAATGTTCCGCTCACCGGCCCTTTGGCGCGCGCTGTCGATGTTGCCAGCGGAGGACGCGGCGATCTATGGCACCGCGCGCAGTCTTATCGACTGGCACAATGCCCATCGCTTCTGTGGCAAATGCGGATCGGCGACCGAGATGTTCCGCGCGGGCTGGGGCCGGAAATGCGGCAATTGCGGCAAGGAACATTTCCCGCGCACCGATCCCGTGGTCATCATGCTTGCCGAGTATGAAGGCAAAGCGCTGGTCGGTCGCCAGTCGCGCTTTCCGCCCGGCAATTATTCGGCGCTGGCGGGCTTCCTCGAACCCGGCGAGAGTATCGAGGAAGCCGTCCGCCGCGAAATACAAGAGGAGGCAGGCGTGGCTTGCGGTGCAGTGCGCTATGTCACCAGCCAGCCTTGGCCCTTTGGTGGTTCGCAACTGATGATCGCCTGCGTGGCCGAAGCGCTCGGCGACGAAATCACGCTCGACACCACCGAAATCGAAGACGCAATGTGGGTTACAAAGGACGAGGCGCGCGGGGCACTGGCGGGTGCGGACAATCGGCGCTTCAATGCGCCGCCGCCCTTTGCTATCGCGCACAGCCTGCTGCAACATTGGGTGACCGCGCCATGACCGAAACCGTACCGCTCCGCATCGACATCGTCTCGGACGTCGTCTGCCCCTGGTGTATCATTGGCTACAAGCAGGTCGAAAAAGCGTTGACGATGCTCGACCAGCCGGTTGATGCGGCCATCTGGTGGCATCCGTTCGAGCTCAACCCCGGCATGCCGCCCGAAGGACAGGATGTTGCCGAGCATCTGGCCCAAAAATATGGCGCGACGCCGGATCAGAGCAAAGCGAACCGCGACAGGATTGGTGAGCTTGGCGCCGCGCTGGGCTTTGAATTCGGACGCCACGATAATCGGCGCATTTACAACACTTTCAAGGCGCACAAGCTGCTCCGCCGCGTGGCGGAGGAGCAAGGCTGGAGAGAGCAGACGGCCCTGAAGCTTGCGCTGTTCGCTGCCTATTTTCAGGACAACCGTGACGTGAGCAATGACGAGGTGCTGCTCGACGTTGCCGAATCAACCGGGCTGGAGCGGGAGGCCGTTGCCGATTGGCTGGCCGATGAAGCCCTGTCCGACGAAGTACGCGTGGAACTAGCCCACTGGCGCGACAATAACATTACCGGTGTGCCCGCGATCATCATCGACCAGCGCTTCATGATACCGGGTGCGCAGGACGCACAGACCTTCGCCGACTGGATCGGCAAGATACTCGTTAAGCGGGCCGAAGCCGTCGCGGAAGCGCAGGCCGCGGTTTAGACCATGCCGCGCTTGCTGATGTACCACATCGACGATGCCCAGTAGATGCCGGCAATCGTGACGACAACCGCAAGCGGATCGAACTTTACCGGAAGGCCGCACAAAGTCGCCGCGACCCATATGAAGAGCACCACTTCGGAAATTACGAAGGCGGTTGCACAGCTTTCGCGCGTCACGCCACGATACAGTTCGTCATACTGCTTCCACAAATAAGCCGATATTGCGGTCTGGGCGAACATTGCGATAGCCACACCCCAAAAAAGAAGCATCTTCTGACTATCGGTCGCGAGGCTGGCGAGCGCCAACATGACCAGCGCCGCTGCATAAATCAGCAAACATGCGGATGACCAGCGCAGCATCGGCTTCACTTGCGAATATTCTGCCGGGCTGGTGCCTTCATGCCGATGGTTTGTCATGAAAATTGTCCGACTGGCCGACATGGCGAGCACGATCAGTGCTATCAGGATATAAATGGTTGCGAAGGTGAAGGCGATAATTTCGGCACCTGAAAGCATGTCAAAGAGTGTGCGCAAATTAACAAAACGGTCCAATCCCATCATGAAAAGGAAACCGAACAATCCACCGCCGACCAGTTGGATCACGACTTTTTTGGTGGTCCGGCCTTCCCCGATTTCAGCCTGCTCTTGTTTGCCCGCCATCATTGACCTTCTCCTTGAACCGGCGTCCAGTGGTCGATGAAGATCGCATCCACCGGAACGCCGAACAGTTTCGACATGCGCATGGCGAGCGGAAGGCTGGGATCATATTTGTCGGTTTCAACGGCATTGATCGTTTGGCGCGATACTCCGAGCCGGAGGGCGAGTTCGCCCTGACTCAGATGATGCGCCAACCGAAATTCTTTGAGCCTGTTTTCCAAACACAAACCTAACATGATTCTCACCACTACGTCGTGTAAAGAACTCTTTACAAGCATGTGCGGCTATTGTCGAGAGTCTTTTACATCCGACTGAAAATCAGACCAGCCCCATTTTCATCAGGTCGCCGAGCATCCTGGTCGGCATTTCATCTCGACCATCGGCATCGACCTGATCCATATCGGGCGGCGCGTCCGCGGCTTCGAGATAGCGCCAGCCCTGGTGCGCACGTTTGGGTTTGGAGCGGACGGGTATCAACCGCGGTTCGAGCCTGATCCAGTAACGGCCCGCACCATTTTCCATAAAACCCAGAATCGGGCTGCGGCCGATGATGGTGTGGGCGTGAATCCAGTATAAAGATCCGCCTTCCATTTCGGTAACACGTTTCGGCAGATAGCGCGTGGTCAGACGCACCTCTCCGGCTTCGGCATATGCCGTGAGGCGTTCGCGCAAATGCTTCGGGCTTTCTGCGCCAAAGGCGATTTTGGTCATATTGAGCGGCATGTCGCCCATTTGGGAGACCCAGCGCTAGCCTGCAAGGCCACTGGCTACCGCGAGCCCAAGGAAAATAAGAAAGCCCATCGAATCGGTAATCATCGTCACAAAAATCGAACTGGAAACGGCGGGGTCCTGATCCAACCTGTCGAGCAACACCGGGATTGCCACGCCGGACAGGCCGGCAAGCGTGATGTTGCACAATATCGCCGCACCTATCACCGCAGCGAGCGTCCAGTTGCTGAAGATTATCCCGGCACCCAATCCGGCGATCACGGCAATGGTTCCGCCAATCAGCAGGGCGACGCGGATTTCGCGCCAGATCGAACGCACCGTATTCGACTGCGTCAGCTGGTTCGTCGCCAGCGCCCTGACGGTCACCGCCAGCGTCTGTGTCCCGGCATTTCCTCCGATCGAGGCAACAATCGGCATCAGCACCGCCAGGGCGACCATTGTTTCGATCGCCGCCCCGAATTGCGCGATGATGAAACTCGCCACCATCGCCGTGCCCAGATTGGCAATCAGCCAGCGGACGCGGGATTTGTAGCTGTCGGCAATCGGCTCGTTGATATCGCCTTCGCCCGCACCCGACAGTTGCAGGAAATCCTCATCCGCCTCTTCCTGGATGATGTGGACAATGTCGTCGGCGGTGATGACACCTACAAGACGCCCGGCGTCATCGATGACAGCCGCTGATATAAGCGCATATTTCTGGAAACGGAGCGCAACCTCTTCCTGGTCCATATCGACTGGGATAAGCGTCTGCTCGCGCTTCATGATATCGCTGACCGGCACCTTACGCTGGCTGCGCATGATCCAGCTCAGCTTGCATGTCCCGACGGGCTTGTGCTGCGGATCGACCACGAAGACTTCCCAGAATTCGGTGGTTAGGTCGTGATTGTCACGTAAATAATCGATCAGCTGGCCGACGGTCATATGCTCGGGCACGGCAACCAGTTCGCGCTGCATTATGCGGCCGGCGGACTCTTCGGGATAGGACAGCGCATCCTCGATGACCGCGCGGTCCTCTGGATCGAGTTCGGCAAGGACCGCCTGCTGGTCCTCCTCCTCCATATCCTCGATAATCGCGACCGCGTCGTCGGTATCGAGCTGTCCCGCAAGGTCGGCGACCTGCGCCGCCGGAAGCGCATCAATGATGTCTTCGCGAACCCAGTCGTTGATTTCGGCGAGCACCTCGGCGCTCATGAACTCGCCCATGGCGACGGCAAGGGGACCGCGCCGGTCGGATGGGGTCTGCTCGAGCAGATCGGCAATGTCTGCTTCGTGCAGCGGTTCCACGAGGCGTTGGACTTCGTCCATGTCGCCGTCTTCGACAGCGTCCAGAACCCGCGCGACAAAGTCGCGGGTCAGGATATTGTCTTCATCGAGCGTTTCGACAATTTCGGTGTCGATGGCGACGGGATCGGCGTTTTCGCTGGTCATGTGCGGCCTCCCGTTCGGCAGATATGGTCTGGACGCGCTCCTCCTATCGCGGGCGCTTCAAAAAGCAATGATTTTGGCTTGGCCGGAGCGATTGCATCCCCTAGGGCGGCGGGCAATCCGCATTCTGATGAAGGAAAATACAATGTCTGACGAAACCCTGACCCTCAGCCTCGACAGCGGCGATGTTGTTATCAAGCTCCGCCCCGATCTTGCGCCCAACCATGTTGCGCGCATCAAGGAACTGGCGGGCGAGGGTTTCTACGACGGCGTGAAATTCCACCGCGTCATTCCCGGCTTCATGGCGCAGGGCGGATGCCCCAACGGCACCGGCATGGGCGGCTCGTCCAAGCCCAATCTCGCACAGGAATTCAACGCCGAGCCGCATGTGCGCGGTGTTTGCTCAATGGCGCGGACCAATGATCCGAACACGGCCAACAGCCAGTTCTTTATCTGTTTCGACGACGCGACCTTTCTCGACCGTCAATACACGGTCTGGGGGCAGGTAATCAGCGGCATGGAACATGTCGATGCGCTGCCCAAGGGCGAGCCCCCCGCAAACCCAGGCGTCATCCGGAAAGCTACTGTCGGCTGAGCCGTCCATAACCCGCCCGTCGTCCCCGCGGAGGCGGGGACCTCGGAAGGTTTACACCTGAGGTAATTGGGCCTCTGCTGCCTGAGGCCCCCGCCTTCGCGGGGGCGACGGGGGAGGTCGCGAGGTTACTGGTCTTCTTCTTCCGGCTCGCCCTGCGGCGGCTCGGGCGGGCGCATCGCCGCCATTGCTGTCTTCAGCTCTTCCACCGAAATCTTGCCATCCTTGTCGCCATCGACATGGTCGAAATGCTGCGCCATCGGGCCTTTCGCCTCGTCCTTGGCGATAAAGCCATCCTTGTTGGCATCCATGAACGCGAAAATCTGCTCCGGGCTGGGCATGCCCGCGCCGGGGGGAGGTGCATTCTGTGCCAATGCCGGCGAAGCGAGCAATATCGCCCCGATAAGTGCAGATGATTTCAGCATATTCGGTCCTTTGTTAATTGGGGTGTCGCTGATTGGTCACTTCAAACTGAATGTGCCCTTTACGACCGTGAAGCATTGACCCGAGAGCCATGCCCGGTCGCCATCCAGCCGACAGCCAAGATATCCGCCGCGCGCGGATGCCTGATAAGCGGTAAAGCTGTCTCGGCCCAGTTCAGCCGCCCAATAGGGCGTGAGCACGGCATGCGCACTGCCCGTGACGCTGTCTTCATCGACACCGGCACCGGGTACGAAAACCCGGCTGACGATGTCTGTATCCTTGCCCGGCGCCGTCGCCGTAAAGCTGTCGTCTCCGAATGCAGTCAGCGCCTTCATGTCGGGCTTCAGCGCCAGCACCTCTTCGGCAGTGGCATAACGGAACAGGTTGTAGTGATCTGGGTTGCGTCGCATATAGAGCGGATTGCCGCCCATCGCTGCCATCATGCCGGGAATATTCGCAGGCTCGGTCGGAATGGCGGGCAGGGCAACGGCATAGCGATCGCCTTCCCGCCGTACCTCCAATATTCCTGCCTTGCGGGTTCGAAAGGTGACGCGGTTCATATCCGGATTTTGGCCGAGGATGATATGGCCGCTTGCCAATGTCGCATGACCGCACAGCCGGATTTCCACCGCAGGCGTGAACCAGCGTAGCTCATAATCGGCCTCGCCGCTGGTGTCCGGAATGTAGAAAGCGGTTTCGGCAAAATTATTTTCTTCACCAATAGCCTGCAACACCGTGTCATCCAGCCACATATCGAGCGGCATGACGGCCGCCTGATTGCCCGTAAATGGACGGTTTGCGAAGGCATCGACGTGGAAATAGGGTAGGTCAGTCATGGAGGTGGTGCTCGTGCATATCGATATGTTGGGTGGAGGATGAAGGGATATAGCCCTTTTCATCCTTATGCCCCTCGGGGTCCGGGTGGATGAGGACTTCGACGCCGGGGAATTCGCGCATTAGTTCGGCTTCTATCTCGTCCATGATCCTGTGCGCCTCCAGCACCGTCATGCCGGGATCGACCCAGACGTGGAACTGGCAAAAATCATGCACGCCGCTCGAGCGCGTGCGCATGTCATGGATGCCCTTCAATTGCGGATGTCGCATGGCAACGGCAAGAAATTTTTGGCGCTTCTCCTCAGGCCACTCGCGGTCGAGCAGCTGGTCGAGCGCCATGCGTGCTGATTTCGACGCGCCCCACAGCAGCCATAAAGCGATGCCGATACCGAATATCGGATCGGCTCCTCTGACCCTCAACATCGTATCGAGTACGATTGCGACAATGACTGCGATGTTGAGCAGAAGGTCGCTCTGATAATGAACATGGTCGGCGTGAATCGCGACCGACCCGGTCTTCTTTACCACATGCCGCTGATAGGCGAGCAGCGCCAGTGTGGCGACGATGGCGATCACTGAAACGCCGATGCCATATTCGGGATGCGCCGTGGTTTCGCCGCTGCCCAGCCGTACAATCGCGCGCCAGCCGATGAGGATGGCCGAGACGGTTATGAGCACGACCTGCATCAATGCCGACAGCGCTTCTGCCTTGCCGTGGCCGAAACGGTGGTCGTCATCGGCCGGCATCGCGGCATAGCGCACACTGAACAGGGTCAGCAGCGACGCCAGTACGTCGAAACCTGTGTCGGCCAGCGACCCCAGAAGCGCGACCGAACCGGTCTCCGCCGCCGCATAGATTTTTAGGGCAAGCAGGAAGAGCGCCATGCTGACGCTGGCAAGCGCCGCCTTGGCGGTAAGGTTGCCATGCGCTTCGTGATGGTGGTTATGGGCCAGACTCATGAACAATGCCTCACGGATACAGCATCCCGCTCGTCCATGCGTCGCCATCGCGCTCGTACAGCCAACGCTCGTGCAGCCGGAATTCCCGGTCCTGCCAGAATTCGATGCGGTCGGGCGTCACCATCCAACCCGACCAATGCGGTGGACGTGAGACATCCTGACCGGCAAATCTTGCCTCGACCTCGGCAAAGCGCGCCTCGAATGTTGCACGGTCGTTGAGAGGGCGCGACTGGTCCGATGCCCATGCCCCCAGTTGCGAATTGCGCGACCGCGTGGCGAAATAGGCATCGGCGGTAGCGTCGTCGACCGGGTCGGCCTCGCCCTCAATGCGGATCTGACGGCGCAGAGATTTCCAGTGAAATAGCAGGGCGACATTCGCGTTGTCGGACAGCTGCATTGCTTTGCGGCTTTCGAAATTTGTGTAGAATATGAAGCCGCCATGCGAGCCCAGCTCCCGGCCGTGTCCCTTCAGCAACACCATGCGCACCGATGGCTGACCATCGCCGCTCGTGGTCGCAAGCGCCATGGCGTTTGAGTCATTGATTTCGCTGGCGCGTGCTTCGGCAAACCATGCATCGAAAAGCGCAAAGGGATCGGGTCTTTCCATATCGCGGCGATAGGCTAGACTGCGGAGGGATAAAAGAGGGTAGGGGATAAATATGCCGTGGGAAGCGATTTTCGGCTACGCCAATTTATGGGCAATGCTCTGTTGGGTCATTTTGGCCTTTGCTCCGCGACGCGAGCAGGTCATCCCCTATGTTTTCTATGCCGGATGCGGGTTGCTGGCGCTGACCTATGCAGGGCTCATCGTGCCATTGATGGCAGGGCTGATCGCTGACGGCGGTCCCGCCGGTAGTTCCAGTCCAGATTTCACGACCTTGGCCGGCGTGATGGCGCTTTTCGATGCGCCCGGCGGTGCGACAATCGGCTGGATTCATTATCTTGCCTTCGACCTGTTTGTTGGCATTTGGGCGGCGCGCAATGCCGACCGGCGCGAGATCAACCGGATCATTCAGGTGCCGGTGCTGTTCTTCATCCTGATGGTCGGCCCGCTGGGACTGGTCCTGTATCTGATTTTGCGCCACTTTATCGGGACAAAGCCCGAAAATTCCACGGCTCCGAGTTGACTTGCCGCCGCACAATTCCGATTTAAAGTGGTAGATTAGTAATACAGGGACAAGAATGGCTGATCCTTATTCCATTTTGGGCGTTTCGAAGGGGGCTGACGACAAGGCAATCAAGAGTGCCTATCGCAAGCTCGCCAAGGAACTGCATCCGGACAAGAACAAGGATAATCCGAAGGCGTCGGAGCGGTTCAGCGACGTCACGCGCGCCTATGATCTTTTGTCCGATCCACAAAAGCGCGGCCAATATGATCGTGGCGAGATTGACGAAAACGGACAGCCACGCTTTGCTGGCAATCCCTTCGGTGGCGGTGGCGGCTTTCAGGGCGGTCCTGGCGGCGCAAGCTTCGATTTCGGTAGCGGCGGCATCGACCTTGGCGATATTTTCGACGGGCTGTTCGGCGGTGGCGGTGCGGCGCGACCCGGCGCAGGGCCGCGGCCGCAACAGGCACCGCCGCCAAAGGGCGCGAACATCGCCTACGAGCATCTGGTTTCTTTCACCGATGCCGCAACGCTGACGCCGCAGCGGATAACGCTGCGCGATGGCAAGACAGTGGAGTTCAAGCTTCCGCCCGGTGTTGTGGCGGGCCAACAAATCCGCATACCCGGCAAGGGCCAGCCTGGACCGGGTGGCAATGGCGACGCGATGGTGACGCTGAAGATTGGCAAGCACCCGCACTTGACCCGCGATGGCGACAATATCCGCATCGACCTGCCAATATCGCTCAAAGAGGCGGTTCTAGGCGGTAAAGTCAAAGTTCCCACGGTCGACGGGCCTGTGATGCTTACGGTGCCCCCGAAAACCGATTCAGGCGCGACCCTGCGTATCAAGGGGCGGGGATTTACCCGCAAAAATGGGGAACGCGGCGACCAATATGTGAGTTTGATGATTCACCTGCCCAAGGATCAGGAGGAACTCAGGAAGTTGGCGGACGTGCTTGGCAATGACGAAATGGTCCGCGCAGGGCTGGGTGTCTGAACATTCCCCCCTGTCGCCGGAGGCACGCGCACATCTGCTCGCGACGGTGCATGCCGACGAAAGCGAGGCCAGATGGTTTGCAAAACTCGGCGCGACCGGACAGATGGTCGAGGTCGCCAAGCGCGTCGGCGTCGGTGTCTATAATGACGGTTTCATCCATGCCGGAAATTTTGCCTATCTCTCGCTGGTCTCGCTCTTCGCCTTTTGCGTTGTAGCAGCTGCCATCGCCGGCTTTTTCGGCCAGACCGCATCCGGTCTTGCGCTCATCGAGGCTTTTTTCGCGACAGTCCCGCCCGGGGTTGCCAACGCCCTGCAGGAACCCGTGCGTGCGGCGATGACCGCGCGCTCCGGTCCCGTCCTGTGGCTGGGTGCGGTTGTCGGCCTGTGGACGGCAGCAAGTCTGATCGAAACCTTTCGCGATGTATTGCATCGCTCCTACGGCGCGGCGCCAAGCAGGGCATTCTGGCATTATCGGCTGGGTTCGCTGGGTGCGATTGTCTGTGCGGTTATGCTGGCGATGATCGCATTTTCGGCACAGGTTCTGGTCACTGCAACCGAGGAACTGGTGTATCGCTTCCTGCCAGCGGCACAGACAATAGCAGGCTATTTTGCATGGGGACGCATCATACCCTTTGTGGCGCTTTTCATTGCCATTTACATCATATTTGCCGGGCTGACCCCGACCAAATATCGCGGCAGGATGTTTCCGAAATGGCCCGGCGCAGCGTTTGTCAGTATCTGGTGGCTCGGCATCACCGCGCTTCTCCCTTGGTTTCTCTCGCGTTTCAGCAATTACGACCTGGCCTATGGCAGCCTTGCCGGCGTCATGGTTGCGCTGATATTTTTCTATCTGGTGGGCCTCGGGCTGGTGACTGGCGCGCAACTCAACGCAGCGCTGGCCAACGCCCATGAAAATGGCTTAAGGGAACGCGAACCCGAACTATTCGATAAATGAGGACATTATGAGCGGATTGATGGCTGGCAAACGCGGGCTGATAATGGGGCTTGCCAATGACAAGTCGCTGGCCTGGGGCATTGCACAGCGACTCAAGTCCGAAGGCGCGGAGCTGGCATTCAGCTATCAGGGCGAAGTGATGGAAAAGCGCGTTCGCCCGCTCGCCGAGCAATTAGGCTGCGATTTTCTGATCGACTGCGACGTATCCGACATGGCCAATCTCGACCGTGCGTTCGCGACGCTGGCGGCGAAATGGCCGACCATCGATTTTGTCGTTCATGCCATCGGCTTCACCAACAAAGAGGCGCTGCGCGGCAAATATTTCGACGTGACGCTGGACGATTTCCTGCTGACGATGAACATCAGCGTTTACAGCTTCACCGCTGTCGCAAAGCGTGCCGCGGCGATGATGAAACCGCTCGATCCGGAAACTGGTGAGGGCGGGGGATCGATGCTGACGCTGTCCTATTATGGCGCGGAGAAGGTCGTGCCGCATTATAATGTGATGGGCGTGGCCAAGGCGGCACTCGAAGCCAGCGTCAAATATCTGGCCAATGATGTCGGCCCCGACGGCATCCGCGTGAATGCGATTTCTGCGGGCCCCATCAAGACATTGGCGGCGTCGGGGATTGGCGACTTCCGCTACATCCTCAAATGGAACGAGTATAATTCCCCGCTTCGCCGCAATGTGACCATCGACGATGTCGGCGCCTCAGCGCTTTATTTCCTGTCCGACTTGTCAGCGGGCGTTACCGGAGAAACGCACCATGTCGACGCTGGCTATCATACCGTCGGCATGAAGCAGGAGGATGCTCCTGATATTGCGCTGTCATGATTTTCGACGGGCATAGCAACGAACTGGTTTTCCTGCTCGTCGGTTGTGCCTTGCTTGTTGGACTACACGGTTACTGGCATGCCAAACATTATTGGGAGGGCTTGCCGCCGATCCTCGATGCCTTCGTTTCGATGGCAGGATTTGCTGCAGTTATCGGGGCGTTTGTGTGGGCCGGCCGGATCGGCAACCAGTTTGGGCACCCCCATGCAGCACGGGTATTGGCCATAGCGGTGACGCTTATCATTTTTCGTGCAATCCGGACGTGGATAGGCAAAGAGCAAGCCCGATATCGTTCGGTTAGAGCGCGGGAATCAAAGGGCAACGATGAGTTACAATAGCTTCGGCCGCGTTTTTCGTTTTACCACCTGGGGCGAGAGCCACGGGCCTGCATTGGGTGCGGTGGTGGATGGTTGCCCCCCCGGTATTGCGCTTAGCGAGGCGGATATCCAGCCGTTCATGGACAAGCGCCGCCCCGGGACGTCGCGCTTTACGACGCAGCGGCAGGAACCCGATGCGGTGAAAATCCTGTCCGGCGTGTTCGAAGGACGCACCACGGGAACGCCGATTTCGCTGGTGATCGAAAATGTCGACCAGCGCTCGAAGGATTATTCGGAGGTCGCCAAGGCCTATCGCCCCGGCCATGCCGATTACAGCTACGACGCCAAATATGGCTTTCGTGACTATCGCGGTGGCGGGCGCAGCTCGGCGCGCGAAACTGCGGCGCGGGTTGCAGCTGGCGCCGTCGCCCGCGCGGTCATTCCCGATGTCGAGATATTGGCCTATGTCGTCGAAATCGGCGGTGACGCCATTGATCGCGACAATTTCGAGGCCGCGCAAATAGCGAAGAATCCGTTTTTCTGCCCGGATGAAGCAGCGGCGGGGCGCTGGGAAAAGCTGGTCGATGCGGCGCGCAAGGCGGGGTCATCGCTGGGCGCAGTGGTCGAATGCGTTGCAACCGGCGTCCCTGCCGGCTGGGGTGCGCCGCTTTATGCCAAGCTGGATAGTGAACTGGCCTCCGCCATGATGAGCATCAACGCGGTCAAGGGCGTTGAAATCGGTGCGGGCTTTGGCGCGGCGCGGTTGCGCGGGGAAGAAAATGCCGACCGGATGCGGCCATCGGTCGAGGGGTCTAATCATCCAGCTTTCCTGGCAAACAATGCGGGCGGGGTATCGGGCGGCATCTCGACCGGACAGCCGGTGGTGGTGCGTGTTGCCTTCAAGCCTACCTCTTCGATTTTGACGCCAGTCGAGACCGTCACCCGCGATGGCGAAGCGACCGATATCGTGACCAAGGGCCGCCACGATCCGTGCGTCGGTATCAGGGGTGCACCGGTAGTCGAGGCGATGATGGCGCTGGTGCTCGCCGATCAGAAACTGCTGCACCGCGCGCAATGCGGTTAGGATCCTGCCATGCCGAAAATCGATATTGAAGCCATCCCCCAATCGAACGCAACCGGTTATCCCGCGCCATTCAATGAGGAAGTACAGGGCCGCTGGTGGCGCAGGCTGGCGCCTGCGGGCCGCCTTACCCAAATGGGCGCGAGCCATGTTGTGTTGAAACCCGGTGCATGGTCGTCGCAGCGGCACTGGCATGAGGGCGAGGATGAACTGGTCATCATGCTCTCCGGCGAGGCGGTACTGATTGAAGATGACGGCGAAACAATCATGCGCGCCGGTGATGTGGCGGCCTGGCCCGCCGGGGTTCAGAATGGACACCATCTGGTGAACCGCACCGACGAGGACTGCGTCTTCATCGCCATAGGTACGGGTGAACGAAGCAAGGGCGGTGGCTATTCTGATATCGACATGACGTTCAGTGACGAAGGCTATTTCCACAAGGACGGTACGCCCTATCCGGCGACGCGGCTGATCTAAGTTACCGCGTCTTCGATCCGCTTGATGGTCCAGGGCTCCTCAGCGGCGGCGGCGTACCATTCTTCCATCCACGGATGCGCCATCATCGCCTCGACATAGGCCTCGGCAAAGCCGGGCAGGGTGAATCCATAAGTCACGAAACGCGTAACTACTGGCGCAAGCATGATGTCGGCGGCGCTGAAGGTGCCGAACAGGTAAGGCCCCTCTCGCCCGAAGCGAGACCGTGCTTCCGCCCAGGTTTGCAAGATGCGGATCGCGTCGGACCGGGTTTCTTCGGACACCGTGACATCGGTAAAGGTCTTGCGAATGTTCATCGGACATTCGCGGCGAAGGGACGTATAGCTGCAATGCATTTCGGCGGCCATCGACCGCGCCATACCGCGCGCGACCTCGTCTTTGGGCCAATAGCGGTCGCGGCCGACCTTGTCGGCCAGATATTCGATGATCGCCAGGCTGTCCCAGATGACGGCGTCGCCATCCCACAGGATCGGAACCTTGCCCGATGACGGCGCGAGATCTTCCTCGCGCTTACGCTCGTCCCATGTCTCGTCGAACAGCGGAACGGTCATTTCCTCGAAATGCAGACCCGATTGTTTGGCCGCGAGCCATCCGCGCATCGACCAGCTCGAATAGGCTTTGTTTCCGATGATGAGCTTCAGGGTCATATTGCAATTGCTTCTAGCACCGCGGCGCGCAAATCTTCAATCCCGCCCTTTTTCTCGGCAGACGTGACCGAAAGCTCAGGAAAGGCCGCAACATGCTTGCGCAGCTTCGTGGCGGTATCTGCCTGCACCGCAGCGAGCTCGCTAGCCTTGATCTTATCGGTCTTGGTGAGGACGATGCGATAGCTGACTGCGGCGCCATCGAGCATCTCCATGATTTCGCGATCGACATCCTTGATGCCATGGCGGCTATCGATGAGCAGGAATGTCCGTTTCAGCGATGTTCGTCCACGCAGATAGTCGTTGACCAGAAAGCGCCATTTCTTGACCGTCGCGACCGGCGCTTTGGCATAGCCATAGCCCGGCATGTCGACGATGCGGAACAATGGCGGGTCGCCAACATCGAAGAAATTCAGTTCCTGCGTACGTCCCGGCGTATTCGATGCACGCGCCAGGTCCTTGCGGTTGACCAGCGCGTTGATCAGGCTCGATTTGCCGACGTTAGACCGACCCGCGAACGCGATTTCGGGGACCGTCGGTTCGGGCAGGAATTCGAGCTTGGGGGCCGACTTCAGAAAGCTGACCGGGCCGGAGAAGATTTTGTTTTGGTCCATGGCCCTCGTTCGTCATCCCCGCGAAAGCGGGGATCTCAGTAGGTTTACTCAAACAGCGAAGGTCGAAACTCCTGAGGTCCCCGCCTGCGCGGGGACGGCGGCTACGCCTTCGCCTTCTCCCGCGCCTTCTCTTCGGCTTCCTTTGCCATCTGTTCCTTCAGGATCGGATGCCGCGAATAAAGCCATTTTTGCTGCAAAATCGAAATGACATTCGACATCACCCAGTACAGCTGAAGCCCCGCCGCGAACGGTGCCATGATGAACATCAGGAACCACGGCATGATGGCGAAAACCTGTTTCTGCACTTCGTCCATCGGCTGTGGATTGAGCTTCTGCATTAGCCACATGGTCACGCCCAGCAGGATCGGCAGGACACCAATGGCGATAAACGCGGGAAGGACGATGCCAGTGCCAAGCAAGTCGAAAAGCAACTGCGCTGACGGATCTGGAACCGACAAGTCCTTCAACCAAAGGATAAAGGGCTGGTGGCGCATTTCGATGCTGAGCATCAAAATCTTATAGAGCGCGAAAAAGATGGGGATCTGCAACAGGATTGGCAGGCATCCGGCGAGCGGATTTACCTTTTCATCCTTGTAAAGCTTCATCATCTCCTGCTGCAGGCGCGGCTTGTCGTCTTTCCACCGTTCCTGCAGGGCCTTCATCTTAGGTTGCACCGCGCGCATCTGCGCCATCGATGCGAACTGCTTCTGCGCGATCGGGAACATGAACAGGCGGACGATGATGGTCAGGCCGATGATGGCGACACCGAAATTGCCGAAGACGCCGAACAGCCAGTGGAGAATCCAGAAGAATGGAATGGCGATGAACCAGAACCAACCCCAGTCTATCGAATAATCGAGCAGGGGGATGCCTTGTTTGTTGGCATACATGTCGAGCGTTTCGACCTCTTTGGCGCCGGCGAACAGCTTCGATGTCTGCGAGAATGTCGCGCCAGGTGCCACGCGTGTCTGGCTGGCATTGACCATTTGCGACCAGTAAAACCCGTCGTCGGTCTTGAAAGTCGCGTTGGTTTTCACCTTCTGGTCGGGGATGAGCGCGGTAAGCCAGTACATTTCGGTGACGCCCAGCCAGCCGCCGGTCGTGCTGTAATCCACCTCGCCATTCGGTGCCTCGATCACGTCGTCATAGTCGATGTTGACAATCTCGCCGCCAAACACGCCCATCGGGCCGACATGGATGTTCCAGGTGTCGGGATCGGGCGACTGTCCGTTGCGGCTCAAAAGACCAAAGGGCGCAAGCTGCACCTCTGCCGCGGCCGCATTGGTGAACCGCTGTTCGGCGGTGATCATATAGTCTTTATCGATGCTGAGAAGGATATCGAACTTCTGACCTTCAGCGTTGGTCCAGCTCAGTGTCACTGGCGTGTCTGGGGTTAACCGGCTGCCGCTTGGCGTCCAGACGGTCTTGTCGTCCGGGACCACCACACCCGTTCCCACCCAGCCAAAACGGGCAAAATGCGCTTTGGCCGTTCCGGACGGAGCAAACAGCCGGACCGGCGGCGAATCTTTGGGCAATGTGGTGCGGTGGGCGAGAAGGACCAAATCGTCGATGCGCGCGCCTTCGAGATTGATCGAGCCTTTAAGCTTCGGCGTTTCGATAAGGACGCGAACCGAGCCTTTCAGCGCATCGCCCAGCGGGACATTCTTCGGCTCGGCAGCAGAGGTTATGGGCGCACCTGTTGTCGATGCTCCGGTTGCTGCTTCGGTCTTTGCAGGTTCCGTGACTGCGGGCGGCGCAGCTGTGGGGAAGAAGGTGCTGGCCACATAAGGCCAGCCGAACAGGATCAGTCCCGTCAGCAATATCGCGATGATCAGGTTACGCTTATCGTCCACGTCTTACTTTCCCCGCTATTCAGTTATTTGCGCGTTCATGGCACCGGGTCATACCCGTGCCCGCCCCAAGGTTGGCAGCGCAATAGCCGTTTGAGTGCAAGCCAGCCACCCTTTATTGCGCCATATCGTTGCAGTGCCGTTATCGCATAAGCTGAGCAGCTTGGGCTGTAGCGACATGTCGGTGGCAGGATGCGCGAAGGCCCGATCTGCCAGCCACGCGCGATCAGGATGAGGAGACGGGCTATCATCTTATCCTCCCCGGAACGGGGAGGGGGACCAGCGAAGCTGGTGGAGGGGCACCCTCAGCAACAGCGTTAGGTTGTTTAGGCACGTGCCCCTCCACCATCCTTCGGATGGTTCCCCTCCCCTGAAGGGGAGGAATTACAGAGCTTCCCCAAAGCCGTCGCCAAATCCGCCCTTAATTCACCAAAGTCACGCTCAATTCCACCATCTCGGCCAATCAAGACATGATCCGCTCCGGCCTTGCCCTTATCGCCTAGCATTTCGCGCGCCAGCTCACGAAACCGCCGCCGCATCCGGTTCCGCACCACGGCGTTGCCGACCTTCTTGGTAATGGTAATCCCCAGCCGCTTCACCGTATCGCCGTCCTGCCGGTCGCGGACGAGCAAAACAAAACCGGGAGTTGCATATCGCTTCCCCCGGTTGGCGGCCAGAAAATCGGACCGCTTCTTGATGATGCTGTAACCGCGCATATCGCGGTCCGCCGTTTCGGGCGTTAAGCCGAAAGCTTCTTGCGGCCACGCGCGCGGCGGGCGTTCAGGATGTTGCGGCCAGCAGCGGTCGACATGCGCAGGCGAAAGCCGTGGCGGCGGGCACGCACGAGATTGCTCGGCTGAAAAGTGCGCTTCATGACTGTAATCCTTAGTTTTTATTCGTATTGGAATGAAAAGGGCCGCCGAATCTGTCCAGCGACCGCCCTTGTTGACGTGGCCGTTACGGTCAGAGGCGGCAAAAGTCAACACGGCTTATGGCAGTTTTGCGTCAAGATCGTCGCGTCGGAACAGGTGCATGATGTCGCGCTTGATATCGGGAAACTCGGGGCGTCCGGCAACTTTGTTCCGTCGCATCGCCCAATTGGCCCAGTTGGCATATTCGGGATGCTGCCTCGACAATCGTGCATATCGCTTCTTGGCCCAAAGTGAATGTTTCAGGATTACGCCAAGTCCGATAATGAATAACGCGATACCGCCGGGGCCGGGAAGCCAGCTAACCAACGGCGCTGCAACGATCAACGCCCAGCCCAAGATCACCATCGACCATCGATAGGCGGGCGTATCGCTCAACGATGTCTTCTTCGGGCGCGCCATATTGGTTATGTGGGGTAGCAGAACAGGCGTTGCAAGTTCATGTCACGAGCACGCATATGGTCGCTACCGATAAAATATTTTGGCGTTACCCATAAATGCCCGCTTTTGTTCATGCTTTGGAAGGTCAAGTGCGGTATAGGCCGAATCCATAATGACAACCGCTCTCCCGCATCTCCACCGCATTGGCGTCTTGCCGACAGACATCGACTTCATGGGCCATGTGAACAACGCGCGCTACCTCAATTGGGTGCAGGACGCGGTGCTGGCGCATTGGAACAAGCTTGCCCCGCCGGAGGCTGCGGCGAAGTATCTGTGGGTCGCACTGAAGCACGAGATTACCTATCGCAAACCTGCATTTCTCGACGATGACGTGATCGCAACGGTGGTGCTCGAAAAAGTGCAGGGCGCCCGGTCCTTTTATGACACCGTGATCAAGCGCGGTGAAGAGGTTCTGGCCGAGGTTAAATCAAGCTGGTGCTGCATCGATGCCGAAACGCTCCGGCCTGCCCGGATTGCGGCGGAGATTCAGGAATATTTTTTCAAGAGGGACTAACCCCTCTCTCCTTCAGGGGAGAGGAGCGAGACTTAGCGCGGAACGCGCTTAGTCGCAGCGGAGAGGGGGCTGCTCTATCGATAGCGCGTTGCCCCTCTCCAACTTCGCCTAAGCTGCAAGCAGCTAAGGCTTCGTATCCTCTCCCCTGAAGGAGAGAGGGTTTTTAGAAAATCGGATCGTTCGCCCCGCTATCGTCGAGCGGTGTCACCTCACTGTGAATACCGCATTCGACCTTGTCCCAACCCTTCCACCGACCCGAACGTGGATCTTCGCCGGGTGCCACTCTGGTGGTGCACGGGGAGCAGCCGATGGAAGGATAGCCCTGTTCAACCAGCGGATGCGCCGGCAGGTCGTGTTCAGCCATATAGGCGTCCAGCCGCGCCTTGTCCCAGTCGGCCAGCGGATTGACTTTCAGGCGTCCGTCCTCAATCTCGAACCGGGGCAATGCCTTGCGCGTCGAGGACTGAAACGCCTTGCGTCCGGTAAACTGGGCGTCAAAACCTGCAAGTGCCGCCTTCAACGGCAGAACCTTGCGGATTTCGCAGCAGCCGTCGGGGTCATAGGACCAGCGAAGGCCGGTTGCGTCCTTTGCCGCCAAGAGCGAGGGAACGGGGGTCAGATTGCGGAGATCTGTCAGGCCCAGCAACTCGCGCAGTTCCTCACGATAGGTGATGGTTTCGGGAAAATGTTTGCCGGTTTCAAGGAAGAGCACGGGCACATGGGGATCGATGCTGGCGATCAAGTGCAACAGAACCGCGCTCTCGGCACCGAAACTGGACACGATGGCGACATCACCCAGCATATTTTCCTTGAGTAGTACGGTCAGCATCTCGATCGTATCTCGCCCGCGGAACAGGTTGTTCAGGCGAACGGCATCGGCCTCGGTATAACGTGGCGTGGTGTCGATACGGTCCTTGATGCGGACATGCTCACCCATGCCGCAACTTCCACACAGGAACCGTTGCATCGGCGGCCTTCTGGTAAAACTGGTCATAGGTCGAAATTGCGCGTTCGACCGCATCGGGATTGAGCGAGCTTTCCGGTGCAAAACTGTCAAAGCCACAGCGCTTCATGAAAGCAATCTGATCGACCAGCACATCGCCCTGCGCACGCAACTCGCCCTTATACCCGGCTTCGCGGAGGATACGTGCTGACGAATAACCCCGCCCGTCGCGGAATTTGGGGAACGCAACCTCAATCAACGACAGCCGGTCGAGATGTGGTATCAATGCGCGCGCATCGTCATCAGGTTCCAGCCGCACGGCCGTCGCGTTCGACTGGTCCAGAAAGGCGTCCAGGGTGACGGCAGGCTCTTCACCCTCTGCGTGCAGATGCTCAACCATAGATCGCCTCCTTGAACGGTTCCATGCCCACGCGGCGATAGGTGTCGACGAAGCGTTCGCCGGGCTCGCGCAGTTCCTTATATTTGTCGGTCGCGCGTTCGACCGCGTCGACAATGCCATCCTCGTCGAAACCGGGGCCGGTGATCTTACCGATCGACACATCTTCAGCGCCCGATCCACCGAGCGTGAGCTGGTAGTTTTCGACGCCTTTGCGGTCTACGCCGAGGATGCCGATATGTCCGGCGTGGTGATGGCCACAGGCATTGATGCAGCCGGAGATTTTGAGCTTCAACTCACCCAGATCGCGCTGGCGTTCGGCATCGGCGAAGCGAGTTGCGATTTTCTGCGCGATGGGAATGGAGCGGGCATTGGCGAGGCTGCAATAGTCGAGGCCAGGGCATGCGATTATGTCGCTGATGAGGTCGAGGTTGGCGTTGGCCAGCTCTGCTTCGTTCAGCGCTTTCCACACCGCATAGAGATCGCGTTTGGCGACGTGAGGCAAAACGATATTCTGCGCATGGGTCACACGCAGTTCGTCGAAGCCATACGTCTCGGCGAGGTCGGCCATCACGTCGATCTGTGCGGACGATGCATCGCCCGGAATGCCGCCAATCGGCTTCAGGCTGATGTTGACGATGGCATAGCCCGGCTGCTTGTGCGGCTTCACATTCTGGTCGAGCCAGACGGCGAAGTCGGGATCGCTGCGGTCGATTTCGTCGGACAGGCCAGCCTCAAATGCCGGCGGCGCGAAGAAGGCAGCGATGCGTTCGAGTTCAGCCGCTGGCGGATCGATACCGAGCGTCTTCACATGCGCAAATTCTTCTTCCACCTGCCGTGCATATTCCTCCGCACCGATTTCGTGGACAAGGATCTTGATCCGCGCCTTGTAGATATTGTCGCGGCGGCCATAGCGATTATAAACGCGCAGGCAGGCTTCTGAGTAGCTCAGATAATCCTCGATCGGTACAAAGTCCTTGATCAGCGGGGCAATCATCGGGGTGCGGCCCATGCCGCCGCCGACATAGAAGGCCGCGCCAAGCTTGCCGTCGCGTTCAACGAGCTGGATGCCGATATCGTGGAGCCGCATCGCTGCCCGATCCTCGTCCGCCGCGATCACCGCGATCTTGAACTTGCGCGGCAGGTAGCTGAATTCAGGGTGGAAGGTACTCCACTGGCGCAGCAGCTCGGCCCATGGGCGCGGATCGGCGATTTCGTCTGCAGCGGCGCCTGCATATTGGTCGGAGCTGATGTTGCGGATGCAATTGCCGCTGGTCTGAATGGCATGCATTTCGACGCTGGCGAGTTCCTCGAGCAAATCGGGACATTCTTCCAGCTTGATCCAGTTATACTGGATATTCTGCCTTGTGGTAAAATGCCCATAGTCGCGGTCATATTTGCGCGCGATATGCGCAAGCATCCGCATTTGCCGTGAATCCAGCGTCCCATAGGGGATGGCGACGCGTAGCATATAGGCGTGCAGCTGGAGATAGAGCCCGTTCATCAGGCGCAGCGGCTTGAACTGGTCTTCGGTGATTTCACCGGCAAGGCGGCGTTTCACCTGATCGCGGAACTCAGCGACGCGGGCGTCGACAATGGCTTGGTCATAATTGTCATATTTATACATAAGTTTAAACTTCTTTTTGTTCACGCAGAGGTCGCAGAGACTTCCTGAACTCCTCTGCGACCTCGGCGTCTCTGCGTGAAAATATTCTGATTCATATTACCCATTCGCCGGCATTGGGATCGGCTGGTTTCAGTGTCAGGTCAGGGCGAACCGTGGGGCCGAGCGCCCGCACGCGGTCCTTGATGTGCGCGGGGCGCGGGCCTTCGGGGGTCGCAATGGCGTCGATGATATAGGGTGCGTTGACCCGGCGCGCGCCTTCTTCGCGAGCGAGTATGGCTTCGCCGGTCTCGCCGACATCGACCGCATCCTCGACATGGATTGACCACCAACTGCCAGCCCACCAGGTCACGGCGCCCGACGCAAGATCATTTCCGGTCAATAGTTTCATGCCTTGCACTCCAACTCCACTGCTTCGTCAGCCTGAACTTGTTTCAGGCTAACGCGCCACCGTTGCTTGTTATGCTGAAACAAGTTCAGCATGACGAATTGGCCTTCTCTGATTGTTTGGCAAAAAATCGAAGCCGGTCTTCGGCATCGGATTTCAGGACCACATCGCCGACCACGATGATGGCGGGCGACGCGATGCGTTCGCGCGCAATCATTTCGCCCAGATCGGTCAGGATCGTGCGGAGCGCGCGGGCGTTCGGCCTGGTCACGCGCTCCAGCACGGCGACGGGCGTGTCGGGAGAAAGCCCGTCGGATATCAGTTTTTCGGTAATGTCGGCAGCCGTTGCGACGCCCATGTAGATCACGAGCGTCCGGCCCTTGCCCGCGAGGCCGGCCCAATTCTGGTCGGTCAAACCCTTGCACTGGCCCGCGACAAAGGTCACGGCGCTCGACGCATCGCGGTGGGTGAGGGGGAGCATGGCTTCGGCCGCCCCGCCCATCGCCGCAGAAATGCCCGGAACGACCTCAACCTCGACCCCGGCATCGCGGCAGGCTTCGGCCTCTTCACCGCCACGACCGAAAATGAAAGGATCGCCGCCTTTCAGGCGGACTACCAGATGCCCCGCGCGTGCCTCTCGCACCAAAATGGCGTTGATGCCCTCTTGCGGCACCGAATGCTTGGAGCGGCTCTTGGCTACCGAAATCAGCCGCGCAGTCGGGTTGATCATTGCCATGATGGCATCGTCGACAAGTCCGTCATGCACCACCACATCGGCAGCAGCAATCAGCCGCGCCGCTTTTACCGTCAGCAATTCTGGGTCGCCGGGGCCTGCACCCACCAGATAGACTCGTTCCTTTTCCATCGTCGCAAAATGCGCGCGCAATGTTACAGCTTCAAATCAACTTATGTTGGCCCATGCCTAGAAGAACTTTAGCGGCTTATTTGCCCACTTCGTCTTCGTCCTTCAGCCCTATGCCGATCATGGCCTTTGGCACTTCATTTTCGGACGACACCACGGGATAGGCGCAATAGTCGGCGGCATAATAGGCGCTGGGCCTGTGGTTTCCCGAAAGACCGATGCCGCCAAATGGAGCGGCCGAGGACGCACCGTTAGTTGGCGCGTTCCAGTTTACGATACCGGCACGGCTGTTCGCCCAGAATTCATCATATTGCGCGGCGCTCCCGCCTATCAGCGATGCTGAGAGGCCAAACCTTGTGTTGTTGGCCTCATCGATGGCTGCGGTGAAATCGGCGACGCGAATGACCTGTAACAACGGTCCGAACAATTCGACGTCCGGCCTTTCCGACATATCGGTCACATCGATGATTCCGGGCGCAAGAAAGGGACGCCCCTGGATTGGAACCTGCATATGCTTGATCGGTCTGCCGCCACGACTCATCAACGCCAGAAAGCTCTCCACCAGATTATCGCACACATCATTGTCGATGACCGGTCCCATGAAAGGTGGCGGCTCGCCATGGGGTTCTCCAATGACCAGCCGGTCGGCAATCTTTTTCACTTCGTCGACGACCTGATCGTACAGTGCGTCTTTCACGATCAGCCGTCGTGCGGCGGTACAGCGTTGGCCCGCGCTCAGGAAGGCCGACTGCACCACCAGTACCGCAGCGCTATGGATGTCACGGGTATCCCAGACAATGATCGGATTGTTTCCGCCCATTTCGAGCGCGAGAATCTTGTCGGGACGATACGCGAATTGCCGGTTCAGGGCGATTCCTGTTTGCGCCGATCCGGTAAACAACAGACCATCGATATCGGCATGCTGGGATAGGGCCTTGCCCGTTTCGGGGCCGCCCTGCGCAATCCGGACAACCCCCTCCGGTATCCCCGACTTGCGATAATAATCGATCAGCATCTGGCCCGTTGCGGGCGTCTTTTCCGACGGCTTGAAGACGATTGCGTTGCCCGCAATCAGCGCCGGAATGATGTGTCCATTGGGCAAATGCGCGGGAAAATTATACGGCCCCAACACCGCCAGTACGCCATGCGGCTTGTGCCGCAGCGCGCTTCTCGAACCGGCCTTGCCATCCAGCCTGCGCTGGGACGTCCGGTCGGCATAGGCTCGGATCGAAATATCGATCTTGTTGACGACCGATTCCACTTCGGTTCGCGCTTCCCAGAGTGGCTTACCAGTCTCGCGTGCAATGATATCCGCAAACTTTTCGAGGTCCGCGCGGACACGGTTGGCGAAGCCACGTACGCGCTCGATACGGTCGCTGAGCGGGGCCGCCGCCCATGTCGGCCACGCAGCACGCGCGACCGCGACCTCAGCGTCGACATCGCTGACATTGCCGCGCCATAGTTCTGCGCCGGTGGCGGGTTCGTATGAAATCAATTCAGGCAAGCTGCGCCTTTTTTGGATAGGGTAAATTACGGTTTACCATATTTGGCCTCGCAGAGTTTTACATCCGGTAAATTTGCGATGTAAAATGGCGTTCTGTGGCGGGTCATCCATGCGCCTCGCCCATTAGCCGGACTGCATCGACCTTGCGGTGTAGCGCGCTCCAATCATCCTGTTCAGCAATCGCACGCCAGATGTCCTCGACTTCGTCGATTAGCATTGAGGAGGGCGCGTCTTGCCCCCAATAGGCATGTTGCAAAGCCGCCGGATTTCGGTAGTCGGCGAGAATGGAAGCGAACGCCTTACGTTTTTCGCCAAAGTCGTCGACAGGGATTGCCCGTCCGCCACGATGCTCATGGAAAAAGCGGTCTATCGGAATCTGTTCCTGAACCATCGCCCGCTCCGCGGCCTCGATCAGCTCGCGGTCGCGCGTTTCGCCATGAGAGCCAATGCCAAGCCGCGACAAGAAGCGGTCGATCACGGCTTGCTGGTAGAGCGTGGGAAAGCGCTCCAGCGCCTCGATCAGCGGCGGCGCTTCACTAACGAGCCGAAGCGAGACGGCGAGCTGTCCCAAATTCCAATGGATAGCCTCGGCTTGTCGACCGAACGCGTAGAGCCCCGTCTCGTCGAAATAGGCCGCGGTAAAGCGCGGATCCCAAAACTCTGTGAACCGCCAGGGGCCGTAGTCGAAACTCTCGCCGGTGATATTGATATTGTCGGTGTTGAGCACACCGTGGACGAAACCTGCGACCATATAAGACGCCGCAAGGTCGGCAATTCGTTTGACCGCGAGGTGAAGCAACTGCGCCGCAGGGGTCGATGATGGTTCCACATTGTATAAAATCGTCAGGCAATAGTCGATCAGTCGCTCCATGAGTTCCGTGTTGCCCTCGGCCGCAATACGCTGAAATGTCCCGATGCGGATGTGACTGTGGCTGAGCCGCACAAGCACGGCCGAGCGCGTGGGCGAGGGTTCGTCGCCGCGCATCAACTGTTCGCCGGTTTCGACGAGCGAGAAGGTTTTCGACGTGTTGACATCCAATGCTTCGAGCATCTCGGTTGCAAGGATTTCGCGGACACCGCCCTTGAGCGTCAGGCGACCATCGCCACTGCGGCTATAGGGCGTCGTACCCGACCCTTTGGTGCCAAGGTCGAGCAGGCGACAATGACCATCGCGCAGCTGGGCAAACAGGAAGCCTCGGCCATCCCCGATGTCGGGATTGTAGACGCGAAATTGGTGCCCGTGGTAGCGGAGCGCCAGCGGCTCGGGCAGATTGTCCGGCAGCGGGGCGAACCGGCCGAAATGACGCAACCAGTCGTCGTCATTGAGGCCATCGAGCCCAACCGTCGCCGCCCACCGGTCGTTGCGGAAACGCAATATCGTTTTAGGAAAATCCGCTGCTTTTACAGCATCACCGATTTTCTCACCAAGGCTAGCGATTTTCGGATCGGGACGGTAGGGGGACGGCTGAATTTTGATTTGCATCGTCCTCTTCTGGGCGGCACCACGGGGAAAGGCAAGCATGGCGGCGGTCCGCATCCTTCATTTGCACAGCAGCTTCAACCCTGGCGGTCAGGAAACCCGCACCGTTCGGCTGATGAACCATTTCGGCGCGCCGGCTGAACATACGGTGCTGTCTGCTGTTTCCGACGCCTTCGGCGCAGCCGACCTTATAGACAAGCGGGTGAAGGTCAGTTTTCCGAAAGACGCTGCACCGTCGCTGTCCGGAATGCCGGGGATGGGCCGGTATCGGCAACTAGCCACCTATATGAAGAAATTCCATCTGGTCCTGAGCTACAATTGGGGCGCGATGGATGGCGTCATGGCGCGCACCTTGCTGGGTCAAGCGATGGGGTTGCCGCCGCTTATCCACCATGAAGACGGTTTCAATCACGATGAAATCGACCGATTGAAATGGCAGCGCAACTGGTTTCGCACCATTGCACTACAGCGCGCGCATGGGCTTGTGGTGCCATCCAAAACGCTCGAGGCAATTGCCCGGACGGTGTGGCACCAGCCGCTGGAGAAAATAAGCCGCTTTCCCAACGGCATCGACACAGACCATTTCAACCGAAGACCGCAGCGTGGCGCATTCCCCGGTTTCCAGAAACGCGACGGGGAAATTGTGGTCGGTACAATCGCCGGACTGCGGACGGTGAAGAATTTGCCGCGTCTCGTCCGTGCTGTTGCGGCGGCGGGGTCCAACATCAGGCTGGCGATTGTCGGCGATGGGCCGGAGCGGGGCACGATAATGGCGGAAGCGGAGCGGCTGGGAATTGCCGATCGCCTCATGATGCCCGGATTTTTGCGCGATCCCGCGCGTTATATCCGCCTGTTCGATATTTTTGCGCTGTCGTCCGACAGCGAGCAATATCCGATCTCGCTGGTCGAGGCGATGACGAGTGCCATTCCTGCCGTTGCCACCGACGTGGGTGACGTCAGGCACATCGTCGCGAAGGAAAATCGGCCCTTCATCGTTCCCCGCGAGGATGAAGAGGGCCTGGCTTCTGCCATCCGCATGTTGGCAGCCGACGCTGGTTTGCGGGCAGAGGTCGGGGAGGCCAACCGCTTTGTCGCCTGCTCGCAATATGATGAGGAAACCATGTTTGCCCGCTACCGTCAGCTTTACGGATCTGCGATGAAACGTGCCGATTTTGCGCGACAAGCTTGACCGTTTCCGATAGCGGCGAGATATTGGAGCAAAGGGGAGCGCGCCTTCGTGGCGCTATTTGCAGTACATAGGGGTCGTATTTGTGTTCAAGGGGCTGAAACCCATTATCTATGGCGGCAAGGAAGTATGGCCGCTGGTTGAAGGCGGCAAGGGGGTTGCTGCAACCAATCATGCAAGTTCGGGTGCCTGGGCCGCTGCTGGTGGTATCGGTACCGTGTCGGCAGTCAACGCCGACAGCTATGATGAAAATGGCGAGATGATCCCGCAGGTTTTTCACGGGAAGACCCGGGCCGAGCGCCATGAAGAGCTGGTAGAATATGGCATAAGGGGAGGGGTCGCGCAGGTCAGGCTGGCGCATGAAATTGCCGGGGGCAAAGGTGCGATCAACATCAATGTCCTGTGGGAAATGGGCGGTGCCCAGCGCATCCTGCATGGGGTGCTCGAACAGACCAAGGGGATGATTACCGGCGTAACCTGCGGCGCGGGGATGCCCTACAAGCTGTCTGAAATTGCTGCGCAATATGGTGTCTATTATTTGCCGATTATCAGTTCGGCCCGTGCTTTCCGTGCGCTTTGGAAGCGTGCCTATCATAAAGTGCCCGAATGGCTTGGCGCGGTGGTCTATGAAGATCCCTGGCTTGCTGGCGGTCATAATGGCCTTTCGAATGCGGAGGATCCGCGCAGCCCCGAAGACCCCTATCCCCGCGTAAAGGCCGTGCGCGATGTCATGCGTGTCGAGGGCATTCCGGACGAGGTGCCCATCGTGATGGCGGGCGGTGTCTGGCACCTGCGCGACTGGAACGACTGGATCGACAATCCCGAACTGGGTGATATTGCATTCCAGTTCGGAACACGTCCGCTGCTCACGCAGGAAAGCCCGATACCGCAGGGCTGGAAAGATGCGCTGACCAAGATTCCCGAAGATGGCGTTTTGCTGCATCAATTCTCGCCAACCGGCTTCTATTCAAGCGCGGTCATCAACCCGTTCCTGCTCGAACTGCAGGCACGCTCGGACCGGCAGATAGGCTATACGCAGGCGGCCGATCTGGAACATACCATCCAGCTGGACGTCGGCGTGAAGGGCAAGAATTTCTGGGTCACGCCCGCTGACCTGATGAAGGCGCGCGAATGGGATGCGCGCGGTTTTACTGTTGCGCTGAAGACACCCGACAACACGCTTGTTTTTGTGACACCTCCGTCAGCAGAGGTCATCCGCAAGGACCAGAAGGACTGCATGGGCTGCCTGTCGCATTGCGGATTTTCGTCGTGGAAAGACCATGACAATAACTCCACCGGACGACTCGCCGACCCGCGCAGTTTCTGCATCCAGAAGGCGCTGCAGAATATCGTCCACGGCGCGCCCATCGACGAAAACCTGATGTTCGCAGGCCATAGCGCCTACATGTTCGGCAAAGACCCGTTTTATTCCAATGGCTTCGTGCCGACGGTGAAACAGCTGGTGGACCGGATATTGACGGGTGATTAGGTTTCTTGGTCGCTTGGGCCCCGGCTGCCCTGAATGCGGCGAGTTCGCTCCTGTCTGGAAAACGCAGTGGAGACTTGGCAAAAGTTTTTCGTGTAAGCGTTGTAAAACTGAGTTGGTTATCCCGAAAACGACCGCTGCGTCAGGCGTCGCAATGTTCGGAATTTTTTACGTTTTCAAAGATGACTTCGCCTATGGGCCGCGGACACTGTTTGGATTGATCATTCTGGCTGGCTTACCAATGAGTTGGCTGCTCACCACCCCACGCCGAGCAAGCGTCGAATAATTTTACAAATTTAGCGCTCCGTTTACCGATTGTTGACCTTAACGGCATACATCTTTCGGCAGGGGGATGTGATGGGGTATATGACATCGCAATATCGTAAGGTTGCACCTGCTCGGCTGGAACAGCGCGAGGCTGTCCGTCATCCGGTCCTGCTCGGCAAGGCCACTGTTCGCCGCCATGCGAAACATCCTATCGAGGCAAGTCTCGTCGATCTCTCCATCTATGGCTGCCGTGTCCTGATCGACGGCGGCGTAAAGGTCGGCGACCGGCTATGGTTGCGGCTCGCGGGCAGCAATCCGATAAGCGCCACCGCCGTCTGGGCAGAAGGTGATCGGCTCGGCTGCAAGTTTGATGAGATACTCGACCGTACGCTCTTTCGCGAATTGACGCTCCACTCCTGTTGACCGCATTCGCTGCGTCGTTATGATTTAATCATTCGATTAAATGAGGGAATGCGGCGATGGATTTCAGCTTTACCGAAGAGCAACAGGCACTGAAGGAGTCCGCACGCGCCTTTGCGCAGAAGGAACTGGCGCCGCTGGCTGCCGGAATCGAGGCGAGCAATCAGCCGCTGTCACACGCCATGGTGAAGCGCATGGCCGAGATGGGCTTTCTCGGTATCAATATTCCAGAGGAACTGGGCGGTTTGGGCTTGTCGAACCTCGACGCGCTGATTGTGCTGGAGGAACTCGCGAAAGTTTCCAGCGCGGTGGCGTTTCCGGCGTTCGAGGCGAATGTCGGGCCTGTTCACGCCATCCGCCATTTCGCACCGGATGCGTTGAAACAACGGATCGTTTCGGCGGTCTGCCGCGGCGAAATGATCGTGGCCGTATCGATGTCCGAACCCGATGCCGGGACTGCGTTGACCGACCTCAAGACATGCGGGGTCATCGATGGCGACAATGTCACAATAAATGGCACCAAGCGCTGGTGCTCGGGCGGTGGGCATAGCGATGCCTATCTGGTGTACACGCGATTGTCGGCCGCGCCGGGGGCAAAAGGCATTGGAGCTGTGCTGGTCGAAAAAGACACGCCGGGCCTAAGCTTCGGTGAAGCCGAAATTCTGATGGGTTTTCGCGGCGTGCCGTCAGCCGACCTCTATCTGGATAATGTGACGGTTCCTATCGGGAACATCGTCGTTCCCGCTGGCGGTTTTGCGAAGCTGATGGAGGCGTTCGATCTTGAACGCTGCGGCAATGCGACAATGGCGCTGGCACAGGCCTCGGGCGCGCTGGAAGACGTGCTGGCCTATGTGCAGGAGCGCCAGCAATTCGGCAAACCCCTGGCCGATTTTCAGGCGGTGCAGATGAAATTGGCAGAAATGCAGATGGAAGTGGAAGCAGCGCGGTTGCTGATCTGGCGCGCAGCGGTTAACGCAGACAAGGGCCTGCCATCGATTTTAGACAGCAGCACTGCCAAATGCTTCGCCAACAAGATTGCGCGCACGGTCACGGGCAACGCTGTGCAGTTGATGGGCGGCTATGGCTATTCGACCGCCTACCCGATGGAACGCCGGATGCGCGACGCATGGGGCTGGGGCATCGCGGGTGGGGCCATCGATATCCAGAAGGTCAATATCGCCAGCGCCATGGTAGGGCGAAGGTTTGATCAGCGCAAATAGCTGTCGTCATCCCGAACTTGTTTCGGGATAACACGCTGCCGTCGCCTGTTATCCCGAAACAAGTTCGGGATGACGAAAGATCGGGAATTCAATCCAGATCCCATGCCCGTTCGCCATGGCTGGAGATGTCTAGCCCGTCACGCTCTGCATCCTCGCTGACCCGCATCGGCAGGATCATGGCGACCATATAACCGACAATAAGCGTAACCACGGCGGAATAGACCGCGACGATGGCGACACCCTTGGTCTGGACCCAAAGCTGCGACGCCATGCTGGCGCCTTCCGCATAGCCGACGCCGCCCAAGCCTTCGCTGGCAAACACCGCGAGGACCAGCGAACCCATCATCCCGCCGACGCCGTGGACGGCAAATACATCGAGCGAGTCATCGATCTTCAACGTGCCCTTGATAAGTCCGACGAACCAGAAACAGACAAGACCCGCGAGCAGCCCGATAATCACCGCGCCGCCGGGGCCGACGGTTCCGGCGGCCGGAGTGATAGTCGCGAGGCCAGCGACCGCGCCAGTAGCAAAGCCAACTGCGGTGGCCTTGCCAACCTTGATCCGCTCGATCAGCATCCAGACCAGCGCTGCGACCGATGCCGCGACATGGGTGTTGATGATCGCGCTCGCCGCTGCATCATTGGCCGCCAGTGCGGAGCCTCCGTTAAAGCCGAACCAGCCGACCCACAAAAGGCCTGCGCCCGCGACGGTCAGCGCAGGACTGTGCGGCAGCATCAGTGTTTTGGGAAAGCCGATCCGCTTGCCCAGCATCAACGCCACGACCAGCGCAGATATGCCCGCCGTGGTGTGCACGACTATGCCGCCGGCAAAATCGATCACCCCCTGCTCCGCCAAAAAGCCGCCGCCCCACACCCATCGCGTCACCGGCACATAAACCAGCAATGACCATAAAGCACTGAATGCGACAACCCAGCCAAACCGCGCGCGTTCGACCCACGCGCCAACGATCAGGGCAGGGGTGATGATCGCAAATGTCATCTGGAACAGCGCGAATGAGAGTTCCCCGATACTCTGATCTTCGCGGATCGAGTCGAGCAAGCCGCCGAACATGAAATTGTCTGCTGCGCCGATATAAGCATTGCCATTGACCGAAAAGGCGAGGCTATATCCCGCGACAATCCAGATTGCCGATGCGACCGCCGCAATCGCGCCGCACTGCACCAGCACCGACAGAAAGTTCTTGGCACGCACAAGGCCGCCATAGAAAAGTGCGAGGCCGGGAAGCGTCATCATCAGCACCAGCGCCGACGCGGTCAGTATCCACGCGCTGTCGCCGCTATTTGCCTCCGGCACCACAACCAATGCGTCCTGCGCAAGGGCGGGCGACGCCGTCAATGCGCTTAACGCGAATACCGTAGTCAACATTGTCCGGATCATTTTCCGCTCCCGCCCCTATATGCTTTTGGCGCGTCCTAATGCAGCAATAAGATAGTTTGAAAGCGAAAATTACGGTTAACAGTGCCATTCGGACAGAAAGTTACGCCTAGCTCCATCCCTCGAGTACCTGATCGGGCGGCCTGTGCCCGTCGGCCCACATGCGAATATTGGCGATAACCCGCTCGCCAGAAGCCTCGCGGCCCTCGAACGTCGCACTGCCGAGGTGAGGGAGTAGCACTACATTAGGAATGGCAAATAGCCGCGAATCCACTGCGGGTTCGTGCGTATAGACATCAAGACCCGCACCCGCGATCCGTCCGCTTGTGAGAGCCTCTATCAGCGCATCCTCATCGACGAGCTCGCCACGCGAGCTATTGATGACATAGGCATCGGGCTTCATCATGGCGATGCGATCTGCATTGATCAGCTTTTCGGTTTCGGCGTTGAGAGGGCAGTGAAGCGAGATGATATCAGCGCGCGTCATCAGCCGGTCTAGGTCAGGCTCGAAAGTTACGCCCAGCTCCTCCTCAACGCTTGCCGGGAGGCGATGCCGCTTGTTGTAAAGAATGTTGAGGCCGAAAGCCTTTGCACGAATGGCGACCGCTTCACCGATGCGGCCAAGGCCGATGATGCCCAGCGTCTTGCCGCCAATGCGGTGGCCGAGCATGCCGGTTGGACTCCAGCCCCGCCATTCGCCGCTGCGCATCAACCGGTGGCCTTCGCCAAGGCGACGCGGGACGTTGAGGATGAGCGCCATGGTCAGGTCGGCGGTATCGTCTGTAAAGACCCCGGGGGTGTTTGTGACCATGATGCCCTTGGCCTTGGCCGCGCCGAGGTCGACATGGTTCACACCGGCCCCATAATTGGCAATGAGCTTTAGCCGTGGTGGCGCAGCGGCAATCAGGGCGGCGTCGATGCGGTCGGTAACGGTGGGGACCAGCACATCGCAATCCGCCATAGCGGCAGCAAGCTGTTCCTGCGACAACGGCCCATCATCCACATTGAAGTGCGCGTCGAACAACTCTGCCATCCGTTTCTCGACCGGTGGAAGCAGTTTGCGGGTAACGTGAATGCGGGGGCGTTCGATACGACTGAGTTCTGGCATCCCTCGAGTAAAGCGCATTTCGGAACGACGTCAAGACAGGACGGTTGCGCAATCGATGTGGCTTACAGTATAGGATGAAGTGCTGGGGTAAGATTATGGCAAATCAGGCAAATTTCATTTTTCCGTCGATTATGATCGGCGCCGCGCTTTTGGGGGCTACGGCGGCGGTGGGCCAATCTCAGCAAAAAACGCCCTATTGGGCGTCGATTGAGGAAGCCGAAGCGCGGATGCGAACCGGCCCGAGTACCGAATTCCCGGTAAAATGGGTCTACAAACGGCAGAATCTGCCGGTCAAGGTCGTGGCGGTGCACAGCGTGTGGCGAAAGGTTGAAGATCCCGACGGCGATCAGGGATGGATGCATGTGCGCTTGCTGAGTCCAAAGCGCACCGGGCTCGTCATCGGCGACGGCATTGGCGCGTTGCGCGACGCCCCCCAGGCATCGGCCCGGATTTCGTGGCGGGTAGAGCCGGGGGTAGTGGGGCGCATCGACGAATGCGACAAGGGCTGGTGCCGCTTCGAAAATGCCGGTCGATATGGATATATCCAGACCGACCGACTTTGGGGCGACGAGGCTCCTTAGGCCGTTGCCGGCACCTCGGACGCAGCACGGTTTTCCGGCGAACGGTTTACGACCTCGTCAAATTTCTCCCGATACTTCGGATGCTCGGTCCCCATCCACTTATCCCAAAATGTAAAGTACAATCCGTAATTATGGTTGAAGCTGCCGTTATGGTGGAGGTCGTGATGCACCGTGGTGTTGATCCAGCGGGTTAGCGGTGTTGACAGCCACCAGCGGGGGAAGAATTCAAAGCCCGCATGGCCCATCGCGTTACGGATGATCTGAAAATTGAGCCAGGTAAACAAAACCCAGCCGGGTGTCGGCACGAAAAACAGCCAGATTGGTACGAACATGAACATGACGACCGCCTCGGGAACAGCAAAGCTATAGGCTGCCCAAGGTGTCGGCGTAATCGAGCGATGATGCGCACGGTGGAAATATTTGAACAGCTTGGGGTGATGCATTGCGCGGTGCGCCCAATAAAAATAAGCATCATGCGCGATGATGATTGCAGCCAATATCGCAAGATCGATCCACAGGCCAAAGCCGTCGCCGAGCATATCGTAAAAAAGACCGACCTCTCGACCCCAGATCAAAAAGCATGAGCCGACGATGTACACCATGACCGACTGAAGGGATTGCATAAACTCGCGGCGGATATCCGCCACACCAGCTTCGCGCGCCTGAATCTTTCGTGCCTTGAACGTGCTCCGCCGCAAGAGCCACACAATTCCAAACGTCACCGAGGCGGCAATGAGATAGCGCCCGAAATCGAAGGCAAAAATATGATGCCCTTTTGTCAGCAGGATATCGAGGGGAGGAAAACCGGTTGTCATCATTAGATCCTTGGACAGCGTGAAAGCTGTCTGCCGACTGCGCTTCTTTCACCCGTTCTTCCTGTGATTTTCGGAATCGGGCTAGCCGTTTTTGAAAATCAGCCAATGTGCCTTGCGCGATATTCGCTTGGAGTCATCCCTTCGGCTTCGCGGAATGCCCGGTTGAATGGACCCAGCGAACCAAAGCCTGCGTCGAGCGCGATGGTGATAATGGGCACATCTTTTTGACTGGCATCGGCAAGCGCGGATCGCACTTCATCCAGACGATAGCCGTTCAGGAACGCGGCGAAGTTACGATGGCCCATCACACCGTTGATATGACGGCGCAACCGGTATTCCTGCTCACCCAGCTGCATCGCCAGCTTTGCGATGGTCATGCCCTCATCGCGGTGCGGCAACTCCCGCCGCATGAAATCTGTTATTTTGTCGGTCAATGCCTGGTTGGTCGGCGGCGTAGCTACCGCCCTGATTTTGGGCGAGGCACCAAAAAGGTCAGCCTGACGCAGGCCGAACATCATTGCACAGAACATAAACGTGACGACGACGATGCTGCTGCCAATGCCACGCGCCAGCCACAGCGGCGCGTCATAATTGAACACCGCGATTTCGATGATCGCAATCAGGATCACATAGATGCCGACCGCCGCCACAATCTTTGGCCTTATATGCCGACGGGCTTCCACCAGGTCGCCATCGCGTCCCCGCCACGCTTCCCACAGTCCCGCTAGGGCAAAGGCCAACATTCCCACGCGGAAAACAACGCCAAAGAAAAGATTTACCGAGCCATAGCGTTCGAAACTGATTTGGATGATGGCAATGTTGATCACTGACAGAAGGATGAGAGCAACTGACCACCGCTCGATCCGCAACTTGTCGTTGAACCACGTTCTCGCGAACAGCCAGAACAGCCCGGGTGTTGCCCCTGCGAACAGCGCGAATACAAACCGTACCGGTGTAGGTTTGAAATCCCATGTCGCAGTCAGCAATATATAACCCATGATCGCGACGTTCATTGCCACTGCAACTCTGGCTGCCGGCATGTCATGATGATCGCGCAGCAGCACCCAGCTCCAGATCATGAACAGCGCCAACGCGCCGCCGCGTGCCATCAGATCGAACGTCACCATAAAACTCATAAGATTAAGCTGGCAGGCTGGGCCAGTCGCGACAAGGCCTTTCGCGTTGTTTCCCTAGCCGATTTTGAAATCGGCATATCATGTTTCGAATGACGCAGGTCGCGCGGTCCAATCTCGTTGAAAAGCATATGTGGCCTGCACGGTGGGCAAGCCGATCTGCATTTCAGGAGAACCAGCATGACCAAAACACCCGCAATCTCAATCATTGTCTCCCTGCTAGCTGTAATGCCAACACAAACCGCCGCTTCAGCCGCACATCGGTCCATACCGGTGAGAATAGCCGATCTCGATCTTTCGACCGATAGCGGTCGTAACATTTTGGCGCGGCGCATCCACCGGGCCGCTCGCTCGATTTGCGATTTTGCCAGTGACCGGATCGACGTCAAAGTCCGCAAGATAGAGAAACAATGCCGGACTGAGACCGAAGCAGCGGCTTGGGCGAAAGTGGATCGGCAAAGGCGGACGGCGAAACGATGACTGGTTTACCGACACAATAAGTGGCGGGCTTGTCCAAGCTCTTCAATCGTTCAGGAATAATTGGCATTTTGCGACTAACGTGCAGCAATCTGATCGGAGTTGGGCGTGCCAGATATTGTCAGTCTCAAAATGCTGGGTGTCATGGGCGTTGCGTCCTACGCCGCAGCGCGCTTGGCAACTAAGGCCGGGGTTCTCGGATATCGCCGATATGTGCTGGTGGCAGTGCCGGTCGAAGGCATGCCGGACATGCCTCGGGGTTTTGACGTCAGACCGGTCGCCGCGGGGGAACTGGCGCGGCATGAGATAGATGTCGGACCGGATGTTCAAGCCGACCGCTTTGCCCAAGGGTTGACCTGCCTCGGTGCGTTCAATGCCAAAGGCACGCTGGTCGGCGTAAACTGGGTCGGGCTTTCGGACTACACAGAGAGCGAAGTGCATGTGCGTTTCCAAGTTCCCGATGCTGCTGGTTGGGATTGCGGCTTGTGGATCGCCCCGCAATATCGGCTAGGCAGAGGCTTCGCCGCATTATGGGCCGGGACTGCGGCTTGGTTGCGCATGCATGGGCGTGACCATTCGGTCAGCTGGATCGTCGACTATAATCTGCCTTCGCTGTTGTCGCATCGGCGGATGGGGGCGGTGACCATCGCGCACCTCACGGCCTTCCGATTTTTTAATTGGCAATATGTCGGTAATGGCCGACCGAAAATGGTGCGCGTTGGCGGGGCGAACCCGGCGCAGTTCGATCTGCGGCTCGTCGGTATAAATTAGCAAAAGACACTTAGAAATCGGGCTGCTATTCGACCGGCATGTCCGAACAAAAGCACCTCTATCTCGTTGACGGCTCCGCTTATATCTTCCGTGCCTATCACCGCCTGCCGCCGCTGACTAACCAGCACGGTGAGCCGGTCGGCGCGGTATATGGCTATACCACGATGTTGTGGAAGCTGGCCGACGACCTGCATCAGGCCGATGGCCCAACGCATATGGCGGTTGTGCTCGACAAATCGAGCCAGTCGTTCCGGAACGAGATATACGATCTGTACAAAGCCAATCGTCCCGAGCCGCCGGAAGACTTGCGGCCCCAGTTCCCGATGATCCGCGATGCAACCCGCGCCTTCTCGCTGCCGATGATCGAGGAAGACAATGTCGAAGCAGACGACATGATTGCAAGCTATGCCAAGGCCGCATGTGAGGCGGGCTGGCATGTCACCATCGTATCGTCGGACAAGGACCTGATGCAGCTCGTCGAGCCATGTGTCGACATGTTCGACACGATGAAGAACGAACGGATCCGGGCGGAAGAAGTGTTCGAGAAATTCGGCGTTGGGCCGGAGAAGGTTGGCGATGTGCTAGCGCTGATGGGCGACAGCGTCGACAATGTGCCCGGTGTCCCGGGCGTTGGCCCCAAGACTGCGACGAAGCTCATTCGGGAATTTGGCGATCTTGAAAGCGTGTTGGCCGCCGCGCCCGATATGAAGCCTTCAAAGATGCGCGATAACTTGATCGAGCATGCGGAAAAGGCGAGGCTTTCGAAAATACTCGTGACACTCAAGGAGGATTGCCCGCTGCCGATCCCGCTCGACGACATGAAACTGGGTGCCATTCCCGAAGAGCCGTTGGCGGCATTTCTGCAGCATCATGGGTTCAACTCGCTGCTGAAACGCATCGGGCAGGTCGCCGATACCGCAAAAGCGAACAAGGCGATTGCGGGCAATCCCAAGGCCACAAGCAGGGGGGACGGAGCAGACAGTGCGCCGGTAGCGGGCACGGCCGCACAGCCTGCGCCGATGCCGCCCATCGATACCAAATCCTATGAATGCGTCACCGATCTGGCGCGGCTCGATCACTGGATTTCGCGCGCCTATGAAACGGGCACACTCGGATTCGACACCGAAACCGACAGTTTGCAGGCGGCGAGCGCAAATCTGGTCGGGTTCAGTCTGGCGGTGAGGCCCGGCGAGGCCTGCTATGTCCCGTTGGCACATGGGGGCACCGACATGTTTGCCGAACGCCCCGTACAGATAGATACCGTAGCGGCGATCGAAAAGCTCAAGCCATTGCTTGCCGACCCGTCGGTCCTGAAAATCGGCCAGAATCTCAAATATGATATGGCCGTGCTTGCCCGGCATGGTGTCATCATCGCGCCATATGACGACACAATGGTGATATCCTTCGCGCTCGATGCCGGACGTCAGGGGCATGGCATGGACGAGCTTGCGAGGCTCCACCTCGGCCATGAATGCATCAGCTACAAGAGCGTGACCGGCACCGGCAAATCCCAGATCGGATTTGGGCAGGTCGCGCTGCCGGACGCCACCTGCTATGCGGCAGAAGATGCCGATGTGGCCTTGCGTCTTTGGCATCATCTCAAGTTGCGGTTGAGCCCTGAAAAGGCGACGCGGGTTTACGAACAGGTTGACCGCCCGCTAGTCCCCGTACTGGCCAAGATGGAGTGCACAGGCATCAAGGTCGACAAGGCCGTTCTGGCCCGGCTCTCAACCGAATTCGCGCATCAGATGGATGCATTGGAGAGGGAAATTCACGGCCTTGCCGGTCATCCCTTCACTATCGGCAGTCCTGCGCAGCTTGGCGAAATCCTTTTTGGCAAAATGGGCTTCAAGGGCGGCAAGAAAGGCAAATCGGGCCAATATTCGACCGACGTTACCGTGCTTGAGGACCTTGCCGGACAAGGCGTGGAGATTGCGCGCAAGGTGCTCGACTGGCGGCAATTGTCGAAGCTTAAATCGACCTACACCGACAGCCTGCAACAGCAGATCGAGCCCGCAACGGGCCGCGTCCACACCAGCTATTCCCTGGTTGGCGCGCAGACGGGGCGGTTGTCATCGACCGACCCCAATTTGCAGAACATCCCGATCCGCACCGAGACAGGCAGGCAAATCCGCGATGCCTTCATCGCCGAGCCGGGTAACGTCATCCTCGCCGCCGACTATAGCCAAATCGAATTGCGGCTAGCCGCGCACATGGCGGACGTAGGCCCCTTGCGCGACGCATTCGAACAGGGCGAGGACATCCACGCCCGCACCGCACAGGAACTGTTCGGAGAGGTCAATCGCGACACGCGCGGGCGCGCCAAGACGATCAACTTCTCCATACTGTACGGCATTTCGCGCTGGGGACTGTCGAAGCGGCTGGAATCGACGCCCGACGAAGCGCAGGCGATGATCGACACCTATTTCAAACGCTTTCCCGGCATTTCCAACTACATCACCGAAACGCTCGCCGAGGTGAAGGAGCGGGGCCATTCAACCACCCGGTTCGGTCGCAAAACCTGGTTCCCGCGCATCAACGCCTCGAACCCAAACGAACGGCAGGGCAGCGAACGCGCCGCAATCAATGCGCCGATCCAGGGTACCAGCGCCGACATCATCAAACGCGCAATGGTCCGCATGGGGCCTGCACTGGCCGAAGCCGGACTGCCCAAAGTCAAGATGCTGCTTCAGGTGCATGACGAACTGGTGTTCGAACTGCCCGAAGGCGATGTTGCGGCGGCGAGCGAAGTCATCCGCTCGGTGATGGCAGGCGCTGCCGAACCGGTCGTTAAACTCACCGTCCCACTCGGCATCGATATCGGCACCGGCCCAAGCTGGGGCGCGGCGCATTAGATTTTTTTGGTTCTCGCAGAGGCGCAGAGATTGCAAAGAGATTGCGCAAATTTGCGCAAAGCGCCTTATTCCGACGTTGCTCAACATTTGGCTGGTGAGCTGTGTTTAATGTAGCCCCTCTGGCTAGCGCTTGCTTCTCTGCGGTCTCTGCGGTCTCTGCGCCTCTGAGTGAACCAAAAACATTGTGACTCAAAACCGTAATCCCCACGTCCCACGCGCGTAACGCAGCGGCGCTATCCGGCAATTCCAGTTAAGGCAGCTAACTGGACGATTGCATGACCGATATATTGAACAAGCCTGCGTTGTCAGGCGCGTTTCAGCCTAAGGTTCCCGACTGGTTCCACGAGAACGAACCCAAAAGTTTCAGGCCGAAGACAAAATATCGCACCGTGTGGATTTCGGACGTCCACCTCGGCACGGCGGGTTGCAATGCGGAATTGCTGCTCGATTTCCTGCGCAGCATCGAGTGTGAGACGCTCTATCTGGTTGGCGACATTGTCGATGGCTGGCGTTTGCGCAAAGGCTGGTACTGGCCGACGAGTCACAACGAAGTGCTTCGCCGCATCCTGAAAATGGCGCGCAAGGGAACGCGGGTGATCTACGTTCCGGGCAATCACGACGAGATGTTCCGCGACTATACCGGCCTCGATTTTGGCGGGGTGGAGCTGGCGCATGAGGCGATCCACGAGACCGCAGACGGGCGGTTGTTGCTGGTTACCCATGGCGACATGTTCGACAGCGTGGTGCTTTACGCCAAGTGGCTCGCCTTCCTTGGCGATGCCGCATACACTTTCCTGCTCAAGGCCAATATCTGGCTTAATGCCGTGCGGCGGCGGTTTCACCTGCCGTACTGGTCGCTGTCATCCTACCTGAAAATGCGCGTCAAGAACGCCGTTGCCTTTATCGGGCAATATGAAGAGGCGGTGGCGCGCGCGGCGCTTGAGCGCGGAGTCGATGGCGTCGTTTGCGGCCACATCCACCACGCCGAAATCCGCGAATTCGATGGCGTGACCTATTACAATGACGGCGACTGGGTCGAAAGCTGCACAGCCCTGGTCGAGGACAGGCATGGCGCGATGTCCATCGTCGATTGGGCCGAACAGGTTCGCGAGAAGCAGCATCGGAGCAAAGCTGCGAAGGCGGCAGCATGAAAATTGCTATCGCCACCGACGCATGGACCCCGCAAGTCAACGGCGTGGTCCGCACCTTGCAGATGACGGTAATGCTGCTGAAACAGCGTGGCCATGACGTTCACATGATCACGCCCGATCAGTTTCGCACCGTGCCTTGCCCGGGCTATGGGGAAATCCGCCTTGCGGTCGCGCCGCGTTTCGGGCTTCGCAAGCGGTTGGCACAGGTTCGTCCGGATATCGTGCATATCTCGACCGAAGGGCCAATCGGCTGGAGCACGCGCAAATGGTGCATGGCGAACGACGTGCCGTTCACCACCGCGTTTCACACCCGTTTTCCGGACTATGCTTCGGTGCGCACAGGGCTTTCACCCGATTTCTTCTGGCCAGTGATGCGCCGCTTCCATGCGCCTGCACGTGCGGTGCTGGCGGCGACTCCCCGGCTGATGGATGAACTGGCCGGGCGAGGCATTGCACATACAAGACTCTGGACGCGCGGGATCGATACGGCGATTTTTAGGACCGGCCTTGAACTGCATCCGGCGCTCGCCGATCTGCCCCGCCCGATCCTGCTATCGGTGGGGCGTGTGGCAATCGAGAAGAATCTCGAAGCTTTTCTGGGCGCGGCGGTTGCCGGCACGAAAGTGGTGGTGGGGGATGGTCCGGCGATGGTGCAATTGAAGGCCAACTATCCCGACGCCATGTTTACCGGCGCGCTATCTGGTGCAGAGCTGGCCAGCACTTACGCGGCAGCCGATGTCTTTGTTTTTCCGAGTAAAACAGACACGTTTGGTCTGGTGATGATCGAAGCGCTGGCCTGCGGTGTGCCAGTTGCCGGTTATCCGGTGGCCGGGCCGCTCGATATCATCGGTGGGGAGGGCCGTGGTCCGTTCGGCCAGCTCGCAAATCCGGTCGGTGCGGTGGACGCATCGCTTGCTACGGCAATAGCCCGCGCGCTGTCGTTCGAAAAAAAGGCGGTCAGCGACTACGGAGCCAGGTTTACGTGGGATAATGCCACCGACCAGTTTCTCGACGCGCTGCATTTTGCGCGAGGGCGAATGCAGTGCGCCGCGTAGGTTGCCAACTGCGTCCTGCTCGAGTTGAACCGTAGACCTGAGCCTGTCGAAGGGCGGTTGGCCGACATGCGCCCTTCAACAGGCTCAGGGCTACGGTGGATTTTACTCAGTCAGGACAGACTCTAGGCGTCCTCGTCCTCTTCCGACTCCATTGATACCGCGACATCGCCATTGGCCGAAAGCCGCACCGTGCCTTCCTTGCAAGAAGCAACTAGCCCACCATCGATATAATGATGATGGCCCTCATGGCTGCCCATGCCGCTGTCCGCTTTGGTCAGCTTGATGCGGTTGCCTTCGACCTTGTCTACCGTGCCGACATGCGCGCCGTCAGCGCCAATCACTTCGTCATGCTCGTTGATTTGCGACAAATCTGCCATTTTGCTTCTCCTTTGGGGGTTAAGAGAAAGGCTAACGCGCCAGCGGCAACGACGTTCCAGTCAGCCCCGCTTGCGCGTCTGTCGGTAGGTACCGAGAAGCCGCACCGAGTTGCAATGGAAGCGCAACTCATCGAGGGCGCGATCGACTGCCGGGTCTCCGGGCGCGCCTTCTATGTCCGCAAAAAACTCGGTCGCGGCAAAGCTTGCCCCATTTTGGTAGCTTTCCAGCTTGGTCATGTTCACGCCGTTGGTCGCAAAGCCGCCCATTGCCTTGTAGAGCGCGGCGGGAATATTCTTCACTTCGAAGATGAAGGTCGTCATCAGCGTACCAGTCAGGCTCGCCGGGTCGACAGCTTCGCGGGAAAGGACAACGAAGCGGGTCATGTTGCTCGCATCATCCTGGATGCCGTCATTTATCGCAACCAGGCCGTACATTTCGGCTGCAATCGGCGGGGCAATCGCTCCCGCGCTGGGATCGTCATTGTCTGCAACAAAGGCAGCAGCAGCGGCGGTATCGGCATAGGCCACCGGAATGATCCCATGCTCGCGCAAATAGTGACGGCACTGGCCGAGTGCCTGCGGATGGCTCATCGCGGTCTTAAGCTTGGCGTCTGCCGCTTTGGCCATCAGACAATGGCGGATCGGCATGAAGTGCTCGGCAATGATCGAAAGTCCTGATTCAGGGAGCAGGAAATGTATATCGGCAACTCGTCCGTGCAGGGAGTTTTCGATGGGGATGATTGCACGGGCGGCGATTCCATCCTTCACCGCATCGATGGCATCTTCGAACGAAAAGCAGGGAAGGGGTAAACATCCCGCGTCATATTCCAGCGCCGCCAGATGCGAGTTCGCGCCGGGTGCGCCCTGAAAGGCGATGGCGCGTGCTGGTTCAGCTGCGGCAGCGGCGGCCATTTGTTCGACCTTTGCAAGGGCGGGGGCGGGATAGCTGTTCATGTCGGCAGGTGCGATAGGGGAGGCAAACTAATGGAGCAAGACCGGATTTCGGCACTTGCACGGCCTGCCGTCGCCCATTAGAGGGGCGGGTGAATCCGGCGGGCTTTGGGGCCTCCAGCATATCGCAACGCAGATCAGGGCAGAATATCGATGGACGCACGCAGTAATACAATCGCAGGCTGGGTTTTGGCGGGCGGTATCGCCGCTCTCGGGCTGACCATTGCGTCCGGTATGTATTTCCACAGCGAAGCACCCGAACAACCCGGCTATGCCATTCAGGGGGTTGAAACGGGCTCTGGCGGCGCTGCTGAGGTTCCCCTTGGCAACATGATGGCATCTGCCGACATGTCAAAGGGCGAAGCGATTTTCAAAAAATGCGTTGCCTGCCATACCATCGCGCAGGGCGGTGCGAACGGGATTGGACCGAACCTGTGGGCAACGGTAGGAAAGCCGCTCGCCAGCCACGCCGGCTTTGCCTATTCCGACGCCCTCAAATCAAAGGGCGGAACCTGGACTTTCGAAGCGCTCAATGAATGGCTGGCCAATCCCAAGAAATTTGCCCCGGGTAACAAGATGACCTTCGCGGGCTTGGGCAACCCCGAGGAACGCGCGGCGCTGATGCTGTATCTGAACAGCCAGGGCTCCAACCTGCCATTGCCATCGCCGGTCGAAGCGGCTGTTGCGACAGCTGCTGCAGAGGAAGGCGCCGCACCCGCGGCTGATGCGGCCACCGGCGAAGACACTGCCACGCCGACGACCGAGGCACCAACGCAGGCACCCCCGCAATAATTTTGCATATCTAACGCGCTACTTCGTAGAAATCGCAAATATAATCCCATGCCTCTTGGGCCGTTTCGACAAATTGAAACAGTTCGAGGTCGGGCGGGCTGATGACGCCTTCGAGCATCAGCTCCTCGAAATTCACCACCCGGTTCCAGAATTCACGGCCAAAGAGCAGTACCGGCATTTTCTTGATCTTGCCGGTCTGGATGAGCGTCAGCAGTTCGAAAAATTCATCGAACGTCCCAAATCCGCCGGGAAATACCGCGACCGCGCGGGCGCGCAGCAGGAAGTGCATCTTGCGTAACGCGAAATAGTGAAACTGGAAGCTCAGGCGTGGTGTGACAAACAGGTTGGGCGCCTGTTCGTGCGGCAGAACGATGTTCAATCCTACCGACTCTGCACCGACATCATGCGCGCCGCGGTTGGCCGCTTCCATGATCGAGGGTCCACCACCCGAGCAGACAACGAAGTGCCTGCGGCCTTCCTCATCGGTGATGTTCGCCTGCCCTGCCAGCCGGGCCAGTTGCCTTGCTTCTTCGTAGAAGCGCGATTTTTCGATCATGCGTTCCGCGATGGTTTTCGCACGATCACCGTCTGCCACGGCAAGCATTGCTTCGGCCGCTTCCGGCTCCGGGATACGGGCAGAACCATACATCACCATCATCGAGCCGATATTGGCTTCGTCGAGCAGCATCTCGGTCTTGAGCAATTCTAGCTGGAACCGGACCGGGCGAAGATCTTCGCGCAACAGGAAGTCGGTGTCCTGAAAAGCCAGCCGGTATGATTTGCTTTGGGTTTGCGGGGTGGAGAGTTGCTGTTCGGCGAAATCCGCCTCTTGCTGCGCTTTGTAAAAGCGGCGGTCTGTTATTTTTGTATCGGTCATTGCTTCGCGTTTAGGCGGGCGGCCGCTCCTTTTCCACCCCTTATCGGCAGTAGCTCCATATGCCGCCGCTCCGGCCGGGTGCCATGTCGAAGTGGAAATGATTGGCATGTGCGGCGTTATATTCTGGCCCCAGCACGGTGCCGAAGCGTTTGCAGGCAGACTGGTGCATCCGCCGCAAGAACTCGCGCTCGTCCTGTCTGCCATTCCAACCGTCAAGAACAGTAACCCTGCGCCCGCTTTGGAGGACAAAGGCGGAGACATCGACGGCATTCGCCAGCCCATGCTCGGAAAGGCGGCCTGTTTGTCCACCGCCAATATTCCGGCAGCTATAAGTACCGAACGTCTCGATCTTGGCGATATCCGACCCGAAATATTGTTTTGCGGCAGGGCGCACCGCAAATTGTGCCCAAGCCGCAAAGTTTGACGCCAGAGGGCAGGTCATTGCGCCTAAATTGGTCGTCGGCGTCCCAAAATCCAGCAACTTTATCGTATCGGTCGTGCGACATCCTCCGGCAAAATTCTGGTCTGGCAACCTGCTGAACTTGACCGATTTCGCAGAGAGTTCGGTAAGGCACTGCCGGGTGCTTGTCTGCGCATCGCGCTGCACCGCCTCCGGGCTTTTGCGCGCAACACATGATGCCAGCGACGCCGTGCACGCCAAAAGAAGCAGCAAAGTCCGGATATTGCTCATCTGGGCCATAACCATCGACGCATCATATTGGTCCTTGCATGCGCATCAACAGTCCCTTACCGCAGCCGCATGTTGCGAATCATTCTTAATAAGAAGGCGACTTTCTGGCTGTTGCTGTCGATTCCTGCCATCATTATGCTGCGGGAATATTGGACGGGCAATGTTATCGCGATGGATATGCTCCACCCGACCGGCGAATGGTCCGCGCGCCTGATGATTGTTGCGATGATATTGAGCCCGATGGTGTCGATATTTGGCTCGCGGCCTTGGCTCAACTGGCTCGTGCAGCGCCGCCGCGCCCTCGGCGTTGCTGCTTTCGCTTATGCCGTATTGCACCTGATTTTCTATGTCATAGACATGGGCAACCTCGGCGACATTCTCGCCGAGTTTTGGGCACTTGGCATTTGGACGGGATGGGCTGCCATGCTGCTGTTCGTCCCGCTGGCCGCGACCAGCAACGACGGGGCAATGCGGGCACTCAAGGCCGGGTGGAAGAAGCTGCAGCGCCTTGTTTATCCGGCGGCAATATTGGTACTGATCCACTGGATTTTTGTGCACAATAATCTCGGTCCAGCATTGGTTCATTTCGTCCCGCTGATACTGCTTGTTGCAGCCCGTTACCTTCTCTCTCCCAAACCCCAACCCACAGGAGCATAATCATGCGTCTATTCTCAACTCTCATTCTCGCAGGCGCCGCATCCTTGGCACTGTCGGCAGTGCCAGCCGCAGCTACCGGCGCGATCAAGTGCAAGGCGGGCCCCGCATCCGCATGGAAAAGCCAGGACGTATTGAAGGCCAAACTGGTGAAGGAAGGCTGGACCGTTCGTAAGTCCAAAGTCGATGGCGGCTGCTACGAAGTCTACGGTACCACGCCCGAGGGCGACCGTGTCGAGGCTTATTTTCACCCCGTCACGCTCGAAAAGCTTTACGTCGCGCGCCGGGGCGAAGTGCTGTTCCGCAAGGCCGGATACTGACATCGCACACCGATAGTCATTGACAAAAACGGGGCCGCGCTTAAACGCGGCTCCGGGCCACGCGGTCCCAACGCCGCGCGAGCTCTCTGCAAGGAGAAGCGTACATGACTATCAGTAAACCGCAGGCGAAGCCTGCGCGTCCTTATTTTTCCTCTGGCCCCTGCGCAAAGCCGCCGGGCTGGGAACCATCCAAACTTTCAACCGAATCGCTGGGCCGTTCGCATCGCGCCAAGGTCGGCAAGACACGTCTGCAGCTTGCCATCGATCTTATGCGCGAAGTGCTTGAGCTACCTGACACGCACCGCATCGGTATCGTGCCGGGTTCCGACACCGGCGCGTTCGAAATGGCGATGTGGACAATGCTGGGCGCCCGGGGCGTGACGGCACTGGCTTGGGAAAGCTTTGGCGAGGGTTGGGTGACCGACGCCGTCAAGCAATTGAAGCTTGAGCCGAAGGTGCACCGCGCCGACTATGGCCAGCTGCCGGACCTCGACAAAGTCGACTGGTCGGACGATGTTCTGTTTACGTGGAATGGCACAACCAGCGGCGTCCGTGTGCCCGATGGCGAATGGATCCCCGACGACCGCGAAGGGTTGTCGTTCGCCGACGCGACCAGCGCGGTATTTGCCTATGACATTCCGTGGCACAAAATCGATGTTGCGACCTTCTCCTGGCAGAAGGTATTAGGCGGCGAGGGCGGTCATGGTGTTCTCATCCTTGGTCCGCGCGCCGTTGAGCGGCTGGAAAATTACACGCCAGCATGGCCTCTGCCCAAGGTTTTTCGTCTGATGTCCAAAGGCGCCCTGGCCGAAGGCATCTTCAAAGGGGAAACGATCAACACCCCGTCGATGCTCGCGGTCGAGGACGCGATTTTTGCGCTTGAATGGGCGAAATCGTTAGGGGGTCTGTCCGCACTTCAGGCCCGCAGCGATGCCAATGCTCATGCGCTAGACAAGATCGTCGCTGAGCGCGATTGGCTCGGCCATCTCGCAGCTGATAGCGGAACGCGGTCAAAGACTTCGGTCTGTCTGACCGTCGAAGGCGCAGACGCGGATTTCATCAAGAAATTCGCAGGCCTGCTCGAAGCTGAAGGCGCAGCCTACGACATCGCTGGATATCGGGACGCCCCTCCGGGCCTTCGTATCTGGTGTGGGGCCACCGTTGATACGGCCGATATCATTGCGCTCGGGCCGTGGCTCGATTGGGCTTACGGGACAGCCAAGTCATAGCTCCCGTCGTCCCCGCGCAGGCGGGGACCTCGGTCGGTTTACCCCACCACTGCAGAATTACACCTCCCACGGCCCCCGCCTTCGCGGTGGCGACGATCAAAGTTCAGGAGCAGTTCCAATGACCAAACCTCGCGTACTCATTTCCGACAAAATGGACCCCAACGCTGCCAAGATCTTCGCCGAACGCGGCTGCGATGTGGATGTCATTACTGACAAAACGCCCGAAGAACTGGCCGCAATCATCGGTGACTATGATGGTCTTGCCATTCGCAGTTCGACCAAGGTGACGAAGGCCATTCTCGACGCCGCCACCAACCTCAAGGTCATCGGCCGTGCCGGTATTGGCGTGGACAATGTCGATATTCCTGCAGCGTCGGCCAAGGGCGTTGTGGTGATGAACACCCCTTTCGGCAATTCGATCACCACCGCTGAGCACGCCATCGCCCTGATGTTTGCACTCGCCCGCCAACTGCCCGAAGCCAATGCCCAGACCCAAGCCGGACTGTGGCCGAAAAACGGCTTCATGGGCGTCGAAGTCACTGGCAAGACGCTTGGCCTGATTGGGGCTGGCAATATCGGTAGCATCGTTGCCAGCCGCGCACTCGGCCTGAAGATGAAGGTCGTTGCGTTCGACCCCTTCCTGACGGCTGAACGCGCCGTTGAAATGGGTGTCGAGAAGGCCGATCTCGATACGTTGCTCGCCAAGGCGGATTTCATCACGCTGCACACACCGCTGACTGACCAGACGCGTAATATCCTGTCGAAGGACAACCTCGCCAAGACCAAGAAGGGCGTTCGCATCATCAACTGCGCGCGCGGTGGTCTGGTGGACGAGGCGGCGCTGAAGGAAGCGCTGGACAGCGGCCATGTCGCAGGCGCTGCCCTCGACGTGTTCGTCAACGAGCCGGCGAAGGAATCGCCGTTGTTCGGAACACCCAATTTCATCTGCACGCCGCATCTAGGCGCGTCGACGAATGAAGCGCAGGTCAACGTGGCGTTGCAGGTTGCCGAACAGATGGCCGATTATCTGGTCAATGGCGGCGTCACCAATGCCCTGAACATGCCCAGCCTGTCTGCCGAGGAAGCTCCGAAGCTGAAGCCTTATATGACCTTGGCGCAAAAGCTTGGCTCGCTGGTCGGGCAACTCGCGCATGACGATCTCGACAATATCGCGATTGAAGTCGAAGGCGCTGCTGCCGAACTCAATATCAAGCCGATTACGGCTGCGGTGCTGTCGGGCTTCATGCGTCGTTTCTCCGATGCAGTAAACATGGTCAACGCGCCTTATCTTGCCAAGGAACGCGGGTTCGATATCCGCGAAGTGCGGCATGACAAGATTGGCGCTTACCACACGCTGGTGCGCGTCACCGTCAACACCAGCCAAGGTCCGCGTTCGGTCGCTGGCACATTGTTTGCAAACAGCGAAGCGCGTCTGGTCGAGATATTCGGCATCAGCCTAGAGGCAGAGCTTGAGGGCAACATGCTATATATCGTCAACGAAGACGCACCCGGCTTTATCGGTCGTATCGGATCGCTGCTGGGTGAGGCCGGTTTGAACATCGGCACCTTCCATCTCGGCCGCAGAAATGCCGGCGGTGAAGCGGTGCTGTTGCTCAGCATGGACTCGGATATTCCCGAGCCCGTGCTCTGGTCGGCATGCAAGCTGCCCGGCGTGAAGACCGTGAAAGCACTTAGGTTCTGAACGGGGCTTTCCCGAACGGACTTTTCGCGTAAAGAGCGCGCATGACGAGCATCCCACCTGACCTGTTGCCCGAAGGCTTTCGCGACCGCCTGCCACCGCAGGCGGAAACGGCCGCGCGGGTGGCGCGGGCGATGCTCGACGTGATGGCGTCGAATGGCTATGCCCGGGTTAGCCCGGCGATTGCGGAATTTGAGAGCAGTCTGTCGGCACGCAGCGGCGGTGCGACACGCAACAGCCTACTGCGTTTTACCGATCCCGTATCGGGCCATACGCTGGCGTTGCGTGGCGACATCACAGTTCAGGTCGGGCGCATTGCGACGACGCGGATGGCGCAGGCCGTGCGACCGCTTCGTCTATGCTATCATGGGCAGATATTGCGGCTGCGCGCGCGCCAGCTTCGTCCCGAACGTGAAATCACCCAGTTGGGTGCCGAACTGATCGGCAATGACAGCGTCGCAGCCGTCATCGAAGTGCTGACAGTTGCTATAGACGCGCTGGAGGCGGCGGGTGTCAAAGATATCACGGTAGACTTCACGTTGCCCGATCTTGTTGAAACCCTGGCGGTAAAGGCCTTGCCTTTGTCTCCGGACAAAATCGATGTGGTGCGTTCCGAGCTCGATATGAAGGATGCTGGCGGCCTGAGCGCTTTGGGTGCCGATGCCTTTCTGCCCTTGCTGGCGGCGACCGGGCCTTTTGCCGAGGCGGTGGAGAAACTCCGCGCCATCGACGCGGGTGGCGCATTGGCATCGCGCATAGAGGCGCTTGAGGCGATAGCCGAATCCGTCACGGGCCGTGCATCCATCACGCTCGATCCGACCGAGCGACATGGCTTCGAATATCAAAGCTGGTTCGGCTTTACGCTCTTTGCCAAAGGTTACACTGCCGCCCTGGGCCGGGGTGGTACTTATGCCATTGAAAATGGGGAGGAAATACGGGAGGTTGCCACCGGTTTTTCGCTCTACCCAGACCCGCTTATCGACACGCTCGCAGAAGGGGGCGAAAACCGCCGCCTATTCCTGCCGACAGGTACGCTGCCGAGCAAAGCTGCGCAAATGCGAAGCGAAGGTTGGGTTACGGTGGCCGCGCTTGACGAAAACGACAGCGCAGCCTCGCTGGGCTGCGCCTATGTCATGGTCAACGGCCGGGCTGAAGCGGCTTGATGCCGCCTATTTCGCCAGAAACGCAGTAATTTCGTTGGCGACAAAGGTTCCGGCGGAACCGGCGTCCTGATTTACCGATGCATGGGTGCTGTTTGGCACTGGCTTCACGGAAACCTCCGCTCCGGCCTGCGTCAGCGCTTTCCCCAGCATTTCTGACTGCGCACGCGAATCCGGTCGGCTGTCGACATGCAGTATCAGCCAGCGCGGCGCATTGGGCGCGGCCGCATAAGTAATGGGCGATAGCGCCGATTGTTTCTTTGGATCGATGCTGAACGCCGCTTCATACATGGCCTCCGCCCGATTTCCCTGATTGGCCATTTGCTTGACCACATCGTAACCGGCCCCGTCGAGCAGGATCGTACCGCTGAGCGCCGCAAGCGAAGTACCCGCCCAGATGAGATATTGCGGATCGGTAGAGACCAGAGCAGCGAGATGCGCCCCTGCGCTATGGCCCATCAGATATATCCGATTGGGGTCAATCCCATGCTGTGCTGCATTATCGCGTAACCAGACGATAGCAAGCGCGACATCACGCGCCTGATCTGCCGGGGTGACCTCCGGTACCAGCCGGTAGTTAAGCGAAGCAAAGGCATAGCCTTGGCCGTTGTAGAAGTCGGGCTTGGTCCCTGCGCCGCTTTTTTTGTCGCCGATCGACCAGCCGCCGCCGTGAATGAATATGACAAGCGGCGCGCTCTGCTGACTCGAAACTGGATAGATGTCGAGCATCTGCGCGGGTTCGCTGCCATAGCTGAATTCTGTAATCACGTCCGGCGTTGTCCGCCGCGCCGCGCCGCGTTGCCCCATCATGCCCCGCAACTGGCTGGTACAACTATCGGACAGCTGGCTCATCTTTTCTTGCATGCAGGATCGGATCGAATTGGGGTCACGCGATCTACCGCACAGCTTCATGATCTCCTGCCGACACTGTTGCGGCATCTGACCCTGGCCCTGCCGCTGCCCCTGTCCTTGACGTTGCGCGATCGCCGCGCCGGTAACCATTGCCAGCGCGCCGGCGGCCAGTAACCATTTCCGCATTAACTTTCTCCAATACCGGTTTGGGTGGACATGTCTGATCCATAGGAATAACGGGACGCACGGCGAATCCCTTCGCGGAAAATATCTTCCGTGCGAGAAAAAGGCCCCAGAGCTTTCTGGCTTGTCAGGGAATTTTTAGTGGCGAATGTAACCGTAATCGGCGCCCAGTGGGGCGACGAAGGAAAAGGCAAGATTGTCGACTGGTTGGCCGAACGCGCCGACGCCGTTGTCCGCTTTCAGGGCGGGCATAATGCAGGCCACACATTGGTGGTCGGGGAAAATGTCTACAAGCTGTCGTTGCTCCCGTCGGGCATTGTCACCGGCACCCTGTCGATAATCGGCAATGGTGTGGTGCTAGACCCGTGGGCATTGCGCGACGAAATGGCGAAGCTGCGCGGGCAGGGGGTGTCGATCACCACCGAAAATTTCGCGCTGGCCGACAATTGCGCACTGATATTGCCGATTCACCGCGATCTGGACGGGTTGCGTGAGGCGGCGGCCGGTTCAGGCAAAATCGGCACCACAGGGCGCGGTATTGGCCCTGCCTATGAGGACAAAGTCGGACGCCGCGCGATCCGCGTGTGCGACCTCGCGCATCTCGATGCGCTTGACGCGCAACTCGATCGCCTGTGCGCCCACCATGATGCCTTGCGTGCCGGTTTCGGTGAACCACCGGTGGACCGCGAACGGCTGATCGCAGACCTCAAGGAAATCGCGCCATTCGTTCTCGAATATGCGCAGCCCGTGTGGAAACGGCTGAACAAGGTCCGCAAGGCAGGCGCGCGGATTCTTTTCGAAGGCGCACAGGGCGTGCTGCTCGACGTCGATCACGGTACCTATCCCTTCGTGACGAGCTCGAACACCGTGTCGGGCACGGCCGCAGCGGGCAGCGGGCTTGGGCCGAACGCGCCCGGTTTTGTGCTCGGCATTGTAAAAGCTTACACGACGCGCGTCGGCTCCGGTCCGTTTCCGACCGAGTTGGAAGACGAAACCGGTCAGCGCCTCGGCGAGCGGGGCCATGAGTTTGGCACGGTGACCGGCCGCAAGCGTCGCTGCGGATGGTTTGATGCCGTCATCGTACGCCAAAGCTGCGCTGTTTCGGGCGTGACGGGCATTGCGCTAACAAAGCTCGATGTGCTTGACGGCTTTGATACGATCAAGATCTGCACCGGTTATCGTTTAAGGGGCAAGGTCTACGACTATCTCCCCGCGCACGCCGCCGATCAGGCCGCAGTCGAACCGATATACGAGGAGATGCCTGGTTGGCAGGAAACCACCGCAGGCGCGCGCAGCTGGGCTGACCTGCCCGCGCAGGCGATCAAATATATCAGTCGCGTCCAGGAACTGATTGAAACGCCGGTTGCGCTGGTGTCTACCTCGCCCGAACGCGAGGACACCATTTTGGTCCGTGATCCCTTTGCGGATTAGCCGCTTTTCAGTTCATCCTTAAGCCGCAGGCTTGCCCGCCAGAAGAAGAAGGCGGGGATGAGACCGAGCCATGCCGCGCCGTACAGCACCCAGCGCACGCTTTCGTCGCCTGCAATCGGCTTGAACGCGTCAGATAGCATGCCGAACAGCAACGGCCCCAAGCCGAGGCCGATCAGGTTTTGGGCAAAGATCATGATGGCGGCCGCCATCGCTCGCGCTTCGGGGCGCACCAACCCCTGCACACATCCATAGGTCGGGCCGTAATAGGCCGCATTAAGTGCGGTAGGGAGCGCAAGTAGCGCGATGGCAATACGCCAGTCGGTGACATAGTAACCAAGGAAGAGCAGCGGTGCGGCAATGACCATGCCGATTGCGGGTGTCGTCAGGATATGGCGCTTGTCGGCCTTACCGAACCGGTCTGCCATCATCCCGCCGAGCCATGTGCCGATTATTCCTGCGATGCCCAGCACTATCCCCAGCAACAAGCCGGTTTCCCCTGCGCTCAGGCCGTGCGAGCGGATGAAGAGGATGATCGCCCAGACGCCTTTGCCATAGGACAGAAAGGCGGTGATTGATGCCGCGATTGCCAGATAGGCGAAGGCGCGCGACGAGAATACTTCCCGCACGGCCTCCATGGTCGATAGTGCCGCCTTGGCCGGGCCAGCTGCAATCATGGCTTTCGATTTGCGTGGTTCTTTAAGGATAAACGGCAACATGAATGCCATCAACACGCCGGGTATCGCGACGATCAGAAAGGCGTTTCGCCAGCCATAGGCATCGTTGAGCACGCCGCCGACGATCAGGCCCAGAAGGCTGCCAACTGGAATTCCTATGCCGTAAAAGGCGATGGCCGACGACCGCTTTTCTGGCGCAACGCTGTCGCTGATTAGCGAATGGGCTGCGGGGGTGCACCCGGCCTCGCCTACACCGACACCGATACGCGCGAGCAGTAGCTGCAAAAAATTCTGCGCCATTCCGCAAAGGGCGGTCATCACCGACCAGGCTGCCAGTGACACGGAAATCAGGCCGACGCGGTTGGTCCGGCTGTTGTCGGCATAGCGGGCGATAGGAATACCAAGCAAGGTATAGAAAAGCGCGAAGGCAAGGCCGGTCATCAGTCCGATTTGCGTATCCGACAGACCTAAATCGCGGCTGATTGGTTCGGCGAGAATGTTGACAATCTGGCGGTCGAGGAAATTGAGGACGTAAACGATCATCAATATCCACAGCAATATTTTCGGATTGGTGATGTCGTCGGCCTTGCCCCCCGGCGTTACGCCATGATCCATGAAGTTTCTCCTCTTCCTGCAAGGCAGTTATCCAGCAATATTGGGGCGTGTCAAAGCATAGGGAGCATTTTCAAAAGACAATCGTTTGTTTGACGATTGCCTGACATCATTCAAAGGGTGCGCGAAATCAGACGGCCTGATATAGCACCTGTTGACTGTTCGGGGGCGCACGTCATTGGAGAATATATGACAACCCGCGAAACGACCGCCCTTCTCCCGCTTAACGACATCGATCTTGATCTTTCGCTGGGCGACCGCGCAATGGTTATGGCTTATGGTGCTATCCAATGGCCGTGGTTGCTGCGATCGCTGCATGGCGGACGCAAGGCCGAGAAGACGGCGCTGCTTCACTATCTCGATCTGCCACTCGATGCCTTGCCCAATCTGGGGAGCTGGAAGGCCGACACAAATTTCCTGTGGCATATCGTGCATGCCATAGAGCAAATGCGACCCACTCAGGTTGTTGAACTGGGCTGTGGTGCTTCCAGCTTTATCATTGCACGCGCGCTACAAAAGTTCGGTGGCGGCAATCTCGTCAGTTATGACCAGCACGGGGAGTTTGCCTCGATAACGCAGGCGTGGGTGCGTGAAAATGGTATGCCGGTCACTATCCGTCACGCGCCGTTGGGTTCGTCGCCAGCAGGCTGGCCGGGTCATTGGTATCAGTTGACCGACGTGCCGGTCGAAATCGATCTCTTGGTCGTGGACGGCCCGCCCTGGGCGATCCACCCTCATGTGCGCGGGGCAGCCGCCAGCCTTTTTCCAAGACTAAAACCGGGCGGTCGGGTATTGCTTGATGATGCTGCCCGCCCCGGAGAACGGGTGGTCGCCCGCCGGTGGCGTAATGAACATCGCAATATGCGTTTCATTCTCGACAGCAACGGCGCCAAAGGCACTCTGATCGGCCACAAACCGCCAGTTTAAGTCGCCAACTTGGGCATATTGGCATTTCGCGACGAGATGAATTGCGCAGCCACCAGGTCGCCAATGACATTCAGCGTCGTCCGGCACATATCGAGAAAGCGGTCCACACCCAGAATGAGACCGATGCCTTCAGGGGGAATTCCCACACTGCCGAGGATGAGGGCAATGACTGGCAACGATCCCGCCGGGACGCCAGCAGTGCCAATGCCGCCCAATATGCAGATAAGCATCACGAACAGCTGTTGCGACAGCGTCAGATCAACCCCGAAAAACTGCGCGAGGAACAACACGGTCACACCCTCGAACATCGCCGTCCCGTTTTGGTTCGCGGTCGCGCCGATGGTCAGGACAAAACGCGAGATACGTGGTTGCAGCTTCAGCCTGTCTTCGGCCACGCGCAGCGCTGTGGGCAATGTCGCATTGGATGATGCGGTTGAAAACGCCATCAGAAACGCCTCCTGCGTCTCGCGGAAGAAGGCGATGGGTGATTTTCTCGCGATGAATTTCAGGATTATGGGGAACACCCCGAACATCTGCAGCGCCAACGCCAGCAAGACAACGCCGACAAAGGCGGATAGCCGGATGATAAGATCCCACCCGAATTGCGAGGCGAGATTGAACATGAAGCAGAACACCGCGATCGGTGCAAGCTTGATGACGAGCCCGATCAGCCGCATCGAAACCTGAAACACGCCCTCGAGTACCGATTTCAGTCCCGCTGTCTTTTCTTCGGGTGTCAGCAGCATGCCGATCCCAAAGAAAAGCGCGAAGAACATCACCGCCAATATGTCATTCTCGCTCATCGCGCTCACGAAGTTGGCAGGGATGATGCCGACTATCGCATCGACACCCGATTTGGCTTCCGTCGATTGCTGCACGATTGCACCGGCTTTGTCGCCCTGCTGTGCCGTCAGCGCTTCAGCCATAGCCGGATCGATACCAGCGCCCGGTTGAAAATAGTTGACGACAGCAAGGCTGATGGCGACCGATACAGTCGAAACCAGAACAGTATAGATCAGTGTTTGAGTGCCGACGGTCTTTAGCGCCGACAGCTCGCGCATCTCCGCAACGCCGATGATGAGTGCCGACACGAGCAACGGGATAACCAGCATGAACAGCAGGCGGAGGAAAATGTCGCCTATGGGTGCGGTCACATAGGCCGTGATCCATGCGACCCAGTCGGCTCCTGGCGCAGCCGCATATACGACGAGCCCCGAGGCCAGGCCGAGCACGAAGCCCGCCAATATCCACCAGCGTAACCGCTTTGCCCCACTGACTTCCCCCCCGGTCGTGTCGCTCATCGCGTCCTCCCGTGGTTGGGCCGAATCCAGCCCGATATGTCAGCATAACATATTTAGGGCTTTAGTGGTTCCTCCACCATATCCGGCGCGAGCTCCAGCCCTGCGCGTCCATGTGCGGCTGTGTGTGTCGGCGCATGCGGCCTGCCTCCGGCTTCCGGCTCCTCAACCTCGAGCATGCCTTCCCATTTGGTGATAACAGAGGTCGCAACCGCGTTGCCGACGACATTCGTGGCGGTGCGGCCCATGTCGAGGAACTGGTCGATCGCGAGGATCAAGGCGACCCCTTCCACCGGAAGATCGAACATTGCCAGCGTGCCGGTGATGACCACAAGCGATGCCCGTGGCACCGCCGCAACGCCCTTTGAGGATATCATCAAAGTCAGCAAAATGAGGATTTGCGTCCCGATCGAGAGGTCAATGCCATAGGCCTGCGCGATGAAGATCGTCGCGAAGCTCATATACATCATCGAACCGTCGAGGTTGAAGCTATAGCCCAAGGGCAGCATGAAACCCGAAATACGTCGCGGCACGCCAAAACGGTCGAGCTGCTCGAATAGCTTGGGAAGCGCCGCTTCCGACGATGCAGTTGAGAAGGCAATCAGCATCGGCTCGCGAATATAGCGGATTAGCGTCCAAATGCGTCGTCCGAGGAATAGTGCACCGAGGCTAAGCAATATTGCCCAGAGCAATGTCAGCGACAGATAGAATTCGGTCACCAGTTCAAGATACGTGCCCAAAATTGCCAACCCGCTCTTGGCGACGACACCGGCCAGCGCACCGAACACCGCGATAGGGGCATAGCGCATGACATAATGCGTGATCTGCAGCATCATTTCCGCGAGCGCTTCCGCTCCGCGCACAAGTGGCGCACCTTTTTCGCCGAGGGCCGAAAGTGCCACGCCGGCGAAGAGCGAAAACACCAGTATCTGTAGAATATTGTTGGTCGCCATCGCCTCGAACGCGTTCTTCGGGAAAATCGAAAGTATGAACTCCCAGAAATCGAGCTTCTTGACTTCGCCGATACTGGCGGCAGCTGACGCGACGGTATCGACCGGCGCGCCGACGCCCGGCTGGAATAAGTTGACCATCAGCAGGCCGAGCCCGATTGAAATGAAGCTGGCGATGATGAACCAGCTGATCGCCCGGAACCCGATACGGCCAAGCGCCGAACTGTCACCCATATGCGCGATACCGACGACAATGGTCGAGAGGATCAGCGGCGCAACGAGCAATTTGATGAGGTTGAGGAAGATGTCCGACAATAGTTTGAAAGTCTTGGTGAGATATTCAAACCAGACATTATCCTGGGCAACCCCGACATGGACGGCATAGCCCACGATCACGCCAAGGACCATCCCAGCGAGAATATACCATGTCAGCCTCTTATCCATGAACGACCCCCTGAACCCTTATATGTTTGGCGCGACGCTACACAGGCGGCCTTGTTTCGGCAAGCGAAGGCGTTCATAAGCGTTGAAATAAAATTACAACGCTTCGTACCGTATAAATATGGGTGAAGCCGGATCGTCGTGGGTTCAGGAGATTAGTTCATGGCAGCCGCCAAAACGTCAGAATCATCCAGCAAAATCGATATGGCCTTGATGAAGGCGATGGCCAAGGCCTTTACCGAAAGTGCGCTTCCGGGCGAGAATGAAGGCTTCGATTCAAAGGCGTGTGAGGCTGCTGCGCGCTTTACGCTCGAGATCGCCCATCAGCGCAAGACCGGACATCCCGCCGTCGCGCTCGACAGCTTTACCGATGCGCAAGGCCGCCTGGCGATGCGGATCGCGATGAACAATGACGACATGCCGTTTCTTGTCGATTCGATTTCTGCGGCGGTGGCGTCGCACGGAATCAGCGTGAAGCGACTGATCCATCCCGTTCTCACCACATCGCGAAACGAGGCGGGCATATTGCAGTCGGTGACTCGCAAACGCGAAGCAGCCGACCGGCGCGAATCGTTCATCTATCTTGAAACCGACCGTGTGGATGCGAAGGAACGGCGTGCGTTGGAGCAAGACTTGCTCGCTGTCCTGCGCGATGTACGCGGTGCGGTGTCTGACTGGCGCAAGATGCTGGGCGCGATGTCTGAGGATGCCGAGAGCCTTCCCGACGGTGAAGGCGCGGCCCTTCTCCGCTGGTTCCTCGACAATAATATGACCGTGCTGGGGCACGAGAAGATCGCTCGGGATGGTTCGCGTTCCGGCCGTTTGGGCCTGTCGCGTGTGAGTGACTATATGATGCTGTCGGATGTCAGCGTTGGTCTGGCAATCAAATGGTTCGAAGAAGGCGGCCGCGCACCGCTGGTGCTGAAGGCCAACCGCGTGTCCAGCGTACACCGCCATGTCCAGCTCGATCTGGTGGTGGTGCCGGTGCGCGAAGGCAGCAGCATAACCGGCCTTTCTGTGACCGCCGGTCTCTGGACCAGCGCTGCGCTCGCCACATCGCCGGAACGGATTCCGGTTTTGCGCACGCATCTGGCAACGCTGATGGAACGTTTCGGTTTCGATCCCTCGGGACATGCGGGGAAGGCGATGACACATGCACTGACCTCGCTGCCGCACGATCTCCTCGTATCGCTCAAGCTAGCCGAGCTGGAGCGTGTGACCCTGACTGCGATGTCGCTGACCGATCGACCGCGCCCGAAACTGCTAGCCATTCGGTCGCCGCTGGGGCGGCATCTGTACATCTTCGTCTGGCTGCCGCGCGACGATGTGTCGACTGGCATGCGCAAGCAGATAGAGGAGATGCTGGTCGCCGCGACCGGCGGTGCGCTGCTCGGCTGGACGATAAGCCTGGAAGATGGTGGCGTTGCGTTGCTGCGCTATACGCTCGATCTTCCGGACCGCGAGCAGCCAGTCGATGAGGCAGCGCTCGACGACCGGCTCGAGTTGATGGTCCGCGGCTGGGAGCCGGCGGTCGAAGCCGCGCTCGCCCGGCTGACCGACGAAAAACGCGCGGCGGCAATGCTGGTGCGTTATGGCCCGATCTTTCCAGCGAACTATCGCACCAGCTATTCCACAGACGATGCAGCGCGCGACATGCTGGGCTTGCTGCAGATGGAGCGGGACCACAGCAGGGTCACGCGCCTGTCTGCGCATGGCGACCGCGTGCGGCTCAAGGTATATAGTCAGGGCGGGGCGATGCCGCTCAGCGACATTGTCCCTGCGCTCGAAAATTTCGGTTTCGACGTACTGGAGGAATCTCCGACCGCGCTTGCTGACGGAAATTACATACATGATTTCAGGCTCGGCCTGCGCGGAGGCGATGTCGCGTCGGTCATGGCGCGGGCGGTAGTGCTGGAAAGCGCGATCAGTCAGGTCCTCGATGACGAGGCCGAGAATGATGTGTTCAATCAACTGGTGACGATCGCATCGCTCGATCCGCAACCAGTCATCTGGTTACGCGCCTGGTATCGCTATTTGCGCCAGACCGGCGCGAATTATAGCATGGCGACCGTGGTGGCAGCGCTGGCCAAAAATGCGCATATCACGCAGTCTGTTATCTCGCTGTTCGCTGCGCTTCACAACCCAGCCATTGCATCCGACCGTACAAAGATGGCAGCCAAATATATCAAGGCGATACAGGACGGTCTTGCAACTGTTTCGGCGATCGAGGAAGACCGCATATTGCGGCGCTACATGGCGGTGGTCCGCGCAACCCTGCGCACCAACGCATTTTCGGCGGCCGCGACCGAAGCATTGGCCTTCAAGCTCGACAGCGCAAAGGTTCCGGGGCTGCCTGCGCCGCTGCCGTGGCGCGAGGTGTTCGTTTATTCGCCGCGCGTTGAAGGCATCCATTTGCGCAGCGGCCCGGTCGCGCGCGGTGGCCTGCGCTGGTCTGACCGACGTGACGATTTTCGAACCGAAGTGCTCGGTCTGATGAAGGCGCAGCGGGTCAAAAACGCGGTAATCGTTCCAACCGGCGCGAAAGGTGGCTTTTATCCTAAGCGACTGCCCGATATGCGGATTGATCGCGATGCATGGTTTGCGGAAGGCACCGAAAGCTACCGGATTTTCATTCGCACCTTATTGTCGATTACGGACAATATTGTTGACGACAAGGTTGTCCATCCAACCGACGTTGTCATCCACGATGGAGAAGACCCCTATTTCGTTGTCGCAGCCGACAAGGGCACTGCGACCTTCTCTGACACCGCCAACGCTATCGCACTCGAACGAAATTTCTGGCTCGGCGACGCGTTCGCCAGTGGCGGTTCGGTCGGCTACGATCACAAGGCCATGGGCATCACGGCGAAGGGTGGCTGGCTTTCGGTGCAGCGTCATTTTGCCGAAATGGGTATCGATGTGCAGAAAGAGCCGGTTACGGTTGCCGGTGTAGGCGACATGTCGGGCGATGTTTTTGGCAACGGCATGCTCCTATCCAAGGCTTTGAAGGTGGTTGCTGCGTTCGACCACCGCCACATTTTCTTCGATCCCGACCCCGATCCCGCGACAAGCTGGAAGGAACGGCAGCGGCTGTTCAACCTGCCACGGTCGAGCTGGCTGGACTATAACCCCAAACTGATTTCCAAAGGTGGCGGTGTCTTCGCACGCAGTGACAAGAGTATCAAAACTACAGCGGAAATCAGGTCATTACTGGGCATAGAAGATAAGGAACTTGAACCCGCAGCGTTGATGACCGCGATTTTGAAGGCGCCGGTGCAGTTGATGTGGTTCGGGGGAATCGGAACCTATATCAAAGACAAAGGCGAGAGCCATCTCGACGTAGGCGACCCGGGCAACGATGCGATCCGCGTCAACGGTGCCGACGTGCGTGCACAGGTGATCGGTGAGGGCGCGAACCTTGGTGTCACTCAAGCGGGACGCATCGGCTTTGCCTTGCGCGGCGGCCGGATCAACACTGACTTCATCGACAACAGCGCGGGCGTCGATTGTTCGGATAATGAGGTGAATATCAAAATAGCACTCAACGCCGAAATGCGGGCCGGACGGCTAAAAGAACCGGTGCGTAACAAGCTGCTCGCCGAAATGACCGATGCGGTGTCGCATCTCGTGCTGGAGGATAACCGACTGCAGACGCTGGCACTGTCAATTGCCGAGACTGGCGGAGCCGGCGATTTGCCTGCTTATGTGCGTCTCATTGAAACCTTCGAAAGTAACGGCCGTCTCGACCGGGCGGTGGAGGGCATCGCGCCCAACGACGAACTATTCCGCCGTGCCAGTGAAGGCAGGGGGCTGACCCGGCCCGAACTCGCCGTGTTGCTCTCGACCGCAAAGCTGGCTGTACAGGATGGCGTCGAAGAGGCGCCGCTTGCGACCGACTCCTCCATGGACAGCGAACTGCTCGCCGCTTTCCCCGCCGCCATGGCTGCAAAACATAAATCGGCGATCCTCGCCCATCGGCTGCGCAAGGAAATCATTGCGACCAAATTGGCCAATCGCATGGTGAACCGGCTTGGTATGCTTCATCCGTTCGAACTGGCGGAAGAAGAAGGATGCAGCCTGGGCGATGTCGCAGCGGCTTTTGCAATTGCCGAGCGCATTTACGATCTGCCCTCGCTTTGGGCGGCGATCGACGGCGCGGAAATGGCTGAGTCGACACGTTTGATGCTGTTCAACCAGACAGCCGTCGAGACCCGGGCGCAAATGGCCGACATCATCCGCAACGCCGCCGAAGGCCGCGATGTGGGCCATGCGACGGCAATTTATGCGCCGGTCCTGAAAAAGCTCTCGGCCTCGCTAGACAGCCTGCTGCCCGCCGATGTCCGGCATCAAACCGAAAGTTTTGGTGCGCGGCTTGTCGACAATGGCGCGCCGCGGAAGATTGCCGACCGACTGGTACAAATGGCACAGCTGGACGGTGCAATCGGTCTTGCTGCGCTTTCCTCGACGCAAAAGGCAGATGTCACGGCACTCACGCAGGCGTTCACCGCCTTGGGCGATGCCCTTGGTATCGGATGGGCCCAGGGCACTGCCATGCAGATGGATCCGCATGATCCGTGGGAGCGCTTGCTTGTCGCCGGGTTGGCAAGAGATTTTCAGGCCATGCGCTTGGATTTCCTACGCCGCCGTGGCGGCAAAAAGCCCGTTGAGGATGCGCAAACATGGATCGCTGAAAATGCATCCCGCGTCCGCGTGTTCAAAGCGATGGTGGATCGCGCCAAGCTCGCCGGCATGGCTACGCCCGCGATGCTCGCGCAAATTGCGGGACAGGCGAGGGTATTGCTGGGGCGGTGAGGAATACCCCGTCGTCCCCGCGCGGGCGGGGACCTTGTGAGGTTTGTCCAACATCCGAGGCTTGAACCGCCCAAGGTCCCCGCCTTCGCGGCGAGGACATTCTCGTTAGGCAGTTTCCACCGCCCGCTTGTAGATACTGTTTTTCGGAAAGCGGAACAGTTCCATCACCATTGGCTCGAAAAATTCGAGCGGCAGTGTGTCATATTCCGGATCGAATGCCGGACAGTCATATTTGTCGATAAATTCCTCGGTGTCCGCAAACCATTCATGCTCCCGGAATTGTTCGCGCATGTCGCGGTCGAGGCCGAGATGATGGAAAAAATTATGGCCCTGGAAAATGCCGTGATGCTGGACGATCCAGTGCAATTTCTCGGAAACGAAGGGCTTCAGGATCGCAGCTGCAATGTCGGGGTGGTTGGCTGCACCCAGCGTATCACCGATATCGTGAAGTAGCGCCATCACGACATAGTCGTCTTCGCGCCCGTCGCGATAGGCGCGCGTTGCGGTCTGCAGCGAATGGGTGAGCCGGTCGACGGCAAATCCTCCAAAATCGCCATCGAGCAGCTTCAAATGGTCCAGTATTCGCTTTCCGCCATTCTGCGCGAACGGGATATTGTGCCGCATGATGATTTGCCAGTCTTCCTGGGTGCTTTCCGACATATCATGAAAAGATGCGCGGTCGTCGTGATGGTCCATTGCCCAAATCCTCTCTGGCATCATGCTATCACGACGCCGACATGAAACAAGGGCTTCATGCAAACGTAAAATGCGGCTAGACCCGCCTCATGGCTGTTTTAGAGCTGACCGATAAACCATTTTTTGCCGACAAGAACCGCGCATTCTGGAACCTGCATTCAGCGGGCTGGGCCGGCGCGGTCATCCTGCGTGCGGCATCCGGGATTGCGCAGGGTCAGCCGGTCAGCTTCCTGGTCCCGATCCTGATTTCGGCGGTCACCGGCTATTCGATCACGCTCGTATTGTCGGTGATTTATCGTTTCCTGATTGATCAGCGGCCTTTCATTACCTGGAGTGTCACCGCCATTGCAGTGTCCGTTGCGACGATTGGCTACGCCTATATCGACGTTTGGGTGCTGCAAACCATACGCGAAGGCGCTGACGAAACGCCGTTTGCCCAGCTTTGGCTGGCGGCAATTTACATCAATTCAGTGCTGCTTGCGGCCTGGTCGGCGCTCTATTACGCGATCAATTATTTTGTTCGCGCGGAGGAGCAGGCCGACCAGATGCTGCGGCTGGAGGCGCAGGCGACGAGCGCACAGCTCACGATGCTACGCTACCAGCTGAACCCGCATTTTCTTTTCAATACGCTCAACAGTATTTCGACGTTGGTGCTGCTAAAACAGACAGAGCAGGCCAATGCGATGCTGTCCCGGCTGTCTTCCTTCCTGCGCTTTACACTGATCAACGAGGCCGCGGCGAAAGTGCCGCTGACGCAGGAGATTGAAACGCTGAAGCTCTATCTTGACATAGAGAAGATGCGTTTCGAGGAGCGGTTGCGCACATTTTTCGTGGTCGAACCTGCGGTCGAGAATGCGCTGGTCCCATCGCTGCTGCTGCAACCGCTGGTCGAAAACGCGATCAAATATGCTGTGACCCCCAAGGAAGAAGGAGCCGATATTTCGGTTAGCGCTCAACTCGTCGGCCAAAGGGTTCGGATTATCGTGTCAGACACCGGGCCGGGGTTGCAGCCGGGGCAGCAAGACCACAGCCTGTCGACGGGTGTTGGTATGGCCAACACGCGTGAACGATTGGTTCAGGCTTATGGTGATGACCAGCGTTTCGAACATTATGTGAAGGCCGGTGGAGGATTTGAGGTTTTGCTGGAACTACCCTATCAAAATCGCATTATACCGGTCGAAAATAGTCAAGCGGGGGCAATATCACAAGGAATGGTAACCGCATGAGCATTCGCACCATATTGGTCGACGACGAAAAACTGGCCATTCAAGGCCTCGAACTTAGACTGCAGGCATTCGACGATATCGAGATTGTCGCCACCTGCCACAATGGGCGGGAGGCGATCCGGAAGATCAAGACGCTGAAACCCGATCTTGTTTTTCTCGACATCCAGATGCCGGGTTTCGATGGTTTTTCGGTCGTCCAGGGCATCATGGACATCGATCCGCCGCTCTTTGTCTTTGTAACGGCTTATTCCGAGCATGCTATCAAGGCGTTTGAAGCGCAGGCCATCGACTATCTGATGAAGCCCGTGGAGCCCGACCGGCTTGCCGACACGATGGAGCGGGTTCGCGGACGGCTTGCGGACCGGCGGACGCAAGATGAACTGGAGCGCTTGCGCAACGTCATCAACGAGGTTGCGCCGAATGCCGCCGACAATCTGGGTTCGCTGGATGAGGAAAGCTCATCATCGACGCGCTTTGAAAAACTGATCAACGTTAAGGATCGCGGTCAGATTTTCCGCGTCGACGTGGAGAGCATCGAGCGCATCGACGCAGCGGGCGACTATATGTGCATCTACACGGCCGACAACAGCCTCATCCTGCGCGAAACGATGAAGGATCTGGAAAAGCGCCTCGACCCGCGCACATTCCAACGTGTGCACCGCTCGACGATCGTCAATCTGGATCAGGTGCGTCAGGTGAAGCCGCATACCAACGGCGAATGTTTCCTCGTTCTCGAATCTGGCGCGCAGGTGAAGGTTAGCCGGTCGTATCGGGATGTTGTGGCGAGATTTGTTCACTGAGTTCGCGTGTGAAGCGGTTGATGTTCCGTCGCCCCAGCGCAGGCTGGGGCATCTCATGTTTCTCGGTCTAAACCGCAAGACGAGATAGGCACCAGCCTGCGCTGGTGCGACGAAGATCGGGTAACGAAACAGGAGTTAATGGACTCGTGACAAATCGAATGAAGGCCAGCGACTTCCATCCCTATATCCTCGAAATCTTCGACGGCTATGTCCACGGCAAACTGACCAAGCGCGAATTCATTGCCGAGGCTGGCAAATATGCAGCGGCAGGTATTACCGGGCTGATGATCCTCAATCAGCTTGCGCCTGATTATGCGCTGGCGCAGCAGGTGAAACCCGATGATCCGGCGATTGTGACCTCTCGCGTCACCGTTCCCAGCGCTGAAGGACATGGCAGTATAAACGGGTTACTGGCGAAACCTGCCAAAGTGAAAGGCAAACTCCCCGCCGTGCTGGTTGTGCACGAAAATCGAGGACTTAACCCTTATATCGAGGATGTCGTCCGGCGGCTGGCCAAGGCAGGCTATATGGCGCTCGGCCCCGACGGCCTGTCCGCGGTCGGTGGCTATCCCGGCAATGATGATAAGGGCCGCGAACTGCAGGCGAAGCTCGATCCGGCCAAATTGCTCGAGGATTTTTTCGCCAGCTTCGCTTGGCTCCGCGACCATAAGGACAGCAGCGGCAAAGTCGGCGCGGTAGGCTTCTGCTACGGCGGCGGCGTCTGCAATGCGTTGGCGGTGGCGCAGCCCGATCTTGCGGCTTCAGTTCCTTATTATGGCAGGCAGCCGAAAGCGGAGGAAGTAGCCAAAATCAATGCACCGTTGCTTATTCACTATGCCGAGAATGACGAGCGCATCAATGCAGGAGCGCTTCCCTATCAGGCGGCGCTGATAGCCAATCAAAAATGGCACCAGGTCCATTTCTACCGCGGAACGCAGCATGGCTTTCACAATGACAGCACGCCGCGATACGACAAGTCAGCGGCCGATCTGTCTTGGCAACGGACGCTGGCATTTTTTGGCGAGCATCTGCGCTAACGTCGCCCGGCAAAAAAAGCCCTTAGCAGCTCGGTCGCTTCGTCCGCCGCGATACCAGCGTAAATTTCGGGTCTATGATGCACCGTCGGTTGCTCGAACAGCCGTGGCCCATGCGCGACTGCGCCGCCTTTGGGATCGTCCGCACCATAATAAAGCCGCCTTATGCGGGCATGCGCAATCGCTCCGGCACACATCGCGCATGGTTCGAGCGTAACCCAAAGGTCGCAGTCGACCAGTCGGTCGTTACCGAGATAAGCGGCTGCTTCCCGAATGGCGACAATTTCGGCGTGCGCGGAGGGATCGTGATTTCCGATCGGGCGATTGGCTCCCCGACCGATGATTGCACCATCCTTGACGATTATCGCGCCCACGGGCACTTCGCCGACATTGGCTGCTGCACGCGCGAGGTGGAGCGCTTCCTCCATCATTTCCCGGGCTTTTGAGAGCGGCATGGGGCACTGCTAGCTCAAGTGCATGTATATAGCTACACATGCGCTTGACCTTGCGGGCTTTGGAGGTTAGGGGCAGCGACTTTCGCGGGTCAGTGATTCCGCACACACTCATTTTATACAGGATACACATCATGGCGCGCATCTGCGAACTCACCGGTAAAGGCCGTCTGGTCGGCAACAATGTGAGCCACGCCAACAACAAGACAAAGCGCACATTCCTGCCTAACTTGCAGAATGTGACCTTGCTTTCGGACGCGATGGAGCAGGGCTACAAGTTCCGCGTTTCGACCCACGGTCTGCGCTCGGTCGAGCATAATGGCGGCCTTGATAACTGGCTGCTGAAGACGTCGGATGACAAGCTGTCGACCAACGCTCGCAAGGTGAAGAAGGAAGTCGCCAAGAAGCTGAAGGCTGCGGCCTGATTCTTCCTGCTTCGGCGGAATTTATAACGAATCGAAACCGGGGGCGGCCACCGCTTCCGGTTTTTTCTTGCTCCTCCGCTCTGCAAGGCGGAATTTCATTAGTAAAGTTCGCTGAAAAATATTGAAATTATTGTCCGATATCAGCCAGATGATGTCATCGGTTTTGTCGGGGGTGACTGCGATGCCCTCCATATTGTCGACCAGCAGCGGCGCGCTCAGCGTTGCGACGACATCCGCTGCAACAACAGCATCCTTCCTGATCCGCGCCAGTTCCACTATGGAAAGCTTGGCAGAGAAGCCCCTCAGGAAACCGACACTGCGGTTGAGTAGCATGAGTCGGCCATCGCTGAGCAGGACTGCATCCGTCACCCGATACCCCGTTGGCGGACGAAACTGGAACCAGGTTTTTATGGTCCCATTTTCGACTGGGTCGCCCGAAAAGAGATAGCCCTCGTGCAGACCCTTCTCGAGATTTTCCGCGATTGCGACGAAGCGCCCGTCCGAAAGCCTAACCAGCGCTTCAATGCCTTTGTTCGCTGCCCATTTGTACCGACCCGACATCTCGATCGAACCCGTCACTCTGGAAAATGACCTTGAGTATCTTCGAATCGCGTGGTTTGCTTCAAAACTGACCCAGAATTCGCCGCTGCCAGGATTGTAGGCAACACCCTCGCTGTCCCAATCCTTATAGTCGAAGCCGGATAAAGGTTTGTCAGGAAGCGGGGCTATGAAGGGCCGTTCCATAGTGTCCCCGTTGCTAAGCCCGAACCCGATCAATGTGCCTGCATCGCTAACGCCGACAAACCGGCCATCCGCCAACACGGTCAGCGCCGATATGCCGCCAAAATCCTCATTGTCGCTAGTCAATTCCCATGCATTGAGGAAGATAAGGTCGCCCAGCCGCCTTATCCCGGGATGGTTGGGATCCAGCGACAGCGGCCTGAGCGCAATGTTCTGACTGTTGCTGGGATAGACAATACGTACGCCGCCGACGGCCAAAATGGCCAGGACCAAAGTCACACAAAGAACCCGAAGACGTCGCGGCATTCAGCTTTCTATCCGTTCATCTAATCAGGGCGAAACCTGAACGAAAAATAACGACGCATTCAGCATCGGCTCAATTGTCGCAGGTCATAACAGCATCAACAGGAAATCAAACCGCCGCTTTCTCCTCCACAAAGGGAACGGCCAGAAGCAAGGAGTAAGATCATGACCAAATTTAAGAAAAGCATCGGCGCCCTTGTCCTCGCTGCAACAGCAGTCACCGGTTTTGCCGCTACACCGGCCATGGCGGGCGGGCGTTATGATGATGGTTACAGCCGTTATGAGCGTTACGATGACCGCTATGATCGTCGCGACTACCGCCGTGGCGATCGCTATTATCGTGGTGACCGTTACTATCGCGGCAACGCTCGCTGCGACAAAGGCACCGGCGGCACAATTATCGGTGCGGTAGCAGGTGGTCTGCTCGGTAATGAAGTAGCACGTCGCGGCAACAAGACCGAAGGCAGCATCATCGGTGCAGCGGTCGGTGCCTTGGCTGGCCGGGCAATCGACAAGGCCGACAGTAACTGCCGTCGCTATCGGTAATGAATGAAGTTTTCGCCGGGCGGCGTCCCTGAACCTTCTCTGCCGCCCGGTGGAGCCCCTTTCGGGGGATGGCCAGCATCGGAAACGGTGCTGGCCTTTTTCGTTGCATCGGTAACTTGTTTGGTCGTGCAATATCCGGCAAAGCGCGGCCATGACCTTATCGCTCGACTCCGCCCGTGCTGCCGTCCGCCCGCTTTATCGTAATCCAGAACCCGAAGTACTCGCGCCCCTGATCGTCGCTGCGCGGGTCGATGAACGCGAACGCGCGGCAATTGTTGCCAAGGCGCGTGCCCTGCTCGCCGAACTGCGCAAGGCCCAATCCGATGGTTGGGTGAACCAATTTTTGCAGGAATATCGCCTCGGTACAGAAGAGGGCACCGCGCTGCTGTCGTTGGCCGAAGCGTTTCTGCGCGTGCCCGATCCCGAAACCGCCGACCTCCTCATTGCCGATAAACTGACCGACGCTGATTGGCGCGGTCATAAAGGGCAATCCTCGAGCATGCTGGTCAACAGTGCGACCTGGGGACTGGTGCTCGGTAAGGCGGTGCTGGGCGATGCAGACAGCAGTCTGAAGCGATTGATTGCCCGCGCCGGTGAACCGTTCGTGCGTCAGGCCGTTGGCGCCGCGATGCGGCTGATGGGGCAGGTCTTTGTGATGGGCCGGACCATCGACGAGGCAATCAAGCGGATGGAGGCCAAGGAAAATCGAGGTTTCACTGCGAGCTTCGACATGCTGGGTGAGGCTGCCAGAACGAAGGCGGATGCGGGGCGTTATTTTGAGGCTTATGCGCACGCGATTGCTGCTGTCGGCAAAAATGCCGAGCGGGGACACAGCGTTTCGGTGAAATTGTCGGCACTCCACCCTCGGTATGAGACTGCGCAGGCGGCGAAATGTGTACCGGAGTTGGCGGAGATGGTGACGGAACTTGCCCGCTCGGCGGCTTCGCTCGGAGTGCAGCTGACCGTTGACGCCGAAGAAGCCGCGCGGCTGGAAATGAGTTTCGACATTATCGAGGCTGTTGCGCGCGATCCCGCCCTCTCCGGATGGGACGGGCTCGGCATGGCGGTGCAGGCTTATTCAAAACGGGCGAGACCGACGATTGGCTGGGCCGATGCTCTGGGAGCCGCGACCAAGCGCATCATGCAGGTGCGCCTTGTCAAGGGTGCCTATTGGGATAGCGAGATCAAACTGGCGCAGGAACGCGGCCTGTCGGACTTTCCGCTCTTTACGCGTAAGCCCGCGACCGATGTATCCTATCTTGCCTGCGCGCACGACATGTTCGCCGCGGCGAATATCCGTCCGGCATTTGCCAGCCATAATGCCCTGACCGTTGCGACGATATTGCAATGGGCGGGCAAGAGCCGCGATTTTGAGTTCCAGCGGCTGCACGGCATGGGAGAGGGGCTGTTCGAGCGACTCGTGCGCGAGCAGGGCCATCATTGCCGGACTTACGCGCCGGTTGGCGGACACCGCGATCTATTGGCCTATCTGGTCCGGCGCTTGCTGGAAAATGGTGCAAACTCCAGTTTCGTTCACCAGCTTGCAGACCAGTCGGTCAGTGAAGACGAATTGCTCGCTGACCCGGTTGAGAAGGTGATGGCAGTGGGTGGCACACGGCATCCGGCAATTGCGTTGCCTGCCGACCTGTTCCAGCCCCAACGGCCGAACAGCGAAGGTATGGATCTGGACGATGCCAGCATATTGGCCGAAATTGCCGTCCAAGTTGCCAAACCGGCACAACCGGCTGGCAGGGAGATCAATAGCGTAGAAAAGGCCGTTACGGCCGCCCTTGAAGCCTATCCCGACTGGTCGGCGACGCCGCTTGACGATCGCGCGGCCTGTCTCGACCGGCTTGCGGATTTACTCGAGGAAAATCGCAGTACGATAATGGCTATCGCGGTGCAGGAGGCGAAAAAGACCATCCCCGACGCGCTCGCGGAAGTGCGCGAGGCGGTGGATTTTTGTCGCTATTACGCCGCGCGGGCGCGTACCGATTTGCAGCCCGAGGAGCTTCCAGGGCCGACGGGAGAGCGCAACATCCTGCGTCATGAAGGCCGCGGCGTATGGGTAGCAATTGCACCCTGGAATTTCCCACTGGCGATTTTCCTGGGGCAAGTTGCTGCGGCGCTTGTCGCCGGCAACACGGTAGTTGCGAAGCCCGCCCCGCAGACCCCGGCTATCGGTGCCTATGCGGTCGAGCTGGCGCACAAGGCGGGCGTTCCAAAGGCTGCATTGCAACTGGTTGTCGGCGGCGGCGATGTCGGCGCGGCATTAACAGCCGATATTCGCATTTCGGGCGTCGTGTTCACCGGCTCGGTGCCGACCGCCAAGGCCATCGCACGCCACCTGCTTGCCGACGATGCGCGCCCGCTGGTGCCGCTAATTGCCGAAACGGGTGGCCTTAACGCGATGATCGTCGATTCGACCGCGCTCTCAGAACAGGTTGTCCGCGATGTCATCGTTTCGGGCTTCCAGTCGGCTGGGCAGCGTTGCTCGGCTTTACGGCTCTTGCTGTTGCAGGAAGATATCGCCGACCATACGCTGGAAATGCTGGCCGGCGCGATGGATACGCTCAATGTCGGCGACCCCGCCGATCCCGCGACCGACATCGGGCCGGTAATCGACCGGGCGTCCTACGATAAATTGATGGCGTATCGCGAAAGCGTGAAGGATCGTATCGTCCACAGTATCTCCGTTCCAGTTGAAGGCCTGTTCGTTCCGCCCACCGTCATCCGCCTCGATAATCTGGACGAGTTGAACAGTGAATGGTTCGGACCGCTGGTGCATGTCGCAACATGGAAGGCGGGAACGCTGGAGGACACGGTGCGCCGCGTCAACGCCAAGGGGTTTGGGCTGACAATGGGTCTGCACAGTCGTATCGCGCGCTCAAGCGAGGCGGTCGAACATCTGGCGCGTGTCGGCAATCTCTACATCAACCGGTCGATGATCGGAGCGGTCGTGGGCAGCCAGCCATTTGGTGGTGAAGGCCTGTCAGGCACTGGCCCCAAGGCGGGCGGCCCACACTATCTCTACCGTTTCTGCGCGGAGCGCACGACCAGTACCGATACGACCAGTGCAGGCGGAAATGCGTCGTTGCTGTCGTTGGAGGATGGTATCTAACCGCGCTGGTCGGTGAGTTAGGGTAGTGGGGCGAAAATCTGACTCGCCCGTTGGTCCTGAGGAGCGGCTCAGATTAAGTCAGTGAATCGTCCCCAGCGTCGTCTCGACACTCAACATGATGATCAGCCGCTCGATTTGGCGCCAGCGGCAGAAATTGAGATGGTTGCCGAGATTGCGGCTTGCCTCGGCCCGGTCGGCCGCCTCCAGCCCTGCCGCAGTGCCGAACTGGTCGATTAGCGCTTCTGCTTCTGTCACATCGCGCGGTTCGACATAGAGCGGCAAATACATAGGCGGAGGCGACTTTCCTGTTATTCTCGGGTGGCAGACAGGCCCGGGTGAAATTTGGCCTGTCTGCAGGAAGCGCCCTAGCACCGGCCTGTCGCTGTTTCGTCAAAGCAATTGGTTAGCATGAATTAAGCATGATGTTGCCGCTTGCTTGGGGCTGGCCATTGGTGGCAAGGGACATGCATGTCAGATACTGAAAATAGCAGGCCGCGCTTAGCTGGTGGAATCTTTGTTGCCCTTGGGCTTTTAGTTGGAGCCATCGTCGGTATTGCGTTCAATCAGCCTTCGGCCGGCATGGTTACCGGATTTGGCGTTGGCGCGGCCATAGCGCTCGCGATCTGGTTGATCGACAGCAAGCGGGGCTGAAAGGAATCCTATGTGGAAACATGTTCGTAACATCGCGCTGATCTTCATTGCGCTTGCCGCCATTGGCGTCTGGTTCATCACGCGACCTGACGAAGCGCGGCTGACTGATGCCCAGCTGACCGGGCCTAAGCCAGAACTGACGGAACCGCGTCCTGAAATGTTTCCGACAATAAAGGTCGCCGAAGTCGATCGCTGGAAAGCAGGCGAGGCGCCGATAGCTGCGCCGGGTCTGGTGGTCGAACGATTTGCGGAGGGACTTGACCATCCGCGCAATGTCTACGTCCTTCCCAATGGCGACGTTCTGGTTGCCGAGACCAACTCGCCACCGCGCGAGGGCGGCGGTATTGAAGGTATGGTGGCGCGATGGCTTATGGGGAAGGCTGGCGCTGGCGTACCATCTGCGAACCGCATCACGCTGCTGCGTGATGCCGACGGCGATGGAAAAGCGGAACTGAAAACGCCGTTCCTTACCGGGCTCAACTCGCCTTTCGGTATGGTTCTGGTCGGTGAACGGCTGTTTGTTGCGAATACCGATGCTTTATATTCGTTCCCTTACAAGGAAGGCGATACAAAAATTGTCGCCGAGGGTAAAATGCACACGCGCCTCAACGCAAAAGCGCCAAACAATCACTGGACCCGCAATCTGGCGGCTTCGCCCGATGGTACCAAAATCTACATCGCGGTAGGCTCCAACAGCAACATTGGCGAAAAGGGGATGGAAGTCGAAAAGGGCCGCGCGATGGTGTTCGAATATGACATCGCCAAGGATGTGAAAAAGCCTTACGCGGTCGGGCTGCGCAACCCGGTCGGGCTGGATTGGGACAATCAGGGGCGGCTGTGGACCGTCGTCAACGAGCGTGACATGTTGGGTTCGGACCTGGTGCCCGACTATCTTGCCTTGGTCGAATTCGGTGCTGATTATGGCTGGCCGCAGCATTATTGGGGTGGCTTTACCGACGCGCGCGTATCGCCGCCCAAACCCGAAAAACGCGAATATGAAAGGCGCCCTGATTATGCGCTGGGCGCACATACCGCGCCATTGGGACTGGTGTTCGGGTATAACGCCAAGCTGGGCGCTGGGCTGACCGAAGGCGCATTTATTGCGCGGCATGGGTCCTGGAACCGCAAGCCTGCGGCTGGTTATGATGTGATTTTCGTGCCGTTCCCTAACGGCGAACCTGCAGGCAAGCCGGTGAAGATACTGACTGGCTTTCTCGACAAGGAAGGCAATGCGCAAGGCCGCCCGACCATGGTGACAGTCGCGAAGGATGGGGCTTTGCTGGTCAGCGACGATGTCGGCAACATCATCTGGCGGGTGCGGGCGAAGAGTTTGGCCGTGAACTCATAAATATCATCGTCGAGGTTTGAGGCCATTTTGTTCAGTGCGAGGCGGCGAGCCGCAGGAATATGTCGATATTTCCAGGTTCGCCAACGAAGCAATGGACAAAATAGGTCAAATCCGAAGGACGTCAAAATGGCTTCGATCTCGAAGTAAAATGCCCTTGCCGGTAGAACGACTATCGGCGGCGCGCATTTTACTCCGATATCTTTGCCATTTTGACGCCTCGACGATGATATTTATGAGTTCACGGCCTAAATTTTTCGCCCGGCGCGACCGGCGAGCTCGATGGTGTAATGCCACGCCACACGGCCCGACCGACCGCCGCGTCCATGTGCAAACGCGAGCGCATCGGCCTCGTCCCAGTCGAGGTCGAAATGGCTTGCATAAGCACCGACCATCGAAAGAAATGCTTCCTGATCAGGATATTGAAACCCTAATTTAAGCCCAAATCTGTCAGCGAGAGCCAAGCTGTCGTCAATGGCATCGCGCACATTCAGAGGATCTTCCTGATCTGCCGCAGCCCGTTCGACGATGTTGCGCCGGTTCGATGTCACATAAAGCCGTACATTGTTCGGTCGTGCCTCCACCCCCCCTTCGAGCAAGGAACGCAACAGGCGCGCGCCCTCGTCATTTTGATCGAATGAAATATCGTCGACAAACAGGATGTAGCGCCGTCCCGAAACACCGAGTTCTTCGAACAGTTTGGGGAGACTGTCGACATGACCCCCCGCTGCCTCCACCAGCGCAATGAAAAAGCCTTCTTCCTGTGTCGCAGCCACTACCGACTTGACCAGCGCCGATTTGCCCATGCCGCGCGCGCCCCACAGCAGAACATCATGTGCGGCTGCGCCTGACGCGTGGCGGCGGGTATTTTCGATCAGGTCGGCTTTTTGCCGGTCGACGCCGACTATCAGGTCAGCTGGAAGCGGACGAAAATCTTGGACGGGCGCAATCTGGCATCCGTCCCAGTGGTACGCGGGGTGCGATGACAAATCGACTGGAGGTGGCGGCGGAGGGGATAGCCGTTCTAACGCTTCAGCGATACGACGGAGCAAGGCCTCGTTCAAGCGGCCAATCCCTCGGCATCAAGCGCGTAAAGCAGATCGGCGCCCGCCATTGCGGTTCCGCGGAGTGCAACCGCCTCCGGCAACATGATTTCCAGATAATAGCGGCAGGCGGCAATTTTTGCCTGCAAAAACGGCGTATTCGCGCCCTCCGCATCCGCCGCGCGCAGTTGCTTGAGCATCAGCCATCCTGCGGTGGCGACCGCCATCATCGTTGTGTAAGCATAGCTTCCTGCCAGCCGGTCATCGACTGATGCCTGCAACATCCATTCGGCGACCTCGGCACATGAACCCGCGAGCATTTTCAGTCCGGCCTGATCGCCCGCATCCGCCACAATCGCCTGCAAATGCCGCCGGATAATATCGCCGCCTTCCATGCCAAGCTTTCGGCCGACAAGGTCGGCGGCCTGGATGCCATTGGTGCCTTCGTAAATGGCAGCAATACGAATATCGCGATAATATTGCGCGGCACCCGTTTCCTCGATGAAGCCCATCCCGCCATGCACCTGGATGCCGAGTGAGGCGATCTCGCTGCCCATATCGGTGCCATAGGTTTTGGCGAGGGGGGTAAGCAAGTCGACCATCTCGCGCGCACCGGGTTCGCCGAGTGCAGCGCGATCAACAAAACCCGACGCAAAATAGAGCAGCGCGCGGATCGCCTGCGTACCCGCCTTCATCCGCAACAACATCCGCCGGACATCGGGATGTTCGATTATGGCTACCGGCGCGCGCGACGCTTCGCCGGCCTTGGCCGACTGCACCCGCTCGCTGGCGAATTGAACGGCCTTCTGCGTAGCTGCTTCGGCAATCTGCACACCCTGAAGCCCGACATTCAGCCGCGCATTGTTCATCATTGTGAACATCGCCCGCATCCCGCCATATTCGGGACCAATCAGTTCGCCGACGCAGTTGCCTTCCTCGCCAAAGGCGAGGACGCAAGTGGGCGAGGCGTTAATCCCCATCTTATGTTCGATCGATACCACCTTGATATCATTGGCTTCACCAAGTTCGCCATCGGCTCCGACCCGATATTTGGGCACAAGGAAAAGCGATATCCCCTTCGTTCCGGCAGGGGCGTCGGGCGTCCGTGCGAGCACCAGATGGACGATGTTTGCCGCCATATCGTGATCGCCAAAGCTGATATAAATCTTTGTGCCCCTGATCTGGTAAGTCCCGTCGCCGCGCGGTGTGGCCGTGGCCCGAAGCGCACCGACGTCCGAACCTGCCTGCGGCTCGGTCAGGTTCATCGTCCCGGTCCATTCGCCTGTCGACAGCTTTGGCAGGAACGTCGCCTTTTGCGCGTCAGATCCGTGATGGTTTATTGCCTCGATCGCGCCAACCGACAGGATGGGGCAAAGCGCAAATGCCATGTTGGCGGCGCCAAGTGAGTCAAGCGCCACCGTGGCAAGGCTGAACGGTAAGCCTTGCCCGCCAAAATCCGCAGGCGCATTGATCGATCCCCAGCCGTTTTCGACATAGGCCCTATATGCCCGCACGAACCCGTCGGGCATTGTCACCTTGCCATCAATCAGCCGGGCGCCGACCGTGTCGCCGATGCGGTTAAGGGGGGCAAATTCGGCGGCGGCAAATCCGCCGATGCCTTCGACGATCGCCTGCACCATGTCACGAGTAGCGTCGGCAAAGCGGTTATGCCCGGCCAGCGCGTCGATGCCGGTGATATGCTTCAGAACAAACAATTGTTCGGCGACGGGAGCGGTAAAGGCCATGGCTTGCGAAAAAATCCTGTGAAAGCGGGTTACGCGTCGCCTATAGCCATAGAATATGTTCGGCTCAAATACGTTAGGTGAAGGCTGGGTATTACCCGCCGATGACGCTGCCATCACAGCGGCCGCCGATTTTCTGCGTGGGGGGCAGATCGTAGCGATTCCCACCGAGACGGTTTACGGACTGGCCGCCGATGCGAGTAACGCCGATGCAGTCGCCAAAATATATGCCGCCAAGGGCCGCCCGGATTTCAATCCGCTGATCGTTCATGTGCCTGACAAGGCGACTGCGACAAATCTGGCTGTTTTCGGCGATATGGCCGACAGGCTGGCGGCAGCATTCTGGCCGGGACCCCTGACGATGGTTCTGCCAATTCGCGACGATGCGCCTGTTGCAAAGGCGGTGACGGCGGGTTTGTCGACAATTGCCATTCGCTGTCCTGCACATCCTGTGATGCAGGCGGTATTGGCAAAATGCCGGCTCAACCTTGCCGCACCGTCTGCCAACAAAAGTGGCGCGATCAGCCCCACACGTGCGAACCATGTCCTGTCTAGCCTGGGCGGAGCGGTTCCGTTGATACTCGATGCCGGTCCATGTGCAGCAGGGCTGGAGTCCACTATTGTAGCAGTGCGCGGCGAGGCTTGGCAGATTTTGCGTCCGGGTCTGGTGACTGTGGAGGATATAGAAGCTGTGCTTCAATGCCCGCCGATGTCTGCCGTCGACGACAAAATAGAGGCACCCGGCCAGCTTACGAGTCACTACTCGCCGTCGAAGCCGCTAAGGCTCAATGCACATAGCGCAAAGGCCGATGAATGGCTGATCGGCTTTGGTGCCGTGCCCGGGGACGAAAACCTCTCTCGGCATGGGGATCTCGCGGTGGCTGCTGCGCATCTGTTTGAGGCGCTCCACAAGGCCGATTCCAGCGACCGGGAAATGATCGCGGTGGCACCTATACCCAATCACGGAATCGGCGTTGCCATCAACGACCGCTTGGCGAGAGCCGCTGCCCGGTGAAGTTTCCTGCGGCGATATTGTTGATGTTGACCTGCGCAACCACACAGGCCGCGCCGCGACAGGACGATATAGCTGCATATCGTGCATTGGTTCAGCAGGATCTGCGGCTGGCAACCATCGGATACCGTCTCGCCTTCGCCAATGAGCCCTTTTGCGAAAAGCGGGAACGCAATCCCGGCTGGGTGATCCACGACGAGCGGCAATATCCGGATAGGGAAACAGCACGGGCCGCGTTCGGTTTCCGCGCGCCGATTTCCATCTCGGCGGTTGTGCCGGGCGGCACCGCTGACCGGCTTGGCATAAAGGCAGGCGATGCATTGCTGGCATTGGATGACAGCCCGTTCGACGTTGCTGTCGAGGCTCGCCACAAGCAAAGCGCCGTCCGGTCGGAGACTGTCCAGCAAGCGGTGAGGCAGGCATTTGCGAGTAGTGAACCTGTGAAGCTGATTCTCGAGACGGCGGCCGGGCGTCGGATATTTGCCGTTGATCCAAGGCCAATCTGCGCATCGCGCTTTTGGGTCGATGCCAAAGCAGCGCTGGATGCAGGTGCGGATGGCGATGGCGTCCGCGTTACCGCAGGACTAATGGAGTTTGTGGGTGACGACCATGAACTTGCGGCTGCGGTTGCGCATGAGCTGGCGCATAACATTCTGGGCCATCGACAACTGCTTGCGTCAAAGCCCGGGATCAAGTCGACGCGCGCCACAGAAATTGAGGCAGACCGCCTGTCGGTTTGGCTGATGGCGAATGCGGGATATGATCCCACCGCAGCACTTCGATTTGCCGAACGTTATGGCCGGAAAACCGGACTGGGCATATTTTCGGCAAGCACACACCCGCGCTGGAAAAATCGCGTAAAGATAATGCAATCCGAAATCGACCTGATGGCGACAACCCCAAAGCAAGACGGCCTGCTGCGACCTCCCTCGCTGTCAGTGGTTAATTGGTCACGCACAACGAAAAATTAAGTTGCATATCAGGATGCTATTTCATCCTGAGCGGCTTTCGCCTATCACATCACCGAGAGCGATGCAGGGGAGGGCAGAAATTGCCTAAATCAACCAGATTGTTAGTCGGACTGATCCCCCTTGCCCTGCTCGCGGCTTGCGGTGAGGAGAAGGTTGCGACCAAGACTGCTGCAGATGAAGTCCACCCCGTTCAGGTGGTCACTGTTCAGCAGGAGAGCCTGCAGCGTGTTATCAACGCGGTGGGAACCGTCCGCTACCGCCGCGAAACCCCGCTGGGATTTACCACTGCGGGCAAGGTGGCGACCGTCCGTTTTGAGGAAGGCGATTTTGTAAAGCGTGGCGCGCTGCTGGCGGCGCTGGATACGACAAGCGTCGGCGCAGATGTCAGCGTCGCCACGGCGGAACGCGACCGGGCGCGATCTGAGTTCGAGCGGCTAAAATCGCTCTATGCCGACGGCTGGATTACCAAGGCCCGCTACGAAACCGCGGAAGCTGCCGTCAAGGCCGCCGATGCGCGTGTTCGCCAAGCCGGGTTCGCAAGCGGCACTGCGCAGCTCTACGCGCCATCGAGCGGGGTTGTCCTGTCGCGCAACGTGCAGCCGGGGCAGGTGATTGCTGCTGGAACGCCTGCACTGATTCTGGGTGAGGGTGATGACGGGTTCGTCTTCCGCGTGCCTATCATCGATCGCGACGCGACAAAGTTGCGCGTCGGTATGGCGGCCGATATTTCGATTGAGTCGCTCGACGGTGCACCGATTAGCGCGACGATTTCCGAAATTGACGGTCGGGCAAATGAAGCGACCGGCGCCTTTTCCGTTCAATTCAGGCTCGCCAGCCGCCCTCAATTGCGCTCGGGGCAAATCGGCACCGCCAGCATCCGGCTGCCCGCTGCGGCCGGCGGTGCGCTGCAAATACCTGCCAGCGCGTTGTTTGGCGTGCGTACCGGCGAAGGGCTGGTCTATGTTGTCGATGCCAGCAACCGCGTCGAAACGCGCAACGTCGCCATTGAGCGCGTGACTGATGACTTTGTCATTGTATCGGGTGGCATAAAACCCGGCGACGTCATCGTGACATCGGGCCTCGAAAAACTGCGCACCGGTTCAAAAGTCCGCACCATCAAGGCGCCCGGCTAAATGCACATAGCCGAGGTCGCAATCCGCCGGTGGCAGCTGACGCTGGTGCTGTTTGCGCTGCTGTGCGCCCTCGGCTTTTCGGCATTTCAAAATGTCCCTCGCGCGGTCGATCCCCATTTTTCGATGCCGGTTGTCTCGATCGTCGCGTTGCAACCGGGGGCGGATGCCGCTGAAATCGAGCAAACGATTACCAAACCCATCGAGGAACTCGCGCAGGGACTGGAAGATGTCCAGAACGTCGCTTCGACGAGCAGCGATGGCAATGCGGTCATCCGGATCGAATTCGATTGGTCGGGAGAAGATCCGGACCAATATTTCAACGATGCCGTTCGTGAAATCACCGCCATTCGCAGCCGCCTTCCTTCGGATTTGCAAAGCCTGACTTTCGAGAAAATCCGCACAACCAACACGTCGATCCTGCAAATCGCTCTGCTCAGCGACACGGCGAGCTGGTACCGGATGGAAAAATATGCCCGCGACATCAGCGAGGCGCTTGGCCGCTATAAAGAGGTGCGGCAGGCAGAGATTTACGGGCTGCCTCAGCCTGAAATATCCATAGCCGTTGACGCGGGCAGGCTGGCGGCGCTCCGCGTACCTGCAAGTTCGGTCGCAGATGCCATTCGCGTTGGCGGTGCCGATGTACCCGCTGGTGCAGTCACGAGCGGCACAAGGCGCTTCAATGTCGAAGCAGGCGGCGCATTTCGCGATCTCGAGAAAATTCGTAATCTGCCATTGCGCAGCAGCGAAGGCACATTGCTTCGTGTCGGCGATGTTGCCGAGGTTAAATATGGTGCAGCCGAGCAACGCGTCAAAGTCAGCCACAACGGCAAGCGAGCTATCTGGATAACCGCCAACCAGAAACAGGGGACCGACGCAACCAAGCTCCGCAACCAGCTGGTCAAGGAATTAGAGGTTCAAAAAAAGCTTCTGCCACCCGACATCACAGCCGTCGTGCAGTTTGACCAAAGCCGCGACATTACAAAGCGCTTGAAGGAGTTAGCGCGCGATTTCGGAATTGCACTTTTCCTCGTTCTCTTCACATTGTTGCCGCTGGGTTGGCGCGCATCGATTATTGTGATGATCTCGATACCGTTGTCGATTGCCTCTGGCCTGCTCGCAATTTCGGCGATGGGTTTCAACCTCAGCCAGCTTGTGGTCGCCGGTTTCATTCTCTCGCTCGGCCTGCTGGTCGATGACTCCATCGTCGTGGTCGAAAATATCGCGCGGCATCTGCGAATGGGTAAAGGTCGCGATCAGGCCGCGATTGATGGCACCAGGGAAATCACGATGGCGGTCATGGGATCGACCGGCGTGCTGGTATTCGCTTTCTTTCCGCTGTTTTTCCTGCCCGAAGGTGCGGGTAAATTCACGCAAAGCTTCATCGGCACGATTGTTGCCACCATTACCGCGTCGATGGTCGTCTCGCTTACCATTGTGCCCTTTCTGGCCAGCCGCATTTTGAGCCCGCATGGAGAAGAGGGCGGCAACAGGTTGCTGCGCTGGCTGATGAACAAGATCGACCGCTTCTATCATCCGATGCTACATTGGGCGCTCGACAGGCCAAGGCGCACCGTCTGGGGCGCGCTCGCAATTACCTGCGCAGCATTTTTTCTGGTCCCGGTTTTGGGTTTCAGCCTGTTCCCCAATGCGGACACGTCCTATTTCCGCGTGACGGTGGAGTCCGAGCAGGGGTCAAGCATCGCCGAAACGGGCCGTATTGTGCATCAAGTGTCCGATGTCCTGAAAAGCGAACCGGCTATTAAGGTTCGCGCCGAGAATGTCGGTGCTTATAATCCACCGGTATTCTACAATGTATTTCAGCGCGGCGAGAACCCGACACATGGCGAGGTTCTGGCCATTATGGACGAATGGAAGGGGGCCGAAGCGCGCGCCATGATTGCGAGGTTGCGCAAGAAGCTCGATCAGATACCGGGCGCGCGCATCAAGCTTGTGCTTTTCCAGAATGGCGCGCCGATCAATGCGCCGGTTGAGTTCCGAGTCTACGGGCCAGAGCAGGACGAACTTCGCGTGGTCGCGGCGAAAATGGAGCAGGCATTGCGCGACACCCCCGGCACGCGCGACGTCAACAATCCGGTGGCGTTCGACCGCGTCGACCTCGACGTGCGGGTAGATGACGCCAAAGCCGCGTTGCTCGATGTTCCAGCAGGTGCGCCGCGCCGGGCCATTCGCCTTGCCCTGACAGGAGAACGTGCGGGCACTTTTCGCGATGCCGAGGGAGACAGTTACCCTGTCGTCGTGCGCTTGCCGCTGGCAGATACACAGCCGATCTCGGCGCTGGAATCGGTCTATGTCTCAAACCGCAGCGGTCAGCCGGTGCAATTGGCTGAGATCACCAGCCCGACGCTCGAATCTACGCCTTCGGCGATTTATCGCTACAATCTTGAGCGCAATGTCAGCATCACCGCCCAGATATCCGAAGGTGCGGTCTCCAAAGTAAATGCCGACGCGCAAAAACGCATGGATAAGATACCGCTCAAACCGGGTTATTCGATTGAGCTTGGCGGCGAAGCCGAAAAGATCAACGATACCTTCGCCGGTTTCGGCCCCATTGTCCTGATTGCCATGTTCAGCATATTTGCAATCCTGGTCGCCGAATTCGGACGGTTCAAGGAAGCGTTGGTAGTTGCGGGTGTCATACCACTGGGCACTTTCGGTGGGCTGATTGCTTTACTTGTAACTGGAAACAACTTGTCGTTTCTGGCAGTTATCGGCTTTATCGCGCTCATTGGCATCGAAATCAAAAATTCGATCCTGCTCGTCGACTTCACCAGCCAGTTGCGCGAACGCGGAATGGCGCTGCGCGAGGCAATCGAGCAGGCAGGCGAAGTCCGCTTCCTGCCCGTGCTGCTGACGTCCATAACCGCAATTGGCGGCCTTATGCCTTTGGCTCTGTTCGGTGGCAGTCTTTACGGCCCGCTCGCCATTGTCCTGATCGGGGGGTTGATTTCCTCGACCCTGCTATCACGTATAGTCACGCCAGCCATGTATCTGTTGGTGGTGCGCGGCGATGAGGCAAAGGCCGTCAAGGCCGTGCAAGAACAACAAGGACTCTCCCATGCCACATGAAGAAGCGATTTTTGCAGGCGGCTGTTTCTGGTGCACCGAAGCTGTGTTTGGGCAGTTAAAGGGCGTGAGCAGCGTCGAAAGCGGCTATATCGGCGGTCATGTCGCGAACCCTGATTATAAAAGCGTTTGCAGCGGCAATACAGGCCATGCCGAGGCGATCAAGATTAAGTTCGATCCTGGAACCATCAGTTACGCAGATTTGCTCGATATCTTCTTCGCGACGCACGATCCGACGCAGCTCAACCGGCAGGGGAATGACATCGGGACCCAATATCGATCAGCCATCTTCCCCCTCGACGATGCACAGCGCGCCGAAGCCCAGGCTGGCATCGAACGCGCAGCCGGCGACTGGCCTGCGCCAATAGTAACCACCATAGAGGGACCGGCCAACTGGTATCCGGCCGAGGACTATCATCAGGAATATTGGGAAGGTGAGGGCCAGCGAAATCCGTATTGCCTCGCGGTTATCCCGCCCAAGCTGGCAAAGCTGAAAAAGGGGTTTGCGGAGCGTATGGCTTGATGCGATAGCAGCGGGCATGATCCACAAATCCATTCGCAAAGCGGTCTTTCCCGTTGCCGGTCTAGGCACCCGTTTCCTTCCGGCCACAAAAGCAATTCCCAAGGAAATGCTGCCCGTCGTCGACCGCCCGCTCATCCAATATGCGGTGGACGAGGCACGCGAGGCGGGGATCGAGCAGATGATCTTCGTCACGGGCAGAGGCAAAAGCGCGATTGAGGACCATTTCGACATCGCCTACGAGCTCGAAAATACGATGTCGGAACGCGGCAAGGACTTGTCGGTGCTCGAGCCGACACGGCTTGGCCCCGGCAACTGCGCCTATGTGCGACAGCAGGAACCGCTCGGCCTCGGTCACGCCATCTGGTGCGCGCGCGATATTGTCGGTGACGAACCCTTCGCGATCTTCCTGCCTGACGAATTCATGCACGGTTCGCCCGGCTGCATGGCGCAGATGGTCGATGCCTATCACCGGCTGGGCGGAAACATGATCAGCGTTCTCGAAGTACCGCATGACAAAGTATCGAGCTATGGTGTGATTGCGCCGGGAACGAGCGACGGGGCGGTCACCGAGGTGCTCGGATTGGTCGAAAAGCCCAAGGTTGAAGACGCGCCGTCGAACCTGATTATCTCCGGTCGCTACATCCTCCAACCCGAAGTCATGCGTGTCCTAGAAGGACAGGAAAAAGGTGCAGGGGGTGAAATCCAGTTAACCGACGCGATGGCGCAGATGATCGGCAAGCAGGCATTTCATGCAGTGACCTTCGACGGCAAACGCTATGATTGCGGGTCGAAGGTCGGTTATATCGAGGCCAATCTGGCGGTGGCGCTGGAACGACCCGATATGGCCGAAGAAGTACGGGCGATTGCCTTTGATTTGCTTCGTTAAGCCTGCACTCATTGAAGCGCCTTTAGGCAAAGGCCTCGACTGAACAGGAGTATTTATGCGTCTGATATTGTCTGCGGCAGGGATATTGCTTCTGCAAGGTTGCGTGGCTTCGGTCGTCGGTGACGTTGTGACGGCGCCGATAAAGGTCGTATCCAAAACCGCCGATGTGCTGACCACAAGCCAGTCCGAAGCAGACGAAAAGCGCGGACGCGAATTGCGCAAGCATGAGGAGGCGATAGGTAAGCTCGCCCGGCAGCGGGACAAGGCGCGTGAGAAATGCGAAGATGGCAATGAAGATGCCTGTGCCAAGGCTGCGCAGCTGGACCAACAAATCGAGATTGAGCAAGATCGACCGATTTAGTTTGCTGCAATCATCGGCAAAATACCGACAGAACTCGATAAACAACTGATTTGCGAACAATTTGCTGTTTCGTCGAACACGCCATTCGTTGGTCGAAGGCCGATACCAGCAGCATGTTTACGTCTGTAGTCATCCCATCAACGGATTGATCAGCAGCCTGAAACGGTCCGACGGGAGGATCGATGACTATTTTTTGCCGCTATGCAACATTGCTTCTCGCCGGAGCCGGAGGCATCGGTGTTGCTCCCGCGCTTCATGCAGAGGTTGTTGCCACGCCCGAAGCGTCGATTCCGACCGGCGGCAAACGACAGTTCCGCTCTGATTTTTTTGTATCGTACGCGCCCGTAACCGCACTCGACATGGTTCGCCGAATTCCCGGATTTTCAATAGCAGCCGATGAAGGGCGACGCGGATTTGGGGAGAATGCCGGTAATGTGCTGATTGACGGCGACCGGCCCTCAACGAAATCGGACGATATCTTCACAATCCTGTCCCGCATCCCGGCGAGCGAGGTCGACTATATCGAATTGACCGAGCAGGCCGGCGCAGATGCCGAGACGCAGGGGCAGGGGCAGGTGGTCAATGTCGTCCGCAAGGTGTCGGCAAAGATAAGCGGGACCTATGAAGCGAATATTGTCGCGGGCACACGCTACGGTTTTCAGCCCTCTGCCAACGCCTCTGCAACGCTGAGGCGAGGGGACACAAGTTACGAGCTGAACTTTTCCTCCTATTCCGAGCGCATTTACGGTTTTGGTCCGGAAGATTTCAAGACCGGCGGCGCCGCGCTAATCGAAAGGCGGCACTATCAGGGGCGGGGAGGTTTCGATCAGGCTGCAATTGGCGGCACTATCAAGACGCGTGTTGGTGAGGCGAAGGTCAACCTGAATGGCCGCGTCCGCTGGTCGGACGGCTTTGATCGCCGGGTCGCTAATTATTTCAACAGTGCAGGTTCGGACATCGGGGACGAACTGCTGCTCCGTGGCGGACCGATCAACGACATCAATTATGAGATTGGCGGTGATGTCGAGTTCGGGATGGCCCCGAAACTTAACACGAAGCTGGTCGGCCTGTATCGCTCGGCCAAGGAAAGTAACGATAGCAGCATCGAGGTAGATCGCCCGGGGCAACCGACCACCCTGTTCGAAACGCGCAGCCGCAATCGCCCAAGCGAGGCGGTAGTTCGCATCCAGAATGACTGGAGCGGAATTTCCGCGCATGCGATTCAGTTCGGGGGTGAACTTGCCTATAACCGCCTCGACGCGCGCTTTTCTGCAGCCAGTTCGGTGGCAGGGGCGGTGACCACTTTTCCGGCGTCGGACGTTCTGGTGGAAGAAACCCGGATCGAACCGTTTCTCACCGACGTGTGGACGATCAGTCCGTCGTGGACGCTCGAAGCAGGTGCAATTGCCGAATTTTCAAAGCTGACCCTGTCCGGTGACAGCACCGCCTCGCGCAGCTTCAGGTTCATCAAGCCGCGGGCGATCGCAACATGGACGGTGACGCCGCAAACGACACTCGAATTCCGAGCCGAACGACAGGTCGGGCAGCTTAACTTCGGCGAGTTTGCAACTTCGGTTGATGTCACTCTGGGCAATCAGGTTGATGCGGGCAATGCCGATCTCGTGCCGGAGAAGGTGACCAACCTCTCGGCTCTGGTCCGGCACAAATTCCTCGAACGCGGCAGTATCCAGTTTCGCGGCGAATATCAGTTTATCAGCGATACGCAGGATCTGGTGCCGATAACGCTGCGCGACGCCGCCGGGAACATTACCGCACGGTTCGACGGCGCGGGTAATATCGGCAACAGCAAACGCTGGAATGGCGAATTGGAGATTACATTGCCCTTCGACTGGCTGACCAAGCCGATTGGTTTTGCCGGTGTCGAGCTGAAATATGTCGGCCATTATCACGGCAGCCGTGTGGTCGACCCGGTAACAGGACTCGACCGGCGGATGTCGAACAGGCCGTTGTGGCATCAGGAATGGAACCTGCGATATGACGCCCCCGACCTCGGGCTGGTTTATGGCGCGACCTTTTATGCGCAGGAATCCAACAATGCCTATTTCTTCAACGAATTCCGCAGACAGAGCGATGGAGTAAGGTCGACGCTGTTTATCGAATATACCAAGTTCAAGATTGGCACGCTTAGGTTGCAAGTCATCGATCTGCCGGACTTCCGTCGTGACCGTTTTATATACACCGATACACGCGCGAACAGCGGATTGAGCCAGATCGTCAACCGCAAACGCGAACTCGACCCGCTGATCCAGTTAACGCTTTCAGGCACATTCTGAGTACAAACAAAAAACCCGCCGGAATTGCATCCGGCGGGTTTGATGTTGTTATGCGAAGGACTTACTCGTCGTCGCTTGCTGTCTCGACCGCGTCTTCAAGATCGTCCGTGGTGAAATCCTCACCAATGACCTTGCCCAGGGGATCGTCGCCGATTGCAGCTTCCGGGCCCTGCGCCAGTTCGGCGGCATGCTCTTCTTCGGCCGTTTCGGGCGCGATCAGGCTTTCCTGAAGTGCACGATAGCTGGCGCGAAGCGCGGCGTCGCGGCTGCTGGCGGTGACGCGGATGCGGTTCATCGCTGAGCCGGTACCGGCGGGGATCAGGCGTCCGACAATGACGTTTTCTTTCAGACCCGTCAGCACGTCCTTCTTACCTTCAACCGCCGCCTGCGTGAGCACGCGAGTGGTTTCCTGGAAGGATGCTGCCGAGATGAACGAGCGCGTCTGCAGGCTGGCCTTGGTGATGCCGAGCAGCACGGGGTTACCCGTTGCCGGTGCCTGGCCCTTGGCAAGCTTCGCATTGATTGCGTCCATTTCCTCGCGGTCAACCTGTTCGCCCGGAAGCAGAGTGGTGTCACCGCCAAAGGTGATTTCAACCTTCTGCAACATCTGGCGAACAATCGTTTCGATGTGCTTGTCGTTGATCTTCACGCCTTGCAAGCGGTACACTTCCTGAATTTCGGCAACCAGATATTCGGCCAGCGCTTCAACACCCATGACCTCAAGGATGTCATGCGGGTTCGGCGAGCCGGCAATCAGATTGTCGCCCTTACGGACGAAATCGCCTTCCTGCACATCGAGTACCTTTGACTTCGGAATCAGATATTCGATCCGGTCGCCTTCTTCCGGAACAATCGCGATTTTGCGTTTCGCCTTATAGTCACGGACAAACTCAACGCGGCCCGAAATCTTTGCGATGATCGCATTGTCCTTCGGAATACGCGCTTCGAACAGTTCGGCAACGCGCGGCAGACCGCCGGTGATGTCGCGGGTCTTGGCGGATTCGCGGGTCACACGGGCGAGCACGTCGCCTGCCTGAACCTCTGCGCCGTCCTCGACCGACAGCATCGTGCCGACGCCCAAAAGATAGCGCGCCGCTTCGCCGCTCTGGTCATCCAGAAGCGTCAGACGGGGACGCAGGTCTTCCTTCTTGCTGCGGCTGCCGGCGCGGTCTTCGGTCACGACGCGCTGCGCGATACCGGTGGCTTCGTCGGTCTGCTCAGCCAAGGTCTTGCCGTCGATCAGGTCCTGATACTTCACAACGCCTGATTTTTCGGTGATGATCGGCATGGTGAATGGATCCCATTCGGCCAGACGGTCGCCCGAATTGACTGCATCGCCATCGGCAAATGCCAGCGTCGCACCATAAGGCAGGCGGTGGATTTCCATCTCACGGCCGTCCTTGTCGACAATCACCAGTTCGCCGTTGCGCGCCATCGCCAAACGCTTTTTACGTTTATCGACGATGGTCGGAAGGTCGCGGTACATGACCGTACCAGATGCGGTTGCATCGAGGTTCGACTGTTCGTTGAGCTGGGCTGCACCGCCGATGTGGAAGGTACGCATGGTCAGCTGGGTACCCGGCTCACCGATTGACTGCGCAGCGATAACGCCAACAGCTTCACCGATGTTCACCGGAGTACCGCGAGCAAGGTCACGGCCATAGCAGGTACCGCACACCCCAACCTTGGACTCGCAGACCAGAGGCGAGCGGATCTTGAGTGCTTGCAATCCGGTTTCTTCCATTGCGGCGACCATGGCTTCGTCAAGCAAGGTTCCAGCCGGGATGAGCACCTTGCCGTCGAGACCCATGATGTCCTCGGCCGTGGTACGGCCAAGCACACGCTCGCCGAGCGAGGCGATGGTAGAACCACCCTGAACGATCGAGCGCATTTCCAGCGCACGTTCGGTGCCGCAATCGACTTCGACGATGGTGCAATCCTGCGACACATCGACCAGACGACGGGTCAAATAACCCGAGTTTGCCGTCTTCAGCGCGGTATCGGCAAGGCCCTTACGTGCACCATGGGTCGAGTTGAAATATTCAAGGACGGTCAGACCTTCCTTGAAGTTCGAGATAATCGGTGTTTCGATAATCTCGCCCGACGGCTTGGCCATCAGTCCGCGCATACCGGCAAGCTGCTTCATCTGCGCTGGCGAACCACGCGCGCCTGAGTGTGACATCATGTAGACCGAGTTGACCGGCAATTCGCGGCCATGCTCGTCGACAGGCGACGCCTTCAGCTTGTCCATCATGGCATTCGCCACCTTGTCACCACAGGTCGACCAGGCGTCGATAACCTTGTTGTACTTTTCCTGTTGGGTGATCAGGCCGTCCTGATATTGCTGTTCAAAGTCGGCAACAATCGCCTTGGTTTCGGCAACCATTCCTTCCTTTTCTTCCGGAATGATCATGTCGTCCTTGCCGAACGAAATACCGGCCTTGAACGCATATTTGAAGCCAAGCGCCATGATCGCGTCGGCAAACAGGACGGTGTCCTTCTGACCGGTGTGGCGATAGACTTGGTCGATAACGTCGCCGATTTCCTTTTTCGTAAGGAGCCGGTTGACGGTTTCGAACGGCACGCGATGGCTCTTCGGCAAGGTTTCACCGAGCAACATACGGCCGGGCGTGGTTTCGAAGCGCACCATACGCTCTACGCCATCTTCGCCGGTCTGCGGCACACGGGCGACAATTTTGGAGTGGAGCGTTACCGCACCAACTTCAAGCGCCTGATGCACTTCGGCCATATCGGCGAGGAGCATGCCTTCGCCTGGTTCGCCCTTACGGTCCATCGACAGATAATAAAGACCAAGCACCATGTCCTGCGAGGGAACGATGATTGGCTTACCATTGGCTGGCGACAGGATGTTGTTGGTCGACATCATCAGCACGCGTGCTTCAAGCTGCGCCTCAAGGCTCAGCGGAACGTGAACGGCCATCTGGTCACCGTCAAAGTCGGCATTGAACGCCGAGCAGACCAGCGGGTGCAGCTGTATAGCCTTGCCTTCGATCAGGACCGGTTCGAATGCCTGAATGCCCAAACGGTGGAGCGTCGGCGCGCGGTTCAGCAACACTGGATGCTCGCGGATCACCTCGTCGAGGATGTCCCAAACTTCCTTGCGCTCCTTTTCGACCCATTTCTTCGCCTGCTTCAGGGTCATCGACAGACCCTTGGCATCGAGGCGCGAGTAGATGAAAGGCTTGAACAGTTCGAGCGCCATCTTCTTGGGCAGGCCGCACTGGTGCAGCTTGAGTTCCGGACCGGTCACAATCACCGAACGACCCGAATAATCGACGCGCTTGCCGAGCAGGTTCTGGCGGAAGCGGCCCTGTTTGCCCTTCAGCATGTCCGAAAGCGACTTCAGCGGACGCTTGTTGGCACCGGTGATGGTGCGGCCACGGCGGCCGTTGTCGAACAGGGCGTCAACGGCTTCCTGCAACATGCGCTTTTCGTTGCGCACGATGATGTCGGGCGCGCGCAGCTCGATGAGGCGCTTCAGACGGTTGTTGCGGTTGATAACGCGGCGATAGAGATCGTTGAGGTCCGAGGTCGCGAAACGGCCACCATCGAGTGGCACCAGTGGGCGAAGCTCAGGCGGAATCACGGGGATAACGTCAAGGATCATCCATTCTGGCTTGTTGCCCGACTCGATGAAACTTTCGACGACCTTCAAACGCTTGATGATTTTCTTGGGCTTCAGTTCCGACTTGGTCGTGGCCAGTTCCTGAAGCAGGTCTTCCTTTTCCTGCTCGAGATCGAGGTCCATCAGCATCTGCTTGACGGCTTCGGCGCCGATCGAAGCGGTGAACGCGTCCTCGCCATATTCGTCCTGCGCATCGAGCAATTCGTCTTCGGACAGAAGCTGGAACTTTTCGAGAGCGGTCAGGCCGGGTTCCGTGACGATGTAATTTTCGAAATACAGCACGCGCTCGAGCTGCTTCAACTGCATGTCGAGCAACAGGCCGATGCGCGATGGCAGCGATTTCAGGAACCAGATATGTGCAACCGGCGCGGCCAGTTCGATATGGCCCATACGCTCGCGGCGCACTTTGGTCACGGTGACTTCAACGCCGCACTTTTCGCAGACGACGCCCTTATATTTCATGCGCTTATATTTGCCACACAGGCATTCATAATCCTTCACCGGACCGAAAATGCGGGCGCAGAACAGGCCGTCACGCTCTGGCTTGAACGTGCGGTAGTTGATCGTTTCCGGCTTCTTTATTTCACCGAAAGACCAGCTGCGGATTTTTTCCGGCGACGCGATACCGATCTGGATTTGGTCAAAGGTTTCGACCTTGGCGACGGGATTGTTGAATTTAGAGAGTTCGTTCATCTTGTTTTCCTTCCGAGCCCCTCCCCTTCAGGGGAGGGGTTGGGGTGGGGTCTATCGGTTTACATTTCGCTGAGGTGGGGCCTGACTGAGAGGCCCCACCCCCGACCCCTCCCCTGAAGGGGAGGGGAGATTTCCTTATTCAGCCGCCTCGGCCAGATCGTTGCCGTCTTCATCCTGCAGCACATCGAGCGCCTTCAGATCGACGTTTAGACCCAACGAACGCATTTCCTTGACGAGAACGTTGAAGCTCTCGGGGATACCCGCTTCAAAGGTGTCATCACCCTTGACGATTGCTTCGTAAACCTTGGTGCGCCCAATCACGTCGTCTGACTTGACCGTCAGCATTTCCTGCAAGGTATAGGCCGCGCCATAGGCTTGCAGCGCCCAGACCTCCATTTCCCCGAAGCGCTGACCACCGAACTGCGCCTTACCGCCCAGCGGCTGCTGGGTGACGAGGCTGTACGGCCCGATCGAACGCGCGTGGATCTTGTCGTCGACCAAGTGGTGTAGCTTGAGCATGTAGATGATGCCCACAGTCACCTTGCGATCGAACTTCTCACCGGTGCGTCCGTCGTAGAGATCGGACTGACCGGAGCCATCAAGACCTGCGCGCTCCAGCATCCGCGTAACGTCTGCTTCGCGGGCGCCATCGAACACCGGGGTGCCCATTGGCACACCGGTACGGACATTGCCGGCAAGCTCGATGATATCGGCATCGCTGCGGCTCTTGATCTCGTCGGCGTAATTGTCGCCATAGGCGTGCACCAGCTTCTCGCGAACTGCCTCAGGCGGTGAGGCCGCTTCGGGGTTCGGGTTGGCATGACGCCAATCTTCCAAAGCTTCTGCAACCTGCATGCCCAGACCGCGTGCAGCCCAGCCGAGATGGGTCTCGAAAATCTGACCCACGTTCATGCGCGAGGGCACGCCGAGCGGGTTCAGCACGATATCGACTGGTGTGCCGTCGGCGAGGAAGGGCATGTCTTCCTGCGGAAGGATCCGCGAGATAACACCCTTGTTGCCGTGACGGCCTGCCATCTTGTCGCCGGGTTGCAGCTTGCGTTTCACCGCAACGAAGACCTTGACCATCTTGAGCACGCCAGGAGCCAGCTCATCGCCGCGCTCCAGCTTCTCACGACGATCTTCGAACTTCTCGACGATCAGCTTGACGGCATCGTCATATTGCACCTTGACCGCTTCAAGGTCGCCCTGAACCTTATCGTCGGCAACCGCGATTTTCCACCATTCGTGACGCTCAACCTCGGCGAGGTTTTCCTCGGTGATCTTATCGCCCTTCTTGATGCCCTTGGGCGCTGCTGCTGCAGTCTGGCCGATCAACATGTCTTTCAGGCGGTTATAGGTCGCACGGTTCAAAATCGAGCGCTCGTCCTCGCGGTCCTTCGCAAGACGTTCGATTTCTTCACGCTCGATGGCCATCGCGCGCTCGTCTTTGTCGATGCCGTGGCGGTTGAACACGCGCACTTCAACAACAGTTCCGGCAACGCCCGGTGGCAATTTCAGCGAGGTGTCGCGCACGTCGCTGGCCTTTTCACCAAAGATGGCGCGGAGAAGCTTTTCTTCCGGTGTCATCGGGCTTTCGCCCTTCGGTGTGATCTTGCCGACGAGAATATCGCCCGGATGCACTTCGGCACCGATGTAGACGATACCCGCTTCGTCGAGGCTGCGCAGCGCTTCCTCACCGACGTTCGGAATATCGCGGGTGATGTCTTCTGGTCCAAGCTTGGTATCGCGGGCCATCACTTCGAATTCTTCGATATGGATCGAGGTGAACACATCGTCTTTAACGATGCGTTCGCTGATCAAAATCGAGTCTTCGTAGTTATAGCCATTCCACGGCATGAAGGCGACAAGGCTGTTCTTGCCCAGTGCGAGTTCGCCCAGTTCGGTCGAAGGACCGTCGGCGATGATGTCGCCTGCCTGAATCGCGTCACCCACCTTCACCAGCGGCTTCTGGTTGATGCAGGTGTTCTGGTTCGACCGCTGGAATTTCTGCAGCGTGTAGATGTCGACGCCCGACTGGCCGGGTTCAACTTCGCCGGTGACGCGCACAACGATACGGGTCGCGTCGACCTGATCGACAATGCCCGAACGCCGTGCGCCGATCGCAGCACCCGAATCGCGGGCGACGGTTTCTTCCATGCCGGTGCCGACAAAGGGTGCCTCTGCGCGAAGCAGCGGCACAGCCTGACGTTGCATGTTCGAACCCATCAGCGCGCGGTTGGCGTCATCATTTTCCAGAAACGGAATCAGCGATGCCGCAACCGACACAAGCTGCTTGGGCGAAACGTCCATCAGCGTGATATTTTCGCGCGGGGCCATCAGGAATTCACCCGACTCGCGTGAAGAGATCAACTCTTCGGCAAAGCTGCCGTCGGCGTTCAGTTCGGCGTTCGCCTGCGCGATGGTGTTCTTCTGCTCTTCCATCGCGGAAAGATAGACCACATCGTCGGTGACCTTGCCGTCTACGACTTTGCGGTACGGCGTTTCAATGAAGCCATATTTGTTCACGCGTGAGAATGATGCCAGCGAGTTGATCAGACCGATGTTCGGGCCTTCCGGCGTTTCAATCGGGCAGATACGGCCATAATGGGTCGGGTGAACGTCGCGGACTTCGAAGCCCGCGCGCTCGCGGGTCAGGCCGCCCGGTCCAAGCGCCGACACGCGGCGTTTGTGGGTGACTTCGGACAGCGGATTGGTCTGATCCATGAACTGCGACAACTGCGACGAGCCGAAGAATTCGCGCACCGCCGCAACAGCGGGCTTGGCGTTGATCAGGTCGTTCGGCATCACGGTCGAGACGTCGACCGAGCTCATCCGCTCCTTGACCGCACGCTCCATACGCAGCAGGCCGACGCGATATTGGTTTTCGAGCAATTCGCCCACCGAACGGACACGGCGGTTGCCGAGATTGTCGATATCGTCGATTTCGCCCTTGCCGTCTTTCAGGTTGACGAGTTCCTTGACCACCGCAAGGATATCTTCGGTGCGCAGCGTGGTCAGCGTGTCTTCGACATCGAGCTGCAAACGCATGTTCAGCTTCACGCGGCCCACCGCCGACAGGTCGTAGCGGTCAGGATCGAAGAACAGCCCGGCAAACAGCGCTTCGGCGGTTTCGCGCGTGGGCGGCTCGCCGGGGCGCATGACGCGGTAGATCGCGTCGAGGCCCATGTCGCGGTTCTCGGCCTTGTCAGCCTTCAGCGTGTTGCGCATCCATGCGCCGGTGATAACATGGTCGATGTCGAGCAGCTCGATCGCGTCCACACCAGCCTTATCCAGCGCTTCGAGGTTTTCCGCGGTGATTTCATCGCCCGCCTCAACATAAATGCGGCCGGTTTTCTCGTCGATCAAATCGAACGCCGAATAGCGGCCAAAAATTTCTTCGGTCGGGATCAGCAGGGTTTCGAGCCCGTCCTTGACCGCCTTGTTGGCAGCGCGGGGAGTAACCTTCTGGCCTGCGGGAAACACAACTTCGCCGGTCTTTGCATCGACGATGTCGAACATCGGCTTCGACGCGCGCCATTGTTCGGCGTTGAACGGGATTTTCCAGCCGCCCTTGCCACGTTCAAAGGTCACGCGGTCGTAGAAATGGTTGAGGATTTCTTCGTCGTTGAGGCCGAGGGCATAGAGCAGCGTTGTAACCGGCAGCTTGCGCTTGCGGTCGATGCGGACGTTGACAATGTCCTTGGCGTCGAATTCAAAGTCGAGCCATGAGCCACGATAAGGAATAACGCGCGCGGCGAACAGATATTTGCCGCTGCTGTGGGTCTTGCCACGGTCATGGTCGAACAAAACGCCCGGCGAACGGTGCATCTGCGATACGATAACGCGCTCTGTACCGTTGATGAAGAAGGTGCCGTTGTCGGTCATGAGCGGCATGTCGCCCATGTAAACATCCTGCTCCTTGATATCCAAAACCGAACGCGCTTCGGTGTCGGGGTCAACTTCAAAGACGATAAGGCGCAGCGTCACCTTCATCTGGGCGGCATAGGTAATTCCGCGCTGACGGCATTCTTCTACGTCATATTTCGGATCTTCGAGTTCATAATGGACGAAGTCGAGTTCCGACGTTCCGGCAAAATCCTTGATCGGAAACACGCTGCGCAGCGTTTTTTCAAGGCCCGATACATAGCCGATCGACGGGTCGGAGCGCAGGAACTGCTCATAGCTTTCGCGCTGGACTTCGATCAGGTTGGGCATGTCGATGACTTCGTGGATGTCACCGAAGATTTTGCGGATACGCTTTTGACGCGAAAGGGACGCAGGAGCGGTACGGGATGCCATAAGGTGCTTTAGCCTTCGTTCAGAATGTCAGGCGCGCAAGGGGCCACAGACAGAAAAAGGCCACATGGCAATGGCCCCGGATTCGGGTCCTGCCGTGCAGCCGTTTCGCGTATGTGAAAATCCAGTCCCATCAATGCGTTAGCCAAGTTGCGCGACGACAAGGCCATTCCCGATGAGGCGGATGTTAGGGGTGATATAGGTCGGCAGCGGTTCGCGGTCAAGGCACTATGCAGCATTTCCGCCATGCTTGATGGGGCAGGGCAGCCCTGCTAGGGGCGCGGCATGACTGAGCTCTCCCGCATCCGTAATTTCTCGATTATCGCGCATATCGACCATGGCAAGTCGACGCTGGCCGACCGGCTGATCCAGCGCACCGGAGGCCTATCCGACCGTGAGATGACCGCGCAAGTCCTTGATAATATGGAGATTGAGAAAGAGCGCGGGATCACCATCAAGGCGCAGACGGTCCGCCTCGACTACACCGCAAAGGACGGGCTCGCCTATGAGCTCAACCTGATGGACACGCCCGGTCATGTCGACTTCGCCTATGAAGTCAGCCGCAGCCTCGCCGCGTGCGAAGGCGCTCTCCTCGTCGTCGATGCCGCGCAAGGAGTCGAAGCCCAAACCCTCGCCAATGTCTACCAGTCGATCGAGCACGACCATGAAATCGTCCCCGTCATCAACAAGATCGACCTACCCGCCGCAGAGGTTGACAAGGTCAAGGCCGAGATCGAAGAAATCATCGGCCTCCCTGCGGACAACGCCGTCCTCACCTCCGCCAAGTCCGGCATCGGCATTGACGAGGTGCTCGAGGCGGTCGTCACCCGCATCCCCCCGCCAAAGGGCGACCGCAACGCGCCGCTCAAGGCCATGCTCGTCGACAGCTGGTACGACCCCTATCTCGGCGTTGTCATCCTGATCCGCGTGATCGACGGCGTTATCAAAAAGGGCCAGGAAATCCAGTTCATGGCCGCCGGCACCAAGCATCTGGTCGACCGCGTCGGCTGCATGCGGCCGAAGATCGAAATCCTCCCCGAACTCGGCCCGGGTGAGGTCGGCTTCATCACCGCGCAGATCAAGGAAGTCGCGCAGACCCGCGTCGGCGACACCATCACTGATGCCAAACGCCCCGCCGCGCAGCCGCTCCCCGGTTTCAAGGAAGTGCAGCCCGTGGTCTTCTGCGGCCTGTTCCCCACCGACGCCGCGGACTTTGAAAAACTGCGCGAAAGCATCAGCAAATTGCGTCTCAACGACGCCTCCTTCTCCTTCGAGACCGAGAGCAGCGCGGCATTGGGCTTTGGCTTTCGCTGCGGTTTCCTTGGCCTGCTCCACCTCGAAATCATTCAGGAGCGTTTGACCCGTGAGTTTGACCTCGACCTTATCACCACCGCGCCGTCGGTGGTCTATAAGCTCGAACTCAGCCGCAGCAAGACCGAGGACGCGCGCAGCATGGAGCTGCACAACCCCGCCGACATGCCCGACATCAACCGCATCGCGGAGATTCAGGAGCCGTGGATCGAGGCGACGATTTACTGCCCCGACGAATATCTGGGCAGCATATTGAAACTATGCCAGGACCGGCGCGGCGTGCAGAAGCAGCTGACTTATGTGGGGGGCCGTGCGCAGCTCGTCTACGAACTGCCGCTGAACGAAGTGGTGTTCGACTTTTACGACCGGCTAAAGAGCATATCGCGCGGCTATGCGTCGTTCGATTACCACCAGATCGGCCACCGCGAAGGCGACCTTGTGAAGATGAGCATCCTCGTCAACGGCGACCCCGTCGACGCGCTGAGCATGATCGTCCACCGCGGCACCGCAGAGGCCAGAGGCCGCGGCATGTGCGAGCGCCTGAAAGACCTGATCCCCCGGCATCTGTTCAAAATCCCCATCCAGGCCGCGATCGGCGGCAAGGTCATCGCCCGCGAAACCATCGCCGCGATGCGCAAGGACGTAACCGCGAAATGCTATGGCGGCGACATATCACGCAAGAAGAAGCTGCTGGAAAAACAGAAAAAGGGCAAGGCGCGGATGCGGGAGTATGGCAATGTGAGCATTCCGCAGGAGGCTTTTATCGCGGCGCTGCGGATGGGGGAAGAGTAGCTGTTCAACGGATATCGAGGACGGCGTATTGATATACCAGCGGTTGGTATACGAACCGATATTGCACGCGGAATCATTGACATAGCGGTAAGGAGCGCAGGACAATCAGCGCGGGCCGCAAGCAATGGTGACTCAGATGAAATTGATCGGGTCACGTCACTTAATATGAACGGACGTTCTTTATGTATGACCTCAATGATGCAGAACTGTCGCTCGTCAGCGGTGGAAATGGTACAACCACAACCACGCCAAGCTGCACGACCACCGGCAGTACAACGACATGCACATGCCCTGCGGGTTTCAAGCTGTCAGCGGGCTCCGATGGCGAAGTAGCCAAAATCAGCTGCATCAAAGTTGCCACGAGCTGAGACAATCACACACTAGCTAAAGGAATTTGCAATGATTGTTCTTGATGAATTAGAAATCAGTTGCGTGTCTGGTGGAACCACGACAACCCCTCCGACTTGCACCACAACAACGACAAATGGTGTAACGACAACTACCTGCACCTGTCCTGCAGGAAGCAGTATGTCGGTTTCTCAATCAAGCAAAGATATAAAAATGGTCTGCGTCGCGCCGTAGGCAGCGACAATTGCTAATTTGCTGACCGCAGGAATTTATAATTTCCTGCGGTCAGCATTTCATAATGGAAATATAAATGATTTTTTCAGCCTCCGCCATTTTTATGCTGATTTACGCCGCTTCCACGCCTCAAAATGAATCAGTAAATTATAGAAATATAGTTGAAGAATCATCCAAAAAATGTGCCGATAAAAGCGTAACTGAGCCATATCGATCAGGAAATGTTATCTGTTTGAGAGGTGAAATAAATCAAAAACTGAAAAATGGTTTTTTCAAACTACTTCCAAAACGCGGAGATGTGGTAGTTTCAAGTGGACCGGGCGGAGATATCTCTGCGGCAATGGACATCGGAGATTTTATATACGAAAACGATATCCTTGTTGTCATCGATGATTTGTGCGGAAGTTCGTGTTCCTATTTTATCGCGTTGGGCGGGCGGCGGCTCGCGCTATATGACAATGGATTGTTAGGATTCCATGGGGGGCCTATTCCAAAAACCGACATTATGAAAATTCCGAATATTACAAAAAACGACAGGAAGAAAGTTTTATACGACAACAATAGATTTAAAAAATTCTTTACGAAGAGAAATATCGAAATACGTATAACAAATGAGATTCCAAAGAATTTAGTTGAAGACGGCGCTGACTGGAAATCGAGCATGTGGGTCAGATGGCCTGATGAGATGCAATCATTCGGGTTTGAAGGAATCGTTTTTTGTTCTGGAAAGTACTGCAAAAAAGGTCAATAATAGTAGTCACTACTGACTTTGTAGAATATTTGTCTTTAACTTAATCAGGATCGTGGTTGTAGATGTTCCGTTCCGAGGCATTGTCGCAGCATCGTGATAACCTTCCGGGTGATGTAGCAATCGCGGTTCCTGTTGCGTGGCAAAATATTGGATTCCTGATCATAGGTGGAGTATCGATTGGGTTGCTATTCGTGTCGCTAGCCAATTACTCCCGCGTTGAAACCGCCACCGGCACGATTGTACCCGACAAAGGCGTCGCTGCCGTCGTTCCTACCCGTAGCGGCATCATCGCTACGCTATCAGTCCAAGAGGGACAGCGGGTTGTAGCGGGCGCTGCTCTGGCCACGATCCGTTCGGAGGAAGATGGCGCCGCTGTCCTCTCATCGGTCGCCCAGATCGAAGCCGCTGTGGGCCGTCAGGATGCGAGCCTTGCTGCCCAGATGGCTGCTGCCAATTCGGTTGCCGATGCCCAAATACGGCAGTTGGCGGCGCAGCGCTCCGGGCTCGTTAGCGAGATTGATCAGTTGCAGGCCCAGATGTCGCTGCAACGCGGCCTGATTGCGTCGGCGCAAAAGGATTATGATCGCGCCCGCACCGTTGCGGAACGCGGATTTATCAGCTTGCGCGATTTGCAGGTTCGCGAGGAGACATTGCTGGCACGGCAACAGGGCTTGTCGCAACTTATGCAGTCACTCGCCACCAAACAGTCCGCTTTGCTGGAGGCCGAACGTAGCGGCGCGCAGATCGCTGCGCAATCGCAGGTGCAACATGCCAGCCTTTCCGCCAGCCGTGCGCAGGTCGCACAACAGGCCGCCAGCACCGCAGGTTCGCGGTCCTATGTACTTCGTGCGCCGCTGGCCGGGCGTGTGACTGCGCTGACCGCCCGTGTCGGGCAACCGGCAAACCTGCAAACGCCGCTGATGGCGATTGTCCCTGCTGGTTCAGTGCTGCGCGCCGAATTGGCGGTGCCGGGCGCTGCCATCGGATTTGTGAAGGCGGGGCAGGATGTGCGGCTGGCGGTCGATGCTTTCCCCTATCAGCGGTTCGGCACGGTCAAGGGTAAAATCCTGACCGTTGCCACGAGCGCGATAAGTGCACAGGGGCCGAATGGCAGCACCGTTCCCGTCTATCCGGTCACCGTCGAGCTGGACCAGAGCCACGTCACTGCGTTCGGTCGGCGGGAACCGTTGGTATCGGGCATGGCGCTGACCGCGCGCATCGTCACCGAAAAGCAATCCTTGCTGCAATGGCTGTTCGAACCCCTGTTCGCCGTGCGGCGGCGGTAGGGATTTCATGCTCGATCTCGGTTTTCTGACACGCTCGCGCGTGCGGCTCATCCGCCAGACCGAGGTTGCGGAGTGCGGGCTTGCGTCACTTACGATGGTCGCCAATTTTCATGGGCTGGATATCGACCTCGGCACGATGCGCCGCCGCTTTGCGCCAAGTTTGCGCGGGGCGGCGTTGCGGTCGCTTATCGGGTTGGCCGATAAAATTGGTCTGACGCCCCGCGCGGTCAAGTTGCCGCTCGAACAGCTCGCCAATCTTCATGTCCCCGCCGTGCTGCATTGGGACATGAACCATTATGTCGTGCTGGAGCGTGTAAAGGGCGAAAAGGCGCTGATCCATAATCCCGACGGACGCTCGACATGGATGCCGATGGCGGAGGTGTCGAACCACTTTACCGGCGTCGCGCTCGAACTGCGCCCGAGTGACAATTTCGAGACCGGCCAACAACGCGAGCGATTGCGACTGTCGCAGCTATGGCGGCGGATGACCGGCATGAAGCGTGCGCTTGCGCAAATTCTCGTGCTTTCGCTGGTGCTGCAAATTTTTGTGCTGGCTTCGCCCTATTATATGCAGATCGCCATCGACAGAGCCTTGCCTGCGCTCGACAATGATCTGCTGACCGTACTCGCCATCGGGTTCGGATTGTTCACAGTTATCAATGCCGGTGCGGCGTTGCTGCGTTCGTTCGTGCTGATGGTGGCCGGCACCACACTTGGCTTCAGCCTTGCGTCGAATATTGCGCGCCGCCTGTTTCGCCTGCCTATCGACTGGTTTGAAAAACGACATACCGGCGATATCCTGTCGCGCTTCCAATCCATCGGTCCCATCCAGAATCTTCTGACACAAGGCGCGGTTGCGGCGATAGTCGATGGCGCGATGGCGGTTCTGACGTTAGCGCTGATGATTTATTATAGCGGGCTACTCGCATTGGTCGCAATCATCGCATTCCTGCTTTACGCGTTGACACGGATCATATCCTTTTCCTTCGAACGTGAGGCGCAGGAGGCTGCGATTATCACGGGCGGCAAGGAGCAAACGACGCTTATCGAAACATTGCGCGGCATGACGACGCTGCGCTTGTTCGGACGCGAAACGCTGCGCCATGCGCTGTGGCAAACACGGCTGACCGATGCAGTCAATGCGGATGTCCGGGTTGCCCGGATCGGGATATGGCAATCCACCGCCAACATCCTGATTTTTGGTATCGAGAATGTCGTCACGATCTGGCTGGCGATCGGGTTTGTGATTAGCGGCGCAGGCTTCAGTGTGGGCATGGTTTTCGCCTTTCTAGCCTACAAAACGCAATTCATTCAAAAGGCGGCCGCGCTGATTGATCAGGCGATTGCCTTCAAAATGCTCGGGCTTCACCTGGAACGACTTTCCGACATTGCCCTGTCGGAAGAGGATAAAAGTTTCGGTCAAAGCGTCGATATTGAAACCACCCTGAAAGGCCATATCGAACTTAAAGATATATTTTACCGCTATGCGCCAAGCGACCCGCTTGTCCTTGAGGGGGTTAGCATGACGGTCGAGCCGGGAGAGCATGTTGCGATCACCGGTCCGTCGGGAGGCGGTAAATCGACTTTGGTCAAGCTGCTCCTGGGGCTGGTTGAACCCGATAATGGCGAAGTTTTGATTGATGGCCTGCCGCTCAGCCGATTCGGCTACAAGAGCTACCACGAGCAAGTCGCTGCTGTGCTTCAGGAAGACAGCCTATTTGCCGGGTCGCTTGCCGACAATATCGCTTTGTTCGATGAAACGGTTGATATGGAGCGTGTAATATTCGCTGCATCGGCGGCGTCGATCCACGAGGATATAGCGCGGATGCCAATGCAATATGAAACGCTGGTAGGCGATATGGGATCGACTTTGTCCGGTGGTCAGAAGCAACGGGTTTTGCTTGCTCGTGCGCTTTACAGGCAGCCCAAAATTCTCGTTATGGATGAAGGCACCGCGCATCTCGATACCGTTCACGAGCGAGCTGTCAATGCTGCCATCGGGGCAATGGGCATTACCCGTATCATCATCGCTCATCGACAAGAGACGATTGAAGCAGCGGAACGGATATTGGTTATGGAGAATGGCAAGCTTTCAGCATTTGAATAGGACGGCTTCGGTTTCCGCTGCGGCCTTTCGACGCGCTCAGGACAGGCTTCCTCGGGCTGCTCCACCTCGAAATCATTCAGGAACGTCTCCTTGACCATGCCCCCGGCATGGCCTTGACAGTCGCACCCGCGAATTCGACCTCGACCTTATCACCACCGCGCCGTCGGTGGTCTATAAGCTGGAACTCAGCCGCAGCAAGACCGAGGATGCGCGCAGCATGGAGCTGCACAACCCAGCCGACATGCCCGACATCAACCGCATCGCGGAGATTCAGGAGCCGTGGATCGAGGCGACGATTTACTGCCCCGACGAATATCTGGGCAGCATCCTAAAGCTATGCCAGGACCGGCGCGGCGTGCAGAAGCAGCTGACCTATGTCGGCGGCCGCGCGCAGCTCGTCTACGAACTGCCGCTGAACGAAGTGGTGTTCGACTTTTACGACCGGCTAAAGAGCATATCGCGCGGTTATGCGTCGTTCGATTACCACCAAATCGGGCACCGCGAAGGCGACCTTGTGAAGATGAGCATCCTCGTCAACGGCGACCCCGTCGACGCGCTGAGCATGATCGTCCACCGCGGCACCGCAGAGGCCAGAGGCCGCGGCATGTGCGAGCGCCTGAAAGACCTGATCCCCCGCCATCTGTTCAAAATCCCCATCCAGGCCGCGATCGGCGGCAAGGTCATCGCCCGCGAGACCATCGCCGCGATGCGCAAGGACGTGACGGCCAAGTGTTACGGCGGCGACATATCGCGCAAGAAGAAGCTGCTGGAAAAACAGAAAAAGGGCAAGGCCAGAATGAGAGAATATGGCAACGTCTCTATACCACAGGAAGCTTTCATCGCAGCGTTACGCATGGGCGAAGAATAGACCATGTTCTCTCGCGGATGCGGGGGGCCGATAGGCGACCAGAGGTCAATATGGCAATGTGAGCATTCCGCAAGAAGCGTTTATCGCGGCGCTGCGGATGGGCGAAGAGTAATCTTTACGCCGTCTCAGGCGTTTCCCACACCAATAGCTTCAACCCCGGGACGTCGCGAAAATCCCGGCCATTCATCGTAATCAGCGTCAGGTCGTGCGCCAGCGCGGTGGCCGCGATCATGCGGTCGAGAACCTTGCGTTTGGAAAAGCCAACCTGTTCCAATATCGAGCAATAAGCCCCGAATTCCATTTCCCCAAAGTCGATGACTTCGGTGCGCCGGAGTATCGCCTCAAGATTGGTTCGAAGCAATTCGGTGTGTTCGGGGTCGCGGTATAGGCCATTTTCGAGCTCGATCCGCGTTATCATGGCAATGGCAGGCAATGCATCGAGTTCGGCCATATGGCGGGCGATACCCTCGTCACCGTCGCGCAAATGGATAACGACATTCGTGTCGATCAGGAACGACAAATGTTAAAGCCCCGGACGGTCAGGAAATTCAAACGGATCACGTTTCTGGATGGTCGGCGGCTTGGGCAGCTTTTTCAGCTCGTCCAGCATATCCAGCAAAGCTTTCTTCTCGGCAACAGGATCGCGGAGCGTGCGGATGGTGACGGTATCGCCGGACTTTTCCAGCGCGACCTCGACATCCGCAGGAATGGCAAAGCCCTTTGGCAAGCGCACAGCGACGCTGTTGCCGGACTTGAAGGTCTTGGTGTGGACGGGGTTGTTCATGGGTTTGTATATACGGGATATACAATGTGGTGGCAAGAGCGTAGCGCGATGCGCAAGGACGTGACCGCAAAATGCTATGGCGGCGACATATCGCGCAAGAAGAAGCTGCTGGAAAAGCAGAAAAAGGGCAAGGCGCGGATGAGAGAGTATGGGAATGTGTCGATCCCTCAGGAGGCGTTTATTGCGGCGCTTAGGATGGGGGAAGAGTAACCCTTATTCTGAGGATGCGGGAGCGCCGGAAGCGAAGCTTGCCAGAGGCCAACGCGGCCTGTCCGCCCGAAGGCGTGAAGGAATGTGAGCATTCCGCAGGAGGCTTTTATTGCGGCGTTGCGGATGGGGGAGGGGTAGAAACGACAAAGCCCAACCCTAAGGTGCCCCGGCGTTCAACAGCTTTCTAAGTCGGCCTTTTAGGTTTTCTAAAGTTAATGTCAGATGGGTTTTGGCATTGTCAGTGAGCACACCGGTATGCCCCACTGCATTTCGGACTGGCTTAAAGGAAAGAGCATTTTGAACAAGTGGGGTAGTTTTCCCACTTTTCGATTTTGCACCTTCGGCGCAAACAGCTAGCTTATCCATATCGAGGTAGCTCAGATCGTCGCCATCTTTTCGTACATCAAAATTGATATTCGCATCGGCCAAAGCCTCAGCTTCACGGCCTTTCCATTTATCAATATCTTTTTGGGCGACTGGCGTAACTGCTATCTTATACTCTTTCATATATTTGCGGATTAGATTTTCCGAGAGAAAACAATCGACGTACGCATCAACGTTAAATTCGGCATCGGGGCGCAAAATCGTTAGCCATTCATCAACGACGTCTTGCGCCGGTTGATTAGCTGCATCTCCATCATCTGTTTTGAACTCTTGTTCGATAGCATGAACCAGCCCGGCCGCTTTGCGTTGCCGTTTGGTCCTTCTGGGATTTTCCTCATCACCATCTTCGCCACGCGCTAGGCGAAACTCATCCCACTGATCGATAATTCTAGGGATGAGTTCCTTTTTCAAGTAATCCATTAGCGCCTGAAAATTTGGATCGGTTTCAACGATGCCCTCGCGGCTGCTGGTAAATGGACTATCGCCGTCGCCGCCCATCACATCAAAATGGATTTGCCCATAAAGATAGCTCTCGACAATCCTTTGTGTGGGGATGTGTCGAAGAACGTTCCTTTCACGAAGCCGCCCGTGGACAAACAGGTCCACCGTAGCGCGACTTTCGGCCCCCCGAACATTCAAATTACTAGGTTTTTCGACTGTCGCAAGATAGCCTGATATTTGCAGCTTTGTTTCAGGGGCATCGGCCCACCTCTTCACATTTGAGCAGGTTTCGAGAAAGTCGTCGTTGTATTCTGCAATTTTCCAGACGAATTCTGTAGCTGTTGCCAGGCTTTCCAGATCTTTGACCGATATGGGCGTGCCGTTTACATGGATTGTGAACTCTGGATCAATCAACGAAAAATGAAATGACAGTGCCAGCAGTTTTCTGATTTGTTCATCAGACACTCGAAGAAGTTCCTTCGCTCCTTCAAATGCCAATATCGTGCCCTGCGTATGTCCATCCACAAGTTTATCGATGAGTGAGATATCTGGCGCCTCAAGCGGGTACTCATCAGGGTTTAAATTGTCGGTAATGGCGGCATCAAGACCGCTATTGTCGATAACGCCCCCGATGTATTCTCCATCCTCCTTCTTCGAGAATATCGTCACCCGACTAGCACAGGATAGCAAGGCCAACTTTCCGATGCCTTTGGCACCTATGAACGGCCTTCCTCGGTCGGTCTTATCGTCACCGTCTTTGCGTTTCGAATATCCAATTTTGAGAAACTTGCCCTGAAAGTCGTTGGCATCCATTCCAAGGCCGTCGTCCTTTATCGTCAGGAAGCTTTCATCTTTGTCGAAGTCAATCCAGATGTTCTTGGCATCGGCATCCCAAGAATTTGAAATGGCCTCACCAAGCACGGTGATGAAATTTCGATATAGATTCCGACCTAAATGATTGAGAACACTTAAAGAAATCGCAAAGCTAAACTGTGCCTGATCGTCATCAGCCATATTGGCGGCACTCCTCGACTATCAACCGACCAATTTGTTCGGCTAGCCTGACCGGCACAGCGTTCCCAATCCATCTACCAACTTCTTTAAAACCCACTTTTTCGTTTGGTTTCAGAAATATGTAGCCTGGCGGAAAAGATTGAAGGATTGCAGCCTCTCTAAGACTTATTGCCCGATCTTGCTCGGGGTGACCAAACCGACCATTCCCAAATCCAAAACACTGGGTTGTCATGGTTGGAGACGGTTGGTCCCAAACCATTCGTGCATAAACACCCGAATAAGTTTTACCGGATGCCTTGCGATGGCAATCGGCACGGAGATTCTCATCCCAGTCTCGCCATGTCCCGCCGGGTTTCGACGCTCTAATTCGTTTTACATTCAGCGCGGAGAGCGTGGCTGCCACATGAAGAGGGTCATCGGAATGCGCCTTGCCCGCAGCAATTCTAGGTAAATCAGCAATAGCTTGTCGAACGGTTATTCCAGCAACTTCATCTGGCTTTAGGTCGGGAAGCTCGCCTTTTCGTGAAGCCAGAACGACTAGCCGTCTGCGCTTCTGCGGCACTCCGAAAAGCTCGCACTTCGCTATCGTCTTTTTGACATTATATCCCGCATCTTCAAGAATGCTCTTGAACTTCGTGTAAACTGCGCCGCCTCGGTGGCGCAGGAGAGATGGCACATTTTCCATCGTTACGAAATCCGGCTTTACAGCTGCCGCAAGTTCGGCAAACTTTGTTACTAGTTCCCATTGCGGATCTTCGGCATATCGCTGTTTATATGTCGAAAACGGTTGGCAAGGCGCGCATCCCGCGAGAATGCTAGGGGCGTTGCCCGAGAAATGGGCAGCGATTTCGCTAGCCAATAGTTTACCAACATCTCGCGCATAAAATTTGCTGTCGTTATTCTGCTCAAAGGCATAGCGGCAACGAGCATCGAGATCATAACCCGCAACAATTTCGCAACCGGCCAACTTGAGGCCGTGACTCAAAGCGCCCACGCCACAAAACAGGTCTACAACCTCTGGCTTAACTTTCATTTTTCCCCCAAAAAATCCAGTAGGCGGAGTTCTAGACTTCTGTCATCTCGCGCTTGACACTCCCAAATGGTCAACGCATCCCAGCCCTGTTGCTCGATACTTCGTAATACTTTAATATCACGTTCTATATTGGTTTGAAACTTGTTTTTCCAGAATTCTTCATTTGTTTTCGGCGTTGTGGCTTTTTTACAATCATGGCGATGCCAGAAGCAACCATGAACGAAGATGACCTTGTTATGCCGTGGCAGCACGATGTCCGGACGGCCGGGCAAGTCCTTGCGATGCAACCGAAACCTGTAGCCCATCCGGTGCAATAAGCGTCGGACAATCAATTCGGGAGAGGTGTTCTTCTGCCGCACACGCCCCATCAGTGCGCTTCGGCTTTCTAATGAGCGATTGTCGGCCATCTTCATTAACAGATAGGAGTCGATTTCGTTAAGCACAATTGGTGCTGTTACCCCCTCAAAGCAGCCGAAATCGTGTTAAAAATATTCGCCAAATTCAGGCCCAGCGAGACAAAGGCAATGATGCACGCCAGCGCAATCAGTGCGGCTATCAGGCCGTACTCTATAGCGGTGGCGCCCTCTTCATTTTGGAACAGTTGCTTGATCGGTTGCATAGTGGTCTCCTGCGCTGGACCTCGCGTCAGATCATCCCTCGTCGGTGATCATATGATTGGGCTAAGCATTGCTTAAGCGACATGATTAAAATGCGCTGTTTGCGCTGGCGGGATGATTATCCACCCCCTACTGCCTCTGCCCCCTAACAAACCGCTTCCACTCAACTTCATACGACCCCGGCACCAACGGGCCGCCCTGTGGCTCGTATGTTTGTTCGACCTTAAAGTAACGCCGCTTTTCGCTTGATGGGCCGATGCACTGCTTGCAGTATAACCGCTTCACGAACGCCGCGATCGCTTCGCTCTTGCCGCTCTTGTGACAGGCCTTCTTATGGCCGGGCGTTTCGGGCGCTCCGCCATTTCGGTCGCAGCCTAGCTATCATCGCCTCCAACGAACGAAGCCTCACGCTGCCCGAACTCTGCGCTTGCAATGTAGGATTTGCTTTGAGACTATGGCGATCGACATCGGCAATCGCCCCTCTGGCTGATCGGGGCTTGCACAACAGCCGCTGCAAATGTCACGCCGGAAGGGCGCTCCCTATGGGACGTGGCCTCAACTTCCTCAACTTTGTAAGGCTGGGTTTACACTTTTTTGGACGATTGCGTTGGGCCCGTTGAGCTGCGGTCGCTTTTTGTGACTGACACTGTGTCACTGCTCTGCTAGGCGGCGCGCCATCATGCTCAATCTGAACGGTATCACCGTGCGCCTTGGCGGGCGTACCATCCTTGACCGCGCGACCGCGACGTTGCCGCCTTATGGCCGTGTCGGGCTGATCGGGCGCAACGGGGCGGGCAAATCGACGCTGATGAAGGTCATGATCGGCTCGCTGGAGGCCGATGACGGCAGCCTGGAGATGCCCAAGGGCACGCGCATCGGATATATCGCGCAGGAGGCTCCGGCAGGGGACGCGACGCCGTTCGAAACGGTGCTGGCGGCGGATACCGAGCGCGCCGCGCTGATGATCGAGAGCGAGCAGCCCGACCTCGACCCCGACCGGATGGCGGAGGTGCATGAACGGCTGATCGCGATCGATGCCTATACCGCGCCCGCGCGGGCGTCGCGCATATTGGTCGGGCTGGGCTTTGACGAGGAGATGCAGGGGCAGCCTCTGGACAGCTTTTCCGGCGGGTGGAAGATGCGGGTGGCGCTGGCGGCGCTCCTGTTTTCGCAGCCGGACCTGCTGCTGCTCGATGAGCCGTCGAACCACCTCGACCTTGAAGCGACCTTGTGGCTGGAGAATTTCCTCAAAGGCTATCCCGCGATGATGGTGGTGATCAGCCATGAGCGCGATTTGCTGAACAATGTCGTCGACCATATCCTGCATCTGGAGGGCGGGCAGGTGACGTTGTATGCGGGCGGCTATGACGCGTTTGAGCGGCAACGGGCGGAGCGCGCGGCGCAGCTCGCGGCGGCGAAGGCAGCGCAGGATGCGCAGCGCGCGAAGCTGCAGGACTATATTGCGCGGAACAGCGCGCGCGCCTCCACGGCGAAGCAGGCGCAGAGCCGCGCGAAGGCGCTGGCGCGGATGCAGCCGGTACAGGCGATGGTCGATGACCCGACACTTAGCTTCGACTTTCCCAGCCCCGACGAGTTGAAGCCGCCGCTGGTGACGCTCGACCTGGCGAGTGTGGGCTATAGCCCCGGCAATCCGGTGCTCGAGCGGCTGAACCTGCGGATCGACCCCGACGACCGGATCGCGCTGCTGGGCCGCAACGGCAATGGCAAGACGACGCTGGCGCGATTGCTCGCGGCGCAGCTGACGCCGATGGACGGCGCGATGGCGGCCTCGGGCAAGATGCGCGTCGGCTATTTCACGCAATATCAGGTCGAGGAGCTCGACGGCGACGACACCCCGCTCGAGCATATGACGCGCCAGATGAAGGGCGCGACGCCGGGCGCGGTGCGGGGGCAGCTGGGGCGGTTCGGCTTTTCGGGCCCTAAGGCGACGACCAAGGTCGGCAAGCTGTCGGGCGGCGAACGCGCACGGCTTGCGCTGGCGCTGATCACCCGCGATGCGCCGCACATGCTGATCCTCGACGAGCCGACCAACCACCTCGATGTCGACGCGCGCGAGGCGCTGGTGCAAGCGCTGAACGATTATGAAGGCACTGTGGTGCTGGTCAGTCACGACCGGCATATGCTGGAGCTGACCGCCGACCGGCTGGTGCTCGTCGATGGCGGGACGGCGACCGAATTTTCGGGGTCGATCGACGATTATACCGACTTCATCCTCGGCAAGGGCCTGGCGAAGGAGAAGGTCTCCAAAGCCTCAGCCAAGGAGGACAAGAAAGCGCAAGCCGCCGCGCGCGAGGCGCAGGCGAAGCTGAAGCGGGAAGTCAGCGATGCCGAGGCGGATCTCGCCAAGCTGGAGGTTGTTCTTAGCGCCATCGACCGCGCGATGTTCGATCCGGCGTCGGCCGCGAATGAATATAAGGACCTGACGATGGGCGAACTGTCACAGCGGCGCGGCAAGATCATCGCGGCGCAGGAAGCGGCGGAAGCGCGATGGATTGAGGCGAGCGAGGCGCTGGAGAAGGCAGGCTAACGCTTCAGCCGCCGCAACCGTTCGGGCAGTTGTTCCAGTATCGCGCGGCGTTCGTCATCGCTCGCCGATAGCCACCTCGCAATCTCGTCCATCGACCGCCCGCAGCCGATGCAATATTGGCCGCTGCTGTCTACATCACAGACATCGATGCAGGGCGAGGGGATGTTCTCGGGGGCTGTCATGCGAGCGCCGCCAGAGCGGCTGAAAAGCGGGCCTCGCCCTCGCCATGGATAAGCGCATAGTTAACCCCGCGCCGGTCGAGTTCTGCCTTGCAAAGTTCGAAAAAATGCGCGCGCTCTTCAGGCTTCGTGTAAACTCGAAGTCCATCGTTGACAAATGGCAGGTCGATGTCGAGCAGCAGATAGAGGTCGGCATATCCGGTGAAGCGGTCGAACCACGGATCGCGCCGATATCCGGGTGTCTGGCCGAACATCATCTCGGCCCACACCGCCGTGATCAATGGATCGGTATCGAACAGAACAATCTCACCTTCGCGCGCCGCCGCTGCCTTGTTCATCGCGTCCTGCGTCTGCGCGATATGCAGGAGCTCGGCCATACCGATATCGGTGCCATGCGCCTCGCAATAGGCGCGGCCATATTCGGGAACAACCTCGCACCCGAGATGCGCCGCGAGCCGGGTGCCGAGTGTCGATTTGCCCGTACTTTCCGGACCGTGGAGGCAGATGCGTTTGGTCATTTCGTTGCCTTAGGGATTTTTTGTTTCACGCAAAGGCGCAAAGATTTCAAACCCTCTCTCCTTTAGTAGGGGGGCGTGCGCGGTGATGGCTCTCAATTACATAAAAAACAAAAAAATGCGCTAAGCACATCGAGAAACTAACCAACGTTCGGCTTGCGACGGCGGCACCCTTGCATATACGGACTGAAAGCGGACTGTCCGGACACGCTAACATTTCGGTCATTCGGCATAAAGCGATCGAGCTTCGTTAGCCGCCGTTCATTCATGCGAGATTGAAAGCGTCCATCTGCTGATCTTCTTGACGGGTCCGTCGCCTAATCCACCCTTGCATCCTTACAAAACTCAGCAAGCCGCTGACGCTAAGAAAAGCGAGCGATAGCCCGGTAATAATGACGAGGATGTCACCAATGACCGGCCCGAAGCTATATCCGCCATGCAGCGAGAATGCGGCAGCGTCTGCCGTATGAGCAAGCCCGCCCTCTGTCAGATTAATGCGGTGAACGACGCCTGGGCATTTCGAGTGCACTAGGAGCAGCGTGTCGCCCTCCATCGCGTTCCAGTCGCCGGCCCTGTGCAGATAGAGCGTATAGGGACGGCCCGGACCGTCGGGGAAGTCGAGCATGGTGACGCGTGCGTCGGGAAGAAGTCTCGCCGCTGCAGCGACCGCTTGGGCAACACTCACCGACCCGGCGCATTGCCGCGCAAAGCCTGCTGATGGCGGCGCTTCGTGGGCAGGCTCGCTGATGCCGAGCCAGTCGGGCTTGGCGGTCGCAACACCGGTCAGCGCAAAGAATGCGATTGCGATGCTTGCCCACAGGCCTGCCCATCCGTGCAGCACGAACCAAAGATTGGCGCGGCGCGATGTTGCCGAGGGGTAGCCAAGCTTTGCGCGCGCGCGTCTTCGTCCCGGCCACCAGAGCCAAAAGCCGCTCAGCGAGAAGGCGACGAGCAACAGGCCGAGTGCGGCAACGAAAGCGGTACCGGTCTCGCCTGCCAGCAATTGGTAATGAAAATCGATCAGCTCATGTCCCAATGCCTCGTCAAGCCGGAACATGCCCTTGGCTGAGCTAGTTGCCGGATCGATGCTGACCATCCAGGGATAGTCTGCCGAACCGGCATGTGGCCTGATGCCAAACAGCATTGCCGTCTCGACGCCCGGCACGCGGCTGTGCGGCATGAGCAGTCCATAAGGCTGGAAATCTGGGCCTGCCATCGCCCTGCCGCTGGCGACCATCGCGTCAAGGTCAGTTGATGGCGTGCCGGGCGCTTCGCTGCGCAGCGTGTCGCCATATTGCGCCAGAAATATCTCGCTCATGAAGGCGAGGCTCGCGCCCGACAGGGCAATGAGCAGCAGGAAGACAGCGGTCAGTGCGCCGACCCAACCATGCACTTGCCGCACCAGCCGCCGCGCGCGCATCAGAAACGCGCCTCGACGCCGATGCCGTAGAGGCGCGGTTCGTTGGGCGTGCCGAAATCGGGCGCATAGAGTTGGGTCAGCGCAAACTCATTGAAGGCATTGCGCGCGAAGGCCGAGAGGGTGAAGGGACCGCGCGTCCAAGCGATCTTCGCGTCGACCGTGGTCGACCCGGTGATGGCAAGTGCAGCTGTGTTGGCGTCGTCGCTGAAATAGCGACCATTGTGGCGGAGCTGCGCGTCGAAGCTTAGGCCTTCGACCAGCTCCCACGCGACGCCCAGCGCGCCGCTGAAGCGTGGCGCGCGCTGGAAATCGCGGCCGAGGATCGGGTCGGCCGCGTCCGGCGTGCGGGTGATCCGGGTGTTGAGCAGGCCTATGCCAAAGCTCACCGCAAAGCGCGGCGTGACGGCAAAACGCCCTTCCACCTCTGCGCCATAGCTGCGCGCGGCAGGGACATTGCCGATGTCGGTAACAACATCCTCACCCCCGGTCGGCAGCGGGACGACGCGAGTGGTGAAGCGCTGGGCGTTGGTGAAGTCGGTGTAGAAGATGTTCGCGTTTAGGCTCAGCCGTCCGCCCAGCGCGCTCGCACGCGCGAATGCCTCGTAATTCCAAAGCGTCTCTACGTCGAACAGGTCCTGTTCGCCGGTGACGAAACTGATGGTTGTGCCGCCGGCGTTGAACGCGCGCTGGGCGAGCAGGCCAACAGTCAGATCATCCGATACTTCATAAGCGACTGACGCTTTCGGCAGAAAGGCCTCGAAGCTGCGGTCATAGTCCACGGTAAAGCCGAAATCCGGCGTGCCGAGAAATCCATTGCGGTCCTGCGTGTCGCGCTGGTAGCGGCCGCCAAGCGTCAGCGTCAGCCGCGGAACCGCTTCCCAACGCGCTTCGCCGAACAGGCCGATGCTCGTCTGGCGGTCGGTGAAGTTGCCGACCCCCAAAAACAGGCTGAGGTCGATCAACTCGCGCTGGCGGGTGTCGAGTGCATAGACGCCGCCGACAAGGTCGAGTGCGGGTGTGACGCGCGCGTCGATCACGCCCTCGACGGTGAATTCGCGGGTGCGCACTTGCGCATCACCGCCGCCTGGCTCGGCCAGCCGGTCGACGAGCGTCCACGTATAGCTCGGCGTCACCCGCAGATCGACGTCTGATGCAAGCGCATAGCGCAGGACGCCGGTCACCGCATCGACATTGGTGCGGAAATAGCCGCCACCGCCGACATCGTTGCGCCGCGCGGCAAAAGGCGGACGGACGGTATCCGATTGCGGCGCTTCAGTCTCGAGGTGGTTATAGATCAGGTCGATCCGCAGATCAGGAAGCGCGCTTGGCGTGAACAACAGGCGCGCGCGAGCGCTGGTGAAATTGTCGGCGCGTTGATCGAGCCCAGGCAGCAGTGGCGGTGTGATTGACCCCGATGTCCGCTGCCGCCAATCGACTGCTACGCGCGCCGCCAGCTGGTCTGCAACGATTGGGCCGGAAAGCACGCCTGAAAGCTGACGCAGGTCGTAATTGCCGACGATGCCGCGCACTCTCCCCTCATAATCAAATGTGGGTGCAGCGGTTTCGACGAAAATCGCACCGGCAATTGAATTGCGCCCTTGTGTCGTTGTCTGCGGCGTGCGGAACACCTCAACTTGCGCAACATCCCAAAGCGACGACAGGCCATAGATTAGCTCGTTATAGCCGACGGCGCGGCCATCGACCGTCACGGTCGTCCGGGGACGCGTACCGCCCAGAAAAGCGTCGGCACCCTGCAGCACGCCGGTCGTGTCTTGTCCCCGTATCGACGGGCCTTGATCACCCGCTCCAAGCTGCACATTGGGGATGAGCGCGAGAAGCTGCGCGACATTGTCGCCCTGTTGCCGCACAAGGTCGACGCTGGTCACGACAGCGACGCTTGAACTGGTCTCGGCAAGCGTTCGGTCAACGCGCTCGCCCGTGACGATGATGTCGCCGTCGGCCGATGCCGGGAGCTCACCCGCCGACTCCTCTGCCCTAGCCGCTTGAGCGCTCACGGTGGCCAAAGAAAGAGCGATAAGCGCGACCGAACAACTGAACCTACACATTACAACCTCACCGCTACACTTGGTGCAGCGGCCCTAGACCTCCAGCTGCCCGCGTGTCAATGCGAATGGTTCTCATTAGCGATGAATGGCCAGGGTCGCCAACCAGTCGGTCATTCAGCGGCACCTGGACCTTCCCCGGAAGCGGTCGCTCGTTAATCTCGATTGGCGAAGTCAACTGTGGTCGGTTTGTTGTCTAGGGCGACGCGAATGTGTTACGCAGGTATATGGCGACGCAGCAACGCACGATTGATTACCTGATCGAGCAGGCGACCGGCGCAGGCACGGTGTCGGCCAAGCCGATGTTCGGCGAGTACGGCGTTTACGTCGACGGCAAGATGATTGGGTCGGTCTGCGACGATCAGCTCTTCATAAAGCGGACGGCGCCGGGCCGCGTCCATGCCGAACCGGTGTCGGACGCGCCGCCGTATCCGGGAGCCAAACCACAAATGCTAATCGAGGCTGATCGATGGGACGATGCCGAATGGCTCGGCGAGCTGCTGCGCGTCACGGCGACCGAACTGCCAGCACCCAAGCCGCGGAAACCGAAGCAGGGCACGTAAGCACCCGCAAGGAAGGGCCCAAAGTTCGGTCGTCCGACCCGGCTTGACTGGTCCCCGTAAGCGGGCGCTTGTTCGATTCGTCTCTGCGGTCGGAATCGCCAAGTTTTCGGTCGTTCTGCGCGCAGAAAAAGCAAAACAATGCGGACATTCGTTCATGACTGCGGGCCGTGAGCTGAAAACCTATCGCATCGTCGCCCACTCCCGCGCTAAAGACCTATCGCAAAAAGCTAAACCTAACGGTTGACAATTGTCGAAGTCGTTGGTTACTAAACCATATGGTTGATTATAAACTCGACATTACATTCGCTGCCCTTGCCGATCCAACCCGCCGCGGCATGCTGGCAGCCCTTGTACTTGGCGAGAAACCTGTCAGCGAGCTTGCTGCTCCTTACCAGATGAGCCTGGCCGGTGCCTCAAAGCATGTTGGTGTTCTGGTGCGCGCCGGACTCGTCGAACGGCGAAAAATCGGACGACAGCAGCTGTGTCGGTTGAATGCAGATCAGTTGAAATCAGCGAGCGACTGGTTCGCGCAATGGGAACGTTTCTGGACCAGCCGCCTCGACAATTTGGAAACAGCACTCAGAGAGGACATGCCGTGAGCGGAACGGATATCATTACACCAGAAACTTTGCGGTTTGAGAGACTGCTGGATGCGCCAATCGAGAAGGTTTGGCAGTATTTGGTTGATTCCGAACTCCGCGCTCGGTGGTTCATGGGCGGCCCGACCGACGACAAGGTGGGCGGCGTGATCGGTATGACCATGCAACATGATAATCTTTCGGACGGCGACGTCCCAACCCCTGAACGCTATCGGTCCTACCTCGGTCACAGTTGGGAGGAGCGTATCACGCGCATCGAGCCGCCGCATATTCTCGCCTTTACCTGGGAAAAAGGTGAGGCCGGAGAAGTCAGGTTTGAATTGAGTGACGTGGCCGGAAGAACAAAGCTGGTGCTTACCCATTCAGGGCTGCGCGGAAAAGGCGATGCGATCGACTTTGGCGGCGGCTGGCATTCGCATTTGGCGGTTCTCCAGCGACGGATCTTTAATGAAGCGGTGCCCGATTTCTGGGCGCTGCACGCAGATGCCGAAGCAACAGTTAAACAAGCACTTGGATCGGCCGCCTGATCGTCCGCGGTTGCAGAGGATTTTCTGCGACGCCGGCTTTTGTTGAAACCGACCCGCTCAGGGTCAGAAAGGATGTAAGCAGCTATGGTTGATATTCTTCATCGGGTTGGAATTAGGGCGCCTGTCGAGGACGTGTACCGATCACTGACCGAGCGCGAAAAGCTTGCAGAATGGTGGACCGCGGACACCTCTGGGAATGGAGTAAGCGCAGGGCAGGTGCTCAAGTTTCGCTTCGGCGGTGGTGGATTTGACATGCAGGTCGTTCGCGCCAGTCCAATGGAACAGATCATCTGGTGTGTAATTGACGGTCCCGAAGAGTGGATTGGTACCACCGTCCAGTTCGACCTGTCGTCTCAAGACGGATATACGGTCATATTGTTCCGACATGAAGGATGGCGGGAACCTGTCGAATTCATGCACCATTGCAGCACCAAATGGGCGACATTCCTGATGAGCCTCAAGTCTGTACACGAGACGGGACAGGGTGCTCCACATCCTGAAGATGTCAAGGTCGACAATTGGAATTGAGTTATCGGCAGCTCAGTCGAACTGACGACGGACATTGGACACATAACTTGCTTGGGGTTGCGGCCTGAAGGTCAGGTAACCAGCTTTGATCGTCGAAACCCGACAGTCAGCAACCCCCAACATTTCCGCCGACCACGATAGCTTTCAGGATGACTGAGATAGGACATTCGTTCAGGGAAATTAACAATATCGCCGACTGTGGTCATCATTCGGCCATTTCTACACTATCGCTTATCCCTCTCCCCCTGAAGGAGAGGGGCTGTCATGCCGATTGACCCGCTTCCGCCTTCCGCCACGCCGCCAGTCCGGCAATCGCCAGAACGAGAAACACGCCATATAGACCGGCTGTCAGGTACAATTCCTTGACCACATAAAGCGGGATGGAAATGAGGTTGACGATAATCCACCAGTGCCAGTTTTCGACGAACCGCCGCGTTATCAATATTTGCGCCACCACCGAAAGCATCGCCACCGCCGCATCCCAATAGGGCAGGCTGGTGCCGGTATAATGCCCCATGAAAAAACCCCATGCACCGATCAGCGCGAGCGACGCTACAATCCACTGGGCATAGTCGACGCGGGTAAGGCGGCGAACGACGATTTCGCCCGCATCCGCCTTGTTGCGATTCCAGCTCCACCAGCCGTAGAGGTTCACGGCCGCGAAAAAGACCTGCAGGCCCGCATCGCTGTAAAGCTTCGCGTCGCGGAAAATCAGGAAATAAAGTGTGACCATCACAATCGCGACCGGGAAATTCCACACCGAACGCCTGATAATCAGCATGATGTTGGCAATCCCGAACAGGACGGCGACGATTTCGATGGTGCTCATGGCGCAAGCTGTTGCCAGCGCGTTACGCTAAAATCCAGCCAATTACGGCTCGCCCTGGATGCCCTGTGCAGCCTGTCCGAATGGCCCGTTCAGCCGGACGATTTTCAGGTTCAGAATTGCAGCAAAACTGACCCAGACAAAATATGGCACAATCAGCCAGCTTGCCAGCTCCGAATAGGGCCGCAGAAAGATCAGCATCGTCAGCACCGATAACCAGAGGAACACCACCTCGATCAGCGCCCAGTCGGGGCGTTTGAAGGTAAAGAACAAAGGCGACCAGAGGAAATGACCGACAAAGTTCGCCGCATATAATATGATGACGGCGTTGCGACCCCTGTCATCTGTGGCACCTTCCCAAGCCAGGACTGCGGCCCACGCGGCCAAGCCGAGAATGAGCGTCCACGCCGGCCCGAAAAGCCAGTCGGGCGGTTGCCAGCTCGGCTTTTTCAGATTGCGGTACCACGGCCCGATGGTGGTCAGAATGCCGCCAAGGCCCCCAAGAAGAACGGCCCAGACGATGGCAATAATGATGTGAGTGTCGGGCATGATCTACCTATGACGGCCAATGGCGGTAAGCACAACGGGTCAAGACAAGATATGTTGGACCTTCACGGTCTGTCCTGCACGGTATCGGTAGCGCGCTCGACAGCCAGTCCGGCCGTAAAGCCGTGGACGACGGTCGAAACCCCAACGGCCATCGCGACCACGGCCCATAATTGCCCGGCATTGGGGATGTCGGCATGCGTTGTGGCATAAGCAAGATAATAGATCGAGCCGATACCGCGGATGCCATAAAATGCGATGACGAAACGCTCGCGTGTTTTCAATCCGCTTGCCGTAAGCGATAGCCATGCGGCCAGCGGACGGATGACCAATATCAATGCGATCGCGATGGCGGCAAGAGGCCAGCTGATATGGGGCAGCAATGCGGGGATCGCCGCGCCGAGCGCGAACAGCAGCAGCGCTGTCAGCGCCCGTTCGAGCGCCTCGACAAAATCGTGCAACTTTGCATGATACTCATGGCCTGTTTCCGACCGGCGGAGCGTCAGGCCCGCCACGAACACGGCGATGAAGCCATAGCCTTCGGCCAGTTCGGTCACACCGTAAACGATGAGCACCCCGGCAAATGCAACCAGACCCGACTCGGTTTTGGACAGGGCATTTTTCCGCGGCCAGTCAAAGAGCAATTTTGCCGCCAACCATCCAATGACAAATCCGCACGCTGTGCCGATCGCTATCCGATAGCCGACGTCGATTGCCAGCCATTCGCCGATCAGTCCCTCCGACGATCCCCCCGCTGCCATTAATGCCAGCGCCAGATAAAGAAAGGGGAAGGCAAGACCGTCGTTCAATCCCGCCTCGGTCGTCAGCGTAAAGCGTACCGGATGCTCGCCACCCTCAAGCGGCGGTCCGACCTGTACGTCCGAGGCCAGTACCGGGTCGGTTGGCGCGAGAATGGCGCCAAGCAACAGGGCGGTCGCAACCGCCATCCCTGTAAGCACGCCTGCGAACGCGACAGCTATGATGGTCAACGGCATGGTGATGACAAGCAAGCGGATCGTGGGGTTCCATATTCTCCACGCCCGCAATCTATCGATGCGGATGCCTACACCGAACAGACCGATAATGACGCACATTTCGCTCACCAGTTCCCAAATTTTGGGCGAAGCGACCGGGTCGAGCGGCGCAGCGGCGCCCGGAACGAGCGCCACCGAAAGATAGCCTGCGCCGATCAGCAAGGCAGAACTCGCAGGCTCGCGGCCGGATATCCATCGCGGCAACCAGTGCGATAACAGAATGGCCGCACCTAGCGCGGCCAGCAAGATATGATAAAATGTGAATTCGAACATTCGGAAGCCGTGCGCAATTAACCCTGCCGCGCGGGCATTGGTTCCGACGACATCTCGATGGGCCTATACCGCAAGTCTCCCCCCGAAAGACGTGCCGCTGTTGCATGGTGCCGGTGATCGCGCTGGCCCGATTGACGCGGGGCCTGCGCCGTGCAATCTCTCCTGTTGGGATAAGGAGAGGAAGATGGCTGATAAAGCTGAAAAAAAATCGGGCGAGAAGAAGGCCAAGAAAAAGGGCGCACCTTTCTCCGGCATGGCAGGTGCTTTCGATGTCGCCAATGATGCTACGATGGCACTGGGGCCGCTCGCCGGCCTCGCGCGCGAGGATTTTATCGGTGCCATCGGACTGATGCTGCGGCAGACGGCGACGAACCCCGACAAGGCATTCAAGGCGGCGGGAGGTTTCAGCGAAGATGTAATCAAGGTTATGACCGGACAGTCGGACCTTGCCCCTGACCCCAAAGACAAGCGCTTCATGGACCCGGCGTGGCGCTTCAACCCCTTTTTCAAGGCGGGCGCGCAATATTATCTGGCCGTGCAGAAGGGGGTGAAGAGCTATATCGCCGATCTTGAGCTTGACGCGCTCGAGCGCGACCGCGCGAATTTTGTCAGCCAGATGATCGTCGACGCACTCGCCCCGACCAACAGCCTGATCGGCAATCCAACAGCGCAGAAACGGCTGGTGGATTCGGGTGGGTTGAGCCTCATCAAAGGTCTGAAAAACGCCTATAATGACATGGTTCACAACGATATGATGGTGAGCCAGGTCGATAAGCGTCCGTTCAAGCTCGGCGAGAATGTCGCGACCTCGAAAGGCGCGGTGGTCTATCGCGACGAACGCTTCGAGCTGATCCAGTACGCGCCAACCACGGACAAGGTGTGGAGCATCCCGCAACTCACCATCCCGCCGCAGATCAACAAAATGTATATCAACGACCTCAGCCCGGAAAAGTCGGTCGTGAAATATCAGACCGATCACGGCATCCAGCCCTTCATGATTTCGTGGCGCAACCCGACCGGCGATCAGGGCGATTGGGGCATGGCCGACTATATCGATAGCTGCCTGACCGCGCTTGATGTCGTCTGCGAGATTAGCGGGAGCGACAAGGTAAACGTCTCGGGCGGCTGTTCGGGCGGGCAGACGATGTCGGTTCTGCTGTCGAAACTCGCCTCGATGGGGGATGAGCGCGCCAATGCGATCACGATGATGGTCTGTGTACTTGAGCCGAAGCCCGGCGATACCGAGGCGTCATCGCTGGTCTCGCACAATGGCATCGCGCTGGCACGGCAACGCGCGGCGAAGAAGGGGGTAATCGAGGGATCGAGCCTTGCGCGCGGCTTTGCCTGGCTGCGGCCGAATGATTTGATCTGGAATTATGTCATCAACAATTACCTGCTCGGCGAAGACCCGCCCGCGTTCGACATATTGTTCTGGAATGCCGATGCGACCAACCTGTCGTCGAGCCTGATGGGCGATTTCCTCGAACTGTTCGAGGCCAACGCCTACGCCACGCCCGGGACATTCGAGGTTGCGGGGCATATACTCGATCTGACCAAGGTGACGGGCGACATGTTCATCCTTGGCGGCACCACTGACCATATCACGCCCTGGCAGGCCTGTTATCGCTCGACGCAATTGTTCGGCGGCAAGAATATCGAGTTCATCCTGAGCCAGGCAGGCCACATGCAGGCGATCCTGAATCCGCCGGGCAACCCCAAGGCGAAATATTGGAAGCATTCGAAGGGCAAGACGCCCGCCGATGTAAAGGAATGGATGAAAGGCACCGAGGAAGTCGCCGGAAGCTGGTGGCCCTACTGGATGGAATGGCTCCACGCGCGGTCGGGGAAAGAGGTGGTGGCACCGACGACGCTGGGGAGCAAGGCGCACCCCGCGATGGAGGCGGCGCCTGGGCTGTATGTTCTGGAGTGAAGGGGCAAAACCCGCTTGCACCGTCTAACCGTTCGGTTAAACCTGCTTCCGCGACCCAAACAATAGGGCAGGGGGAATAACAATGACCAAGGGCCGCGAGCCGAATTTTAGCATGGAAACCGTTGACGGGCGCACTTTGCGCGTTGCTGTATGGCGGTCCGCACAGCCTACCGACAATCTCCCCGTCCTCTTCTTCAACGGCATCGGTGCGAATATCGAGGCTATGGCACCGCTGGCGGATCATCTTGCCGACCGCGATTTCATTACCTTCGACATGCCCGGTGTGGGCGGCTCGCCCGATCCGGTGGTGCCGTATAATGCGATCCTCATGGCCCGGATTTCGGCATTGTTGCTCGACCGGTTCGAGATGCCGCTGGTCGACGTCATGGGCGTCAGCTGGGGCGGGGCAATGGCGCAGCAATTTGCGTTGCAGAATGGCGGCCGTGTGAACAAGCTGATCCTCGTGGCGACCAGTGCGGGCATGCTGATGGTGCCGGGCAATCCAGCCGCACTGACCAAGATGGCCGATCCACGGCGTTATATCGACCCCGAATTCATGGCCAAGCATTTCAAGACGCTCTACGGCGGCGCAGTGGGGGGCAAGGACGGCCATATCGGCCGGATCAAACCGCCGTCGAAGACCGGATATTTCTATCAGCTGCTGGCGATGCTCGGCTGGACCAGCGCGCCGTTCCTGCCGTTCATGCGCACACCGACGCTGATCATGATGGGGGGCGATGACCAGATTGTGCCGGTGGCCAATGGCAAATTCCTGAATTTCCTGATTCCCAACAGCGAATTGCTGGTGGTCGAGGATGGCGGGCATCTGTTCCTGCTCAGCCATGTCGAGGAGAGCATCGCGGCGATCCGCAGATTTCTCGACCATGCCGCGGAGGATGCGCGCAAGGCCGCCTGACCAAGCTCTGCATATAACAATCTGTGATATTTGCGTCACAGCAATGACGTTAAATTGGCAGAAATGCTGAATTTGCGTGGAGTGTTTTGTTAAACTCCTCTAACTAAAGAGAGAGTTCTGGCGCGTTGCCTGAAATCAATTCCCCCAAGCGGATACACCCGCGAAAAAGTCTTAGAGGAACAACATGAAATCGATCCATATGCTGCTTGCCAGTGCTGCCGTGCTTGTCGCGCCGACCACGGCCGCTTTCGCTCAAGACGGTGAGGCCGTAGAGGCCCAGGACACCGCAGTAGAGGAAGAAGAAGCTTTTTCCGACAATGAAATAATCGTTACCGCTACGCGCCGTGACCAAGCCGCGCAGGATGTGCCGCTGGCCGTCAGCGTCGTCGGCGGTGAGCAGCTTGCCAATGCCGGTGTCGTCGACATTCGCGGCATCCAGCAACTGGCGCCGTCACTGAAGACCACCACCGGGCAGTCATCTGCGACCGGGGCAGTGTTGAACATTCGCGGCATCGGTACCGCTGGCGACAACCCCGGCTTCGAACCCGCCGTTGGTGTGTTCATCGATGGTGTATTCCGTTCGCGCGCGGGTGTGGCGCTGGCTGAACTGCCGCCGATCGAGCGCGTCGAAGTTTTGCGCGGTCCGCAGGGCACGCTGTTCGGCCGCAATACGTCGGCGGGTGCACTCAACATCACCACGCAGAAGCCGAAGTTCGAATTCGGCGGCTATGTCGAGGCGAGCTACGGCAATCTGGATGAAATCGAGGTTAAGGCAGGGATTACCGGCCCGGTTTCCGAACTTGCGGCGCTGCGCCTCGACGGCGGTTATCACAAGCGTGACGGCTATATCACCGACGTCAACAGCGGTAACAAGATCAACAATATCGACCGTTATTTCGTGCGCGCCCAAGCCTTGTTCGAAAATGACAATGTCAGCTTCCGCCTGATCGGCGACTATGCGAAGACCGACGAAGTCTGCTGCGGCGCAGTCAACACACAGAGCGGCTTTACCGTTCCTTTGACCAACACCGACAATATCATTGCGCGCATCGCCACGTCGGCGCTCAATCCGATTGCAGGCACCCCTGCGCTGGGCGGCGCGGTGGGCCGCGTCGGCACGCCTGCATATACCCGTGGCAGCCGTTTGATGGCGGTCAGCCCAGGCCGGGATCTGACGGAAAAGGTCGATGAATGGGGCGTTTCGGGCGAACTGAACTGGGATCTTGGCGGTGCGACGCTGACCTCGATCACCGCCTATCGCGACTGGGATGCACAGCGTAATCAGGATATCGATTTCAGCGGTGTCGACCGTGCCTATCGCGATAATTACCGCACCGGTATCAAGGATTTTACACAGGAAATCCGCTTGCAGGGCACCGCGTTCAACGACAGCGTCGACTGGCTGGTCGGCGGCTTCTATCTGAACGAGAAGCTGACGCTGACCGACACCGTGCGCTTTGGTGCGCAGGCCAACCAATATGTCGATACGATCATACGGGGGCTGACGACCAGTGCCACACTGCCAACCGGCGCACAGGTATTTGGATCGCTTGGGCCAACGGTCCCGCATCTCGGGCAGGTTATGCTCGTCACCGATCCGACGCTGTTGGCACAGGCACTATCGAACCCTCCCACATTCGCTCTGTTCAATAACCCAATCCCCGGATCGCCTGCGGGCTCTGGCCAGGTCGCCGATGATTATCGCGTGAAGACCGATGCGATTGCGCTGTTTACGCACAATATCATCAACTTCACCGACAATCTGTCGTTGACCCTCGGCCTGCGGTATAACCGCGAAACGAAGGACATCGACACCAACCTGAATTCGGTGGTCCCCACCTGCTCCTTCTTCCAGTCGGCAAGCGGTCAGCAATGGCTGGGCGAGCTATCGACCAATCCGGCTGGGCTTGGCGCGATTGCACCGGCGGTATTGCTGCTGGGCTGCAACCCGACGGTGAACAGCGAATTCAACGGCATCCGTTCGGACGACCGTACCGAAACCGAATTCACCGGCACCGCGCGTTTGGCATATAAGGTCAACGAAGACGTTCTGGTCTTCGGCGGCTATGATCGCGGGTATAAATCGGGCGGCTACAATCTCGACCGCGGCAGCTTCGATTCCGTCCTGCTTGGCGGCGACGGTGCGCAGTTGACCGATCTCGAATTCGGCAACGAAACCGTGGACAGCTACGAAGTCGGTATCAAGACCAACTTCACGCGCCAGTTCCAGTTCAATGCCTCGTTCTTCTATTCGGACTTCAAGGGCTATCAGTCGAACCGCTTCCTCGGAAACAGCTTCGTCGTGCTGAACTATGACAAGCTGGTGTCGAAGGGCGTTGAGCTGGAAAGCATTATCCGTCCGCATCCGGACCTCGCCTTCAACCTTGGCTACAGCTATGTCGATGCGAAGGTTACCGATCCGCTTGCCGGGTCGGACAATGGCCGTCAGGCATCGAACCAGCCGAAGCACACGATCACCGGTGCGATGACCTGGACGCCTGAAATCAGTGCGGGCGTCAACGGTCTGTTCCACGCCGACTTCCGCGTGAACAGCGATGCCTTCCCGCTGAACGATCCGCTCGCGCGCCAGTTCACCGGCAATGACGGCTTCGGTATCGTCAACCTGCGAGCCGGTATCAACTTCGGCGACGGCAAGTACAGCATCGAAGGCTATGTCGAAAATCTGTTCGACACCTATTACAACATCACAGCATTCCCGATCCCGGAACAAGGTGCGAGCTTCGCGGTTTATCCGTCGCCGCCTCGCTTCTATGGAGTGAAGGTTGGAGCCAAATTCTAAGCACTCTAGAATTTGATTAAGGAAGGGTCGGGGCACACAAGCGCTCCGGCCCTTTTCTTTTGTGCAAAGCGCGTTAGCGTGCCGGATCTTGGGTAAGTGGACTCGGGGAGGGGACAGGCATGCGGCATATTGCGATTATCGGATCGGGCCCGGCGGGCTATTATACGGCTGAGGCCGCCCAGAAAAAATTCGGCGACGATGTGCGCGTCGATATCATCGATCGCCTGCCGGTGCCGTTCGGGCTGATCCGCTTTGGCGTTGCGCCCGATCATCAATCGATCAAGGCGGTGTCGGGCCGCTATGAAAAAGTGGCGCTGTCCGACAATGTGCGATTCGTCGGGAATGTGACCGTCGGCACGGACATCAGCATCGACGAACTGCAATCGCTGTACGATGCGGTGGTGCTGGCAACCGGTGCTCCCAACGACCGGCAGTTGGACATTCCGGGAGCGGACTTGCCGGGGGTTTTCGGGAGTGCGGCCTTTGTCGGTTGGTATAATGGCCATCCAGATTTTGCGGATTTGACCCCCCATCTGGATGGCAGGCATGTCGTGGTTATCGGCAATGGCAATGTCGCGCTCGACGTCGCGCGGATATTGTCGAAGACGCGCGCCGAGTTTGCCGGATCGGATATTGTCGGCCACGCACTCGACGCTCTCGACATCGCCAATACCGAAGATATCAGCATATTGGGCAGGCGCGGGCCGCACCAGATTGCCATGACCCCGAAAGAGCTTGGCGAACTGGGCCATCTCGCGCGTGCCACGCCGCGCGTCGACAAGGCCGATTTCCCCGATGAGGGCGATGATGCCCTTTTGGAGCCGGGCATGCGCAAATCGGTGACGCACCTGCGCGAATTTGCCGCGATCCCAGAAGCCTATCGTGCCGACAAGGCGATCAGCATCAACTTCGATTTCTTTGCAGCACCTGTGGCTATCGAGGGCGATGGCAAGGTCGAACGCATCATTGTCGAGACCACGAGCCTTGACGACCGGCTTCGCAGCGTCGGGACGGGCGAAACCTATACGATCGATTGTTCGATGGTTATCAGCTGCATCGGTTATCAGACACCAGCCATAGAGGGCGTCCCGTATGAGCATGGCAGGGGACGCTTCGCGAGTGTCGACGGCAGAATATTGGCGGGCCTATATTGCGTGGGCTGGGCCAGGCGGGGTCCGAGCGGCACGATCGGCACCAATCGGCCCGACGGCTATGCCATTGTCGATCTTATTGCCGACGACCAGCCCAGTGGAGCGGGGAAGGCGGGGCGTCCCGGCCTTGATGAGTTGCTCGACCGGCGGGGTGTAAAGGTCGTCAAATTCAGCGACTGGAAAAAAATCGAGGAAGCCGAAATCGCCCGCGCGCGTGAGGGTGCGCCGCGCGAGAAATTCGTGCGGATCGAGGATATGATCGCAGCCCGGGGATAATTTTTCGCTGTCATGATAATCACATCAAAGCCGCATTAGGGTCCTGCAATCAAGATTCACATGCAGGCGTTTTCCCATGATCGATCGAATAGGCATTATTACCGGCGTCGATGCCGAAGCGGCGGCGCTTTTCCCGGGGCAGAGCTCTGAAGGCGAACCGCTTCACGGTTTTCTGGTGCGGCAGGTCAAACATGCAGGCAAGGACATCGCCATTACCTGCAGCGGTATAGGCAAGGTCAATGCGGCGATGGCGGCAATGATGCTGGTCGAACATTATCATGTGCAATTGCTTTTGGTGGTTGGAACGGCGGGCAAGCTGAGCAACATCGACGGCGACTGTTTTCAGATTACCGAAGCGGTGCAGGGCGATTATGGCGCGTCGCGTCATGACCGTTTTGCGCACTATACGGCGGGTGCCTGGCCGATCGGCGAAGCGCATGTAGAGCCCTTCCGCGCCCTGACGATACCCGACACCGGCCTTCCCAAAGTGCGGATTATCAGTGGCGACAGCTTTGTCGAAAACCCCGATCACGGTCGGCGGCTTTATGAGGTGCTGAACGGCGACATCATCGACATGGAGGTAGCCGCTGTCGCACAGGCCGCGGCGCGGATGGACCTGCCCTGGGTAGCGATCAAGGCCACGACCGACAATGCAGACGGCGACAGCAGCGGCGATTTTCAAAGCAACCTGAAACGCGGGGCACGGATTGCGGCGGAAGCAGCGGAGCGCATGATCGGGGCACTTTGACAAGATGTCGTTATCCCGAAACAAGTTCGGGATGACGAAAACGGGGGTTTAAATTAGTAACCCCACCGCATGGATGACGATGCCAGCCATCCCACCCACCAAGGTGCCGTTGATGCGAATGAACTGTAGGTCGCTGCCGACAGCATTTTCGACGCGGTCGGTGATGGTCGAAGCATCCCAGCGCGCCACGGTCTCGGAAACGAGGGTGACGATATTGTCGCCATAATTTTCGGTGGTGCCGACAATGGCGCGGCGGGCGAAGCGGTTTATCTGGTGCTTGAGACGGGCATCTTCCTGTAAGGTGCCGCCAAGCTTGATGAGCGCATCGCCGAAGCTGCCCGCAAGCGCCGCATCGGGATTTCGCGCAGCTTTCAAGAGGCCTGCGCGACCCTGATCCCACAGGCTGTTGATCCACTTGCTCATTGCAGGGTTTTCGAGCAGCTGCCCCTTCCAGTGAGCCACCTTTGCCTGCAATTCCTTGTCATGCCGCAGGTCGTGGGCCAGACTGGCAAGGCCTTCCTCACCCTTTTCGCGCAGGGGATGATCGGGATCCTCGGCCATATCGTGCAGCAGCTTGTTAAGGCCGTTGACTATCGCGTTGGCAAGCCTGTCGTCGAGGCCCGTCCAGCGCATGATCGTATTGGCGCGCTCCTCGACCATCTCGCGGATCAGATGTTCGTTTGCCTCCAGCGTCTTCGATGCCCATTTGATAATGCTGTCCAGTACGGGAACATGCCGCCGTTCCTTGATCATCGCGGTTAAAAGCTGGCCCAGCAACGGCGCGATGTCGAGCTTGTCGAGCTGCTTGCGGATGGCGTCCTTGGCGACGCCGCCCAGCCGTTCATCATCTAGGGAGGCGATGATATCGCCCATCAGCCGCGATGCGCCCATCCGCATTCGTCCTTCGCCCCCGGCTGGTGCGCTGAGGAATTTGCCCATCGCGCCTGCGACATCCATGCGCTGCACCCGGCGCGCGACGACCTTGGTAGTCAGGAAATTGGAACGCAGGAAGCTCGCAAGTGTCCGACCCAGCCGTTCCTTGTTATTGGGAATGATGGCGGTGTGCGGGATCGGGATGCCCAGCGGATGCCGGAAAAGCGCAGTGACGGCGAACCAGTCGGCCAGCCCGCCGACCATGCCTGCCTCGGCAAAGGCACGGAGAAAGCCCCAATGACCCTGATATCGGGTCTCCATATAATTTCCTGCAACGAACAGCAGGGCCATGAACAGCAGCAGCCCGGTCGCGATAATCCGCATCTGCCTAAGTTCGGCATCGCGCTCGGCATAGCGGGTCTTCTCAGACTGCCCCAGTTGACTGACGGATTTCACATCAATGCCTTAGCGCAAGGTAACCGCTGCTGCAAAGGGACCAATCACTCAGCAGGTTGTAGCCCGCCAAGATCGCCCTTGCCATCGGCAGTTTTGCCTGCTTTCGCCGTGGCGACCTCTTTTTCTCCATGCTTTTCGGGATCGTACGTCAGCAGGCGGGTGCGCAGCCACGGACCCATGCGCTTTTCAAGGCCATCGGCAAGGCTGAATCCGGCGGGCACAATGAGCAAGGTGAGCAACGTCGACACGATCAGGCCGCCGATCACCACGGTGCCCATCGGCGCGCGCCATTGCCCATCGCCTCCGAGCGAAATGGCCGTCGGGATCATCCCCGCGGTCATCGCGACAGTGGTCATGACGATTGGCTGCGCACGTTTGTGCCCCGCCTCCATGATCGCCTGGAATTTCGGGACACCGCGCGCCATTTCCTCAATCGCAAAGTCGATCAACAGGATGGAGTTTTTGGCCACGATTCCGAACAGCATCAGCACGCCGATAAACACGGGCATCGAAATCGGCTGTTGAACGATGGCGAGCGCCATCAGGCCGCCCAATGGCGCGAGAAGCAGCGAACCCATGTTCACCAGGGGCGACATGAAGCGGTGATAAAGCAGGACCAGAACTGCAAAGACCAGCAGCGTCCCCGATACCAGCGCGACGAGGAAGTCACGCTGCATTTCGGCTTCCCATTCCTGGCTTCCAAATGGCGCGCGCGACACACCAGTGGGCAGGTTTTGCATGACAGGCAGCTTGTTGATCACCGCATCGGCTTGCGAGGAGACCACGCCGGGGGCGAAATCGGCGCCGACGAAGATGCGGAAATTTTGGTTGCGTCGCTGCACCGTCGTCGGTCCGGAGCCGAAGCTGATGTCCGCAACGCGCGACAGCGGTACCGAGCCGCCGCTCGCGGTCTGGACCGGCAGGTTGCGGATAACATCGAGGCTCTGGCGGCTTTCCTTCGCGAGCATGACGCGGATGGGGATTTGCCGGTCGGACAGCGAGAATTTGGCGCTGTTCTGGTCGATGTCGCCAAGGGTGGCAATGCGGATGGTCTGGCTAAGCGCCGCTGTGGTCACGCCGAGTTGCGCGGCGAGATCGGTACGCGGGGTGACAATAAGCTCAGGACGTTGCAGGTCGGCGGCGATGCGGGGCGACCGAACTTCTTTGAGGCCCTTCATCTGCTCGACCAAAGTCACGGCGGTCTTGTCGAGCAATGCGGGGTCAGAACCGGACAGCATCACCGAAACATCGCGACCCGACCCGCCGCCGCCCGGACCAAACGCCTGGAACGACACGCGGGCGTCTGCAATCTGGCTCAACCGCGGGGTCAGGGCTTGTTCGAATTCCTGACTGGTCCGCTCACGGTCCTTCTTGAGCGTGATGAAAATGCTGCCGCTACCTTCGCGAACGCTGATCAGCGCGGTGTTCACCTCCGGCTGGCTTTCGACAATCTCGGCTGCCTGATCGGCGACGGCCCGTGTTTGGTCGAGCGTTGTCCCCGGCACCATCTCGATCCGGACCCGGCTGAAATCCTGATTTCCGGTCGGGAAAAACTGCTTGGGCAGGGCAATCAGCAAACCTATCGTTGCAAGCAGCGACAGGAAGCCAAGACCCATCATCCACAAACGATGGTCTTGCCAGCGAGCGCGAAACCGCTGCCCGATATAGGCGTACCAGCGACCAAAGCCGCCGCCGACCATACCGAGCAGGAACCGAACAAACACGACCGCACCAATAGTGATTGCGGCTGCGCCGAAAAATGCGAGAAGCACATTAACGAACGCGGGCAGACCTGCCTGACCCAGCATGCCCCATATAGCCTGGATGGCCATCCCGAACGTTGCAATGAACAGCAATATTATGGCAAGCCACAACGGATAATACCAGAACCGGCCGCGAACTCTCTCTATCATCTGTTTAAGGGCGACAGCCTTGCTGCTGTCGAGCGACCAGCGCAAAAGCTTCATATAGCGGTCCATCATCGGACCTTCGCCATGCTCGGCGACGCCTCCGGATTTCAGAAAATAGGCCGCGATCATCGGCGTAATCATGCGCGCGACGGCAAGGCTCATCAGTACCGACGCAACGACGGTGAGGCCGAAATTCTTGAAAAACTGGCCCGCGACGCCCGGCATCAGGCCGACAGGCAGGAACACCGCGACGATAGAGAAGGTTGTCGCGACAACGGCAAGACCGATCTCGTCAGCGGCGTCGATCGAGGCCTGATAAGCGGATTTACCCATGCGCATGTGGCGCACGATATTCTCGATCTCCACAATGGCGTCGTCGACGAGCACACCCGCAACCAGGCCAAGCGCAAGCAGCGACATGGTGTTGAGGGTAAAGCCCAGAAGATCGAGGAACCAGAAGGTCGGAATGGCCGACAACGGAATGGCAATGGCCGAAATCACAGTCGCGCGCCAGTCGCGCAGGAACAGAAACACAACGACGATCGCGAGCAGGGCGCCCTCGATCATGGCGGCCATCGAACTCTTATACTGGCCCTTGGTGTAATCCACGCTGTTGAACAGGGTTGTGAATTTGATTCCCGGATTTTCCTTTTCGATCTCGGCCATTTTCAACATGGCCTCGTCGAAGACGGTGACGTCTGAAGCGCCCTTGGCACGCGACATGCCGAAGGTCACCACCTGCTGGCCGCTTTCGAAGGCCATCGCAGTTTGTTCGCTATAGCCGTCCGTAACCTCTGCAATATCGGCCAGTTTGATTGTCCGTCCACCCAGGCTGATTTGCCGCTGGCTGAGCGCAAAGGCATCGTCCGCGTTTCCAAGCACGCGCACCGATTGCCGCGACCCGGCGATTTCAGACTGACCGCCGGCCGCGTTCAGATTTTGCTGGCGCAACACGCCGTTGACCTGCGCGGCGGTCACATCCATCGCCTGCATCTTGGCGGGATCGAGCACAACACGGATTTCGCGGTTGACGCCGCCATTGCGGCTGACCGACGCCATGCCTTCGACCGCGAGCAGGCGGCGGGCCACAGTATCGTCGACGAACCAGCTCAGCTGTTCGAGCGTCATGTCCGACGCTTCGACGGCGAAATAGGCAATAGGGTCGCTCGATGTGGCAACCTTGAAAATCTGCGGCTCCAAAATGCCATCGGGCAAGTCGCTCCGGATCTGGTCGACCGCGTTCTTGACCTCGCTCACCGCTGCGTTGATGTCGTCGCCAATCTCGAATTCAGCGCTGACCGTGGTGTTGCCCTCGCTGGCGCTGGCGTCGATGTTGCGGACGCCCTGCACACTTCGGATCGCGGATTCGACTTTCTGCGTGATTTGCGTGGTGATTTCCGACGGCGCCGCACCGGGCTGTGAGATCGAGACTACCACAACAGGAAATTCGATATCGGGGTCGTTCTGCACTTCCATGCCCATGAACGACATGATGCCTGCCAGCGTGAGCGCCAGGAACAGGACAATCGGCACCACCGGGTTACGGATCGACCATGCGGAAATCTGACTGAAGTTCATGAGCGGGCGTTCCGGTTCGTTGGTCGGTTTAAGGCTTTTGCAGCTTCGGCTTTACAAGCTCGTCGGGGTTCAGGAATCCACCGGCGTAGAGAACCACGCGTTCGGTTCCATCGAGGCCCTCTGCGATGGTCAGGCCGTTCGCGGTGACCGTTCCCACTTTCACATTGCGGCGCTTCACCTTGTTATCGGGTCCCACGATGTAGACAAAGCTGCCGTCGCGGCTGCTCTGGACGGCCGATTCGGGCAAAACAGGCGCGGTCATTGCGCCAGCCTTGATTTCGACGGACGCAAAACCGCCGGGGCGGAGCGCACGGTCGAAGGGCAGGGATATGCGTGCAATGCCCTGTCTCGATTGCTCGTTTATAACTGGCGATACCTGCCAGATTGTGCCGTTGAACTGGCGATCCGTGCCGACCGGCGTCACACTCGCGGGGACGCCTTCCGATACCAGCGCCAGATCGTTTTCGCTTAGCGCGGCCTGCAATTCCATCTGGCCATCCTGCGCAAGGCGGAACAGCACGCCGCTGCCAGCCGACACGGTCTGGCCGGTTTCAACATTGCGTTCGAGGACATAGCCCGACACGGGCGCGCGGATATCCAGCCGGGCATTGCGTGCGCGGGTCTCGCCCAACTGCGCTGTCGCGACATTTACGCGGGCCCGCGCTGCATCGCGCGTGGCCGTCTTGCGATCGACGTCGGCCTTGGAAATGAAGCCGCGATCGACCAGTTGCAGTGCACGGTCGAGTTCGTTTTGCGCCAATTGCAGGTCCGCACGGGCGACGCCGATCTGCGCCTCAAGCGCGGCTGCTTGCTGTGTCTGGACCGAGCGATCGACGCTGACCAGCACCTGGCCCCTTTGCACCCAGTCACCCGCGTCGACAAATACCCGCGTTACCGCGCCGCCTTCGCCAACCACGCCGACCGGGATTTCCCGGCGTGCCGCAAGCGTGCCGGTTGCATTGATGGCGCGAACGACAGTGTCGCGGCCAGGCGCGACCACGGTTACCGTTTGCGCCTGTGCGCCCTTGTCTGCTCCGGGTGTCGGCGATTCGCCGCTGCCCATCATCGACCAGGCAACCGCCCCTATGGCCAATATGGCAACTATAACCGCTGCGATGATCAGCCGCCGCCGTTTGCTTTGCCGGTCTTCATCCAGTAGGCCGCCGTCCAACGTGCCGCCCATCGTTGTTTCGTAATTCATAAGCCGGGTCCAAATTCATCGATTATGGGGAATCGCGCCACCGCCCCCTGATTATTAGTCGCGCTGTATTATCTCAATAAGTCACCGGCTGCAAGACGCAGAATATGCCAGAGATAATGGCGATTATGCTGTTTACGATACAGCAAAGCGGTGGTCGCAACAATACAGACCGGTGACATATTTGTTCGACGAACGACATGTCGCGTCGGGCACGAAAAAGGCCGCACGGGCACGCCGCACGGCCTTTGAAAACTTGCTTATGATTATCGGACGCGGCCGCGCTGAATCAGGTTCATGATGCCGAGTACGATAATCGCGCCCACAAAGGCGACGACCAGGCCGGTGAGCGAAAATTCCTGAACGCTTCCAACGATGCCGAACTGGTTGGCAATGAGGTTGCCGACGACTGAGCCGACGCAGCCTGCAACGACATTCCAGAAAATGCCCATAGACGCGTCTCGGTTCATCACCTTGCTCGCCAGCCACCCGGCGATTCCGCCTACGATGATTGCAATAATCCAACCCATGCTTTTCCTCCTCTTTAACGTCCGGTTTGGTCAGGACGATGGTGTATTGTAGCGGCAATACATCAAAGTCCAAAGTGGAAATTCAACAATAGGTTATATGTTCCTTCTTCCAACGAAAAACCCCCCGCAAGTGCTTGCAGGGGGGTTTTCAAGCTCGCAGATAGCGGGCGTTCAATATTTCTGCTGGCGCTCGTACAGGTCGCGATAATGCTGGATGCGGGTGACGCGCAGGCCGGGCATGCCCGACCGGTCGACAGCACGCTGCCAAGAGGCAAATTCTTCAAGCGTCAGGCCGTAGCGTTCGCATGCGTCGTTAATCGACAACAGCCCACCATTCACGGCGGCGACGACCTCCGCCTTACGGCGAACAACCCAGCGGGTTGTGCCAGCGGGTGGCAGGGTGGACAGGGTCAATGGTTCGCCCAATGGGCCGATGACCTGTGCCGGACGGATTTTCTGGTTCTCAATCATAACTTCCTCGATGCTCCATGCCCCGCATGGTTAAACTGTTCCCCAGTTGCCTGACGGTCTACCCAATCGTCTTTGATATTCACTAAAGCGGCTTGGTAAACGGTCCGTTCACAGGTTGGTACCGTCGCCCGATCGCTCCAGAAAGCGCCGGAAACCTTGGATTCGGAACCATTTCCGTAGCCGAAATAGTGAATGCGTTGTCTAATTTCGTCGCAGTTGGCGGGCACGCCAATTTCGGCCCGGCGCAAGGCGCGCACGGTCCGGCTATTTGCCTGCCGTTTCATGGCAACCGCAATAATCGCCTTATGGTCGAATCGATGACTGACCGAATCCTGACGCAGGGCTTGATGGGGAAATGTCATTTCCATGACACCCGTTTAGCGTGACATGTCTAACGCCCGGTAAAAGACGCGTTCAGTCGACGTTAGCCGAGGTTAACAGCCATTATGATTTGCCTGCTGCTGCTGTTCCATTTCGAGAAGCAGCCACGGAAAACTGGTATTTTGCCCGCAGTGCCGGTAAGGGCCGCGTCAAATGGTTGACGATGTTTATCACGCCGATTTTCAACTGGGTTCCGATCTTTCGGGCAAGCGCATTGTCGTTGCGATGTCCGGCGGGGTCGATTCGTCGGTGGTTGCTGCGCTTGCGGCGCGCTCCGGGGCTGAAACAATCGGTGTTACCCTGCAACTTTACGATCATGGCAGCGCGGTCAAGCGGGCCGGTGCCTGCTGCGCCGGACAGGACATTCGCGACGCGCGCGCGGTCGCCGACAGGCTCGGCATCGCGCATTATGTGTTCGATCATGAAAGCCGCTTTCGCGAATCCGTGATCGATCATTTTGCCGACGAATATATGGCCGGACGCACGCCCATTCCCTGCGTTCGCTGTAACATGGGGGTCAAGTTCACCGATCTCTTCCGCCTCGCAAAAGAGCTGGGCGCGGATTGTCTTGCGACCGGCCATTATGTGCGCCGCGTCGAAGGGGTAAAGGGCGCCGAGTTGCATCGTGCCGCCGATCCCGCGCGCGACCAGAGTTATTTCCTCTTTGCGACCACGCAGGACCAACTCGACTTCCTGCGCTTCCCCTTGGGTGGCATGCCGAAGACACAGGTGCGCGCGATCGCGCAGGAAATGGGGCTGGTTGTGGCGATGAAACCGGATAGCCAGGATATCTGCTTCGTCCCCGATGGCGATTATGCCAGCGTCGTGCGCAAGGTTCGGCCCGATGCCGATAGAGGCGGGGACATTGTTCATCTCGATGGCCGGGTGCTGGGACAGCACAAAGGCATGATCCATTATACCGTGGGCCAGCGCAAAGGACTTGAAGTAGGCGGCCAGCCGGTGCCGCTTTATGTCATCCGGCTGGATCCGGCCACGCAGCAAGTCATCGTCGGCCCGCGAGAGGCGCTTGCGGTCGATGCGGCGCGTGTGGTCGACGCCAACTGGCTCGCCGATGTGCAGGGCAAGGTGATTTCAGCGAAGGTCCGTTCGATGGCCAAGCCTGTCGCTGCGGTCATGGACGGCGAATGGCTCCGCTTCGAAACCAGCGAATATGGCGTGTCCCCCGGCCAGGCGGCGGTGCTGTACGATGGCGACCGCGTACTGGGCGGCGGCTGGATCGAAGAGACGGTGGCGGCGTCGGTTGAACTGGCAGCTTAGACAACTCGTCGCGCCAGCGAAGGCTGGAGCCTATCTCGCTTTTCGTTCTTGACAGAGATACGCGATAGGCACCAGCCTTCGCTGGCGCGATGGTCGGATTTAGCTTTTATAAAGCCTCTATCTCCGCCTCATTCAACTGCACGCATCCAAATGCCCCGCGCCGTTCGGCAACGGCTTCGGCAAGGAACAGGACCGACGCGGTGACGCGCCGGTTTTCGGGATCGTCGGACAGGCTTACCATTTCCATTCCCGCTTCCTTGTCGGTTTCGCAAGCTTCCATGTCGCGGCCCTCGATATAGCGGCATGAGCAAGTGATATGCGCGCCATAGGCCGCCCCGACGCGGGCCTGACCCTTGATGCTGGTCCAGTTCCAAACCAGCCATAATGCCGCGATTGCCAGAATCGCCAGCGCCGCTAGCTTCGCTTTTTGCCAAAAGCCATCAGGCGCTTTTGCAGGCGGCTTTGAAGTTGCGGTTGCCATCGGTCCCCCATCTGGTGCATCGGTGCGCGCCATGCCTAGGAACAAATTCGCTCTCGCCGCAACCGCTTTTTCCCTTTTGCTCGCGTCTTGCGCCAAAGAACCCGCGCCGCGGCCCAAGGCAGAAGGGGTCAGCACGATTGCCGACGATGCGGTGGTGGGCAAGGAGCGCCTCGCCAGCGCGATGGCGCCCTTTTTCGAGGATCCCGCGCTGGCCGAAACACGCGCGCTCGTCATCATACAGGGGGGGCGGGTGATCGCAGAGCGTTATGCGCCGGGATATGGCCCCGACACGCGCCTCATCAGCTGGTCAATGGCCAAGAGCGTGACCGCGACGCTCGTGGGTCTGATGGTGGCTGATGGCCGTTTGGCGCTCGATGAACCCGCGCCAGTGGCCGAATGGCAAACCCCGCGGGATGGGCGGAGCGACATTACCATCCGCCACCTGCTGCATATGTCATCCGGGCTCGACCATACCGAAATGGCCGAAGGCGATGTCGAGATATTCGATGCGGATACCCCGCGCATGCTGTTTCTCGACGGCTGCGAAAATGTCGCCCGCTATGCCGAGGCGCGGCCGCTGGAAGCCGAACCGGGCAGCAAGTTCGAATATAGCAGCGCGAGCAGCAACATATTGGCCGATATAATGACGCGCTCTCTGACCGACAGCAAAGACCCGGTCGTGCGTCGCGACGCGATGCTCGAATATGCGCGCGGTCGGCTGTTCGAGCCGCTTGGCATGACTAGCGCGTTTCCTGAGTTCGACCGCAACGGCACGATGCTGGGGGGCAGCATCATCCATGCAACAGCCCGCGACTGGGCAAAGTTCGGCGAGTTCCTACGCAATAACGGGTCGGTCCGCGCGGCACAGTTGCTACCGACCAGCTGGACCCGGTTCATGAAAACGCCCAGCAAGAACGACAACAGCTATGGCGCCCATATCTGGCTAAATCGCCCGCGCAATAACGGGCGCGACCAGGTTCTGTTTCCGGGCAAGGCACCGTCCGATGTTTTTGCCGCGCTTGGTCATCTGGGACAGTTTGTTGTGGTATCGCCGCAGCACCGGTTGACCATCGTCCGTCTGGGCAAGACGCCGGACGATAAGCTCGACCCGGTCAACGACCAGCTGGCGAAACTGATTTCGATTTTTCCGAAGGGGTAGTTTTCTCCCCTCCCGTAAACGGGAGGGGAACGACGTTGATTAAGCCTTCGCCACCGGGGCATCGTCACCAAGATCTTCGAACCAGGCCTCCACCGGCCCGCTGAGTTTGATGAGTAGTGGATTGCCCTTGCGATCGCGCGCTTTGCCAGCCTGCACCTTGATCCAGCCTTCGGAGATGCAATATTCCTCGACCGTCGTGCGTTTTTCGCCCTTGAAGCGGATACCGACGCCGCGCGACAGCAGATCGCCGTCGAAATGCGGACTCATCGGGTTGATGGAAAGATGGTCGGGCGGGGTGTCGTTGGTGTCGGTCATGGCGGCGGCCTTTGCCGCAAAGCAAAGCGCTTGGCAATATGGTGCGGGCAGTGCAGGAGGCTGCCGTGGCCAAGTCCAACACATATGACGTAATCATCCTTGGCGCTGGCGGCGCGGGCCTGATGTGCGCGCTGACTGCGGGGCAGCGCGGGCGGCGGGTGCTGGTTATCGATCATGCCAGCGGACCGGGCAAGAAAATCCTGATTTCGGGCGGCGGGCGTTGTAATTTCACCAATGTGAATGCGACGACGGCGCACGCGCAGGAGCGATATCCGTCGGCCAATCCGCATTTCGCCAAGTCGGCGCTGGGGCGATATACGCCGCAGGATTTTATCGAGCTGGTGCAACAGCACGGCATTGCCTTTCATGAAAAAACGCTCGGCCAGCTATTTTGCGACGGAAGCGCGCGGCAGATCGTCGAAATGCTGATGGCCGAATGCGACCGGTCGGCGGCGGCAGGCGGGCGGGTCGATTTTGCCTTCAACTCGCCAGTGGGCGATGTTTCGCACGACGGCAGCTACTTTCGCTTCGGTTATAATGGTCTGCATGCCAGCGCCCCTGCACTGGTAATCGCCACCGGCGGGCCGAGCATACCGAAAATGGGCGCCACCGCCTTCGCCTACGATCTGGCAAGGCAGTTCGGCCTCAAGATCGTCGAGCCGCGACCGGCGTTGGTGCCACTTACATTGGGCGGGGACGATATTCTGTTTCGCGAGCTGTCGGGCGTGTCGGCGGAGGTCATTGCCAGACATAACAAGACCGTATTTCGCGAGGCGGCCTTGTTCACGCATCGCGGACTCAGCGGCCCGGCGATATTACAGGTCAGCAGCTATTGGCGTCCTGGCGACAGCATAGAGATCGATTTTCTGCCCGGCGAAACGGCTGACCAACTTCTGCTTTCCGAAAAACGTGTACGGCCCAAGGCGACTCTGCGGTCGACTCTGGACCGCGTGTTGCCCGCAAGATTGGCAGAAGCACTGGCGGGCAGGGTAGGGTTGTCAGGCAATCTGGCCGATCAGAGCGACCGCAAATTGGCGGAGGCAGGAAAGTTGCTTGGGGGCTGGCGCTTCGTTCCGAACGGCAGCGAGGGCTATGCCAAGGCCGAAGTCACCCTGGGCGGGATCGGCACCGACGGCCTGTCACAACAAACGATGGAAGCGCGAAAAGTGCCCGGCCTTTATTGCATTGGCGAGGCAGTCGATGTCACCGGTTGGCTAGGCGGCTATAACTTTCAATGGGCATGGGCAAGCGGCGTTGCAGCAGGGCAAGCCATCTAAATCGTTGCCCATTTGCAACGTGTTCCGATTTAATTTCGATTCCATGCATCAATTTGGGGGGTTCAGCGTTTCTCGTCGGTCAGCAACTGACTGAAAAGGAACAATCCATGAAATTCTCTCCCATGCTGCTTATCGGTGCAGCAACTCTCTCGCTCTTTTCCGCCCCTGCCTTCGCCCAATCGGAGGACGAAGAATGGGAAGGCGCCTATATCGGCGGATCGATCGGTCTTGCCGCACAGAATAACGACCGTAACGAGGATGTGCGGTTCGACACCAATCTCGACGGTGCATTCGACAACAATGTGAACACGCTGGCCGGTGCCAACGCGTTTGCACCTGGGTTCTGCGGCGGTGCCGCGACGTCAGCGCAGCCCATCGATTGCCGTGGCGACAAGGATGGCCTCGAATATAATATTCGCGTCGGCTATGACGTGCAAAGCGGCAATATTATTTATGGTTTCGTGCTGGAAGGCGGCAAGAATGAAGCACGCGACAGCGTGACAGCATTCAGTAGCACGCCTGCATCCTACACTTTCACCCGTGAGCTGGATTATTCGGTGCAGGCGCGTGCCCGCATCGGCTATGCAGCACGCGGTGCGCTATTCTACGCGACCGGCGGTGCCGCCTACGGCAAGATCGATAACAGCTTCACAACGAGCAACACTGCCAACAGCTTCACCGACAATGGTAAAACCAATAGCTGGGGCTATTCCTATGGCGGCGGTGCAGAGGTAAAGATTGCGCGGAATTTCTCGATCGGTCTTGAATATCTCTACACCAATTTTGTCGATGACGATTACCGCGTTGCGGTCGGCCCCGGCACGGCACCAGCGACCAATCCGTTCCTGCTGGTAAACAGCGCAGGCACCGACATGCGTCGCGGTGACAGCGATTTCGACATGCACAATATCCGCTTTACGGCGAACTTCCGCTTTTGATCGGACCGTTAGAGCAACAATGAAAAGGGCGTCGGGAAACCGGCGCCCTTTTGTTTATGCCGCTTCCTTCTTCCGCGACGCCTTCTTGCGCTCGTGCGGGTCGAGCAGGGTCTTGCGGATGCGGATGTTTTTCGGCGTTACCTCTACCATCTCGTCGTCGTCGATATAGGCAATGGCCTGTTCCAGCGTCATGATTTTCGGCGGGGTCAGGCGGATGGCATCGTCCTTGCCGGTCGAGCGGAAGTTGGTCAGCTGCTTGGACTTCATCGGGTTGACCTCAAGGTCTTCCGGCTTGGCATTTTCGCCGATGATCATGCCTTCATACAGCGCCTCGCCGGGCGACACGAACAGGATGCCGCGCTCTTCGAGCGGGCCCAAGGCATAGGCAACCGCCTCGCCATTGCCGTTGGAAATCAACACGCCATTCTTCCGCCCCTCGATCGGGCCTCGATAGGGGCCGTATTTTTCGAACAGGCGGTTCATTATGCCTGTACCGCGCGTGTCGGACAGGAATTCGCCATGATAGCCGATCAACCCCCGCGACGGGGCGCTGAAGGTGATGCGCGTCTTGCCACCGCCCGAGGGGCGCATGTCGGTGAGTTCGCCCTTGCGTAGCGCCATTTTCTCGACGACGGTGCCAGAATGCTCGTCATCGACGTCGATGACGACGCTTTCATAGGGTTCGGTGCGATTGCCTGCTTCATCTTCGCGGTACAGCACGCGCGGACGCGAAATGCCGAGTTCGAAGCCTTCGCGGCGCATCGTTTCGATGAGGACGCCAAGCTGCAATTCGCCGCGCCCGGCGACTTCGAAACTGTCCTTGTCGGCGCTTTCGGTCACGCGGATTGCGACATTGCTCTCGGCTTCGCGGAACAGGCGGTCGCGGATCATGCGGCTGGTGACCTTGGTGCCCTCACGACCCGCCATGGGAGAATCGTTCACCGCAAAGCGCATCGACAGCGTGGGCGGGTCGATGGGCTGAGCGTGCAGCGGCTCCGAAACCGAGACATCGGCGATGGTGTTGGCGACGGTTGCATCGGTCAGGCCGGCGATACTGATGATGTCGCCGGCATAGGCCTCTTCGACCGGAACCCGCTCCAGCCCGCGGAAGGCCATCAGCTTGGAAGCGCGGCCCGTTTCGACAACCCTGCCGTCGCTGTCGAGCGCGTGGATTTGCTGGTTGACCTTGACAGTCCCGGCGGCAACGCGGCCGGTCAGGATGCGGCCGAGGAAATTATCGCGGTCGAGCAGCGTGACGAGAAACTGGAACGGGGCATCGGCATCGACAACGGGTGCCGGAACATGGCTGACGATGGTTTCGAACATCGGCGTCAGCGTGCCGTCGCGCTTGTCGGGGTCGGTATTGGCATAGCCGTTGCGGCCCGAGGCATAGAGTACGGGGAAGTCGAGTTGCTCGTCGGTCGCGTCGAGCGAAACGAAAAGGTCGAACACTTCGTCCAGCACTTCTTGTATACGCTCGTCGGGACGGTCGATCTTGTTGACGACAACGATGGGGCGCAGGCCGAGCGCGAGCGCCTTGCCGGTGACGAACTTGGTCTGCGGCATCGCGCCTTCGCTGGAGTCCACCAGCAGGATCACGCCATCGACCATCGAAAGGATCCGCTCCACCTCGCCGCCAAAGTCGGCGTGGCCGGGGGTGTCGACGATGTTGATCCTTGTGCCTTCCCACTCGACCGAGGTGCACTTCGCCAGAATCGTGATCCCGCGTTCCTTCTCCAGATCGTTCGAATCCATCGCGCGTTCTTCGATGCGCTGATTGTCGCGGAAGGTGCCGGACTGGCGGAAAAGCTGGTCAACAAGGGTGGTTTTGCCATGATCGACGTGCGCGATGATGGCGATATTACGCAGGGACATTGGTATTTTGCCTTTTGGGAGTGGGGCGAACACCGCCCTATTTGGCCGCGCCCTTAACGGAAATACTGTTGCAGCGCAACATATGTCCGGCCAGAAGCGGCGAATGACCCGCCTCATCCCCGACCGCTTTGTGCTGATGCTGCTTGGCGCGGTGTTGCTCGGGTGGTTGTTGCCGGTGTCGGGAGATGGATTGCCGGTGGCGCAGAACATCGCTTTTGTCGGCATATTCGCGCTGTTTTTTCTGCATGGGCTGAAGCTGCCGCGGGAGGAAGTGTACCGGGCGGCCAAGGGCTGGCGGTTGCAGGGGGCGATGCTGCTTTTTACTTTTGGCGTGATGCCGCTGATGGGGCTGGCGGCGTCGAAAATGGCCGCAGCGTGGCTGCCGCCATTGCTTGCGGCAGGCCTGCTCTATTGCGCGATTTTGCCGTCCACCGTGCAGTCCGCGATCAGCTATTCGTCACTCGGCAAGGGCAATGTCGCGGCATCGGTGGTGGGGGCCGCGCTTTCCAACCTTATCGGCATTATCGCGACGCCAGCGCTGTTTGCGCTGCTGCTGGGCAGCGTCGCGGGTGGCGGGCTGGGTGGCGATGTGGTGGTCAAGATCATGACGATGTTGCTGTTACCATTTGCGCTCGGGCAGGTTGCACAACGCTGGCTGGGCGCATGGGCGACCCGGGAGAAACGATTGCTGTCCTTTTTCGACCGGGGGGTAATTTTGCTCGCGGTCTATGTTGCCTTCAGTTCGGCGGTGTCGAGCGGGGCGCTGGCGCGGGTCAAGTCGGGGGACCTTGTCGAGTTGCTCATTGCGGCGTCCATATTGCTGGCTTTCGCTTTTGTGACGGCGTGGCTCGCAGGGCGGGTGTTGAGGCTGGAATATGCCGACCGTGTTTCGTTGCTCTTTGCCGGAGCGCACAAAAGCCTTGCGACCGGAGCGCCGATGGCGGCGTTGTTGTTCCCGCCGGAGATCGCCGGGGTAATGATCCTGCCCGCGATTTTCTATCACCAGCTGCAGTTGATTGCGTCGGCGCCGCTGGCCACCAGGCTGGCGCTCAGTTCCAAATCCTCACCTTTGTCACCCCCGACTTGATCGGGGGTCCATGGCCTGAACAGTCGGTTTGCGCTAAGGAATCGGACTATGGATTCCCGCGTTCGCGGGAATGACCACGCTGAGGTCAGAGCGAACGCAACGCTTCAGATGGCCTTGCCGCCAATATCGGTAACGAGCCGACAATCCCCAACACAAAGGTCAACCCCGCGCCGCCGACCAGCGTCAGCGCCAAAATCGCCGGATCGGGTGCAAAGGTGAAATCGAAGATTTGCACGACCACATACCAGGCAGCGGCCATGCCCAAGGCGAGGGAGAGCAGGCCGAGAACGACCGCGAGGACGCCATATTCCAGCGCCTGCGCGCCGAGTATTTGCCTACGGGTGCTGCCCAGCATCTTCATGATCACGCTGTCGTAGATGCGCGACTGGCGCGCGGCGGCGATGGCGCCGACGAGGACTGCAATGCCAGCGAGGATGGCAATCGACGCCGCGGCGGCGATCGCTTGGGCCATTTGCGTGAGCAGGGTGGTAATCTGCGCGGTGACTTCGCCGACCTCGATCAGCGAGGAGGATGGGAAGGCAGGCGGCAATGATTTGGCCAATGTGCGTTCGGCATCCTTCGAGACGGTGAGCGTCGCGACCATATTATGCGGTGCGGCGTCGAGGCTGCCGGGGGAGAAGACCATCACATAGTTGAGGCCGAAATTCTCCCAGTTGACGGTGCGGAGTGAGGCAATTTTCGCCGGGACTTCGACGCCCAACAGGCTGACGGTCATACTATCGCCAATGCCGACGTCGAGCACGTCGGCGATTTCGGCGTCGAGACTAATGAGCGGCGGGCCTTTGTAATCGGCAGGCCACCATTCGCCCGCGACAAGCTCGCTGCCTTTCGGCACGGTGGGGCTGTATGTCAGCCCGCGGTCGCCGTTAAGCACCCATGCCCCCTCGGGCAGTTCCTTCAACTGATCCACGCGCTGGCCGCCATATTCCACGATTGTGCCCCGCAGCGCCGGGATGAGGTTAATCGCGCCGCTCGGATCGGCGTCCTTGACCATGCTCGTGAACTTGGCGGCGCCCTCGCGCGGAATGTCGAGCACGAAGAAGCTTGGCGCGCGCTCGGGCACGCTGTTTTTTATCTCGTTGTTGATGCTGGTCTGGATCGCGGCGAGCGTGACGAACAGGGTCAGGCCAAGACCCAGGGCCACCACCAAAGCCTGCGTCTGCGCGCCGGGGCGGTGCAGGTTGGCCAGCGCCAGCCGTGGCAGCGGAGCCTTGGGACGCGGCAGGCGAATGGCGATGAAGCGCAGTAGAAAGGCAATGCCCGTGAGCAGCAGCAGCAGCCCAAACGCTGCCCCGATAAAGGCGAGCGAGAACCACGGCTCGCGCGCGGTAAGTACGGCCAGCGCGACAATGGCAGCGATGGCCGCTACGACCCAGATCGTGCTTCGCCGGTCTATGCGACTGTCGCCCTCGACAATGGCGCGGAACAATCCAGCGGCGGGGACCGTGCGCGCACGGGCCAGCGGAGGCAGGGCGAAGGCGAGGGCGATAAGCAGGCCGTAAATTGCGCTCACGGCCAGCGGGATCGGGTGCAGGTTGAAGCCTGGCGCAACGGGCAGTATCTCGCCTGCAGCCCAGCCGATCGCCATAGGCATGACACTACCGACCGCGAGGCCGACGACGATGGCTGCCACCGCTACCGCCAATATCTGCAGCATGTAGATACGGAAAATGGTCTGGCTGTCCGCACCGGTGACTTTCAGCGTCGCGATGCTCGCGCGTTTGCTGGCAAGATAGCTGCCGACACCATTGCCGACGCCTATCCCTGCAATGACAAGCGCCGCCAAGCCGACCAGCGTGAGGAATTGCCCCATGCGCTCGATAAAGCGGCGTGTTCCGGGCGCACCGTTCGACCGGTCGGTGATATCCCAGCCTGCCGAGGGGAATTGCGCTTCGAGCGCCTTTGCAACGGCGGCCGCGTCTTCCTGCGGCCCGAGTTTGATGCGATATTTATACTCGAACATACTGCCTGGCTGGATCAGGCCGGTATCCGGGATCGACGCCGTGCTGATTATGGCAACGGGGCCGAGCGTGAAGCCCTCGCCCAAACGGTCGGGTTCCTCTTCGATGATCCCCGCCACCTTGAACGTCGCTTCGCCGAAGCGGACGGCGCCGCCGGTTTCGATATCGAGCCGTTCGGACAGGGTAGGGCCAATATAGATTTCGCCTTTGGCCGGGGCTTTGACGACTCCACCGTCACGCAGCCTAAGCGCGCCATAATGCGGGTAGACATTATCGATGGCTTTTAGCTCGGCAAGCAAGCTGTCTTCACCGATCGCCATTGCGCGCAGGCGGACCGTTTCGGAAACCGAACCCGTCTTGCGCATGGCGGCCATTTCGGCTTCGCTCGCTTTGCGCTGGGCGATACCTATTTCGACATCGCCCCCTAAAATCGTTTGTCCGCGCCGGGAAAGTTCGTCGGCTATGCCGGCGGTCAGGCTACCGATGGCTGCGAGCGTGGCGACGCCGAGGAAAAGGCAGATGGCAAGCAGGCGCAACCCGCGTATCCGGGCCGAAAGGTCGCGGCGGGCAATGCGCCAGAGGTCTGATATCTTCATATCAGACACCCAACTTCGTCATTCCCGCGAAGGCGGGAATCCGTCTCCTGGCCGCTTTGTGTAAACTGCCCGTGTCGGTGATGGATCCCCGCCTTCGCGGGGATGACGATAGAATGGGTAGGTTGGGTCATCACGCGTCCACCACATGGCCGTCGTGCATGCTGATGATCCGGTCGCATTTTTGGGCGAGGTCCGGGTCGTGGGTGATGATCAGCAGTGTCGCGCCAAGCGCTGCGCGGCGTTCGAATAGCAGGTCGACGATAGACATTCCGGTCGAACCATCCAGATTGCCCGTCGGCTCATCTGCAAAAATGATCTTCGGCGCCGCCGCCATCGCCCGGGCAATGGCTACACGCTGTTGTTCACCGCCCGAAAGTTGCGATGGATAATGGGTCAAGCGATGGCCGAGGCCGACCGCTTCCAGCTCTGCCTTGGCGCGCCCGAACGCGTCGTCGATCCCCGCAAGCTCCATCGGGATGGCGACATTTTCGAGCGCGGTCATGGTCGGGAGCAGGTGGAACGCCTGCAACACGATGCCGATGCGCCCACGCCGGGCGCGTGCCAGTTCGTCTTCATCCAGCTTCGTGAAATCGAGGCCATCGACCAGCACTGTCCCTCCGCTCGCCTGCTCCAACCCGGCCAACACCGCCATCAGAGACGACTTGCCCGACCCGGAAGGCCCGAGCAAAGCGACGCTGCTGTCATAGGGGACCTCAAGATCGACACCGCGTAAAATCGACACTTCGGCGTCGTTCGATCCAAGGCTGAGGGTGACATTTGCCGCGCGGATTGCCATATCCGGCGAGGACGTGATGGGAGCGTGCAAGGAGATAGCCTTTTGAAACGGTATTTTGGTCTATATGGGGCGCTTGCCCTGCTTCTCCAAGTGCTAGTTGGCTGCGGGCAGGCGGCTGAATCGACGAAAAGCGAACCCGCTTCGGCGAAGAGCGATGCGCCCGCCCAATATGACAAGCTCGTCGTGGCCTTTGGCGACAGTCTTTATGCGGGCTATCGCTTGGCACCCAATGAAGGTCTCGCGCCGCAATTGCAGGCTTCGTTGCAGGCCGACGGCATCAATGCCCGCGTGCATAATGCAGGTGTCTCGGGCGATACTACGGCTGCGGGAAAAACGCAGCTGCGCTTCGTTCTGGACAATCTGGAACGCAAACCGGATTTGGTCGTGCTGGGCCTCGGCGGCAACGACATGTTGCGCGGCATCAAGCCTGAAGAAACGCGGGCCAATCTGGTTGCGATGATGGACGAACTCAGAAAACGCGATATCCCCGTGGTGCTGACCGGGATGTTGGCTGCGCCAAATCTCGGTGCCGATTACGGCAATGCTTTCAACGTCATATTCCCCGCTTTGGCGAAACAATATGATGCACCGCTTTATCCGTTTTTCCTCGAAGGGGTGGTAGCCGACAAGGCGCTGATGCTGCCCGATAATATCCATCCCAATGCGAAAGGCGTGGCGCGGGTTGTCGAAGGATTATCACCGCTGGTCGAAGCCGCTTTGAAGGACTAGAACGGTACTGTATTAGAAAAATAATACAGCTGGGGACGGTAAGTGCTTGAAATGGTCGGGCACTCGTTCCATCTGTAGACGTGTATTTTCAGTGGGAAGAGTGACCATGTCGACCGAAACCGTGACCGAAACCGTCAGCGACCTCAAATTGACGCCGCCCGATCCTGTGCCAACGGTAGCGCCAGCGCAGGCTGCAGGGCTGGTCCCGGTGACGGATGAACAGAAATCGAAGCTTGAAGAGCGTGTCGATGCTTTCATCGCCGATTTGGTCGCACAGGATGTAAACAGCCCCGAATTCGGCAAGCGGGTCGATCAACTGACCAATATGGGCCGCAAGGAAATGCTCGACGCGGCGAACCAGTCGAACCGCTTCCTTGACAAACCGATCCGTCGCATGGACGAAAATTCGGGCGTCGGCGCGGATCTCGCCGAACTACGCCGCGTGGTCGAGGATCTGGACCCCTCGAAAAAGGGCAATCTGATGACCAAGCAGAAGCTGTTCGGCATCATCCCGTTCGGCAACAAGCTGCGCAATTATTTCGACAGCTACCAAAGCTCGCAAACGCATATCAGCTCGATTTTGGGCCGTCTTGGCAATGGCAAGGACGAACTGTTGATGGACAACGCTGCAATCGACGTCGAGCGGCAGAATCTGTGGGTTGCGATGGGCAAGCTCGAACAGATGATCGTGATGTCGAAGCAGCTCGATGCGAAGCTGGAGGAAAAGGCGGGTGAACTCGAGCTGTCCGACCCGGCGAAGTCGCGCGCGATCAAGGAAAGTGCGCTGTTCTATGTTCGCCAGCGTACGCAGGATTTGCTGACCCAGATGGCGGTGACGGTACAAGGCTATCTTGCGCTCGATCTGGTCAAGAAGAACAATGTCGAACTGGTCAAGGGCGTCGACCGCGCCTCAACCACGACGGTCGGCGCGCTCCGCACGGCTGTGACGGTGGCGCAGGCGATGACCAACCAGAAGCTAGTGCTCGACCAGATTACCGCGCTCAACACCACAACGGCGAATATTATCGACAGCACGGGCCAGTTGCTGCGCGACAACACCGCGCGCATTCATGAGCAGGCGGCTGCCTCGACTATCCCGCTCGAGACACTGAGCCGTGCCTTCCAGAATATTTACGACACGATGGATGCCATCGATACGTTCAAGCTGAAGGCGCTCGACAGCATGAAGCAGACGTCCGAGGCGCTGGAGAAGGAAGTTGAGAAATCTAAGGGCTATATTGCCCGTGCCGAAGGTCAGGCGCAGGCTGTGCAATCGGCGCAGGACAGCGGACTGCTCGCGCTGGAAGGGTAAGCAATATTGCCTGACCAAACCAACAATTTGTCATTCCCGCGAAGGCGGGAATCTATGGCCGAACATTGCAGGTTCGACCATGGAATGTTTTGCAAACTTCCATCTCAGACCATGGATTCCCGCCTTCGCGGGAATGACAAGAGAGTGCTTTAGTGAATAACCCGGCCTCCCAGTCCGACGAAACCCTGACCAACGCTGCCCGCGCGCTGCGCAATGTCCGCATGCCGCCTATCGGCACAAAGTCGCAGGCACTGCGCCGCGCGCATTTCTGGGGCAAGCTCAGCAAGGCGGCGCTGGCGGTAGGCGTAGTTCTGATCGGTGCTGGCGTGGTCGGCGCGATTATCGATGGCATCGGGTTCTGGGGCGTGATGATCACCGGCATTGTCGGCGCGGCCGCAGCCTATGTGCTGATGCGCTATCCCGAAATGCCGATGCCTACGATCGAAAGCTTGCGGCAAACCGATTTGGCCACACTCGCCGGAAAGACCGAAATCTGGCTGGAGGCACAGCGACCCGCCTTGCCGCCACCAGCGGTGACGGTGATGCAGGATATCGGCATCAGGCTCGATCAACTCGCCCCGCAATTGCAAACCCTGGACGACACCGATCCGGCTGCACGCGAGGTGCGCAAACTGGTGGGCGAACATCTGCCGGAACTCATCAACGGCTATAAGCGAATTCCCGAAAGCCTGAAGCGCAAGGAGCATGGTGGGAAGACACCCGAGCAGCAGCTGGTCGACGGATTGAAGCTCATCGATCGCGAAATCGAGACAATGACCGGCCAGATTTCGCGTGGCGAGCTTGACAAGCTGGCTGTGCGTGGCCGCTATCTGGAACTAAGATACGATACCAGCGTTGAGCAATAATCAAGGTTGGAAAGTGATATATGGGCAAAGCATTGCCCTATCCCGAGGGCATATTTGAAAGCCATACGCACAGCAAAAGCTGGTACCGCTTTGCCAATCCGGCAGCGGTAGTCGGCATGGGCTTGTTTCTCGGCGCCGCGCTGGCCGGGGCGTTCGGCGGGCAGCCGCATCCATCGCGGGTTATCGAGACATCGTCCGCCACCATCACGCTTGAGTTTCCCGAACGCCTTCGCAATGGCGAATTTTTTGAAATGCGCGCCAAGATCGAAGCAAAGCGCGATTTCGCCGACTTGGAGCTTTCGCTGTCGTCATCCTATTGGCGCGACCTGACGATCAACACCATGATCCCCGCGCCGTCCGAAGAAAAGAGCGAGAGTGGCGACTATGTCTTCACCTATGGGGAAATGAAGGCAGGCGACACGCTGACGGTAAAGATTGACGGGCAGATCAACCCTCATATGTTCGCTGGCACGAACGGCACGCTGAAGCTGAAAGATAGCAACAGCACGGTTGCCGCAATTCCACTCGAACTGACGGTATTCCCCTGATGGACATCGTCGCGCGCGCCGCTGTCATGTTCGTGGTGCTATATGTCCTTCTGCGGATCATGGGGAAGCGCGAGCTGGGACAGTTGACCCCGTTTGAACTGGTGGTGATGATCGTACTCGGCGACCTGATCCAGCAGGGCGTGACGCATAATGATTTCAGCCTTACCGGCGCAATACTTGCGGTGACGACACTTGCCTTCCTCGCAATTTTGGTAAGCTGGGTAACCTATCTTTTCCCCGGCGCAGAAAAGCTGCTCGATGGCGAACCCCGCGTCGTGATCCGTAATGGCGAGCTTCTGAAGGAAAATTTGCGCCGCGACCGGATCACGCAAAGCGAGGTCGAATCCGAGATGCGTATTGCGGGGATAGCGCGAATGGGCGATGTTGCCTGGGCCATATTGGAACCGCAGGGCAAGATCAGTTTCATCAGGAAGGATGAAAAGAGCAATGGCTCCAACGCCGATCAGGGAGAAAGGCAAGTCTGAGATCAATCGGCCCGTGACTTGCGAAATAGAAACGCGGTTGACCGATGGCCGGGAGGTCTGCCTCCGCACCATCCGCCCCAGCGACGAGGCGCGTATCCGCGAGGGGATCTCGGAGATGTCCGACCGATCACGCTACCTGCGGTTTTTCTCGGCCTTTCGCGAACCACCCGAAAGCATCGTCAAGCAACTGAGCGCGGTTGATGGCCATGATCACATTGGCTGGGGCGCAATCCTGCTAGATGGCGACGAATACCCACCCATCGCGGCGGCACATGCGATCCGGTTCGACGATGATGCATCCACAGGCGAATTGGCGATTGCCGTGCTCGATGATTATCACGGGTTGGGCCTTGCCAGAATGCTGATTGCCGCAGTGCTCTGCGATTGCATAGCCGAAGAGCTGTTGCAGCTTGAAATGCAGGTCTTGCCCGAAAACCGCGCGGCGGGGAGCCTTGCACAGGCGCTGGGCGGGGCTCGTGGTTCAGCCCTGGACAGCGTAGACCATTATCTGATCGACGTGCGAACCGCACTGGCCAAGCTTGGTGAGGATGACTTGCCCGGGGGCGTTGCCGACGTGCTTTCGGCGTTACGCTAGGGCGTTCGGGTGGAATTCTGAACTGGTGGGGTCTCGTCATCCTGAACTTGTTTCAGGATGATACGCGACGTTGGCTTGTTATCCTGAAACAAGTTCAGGATGACGAAGGATTGTTGTTTGTCCCTTCCCCCCTGTCCCGGAACAAGATTTTATTAACCTTGTTTCCCTAGCCTGTCCGTGGTTAATTCGGCAGGACATCAACGACATGAAGGCTTATATGGCGGGTTTGAGCAGCCAACTGTATCGCAAGAGCATTTCCGCCGTTGTGGTGCTGGAACGCGGATTGCCGAGCATCATGGTCTGCTGGGTAGCCTTTGTGGCATTGGCGGGGATATTGCGCACCGTCTTTGCGGTATCCCCCATTGATAGCGGCGTCAGCTTTCTGCAGACGATCACGCCCTATATATTGCTGGGCGCAGCGCCGATCGCGGCCTATTGGCTCGCCGATCAGGTGTTCCCGCGCGGCGCGCTGATGCAGCAGCCGGAGATCCGGCTGGCGCGCTATGGCAAGTGGCGGTCGGTCAACGTGCTCGATGCGCGGCAGCACCCGATGTTCGGCCCCACGGGTATGATGGCATCGCTGCTGATCGGGATGCTGCTAAACGTGCCGGTGCGCAGCCTCGAATTCCTCGCCGCCGTTCCCGCGATGAACGGCAACGCGCCGCTCTGGGGACAGGTGATCCTCGCTGCAATGACGTTCGACGTGGTGATGATGAATTTCCTGTACACCGTGTGCTTTGTTGCGGCACTAAGGTGCGCGCCGTGGTTCCCCCGGTTGCTGGTGCTGACATGGGGGCTGGATGTCAGCTCGCAATTGGCGATGGCACAGTTTGTGGGCAGCGTTGCCGACTTGCCGCCAACGGTGGGTCAAGCGATGGGATCGCTGCTTTCGAGTAACGTCCAGAAAGTCATGATTAGCATGATGATCTGGCTGCCCTATTTGTTGTTGTCCGAGAGGGTTAATTTGACTTATCGGCTGCGGACATCTGCGCTACGGGCTTAAGCACCATCGCGACTGAAAGCAGGAATATCATCACCGGATAGGTGTAATAGAAAGCCGCGTCATAGAGACCGAAGGTCAATGTGCCGATTATTAGGCCCCACGCAGCAAGGCGGTCCGGTATGGAAATATCCAGCGTCAGCCTCGACAGGAACGGCAGCACAATTAACAGTGTCGCGATTGCGCCCAGCAAGCCCGTCGAGAAGAGTATTTGCAAAAATACGTTATGCGGTTGTTTAAAGCCTAATGTCCGTTCGGGGCCTGCCACCGAAAACTGTTCAACGCCCCAGCCGATAACCGGCTTCTGGACAATTTTCTTTGCTGTTTCCCTCCACATCTCGGCGCGACCTGATGAAATATCGGTTTCGGCCGGAGGCGCGACGCTGCTAAAAATGATGCGCTCAATGCCATAATTGGGATTTACTGTTGGTAACAACAGGGTGATGCCCACAGAAATGCACAAAACTATGGCGTAGAATTTGGCGAGCGCATTGCGTGACGCGCCGCCAAAAAAAATCAGCGCAAACGCCCCTGCCACTACCGCCAAAAGTGCGCCTCTCGACCCGGTCCATAAGACCATAACAAGCGCTGCTACCGCAATGGCCGTGCCGAGCAGAGACCGGTATCGGTCCATCTTGTGTCCCATAGCGATCGCAAGTCCTGCAAAGAACCCGGAAAGGGCAAAAAAGCCAAGGCTACGAACATTGGTGACACCGGGCACCATCGTAACCCAGTCATTGCCTTGCGGTTCAAACAGCCAGATATTCAGTCCCCAAATTCCCCAATAAGCCAGCAAACCAAGACCGACCGCTTGCCAGAATTTGTTGCGTAAGGCGGTATTGGCAAGGCCCAACTGGTGGCAAACGGCAAGGAAGAACAAGGCATGCAAGCTGATTTTGCCGAGGCCAACGAGACTCAAAACGGAAACTTTTGCCGAGAAGACAGCACCCGCGATTATTACGGCAAGCAGCAGTACGAATCCGATTTTCGTCCATTTTGGCGCTTCGCGAATGGCCGCAAATGGCGAAAATCCGTTTGCAGTTGCCAACAATATAAAAACCGATTCCAGCAAAGGCACCGTCATGGAAAGCCCCCGCATGAACCCGCGGTAAGGGTTCATGTCAGGGCCGAAGTCCCAGGGGACGATGGCCATAAAAACCGGGGATAGGCCCATCAGCATGAGGCCGACCCAAACATAATTGTTTGATTTTTGTGCTTGATTCATGCTTGACATCGGGCGGGTTGATAGGGCGGTTTTGGTGGTAAATCAAATTGGGGGGTATGTGCGGCTCATTTGCAGGCACGTTGACAAATGACGGCGTTGGCGATCAATCGCCGCGACCGCGATGTTATCATATTGGCGATCGTCATCATTTCGGTTTTTGCACTGGCCCTGACGAGCAAGGGTCTGCCGGCCGTTCGCTGGAACTCAGTGTTTGCGAATATGGTGCTATTTGCTTTTGTCATCATATTCTGGGCGTCTGGACACATACTGAAGATGTTGGCGGTCGAACGACCGGAGTCGCCAATCAGAACAATTATTGAAAATTGGGTCCGAGCGGACCTTGTGCCGCAATATATCAGCGCAATCTTGATCCTTGGATCTTTGATTGCTTTCATGCCCGCATTTTCGGCGATGAAAAGCGCGGTGCCGATTTTTAACAGTTACAGCTGGGACGCCACCTTTATTGCACTCGACCGGCAAATCCATGGCGACGATCCTTGGCGTCTTTTACAGCCGCTGGTGGGTTATCCAATCGTAACGTCTATCCTTTCCGGCTTCTACCATATCTGGCTGATGCTTCTGTATTTTGGCACGTTCTATTTTGTGCTGCATAAAAATCCGGAATTGCGACAGCGCTATTTCATTTCCTATCTGCTGTGCTGGTCGATCATTGGCGCTGGGCTGGCTATCGCCTTCTCTTCGGTGGGTCCATGTTTTGTAGAGCCGATTTTCGGTATGAAGGACTTTGTGCCTCTGATGGAATATCTAAAGTCGGCCAATCGAGATTACCCCGTTCTGGTTTTGAATGTTCAGGACATGCTTCTTGCGAGATATGAGAAAGCAGACAGCAGCCTTGGCAGCGGCATTACAGCCATGCCGTCCATACATGTGGCCCAAGCATTTTTGTTCTTTCTGGCCATGCGGCACATTTCCAAACGCGCCGCATGGATATTCGGCATGTTTTTCGTCATTATATTGATCGGCTCTGTGCATCTCGCTTATCATTATGCGGTGGATGGTTATGTCTCGATCATCGTGACGGCCCTAATCTGGAAGCTGTCGGGCTTGTGGGCTTCGCGTTATACCCTCCGACACAAGGCCACGGCTACCTAAAGCATGGCCCACTGCAACAAGGCATATCACGTTACAAGTCGGGGTTATATAACTTTAGTAAGATATTGTGATTCGGTGTTTTTTTTGCTCAAATGCGATGGTTTTACATCATGGTTAACAAATTGTTACCGCAAAACATTGTAAACAAAGTATAAATTTTACCCGTTGACGCTGGGGTCGTTTTTGGCGGACCTTTCATGTGTCCCGGGGGGGACCAATCGCGAATTGAGCCGGATGCGTATTCGGTTACAAATATAACAGGGTCGCGTCTGGTTCGATTTTGCCCCTCCTCTGGAACATTCCTGACTGGTCGGATGCCGGAATGGAAATTGCTCATTTGAACAAGGGGTTTGATTATGGTTAAGTTTGTAAAGTCGTTCGTCATGGACGAAAGCGGCGCTTCGGCTGCTGAATATGCATTGATCCTTGCTGTTGTAGGTACGGCCATTGCGGCTGGTGCCATAACGCTATCTGGCGCAATTGGCCTTGCAATGAGTGACACTGCTGATTGTATTGAAGATCCGGTAGCCAACAAAGCGAAATGCTAAACGGCTGATATGAAATTTCTGCCGTGTCGGGCGACGACACGGCAGATTTTTCAGTTTCAGGTTCCATGTTGCTTGGGGGCGAAAATCGGCAATGCTTGCAAATCGTAATCTACTCATCGTTGCCATTGCGGCGTTCATTGGCATCATAGCTGTCATTATAGCCAACAGCTATTTGACGGGCGCTGAAAAGCAGCAGGCAACTGCTGCCGAGCAGGGGCGCCTGGTTCAGATAGCCGTTGCCCGCGTTCCGCTGGAATATGGCGCAGCGCTTACGTCCGAAAATGTCCGGATGGTCAGCTGGCCGTCGACATCCATGCCCGCTGGCGCTTTCCAGTCGCCAAAAGGGCTATATGGGGGTGAACCCCGCATCGTGCTCCGCCCGATCGAGGCGGGCGAACCAATTTTGCCGGGCAAGATAACGGGCTTTGGCGGTCGTGCCAGCCTGTCCGAACTACTCGAAACCGATATGCGCGCGGTCGCCATCCGCATCAATGACGTGGCGGGGGTTGCAGGCTTTGTCCTCCCCGGCGACCGCGTCGACGTGCTGCTGACGCGCACACCGAAGCTGGATGGAGAGGTTGGCGAAATCGAACCGGTCACCGACGTCCTGCTCCAGAATGTCGCCGTGCTGGCCATCGACCAGTCGCCGAATGAGAAGAACACGCAGCCCGCTGTTGGCAAAACCGCGACCGTTTCGGTCGACCAGCAGGGCGCGCAGAAACTGGTGCTTGCGGGGCAGGTCGGCACATTGTCGCTGGCGCTCCGCAATCAGCAGAATCAGGATCAGTTTGCATCCTCCACCGTCGGCACGCGCGATCTGGGCCCGGCCAACACGGCAGTGAGCCTATATGCCGGGGCGGGGGAACGCCGTGCTGCAACGCCGGCCTTTGCCGCCAACCCGTTCCCATATCCGGCAATTCCAGCCACGGCTGCGCCACGCGGAACCGTTGCTGTCGCGCGGCCGCGTCCTGCCAATTCGGTCGGGGTGGAAATCGTCCGCGGCACGAAAAGTTCGACTTACGACGTCACGCGCCACAGGGGGTATTAAGCGCATGAAACGATCACTCATCCAGACCGTCGCCGCGCTCGCGCTATGCACCGCGCTCGCGCCCGCCGCACTGGCGCAGGGCTATGCGACATCGTCCGATGCCGGGCTGCTCGCGGGGCAGCTCGACGTGCCGCTGAACAAAAGCCAGGTGGTGACGGTCGACCGTCCCTTCGCCCGCGCTATGGTCGGCAATGAGGAGGTCGCGGATATCGTGCCGGTGACCAACCGCTCGCTCTATGTGCTCGGCAAGAAAATGGGCACGACCAGCCTCACTATTTACGACCGCAACAACATCGTCATTTCGGTGGTCGATGTCGCAGTGGGCCCGGACATCGTCTCGTTAAGGCGGCAAATGGCCGAACTGATCCCCGGCGAACCGATCGGCGCACGCATTTCCAACGATGCCGTGGTGCTGACGGGTGTGGTGTCCAACGGCCCCGCCGTCGACCGAGCCGTGCAACTCGCCCAGTCCTATGCCGGTGACAAGGTCATCAACATGATGTCGGTTGGTGCCAGCCAGCAGGTGATGCTGGAGGTTCGCTTCTCTGAAATCAGTCGACAGGCAGGAAAGCAGATTGGTGTCAGCGCTTTCACCGGCAGCGATGGTGGCACATTTGGTTCGGCAACGGGCAATGGTGCAGGGCTGGTTCCGGATGCGGACAATCCGGGGGGCATATTGCGCCTTGATTCCATCACCGGCAGTTTTGGCGTATTCCGCAAGGCGTTCAGCGCATTGGGGCTGAACATCAACGCCACGCTCGATGCACTGGAGCGCAAGGGGCTGGTCAAGACATTGGCCGAGCCGACTTTGGTGGCTTTGTCGGGTGAGACGGCTTCATTCCTTGCAGGCGGTGAATTCCCTGTCCCTGTCCAGCAAAGCAATAGTGGCGGCGGTGGAGGCGGAAACAATGGCGGGATAACCGTCGAGTTCAAACCATTTGGCGTCAGCCTTGCCTTCACCCCCACCGTGCTTGCCGATGGTGTGATCAACTTGCAGGTCGAACCAGAGGTCAGTTCGATCGACCCCAGCGCGTCGATCACTGTCAACGGCCTTACCATTCCCGGCCTGCAAACCCGGCGTGCGAACACTGTGCTCGAACTGCGCGACGGCGAATCCTTCGCGCTTGCCGGGCTGATCCGCAAAGATTTTGCCACCACCGTGCGGCAAGTGCCGTTGCTGGGTTCCATTCCCATTATTGGTTCGCTGTTCCGCTCGTCGGGCTTTACCAAGGGCGAAACCGAACTGGTGATCGTGGTCACCCCGCGCATCGTGCAGCCGGTTAAGGCGGGTCAGATACAGCTGCCCACCGACCGCGTGCAGAACCCGAGCGAGGGCGAGCTGTTCCTCATGGGGCGGACCGACAAGGCCGTGGGTACCAACCCGCTCGACCCGAATGCACCTCCACCAGAGGGCAAGATATCCACCACCGACAAAAAGGGCGGCGATTATGATTATTAAGCGCATCATGGTGGTTGCCGCCACGGCACTCGCGGTCGCGGCGTGCACGCCCAACGACATCGGTCTGGGCGATGCCGCCAAGGCCAATTACGCCGCGCACATCGTCGATCCCGAACCGACCTATGAAGGTCCGCAAGTCGCAGACGGTTCGCAGACAGCGGCGGCACAGGAACGCTATCGCAAGGGCTCGGTCAAGAAACCGGTCGGTGTGAAGACGACCACCGGCGGTTCGGGCAGCGGTTCGGGTAACAACTAAGACAGGTATCGGAGGTTTGTTTCACCATGAGGTCATCGGCTAAGCATCTGTGGAGCGACCAGAGCGGGGCAATCGCCGCCGTCTATGCGCTTGCATTGCCTGCCTTGATTGTGTGTGGAGGGATAGCATTCGATTACGCGCGGCTCGCCGCGATGGACACCGAGTTGCAGAATGCAGCGGACCAGGCGGCGCTTGCAGCGGTGACGCAGTTGGATCAGAGCGCGACTGCCTGCGCAAGAGCCTCTTCGGCAGCGGTATCGCTTGTTGCCAATACAACGCTTTTTGCCAATGAAACCAGTTCGCGTGCGGTAACGATAACCGGCGTCACAGATTGCGCTTTTGCAGCTGGCGAGAAGATCCGCTTCTGGCAGGACAAGGCAAAGACCACCGCTGCAACAACCGACGCAAATGCCCGTTTTGTCGAAGTTACCGTAGATGCGCGGACAGCAGAATATGCTCTAACGCCGATTGTCGGTCTGTTCAATTCCGGTGCTATTGCCGCCACCGCGATGGCCGGACTCGGCTCTGCGATCTGCAAGGTGCCGCCGGTGATGATCTGCAATCCTGATGAGCCGGTCGGTAACACCAATGTCGACTATCCGTTCGACGCCAATGCGCTGCGCGGTTATGGCCTAAAGCTCATCAGTGTCGGAAACGGGCCAAGTGCGTGGGCACCCGGAAATTTCGGCTATCTTGATACCGGCTCATCGACGTCCAATCCCAATGTCGAGCTTCGCGAGGCGCTCGGATGGACGACAGCGCCGGGGAACTGTTCGCCGCTCGGTGGTGTGAGAACCCGCACGGGTGCGGGGACACCGGTGACGCAGGCGCTCAACACGCGGTTCGATATCTACGAAAAAGCAAATACCGGTAACGGCAACGCTGCTTCCTGCCCCACCGGCGGGGCGTGCCCGCCATCGATCAATACCGTCAAAGACGTGTTTCAGCGTGGTACGCCCAATGCCGCCAACAAATGTGGGGTCGCCAACAACGAGTGGGAGCTGCCCTCGGATGCCGAAGCCTATCGGCCGACGGACACCACGGATTTGACGCAGGCACAGGCTGACGCGATCCGCATCATGGGTCACCCGCGCGACAAATGTCATGCCGTGTCGATCAACGGCGTGTGTACTTATGGCGGCGGCACAGAAACCAAGATCGGCAACGGCGCGTGGGACCGGAATGCCTATTTCCGGGTCAATTACGGTTGGACGAGCACCGATTGGCCAACATATCTGAATCAGGGGGTTGTTTCAGCCCGCATTGCGACTTCGACGCCTACCCGCTACGAGGTCTATAATTGGGAAATCGCCAACCGCGGAGCCTCAATTGGTGGCAGGACTATTCTCGGTTCCCGTACATGGGGAAGCGGCGGTAACCCGCCAACCGATTTCGATCAACCGGTATGCTCCGCCCTTCAAACGCCGAGCACCAGCGGCATCGTGCCAGAGGGCGCGAATGTAGATCGTCGGCGTATCTCCGCCGCTGTGATAAATTGCGATGCCCGGGACGTAAACGGTGGCGGGCCAACGGCCTATACTGTGCTCAAGTGGATCGAACTGTTCATCGTCGAACCCTCGCTCAATCGTGGTTCCGGCGGAAGTCAAAGGACCGACCCCAACGACGTCTATGTCGAGATTATCGGAGAGACCCAGCTAGTGGGTGCAGGCGCTACAGCAGGGCAGGTGGTGCGGCGCGATGTGCCATATCTGATCGAATAGCGATGCATAATTTGGTCCGCCTTCTTCGTAACAAAAACGGCGCAGCTGGGGCCGAAATGGCGCTGATGCTGCCGTTGCTCATCACGCTGATGTTCGGCACGTTCGAATTGGGAAATTATTTCTGGAGCGAGCATAAGGTTGTCAAAAGTGTTCGCGACGCAGCACGGTTCGCTTCACGCCAGTCGGCATTTTACACCCCGACCAGCTGTACGGCGGGCACGGTCACGTCGGCAGTCGCAACGGATATCGACCACATCGCGCGCTATGGAAAGCTGACTGTTACCATTACCGACACACCGAAAATTTATGGGTGGACGACGCCTGTCACTGTCACCCTGTCTTGTCCCGCCATCGGTTCCTATGTTGGGATATACAAGGGCAAGGCGAATGTGCCGGTTGTGACCGTAACTGCAACTGGTGTACCTTATCCGTCTTTGTTCAAGGTGCTTGGGTTCACCTCGACCGGTTTGACGCTGAATGCGTCATCGCAAAGCGCTGTGATGGGTATATGAACGCAGTTCGTGCCCTTGCCCGTGATCAAGCCGGTGGACCTGCTGCGGAATTCGCGCTCGTCCTGCCCCTAGCAATCCTGTTCTTTTTCGGGATTATCGACGTCGGGCGCTTCATGTGGGAGTATAATCAGGCTGAAAAGGCAACCCAAATGGGTGCGCGCTTTGCGGCCGTTACTGATTTTGTGCCGACAGGGATGGGAACATATTCATTTGTTGGCGTCGGCGGATTGACACAGGGTGACCCGGTTCCAGCCAGTGCATATGGCACGATGACATGCTCAAAACCGAGTTCGGCCGCAGTTGCCTGCACATGCAGCGGGACGTGTGGCTGGGGCACCACGGCCGCAGCGGCACCATTCCAGGCAGTGGTGACCCGGATGAGCCTTTTCTTCCCGAAAATCGGTACCAGCAACGTACTGATTTCCTATGCGCCATCGGGTCTGGGATATGCTGGTGACCCCAATGGTCCGGATATAGCACCGCAAATTACCGTACAGCTAACAGGGCTTCAATTCGAACCATTGTTGCTCTTCAACTCGGTCGCCATAAACATGCCGGACTTCAGCTACTCCCTCACGATGGAAGACGGCTCAGGCACGGTCTCAAACTAGGTAATATGAACATGGGCTTTTCCGAACAACTACACGCTTTACCGGAGGACTGGATTTTGGATCTCGATCGGCAATCTGTGCTTTTGGTATTGTCGGAGGCCGAGATGGTTGCGGCGCGGCTCGATGCGGTCGACGCGGGCACCATGCCGATACTGCTTCACACATTGCCCGTCGATGCGGAAATTCCGGGCTCGGCGCTCGCCAGCGCGAGCATATTGGTATTGGAAGTTTCGCCGGGACACGCAGCTTCGCTCGAACGGCTGTCGGCTGTGCGCGATCTTTATCCCAGGCTGCCCGTGATCGCGGCAGTGCGCGACGCGAATTTGCCGTTGGTCCGCACGCTGCTGAAGCAGGGGGTCCGCGATGTGGTCGGTTTGCCGCTGCCGCATGCCGAGCTGGTTGAAATGCTCAAGGAAATCTCCGCAGAGCTTCAGGCGGAGCTGTCTTCGGAGGTTCAGCAAGGCCAGCTTGTCACGATCATGAAGAGCATCGGCGGTGTCGGTGCGACGACCGTTGCGACGCATCTGGCAAGCGAGCTAGCCGCGCGGAACACCGGGCGCGGCGTGTGTGTCTTCGACCTCGACCTGCAATTCGGCGATGCGGCGTCCTATCTTGGACTTTCCAACCAGCTTTCAATTGCCGATCTGCTGGAGGCGGGATCGCGCATCGATGGCGAACTGCTACGGTCGGTGGTGACGACGACGCCGCAGGGCCTGAATGTCATCGCTGCGCCCGCCGACATGATGCCGATCGAAGCCATCAACGCCGACCAGATATTGCGGATTATAGATCTCGCGCGTCAGGAATATGATTATGTCGTCATCGACCTGCCGACCAACTGGACCAATTGGGCCTTATCGCTGGTCGCGCGTTCCACCGCGATTTTCCTCATCGTCGAACTGTCGGTGGCGAGCCTGCGGCAGGCGAAGCGGCAGCTACAGCTGCTCGACAATCAAGGGATAAGGGGCGATCATGTCAACATCGTTGCCAACCGCGTGGAAAAAAAGCTGTTCCGCACAATAGATCTGGATTCAGCGGCGCAGGCGCTCGGCCATCCGGTCGAGCTCAGCATCCATAATGACTATCCGCTGGTGCGCGCCGCGCATGACCAAGGTGTATTGATCCAGCAGATCCGCGCAAAGAGCAAGATTGTCGGTGACATCGCCAATTTTCTGCCGCTCCTTGGCGTGGAGGCCTAACCCATGTGGCAGATCAGAAAGACCGACGATACTGCCAAGCAGACGACCGCGGGATCGCAGGTTGCCAACGATCTGCGCACCGAAACGCTCGATTATATCAATTTGAAGGTCGAGCTGCATAGGCGTTTGCTGGACCTGATTAACCTGTCCGCGCTTGAAAAAATGACGCGGCCGCAGATCGAGACGGAGATCGGCGAGCTGGTTCATGAACAACTGGCCTTGCAAAAACATGCACTCAATCAGGAAGAGCGCAAAAGGCTGGTGTCGGACATATTGGACGAACTGCTCGGCCTCGGTCCGTTGGAGCCATTGCTTCAAGATCACTCGATCACGGACATATTGGTCAACGGACATGACGTCGTGTTTGTCGAACGCAGCGGCATATTGGAACGAGTCGACACCCGTTTCAAAGACGAACGGCATCTTTTGCGGATCATCCAGAAGATTGTGAGCGCGGTTGGTCGGCGCGTCGATGAATCCTCGCCGTTCGTCGATGCGCGTTTGCCCGACGGCTCCCGTGTCAACGCGATTGTGCCGCCGCTGGCGGTCGATGGTTCGCTACTCTCCATTCGTAAATTTGCGAAAATCCCGATCAGCATGGCCAAGCTGGGCGAGCTGGGCAGTGTGCCGCCGGTGATTGCCGATGTCCTGAAGGGCATCGTGCAAGCGCGGCGCAATGTGCTGATTTCAGGTGGCACCGGTTCGGGTAAAACAACGCTGCTCAACGCGATGTCGTCGTTCATCGATGAGCGTGAGCGTATCGTAACCATTGAGGACTCCGCCGAACTCCAATTGCAGCAAATCCACGTTGCGCGGCTCGAAACGCGCCCGCCCAATATCGAGGGCAAGGGGGAGATTACCCAGCGCGACCTCGTCAAGAACGCGCTGCGTATGCGGCCCGACCGTATCATTGTCGGCGAAGTCCGTGCAGGCGAGGCATTCGATATGTTGCAGGCGATGAACACGGGTCATGATGGTTCGATGACCACGGTTCATGCCAACACCGCGCGCGACGCGCTGTCGCGTCTGGAACAGATGATCGGGATGAGCGGGATTGAAATCTCGCCGCGGTCGGCTCGCGCGCAGATTGCCTCTGCATTGCATGTCGTCGTGCAGATCGGGCGCCTGTCAGATGGTCGCCGCCGCCTGCTGAGCCTGTCGGAAATCGTCGGCATGGAGGGCGAAGTCGTCACCATGCAGGAGATTTTCCGCTTCAAGATGCAGGGCCGTGACGAGAATAATGAGGTGATCGGCCATTTCGAGGCTACCGGTATTCGCCCGAAGATGATGGAAGATCTGGCTGCGCAGGGAGTTATCCTGTCGCCCGACCTTTTCCGCCCTGACAGGGTGATCGCCTGATGAACCCGACGATCACCCGCCTCATAGTCCTGATACTGGTTTTTGTATCGGTGTTCATTCTTGCCGAGCTGGCGATTTCGGCGTGGCGTCGGCGTTCGACTGGCACGCGCGCGGTCAACAAGCGCCTTAAAATGATCGAGGGCGGAATGGATCGCGAGATTGTGACATCCAAACTCCGCAAGTCCCAGCCGCTCGAGTTCGCAAGCGGCAACGGTATCTTGAGCCGGATGGTGCAAAGTATCCAGCAGTCGGTGATCGCCAGCGGCGTTGCGATGCCGGCGCACCAGATCATGTTGGCCATGGCGCTCGGGTCCGCATTGTTTGCTGTTCTCGTCATTATCGGCGGCGCCTTTGCCGGATTTGCGGTGAATCTCGGGATGGTCCAGATGGCAATCGCAGTGGGATTGTCGATTGGCCTGGGCATCCCGCTCATCATCCTCTCGCGCATGGCTTCGAAACGGCGGCAGAAAATGCAGGAACAGTTTCCGGTTGCGCTCGACATCTTCATCCGCGGTCTCAGGTCAGGACACCCCGTGTCCTCCGCCCTCAATTTGCTGACGCAGGAAATGGAAGATCCACTGGGTTCCGAATTTGGCTTGGTGCTCGATGAAGTTGCCTATGGGGCCGATGTGCGCGACGCATTGCAGTCGATGGCGGACCGTTGGGGGCTGGAAGATATCCAGATGTTCGTTGTCTCGCTGTCGGTCCAGAATGAAACGGGCGGCAATCTCGCGGAAATTCTGGCCAATCTGGCTTCGGTCATTCGCGACAGGGCTAGCATGTATATGAAGGTTCGCGCCCTGAGTTCGGAAGGCCGCATGACCGCGCTCGTACTCACCGCGCTGCCGATCCTAACTTTCGTCGGGCTTTTCCTGCTGAATCCGGCCTTCTATCTGGATGTCGCCCAAGACCCGATTTTCGTTCCCGGCTTCCTGGGGCTGGTGGTGCTCTATTTCATCGGATTCTTCACCATCCGCCGCATGATAGATTTGAAGGTCTAGGATGCTAGGCGGCCTCACACTAAGCGGACCTTTGCGGCTGGCATTGCTGGCGCTTGTGTTCATTATCGTCGTGGCGATGGTGATGCTTGTGTCCAATACGCTGATGCGCCGCGCCGCGACCCGGGCGCGGCTGGATGAGGTTCGCGGTGAGCAGACGCGGCTTACAGACTCGGCGTCTCTGCGCGGCGACACGCTCTCCAAAGGCTGGCACAAGCTGACCGAGTTTATCGAGCGGTCGGGTATTTCGCTGGTCGACAGTCAGGGCGAAAGCCTGCGCGCCAAACTGGTCGCGGCAGGTTATACATCGCCGCTCGCTCCCAAATTGTTTACGGCAATCCGCCTTGGGCTTTTGTTTTTGCTGCCGGGCATATTGGTCGGGTCGATCATACTGGGCGGAAGTGAGGTTTCGCCGTTCACCCTTTACCTTTTCGGGGTCGCGCTGGCCATATTCGGTCTCTACGCGCCCAACCTGTTCATTACCGCCAAAGCCGACCGCCGACGCGAAGCCATCGTCAACGGCTTTCCGGACAGTCTTGATTTGATGCTGGTGTGCGTGGAGGCAGGGTTGGGCATGGAGGCCGCGTTTGACCGCGTGGGTCGCGAGATGCTGCATTCGCATCCCTTGATCGCGCAAATGTTGTCAATCGTCACCTTGGAGCTGCGCGCCGGATCGAGCCGGGAAGAGGCACTGCGCAACATGGCAAACCGGACGCAGGTGACCGAAATCCGGTCGTTCGCCACGCTATTGATCCAGTCGGACAAGCTCGGGTCGAGCATTGGCGAGACATTGCGTGTCTATGCATCGGAAATGCGCGAGAAGCGCAGGATGCGCGCCGAGGAAAAAGCACACAGGCTTCCGGTTTTGCTGTCGGTGCCCCTGGTTGCGTGCATGCTTCCGGTGATGATCGGCGTTCTTATGCTGCCAGCGATCATTCGGGTGATACGAGAGCTGGTGCCGGCATTGGGTGGAGGATAGGGAAATGCACGGACGAATAAGGCAATGTGCACTTGCGGGCTGCGTGTCGATGGCAGTGAGCGGCTGTGCGGTGCATCAGGCGAGCGGACCCGAGTACCGTTTGTCGGCGTCAGCACCGGCGCAGGTTGAGGGGGCTTCAATGCTGCAACGAGGCCGCGCGCAACTTGACGCGGGCCTGGACGCACTGGCGATCGAATCGTTTCGGGCCGAGATCAGGTCGAACCCCGACAACGCCGATGCCTATAATGGTCTCGCGGTGGCCTATGGCCGTATCGGTCGGGACGACCTGGCGCAGCGTTATTTCGAAACGGCGCTGGCGAAAGATCCGTCCAACGAAAAAGTGCAGGCAAATCTGGCCCGACTTACGGGCGAAGCACCGGCTTTTGCGCAATTGGAAGCTGTGGAACCGATGGAGCGCAAGGTCTTTGAACCCATCGCCGTTACCGCCACCGACGGTAGCGACCACGTTGGAGAATTGCTGGGAACCTTGCGCGCGCCGGTAGCAACGATGGCCGACTTGGCCATTGTTGAAGCGCCATTGCCGACAGCGCAAGCATCGCTTGCAACCAAAGGCATATTGTCGACACGCTTTGCCGTTGCACCAGTGCAGACGGCAAAACCTATGCGGCCCGCGCCGCTCCGTGACCGTCCCAACGACCCCAGACAGGCGCCAACCCCGGCGCTTCCGCCGGTAACACTGACGACTGATTATCGCGCTGGCGGCACCAGGCTTGAACGCGTTTCTCTGGGCGAAGTGCGCTTGATCACGAAGGTGGAACAGCCTGTTCAGGTAGCAAAGGCGGCGCAGCAATTCGACTCCTTCGGAGACCGTCTGGCGACCTGGTTGCCGCAATCCATAGCGGTCGAGCAGGCGGGCAATCGACACGGCATGATCGAAAGCGCGGTTATTATGGCGGCGGTAGAGCGGGCGAGGGAAGGGCAGATGCTGGCAACGGCCATTGACGCGCCGAATGCGGAGTTGCCCGAATTTGCCTATCTGTTCTTCCAGAATGGAGAAGATGCGGCGAGCGTCTGACCATATTGTGAGATACCGAAGCTTTGTTCTTGCATCTTTGCTGGTCATATCCGCAGCCGTAGAGGCGCAGGATTTGCCAGCGTCCGGTGCCGATCAGCAATTATATCTTCAACAGGCCGATGCCGCGTTGCGCGACGGGCGACTGACGCAGGCGTCGCACATGATTGCCTGGCTTGAAGAAAATGGCGGCTCCGTGCTGGGCGACGATATCGCGCTGCTCAAGGCCGAATATGCAATTGCGACCATGGATACCGACATGGCGGCGGTGGCGCTCGCGGCGGTGCAAGACGCCGACCGGAACCTGTGTCGTCATCGCATGGCGAAGGGCTGGGTTGCGGCACATGGCGATCGCGTCGACGAAGCCATTGTCGCACTTGCGGACGCATCGCAGCATTGCCCCGACGATGCCGGTATCTGGAACCTTCTTGGTCTTGCTTTTGTTCGGAAGGGTGAGGCGGCTGCTGCGGGCGATGCTTTTCGCCGGGCGATGGTGCTGGCTCCTGGCGAAGCTGAAATCCTGAACAACCACGCCGTGTCCCTTCTGCAAAATGGAGAGGTAGAGCTTGCCTATGTCCAGCTCGAACGGGCTTTTGCCAGCTCTTCGGACAATGACGTTATAAGGGGTAATCTCGATTTTGTCGGCGGCATGATAGGACGCACGCCGCAGCGCCATTTAGGGGAAAGCGATGCGATTTGGAGCGCGCGTCTGGTCAATATGGCAAAAGGTGCCAAGGCTGCATCCGACAGGCCGCGGGCCGACGCGCTGTTCTCGCAGGCCTTGCTGACACTCGATCGTTTCGACCCTGAAGTCTGGGCCGAAATTGTCTCTTCGAAGGAAAATTGAGTTCGATGGAAGCAAAACATATCGTCATCGGCATCTGGATACTGACGCTGCTGGCCGCTGCCGCGTCCGATTTGCGCTCCTTTCGCATTCCCAACATCCTTCCTGGCATTTTGATGCTGCTGTTCGGCGCCGTTCATTGGATCGCCGGATTTCCTGCGCCGATCTGGGAAAACCTGTCTCATTTTCTTGCCGCTTTGGTGGTCGGGATGGGTCTGTTTGGCAAGGGCTGGGTCGGGGGAGGCGATGCCAAACTCTATGCCGCCGCGGCTCTGTGGTTTGGCTGGGACGGGGCGATAAAATTGCTGTTCACGACAACCGGCGCGGGATTGATATTGGCCATCGCCTTCATTGCCGCGCGGATGATGGGTCTGCGCAAAAATGTCCCCAAAGAGGATCGGCGTATTCCCTATGGTGTCGCTATTGCGGCAGGTGCTATCCTTGCCGCAGCATGGCAGGGCTGGGATCGGGTATTTCCGGCCTTCAGTTGACCGTTGGTTCCTTTTTCTCCGCTCGCATCCCCTCACGATTGACGATCAGTTCGGCGCGTGATGCGACGCCAAGCTTGCGGTAAATGCTGTTTAGGTGGATTTTGACTGTTCCCTCGGTCAAATCGCACCGGTCGGCAATTTGGCGGTTGCGAAGCCCCAGGCAAACCAGATCGACAATTTCCCGCTCGCGCTTGGTGAGCAGATCATCCGAGCGCACGGTACCGGTTGGTCGTTCGATGGAATATTGAAGTGCGGGTTCCGTCACGCCGCTTTCGAACCATTTTCCGCCTGCGAGGACGGTGTTGATTCCTTCTATAATGACATCGGGATCGCTGTCTTTCAGAGCAATTCCCTTGATACCAAGACGCATGGCTTCAATCGTTTGTTCTGGGTCGATATGCACGGTCAGGAACATCGCGGGGACATTCGGATAATGTAGCCGGAGGTAGCGCAGCACGCGCAATCCCCCGCCGCCGTGCATCGTTACGTCCAGCATCGCCAGATCCGGTCTGGCGACGTCGATCTTGGTGATCGCCTCGTCGACCGAAAGCGCGGTGTCTACCTCAAACTCCTTGGTGTCACCCAGATACTGGCTGAAACCGTGGAGAAAAAAGGGATGGTCGTCGACCACCAGTATATTACGCATCGTCCACCTGTTGCATGGGAATCCGGATCGACAACAGCGTCCCTTTTCCCAACCCCTCTGCATATGCCTCGCCATTCACGAGTCTCAAACGATCGCGTAGCGAAGCAGATTTTAATGTTAACGCAGGTTTTTCAAATCCCTGCTCCCCCTCAGATGGCGGATTCAAATCCGTTACCGCCATCATGAGCGCATCTTGCTTGAGCGACAACGACACTGTCAAGGACTTGCTGCCCGAATGACGGACAGCGTTGGCGATAACCTCGCGTAGAAGGTGCTCGATGTTGAACGACGATTCGGCGTCGACCGGGATGGCTGGTTCGTCCGAACTCAATCCGACATCTATGCCCCATTGCAGCGAAATGCTGCGCGCGGAAATATCCAGTTGGGAAACGAGATTGACCGTATGGTCTGCGCTTTCGCTGTTTTCCAGAAAGCCGCGTAACCGGGATTGTTCCAGCGTGACGATATCAACCGTCTTTCGTATTTCGAGTTCGACCGGTGTTTTGGCGACATCCTTGCGCTTGGCGAGAAGGAGCAGGCGCATTCTAAGGGCAGCGAGAGATTGCAGAACCCCGTCGTGCAGGTCGCGCCGGGCGACGTCATGCGCGTCGGCGATGAAGTTGCGCTCGGCGGTGGCAATGCGGCTCAGGAAGTCGGTCATCTCTATGACATGGCGTCCGATATGAAATCCTTCGGCTATCTTGACCGCGTCAATCGGTCTGTCGATTGCACATATCACGCCCCCATGGGACCGGTCGATGTGCATTGGCTGGACGAGCGCGGCGGAGACATTTGCACGGTGCAACACACGGGCGATACGGAGTTCGGGATCGCCGAACGGACGGAAGCTTCGGGTGCCGGGGGCGATGACTTGGTTTAACTCGCAATCGAGCAGGCTGCATCCGGTCGGCATGTTACGCAGCCCGGCCATCAACTCGTCACGGTCCTTGTCATTTTGCCAATCCTCCAGACGGCGGTGAAAATAGCGACCGGACGCATTTTGGAGCGGGGCCGCCATCAGGCATGCCGCACGATCTGGCGCAAACAGGGATGCCATCGCATCCACCCAGACCTGCAGGTCGAAATCGAACGAGCGTTCCAGCGACAGCATTCTGAGCGACGAAAAGTCATTGCTGAACTTTTCCAGCAGATAGCGCCGGTTTGCCCAAAGGATTAACGAGAAGACTGCCGTCACCTGAAGCGCGGCGGTTGCGAGCTCGGAAGCGTCTGATCTCACAAACCCTTGCTTGGTTCCGACGCGGAAAAGCAACAGTAGTGCATCGCGGAACAACAAGCCTATCGGGACGATGGCAAACGACGCGAAAATGAGTTTCCGACCGATGCGCAGGCCCACGGCGAAAACCACCACGCACAATGCAAATGCAATTGTTGCGCCTTCCTCACCCCGCAATAGCCCAATGGACCCGACGGCAAGCAGGGCATCCCCCAGAAAGACCAGACGGCACATGCCCAGTTGAAGTGGCTGTCCCGCCAATGCGCCAGCCGAGGTTGCCGCCGTCCAGCCCAGCCAAGCGTAAAACAAAGATTGCAACATCCATTGATGGGCCGAGGCTTTTTCTGACAGCGGCAGGCTGAAGTATACCAGGGCACACATCAGCAACCGGGCGACTGGCATCATCCAGAATACAGCGCGTCCGGCCGTCGTGCTGAGCCATCGCCCCAAGCTGTTGTCACTCGTCCTCACGGCAATCCTTTTCATATATCTAACGGCATAAACCTATAGTTATACAATTGAATTATATTGGTAAATTTTTGTTAAGAACCTTGCGAATCGGTTGCGGATGGTGGTTACTGACGCGGTAACGAATCGGTTTTCACCATTCTAGGGTCGCCCACTGGAATGGCAAACCTGACAGCCTGATGATTCAGGAGTCAGCTTTGCACATGAGGGATCAGGGGCACCATGACCAAGGTTAACAGTCTGCTTTCAGGCACTGCCTTTGCGCTCGGCGTATTCGCTGGGGCAAGCTCTCAATCTGCGCGCAATTCCCATCAACCAGTATTTTTCGTCCGGGTCGTTCAAGGCCCGGCTCTGCATTTTGCATAGGAACGCAACATGGACTTCAAGAACAGCGACATCGTAACCGGCCCAGCCATCGTCGACCTTGGCAGCGCAGACGCAGCGGCTTCTCTGGAAGCTGTAGCAACCCTTGCGGTTGCCATGCAGGCAGGGAATATCCTGCCGCTGACCGCGGATGGACAGTTGGTGCTTCCTGCCGGTGTGGGGCTTGATGACATCAAGGTCGTCGGGCGCGATCTGGTGATCCAGATGCCTGACGGCACGCAGATGATCGTTCCCGACGGCGCAGTGTTCGTCCCGCAAATCGTTGTCGATGGGGTGGCCGTTCCTCCGCTCAACATCGCTGCTTTGCTCATCGGGCAGGAACCCGTTCCTGAGGCCGGACGCCCGCAAAGCTCGGGCGGCAATTTTGCAGACGCGGTTGGCGATATCGGCGACCCCTTTGCGCTCGGCGATCTGTTGCCGCCGACGGCGCTTGCGTTTCCGGAGCCGGAAGAGCGCGAAATCGTTCCCGATCTCGTCGATGAAGAACCGACCACGATCATCATTACGCCTGATCAGCCCGCCGGTTCGATCAACGCGACGGCTTCTGTGCAAGAGGCTGCTCTGCCTGCACGTGGCAGCGAACCATCAGGTTCGAACTCGACGTCTAATGCGGAAACGACAACGGGCAGCATCGTGTTCGATGCGCCGGACGGTCTCGGCTCGATCACGCTGAATGGCGTTGCGATTACGGCGGTCGGTCAGACATTCGTCACGCCGCTTGGCACTTTGACCATTAACAGCATCGCGGCAGGTAATATCGGATATAGCTACACCCTGACCGATAATACGACTGCACCTTCATCGAATGATGTGTTCGCCGTCGTAGTTACCGATAGCGATGGCGATACCGCATCGGCCAATCTGACCATCAATATCGTCGATGACGTGCCGACCGCACGAAATGACACGGACAGCGTGGCGGCTGGGTCCTATGCCCCGCAAACCGGCAATGTCGTTTCCGGGGCTGGCACTACGAGTGGCAGCGCAGGTGCCGACACACCTGGCGCTGACGGTGCAGTGGTATCGGGCGCGCGTGCCGGGACGGGAACCGGGGCGCTTACCGCCGTCGGTACGCCAATTGTTGGTCAATATGGCACACTCGTCTTCAACGATGCCACGGGCAACTACACCTACACCCGAAATGTGGGCACAGCCGGTGGCGTCAACGACATATTCACTTATCAGCTGACCGATGGCGATGGTGACACGTCAACCGCCACGCTGACCATTGCTATTGGCGACAGTCCGCCTGCGATTACCTTCATTCCCTCTGTGGGTGAAGGCACGGTGGTTTCCGAGGTGGGCCTGCCCGCACGCGGTTCGGAAACTCCCGGTTCCAATCCCGATTTGCCGGTTGAGACAACGTCCGGAACCATCACCTTCCTCTCGCCCGACGGCGTTGCCAGCGTTTCACTTGGCGGGACCGTGATCAACCCCGGTGCGTTGCCGCAACAGGTTTTCTCGGATGCGACGGGCACATTGGTTGTCACTGCATATAGCTATAATCCCACGACTGGTGTCGGCAGCATCACCTACAGCTATACGCTAATCGACAATACCGTGAATACGGACGGAACCGTTGTCAGCTTCCCGATCGTGGTGATAGATCTCGACGGCGACCGGTCGGCACCTGATACTTTGGACATCACCATTTTGGATGACGCGCCGCTGGCCGAAAATGATGCCACCGGTCTGACAGAAGGCGGCCCATCGTCGGTAACCTTCGATGTCGACACCAACGATGTTCCCGGAGCCGACGGGACGGGCAGTCGCGTATTTACGACGCTGACCGGCACGTACGGCACAATCACCCTGAATGCGGACGGTACCCAGACGTACACGCTCAGCGCGGCAGGACAATTGGCCATCGATGCGCTTGCGCCGGGGGCGACGCTGACCGACAGCTTTGACTATGTGTTGGCCGATGGCGATGGCGATACCGATCCGGCTACACTGCTCGTCACTCTGACCGGAACCGATGACCCGGTTGTCATCACCAATTTGACCCCGGCTGCCAACGGTGGCGACGTGACGGTCGACGAGGATGATCTGCCCGCGGGATCCGATTCTTCGCCAGAATCGCTGACTCAGGCTGGCGATTTCACGATTTCCGCGCCCGACGGTTTGGATGACCTTACCGTTGGTACGGTGAATGTGATTGTGAACGGCGTGTATGTCGGCGGTAGCGCAACAACGCCATTGGGCAATACACTGACCTTCACCGGTTACAATGCGGCCACTGGAGTTGTTAGCTATACATATACGTTGAATGCCGCCGAAACACATGCCGACGATGCTGGTGAAAACAGCCTGTTTGAAAATTTCGGGGTTACGCTCACCGACATCGACGGATCGACCACGGACGGAGTTCTTTCGGTCAATATCGTTGACGATGTTCCAACCGCCCGACCAGACATCGACAGCGTCACCGAAGATGATTTCTCGGGTGAGAGCGAAAGCGTCTCTGCCGACGGCAACGTCATCACCGGCAGCGGCGGCAGCGATGCCAACACGACCGATGGCGTGGCCGACACCAAAGGTGCCGACGGCGCTACCGTGACGGCCGTCGGCTTCGGCGGTGCGGCAGGCTCGGTCGGCGGCGATACTGCCGGTGCATATGGCAGCCTTCTGCTCAATGCAGACGGCAGCTACACCTACACGCTCGATAATTTCAATCCGGCGGTACAGGGGCTCGACAGCAATGACACGCTGACCGAAATTTTCACTTACACCATCACCGATGGCGATGGCGACGCGCGCGAAACCACGCTGACGATCACGATCAACGGGTCGGACGACCCGATCACGATTGACGGTCTGAACGTCGAAGGTCCGGAGCTGATCGTCGACGAAGACGACCTGGCCGACGGTTCCGATCCCGCACCCAAGGATCCGCTGACCCAGACCGGCACATTCACCGTAAATGGTGTCGACGGCATTGCTGCGATCACTATCGAGGGCGGCAATGTTGCAGTTGGCCAGACATTTGCCAACGCCTACGGTATTTTCACCATTACATCGGTTTCGGCACCTGTCGATGGCAACGCGACCAGCATCACCATCGGGTATAGCTACACGCTGACCGACAACACCGCGCACGCCAATGCGGGCGGTCAGAATTTCCTGACCGAGACTTTCGATATCGCCGTGACCGACACCGATGGATCGACCGATAGCGCCACGATCGAGGTCCGTATTGTCGACGATGTTCCTGAGGCTTTTGACGACACCGACACCGTGCTCAATGGCAGCAGCGAACCTGCAACCGGCAACGTCATCACCGATGCGGAAATGGATGGCGGCAAGGATACGCCGGGGGCTGATGGCGTTACTGTCACGGCCATAACCGGCGCCGCTGCCGGTACCGTTGGCGGCACGACCAATGGCGCATATGGTGTGCTGACGATCAATGCCGACGGCAGCTACAGCTATGTCCGCAATGACGGCACGCCAGGCAATGTCGAGGATGTGTTCACCTACACCATCACAGATGCCGATGGCGATATTTCAGAAGCGACGTTGACGATCTTCATCGAAGATGCGCGCCCGATTGTCGGACCAAATGCCACCGTCGTTCTGGACGACGATGCGCAGGCCAATGGCAATCCGCTTGCCGATTCGGGAACCGACGATGCCGATCCGCAAAACGCGACGGGCACGCTGTCCGGTTCGGGCGGAGACGGGGCGCTGACCTGGGCCTTTAACCCCGGCATGGCGCCGACGGGCTTTACCTATGAAGCTGGCCCCGGCGGATCGTTGCTGGTCAAGCAGGGCGGTAACACTGTCCTTACGATCACCCTCGACGCAACCAATGGAGACTATTCCGTTGTCCAGAACGCTCCGATCCTGCATGCCGACGGCAATCTCGAGAATAATGCGATTTTCTCTATCGGTTACACCGTCACCGATGTCGATCTCGATTCGACGCCTGGCACGTTGACGATTTCGATTGATGACGATGTTCCGACAGCGATCGACGATCTGGCGCGGAACGTCGTTGAAGGCGCAGCTGCAATCAACGGCAATGTGCTCACAAATGATGCACAAGGTGCCGACGGAGCGACTCTGACCCATGTCAATCTTGGCAGCGGCATGGTTGAAATTACCAGCGGCACGCCCGTGGGCGATGCTTTCAGCTTTGCAGTTGCGGGCAAGGGAACCTACACCTTCAAAGCCGATGGCAGTTGGACATTCGCGCCTTCGGGAAATCTGAATAACGCCGATGGTATCGCCGCCGGGTTTACCTACACCATCACGGATGCGGACAAGGACACGTCGGTTGCAACTCAACCGATCACCATTGACGATGGCGCCAATCCGACTTCGTCGAAAAACGCGGCCATAACGGTGAATGAGGAAGGCCTTGCCAACGCGAATGCGACGGGCAGCGTCAACAACAATAGCGAAAATGGCAGCGATACCGTCACCTTCAACGCGGGTTCCGACAACATCGTCAGCGTCGCTTTTGGTGACACGACCGGAATTACCGTCAACGTAAACGGTATCGACGGGGCTGACATCGTCTGGACGGCGGTTGGAACGACGCAGATCGAGGGCCGTATTGGCGGCGTTCTGGCCATCACATTGACGCTAGTGCCCCCTGCATTACCCATAGTTGCAGGAGCAAGTGGATCGGCAACCGTGAATGTCGCGCTGACGGACAACTTCCCGCATCCCAATGCCAGTGGCGAAAACACTATCTCGCTGACCGGGGTCAGCGTCGTTGCTACCGATACGGACAATGATACCGCGACGGCGACCGTTGCGGTAACCGTCATCGACGACATTGCACGGGCCGATGACGACGCGGTCGGCTTGACAGAAGGCGGTCCTTCATTCGTCACTTTCGACGTAGATACCAACGATGTTCCAGGTGCCGACGGCACGGGAAGCCGGGTTTTCACAAGCCTGGCCGGAACCTACGGCAATATCACGCTGAACGGCGACGGTACACAGACATATACGCTGACGGCAGCAGGTCAGGTGGCGATCGATGCGTTGCCGCCGGGTGTCACGCTTACCGATACGTTCAGCTACACTTTGACTGACGGTGACGGCGACAGCGACCCGGCGCAGCTGATCGTTACGCTGACCGGCACTGACGATCCCGTGACGATTACGAACCTGACGGCAAAGGCGAATGGTGGAGATGCGGTGGTCGACGAAGACGATCTGCCAGCCGGGTCTGATACCGCAAAAGAATCGCTGACAACGACCGGCGACTTCACGATCAGCGCGCCGGATGGCGTGGCCTCGCTGACTGTCGGCGGCGTTCTGGTGGTCAGCAACGGTGTGTTTACCGCGCCAGCACCGCTCGTCACACCACTTGGAAATACACTGACATTCACAGGCTATAACGCCGCAACCGGCGTTGTAAGTTACAGCTACACGCTGAACGCGGCCGAAACGCATCCCAATGCGAACGGCGAAAACAACCTGTTTGAAGACTTCCCGGTTGTCCTTACCGATGCCGATCCGGTTAACCCGGATGTCGCCAATTCGACGCTGAGCATCCAGGTTGTCGACGATGTGCCGACTGCAGTGAACGATACGGCGCAGAGCGTTGCCGAAGATGGTGCGAACATCGGCGGCAACGTCCGCACCAATGATGTTCAGGGCGCCGATGGGGCAACGGTCACGCATATCAATCTGGGCAGCGGCTTCGTCGCCATCAGCGACGGCGTCAATCTTGGTGGAGGCGTGTTCCAGCACAGCACTGCGAATGGGGTTTACACCATCACAGCCACCGGAGCGTGGACGTTCAATCCCAACACCAATTTGAACAATGCTTCGGGGGTATCGGCTTCGTTCAGCTATCGTTTGACCGATGCTGACGGCGATATTTCGGAAGCAGTGCAGCCGATTACGGTTACCGATGGTGCGGTTCCGCAGGCCACCAAAAACGCTTCAATCATCGTAAACGAGGAAGGCCTTGCCAACGGCAACGCTACGGGAAGCGTCAACAATACCACCGAAAATGGCAGCGATACCGTTACTTTCCAGGCCGGTTCGGACAATATCACGACCATTGCTTTTGGCGACGTTACGAATCTGACGGCCGATGTAAATGGTGTTCTTGGCAACGATATTTCATGGACTCGGGTGAGCGACACGCAGATTACCGGCAGCATCGGCGGCATATTGGCGATCACGATCAATCTGGTCCCGCCAACCCTGCCAATTCTGGCGGGCGCGAGCGGCTCTGCGACAGTCAATGTCATACTCAGCGATAACTTCCCGCATCCCAATGCCGCTGGCGAAAACACCATTTCGCTAACCGGGCTTGAAGTGGTTGCGGCCGATACGGACAATGACCCGGCGACGGCGACGGTCAGCGTGACCGTCATCGACGACGTGCCAACCGCGCGCGCCGATCAGGACTCGATCAGCGAAGGTGATCTATCCGCGACGGGCAATGTCATCACGGGCGTTGGCACAACCAATTCGCCGGGCAGTGCCGACACGCAGGGTGCGGACGGTGCGGTCGTGACCGGCATAGTTGTCGGAAATGTGGCTGGCCCGGTGGCGGGCAGTGTCGGAGTGAGCGTCACGGGCAACTACGGTTCGCTGAATCTTGCGGCTGGAGGCGGCTATACCTACACGCTCGACAATAGCGATCCCGATGTTCAGGCGTTGGGGGTTGGCGATAGCGCGACCGAGACGTTCACCTACACCATCACCGATGGCGATGGCGACACTTCGACCACAACACTGACGATCACGATCAACGGCACCAACGACTTGCCGACCTTCGATCCCGTGATTGCCAGCGTTTCGGAAGAAGGTTTGCCAAACGCCAATCCGGATGACAATTTCGCGCCGGACGACACTACCAATGACATCGTAGCGACCGGCTCGATCAACATCGAGGACATTGATGGCGATGCCTTTACCGTAACCTTGGGTACACCGAGCGGGGCGTTGCAGGCCGATGGTGTGGCGATTGTCTGGACACCATCGGATGGCGGCAGAACCCTCACCGGAACGGCAGGAAATGGCGGGCCGACTGTCATCGTTGTCGAGATAGACGATGTGGGCAATTATCGCGTCGACCTGCTCCAGCCGATTGATCACCTCAATGCGAACGGCGAGAATGTATCGACCTTCACCATTCCGGTTTCGGTAAATGACGGGACCGCCACGGTCACCAATCCCGCCGGGATCACTGTGCGCGTCGAAGATGACAGCCCCGTCGCATTCATCCCGACTGCCGCGAGCGTACCAAATGTCGCAGGCCCGGTTTCGGCACCTATCTCTTTGAATTTTGCTGTAGCGGCAGGGGCAGATGGCGTCGGCAATGTTGTTTTCAACATCGCCAACGGTACCCAGCTTTTCGACACCGATGGCAAAGCTCTGCAGTTTGGCGGTGAAGAATTGTTCCTGCAAAATGTTGCTGGTTCAAACGGCCGTGTCATCGAGGCACGGACCGCTGACGGAGATCTGGCATTTACCGCAACGCTCAATCCCGCTGGGGACAGCTATACCATCGATCTTGAAGGTTCGATCTACAATGTCGACCAGTTCAGCTTTACGGACCTGTCCGGTACCGTTGGTGGCGGTAACGTCAACTTCAAGGGCCTTGGAATCGGCTCTGGAGGTACACAGGATATCCTAATCTCCGGTAACGGATCGGTAAACACTAACGCGACCGAAATCGGTATCGCCACTGGTAACGATGTAGGCACGGGAGACATTGCAAGGTTCGATATGGTATCGAACCTCGCAGTCCAGGCATCAGGCCCTGCCAATGGCAACACTGGGTTTACCCACACGGGACATTATGAAATCGGTACGTTTATCCAACTGATCAGTAATGTTCAGGGTGGGGGCAACAACACCACCGGCTTCACTGTTACTATCCGCAACGGCGACAGTGATTTCTCGTATCTCGGCGATGCAAGCGGTGAGACCGCACCGCCCGACATCACCGTTCGGGTCTACAACGGTGACCCGGCTGCGGGCGGCACAGTAGTTGCAACGTTCACCGATACCGACAACAGCGTTGTCGTTACCGGCGTTCGTCAGGGATATTATATCGAAGTCTCGTCAAGCGATCCCTTTGCGATCGTTGAATATTCCAACCAGACGGGGCGTCCATTCAAACTTGGCGCAATCCAGATTGAAACGGCAAACACGCTTGATCCCTTCGATTTCCTACTGCCGATAACAGGCACTGATGCTGACGGCGACCCCGTGAATTCCAGCATCCAGGTCGGCCTCAATCCTGTAGCGCCACCGGTCGCACTCGACCTCGACGGCGACGGCGTGGAATTCCTCTCGCGATCCGCAGGCGTCACATTCGACTATGCCGGGGACGGCAGTCGCGAAAGCACTGCCTGGGTTGGTGCGGATGATGGCCTGCTTGCTATCGACCGCAACGGCGACGGCATTGTCAACGACGGATCCGAAATCGTCTTTGCATCGAGTAATCTGACCGACCTACAGGGTCTTGCCGCTGATTATGACAGCAATAATGACGGTGTCCTGACCGCCGCTGATGATGGCTATGCGCTCTTCGGCGTCTGGCAGGATGCGAACGGCAACGGCGTGACCGACGCCGGTGAATTCCAGAGCCTGACCGATGCGGGCATCGTCGGTATCGGTCTGGTATCGGATGGCTTGGCCTATTCTGCCGCGGGTGGCGATGTGAGTGTCGCCGGGCAGGCTTTCTATACCAAGGCCGATGGCTCGACCGGTATCGTTGCCGATGCGGCCTTTGCAACATCTGCGTCACAGGCAGCGAGCCGGTCTTCTGACCAATTGCGCATCAGTAACGTCACGTCGTCGATCGTCGCTGCCTCGCTGGTCGGGCTTGCCGCAGACGCGACGCCCGCTTTTGCAGACACAGCCGATATGCGGGGCACGCAAATGGTGCAGTTCGATTACCAGCCATTTGCCAGCAGCTTCGAGCCGTTCAACATGGCATCGGTCCAGCAGGATTTTGTCCGGACGAACTTCGCGCCGACGCAGGATTTTGCGCAGCGTATCGGCCAGGTCTCGAGCTCGCTTCGGGCGATGGACGAGGCAGATGCCGGGTTCGACATGCAAGAGGCCGCTGTACGTCAAATGTCCGGATTGCTCGGCGACAGCGTTTCGCCGGTCAGCTCTTCCGGCAATGGCCCGATGGCTACATTTGGCGGCGACATTGTCATGCACAATGTGCTCGACATGGCAGCCTTCGGGATGCCGACAGGTGCGAATGACAACCCGGCCGCGCAAATGGCTGCGGGCGACGTGATCCGAAACGCCATGCCCGACATCATGATGGACCGCCTGGTCGACAGCTTCAGTGGCGATGTCGGATCCTCTGGAGACAGCATTGTTCGCGATGTCGCGGGCGCCGATGCGTTGCGCGGCATGCTCGATGTCACAATCGATAGCACGCATTTCTCGCCAATAAACAACACCGATCTTCTGGGTTCGCAACAATATGAAATGGCAACTGCAAATAACTGATAACGAATAAATATACGCTTCGGAGGTAATGATCATGAAACGATCTTTGGTAAAGGCAATGGTGGCAGGAACAGCGATATTCGTTGCACATCCTGCCGCAGCGCAGGAAGTAGACCTGACGAATATGGAAGTCCGGGATTTGCGCCCGGAGGTTCAGCGGCGCTATGATGAAGCTCTCGCTGCGACCACAAATCCTGCGGTGCTTACATCACTTGGCACCAATTACATGTACGCCTCCGAAGCGAAGGTCTGGTGCGGCATCGCCACCGGATTTCTGAAAAATTCGATCCGCGACAAGGAAAGCCTTTCGCGCTGCGAAAAATATCACCGTCTCATGAATGGACCCGCACCTGCGGCTCCTGTGGTCGCCATGCCCGAGCCACCTCCGCCGCGCCCCCGTACGGCGGCGTGTGACTCGCCGCTGGCGGCCACCTTGTTCTTCGACTGGGATTCGGTTGCACTGCCCACCAACGCCGACGAGACACTGGCCTTCGTGACCGAGAACAAGGAAGCTTGCGGCTGGAACAGCTTCACCGTCATCGGTCACACGGACCGTTCGGGTTCTGACAGCTATAATGACAGCCTGTCCCGCCGCCGTGCAGAGGCGGTTGCCGCGAAACTGCAGGCATCCGGACTCAACCCGTCGGCACTTACCGTCTCCGGCCGTGGCGAGAGCGAACCCAAGGTTTCGACCGCCGATGGCGAGCGCAACCCCACCAACCGCCGTGTCGAAGTCACGGCCAGTAACTGAGAGGGAGAAGGACAATGAAAACCCGTAATTTTCTGATGTTCACCGTCTCGGTAACATCGCTTTCATCGATTTCCACGGCTGATTCGGACAAGATGCTGTCAGCAGACGTCATTGCGCCGGTCATGACCGCAGCAGCACCAGTCGCTGTGATCGCGGAAGTCGCACCGACCGCTCCAGAGGTCATGGCTGTCGCCGCAGTGGCGGCAGTACCTGTCGTTGAAGTTGCGGTTGAGCAACCGGCACCGACGGTGGCACCGGTAGCACCGGAAGCTAAGGCGGAAGCGATACCCGCTGACGCCTTGATTTCGCAAACAACCATCGAATTTGCCGACATGGCACCCGCTGCAATGGCGCCGACGCTTTTGGTCGAGCCCATTGAGGCTGTCGCTGCGCCCGTCGCGGTTGAAGTTGCAGCTACGGCAGACATGCCTGTTGCTGCAGCATCGGCAAGCGAAACAATTGCACCGGCTTTACCGGCAGTTTCAACGCCAATGGTTCGGACCGAAGTCGCTGCTCCCGCGAAAATCGAGCAGCCGGTGGCAGCATTGACCGAACCCTTGGTCGTTGAGGCGGCAGCCGCTCCAGTACCTTTAATCGCCAGCGAGGCCCCGGCAACGGGCGTGGTCGCCGCACCGGAAGCGCCGCAATATGCGTTTTTTGACGATGCAATTGCCACGGCACCCGCAGCAGCGATGCAGGGCGCAACGATGGACTATTCGGGTGCTGTCACGCTTGATCAGGCCATCGCGGCTGCGCTCGAAACAAGCCCGGAAATCAACCAGGCGATCATGAACAAGGAAGCTATCGAATTCGAACGTGAGCAGGCGCAGGGCCTGTATCTGCCACGCGTCGATATCGAGGCGTCTGCGGGCATCCGCCGCCTCGAAAATCCGACGCGTCGGACCTTGGGTATCGAGGAAGACGAGCTTTACCCGCTTGAAGCGGGAATTACAGCTGAACAGACCGTTCTCGACTTCGGTCGTCGTCATGGCGAACTGATGCGGCAGGCGGCGCGCACCGATGGCGCGGCGCTGCGCGTGGCCGAGCGGTCGGAAAACACCGCTTTGCTTGTGTCGCGGCAATATCTCGACATCTTGCTGCAACAGCGGATTGTTGCGGCCGCCGACGACAATGTCACGTTCCACCGCAATTTGGTGGGCGATCTGGGGCAGGGCGTCCAGCAAGGTTCGATCAGCATTGCCGACCAGCAACAGGCCCAGGAACGCCTGCAGGCGGCGATTGTGCGCAAGACCGAAGCCGAAGAAGCCTTGGTCAACGCGCAAATCCAGCTTCAGACACTGACGGGGCTCAGCATTCCCGGCGCAGCCATGCCGCAGTCATTGCGTGCGGCAGTCATGCCTACATTGGGTGAAGCGGTTGCCGAGGCGCGGCAGAACAATCCGAAGGTTAAAGAGGCTGCTGCGGACGTGGATGCAGCCCATGCCATGGTCGAAAAGGCCAATGGCGATCTTTATCCAACGGTCAGCATCGATGCGCGTGGCCGTGTGGGTGAAGATATTGACGGCTTCAACGGCAAGACCAACGATGTGCAGGCCCGCGTCGTGCTGCGCTGGAATATTTTCGACGGCGGCATAAATCGCGCGAAATATCAGGAAATGGTGCGCCGTGCGAGCGAAGCGCGGTTCCGTCTCCATGAACTTGGCCGCTATGCCGAGGAAGATGTGCGTCGTGCGTGGAACAGCATGTCGACACAGCGCAAGGTATCGGCTGAACTCGACACGCAAAGCAAGGTCAGCGACGATCTGCTGCTGTCTTATCGCGAACAGTTCAACGTCGGTCGTCGATCGCTGCTGGACGTGCTGGACGCGCAGAATACGCGTTACAATGTGCAGGTGCGGCTCGAAACCGCCCGCTTTGCCGAGCAGTTTGCGGAATATCAGGTACTCGCGGCGACCAACAAATTGCTGGCGTCGATGAACCTGAAACCGGCGTCGGGCTCGGATGCATATGCACGTGACCGCTTCAATTATGGCCCGCCGCCTCCTGCGGAACTGCAGCGGAGACGTTATCCGCGATAAACGGGTAACGGTCTCGGCCAAATTCGGGGGAATTTGTGTACGAAGCTTTCGAAACCGAACTGAAGGAGGCGCTGGATAGCGCCAGTGCCTCCGCGCCCGATGCACTCGTTGCGGCGGTGAAGAGGCTTGCCCGGGAGAATGAGCTTCCTGATCCCGGCAGTCTCTTCCAGACTTTGCCGATGGACAGCAAGGGGCGGTTGCCCTTTCATCAGGCTGAGAACGCGCTAGAGCTGGCCGGGTTGACTGCCATGCCGCTGGCCGAAGGACGGTTCCCGCGCAAAGCCGAACAATTGCCTGCGCTGATCAGGCTCAACGACGACAGCGTTGCCATCATTTATGAGGCTACGAAGGATCAGGCGCTTGCCTGGAAAATTGAAACTACCGAGCCGGTCTGGACCGACATTGCGGAGCTGGAAAGCTACTTTGTCGGGCAGGCGATCCATGTCAGCGGCAATGCCAATCGTCTGCGCAGCGGCGATGAGGGCTGGGCAAAGGCGGCGCGCGACAATTGGTTCTGGGGCGAATTGTCGAAGATGAAGCGCGATTTCTATCCGGTATTCGGCGCCGCATTTCTGATCAACCTGCTGGCGTTTGCGCTGCCGCTGTTTTCCATGAATGTCTATGACCGGATAATACCGAACCGGGCGGTATCCAGTCTCTGGGTACTGGCAATCGGTGTTTTGTTGGCCTTTGCGGTTGAATTCGCTCTCCGCATGGCGCGATCCAACCTTCTCGATGAACTGGGACGCAAACTCGATCTGAAGCTATCCGAAAAGATATTCGGCAAGCTCGTCAATCTGCCGCTATCCGATCGGTCGGGTGATACAGGCAGGCTGGTTCGTCGCGTGTCGGAATTCGAGATTGTGCGCGACTTTTTTGCATCGACCACGGCGGTGTTGATTGTCGATATGCTGTTTCTTGTCGTCTTCGTCGCAATGATCGCGGTGCTGGCCGGATGGCTCGCGCTTGTGCCTCTTGCCATCATTGCAATCATGTTTTTCGCGGGCAAGGCCTTGCAGGCAAAAATGACCGCCGCAACGCTCGACGCGCAGGCCGACGCCGGGTTGCAGCACAGCCTGCTGGTCGAAGCGATCAGCGGCGCAGAAACGCTGAAATCGACCGCTGCAGAGGGCCGCGTCATTGGCCGTTGGCGCAACCTTGCAAGGATGAGCGCACTCACGCAGGAACGTCTGCGCCGTCTGAACGCAACGGCGGTGACGTTGGCAAGTGTCTGCCAGCAGATTACCAGCATCGCGCTCGTTATCGGCGGCTTTTACCTGTTCGACGCGGGTAAGATTTCGATGGGCGCGATTATCGCGATTGTTATGCTTGCCGGGCGCTCGCTGGCACCTGCAGGGCAACTTGCCTTCCTGATGACGCGCGGACGGCAGGCGATGACCGTGCTCGACAGCCTCGCCGGATTGATGGACAAGCAGGACGAGCGCGGTTTCGGCAGCAGCAGCGTCATTCCGACGGTGCGCGACGGGCATATCAAGCTGGAAGATGTCAGCTTCGCCTATCCGCAAAGCAGCCGCGAGGCATTGTCGGGGCTAAATCTCGAAATCAAGCCCGGCGAAAAAATCGCGATTATCGGCCGGGTGGCATCGGGGAAATCCACATTGGGCCGCCTCCTGTGCGGGCTTTACTATCCGGATGCTGGCGCGGTTCTTGTCGACGGGTTGGACAATCGACAATATCGGCCCATCGACCTGCGGACACAGCTTCGCTTTGTGGGGCAAGATGCCGAGTTGTTCAGCGGGTCCATCAAGGACAATCTCCTGATGGGCGCGCCCAATGCAAATGACGATGCCTTGATTGACGCGTTGTGCCGGGTCGGGGCGGATGAGTTTCTTGGTCGTGACGATGGCGGCTTCGACCGGGGTACGGGCGAACGCGGCCGCAACCTGTCGGGTGGGCAACGCGGGTTCCTTGTGTTGGCGCGGGCGCTCGCGTCGCCGTCAAAACTGCTTTTCCTCGACGAGCCGACCGGCGCGATGGATATGCGGACCGAGGCAACATTTGTCGAACGTCTGAAGGCCGCGACCTATCCGGGACAGACGCTGGTCATTTCGACCCATCGCCATGCTGTCCTGTCGCTCTGCGACCGGCTTATTGTCATGGATCGTGGCAAGATTGTTGCAGACGGGCCGCGCGACCAGATCATGAAACAGGCAATGGAAAAGGGGACTGCGGCATGATCCACGACTATCCCGACCGCTCCGAAATGCTGGCGCTGGAAGATGAATTGGCCATATTGGTCAAGAAGCCGGGCAAAACCGGCTTGGGCAAAGTGGTCGCGATGCTGATCGGGGTTAGCGTCGCTATTGCCGTGCTGGTAACGCAGATCGATTGGCAAACCACTTTCGATCGCCTTTTTGCTGCCGGTACGACGACAACCGCACCCATTCGCACCAAAGAACAGGTCGCGTTGATCAAGGCAACGCAGGGCGACCAGAGCAAGGTTGCGGCAGAGGGTGAGGAAGCTCGGGCGCTTAACGATGCCATTCCCTTTGCCAAGGGTCCGGTCGAAACTGCCGTGCCCTTCTACATCACCGATACCAGCATGACGAACAGTGAAAAGGCGCTGCGTTGCATGACGCAAGCGATTTATTATGAGGCGGGATTCGAGCCTATTGCGGGTCGCTACGCGGTGGCTCAGGTAATCCTGAACCGGATGCGGCACCCCGCATTTCCCAAGTCGGTCTGCGGCGTGATCTATCAGGGCAGCAGCCGCCCCGGATGCCAGTTCAGCTTTGCCTGCGACGGCTCACTGTTGCGCGCGCCAAGCGCGAAGGCATGGGCCGAAGCACGACGGATAGCCGAGGATGTGCTGTCGGGTACCGTCACTTCGGCGGTTGGGATGGCAACGCATTATCACGCCAATTATGTGTCGCCCTATTGGGCCCCCAAACTTCACAAGATTACGGTGATGGGCGCGCACATATTTTACCGCTGGCCGGGCAATTGGGGGCGGCGTGTTGCATTCAACGGTGTATATCGAGGCGGCGAATTTATTCCGGCCGTTTCGAGCCTTGCCAACATAAATGCTGTTACGGACGGCGCGGTGACAGAAGACCTGCTTGTCGCAGATAGCGCGGCACCGGTGCGCGAAGTCACCGATCGCCGTGCCGACAATGATGTCGGCGGCCGCATCGATACGAGCAAGACCTGGCGCCTGACCATTCCTATGGGATCGGAAACCCGTGCGAAAGCCGATGCACCTGCGACAGTGCAGTTACCCGCCCTGGAGGCGACACAATGAAGTTCAAAACCTGGTTCGGGCGGTTGGATGCCAGCGAACGGATTATATTTTTCAGTGCAGTCGGACTGGCGGTGTTCATATTGTGGGCCAGCCTTGCACAAGTCGATGAAGTGACACGTGGGCAGGGGCGGGTCATTCCATCGTCCAAAGTCCAACTGGTACAAGCGGCCGAACCTTCGACGATCGAAGAAATTCTGGTTCGCTCGGGCCAGACGGTGAAGAAGGGGCAACTCCTCGTTCGTTTCGATGATACAACCTCTTCATCGGAATTGGGGCAACTCCAGACCGAGACGGAACGGCTTGCCGCGAGTGCGGCGCGTCTGAACCGTGAGGCTGGCGGAGCGGGTGGTTGCGTAGGCGCAATCTGCGAAGACGAAGCCCGGCTTCAGGCCGCAAGGCAGGCCGCGCAACGCAGCCGCGTAGGTGCGCTGACAGCGGGAGTCGAGCAACGGCGGCGCGATCTGGGCGAAGCGCAGGCTACCGTCGCATCGCTTGAGTCCAGCCTGAAACTCGCGCAGGATCAGGTGAATATGGTCCGCCCGCTGGCCGAGAAGAAAATCGTTCCGATGACCGACCTGCTGACCGCGCAGCGCGAAATGCAGGACATTCGCGGGCGGTTGGATGCAGCACGTCAGGGCGTGTCGCGCGCCTCCGCTGCGATCCGCGAGGCGCAGGCGCAGGTCGCTGAATCGCAGTTCCAATACCGGCAGGAGGCGCTCAACGAACGATCGCAGATCAACACCAAGATCGCGGTCAATGAGCAGACAATACGCGGCGCGCAGGGCCGCCTCAGCCGCACCGAAATCCGCTCGCCCGTCAACGGCATCGTCAACGATGTACAGGTGACGACGGTTGGTGGCTTCCTGAACGCAGGCGAGAAAATCATGCAAATTGTGCCGATGGGCGACAAATTGCTGATCGAAGCGCGTGTCGCGCCGGGTGATATCGCCTTCATCAAGGTCGGCGACCGCGCGAACGTGAAAGTCACCGCCTATGATTTCTCAATATACGGTGGCCTGACCGGGCGTGTTGCACAGGTCTCTGCCGACAGCATCTATGACGAAGTCGAGCGCGAGGCGTATTTCACCGTGATTGTAGAGACCGATCGCAGCTACCTGCTGAAGGGCGGAAGGCGCTTGCCTATTACGCCGGGGATGATTTGCGACGTCGAAATCATGACCGGACGCAAAAGCGTGTTGAGCTATTTGCTCAAACCCGTGCTGAAAGCTCGGTCGGAAGCACTAACGGAACGCTGAGCAAGGCAAGCGACAGTGGCGCGAAATCGGGCTCGCCGCTGACCGTCAGGACATCCGGCATCTTGTTGGCAGCCGGCCGTGGCAGCGTAGCTGCAGACGCCATACGCACCGGCGTGGCAGGCTGGACTGCGTAACCATGAACCCATTTCGCGTTCCGGCTGAACGACATGATCGGCCGGTAGTCGTTCGGAAGCCGCGCATCGAGCAATTGGTCGGTTACATTGTCGAGCATGACCGATCGGTCTGCCAAGATCACCACAAGAACTGCATGGTCGGCATTACGGACGAGGTCGCGAGCCACGACCAGCCGCATATTGCTGTGCGAGATGCCTAAGGCGGACAACAACTCCATTTTGGCAATGGCAAAATCTTCGCAGTCGCCCGTCCCGCGCCGTAATGTTTCAGACGCTGGCGCCCAGTAATCGGCCCGGCCATAGATCGCACGGTCGTCGCCAAATGCGATGGTGCGGTTTACCCAGCTGTTGACGGCTTCGATCTTCGCCGACTCATTGTCGGCGCGGCGCGCACCCGAAGCCGCAACCGCGCGATGAATGCCCCGCATATCGTTGCGCGAACGGACGTAGGACCAATCGCGGTCAAAGGGCGTTTGCCTGACTGAAACCGGCATGCTGCCCAATATGGCATTTGCAGGAACAACGTCGGCCGTCGGTTGGGATGGAAGTAGCGACTGATCGCAGTTCAGCGCGTTAGCCGTGTCCACCGAATCAGAGACAGTCGGCGCCGATGCGGCATTTCCGGTGGCCTGCGACATCCGCATCAGTTCAAGTTTGCTCGGAGCCCCTCCAAGGATTGCCGCGGACTTTGTTTCTCCCCAGGGCCCGGCGGATGGCGCTGGTCTGCTTGATGAGTATGAGGCCAAACGAACAACCGACGCCGGAGCATCAACTGCACAGTCCCCGGTCGCATCCGATGCGATGAAGTCTGACTGAGCCAACGCATTGGGTGCCCATAACGCCGCAGCAAGCGATGCCGCCGACAGCGCCAGCTTCGCCCTTGATGGAAGCAGCGCCAGCGCCTGGGAAAACGAAAAGTTTCGTGTATGGGCCATGCGCAGGATATGCGCAGAACATTGCGGATATCCCGTTTCGGCAATTGGTTAACAAATCACAGTCCGGATTTAACGGCTTTGGGATAGCCAAGAATTGTTACTTGTTTCAAAAAAGCTTCCGGTGCACCAAATCACCAGGTAATTTTACCACAGGACAGCAGCATCGCATGAAACGAAGTTCGCTTAAAAATATCGTCATCATGTTGGCGGCCGCCACAACCGCCTGCGGCGGGGGAGGCGGTGGTTCGGCTGGAGGGACCGTGACTGTCCCACCTACAAGCACGACACCGCCGCCCCCGCCGCCGACATCGACGAGCTGTAGTCTGCGTAGCCGTCAGGATTTTGCCTTCTCGGTACTCAATGAATGGTATCTCTTTCCGGAAACACTGCCGTCGTCACTGAGTCCGGCACCCTATAATTCGGTCCAGTCCTATATTGATGCGCTGACGGCGACCGCGCGCGGACAGGGACGGGATCGGTTTTTCACCTATGTAACCTCGATACAGGAGGAGAATGCATTCTTTTCGTCCGGATCCACGGCCGGCTTTGGTACACGCTTTGCTTACCAGGGTAATCGCCTGTTCGTGATCGAGGCATTTGAGGGCGCACCCGCATTGGCGGCAGGGCTGGATCGCGGAACCGAGATATTGGCGATCGGAACCAGCACCTCAAATCTCGCGACGGTCGCAGACCTATTGAATTCGCAAGGAACCAATGGCGTTACCAACGCCTTGGGTCCGAGCACCGCAGGTACCAGCAGGGTACTTCGGATCAGCGACGCAAGCGGCGTGCGCGATGTTACCGTGACGAAAGCCAATTTCGACATCTCACCACTCTCGTCGCGCTATGGTGTGAAGGTCATTGACAATGGTGGTCAGCGGGTTGGCTACATCAACATGCGAACCTTCATTTCGACTGCCGATAACCAACTCCGTACGGCCTTTGCCGACTTCCGCGCGCAGGGCGTCACCAATTTCGTCATCGACTTCCGCTACAATGGAGGGGGGTTGGTCTCGACGGCGGAACTGATGGGCGACCTTCTCGGCGGCAACCGCTTCACCAGTGACGTGTTCTCCGTGACGCGTTTTCGTGCCTCGAAATCGTCCAACAATGAAACCAGGCGTTTTGCGCCGCAATCGCAATCGGTGTCGCCGGTCAAGATTGCCTTCATCTCCACAAATGCCACAGCGTCGGCCAGCGAACTGGTGATGAATGCCTTCACCCCGTTTCTTGGTGCCAACGCTGCGCTTATTGGCAGCAACAGTTTCGGCAAGCCGGTGGGGCAGATAGCAGTCGACCAAGCGTCCTGCGACGATCGCATTCGAGTGGTGGCCTTTGCCAAAGACAATGCAGCGGGCCAAGGCGACTATTACTCGGGTCTGGCCGGGACAATGGGCACCACATGCGCGGCACCCGACGATATTACGCGGCCATTGGGCGACCCGCAGGAGGCGTCCTTGCGCACCGCGCTCGACTTCGTGGCAGGACGCAGTTGTACGCCGGTGGTTGCCGCGCAAAGCGCACAAGGCACGTCATCCGCGACCGGACGTCGTATTTTGCCCTTGCCGGAAAATCCGAATGTCGCCCAACGCGAAGTGCCGGGATATTTCTAGCGCTGACGGAAATGGTTCCCCGGTAAAGGGTTCAATAGTTGGTCCGCAAGCTTCCAATAACGTCCCCAAACATATCGAAAAATAATGCTTATGTTGTGATATTCCGCGATTGGTTGTTCTATATTTGCTCTGATATGTGCGCGTTAATTCAGGGCAAAATGTGGGAAAGAATGGCGGAATAACATGGCTCGGCTTACAGCTCGGAAAGTAGAGCACGCCAAAGAGGGTCGTTACACTGATGGCGAAGGTTTGATGTTGTATGTTTCACCATCGGGCGGTCGTGCATGGGTTGGCGCGTTCAAGTCTCGCCAAGCCTGCTGACCGCCGACTGTTTTCACACTGCTTCGTGAAGTTGATTTTATTTGATCAATTACCGCAATGCTAGAAGCGATAGCCCGCTTCGAGCCCTACTAAGCGCCTTGCCCCCGGGGAAATGAACGATCCGCCAAATTCAATCGCTGGAATCGCTTCATTGATATACTTCCGATCAAGCATATTGTCTGCAAAAGCAGTCAGGTTCCAGTTTTCGCCTTCGAGGCCAAAGCGCAAGTTGAGCACGCCAAAGGCGTTCCGCTTGGCAACGCTGTAATTGGCGTTGCCGACAAAGCCGGGAAGCGCGAGCGCCGAGATCGGCAGCAACTGGCTGAATATTGTCGCGCGGGTTTGGTCCTGGACTGTGTGGAACCACGTTGGGCCGGTGATGCGATAGTCGGCGCGCAACACCAGATCCACGGCGCTACTTAGCGGCGCATCGATTTGGGTACCAAGGTTGATCGTATAGTCCGCCGTATAGGGAGACTTGTTGCCAACCGTGTAGGGCCGCGACGCGTTTTCCTTAATCTCGCTGTCGGTCACATTGACCGAACCGAAGACCTTCCAGCCATCGACGATGCGGGCAGTGGTATTCAACTCGATGCCTTTTACATCGACCTTGTCGATATTTGAGACTACGCGCAGCAGACCGAACGAACCGACGAAGAATTCGAAAAACTGCATGTCGGTGATACGGGTATAGTAGCCCGCAAGATCGAAGGTGACGCGGTTGTCGAATAAGGAACCCTTGATGCCTGCTTCAAACGCGCTCGAACGTTCCTTGCGGAACTGGTCGTTGATGGTCACGCCTGCGTCAATCTCAGGAATATTGAAATTCGCGTTCACAAGCGCCGATGATCCCGTGTTGTTGAATCCGCCCGATTTGAAACCGATGCCCCAGTTGGCATAGATGTTGGTTGAGCTATTCGGCGTGAAGCTTAGCGTGACCTTGGGCTGCAGCTGTTTGAAGCTGGCCGACTTATCAGCGATGCTTCCGGTTGCGGGCAGGCCGGGATTGATTTTCGCTCCGGTAATCGGGTCGAGCACATTGGGAACAAGATTGGTCGTGCTGCGATCTTCGACATCGTATCTTAGTGCAAGGCCAGCCTTGAATTGATCCGACACCTTATAGTCGACCGAACCGAAAGCGGCGTACACATCGGTCTTGAACTTGTCGTAGAACAGTTGCGACGTCGGGTTGCTGCTGCCCGGAGCATTGTACAGCTCTCGACTGACGCCCTGTCCAAGATCGGCACCCAGGCTGACGCCAACCGAACGGTCAATGTGCAAGCCATAGACACCCAATTGCCAGTTCAGCGGGCCATCGCCGGTCGAGGCCAGACGGATTTCGCCGCTGATGTCCTTTTGGTTACGGATCTGCAATTGCGTGCCGTCACAGGTGGTGGGGCTGTAAGCACCAAAGGTAGAGCCATTGGCGGGCGCGAAGATGAAGGGCACCGGTATCTGGCCGATGAATCCCGGTGCGTTTACCGGAAATCCGGTCAGTGCCGCTGTAGTTGCGAAGCATTGGTTCTGTACGGCCAAATTAGTAGCATTGGCAGGTGCGCCCAACGCAGGCGAAATGTAGCGGGCAAAATCGGCTGACGTGCCGTCGGCGGTCAGGCTCTGGTCGACATCCGAATAGAGTGCCCATGCCGTCAGCTTAGTAGAGCCGAAATCATGCTCCAGTTTTGCTGAAAAATCGATCGAGCGCTGATCATTGGTCGGGCGGATGTTTCCATAATAGCCCAGCTCATGGTCGTCGACATCCTCGAAGAAGGCGCCGCCAAAGGCCTCGATATGGAATACCGAATTGAAATTGATCGATGCACCAGAGAGATTGGCGTAGCGCGCTTTCAGGTCGAGATTGGTGGCGTCGCCCAGTTCGAACATGAGTCGGCCATCAATCGAATAGACTTCCTGATCGTCAACGACTTTGCGGTCGAGAAACTGGTTCCGGTAGAAGCCATCGGTGGTGCGATAATTGCCCGACAGGACGAAACCAGCGCTGTCCCCTAACGGCGCTGCGATATAGGCAGTGCCTTCGATCGTCTTTTCATTGGCATAACTGAATTTGACCGCACCTTCGAGTGTGTCATCCGGCTTCACTGTCGAGATGACAATCGCCCCCGCCGCAGCATTGCGTCCATAGATTGCTCCCTGCGGGCCTTTCAGGATTTCGATCTGCCGCAACGTACCCTGCGTCTGGTTGAGCTGTGCGGTATTGGTTTTCAGGATCCCGTCGACCACCAGTGCGACAGAGCTTTCTGCATCGCGCGCGCCGTTTATGCCACGAATGTTGATCTGGGTATCGCCTGCCTCAGCCGTCCCGGTAACTATAGTAACGCCAGGCGTGAGCTGCGCGAAGCCTTGGGCATTGTCGGCGCCGGTTTTTGCAAGCGGATCGGCATCAATCACCGAAACCGAAGCTGGAACCTCAACCAGGCGTTCATTCTGGCGGCGTGCCGTAACGATTATTTCTTCGGATTCCGCACCTTCTTCAGCCTCCTGGGCAAAAACGATGCCCGGAACCAATGTGCTGGCCGCGATTGATACGAGGAGTGCACTTTTCGTGAACCGCATGTTACCAAACTCCCTGATATAGCTATTATTGCTTTGCAGCCAGCTTATTGTATACAAATAGCATTCGTCAAGAGGAGCATTTTGCCTATGTCCAGGGCATCGGATCGTGCTTACAGCCACATCCGCAGCATGATTTTATCGGGCGAGCTGCAGCCCGGCCTGCAGATCCGTGAAGAAGCGCTTGCCGAGCTGTGTGGTGTGTCTCGCACTCCAGTTCGCGATGCGTTGCGCCGTTTGGAGGCGGAGCTTTTCATTCGGCGCAGCGAATCACAGCGTAGCTTTGTTGCGGATTGGTCACTCGACGATCTGGAAGAGGCGTTCCAGCTACGTGCGATGCTCGAGGCCTACGCCGCGAGACGGGCTGCATCCCGAATATCGTGGGATCAGCTGGCAAGACTAAGCAGCCACAATGAGGCGATCAAGCAGGCGATAGGGGCAGCCACGCCGGATATTCCAAAGTTTCTCGACCATAACCGCCACTTCCATGCCATCATATTGGAGGTGTCGGCTTCAGAACGGCTGTCAGGCATGCTGGCGCAGGTGACAGAGCAGCCGGTAGTGATGCGGACAGCGCGGCAATATGACCTCGAAAATCTGCGCCGCTCGCATCATGAGCATGAAGAATTGGTCATGGCTTTCGACAATCGCGACGGTGAGTGGGCGGCTGCAGTGATGACGGCGCATATCCGCCGTGCGTTTCACGCATATGCAGAGGCGCACGCGCGCGGCACAGAAATAGGGAAGTCGGATGAGGCGGCATAATGCTGTTTGAATTTGTATACAAATATGGCATCAGGCTATCATCATGGAAATTCCAACCAGCATAAAATTCGTAGAAGTCGGACCGCGGGACGGGCTCCAGAACGAAAAGCTTCTGGTCGCGACGGAGAACAAGCTGGCCCTGATTAGCCGTGCGATTGATGCGGGTGCGCGCCGCATCGAGGTGACCAGTTTCGTGAATCCAAAACGCGTGCCGCAGATGGCAGATGCCGAAGAAGTCTGCGCTGGGCTTCCCCAACGCGATGACGTTACGTTTATCGGCCTGGTGATGAACCAGCGTGGCGCGGAACGGGCAATTGCGACGGGCCGGATCGATCAATTGGGTGCGGTCGCAGTTTCAACCGACACTTTCGCGATGGCGAACCAGGGGCAAACCAGTGATGAATCGGTCGACGCTGCCAAGGCCGTAATCAAACTGGCCCAATCGGAGGGCCGCACGGGCCAGTGCACAATCGCCGCTTCATTCGGTTGTCCGTTTGAGGGCGAGGTGTCTGAAAGCCGGGTGGTCGAAATGGCTGTCGCGATTGCCGAGGCGGGGCCGGTCGAAATCGCACTCGCCGACACGATCGGCGTTGCCAATCCGGCCCACGTCGCACGGTTGGTCGAGCGCGTGCGTCAGGCGGTTCGGCCGCTTCCGGTGCGCGTACATTTTCACAACACTCGCAACACAGGGCTCGCCAATGTGTGGGCTGCGGTAAATGCGGGTGCAACGGTTGTCGATGCCTCGCTTGGTGGTTTGGGTGGCTGCCCGTTCGCACCGGGCGCTGCAGGCAATGTACCGAGCGAAGATGTGGTTTACATGCTGGAGCGGGCAGGTGTCGGCACCGGCATGGACTTGGATAAACTGATCGAGGCCAGCCATTGGCTCTCGGATGTCATGGGAAGAAAACTGCCGGGAATGGTCGCGCAAGCGCCACATTTCCCGAAAGCAGCTTGAGGAGACTATAATGGGGTATCGTTTGGGCGTGGACGTCGGCGGGACATTTACCGACCTGTTGCTGTTCAATGCCGACACCGGTGCATTCTGGCGCCACAAGACACCCTCTACGCCGCACGACAGCAGCGAGGGGATATTGAACGGGGTGACCGCGATTTGTGCGGATGCCGGTGTGAAGCCGTCGGAAATCGAATATTTCCTCCATGGTACCACCGTTGCCACCAATGCCGTGCTGGAAGGCAAAGGGGCCCGCGTCGGCCTGATCGTGACCGAAGGCTATCGCGATATCATGCAGATCGCGCGGTCTTACGTTCCCGGAGGACTGGCCGCATGGATCATCTGGCCGAAGCCGACGCCGCTGGCGGCCCTTGAAGATACCGTGACGGTTGGCGGACGGATGAATGCGCAGGGTCAGGAAGTCCGCGCGCTCGACGAAAGCTCGGCACGCGCAGCACTGACGCAACTGAAGGACCAGGGCGTCGAAGCCATCACCGTCAGCTTCATGAACGCCTATACCAATGGCGCGCACGAAAAGCGCGTTGGCGAACTGGCGCGCGAAATCATGCAGGATGTGCCCGTATCGCTCAGCCACGAAGTGCTACCCGAAATGCAGGAATATGAGCGGACGCTGACCACAGTCGCCAATGCGGCGGTTCGTCCGGTCGTAAGCAAATATGTCTTCAACCTGCGTAACAAGCTCGCGGATTCCGGCTTCGCCGGAAAACTCTCGCTGCTCCGTTCGGACGGCGGGCTGATGTCCGCGCAAAAGGCGGAGGAGCATCCGGTCAACATCCTGATGTCCGGTCCGGCGGGCGGGGTTACCGGCGCGCTCTGGGTCGGCAAGAATGCGGGGATAAAGAATATCCTCACGCTCGATGTCGGTGGCACCTCGACCGACGTTGCATTGATCGAAAATCTGGAACCGCGCCGTGTCCGTACAACCGAGGTCGGGCATCTCGCGGTGCGTGCATCATCACTTGATGTGAAGACCGTAGGCGCGGGTGGAGGCTCAATTGCCTATGTGCCCGAGTTGACCAGAGCGTTGCGGGTGGGCCCGCAATCGGCTGGTGCGGTTCCGGGGCCAGTGGCTTATGGCAAGGGTGGCGAACTGCCGACCGTGACCGATGCCAATGTTGTGTTGGGTTACCTTCCAGAAAACCTGCTCGGCGGCAGTTTCCAGCTCGATCGCGAAGGTGCGAAAAAGGCGGTGCAGACCATCGCTGATGCGCTCGGCATCGACCTAATGTCGGCAGCGCGCGGCATTATCGATATCGTGAACGAAAATATGTTCGGTGCGTTGCGAATGATCTCGGTGCAGCAGGGCTATGACCCGCGCCACTTTGCGCTGATGGGCTTTGGTGGCGCCGGACCAGTGCATGTCAATGCTGTTGCACGGCTGATGGGAAGCTGGCCTGCGGTCTCGCCTGTTTCACCCGGCGTGCTCTGCGCCTTGGGGGATGCGACGACGCGGATGCGCACCGAAACCGCGCGCTCCTTCTCGCGACTGGCGACGACCACCGACGCGCAGGAATTGATCGGTATCCTCAAGGAAATGGCCGACCAGACCCTAGCAGAGCTGCGTTCGGACGGTATCGCCGATGCGGATATCAGCAGCGAGTTTGAAATCGATGTCCGCTATGCCGGGCAAGCATTCGAAGTGCCGTTGACGATCACGCCAGAGGTGCTCGAGCGCGATGGCATTGACGGCATATTGAAGCGCTTCGACGAGGAGCATCTGCGGCTCTTCACCTTCAACATGGATACGCCGCACGAAATCGTGAACCTGCGTGCAGTGGCGCTGGGGCAGGCACTTGATCTGCCTGCCGCCGAACTGCCCAAGGGTAACGGCAATCCCGCCGCCGCCAAGATGCGCGATCACACATTGTGGATGGATGGCAAGGAACAGGCGGCGGTGATTTATGACCGGTCGAAACTGCGCCAGGGCGATATCATTCCGGGACCGGCCATCGTCGTCGAAATGGATTCCACCACGCTCATCGAAACCGGATGCGTTGCGACCGTCGACAAGGTCGGCAACATCCTGATCAATCTGGCTTGAGGAGGCGAACTTTATGCCTGCCAATATCATTGAAACCAACAAGACCCCGTTCAACAAGGTCGCGATCGACCCGGTCACGCTCGACATCATTGAAAATGCGCTGCGCAATGCGCGTATCGAGATGGATGCGACGCTCGTCCGCACTGCGATGTCGCCGGGTATCCGCGAACAGGGCGATGCCTTCCCACTGATTGCCGATCACACCGGCAAGATGATCGTCGGCCAGTTCGGCAGCTTCATCGGCGGCTTCCTCGATAATTATGATGGCACGCTGGAAGATGGCGATATGATCTTCCTGTCCGACCCCTATTCTTGTGCGGGCGCGGTCAGCCATTCGAACGACTGGCTGGTGCTGCTTCCAGTGTTCAAGGACGGGCGGCTGATTGCCTATACCTCGATGTTTGGCCACCAGTCGGATATCGGCGGCAAGGTGGTCGGTTCGATGCCGATCAATGCGCATTCGATCTTTGAAGAGGGGGTGCGCATCCCGCCGGTCAAGATCTGGAAAAAGGGCGAGTATAACGAAGACTTGATGAAGCTCGTCATGCACCAGACGCGCAAGCCCGACTGGTGTCAGGCCGACCTCAACGCATTGATCGCCTCCTGCCGGGTTGCCGCGCGGCGGGTGATCGAAATGGCGGCACGTTTTGGTGATGACGTCTATGTATCCGCGACGCAGGAACTGCTCGCCCGCAACCACCGGGCGATGAAATCGCTCATTTCGATGGCGATTGGCGAGGAACCGGTCGGCTTCGAAGATTATATCTGCGACGATGGTATGGGTGCCGGCCCGTACAAGATCAAATGCACGATGTGGCGCGAAGGCGAAAAGGTCGTGCTCGATTTCGCGGGCACCGACCCGCAGAGCCAAGCTTCGATCAACTTTTATCTCAACGAAAACATGTTCAAGATGTTCTTCGGCATCTACATGATCATGGTCTTCGACCCGCAGATCCTGTTCAACGATGGTTTCTACGATCTGATTGATGTGCGCATCCCCGAAGGATCGCTTCTCAAACCCAAATTTCCTGCAGCGCTCTCGGGCCGCACCCATGCGCTTGGCCGCATTTTCGACGTATTAGGCGGGCTGTTGGGTCAAAAAACGCCGGAATTCCTGAATGCGGCTGGTTTTTCCTCGAGCCCGCATCTTTTCTACTCGGGACATGACAAGAAGGGCGAATGGTTCCAGCTCTTTCAGATCGGTTTCGGTGGCATTCCCGGTCGGCCAATGGGAGACGGGCCCGACGGCCATTCGCTCTGGCCCGGCTTTACCAACGTGCCCAATGAATTTCTGGAGCGCTATTTCCCGCTGCTCATCGAACGCTATGAGACTGAACCCGATAGCGGCGGCGCTGGCCTGCATCGCGGCGGCAACGGCATCCATATGACATACCGTTTTCTCGCCAGCGGAACGATCTCTATACACGACGACCGCTGGTTCGTGCCACCTTGGGGGGTCAATGGAGGGGAGCCCGGCAAGCGTGCCCGCAAGATACTCGAAAAAACTGACGGAACGTCGCAGATCATCGGAAACAAGGTCGAGGAAGTGCAGGTCGAGGAGGGCGATCAGCTGCATTTCATCACCTGGGGTGGTGGTGGCTGGGGCGATCCGCTCGAGCGCAACCCGGCGCTGGTCGGCAAAGAAATCGTGCAAGGACTCGTCACTGCAGAAGCTGCAAAGGCCTATGGCGTCGTGGCCAGCGATCAGGGTGTGGTCGACGCCGCAGCGACCGACGCCTTGCGCGCAAAATTGCGCAGCGAGCGCGGCACATTGCCGCTGTTCAACTATGGCCCGGGCATCGAGACCTTGCGTGCCAATTGCGAAGCGGAAACCGGCCTGAAAGCTCCCGTCCAGCCCGTCTGGCCGATGCTGGAGGCAGCCGAGTGACCGCTTTAACGGGATTGCGGGTAATTGAAATGGGGCAGCTTCTTGCCGGTCCTTTTTGCGGCCAATTGCTTGGAGACATGGGCGCGGAGGTCATCAAGGTCGAGCCCCCGGGTGCTGGCGACCCGATGCGCGTCTGGGGTCAGGGCGAAGAAAAGGTGCAGTGGGAGGTTGTGGCGCGCAACAAAAAATCGGTGTCTGCCAATTTGCGGATTCCGGAAGGTCAGGCGCTGGTCCGACAACTGATTGCTACGGCCGATATTCTGGTCGAGAATTTCAAGCCCGGAACGATGGAAAAATGGGGTCTTGCTCCAGATAGCTTGCTTGCCGAACATCCCGGCCTGATCATCGCCCGCATGTCGGGTTATGGTCAGACGGGGCCCTATTCGAACCGCGCAGGTTTTGGTGGCATCGGAGAGGCAATGGGGGGCTGGCGGTACATCGTCGGCGAACCCGATCGTCCGCCCAGCCGGATGGGCATATCGATCGGTGATACATTGACGGCAACCTATGGCTGCATGGGTGTGTTGGCTGCGCTTCATCATCGCACCCAAACCGGTCAGGGCCAGGTAATAGATGCGGCGCTATACGAAAGCGTTCTTCAGGTGATGGAAGGGCTCGTCCCGGAATATGATCATGGTGGCTATATTCGGGAACGTTCCGGCTCCATCCTTCCCGGCATAGCACCCTCCAATGTCTATATCTGCAAGGATGGCGAATATATGATCGGTGCGAACAAGGATTCGCTGTGGCAACGGCTTGCAGAAGCTATGGGCAGACCGGAGTTGGGCTTGGATGAACGCTATGCCACGCATATTGCACGCGGACATAACCAGCGGGAGCTCGACGGGATCATAAACGACTGGACCAAGACATTGACGGTCGATGAGGTCGACGCGCTGATGACGGAATATTCCATTCCCGCAGGTCGCGTCTACCGCGCGCCTGAGATGCTAGCCGACCCCCATTTTCAGGCCCGTGAAGCAATTGTCGAGGTCGAAACCGAGCGCTTTGGCAAGCTGAAAATGCAAGGCACTTTTCCCAAGCTGTCAGTTACTCCAAGCGGCGTAAGGTCGCCTGCCCCTTCAGTCGTTGGGCAGCACAATAGTGATATTTACGGCGGGTTACTTGGGTTGACGGGTAGTGAAATGGCGCGACTGCAGGCCGTGGGCGCGATCTGATGCCGGGAGATGATGATCTCATCACCAGCTACGCCGGCGCGTTCGACGGGCATTTGTCTTTCGGTCAGCGCCCGGCGCTTCTGATTGTAGACTTTGTCATGGCTTATCTGGACAAGGAGTCGCCGCTATATGCTGCACCCGAAGAGGCGCTTGCTAGCAATGAACGTTTATTGACGGCAGCCCGGACTGCCGGGATACCCGTCATTTTTACCAATGTCGTTTATCAGCCGGGTGGAGCCGACGGCGGTCTGTTCTACCAAAAAATCCCTGCGCTGAATGTATTTGTCAAAGGATCGCCATTGGGCGAGTTCCCGCCAACGCTGATGCCTGCGGAAAACGAACTGGTTGTTTCTAAGCAATATGCTTCAGCTTTTTTCGGTACGTCGCTCGCTGCGGCGCTTCACGCGAAAAATATCGACACGTTGCTTATCACGGGGATGTCCACGTCGGGCTGCGTCCGTGCAACTGCGCTAGACGCGTTGCAGCATGGCTTTGCTCCTTTTGTGGTACGAGACGCATGCGCTGACCGTCATCCGGCTCCGCATCAAGCCAACCTGTTCGATTTACAGGCCAAGTATGCTGAAGTTGTTTCAGAATTGGAGGCGTGTGCGTTCTTGCGGTGATCGCCGGCGTTTTGACGTTGAGGCGTCTGGGTGACTTGATGTTCGACCATTGCAGATCTTAATTGCATGGAAATAAAGTGCGATGCCGCCGGCAGAATCGGACTGTCGGCATCGCGCAACAAAGCTGCCGCCTCCGTCGCGAGTTGCGGTGTGTAGTTTTCGTGGCGCGCACTGCCCGCCCGCGCTGTGATAACTGGTTGGCATCGGACATTACCGACGCCAAGGATATCGGAAGGGGTGATTCCGAAAAGTGATCCCATTCCTCCGCGCGGTTTCGCTGAAGTCGATCGAGCAATTGCCGAGAACCGCTTGGCCGAATACCGGCTTTGGAAATCGTGGCATCATAGGTTTGGTCGGCAGTTGACGTCGAGTCAGATACAAACGGCTACTCGCTATGCGGACGCCCTGAAGAGCTTAGTTTCTTTGGACCGTTGTTCCTCCCGCTACCTAGGTAACGGGCAATTTTTGGCAGTGAGGTAGTAAAGCAAAACCGGAGTTCGGATGGTCCGAACGCCAGAAGGTCGAGCTGACTGACGCCAAGATAAAGGCGTTGATAAAACCACCTCATGGTCAGGTGGAATATGCTGGCCGGCTCAACATGATCCATCCAGATCCAGTCATCGCGCCAGCCGAAGATGGCGGATGCTTCTGCCCGGAGTCACTGTGTCAGCGGCCCTCGCAATACCGTGAGCGTCAATGCCATAATGGCCGAACAGATCGGCCATCGTTCCGGTCTGCCCAAAATGGTCGACCCCCATTGCGCGCGTCCGATGGCCGCATACGGCGCCCAGCCAGGACAATGTCGTTCGAAAGCCGTCAACGACGGTGATGAGCGCAGTATGTGGCGGCAACCACAGGAACAGCCGCTCGATATGGCTCTGCGCGCCCGTCAGCCCTTGTTCGCGGGCACGCTGCGCACCTGCCCATCCGGCAAGGAGCCGGTCAGCCGAAGTCACTGCCAGCAGGCCAATGTCACGACGATCTTCCCCCATCAAGCCGACAGCTTCGATCGCTTCAGGCGCGACTGTGCCGGCGTAAGCGATAACGATCTCGCAATTGGCGCCGGGCTTGCGGTGCCAATAGGCTCCGGCCAATATGTCCTGTTCCAGTTCGGGCGTCATGCTGCGACCCAGCTAGTCGAGCGGTCGGGTAGACAGGCGAAGTTAGATCGAGCCGCCTTTGTCGTCGGGAAGCCAGGTTCCGGGAACCGGCTGGGCATCGCCATCGCGTTGCATGTAATCGAAACCAAAGCGCATGATGACCGAAAGCTCATCGGCAAAGGCCGATTCGAAATAGGCGAGGCAGTCCTGAGCCATGCTGACCAGCGGTGTACCAATCGACTGGTGCGCGCCGACTTCCGGGGCAAGCGATGCACCGGAAGGGGTCGCAACCAGCATGAAGCGGGCGTCCTGGTAACAGGCATAATTCATCTGATCGGCCGCGCGCATGATGAAGGGATGCGTTCCGCCTTGAACGTATCGGCCAGCGCCTGCTTGGCGAACAGGCCGCGCCGGTTGACCCATCCACCCAAACTGGTCGACACCGTGACATCGAGCGAGGTTGTGACGATGCGATCGGCAAGCGCGCTGTCCTCCTCGGCTAGGTCGGGCTTGAAGTCGACGACGATGCGCGCGCCCTTCGCCCCGATCGCACGGCGTTCTCCAATCTATATGCATGTGGTGGTGCGGCTCGCGGAATTTCTGGTGCGGACGCGGACGGCTATATCGCCGACAACGACTCTTAGGCGATTGACGGGACAACGTACCGCGCGACAACATCTTCATAGCAGAAAAGATCTGCCGGATCGCTCCGGCAGACACTTTATTTTTGGCAAGCGCTAGAACTTTACCCTTACGCCAGCGGTAAACCGACGCTCTGACAGCGCATAGCTGTTCAATGCTACCGGCCCGATCGAACTATATTCGGTCGTCGCCGAGTCCTTGGGGATCAGATTTTGTGCCTGGAAGGAAAGCGCGATATTCTTGGTGACATCGATACCCACCTGCGCATCGAGCTGCGACCGGGGTCCGATAAAGCTTGGTCGGCCTTCGGAAAATTCGAATACGGCTTCGTCACGGTAGTTGTAGGCAACCCGCGCCGAGAATATGCCCTTTTCGTAAAGCGCCACGAGGTTGTAGCTGTTCTTCGATACCGCAACCAACGGGAAGCCTAGATTATCCTTGGCATCAGAATAGGTATAGTTGGCGATGACGCCCAATCCATCCAGCGGGGATGGCAGGAAGTCGAAAAACTGCTGAACGCCGACTTCGAAACCCTTCACCTTGGCCGAGGCAATGTTGAACGGTCTTGTCGTCGGTATCGGGAAGGCGGGCCCGCCGGGGAATACCGCCTGGACCGTTGCGGTTGCGATAAAGTCCTTTACATCCTTGTAGAACAGCGCGCCGGAAATCAACGAGCTGCGGCCGGTATAATATTCGAACGAGATGTCGGCCTGCGTCGAAATCGGCGGTTCGAGGTCGGCGTTGCCGCCGGACACCGTCAGGTTTGTCTGGTTGAAAAAGGTCGACGGCGCAAGGTCGGCAATACCCGCGCGCTGGATTGTCTGCGATCCCGAAACGCGGATGAGGAAGTCGTCGGTGACGTTGAACACTATGTTCGCGCTGGGCAGGATGTTGGTAAAGCTGTTTTTGTCGTTGGCGGGCACGAACGCCGTGCCGACCTGACTGAAGCTGTCTACCGAAAGATCGGTTGAGGCAATGCGGACGCCTGCATTGGCCTTTACCGGGATGCCGAACAGCTCATCTTCCGCCGAGAACATGATATAGCCCGCCAGCGCCTTTTCATTGAAATCATAGTCGCGCTGGATGTTCGGCAACAATGTCGATTTGTCGTTGGCGTTTGGGTTGGGCTGCGCCGCCTGGGCGGTCGTGAAGACATAATCGAATGTCGGAAATGTCGTCAGGAAGCTGCGCGGGAAGGTGCCTGCGATTCCGGACAGGAAATCGCTGGAGGTCAACCCCGTGAGCGGCTGAATTTCCGATCGTGGTCTCGTGGTCTGGCTGCGATAGGCATTGGAGGCCGCATGCAGGTCGGTGTAGCGGACGCCGGCATAGAGCGTGATGCCGCTATCGAACTCATAGCTCAGATCGAACTTACCCGTCCATTCCTCAAGCAGACCCAAAAGGCGGTTGCTACGCACGCCGTTGTTTGCCGGATTGAAGTTGGCGAAGTTGGTGGGATCAAAAGCTGTGGTCGCGGTGCCCAGCGTCAGCGTCGGGATCGTCCCGTTTCTGAAATCGAAAAAGCCGGGCACCGCTGCGGTACCCTGGAGGGTGATAATCTGAATGGTCTGATCGATTGTGCCTTTGCTGTAATAGACATCACCTTCGATTTTCAGCTTGCCATTGTCATATTTGCCGTTGAGGGCATAGAGATAGCTTTTCGTCGGCTCGTTGCGGATCTGCCCGGCGGTCTGCAAAGTGCCGTTGGCGTTTCCGGCGACGACAAAGCCATCCTCGACAACGGCATTGGTGACCGGATTGGTCCCAGTCGGCAGACGCCACGACAGGAAGTCCTGTTTGCGCCCGGTGGTCAGTTCGGAATAGAGGCCTTCCGCCGTCACCACAAAGTCGGGCGTGACCTGAAATTGCAGCGCGCCGTTGACGCCAAGACGCGAGCGATCGACGGTGAAATTCTCATATTGCAGCAGAACCGGTGTCGGACGAACTACCGTTGTCGCGGGCGGACCAGCTAGCGTGTAGTTGCGATTCAGGAAGTTATTGCGCTCGAATGCCTGCGTCGTTGTGGTGCGCTTCTGATATTCGGCTGCGATCAGGATGCCCATCCGGTCATCGGCAAATTTAGTCGAGAACAGCCCAGTGACTGCAGGCTCGAATTTATCCGATACATCGGAATAGGTTCCCTGCGCGCGGAGCGATATTTTGGTGCCCTTGAAATCGAAGGGTTTGGGCGTCACCAGATTGACCGTGCCGCCAAGCCCACCCTCGGCATTGCTGGCAAGCGGCGATTTCTGTACCTCCAAACGACCGAACAGGCTCGACGGTACCGAGTCCAAACCCGATGAGCGGCCGAGCTGCTCATTTTCAGGCGGCGACAAACGTGCGGACCAGCCAAGCAAGGTGCGACCATCGACCTCTACCCGGACTTGCTGCAGGCCGCGGACAGAGACCGACTGGCCCTCGCCGAAAACGCGGGTGATTTGCACGCCGGTGACGCGTTGCAGCGCCTCGGCGACGTTTGCATCGGGCAGCTTGCCGACATCGTCGGCAGTTATCACATCGACGACCTGATCGGCGTTGCGCTTGATCTCGGCTGCCTGTTCAAGCGAGGCACGGATACCGCTGACGATGATTTCTTCGCCCTGGTCTTCGGCCGGGGGTGCGTCTTGCGCGAAAGCTGGCGTTGCCAGTCCCAAAATAGCGGCACCGGTCAATAATGAAACTCTGGTTCTCATTTCCCTCATCCTCTCCTTGTTGCCCGGCTGTGCTACCGGTGTCATTTTTTGACAGATATTTGCTGCTTTCCGTTTCTTCAGATCGACGCCCGCTCCAGTCTCGGCGAAAGCAAATGAATCAGCAGCACCGCGATGAAGTAGACGACGGTGCATACCGCGAAGATCATCGTGTAATCGCCACCGGTCGCATCGAGCACGAGGCCGGTCGATTTCGCCATAATCATGCCGCCGATGCCGCCCGCGAAACCGCCAAGGCCGATAACGGAACCCACAGCTTTTTTCGGAAACATATCGGGCGGCAGCGACAAAAGGTTGGTTGAAAACGCTTGATGTCCCGCCAATGCAAGACCGATAAGCGCGACCGCCAGCCACATATTTTCAAGCCCGCTGACAAAGAGCAGTGGCGTGACGCACAGCCCTGCGATCAGCATCGTCGACTTACGCGCAAAATTGGGCGTGCGACCGTTCTGGATCATCTTGGACGAAAGCCAGCCCCCCATGATGCTGCCGACGTCGGACAGCAGGTACATGATAATCATCGGCAACAGCACGACCTTCAGATCGACATCGTACGTGCTGGCGAAATAGCTGGGCAGCCAGAATAGCATCATGAACCAGACAGGGTCTGTAAGGAACTTGCCTGCGGCAAACGCCCATGCTTCACGCTGACCGACGACGCGTCCCCAGCCGACTTGCTTGACAGATTCGGGCGGGTCATGCTCGATCCAGGCAAGCTCGCCTTCGCTGACCTTGCCCGTTTCACGCGGTGTAGAAAACAGCCACCACCATAGGCCGAGCAACAGCACGCCGAACAGCCCAGTGTAGATAAACGTTTCGCGCCAGCCGAGCCTGAATACCTCCATAAACAGCCAAAGCGTCGGCGCCGTCAGAATAACTCCGATAGTGGTCGCCGAATTGACCCACCCGATGGCATAAGCACGCTCCTTTTGCGGGAACCAGAAGCTGCTCGATTTGACGACTGCCGGGAAATGCCCTGCTTCACCCACTCCGAGCACCACGCGTGAAGCCATGAATGCGGCAATAGACGACGAGAAACCGTGGGCGACATGGCCGACCGTCCAGATGGCAATCGCGATGCCGTAGCCGATTTTTGGCCCCATCTTGTCTATCAGATAGCCCATGATGAGGAAGCCAAATGCATAAGCAGCTTGGAATGCGGTGACGATATTGCCGTAGTCGTCCTCAGTCCAACCCAACTCCTTCTGCAAATCGGGCTTGAGCAGCCCGAGCATCGTGCGGTCGATATAGTTTACCGTCGTCGCAAAGAACAGCAGCGCGACGATGGACCAGCGATAGCGTCCAACTTTCTGGATCATGCCTGTGGCTTCGGACACTTTACGCTGCTCCTCTGTTAAGGGCGGCAGGCGCAAATGCACGCGCGCGGCAGGAAACTTCGAATTGATTGTCGAATGTCGCGGCTGCCGACTGACCGGGCGTTATGCGGTGAACCCCGGTAATGGCGCCAGTCGATACCCATGTTCCGGCTGGCAGGCCGATGCCGCGGCCGGAGAGCAGTCTGGCGAGGAAAGCGACCGCGCCGAATGGGCCGTCAAGCATCGTGGCACAAGTTCCCGTCCCAGCTGTTTCGCCGTCGATTGCAAGAGAGACCGGGGCGCTGATTAAGTCACGCGACCGCCAGTCGGAAATGCGGGGACCGAGGACCAGTCCAAAATTATTACCAAAATCGGAAGCGGTGACTGCCGGGCCATGCTCGTTGATTTCAGGGAAGGGTGAGCTTGCAATTTCAAGGCCGAAGCGAACTTCGTCGATATACTCTGCAACCTCTACCAGACCGGCGCCCGGAGGAATGGCAGAGCCTACCCGCAGCAGCAACTCGGCCTCAACGGCTGCAAAGCCTTGCAATAGCGGCACGCTAGGATGTGCATAGACCTCGGCGTCGATCACCATGTGCGAAAAAATCGGTCCGGCTAGCCGGTTTGCACCATATTGCTTGATCAACCGGTCAGGTATGCGCCCGACCTTCCACCCGCTAATCGGTTTGCCGACGAGGCGGATGGCGTCGTCCTGGATGGCATAGGCCTGTTCCAGTGTTTCCGGGATGGAACCGGGATAAGTCGCGACCACGTGACTGTCGCGTCGGGCGTCGACGAAGGTGCGCGCCACAGAACCGAAATTCGCGTCAAAGTTCAAATTGTCATCCTCTCCTTGTGCGTGTCATGCCATAAAAGACACCGGTGTCAATTGTTTTTCGTGCATTTGCGTCTTTTGTCTGGCGTTGCCCTTGGTGCGAATGAGGCCGCGCTTGACCGCGCGGTCCTTCATCGTCAAAAGTCCGGACAGAATGGCTGCAAATCTGAAACTTGCGGAAACCGCCAAGCCCACGATCAATGACGTCGCGGCGCGTGCCGGAGTTTCCAAAAAAACGGTGAGCCGGGTCATCAATGGCTCTCCGGGCCTGCGCGAGCCGATGCGCGAGAAGGTGCGGGCGGCGATTGCCGAGCTTGGCTTCGTTCCCAATCCCCAGGCGCGGGCGCTTGCGTTGCGGCGCAATTTCCTGATCGTATTGCTCCACGATAATCCCAATGCGCAGACGGTACTGAATTTTCAGAATGGCGTCTTGAACGCCATCAAGGACAGCGATTTTGCGCTTGTCGTGCGACCGGTAGAACGGCGCTCGCCAGATATTTTGGACGATGTGCGCGGGTTTCTGGAGCGACAACGCCCTTGGGGTGCGATGCTGTTGCCACCGATTTCGGAACGCGACGATCTGGCGCAATTGCTGCAAGCGCAAGGCGTCCGCTACGTCCGTGTCGGTTCGGCGATCCTCGATTCGCCCGAACATTGCGTTGCCTCCAACGACCAGCAGGTGGTCGAATATGCGGTCAGCCAGCTCATCGCCAAAGGACATAAGGATATCGGCTTCGTCCGCGGCCCCGAAGGCTTTCGCTCAGCGCAGGAACGCGAGCTGGGTTTTCTCGCGGCGTTAAAGGCCGCTAAACTGTCTTTGCCGGACGACTGGCGTGCGGTTGGAAATTACCGGTTTGAATCGGGCGTTATGGCGGGGCAAAAGTTGTTGAACCGCGCCGACCGCCCGACCGCGATTTTTGCGAGCAATGACGAGATGGCGGCCGGGGTTATTCATAGCGCCCGCGCTCTGGGTCTGCATGTGCCCGACCAACTGTCGATCATTGGCTTCGACGATTCGCCGACCGCCTCGCATCTCTGGCCGCCACTGAGCACGGTGCGCTGGCCGATCCACGCCATGGGTGAGCTGGCGGCGAAAAAGCTGCTGCCGGAGTTTCTGCCCAATGTCGATCCGAAGAAGCTACCGGTTACCGTCGAGTCCAGCTATATCGACAGGGCGTCGGTCAAGCCCGCTTAACGCCGTACATCGCGCGCATCGCTCCAGAAGGCGGCGACATCGGCTTCGCTGAAGCATGGCATGTCGCCGGGAAGGCTGTGCTTTAGCACGCCAAGCGCAAGTCCGGTTTCGGCCATAGCCTGACAGTCCGAACCCTTCATCCATTCGTGCAAAACGCCTGCAGCAAAGGCATCGCCCGACCCGATGCGGTCGATGATGCCGGTGACCGCGATTTCATCGGTCTGCGCATGGTCGTCGCGTTTGTCTACACGGGCGGATATGCGGTGATGGTCGGAATCGACGACGTGCCTGGCGGTAGAGGCGACAAGTTTGAGATGCGGGAATTCGGTAAAGGCTGCGTCAACAGCCTCGCGCCGCCGCTCCGGCCCATCGCTGGAAAATTCGCCGCCGGTCACGAGCGCGATGTCGCGGTGGTTACCGAACAATATGTCGGCATGCCACATGATGTCGTGTAGGATAGTCTTGGGGTCGCCGTCCCATGCCGCCCATAATTGCGCGCGAAAATTACCGTCGAAGCTGACGGTTAGCCCCATGTGCCGCGCCAGCTTTGCTGCGTAAAGCGCCAGTTCTGCGCTCGACCGACCGAGTGCGGGCGTGATGCCCGACAGGTGCAATATGCTTGCGCCACTCAGCATTTCCTCAAGATCGAAATCGCTGCGCTGCGCCCTGGCAAAAGCCGAATTGGCGCGGTCATAGGTGATCGCCGATGCGCGCAGTCCCTGTCCGGTTTCGTAGAAATACAGCCCCATGCGGCCCGGCACTGCCTTTACGAAATCGGTCGAAACCCCGCGCGCGCGCAATGTGCCGGTGGCGAGCGCGCCTAGCGGATTGTCGGCGACGCAGGAAATCATCGCGATCGGGCGCCCCAATGCGGCGAGGCCAGCCAGCACATTGGCTTCCGCGCCGCCGACCTCTACATCGAGCGCCTGCGATTGCACGACAAGCTTCTTGCCTGCAGGCGAAAGCCGCAACAGCAACTCGCCCAGCGCAACGACTTTATCGCTCATCGGGCGAGCCAGCCCCCGTCAACCGCAAGGATATGCCCGGTGACGTAATCCGACGCCGGTGCTGCAAGGAATACCGCCGCACCGCCCATATCCTCCGGCGTTGCCCAGCGACCGGCCGGGATCCGATCCAGAATAGCCTTGGAGCGTTCGGCATCGGCGCGGAGCTGTGCGGTATTGTCGGTGGCGACATAGCCTGGCGCGATCGCATTGACCGAAATGCCCTTCGATGCCCATTCGTTGGCGAGCAGCTTGGTGATGCCCGCCACGCCCGATTTAGACGCGGTATAGCTCGGCACGCGAATGCCGCCCTGAAAGCTCAGCATCGAAGCGATGTTGATGATCTTGCCATAGCCGCGCTCGATCATGTGGCGACCGACGCGCTGGCACATGAAGAAAACAGTCTTCACATTGATGTTCATCACATCGTCCCAGTCCTGCTCGCTGAAATCGGTCGCATCCTCGCGGCGGATGATACCTGCATTGTTGACTAGGATGTCGATCTGCCCCGCCGCCGCTAGAGTCTCGGATACCACCCGGTCGATGGGTTCGATCGACATCAGGTTCGCCTCGACGAAATGCGCCTTGCGACCGAGTGCCTCAATTGCTGCGATGGTTTCATCGGGCGCGATGTGGCCGACAACGACCAGATCTGCACCAGCGCCCGCCAGCGCGAGCGCCAGCCCCTGACCGATGCCGGTATTGGCGCCGGTGACGAGGGCAACCTTGCCCGAAAGGTCGAATGAAATTGCCATATTTTAACCCTTCATCATATCCGTTGGAAGATCGCGATTAGCGCAGACCGCGAAGATAATCGGCGATGCTGTCATCCTTGCAATTGGGATAGAAATGTTCGGCAAAGCGCGCGCCAGCGGTCGCTGCCTTGAGGAGGTCCTGATCGACCGACTTCAGCACTTCGAGCATGTCCTTGCACGTCGCCGCCTTCAGCTCTTTCAAAATGCCGCGGTTCTTCGCCATGATTTCGGCGCGTTCCTTGGGATAGCCTGCACCGCCGACATTTTCGAAAATCTTGCGGTAGCAGTCTTGCAGATTCAACTCCGCCGCCCAGCCGAAGCCCTTAGCATATGGCATGGACATACAATTGCCGTCATTGATTTGGCTGAAAAGGAAGGCGTCGGTCGGGTCTATCACCAGTCCGCAGAATACGCCGGGCATAGCGTTGCAGGCAAGCATCGAGCCCATGCCCGTGCCGCAACCAGTGATAACGAAATCTGCGGCGCCCGAATTGAGCAATATGCCCGCGAGCAGGCCGTTCATGACATAGGTCAGCGATGCCTCATCTTCGTGCGTATACATACCATAATGGAATACTTCGTGGCCATGCGGCGCGGCGACGGTGGTCAAGGCGTCATGGATGATACTGCTTTTTGCCGCCTGGCTGTTTTCGATGATGAGTGCGATTTTCATGGGCTTCTCTTTCAGAGTTGAAGTTGCAGGCTGTCAGCGCTTTTTGCGTTTGGCCAACTGATAGTCGTAAAGCGATGGTACCGTGGTCGCTGTTTCGTTGGCCCCTTCGATATAGGGGGTTGGGCGATAATCGATCTCAATGGGCCGGTTGCCGTACATGCGAACGATGCGCGCGCCGGGCCCTTCAAGCCCGCTGAGGCCGCTGAAGACGCGAACCGTTTCGCCTTCTTTGGGGCCGTCGGCAAAGTTCAGCCGGACATTCCATTGCGTGTTCATCAGGCCGTGACCGGGTTTCCAGTAGCCTGCGCCGCCTGCAACCCATAACGGATAGCTCCAGCCATCAGCGCCCTTTTCGGGTTTCACGTTGAGCACGATCTGGTCGAACAAATTCTGGTGGTTCGATCCGGCATGCTGATCGATCACGCCTTCGCGCAGCACCGTCGCGCGCTGATAGACCGAGCGGGTCGAGCGGGTGTTAACGCTAAGCGGGTGAATGACTGGATTTTCGACGCGCAGCTCCTTGACCAGCACATTGTGCACCGCACCGACATGCACCGAATAATGCGCTCGATGTTTGCCGGTGGTGGTGACATTCGCGATGGTCAGCGAAGCCGCGTTGTCGGTCAGAATCCCGCTATCGGCATTGTGGATCGTCACGTTCTTCACCCAGCCATCGTACAGTCCGGTCAGATACATGCCATTATAGCCCTGTTCCAGATGGTGACCGAACCAAGGATTGTCGGGAAAGGTCATCCGGAAGTCCTGAATGCCGACATTGGTCAGATACTGCCAGTTGGCAAACACCGCCCGCTGGTCGGCGCGCACGTCGTGCAGCAGCGGATCGCCTATGGTGACCTTATTGCCCTTGATGGCGGTAATCCGGGTCGACTGGCCCACGACCGGCCGATTGGGGAAGGTCCAGTGATGCGAACCGATCGTCAGCTTCATCGCCTTGTCGGTCTGTGTGTTGTTCCACTGGGTGACGTCGCCATAGAGCGATTTCAAGATCGCGCTTTGCGGGCCATCATCAGAAAACCATTGAAGCTGAACGACCTGGCCTACCTTCAACGCCTTGGCGTTGCGCACCGTAAGCGTGCGTTCGAACTGCTTGCCGGCGACCGCTTCGGTCAAAACTGGATCGCGGACATCCTTGCTGCCATCATAGGAAACCGGGCGCGTGCCCTCCGGACCGACGAACAGGAAACCGCCAGACCAGCTATATTCGGTGAACAGGAAATCGATATTCTGATCGGGTTCGCGCTGATATTTGTCCTCACGCTTGAGATAATCGCGCAGCTCATCCTGCATGTTGGTCTTGTCGACGATTTTCAGGGGACGCGGGAAAAAGAGTTCGGTGCCGCCCGCCTGATCGCCCGCGCCGTCAATCACCAGGTCGCTGCGCGTGATGCGGATCATCTCACCGATCTGGATGCGCCCTTTGGGCAAGCGCACGGTGACCTTGCCATTGATCTTGTCGGCGGCCGCCAGTGCCTTCAGCAATGCTTTGGTATCGTCCTTGTCATCGTCGGGAATGACCCCATGGCTGGTGGCATCGATCACCGTTCCGGTATCGGTAGGGATTGCGGTGAGGCCGAAGCCGTAACCCGCATAGCTATAATCGGGCAGCGGCTGCTGCGCCATCACAGCCGGATCGCTCAGGATTGCCGGCAACGACGCAGCGGGCGCTTCTGCCTGGGCAAGCGCTGGGCAGGCGCTCGCCAGCAGCGCGGCAGCGGTCAGCCCAGAGAAGAAACTGCGCTCACTCATCATTGCGACCTCTCGATTTGTTTTTGTGGCATCGGCGCCAACCAATAATCCTTATCGGGTTCGACTGCGCCGAGATAGCGGTTGGCGGCGTCCTGATAGTCGGCGTTGCCCGTTCCCCATGCCATCAACTGAAGCTGCTCGGCAGCGTTGCGGCGCAAAGCCCGTTCCTTTTCGCTGTCGCCCAGGGCAATTTCCTTGCGCGGCCATTTCTTCAGATCGCTATGATAGGGCGCAAGATACGCAAAGCCTTTAGCCAGTCCCCGTTCGTCCGCCGTTTGTGCCGACCACAGATCGAGCCCGACGCACTCACCCACCGTCGCCAGCCTGGCCGCTCCATTTAGCGCGAAGAAGGAATAATGCAGGCTCCGCGTGCGTTCGAGTTCGTCGGGCAAGCCGCCGTCCGCCGCCATCTGGATTGCGATGCGCTTGGCGGGGAAGGCTCCGACCATCTGTTTGGCCACCGGCTCCAGCCCGGCAAACAGCGCCATGTGCGAAATCAGATAATCATAGTGCATGCCATGATTGTTGTTCTTGGCGCGCTCTTCACGGCCGTTTGGGCTGGTCGCCATCCAGCGGACAAAGTCGCGATACCAGCTTTCCAGACCGGCGAGTTCGGTTTCGGTCATAACCTTCGCGTTTTCGATCAACCCGACCGCATCGACAAGCTGCGCCATGCCGGCCAGTTCGATGATGCCCTCGCCGCGTCCGGAGTTGACGCCGGGCACCGTCTGACCGTGATTGAGATTGGGGTTCATCCGCGTTTCGGGCTTTAGGAACCAAGTTCGCAGCAAGGTTGCCGCATGTTCCGCATAACGCTTGTCGCCGAGGTGATGATAGGCAAGCGCCAGCGTTTCGATGTCACCAGTAAATTTCGACATGCGGTCTTTGTCGAATTCCGGCCCGCGGCTCTCCGGATTGGTGAGGCCGTCGCGGCGGGTATAGGGTTCACCGTTAGGTTTGCCGAGCGTCGGCCACCAATAGGGGCCAATCGAATAATAATCATGCTTGTCGCCGCTTGGCGGGGTCTTGCGCTTGTCGGTGACCGAATAAGGCCCTCGCTTCAGCGCCGCCTCTGCCGCATCGCGTAATCCCTTTGAATATGCGGGGTCTGCCGCAACCTTGGCTTTTTGCGCCGCGAGCCACTCGGGTCGCCAGAGGAAAGTGCGCGCGATACCGGGGGTGACGGCATAGCCCTCCACGCCCCGGCACGGCTTGCGACCTTCTTGGGGGACGAAAACAGGCACACTTGACGCTGCCGCGTTCTGGGCGGTCGCAGGCGACGTCGCCGGCAGGGCGGCGGCGCTTGCGATTACCAGAAACGGGGCAGACAGCTTCAATCTAGTGGTCCGATCAAAAGCGGATACGGACGCCAGCATAATAGCGCCGTCCGTAATAGCTGATTTCGCTAACCGCGCCGGGCACTGGGCGTTCCAGATATTGCGGTTCGTTAAGCAGGTTCAGCGCCTCGAATCGCAGTCGGACATTGTCGGTCAGGTCAAAAGTCGCGCTGGCGTCAAGCGAGGTGTTGGGCTGTGCAAAACGGTTGGCATTAAGCTCAAACGGTTTCAGATAACGCGACCGGTATTTGTACTGTAGCCGCAGCCCGACCGGGCCTTTCTCATAATAGACCTGCGCACTCGCGGTGTGCTTCGACAGGCCGATGATCGATGCCGGACCGGTGAAGTTGCGCAAGGGGTTTGCAGGGTCAACCGCGCTTGGGTCGGGATATTCGAAGTTGGTGTCGGCATAGCTGTATGCCGCCGTCACGCCCAATCCATTCAGAAAACCCGGCAACCAAGTCAGCGCATGGCTGACCGACGCCTCGAGACCCCACAGGTCGCGCTTGGTTGGGTCGTTGCCCTGCTGCGCAACCGGCACCGTCACCGGAACGCCGCCAATGATGAAGGTCTCCGTTAGCGCATTGGCATCGGCGGGCCGGATGCCTGCCTTCAATTGCTTGTAGAACAGCGCCAGCGACAGCGTAGTGTCGGGTTCTGGATACCATTCGAACGACAGGTCGCCGTTCCACGATTCCAGCGGCAGCAGGCGAGGGTTCCCGCCCGAGACGCCAGCAATCGCGTCGGCAATGGTCGCGTTGCCCGTGCTGTCGGTGACAAAGTCTCGGCCGGCGCGCATGTCTTCGATATTCGGACGTGACAATGCCTTGTAGACGGCGGCGCGGATCAGGAAATCCTCGGCGGCCATGAACTTCATGTTAAGGCTGGGAAGTACCGACCAGAAATCATTCTTGATCGTCACGAAATTGAAATTGCCCGTCGGGACGAGCGTCACATTTCCTGCGGTGACCACCGGATTGAATTCAGTGCGTACACCGACCGAACTGACATTGGTGTTGATCACGCGCACGCCGACATTGCCGCCAAAGTGATCATCGCTGGTCGCAAAATTGGCCATGACATAGCCGGCCATGATTTTCTCGGTCACGTCGATATCACCGGTGCTGCGCGGATCGGCGGCTGAACCCGTGTCTTCGGAGCCGGTCAGTGCACGGAACATGCAGAGCGGGTTGAACTGCGCCCAGCTCGTGACGTTGCTGGTGCCGTCGCTGAAAAAGCTGGGATCGCGGAACGCCATCCGGCAGGCATTGTTGGCGGCGAGGCTCTGTGCCGCCGTAAACACCTGGTCGGTGGCGTCGCGCGTCGTCGGGTTGCGGTTGAAATTGTCGAGATCGGCGATGCGGCGGTGGTCGGAATAACGCAAACCGCCCTTGATCGAACTGAAGAAACTGTCCGCGATATAGGCTTCGCCGTCAAGGCGGACCGCAAAAATCTTGTCGTCGCGGCTTTCCGAATCGCGGCGGGCATAAGCACCGTCGGTAAAGTTTGCATGGTTGTTGATGTCGAAGCTCGCGCCGCCGACCAGCGACGGGATAGTAATCACCGGCTCGCCGCTGCTGCGGTCGATGATGATCGGGATGCGCCCGCCAGTGAACGCCGTAGTTGTTTCAACAGCGGCGGTTGCCGGGTTGTCGAACAGGAAGGTGCGATTGCCCGCCGTGCGCAATCGGGTCGAACGGTCGGTCTGGTCGCGCTGCGTTTCCGAATAGGATGCATCGAAGCTGATCTTCGCTGCGTCGTCGGTCCAGCTGACCGACAGGCCGCCGCCATAATAATCCTCATCGCGTTCGCGGATGCGGGTTTGCGATTCGAGGATGCTGTTGATGGCGAAGCGAGTCAGATAGCCATTCTCAGCGACGCCGCTTGGCGAAGCGGTTGTACCGGCACCAAGCGGGACGATGCCGCGACGGCCGTCGGCGATGACCAGATCGGACCGGTCTTCCTGCCAGTTACGCTTCGAATATTGCGCGTCGATGTCGATGTCGAGCTCGGGGCGCGGTTGATACTGGATAGCGCCCATCACCGCGTCGCGGGTCAGCTTGTTATTCTGCTGCCGCCACAAATAGCTGTTGGCGACATAATATGTCGGGTTGGTAGCGCTGTTCCGCAAAGCCGCGTTGACGGAACAGTTGGCGGTCAGTGCGGTAATCGTGTTGCACGGGCGTACACTCGAGCTTTCGGTGTAGAAATCCTCGGGCGCAGCTTCCTTGGCGCGGGAATAGCCGATGGTGAAGCCGAGACGTCCGTCACCCACGTCGAGCTGGTCGACATAGCTCAGCGAACCGCGATAGCCGACGCCGCTCCGCCCCGTAATCTTGTCGTCATAGGGCTCGTACACGCCGCGAATATCGACCTGAAGCCGCTGCTTGCCGAAATCGAGTGGGCGTAGCGTGCGCAGCTCGATCACCCCCGAGGTGCCCCCCTCGACCAGATCGGCGCTCTGTGATTTGTAGACGAGCACGCCGTTGACGAGTTCGGAAGGGAATTGCTGGAACGATACCGCACGGTCGCCGCTGCCGCTGGTGACCTCGCGGCCGTTGAGCGTCGAGAAGCCCAGAAACGGGCCGAGGCCGCGAACCGAAATTTCGCTGGCGCTACCCTTGAAGCGGTCTGCGGTGACACCAACGATACGCTCAAGCGTTTCACCCACCGACTGGTCCGGCGTCGCGCCGATTTCGTCGCTGATAAGCGCATCCACGATGACGTTGGCCTGACGCTTTGTATCTGCCGACGTCCGCTGCGTTGCGCGAATTCCTTCGACGACAATCTCGTCTCCTGTGTCTTCGGCAACGGGCTCTGCCGATTCGCTGTCCTGAGCAATGGCACGGGTCGGAACGATGATGGCCGCGGCGGACGCCAGCGCAAGGATCAGAACCTTCCGAAAATTACCGCGCGATGTAGCAAGCATTCATACTCTCCTGAACTGGACCGCCTGTCCGCCCGGGTCGTTGCGCGGTGCGGCTGCGGCCTCTACATCTCCTTGCCTGTCCGAAAAAGACACCGGTGTCAACAAGCGATATCGTATATTCATACTGTTCGTGTTGTCATCCTGTTAAAATTGTGCACGGTAAATGACACCGGAGCCAGTACATGCTCTTTCATGTACCAGGTCGGCGGCGCGCGAAAGAGGGGGTGTCATGTCGTCGGCAAACTGTCCGTCGTCAGAACATTTGGCACTAATGGCTGCGTAAATTAGCGGAGCATTGGCCTCGTCTGATTGGTTGATGTTAAGCGGCGAGCTTGCGGTGTTGCAAGCGCCGATATTCGATGGTCTGTCGTTTGATCCTTTCGCGTTGTTGGATGATGGTTTGTGCCCTGCCGAAGTAGGCATCGGCGGGCGTGACGTTGTTCAGGCTCTCGTGGTAACGCCGGTGATTATAATGCTCGACGAACGCTTCGATCTGGGCTTCCAGATCGCCGGGCAGGAAGTAGTTTTCCAGCAGGATGCGGTTTTTGAGGGTCTGGTGCCAGCGTTCGATCTTGCCCTGCGTTTGCGGATGGAAGGGCGCACCGCGCACATGACTCATCTTCTGCGCCTCGATATATTCGGCCAGCTCACCCGCGATGTAACTGGGGCCATTGTCACTGAGCAGTCTGGGCTTGTGCAGCACGGTGGCGCTGTCGCAGCCTGAGGCTACCAAGGCCATATCCAGCGTGTCAGTGACATCCTCTGCCCGCACACACGTTTCGCCAAAAAGGCTTGGGTGGCCATCGCGATCCCGTTCATCGTCATGGTGGTGGCGCAATGGTTCTTGCAAATTGGCGGGGCGACGGGCGGCATCGTGTCGGGCAGCCATGATTTTACCACCCATATGCTTGCCCAAGGCCTTGTTATCGGCGGTATCGGCGTCATTGCTATAACCTTTGCGTTATGGACCACGGGCGACGCGAACCTCTACCTTCCAGCGATCCAGACAGCGAGCGCCTTCAATACATCTTCGAAGAAGATGACGATCATTTGTGGCCTGCTGGGCACGGTTATAGGGCTAGGAATCTATTCGCGCTTCCTTGAGTGGATCGACTTGCTGGCAGCACTGGCTCCGCCTCTGATCGGGCCTCTGCTGGTCGACTTTTACCTGCTCCATCACAAACGCTTCGATGATATGGATTTTACCGCCCAGCCGCAATGGCGACCCATCGCTTTTATCTCTTATCTGGCGGGCGCAGCGAGCACATTTCTGGAGCCACAGTGGATTGCAAAGTCGCTGTTGGGGATTGGGGTATCTGTTGTGGTGCATCTGGCGCTCAGCCTGATTTTCAACAAGCGATGACTGATTGCTACTCCCGGGCAATAATTGCTGTTTGAACCGGTATAGCTGCCTCGGCAAGGCGACCTGCCGTTCCTGAAAGATACATATTTGATGGATCACTTCAGACGAGGAACTCAGAATTTTCCTTGTCCCAAACAATGTTGATTTTGGAACGCACAGAAGCGGGCGGATCAGGAAGATAGCGCGAGAAGTGAGGGCATTATGTGGGAAAAAATGTGGGAAAGCGGATCGACGATCCGAATAATATTAATTAAAAACAATACATTATATCAATGAAATGGTTCCCCGGTAAGGATTCGAACCTCAATAGACGGAGTCAGAGTCCGTAGTCTTACCGTTAGACGACCGGGGAACAGTGCGCGCGCCTATATGCCGCCGGTTGAGGGTGGTCAACCCGCAGAATCGGCGCTCGTCGCCAGCCTGCCTAAAAATGTTGATATTTTAACCGGTTCGGCTTAGCACGGTCTTCAGGTACCGGCGGCACATCCGTTCCGGATAAATATAAGAAGTGAGTTACGGCCATGGGCGGAGCAATCGCGCCATCGCCGCATAAGGGACGCGGGCGCAAAGGCAAGAAAACGCCCCGTCGCAAAAAGGCGGCACCAAGGGCTGCGAACGGGCAGCCAGTTTCGACCGGCGGCACGGCGCGCGCAAAACAGTCTGCCAATGGACAGGCGTCCGCTCCGTCCCCACAACCGCAAACAATCGACACAGCACCGCAGCCGGAACGCACCGATTTCCGGCACAACTGGTTTGAGCGGACGGCCTATGCTGCGCTCGATCTTGGTACCAATAATTGCCGCCTTCTGATCGCCAAGGCAGGCGGTGACGACTTCACCGTCGTTGATGCGTTTTCGCGAGTTGTACGGTTGGGCGAAGGCCTCACCACGACCGGCAAAATGAGCGACGAGGCAATGGACCGCGCTGTAGAGGCGTTGTCGGTCTGCGCAGAGAAGCTGAAAAAGCGCAATGTCGTGCTCGCCCGATCTGTAGCGACCGAGGCCTGCCGCCAAGCTTTGAACGGCGTGGAGTTCATCGAGCGGGTCAAACGCGAAACCGGCATTCATCTGGACATTATCAGCCCGAAGGAGGAGGCGCGTCTGGCGGTGATGGGCTGCCACGCCTTGCTGCAAGCAGGCGAAGGTCCGGCCATGATTTTCGATATAGGCGGCGGATCAACCGAACTTGTGCTGGTGTCTACCGATGGGGTGGTTCCTGAGATCCTCGATTGGATCAGCGTGCCCTGGGGCGTCGTGTCGCTCACCGAAAGCGAGAGAAGGCAAGAAGAAACGCCCGAATCTCTGGCTGCGGTATATGACGCAATGCGCGGAAAGGTTGCGGCGAGCTTTGCCGACTTTGCGGCGCGGTTGCCCAGGGACGGTGGGGATTTTCGCCTTTTGGGTACGTCTGGCACTGTGACGACGCTTGCAAGTGTATATCTCAAATTACCCAGTTACGACCGACGTGCGGTCGACGGCTTGCACCTGCCGACCGCCGCGATGCGCGAAATCAGCCGTGAGCTGGCTAGCCGAACGATAAAAGGGCGCGCCGAATTTCCCACCATCGGTCACGAACGCGCGGATCTGGTTGTGGCAGGCTGCGCGATATTGGAGGCGATTTTCGACATCTGGCCGGGCAAGCGGCTCGGAGTTGCCGATCGCGGCATTCGCGAAGGCATATTGCGTGCGCTGATGGCGAGCGATGCCAAGCGCCGCAATCGCAGACATAACTAATGGCCGATAATCTCTTCGGCGGAAAAAACTCCGGCCGCACTCTGGCCGGAAAGCAAAAGGTCAAAACTGCGAAACGGCGCAGCGCGCAATCGACCCGTTGGCTGGAACGACAGCTGAACGATCCCTATGTCAAGCGCGCGCAGGGCGAAGGTTATCGTAGTCGCGCGGCCTATAAGCTGGTCGAACTCGATGAGAAATTTCACATATTGCGAGGCAAACGCGCGGTGGTCGATCTAGGCGTCGCCCCTGGCGGCTGGGCGCAGGTAGTACGGCGGCAGCAACCAAAAGCCGCGGTGGTAGGGATCGACCTGCTGCCGGTCGATCCGCTCGAAGGCGTCACATTGTTCGAGATGGATTTCATGCATGACAGCGCGCCAGACAAATTGATAGAGGCGCTGGGCGATGCTCCGGACCTTATCCTGTCCGACATGGCGGCCAACACCGTCGGGCACAAACAGACCGATCATCTACGGACGATGGGGCTGGTTGAGGCGGCGGTCGATTTTGCCGTGAAAGTTCTGAAACCGGGCGGCGATTTTGTGGCCAAGGTCTTTGCAGGAGGCACCGACCCGGCAATGCTTGCCATCCTGAAGAACAATTTCAGAACAGTGAAACATGCCAAGCCGCCGGCCAGCCGGAAGGGGTCGGTGGAATGGTATGTGATCGCACAGGGCAAAAAGGCGTAGGCCTTATTGCTGGGGGGCTGCCTTGGCATCTACTGTAGCATCATAGCCCGACGTCCTGCACCACCGGTCGACAACCCACCATATGCCCCACATACCGAACGCGGCGAAAATGCCGTCAACGGCATAGTGCCAGCCGAGATGCACCGAACCGATCAAGATGATCGTGGCGTAAGCTGTCATCGCAAGGCCGAACAGCCTTCCGAAGCGGAAAGCCATGAAGACGTACAGAACAGCGATTGCATTATGGAGCGACGGCATCGCGGAAATTCCCAAGCCGAAGGCATAATTTTGTGTTTCATATCCGCGCCAAAGCATCTGCTGCCACTCAACGGCCTGTGCCTTGGTGTCCATCGCATTGCTCGCGGCGTGCAGTCGGTCCATCAATCCGGCAAATTCCGGAGCGATAGGTGAGTTGAGATAGGCAAGGAAGCAGGGGCCAGCAGATGAGCCAAGCCACGCACCAATGAAGCCAAGGAAGAACCACGCACCGCCAAATGCAAGGAAAAACCTTGCACGCTCTTTGCGCGGTGCGAAGAGCGCGAACCCAGCAATCGCCAGCGACAGCAACAAGACCCAGACCGAATAAAAAAGATCGAGTGTGCGGGTGGCTTCGACGCTGCTGAATATGGCATGGGTGATTTCCCAGGGTTGCTGTCCAAAAAACAGAATGCGATCCATGGCGGCAAAGGGCTCGTCGCCCCAGAACGGAATGTAGCGGGGCATCAGCATTTTTAGAACGCTGAACGATGCAAAGAAAAACGGCATCATCAAAATAGGCGCTACGCGTGCGGCGAGCAGATACGGATCGGAAAGGGCCGACCGCCATTGCGCGATAACGGCACTTAACGGATTTTTGCGATGCTTGATCGGCGCGAGCGCAAGTTGAACGACAAGACCGATAAACGCCACCGTCGGCAACAACCGCAATGCTTTCCAGCCATAATCAGCTATCATGGCTATCGCAGATGTACCATTCAAAACCGACAGGATTTCCGCCGTTGCGGTGAGGGCAACGAACATGATGAAAAGCGGGACGAGCCACAGCAGCTCCGACCGGCTTCCGCTAACGGAGCTTTCCGATCCCAATCGGGATTTCAACATCCCCGCCGCTACATTCATCATTGAAAGGCCCCCACTGACGCTGGCCTTTTCTGTTAATTTTCAATGATGAAAAAATGGTTAGCGGAATCTAAATTAGGCCGCCGGCGGTGGGTTCAAGCCGACCGACGTGCCTTCGCCACGGCTGCTTTAAGCGCATCAAAGCCCAGGGCACCTTCCAAAATCTGATCGCCGATGATGAAGGTCGGCGTTCCGTTGAACCCAATCTGCTGCATCATGGCCAGATTCTGTTCGATTTCGGCTCTAGCTGCATCGGAAGTGATGAATTTCTCTGCCGCAGCAATGTTGAGGCCCGCTCGTGCCGCAGCCGTGCGGATCGTCTGTGGATCAGGACGGCCAATCGCAAATAACGCGTCATGAAAGGCCTTGTGCTTGCCCTGATTGGCAGCCGCCAGCGCCCAAGCCGCAGCTTCACGGCTGGCGGGGGACAATATGGGCAGTTCGCGATAGACCAGACGCACGCCTTTATCTTCGTCGATGAGCCGTTGGACGTCCGGCACGCTGGCGCGGCAGAAACCGCAACTATAGTCAGTAAACTCGACGATCGTGACATCGCCTTTGGGATTACCCGCTTCGGCTCCGGGGAAAGGCGTCGCAATTCGATCACCGGCCGCGGTCAGGCGCTGCGCGATTTCGCGCTGCTGCAGAATTTCCACCGCTTCGGTGATGATTTCCGGATTTTCAAGAATATAGGCGCGGACCAGCGCCTCCGTTGCCTTGCGCTGTTTGTCGGACATCCCGGCTGCGGCCACCGCGCTGTCGGCGGCACTGGAGGCGAGCTCGGTCTTCTGTTCGGTTGATCCGCGTTCGACAGCAGGTGCCTTTTGCCAAAACAAATATCCACCCACCGCAAGCAAGATGAGCGCGGCGGCAACTCCTATTGCCAAGGGTATGCGGTTGCTGGATGCAGTGTCAGTCATGATAGGGTGATTAGCGGTAAGAACGCTGGCTTGCCAGCGAATTAGCGGCGCCGTTTCTTAAGCTGCGCCAACTGCGTTTCGGACACCATGTTGATGTCCTGCGCGCGAATCCAGTCGGGTGAATATTCGGGCAGACCCGCCATCGCCGTCTGCGCATTGGGCAAAGCAAATTGCGGCGCACCCTCCATGAGATAACGTTCAGCGCTGGCCAGAGCGGCACGCGCCGTATCGCCCTTTTGCGCATAAACTACGCCGAGCTGATACCAGGCGAACGGATTTCTGTTGTCCTTTGCAACTGCTGCTTTCAACACCGTTGCGGCCTCGTCCAGATTGGCGCTGTCTTCCGTAGCCACCAATGCATGTCCGAAAATGCCCGCAATGAGCGGCTGATTGCCGGTTAGCTGCACCGCCTTTCGCAGCGGTGGGATGGCCTCGGCAGGGCGTCCCGATTCGAGCAGGATTTGACCATGCAGCTCGAGGAAATAGGGATCTTCTGGCGCGGTTGCGACCAGCGCCGAGGACTCGTCCAGTGCCTTTTGGGGATAAGCCGCCTTGTGCCATGCATAGGCACGGGCGTAGCGGGCAGGGACGCTCTTGTCGCTTTCCGGATAGTCGCGCATCGTCGCATTGGGATCGGCAAGGAAACCCGTCAGCTTGGCTTTAATGCGCTTGAAGTCGGCCTCCCATTTGGGATTGAGCGGTTTGTTCCATGCAGGGTCAGCGGAATATGTGTCTTCGAGTACCGAAATGCGCTCGCCTGACAATGGGTGGGTTCGGCCGTAACTGTCTTCCTGAGGAATCCCGAGGCGGAATTCGAAATTCTGGAGCTTCTTGAAGAAACTGATCGAGCCTTTTCCGGTGATTCCGGCAGCCGATAGGTATCGCGCGCCGGAGGCATCGGCGGTGCCCTCTTGCGCCCGGCTGAAGGCCAGGAATTTACCCAAAGCGGCCTGCTGTCCAGCCGCCATGATTCCCATCCCGGCCTCACCTGCACCTGCGGCAATGGCGGCGGCGGCGAGAATGAGGCTGGCGATGCTGATTCCGCCAGCGGCGCTGGCGCCATCGGCGTAGCGGATGACATGGCCGCCCTCGATATGGCCCAACTCATGCGCGATGACGCCCTGGACTTCATTGGCAGAGGTGGCGGCTTCGATAAGACCGCTGTGAAGATAGACTATCTGCCCGCCTGCAACGAAGGCGTTGATAGACCTGTCGTTGATCAGCACGACGTCGACATTTGCGGGATCTAGCCCTGCGGCCCGGATCAGCGGTTCGGAAATCTCGTCAAAGAAAGCCTCCGTCTCCGCATCGCGCAGGATCGATTGTGCCATTGCGGGCTGGAACGAGATGACCGCTGCGACCAGCACGGCAAATACCGCGCGAACGCGGCGAAAGGTGAATATGGCCATAGCAGCTAAATGGCGCGAACCGCCTGAACAAACAATGAAGAAGTTATGGTATTCCCCTCTCCCGCACGGGGAGAGGGGTCTGACGAGTTTCAGCCAAAGGTTCTTTGCCACCATCCGCTGCGTGGCGGGCCATCGCTGGCTTCCGCTTCAACCGGTGCAGCTTCTTCTTTTGCTGGCTTTGTCGCCGCCTTCTTCCGCGGAGCCTTTGGCTTTGGTTCGGCGGCGGTTTCCTCGGCGGGTGCTTCGGCCTTGGCGGCCTTAGCCTTGCCGCGCGGTTTTGCGGCAGCCTTGGGCTTGTCAGTCGATACTTCGATCTCGGCTATTACATCCGGCTTGGCCTTGGCGCGGCTGCGGCGTTTTGGCTTTTCTTCGGGTTCGGCTGGTGCAGCCTCAACCACCGGTTCGGCCTCGACCACGACAGGCTCAGGAGCAGCCTCTGCCGCTTCGCCGCGCCCGCGTCCACCGCGCCGTCCGCGCCGTGCTTTCGGCTTGGACTCGTCCTCGGCATTTTTAGGCGCAGTTGCCTCGGGTTCGGCTTGGGGCCCGCCAGCTTCGGCAGATGCAATTTCATGCCCCTCACGCTCGCGACCCTTGCCGCCACGACGTCCGCGGCGACGCTTGCGGCGACGGCCTTCGCCGCCTTCACCTTCCTCGCGGGGGCGTTCTTCGCGCGAACGACGCGGCTCGCGGACCTCTTCCTCTTCCTCGGCGTCGAAGTCGTCGAATTCCTCCTCGATATCCTCATCCTCAAGGTCGATAATCGGGGGCAGGGCAATCGGCGCTTCAGGACGCGGACCTGAACTCGACACTGCCAGTTTCGCGCCCTCGGTCTCACCATTGGGAACGATCAGCACGCGGACATGATAGCGTTCCTCGATATCCGCCAGCTCTGCGCGCTTGTTGTTGAGACAGTAGATCGTAGCTTCCTGGCTCGCCTGTAGCACTATTTGGCTGCCATGACCCTTGGCCGCTTCTTCTTCGATGAGGCGCAGCGCCGACAACGCTGCCGACGACGCAGTGCGGACAAGGCCGGTTCCTTCGCAATGCGGGCATTGGCGGGTCGAGGCTTCAAGCACTCCGGTGCGCAGCCGTTGGCGGCTCATTTCCATCAAGCCAAAGCCCGAAATGCGCCCGACCTGAATCCGCGCACGGTCGTGTTTCAGCGCCTCCTTCATCGCCCGCTCGACTTTGCGGGCGTTCGAATGATGCTCCATGTCGATGAAGTCGATAACGACAAGCCCGGCCATGTCGCGCAGGCGCAGCTGACGGGCGATTTCGCGCGCGGCTTCCAAATTGGTCGACAGCGCGGTCTGCTCGATGCCATGTTCCTTGGTCGAACGACCCGAGTTGATATCGATCGAAACCAGCGCCTCGGTCGGATTGATGACGATATAGCCGCCCGACTTCAGCTGCACGATCGGTTGGTACATCGCATTGAGCTGATCCTCGACATGGTAACGCTGGAACAGCGGCACCGGGTCGGCATAATGCTGCACACGCTTGGCGTGGCTGGGCATCAAGAGCTTCATGAAGTCCTTTGCGGCTTTAAAGCCGTCGGCACCCTCGACAAAAACCTCGTCGATATCCTTGTTGTAGATATCGCGGATTGCGCGTTTGATGAGGTCACTGTCCGAATGGATCAGCATGGGCGCCGAGCCCTTGAGCGTATTTTCGCGAATGCCGTCCCAAAGCCGCGCAAGATAGTCGAAGTCGCGCTTTATTTCGGGCTTGGTGCGCGCGAGGCCTGCGGTGCGGATAATGCATCCCATTGTGGCGGGCAGCGTCAGATCGGACATGATCGACTTTAATCGCTTACGGTCGGCGGCGCTGTGAATTTTGCGGCTGATGCCACCGCCATGCGAGGTGTTCGGCATCAGGACGCAATAACGGCCTGCAAGGCTCAGATAGGTGGTGAGGGCGGCACCCTTGTTGCCGCGCTCTTCCTTGACGACTTGCACCAGTAGTACCTGGCGGCGATGGATGACGTCCTGAATCTTGTACCGGCGGCGAAGGTTCATCCGCTTGGCACGGACTTCGTCGCTGGCCTTGGGCGCGCGTCCTTCACGGTCGCCACGTCCGCCACGCCCGCGACGGCGCCGATTGTTGCGATCGTTATTGCCGCGTTCGTTCTCTTCCGAACCTTCTTCGCCGGGTTCCTGACCGTTTTCGTCAAGCTCAGGCTCTTCCCCTTCGCTCATGTCGATCGTATCGACGCTGTCGTCGCTGTCGACCTCGATCAGGTCGGAAACCTCGTCCTCGCGCTCTTCCGAACCTTGCATGATGTCGGAAGGCTCGTCGCTTTCCTCCTCTTCCTGCTCGCGCAGTGCGGCCTCTTCGGCTGCGGCAGCGGCTTCTTCGGCCAGCAGACGCTCCCGGTCTTCCTTGGGTATCTGATAATAGTCGGGATGGATTTCGGCAAAGGCGAGGAAACCGTGGCGGTTACCGCCATAGTCTACGAACGCCGCCTGAAGCGACGGTTCGACGCGGGTGACTTTGGCCAGATAGATATTGCCCTTGAGCTGCTTGTGCTCGGCAGATTCGAAATCAAACTCCTCGATACGGTTCCCGGTGACGACCGCGACCCGGGTCTCTTCCCGGTGACGCGCGTCGATTAGCATACGCGTTGTCATTGATATTACTCCAGCCAGCGTATCCGCCGGGTGTCAGCCGGGGGCCGCTGGCTCTATTGCTTGGCCCAGCGAAATTCGCGGGGCGATTTTGTTGAAAGGAAAAAATTGCGTCTGCTGCAGGCGCATGGCGGGCGACGTTCGCGCGCTGATTTCCAGCCCAAGCGCCAGTCCCTTCAAGGGCGGCGGTGGTGGAAATATCATGCCTCATGCAGCGTCAACCTGTTTAAAAGCCACAGAAAATCGTGGCCTTGAATCGAAAAGGACGGTAAAATTGTGCCCTTAACCGCGTAGCTAGCACCCGAATATCGTGTCGGCAAGGGCGCGGCATGAAATAGATGAACTTACGTCGCATAGGCATGGGGGCTGCGCAGGCATGCGACGGTTAGAAAGTTCTGGACCTGCAGCCCTGCAAAATCGCATAAGGAAGGGATGCTGTTTAGTATCCTGATGGCAACATTGTCATTCGCATCAACACCGGGTTTTGGCGGCGAGGTGTCGCTGGCATTTCGGGCGGAGCCGCCCAAGCGCCGTTATGAAGTCAGCGCACCTATCAGGTCGGCTGTTGCCAAAGGGCTTCCAAAAGTCAGTGGTCCCGATGACAAGTCTCTTCCGTTGGTCGTCCTGGATGCCGGACACGGTGGGCATGACCCCGGTGCGATCAGCCCGCATGGCGGTGTCCGGGAAAAGGATGTGACCCTGGCAATAGCAAGGTCGATCCGTTCCGAATTGCTGAAAACAGGGCGGGTCCGGGTTGCACTTACGCGTGACGGCGACCAGTTCCTCATCTTGCAGGACCGCTATGGAACCGCGCGCCGGATGAAGGCCGATCTGTTCATTTCGATCCACGCAGACAGCGCAGAAAATCCGGAGGCAAATGGGGGCACGGTCTATACCTTGTCCGAAGTCGCGTCGGATCGCGAAGCACAACGGTTGGCGTCGCGAGAAAACAAGTCGGATATCATCAACGGCGTCAATCTGGGCGGTGCCGATGCCAGTGTGTCGTCGATCCTGATAGACCTGACCCAGCGCGAAACGATGAACGTGTCGGCCGGGTTCGCCAAATTGTTGCTGCGCGAAGCCACGCCCAATATGCGCATCCGGACCAATTCACACCGTTTTGCATCATTTATTGTTCTTAAGGCGCCCGATACCCCTTCGGTCTTGTTCGAAACCGGCTATCTCAGCAATGAGAAGGATGTCAGTTTTCTGGCATCGGAGGCCGGACGAAGAAAGGTGGCGCGCAGCGTCGCCAGCGCCGTTCAAGTCCATTTCGCCCGACGGCTCGCTACGCTAAGGTAAAATTGCGGCGGAACGCATATTAAGATTCTGGACCTGCTGACCAAATCGGCTAAAGCGGGCGGGAAATGACCGATGTCGCAACACCGCCCGAAGAACCGGCCAATATCAGCTATCGGCTGAAGCGAGATGTCGATGGTTTTGTCGGGCGCTGGCGCGCTTGGTGGCAACATAAACGCTTTCGCTGGGCGACCTATGCCGTCGGTGCCTTGCTCGTTTTCATGCTGCTTTTTTGGGCAATGTTCGCGCGTAACCTTCCCGACGCGGAAGCTTTGATCGAGTATGAATCGCCTCTTCCAACGGTGGTACGTGACATAAATGGCGAGCCGTTCCAAAGCTATGCCCGCGAACGCCGCGTACAACTTGAATATGCCGATTTTCCAAGGCTTTTGATCCGCGCATATCTGGCGGCCGAGGATAAGACCTTTTTCAGCCACAGCGGAATTGACTATCCCGGCATCGCATCTGCGATCTTCGACAACATATTCAGCGACGGTCGTTCGCGCGGGGCCTCGACCATCACACAGCAGGTCGCCAAAAACCTGCTTCTGACCAACGAGTATAGTTACACTCGGAAGGTGAAGGAGGCGATCCTCGCAAAGCGGATTGAGGGGGCGCTAACCAAGCCACAAATCCTGTCGCTGTATCTCAACGAAATCGCGTTGGGGCGTCAGTCCTTCGGCGTCGAGGCTGCGGCACAAGCTTATTATGGCAAGAGTGTCGATCAGTTGCAGCTGCATGAAATGGCGTTTCTGGCAATCTTGCCGAAGGCACCCGAACGCTATGGTCGCGCCAAAAATGCTGAGCTTGCATTGGCTCGGCGCAACTGGGTGCTCGGTGAAATGCGGTCTAATGGCTGGATTACCGAGGCGCAGCTTGCTTCGGCCCGCGCGCAGCCGCTTGGCCTGATTGCGCAGCGCGGCACCGGCTACAAGAATATTGGCGGCTATTTTACGGAAGAAGTCCGTCGCCAGCTAATCGAGCGCTTCGGCGAAACCGATAAGGACGGGCCCTATAGCGTTTATGCGGGCGGCCTGTGGGTGCGGACATCGATGAACCCCGAATTTCAGGTGGCGGCAACGCAAGCCTTGCGCGACGGCCTTCTGCGCTATAGCGCGGGTAAGGCGTGGAAGGCGAACATGGGCACGATCGATGTGTCCGACGACCAATGGCGATCACGCTTCGCGTCGACCAATATTAGCATCGATTATGCCAGTTGGCGTGCCGGGGTGGCGCTCGGCGGCGGACGTGTGGGTTTTGCGGATGGCACCATTGGGCGGCTGACATCCGCGCCTTCGGCGATGAAGGCCGGCGACGTGATCGCGGTCGCGCCGTCCGGAACAAACAGCTACGCAGTGCGAACCGTGCCAGAAGTGGGCGGCGGTATGGTCGTCCAGAACCCGCTCAACGGACGTGTTTTGGCGGTGCAGGGCGGGTTCGACAGCCGTATCTCCAGCTTCAACCGCGCAACGCAGGCGCAGCGCCAGCCGGGTTCCGCGATCAAGCCCTTTGTCTATGCGACCGCGCTCGACAACGGCATGACGCCGACTTCGATCATCGTCGACGGCCCCTATTGCGTATATGACGGCAGCACCCGACAACAGAAATGCTTTCGCAACTTCAGCGGCGGCGGCGCGGGACCGCAGACAATGCGTTGGGGACTCGAACAGTCACGTAACCTGATGACGGTACGTGCAGCAGCGGATTCGGGCATGGACAATGTCAATGATATGTTCCGGGCCGTCGGGATTGGCGATTATCCCGATTATCTTTCATATGCGCTGGGTGCTGGCGACACGACCGTGCTGAAGATGGTCAATGCCTATTCGATGTTGGTCAATCATGGCCGTGAACTGAAACCAACGCTGATCGACTTTGCGCAGAACCGCAAGGGCAGGGTAATCTGGCCGACCAATTGGAAACCATGCAGCGGCTGCCGCGCGAAGGACTGGGATGGCAAGGCAATGCCGCGTTTTGCCGCAGCGGGTCGACAGGTCATCGACCCGATAACCGCCTATCAGGTCGTGCATATGCTGGAAGGCGTTATCCAGCGCGGCACAGCGACGATATTGCGCGACCTCGACCGGCCCCTGTTCGGCAAGACCGGCACTACCACGGGGCCGACCAATGTCTGGTTCGTCGGTGGCTCACCGCATCTGGTCGCGGGCCTGTATCTCGGTTTCGACCAGCCACGCAATATGGGCGGCTATGCGCAGGGTGGCTCGCTTGCTGCGCCGGTTTTCAAGCAGTTTGCGCGCGTGGCCATGGCTGATATGCCAAAAACCCCGTTCGTTGCGCCTGAGGGCACAAGACTGGTCCGCGTGGACCGCAAAAGCGGCAAGCGCGTCTATGGCGCATGGCCAGCCGAAGATCCCAAGGGCGCGGTCATCTGGGAGGCGTTCAAGGCGGAAACCGAACCGAAACGAACGATCCGGCAGGCAGAACTCGCTGCGCGTGGTGACAAACCGAAGAAGAAAGAGCGCGCAGCGCCTGATAGGGGTTCAAGCTCGGCAGCGTCCGCCCAAGGGCCCAGCTCCGCGACCAAGCGCGATCAGGAATTTATCCAGCAGGACGGTGGAATTTATTGAACTGGCTCACGCGGCTTTGACTTAAGCTTGCGATAAGCTAAAGGCCGCGCCTGATATTTTTCATTCCCTTGGAGTTTCCCAATGCGCGCCGACGCAGAAGGCTATGTTGCCCGTATCGATGCCGCCCTCGACCTCGTCAAGATGTCACTCGACTGGGACCGCGCGCTGCGCCGCCTCGATGAGTTGAACGCGCGCGTCGAGGATCCTACGTTGTGGGACAATCCGAAGGCCGCCGAGGAGGTGATGCGTGAGCGCCGCCGCCTTGATGCAGCGATTTCAACGGTGCGGGAAATCGATGCGGACAAGTCAGGCACCGTCGAATTGATCGAACTCGCCGAGATGGAAGGCGACGCGAGCCTTGCCGACGAAGGCGCCGCGTCGCTGAAGGCGCTTGCAGAGCGTGCCGACAAAGACAAGGTCATGGCGCTGCTGTCGGGTGAGGCCGATGCCAATGACACGTTCATCGAAATTCATGCAGGCGCAGGCGGCACCGAGAGCCAGGACTGGGCTGAAATGCTTCAGCGCATGTACTATCGCTGGGCCGAGCAACGCGGGTACAAGGTCGAGATGGTCGATTATCAGGCGGGCGATCAGGCAGGCATCAAGTCGGCAACGATGCTGGTCAAGGGTGAGAATGCCTATGGCTATGCCAAGACCGAAAGCGGGGTCCACCGGCTTGTTCGGATCTCGCCTTATGACAGTGCAGCTAAACGGCACACCAGCTTTTCAAGCGTCTGGGTCTATCCGGTCATCGACGACAATATCGATATCGAGATCAATGAAGGCGATCTGAAAATCGATACCTACCGGGCGTCGGGCGCTGGTGGGCAGCACGTCAACACGACTGACTCTGCAGTTCGCATTACGCACAAACCTACAGGAATTGTCGTCGCCAGCCAGAATGACCGCAGCCAGCACAAGAACCGCGCGACTGCGATGGGCATGCTGAAGGCGCGGCTGTACGAGGCCGAGCTGCAGAAACGCGAGGCTGTGGCGAGCGGCGAATATGCAGCGAAGACCGAAATCGGCTGGGGCCATCAGATCCGGTCCTATGTCTTGCAGCCCTATCAGATGGTGAAGGATTTACGCACCGGCGTAACCTCGCCCACGCCTTCGGACGTCCTGGACGGGGATATCGACGACTTCATTGCCGCAGCATTGGCGCAACGGGTGACCGGCGAGGTTGCGCAGGTTGAGGATGTGGATTGATTGGCTCACGCTAAGGGCGATAATGACGCTAAAACGCTGAGAAAAATTCAATCCCCTGGCGAAGCAGCGCTGCCCGCGAGCAGTCCGCCGTCGAGATGCACTTCGCTGCCGGTCATATAAGTTGCGTCATCGGACGCCAGTAACAACGCGATCGCCGCAACTTCCTCAACAGTGCCGAAGCGCTTGAGCGGCGTGTCGGCCACCATCGCGGCCATCCGCTCCTCACGGTCGGCGCCATTTCCGATCAGCGCCTTCCACATCGGCGTCAAGATCGCCGCAGGGTGGATCGAATTGCAGCGGATGTTCAGGCCTTGTTGCGCACAGTACAGCGCGATCGATTTTGTGTGATTGCGGATTGCTGCTTTGGAGGATGCATAAGCCGCAGCTCCGGGAATACCGACCAGACCGGAGCGCGACGACATATTGATGATAGCACCTGCACCTTTCGCCCGCATTGCCTTTATCGCGTAACGGCAGCCTAAGAACGTACCATCAAGGTTGACGGCGTGGACGCGGTGCCATTCGCTTAGGGACGCGTGCTCAGGGTCGTGCGGACCCGGGCCGTCTTCAAAGCCGGTTATGCCCGCATTGTTGACGACGATGTCGATTTCTGGATGCGCGACGGCAAGGCTGGTCCAGTCCGTTTCCGAGGATACATCCAGTTTGAAATAGGTACCACCGATCTCACCAGCTACGCGCTCGCCATTGTTGGCATCGATGTCGCCAATGATGACCTGCGCACCTTCGCGGGCGAAGCAGCGGGCAATAGCCTCGCCGATGCCGCGTGCGCCGCCCGTCACGAGGGCGGACTTGTTCTGTAGTTTGGCCATGAGTTATTCCTGTGTTCAGTTGATAAAAATGCCCGCGATACGTCGCAAGGCTATCCGAGCTGTGTGAAGAGCATTTGCGCTCTTTAGCCTTGAATCACTGGACCTACTCCACCTAAGCAGAGGCAAGTATAGTGCCCAGCGCGGGAGAGAACAAGTGAGCGAGCATCAGGACTGGTTTCCAATTCCCGAAAGCGCGACCGTGCAAACGCATTGCACTGGGGCTGATTACAATCGGATGTATGCACAGAGCATGACCAATCCGGATAGCTTCTGGGCCGAGCAGGCCAGGCGAATCGACTGGATGACGCGGCCAACGAAAATCGGTAACTGGTCCTATGATCCTGTTTCGATCAGATGGTATGAGGATGGCGTATTAAACCTTTGCTATAATACGGTGGACCGGCATGTTGCGGCGGGAAACGGCAATCGGATTGCATTCATTTTCGAACCGGACGACCCTGCCAAGGAAGCCCGTCGCGTCACCTATGCCGAATTGCAGGCAGAAGTTATCCGCATGGCGAATTGCCTCAAGAAGTTGGGCGTCACCAAAGGCGAACGCGTTACCATTTACATGCCCATGTGTGTCGAGGGCGCGGTCGCGATGCTCGCCTGCGCGCGGATTGGGGCGGTGCATAGCGTTGTCTTTGGTGGCTTTTCACCAGAAGCAATCGCGGGCCGGATCGAGGATTGTGCCAGCCGTTTCGTAATCTGCGCCGACAGCGCGGTGCGTGGCGGAAAGTCGGTGCCTTTGAAAGCCAATATCGACGCGGCGCTCGAAAAGGTTGCGGGGGTCGAAGCGGTGCTCGTGGTGCGACACACCGGCGAAGCGGTTGCCATGCAGGAAGGCCGCGATCACTGGTATCATGAAATGGAGGTGGACTCCGAGTGCCCGTGCGAACCGATGAATGCCGAGGACCCGCTGTTCATCCTCTACACGTCGGGCAGCACTGGAAAACCCAAGGGAGTGCTGCATACGACCGGCGGCTATTCGGTGTGGACCGCGACGACCTTCCATTATGTGTTCGACTACCGGCCCGGCGAGGTCTTCTTCTGTTCGGCCGATATTGGCTGGGTCACGGGGCATAGCTATGTGGTTTACGGCCCGCTCCAAAATGGCGCGACCAGCGTCATTTTCGAAGGCATTCCGAGCTATCCCGACAGCGGGCGATTCTGGGACATAATCGACCGGCACAAGGTCAACATCTTCTACACAGCGCCCACGGCCTTGCGCGCCCTGATGCGCGACGGCGACGGGCCGGTACAGGCGCGTTCGCGCAAATCGTTGCGGCTGCTCGGCACAGTGGGCGAGCCCATCAACCCCGAGGCTTGGCGCTGGTATCATTCGATGGTGGGCGAGGGGAGGCTCCCCATCGTCGATACTTGGTGGCAGACCGAGACTGGCGGGGTGATGATCACCACCCTTCCAGGCGCGCATGGGATGAAGCCGGGCAGTGCAGGGCGTCCGTTTTTCGGCATTCGACCGCAACTCGTCGATGCCGATGGCCGAGTGATTGCGGAAGAAGGCGACAATCGTGGGGATGTGTCGGGCAATCTGTGCATCACGCATAGCTGGCCCGGGCAGGCGCGCACCGTATATGGCGATCATGAGCGCTTTGTTCAGACCTATTTTTCCACCTACAAGGGCAAATATTTCACCGGTGACGGCTGCCGCCGCGATGCCGACGGCTATTGGTGGATCACCGGTCGCGTCGACGATGTGATTAACGTCTCTGGCCACCGTATGGGCACAGCTGAAGTAGAGAGCGCGCTGGTGCTGCATGACAAGGTCGCTGAGGCGGCTGTGGTCGGCTTCCCGCACGAGATTAAGGGGCAGGGCATCTATTGTTATGTTACTTTGAATGTCGGCGAGGAACCGTCAGACGAACTGCACGCAGAATTGCGGCAGCAGGTTCGGATCGAGATCGGCCCGATTGCCTCACCCGACCATATCCATTTCACGCCCGCCTTGCCGAAGACCCGGTCGGGTAAAATCATGCGGCGAATATTGCGGAAAATTGCTGAAAATGATTTCGGCGCATTGGGCGATACGTCGACGCTAGCGGACCCCAGCGTGGTGAATGCGCTAATTGAAGGTCGACAGAATCGGTAGTTGACGCTTGCGTCAACTACCTTGAACGACTAAACAGCCGACCTTAATCGCGCGGTTAAACGCGCATGCTGCTTTTCCGTAGCGGAAGGATGCCATGACTGATTCACCCGCCAGAACCGGACCGCTAAGCGGGATCAAGGTTGTTGAGTTGGCGGGCATCGGCCCCGGGCCATATGCTGGACAGTTGCTCGCTGACATGGACGCTGATGTCATCGTCATCGACCGTCCCGGCGGTATGCCGAAGGCGGTGGATGGCCGCGGCAAGCGGTCGATTATACTCGACCTAAAAAAATCAGAAGCGGTCGAGGCGCTGCTGAAGCTTGTCGCCCGAGCCGATGTGCTGATCGAAGGCCTACGCCCGGGCGTGACCGAACGCATGGGCATAGGCCCGGACGTCTGTCACAGGGTGAACCCCCGCCTTGTCTACGGCCGCATGACCGGCTGGGGGCAAAAGGGTCCGTGGTCGCAGATGGCGGGGCATGACATCAACTATATCGGCATGACGGGAGCGCTCAACGCCATTGGCAAGGACGGGCAGCCGCCGGTGCCGCCGCTCAATTTGGTGGGTGATTTCGGCGGCGGATCGATGTTTCTCGTGACGGGCATCCTTGCTGCCCTGATTGAGCGCGGGCGGACGGGGAAGGGCAATATTGTCGATGCCGCGATTGTCGATGGCACCCACAGCCTGATGAGCTTCGTCCACGGCATGGCCGGGCTTGGGCAGTGGCGCACGCAGCGTGAGGGCAATCTGCTCGATGGCGCAGCGCCATTCTACCGCTGCTACATGACGGCTGATGGCAAGTTCATGGCGGTTGGGTGTATCGAACCGCAATTTTTCGCTGCGATGATGGAGCGGTTGCCGGTGGATCTGGGCGAGTTTGGGGGTCAACATGACCGCTCGGCCTGGCCCAGGCAGCACGAGATCCTGAAAGACGTCTTCGCGACGAAAACGCGTGATGAATGGGAGGCGATGTTTGCCGGAACGGACGCCTGCGTGACCCCGGTGCTGGATTATGTCGAAGCCGCATCGCACCCCGCCAATGCCGAGCGGCAGGCGGTCATCCAGGATGGTCGCTGGCTGCACCCGCAAATCGCGCCGCGCCTTGCAAGTCAACCGTCTGCCACCCATTTCGAAATTGCAACAAAAGGCGGTAGCTATGCCGCTATTCTGGCCGAAGCAGGACTCGGTGAAACCGAAATCTCCCAACTGGTCGCGGCAGGTGCCGTGATCGCGAACAAGGACTGAAAATGACCGAAGCTTATATCTACGACGCGGTGCGCTCACCCCGTGGCAAGGGGCGGCCCGACGGCGCTCTGCATGAAATCACCCCTGTCGATCTGGCATCTCAGGTACTGGCCAGCATCCGGGACCGTAATGGTCTGTCGGGTGAGGAAGTAGAGGATGTGGCGTTCGGCGTGGTGTCGCCGGTCGGGGAACAGGGTGCGGTAATCACCCGCACGGCGGTGCTGCAGGCGGGCTATCCGCACACGACGTCTGGTATTCAGGTCAACCGCTTCTGCGGCTCTGGCCTCGAAGCGTCGAATATCGCCGCCGCCAAGGTCAAATCAGGCGAGTGCGATCTTGCCGTCGGCGGCGGGATCGAGTCGATGAGTCGGGTGCCGATGGGATCTGACGGCGGCGCATGGCCTATCGACCCGCGCTCGGCCATTGCCAATTATTTCATCCCGCAGGGCATCTCTGCCGACCTGATCGCTACCAAATATGGCTATAGCCGCGACGATGTCGACACCTATGCCGTGGAAAGCCAGAAGCGCGCAGGCCGTGCTTGGGCGGAAAAGCGCTTCGCCAAGTCGATCCTGCCGATCAAGGACGTGATCGGCGAAGTCGTCCTCGACCATGACGAATTGATGCGCCCCGAAACCGACATGCAGTCGCTGGGCGCGCTGCAACCCGCGTTTCAGATGATGGGCACGATGATGCCCGGCTTCGACGATATCGCGATCATGCGCTATCCAGAGGTCGAGAAGATCAACCATGTTCATCATGCGGGCAATAGCTCGGGCATCGTCGATGGCTCGGCCGCCGTTCTGATCGGCAACAAGGAGGCTGGCGAGAAATACGGTCTGAAACCCCGCGCGCGCATCGTGTCCATGGCTTCGATCGGCTCGGAACCTGCGATCATGCTGACCGGCCCCGAGTTCGCCGCGCAAAAGGCACTGGAGCGGGCAAAGATGGACAAGGGTGACATCGATGTGTGGGAACTGAACGAAGCCTTCGCCTCGGTCGTGCTGCGCTTCATGGACGCGCTCAATATCGACCACAGTGACATCAACGTGAATGGCGGCGCGATTGCGATGGGGCATCCACTGGGCGCAACCGGCGCGATGATCCTCGGCACGGTGCTTGACGAACTCGAACGCTCGGGCAAATCGACCGCGCTAACGACGCTCTGCATCGGCGCAGGCATGGGCACCGCAACCATCATCGAACGCGTGAATTGAGGACGACCAACATGACTTATACAACTTTTTCGGTCGATGTGGACGCGGACGGCATTGCGCTTTTGACGATCGACCTGCCCGATGCTTCGATGAACGTCTGGAACGGCGCGTTGATTGCCGAATTCGGCCAGTGGGTCGATGATTTCACGACCGATGACGCCATCAAGGGCGCGGTTATCACTTCGGGTAAGAAGTCCGGTTTCCTTGCTGGCGCTGACCTTACAATGCTGGGCGGCGCGAAGGCGGCGAGCACCAAGGAGGCGTTCGAACAAGCATTCGCGCTCAACGCATTGCTACGCAAAATGGAAGCAAGCGGGCATTCGGCGAAGGACCTCAGCAGCGGCAAGGCTTCGGCCAAGCCGGTTGCTTGCGCCATCAACGGCCTTGCGCTTGGCGGCGGCCTCGAACTGGCGCTGGCCTGCCATTACCGTGTTGTTGCGGACAATCCGAAAATCCAGCTCGGCACGCCCGAGGTGATGCTAGGCCTGCTCCCCGGCGGTGGCGGCACGCAGCGTATTCCGCGACTCATCGGCCTGCAAAACGCGGCGATGATGACCATTCAGGGCAAGTCGCTCGACCCGGCAACGGCTAAAGCTCAAGGCTTGGTGCATGAAGTTGTGGCAGCCGATGACCTGATCGCCAATGCCAAAGCCTGGGTAAAGGCAAACCCCAAAGTCACCGCACCTTGGGACAAGAAGGACTTCAAATTCCCCGGCGGCGCAGGCGCGATGGACCCGCGTTCGGTACAGCTTTTCGTCGGCCTCAACGCGATCGCGCACAAGGAAAGCAAAGGCAATTTCGACGCGGTGAAGGCAATATTGTCGTGCCTGTATGAGGGCTCGATCTTGCCGTTCGACACCGCGCTGCGTGTGGAATCGAAATATTTCACCAAGCTGCTTTCGGGATCGCAGGCGAAGAACATGATCCGCACGCTGTTTGTCAACAAGCAGGCGGCGGAAAAAGGCGCTGGTCGTCCCAAGGATGTGCCACCGGTCGAGATCAAGAAGGTAGGCGTGCTCGGCGGCGGCCTCATGGGCTCAGGCATCACCCATGTCACGGTCAAGGGCGGCATGGACGTGGTCGTGCTCGACCGGTCGATGGAAGACGCGAACAAGGCGGTCGAATACAGCCGCAAGATCATCGACAAATCAGTGGCTCGTGGCAAAATGACGAAAGAGGCGGGCGAAGCCTTTATGGCGCGCATCACACCGACCGACAGTTATGACGACCTGAAGGACGCCGACCTTATCATCGAAGCGGTGTTCGAGCGGCCCGATGTGAAGGCCGACGTGATCAAAAAGGCCGAGGCGGTTATCCGTCCCGATGTTGTTTTCGCGTCTAACACCTCGACCTTGCCAATTTCGGGCCTTGCCAAAAATTCGGTGCGTCCGGACCAGTTTATCGGCCTGCATTTCTTCTCGCCGGTCGAGAAAATGCCGTTGCTCGAAATCATCCCCGGCGAACTCACCGGTGACCTCGCGATGGCGGCGGCGTTTGATTATAATGCGAAAATCAAGAAGACCCCGATTGTCGTCAAGGACGTGCGCGGCTTCTTCACCAACCGCGTCTTCCCACCCTATATGGGCGAGGCGATGAAGCTTGTGACCGAAGGAGTGAAGCCAGCACTCATTGAAAACGCGGCAAAGGCGCTGGGCATGCCGATCGGCCCGCTGGCGTTGCTCGATGAGACTACGCTACAGCTAGGCTACGATGTCATGCAATCGACCAAAAAAGAACTGGGTGACGCATATCAACCAAGTGGCACCGAAGACTTCATGGAACTGATGGTCGTCAAACTTGGCCGCAAGGGTCGCCGTTTCGGCTCGGGCTTCTATGACTATGACGACAAGGGCGAACGCAAGGGGCTGTGGCAAGGCATGGCCGAGCATTATCCGCTCGCCGAAAACCAGCCGAGCGTCGAGGAAGTCAAGCAGCGTTTGCTTTACATCCAGCTTATCGCGACCGCGCAATGCTTTGAAGAAGAAGTCGTCCGCGACCCGCAAAGCGCGGATCTCGGCGCGATCTTCGGTTGGGGCTTCGCACCTTATACTGGCGGCCCGATGAGCTATATCGACACCGTCGGGCTGGAAAACTTTGTACGCACGGCGGACAATCTGGCGCAGCAATTTGGCAGCCGCTTCGCGCCCCCCAAGTCATTCCGCGAAATGGCTGACAACGGCGAAACGCTTTACAAAGCAGCAGCTTAATCGAATCCAACAAGAAGGGGCGGCCTCCACATCGGCGGCCGCCCCTTTTTTGTGCGTAATCTAATGCCTTAGAACTTGGCGCGTACCGTCAGACCGTACATGCGCGGTTCCTCGACAAATCCGATACGCGAACGGGCTCCTGCTACACCACGCAGCGGAGTATTTGCAGTAATGCCGCGCGTGATTTCGTTGCTCAGGTTGGTACCCCATAGCTCGAAGGTGAAGCGCTCATCGGGCGTGGTCAGGCCGATACGCGCATTCATTTTGAAATAGGCATTCTGGAAGTCAAACGGGATCGGCAGGTTATTCGTGTCGAGGGGCACCGTGCTGGTGCGCCGCTTGCTTGAATAGTTTATATTGCCATTGACGAGAAGACCCCAACCCGAACTGTCCAGCGGGCCATCATAGGTCAAACCCATAACGCCGGTGAACTTCGGCGCATTGGTGAGGCTACCTCCGCATAACCGCTGCGCCGAGGCGAGCGCTGCGGGTGCGACACCCTCGGCGCAATCCCCCGGATAGCGGGAATCGGCATAGGTTGCCGAGAAATTGCCGCTGATATAATCGCTCAACTTGCCAAACAGTTCGAGTTCAACGCCGGTCGAGCGCGCCGAATTTACATTGAAGGTGAGGAACTGGATGCCGGTAAATTCCAGCACCTGGAAATCGCTCATCTTCATGTCGAAAATGGCAAGGTTCGCCTTGATATTACCAATAGTCGCTTTGACACCAACTTCAATCTGGTCGACTTTTTCCGACTCAAAGCTAGGGTCGGCATATTGCGGCGCGACGATTACGGGGGTCGGCTGCGCCAGTCCGGCAAGAATTGCCCCGGAGTTCAAGAGATTGGCGGACGTCGCATCCAGATTGAAACCGCCGGATTTGAAACCATGGCTATAGCCTGCATAGAATAGCAGGTCTTCATTGGGTTTGTAGCCAAGCTGCGCCGTATAGGTGATTTCGTCGTCCTTGAAAGTTTGCGCCCATTCGCGTGGCAACGGAAGAAGTCGGCTGGCGAGACCTCCGCCCAATGCGGCAGGTGCGGTCAACGTGACAGGTGCGACGAACGGAAAGCAGTTGAGGCCAACCAGGCCGTTGATAATTGCCGTCCGGTTGGCCGCCGGGAGCGCTGCTAGCGCTGTGGCAAGGCCGCCGTTCAAAGCTCCCGTCACACTTGCCTGGCAGGCTCCGTTTGACGAGGATAGCTGATCAAAGCTTGCAACCTTTTTTTCATCAACATAACGTGCACCCAGCGTTAAGCTCAGCCTGTCGGTGAAGTTTACGACATTGTGCGTGAACACCGAGAAAGTGGTTGCTTCCTGATCGAACAGGTTGACCGCATTGGCACCATTGGCATTGACGGGGATGCCGCCATTGCCGAACGCTGTGAGCGTAAAAATAGGATTGGCACCAATTCCGGCTGGCGGGGCCAGCGTTGCCGGGCCAAGGTTGCCTGCGCTCGTCGCCCGCTGGAAATCGGGGCCCAGCGTCATCACACCCTGTGCTTCGATATTCTCTTTGCCATAAAAGCCGCCGATCAGCCAGTCGAGTTTGTCGTCGAACGCGGTGCCTTGCAGCCGGAGTTCCTGGGTGAACGTCTTGATATTGTCGCCATTTGGCGGCGTGCCGGGAGCGGCAGTCACACCATTCGTGCCAACCGAATATAGCTGAAGACCGACAAAATCGTCCTGACTGGATTCCGACTTAAAGTCGCGATAGGCGGTAATGGAGGTCAGTTTGGCGCCACCGAAATCCCACTGTAGCTCACCCGACAGCCCCCATTGTTCCGAGCTATTCAAATACTGCTGACCGTTCGTCGCAAGATTTAACAACGCGGGACGACCAAATTCCACTACTCCGTCGCTGGCCAGCCCGTTGGCGGCAAAAAAGGGTGCCAACTCGGTCTCACGCATGATGACAGCATCGCAGCATTTTTCGTCGACCTCTGAATAGTCGGCGAGCAAGCGGATGCTGATGTCCGGACTGGGCTCGATATAGACCTGCCCACGCAGCATGAAGCGATCGCGATCATTGCTTTCGGCACCGGTGGCGCTGGTGAGATATCCGTCGCGTTTGCGCCATGTCCCCGAGAGCCGAACTGCTGCCAGGTCCTGTGCAATAGGTGCACTTATACCTGCCTGGACATTCATAAAATCATAATTGCCATAGCTGGCATTCACAAAACCCTCGAATTCAGAAAGATTCGGCCGGCGGGTTGTGATGTTCAGCGCACCCGCCGACGTGTTACGGCCGAATAGCGTCCCCTGCGGGCCGCGCAGGATTTCGAGGCGTTCCAGATCGACAAGGTCGCCCAGTGCAACGCCCGGTCGCGACTGGTAAACACCGTCGATGAACACGCCAACCGAGCTTTCAAGCCCGGTGTTGTTGCCGGTGGTTCCGACCCCGCGGATCTTGATCGAGGTCCCCTGCGTTTCAGTCTGCGAAGACTGGATGTTGAAACTGGGCGAGATCGACGAAAGTGTTTTGATGTCAGCGACGCCCTGCCGTTCCAGTGTTTCTGGCGCAACAGCCGTGACAGCCAAGGGAATGTCCTGCACGTCCATCGCGCGCAGCGTAGCCGTTACGATGATAGGCTCGTCGCCACTATCTTCCGCGGGTTGAGGTGCTTCCTGCGCATAGGCAGCGGGAACTAACATGGCGGTGCAAAGGGCAGCCGTCATCACACGATTAAATCGACGCATTTCTCTCTCCTCCTTCAAACCGGAGGTCTTTGCGGCATTATGCCTGTCCCGACGCGCCGGCCATTCATATTCACCGGTCCTGTTTCCCGGGAATAACCTCTCTCTATCGTCATCCTATCGAAGAAATTCGGCGCGTCCAGTAATTTAATCGCGCGATTGAATTTGCCAAAATCAAGTGGCTTTTGTGGTCTGCCACGCTATCAGGCGGCACATGTTCGACCGCCCAACGATTATCGACGAGGCTTTTTCGCGCCGCGTTGCTGCCCATGATTTTCCTGCGCCGCGCAACAATGCTGCGCCATATCCCGTACCGGCTCACAAGCTTGTCGATCTGTTCGACAGTCAGATCATGAGCCGCCATCTCGACCTTTGGGCACGGCGGTCCAAGGGCAAAACTTTCTATTCCATTGGCAGTTCAGGGCATGAAGGCACGGCGGCGATGGCAGCGGCGGCGCGGACCACCGACATGGCGTTTCTGCATTATCGCGATGGGGCATTCCTGATCCAGCGCAAGAAGCAGGCAGGTGGGCTAACGCCGCTATATGATATGGCGCTGAGCTTCGCGGCATCGGCGGAAGATCCGATCTCGGGCGGCAGGCATAAGGTGCTTGGCTGTGCGCAGACCTTCGTGCCGCCGCAGACCAGCACGATTGCCTCGCACCTGCCGAAGGCGGTCGGCGCGGCGCACAGCATTGGCATGGCGCAGCGGTTGAAGTTCGATGACGCCGTGCTGCTAAAAGATGCCATCATTATTTGCTCGTTCGGCGACGCTTCGGCAAACCATTCGACGTCTCAGGGTGCTTTCAACGCAGCCTGCTGGGCGGCTTATCAACATCTGCCCATGCCGATCGTGTTTCTGTGCGAGGATAACGGCATCGGCATATCTGTGCGCACGCCGGGCGGCTGGATCGAGGCAAATTTTTCGCAGCGTCCGGCGCTTCACTATGTACAGTGCGATGGTGCCGACTTGAATGACGCGATGCGGGGATGTGAGGAGGCCGTGGCTCATGCGCGTTCCCGTCGGCGACCGGTGTTCCTGCATATGCGCACGGTGCGCCTGATGGGCCATGCGGGGGCGGATGTTGAAGCAAGCTATTCGCCGCTCGCCAATATTGAGGCAGGCGAGGCGCAGGACCCGCTGCTTCACAGCGCCCGGATTTTGCACGAGCAGACCGGCATGTCGGGCGAGGATATCGTCGCGCGCTATGAAGAAATGCGGGCTCGGGTCGATCGCGTGGCGCAGGATGCGCTGGCGAAGCCAAGGCTGGAAACCGGTGCCGCGGTTATGAAGTCCATCGATCCGGTCGTCGGTGCAAAGGCTTCGCCGTCGCTGCCAAACAGCACGGCGCGAGATGAGCTGTTCGTTAAAGATGCGCGCAACCTGGCCAAGCCGGTGACGCTTGCCAAAAGCATCAATTTTGCGCTCGCCGATCTGATGCTGCAATATCCAAGCATCGCTCTTTTCGGCGAGGATGTCGCGCGAAAGGGCGGGGTGTACGGCGTTACGCAGGGCTTGCAGGATAAGTTCGGCGCCGCGCGCGTTTTCGACACCTTGCTTGACGAACAAACCATTCTCGGCCTTGCCATTGGCATGGGGCACAATGGTTTCGTACCAATACCCGAAATCCAGTTCCTCGCTTATCTGCACAATGCAGAGGATCAAATACGCGGCGAGGCGGCGACCCTGTCCTTTTTCTCGAACCGGCAATATCGTAACCCGATGGTCGTGCGGATAGCCGGGCTTCCTTATCAGAAGGGTTTTGGCGGGCATTTCCACAACGATAACAGTCTTGCAGTACTGACCGATATTCCCGGCATTATTGTCGCCTGTCCCTCGAACGCCGCCGACGCCCCGGCGATGCTGCGCGAATGTGTGCGGTTGGCGCATGAGGATGGCCGCGTCGTTATATTTGTCGAGCCGATTGCGCTTTACCACACCACCGATTTGTCGGCCGCTGAGGATGGTGCTTGGACGGCGCCCTATGCTGCGCCGGGCAAGGCCGACGCGATTACATATGGCGATCTTGCGCAGCATGGGACAGGAACTGAACTTGCTATCATAACCTACGGAAATAGTTATTATCTGTCCCGCCAGGCGGAGGCTGAGTTGCGCAGCGCTGGCATCGATCTGCGCATTATCGATCTGCGCTGGCTGCACCCTTTGAATGACAACGGCATTGTTGCAGCCGTGGCGGATTGCAAGAAGATTCTCATCGTTGACGAGAGCCGCCGGTCGGGAAGTTTGAGCGAAAAACTGGTGACGATATTGACCGAGGCAGGCCGTGGCGACGCGGTCAGCCGGATAACGGCTGAGGATTGCTTCATACCATTGGGGCCAGCCGCCGAACTGGTTTTGCCAAGCAAAGCGTCGATCATAGAGGCGGCAAAGGCAGCGGTGGCATGAAGCAGACTGCGCTTGTCGTGTGCCCGGGGCGCGGCACGTATAATGCCGTCGAACTGGGCTATTTGAAAACGCATCATGCGGACAAGATGCAGATGATTGCAAAGCTCGACGCGCTCCGCCGCGAACAGGGGCAGGCGCCGATTTCGGAGCTGGATGGCGCAGCAAAATATGCACCGTCTGTGCATATGACCGGCAATAATGCTTCGCTGCTGATCTATGCCTGCGCGCTTGCCGACTTCGCGGCCATTGACCGCGAACAATATGATGTTGTCGCGGTTACCGGTAATTCGATGGGCTGGTATCTGGCGCTGGCCTGCGCTGGTGTGCTCGATTTCGAGCGCGGTGCGCGGCTCGTCAATACCATGGGTGGCATGATGCACAATCACGGCAGGGGTGGACAGATTGTCTGGCCCGTTATGGATGCCGATTGGCGGGTCGATCCGGAAAAAGTCAGTCTGGCAAACGAATTGATGGCGGAAGCCAATGGCGATCCGCATATCGCCGTTCACATATCCATCAGGTTGGGCGGCATGATCGTGTTTGCAGCGGACGAGCCGGGACTTAAATGGCTAAGCGAACATCTGCCCAAAGACGACCGCTTCCCGATGCGCCTGATGCACCATGCGGCCTTTCATAGCCCGTTGCTCGACCATATTGTGCCGATGGCTCGAGGAGCCAATCCGTCTGAAGATTTCGGTGCTGGCCGTATTCCGGCCATTGACGGCTTGGGCAAAATCTGGTCGCCCAAGGCGTTCGATCCCGACGCAATCTATGGCTACACGCTCGGTGCGCAGTTGAACCGGACCTATGATTTCACCCGCGCGGTTCAGGTAGCGGCTAGCGAATTCGCGCCTGACAAGATCATTGTACTCGGTCCCGGCACAACGTTGGGCGCGCCCACCGCGCAGGCGTTGATTGCATCGGGTTGGCGCGGGCTTTCAGGCAAGTCTGATTTTCAGGCGCGGCAGAAAGGCCAACCCATGCTGTTATCGATGGGAATCGAAGAGCAACGAATGTTGGTCACTGGCTAGGCTGGTGCATACGAATAAGCGCTAGACGCCTGCCATGTGCGCACTAAAGCGGTGCCGACTGTTGGAGATGGACGTAAATGAGCGAGCATAGTTCCACCCTTTTGCTGTTCGGCGCGACCGGGGATTTGTCCCGGCGAATGTTGCTTCCGTCGCTATATGCGCTCCATGCTGACAACCTGATCGATCCCGGGTTGCGAATATTCGGGACCGCCCGCAGCACCTATAGCGATGAGGAGTTCCGCGAATTTGCGCGGACCGCTTTATGCGAATTTCTGCCCGATGATCGCAAGGCCGAAGGGCTTATAGATGCCTTTCTCCAGCGCCTGTATTATCAGGCGCTCGACGCCTCCAAACCGGATGGCTTCGCCGTACTCGCGGAAAAAATAGGCGATATTTCGGGCGGACTCTCTATTTTCCTGTCAACCGCGCCGTCGCTGTTTGAACCGACAATCAAGGGGCTGCATGGGGCAGGCTTGGCAGGCGAAAATGTTCGTATCGGGCTGGAAAAGCCGCTCGGCAACGATCTCGCCAGCAGCCGTCAGATCAACGATGCCGTAAACGCGGTTTTCCCCGAAAAGCGGACTTTCCGCATCGATCATTATCTGGGCAAGGAAACCGTCCAGAACCTGATGGCGTTGCGTTTTGCCAATATGCTGTTCGAACCGCTGTGGAACGCCAACGCCATCGAGCATGTGCAGATTACCGTCAGCGAGACCGTTGGCCTCGAAGGTCGTGCGGGATTCTATGACGACACTGGTGCGCTGCGCGACATGGTCCAGAACCATATGTTGCAGCTTGTCGCGCTGACGGCGATGGAGCCGCCCGCCAACCTCGACGCGACCGCCATCCGAGACGAAAAGGTCAAGGTGCTGCGGGCGCTGCGCCCGGTTGCCGAAGGCGATGTAGTGACCGGGCAATATGGCGATGGTGCGGTGAAGGGAGAGGCGGTAAAAAGCTACGATACCGATTTGGGGAAACCGTCAGACACCGAAACCTTTGTCGCCATAAAGGCCTATGTCGACAATTGGCGCTGGCAAGGCGTGCCCTTTTTCCTGCGCACAGGCAAGCGCCTGCCAGAACGCCGCAGCGAGATCGTCATCCAGTTCAAACCGGTGCCGCATAATGTCTTCCGCGACCGCGGCGGTCGCCTGGAGGCCAACACGCTCGTCATTCGCTTGCAGCCCGAGGAATATGTGCGCCTGTTGGTCATGGCAAAGGAGCCGGGACTGGATCGTGGCGGCGTCACCCTCCGCGAAGTGCCGCTCGACCTGTCCTTGACCACCGCCTTTGCAGGTTCGCGCCGGCGCATTGCCTATGAACGGCTGCTGCTCGACCTGATCGAGGGCGACCAGACGCTATTTGTACGGCGTGACGAGGTCGAGGCGCAGTGGAAATGGGTCGATGCAATCCGCGAACTATGGAAAACGACTGGATTGAAACCGAGAAGTTACGGGGCAGGAAGCTGGGGGCCGAATGCGGCGATTGCGCTCGCCGAACGCGACGGAGTGAGCTGGCATGAGTAAACTGCACGCTACGGTGGAAGCAGTCACCGCACGAATAATCGAGAAGTCAAAACCGGGGCGTCAGGCCTATCTCGACCTGATTGCGCGGCAACGTGACACCGGACTTAATCGAACGGCGCTGAGCTGCGGAAATCTGGCGCACGGATTTGCCGCAAGCGGTGAGGATAAGCCGGCCATTCGCGGCGGAAAGGCGATGAACATCGGTATCGTCAGCGCCTATAACGACATGCTGTCGGCCCATCAGCCTTATGGCCGTTATCCCGAGCAGATGAAAATTTTCGCGCGTGAAGTTGGCGCAACCGCGCAGGTCGCCGGGGGCACGCCAGCTATGTGTGATGGCGTGACGCAGGGTCAGGATTCGATGGAATTGTCGCTGTTCAGCCGCGATGTCATTGCGATGGCTACTGCGGTTGGTCTCTCCCATGGTATGTTCGAAAGCGTCGCGATGCTTGGCATTTGCGACAAGATCGTCCCCGGCCTGTTGATCGGTGCGCTTCGTTTCGGGCATTTGCCCACGATTCTTGTTCCTGCGGGCCCCATGCCATCAGGACTCGCCAATAAGGAAAAGCAGCGCGTGCGGCAGCTTTACGCCGAAGGCAAGGTCGGGCGCGCCGAACTGCTCGAGGCAGAGGCGGCATCCTATCATGGCGCAGGGACATGCACCTTTTACGGTACCGCGAATTCAAACCAGATGATGATGGAGGTCATGGGCCTTCACATCCCCGGCGCGGCCTTCATCAATCCAGGCACGAAATTGCGGACCGAACTGACACGCGCGGCGGTACATCGACTTACCGAAATCGGCTGGGAAGGGGACGATTATCGTCCGTTGGGGCTGTGCGTCGACGAAAAAGCAATAGTCAACGCCTGTGTTGGCCTGCTGGCCACTGGCGGTTCGACCAATCACGCGTTGCATATTCCGGCGATTGCGCGCGCAGCGGGAATTTCAATTGACTGGGAAGACCTTGACCAATTGTCCTCGGTCGTACCGTTGATTGCGCGGGTCTATCCGAACGGTTCGGGCGATGTGAACCATTTTCACGCGGCGGGCGGGATGGGCTATACCATCCGCGAACTGTTGGCGGCAGGGCTGCTGCATCGCGACATCATGACTGTAGCTGCGGAGAACCTGACGGCCTATGGTCGGGAGCCAATGCTTGACGGCGAAAAACTGGTCTGGCGCGAAGCCCCCGCGGTAACCGCCGATGAGACCATGCTGCGGCCGCCTTCCAATCCATTCAGCCCAGATGGCGGGATGCGGCTTGTTACCGGGAATCTGGGAAGGGCCACCTTCAAGACCAGCGCAGTCGACCCATCCCGCTGGACGATAGAGGCACCGGTTCGCGTTTTCCACGACCAGAACGACGCACTCGCCGCGTTTAAGGCGGGTGAACTCGACCGCGATGTCATCGTCGCCATCCGTTTTCAGGGACCTGCAGCCAATGGCATGCCGGAATTGCACAAGCTCACCCCTCCTTTGGGCGTATTGCAGGACAAGGGCTTCAAGGTCGCGCTAATAACAGACGGTCGCATGTCGGGCGCGTCGGGCAAGGTGCCTGCGGCTATCCATCTCAGTCCTGAAGGTGCGCGGGGAGGGGCTATTGCGAAGCTGCAGGACGGCGATGTCGTCCGTCTTTGCGCGAATATGGGCACGCTTGATGTCTTGGTGGACGAAGCGGAATGGGCAGCGCGCACCCCTGTGCCAATGCCGCCACAACATGTCGGGACAGGGCGTGAACTGTTCGCGATGATGCGCGCTACAGCCGATGAGGCAGAAAAGGGTGGTTCGGCAATGTTGGCGGCAGCGGGGCTTTGATGCAGATCGTCTCGGTCGATATAGGGGGCACCCATGCCCGGTTCGCCCTGGCCGAAGTTGACGGTGGACGCGTGGTTCAACTGGGTGAAGCGGTCACGCTGAAAACTGCGGAACATGCAAGTTTCCAGACTGCTTGGGAGGAATTCGGCCGGATAGTCGGCAAACCGCTTCCGCGCGGAACAGCAATTGCCATTGCAGGGCCGGTCGATGCTGACGTCATAAAGCTTACCAACAACCCCTGGATCATCCGTCGATCGCTTGTCTGTGAGAAACTCGGTGTGGACAGCTTCGTCATTGTCAATGATTTCGGCGCCGTTGGCCACGCGGTTGCCCAGGCGGGTGACGAGCATTTTCTGCATTTGACTGGTCCAGAGCAGCCGCTTGCCGAAAGCGGGACAATCAGCATCGTCGGTCCCGGCACTGGGCTCGGCGTTGCACATGTGTGGCGTAAGCCGCATAGTTATCATGTCCAGGCAACCGAAGGCGGGCACATTGATTTCGCCCCGCTCGACAGCATTGAGGATGCTTTGCTGGAACGCTTGCGTAAAAGATATCGCCGGGTTTCGGTCGAGCGCGTGGTGTCTGGCCCCGGCCTCATCGAAATTTACGAAGCACTTGCTTCGATTGAGGGCCGCGCTGTGCAGCAGCTTGACGACAAGACGCTGTGGCAGCTGGGCATGTCAGGAGAGGACAGTCTCGCTGCCGCTGCCGTCGATCGCTTTTGCCTTTCGCTGGGCAGCGTGGCGGGCGACATCACGTTGGCCCAAGGCGGTTTTGGCGGTGTTGTGATTGCCGGAGGACTGGGCCTCCGCATCAAGGACATCCTCGTCCGCTCGGGTTTTGCGGAACGGTTCCGTGCCAAAGGGCGGTTCGAATCGCTGATGGCAGGCATTCCGGTCAAACTTATCACCCATCCGCAGCCCGGCCTGTTCGGCGCCGCTGCCGCCTATGCGCAGGAGTATGCCAAGTGAAACCAGTTGAAACCGTGATGCGGACCGCGCCGGTCATTCCCGTGTTGGTGGTTGAAGATGCGGCTCATGCCCGGCCGATTGCCGAGGCACTGGTCGCCGGCGGCTTGCCGGTGCTGGAAGTGACGCTGCGCACTGCTGCTGCTCTCGACGTTATTGCAGAAATGAAGAAGGTGGATGGGGCTATTGTCGGGGCTGGCACCGTGGTTGATATTGCCGGTCTGGAATCCGCGATGGCAGCTGGTGCCGAGTTCATCGTTTCGCCAGGGTTAACCGACAGATTAGGCGAAGTAGCGGTGGAGAAGGGCATTCCCTTCCTACCGGGCGTCGCCAATGCAGGGGACATTATGAGGGGCCTCGACCTGGGTCTTTCCCATTTCAAGTTTTTCCCTGCCGAAGCCAACGGCGGTCTTCCGGCGCTGAAGTCGCTGATTGGCCCATTCGGCCAGTGCAAATTTTGCCCCACAGGCGGCATCAAACAGGAAACAGCGGCGGACTGGCTCGCGGTCCCGGAGATTTTATGTGTTGGCGGAAGCTGGCTTGTTGGTAAAGGAGCGCCAGACGTGGCGGCGATCGAGGCTGCGGCCCGCGCCGCAGCGGCGCTGAAGACATAACGGAGCAAGCATGGCCGAAGAAATTGAATGGTGGGAGTTTGACGACGCAGATGATCTCATTGATGCAGTCGTCGGCGATGTCAGCTTTGTCATCGAAAGCGCGCTTGATGCGCGCGGGCAGGCGCTGGTCGCCTTTCCCGGCGGTACCACGCCCAAACCGATATTGGAAAAGCTGGCGCAGGCCAATCTACGCTGGAAAAATGTGACGATTATTCCGACCGATGATCGCTTGGTGCCGGTGGACAATCCGCTGTCAAACGTCGCGATGATTGCGAAGATTTTCATCCCCGAAGGCGCTCGCGTTTTGCCAATCACCAGCGAAGCCGCCGATCACAAGCTCGCAGGCAGCGCGGCAAATGCCCGGCTGTCGGACCTGCATTGGCCGCCCGATCTGGTTTGGCTGGGGATGGGTGCCGATGGGCATACCGCCTCGATTTTCCCTGGCCCGGATCTCGATGATGCACTGAACGGCGGCAAGGATGTGCGCGCTGTCGGCGTTGCACCCGATCCGATGCCGCCCGAAGCGCCTGTCAACCGCGTTACCCTGACCGCCTCTGCAATTGCCGCGGCGCGCGTCACGATGCTCGTCATTTCAGGCGCGAAGAAGCGCGAAGTGTTGGAAAAGGCGATCAAGCAGGGGGCGAAATCCGGTTACCCGGTTGGGCGCGTGCTCGACAAGGTCACAGTGCCTGTCGATATTTACTGTCTCGACGACTGATTAAAGGCGCCGCAACTTGTTGGGCGCCGCCGGATTGTTGAGCTTTTTCAGATAAGGCGGCATTTCAAGTTCGACCGTGCCGACCGGCTTGCGGGCGTCTTTAGGGTTGATGGGATGGTCGAAAGCAATCCCAAGGCGGCCTTCGGTTACCCAAGCGACATGTCCGCTGATCCAGCCAATGCTGCGCAGATTGATTTCGACCGGCTCGCCCCGGACAACGCGAACCGGAACCTCGGCCATAAGACCGCCGGTCGACAGGTTGCGAATACGCACCTCGCGTTCCTCACCCGCATTGGGAAAGCGCAGAACTGCTTTCAGCAGCAGGCTGTCGCGGTTCATGCCGCGTTTCGCTGCTGCCTGACCGTCGGATTTCAAAGGATCATTCATATCATGCTCACGAGGGATTGGGTTGCCATCATCCTACGCAAGGTTACTGCCAGTTAAGTGTAGCCAAAAGGTTAATACATGGCCCCCACAGAAGCTTTTTCGACGGGGTGATTAACCATACCGATTAAGGCGATGGCAGGATTCAGTCGTCGCGCGAAACGCGCTCCTGACGCTCATGCCGTTCCTGCGCCTCAAGCGTCATGGTTGCAATCGGCCGGGCCCGCAGCCTTGCGAGTGAAATCGGTTCGCCGGTCACCTGACAATAGCCATATTCGCCTTCCTTGATGCGGCGAAGTGCGGCGTCTATCTTGGCAATCAGCTTGCGCTGCCGGTCGCGCGTGCGCAATTCGATACCCCAATCGGTCTCGCTCGATGCGCGGTCGTTGAGGTCCGGTTCGCGGATCGGGCCGTCCTGAAGCTGATTAAGCGTGCCCTGTGCCTCTGCCAGAATGCTCTGCTTCCAGTCATGCAGCTGCTTTTCGAAAAAGCGCAGCTGCTTGTCATTCATGAAAGGCTCGTCGTCCGATGGAATGTAGGACGGATCCAAATCAAAATCTATACCATTGATTTCATTGGAATTCTCTTGAGGCTTGGCGCTGGCGCCCATTATGAAATCTCCACCTCTTGCGGCAGGGGAGCCCCCTGAATCCACAATCAACCTGCTCTTGGGCGGCGCTATAGACTCGGGGTCATAGGGGCACAAGCGGCAAATTGTATCGACCCCTGCGAGATGTCCAAAAGCTGTGGAAATGGGTTCATCCGATAAACGGACCACCGCCAAACAGTTCCATTTCGGAACGCTTTGACCATCACTCCACCGAAATCTGCAATTTTTCCGAAACAGGACATATAAAGAAGGTTAATCTATTTGAGCTTAACCACTTGTTCTGCGTTTCTGATCCCATCGGGAAGCGAGGGACATAACCTGTTGGTCTGACCTTCGTTTCGACACTGAAGAAGGTCGAGATTATGTCAGTACGCATGGCTTTAGCGAAACTTTGTGCCTGCACATGTGGCGGTGCTTTGATCGGCGGTGGCGCGATGACGGTGGCGGACGCCCCTCCCGCGCAAGTTCACAAGGTTGCCAAGAAAAAGGTTAAGGCGCGCAAGATCGCGCACAAGGCACCAGCCCGCAAAGTCAAGCGCGTGCGTAAGGTGGTTCGCACCACGACGACCACCACATGCACGCCTAGCGTTGTGACGGTTGCATCGGGCGCAATGCCGCCGATTCCCATGCCTCTGCCCGCGCCCGTACCTTATGAAGGCGGCGGTGGCGGCGTTCCCGTCCTTATTGGAGGGTCAGGCGGTTTCGGCGGCGGCTTCGGCGGCGGTTTCTTCGGCGGCTTTTCTGGCGGCGGCGGCGGGAGCAGCGGCACCGTGGTGATCTCATCGACCTCCAGCAGCACCGGCGGCATCAGCAGTTCGACGTCCACGGGCGGTTCGAGCACGTCGACCGGCGGCTCCAGCACGTCGAGCACTTCGGGCGGAGTTTCGACATCCACAGGTGGCGTTAGCACATCGACGTCTACTGGCGGGGTCAGCACTTCGACAGGGGGCGTTAGTACCTCGACGGGCGGCATCTCCACATCGACCGGTGGGGTCTCGACCTCATCTGGCAATGTCAGCACGTCGAGCGGTGCAGTAACAAGTTCCGGTTCGTCATCGTCGTCCTCGTCCAGTTCCTCATCATCGTCCAGTTCTTCGTCGAGCAGCAGCTCGTCGTCAGGCGGCGGCAGTTCGGGCAAGCCCGGTGGCTCCGGCGGTCACGGTTCGTCCAGCTATGGCGGCTCAGGCGGCAGCAATGGCTCCAGCGGGTCTTCAGGCAGCTCCGGTTCTAGCGGCTCCTCGGGAAGCTCGGGATCGAGCGGTTCGTCGGGCAGTTCCGGCTCGAGCAGCTCATCCTCGTCGTCGAGCTCATCTTCATCAAGCTCGTCGTCAGGCAGTTCTTCGAGCTTTGGCGGGAGCGGGGGCAGCACTTCGTCGTCCTTCGGCGGCACGTCTTCGGGTTCGAGCGGCGCATCGACCTCTTCGAGCAGCAGTTCGTCGTCCTCGTCCTCATCCAGCTCTTCATCGAGCGGCGGATCGGGCGGATCGACCGGCGGCACCGACGTTCCGGCACCGCCAATGGTCTTGCTGTTCGGCGCAGCAGCGGCGGGCCTGTTCGCTCGCCGCCGTGTCGCAAAGAAATCAAAGGACAAGATTGCCGCATAGGGGGCAGCATCTTGTTCAATCAAAAGGGCGGTTCGGGGGAGCCGCCCTTTTTCGTTGCGAAACCCAAAGGGCGTCGGCATAGCCAGCCCCCATGCACGACCTGAAATATATCCGCGAAAATCCCGAAGCTTTCGATGCTGCGCTGAAACGGCGTGGGGCGGAGGCGGTGTCTGCTTCGGTATTGATGCTAGACGAAAAACGACGGGCATTGCAGACCGAAGCGCAAATGGCGCAGGCGCGGCGCAACGAGGCATCGAAAGCGATCGGTGCCGCGATGAGCAAGGGCGACGCTGCAACGGCCGACGCCCTTAAAACCGAGGTCGCTCGTTTGAAAGACAGATTGCCGCAGCTGGAGGAGGAAGAGCGTGCGCTGGGCGAAGAATTGCACAACCTGCTCGCCGCGCTTCCGAACCTGCCTTTTGACGATGTCCCCGATGGGGTGGACGAGAATGACAATGTCGAACTGTCCAAATGGGGCGCGAAGCCCGAATTCGATTTCCGCCCTCGCGAGCATAGCGACATCGGTCCGCCGCTCGGCCTCGATTTTGAGACGGGCGTTGCCATGTCCGGCGCGCGTTTCACCTTCATGCGCGGCGCCATGGCAAGGTTGAACCGCGCGATTGGCCAGTTTTTGGTGGACCACCAGACGCAAGTGCACGGCTACACCGAATGTGTGACGCCCTATATGGTCAATACGGAAGCAGCGTATGGCACGGGCCAATTGCCCAAATTCGCCGAAGACCTGTTCCAGACCACCGATGGCCGGTGGCTGATCTCCACGGCCGAAATGTCGCTGACCAATTCTGTCCGTGAACAGATATTGGAAGAAGCCGCGCTCCCAATTCGACTGACGGCGTTGACACCCTGCTTCCGGTCCGAAGCGGGTGCGGCGGGGCGCGATACCAAAGGATTGATCCGGCAGCACCAGTTTGAAAAGGTGGAACTTGTTTCCATAATCCGACCGGAAGACAGCGCGGCCGAACATGAGCGGATGACGGCGGCGGCGGAGTCTGCCTTGCAGGCGCTTGGCCTTCACTACCGAAAGGTTCTGCTCTGCACAGGCGACATGGGCAATGCCCGCAAGACCTACGATCTGGAAGTTTGGCTGCCGGGGCAGGATCAATATCGTGAGATATCGAGCTGTTCCAACATCGGTGACTGGCAGGCGCGGCGGATGAATGCGCGCTATCGGCCTGCTGAAGGGAAGGGCACGGTGTTTGTACATACGCTTAATGGCTCGGGTTTGGCCGTTGGGCGTACTCTGGTTGCGGTGCTCGAAAACTATCAGCAGGCGGACGGTAGTGTCACCGTCCCGACGGCATTGCTCCCTTATATGGGTGGCATAACAAAGCTGGAGCCTTAGTTTAGAACCTTTCGTCATCCTGAACTTGTTTCAGGATAACGCACCGCCGCTTGTTATCCTGAAACAAGTTCAGGATGACGTTTCTTTAAAAGTTGAGTTAGGTTTAGAGCCGATATGAGAATCCTCCTCACCAACGACGATGGCGTCCATGCCCCCGGCCTCAAAGTCCTGGAAAAAATCGCCCGCGCGATCAGCGACGATATCTGGATCGTCGCGCCTGCCGAAGAAAATTCCGGCGCGGGCCATTCGCTTACGCTGACCAAGCCCGTCCGTATTCGCCAGCATGGGGAAAAGCATTATTCTGTCGCCGGAACGCCGACCGATTCGGTGATGATGGCACTTGGCGTCATCATGAAGGATGTCAAACCGGACCTCATCCTGTCAGGCGTCAATCGCGGTGCGAATCTTGGCGACGACATCACTTATTCGGGCACTGTTTCTGCAGCGATGGAAGGCGCGCTGGCCGGCGTGCGCTCGATTGCCATGAGCCAGGTTTACAGCAAGGAAGGTATGGCCGACACGGTGCCTTTTTCAGCCGCCGAGGCCTGGGGTGAACGAGTTTTGCGCCCATTGCTCGACATGTCCTTTACGCCGCGTACGCTCATCAACATCAACTTCCCGGCCTTGCTGCCGCAGGATGTCAGGGGCATCAAGGTCGCGCGGCAGGGGTTTCACGATTACAGCCGTGGCTCTATCGTCAAAGGCACCGACCCGCGCGGCTATGATTATTACTGGTTCGGCCTGCACGGCATGGTGCACACGTCGGGGCATGACACCGACCTCGAAATCATCGACGACGGCTATATCGCGGTAACGCCTTTGCAACTCGATCTGACCCATCAGGACTCGCTGGCGGCGTTGCATGCCGCCTATCGCGAATAGCGCAGATGGCTGCACCCGACCGGCCTTACCGCTTCCATGCAGCGCTGCGCCGGGCAAGCAGGCTGCCGGTTTGGGCAGACGTTTTGCTGCGACTGTCGCTCGCTTTCTTCCTGATCTTCATCGTTATATTGATCCACTGGTTCGACCGCGAAGGACTCAAGGACGGGCATGACGGGGTTATCAGCTTTCTCGATGTCGTTTATTTTACGATGATCTCGGTCACCACGACCGGCTTTGGCGACATCACGCCGATATCTGACAGGTCAAGATTTATCGAGGCGATGATTGTCACGCCCGTGCGGATAGCAGTCATCTTCATCTTTGTGGGAACAGCCTATAATTTCGTCATAAAACGCAGCTGGGAAAAATGGCGCATGAGACAGATACAGAAAAACCTGACCGGCCATATTGTGGCGCTTGGTTTCGGCACCAGCGGCTCCGAAGCAGTGCAAGAGCTAATCGAACGCGGTACCGATCCCAAGACAATTGTCGTTGTTGATTGCGAGGCGGAGCGACTGGAAATGGCCGAACAGCTCGGTTGCAATGTGCTGTGCGGCGATGCGACACGGGACGACACGCTCAACGATGTCCGGATCGCAAGGGCATGTTCGGTCATCATTTCGGCCGGGCGCGATGACACCTCCATTTTGATGGTGCTGACGGTGCGCCACCTTGCGCCAGATGTTCCGATCAGCGTGGTCGTGCGCGCCGGTGACAATGAATTGCTGGCGCGTCAGGCCGGTGCGACAACGGTGATCAATCCAGTCAGCTTTACCGGCCTTCTTCTCGCCAGTTCATGCCATGGCCAGCATATTGCCGAATATCTGGCGGACCTGGCATCGGTCAGCGGACGGGTGCTGATGGAGGAACGCCCCGTCACAAAAGGCGAAATCGGCCTGCGCCTGCGCGACATTCCCGACGGTATGGCGGTGCGGCTGTATCGCGGCGAGCAGGCTTTCGGCTTTTGGGAAGCGGAGGCCCAGGCGCTTCAGGCAGGCGATATCATCGTTCAGATTGTACCGGTCGGCACGGGTTAGATTCCGAGCAGAACGAATACCAGTCCCATCGCTGCGTAGAACACCAGCCAATATCCGGCATCGATGGCAAATAACTTGCCGGATTTGCGCGAAAACAGGTAGTTTGTCCCGATCGCCGGAACAATGAAGCCCAATGCTGTGCCGATGGAAATCATCATCGTGGTGCGGGCACTGGTGCCAGCATGTGCCAGAAGGTGCCCCAGAAATACAGCTGAAAGCACCGAAAAGGCAAATGTCAGGCCATATATTTTCAGCATATTGGTATTTTTCAGATCTTCTTCGGAAAAGCCATGTTCGTGCATCCATGCTTTCCCGAACAGCGGCCCGTACCAGATGCCGCCGACTAGAAACCCAGCTGCTGCGGCGACCAAAATCGCCAGTAAATTCGCGTTTGCCATGATTGTTCCCCTCCAAAACAAGGTCTTCATCATGCGCCTGTTCGCATTCCGTGACAAGACCACGCAAAACCGCTATGCGCGCCGCCAACATGGCAACTGTAATCAAAGAAGCGCCCAAAGTGGGCATGGTATCGCTTGGCTGTCCGAAGGCCTTGGTCGATAGCGAACGGATATTGACCAAGCTGCGCGCCGATGGTTACGGGCTATCGCCCGATTATGCGGGTGCCGACGTTGTGCTGGTAAACACCTGCGGATTTCTGGATTCGGCCAAGGAAGAAAGCCTGGAGGCGATTGGCGAGGCAATCGCCGAAAATGGCCGGGTGATCGTTACGGGCTGCATGGGCAATGAGGCTGAAGTCATCCGTGCTCGCTTTCCCGATGTGCTGGCGATTACCGGCGCGCACCAGTATGAGGATGTAGTCCAAGCGGTGCATGAGGCGGCACCGCCAGCGCGCGGAGCGTTTGTCGACCTTGTTCCCGAAGGCGGCCTGAAACTTACGCCGCGCCATTACAGCTATTTGAAGATTTCGGAGGGCTGCAACCATAGCTGCGCCTTCTGCATCATACCATCCTTGCGCGGCAAACTTGCCAGCCGCCGGATTGACGCAGTGCTGCGTGAGGCGGAGAAGCTGGTGACGGCAGGCACGAAAGAGTTGCTGGTCATCTCGCAGGACACATCAGCATATGGCGTCGATATCCGGCACCAGAGCCAGCCGTGGAAGGGGCAGGACGTCCGTGCGCATATGACGGACCTGGCGCGCGAATTGGGGCAGCTGCGCACCAGCGAAGGCGTCGCGCCCTGGGTACGCTTACACTATGTGTATCCTTACCCGCATGTCGATGATGTCATTCCCTTGATGGCTGAAGGACTCCTGACGCCCTATCTCGATATTCCGTTTCAGCATGCGGCGCCGAACGTCCTCAAGGCGATGAAGCGCCCGGCCAATGAGGCGAAGGTCCTCGAACGCATCCGCAAATGGCGTGAGATCGCCCCGGACATTGCCATCCGCTCCAGCTTCGTGGTGGGTTTCCCCGGCGAGACCGAAGCCGATTTCGAATATCTGCTCGACTGGCTTGAAGAAGCCCAGCTCGACCGCGTCGGCGCGTTCCGGTTTGAACCCGTCGAAGGCGCGCAGGCAAATGCACTGCCCAACCCGGTCCCAGAGGAGATTAAGGAAGAGCGATTCCAGCGCATCATGGTCAAGACCGCTGCGATTAGCGCCGCCAAGCTCGCCGCCAAGGTTGGCCGCACGCTTTCGGTGATTATCGATGAAATCGGTGAAGCCGACGAAGATGGCAGTATCGGCGCGACCGGACGATCGCAGGCCGACGCACCGGAGATTGATGGGCATGTCTATCTGCGCGACGTCGCCTCAACTGTGAAACCAGGCGACATCGTTAGTGTTGAAATTGAAGATGCGGATGAGCATGACTTATTCGGGGTAATCGCAGCTTAACCGTTTCATCGGCTTGCCGCACAAATACTTCTGCGATAGTCCGGCGGTAATCAGTTCAGCCGAAAGTCCTTCATGTCCGACGATACCTCGCTTCCTACCGGTTACCAACTTTCGGCCCTCGATCCGACCTATCGTGAAACGCCTTGGGTGCCGCTCGACCGACTGCGCGCTGCCGATCCCGTGCATCATGATCAGCAACTTGGCCGCTATTTCCTGACCCGCGGCAAGGAAGTGTCGGAGCTTATCAAGAATCGCGATCTCAACGCCGATCCGCGCAAGGCAAATGAGGGCAGCTTCTCCAAAACGTTGTACGGCAATAACAGCAAAGAACTATCCATCCTCATGCTCGACGATCCCGAGCACAAAAGGCAACGCACTTTGGTGTTGCAAGCGTTCAACAGGCGGTCGGTGGATGCGCTGCTGCCGCGTATCGAGGAAATCGCGCGAAGTCTTGCCGACGATATCCAGGCGGCGGACGGCGAGTTCGATTTCGTGCAGTTGTTCGGCTCCCCTCTGCCGACAACGGTGATGGCAGAATTACTCGGCATCGATCCAGCCGACCGCAAGGATTTCCGACGCTGGTCATTGGGCTGTATGCAGGCACTCAACCCGTTCCGCACGCCGGAGCAGACGGCATTGTACGAAGAATCGACCACCGTTCTCGCCGAATATCTGGCGCGTGAGGTAGATATTCGGCGCAGCAAGCCAAGCGACGACCTGATAACGCGACTTGCGCAGGCGGAGGAGGAGGGTGACACGCTGACCACGCAGGATATCGTGCTGTTGATCCGGCTGCTGTTAATTGCAGGCAATTCGACTACAACCGACATGCTGGGGGCAGGCGTGGTTCAGCTCCTCAAAAACCCCGATCAACTCGCAAAGTTCCGGGCTCGGCCCGACCTGCACGACAATGCGATGGATGAGATTTTGCGCGTCGAGCCGCCGGTCACGCAGGTCTTGCGCAGCGCGCATCAAGACATGCAGGTGGCAGACAAGGCGGTTAAGCAGGGCGACACCATTCACATGTCGCTGTTCGGAGTGCATTTCGATCCGGAGGTTAACCCCGACCCGTTGAAATTCGACATCGAGCGCAAAAGCATCCAGCATTTCGCCTTTGGCGGCGGCGCGCACTATTGTTTGGGCGCAGGTCTGGGCAAGGCGCAGGCGAAGATCGCGCTGCCGATGCTGTTCGAGCGTTTTCCCAATATTGCCTTCGCGCCTGATCGCGAGGTCAAACATAAAATTGCGCCTGCCTTCAATGGCTATGGCGAAATTTGGCTGGTGAAGTGAACGCGGTGGCCATTTCGTGACCGGTAGCATTTCGGTAGCACTTCGCGAGCGACTGGCTTTTGAACAATGACAACCGAGTCAGCCTTTGTCGAGTTGATGCGAAGTATCGCCATCGACCCATCGGCCCGTGGATTGCTCGACGACACAGCGGTTGTCGACATCGGCGATCAATCGCTCATCCTGACGCATGACATGATGGCCGAAGGTATCCATTGGCGGTCCAATGCCGACCCCGCCGATGTTGCCTGGAAGCTAGTTGCCTCGAACCTGTCGGATCTCGCGGCAAAGGGCGCGCGTCCGTTGGGCGTACTTCTGGGCTTCATGCTGGGCGAGGATGAATGGGACCGGAAATTTGCCGGAGGATTGCATGAGGTCCTCGCCCGCTATGACGTTGCGCTATGGGGCGGCGATACCGTGGCCAATCGCGGTGACAAGCGCGCGCTTGGCCTGACAGCCATCGGGGCGGCGACGCACAGGCCGGTGCCGTCGCGGAATGGCGCGCAGGTCGGAGATTTATTGTATGTGACAGGCACGCTGGGCGATGCGCTGGCCGGGTTTGAGCTGATCGACGCCGGTTTTGACGAAGTCGGTCCATTGGCCGACGCCTATAATCGTCCGGAGCCGCGACTTGCCGAAGGCCAAGTGCTTGCGCCGATTGCCCACGCGATGATGGATATTTCGGACGGGCTGTTGCTGGATGCAGAACGGATGGCGCGTGTCAGTGGGGTTGGCGTGACTATCGACCTGTCCGCGATCCCGCTTTCGCCGCTTTATAGCAGCTATCGCGGTAATTCGCTGGAGAGCCGGTTACAGGCGGCGAGTTGGGGCGACGATTATGAATTGCTGTTTGCTGGGCCCGCTGCGGCAATGCCCGTGCCGGTAACGCGCGTCGGCAGGGTAATTGAGGGTGCAGGGTTGACAGTCACCGATGGTGAAAGGCAAGTGCCGCTCCCGCCGTCGCTGGGTTATCAACATCATTAAGCCAAACCCGCCCGCAAGGCCGCTTTTATGGGTTGCGCATGTCTGCATAGCCGCCCTATAGCGACCGCGCTTGCACCTGGGTTGAAGAGGAGTTGGGGGCGGGTGCCTATTGGGCTTTATCAAGCAAATAAATGTGGGGAAGGGACATTATGTCTTTGACTATAATCGCAATTTTGTGCGGGTTGCTGGCTGTCGTGTACGGCTTTGTGACCAGCCGCCAGGTGCTCAGCGCCTCGGCAGGTAATGAAAAAATGCAGGAAATCGCGGCGGCCATCCAGGAAGGCGCGAAAGCCTATCTTGGCCGTCAATATCGCACCATCGCCATCGTCGGCGTCGCGGTCGCGATCTTGGTCGCGTTGTTTCTGGGCGTCATTCCAACCATCGGCTTCATCATCGGCGCCGTGCTGTCGGGTGTTGCCGGCTATATCGGGATGAACATATCGGTTCGGGCCAACGTGCGTACCGCTGCTGCGGCACAAACCGGCCTTCAGGCTGGCTTGACGATGGCATTCCGCGCTGGCGCGATCACCGGCATGCTGGTCGCAGGCCTCGCGCTGCTCGCGATTGCTGTGTTCTTCTGGTATCTGACCGATGTCGCGATGATGGCGCCGAACAGCCGGGCAGTTATCGACGCGCTCGTGGCATTGGCATTTGGGGCGTCGCTGATTTCGATTTTCGCGCGTTTGGGCGGCGGTATCTTCACCAAGGCTGCTGACGTGGGCGCCGACCTTGTTGGCAAAGTGGAAGCTGGAATTCCAGAGGACGATCCACGCAACCCAGCGGTTATCGCTGACAATGTTGGTGACAATGTCGGCGACTGCGCCGGTATGGCCGCTGACCTTTTCGAAACCTATGTTGTGACCGTTGGTGCGACCATGGTGCTTATTGCATTGCTTGTTAAGGGCGTAACCGACAGCGCGTTGTTCATGAACCTCATGAGCCTACCGCTGCTGATCGGCGGCGTGTGCGTCATCACCTCAATCATTGGTACCTATTTTGTCCGTCTTGGTGGCGGCAAGAACATCATGGGCGCGATGTACAAGGGCTTCCTTGTCACGGCCGTGCTCTCGGTTCCGGCTATCTGGTGGGCAATCAGCTATGCGCTCGGCGGCATGGAGAACGACGTAGGTGGGTTTACCGGCCGCACGCTGTTCTACTGCTCGCTGCTTGGCCTGGTTGTCACCGGATTGATTATCTGGATCACGGAATATTATACCGGCACCAACTATCGTCCGGTGCGTTCGATTGCCAAGGCATCGGAAACGGGTCACGGCACCAACGTCATTCAAGGTTTGGCAATCAGCCTTGAATCGACCGCGATGCCGACGATCGTGATCTGCGCCGGTATCATCATCGCGTTCCAGCTCGCTGGCGTTATTGGTATCGCCTTCGCGGCAACCGCAATGCTGGCGCTTGCTGGAATGGTTGTGGCGCTCGATGCATATGGTCCTGTGACAGACAATGCCGGCGGCATCGCCGAAATGGCAGGTCTCGACGAATCGGTTCGTGAAAAGACTGACGCGCTCGATGCAGTTGGCAACACCACCAAGGCGGTGACCAAGGGCTATGCCATCGGTTCGGCTGGCCTCGCCGCGCTTGTGCTGTTTGCGGCCTACACCGCAGACCTCCGGGAGTATTTCCCCGAACTGACGGTCAACTTCAGTCTCGAAAACCCATATGTAATCGTCGGCCTGTTGCTCGGCGCACTTCTGCCGTACCTGTTTGGTGCGATGGGCATGACCGCTGTGGGCCGCGCGGCCGGTGAAGTGGTGAAGGACGTGCGCGACCAGTTCGCCAACGATCCCGGCATCATGACCTATGCGTCGAAGCCGAATTATGCCCGTACCGTCGACCTCGTCACCAAGGCAGCTATCAAGGAGATGATTATCCCATCGCTGTTGCCGGTGCTGACGCCGATTGCGGTCTATTTCATCATTACCGCTGTTGCTGGACAGGCAGAGGGCTTTGCGGCGCTCGGCGCGCTCCTCCTCGGCGTGATTGTTGGCGGTCTGTTCGTTGCCATCTCGATGACCTCGGGCGGCGGCGCATGGGACAATGCCAAGAAATATATCGAAGACGGCAACCATGGCGGCAAGGGTTCGGAGGCTCACAAGGCAGCCGTGACCGGCGACACCGTCGGCGATCCCTACAAGGACACGGCAGGCCCTGCGGTCAACCCGATGATCAAGATCACCAACATTGTGGCCTTGCTCCTCCTCGCCGCGCTCGCGCATGGCGGGATGTAGGCTTTAGGCTTAAATGAAAAGGGCAAACCCCGCTGGGAGCAATTCCGGCGGGGTTTTTCTTTGCCGCATTAGCAATTTCTTCGCAGCTTTTCGTTACACCAAGCGCTGAAATTCTGAGGCAAGGGGCAAGATGGCGACAAGGGTATTGGAGGCTGCTGACCATGCGGTCGCTATCCGTCACCGGCTTTCAGGCTGGCGGGCGATGGTCGACGCTGCTTTCATTTCCGCATGGGATGACCTCGCTGCGAATGCAGTCGAGCCAAATCCATTTTCGGAAAGCTGGTTTCTTCGTCCGGCGCTGGAACAGTTTGATCCGACCAATCGGGTGCAATTGTTTACGTTGTCGGACGGCAACCAACTGTGCGGCTTAATGCCAGTGATCACCGCCCCGCGATATGGGCGCTGGCCGATGCCCAATATCCAGAACTGGCTGCACCCCAACGCCTTCCTAGGCACGCCATTGGTGCGGGCCGGATATGCGAGCGCCTTTTGGCAGGCAATGCTGCAATCTATGGATGCAACGCCCGGTCAGGCATTGTTTGGGCATTTCAACGGACTCGACGCATCAGGGCCACTGGCGCGAGCGCTGAAGGCCCATTGCGCAGAGGAAGAACGCAATTGCGCTCTGGTCCAGCGAACGGAACGCGCCTTGTTGGAGCGCGGGCTTTCTGCGGATGCCTATTTTGAAGGTGCCGTGCGTCCCAAAAAGCGCAAGGAACTTCGCAGACAGAAGAACCGGCTATCGGAAGAGGGTGGACTCACTTTCACGCACGATAGCAGCGTGACCGCGCTGGCTGAATGGACCGAAGAGTTTCTGGCGCTGGAAAAGCTCGGGTGGAAGGGCAGCAACAGGTCCGCTCTTGCATGCGCGGATGATACGCGCATTCTCTTTACCGAAGCGCTCGCTGGCGCCGCGTCGGCCGGTAAGCTTGAGCGGCTCGATCTCAGGCTCGACGGCAAGCCGTTGGCGATGCTGGTAAACTTTCATTGCAAGTCCGGCAGCTTTTCGTTCAAGACCGCGTTCGACGAAGATTATGCGCGCTTTTCTCCCGGTGTTCTGCTGCAGATCGAAAATCTTGCGCTCCTCGACCGGCCAGATTTCGCTTGGTGCGACAGTTGCGCCGCTGAAGGGCACCCGATGATCGATAGTCTTTGGACCGGCAGGCGTGCCGTCGGTCGCTATTCGGTTGCCATCGGCGGTTCGGGTCGTCGGGCTGTTTTCAGCGCATTTCTCTCAGCGGAGCTTGCCAGGAGTGCGCCACGCAAATCAGGAAAACTGATCGAGGCAGGCGAGGGCGTATGACGGCGATCTTCGATTCCGCGACGCGTCAGCTGTTCGCGGCAAACTACCCCGAAACACCGCATAAGCTGGTGCATCACCTGGATGATCACCCGTTGCTGGGCATCGAAGCGCTGGCACAGCTTGGCGAGGCGCTGCCTGAGGCATCGGTTGAATATAACAAGGGCGATTTGCCGGTGGGCATCGACCCTGCGCTTGTCCCGGCCAACGGGCTCAGTATCGGTGACACTATTCGCATGGTCGAAACTAGCGGCAGCTGGGCCGTGCTGAAAAATATTGAGCAGCGGCGCGAATATCAGGCGCTATTGATGGGACTTCTCGCCGAATTGAAACCGCATATCGAGGAAAAGACCGGACGCATGATGAAGCCGCAGGGGTTCATCTTCGTATCGAGTCCGAATGCAGTTACGCCCTATCATTTCGACCCAGAGCATAACATCTTGCTGCAATTGCGCGGCACGAAGGTGATGACGCAGTTTCCGGCCGGCGACCCCCGCTTCGCGCCCGATGAAACGCATGAAGGCTATCACACCGGAGGCCACCGGAACCTTGTCTGGCGGGATGAGCTGGCAGGGGGCGGGACCGAATGGCCTCTGAAACCGGGCGAGGCGCTATTTGTGCCGGTAATGGCCCCGCATCATGTCAGGAACGGCCCCGCAGTATCGATCTCGCTGTCGATTACCTGGCGCAGCGACTGGAGCTTCGCAGAGGCCGATGCCCGTGCGTTCAACGGCATCTTGCGCAAGCTCGGGGTGCGTCCGCGCGCGCCGGGCCGCTTCCCTGCGCAGAACAAGGCCAAGGCGCTTGCTTGGCGCGCCATCCGCAAGCTGACTAAAAACGCTTCCGGAAACTGAGCTCGAACACCCGCCCGCGCGGGTCGACGAAGCCGGGCTGATAGCTCAGCGGAACCACTCCATTCTGGTCGCGAACATCGATTATATCGTTGAGAAGGTTGTCGATGCGGAGAGACAGGCGTCCGCCCTTCAGGAACGGCACGGCGTCGAGAACGCTCTTCTGCTGGTCGAGATCGACGAACAGGAATGCGGTCAGCGTCGCAAGATCGCTGAAGCGCAAGTCGCTGCTTCCGGGTAAGCCGTTTCCATCCACGCGCGTTCCGCTCTTGTAATTGCCCTGCAGACGAAAACCGAGGCCTTTGTGGAAGACGCCGCCCGACAGTTCGAGCTCGTGCCGCGATGCGCCGCCATTACTACTGGTGGCGGAGCCGTCCAGCAGATCCAGTACCGGCACGCCGGGGCGGATCAATACATCCTCCTGTATGCGGTAGGTGTGATAGAGTGCGAGGCTCCAGCGGCTTCCCATGCCGCCACCCGGGCCAAAACCGCGACCGCCTCCGCCCATGCGTGGACCGCCGCCCGCACCCGGCGGCCGTCCGCCACCGGCGCCCGGAGGTCCGCCAAAGGGGCCTCGGCCTTGCTGTTCAGGGCCGATGCTGCCCGAGACGTTAAAGCCCCAGCGTATGCGTTGCGATTCTTCCTTGGCAAAGTTGACGGGTCGCTGGTCGACGCTGACAACGCGACCACCTGCGTCGCGAACGACCCGACCGGGAAATGCCGCCTCGATCTCCGGCGTCAGCAGGGGGAAATTGGCGGTCGTATTCGAACTGTTGTTCCGGAAATAGGCCAGTTGCACGCCTAGATCCTTGATGAAAGGCGGATTCCAGTTGAGGTTGAGGTTAAGATCGCGCCGCTTTTCGGCGACCAACGCCGGGTTGCCGCCGCTGATGACGTTCACGAATGAGCTTTGCCCGGTCGCAAAGTCGAAAAAGGCAACATTCGGGGTAACGATGACCGGGTTGCCGAGCTGCGCTATGCCGGGCGCGTTTTCATCGCCGATCAGATTGGCCTGAAACGTCAGATTCTTTGCGGGCTGCCAGCGCAGGCCCACGCCATATTCCATCAGGCTGCCAAAGTCCGACAGGTCGCTGAATCCGATATTGCCATTGATCGCCCAAGCCCCGATCGCCTTGCCCACACCATAATCGCCTTCGGTGAGCGGCAATTCGGCATTCACCGAGTTGTTGAATATATTCCGGCGAAGCGAAACATCGGTGGTCACCCCTGAACGCCATGTTTCGCTATCCTGCATCTGCCGTGCAAAGCCCGACGCGAAAGTCATTTGAACTTCGCCAGTGGGCAGTCGGAACGGCGAACCCGCCAAAGTGCTCCGCGTCTCGATGGTTTGAGACAAGCTGCTGGCAAGGTCGGGGGCCAAGAAGACCAAATTACTGCCAAAATCGGCTGAATATGGATTGGCCGTTCCGGCCAGAACTGCGGCTCGCAGGTCCGCAAAATCCACGTTCCGGGTCGTTTTTGTCTCGCTGTCGATGCGGGCATAGTTGCCTGTCACCGTCCAGCGCCAGCCACCCAGCAAATGGTTGACCGTTCCGCCTGTCTGGAATGTGCGTGTTTCGTTTTCACGCTCCAGTGGGCGCGGGCTGTCGAAATATCGATTGATTGTAACGTCAGTTCCGGACGTGGAGAAAGGGCTGCTGGCCGGCACAAGGAAGCTTGCAGATGGTAAGCCGAGCAGCGACGAACTGCCGTTCAGGGCATAGTTGGCATTGATTGAAAATGTGCTTTGCGGACCTATCGAGCGGCTCCAGGTTGAGTTTACCTCCAATCGCTCGGTTTTTGGCAACAGCGTCCGAAACTGACCGACATCCCCGTCAACCGGGGTGATCGAGCTGTCTGCCGAGGTGATCGATCGTTCATTTTCTGTAAGTCGCGTCGCACGCTCGGCTTCTACATCGATGCTAAGCCGGGTCTTGTCCCCAATGGTGACAAGTGTGGCCTCGATCTCGTTGGTCGCAAATCCGCCATCTTCGGGCTGCGCCATTTCTAGTTCGGTAATGAAAGACGCGAAATTTTCCTTCAGGATGAAATTGATGACGCGTTGATCGGGTCGAAAGCCATATTTCAGTGCAACTTCCTCCGGGAAAATCTGCACCTGCCGGATGGCCTCGGGTGGCAGGTCTCTGAGTTCGCGAAAGCCCGAGATGCGCTGACCGTTGAGCAGGACCACCGGCTGCCCGCCGCCGCGCCCCCGCCCGGAATTGGTTTGCGGGGCAACCGCCGCTAGCAAGTCGGTCACCGAGCCAGCCCCTACTGCGGCAATGTCGGCCTCGTTTAGCTCTTCTACCGGCGGCACATCGGTATCCACCGCGCCCCGAATGCGTTCCGCCACCACCACAATGTCTCCGGGGAGCTCGTCGATGGCTTCGTCGGCTATTTCAGGAACGGCGGTTGTGCCTTCGGTGTTGGGTGATTCCTGCGCAGCGACGGGAATGGCAGTCGAGGCCAGCAGCAATGCGGTGAGCGAGTGCATTTTCATGGGGGAGAGCTTTTTATCGGTTTATATGTTGTGTCCGCTTCTACCCAATCAGAAGATGCATGAAACATGAACTTTGTAGCATTTTGTCGCAGCGTAGGAACTGACGTTGGGGTTTGCGCGGTAGGCCTTTCCTTTTTGTGCGGCAGCCGCTAAGGGCGCTGCAACGCAAAGACTATCAGTATTTAAGGGGCCGAATGGCAAAAGAAGAACTTCTGGAAATGCGGGGCATCATCCGTGAATTGCTGCCCAACGCGATGTTCCGCGTCGAATTGGAAAATGGTCATGAAGTCCTGGGCCACACTGCGGGCAAAATGCGCAAGAACCGTATTCGCGTGCTCGTCGGAGACGAGGTATTGTGCGAACTCACCCCTTATGATCTGACCAAGGGCCGGATCACCTACCGCTTTAAATAAAGGCGGCAGACCTTGGGTCTGAACCCCACACTTGTATTGGCCTCATCGAGCCCGCGTCGGCGGGATTTGCTTGCGCGTATCGGTATAGCCCCTGACCGGATAGCATCGCCTGATATAGACGAACGCCCGCGCAAGGGTGAACTGCCGCGCGTCTACGCGCTCCGTATGGCTCGGGAAAAGGCACTCGCGGTAGCGCGCGGCGATGGCGAGATTGTCATTGCCGGCGACACCACAGTCGCGGTCGGGCGACGCATTTTGCAGCAGGCGGCGGATGCGGGGATGCAACGCGGCTTTCTGGAATTGCTTAGCGGACGGCGCCATCATGTGCTGAGCGCGGTTGCAGTTATCAATGCCGAGGGTCGCCTGCGCACCCGGATTAGCGACAGCATCGTGCGCTTCAAGCGGCTCGGCGACGACGAGATTCAAAGCTATATCGAAAGCGCTGAGGGCCTCGGCAAAGCAGGCGGGTACGCCATTCAGGGCAGGGCGGAGGCGCTGGTGGACTGGATGGCGGGCAGCCATTCGGGGGTCATCGGCCTGCCATTATATGAAACCCGCTTGCTGTTGCGCGCCTCGGGCTATCCGCTTGATTGAAATCTGGTGTGACGATGCGCCGGGTGAGCGCCGCGCGGCCTTGGTCGAAGACGGTTGCATTGTCGAGCTTCACATCCAACGTGAATTGTATAGGGCGCTGGGCGAATGTGGGACGGGCCGTATTGATCGGAAGGCGCCGTCCGGCACTTACGTCATAACCGACGATGGAGCCGAGTTGCTCGTGCGTAGCAAAGTTGGTGCGGCAGAAGGCGCCGGTGTTGGATTCGAGGTTACGCGCGAGGCGATCGCGGAGCCGGGGAGGCTTAAGCCAGCCGAAGCACGCCTGATCGATGTACTGCCCGAAACCCAGGCTGACAAAGATGGTTTCTGGCGCAACCGACTATCGGCAATGAACGCCGACATGTTGATTGCCAAGCCGGTTGGCGATGCGCTTGACGCGGCGATCGCCGGGGTATCGCAGATCGGTGACGTGGTCGTCAGTTTTCAGCGCACCAAGGCAGGACTTGTATTTGATGTTGACGGGATAGGGGATCCACTCGCCATCAATCGCGTCGCGGCAGCCGAAATTGCACGTTTGCTACGACTGTATCAGGTCGGCGGCATGGTCATGATTGATTTTGTCTCCGTCGAGTCAAAGGGAAGTCGGATGGACGTGGCCAAAGCGTTTGACGCGGCATCCGCATCAGATCAACGACCGTTTGAGCGCAGCGCCATCAACGGCTACGGATTGATGCAAGTGGTGCGCGCACGCCCACGACCATCGGTGCTCGATCAATTATTTGGCACCAACATTGCCGCGCTATCGGACGAGACGCAGGCGCTGCGGCTGTTGCGTGACGCGGCCCGGTCGTCCGGCTTCGGGAGGCGAGTCATCACCGCATCGACAAGGGTGGCGACGCTTTTGCAATCGCAACGGTGGCAGTCATTTCGTGCGCACTGCGAACGTTTGACCGGTGCCCCGATGGACATCATTGCGGACGAAAATCTGACCGGTTATGGGCATGTTCATGTCTCGCAAAGCTGATCGCTGTCCGCTCTGCCGGAAGCCGCAAAATCTACAGTTCAAGCCATTTTGCAGTCAGGGATGCAAAGACCGCGATCTGTTGAAATGGCTTGACGAAGGCTATCGCGTTCCAGGTCCTGCCGCGGAATATGAAGATAGCTTGAGCAATGGCGAACGCGACTGATTTTGCGCTTGCCAAGGGGCGCATCGCCTCTCTATAGGCTGCGCTCCCACGCAGGTTTCCCTGTGTAGCCCGAGTAGCTCAGGGGTAGAGCAGCGGATTGAAAATCCGCGTGTCGGTGGTTCAAATCCGCCCTCGGGCACCATTTTTTCGCCTGCGGCGAAAATTTGTTCGCACACTAATCAAAGTATTCGTCATCCTGAACTTGTTTCAGGATAACAAGCCGCCGTCGCGTGTTATCCTGAAACAAGTTCAGGATGACGAAGGGTGGCGTAGGTTGCGCCCAAAGAAAAGCCGGAGCAGCAACGCTGCCCCGGCCCTCTCCCCTCACACGCAATCCGATCAGAATTTATATTTCGCCGACACGCCATAGGTCCGCGGTTGGCTCGGATAACCGGAAATCGAGCCTGCCTGCACAACGCTTGGAAACAGTGTTTGCAGATATCTGGCGTCGGTCAAGTTGCGGCCCCATACCGAGAACTGCAGTCCATTGTTAAGGCGAAGTGTCACCGACGCATTAAGGTCGTTCACTTCGCGCTGATACAGACGGAATGCAGGATTGTTGTTAATCGCGACCTGCGCCTGATGATAATAGTCCGTGCTCAGGATCAGCTCGTTCTCGTTGCCGAATTGATGGGTGTAGCTCGCACCCAAAGTTGCCGACAGTTCCGAAATACCCGCAGGTTGCTGGCCTGTCAGGTCGCCATCCGGCGAACCGGGATAGCTGTCGAAGATCGGGTCCAGATAGGTGACTCCTGCGGTCAGGCGCAGTCCTTCCACCGGAGTTACCGAACCGTCAAACTCGATGCCGAACGTCGACTGCTTACCGGCATTGGTCAACACGAAGCCGGTACCAATAAAGGAGTTGCCCTGGAAATTCTTGATAGACTGTTCGAAAACGGTCAGGTTGAAGGCCACCTGGTCCCAGCGGGCCTTCAGCCCAGCCTCGATGACGGTCGCTTCCTCCGGCAACGCAAAGCGCGTGCCGCTGGTCAGGTTGGGCAACGCCAGTCCTGCCGTACGGATTGCTGATGCGCCAAGCGGTGCTCCTTGTGCCGGAGAACCTGCAATGAAGTCCGATGCAAATGGCCGCGAATCGAAGGAAATGTTCCACGATGTAGCCTTGAACCCGGTGCCGTAGCTTGCATAGAAATTCAGATTGTCCGTCGCTTCCCAAGCGAGGCGGACCGAATAGGTCCATTTGCTGTCGCGTGTCTTGCCGTCTTCCACTGCGTTAGGGAAATTCAGGAACTGAGGCTGGAATTGCAGTGCGCGCAGGCCCAGGAACGGGTTGCAAAGCGTTGCCAGACCGTTGGTGTTGGGGCACGCCGTGATCCGTGGGTACAGGATTGTGCTGTTGCCAGCGGCGCCTGCCGGAATAACCGCCGGTACGCCCGCCGCCCCAGCCACGGCAACAAGATCGACGGTAGAAAATATGTCGGTCACAACCGTGTTGCTGGCGACATTTTTCTTGTCCTTGGTATAGTTGAAACCACCGGTCAGTGTTAGTCCGTCAGTTATCTCAAAATCTGCTGTACCGAATACCGACCACGCCTTGTTCTTATAATCCCAATCCTCGAAGCGCCCCTGACCCTGAGCGAGAAATTGTGGCGCACTTGCGGGAATTCCGGCGAGCGCGCGAATCAGCGCCTCGTTTGCTGTGATCGCCCCACCCGCAAGCAAGTTGATGTAGTTGCGGGCATCGCGGCCTAGCGTCAGAGCCTGCTGGTTGCTGATATTCTCATCGAAATAATAGCCGCCCAGTAAGAAGTTGAACGGACCATCGAAATCGGACGCCAGACGTAGCTCCTGCGTCTTGGTTTCTATATCGACATCGCCGGCGTTGCGCCCGATGATGTCGGCGCTCGTGAAGTCGGAATCGGCATTGCTCAACGCTCTCGATTCACGATAGGCGCTGATTGAGGTTAGTTTCAGCGAACCAAAGTCGAAATCGCCCTGCACCGAAACACCCTTGTTGGTGATGTCGTTTTCAGAAGGAAAATTCTGATATTCGCTATAGGTGAAAATGCCGCCGCGGTTGATGCGGCCGCCAATTGCTTCAATGGCTGCAGCCGTCGGTCCCGCCAGCACGTTGCCGACGAAGCAGCAATTTTCGTCGATTTTGTCATAATCGCCGATGACGCGGAAAGAGATTGCGTCGCTTGGCTCGATCAACAACTGCGCCCGTACATACCAGCGGTCACGCTCGCTGGTCTTTGAACCGTCAAGCAGGTTGGTTCCATAGCCGTCGCGCTTGTTGATTCCGCCCGCAAGGCTAAATGCAATTTTGTCAGCAACAATCGGCCCGGTCACGTCTGCTCGGGCAACGATGGCATTGTAATTTCCGTAGCTGAACTCAGCCGAACCGCCGAATTCGTAACGCGGCGCAGCCGTTACAATCGAAATAACGCCTGCGGAGGCATTCTTGCCAAACAAGGTGGATTGTGGACCGCGCAGCACTTCGACCCGCTGCAGGTTGGGAAGATCGCTGATCGCTGCCCCGGAGCGCGAACGATAAACGCCGTCGATGAATACGCCGACCGAGCCTTCGATGCCAACATTGTTCGATCCGTTACCAAATCCCCGAATAATGAAATCGGTCGATGCCGAGCTTTGCAACTGGCTTACGCGAAGCGATGGTACCAATGTCTGCAAGTCCTTGAGATCACGAACTTGTGCGCGTTCGATGGCGTCGGCGGTAGTCACCGAAACGGCAACTGGCACATCCTGCAGCGTCTGTTCGCGCTTCGTGGCCGTCACGATGATGACATCTTCATCTACCGATGCTTCTTCGGCCTGCGGCACATCGTCTTGCGCGTAAGCAATTGACCCCGTACCGAGCGAGGCCATGCTGATTGTCGACAACATCGCCGTTCTGAATACCCGATTTCCCATTTTCATTTTCTCTCTCCTGTTTGACTCTCTGTCCCGGTTTTCCGGGTTTTCTTGGGGATGAACTTTTATTATTGCCCCCGGCATCCCACAGAGCCGCCGAAAGACATGGGCAGGTAATAACCTTACAAATGCTGCGCAGCAATTGGTTACTTTATAATCAGTCAATTAAGTCGGGTATGCGATAAAAATGATACGCTATCGATTGCACCGTTATAGGGAAGGAGCGACTGCACAGTGGCAAAGATGGTAAGAAAATCCGATCTTCCGTCGAAGATGTGCGCTCTTTGCGGCCGCCCATTTGTATGGCGCAAGAAATGGGCAAAAGATTGGGAGAATGTGCGGTTTTGCTCCGACCGCTGTCGTCGAGCAAGATAGGAACATATATGGTGCCGGCTACAGGATTCGAACCCGTGGCCCCCTGATTACAAATCAGGTGCTCTACCAACTGAGCTAAGCCGGCACGATAAGCGCGCCCTTAGCCTTAAAAGACGCCAAAGGTCCAGCCCTCTGTTGTCGCAATTCGTGAATCCAAATTTGACGGGGTCCAGTAATCGGGATTTTGTGACACATGACGAAGCCATGCAGCGGTAAGGATTGCGTCCGTGGCATGGTCACTGTAGCGAGTGAGCGGCGTGTGGGGAGCGGAATTGAAGACCGCAAGCGCATGATCTAGCGATTCTGCATCCCTGATCTTGCTGAAACCTTTGCGCAAGCCCGCCGCGCGTGCCGCGATCTGCGTATAGATTTCGACGATCTGCGGGCCGTTCGAAGATATCGGATCGAACGGCCATATGGGAATCTGCTCCCCAACATGGTGCAACAGCCGCATTCCGGCAAAGCTTGCCTTGGCCACCTGAGCTGCGCCGATAGCGTCATAGACGGTCGAGGGCTTGCCGCCGCCACTCGCATTGTAAAGCATCTCACACTGCCGGAAGTGCATGTAATCGGCCTTCGCGCCATCAGCCGCACCCAGATAGAAATGTCGCCTGTGATGCTGCTCGAGAAAAGATGCAGCACCAACGTCTGGGTCATCGCAGATCCCGTCGACATATGCCCAAAAGGTGCGAGCATCTGTCGGAATGTCATCGCCCGGCAGATAGCTGCCCCGCGCAATCAAAGGCGGCGCAAAGCTGAAATCGAAGCCGATGAGAAGATCGTCACGTTGCGCCAGCAGCCAGTCGGCAATGCCCTTTCGGGACCAATATCTTCCGGGTGGTTGAACAAGGAGAGGCGCAGCCGTGCCGGGTTCGCAGATGGCAAGTGCAATGCCAGCATGCCTCTCGCCCTTGGCACCCGACCAATCGACGCATGCAAAACGCGTGAACCGACCGATTTTTGCTGCAGTATTGTGTTGCAGCATATTTGCAGCATCATCCATCGCTGGATCGGCTCTTCCGCAAATCGTCCCAATATTGCAGTCGTTCGATTATCTTCCGTTCGAAACCGCGTTCTGTTGGTTGGTAAAGCGCGGTCGGAGCGACCTCATCCGGCCAATAGTTGGCGCCGGAAAAGCCGTCATCGGCATCGTGATCATAGGTGTAGCCTTTTCCATAGCCGATATCCTTCATCAGCTTGGTAGGTGCGTTGAGAATATGGGCAGGCGGTATCAGCGAGCCTGTGTCGCGCGCAAGCCTCCATGCCGACTTCTGTGCCACATAAGCTGCATTGGATTTCGGCGCGGTGGCGAGATAAAGGCAGGCCTGCACAATGGCGAGTTCGCCCTCGGGACTGCCAAGAAATTCATAGGCATCTTTGGCGGCGAGGCACTGCACCAAAGCCTGTGGATCGGCCAGGCCGATATCTTCGCTGGCAAATCGCACCAGACGGCGCAGTACGTAGAGCGGCTCCTCGCCAGCCACCAGCATTCGCGCCATCCAGTAAAGCGCCGCCTGCGGATCGGAGCCACGCAGGCTTTTGTGAAGTGCAGATATGAGGTTGTAATGACCTTCACGATCCTTGTCATAGACTGGCATGCGTTTTTGTAGCAGCGCAGCCATGGCAGGCGGGTCGAGCGCCTTGTCAATTGCGATAGAGAAGAGCGTTTCGGCCTGGTTGAGCAGGAAACGACCGTCGCCATCGGCACTGGAGATAAGCGCAGACCGCGCATCGTCAGTTACTGGCAGCTTCCGGCCTTCAACCCTTTCCGCTCTGTCGAGCAATGTCGACAGCGCCGCTTCGTCCAGGCGATGCAAAACCATGACCTGCGTACGCGACAGCAAGGCGGCGTTGAGTTCGAACGAAGGATTTTCCGTCGTTGCGCCCACCAATGTCACCACGCCGCTTTCGACAAAGGGCAGGAACCCGTCCTGTTGCGCGCGGTTGAAGCGGTGGATTTCGTCCACAAACAGCAAGGTCTGCTTACCCGTCCGCGCCATCACTTCAGCCTCTGCGAAGGCTTTCTTCAGGTCGGCCACGCCCGAAAACACCGCTGAAATGGGTTTGTAGTGCATGCCGACCGCATCGGCGAGCAGGCGGGCGATGCTGGTCTTGCCCGTACCCGGCGGACCCCACAGGATCATCGACGATAATTTCCCGGCCGCGACCATCCGCCCGATTGCGCCATAGGGACCGGTCAGATGTTCCTGGCCGATGATCTCTCCAAGGCTCGCTGGCCGCAACCGGTCGGCGAGCGGGCTGTTGGCCGAAACAGGCTGAGCGGTTTCTGGCTCGCCGAACAGGTCGGGCATCACACTGCTATGGAGCGCGCGGCGCGTTGGCGGATCAGGCGCAGATAGGTGTCGGCGACCGTCTGGTTGATCGCATCCCAGCTATAGTCGAGCGAACGCTGCTCACCCGCCGTGCCATGCTGCGCGCGCAACGCTTCGTCCGTGCAATAGGATTGGAGGACGTCGGCGAATTTGTTGATTGCGCCGGGAAGGATAAGCCGTCCCGACACCTTGTCTTCGACGAGGCTCTGGCTGCCGGTGGCCTTGGCCGCGACGACGGGAAGGCCGCAGGCCATCGCCTCCAGCGTGACATTGCCGAAGGTTTCGGTCACGCTCGGGTTGAACAATAGGTCCATGCTTGCCACCGCGCGACCGAGATCGGCACCGCCCTGAAAGCCGACAAAGCGCGCGTTGGGCAGCCGGCTTTCGAACCAGCCGCGGGCCGGGCCTTCGCCGATGACCATCACCTGATGCGGGACTTCGCGGCGGCGGAGCTGGTCGATGGCATCGGAAAAGACATCGAGGCCTTTCTCCATTACCAGCCGCCCGAGGAAGCCGATAACCGGCGGTTCGTCCGCCAACCCTTGCGCCCGTCGCCAGTCCATATCGCGGCGCTGGGGATTGAAGATTTCGCGATCGACGCCGCGCGACCAGATATCGATGTCGTAATTCATCCGCTGTTCGCGCAGCACCTGTGCGAAGCTTTCGGACGGCGCGACCAGCGCGTCGCATTTGCGATAGAGGCGGCGCAACCAAGCCTCGACCAGCGGCTCGGCAAAGGACATGTTGTAATAGCGAAAATAGGTTTCGAAGCGCGTGTGCACCGAGCAAAGGACAGGCAGGTTCCGCCGCCGCGCCCATTTGACCGCCTGACGTGCGACGCGGTCGGGGCTGGAGATGTGGACGACATTCGGGCTGAATGTATCAAGGTCGCGCCGCACCTTGTACGACAGCGACAGCGGAATACGATATTCGGGGCGATTGGGGATCGCCATAGACGGTACGCTGACCAGATCGCCAGTCGCAGGAAAGGCTGGTTCCGCAACCGTCGGCGAATAGACCCGCACCGCCGCGCCCTGACGCAGCAGATAGCCGACAAGCCGGTTGAGCGCCTGATTTGCGCCATCGCGGACATAATTATAATTGCCGCTGAAGAGCGCAATGCGAAGATCGCTTGTTTGCATCCGGAGGGCTTTTATCGGTGGCGGGGCAAAATGCCAATGGGAATGGCAAAAATGTCAGGGTAAAGAAGCGTGATGATCGTCACCCAAATCGACACCCTACTGATCGGCGGCCCCAAACCATTCCGCGCCGATGGTGAAATGAGCGCAATGGCGCGTGAGGCGGTGGACCGGCCTGTCATGCTGCGCAAACTGGGCTTTGAGGGCGATCAGGTGGCCGACCCGACCGTCCATGGCGGAGTGGACAAGGCGGTGCATTTCTATCCGGCGGAGCATTATCCCAAATGGGTGGCGCAATTTGCGGTCGAGGGCTTTGCTCATCCGCTGCTCAACAATGCCGGCGCCTTTGGCGAGAATATTAGCACGTCGGGCCTGACCGAGGATAAGATCCGCATCGGCGACCGTTTCCGCATCGGCAAGGCTTTGGTAGAGGTCGCGCAGGGGCGTCAACCTTGCTGGAAGATCGACCATCATTTCGGGGTGCATGGGCTATCGGGCGCGGTCATCAAAACAGGCCGCTGCGGCGGTTATTTTCGAGTAATTGAGGAAGGCGAAGTCGCGCCGGGTGATGCAATCGAGCAGGTGGAGCAAGCGGGCCATGACTGGACGGTCGAGCGGGTGTTCAAATTGCTCATCGGCGGCGGCCATCGGGGCGAGGGTGCAAAGACGGAATTGAAAGCGCTGGCCGGACTTGAAACGCTCGCCGAAAGCTGGCGGGTGAGGGCGGCGAAACTGGCGGGCTAAGAAGCAAATCTCTCTCCCCTCGCGGGAGAGAAAGACTTGGCTTGGCAATTCATTGCCTAGCAAGTCTTGTGAGGGGGTAGCGACCTTTGTTGGCGAGCCTTCGGCTCGCGCACCCTCTCCAACTCCGACTAGGCGCTAAAGCGCCAAGTCTGCATATCCTCTCCCGTAAAGGGAGAGGGGGGTATGTAAGAAACAACTGTAAGCCCTGCCTTACAAAGTTGAGGAAGTTGAGCCTACGCCACAGGGGGAGAGCCTTCTGCCCAAACGGTTCGGGCGCGGATTTTTGCAGCAGCGCCGACATGGCGCGGAGATCAACATTGTCAAAGAACCCGCCCGACGCTTCGCAGCGTTGTGGCTGGAATGGACGATCTCAAATCAAATCCTACATTGCAAGCGCGGTTTTTAGCTTTGACTTTGTTAAATCTTTGGGCTTGCTACGATGATGCGATAGCCTGCGTCATATTCATTCGAGGTGAGTAGATCAGAGTAGCGGCGATGCCATTCGCCGGTCATAAGGTCCTTCGCAAGTTGCTCCATTTGCAATGTAACATCGCCGATGGCCCAAAATGACGAGCTTCCGGAACGGACATGTGGATCAAGATAAGCTTCTGGACGACGCCAATAAGCATATAGAAAACCATCAGTGCAATCATGCGGCACCAAAAGCGGCTTTACGTCAAGATCACCTAGCCATGATTGATAATCAGACATGGCAGGCATTTGAGCTTCATCCAGCGCGGCAAGTTCCGGCAAATAATCAGTCAACCAAGGTCTAAATGACGGGTCATAAGTCAGCAGGACAATTGCACCCTTCGTGACCCGGCGCATTTCGCGCAAGCCGGCTTTTTTGTCCGGCCAGTGATGAAGGGTAAGAATAGCCATTGCGGCGTCAAAGGTGTTGTCGTCGAATGGAAGGTCGTCTGCCGAAGCTTGAATTGCGGGAGCTGCGGATGCCGCGCGTTTTTTGATCATTTCGATCGATGGTTCGACGGCTGTAACTTTGCGACTGGCTGGCTCGTACGATCCTGTGCCCGCACCGACGTTGATGATCGTTTTGGCTGATCCAAGCGCTGCTTCGATAGTTGCAGCAATGCGCGGGTCGGGCTTGCGGAGTTCGGAGTAATTCAAGCCGATACGGTCGTATTTTACGTCACCATTGTCGTTCTCCGTCACTCCCCCTCTTCCTCAGGGTCCGGTACCGGCGCAAACAACCTAATCCGCGTCACGCGTTTGTCATCGGCTTCCAATATCTCCAGCCGCCACCCGCTCGCTTCGTGCAATAGCATCTGGCCGACATTCGGAACTTGACCGGCAATTACAAATGCCAGCCCGCCCAACGTGTCTACATCTTCGTCGATCAGCGCAAGTTTCGGGTCGATGGACTCGGCCAGATCATCGAGTTCGGCGCGCGCGTCGGCTTCCCACATGTCGGGGCTCATTTGCATGAACAGCAATTCGGGCTCATCGTCATGTTCATCTTCGATCTCGCCGACGATTTCCTCGACCAGATCCTCGATAGTGACAAGGCCTTCGGTACCCGAGTATTCGTCCAAGACGATGGCCAGATGCGTCCGCGTACGGCGCATTTCGTCAAGGAGCGCCAATACGCTCATATTCTGCGGTACGAAACGCGGCTGGCGGATGAAGGCCTCCAGGCTGTCGGGCTGCTCAGCGCCCTCCGCCAGGACGGCAAAGACATCCTTAATGTGGATCATGCCGGTGATGCTGTCGAGCGTGTCGCGATAGACGGGCAGGCGGCTGTGGCCATGTTCGGCAAAGGCGGCGATGCAGTCGGCGAAACTCGCGCTTTCGTCAATTGCGATGATGTCGCTGCGCGGGACCATCACGTCATCGACGCGGTGTTCGCTGAAATGCAGCAGGTTGCGCAGCATCGTGCGCTCGACGGCGGTCAGGTCGCCGTCGCTGTCGGGTTGCCCGCTTTCCTCGCTGTCTTCTTCATGTTCGGCGATTGCTTCTTCAAGCTGTTCGCGCAAGGTCGGTTCGTGGTTGCGGCCAAAGAACGCGGTCTTCAGCCGCTGCCATATTCGTCCGTCGCTATCGTCGTCGGTTGCGGTCTTCACACCGCTAAAACTGTCACCCTCAGGCATGATGGAAGCGTGGTTGCCCCTTGTTGCGGAAATCAGGCCTCATATGGATTGTGAAGCCCCATCGATGCAAGCGCTTTTACCTCCAGCGCCTCCATCGCCTCTGCCTCTTCGTCGTCGATATGGTCGTGGCCGAGCAAATGGAGCATGCCGTGAATGACCAGATGGGTCGCATGGTGGGCAAGGGGGATGGCTTTTTCGGTGGCTTCGGTTTGGCATACGCCATGAGCGAGGATGATGTCGCCTAGGAGTAACTCCATTTGCTCGTCATTCCCGCGAAGGCGGGAATCTTGGGCGGCAGGGGTTGCGCTCGACGGCCTGAGATCCCCGCCTTCGCGGGGATGACGGAGTTGGTCTAACTCATCCTCTGCCAGCATCGGGAAGCTCAGCACGTTGGTCGGCTTGTCTTTTTCGCGCCATTCGCGGTTGAGTGCATGGACTTCGTCATTGTCGGTCAGCTTGATGCTCACCTCAACCGGCGCGGGATAATCGGAGAGACCCGGAAGTCCGGCGACCTTCACCGCCGCATCGACCGCCTTTTCGACCTCTAACTGTCCAAAACCGCTGTCTCGCCATTCCAGTCCGATGTCGAGTTCGACATCAATCACGTTCGCCCTCATAAGCGTCAACGATCAGCCCCACGAGCGGATGGCGGACAACGTCGCTGCTGTTGAAGCGGATGGTCCGGATGCCCTCGACACCTTCAAGCCGCTGCACCGCGTCGTTAAGCCCCGACATACGCTCACCGCCAGGGATATCGACCTGATGCGGGTCACCGCAGATGACCATGCGGCTGTTCATGCCGAAACGGGTGAGGAACATCTTCATCTGCGCCGCCGTGGTGTTCTGCGCCTCATCAAGGATGATGAACGCATCGGACAAAGTGCGCCCGCGCATGAAGGCAATGGGGGCGATTTCGATTTCGCCCGACGCAATGCGCCGCTCGACCTGCTCTGCGGGCAGGCAATCGTAGAGCGCGTCATAGATCGGGCGGAGATAGGGGTCGACCTTCTCCTTCATGTCGCCGGGCAGGAAGCCCAGCCGCTCGCCAGCCTCGACGGCGGGACGCGACAGCACAAGGCGCTGGACCGCGCCGGTGATAAGCATGGCAACGGCCTGCGCCACCGCGAGATAGGTTTTGCCGGTGCCCGCGGGACCTAATGCGAAAATGATCTCGTCGCGCGCCAGAGCCTCCATATAGGGCACCTGATTTGCGGAGCGGGGCACAAGCGTTTTCTTGCGCGTGCGGATCATGATGCCCGGCGTATCGTTTTCCTTGCGGACAATGCCTTCGAGCGTCGGCTCCGCGGTCATTGCGATAATGGCCTGCACAGCCTCTGCATCGATATCCTCGCCCCGCTGCACGCGTGAATAAATGTCGTTCAATATGTCCCGCGTGCGTCCGATGGCACCCGCTTCGCCCTCAATCTGCACACGATTGCCCCGCGCAGAGATGTACACGCCTAGACGATTTTCGATAGTCACCAGATTGCGGTCGAATTCGCCAAAAACAGAGTTGATGAGATGCGGTTTGTCGAAACTCATTTCGAGCCGTGACATGTCGCCAGCTTGCGCTTGTGCCCTTTTTGCCATTCAGGCGGCTGCTCTCATCTTTGGCTCTCCTTTGAGGCTTAATGGCCCAGAATCGGTAATCTCGACCTCGACAATATCACCGATAGACAGGCCGGGCGCAAGCACATGCACCGATTGCAGCCAGGGTGATTTGCCGATTAACTGGCCGGCGAGCTTTCCGGGTCTTTCGAGCAACACTTCCGTGGTTTTGCCAAGCGTGTTGCGGTTAAAGTCGGTTTGGTCAGCGACCAATTGCGCCTGCAAACGTTGCAGCCGCTCGTCCATGACTTCGGGTGCGATCTGGTCTGCCATATCGGCTGCGGGCGTGCCGGGACGGGGGCTGTATTTGAACGAATAGGCCTGTGCGTAACGGACCTCGCGCACCAGACTCATCGTATCTTCGAAATCCGCATCGCTCTCACCGGGGAAACCCACGATGAAGTCGCCCGAAAAGGCAATATCGGGGCGGACCGCGCGGACGCGGTCGAGGATGTGGAGATAGGAATCGCGGCTGTGGCTCCGGTTCATCGCCTTCAGAATGCGATTGGAGCCCGACTGGACAGGAAGATGCAGGAACGGCATCAGCTTTTCGACATCGCCATGCGCGGCGATGAGGCCCTCTGTCATGTCATTGGGGTGGCTGGTCATGTAACGGATGCGGCGCAGACCGGTGATTTTGTCGAGTTCGCGGATGAGCGCACCCAGATCGCGGTCGCCGTCGCTCCAAGCATTCACATTCTGGCCGAGCAGCGTGATTTCCTTGGCCCCGGCATCGAGCAGCGCCTTGGCCTCATCGACCAACTCGTTCCAGCCGCGCGAGATTTCCGCACCTCGCGTGTAGGGGACGACGCAATAGGTGCAGAATTTGTCGCAACCCTCCTGTACGGTCAGGAACGCGTTGGCATTCTGTTTGCGGCGGGCAGGCAGATGCGCAAATTTATCCAGACCCGGCAGGTCGAGATCGACCACGCGCTCGCCGCGCCCCGCTGCGGCGACCATGTCGGGCAGGTTGTGATAGGCTTGCGGGCCGACGACGATATCGACCTCGGGCGCGCGGCGGCTGATTTCGGCTCCTTCGGCCTGCGCGACGCATCCGGCGACGGCTATCATCGGACTGCTACCGTCTTTGCGGCGCAGGCGGCCGATTTCGGAATAAACCTTCTCTGCGGCCTTTTCGCGGATGTGGCAGGTGTTGAGAACGACCAGATCGGCATCGGCTTTGTCCGCCGCAGCAACCATGCCCTGCGCGGCAAACATTTCGGCCATGCGATCGCCATCATAGACGTTCATCTGGCAGCCGTAGTTTTTGACATGGTATGTTTTGGGCGATTCCGTGCTCATGGCGCGGGCCTATACATGCCGTGTTACCAAGCCGCCACCCTCCATCGCCAAACCGATGCGGGTACGTACTTCAGCGGAAATTGCCTTGCGGTCCGGATAATGGACGGGATCAAAAGGTTCCAGAAAATGCAGGGTTGCCGTAATCGGCTTGAGGTAACTCAGCAGCCGCCAGAAATTCTCGGTGACTTTCTCCTCGCCAATCCAGGCGACGCGCGGCGTGTGGCGTCCGTAGGTCAGGAACACCGGCTGGACCAGCATCCCCGGTGGTGGCGGCACGAGCGCGGCAAAGAGCGACGGTTTGAATGGCAGCAGGCCCGAACCGTCATGCGTCGTCCCTTCGGGGAAAATCGTGACAGGCTGATCGCCGGTCATCGCATCGCGCAGTTCATCGACCTGATTGCCGACGCTCAAGCGGTTTTCGCGCGATACGAAAATCGTGTTGTTGATCTTGCACAGCCAGCCAATCAGTGGCCAGCTTTCGATGCCGTCATTGGCGACGAAGGTGCAGCCGGTCACGCCCGACATGACCGGGATATCGACCCAGCTATGGTGGTTGGCGGCATAGAAGACGTTGCGGCGGATACGGGTGCCGGTGGTGGCCGTGGCAATACCGCTGGTCCAGCTTATCGATAACAGGAACAGGCGCGGCCAAGGCGACGGTTGCCGGAACAGGCGCCAGATATTGTGCAGGATAAGGCCGGTAAGGAGGCTGGCGGCCATGAGCAGCAGTCGGGCCACGAACATGAACTGGCCTGCGATAAAGGCCGCAGGGTTGCGCCGTTCAATCCTTGCGGTCGATGGCGACGCCATACAGCTCCATGCGATGATCGACGAGGCGATAGCCAAGCTTTTCGGCAATGACTTTCTGCAATGCCTCCAGCTCGGGGTCGACAAATTCGACGACCTTGCCGGTTTCAACGTCGATCAAATGGTCGTGGTGAGCTTCGGGTGAGGCCTCGTACCGCGCACGTCCGTCGCCAAAGTCGTGGCGATCGAGGATGCCGGCTTCTTCGAACAGGCGAACGGTGCGATAAACGGTCGCAATCGAAATTTTGGGGTCGATGGCTGACGAGCGGCGATAGAGTTCCTCGACATCGGGATGGTCGTCAGCGTCCGAAATAACCCGCGCTATGACCCGGCGCTGGTCGGTAATCCGCAGGCCGCGTTCATGGCACAGCGCTTCAATGTCGATCTTCGTTTCCATCGTGAACGATATGTAGTGTCAGGCCGCGATTCGTCAAAGAAAAAGGCCGGAGCGTACCCCGGCCTTTCCTCGATCAAAACGATGCGGTTTATTTCGCAACCTTTTTCTTCCGCCCCGATCCCGGCGCGCGCCCAAGGCCGATGGCCTTTGCAAGTACGCGGCGCTGTTCGGCATAGGCAGGCGCGACCATCGGATAATCAGCCGGCAGCCCCCATTTGGCGCGGTAGTCATCGGGCGTCATCCCGTAATGGGTCATCAGGTGACGTTTTAGCATCTTAAGCTTTTTACCGTCGTCGAGGCAGACGATATAGTCCTTCTTGACCGAAAGGCGGATCGGCACGGCCGGCTCGAGAGCAACGGCAGCTGCGGCTGGGGCCCCCGACAGTCCGGCGAGCGCCGAATGTACGTTGCCAATCAACGTCGGCACGTCGGAAACCGCCACACTGTTATTGCTTACATGTGCAGCAACAATATCGGCAGTCAATGTGATGAGCAATTCGGCTGCATCGTTACTCTCTTGGGACATATTAAACCTCCTGGACCCGGGTTTTTGTTTAGCGACCACCTAATCAGGTATAGCTCATGTCTGTATTGGTCAACAACAGGAGCATAAAAGTGGAGCAGTTACAAAGAAAATGACATCGTGATGGCGTCAGGTCGAAATCCATCAGAACCTTTATAGTAGTTTTTGCGTCGTCCGATGGGCTGGAAACCAACCTGCCGGTAAAAATCCTGCGCGTCATTACCCTCACGAACCTCAAGGAATAACTGGGTCCGTCCTTCATTTCTCGCGCGAGCGATGGTTTCGGCAAGTAGCCGTCCTCCTATGTTCTGGCGTTGTCTTTCTCTTGCCACGCCGATCATCAACAATTCTTCGGTATCGAGCACCCAACGGCTCATCGAGAAGCCGCATACTTCTTGGCCTCGCTTTGCGATCAGCAAACGGCATCCGGGTATAGCAAGGGCAGACAGGCATTGGGCGGAAGACCAGGCTTCGCCGAATGCCGGGTCGAATACATCTTCCATGATCGGCATGATAGACGCGATGTGCGACGCATCGCCTTCGAGCAGCTCGATCATGCGGCAGACCTCGCCGGTTTGGCATCGGGCGGGCGGACATAAAGCGGGCTGGGCATCAAAGGGACGGCGTTTCCCAACAAGTGCCATTTGCGCGCATCGGGCAAAAGATGGTGCCAGATTTTGCCTTTAGATGCAGGATCGATGTCCCCAGCGACGTGACTTGCGGTTGAATCCGTCCAGACTTTTTGCGGCGGTAGCGAAGCGGGTAGCGAGAGCGACTGTCCGTCCACCCCGAATGGTTCAAAATAATATTCGCCATGACCGCCGGTCATTATCACGTCGACGGGAAGAGGACGTCCGATTTCGGCCAAAGCCATCGCCGCGATCAAGGGCATGCAGCCAAAGCCATGCACTGGAACCTGCCACGCGAAGCCCAGCGCCCTGGCGGCGGCGACGCCGACCCGAATGCCGGTAAAGCTGCCGGGACCGACATCTACATAAATCATGTCAGCTTTTCCACGCTGGGGTAGCGCCGCAATCAGCGGCAGCAAACGCTCCGCATGGCCGCGACCGATTACCTCATGCGCGGTCGCAATCACCTCATCGCTATCGTAAAGTGCGACCGAACAAGCCTTTGTGGCGGTATCAATAACCAGCGTTTTCACTGATTCCGGCTAGCGGATTAAACGATGCTGTTAAAGCGTCCAAATTCCGGACGTGGACTCCGTTCGAAAATCGTCGAAGGGTCGCCATAACCCAAGGTCGAAATGAAGTTCGATTTTACCCTGGTTCCGGCAAAAAAGGCATCATCCACGGCTGCATTGTTGAACCCCGACATCGGCCCGGTATCGAGGCCGAGCGCGCGGGCGGCCATGACGAAATAGGCGCCTTGGAGGCTGCTGTTTCGGAATGCGGTTTTTCCAATCAACTCGTCATTGCCGACGAACCAGCTGCGCGCATCGGTGTGCGGAAATAGTTCGGGCAATTGTTCGTAAAATTCGAGGTCCATGCCAATAATCGCGGCAACCGGAGCTTTCAGGATTTTTTCCCCATTTGCGGGCATGGATAGCGCCGCCAGCTTCTGCTTCGCCTCGTCGCTCGTGCACCAGATAATCCGGGCGGGCAGGCAATTGGCTGAAGTAGGGCCGTATTTCATCAATTCCCAAATATCATTCAGCTGGGCCTCGCTGACTGGCTTGTCGAGATAGCCGTTATAAGTGCGGGCCTTGCGGAACAGCTGATCCAGTGCAGCATCGGTAAGCGGTGCATTCATGTGAAGTGCTTTCAATATTGTTGAAATTTACGCGGCGCGGACTTCGGTTACTTCGGGGACATAATGCTTCAGCAACTGTTCGATACCGTTCTTAAGCGTCGCAGAGGACGAAGGGCAGCCGGAGCACGCCCCCTGCATTTGGAGATACACAACACCTTTCTGAAACCCCCGATAGACGATATCCCCACCGTCATTGGCGACGGCGGGGCGAACCCGGGTTTCGATCAATTCCTTGATCTGGTCGACAATATCTTCATCGGCGGGATCGTCCAGCGGATAGTCCGCATCGGCGGAGGGGACGGAAAAACCAGCTGATGGTGGGTGGAACAGCGGCATGTTCGCGGTGAAATGGTCGAGCAAAATGCCGAGCACGTCCGGCTTCAGCGAAGCCCATTCGACACCTGGCGCGGCGGTGACCGAAATGAAGGAATGGCCGAAAAACACGCCGGTCACGTCGCCTAGCGCGAATAATGCCTGCGCCAAAGGTGACGCCGCAGCTTCTTCATGGTCGGCAAAATCGCGTGTGCCGCTCTCCATCACCACCCGCCCGGGCAGGAACTTGATTGTGGCTGGGTTGGGCGTCAGTTCGGTTTCTATCAGCATGAATGTCATGTGGTGCGCTGCAGTTCAAAGTGCAAGCGAGTTTTCCTTGACAGCGTCCAAGCAGCGGTCATCCTGACCGGAGAAATCGGGAGAGCTCAAATGATCGATCAATCCGGCAAAACGGCATGGGTTACCGGCGCATCGTCCGGGATTGGTGAGGCGCTCGTAAAGGCATTTGTCGGCGCTGGCGGTGCAGCAATATTGTCGGGACGCAACGTGGCCGAACTGGAACGCGCGGCATCAGAAACAGGTGCAGCTGACAGATGCCATCTGCTGCCCTTCGATACTGTGGATTTCGATATTCTCGCCGATATAGTCAGGCAAGCGATCGCGGTGCGCGGCGGGGTGGACATATTGGTCAATAACGCGGGCATCTCACAAAGGTCGCTGGCGGTTGATACCGATTTTTCGGTCTATGACCGAATTATTGAGGTTGACCTGCTGGCCCCCATCGCACTGACGCAGGCGATATTACCGCATTTGCTCGAACGGGGGAGCGGCCAGCTGGTGATGATTTCAAGCGTTGCGGGTAAAGCGGGCGTGCCTTTGCGCACGGCTTATTGCGCCGCAAAACATGGGCTCATTGGCTACAGTGACGCTTTGCGGAGCGAAGTGGCAGGCCAGGGGGTCGGGGTATTGGTCGTGGCGCCCGGATCGGTCCGCACCAATGTGTCGCGTAATGCGCTCAGCGCCGATGGCTCAACACGGGGTGTCAGCGACGCTGCCATCGACAATGGCATAGACCCCGGCGAAGTCGCCCGAATTATCTGGGAGGCGGTTGCCGACGGAAAACGCGAAATCGTGATTGCCGAGGGGATGGAGGCAAATATTCCCCTCCTGCGGGCGCAGGACCCCGAAAAGCTGTTCGATATGGTCGAGGCCATGGTTGCCAATGGCTATGCGCAGAAAATGGGCGCCGAATGACTATACGCGACCTGCCCGCAAGGCTGCCCCTGCCGCAAATGGAGCGAGGGCAGCTATAGCCAGAGAGGTGGCGGCCAATAGCTGCATAGCGTTGCCCGGGCTGTCGGCCAATGTACCCGCCCCGAAGATCAAAATCGGGATCGCCAGCGGAATCAACAACAATCCGCCAAGCGCGCTTGCGCCGCTCAGCCCCGCTGTCAGGGCGGCGATCGTCACGGATAGACCGGACAAGGCGGGCAGGGCAATCGCCAGTCCTATCAGCAAGGTCATCAACTTCGCCTCGGGCAAGCCGATGAGAGCGGATGCAACGACCGTCGAGAGAAGCAAAGGAAGCGCAAATGCCACCAGTTGCCCGATGATTTTCGCTGTTGCCACGAGCTCGTCGGACCAGCCGCGCAGCGCAAGTTGATCGAGTATGCCCGCCTGCCTGTCCGGCAATATCAGCCGTTCGATAGGCAGGAGTGTCGAAAGCAGCGCAGCGATCCATAAAATGCCGCCACCGGTGCGGGCCAGTAGCGGCTTGTCGGGGCCAGTGACGAACGGAAACAGCGTGGCCACTGCGAGATAGAATATGACTGGTAGCCATAGCCCGCCACCCGTCCAGGCAAGGCGGACTTCGCGAGTAGCCAGCGAAGCAAACGCCCTCACGCGGCGACCCCCTGCCTGTCGAGCAACAGGCTGTGCGCCACATTTATCGACGGCGCCTGATGCGCGGCGACCAGAACGATGCCGCCTGCGGCCACCTGCTTCAATATGGCTTGGTCCAGTCTGGCACAGCTGGCGCTATCAAGCCCGTTATAGGGCTCGTCGAGCAGCCAGATTGAGGCATTCGAGGCCAGCACGCGCGCTATTCCGGCGCGTTTGCGCTGGCCGGTCGACAGGAAACGGACAGGAACCTCTGAAAGACCCAGCAAATCCATCGCCGACAGCGCGATCTCTCGGTCAGCGGCAGTCGCTGCATCGAGATCGGCCCAAAACCGCAATGCACGCTCAACTGCCAAATTCGGATCGAGCGCCAGATTTTCGTCGGCCAACGCAACCTTGCCGTCGATAGCAATATCCCCCGACGCTTTCGGCAACAGACCGGCAATCAACCTCAGCAGTGTCGACTTGCCGCACCCATTGGCGCCGCGGATCCAGATGACATCGCCCGGCTGAGCAGTGACTGACAGTGCGCTGAATACCAATCGGTTGCCGCGGACGACCGCAACATTTTCAAGTCGAAGCGATGGCGCATATGCTTGACGCGATGTCATCGCGCGACTTAGGCACGAATTCAACGAATTGCAAAAGCAGGATAAAGCAATGGCGGTTTCAAAACTGGACGATGGGGCAAGGGCGGTTGCATTGGCCGACCTGCCGCTGTGGAATTACGACCCCGACGCGCAGGGCATTCGCCGGACGTTGCGCTTTGCGGATTTCGCCCAGGCGTTCGGGTTCATGGCCCGCGTCGCAATACTGGCGGAGAAAGCCGATCATCACCCGGAATGGTTCAATGTCTATAACAGGGTAGAGATTTTGCTGACGACGCATGATGCGGGCGGATTGTCGCAGCGGGATATCGATCTGGCTAATGCGATTGACGCTATCGCCCCCTGATTTCCGTTGTCAAGGCTGCATGCGCTTCGCCAGACCGGGCATGTTGCGCCGCAGTCGTTCGGGGAACCAGCGGGCCGCAAATGCCAGCTGCCTCGCGGTTTTGTTGACGGTGGTGTGCACCTTGTGGCCGTGAATGGCTTCCCAGGCCGCCGGGCCGATGATCGATACGGGACTGACTTCGAGACCCGCAGATTGCAGCTTTTCCTTGCCCGTGATGTTACTGCCGGGAATGACAACGCCCGCAATGATGTTCGTGTCGATAAAGCCGGGCATCAGGCTGCGCGCCTTGATGCCGAGATCGCGCCATTCGATGTCGTGGGCTTCGGCAAGGCCGCGTACTGCGAACTTGGTCGCACTGTATACGCTGAGGCCCGCAGAACCATAAATTCCAGCCGCCGAGCTTGTATACAGCACACATGCATCCGGCGTATTTTTCAGCAAATCGAAACAGGCGCGGGTGCCGCTGATAACCCCGGTCAGGTTGACCGCGATCATCTTGTCGATCTCTTCGTCTGTCATGTCCTGAATCGGCCCGCCCGAGCCTATTCCTGCATTATTGAACAGCACGGTCATCCTGCCACCGGTATGTTTGGCGAAATCGGCAACTACAGCTTTCCATTGTGGGCGGTTTGTCACGTCGAGTCTGTGAACGGAAAACATGCCTGGGGGCAACAGCTTGGCTGTCTCGGCAAGCCCCGCCTCGTTCATGTCCGCAAGGCCTACGAACCAGCCCACATTCGCAAAATAGCGCGCTACTTCCCGGCCCAGACCCGATGCTGCACCGGTAATAAAAATGCTCTTTTGCGCTCCGGTCATGATCGCGTACCTCTCCTGCTCACACCAATGTCAGCAACAGCAATTTGACGTGTCCGTCAACTGTTTCTTGCGGGCGCGGTAAAGGCCCGATACATCCGGCGCGCTTCATGGAGTCATCATGTTCCGTTTTCTGACGCTGCTCTGCGCCGCATTTCTCAGCCAGTTACCCGCCACCGCACAAGCCGAGGTTTTGGCAACATTCTACAGCCATGATTTCGGCGACCATTTCCCGCACGCCTTCGTCCGGTTGAAGGGCACGGTCGATTCGACGGGAGAGACGGTCGATACGAATTACGGCTTTACCGCCGTCAATGTGTCGCCCGCGATATTGATGGGTTCGGTCAAGGGAATGATCGAAACCAAAGACGCGAAATATGTGAACAAAAGCAATGCGCATTTCACCTTGCGGCTGTCCGATGCGGAATATGCAAAGCTGAAGGCGCATGTCGAACAGTGGCGCAGCCTGCCGGGCAAAAGCTACAATCTGAACAAGCGCAATTGTGTGCACTTTGTGATGGAAGCGGCAGCGCTGCTGGGGTTGACGGTCAACCGGCAGAGCAAATTTTTCAAGAAGCCGAAAAGCTTTACGCTGGAACTGATGAAACTCAATCCGGGGCTGAAGCTCTAAATCGCCTGGAAACCCTTGGCGTAGATATGCCAGGTAAAAATTGCGGCGGCACCGCGATGCGGACGCCATTTTTCCGCGATCGCGCGAATGTCCTTTTCCGACGGACGCGCATCGAGTTTCAGCAATCGCCCCACGCCCTCCTGCACGGCAAGGTCGCCTGCGGGCCATATATCCACGCGGCCTTCGGCAAAGAGCAAATAGATTTCCGCTGACCAGCGCCCGATGCCTTTGACCTTGGTAAGATAGGCGATTGCCTCCTCATCGTCTTCCGGCAGCGCGTCGAGCGGCAATTCGCCGGACAGGACGAGTTCAGCAAGCGACCGCGCATATCCCTGCTTCTGTCGGCTGAGGCCGCAGGCGCGCAGGGCGTCAAAATCCTGCGCGAGCAACCTAACGGGCGCGCAGCCTTCACCAACCAAGGCCTCCAGCTTATTCCAGACCGACGCGGCTGCGGCGACGCTCACCTGTTGTCCGACGATTGTGCGAAGGAGGGTTGTATAGCCCCGCTCGCGAATACGCTCTTCTGGATAACCCGTTGCCGCGATAGCATCGGCAAAACGGGGCTCGATAGCGGCGAGGGCGTCGAGCGATGCCTGCAACTCTGCTGCCGGAATTCCCATCAGTTTGCCAGCTTCAGCAATGCCATCGGTGCGCCATATGCAGCCGGACCGATATCCCACCGCAAGACCTGCATCCCGCTACTCTCTTCGGGACCCTCTTCGCTGTTATTGGCAAGGATGCGTGCGTCGGTGGTGAGGGTAAAGCTGCCTTTGATCGCAATCGGTTCGGCCGGCATTTTGTCCGAACTTTTGCCCAGCATCCCACTCGCCATACTGCCCATTCCCATCAAGGCGCCGAACGACATTTCGGGGTCGCTCCTGAAGGCCGGTGCTTCGACACGCAGCCGCCCATTGTCCCATCGCGTGACATGCATCATGGGCTCGCCAAGTGCATAACGCGGGATGACGGGAAAGGCATAGTCGTCGGCCAATCTGCCGCTGGTGCTATAGTCGACCATGAAGACACCATTACCGAGATGCTCAACCTTGTGCCACGCGGCCAGCCGCTCGACCTCCCGGGTGAAGCGCTTGATCGTTTCGGGGTTTTCAGGATCGATGCCGCCAAGCATCATTTCGGCCATTTTCTTGCCTTGCTCGTCACGCTTCTTCTTTTCGGCCTGCTGGCGGTCCCAGTCGGCCTTTTGCTGCTCGACTTCGGCGGGGGTGCATTCGCGTTGTTCGCTGTCCCATGTCTCCACCGCAGCGGCAGCATCTGCGGCTGCCTGCGCGGCTTCTTCGGCCGCCTTGGCCGCATCATCCACCGCGCTTTGGTCGTCCTGAACGGAGAGGGAATAAATTCGCCAGGCGCGTGTCGGAACGACGGAAAACGCCCCATTAGCGCTGCTTGCCACATCGTCACGCTCTACTTCGACTTTCAGATCGTTGTTTTCGGCGGCGGGTTCGATGCTGTCATTCCAGCACACCGCCTTGAATTCCGCGTCGCCGCCCTCGCCGAGAAAGTCGCTGTTCAAAAGGTTCGCCAATCCAACCAGCTGGATCTGGCCTTTGTAGGTGAAGCTGAAATCGCCATTTTGACGCACGGTCATCGCCGAATTGAATTCACCGGGAAGGATAAGGCAGCCGCTGAGCGAGAAAAAAGCGGCGGACGCCAACGCAGCTTTTGTCCCCGTTTTCATCCACTGTATTGCCATAGGCCTGCTCCCGCTTCAGCCCCGTCTTACCGTCGCCGCGTAAAGCGCAATCGCCGCGGCATTGGACACGTTCAGGCTTTCCATCCTGTCGCTGATTGGCAGCTTTGCAAGGGCATCGCAATGCTCCTCGATATTGCGGCGCATGCCATCTCCTTCGGCACCCAGGACAAGGGCGTTGCGGCGTGGCGTCAGTGCCTCGCCCAGTGTGACCTTGGCATGGCCCGAAAGACCGATCCGCCAATATCCTGCTTCCGCAATCTCTTCGAGTGCGCGGGCCAGATTGACGACGCGAACCCATGGCGTGATTTCAAGCCCGCCTGATGCCGCCTTGGCCAGCGCGCCCGATTCGGGCGGGGCATGGCGATCCTGCGTGACGACGGCAACGGCATCAAACGCCGCAGCTGTGCGAAAGATAGCCCCGACATTATGCGGGTCGGTTACCTGATCGAGGATCAGCAGCGGACGGGTGTCATCGTCATCCACGGCCAGTGCATCGGTCAGCCAGACATCCTCAAGCGGTGCAACCTCCAGCACCAGCCCCTGATGCGGCGCATCCTTCGGTACAAAGCGTGCGAGGTCCGCCGCGTCAGCAAACTGGACATTCAGACCGTCGGGAATGACGATCTTCCCGATTTCCTCGCGCGTTCCCCATAATTTGATGAGCCGCCGCTCCGGATTGTCGAGCGCGGCGTAGACCGCATGGCGGCCGTAAAATTTGGGATTGCCGCTGGTCGGTGCCGCACCCCGGCGCCGGTGGCTTTTATGTGATGACATTATCTGGTTCCATCGTCCAAAGCCCGTTCGCCTCAAGCGAAGATGAGACACGAACGGAAAAGTGAAGTTCTGATGGCCCTTTCCCACTTGAGGCATTGACAGGCAAGGGCCGTTTCGCCATTGGGCTGCTTCCCTCGCGGGACCGGCCCTTATGCCCACGCATATAGCCCCGCAAGGTAGTGGACAGGTGGCCGAGTGGTTAAAGGCAGCAGACTGTAAATCTGCCCGGTTTTCCGTACGCTGGTTCGAATCCAGCCCTGTCCACCAATTACGCGCTTCCGCGTTGCAATAATCTTACAGGAACTGGGCTTGTATCCGGTTCCTCACGCTTTAAAACCGCGATCAGTGCATCGACAAGCATTTCGCCTGCGCGAACATAGTCCTGTTCGATTGTCGTCAGCGGCGGCTGAGCGTAGCCGCCGGTTGCGATTCCGTCGAAGCCTATAACCCGGACGTTCTGGCCAATGGCTAAGCCCCTCTCGTCAAGCGCGCGCATTGCGCCAAGCGCGATGAAGTCGTTCGCGCAGAAGAGCCCATCGAACATGATGCCATCGCGGATCAATCCGCTGACCGCCTCATATCCCTGCTGTTCGCGTACCGCATTTTCTGGAAGCGGCGGGCAAATGACTGGCAGGCCTTTTTCGGAGGTTAGCGACATATAGGTATTGATGCGGTCCTGGAACTGCGGCTGTTCGCTGTCCATCGGCCCGATATAGCCGATGTTCTTGCAACCCTTCGCCAGCAAATGTTCGATCGCGAGACGCGTTCCCTGCACATTATCGCTTTTGATCGAGATCAGATCCTGCATGCTGGCACCCCAGCAGATCATCGGCGTCTTGTGCTTGGCGTAATCGCCGAAAAACTGCCATCCTTCGACATTCTGGCCGCTGCCGATGACGATCAGCCCGTCGGCTTGGCGGCTACCCGTATAATTGGCGAAGAAATTGTCCGGTGAATCCTGGAAGGAAATGATGAGATTGTACCCGCGTTCGGATGCAGATGCCGCGATGCAGCCGAGAAGCGAGAGGTAGAATGGATTGATATTCGCCTTATTCTCGCCCTTTCGGCACAGGATGACGAGCGCAATCGAAAAGGTTTGCTGAGTGCGAAGCCGCAGGGCGTTGTGGTCAACAGAATAGTTGAGTTCGTTCGCCAGCGCCACGATGCGTGCGCGCGTCTCCTCATTGACCTTTTTGTCGCCACGAAGGGCGCGCGACACTGTGGGTTGTGACACCCCCAGCATCGCCGCGATTTGATGCGCCGTTATCCGCCCCTCTTTGCCCATGACAGGGCGGTTAGCAAAGCTTTGCGTTCAAGTCACGCGGCCAGCGCAGTTTCAGGTGCCACAAATTCGAGTTCGAGGCTTTCGGCAACCGCCCTGCTGGTGACCTTGCCCTTGTGGACGTTGAGCCCGGCGAGCAATCCGCGTCCGGTTTCAGAGAGGGAGTGCAGTGCTTCAACGCCCTTTTCTGCCAGTGCAAGGCCGTAGGGCAGGGTGGCATTGTTCAGTGCTGCTGCGCTCGTCTGCGGGACCGCACCCGGCATATTGGCGACGCAATAATGGATGATGCCGTCGACGACATAGGTTGGCTCGGCATGGGTGGTGGGCTTCGATGTTTCGAAGCATCCACCCTGATCGATGGCGACGTCAACAAGGACCGAGCCCGGCTTCATGTGCTTCAGCATATCACGGGTTACAAGCTTTGGGGCGCTGGCGCCGGGGATGAGTACGGCACCAATGACGGCGTCGGCAATGCTGATTTCGTTATCAATCGTCTCCAGCGTCGAATAGCGGGTGCGGACACGGCCCTGGAACAGCTCGTCCAGTTCGCGCAGGCGCGGGATAGAGCGGTCGACTATGGTGACTTCTGCGCCCAGGCCGACAGCCATGCGCGCGGCATGCGTGCCCACAACGCCGCCGCCGATGACGCAGACGCGCCCCGCTGGCACGCCGGGGACGCCGCCCAACAGGATGCCGGCCCCGCCTTCGCTGCGCCGCATGGCTTCGCCTGCAGCTTCGATGGCCAAGCGGCCTGCGACTTCGCTCATGGGGGCGAGCAGGGGCAGGGTGCCTTTGTCATCGGTCACGGTTTCATAGGCGATTGCAGTGCAGTCGCTGGCTATCAGGCCCTTTGCCTGCTCGGGATCGGGAGCGAGATGGAGATAGGTGAAGAGCAGCTGGCCTGGGCGCAGTTGCATCCATTCGTTCGGCTGGGGCTCTTTCACCTTCACGATCATGTCGCAACCGGCAAAAATTTCGGCAGCCGTTTGTGCGATTTCGGCACCGGCAGCCCGATAGGCGTCGTCGGTGGCCATAATGCCGGCTCCGGCACCCGACTGGACCACGACCTGATGGCCACGCGCGACATATTCGCGCACTGCGCCGGGGGTCAGGCCGACACGATATTCATGAACCTTGATTTCGCTGGGGACACCAATGCGCATTTCTCTTCTCCTGATGAGTCTCGTGTTGAGGAAATAGCACTGTCCTTTGGCGGATAGTTTGCAAAGATTCGACATCGAAAGAAAATATGCGCATAAAACGCGCGTCCAAATTAAGAATGGCGGTGAATTTATGCAACTCGATCGAACCGACCGCAAAGTGCTTCGTGCGCTGGTCTCGAACGGTCGGGCGACACAGCAGGAACTCGGTGAAGCTGCCGGGCTGTCACCAAGCGCGGCGGCGCGGCGACAGAAGGCCTTGGAAGATGCGGGCATATTGCGCGGCTATCGCGCCGACGTGAATCTGCGCAAGATGGGGCTTGGCGCCACCGTCATGGTGACAATCACGCTGGATAGCCAGAGTGAAGAGGCAATGGCAACATTCGAAGCGGCAGTCGCTGACAGTCCTTCAATCATCCGATGCCACCTGATGAGCGGTCGCAACGATTATCTGCTAGTGGTGCGCGCTGCATCAATCGAGGATTATGAGGTCATTCACCGGCAGGAAATAGCGCGACTGCCGCGTGTCGCGCGTATCGAAACCGCCTTCGCCTTGCGCGAAGTAGTGAACCGGACGGTGCCGCCAAGGATTTTGGAATAGTTCGGAACCTAGCGGCGACCGCCACGTTAGCATCTCTCAAAAAGGAGAAAGCTCGTGGGACGAACAGTTGGTATCAGCGTCGGTGGATTGATTTTGCTGCTCATCGTAGTCGCAATTCTCTTCTGATTTTTGCCCACCTCAAAGAAAATGCAGTCCGGCAGCATCATGCCGGAGGAGACGTCACGCCATGCTTATGATGAATGTCGCAAACGACCGCGACATAATCCACAATTTCGAAGAATTTGTCCGTAACGCGGCCTTTCCGTGCGTCGGTGCGAAAGCTGCTCTCAATAAGGGACAAATGCACTTCGTGCTCGCCGATGACATTTGCTCGGCGTGGGACGATTTGCGGATCCTGCCGCATATCGGTGCACTGGCGAAACATTATCGGGAAAAGCCCGAACTTTTTCAGACGCTCGTCGTCATATTCCGTAAATCCGAAAGGTTGACCGAGCGACGCTTTGAGAGGGCCATTTGGGATAGACTGCAATCCTTGAGCGACAAGGATGAATGGCTCGGACAGCCGGTGGATCCCCGCGTCAGCACCGACCCGGAAGATCCGCATTTTGCCGTCAGCTTTGCGGGCGAGGCCTTTTTTATCGTGGGGCTGCACCCCAACGCGAGCAGACCCGCTCGTCGTTTCGACCATCCTGTCATGGTTTTTAACCTGCATGACCAGTTCGAAAGATTGCGAGCCGAGGGGCGATATGACCCTTTGCGTAGCACCATTTTGAAGCGGGACGAGCAGTTGGCCGGTTCGGTAAACCCCATGCTCGCCGAGCATGGCGAAGGATCGGCAGCACGGCAATATAGTGGCCGAAACGTCGAAGATGGATGGGTCTGCCCTTTTTCGCGGAAGAGCGAAGTGGCATGACCCTGCATGAAATTCCGCCACGTTCCGGCGTTGCGTTCACTCTGAACAAAGGCGATCTGCTGACGGTTATCGACCCAAAGGGTGAACAGGTTGCCGACCTTGTTGCCTATTCGCAAACAGACCACCGCGAGGTTATTTCATCCGGCCGAACGCTGGATTATGCGTCGCGCCTCTTCCTATCGACGGGCGATCCGCTCTATTCGAACCGAAGCAACGTCATGCTCACCATCGTCGAGGACGATGTCGGTCGCCATGATTTCCTGCTGACCCCGTGCTCCAAAGATACGTTTCGCCTCATTTACGGCGATGAACAGCCGCATCACGGATGCTTCGGCAATCTTGCGGAAGCATTGAAGCCCTTCGGTATCGAACCTGATGACATTCCGGTGGCGTTCAATTGTTTCATGCATGTTGCCCTCGACGGCAAGACCGGCGAAATTTCCGTGCAGCCACCGTTGAGCCGTGCCGGAGAAAGAATCGTGTTCCGGGCAGAGATGGATTTGATCATTGGTCTGACAGCCTGTTCTGCGCCTCAATCGAACAATGGTTCGTTCAAGCCTATCGGATACATGGTGACCGACGCCGAAGGTCAGTTGGCTATGCCGGTCGCCTAAACGGCTTACGCTGCATCGGCGACGCGATACCGTTGCTCGGTCTTCGCCACCGAATCGCGGATAAAATCGGCAATAAAGTCGAGCAGTGCCCTTACATGGGGCTGCTGCCTCGCGCTCGCGGTAGTGACAATCCAGCCCGGCGTGGACAGTTCGGAAATCGGCGGGAACAGGCGGACAAGTCCGGGCGTGGTATCGCCTATCAGGCAGGGCATCACCGCCGCGCCCATGCCTGCGCGCACCGCCGCTATGACGGAAGACAATGTGTTGGCCGAGTGCACAATGTCGATGTCCGGCCCGAGATTCTTTATCCATTGTGTTATGTGGCCCACACCGGTGCCGCTGAAACCGATCACCGGATAGCGTTTCAACCCTTCATAATTGTTGGGAAACCCAAGTTGATCGGTCAGTTCCTGCCGTGCATAGACGCTTTCATGCAGTTCGACGATCCGGCGGATCACCAGGCTCTCGTCTTGAGGCGGATTACCAAAGCGGATCGCGATATCGGCCTCTCCTCTTGCGATATCGAGGGCGCGATCATCGACGATTACTTCGGCGACGACCGCAGGGTGTTGCGCCCGGAAGGCAGCGAGGGCAGGCATTAGCCAGACATTCGCAGCCGATTCCACCGTGGTCAGGCGCACCGTGCCGCTCAGTCTGCGCCCCTCCGCCTCGACCATATTGACAAGTGCGTCGATGCTACGCTCGACCTGCTCTGCGCCAGCGACCATGGTCTGTCCCCGAGACGAGAGCGTGTAACCGCTCGGACTGCGGACAAAGAGGGTCGTACCCAGCGCGTCCTCCAGCGCAGTGATACGGCGCGACACGGTTGCCTGCGCGACTTTAAGGGTGCGCGCCGCAGCCAATGTGCTGCCGCTGCGGGCAACCGCGAGGAAGAAGCGGAGATCGTTCCAGTCGAGCATCGATGGCCGTGTATCACAGGCTCATCATTTTTGCATAACCATTCCGCAAAACAAATGCTCACACCCATGCATGGGTTAGGGGTATCTATCGCTTATCGGAAAAACACCCTCTCCCCCCGTTTTCCGAAACGAAAAAAGGATAAGATGATGACATATGACTATCACCTCAGATCGGCAGTTGCCGCCATTTTCGCCACCAGCCTGACCTTGCTGTTCGCGGTCATGACAACCACAGGCGCGGCAATTGCCTGAACCCCGGTGCGCGAGGCGCACATATTTCCTCCCCCTCGGAAAGGACTGAACCCGGTAACGACGTTGCCGGGTTTGGTTTATCCGATATTCTCGAGCAAATCCCCAAGCTTCCCGAACATCTCATCGATATGCGTCTTCTCCAATATCAAGGGAGGGCTCAGGGCGATGATGTCTCCCGTAGCTCTGACCAGCAGCCCATGGTCGAAGCAGGCGTGGAAGAGTTCGGTCGCTCGTTTTGTTGGCGCCCCGGGACGCGACTGAAGCTCTATTCCCGCTATCAATCCGATGTTACGGACATCGATGACGTGCGGCTTGCCGCGCAGGGAATGTGCTGCATCGGCCCAATAGGCACCGAGTTCATGCGCTCGTTCGAACAGCCCTTCGGCCGCGTAGAGGTCCATCGTGGCCAGTCCAGCGGCGGCAGCGAGGGGATGGCCGCTATAGGTATAGCCGTGAAAGAGTTCGATGCCTTCTTCGGTCGCGTTGACCACGATGTCGTGAATGTCCCGGCTGACGGCAACTGCGCCCATGGGCACGGCAGCGTTGGTAAGGCCCTTGGCCATCGTGATGATATCCGGGATGACACCCCATGTCTGCGATGCCGTTGCGCCCCCAACGCGGCCGAAGGCGCTGATGACTTCGTCAAAGATCAGAATGATGCCATGCTTGGTGCAGATATCGCGCAAACGCTGTAAATAGCCGACGGGCGGGACCAGAACGCCGGTCGAACCGGCAACCGGCTCCACGATGACGGCAGCAATCGTCTCTGCGCCATGCAACGTTACCAGCCGCTCCAAATCGTCAGCGAATTCGGCGCCGTGTGCGGGAAAGCCGCGTGACCAGGCATTTTGTGCTGGATCATGCGTGTGCGGAAGATGGTCGACGCCCGGCAGACCCTGCCATACCCGGCGGTTGTTCACGATACCGCCGACCGAAATTCCACCGAACCCAGTGCCATGATAGCCGCGTTCACGACCGATCAGCCGTGTGCGCGTACCTTGCCCTTTCGCACGCTGCGCTGCGAGCGCGATTTTCAAAGCAGTGTCGACCGACTCGCTGCCCGAATTGGTGAAGAATATCCGATCCAGGCCCTCCGGCATCATCGGTGCGAGGCGGCTGGCGAGTTCGAACGCAAGCGGATGTCCGAGCTGGAAAGTCGGGCCGAAGTCCATCGTTGCTGCCGTTTTTGCTATCGCGTCGACGATCGGTTGGCGGCAATGCCCGGCATTGCTGCACCACAGGCCGGCAGTGCCGTCCAAGATGCTGCGGCCGTCGGCACTTTGGTAATGCATGTCTTTCGCCGATACGAGGAGGCGAGGAGCGCTTTTGAACGATTTGTTAGCCGTAAACGGCATCCAGAAGGCAGTTAGCGGGTCGTTTTCTATCATTTCGTCTCTATGGGACTATTTGCATAACTTGCGCAAGACTGTGACGGAATTGTCACATTTGTCAAAAAGGACAACAGACCTGACACAAAATTGCTTGATTGCCGGGTCGATTGATGTTTGTGTGCACCTGCACAATAAAAGCGCTGGTAATTATGTATTAACCACGACGCGGGCATCAGATTTAGCGGGAAGAGGACGGCATTTGCCGAGGGCAGCGCATAGCACCGCCTGAAGCTAACTTTGAACGCACCTAATGAAGGGGAATTTTATGCGTAAATCTGTTTTGAAACTGGCTGCGATGAGCGTTGCGATGAGCGCATTTGCCATGTCCGCGCCGGCATTCGCACAAGAAGAGGAAGAGGCAGCCGAGGGGCCGATTTCGGTATCGGGTGGCATCGCGGTTGTTTCCGACTATCGTTTTCGTGGCGTTTCGCTGTCCGACAAGGACTTTGCGGTACAGCCGACCATCACCATCAGCCATGAATCGGGCTTTTATGTTGGTGCATGGGGATCAAACCTCGCAGAAAATGCAGGTGATGACATCGAAATCGATCTGTATGCCGGTTTTTCCGGCGGCGACGAACTGACCTATGACATCGGCGCGACCTATTATCTTTACCCGGGCGTTTCGAGCTTCAACTATGTCGAACTGACCGGCAAGCTCGGCACGACAATCGGGCCGGCAACCGTCGGTGTTCAGCTGTCTTATGTTCCGAGCCAGGACAATACCGGCAACAGTGACAACTGGTATTATGGGACGAACGCGACATTCGCCATTCCCAATACGCCGATCAACCTGACAGGTTCGATCGGTATCGAAGACGGTGCCTTTACCGCCGGTGACGAAAAGGTCGATTGGTCGATAGGCGCAAATACGAATATCAAGGGCTTCACCCTTGGCGTCGCTTATGTCGACACCAACCGCCGTTCGATTTTTGCACTGAACGATGCGAAGGCCGACGTTGTATTCACTTTGAGCTATAGTTTCTAAGCGCGCCCAGTCGCCTCAGTTTCGAAATGTGCACATGCCGGGCTTGACCTTTCAAGTCCGGCATGTCCTTATGTATCCAGCAGAAAGCTGGTGAAAAATGTCTGTCAATCTCGCGAACTGGATCGCTGAGCATAAAATCGACGAAGTCGAATGTATCGTTCCCGACATCAATGGCGTGCAGCGCGGCAAGGTTTTGCCGGCCAAGAAATTCCTGTCCTCGGTGCGCGACAAGTCGCTCCGTATTCCGGGCAGCGTTTTCATTTGCACGATAGATGGGCATTATCCTGAAGACATTGAGGATGTCTGGGACAAGGACCCCGACAAGATATTGATCGCGGATCCTGACACAATCTGCGTTGCGCCCGGCTTCAAGTCGCCGACGGCCTTCGTGATTGCCGACGCCTATAATGGCGATGCCACCGCGGTCGAGATTGCGCCGCGCACTATCCTGAAAAAAGTGCTTGGCCTGTATGCAGCCAAGGGCTGGAAACCCATTATAGCGCCCGAAGTCGAATTCTATCTGGTCAGCCAGAATGTGGACCCCGATTTTCCGCTCCAGCCGCCAACCGGTTCCAGCGGCCGCGCGGAGACCGCCAGCCAGCCTTATGGCTTGGAGGCGATGAATGAGTATGAAGATATAATCGATCACATTTACGATGATTGCGAGCTGATGGGCCTCGATATCGACACGATGATCCACGAAATGGGCGCGGCTCAACTCGAAGTGAACTTCATCCACGGCGACCCGTTGAAACTGGCCGATCAGGTGTTCCTGTTCAAACGCGCCGTCCGTGCGGTGGCGAAGCAACATGGTGTGTACGCTACTTTCATGGCAAACCCGATGGCAGGCCAGCCGGGAAGCGCGATGCACATCCACCAGTCGGTGGTGGATGCAGAGACGGACAAGAACCTTTTTTCCAATGCGAATGGCCGCGATAGCGCCATGTTCCGCAGCTATATTGCGGGGCTGGTCAAGCTTATGCCGCAGGTTTCGCCATTATGGGCACCCAACGTCAACAGCTTCCGCCGGATGCGGCCCGACAGCGCGGCACCGATCAATGTTCAATGGGGCGAGGATAATCGCAGTTGTGGCTTTCGCGTGCCGATATCCGACAAGGCGAACCGCCGCGTCGAAAACCGCCTGCCGGGCGCGGATTCCAACCCTTATCTCGCAATCGCGGCGTCGCTGGTGTGCGGCTATATCGGCATGGTTGAGCGCATGGTTCCGGCCAAGGCGATCACCGGAAGCGCCTATAACCGCGCCCGCACCCTGCCGCGTACCTTGGAGGCGGCACTCGACCGCTTTTCCGCCTGCCGCCCGGTGCGCAACCTGCTTGGCGAGGATTTCTTCGAGATATTCTACGCGGTGAAGGACTATGAACTGTTCAATTACCAATCAGTCGTGAGCAGCTGGGAACGCGAGCATCTGCTGCTGAGGGTGTGATGCCCGATCCGTTGAACGACAGCTATTATCTGGCTTCCGCTGGCGATTATCAGCCGCGACCCGCGCTGCAGGGCGATACCACAGCCGATATCTGCATCGTAGGCGGGGGATTTTCGGGATTGTCAGCGGCGGTTGCGTGCGCCGAAGCGGGATTAAGCGTTGTCCTGCTCGAGGCCGAACAGGTCGGTTTTGGTGCGTCGGGCCGCAATGGCGGGCAAATGATACCAGGCTTCAACATGGCAGGCGACGATCTGGTCAATTTGGTCGGTGAGGATACAGGCCAAAGATTATACCGGCTCGCGATATCGGCCAGAGATCGGGTCTACACGAGGATAGCGCGGCACAACATCGATTGCGACCTCCGCCCCGGCCATGTCCATCTGGCAGCAAAGGAGCGGGATTTCGGGCATTTGCGGCATGAGGTCGAGTTCAGCAACCGCATGTTAGGAGGTGGCGAAGCAATATTGATACCAGCCTCGGAGGTTGGGCAATATGTCAATGTGGGCGGCTATCACGGCGCGATTTTCATTCCGAGAGGCGGCCATCTTCACCCGCTCAAATATTCGCGTGGACTGGCGCGTGCGGCTGAGGAAGCCGGAGCCCGAATATTTGAGCGCAGCCGGGTCGTTTCAGTTACCGATGGGGACAAGGTGGTTATACGCACCGCCACCGGATCATTGACAGGCTCGACGGTGTTTCTGGCTTGCGATGCAGAGATGGCGGAACTCGCCCCGGCAGCAGGGCGATACACCATGCCGGTATTGAACTATATCATCGCGACAGAGCCGCTGGGCGAAGAAAGAGCCAGCGCACTGATCCCTTCTAACGCCGCAGTTTCGGACAGCAGGTTTGTGCTGAACTATTTCCGGCTATCTGCCGACAACAGGATGTTGTTTGCCGGAGGGGAGAAATATTCGCCCAAACCACCACGCGATATCGCGGCATTTGTGCGACCCTATATGTTGAAGCTGTTTCCGCAGCTTGCCGACGCCCGCATTGACTATGCCTGGGGCGGGGCGGTCGGCATAACCGTCAACCGCCTTCCGCATATCGGGCGTAGCGGCAATATCCTGTTCGCCCATGGTTATTCGGGCCAAGGGGTTTTGCTGACCACATTGGTCGGCGAACTGGTCGCGGAAGTGATGAAGGGTGACAGCGGTAATTTCGACCTTTTCAACCGAATACCGCATCGCGCGTTCCCGGGGGGTAGGCTGCTGCGGACGCCTACCTATGTCGCTGGAATGCTGTATTCGGCGATGATGGACAGGTTGTGATTAATCGAGCCGCCATCGGTGACATGCGCGAGCGCGAGGTTGCGCGCTTCATTGCTGCCAATCCCAACTCGAAAGCGCAGGCGGAGCAATCGCAGGGCTGGTTCCAGGGCGTGCCGTTCCACTGGATGCTCGACTGGCCGAGTCCGTTCCCGATTGTTGCTGACAGCGCGCAAGATGCGACCCTGACCAGCATCGACGGGCAAATATTTGACGATTTCTGCCTCGGCGATACCGCCAGCATGTTTGGCCATTCGCCGCCTGCGCTTTCCACCGCACTGGCCGGGCAAGCCGGGCAGGGGCTAAGCTATATGCTTCCGACCGCCAAGGGCGCTGAACTGGGCGAAATGCTTGCCACCATATTCAGCCTTCCGCACTGGCAGGTCACGACCACGGCGAGCGAAGCGAACCGTGCAGTCATACGTTGGTGTCGCGGCTTAACTAAACGAAGCAAAATATTGATCTTTAACGGCTGCTATCATGGTGCGGTCGACGATGTCTTCGTCGATTTGCTTGATGGGATCGCGGTAAACCGGCCTAGTCTGATCGGGCAGGTGCAGGATTTGTTGCCGAACACCGTTGCTATCGAATTCAATGACATTGAAGCGTTGGAGGCCGCGCTCAGCAAGCGTGAAATTGCCTGCGTGCTGGCCGAGCCCGTCATGACCAATATCGGCATGGTGCGCGATGCGCCCGGTTATCTGGAGACGCTGCGGCGGCTCTGCACGGAAACCGGAACGTTGCTGGTGTTCGATGAGACGCACACCATCTCGTCAGGCTATGGCGGGCATAGCAACACCCATGGGCCGATGCCGGATATCATGGTTATTGGCAAATCCATTGGTGGGGGTGTGCCTTGTGCTGTCTATGGCTTCACTTCGGAAATTGCCGAGAAGATGGAAGCTCTCAACCGTTCGCGCCACCCGGGACATAGTGGGATCGGCACTACCTTGTCGGCCAATGCACTGGCGATTAGCGCGATGCACGTGATGTTGGGACAGGTCATCACGCGCGACGCTTATGTGCATATGTTGTCAATGGCAGAACATCTGGTTGCCGGGCTCCGACAAATCATCGACCGGCATAAACTCGACTGGCATGTGACCAATGTCGGCGCGCGGGTCGAATTTGTCTGTTCGGCCAACCCGCCCCGCAACGGCAGCGAGGCAGGTATGGCGATGGACCACGAGCTGGAAAGAGCCATCCACCTCTATCTCACCAACCGCAGCATTTTGCTCGCGCCGTTCCACAACATGATGCTGCTGAGCCCGGTAACACGGCCCGAACAGGTTGATCGCCTCTTGCAAGCGCTCGAATCCTGTGTAGGCGAGCTTTTGGAGGCAAAAGCATGACCAAACGGGCAGAATCATCGGCGAAAATCGCCCAGCGCAGTGAGGCCGAGGCCTTTTTTGCCGCCAACCCCGACGTCGATTCCATCGAGATGATCTATACCGACATGGGTGGCGTGCCGCGCGGCAAAAGGCTGCGGCAGCATGAGGTTTTGTCGGTGTATGAAATTGGACGTTTCTTCCCCGGATCAATCGCCGTGGTCGACATAACAGGGCAAGACACAGTGGAAACCGGCCTTGTCTGGGAAGATGGCGATGCTGACCGCTCCATGAAGCCGATACCCGGGACATTGGTCAAAACGCCCTGGGCTGGGGACAATGCCGCGCAGTTCATGGTCGATTTTTACGAGCTGGACGGGCAGCCGCACGACCTCGACCCGCGCCATGTGCTGGGACTTGTCGTCGACCGTTTTGCCGAAATGGGGCTGACGCCTGCGCTGGCGGTCGAACTGGAATTTTACCTCGTCGATCCGCGTCGCGCGCGTAACGGTTCGATACGCCCTGCAAGACCGGACTATAGCGGTTGCACACCCCAAATGGTCGAGGTTTATGGCCTGCGGGAGTTGGACGACTTCCGGCCCTTTTTCGACGAACTCTACGAGGCATGTGATATCCAGGGGTTGCCGCTCGAATCCGCAATATCGGAATTTGCGCCTGGCCAGTGCGAACTGACGCTACGCTACAAACCCGATGTGCTGCGCGCGTGCGACGATGCCATCATGTACAAGCGTGTGGTCAAGGCGGTGGCACAGGCGCACGGGCTGGAGGCTACGTTTATGGCGAAGCCTTTTGCCGAGCAGGCCGGATCGGGCATGCACATCCATGTGTCGATGAACGGCGCGGATGGCAATAACCTGTTCGCCAGCGACGATCCGGAAGGCACGCCGATGCTACGCCACGCCATAGGCGGGATGATTGCGACGGTCGGCGATTGTTTTGCACTTTTTGCGCCGCACGCGAACAGCTATCGCCGGTTCAAGGCGAACAGCTATGCGCCGGTCGCGCCGACATGGGGTATAAACAACCGCACGGTGTCCTTCCGTATTCCGGCAGGCCCACCATCAAGCCGCCATGTTGAGCACCGCGCCTGCGGGGCCGATGCCAATCCCTATCTGGCGGTGGCAGGGGTGCTGGCCGGGATGCATCACGGGATTACCAATCAGGTCGATCCCGGCCCGGCCGTGGTCGGCAACGGCTATGACCGCGACGGTTCTGGCGATGACAAGCCGCCGTCAAACTGGTTCGCGGCGGTCGAACGGCTCCACGGTTCCAAACTGATGCGCGATTATCTCGGCGAGCGTTTTGTCGATATGTTCACGATCGTCAAACGCGTCGAGCAAGACCGCTATTTCGGTCAGGTTCCCTCAATCGATTATGACTGGTATCTGCGAAACGCTTAGTTCGCCTGCGCCGGAAAGCGCGCGAGGATGTTTTCCATCACGGCAACGTTCAGCAGCGTGTCGAACTCGCACCCAACCATCGTGCCGTCATTCCAGACGATCTTGGCTTGGAGCGCGTTCAGGCCAGGGAGGGTCAGCCAGACGCGTGTCCCGGCGCCCATGCCGGTGAGCGCTTCGCAGGCGACGCCTGACAGTGACAGGTCCTTTACGATCACGGCAAAGCCGGGTGACCCGGACGGGCGCATCTGGGCCGGTATTTTGAGCCTGACGCGCGGCGCGCTGCGATCTTCCTGTGCCGCGTCCTCGTAACGCAAATATCGCTGACCCGCTGCTTCAGAGATAGTCATCTCCGAGTCTCCCATAGTGAATAATCCGCGATAACCGATCAGGGTGAACGAGCTGTTTGAATTCAGGGTTAAAGCGAAGTTTACCACCTTTGCGCGCCTGAGACTTGCATTTGCCTGCCTTCGCGGCCATATGCGCCGCGGGAGTCGGATGGACGTGGCATTCGCCAACCTGGTCAGATCCTGACGGAAGCAGCCACAACGAATTCGCTGCGGGTCATTCGGCTCCTATTTCACAGATATCGCTAGACTAAGCCTTCGACATTCTTAAGGCAGCATCCTAACGTGATGCCGATGTCCGATTCCGATAACCCCGACTTAGCCGAGCGCGATCCGGATATGCCGGACGATGCTTTGGGCCTTGGGCTCGACATGCCGCCGCCGAAGCCTCCTGCGGCAGGCGCGGCATATCGGGTGCTGGCGCGCAAATACCGGCCGCAGACCTTTGCCGAACTCATCGGGCAGGATGCCATGGTGCAGACGCTGGGCAATGCGATCAAACGCGATCGTCTGGCGCATGCGTTTCTGATGACGGGCGTACGCGGGGTGGGCAAGACATCCACCGCGCGGCTGATCGCCAAGGCGCTGAATTGTGTCGGCCCAGACGGGCAGGGCGGGCCGACAATCAACCCATGCGGCCTGTGCGAGCCTTGCGTGGCGATTGCCGAAGGCCGTCATATAGACGTCATCGAAATGGATGCTGCCAGCCATACCGGCGTTGACGATGTGCGAGAGATTATCGAGGCGGTGCGCTATGCTGCGGTGTCCGCGCGTTACAAAATCTACATCATCGACGAAGTCCACATGCTGTCGAAAAACGCATTCAACGCTTTGCTGAAGACGCTGGAAGAGCCGCCGGGGCATGTGAAATTCCTGTTCGCGACGACCGAGGTTAACAAGGTGCCCATCACGGTGCTGTCGCGGTGCCAGCGGTTCGATCTGAAGCGTATTCCAACCGAATTGCTGACCAGCCACTTTGCCGAGGTTGCGGCGAAGGAAGCGGTAGAGGCCGAGCCGGAAGCATTGACGCTGGTGGCGCAAGCGGCCGAGGGATCGGTGCGTGACGGCCTCTCAATCCTCGATCAGGCAATTGCGCATGCCGATATTGAGGGCGACGGTAAAGTCACGGCAGCGCAGGTACGCGAGATGCTCGGGCTGTCGGACCGTGGCGCGATCCGGCGTTTGTTCGCGCTGATTTTGGCCGGTGACGCTCAAGCGATGCTGGCGGAGGCGAAGACCCAATATGTCCTTGGGGTAGAGCCGCTAGCGATGTTTGCCGGGCTGTTGTCCGAAGTCCACCGGCTGACGCTAGCGAAGGTCGGCGCGCCGCGCGATGGTACGCTCGACGCCGATGCTGCCATGATAGTTGAGGATCAGGCCGACAAGCTTTCTTTCCCTAACCTTCACCGGTTGTGGCAGCTGTTGCTCAAGGGCCAAGACGAGGTCGCTCGCGCCTCGGTTCCGCTCGACGCAGCTGATATGGCATTGTTGCGAGTAATCCATGCGGCAACACTGCCCGATCCCGGTGAGCTTGCAAAAATGATAGCGCAGGGCGGATTTACGGCCACGCCGCCCGCATCTGCTCCGACCGCACTGGATATTCCGCCCGCTGCTACCGTCCAAACGCTGATGCCTGCCGATTTTCCCGCTCTGCTCGACAGGCTGGCGCGCGAGGGATTTGTCAGTCTTGAAATGACCTTGCGCGACGTTATGCGCCTGGTCGACTATGCGCCACCGTTGCTCGCATATCAGTTGGCCGGGCCGGTCGCGCCCGATTTTGTGACCGAACTGCGTGATGCGCTGGCCAGGATAACGGGAACGCGCTGGGAACTGGAGGAGCGCGAAGGCGAGGCGCAACCGAGCCTTCTCGAACAGGAACGTGCCGCCGCGGATGCCGACCGCCGCGCAATCATGGAATCACCCTTGGTAAAGGCTGCGTTCGAAGCCTTTCCCGACGCCGAGCTGCTGGGCAGCGATGAAGACGACACAAAATGGAGTAAGCGTGCATGAAAAGCATGGAAGAGATGATCAAGGCCGCTCAGGAAGCCGCCCAGAACATCCAGAAGCAGATGGAAACCGCGCAAGCGACGCTCGATACGATCGAGGTTGAAGGCGTTTCGGGCGGTGGGCTCGTAAAGGTGCGCGCGACTGCCAAGGGACGGATTTTGGGCGTTGCGATCGATGACAGCCTGATCGTGCCGTCGGACAAGACCATGCTCGAGGATCTGATTACCGCCGCATTCAATGATGCGCGCGAAAAAGCGGATGCCGCCAGCAATGCCGAAATGGGAAAGATGTCCAGCGGCTTGCCGTTGCCCGCGGGTTTCAAGCTGCCGTTTTGATGTCGTTCCCTCTTTCCTTTAGGGGGAGAGGAGCGAGACTTGGCAGCTTGCTGCCTAGTTGCAGCGGAGAGGGGTGGTTCGCTATGGGCAACGGGGGAACCCCTCTCCAACTTCGCCTAAGCGCAAGCGCTAAGGCTTCGTATCCTGTCCCCTGAAGGAGAGAGGGGAATTGGGCTTTTCCCCAACAAATGCAGCTAATTCACCGCAAATTCATTGAAAACGGCGCAATCGGGCACATATGATGCTCGAACAGGGGGTCGCGACATGCGCCTCCGCTTGGAGTATCTATGGAACTGAACCTTCCGCTGTTGCCGCTGCGTGACATCGTTGTTTTCCCTGGCATGATTGTGCCGCTTTTTGTGGGTCGTGATAAATCGGTCGTTGCGCTCGAAAAGGCGATGACTGCGGACAAGGAAATCTTTCTTGTCGCGCAACTCGACCCTGCTGAGGACGATCCCGACAAGGACGATCTGTACGACATCGGCGTCACCGCAACGATCATGCAGCTGTTGAAGCTGCCTGACGGCACCGTTCGCGTACTCGTCGAAGGCAAGCAGCGCGCCGAATTGCGCGATCTGGTCGAGCGCGGCAGCGATTATGTCGAAGCCGGCATACGCCTTATCGAAGAGCAAAGTGCCGATGGACCTGAAGCCACCGCGTTGATGCGCTCGGTTGCCGAACAGTTTGAGCAATATTCAAAGCTCAACAAGAAAATGCCCGCAGAAACGGCGGTGCAGCTGAGCGAAATTGAAAGCCCGGCGGCGCTCGCCGACGCAGTGGCAGCCAATATCCAGCTGAAGGTATCCGACAAGCAGTCGCTTCTGGTTGAGTCCGATCCGCTCCGCCGTCTTGAAATGGCCTTTGCCTTCATGGAGGGCGAGCTTGGCGTTTTGCAGGTCGAAAAGAAGATCCGCGGCCGTGTGAAGCGCCAGATGGAGAAGACCCAGCGAGAATATTATCTGAACGAACAGATGAAGGCGATCCAGCGCGAACTCGGCAATGACGAGGGGGATGGCGGCGACGAGGTTGCCGAGCTGCAGACACGCATCGACACGATGAAGCTGTCGAAGGAAGCCAAGGCCAAGGCTAATGCCGAACTTAAGAAGTTGCGCGGCATGGCACCGATGTCGGCGGAAGCGACCGTGGTTCGCAACTATCTCGACACGTTGCTGGGTATCCCCTGGGGCAAGAAGTCAAAACTCAAGCGCGATATTGCGAAGGCGCAGGACATTCTTGACGCCGATCACTTCGCGCTGGAAAAGGTCAAGGACCGGATCGTCGAATATCTTGCTGTGCAGGCGCGTACCAACAAACTGAAAGGCCCGATCCTTTGCCTGGTTGGCCCCCCCGGCGTTGGCAAGACCTCGCTGGGCAAGTCGATTGCCAAGGCAACGGGGCGCGAGTTCATCCGCCAGTCGTTGGGTGGTGTGCGTGACGAGGCCGAAATTCGCGGCCATCGGCGGACCTATATCGGCTCGATGCCCGGTAAGGTTGCTGCCAACCTCAAAAAGGCGGGCACGATGAACCCGCTCTTCCTGCTCGACGAAATCGACAAGCTTGGGCAGGATTTCCGGGGCGATCCGGCTTCGGCTTTGCTCGAGGTACTGGACCCGGAGCAGAACAACAAGTTCAACGACCATTATCTTGAAATCGACCTCGACCTGTCGGACGTGATGTTTGTGACGACCGCAAACAGCATGAACCTGCCGCAGGCGCTGCTGGACCGAATGGAAATCATCCGGCTCGAAGGTTATACCGAGGACGAAAAGCTTGAAATCGCCAAACGCCATTTGCTCGAAAAGCAGGTTGAGGCACATGGCCTGAAAGATGAGGAGTTTTCGGTCACAGAAGACGCGCTGCGCGACCTCATCCGCTATTACACGCGGGAGGCTGGCGTCCGCACACTCGAGCGCGAAATTGCGAAGCTGGCGCGAAAAGCGCTGCGGCGTATCCTTGAGGGCAAGGCCGAAAATATCGCCATCACGCCCGAAAATCTCGCCGAATTTTTAGGCGTTCGCAAATATCGCCACGGTATCGGCGAGGACGAAAACCAGATTGGCGCCGTTACCGGGCTGGCATGGACCGAGGTCGGCGGCGAGTTGTTGACCATTGAAGCCGTGACTGTTCCGGGCAAGGGACAGATCAAGACGACCGGCAAACTGGGTGAGGTCATGGGCGAGTCCATCCAAGCGGCACTGAGCTATGTGAAGGCGCGCGCACCGAGTTACGGCATCAAGCCCAGCATTTTTGCGCGCAAGGACGTGCATATCCATTTGCCTGAAGGGGCGGTTCCCAAGGACGGCCCTTCAGCCGGCATCGGCATGGTCACTTGCATCGTATCTACGCTGACCGGTATCGCGGTCCACCGTGACGTGGCAATGACGGGCGAGGTTACCTTGAGGGGCCGCGTCCTGCCGATCGGTGGTTTGAAGGAAAAGCTGCTGGCAGCTCTGCGCGGTGGTATCAAGACGGTACTGATCCCACAGGAGAACGAAAAGGACCTTGCCGAGATCCCCGCAAATATCAAGGAAGGCCTGGAAATCATTCCGGTCAGCCATGTGGACCAAGTGCTGGCGCGCGCCTTGATAGCGCCTTTGGCACCGGTTGAATGGACCGAGGCCGATGAGTTGGCGGCAACGCTTCCGCCCTCTGTCGGTGGTGAAAACGGGACATCGGTCACACATTGAGCGATGTTTTGCGGTCGATTAAGCCAATCGGCCGCAATACGTCGCGTTTTTCACAGAAAATGACGGTTTTAGGCCGATATTTCCTTTGACAGCGCGCGCATTCTCATCATTATCCCGCCACCGGCCAACGCCGCGACTCAATTCAATCAACGAATGAGTCTCACACATATTCTGAGAGGGGGGTTCCCATAATGAACAAGCAAGATCTCGTTAGCGCCGTCGCCGATGCAAGCGGCCTGAGCAAAGCCGACGCTGGCAAGGCTGTTGAAGCCACGTTTGACGCCATCACAGGCGCATTGAAAAAGGGCGGCGAAGTTCGCCTCGTTGGCTTCGGCACGTTTGGCGTTGCCAAGCGCAAGGCTTCGACCGGCCGCAACCCACGTACCGGTGAGCCGATGACGATCAAGGCATCGACCCAGCCCAAGTTCAAGGCCGGCAAGGCACTGAAAGACGCTGTCAACTAAAATTGCGTTAGCGAATTTCGCATCATTGAATGCAGGAGAGGGCGGAGCGAAAGCTTCCGCCCTTTTCTTTTATGCTCAAAATGAAAGCGCCCGAAGGCGCTTTCATATCCGGGTTATTCGACCTCGTTCAGGCAGCGAGGCGATAGTCCAGCACAGCAACAATCTTGCGAGGAAAAGTGATAACCTCTGCCCGGGCAACAGGCTTCATCATTTTAAGCTCACCGAAAATAATTCGGCGCTCGCTTTGAACCACAGGCGCAAATTCCATGTCCACGACCTCCCGGATGCGCGGCATCGCATTTCCGATGGTCAACACGATCACGCCGATCGACGCGACAAGAGCGATTGCAAAAAGCAGGGAGGCAATGAGGGTCACGGCACTGGTCCTTTCTGTCCCCCAAATCGGCCATTAGCGGGGGCTGGCTTGCTGTTATATGAACGACTTATCGCTTATGTTCACTACATGTTCTACTTTGTCAAGCGGAATCTCTCTCTCGGAATTCCGTTGAAATGCTTGGGGATTATCTGTGGATAACCATCAACAGCGCAAAATGTTCAATTCGCGCGCAGCTTCCCCCGGCGCTCCGCAAACCATTGCCGTAAGAGCTGCTGGGTGCAGCCTGTAAAGCCGTTCGAACCGTTGACCGAACAGCTGTTCGGACGAAGATCGCTGGCGAAGCTGTCCAGTTCTTCGACCGCAGACGACCATGACCGGTCGGTTACAACCCGCTCTTTTTTGCGCAAAGCGATAGGGATACGATAGCGCTCGTTTTCAGGCACATTGGCGCAAACGACGATTTCGTCGCCAACAGGCTCACGGCATTTCTCTTCGCCAAAGGCAACCAGAAAGGAAATTCGTTCTGGCATTTCCGAAGGCTGTGGTGCAGCCTCATCCTGTGCAACGACGGCAGGCAAGTAGAGCATCGCGGCGGCGAACAGGACAGGTTTCATGAATCATTTCCTTCGAAGGAGGAAATGATGTGGTTAGGGTGCGCTGGTGAACTGGCTGTTAATGCGATTTAGGGACGCGCCTCCAATATCATGTTGAACGGCCCTTCGGTCGCCCGCCGGACCGAACTATACCCTGCAGCCTTCAAAATTTCGGTGAGCTTTGCCTCGCCCGCCTGAGCGCCCAGCGCCGCACCAACTTCCTGATCGAGAGACGTTGGGACACAGATCATTGTCGATGCGTTATAGTATAGGCGGCTGACCGGGCTGCCAATGTTGTCGCATGGCCGATCTGTGGCAATCGGTTCGCATATCAACCAGCTTCCATCAGCTTTCAACCGACCGTGCAGATGCCGGGCGCAGCCTTCGGGGTCGCCCATGTCATGCAGGCAATCGAATGCGGTGATCAGGTCGAACCCGGTTTCGGATATGTCCTTCGCGCGCGCCACTTCAAATTTTACCCGTTCTGCCAGACCGTGCTCCTTTGCGTGCTTGCACGCATCTTTGATCGACGGTTCGTGAAAATCATAACCTATGAATTCGGCTTGCGGGAACGCCTTTGCCATCAGCAGCGTGGAAAAGCCCACGCCGCAGCCGATATCCGCCACGCGTCCGCCATTTTCCAGCTTGGCTTCGACCCCGTCGAGCGCCGGAATCCAGGATTGCACGATATTGTTGACATAGCCGGGTCGAAAAAACGCTCCGACCGCGCAGAACAAGCACCCGCCGGAATCGCCCCAACCGACACCCGCGCGCGTTTTGAAGGCGTCTTCAACTTTGGTTTCGGCTTCGATCATCGACGCGACCAGATCAAATGCGCCTGCGAGATAGACAGGGCTGTCCTTGACCGCAAAAACCATTGCCGCCTCGGGTGACAGGCTGAATGCATCGGTCTGAGCATCTAGATCCAGATATCCGCTGCAAGCTTGCGCCATCGCCCATTCGCGCACATAGCGCTCTGCCAGACCCGTGCGTTGGGCAAGTTCCGATGACGTTGCCGGCCCTTTTGCAAGGGCGTCGAATAGCCCCAGCCTTATGCCGATCCGTACGGTCGGGACGCTCATCGCCCCACCCAGATCGCCGAGCATCTTGCCGACAAAAGCGTGTAACTTGTCCATATTTAATTCAGGTGCGGTCATTGCCTCTCTCCTCCAGAGCAAAAAGCACGACCCGTTTGGTTGATAACGCCGCATCTGCGCGCGTGATGGCAAGAGTGTAGACCGACTTCTGCACCGAGTCCAATCCCTACACCGTAAATCCGAAACGTCTCAGGGCTTGCAAAAAACCGTCTTCGCGCTTGACGAATCTCGTCCGCCCCTCTAACGGCCCCGCTCATTCCACATGGGAAACGCACATACCGGTGCGGATCGCCGCCTTTCAGGCGTGCGTGAAGTTCTAGTTTCCCAGAGGCTCAACCGGAAGGAGAAGTACCATGGCGGCACCTGTCGTTACCATGCAGCAATTGCTTGAAGCTGGGGCCCATTTCGGCCACCAAACCCACCGTTGGAATCCGCGTATGAAGCCGTATATCTTCGGCGCGCGCAACGGCATCCACATTCTTGACCTGTCGCAGTCCGTGCCATTGTTCGCACGCGCGCTCGATTTTGTTGCCTCGACCGTAGCGTCGGGCGGCAAAGTATTGTTCGTGGGCACCAAGCGTCAGGCGCAGGGGCCAATCGCTGACGCCGCGCGCGCTTCGGGTCAGCATTTCGTCAATCACCGCTGGTTGGGCGGCATGCTCACCAACTGGAAGACGATTTCGAACTCGATTCGCAAGCTCAAAACGCTCGAAGAGCAACTTTCGGGCGACACGCACGGTTTCACCAAGAAGGAAATCCTGCAGATGACGCGCGAACGCGACAAGCTCGAGATGAGCCTTGGCGGCATCCGCGACATGGGCGGCATTCCTGACGTGATGTTTGTCATCGACGCCAACAAGGAAGAACTCGCGATCAAGGAAGCCAATGTCCTTGGGATCCCGGTTATCGCGATCCTCGATTCGAACGTATCGCCCGACGGAATCGCGTTCCCGGTTCCGGCGAATGACGACGCAGCGCGCGCGATCCGTCTCTATTGCGATGCCGTTGCGACTGCAGCGAGCAAGGGCAATGTTTCGGCCAAGGTTGCCAAGGGCGTCGACCTCGGTGCCGAAGTGGAGCCGGTTGCTGAGCCTGCTTTGACCGAGGCTGCTCCCGTTGCGGAAGAAGTTGCGGTTGCAGAAGCCGCTGCCGAAGAAGCCCCTGACGTTGAAGCTGCCGAGGAAGCTCCGGTCGCTGACGAAGCGCCTGAAGCTCAGGCGTAACCAAATTGTCGTCACCCCCGCGTAGGCGGGGGTCTCAGGCGGTCTAGCCCGCCAGATAAGAATAAACCTACAACGATTCCCGCTTTCGCGGGAATGACGTGATTGTTTTAGGCAGCCGAAAAGCCGCCAACCACATTCGAAAGGACAAAAGCATGTCTGCAATTACCGCCTCAGCCGTCAAGGAGTTGCGTGAGCTTTCCGGCGCCGGCATGATGGATGCCAAAAAAGCGCTGGAAGAAACCAATGGCGACATGAACGCTGCGGTCGACCTGTTGCGCGCCAAAGGCCTCGCCACTGCTGCCAAGAAATCCAGCCGCACTGCGGCCGAAGGCCTTGTCGGCGTTGCTGTCGATGGCACCAAGGGTACCGCAGTCGAAGTCAACAGCCAGACCGACTTCGTTGCCAAGAACGAGCAGTTCCAGGAATTCGTCTCGACCGTCACCAATGTGGCGCTCGGCCTCGGCGCGAACGACGCTGACACCATCCTCGCTGCACCTTACGGCAATGGCGAAACGGTTCAGGAAAAGCTGACGAACAACATCGCGACGATCGGCGAAAACATGCTGATCCGCCGCGCCAAATCGCTTTCCGTCAGCAATGGCCGCGTAGTTTCCTACGTCCACAATGCGGCGGCGCCGGGCATGGGCGGTATCGGTGTTTTGGTTGCACTTGAAAGCGAAGCCGATGCAGCAACGCTCGATGCACTTGGCAAGCAGCTTGCGATGCACATCGCGGCGGCTTTCCCCCTGTCGCTCGATGAAAGCGGCCTCGATGCCGATACGCTGGAGCGTGAGCGCGGCATTGCGCGCGAAAAGGCTTCGGAGAGCGGCAAGCCTGCCGATATTGTTGAAAAGATGGTCGAAGGCGCGGTGAAGAAATTCGCCAAGGAAAACGCGCTTCTCTCGCAGCTATTCGTCATGGACGGCAAGACCGCCATCGCCGACGTCGTCGCACAGGCGGGCAAGACTGCCGGTTCGGCGATCGTGCTGAAAGACTATGTCCGCTTCCAACTCGGCGAAGGCATCGAGAAGGAAGTCTCCGACTTCGCTGCCGAAGTGGCTGCGGCGGTCGGCGCTTAAAAATTCAGGCCATCCTCGCAGGCGCGGGGATAAGGCCTTGGCGATATGGCGCACCGCTTCTATAGCTGTGCGCCATAATCGTATCGGGGATTGAGGAAATCATGGGCGCTAACGGCTATCGCCGCATTCTGCTGAAATTGTCGGGCGAAGTGTTGATGGGGGATCAGGCCTTTGGCATTGATCCCGAAACGGTCGCGCGCGTTGCTGAAGAGGTGAAGGCGGCCAAGGATACGGGGTTGCAGCTATGTCTCGTAATCGGCGGCGGCAATATTTTCCGCGGCATGGCGGGTGCGGCCAAGGGTATGGACCGTGCGCAGGCCGATTATATGGGTATGCTAGCCACGGTGATGAACGCGCTGGCCATGCAGAATGCGCTGGAGCAGCTTGGCGTGCCGACGCGGGTGCAATCGGCGATCGAAATGGACAAAGTCTGTGAACCCGTCATCCGCCGCCGTGCCGAACGGCATTTGGAAAAGGGCAGGGTGGTGATCTTCGCAGCAGGCGTGGGCGCGCCCTATTTCACCACCGATTCCGGCGCAGCATTGCGTGCTGCGGAAATGAAATGCGACGCACTGTTCAAAGGTACGTCGGTTGACGGCGTCTACGACGCCGATCCCAAAAAGGTGTCGACCGCAAAGCGTTATGAAACATTGTCTTATGACCGTGTGTTGTCGGATAATCTAAAAGTGATGGATGCCAGCGCGGTAGCTTTGTGCCGCGACAATGCCATTCCCATTGTGGTTTTCTCGATCCGCGAGCGGGACAATATCTTGAAGGTGCTCGACGGAAGCGGCACCTTTACAATTGTGAATAGCGAAGGGAATTAAGCCATGCCGCAATATGACAAGGCAGATGTCGAGCGCCGCATGAAAGGTGCGGTGGAATCGCTGAAGGGCGACCTGTCGGGCCTGCGCACGGGGCGCGCCAATGTGACGTTGCTCGATCCCGTGGTGGTCGAGGTATATGGCTCGAACATGCCGTTGAATCAGGTGGCAACGGTGAGCGCGCCCGAACCCCGCATGTTGTCGGTGCAGATTTGGGACCGCTCCAATGTAACGCCTGTCGAAAAGGCCATTCGTTCGGCAGGGCTGGGTTTGAATCCCATCACCGACGGCCAGACCATCCGCCTGCCGATCCCTGATCTGACCGAAGAGCGCCGCAAAGAGCTTGCAAAACTCGCCGGGCAATATGCGGAAAAAGCGAAAATTGCGATCCGCAACGTCCGCCGTGATGCCAATGACGGGCTGAAGACCGACGAAAATAAGAAGGAAATCAGTGAAGACGAGCGCAAGCGTCTTGAAACTGAAGTGCAAAAGATGACCGACGACATGATCAAGGCCGTCGACGACGCGGCGGCGCATAAGGAAAAGGAAATCATGAGCCAGTGACTGGCCCAATGGTTCAATTCTCACTCTTTCGTCACCCCCGCGAAGGCGGGGGCCCATCTCCTGACCGTTTCGTTTGGCCGACAGCTCAGGTGATGGATTCCCGCCTTCGCGGGAATGACGAAATTTGGGTTGTGGGCATCGGATGATGGCAGTAGCCGCCCACCCCCTCCACCGCGTCGAACCAGGCACCGGCCAGCTTCCTCGTCATGTCGCCATCATCATGGATGGCAACGGTCGCTGGGCCAAAAAACGGATGCTGCCGCGGGCGATGGGGCATAAAAAGGGCGTTGAGACTGTCCGCAACATTGTTCGTGCCGCCGGGGAACTGGGTCTGGAGGCGCTGAGCCTTTACGCCTTTTCCAGCGAGAACTGGAAACGGCCTGAGGATGAAATCAGTGACCTCATGGGGCTGATGCGCAGTTTCATCAAATCGGATATTGACGAGTTCACGGCCAATGATGTGCGCCTGAAGATTATTGGTAATTACAAGGCGCTTGAACCCGATATTGTCGATATGCTTGAAGACGCACTTGCCCGCACGGCACATAACAGCCGGACAACCTTGGCCGTGGCGTTGAATTACGGGTCGCAAGACGAGCTGGTCCGTGCCGCGCAGGCCGCGGCAGCGCAAGGGGGGATCACAGCGGAAGCTATTGAGGCAAATCTCGACACTGCCGATATGCCGCCGCTGGACCTGCTGATCCGCACCTCGGGCGAGCAGCGCCTGTCGAACTTCATGCTCTGGCAGGCGGCCTATGCCGAATTCTGGTTTACCGAAACGCTCTGGCCTGATTTCACCAAGAAAGAGCTGGCTCGCGCGCTCGACGAATTCGCTGGCCGCGAAAGGCGCTTTGGCGGGCGATGAGCGAAGAGTTCGCGTTGCCTCCCAAACCGCGATCGGACCTTGGTGTCCGCACGCTCTCGGGTGTCGTCATGATGCTGATCGCGGCTGGAGCGATCTGGGTTGGCGGACCATTGTTCGCGATGTTCATTGCGATTGTTACGGTGGGTCTGCTGTTCGAATGGACCAAACTCGTCCTGAAATTCACTTCCAATCCGGTCGCACGAGTTTTCTGGATTTTGGGCGGTCTGGTCTATGTCGGCATTGCCACAGCATTCATTGTCTTCCTAAGGGAATTTGCTGAAATCTACATCCTGCTGGGGATCATCGGCGTGGTGATTGCGACCGATACCGGTGCTTATTTTGCGGGCCGGACCTTCGGCGGTCCCAAAATTGCACCGGCCATCAGCCCGTCCAAAACCTGGTCGGGCCTGTTTGGCGGGATGGCGGCGGCGGCGTTGTTTATCAGCGTGGAGGGGCATTACACTGAGGGTTTTGCCCTTTGGCAGCCGCTGACGGGCGCTGCCATGGCCGTCGTCGCCCAGGTCGGCGATTTTTTTGAAAGCTGGATGAAGCGTCGCGCAGGGGTCAAGGATTCGGGTAATCTCATACCGGGTCATGGTGGCTTGTTCGACCGTGCGGACGGCCTCGTTGCGGTGCTGTTCGCCACCGCCATTGTTGTGGTCATATTGCAAATGACGGGGCAGCCATGACCCGCGCCATTTCTATTTTTGGTGCAACGGGTTCCGTTGGCCTTTCCACCCTGGACCTCGTCCGGCAGCATCGCGACGCTTATCGCGTGGTCGCACTGACCGCCAATGGCAATGCCGCAGGGTTGGCAGAACTTGCGCGCGAATTCGGTGCCCAGATGGCGGTCGTAGCGGAGGAGGACGCCTATCCGGCGCTCAAGGAAGCACTGGCTGGCACACGTATCGAGGCTGCGGCGGGTGCGGATGCGCTGATCGAAGCGGCAAAGCGCGATGCTGACTGGACCATGGCCGCGATTGTTGGCTGTGCAGGCTTGCCGCCTACCATGGCGGCGATCGAGCAGGGGCGCACTGTTGCGCTTGCCAACAAGGAAGCGCTGGTTTCGGCTGGGGACCTGATGATGGCGGCGGTTGATCGGTCGGGTGCAACCTTGTTGCCCGTCGATAGCGAACACAACGCGATCTTCCAGTGTCTGAACGGTGCGAAGCTCGAACAGGTCCGCAAGATCACACTGACCGCCAGCGGCGGGCCGTTCCGTGAGTTTTCGCTGGATCAAATGCGCGCGGTTACGCCTGCGCAGGCCGTCGCGCACCCCAATTGGGAGATGGGCGCAAAGATCAGCGTCGATTCGGCGACGATGATGAACAAGGGCCTCGAATTGATCGAAGCATATCATTTGTTCCCGGTGGGTCTGGATCGCCTCGACATTTTGGTTCATCCGCAATCGGTCATCCATTCGATGGTCGAATATGTAGATTGTTCGACACTGGCGCAGCTGGGTTCGCCCGATATGCGTATTCCCATAGCAAGTGCGCTGGCTTGGCCTGAGCGCATTGCCAATAATTGCAAACCGCTCGATCTTGGCGCCATTGGCCAGCTCAGCTTCGAGCAACCCGACCCTGTTCGCTTTCCTGCCCTTCGCCTTGCCCGCGCCGCGGTGAACGAAGGTGGTGCAAAGTCGGCGATCCTGAATGCCGCCAACGAAGTAGCGGTTGCTGCATTCCTTAAAGGCCAGATCGGCTTTCTCGATATCGCTGCGATGGTAGAGGATACGCTCAGCGGCTATCAGCCGGACATGCCTGCCACCCTCGATGATTTGTTCAGCATAGATGCAGCCGCGCGCGCCTATGCGTCGTCCCAACTAAACAAGGTCGCACATGCCTCAGCTTGAAACTCCGCATCCACTGCTCACCGTGGCCGCCTTTCTCGTACTCATTGGCACGTTGGTCGTGGTCCATGAGCTTGGCCACTATCTCGTCGGTCGCTGGTTCGGCGTCAAAGCCGAGAAATTCTCCATCGGTTTCGGACCGCAGCTGTTCGGCTGGACCGACAGGCGCGGTACATTGTGGCGTGTGGGGGCGTTGCCGTTGGGCGGCTATGTTCAGTTCGCAGGTGATATGAATCCCGCGAGCCAGGCCGATGATGCATGGAAGGCGCTACCCGACGCCGAACGCAACCAGACATTTCAGTCGAAAACATTGTGGCAGCGCGCGTTGATCGTTTTTGCCGGGCCTGCTGTGAATTTCCTTTTGGCGGTTCTGATATTCATGGGTTTCCTTCTGGCTTTCGGTAAATCGGTAACGCCGCCGGTTCTGGATGTCGTGCAGCCCGACAGCCCCGCTGCCGTTGCCGGGCTCCAGCCAGGCGACCGTGTGTTGACGCTCAACGGTCACGCGATCAATACGTTCGACCAGATGGCCGGCGAGGTCGTCATGATCCCCGGCGAGAAGGCGGTTCTCGAAATCGATCGCGGAGGCGAGAGAATAACCAGAGAAGTCGCTATCGCCACGGCTGAAGAGGTTGACCGTTTCGGAAACAAATACCGTATCGGTCGAATTGGGGTTGGCGCATCGGAGGTGGAAATTCGCGAGGTGGGCTTGCTCGAGGCACCTGTCGCTGCTGTCGCGCAGACTTACAATGTCCTGCGTCAGCAGATGATTGGCCTTGGCCAGATTATCTCGGGCCGCCGCCCGCTGTCGGAACTGGGCGGACCGCTCAAAATTGCGAAGGTGTCGGGAGAGGCGATCAGCCTCGGTCTCCTGACCTTCATCAGTCTTGCCGCCCTTATCTCAATTAACTTGGGGTTCATCAACCTGCTGCCAATTCCGATGCTCGATGGAGGTCATCTGATGCTTTACGCAATCGAAGCGGTGCGGCGGCGCCCGGCCACGCCGCAGGTGCAGGAATGGGCATTTCGCGCTGGCTTTGCCATGCTCGTTTGCTTCATGATCATGGTCACCTTCAACGATCTTGCCTCATTCGGCCTATTTGCCAGTGGATAGTATCGACTGCGCACTTGATTGAACACGCTGCTTGGGGCAGGGACGCAAAATCTTTTTACGGGCGACACGCCAGAACACCGGTGGGGGCCGGACATCGGATCGGATGACAATGAAACTCAAGACCTTTGGCATATATTTGATGGGTTCCACAGCCTTGGCCGGTGTTGTCGTATCTGCGCCCGCATTTGGGCAGGAAACGCCCCCGCCCGTTGCGCCGACGCTACCGGCCGCGGCCGCACCTGCGGAGCAAATCCAGTCAATAACTGTTGTGGGCACCCAGCGCCTCGAGCCTGACACCGTCCGGTCCTATATTCGCCTCCGCACGGGCCAGCCTTGGACGCAGGCTGCTGCCGACCAGGCATTGAAAGACCTGTTTGCCACGGAATTGTTTGCTGACGTTGCCATCCGCAACAATAATGGCGCAGTGGTCATCGAAGTCCGGGAAAACCCGGTCGTCAACCGTATCATTCTTGAAGGCAACAAGCGCATCAAGAATGACAAGATCGAACCTGAAATCAAACTGGCTCCGCGTCAGATTTATTCGCGTTCAAAGGTGCGTGCCGATGTTGCCCGCATTATTGAACTTTACAAGCGTCAGGGCCGGTTTGCGGCAACCGTCGAACCGAAGCTGGTGCAGCTAGACCAGAACCGTGTCGATATCGTCTTTGAAATCACCGAAGGGCCAAAGTCGAAGGTTCAGCAGATCAACATCATCGGCAATGAAAAATTCTCCGATGGCCGCCTGCGTGGCGAGATGGTTACCAAGCAGTCGCGCTTCTACCGGTTCTTCAGCTCGGGTACCAGCTACGACCCCGACCGGCTGGCTTTCGATCAGCAGAAGCTGCGGCAGTTTTACCTGACACAGGGCTATGCGGACTTCCGTGTCGTGTCTGCGGTCGCCGAACTTACGCCTGACAAGCAGGACTTCATCATCACCTATGTGGTTGAAGAAGGCGAGCGCTATAAATTCGGTGATGTGAAGGTCGAAAGCCAGATCCGCGATTTCGATTCCGAACGCATGACCGGCACGCTGCGCATGAAAAAGGGCGACTGGTACGACGCGAAAATGGTTGAGGATACGGTCGAAGGCCTCTCCGAAACCGCAGGTCTGTTCGGCTACGCGTTCGCCGATGTCAGCCCCGATTTCAACCGCGACAAGGAATCGCTCACAATGAGCATCACCTTCAACGTCGCCGAAAGCCCGCGCGTTTTTGTCGAACGCATTGACATCAACGGCAACACGCTGACGCAGGACAAGGTCGTCCGCCGCGAATTCCGCCTAAACGAAGGCGATGCGTTTAACAGTATTCAGGTCAAGCGTACCGCAGAGCGTATCAAGTCGCTCGGTTATTTCCAGGAAGAGCTGGAGGTCGAGCAGGCGCAGGGCAGCACGCCGGATCGCATCGTCCTGACCACCAATGTCGAGGAAAAGGCAACAGGCGAACTTTCGCTGTCTGCCGGTTTCTCTTCCATCGAAAATTTCATCTTCCAAGGCTCGATCCGGCAGCGCAACTTCCGCGGCCTCGGGCAGGAACTGCGGACGAATATCTCTTATTCCTCCTATTCCAAGTCGGCCGAAATCGGCTTTACCGAGCCATATCTGTTCGACCGGTCGATCGCTATTTCAGGTGACATCTTCCGCCGCGATCTGAACAGCTTCAATTTCTTCAACAACGAACGCAACACGACATATGAGCAGGCAACCACTGGTGGCCAGATTCGTGTCGGCGTTCCAATCAACGAATTCCTTTATTTTCAGGGTCGTTACGGACTGAGCCAGGATGACATTTCGCTCGACCGCAACAGCTTTTTCACCGATCCCGACGGAACCGGTCCGTTGCCGGCGACATGCGACCCTATCTTGGCAGGACGCTTCCTGTGTGACGCAATCGGCAGTCGTCTGACATCTTCCATTGGCTACACATTGCTATATGATGATCGCGACAACCGCATCCGTCCGACGCGTGGGCAGAGCTTTGGCATCAGCCAGGATTTTGCCGGTCTCGGCGGTAGCGTGAAATATATCAAGACACGCCTCAATGCCGACAAATATTGGAGGCTGTTCGGAAACTTTGTCCTCGGCTTGTCCTTGGAGGGTGGGTATATCCACCCGCTCGAAAATCGCGGGTCAGCGGCGGACGGAATTGACGATGTTCGCCTGACCGACCGCTTCTATCTTGGCGAACCGCAGATGCGTGGTTTCGATATTCGCGGCGTTGGCCCGCGGGTACAGCGCATTTTCTTCGAAGGCCAGATCCAGAATGGCGTAGCTTTGAACGTGCCTATCGAAGATCGTAACCGGATACAGGACGACGCCATCGGCGGTCGATTCTATTATCTGGGCCGCGCCGAGGTACAGATTCCCTTGGGCAGCGGAGCCAAAGAACTCGGCCTGCGTCCGTCGGTCTTTGTCGATGTCGGGTCGGTGTTCGATGTTACCCGGCCGATATTGCAAACCGTTCAGCAACGCTCGGTCGCCACCGATACTGCGCCGAGCCTGCCGCTTTTTTACACTGGCAGCTTCATCCTGGACTCGGCAGGCCAGCCGACGACCTCTTTGGAAACAAGCACCACGGCAACGAATGCGGATGGTTCGGCTCGCGTTCCAGCTCTGCAGTTCGAAGAACGCTTCTTCGGTGACACCTGGAAGCCCCGCCTGTCGGTCGGTTTCGGCGTCAACTGGAACTCCCCATTTGGTCCGTTCAGGATCGATATAGCCCGCGCTCTGCTAAAAGAGCCGGGCGACGACACAAAATTGTTTACATTCAACGTAGGGACTCAATTCTAATGAATATTCGTAAATCCGCGCTTGCGGCTGCCATGATCTCGGCTGCAGCAATCGCTCTGCCAGCCTCCGCACAAGTTGCAGGCATCGCGACAGCCGATACAGCTGTGGCCATTGCGCGCTCAAAGGCGCTTGGCGCTGCCTATCAGCAAATCGGCACGCAATATGCGAGCAATGCGCAACAGATGCAGGCGAAGCGTGTTGAGATCAACAATATCAATGCGCAGCTTGATACCAACAAGGACAAGAATCTCGATCAGGCCGAGGTTGATGCAGCGGTAAAGGCGAAGAACCCGGCTTTGACGCAGATCGACACGAAGCAACGTGAAATTGCGACTTTGCAGGAGCCAATCGTCAAGGCGCAGCTCTATGCCGTGGAGCAGATCGCCCTGAAATATGAAGCTGCACAGCAAGCGGTAATTACCGCTAAGAAAATCAACATGATCCTCGCGCCCGATGCGTTCGTATGGGCACCCGACGCGGTCGACGTGACCACAGCGATCACCGCTGAGCTGGACAAGGCTGTTCCTTCGGTCGCGATCACCGCGCCCGCCGATTGGCGCCCGTCGCGCCAGGGCGCTGCGCTGTACCAGACCATCCAGCAAATGTTCGAGAATGCCGCGCGCGCGCAGGCGGCCCAGGCTGCTGCCGCCCAATCGCCTCAGCCGGGAGCGGCTGCGCCGGCGACGCGTCCTGCAACGGCGCAGCCCGACAGCCGGTAAACGCTATGTCGGGGGGCGACTTCAGCAATTATGACGTTCGCCGGGTGATGGCGGTGCTTCCGCATCGCTATCCCATGCTGCTGGTCGACCGTGTGGAGGAGCTTGTCATCGACGAGCGGATCCGCGCGGTGAAGGCCGTGACCATGAATGAAGGCTTTTTCCAGGGACATTTTCCCGGGCGGCCGATCATGCCCGGCGTGATGATAGTCGAGGCGCTGGCGCAGGCCGCCGGCGTGCTGGCGATGGAAAGTTTCGGGCTGATCGGATCGGGCAAGCTCGTTTATTTCATGTCGATCGACAATGCGAAGTTTCGTGCGCCGGTCGAACCGGGCTGTCTGCTTCATCTAGATGTCGAATTCGTCCAGAAACGCCCGCGCGTGTGCAAATTCGCCGGACGCGCGATGATGGGCGATCAGGTGGCGACTGAGGCGGAATTCATGGCGATGATCGCCGACCCTCCTGCTTAATATTCCCTCTCTTCTTTAGGGACGTTTGGCGGTTACGGGTCGAACATGCCCCCGGCATGTTCTATGGAATGCTGGGAGCATTCCAAACCCGAAACAGTCAAACGGAGCGAGACTTGGCTGCTTGCTGCCTAGTTGCAGCGGAGAGGGGTGCGCGATATCGGGAGGGCAGCCCCCTCTCCAACTACGCCTAAGCGCACGCGCTAAGGCTTCATATCCTCTCCCCTAAAGGAGAGAGGGGGAATCATCTTGCCAACGCGAGATACCCCCGCTAAGGGCGGCGCTTCCGAATTTTAGGGCTGGCGGTCGGAAACCGGCGGCTGAACAAAGGAATTACACATGAAAGCCGATATTCACCCCGATTATCACATGATCAAGGTGCAGATGACCGACGGTACCGTCTTCGAAACCCGTTCGACCTGGGGCAAGGAAGGCGACACGCTGGCACTGGACATTGACCCGACTTCGCACCCTGCATGGACCGGCGGATCGGGCCGTATGCTGGACACCGGCGGACGCGTTGCGCAGTTCAACAAGCGTTTTGGCGGCCTTAGCCTTAAGAAGTAATCGGACGGTGCCGGGTTGACGCCGGGCACACTCCAAATCTAAGGAACGCGCCTGCCTTAGTGGCGCCATGGCGATCGTAGCTCAGTTGGTTAGAGCGCTGGTTTGTGGTACCAGAGGTCGGGGGTTCGGATCCCCTCGGTCGCCCCATTTCTTCCCGACATTCGACGTGACAAGCAGGCTGCGTAATATTATTACGCATACCCGTAATTTGATTCCCTGCAACGGAGAGAGTGATGCCCGCGATATGGGACCTGCCCGATTTTGACTCGCACGAGGCCGTGCATGTTTTCGAGGATCGGAAGACCGGGCTGAAAGCCGTCATTGCGGTGCATTCGACCCATCTCGGACCAGCCGCCGGTGGCACACGCTTCTGGCACTATGCAGATTCGCAGGCTGCGATTACCGACGCCCTAAGGCTGTCGCGTGGCATGAGCTACAAAAATGCGATGGCAGGGCTGCCTGCGGGTGGCGGCAAGGCCGTCATTCTTGCCAACCCGGCGCGTGCCAAGCCACAGGATCTGCTTGATGCATTTGCACGCGCGGTGGATTCGCTCGGCGGGAAATATATCACAGCGCAGGACGTGGGGATGTCCGAAGCCGATATGGTGTCGCTCTCCAAAATTACGCCGCATGTGGCGGGATTGCCGGGTCAGGGTGGTGATCCCGGTCCCTATACCGCGCGCGGTGTCTATCTGGGCGTACGGGCAGCAGCAAAGCACGCGCTGGGCACCGATGAGCTTGCAGGGGTGCATGTTGCCATCCAGGGCGTAGGCAGTGTGGGTGGCGGTCTGGCGCGCTATCTGGCGGAACAGGGTGCGAAGCTGACCCTCGCCGACGTCGATGCGAAGCGCGCCGCTGAACTTGCTTCCGAACTTGGCGGTATGTCGGTCGCGGCCGATGCAATCATAGATGTCGAAGCAGATATTTTCAGCCCCTGTGCGCTGGGGGCGATCCTGACGACATCGACGGTTGCTGCGCTTAAGGTCAAGGCGGTCGCGGGAGGTGCGAATAATCAGCTGGCGACCGGAGCCGAAGGCCGGATGCTCGCCGATCGCGGGATTCTTTACGCGCCTGATTATGTCATCAATGCAGGTGGCATCATTAATGTGCTGCGTCATGTCGACAAAGCAGACGACGCGGAAATCAACCGCCGGATCGATGCCATTCCCGCGCGCCTGGCGGCGATCTGGGCCGAAAGTGATGCCAGCGGCGCAACGCCGGCCGAAGTGGCCGACAAAATGGCACAAAAGCTTATCGGACGTTGACGTGAATCAATTGGCGTAACGGCAATCGGGTGCTAGAGCCTGCACTAAGTCATGCACCGTTTCGCCAATCCTGCCCGTTTTCTGCGTATTGCAAAGCCACTGACACCCGCCTTGTTCTGGCCCGGGCTGTTATTGGCTTTGGGGGCATGTGCATGGGGCATATTGGCAACGCCGACCGAGCGCCTGATGGGTGACACCGTTAAGATTATCTTCGTCCATGTTCCGTCTGCATGGCTCGGGATGGGGGGATGGATGGGGATTGCCATTGCCAGCATCGTGCAGCTTGTCTGGCGTCATCCACTGGCCGGAGTTGCCGCGCGCGCGATTGCTGTTCCTGGCGTAACCTTTGCCGCAATCTGCCTTGCGACGGGTTCGATTTGGGGCCGCCCAACTTGGGGAACATGGTGGGTGTGGGACGGACGATTGACGTCGATGCTGGTGCTTTTCTTCCTCTATCTGGGTTACATCGCGCTGGCCAATGCGAGCAGCGACAAAGGTGATACCAGCCGCGTGGCCGCTGTGTTCGGCATCATAGGCGCAGTGAATATTCCTATAATCAACCGCTCCGTCATCTGGTGGGAAAGCCAGCACCAGAAGGCGAGCATCACGCTTGGCGGATCATCGATAGACGATGCCTATCTGATCCCACTTTTCGTCAGCGTAGCCGGTTTCAGCCTGTTGTTCGGCGCGCTGGTCCTGATGCGCATGCGTGCCGCGCTGGCAGAGATGCGGATCGAGGCGCGGATGCGCCGGATGGCAGAGACCTGATGCCCCACGCGCCGTTCATCATTGCTGCCTTTGCGGTCACTGCGGCCGGGATGGGGTGGCTTATGCTGTCGAGCTATCTTTCCATGCGCCGGTCCGAAGCGCTGGCGGACGATCTGAGGCAGGAAAGATGAAACCCAAGCATCAACGCCTTGTGCTTGCCATCATCGCATTCGTTGCGCTTATCGGTGCCGGCTTCATCGCCGCTGCCGCGCTGCGCGAAGAGGCATCCTATTTTTATACCCCGACAACGCTGGCTAAGGCGCAAGTAGAGCCGGGTCAGGCCATACGCCTCGGCGGAATGGTGCAACCGGGGTCGATAGAACGTGCCGCAGACGGCGTGTCTATAAGCTTCACCGTGCAGGATCGCGATGCGACGCAGAAGGTCGCCTATCGGGGGATAACACCCGACCTGTTCGTCGAAGGCTCCGGGGTGGTCGCCGATGGCCGGATGCGCCCGGACGGAGTTTTTGTTGCCGACGGCCTGCTCGCCAAGCATGACGAAAATTATGTGCCAAAAGAACTGGCCGACATCGACATGACTGCCGCAGAGCATACCAAGGATACAATCGCAAAATGATGGCCGAGGCAGGACTGGCGGCGCTCTGGCTGGCTGCCGCGATGGCGCTGTTGCAGCTGGTCGGCGGGCTGACCTTGCTGCGCGGCGGGGCAGGGCAACTGACCCCGCTCATCAAGCCTGCGGCCATGGTGCAGGGTGCGTTGTGCGTTTTCTCTTTCTTCGCGCTGATGTGGCTTTTTTATATCACCGATTTGTCGGTGCTGCTGGTTGCGAACAACAGCCATGTCGACAAGCCGCTGGTGTTCAAGCTCGCAGGAACCTGGGGTAACCATGAAGGCTCGATGCTGCTCTGGGTAGCCGTGCTGTCGCTGTCTGGAGCCGCAATTTCCTTACTGGAAAAGCGGATAGACGCTCGCAATCTGCATGCGACGCTCGCGGTACAGGCATTTGTGGCTCTCGGCTTTTTTGCCTTCCTACTCTTCGCCTCCAACCCGTTCGAACGGATGTCGCCCGCTCCGATTACGGGGGCAGGGCTTAATCCGCTATTGCAGGATATCGGGCTCGCCTTTCATCCGCCCACGCTTTACATGGGATATGTCGGCCTGTCGGTCGCATTTTCCTTCGCGGTCGGCGCTATGCTCACCGGCCAAGTCGGACCGGCCTTCGCCCGGGCGATGCGACCCTGGGTTCTTGGCGCGTGGATATTCCTGACCTTGGGCATTACCGCAGGCAGCTATTGGGCCTATTATGAGCTGGGCTGGGGCGGCTGGTGGTTTTGGGACCCGGTCGAAAATGCGTCACTGATGCCGTGGCTTGCCGCGACCGCATTGCTCCACTCGGTCAGCGTTCTGGCCACCCGCAACGCGCTGCGTGCATGGACGGTGATGCTGGCACTTGTCGGATTTGCGATGTCGATGGCAGGCACATTTCTTGTTCGCTCTGGCATATTGACGAGTGTCCACGCTTTCGCCGTTGACCCCGAGCGAGGTGCCTTCATCCTTGCACTGATGCTACTCTATACGGGCCTCGCTTTTGTTTTGTTTGCCTTGCGTATCGGCACGGTCAAACAGGGTGAGCCTTTTCAAATTGTCAGTCGCGAAGGCGGCATTGTGGCGAACAACATCTTCCTGAGCGTTATTCTCGCCATCGTCCTGATCGGCACGCTCTATCCGCTCGCCGCAGAAGCGATGGGCGACAAGATTTCGGTCGGGCCGCCTTATTTTAACAAGGCGACAGCCCCCATCGCGCTGCTGTTGATGTTGGCACTGCTGCTGGGGCCGATACTGCGTTGGCGGCGTGACGATATCGGACGGTATAAATATTGGCTGGTTGGTTTTTTTGCGATCATCCTGTGGACAGGTGTCGCGGCATGGCGCTTTGCGCCGGGAATAGGGGTGCTGCCGATGCTCGGTCTCGCCCTGTCGCTCGCGCTGGCGGTCGCAGCATGGCTGCCGTTGAAGGGACGCAAATTGCTGCGAACGCCGCTGCCTGTTTATGGCATGGTCATCGCGCATGTCGGACTGGCTGTAAGCGTGTTCGGCATGGCATCGGAGTCGGGCTTTTCAAAGGAAACGCTGACCGCACTTGCACCCGGAGAAAGCGCGAAGGTCGCGGGCTGGCAGGTAAAACTTGACGATGTGAATCCTGTTGTTGGTGACAATTGGGTCGCAATCGAAGGCGATATCATCGCAACACGCGGCGCAAAGAGCACCAGGCTGCACCCTCAGTCACGCCAGTTCTTCGACCCCGTTATGCAAACGAGCGAGGCGGCCTTGCTGACGCGTTGGGACGGACAGCTTTATGCCGTTATCGCGCAGCCTGATGGAGCCGGGGATGGTCGCTGGCAAGTGCGCTTGTGGTGGAAGCCCTTTGTCACCTTCATCTGGTATGGCGGCATGCTGGTCGCGTTGGGCGGGCTGATCGCGTTGTTCGGGCGCATGTTCCGCAGGGGCAAAAAGCCCGCAAAGAACAAGTGGAGCGACGCATGAACCGCCCCTGGCTTCTCTGGATACCGCTTGCGGTAGTGGCTTTCATCGGCGGCCTGGCCATATACGGCCTCGTGGTGCCGAAGGACAACACAGTCTATTCGGCTATGGTTGGGGAAAAGCTGCCCGAATTCGCGTTGCCCCCTGCGATGATCGGCGTCGAAGGCCTTTCGAATGCCGATATGGCCGATGGCAAGCCGCGCTTGCTTAATATTTTCGCCAGCTGGTGCATTCCCTGCAGGGTGGAGGCACCGCAGCTCGAAGCCCTGAAGCAGGCCGGTGCGGAAATCGACGCCATAGCCGTGCGAGACCGTCCGCAGGATGTGGCGGCGTTCCTTGCCGAATATGGCAATCCCTTTCGCCGCATCGGGTCCGACAGTGAGATGGCAGTTCAGCTTAAGCTAGGGTCGTCAGGTGTTCCTGAAACCTATGTGATAAGCGGGGACGGTACGATTACCCATCAGCATGTTGGAGACATTCGCGCCGAACATGTTCCGATGCTGCTGGAAAAATTGCGGGAGGCAGAATGATGTCGGTCCTGCGATTTCTTTTGCCGATTCTGCTGCTCATGGGTCAACCGCTATATGCCCAAGGCGTAGGCACCACCCCGGAACTCGCCAATCGGCAATTGCCCGATCCGGCACAGGAAAAGGCGGCGACCAACTTGATGCACAGCCTGCGCTGTATCCAATGTCAGGGGCAGTCGATTGCCGACAGCGATGCACCTATGGCCGCCACAATGCGCGCGGAAGTGCGCCAGCAAATTGCCGAAGGGCAAAGCGCCGATAGCGTGCGGCAATGGATGATCGGCCGCTATGGTGAATGGGTCAGCTTTGAACCCGATGTCAAAGGTGTAGGGCTTTTACTCTGGTTCGCGCCATTATTGCTGCTGGTGGTTGCCTTCTTTTTGGCCCGTCGACTGTTCAGGAGCGCCAAATGAGCGGATGGATTGCACTTGCTCTACTCGCTGTGATTAGCCTGGTGCTCATCATTTGGATTGCCAAGCCCGGTAAAGGCCTGTGGCAGGTTGCTGCCGCTGCCTTGCTGCTTGGGATGACAGGCTACGCACTGCAGGGACGTCCAGCCTTGCCTGCTGCACCGGCCAAGTCCCTGTCGGCAGAAGAAGATGCGGCAAAGCAGCTGGTCGATATGCGAGCCGATATGGACCAGAGTTTTGGTGGTGCAAAGAGATGGCTGACCACTGCCGACGCTTTTGCCAAGCAGGGCGATTATCATCTTTCTGCATCTTATATTCAATCAGGTCTGCGCCAGAACCCTAACGATCCTGATCTGTGGTCGGCCTTGGGATTGCAACTGATGCTGGCAAGCGACGGCCAGATGTCCCCGCCAGCGCAGCTTGCATTCGACAAGGCAAGAGCCATTCGCCCCAATTATCCTGCCCCCTATTATTTTGCAGGTTTGGCGAGGCTATTCGGCGGCGACGTGCCAGGTGCGGTCCTGCTGTGGGAAAAGACGCTGTCGCTGGCGACACCCAATGCGAAATGGAAACCACGGCTTGAGTCGCAACTCGAAGCAGCAAGGGCACTGCAGACACAGACTGCTCCCGTGGTTACGGGCGAAAGCCCATCCAATTGATTTACAATTCAAATCTGCCGGCACGGTTCGTCCTAACGACTTGTTGTTTACCGATTCGCGCCATGCTATCGCGCGCGACTGGTCGGTACGATATTGCCGGTCGGGCATAGATTTGCCGGGGGTCGAAAATGGTCGCATCGCAAGCCGCTGATGATTTCGGGGACAGCCCCGACCATCACCACGGGCACGCACCACAGGGGTCGCTGCTTGCGCTGGGCATAGGCACGGTTGGCGTCGTTTTCGGCGACATCGGCACCAGCCCGATCTACGCCTTTCGTGAAACATTCGCCGGTCACCATCCGATTGAGCCGGATCCGATGCATATCAATGGCGTGCTAAGCCTGGTATTCTGGTCGATGATGATCGTGGTGACGTTTAAATATGTCTTCACCATCATGAAAGCCGATAACAAGGGCGAGGGCGGAAGCCTTGCGCTGCTGGCGCTGATCAACCGACAGACAGCCGGGGCGAAATGGACTGCGCCGATTGTCATGCTCGGCGTATTTGCGACCGCGCTCTTCTATGGCGACTCAATGATCACGCCCGCGATGTCGATTTTGTCGGCTGCGGAAGGTCTGAAATATGTAAGTACGGGTTTCAGCCCATGGATTGTCCCAATCGCGATTGCGATAATTGCGGCGCTTTTTGCCTTTCAATCGCGCGGTACCGCTCGGGTGGGGCAGTTTTTCGGCCCGGTCATGGTTATATATTTCCTTACTCTTGCCGGACTTGGCATCATGCATCTGGTCAAGATGCCGCTGATAGTGATCGACGTGCTAAACCCGCTTAACGCTCTCAATTTCTTCTACGTCGACGGTTTTCGGGCCTTTGTGGCAATGGGCACGGTCGTATTGGCGGTGACTGGCGCAGAAGCGTTGTACGCCGATATGGGACATTTCGGGCGCCGTCCGATCAAGTACAGCTGGCTATGGTTTGTGATGCCCGCGCTGATGCTGAATTACATGGGGCAGGGCGCTATGATCCTGTCGATGACACCGGCAGAGGCGCAGGCGACCATCCGCGATCCCTTCTTCCTCATGGTCCCCGAACTGATAAGCACGCCCGTAATCTTCTTGACCATATTGGCCGCTATCATCGCCAGTCAGGCGGTGATTTCGGGAGCATTCTCGCTGACGCAGCAGGCCATCCAGCTCGGCTTCATGCCGCGCCTTAGCATATTGCACACCAGTGAAAAGGCGGCGGGGCAGATTTATATCCCCGCGATCAACTGGGGGCTGGCGATCATGGTGCTGCTGCTCGTGCTGTTTTTCCAGTCGTCTTCCAATCTGGCGGCAGCTTATGGGATTGCGGTGACGGGTGCGATGTTCATCGACACCTGCCTCATCGCAGTCGTGCTCCTGTCGCTTTGGAAATGGCCGAAATGGCGGGCCTTGCCGCTTCTTGCGTTGTTCTTCGTTGTCGACCTTGCCTATTTCGGGGCCAATTTGCTCAAGGTGCCCGACGGCGGCTGGGTGCCGCTGATGATCGGCCTTATCATCTTCACCTTGCTGACAACTTGGTCGCGAGGTCGTGCATTGATGCGCGAGCGGATGGCGGAAAGCTCCATGCCGATGGAAATTTTCATCAAGTCGGCTGCCAACAGTGCTGCACGCGTCCCAGGCACCGCAATATTCATGGCCTCTGCGGCGAGCGGTGTGCCATCGGCGTTGCTGCACAATATCAAGCATAACCGGATATTGCACGAACGGGTCATCATCCTCACCGTCCAGATCGAGGATTATCCCTATGTGGAGGAAAGCGACAGGATCTACTGCAAGGATTTGGGGGAAGGCTTCTTCCGGGTGAAGATGCGATTCGGATTCCTGGAGGAAACCGATGTGCCCACGACCCTCGACAAGGTTGACCTGTGCGGACCCAAATTCGACATGATGCACACCAGTTTCTTCTTGTCGCGCCAGACGCTGATCGCCTCGAAGGTACCCGGCATGGCAATCTGGCGGGAAAAGGTCTTTGCATGGATGCTGCGCAATGCGGCCAACGCCATGGAGTTTTTCAAGCTTCCGACCAACCGCGTCGTCGAGTTGGGAAGCCAGGTCGAAATTTGAACTGGCATGCCCCGTCCCAGACCAAAATCGGATATTGCGACAATCCGACCGCCCCGTTAAGAACAAATACGGAACTCAACAGGTGTGGATGTGGTAATGAGTAGCCCGGTAAGCAGTGCACCACTGACCTTGTTGTTGCGCCACACGGTGGCCGACACCGAAATCGCGCTTAAAGAGATATTGCGTGCCGCAACGGATATTTCGCTCGCCCAGGCAGGCTCCGGCGGTCGCTATTCTTTTGACGTCGTCTTTTGCGGTGTGACCTTTCAGCTGACAATGAATGCAACCGTGCCGGATATGTCGGGCTTGAAAAAAATCTTCTGCAATCTGGATGACTCGTCGATTGGCTCCGTGCTGAACATTGGTCTGGGCGACCATGTGGCGGGTGGGGAGAGGGTTCCGGCAATCATCGAGGGGTTGCTGGGTGTGGCGCAAAGGCTGGGTTCATCGCTGGGCGCGATAGGGACGATTTGGCATCCCGCCGACATCCTGTCCGGCTTTCCCTATTTTTCCGAAGCAGTGACCGGCTATCTTGGCGGAGGTGCTTTTCCGGCGCTGGCATTGGTCAATTTCAAGAGCGGTGACGATGGCAGGATAATCACCCATGGCCTCGCATTGCTGGCGGACCAGGAATTGGAAGTTTGTGCGGCGGATATGGGGCAGAGCGAGATCATGCGAAGGGTTGTGCGTGTGGTCCACGACATCGCTACCAACGGACCGGTGCGCAGCCCGGTGGAGCTTGCCGGCATCGAGCTCGGCGAAATCGTGAAACTGGAACCGCTGCCCGAAAGCGGATTGCTTAAGATGAATGCTTACTCCCCGCCGGCCACCTGATTTATCATGATGGGTAAGCTTGTGGCGACCTCGGGCCTGCATGGCTCGAGCCATGCGACCGTTCGAATTTACAGGATACCGGCAAAAGGGTTTTCAACGGCACCATGTGATCCCGGTCAATGTTATCGGCAGTGGCGTCTTCGCCGGGCTATTCGCACTGATCACGCATGTCGGATTCAGCCCTCACAGTTTTGTGGCAAATGGGCTGCTGCTGCCATCCACAGAGAATATGGCGATGCAGACCGGGTTGCCGCTCCATCGCGGTCCGCACAGGCAATATGATGCGCTTATTGCCGAAGGCTTGAACATGGTCTGGGAAGGCATGCGACAAGGACCGATGCCGGATAATGTCACCGTCCTGCGTCTGCTATCCGAATTTGTCGGGCATGTCAGGCGAACGTTGCAAAATGACGGCGCGTTGCTGCTCAATCGATATGACCCCCGCGTCACGAATCTTGCCTTGTCATCGCTCGATGCAGATATCGCGAAGCTGAGTGAAGTCGACCTGCTAGCCTGACGCCACAAAACGGCGGACCCGGCCACTTCGGGCTGGACATTTTGTCGTCTTTGCCGCTATCTCTGCAAGATAATGACAAGGGCTATCCCCTCTTCGCTTCTACTACGACTTACACGCCCTTAGGCGTGCGCTATTGTTCGGCCGCTGGCCGCATCACCCGCCTAAGGGTTTACAGCCAAAGATAGAAACGCCACAGCGCCCTTGAGCGCGTGCCTTAGCGAAGTTGTCATTGCCATGATGTTATCCGATCCCGCCCGTAAATACCGACCATTTCCGCAGGTCGATCTGCCCAACCGTGCTTGGCCGACAAAAACCATAGCGAAGCCGCCGCGCTGGCTTTCCACCGACCTGCGCGACGGGAATCAGGCGCTGATCGATCCAATGGGGTCGGAAAAGAAAAACCGCTTTTTTGATTTGCTGATCAAGGTTGGCATCAAGGAGATTGAGGTCGGCTTCCCGAGCAGCGGCGCTACGGACTTCGATTTCATCCGCAATCTCGTCGACAGCGGGCGCATCCCCGCCGGTGTGACGATCCAGAGCCTGACACAATCGCGGCGCGACCTGATCGAAAAAACCTTCGAAAGTATGGCCGGTGCGCCTCGCGCCATCGTGCATCTTTACAACGCCGTTTCGCCAGCGTGGCGCGATATCGTGTTCAACCTCGACAAGGCAGGCGTGAAGGCCATTGCCGTCGAAGGAGCAACGATCCTCGCCGAACAGGCGGCAAAATATCCGCAAACAGACTGGCATTTCGAATATTCGCCGGAAACCTTTTCCACCGCCGAGCTGGAATTCAGCCTCGAAGTATGCGAGGCGGTGATGGCAGTTCTGAATCCCACCCCCCAAAAGCCGATCATCCTCAATCTCCCCGCCACGATCGAGGCGGCGATGCCCAATGTCTATGCCGATCAGATCGAGTGGATGTGCAAACATATCAGCGCGCGCGACAGCGTCGTTATCTCACTCCACCCGCACAATGATCGCGGCAGCGGCATCGCGGCGGCGGAGCTTGGCCTGCTCGCGGGCGCGGACCGGATCGAAGGCTGCCTGTTCGGTAATGGCGAGCGGACTGGCAATGTCGATCTCGTCACGCTGGCGCTCAACATGTACACGCAGGGGCTGCACCCCGGCCTCGACTTTTCGGACATCGACGAGGTCATCCAGACGGTCGAATATTGCAACCAGCTTCCCATCCACCCCCGCCATCCTTATGCGGGCGAACTCGTGTTCACCGCCTTTTCAGGATCGCATCAGGACGCGATCAAGAAGGGCTTCGCTGCGCACCAACGGCAGAATGACGAAATCTGGCGCGTGCCTTACCTGCCCATCGACCCCGCCGATCTGGGGCGCTCATACGAAGCGGTGATCCGCGTGAACTCGCAATCCGGGAAGGGTGGCGTCGCTTGGGTGATCGAGCAGGATCACGGACTCAAACTGCCCAAACGGATGCAGGCCAATTTCTCGACCACGGTGCAGGAGCTGAGCGATAGCACTGGTCGCGAACTCACCAGCGCCGACATCTGGGAGGCCTTCGAGAAACGCTATCACCTGAAAGGCGAAGGCCGCTTCCGCCTCATCGATTTTCAGGAAAGCCAGAGTTCGCGAGAGGCCGCCGAGCGAATCTTCGCCGGTAAAATCCGCATCGACGGTGTCGAACAAAGCGTCAGCGGACGCGGCAACGGGTTAATCTCCAGCCTCGCCAACGCGCTCGAACCCGCGCTCGGCGGCCCGCTCGACATCATTGATTATAGCGAACATGCTATCGGCCACGGCACCGACGCCCGCGCCGCCGCCTATGTTGAATGCCGCGTAGGTAAGGGGCCAGTGCTGTTCGGCGTGGGCATTAGCCGCGACGTCGCGACGGCTTCCGTAAGGGCAATATTGAGCGCCGCGAACTCGGCTTGATGCGCGTTTGACTCATGCTCAATTCTCCGCTTTACGCCTTAATCGAGTGATTAACCCGGAGAGCCTGATGACCCTACCTGCCATTTTCGACAAGCTCCGCCTGCCAGTGATCGGTTCGCCCTTGTTTATCGTCTCCGGGCCGGAATTGGTCATCGCGCAGTGCAAGGCCGGGGTCGTGGGCAGCTTCCCAGCACTAAATGCGCGTCCCGCAAGCCAGCTCGATGAGTGGCTCCACCAGATTACCGAAGAGCTCGCGGCCCATAACAGGGACAATCCCGACCGCCCGGCTGCACCCTATGCGGTCAACCAGATCGTTCACAAATCGAACAACCGGCTGCAGGAGGATATTGCGACCTGTGCCAAATGGCAGGTACCGGTCACCATCACCTCGCTGGGCGCGCAGGAGGAACTGAACAAGGCGGTGCATTCATGGGGCGGGATCGTGCTACATGACGTCATCAATGATCGCTTTGCGCATAAGGCAATCGAGAAGGGGGCGGATGGCCTGATTCCGGTTGCAGCAGGTGCCGGAGGGCATGCGGGTGTAACCTCTCCCTTCGCGTTGATGCGCGAAATCCGTGAGTGGTTCGATGGACCAGTCGCATTGTCAGGTTCGATTGCGCATGGCGCGTCGGTGCTGGCGGCGCAGGCGATGGGGGCAGATCTCGCCTATATCGGCAGCGCCTTTATCGCGACCAAAGAGGCGAATGCCGTCGACGGCTACAAGGATAACATTGTCGAGGCGAAGGCAGCCGATATCGTGTATTCGGACCTGTTCACCGGCGTAAGCGGCAATTATCTCCGTCAATCAATCGAGCGTGCGGGCATGGACCCCGACAACCTACCCAAGGGCGATATTTCGACGATGAACTTCGGTTCGGGCGGCAATAGCGAAGCGAAGGCTTGGAAAGATATATGGGGTTCGGGCCAGGGCATCGGCGCGGTCAAGGCGGTCAAGACCGTGGCCGAATTTGTCAACCAGCTCGAGGCCGAATATCGCGCGGCAAAGGCGAGTTTGGACGAGCGTTACATTGCCTGATATGGGATTGGCACAGCACAGCTGTCCGGTCACCTGTCATAGATGAAACCTTTTGATGGGTTGATGCGAACTCTTTCATGACGCGCCAGGTCGAATGGCAGCGTCGTTGCAAGAGGAACCCCCGAAATGAAAAATGTAAGAAACTTTAGGGCGATGCTGATCGTTGGCGGTGGGCTTACCGCTGCAATAGCCATGCCAGGAGCTGCTGTAGCCAGTTGCGGCGCCTTCTCGCCGCGGCAGGAATCGCCGTCTGCATTTGAATATGAAAGCCCTGAAACGGCGGAGCAGCGCGTTGCGCGGCTGGCCGAACAAAAGGCCAAGCGCGAAGCACGCAAGGCAGCAAATCTTGCCAAGAAAGCGGCCAGGCAACAAACGGCAGCCGAGAAGGCCGCTGCAGCTCAGTCAACCGCAGTCGCCAGCAACTGATGGACAGCTAAATAAGGAGCGTAAATCCTGTCGCAAGTTTTGCGCTCCTTCGATTTGAATGATCATGACTCCGCCACTTCCTTCGATCAGCGCTGGCGACGCATTGTGGGAGGCTACTTTAGCCATTCATCAGTCCGGTATTCCTTTGATGTCGCGCATCTTGCCGGAAGATGGCACGCCCGCGGCATTTCAGCGTTATCCACAGCGAGACGTCGTCAACGGCGATTGGCAGGCACGTTGGTTTTATCATTGCCACAATCCGAATGACCGCGCTGATGGCGAACATGGCCATTTCCACCTCTTTCTGGGTCGATCGGCGTTCCGCCGCGATATCGCCCCTTTGGTGCCGCCGCCCGATCGCAGGAAACCACGTCCGTCGATTGTCCACATCGCTGGGTTGTCGATGGACTTTGACGGGATGCCAGCAGCCTGGTTTACTACAAACCGATGGGTAACCGACGAATGGCTTTACCCGGTAGACGCGATAATTGAAAAAATTGCGCAGATCTGCTTCGCCGGGGACGATGGCGACCCGCTCGTGAATGAATGGCTTGGAACGATGTTACGCGCGTCGCGCGATCAAGTCACCGCGTTACTTGAGGAACGCGACGTACGGCTGGCAGAGTGCGATCCGACCGGCGAAGACCGTTGCATTGAGATCGTTTCCCGATCGGCGATTGATTTCGACCTCCTGCTGAATGCCTGAACTTTACTGCGCCATGTAACCCGTCTGCACCATGCGACGAATATCCGATCAGGTGTCTGGCGTTTCTTGCCTGACACCGCCGCAAACTGGAGAATCAAAATGAAGCGCAAGTTATTTTTTGTCGGAGCCGCCGCTTTGGGCGCTTTGATGACGGGATTATCGGCGGGCGGACAGGCAATTGCTGCGCCGGTTTATCTAGGGGTTGAGGGCGGTAATGTTGCGGTCAGCGGTTATGATCCGGTCAGTTATTTTGGCGGGAATGGAGTGCCGCAAAAGGGCAGCGCGATCTTTTCGGTCAAGCATGAAGGCGCCGTTTATCAATTCGCCAACGCTGCCAATGCAGCAAAATTTACCGCAGATCCGGACGCGTTTACGCCGCAGTTCGGCGGACACTGTGCATGGGCCATGGCGCGTGGCTATCTTGCGCCCGCCGACCCCCAACAATATGCTGTCGTCGATGGCAAGTTGTACCTGAACTTCAACGCTGAAGTGAAGGCGAAGTGGGACAAGGACCGTGCCGGTTTCATAAAAAGCGCGCATGGCAACTGGAAGAAGGTGCCCGCCGACGCCAAATTTGGCGGTTAACGATATTTGGCGCGGAGCGACGTAATTAGTCGCCCCGTGCCACTATTTCAGCTCGCTTTTTCGAAAGCTACGCTGATATCGAGCTTGACCTCGTCTGTGACCAGTGGGATGCCATAGCTTATTCCGAAATTGCTGCGTTTGATAACCGATGTCGCATGGAAACCGACCGTCTCCTTTTTGTTGAACGGGTTGGTGCCGGCACCGCTGAATTCGGCATCGAGGCGGACCGGGTTGGTTACGCCATTGAGCGTCAGGTCGCCGGTGATCAACGCCTTGGTGCCGTTGACCGTAACGGCTTTGGAAACGAATTTGGCATCAGCGGGTGCGGGGCCGAAAAAGTCAGGCTTGCCGCCATCCTTGCCGGCGCGCAGCAGGTGACCGGTTAGGCCAGCGCTCGCAGTTGTAACCTTGCTGACCGGAATGGTGATTTCCACCTTTGAGGCATTGGGGTTTTTGGGATCGAGCGTCAGCGTTCCGGTGGCATCACCGAAAATCCCGAAATAATCGTTGAAGCCGAAATGGCTGACCCGCCAGCCGACAAGCGTGTGGCCAGGGTCGACCGTGTAGCTTCCAGCCGTCACCCGGCTGGTATCCATGCTGCCCGGCATTTGCGGCGCGCTTTGGGCGATGAGCGGGACGGCGATGAAGAGGGGAAGGGCCAGAAAGATTTTGCGCATTGGAGATGCTCCAAGAATGACAAAGGGGAGGCATCAATGTCGATGCCTCCCCCATAACTGTCAAGCCGGGAATAAGTTTAGTTCTTCGCCTGATCGACCAGCTTGTTCTTGGCAATCCACGGCATCATCGCGCGCAGTTTCGCGCCGGTCGCCTCGATGGGATGGGCAGCAGCCGCCTTGCGCGCGGCCTTCAGCTCGGGCTGACCGGCACGGTTATCGAGGACGAAGTTCTTTACGAACCTACCCGACTGAATATCGGCAAGCACGCGCTTCATTTCGGCCTTGGTCTCGTCGGTGATGATCCGCGGACCGGTGGTGATGTCGCCATATTCGGCGGTGTTCGAAATCGAATAGCGCATATTGGCGATACCGCCTTCATAGAGGAGGTCGACGATCAGCTTGGTTTCGTGCAGGCATTCGAAATATGCCATTTCAGGCGCATATCCCGCTTCGGTGAGCGTCTCAAACCCAGCCTGGATCAGATGGGTGATGCCGCCGCACAGCACGGCTTGTTCGCCGAACAGGTCGGTTTCGCATTCTTCGCGGAAGTTGGTTTCGATGATGCCGCTACGCCCTCCGCCGACGCCGCTGGCATAGGCCAAGGCGATGTCATGTGCGTTTCCGCTGGCATTTTGCGCAATAGCGATAAGGCAGGGAACCCCGCCGCCTTTCTGATATTCGCTGCGCACCGTATGGCCTGGGCCCTTCGGGGCGATCATGATTACATCGACATCGGCGCGGGGCTCGATCAGTCCGAAATGGACGTTGAGGCCGTGCGCAAAAGCCAGCGCCGCGCCGGGCTTCATATTGGCGTGCAGGTCGTCGGCATATATTGCCGCCTGATGCTCGTCGGGGGCAAGGATCATGAGAATATCGGCCCAGGCAGCCGCATCGGCGTTGGCAAGCACCTTGAAGCCCGCCGCTTCGGCCTTCTTCGCGGTTGCCGACCCCGCGCGGAGGGCAATTGCCACATCGGCAACGCCGCTGTCCCGCAAATTCTGGGCATGGGCATGGCCCTGGCTGCCATAGCCGACAATTGCGACCTTCTTGTCCTTGATCAGGCCGAGATCGCAATCGGCGTCGTAATAAACCTTCATGATATTCGCTTTCCCTTTTTAACTTGCGCCTGAACCGCGCATAAGTCCCACAATTCCAGTCCGGCCGACCTCGACCAACCCAACTTCGCGCATCAGTGTGACGAAGGTGTCGATCTTGTCCGGTCCGCCGGTGATTTCGAAAATGAAGCTGTTGACCGTCGCGTCGATGACGCGCGCGCGGTAGATGTCGGCAAGGCGCATTGCTTCGACGCGCTGGTCGCCAGCGCCGCTGACCTTGACCAAAGCGAGCTCGCGTTCGACATGCGGGCCAGCTTCGGTAAGATCAGTGACCTTGTGCACCGGAACCAGCCGCTCGCATTGCGCGATGATCTGGTCGATGACCGGCGGCGGGCCTTTGGTGACAATGGTTATCCGGCTGGTGGCATGATCTTCGCTGATGTCGGCCACGGTCAGGCTGTCGATATTGTACCCGCGCGAGGTAAACATGCCCGCGATACGAGCCAGCGTCCCGGCCTCGTTATCGACGGTGAGTGTCAGCACATGGCGTTCGGTGAGTTCTTCTTTTATATGCATTAGACCAGCGCCTTCGCTTCATCATCCATCGTCCCCGAGACCTCGTCCGAATGCAGGATCATTTCGGTATGCGCCGCGCCCGACGGGATCATCGGGAAGCAGTTGGCGGTCTTCGCGACGCGGCAGTCGAACATGACCGGGCCGTCATAAGCCAACATTTCGGCTATGGCATCATCGAGCTTTGCGGGGTCCTCGCAGCGAATTCCCTTCCAGCCATAGGCTTCGGCCAAGGCAACGAAATCGGGCAGGCTGTCCGAATAGCTTTCCGAATAGCGGCTTTCATAGGTCAGTTCCTGCCACTGGCGGACCATGCCCATCCATTCATTGTTGAGGATGAAGACCTTGACCGGCAGGCGATATTGCGTGGCAGTTCCCATTTCCTGAATGTTCATCTGGATCGATGCTTCGCCCGCTATGTCGATAACCAGCGCGTCGGGGTTGCCCATCTGCGCGCCGATCGCGGCAGGCAGGCCATAGCCCATCGTACCGAGCCCGCCACTGGTGAGCCATTTGTTGGGCGCATCGAAATGGAAATGCTGCGCCGCCCACATCTGGTGCTGACCAACCTCCGTCGTGATAATCGGTGCCTTGTCCTTGGTCGCAGCAAACAAGCGCTCGATCGCGAACTGCGGCATGATTTCGGACTTGCTTGCCGGATAGTTGAGGCACCTGACCGCACGCCACCCCTTAATCTTCGCCCACCATTCGTCGAGCGGCTGCGGCTTGACCTTGCGGCCTTTCCATACCTCGATCATCTGGCGGATCGCGGTGCCGACGTCGGCGACGATGGGCAGATCGACACGAACGGTCTTGTTGATCGAACTGCGGTCGATATCAACGTGAATCTTGATACTGTCAGGCGAAAAGGCATCAAGGCGGCCTGTAATCCGGTCATCAAATCGCGCGCCAAGGCAGAACATCACGTCACACTGGTTCATCGCCATATTGGCTTCATAGGTGCCGTGCATGCCGAGCATACCGAGCCAGGCTTCGCTCGAAGCAGGGTAGGCACCAAGACCCATCAGTGTCGAGGTGACGGGTGCGCCAGTGAGTTCGGCCAGTTCGCGCAAGGCAGCGCTGGCATCGGGACCGGAATTGATAACGCCGCCGCCCGTGTAAAGGATTGGTGCTTTTGCGTTAGCGAGAAGCTCCACCGCTTTGTTGATCGCGGCATATTCGGCTTCGCCAGCCGGATGAAAGCGTTTGGGCGAATTGCTTTTGACGTCGGTTGGCGCGGTCGCAACCTGCACATTTTTGGGGATATCGATCACGACAGGCCCGGGGCGGCCCTTGGTGGCGATCGTGAACGCCTCCCGCACCGTCGCGGCCAAGTCCGCCGGGTCCTTGACCAGATAATTATGCTTCGAACAGTGACGGGTAATGCCGACCGTGTCCGCTTCCTGAAAGGCGTCAGAGCCGATCAGCGTCGTCGCAACCTGACCCGTCAGAACCACCAGCGGGATCGAATCGAGAAATGCGTCGGCAATGCCGGTAACCGCGTTGGTAGCGCCTGGGCCAGACGTCACAAGGACCACGCCGGGTTTGCCCGTGGAACGCGCATAGCCCTCTGCCGCATGGGCAGCGCCAGCCTCGTGGCGGACGAGGATGTGGCGGATTTTCTTCTGTTGAAACAGGGCATCATAAATCGGCAGCACGGCGCCGCCCGGATAGCCGAATACGGTATCCACACCCTGCTCGAGCAAGCAGTCAATCAATATCTCGGCGCCGGATTTTTCGGGCACTATTCCATCCTTGGTTCAGAAGCAGCTGTCCTATGTTGCAGCGCAACAGCGTCCGCAAGAGCGGGCTGGCTAATGATTATAAAATGATGTGTCAACTATAAATATTGAAATATAGTTTCAATTTCAGCCATGGATGAGTCATTTATCTCTTGGTTCCAGCTTGGCCAAACTGCCGGTGCCTGATTTCGGAACCATGTGAACTGTCGTTTGGCATATTGACGGGTAGCTATTTGGCCGAGAGCCAAAGCCTCATCACGGTCGATGTTTCGCGCGAGCATGCCCGAGATCTCAGGAACACCGATAGCGCGCATGATAGGTGCATCACCCGGCAGGGTGCGCGCCAGCAGCGCTTTGACTTCTTCCACCGCACCGCCCGCCATCATGGCTTCAAACCGGGCGTCGCAGCGCGCGTAGAGCCATGCGCGCGGGGGGAGGAGAAGCAAGGGTTGTAATGCAACTTCGTTTGCTATCCCTCCGGTTTTTTCCTTGCGCCACTCGGTTATGCTCCGGCCCGTGCTGCCAGCCACTTCAAGCGCGCGGGCAATTCGGCTGCTGTCGCTGGGGGCAAGGCTAGCCGCTGCTGCAGGATCCCTGCGCTGCAATTCCGCATAGGCTTGAGCGACCGGAAGCTGGCGAATGGTGGCGCGCAGACCGGGATCGATCTCCGGGATCGGTGCAATGCCGTCCAGCAATGTGCGCATGTATAAGCCGGTGCCGCCAACCAGAAACGGCGTTGCACCCGCGGCGTGCGCCTCTGCAACCGCGATTTTGGCGTCCGCCGCCCATCGCGCTGCCGAACAGGCTTGCGAACCGTCGAGATAACCAAATAGCCGGTGCGGCACTCTCGCCTGTTCCTCGGGCGTCGGCTGCGCGCTCAGCACTGGCAAATCGGAATAAACTTGCGCACTGTCAGCGTTGATAATCTCAATATTGTGAGATTTTGCCAGATGCAGCGCCAATGCAGTCTTGCCGCTGGCGGTTGGACCCGCAATAAGCCCCAGCGCCTTTTTCGGCCTTTTTTCAGGATTCGCGATGCCCATTGCCACATTGATAGCAGCAGAAACGGTGGAAAGCGGAACAATTTCCGACGCCTGCGACCGCTTGGGTGGGGTCGGCTGCGTGCCTGCCGAAGTCGAATGGCTCGAACCGGGGAAAGCAGTCGATATCGGGTTCGACGGGGCCACTACCATCGCCCGTGATGCCCTGGCGCCGATGGATGCCAAATTCGACATCGTTGTCCAGCCGTTCGAGAACCGGCGCAAGATGCTGCTCGTCTCCGACATGGACAGCACGATGATCACCGTCGAATGTATCGACGAACTCGCCGATTATGCCGGCATCAAGCTGCAAATCGCTGCGATCACCGAAAGGGCTATGGCGGGCGAACTTGATTTTGCCGAGGCGCTCAAAGCCCGGGTTGCCTTGCTGGCGGGCCTTGATGAGCGCGTGATCCTGCAATGCCTCGAGGAGCGCGTTCGTCCCATGCCTGGTGCCGAGACTTTGGTGCGTACCATGGCGGGATGGGGAGCGCATACCGTGCTGGTTTCTGGCGGGTTCACAAGCTTTACCGGGCCGGTTGCCGGGATTATCGGGCTTGCGGAAGTGCACGCCAATGTCCTGGAAATTATCGACGGAAAGCTGACCGGCGCGCTTACCGGGGCTATCGTTGATGCTGCGACCAAGCGCGCGGTTTTCGAAGCGGCGATCGTCGCGCAGCGGATATTGCCCGAGCAGGCGCTGGCAGTGGGCGATGGAGCGAATGATTTGCCGATGATTTCGTCTGCCGTAACCGGGCAGGGACTAGGCGTCGCCTATCATCCTCGCCCGCAGCTGGCCGCCGCTGCCAATTTTGCAGTTCGGCATAATGATTTGACCGCTCTACTATATGCGCAGGGCATTCCGAGACGGGAATGGAATCTTTAATCCGCGAAACAAATTGCCCGGCGCAGGGTTATGGCTATCATCGGGATAGTCACCAGAAATGCAGGAGCCAAAGATGCGCAAAATCATTCCCTTGCTGATGATTCCTCTGATGTCAGCATGTGCGATGACGACGGCCGACAGGTCAACCGTGTCGGAAGTGGTCACCGCAGACCTTGCGCGCGCCGACGGTTCCTGGGTAGGTGTAGCGACAATATCGAAGCGGAACGACGGCACATTTTTCAGTCTGTCGGGCGAAGCACCGACTGCAGGAACCTTCGGAATGCATATCCACGCCGTCGGTAAGTGCGAAGGTCCGGAATTCACGTCTGCTGGCGGTCACTGGAACCCGGCGATGAAACAGCATGGCCGCGACAATCCGATGGGTGCCCATAACGGCGATTTGCCCAATGTGGTGGCGGGCGCAGACCGCAAGCTGACGCTGGAGCAACAGATAGACGATTTAACGATCGAGGGGGCAGGCGGGTTGTTGGATCCCGATGGCGCTGCCCTGATCATTCACGAAAGGGCCGACGACTACCGGACCGATCCGACGGGCAACAGCGGCAAGCGCATCATTTGCGGTGTCTTTAAGTCCGGAAACCGGAGTTAACGTCGGACCCTAGGCTTTCCCGGCATATAGCAGACACCCGGGCGCAACGCGCTCCAGAACCTGTCGGATATCTGCCTGCGCAAAGGCAAAGCAACCTTGGCTGCGGCCAATCTTGCCTTGTTCTGCGATAAGCGACTGGCTGACATACCAGGCAGGGTGGATGACAATTGCCCGGTTTTCCGCCTGATCGTTTTCGGCATCGAGCCCGATAAGGCGCCGTGATTCGCCATATTGGCCAAAATAGGTGTCGCCAACCAGATAGCTTCCCGCCGATGTCGCTTCCGATCCCGGCTGATTTGAAAATTGCTGGACCCAGCCGCTGTGCGAAGGGTCCGAACCTTTGCCATGGGCAACGAGAAGCGCGGTAGACTGGCCACTGCGCAGGTCGACGATATGGAAACGGGGATCGCGTGACGCCCGGGAAAAGTCTGCGATGGCGAGTATATCGTGGTTTCGAACCCGGTTCTTGTGAACATCCAGAGCCGCCTTTGCGCGATTGAGGAGCAGCGGGGATAATCCCGATAATGGCGGGCTGCCGGTTCCCGGTAAAAAGATAATGTCGCGGCCAATAGCAGGCGTCGCGGCCAGAGCCATGCCTGCCATCGCAATTCTGAAAAGTTCCCGACGCCCCAAATCTGTCATTGCATGCTAGATAATGGCAGCAGGCGGTTACCAAAAGCCTTAGATCAGCCGGTTTGGCGCAAAAGCCATCCATCCTGTCGTGAAAATGGGGGTCGAAATGGCGCGATCGCGCTGCTATATGATTTTGGATATAGAATATGGTCGCAGACCGGATCCACAGCTTTCAGGGGCATTTCATGACGTTTCGACACAGCATCCGCTTATTGACGGCGACGATGTTGCTTGGATTTTCGCTGCCGTTGCTGGCGCAGGCACAACCGGTGTTCAAGCCAGGTACCGGTGCTACCCCGCCGCCCGTTCTTCCTGTCGAACCGGCGGTCAATGAGCCTGCGGTTCCCGTTGTGGAGCCGGTCGTTACGCCGCCCGCACCGGCGCCCAAGGTGGTCAAGAAGAAAGGGCCGGTAGACGCGCTGAAGCCCGGCCAGTTCGTTTGGGAGAAACGCGACAGCTATGAAGGGCCGCTCAGGATCGTTGCAGTGCTCGACATTCAGCGGATGTATGTGTTCCAGAATGATGAGTTGATCGGCTTCAGCACCATTTCAGCTGGCAAGAAGGGCAAAGAAACCCCGACCGGGATATTCAACATCCTGCAGAAGAATATAGACCATAAGTCGAACTTGTACAGCAACGCCCCCATGCCATTCATGCAGCGGCTGACGTGGGATGGTATCGCGATTCATGGCGGGCATATTCCTGGTTATCCGGCGTCGCATGGGTGCATCCGTCTGCCGCATGCCTTTGCCAAGGCGCTGTACGGCATTACCCAAATGGCCCAGGAGGTAGTCGTCCTCAGCGACGTATCAACGCCGGTCAAGCGGCCGGAGCCGAAGCCCGAGCCAGCACCTGTGCCGCCAATCATGGAGCCGCCGGTCACCGAGCCGGCGGTTACACCACCCGCGTCGCCGCCCAAGCCAATGGCTTAAACATCACGCAGACGTCTTTGTCTGCGCCAATATTCTGCGCGGCTAACACAGAATGACGGCGAAGTTGCGCTTGACGTTTACGCTAACGTAAACTAAAGATGTTCGTGCAACGAAGAGGGAAGGCGCTGCCGTCATGGACATTCACAGCAACGAGAACAAGCGGGCCGATGCGACCATCGACACGCCAGATGTCCATAATCGTGATTCCTTTACGATTTCGGATTTGTCTAACGAATTTGACGTAACTGCGCGCGCGCTTCGCTTTTATGAAGATCAGGGCTTGATTTCACCAGAGCGAATGGGTTTGGCGCGTATCTATTCGAAACGCGACCGTGCGCGGCTGGCCTGGATTTTGCGGGCGAAGCGTGTGGGTTTCAGTCTCGCTGAAATCCGCGAGATGATAGATCTCTATGATCTTAACGACGGTCGCAATATTCAGCGCCGTGTCACGATTGAGAAATGCCGCGACCGTATCAACCTGTTGAAAGCCCAGCGCGATGACATAGAAAGCGCGATAAAGGAACTGACCGAATTTGTTGCGATGGTCGAGAAAGTCGAAGCCGCAGAAAAATCGGCCGCAGCCTGAAACCGAATAGCCCATCCTTCGAAGGACATTTTATGCCTACTTACACCGCCCCCGTTCGCGATACGCAGTTCATCATCAACGAAGTGCTGGGCATCGAACGCTTTGCCAATCTGCCCGGTTTTGAAAATGCCAGCGCCGATATGATCGAGGCGATCCTGACCGAAGGGGCGAAATTTGTCGAAGGTGTGCTCTTCCCGTTGAACCAGGTGGGGGATTTGCAGGGCTGCACCCGCCATGACGACGGCAGCGTAACCACGCCCGAAGGTTTCAAGGACGCCTATGACCAATACTGTGCCGCCGGCTGGGGCACATTGTCTGCGCCTGAGGAGTTTGGTGGCCAAGGGATGCCGCATATCGTGTCGATGGCGTTCGAAGAATATATGGCGAGTTCCAATATGGCCTTTGCCATGTATCCGGGCCTGACCCACGGTGCCGTGTCGGCGATTTTAGTCAAGGGCAGTGACGAACAGAAAGCGAAATATGCGCCGAACATGATTTCGGGCAAATGGGGCGGAACGATGAACCTGACCGAGCCGCATTGCGGTACCGATTTGGGGTTGATCCGTACCAAAGCGGTCCCGAACGGCGACGGTTCATATGCGGTAACAGGCATGAAGATTTTCATCTCGTCGGGCGAGCACGACCTGACCGAGAACATCATTCACCTCGTGTTGGCCAAGACTCCGGATGCGCCGGACAGTGTGAAGGGGATTTCGCTGTTTATCGTGCCGAAGTTTCTGGTGAACGACGATGGCTCGCTTGGCGAACGCAATGCGGTGTCGTGCGGCTCGATCGAGCACAAAATGGGCATTCACGGCAATTCGACCTGCGTCATGAACTATGATGGCGCGACAGGTTATCTGGTCGGCGAAGAAAATAAGGGCCTCGCGGCGATGTTTATTATGATGAACATTGCGCGACTGGGTGTCGGCCAGCAGGGTCTGGGCATTGCCGAAGTTGCTTACCAAAATGCCGTGACCTACGCGCACGACCGCCGTCAGGGCCGGGCATTGACCGGACCGAAGGATCTGGACCAGAAGGCGGATACGCTGTTCGTCCACCCCGACGTGCGCCGGATGCTGATGGATTCCAAGGCGTTTACCGAAGGCATGCGGGCTCTATGCCTTTGGGGAGCCTTGCAGGCCGATTTGCTGCATCATGCGCAGACCGAGGAAGAGCGTCAGATGGCCGACGACCTGCTCTCGCTGCTGACGCCGGTGATCAAGGGCTACGGCACCGACAAGGGATACGAAGTCGCAACAAATGCGCAGCAGGTTTATGGCGGCCACGGGTACATTGGCGAATGGGGCATGGAGCAATATGTCCGCGACGCGCGGATCGCGATGATTTATGAAGGCACCAACGGTGTGCAGGCGATGGACCTGGTCGGTCGCAAGCTTGCACAGAATGGGGGTCGTGCAGTGCAGGCGTTCTTCAAGGTGGTCGATGAGGAGTGCGCGTCAGCAAAAACCGGACCGCTCGCCGACCTGGCCGGGCGGCTGGAAAAGGCGAATGGCGAACTGAAAGCGGCGACGATGTGGTTCATGCAGAATGGCATGGCAAACCCCGATAATGTCGGTGCGGGCGCGCATCATTATATGCACATCATGGGGATTGTCGCGCTTGGCCTGCAATGGCTGCGCATGGCAGAGGCAGCGCAGCGGGCGTTGGATGCGGGAACGGGCAATAAGGTTTATTACGACGCCAAACTTGTCACGGCGCGTTATTTCGCCGAACGCTTCATGCCCGATTGCGGGGCCTTGCGGCGAAAGATCGAAGCAGGAAGCGAGGCGATGATGGCCCTCGCCCCGGAAATGTTCGCTGCGGCGTAAGTCATTGAAACAGGGTTAATCCCTGTTTATCATATGTTAAATGCAATCGATTAGCAGGGCTGGTTATGGAGAGAACCGGCCTTGACCATGTTCGTGCGCGCCTTGTCGGCGGGCCTATCGGATTTTCGCTAACCCTGATATTGGTACTCGGAATAATTCCGGCATTGCTGATGGGGTATTTCTATCTTGGCGCCAGCCAGCAGAGCATCGAGATCGCACGCAAGGAAATGCAGGGGGTAGCACTGCTGCGTCAGATGGAGCCGGTCGGTCATTTTATTGTCAGTCCTCCGGTTCAAGAGCAAGCAGTGCCGGCCAAGGCGGCCGCAGCCTGGACGAAACTCAATCGCGCCAAAAAGGCGGGAGACCATGCCAGAACATTTGAGAGCGAGAAGCATTTCGACGCAGTGCTCGGCAAATTGCAGATGCTGGCGGATGGCTATAAGGCCGACCCGCGACCGGCCTATGATGCGCTGGTGACGCGCGTCGGCGACCAATCCGGACTTATCCTCGATCCGGAGCTGGAAAGCTATTATCTGATGGACATCGTGGTGATGAAGTCACGGGGGCTGGCAAGGGCGGCTCATGAACTGCGTGAAGTCCGGCAACTGACAAATGATCCGAACAACCTGATGTTGCAGATATCCCGTCACCGGCTCAGCGACGCTGCACGGGATCTGCAATCGTCGGCGTTAAGCGCCATAAAGGGCAACAGCGATGGCACGCTGGCACGCAGCAATTTAATGACGTCGGTCAATGCGACTGTCACTGCAACCAACAATTTTGTGGCGTCTGACGATCTCTGGAGCAGCTACTGGGTGCTTGCTGACGCCAATCGCGTCGCATGGAAAGCGGCTGCTGACGCGCTCGACCGTTCGCTTGCAGCCCGGATCGAACGCGTCCGCAACGAAATCTATTCGGCTCTCGCTATTTGCGGAATCGTTCTGCTCGTCGCGGTCATATTAGCGGGGCTGGTCATCGCTGCGCTTACTGGCGGATTGCGACAGATTAGCCAGCGGCTCGATCTCATGGCGCTTGGGGACTACACATCCGCAGTGCCGGGCACGGAATATCGTAATGATATCGGCGTGATAGCCGGAGCGTTGCAGAATTTTGTCGATATGAGCGGTGAGGTGGATGCCGAGCGCGCCCGCGCCCGCGCTGAGCTGGAGGATGCTGCGGACCGCATAAGGTCCGAAAACCAGCAATTGTTGAAACAGGCGCTGGAACAGCAGGCCAAGGCACAGGAAGTGGAACGCGAAGCCGTCGGCCGACTTGCAGCCCAGCTTGAAGAGCAAATGTCGAGTTTGTTATTGGGCTCACGCGCCGCTGCGGAGCAGATGGATCGCGAAGCCTCGCTCATGGCCGATAGCGCCAGCGGGGTGCAGCGCGAGGCCTCTGCGGCCGCGCTTGCAGCCAACGAAATCCGCCGCTCCGTAGAGGCGGTGGCGCCGGATGTGCAATCACTAGCCCTGCAGTTGCAGGACTACACCCGTTCGCTGGGTGAGGCGAAAAGCATGGCCCGCGATGCGGTTACGCGGGTCGACATTGCCCGGACGCGCATGTCCGAATTCGAACTTGCAACCGGAAAGGCAGGGGCGATGCTCGACCTGATTGCCAAGGTCGCTCGCAAGACCAACATGCTGGCGTTGAATGCGTCCATCGAAGCGGTGCGCGTCGGGGAAGCGGGGCAGGGCTTCATGGTCGTAGCGGAGGAGGTCAAGGCGTTGGCGCGATCCACGCGCGAAGCTGCACAAGAAATCGCCTCTCAGATTGCAACGATGGAAAGCGCCAACGGAGCGGTGACTAATGCTTTTGGAGAGGTACTAAGCGTCGTCAACACGCTTGCCGAACAATCCAATATGGTCGCCAGCGGAATGGATGATCAGGCAGCCACCATTTCCGGCGTGAGCGACCGGATCGCAAGGGCGGCGAACGAGCTGACAGTCATGGTGTCCAGTATCGATGGAGCGGACAGGTCAGCTTCGGCTGCAATCCAGAAATCATCCGAGATGCTGTCCGCAAGCAAGTCCGTGTCCGATACGGTCGGGCTTCTCGACCGGTCGGTTAGGGATTTTCTGGGCGGTATCCAGAATGCGAGCCGGGCGGCATAACGAGCCGTCCCCACGACCGCCTGAAATTCTGTTTCCTTTCAGCCGTCCTAGCTTTCACGCCGTCGCAAGGTGATGGCATCGGCGCCAAAAGAAATACAATGTCTTTTTTGACAGGGGGTTGGCTTACAGGAGCAACCAATGTCAAAACCGAACAAGAGGGTCGCACTCTCGCTCATAACCGCGCTTGCAGCGCTATCCATCGGCGGTAGCGCTTACGCGCAAACCGCACCGGCACCGTCGCCCGAAGGGTCGGTGCCGCCCCCCACAATCGACTCTAATGAAGATGGCAAGCCCGACGCCTGGGACCGCGACGGCAACGGGTCGCCCGATGCCTGGGATACCAATGGCGATGGCAAGCCCGACAAGATGGACGATGATGGCGACGGCAAGCCCGACGACAAGTCCATGAAGAAGAAGGAAGCCAAACCGGAGCGCTGACTTACGTCACATAAGGGGCAAGCGAGACTGTGCCGGGAGGGCGACTCCCGGCACGTTCTTGCTCATTCGACTGGCAGAAAATCCGGCACCGATAGATAGCGCTCGCCTGTGTCATAGTTGAAGCCCAAAATGCGTGATCCGTTCGGCAGTTCGGGCAGTTTCTGCGCGATCGCCGCTAGCGTCGCCCCTGACGATATCCCGACCAGCATGCCTTCTTCACGCGCCGCGCGTCGGGCATGTTCCTTGGCGATATCGGGGTCCACTTGGATAACTCCGTCCAGCAGCGCAGTATGCAGATTTTCCGGGATGAAGCCGGCACCAATGCCCTGGATTGCGTGCGGGCCTGGCTGGCCGCCGCTAATAACGGGTGAGAGTGTCGGTTCCACCGCGAATACCTTGAGATTCGGCCACGCTTTCTTGAGCACCTCGGCACAGCCGGTGATATGCCCGCCGGTGCCGACGCCAGTGATCAGAACATCGACCGGCGCATCCGCAAAGTCGCCCAGAATTTCCTGCGCTGTCGTCCGGACATGCACATCTATATTTGCCGGATTCTCGAACTGTTGCGGCATCCATGAATTGGGCGTTTGCGAAATCAGTTCGAGTGCGCGTTCAATGGCGCCCTTCATCCCCTTTTCGCGCGGAGTCAGGTCGAATGTCGCGCCATAGGCCAGCATGAGGCGGCGACGTTCGAGCGACATTGATTCAGGCATAACGAGGACGAGCTTGTAGCCTTTGACCGCCGCTACCATCGCAAGGCCGACGCCGGTGTTGCCCGACGTCGGTTCGATGATGGTGCCGCCGGGCTTCAGGCTGCCGTCCTTTTCCGCCGCCTCTATCATCGCCAGCCCGATGCGGTCCTTGATCGACCCGCCTGGGTTCGACCGTTCGGACTTTACCCACACTTCCGCGTCGGGGAACATGCGGCCCAGCCGGATATGCGGACTGTTGCCGATTGTTTCGAGGATCGATTGTGCTTTCATGGACTTTTTCCTCTATATTGCGGTTCGAATGTTCGGGCGTTTTTGAGTTCGGGGAATAACCACGCCCACAGGCCTGTGACCATTATGGCACCCGCGCCGCCAAAAACAACTGCGCCGACGGGGCCGAGCAAGGCAGCCGCCACTCCCGATTGCAATTCGCCCAACTCGTTGGAGGCGGATATCGCCAGCCCGGACACCGAACTGACCCGTCCGCGCATGTCGTCGGGGGTATTGAGCTGCACCAGCGAAGAGCGGACATAGACCGACAGCATGTCCGACGCGCCGAGCAGGATGAGCATGGTCAAAGCTATCCACATTGAGGATGCGAAAGCCAGCTGGCCAATTTCAGGAATTGTTACCGCCCAGACTGCATTGCCGAACAAGTGTTCGCCAACTTCATGCGACAAGCCAAAGCCGATCGTGGCTAACCCAAATACGACGACCGCCCATAGCATTTTGATGCCGACATTATGCCGCAGCGGCCAAAAAGTAAGCAATGCAGCGACGCACGATGCACCTAGAGCGGGAGCAGCGCGCAAAAGGCCTAAGCCGTCAGGGCCGACTTGCAAGATATCGCGCGCATAAACCGGCAGCAGCGCCGTCGCTCCCGCTAACAACACGGCGAACAAATCCAACGTGATTGCCCCCAGCAGAAAACGCTCCGACCAGGTATAGCGCACGCCATCGATCATCTGCCGGACAGGATGGATTTTGCGCTCCATCGGCGGCGGGAACACGGGACGTACAAAGCTGATGCTGATTGAGGCCAGCATTAGCAGTGCTGCCGAGGTCCAGTAGGGCGCCGAAGGGCTAGCAGCAAACAACAAGCCTCCTGCCGCCGGACCGAAGACCGAGCCGACCTGCCAGGCAATAGAACTCATCGCGATTGCACGCGGCAGCGATTTGGGAGGGACGATGTTGGGCGCTATCGCAGACATGGCTGGCCCGACAAAAACGCGCGCGACGCCGTGCAGCGCGGCGAAGGTGAACAGGATGGGAAGCGTCAGGTCATCGTTATAAGTGAACCATCCGAGCGCCAGCGCCACCAGCATATCGACGCTGTTCGCCAGCCGCGCCACGGTGCGGCGTTCCCACCGGTCGGCGGCCCATCCCGCGACCGGGGTCAGCAATGCAAGGGGAACAAACTGCACCAAACCCAGAAGGCCTAGCTGAAGCGATGCTTCCTTGATTGACATGCCATAGTCGCTGCGGGCGATGTCATAGACCTGATATCCGATCACCACCACCATACCCATCGTGGCCAGCACCGCCATGAACCGGGCAAGCCAGTAAAAACGGAAGTCGGGTATAGCGAGTGGATGGATTTCTGGCGTGGTGGAGGACATCTTGGTTTCGCCTAATGGCTGAAGCGCCGCCGCGCAATCGGGCGGATACTATTCACTTCAAAAGTCTGCCTATGCCGCTCGTCGAAAAGGGGATGGCCTATCCCATATTGGCGTGCTTCATCGCGTAATTGGTTTGGAGGGAGTATAGGATGAAAATCAAATATCTGATGATCGCGGCTTCGGTCGCGGCAATGGCCGTCGTCGGCGGCTGCAAGGATAGCGACGGTGTGGATGGGTCGACCATTACCGCCAATGATGGCAGCGAATGGGGCGGCTTCATGGAGAAATTCCTCGACGGCTATTTCAAGATCAATCCGACCTTTGCCGTCTATCAGGGCAAACATGAATTTGACGGGCAGTTGCCGGACTGGAGCCCCGAAGGCATCAAGGCCGCCATCGATTACCGCAAAAAAGCAATTGCCGACGCGAAGGGGATAGATGCCGCAAAGCTGAGCGATGCGCAGAAGTTCGAGCGCGACTATCTGATCAGCGTCATGGAAGGCGAACTGTTCTTCCTGGAGGACACAGACGATCTGTACCGTAATCCGGCGGCCTATGTCGGTGATCTCGACCCGAATGTGTTTATCGCGCGGCCCTATGCCGATGCGACGACACGGATGAAGGCGTTCATCACCTATGCCAATAATGTTCCGAAGGCAGCGGCGCAAATCAAGGCGAACCTGAAGCTTCCGCTTCCTGCGACCTATGTAAAATATGGCGTGGCGGGCTTTGGCGGCTTTGCCGACTATTATACCGGCGATGCCAAGAAAGCCTTTGCCGAGGTCAAGGATGAAGCGCTCCAGAAGCAATTCGACGAAGCGGTGGCCAAGGCTGGCGCGGCAATGAAAGATTTGGCGGCCTATGTCGGCTCGAAACCCGGTACTACCGATGGCTATGCGCTGGGTGCGGAAAAGTTCGCGAAAATGGTGTTGAAGACCGAGGGGGTGAATGTCTCGCTCGACGAATTGGAAGCAATTGGCCGCGCGGATCTCAAAGGCAATCAGGACGCACTGGCCAAGGCCTGCGCTACTTTTGCGCCCGGCGCAACAATGCAGGATTGCATGAACAAGATGGGCGCGAATAAGGCGGCTGACGGTCCTGTCGCCGAAGCGCGTCGCCAATTGCCGCCGTTGAAGCAGTTTCTGATCGACAAGGATATTGTTTCCATTCCCGGTACCGAGGAAGCGCAGGTAAAGGAATCGCCGCCCTATAACCGGCAGAACAGCGCCTATATCGATATTCCGGGGCCATATGAGAAAGGCCTACCGTCGGTGTATTACATCTCGCCACCCGATCCGACATGGGACAAGGCGACGCAGGACGGGTTCGTACCCGGCAAATACGACCTGCTTGGCACGAGCGTGCACGAGGTATGGCCGGGCCATTTCCTCAACTTCCTGCACGCCAATCGCGCAAAATCGATCTTTGGCAAACTCTTCGTCGGTTATGCCTTTGCCGAGGGCTGGGCGCATTATACCGAGGAAATGATGATGGACGCGGGGCTTGGCGACACGGTTGGCAAAGATGCGGCTGAGATGAAGATCGGGCAGCTGTCGAACGCTTTGCTTCGTAACTGTCGTTATCTTTCAGCCATCGGACTGCACGCGCGGGGAATGACGGTGGCGCAGTCCGAAGAGCTGTTCAAAACCGAATGCTATCAGGATGCGGGCAATTCGAAGCAGCAGGCGGCTCGCGGCACCTATGATCCGGGCTATCTCAACTACACGATGGGCAAGTTGATGATCCGGAAGCTGCGCGATGACTGGACCAAGGGCGACCGCACCAAGTGGAAAGCGTTCCACGACGAATTCCTGTCCTACGGCGGCCCGCCCATCCCGATGGTGCGTCAGGCGATGATGAAGGAGGAAACGGCGAAGGCGGTTTTCTGATCAGCGTTTCGGCGGCGGCGCGGGCAGCGATGCTAGCGCCGCCTCGATAATCCGCAGGCTATGTGCGTGTGCGTCAGGCTTGTTGTAATTCGCCGCCTGGACCACAATTACGGCGTCATAGTCGCGAAAGATCGCGACGATATTGCCGCCATTCCCCTGCATCATCCAGCTTCCCTGCGGCCCCGCTGGCGATGTGTACGGCCAGAACCACCACAGATAGCCATAATGCACATATTGCCCGATCTGGCGGTGTGACTGAAGCATTTCACGAATCCAGCTTTCGGGAATGATCGACTTGCCAGCGGAACGAATGTCGTGACGGTCGGTCATGCCACCGAAACGCTGGGTATAGACCGGCTGGCCATGCTGCTCGACCAAAATGGCGGCGATTTTGCCCAGCTTTCCAGCCGCGATTTGGCGCTCGACTTGCGCCAATGGAGAACCCTGTGCTGCCGCGGCGGGCGTTGTCACTGCCACAAGCGTCGCTAGCAATATTCTCCCATATTTCATGGCATGTCCTGCCATGCATGGCATCGCTTGGTAAAGATGAATATTCGCAGAACGATTGGGGCCGGGTAAGACGATCCGGCCCCTCATCATTCATTCGGTTGGCTGGTCGGTCAACGGCGTGTTGCGGTTCCACCAGCGGCGCATGCCTGCCATCGCATTCGAGCGAAAGGCGAGCACGATCAGGAACAGCAGCAACGCCCAAGGCGCAACCGCACCGGCGACCATCAGCACGAAGCTGACCATCGTGGCGAAGCTCGTGGCGCTGACTTCAAAGGCGTTTGCAAACGGGTTGCTCTTGCCAAAGCCGGGAACGCCGCCGTCGCTGGTGTAGGTGAATTGTACCGGTGTCATGGCGAGCTTGATCTCGCCCTGTCGCCTGCCTTCGCCTTCATTGTCGAGTTCGCGGCGGATTTCCTCGACGCGGTCCTGCAAGCTCGCGCGTTCCTTGGCGGGAAGCTTGGCCTTCAACCGCGATTCCAACCGCTCCAATTGCGCCTGCAACAAGGCGCTGCGGCCTTGCGAGTCCTCGATCTGCCCACCGACATTTGCGCCGGTGACATTGCCGTCGGCCAGCACGCCTTCGGCTTTCTCGACGCTGGCAATCGCGTCGCGGCCGAATTTGCGGGCAAGCGCGGGGTCGAGCTTGAAGGCGAGCATCGCCTCGACATCGCTTTCGTCGGCCTGCGCATAACGATAGTCGACAATCTGGCAGCGGGCCGAGCCCAGCACCTCGCACGCCTCGGCATGCTCCTCCTGCACCGCCCCGATTTTCTCGTCGGGCAATTTGAAGGCGTAGCGATATTCGAAGGCAAGGTTGGGGGCGACGCTGGCGGGGATACCGGGCGCCTCCATGGCCGATGCGTCGGCGGCTTCCTGGGGCAGTTCCATCTGCACGACGGCGCTGGATGCGGCCTCGGCAGTTGTTTCTTCTTTGGCATCTCCGCCACCGCCCGAGCAGGCGGCGAGGAGGAAGGTGGGGACCAATATGAGATACGCACTATGTCTTTTCATGACATTCTCTCCATGACAGCGACTCGATGTCGCCATGTAATGACGTATCATAACTAAATTAGTTGACAATAGTTCATCGTTGCTGAGGCACGGTTGGTCGTCAGTCGTCGGGTTCGACGGGATGACGCTTTTTTGCCAATGGTTGCAGCCAGCGTTCCTCGACCGCACCGACCACGGTAATGATCACAAACCCGACCAGCGCCGCCACCGCGACCAGCGGCCATTGCCCGGCGCCGCAGGCAATTCCCACAACGACAGCGAGCCATAAATTGACCGCCGTGGTCAGGTTGTGAACCTCGCCTTTGGTGACAACGATCAGCCCAGCTGCGGCAATGCCCACAAAGGCGCCCGCGCCTTCAAAAATACGTAGCGGGTCCATATCGGCGGAGTCAGGGCCAAGCTGCTGATACAGCGACAGCATCGATACGGTCATTACCGCCCCGGCAAAGCAAATCAGCCCATGCGTTCGCAAACCCGCCGGATGCCCGCGCAGCTCGCGGTCGAGACCAAGCAACAGCCCCAATATCGCGGCAACACCGAGGCGCGTGAGTACCTCGGTGTCGAGATAATGGATGGGTACAGCGGGACTTAACTGCATCGCCTAGAATGTCCCCATCGGCAGCACGGGATCGATCATCCGCTCCTGTGCTTCATAGGCGCCGACCTCCTCATTGTTGAGAAATGCGAGCAGGTCGCCGATCAGCCGGTCGCGCGCGGTCTCGGTCAGGCCATGCGGTTCGCCGTCATATTCCACAAGCTGGACATCTTCGATCAGCGATGCCGCCATACGCGCGGTGGGCTCAATCGGGACATTCTTGTCCGACGTGCCGTGGATGATCAGAGTCGGAACGTTGAACGCGCCGCAATCGGGGCGGAAATCGGTGCTCGACCATGATTTGGCCGCCTGCAATGTCGGCAGCAACCCGGCCTGCATGCACATGTGCCAACCGGCGTCGAGGACGCCCTGGCTGACCGGCTTCGATATCCAGCCCACACCGTAAAATTGCTGCAGGAATGCCTGCATGAAGGCAGGGCGATCCTCGCGAATATCCTGTTCGATCTCGTCGAATTTCGACTGCGGCACGCCGTCGGGATTGTCGTCGGTCTGCTTGACGAAGGGCACGATCGAGGCGACCAGCACCGCGCGCACAACACCCTTGCCGCCATGCCGCGACATGTAACGCGCAACCTCTCCGCCGCCCATGGAGAAGCCGACGAGCGTGACATTCTCGGTCGCGCCTGTGCGTTGCATCACATCGGCAAGATCGTCCGCAAGACTGTCATAATCATAGCCTGCTGCCGATTGGTCCGATCGCCCGAAACCGCGCCGGTCATAGGCAATAACGCGATGCCCGGCCTCCACCAGCGCATTGGACACGGGATCCCAGCTATCAGCGGACAATGGCCAGCCGTGGATCAGTATGACCGGATCGCCGCGCCCCCAGTCCTTGATGTAAAGATGCGCGCCGTCGCGGGTTTCAGCATATGCCATGGTGATTGCTCCGTGTGGGGGAAGGAGCATGGAAAACGGACAAGCGGCGGCGGGGTTCCATCCCCAAAACTGTAAGGCAGGGTTTACAAAGTTGAGGAAGTTGAGGCCACGTCGAGGGGGGAGGTGAGCTGGCCAGACAGTGACCAACGGAATATGAGAGGGTCGCGGAGGGCAAAAACGGGTCCTGCATTCCTCAGTCTATGCCGATTTGCCAGCCTGTAGGAAAATGCTTTTTGCTTTATGGCTGTCTGCCTTTGTGACAGCATCAAAAACATGGAAAAAACCGATGCCGAGTTGATGGGGGCCAGCCTGATCGCGGTGGCCGATGCAGGTGTCGAGCTACGCTTTGCGCTGTTCGAGCGGTTTTTGCCGCCTGGCCCGAACGACGGGCGACTTTCCTGAATGTCGACGCGGCATCGCGGCGGATGACCGACGAGACGCTGGAAATGATGCTGGGGCTGGCCAGGCGAGAGGAGCTTTGGGTATGACCGCTCGTCGCCGAACTCGCCTTCACTCACCGCAGTTATGGGCGCTTGCCGTGGGAGGAATATGAAAGCGGGATCGCGCTGACGATTGAGGTCGTGCGCGATGCCTCGGGCGCGGCTTGGGACGCGGAGACGGAAGCGGCGTGGGTGCGGCAGGGGGAGCGGTTGAAGGTGATGTTGCAGGAGGCGCGGGTTGGCTGGGACCGGGCGATGCCAGGGCATGTTTTGGGGGTGGAATGAGTGTTCGCGCAGAGGCGCAGAGAGCGCAGAGAGTTTCAACGGGCCGTCGCCCCAGCGAAGGCTGGGGTCCATCACGTCTATCCGCCTAAACCGCAACGCGACATAGGCACCAGCCTACGCTGGTGCGACGAAGTTATTTGCTCATTCCCTCTGCGCCCTCTGCGTCTCTGCGTGAACCAAAATCCCCACGCAGCCGAAATGGCGATCCGCTTTGAAAAGGCGTTCGGGCTAAAGCTCGACACGATGCTGCGGATGCAGGCGGCCTACGACCTCGCCCACGCCCGCGCGCGGGAGATTGTGGCGGATGGTGTGGCAGCTTAGCTTTCAATCAGCTTGAAAATGAGCCGATCCTTGCTTGAAGAATGCAGAAATTTCGTCGTGAAGCCTGTGTAAATCCGACATTTGCTCGATATCTCTGCATTCCATCACTCTGAGCTTAATTGCTTCTATTTTTGCAAGTAGTTCTGCGTTTGGGCTGAGCAGGAATGCTTTCTGCGCTCGCTCAAATGCAACAGCGCAGTCCATTTTGGGCGCATCCAATGCAATGTCGAGCAACATTTCTTGATATTTTGCGATCTCGCTTACTTCTTCTAATGCCTGAGCTACTTTTTGTTTGAATGAAACAAGATCACCATTTTGAAATTCGATCCAGTCAGTTCGGGTCAGGTCGGACGGCGCGGCGGCTTCTTTGGACTTTATAATCAGCAGCGGTTTGCCAAAAATTGCTGCAAAACCCAACTCAAGCATGATGTTTGCCAACGCTGTGCTTCTCGTTTCATGCGAAAAGATTGCTATTGTCAGGCCGGTACTCCGGATCAGGTCGATAATGCGCTCAAGAAAATCTTTTCGGCCGGCGGTCGTAGTTGCGTCGACAGCGTCAAAGCCGTGTTCGTTCAAAGCTTCTCGAACGATGGCATCCATTTGCTGATCTATTTCAGGTGGAGTACCGATTTGCCTCATCACAAATGCGGATTGAGGATAAAGCCTTAGCGGCGGGTTGGAGACAAGCTCTTCCGATAACGGAGAATAGACTAACGGCAAATGTTAGTGCTTTGAAACCGACACTTCCCGCACGCCCTTATACGGACCTGCGGATTTCTTTTGATCAATGATACGCCCGCTCTGCGTGTCTATTTTGACATAGCGCTTCGTTACGGGGTTGAGCGCTTGAACACGCTCTTTTACCGCGCCTTGCCTTGTTCCATTGCCAGTATTTTTAGCCATGAATTTTTCTAACATTATGCAAGATTCTGTTCAAGTCGAATGCGACGGGCATTCTCACCCCACACTCACAAAACTATCCATAACCCGCTTCCGCCCCGCCTGTTCGAAGTCAATCTCCAACTTGTTGCCCTCGATCTCCGCAATCGCGCCATAACCAAACTTCTCGTGGAACACGCGCATCCCCACAGAGAGGTCGCTGCGACCCTTGTTACCCAAACTCACCGCACTTCTCGTATTCTCCGCCACCCGCTGCGGTCGTGGATTGAACCCTCCGCTCGTCGCCGCGCGTTGCCAGCCCGGGCCTCGTGCACCTGCTCGTGTGGCATTGGCGGCGGCCAAATGCGCGAAGGGGTCGGCCTGTTCGCTCCAGTTCGCGCGCCATAATGATGCGCCACCGGTCATCGTCTGCTCGGCCTCGATATGGTCGAGCGGGAGTTCTTCGATGAAGCGGCTGGGGATGCTGCTGGTCCACTGGCCGTAGATGCGGCGGTTGGCGGCGTGGATGATTGTGCATTTGCGCTTGGCGCGGGTGATCGCGACATAGGCCAAGCGGCGTTCTTCTTCCAGTGACGCAAGCCCGCCTTCGTCGAGCGCGCGTTGGCTGGGGAATACGCCGTCCTCCCACCCGACGAGGAAGACGTTATCATATTCAAGGCCCTTGGCGGCATGGATGGTCATGATCGTGATGCTCGCGCCGGTGTCGCCGCGGTCGTTATCCATCACCAGGCTGACATGTTCGAGGAACTCGCCGAGCGTTTCATATTCCTCCATCGCGCGCGCGAGTTCGGCGATGTTTTCGAGGCGGCCGGAGGCTTCGACGCTTCGTTCGGCCTGCAACACAGCGGTGTAGCCGCTTTCGTCCATGATCAGGCGGGTGAGGTCGGAGGGGGTCATGCGGCTTGCTTCGTCGCGCCAGCGGGCGATGTCGACCACCAGGTCCGCCAATGACTTGCGCGCCTTGCCGGTCAGCTCATCGGTGCCGACCAGGCGCGCCGCAGCGACAGAGAGCGGCGCGCGTTCGGCGCGGGCAACGATGTGGATTTTTTCCACAGCCTTATCCCCAATGCCGCGTTTGGGGGTGTTGACGATGCGTTCGAAGGCAAGGTCGTCGGCAGGCTGGTTGACGATGCGCAGATAGGCGATCGCGTCGCGGATTTCGGCGCGTTCATAGAAGCGGAAACCGCCGACGATGCGGTAATTGATGCCGATCTGGATGAAGCGGTCTTCAAATTCGCGCGTCTGGTGCTGCGCGCGCACGAGGATGGCGATGCTGTCGAGACTCTCGCCTTTATACTGCAGCGCTTCGATCTCGTCGCCGACGCGGCGGGCTTCTTCGGGGCCGTCCCATACGCCGATGATCTTGACCTTCTCGCCCTCGTCAAGCTCGGTCCACAGCGTCTTGCCGAGGCGGCTGCTGTTCGCATCGATCAGGCCGCTAGCGGCAGCGAGGATGTGCGGTGTGCTGCGGTAATTTTGTTCGAGCTTGATGATCTTCGCGCCCGGAAAATCCTTTTCAAAACGCAATATGTTGGCAACTTCCGCGCCGCGCCATGAATAGATGCTCTGGTCATCATCGCCGACGCAGCAGATATTTTGCGGACTGCGGCCCTGCATCAGCAGGCGGAGCCACATATATTGGACGGTGTTGGTGTCCTGGTATTCGTCGACCAGCACATATTTGAACTGGCGTTGATATTTGTCGAGAATGTCGCGATTGCCGCGTAGCAATGTGACGACGTGGAGCAGAAGGTCGCCGAAGTCACAGGCGTTGAGTGCGAGCAGGCGGGCCTGATAGAGCGCATACATGTGCTGGCCCTTGCCGTTGGCGAATTCTTCATTTTCGGCTGGCGTCAGGTCGGCGGGGGACTTGCCCGCATTTTTCCACCGGTCGATCATTCCAGCCAGCCCGCGTGCGGGGAAGCGTTTTTCGTCCAGATCCTCGGACTGGATAAGCTGTTTGAGCAGGCGGATCTGGTCATCGGTGTCGATGATCGTGAAATTGCTCTGCAGGCCCACGACCTCGGCATGGCGGCGGAGCAACTTCGCGCCGATCGAGTGAAACGTACCGAGCCACGGCATCCCCTCGACCGCTTGGCCGACCATTGCGCCGATCCGTTCGCGCATCTCGCGCGCCGCCTTGTTGGTGAAGGTCACGGCGAGGATTTCGGACGGCCAGGCAAGCCGCGCATAAAGGATCTGCGCCATACGCGCGGTCAACGCTGCGGTCTTGCCAGTGCCAGCGCCTGCGAGCAGCAGCACCGGGCTCTCGGTAGTCAGCACCGCTTCACGCTGCGGCGGATTGAGGCCCCTGAGCCAAGGGGGTTCGTTCTGGACCTGATTGTCTTGCATTTGTGAACAGTTAGGGAACGGCGCGGTGAACCGCAAGCGGTGTTCGGCTAATTGCCGGAACCAACGCCGCCATCGCGTGGTTTCCCATCACCAAATGAGGAGATTTATAATGCGCAGCACCATCTTGCTGGGCGCCGCTGCGGCCCTTGCACTTATTGCTATCGACCCGGCCTTTTGTATGCAAGATGTGAATCCGCCGCCGCCAGCCAATCCGACGGACCCGATACCGCCAGAAACGCCGCCGGCGGCAGGCGACCCGGTGCCGCCGACGCCCGCGCCTGGCGAACCCATGCCGATGCCGGAGCCTGTACCCGCACCGATGCCCGCCCCCGAACCTGCGCCGCAGCCAACGCCCGAGCCCCCGGTTCAGGGCAGCACCGATACGCCGTCCGGACCGATGGCTACGCCACCCATGGCAGGAACCGACACTGCGCAAAGCGGCGGTACAACTTCGGCGATGATGACACCGCAGCCCGCGACCAAGGAATATCCGCCGTGCACCAAAACGCTTCAGGACAATTGCCGCAACCCCGGCGAGGCACCCAAAGCTATGCGGAAGCGGACGCGTTAGTTTTTGGCAGTAGCCGTCCATCGATGGAGAGCAAGCCGAGCGCAATCAGCGCTGCGCCTGCCAGTTCTTTCACCTCGACGGTCTCGCCAAGTGCAACGACGCCGAGAATGACGGCGATCACCGGCATGATGAAGGCGACCAGCATCGCGTTGGACGCGCCTGCGCTATCGATCAGGCGGAAGTAGAAGAAATAGGCAATGGCGGTCGACGGGATGGCCAAACCAATCGCGCCCGCCCAGGCATCCCACCCGGCTGCAGGCAGCGTCCATGGCTGGTCGGCGATGAGCATGACAGGAAGCATGATTAGCGCAGCAGTAACCACCTGTCCGGTGGCCACCACGAGCGGTGTCATCGCCGATTGCGACAATGTACGTCCGTACACCGCAGCCAGCGCGTATAGCAACGTCGCTGCCAAGCAGGCCAACTGCGCCAGCACGCTTCCGCTGAGACCGCCCAGAGCATCGGTTCCAACCATCACAATGATACCGGCAAGGCCCAAGAGGACACCGGCGATGCGGGCAGGGGTCGCCTTTTCATCGCGGGTCAGGAAATGCGCGGTCACGACGCCCCAGAGCGGCGTTGTCGCATTGAGGATCGACGCGAGGCCGCTTTCAATATGCGTCTGGCCCCAGAAAAACAGAATGAACGGCAATGCGGCATTGATGGCGCCGAGGATGAATAACTGTCCCCAGCTCTTGCCATCGCGCGGCATGCGGTGCCCCATGATGCGCAAGAAGAGCAGCATCGGTGGCACCGCCAGAGCCATGCGCAGAAAAACCAGCGTGTTCGGCGGGAAGCCGCGCAGCCCCAACTCGATCATGAAAAACGCGCCGCCCCACAGCAGCGACAGCAGCATGATGATGCCCCAATCGGCGGCGGACATTCGGGGATTGCTCAAACTGTGTCCTCCGGACGGAGCAGCGTGAGGCGTGCCTTGCCGACATCGCGGACGGTGTCGATAGTGAAGCCTTTGATATCGATGTCTTCCTTGCTGCTCGTTTCGATGCTGATCCACGCCGATGGCGCGAACCACCCAAGCCGGCCGAGTTTGTCGAGCGCGACCGCGCCCGCTCCGGTCGCATAGGGCGGGTCCATCAGGATCAGGTCGAACGGTTTGATCGCGCTGCCGAGCGATAGCACGGAGGACTTGCGGATATCACATAGGGCTTTGGCACCCAGCTTCGCTATATTTGTGTCAAGTGCGTCGAGGGCGGCACGGTCTTGCTCGACAAAAGTGCACGTCGCTGCGCCCCTCGACAAGGCTTCCAGGCCGAGCGCGCCGGAACCTGCGAACAGGTCGAGCACCGACAAGTCTTCGAATGAGCCTAAGCGGCTTGTCAGCATCGAGAACAGCGTCTCGCGCGTGCGGTCGGCGGTGGGGCGCGTGGTGTCGCCTTTAGGCGCAACCAGAGGCCGCGAGCGCCATTGGCCAGAGATTATTCTCACTTCAGCGTCTTCCGGAACTCGATCAAATCGACACGCCGGACTTCGCCCACATCGCCCGCCTTCATATCGCCCAGCACGAAGGGGCCGTACCGCGTGCGGATAAGGCGGCTGACTTCCAGCCCCAGATGTTCCAGCACGCGGCGGACCTCTCGGTTTTTGCCTTCGGTCAGCGTCATTTCGACCCAGCCATTGCGGCCAGTGCGCCGTTCCAGATTGGCGTCAATCTTGCCATAACGCACGCCGTCAATCTCGATGCCGTGGATCAGCTCCTCCAGTTGCTCCTGCGTTACGTCGCCAAAACAGCGCGCGCGGTAGGTGCGTTCGACACCGGTCGAGGGCAATTCCATCTGCCGCTTGAATTCGCCGTCATTGGTGAGGAGTAGCAAGCCTTCTGTATTGAGGTCGAGCCGCCCGATCGGCATCAGGCGCGGCAAATCCTTGGGCAGGATGTCATAAATCGTTTTGCGACCCGAAAAGTCGCGTTCGGCGGTCAGGCAGCCTTCGGGCTTGTGGAAGAGGTAGAGCTTGGTCGGCTCTGCCTGCTTCACCGCCTTGCCGTCCACCGCGACACCATGCAGCGATTTGAGCAAAGTCGCTGGGGTCTCGACCTTTTCGCCATTCAGCGTCACGCGGCCGTCGGCGATCATCCGTTCAATCTCGCGCCGTGAGGCCACGCCGGCGCGGGCGAGCAGCTTTGCGATCCGTTCTTCCCCATCCTTGCGCTCAAGCGCGCCCTTCGAAGGTCCGGGATCGGGGCGCGGCTTACGCGCCGGTTTCTTGTCCCAGCGCAAACGTGGTGGCTTGGCAGGGCGGGGTGCAGCGCGGGGAGGGGCTTTGGAAGGTGGTTTCGCCATGTCCGCGCCTTTGCAGCAATCGTCCACAAAAGTCACTGGCCATTCAGGAAAATGGCGTTAGTCATTCGGGCAAAGCATATCGGAGGGGTCCGCATGTCAGTCGATTTACAGCGCTTCATCATTTTCGTCGTCGTCATTGGCGGCGTTGTTCTCGCGGCGCTGACCATCAAATCCTTCCGACCCTATTTACGTAAAGCTCCGCTGGTGGCGTTTCTGCTCGGCATTTCGAGCGGCTTTCCGCTGACGTTGTTGATCGCGACAATGACCTTTTGGCTGGCGCGTGTGGGGATCGACACGGCGACCATCGGCTTTGCGGTGGCGTTGGGCATTCCCTACACGCTCAAATTCCTGTGGGCACCGTTGATCGACAAGCTGCCCCTGCCGTTCCTGACCAGGACCTTTGGCCAGCGGCGCGGCTGGCTGTTCCTTATTCAGGGGCTGTTGTTCGTGTCCGTATGGCAGCTTGGCGCGAGCAACCCGCAACCGGGCAACATGACGGTCTTCGCGATATGGGCTTTGATTACCGCCTTCCTGTCGGCGACACAGGACATCGTCATCGATGCCTATCGTATCGAGATATTGGATGAAGAAGAGTTTGCGCATGGTACGGCAACGAACCAGTTCGGCTATCGCACCGGCAACCTTATTGCCGGTGCCGGGACGATCTATTTCGCGTCCAATGAGGGGCTGGGCCTCGGTTGGGCGACGGCCTACGGCCTGACGGCTTTCTGCATCATTCCCGCCATCATCGGCGCCTTCATCATCGGGCCGGGGAAATTTGTCGACCGCTATGCCGATGCCGCCGGGATGAAGCCGCGTGAGTGGTTGCGCGAGACCGTGGTCAATCCGTTCCGTGAGTTTTTGACGCGGCATGGCGCATTCATCATCCTCGGCTTTGTGCTGGTCTACAAGGTCGGCGATGCGATGGGGCAGGCGATGCTGGGGCCGATGATTGTCGATCTCGGCTTTTCAGATACCGATTATATCACTGCCAACAAGATTTGGGGCTATGCGGCATTGATTGTCGGGTCGGCGCTGGGCGCGCCTTTCATTCTTTGGCTTGGTATGGGTAGGGCGCTGCTTATTTCAGGGCTGCTGATGATGTTTTCCAACGTCATGTTCATGATCCTTGCCGCGACCGGCAACAATTACTGGATGATGGTTGCCGCCATCTGCACCGAAAATGTCACCAGCGGTATCGGGCTGACGGTATTCACCACTTATCTCTCTGGCCTTTCGAGCATCGCCTACACAGCGACGCAGTTTGCGCTTCTGTCGTCCTTTGCCGGTGTCGGGCGAACCTTCATGGCTGGGCCTGCGGGAATTGTTGCCGACAATTTTGGTTGGGTTTTCTTCTGGGGCTTTACCGTTGCTGCGGCGATACCGGGAATGATCCTGCTCTGGGTGCTTTGGAGCAAAGGCTATGTTGTTCAAGGCATTCGCCAGACCGATGCCGTCGAGCATGAGGCACCAAAAGAGCCGGTTGGTCCCGTTCGCATATTCGGCTTCGTTTTGGTGGTTGCCGGATTGATCGGGCTTTTGCTGGTTGGACCGCTTGAGCTCGCGAACAATATAGCGGCGACCTTTGCGGCTGTGCTGGTGGCAGGTGGTTTGCTGGCTTGGAAAGGGCAGCCTGCGAAAGCAGCCTAATTGGGCAGTTCGTTGTTCAGACGCAATACCTCGCCGGCGAGATAAAGCGTGCCGCATATCAAGACATTGACCGGCGGACCTTTCGCAGAAAGCTGCTCCAATGCTGCGGTCACATCATCAGCCAGATCAGCCTCGGTAATTCCAAGACTATCCCCCGCCCGCTGACAAAGGTCTTTGGGATCGTGATGCTCATGGCCGGGTACCGGCACGGCGTACAAAGATGCGATTTTGTGCGCGAAGGGCCGAAGAAAACCCAGCGCGTCTTTGTTTTTCAACATGCCGATGACGATATGAACCGGTGGGCCATCCTCCAGTGTTTTGGCGATTGCAGCACCCCCGTCGGGATTATGCCCGCCATCGAGCCACACGGCGGAGCCTTCGGGCAAAAAATCGGTCAGCGGTCCTTTGCCAAGCAACTGCATCCGGGCGGGCCAGCGCGTCCATTCCATTGCCGCTACCAATGCGGCTTCGGGCACCGTAATCGCCGATTGGTGACGCAGCATGGCGATAGCGAGCGCTGCATTGTCAGCCTGATGCGCACCGGTCATTCGGGGCAGGGGGAGGCTGAGTTTGCCTGCTTCGTCGCGATAATGGAGGTGACCTTCGTAGGTGACGGCATCCCATGATTCGCCGCGTGCCAGCAGGTCAGCCCCCGACAGCATGGCTTGCACCGCAATGGTATTTGCCATCGATGCCGCATATTTTTGCGTGACCAACGGCACACCGCATTTCGCAATGCCTGCTTTTTCAAAGGCGATGCGGTCGAGCGGCGTTTCGGGTGTCCCTTCTTCGGGGGCGAGGAGAAAGCCTTCATGGTCGATGCCAAGTGAAGCGATGCCGCAAATGACTGGAACTGCGATTACGTTGGTCGCGTCGAGCCTGCCGCCCAAGCCCACTTCAATGATGCAGGCATCCGCTGGCGTTCGGGAGAAGGTGAGGAAGGCGACGGCAGTGGTTACCTCGAAGAAGCTGGCCTCCAGCCCTTCGGCATGGTCCAATACTTCGGTCAATAAAGCGGCGAGGGTAAAGTCGTCGATCAGCTTGCCGGCCACACGGATGCGCTCGTTGAATCGGACCAGATGCGGGCTGGAATATACATGCGTGGTCAATCCCGCTGCTTCAATGGCGCCTCGCAGGAAGGCGCAGGTGGAGCCTTTGCCATTGGTGCCGGACACATGGAAAACCGGCGGCAGGTGGTGATGCGGATTGCCGAGACGGTCGAGTAATGCGGTTATACGCTCCAGCCCCAATACATCACGGCCCGGGGACAGCATCGTCAGCCGGTCGAGTTGCGCCTGTACCGCTGGGTCATTGGAGATTGCGTGGTCGGCCACTATATATTGCGGAGAATTAAGCCGCCTTCTTCACCGGCGCGAGATAGCCGATCAACCGCGACAACGTCTCGCGCAGATCGTGCCGGTGCGTGACCATATCGATCATGCCATGCTCGAGCAGATATTCCGCCCGCTGGAACCCTTCGGGCAATTTTTCGCGGATGGTCTGTTCGATCACCCGCTGTCCCGCAAAGCCGATCAGCGCGCCGGGCTCGGCAATCTGAATGTCGCCGAGCATCGCGTAACTCGCCGTGACGCCGCCGGTGGTCGGGTCGGTCAGCACAACGATATAGGGAAGGCCCGCATCGTGGAGCATCTGGATCGCCACGGTCGAGCGAGGCATCTGCATGAGTGACAATATGCCTTCCTGCATGCGCGCACCGCCAGCGGCGGTGAAAATGATATAGGGGCATTTAGCCTTGATCGCAGCCTTCACCGCGTCGATGAAGGCCTCGCCCACCGCCATGCCCATCGACCCGCCCATGAAGGCGAAGTCCTGCACGCTGACCACCGCCGTCTGGCCGTCGATTTCGCCCTTCGCGGAAATCATCGCGTCGGTTTCGCCTGTTGCAAGGCGGGCGGCCTTGATGCGGTCGGTATATTTCTTGGTGTCTTTGAATTTCAAAGGGTCTTCGCCGACCGAAGGGGGCGGCAGCACGTCGTAGCTTTCGTCGTCAAACAAGGCGGCAAAACGCTCCGCCGGTCCGATGCGGCCATGATGGTCGCATTTGGGGCAAACAGACTGGTTTTCCTCAAATTCCTTGAGGAAAATCATCGCGTGGCAGCCCTTGCATTTGTGCCAGAGCGTCTCGGCTGTCTCGCGCTTGGCGATGAAGGGGATGGCATTGCGGACGCGGGTGACCCAGTTCATGTTTTCTACCTTCCAGTCAGACGGTTTATTGTCTGAGGTGTCGTGCGGGGTGGTGAGGTTGCGTTATTTTGTTTCACGCAAAGACGCAAAGATTTTCAAGACGGCTGTTGGGTAACGCAGGGTTGAGTGCAACACCAACCTCTTAATGATCTTTGCGCCTTTGCGTGAAATATTCTTTTCTATGCGCGTGCAGCAACAATCGCCGTTTTTAGTGAGGCGACATAATCGCGGATTGGGCCAGCAGCGTTGGTACCATATTCGGCGACCAGTTCGACAATCGCAGAGCCCACCACCACGCCATCGGCAACGCGTGCGATGTTGGCGGCCTGTTCGGGGGTGCGCACGCCAAAACCTACGGCGACGGGCAGGTCAGTGTGGGCTTTCAGGCGGGCGACGGCTTCGTCGATGCTGGTTTGCGCCGCCTGTTGCAGGCCGGTGATGCCAGCGACGCTGACATAATAGAGAAAGCCCGACGCGCCATCGAGCACGGCGGGCAGGCGCGCAGTATCGGTGGTGGGGGTGGCGAGGCGGATGAGGTCGATACCTGCGGAGCGGAGCAGCGGGCCGAGCTCGGCATCCTCCTCGGGAGGGATATCGACGCAGATAACCCCATCGACGCCGGCCTTGTTGCATTCGGACGCGAACCAGTCTGCGCCTCTGATTGTCATGGGGTTGGCATAGCCCATCAGCACCAGCGGCGTGTCGGGGTGTCGACTGCGGAAGGCAGCGGCGAAGGCGAAGATATCGGCTGTGGTGGTGCCGGCGGCGAGACTTCGCAAATTCGCCGCCTGGATCGCGGGGCCGTCGGCCATCGGATCGGTGAAAGGCATACCCAGTTCGATCACATCCGCCCCGCCCGCAACGAGCGCGTCGAGATTGGCAGCGGTGTCGCCATCGCCAGCGGTGATGAAAGTTACGAGGGCGGCGCGCGCTTTGGTAAAGGCGGTGGAGAGGCGGGTCATGCAACCAACCCTTCGTCATCCTGAACTCGTTTCAGGATAACGCACAGCCGTCGCGTGTTATCCTGAAACGAGTTCAGGATGACGATATTGTACAGAACTTTCATATCTTTGTCCCCAGCGCCTCGGCCACGGTGAAAATGTCCTTGTCACCGCGTCCGCACAGGTTGGCGAGGATGATCTGATCGCGGTCCATCTTCACCGCTTCGCGCGCAACTGCGGCAATCGCGTGCGATGGTTCCAGCGCGGGGATGATGCCTTCGGTGCGGCAGAGCAACTGGAAGGCGTCGAGCGCTTCCTTGTCAGTCGCGCTGTCATAGCGGACGCGGCCGATTTCCTTCAGCCAGCTATGCTCCGGCCCGATGCCGGGGTAGTCGAGGCCAGCGGAAATCGAATGCGCTTCGGCGATCTGGCCGTCTTCATCCTGCAGCAGATAGGTTTTGTTGCCGTGGAGGATGCCGGGGCGTCCGCCCGCGAGGCTGGCGGCATGTTCCATGTCCAGCCCATGCCCCGCCGCCTCGACGCCGAGCATGGCGACATCTGTGTCGTCGAGGAACGGGTGGAACAGCCCGATCGCGTTCGATCCGCCGCCGATGGCGGCGACCAGCAGGTCGGGCAGGCGATCCGTGCGGGCAAGCATCTGCGCGCGGGCTTCGGTGCCGATCACGCTCTGGAAATCGCGGACCAGTTCGGGGTAAGGGTGCGGCCCGGCGGCGGTGCCGATGATGTAGAATGTGTCGTGGACATTGGCGACCCAGTCGCGCAGCGCCTCGTTCATCGCGTCCTTCAGCGTGTTGGCGCCTGAAGTTACCGGCACGACTTCGGCGCCCAGCAGCTTCATGCGGAACACATTGGGTTGCTGCCGCTCGACATCCTTCGCGCCCATATAAATCACGCAGGGCAGGCCGAAGCGCGCGCAGACGGTCGCGGTGGCGACGCCATGCTGACCCGCGCCGGTTTCGGCGATGATCCGCGTCTTGCCCATGCGGATCGCAAGAAGGATCTGGCCGATGCAATTGTTGATCTTGTGCGCGCCGGTGTGATTGAGCTCGTCACGCTTGAACCAGATTTGCGCGCCCTTGCCCGCTGGCGCCTCCTTGCGCACTTCTTCGGTCAGCCGCTCGGCATAATAAAGCGGGCTTGGCCGTCCGACATAATGTTCCAGCAGATCGTCGAACTGCGCCTGAAACGCCGGATCCGCCTTGGCGGCGCGATATTCACGCTCCAGATCGAGCACCAGCGGCATCAGCGTTTCGGCGACATAGCGGCCGCCAAATTGGCCGAAATGGCCGCGCTCGTCGGGCTGGTTGCGGAAGGAGTTTAGGGCAGGTTCAGGCGTTGTCATAATTGCGCACCGCTTTGCAGAAAGCCGCAATCTTGTCCACATCCTTGATGCCGGGAGCGGACTCGATGCCGGACGATGTGTCGACGAGGGGCGCTCCTGTCTGACGAATGGCTTCAGCGACATTTTCAGGCGTCAGCCCGCCTGCAAGGCCCCAGGGGAGCCTGTGCGTGTGCTTGGCGAGAAGCGACCAGTCGAACCGGGTTCCGGTGCCCCCGGGAAGCGCCTGCGCGGGGGCATCGAATAGGAGCAGATCGGCTGCACCTTCGAAGCGGTCGCTGTTCTTGAGCGTTTCCGCGGTTTTGACTCCAAGTGCCTTCCAGATTTCAACCGAGCTCACGCCCTTCAACAGCCGTAGCCACTCGGGCGTTTCGGTCCCGTGGAACTGCACGACATCGGGCTTGACGAGTTCGAGTGCCTTGGCGGTATATCCCGGCTCCGCATTCACGAGCAGCAGCACGACCTTGAGCGATGGCGGCGTCCGCATCCGCAGCGCAGCGGCCTGTTCGAGCGGCACATAGCGCGGGCTGGGCGCATAGTTGTTCAGCCCGATATGCGTCGCACCACTTTTTGCAGCGGCGTCGATTTCGGCTTCGGTCTTAAGGCCGCAAATTTTGATTTGGGTTGGCATGGATGCGGCCACTAAACCAACTCACCGTCATCGTCACCCTGAACTTGTTTCAGGGTCGATTTCGCCTCTCAACCTCTACCCTTGCTGCACGATGGACCCTGAAACAAGTTCAGGGTGACGAATAGCGGGGCGGAAAATCAGTTCTGCACCAGCCTTAGCAAAGTTCCATCCAGATCGACCAGATAGCCGATGGTCATCCCGCTATGTTCTAGCTTCGGCGCATGAATGCGAGGCCAGCCTGTCGATTGCTCGGGGACACCGGCGTTGACGCACGCGCGATAGAACCCCTGCACGTCGTCCAACCGCAAACAGCAACTAAACGAACTTTGCGCCGGTTCGAGATCGGCGTAGAGGAAGAATTCAAGCGTCAAACCGCCACGCTTTAGAATCAGCCAGCTGTTGTCATGCCAGCCCTTCTCAAAGCCCAGCTTTGTGTAAAATTCTATTGTTTTGTCATATTGGCGCGACGGTAAATTGGGTGTCGCGTGGTCAACCATTACAGCGTCCCGACAATCGCCCGCGCGGCATCGTCCGGGCTTTCGGCCTTGGTAATCGGGCGCCCGACGACCAACACACTCGCGCCATCATCGCGCGCCTGTCGCGGGGTGACGGTGCGCTTCTGGTCGGCGCTGTTGCCGCCTGCGGGGCGTAGGCCAGGGACGACGAAGAAGCCGTCTTTCCAAGATTTGCGCACCGCCTTCACCTCCTGACCGGAGCAGACGATACCATCCAGACCAGCCTCCTGCGCCAGGGCAGCCAATCGTGCGACCTGTGCATCGGGGCAGTCGGGCACGCCGACGCGGCTCAAGTCATGGTCGTCGAGGCTGGTCAGTACGGTCACCGCGACCACTTTCGTATGCGCCCCGGCGGCGGCCTTTGCATCCTCCATCATCGCGCGTCCGCCAGCCGCGTGAATGGTGACAATAGCAGGCTCCAGCGCGTTGATCGCCTGCATTGCCTTGGCCACGGTATTCGGAATATCGTGCAATTTCAGGTCAAGGAAGATTGGCAGCCCCAGCTTCTGCACTTCATGCACGCCATGATGGCCGTTGGCACAGAAAAATTCGAGGCCCAGTTTGACGCCGCCGACATGGTGCTTGATCCGCTTTGTAAGATCGAGCGCTTCGTCGAGATAGGGGGTGTCGATGGCGACGTAGAGCGGGTTGCTCATGCCGCATCCCCCGGCGCATAAGCAGACGGCGACGCGACCGGCGCAGAGGGCGGGAAGCCCCCGACGCGCTGATTACCCTCCAGCGTCATGATCCGCCGCTTCATGCGCCACAGCATCGTACGGTGCAGGAAATAGAGGGGAAAGAAACCAAGCATGAATGCCGCGATCACCAGTGCGGGCAGCTTGGTATCGAGCATCATCCCGCCCCACAGGCTTACCGACACCGGCACCCAATTGTTGATTGCAAACACGATCAGGCCGACAATCACCGTCACCCAGATCAGTGTTTTCAAAAATCGCATCGGTCGCTCCTTGCAAAGCTACCTTATGGAAAGATTGAAGCTTTGGGTAGGGGGGTAGGTCGATTTTCACAACTACCGTCGCACCAGCGTAGGCTGGTGCCTATCTCATATCTCGATAGTCGCTAAGTTCAGCCGATGCTACTAGACGTGATGGGCCCCAGCCTGCGCTGGGGGCGACGAGTCACGTGCTTGTTCAGTGAGAGCCAAATACCCGCTCGAAAATCGTATCGATATGCTTGAAATGATAGTCGAGGTTGAACTTGTCGTCGATTTCCTGCGCGCTCAGCTTTGCAGTGACATCGGCGTCTGCCTTGAGCAACTCCATCAGCGATAGCACGCCATCGGATTCCCACACCTTCATCGCATTGCGCTGGACCGCGGCATAGCTGTCCTCGCGGCTCATTCCGGCTTGTGTTAGCGCCAGCAGCACGCGCTGCGAATGGACAAGGCCACCCATGCGGTCGAGATTTTTTTGCATGCGTTCGGGATACACGAGTAGTTTTTCGACTACGCCGGTCAGGCGCGCGAGTGCGAAATCGAGCGTAATCGTAGCGTCCGGGCCGATATAGCGTTCGACAGACGAATGGCTGATGTCGCGTTCGTGCCAGAGCGCGACATTTTCAAGCGCCGGCGTGACATAGCCGCGCACCATGCGTGCAAGACCGGTAAGATTTTCGGTCAGCACCGGGTTGCGCTTGTGCGGCATGGCCGAGCTGCCCTTTTGGCCGGGTGAGAAATATTCCTCAGCTTCCAGCACCTCGGTGCGCTGCAGATGACGGATTTCGATGGCGAGGCGTTCGACGGAGGACGCAATGACGCCCAATGTTGCGAAATACATCGCGTGCCGGTCGCGCGGGATGACCTGCGTCGATATCGGCTCGACCGAGAGGCCCAGTTTGGCGGCGACATGCGCCTCGACCGACGGATCGATATTGGCAAATGTCCCAACCGCTCCCGAAATAGCGCATGTTGCGACTTCGGCGCGGACGGCCTCCAGTCGCGCCTTGCAGCGTGCAAATTCGGCATGGGCCTGGGCAAGTTTCAGGCCGAAAGTCACAGGCTCGGCATGGATGCCGTGGCTGCGGCCAATGGTAGGGGTGAACTTATGTTCGAAGGCACGCGCTCTGATGGCGGCAAGTAACGCATCGAGGTCGGCCAGTAATATGTCGGTGGCTTGTTTCAGCTGCACCGAAAGGCAAGTGTCGAGCACGTCGGAGCTTGTCATCCCCTGATGCATGAAACGGGCTTCGTCGCCGACCTGTTCCGCCACCCAGGTCAGGAACGCAATGACGTCATGCTTGGTGACCGCCTCGATGGCGTCAATGGCGGCCACGTCGATTGCAGGGTCGGTTGCCCACCATTTCCAAAGTGCATCCGCCGCAGATCTCGGCACCACGCCAAGGTCCGCCAGCGCCTCGGTCGCATGCGCCTCAATCTCGAACCAGATACGAAAACGGTTTTCCGGCTCCCATATCTTGACCATGTCGGGGCGGGAATAACGAGGGATCATGAAGCAGGCTTTCTGGCAGATGCGGAGTCGACGGCGCGGTTAGCAGATTGAAGGTCAAACAAAAAGGGCGGCGCAAAGGCCGCCCTGTTCGTCACCATTCCGGTCGATTTAGAAATCGACGCTGACCCTTCCGTAAACGAAACGTCCGCTAAAGCCGAAAGGCGATTGCGAGCTATAAGGCAGGAACGCGTTGTTAAGGCCAAAGTTGAAGCCGTTGACAGTACCGAATGGCAAGCGATCCGGATATTCATCGAGCAAGTTGTTAGCGCCTATCGCGATGCTGATATTCTCGATTGGTTTGAACCGCAGTTCCAGATCGACGACCCATTTAGGCGACAGCGTCAAATCTCCGGGGGCAGCTCCCTGCGCAATCGTGATATCATTGGAAGGACCGGGCAGGAAGACTTCACCAAATCGGTTGGCGTTGGCCGTCAGACCAAAATTGTCGATGTCCCATGTCAATCCGACATTGAACTTGTCGGCTGGCTGACCATCGGTCAGCCGCAACGATTCCGGACGGGCGAAAAGCCTTTGCGCCGTAAAGCCGCTGAATACCCGCCGGTCGGTAATTTTCGTGTTATTGATATTGAAACCGGCATTCAGGCGCATGGTGCCGACGCCAAAATCAGGCACCCGATAGCTCGCGACGATGTCGAGGCCTTCGGTCTTGGTATCAATACCGTTGATGAAGAAGCGCGCCGACGTGCCAACGACGCCTGCTGCATTCAAAATGGCAACGACGTCCGTCCCTTGCAGATTCTCGGTTAACGTGATGCGGTCTTTAATCTTGATGTTGTAATAATCTACGGTAACATTCAGGCCCTCGAACATCGAAAACGTCACGCCGCCCCCAAAATTGAGAGATTTTTCCGCGTCGAGCGGTTCGGCTCCAAGCGCTACAGCTATGGGTGAGTTTACAGGGAACGTACCAATTTCGATAAGTTGGCCATTGACATTGTTCGTTGATGTTGTGGAGAAAAACTGCTGCGCAAGTCCGGGAGCGCGGAAGCCGGTTGAGACCGACCCGCGCACTGCTAGTCCGTCGAACGGCTCAAAGCGAGCGGCGACTTTTCCGTTTACTGTGCTGCCGAAATCAGAGAAATGTTCGAACCGGCCAGCAGCCTGAATATTGAAGGCTTCGCTCAGGTCGGTGTCTAGTTCGATATATCCGGCATAGCTGTCGCGAGATTCATCGACCGCAGTTCGGGGGCTAAATCCGGGGAACACCTGTGCCCCTGGTGCGCCCACTGCAACGCCGACAGGAAGATTTGCGGCAAAGGCAAAGGGGCCTGCCACGTAGCTTTGCACCTCACCCGGGCGGATTTTGTAGTTTTCGTTGCGATACTCGACCCCCAATGCCAGCGAAATTGCATTAGACAGGCCAAGGTCGATATCGCGGCGGATATCTAGATTCACCGCAGTTTGTCCCGAGCGCAGCCCGCCAGCATCGAACTTGCGGTTGCTGACTGCACCGCCAAGCGATACGTTGAAGCTGTTCTCGACGGAGTAGTCTAGCCGGTTAGAGCCATAAACGACCGATAAGTCGGCATCCCAGCCGCTGACTTCGCCCCGCAAGCCTACAGCAGCAGAGATGTCGTTGATGTTGCTCGCGATGATTGGCAAGAATCCATCGGGATAGAATGGGACAGTCCCATTCGGATTGGCGGCGAAATCGCGGTTGCGCGCGTCGAGGGCGCGACGGTAGAAACCAGCACCGTTTGCATCGCGAACGCCATAGCTACCGAAATAATACAGCTCGATATCCTCGGAAATTTGCGTTCCGGCGTTGAGGAAGAAATTCATGTCCTTGGATTCGCCGTCGCCGAACCGATGACTAAATCGATCAAAGGTCAGTTCGCGCGGATCGTTCAGTCCGGCATATTGCCGACGAATATCCGCCCCCGAACGGTTGGTGGGGCTGCGGTCCTTATATTCGGCGGTGAAGTTGAGATAGCTGTTGTCGCCGACCGGCAAGCCGATGTTGGTGGCCAATGTATAGGTCTCCCCGTCGCGGCGCTTGCGGTCGGAAGTAGACAAGGTGACAGTTGGATCGCCGGTGGCTGTCGTCGGCTGCGTTACGCCAACGACGTCGCCCACGCCTTCCATCGACGTTACATATTTGCCATAGCTGATCTGGGCGCGGCCACCTTCACGTTTCTTCAGTTGGATGTTGATAACACCGGCGATGGCGTCAGAGCCGTAAAGCGAAGACGCGCCATCACGCAAAACTTCAATTCGCTCGATTGCGATCGGTGGAATGGTATTCATATCAACGCCCGCCGAACCACGGCCAACGGAGCCGTTAAGGTTTAACAGCGATGATAGATGGCGGCGTTTTCCATTTACCAAAACCAGAACCTGATCGGGAGCGAGGCCGCGCAGCGTCGCTGGACGAAGAGAATCCGTCCCATCGGTCAATGACGGCTGCGGAAAATTGAATGATGGCACGAGATTATTTAGCAGTCGATTTGTTTCGGTAGTTCCGCTGTTTTGCAATGCTTCCGAAGAGATGATGTCGACGGGGACGGGGCTGTCGGCCACGGTGCGGTCGGTGCGACGCGTTCCGGTGACGATGATGGCATCTTGCGGTGAGGCGCTTTCTTCTGCCTGAGGCTCATCTTGTGCGAATGCTGGATTCACGGCACCGGCCGAGATTGCAGCAACGGATGCTGTTATAGCAAAGGCGGAAATCAACTTGTGCTTGGTCATGATGCGTCCCCATTTGAAAGATTATTTTGTCCGGACAGAAAGGCTGGCACGTTCGTGGCGCAATGACTAGCAATTGCGTAATATTACCAAGATTTTTCACAATTGTTGTGACTTTATTGCAACGCAGCATGGCCGCCGCAGTCAATTAAGCTGTGGATTGCTGAAATCCCCACTTTGCGCAGAGTCCATCGCTCGCTATCGGGGCTGCGATGTCCGATACTATAGAGACCCCGCCGCCCGAAGACCCGTTCGACGCCATTGTCGATGCGCCTTTCGATGCGGCCTTGTCGGAACGCTATCTGATTTATGCGATGTCGACGATCACAGCGCGATCGCTGCCCGATTTGCGCGATGGCCTTAAGCCGGTTCACCGTCGGCTTCTGTGGGCGATGCGGCTGCTGCGGCTCGACCCGACGCAGGGTTACAAAAAATGCGCGCGCGTTGTCGGCGATGTTATCGGTAAATATCACCCGCATGGCGACCAGTCGGTGTACGACGCGATGGTTCGCCTCGCGCAGACATTTTCGCTACGCTACCCGTTGGTCGACGGGCAGGGGAATTTCGGCAATATCGACGGCGATAATGCGGCCGCCTATCGCTACACCGAGGCGCGGTTGACCAAGACCGCCATCGAGCTGATGAACGGGCTCGACGAAAACGGCACTGATTTCCGCCCCACCTATAATGGCGAGGATGAAGAGCCCGAGGTCATGCCGGGTCTGTTCCCGAACCTGTTGGCCAATGGTGCAAGCGGGATTGCCGTGGGCATGGCGACCAGCATACCGTCGCACAATGTCGCGGAGATTATCGATGCCGCGACCCTGCTGATTGATGAGCCGTCGGCGAGCCATGAGCAGATCATGGAGATCGTGCAAGGGCCGGACTTTGCCACTGGCGGCGTGCTTGTGGACAGCCGCGCGGTGATTAGTGCGGCTTATGCTTCCGGTCGCGGCGCAATGCGGGTGCGCGCACGCTTTTCGACAGGACGGAATGATGACGGCAGCTGGGAAGCGACGGGTGTGGAGAAGCAATCCGGCGGCACATGGCAGCTTGTCGTCTCTGAAATTCCGTATCAGGTGCAAAAGGGCAAGTTGATCGAGCAGATCGCGCAATTGATTGCCGACAAAAAGCTGCCGATCCTTGAAGATGTGCGTGACGAGAGCGACGAGGCGATCCGCATCGTACTCGTACCGAAAAGCCGCAATGTCGATCCTGACGATCTCAAAAATGCGCTGTTCCGCCTGACCGATCTCGAAACCCGCTTTTCCCTTAACATGAATGTGCTCGACGCCGAGCGCACACCGCGCGTGATGAGCATCGGCGAAGTGTTGCGCCACTGGCTGCGACATCAGCTGGAGGTGCTGGTGCGCAAGTCGCAGCATCGGCTGGCAAAAATCGATGCGCGGCTGGAATTGCTCGAAGGCTATATCATCGCCTTCCTCAATCTCGACCGTATCATCGAAATCATCCGCACCGAGGATGAACCGAAACCGGTCATGATGGACGAGTTCCAGCTTACCGACCGTCAGGCGGAGGCAATCCTCAATATGCGGCTGCGGTCGTTGCGCAAGCTCGAGGAAATGGAGCTTCGCCGCGAACTCGACGAGCTGAAGGCCGAACGCGAAGAGCTGGTCAAGCTCATCGAGAGCCCTGCGCGGCAAAAGACACGGCTGAAGAAAGATTTGGCTGCGCTGCGCAAAGGTTATGCCGAGGATACCGACCTCGGACGACGCCGCACCTCCTTGGAGGAAGCAGGGCAGGCACGGGAAATTTCTCTGGAGGCCTTTGTCGAGCGCGAGCCGGTGACGGTGATCATGTCGAAACGCGGCTGGATCAAGGCGATGAAGGGCCATGCCGATCTGTCCGTCAAACAGGACTACAAGTTCAAGGAAGGCGATGGGCTTGCCTTTGCGTTCCACACGCAGACGACCGACAAGATATTGATCGCCACCGCCAACGGGCGCTTCTACACGCTGGGTGCGGACAAGCTGCCGGGAGCGCGCGGGTTTGGCGAGCCCGTGGGGTCGATGATCGATATTGAGGCAGGCAACGATATCGTGTCCGTATTTCCAGCAACGCCCAATGGGCGGATGCTGCTCGCGGCGTCAACCGGCAAGGGTTTCATTGCGAAAATGGCCGATGTCGTCGCCGAGACCCGCAAAGGGCGCGGCGTGGTGACGCTTAAACCCGGCGCAAAGCTGAAGGTTGTTCGCCCCGCACCGCCTGAGACGCAGGACGATGTGCTGCTAAAGGACCAATATGTCGCCGTAGTTGGCGACAACCGCAAACTTGTCGCATTCCCGATGAGTGAAATACCCGAAATGGCGAAGGGGCAGGGCGTCACGCTTCAGCGGTATAAGGACGGCGGATTGGCTGATGCAATCTGCTTCCGCATGAGCGAGGGGTTGAGCTGGGCGATGGGCGGCGACAGCGGACGCACGCGAACGGAGAATGACATGTCGTTCTGGCGCGTGGCGCGCGGAGCAGCGGGCCGACTTCCGCCGCAGGGATTCCCGCGCAACAACCGCTTTGATTAACGGCGCTAGCCCGAAAAATTAACCTTTTGTTGTCCATGAATAGGTGACGATTTTTTACAATCGTCGGTTATGGCGTAAAGACAATGAAAACGACAAGTTGCCGCGACACTGGAGAAATATCGCCTTTCAGCGCCATGCTGAGCAGGGGGCGTAATCCGCATCTCGCCGATCCCGAGGTTGAATTTGGCTGGCTAGCGACGTTGCCGATTGCCGGTGCGATTTTCCGAATCGATTGCGATGAAGTCCGGCATGTCATCAGCAACCGCAAATTCGACGACCTGGCGCTTGGCTTCAAGCGCGAATCCGGGTTGGATATGGCAGCGCTTGCCGAGCGGGTGTTTGCCATGGTCGATGCGAGCCGCGACGCGCATTTCGAATGCTGGCAATCTCCCGATCCTGTCAACCGCCGCGAACTGGAAATCAGCATTGCACGTTTCGGCGTCGGCGGAACGATGTTGCTGCTGTCGATTGTGGACCGCACGGCCGAGGCGGTAAGCAGGATCAACCTGCGGCGGGAAATGCTCAGTGACAGTCTGACCGGGTTCTGCAACCGAACGGGTTTTGAAGAAGAAGTCGAAACGGCCATAGAGGCGTTGGTTCGATCGGGCGCGGCAACGCGTTATGGTATCATTCTGGTCGATCTTGCCAGGTTCAGCCGGGTGAATGAGTCCGTTGGGGCGATGGCAGGTGATGAGCTCATCATTACCGTCGCGCGCCGCTTGAATTCCCGGCTGCGGAGCAACGAGATACTGTGTCGTCTTGGCGGCAATGAGTTTGCGCTGTTCGTGCAACTCGCCGATGAGCAAGCGGATATCGAGCGCATTGCCAAGCGTATCACCGACGCTTTCGACGATCCTTGTCGCCTGTCCAACCTTGAGATTCAAGTCGAGTGCGCAGTCGCCGCAGCCGTGGGCGCGGTGGGGGCGGACGATCCGATGGACACGCTTCGCCATGCCCAGATTGCACTCAAGCGGGCGAAGTTCACCAAGGCTTTCGAACTTTACACTGTAGGATCGATAGACACCGCACGTCGCCGTTTCAGCATGGAAACCGATCTTCGTCACGCGCTGCAACGCGGCGAACTCGAACTGCATTACCAGCCGCTGGTCGATCTCGATACAGGCTCCCTAAGCGGTTTTGAGGCGCTTGCCCGCTGGCAACATCCCGATCTCGGCGCCATTTCGCCCATGGATTTCATTCCGGTTGCAGAAGAAAGCGGGCTGATCGTTCCGCTCGGCCGCTGGGCACTGGAAGAGGCGGCGCGCACGATTTCGAGTTGGGACGCACGTTTGGAAGGCGGCGCTGATTATCGCATGTCGGTCAATATGTCGGCGGTGCAGATGCAGCGTGACGACGTGATTGGGGCCGTATCATCGGCCCTGTCCGGCGCGGGTATTTCGGGCAATCGCATGACGCTCGAATTGACAGAAAGCGCCTTCATCAACGATCCAGATGGCGCCAAGCGCTTGCTGGATGCGCTCAAAGCGCTCGATACCAACCTCGCGATGGACGATTTCGGCACGGGCTATTCCAATCTTGCATATCTGCAACAATTGCCGATCGACGTCCTGAAGATTGACCGCAGTTTCGTGTCCGAGATGATGGTCGACAAGGACAAGCGCGCCATTGTCCGCACAGTATTGTCGCTGGCCCGTGCGCTTGGCATGAAGACCACAGCTGAAGGTATCGAGAGCGAAGAAATTTCCGAAGTGCTTCGCAGGCTGGGTTGCTCGGTCGGGCAGGGCTATTATTATGCCCGTCCGATGGTTGGCGAAGCGGCCTATGCCTTTTTGTCGGCAGACAAGGCTTCGGCTACACAAGCACGGGCTATCGCAAGCTGACGATCTTCTGGCGGAAAGTCCTCTGCTATCCATTTCGCTTCGACTGTCTGCAATGTTTTCGCAATCATAGGTCCAGCGGGCAGGCCGAGAGCGATGAGTTCGCCACCTTTAATGCCAAATAACGGCATGTCCCAGTCCGTCAGTGTTTCCATGCAAGCGGTCACATCATTGTCGGACGCATAGAGCATGGCGACGTCGCGCGCGCATTCGACGCCGTGGCGATAAGCGAGCTCCCGGATATTGCCTGCATTCGGCGGCGGGGCTGACACCCGCAATGCCAGAGCCTCACGCAACTTGTTCGACAGTTTCAGTCTTGCTGCCACGCGGTCAACCGTATCGGCCTCTTTTGGCAATAGCGTCAGTAAACGCGCAGGGAGTGATGCCGGCAGCAAAAATTTTGCTTCCCGCTTCACAAGCACGGCAACGACCGCAGCAGCGTCGGAATTAAGCTCGGGCAGGAAGGTCGCAAAAATACCGTTCTCGACCATCAAAGAAATCGATTTTGAGGGATCAGGCAACGACAATAGCTTGGTTAGCTCCTGCGCGATGCGTTCGCGGGACAGTGCGGTCAGCCCGTGGACCCCGCGAGCGCATGCGGCAATGGCTTCTCCATTCAACCCGCCGCGCCCATAACGTGCCAGAAAGCGGAAATAGCGAAGGATCCGTAAATAGTCCTCCGCAATGCGCTGGTCCGGATCGCCAATGAAGCGCACGACGCCCGCTTGCAGATCGGCCAATCCGTTGAAATAATCGAAAACTTCCCCCGTCAACGAATCTGCAAAGAGAGCGTTAATGGTAAAATCGCGGCGCTCGGCATCCTCGCGCCAGTCGGTGGCGAATTCGACGGTGGCGCGCCTGCCATCGGTGGCCACGTCGCGGCGGAGCGTCGTGATTTCATAGTTTCTACCGTCTGTAACGGCGGTCACCGTTCCGTGATCGAGGCCGGTTGGTACCGCCTTGATGCGGGCCGCTTCCAGCCGGTCGATAACAGTTTCGGGATGCAGCGTCGTGGCCAGATCCACGTCCGAAACTTCCAGCCCTAGCAAGCTGTCGCGAACCGCGCCGCCGACTATGCGCGGCCCGCCATAATCGTCGCGCAAGGCAGTGACAATGCGCTTCAGCCCGTCGGCGCCACGCCACTCGGCATTTTCCAAGCGCACACCTGTCATATCAGACGCCGCGCCAGATTGGCGATTATCCCTGCCGTCACGCCCCAAATCCGTCGTTCGCCCCATTGCATGTCATAATAAGCCCGCTGTCGACCGTTCCACATTGCCTCTTTCTTTACCGCATTGGCGGGGTCAAGCAGGAAGGCGAGCGGGACCTCGAACCAATCTTCGACTTCATCGGGATTGGCACGGAGCGGCAGGTCAGGGGGGATGACGCCCACAACGGGTTCGATGCGGTATCCGCTGCCTGAATAATATGTGTCGGCGATGCCTATAACCTGAACCGCGTCGGGGCGAATGTTCAACTCCTCGTTCGCCTCGCGCAACGCAGCCGAAACTGCGTCCGCATCGACCTCGTCGATCTTCCCACCGGGGAAGGCGACCTGACCTGCATGGCTGCGAAGCCAGTCCGGTCGCTGGGTCAGGATGACGCCGGGTTCGCTGCGATCGGTGATTGGAATCAGGACCGCCGCTGCTCTGTGACCCTCATCACCGAGATATCGCTCGTCCTCGATAGGGATATACCGCGCGGGATCGAGCGCGGCCTCAATCCGCTCGATCCAGTTCATTCGGGATTGCCTATGTGGAATTCTGCGCCATTGCTCCACACGGAAGGACTGTCGGCGTTTTCATCGAGCGCAAGCTCGGCAAGCTCGTAATAGACCGGCCGCGCCAGTTTCGCCCACAGTCCGTTGCGAACGTGCAGATAGAGCAGGCCGCTGCGAAGCTCGATGGGATGTTCCGGCCCCGCAATGATCAAGTCGTCGCTGTTCAACCTGAAGGCAAGCTCACGATCGGGTCCGGTTCCGGCGCTTTGCAGTTCGACCGCGACAAAGGGTGTATCCTCCACTTCGATCGACAATTTCTGCTGCGGCGTGACCAGCCAGTGGCTGCCGTCCGGATCGCGCCTGAGCAATCCCGAAAAGGCGCGGATCATCGCAGGCCGGGTGATCTCGCCGCCCTGGTGATACCATTTGCCATCGGCAGCAATGCGCATCTCGCTGTCACCGACCTGCGCTGGCTGCCAGCTTTCTACGGGCGGCAGTTTTCGGGCGGTTGCCAACTCGGCAATTTCCGCAAGGCTTAAGCCCGCCAGATTGGGTGCATCATAAGGCATCAGTTGGCGATAAGCATAAAGCCACGCCTCGTCAAAGCCTCGGCCCCAGCATCCCCTTTTCCGGGAGGGACACCGCTTCTGGGTTGTACAATAACAGCCGCCTTGGTTCCCACGGGCCGGGCAGTATCCAACCGCCGGTGCCTTCGGTGCGAAAGCCAAAGCGGCCATAATATTCGGGGTCGCCAATCATCACCATTGGGACGTCACGCCGCTGTGCCGCACCTAATGCTGCGCGCATCAGACTGTGGCCCAAGCCTTGCCCCTGGCGATAAGGAGCAACAGCAACAGGGCCGACTAGGATCAACGGCGCTCTGCCCACCGCCACGGGCCAGCACTGAATGCTCCCGACAACGGAATCATCATCCGTAACGGCAAAGGACAGATGCTCAATGATCGGCATGCCTTGCCGCAGCAAATAGGCCGTGCGACGACGCCGATCCGTGCCAAAGGCGTCGTCCAGCAGCTTCTCGACTTTACAAGCGTCTACGCTGCCGAGGGGAACAAGTTGCGTCATCGGTCATGCAGTCGCGGGTTGTGTATCACGGCGCGCGAGCAGCATCAGTGCGATCAGCGCCATGCTTCCGAAGCATGCGGCCATGATGAAAGGCGCCCCAGGGAAATAAACCGGAGCACCTGCGGATGTAAAAGTAGCGAGCGCGTTGTTATATCCAAGCTGGGCGAGCAAAAATGCCAGCGCCGACATGCTGCCGGTCAATCCCTGTAACTCGCCCTGCTGGTTCGGTGGGGTCCGCATCGACATCATGGCGTTGACGGCTGGCATTGCCATGCCGGAAAAGCCGTTGATGATATTGAGCATTAAAGCGACGGTCCCGTTGGTCAGGAAAGCGACAATCAGATAGCTGGTAATGCCAAAGGCCATTCCAATCAGCGCTGTTCCCCGTTCTCCAAAACGTTTGACTGCCCTGCCGATGACGAACGTCTGGAACACGACCATCGACACACCGACCAGTGTCAGCGAAACTCCGGTCATTTTGCTGTCCCAGCCGAACTGGGCTCTTGCAAAAAATGCCCATGATGCGGGATAGATATTGATCGAGCATAGCCACACGAAATACACAAATGCGATGGGCAATATACCTTTGATTTTGCTTAGATTTGTAAGCGCTCCGAGTGGATTGGCGCGTCGCCATTCGAACCTGCGTCGACGGTCCATATCCATCGTTTCAGGAAAAACGAAATAGCCATAAATCCCGTTGGCAAAGGCCAGGCCGCCAGCAATGAAGAATGGCAGACGCGTGCCATAATCTGCTAGCAACCCGCCAAGCGCCGGTCCCATGATGAAGCCGAGGCCGAACGCGGCCCCGACTTTCCCGAAGCTCGCGGCCCGGTCCTCAGCCGCCGACATATCTGCCATCGCCGCGTTGGCCGGCCCGAAAATCGCGCCAAATCCTCCGGCAATCGACCTGCCGATGAATAGCCAGATAATCGACGGAGCCAGCCCCATAAGCAGAAAATCGGTGCCGAAGCCGAACAGCGATACCAGAAAAACCGGCCGTCGGCCGAACCGGTCGCCGAGGTTCCCCATCAGCGGCCCCATTAGAAACTGGAATATCCCGTAAGCCGCCCCTATCCACGCGCCGATGCGGGTCGCTTCGGAAAGACTGACCTGTGCGAGCTCGCGGATCAGATCTGGGAGGACGGGCATGATGATCCCGAACCCCACTGAATAGATGAACACCGTTAGCAGGACAAAGCGCTGGGCACGTCTCTTCAGGGCGGGATCCTCGATCACGCCCGCCTCCTGTCAGCGCAAGGTTGATTTGTCCAACTGAATGTAACGGCTTGCATAAATTTGCAGGCGGCAAATTGCCTTTGACTGGAACTTGCACTAGCTTCGCCGATTAAAGCATTGTCCGGGGGAGAGACAGCCATGAACGAACAGGACATTCCACCACAGGCGACAGAGCCGCAGCCGAACCCCGAGCCGCAAGTCTCGACATCCCCGTCGGTAACGGCCACGGAACGCCGGTTCGACTGGCAAGGCACACTGATTTTGCTGGCTGGCGTCGGGTCGCTGTTATGGGGTCTGTTCTCGGCGCTTGGCACCGGCTGGGGGTTTTGGGAATATACCAGCGGTTTGAAAGGTGTCACTTGGTCCTTTTTCCTCGGGCTGGGCGCATTATTGCTTGGCGGTTTATTCGGATGGCGCGCGCGCAAGGCGATCTCGCCTCCGCCCAGGATGAGGCGCTGGGCAGGAATGCTCGCGGCGCTGGTATATGTCGGCTGGGTTGGCACATTTCTGGTTGCAGCACTGTCGGTCCCGGCAATCCATGATGTGTCGACCGATCTTGCCGATCCCCCAAGCTTCCGAACGCTTCAGTTGCGGGCGGACAATCTGGACAATATCCCCGGCGCAGATGATGAGGACATGAAGGGCATGACACCCCGTCAGCGCTGGGTGGTGGTGCACCAAAAAGCGTATGGCGACGTCCGATCGGTCCGCATAAACGAACCGGTGCCGTCAGTCATCGCCAAAGCCGAGCGACTGGCAAAGGCCCGGGGGTGGGAGGTTGCCGTTGCCTTGCCCGAGGAAGGGCGGCTTGAAGCGACCGAAACAAGCGCCTTTTTCCGGTTCAAGGACGATGTGGTATTGCGTGTGCGCCCTACCGACACGGGCGAAGGTAGCGTTGTCGACATGCGGTCGGTCAGCCGCGTCGGCGTCAGCGATTTGGGCATGAATGCGAAACGGGTGAGGTCGTTTCTTGCCGATCTGACTGGAACGGTAACGGCGGCACGTTAAGTGCCGCCGCGCCAGTTTACTTTTTTGGGGTTAATTTCAACAGGCGGCCTTGCGAATTGCCACGCTGGTCTTCCAAGACCCAGATAGCGCCGTCTGGCCCTTGTTCGACCTCACGGATACGTGCGCCGAGGTCCCATTGATCGGCTTTTGAGGCATTTTCGCCGTCGAGCTTTACCCGGACAAGTGCCGGTGTATTCATGCCGCCAATGAACATCGATCCTTTCCACTCGGGGAACATATCGCCGCTATAGTACATAAGCCCTGCAGGCGAGATCGCTGGATTCCAGAAAAGCTTCGGTGCCTCATAGCCGTCGCCTGCACTGTGATCGGGAATGTCGCGACCGTCATAATGATTTCCGTTAGATACGTTCGGATAGCCGTAATTCGCGCCCTTTTTGACAAGATTCAGTTCGTCGCCATGCGCCGGACCCATTTCCTGATTCCAGAGCCGCCCCTGCGCATCGAAGGCGATACCGAGCGGGTTGCGGTGCCCGTAGGACCAGATTTGCGACTTGACCCGTCCCTGATCGTAAAATGGATTGTCGGAAGGAATCATGCCGCCGTCTGTCAGACGCACGATTTTTCCCAGATTCTGATTGAGGTCCTGAGCCGGGGTAAACTTCTGCCGCTCGCCGCTACTGATGTAGAGCATGCCGTCGGGTCCGAACGCTAGGCGGTGGCCGTAATGGCCTTGACCCGACACTTTCGGTTCCTGCCGCCAGATGACCTGAAGATCGGTTAAAGCAGCCGTAGACCCGCTCTGGTCGAGTTTGGCGCGCGCGACTGCGGCACCATATCCGCCTTCGCTAGCTTCGGCATAACTTAAATAGACAAATTTGTTGTTGGCAAAATCGGGATGGAGAATGACATCGCCAAGTCCCCCTTGACCACCATAAGCGACTTTCGGGACGCCGGTGACATCCACGACAGCGCCGCCATCTTCCCATAATTTCAGCACGCCCTTCTTTTCGGTGATCAGCGCTTGGGACGTTCCGGGGATGAAGGTCATCGCCCAAGGCTCGTCAAAATCGGCTATCACCGTTGCTTCGAAGGGTTTGTCATCGTTGTTCGCGGGGGCGGCGTCGCTTGCCACAGGGCTGCATGCAGCGGCGACAAGCGATGCGGAAATCAGGAAAGACAGCTTTTTCATTTGGGGGAGGCTCCTCTGCTATGTGCAACTTAAAATGGTGGCGGTTGTTCCAAGTGCAAGAGACTTGCATATCGCGGTGCCCGCGCCTATACAGACGTCATCCTTACATTGTGAGACTTTGGAAGGGCTGGCGCCAAACGGGGCCGGCGCCAAAGGGTTTTGCAATTGACATCTGAAAGACGACATTGCCCGATCTAGACAAATTGACCGCACTGATTGCACCAGAAGCCGAAGCGCTAGGCTTTGCGCTGGTACGCGTTGCGTGGTTTGAGAAGGGCGGGCAGGGTAGTGACGAGCCGACATTGCAGGTTATGGCGGAGCGGCCCGACACGAGGCAGCTCAATATAGACGATTGCGCGGCGCTCTCGCACCGGATTTCGGACCTGTTCGATGATCTTGACCCGATCGAGGAAGCTTATCGCCTTGAGGTCAGCTCGCCCGGTATCGACCGTCCGCTGACAAGATTGGCGGACTTTGCGGACTGGGCGGGGCATGAGGCAAAGATCGAGCTTGCCGAACCGATGGATGGCCGCAAGAACATTCGCGGAGACATATTCGGTATCGATGGTGAAACGATCCTCATCGATGACCGCAAGTCGGGCCGCCTGACTTTCGCATTTTCCAATCTCGGCAGCGCCAAGCTGCTCTTGACAGACCGCCTGATTGCGTCGACTGCGCCCATCAATATTGAGGGTGCCGACGAAATCGAAGACGAAACCCTTATCGAAGACCAACAGGAAGACTGAAAATGGCCACCTCCATTTCCGCCAACAAGGCCGAACTGCTCGCAATCGCGAACGCCGTCGCATCCGAAAAGATGATCGACAAGGCGATCGTCGTTGAAGCGCTTGAAGAAGCTATCCAACGCGCCGCCCGTGCGCGTTATGGTGCCGAGAATGACATTCGTGCAAAACTCGACACGCAGACCGGCGACCTTCGCCTGTGGCGCGTTGTCGAGGTGGTCGAAGAGGTCGAGGATTATTTCAAGCAGGTCGATCTGAAGCAGGCGGAAAAACTGCAAAAGGGCGCCGCCATTGGCGACTTCATCGTCGATCCGCTGCCTCCCGTGGATTTGGGACGCATCGATGCGCAGTCGGCGAAGCAGGTCATCTTCCAGAAGGTTCGCGATGCGGAACGCGAGCGGCAATATGAAGAGTTCAAGGAACGTGCGGGCGAAATCATCACCGGGGTGGTGAAATCGGTCGAATTTGGTCATGTCGTTGTCGATCTGGGCCGCGCAGAAGGCGTTATCCGCCGCGACCAGCAAATTCCGCGCGAAGTCGTCCGCAATGGCGACCGCGTGCGTGCGCTCATCATGAAGGTGCAGCGTGAAAATCGTGGGCCGCAGATTTTGCTCAGCCGTGCGCATCCCGATTTCATGAAGAAACTCTTCGCGCAGGAAGTCCCGGAAATTTACGACGGCGTGATCGAAATCAAGGCCGCCGCGCGTGACCCCGGCAGCCGTGCCAAAATCGGCGTTATCAGCTATGATAGCTCGATTGACCCGGTCGGCGCATGTGTCGGCATGAAGGGCAGCCGTGTGCAGGCGGTTGTGCAGGAAATGCAGGGTGAGAAAATCGACATCATTCCCTGGTCCGAAGACACCGCGACCTTCATCGTCAATGCGCTGCAACCCGCAACGGTCAGTCGCGTTGTTATCGATGAAGAGGAAGGCCGGATCGAAGTCGTCGTTCCGGACGATCAATTGAGCCTTGCCATTGGCCGTCGTGGCCAGAATGTGCGCCTCGCTTCGCAACTGACGGGGCGCGGCATCGACATCATGACCGAAGCTGAATCGAGCGAGAAGCGGCAGAAGGAATTTGTCGAACGCTCCGAAATGTTCCAGCAGGAACTCGATGTCGACGAGACGCTCGCGCAGTTGCTGGTGGCCGAAGGCTTCAGCGAACTTGAGGAAGTAGCCTATGTCGATCCGTCTGAAATAGCCGGTATCGAAGGTTTCGATGACGATCTCGCGCAGGAATTGCAAAGCCGTGCGCAGGAAGCTTTGGAACGTCGTGAAGAGGCCAATCGCACCGAACGTCGTGAACTGGGTGTTGAAGATGCGCTCGCCGAACTGCCGGTGCTGACTGAAGCGATGCTCGTCACGCTCGGCAAGGCGGGCATCAAGACGCTCGATGATCTTGCCGACCTAGCCACCGACGAGCTGATCCAAAAGGCGCGTGAGCCGCGTCGCAACGAACGCAGCGATCGCGAAGCGCGTCGCAACCGCAGCGACGAGAAGGCCGGCATATTGGCGGTTTATGGACTGTCAGAAGAGCAGGGTAACGAAATTATCATGGCCGCCCGCGCCCACTGGTTTGAAGAGGAGGACGCCGTTGCCGCGGAAACCTCCCAATGAGACGCCGCACACTCCTGTAAGGAAGTGCATATTGTCAGGTGAGCATGGGACCCGCGCCCAGCTCATCCGTCTTGCGCTCGGCCCTGACGGTAGCGTCGCGCCAGATCTCTTTGCCAAGGCTCCGGGCCGCGGCGCATGGATCGGTGTAACGTCCGAAGAGCTTGCAAAAGCGCAGGCAAAGGGCAAGCTAGCGGGTGTGCTCCGTCGGGCATTCAAGACTGACAAGATCGAACTGATCGATGACCTTGCCGGTCGTATCGAACGCGGTCTCGAAAAGGCCTTTCTCGACAGGCTGGGCTTGGAAGCGCGGGCCGGTCACCTTATCTTGGGAGCGGAGAAGATCGACGCAGCATCGCGCAGCGGCCAGGTCAAACTCCTCCTCCACGCATCCGACGCTAGTGCCGACGGGAGCGGCAAACGCGATCAGGCCTGGCGCGTGGGAGAAGAAAAGGAAGGCAGCGGCGAGGGCGGCATCAAACTGCCAGTCGACCGCGATGCATTATCGGCAGCTCTAGGGCGGCAAAATGCCGTGCATGTGGCGCTGACCGACCAAAAAGCGGCTGATAGGGTGATGCACCATCTTGGACGCTGGCTAAATTTCAAAGGATGCAGTAATGCGCCCCACGATTCCGCTGCTTCGGCTGCGGAAAGGCGGGGCGATGATACTGATATTCCCGCAATTGATTGAGTAAGGACGGTTCTGTTTCGATGAGTGATGATACCAATAAGCCGACGCTGACACGCAAGCCGCTCACGCTGAGCCGCTCGGTCGAATCGGGCGAAGTGAAGCAGACCTTCAGTCACGGCCGCACCAACAAGGTTGTGGTCGAGGTGAAGCGCAAGAAACTTGTCGGTAAGCCAGGTTATGCGCCCGAGCCCGAGATTGCTTCGCCGCCCCCTCCACCCCCGCCTCCTGCGGCTCCGGTAGCTGCGCCCAAGCCGAAGCCGGTCGCAGACGATATGTTGACGCGGCAGGAGCGTCAGGCGAAGCTTCTGCGTGAGGCCGAAGAAGCCCGTCTTGCGATGCTCGAAGACACGCGTCGCCGCGAAGATGAGGCTCGCGCCCGCGCCGCCGAAGACGAAAAGCGCCGCGCCGAGGACAATCGCAAGGCCGAAGAGGCCGCCCCTGCAGTCGTCCGGCATGAGCCCGAAGTCGAAACGGTCAATGAGGACGGCGCAACCCCGCCGCCGCGTCGCTTTACACCGGTTGAACCGCCGCGTCGTCCGCAGCCTGCGGCGCCTTCCGCCGCGGCTCCGGCTGCCGCGCCAGCCGAGCGCGAGCGCGAACGAGACGACAAGAAAGCGCCGCACCGCCCGACCCGCGACCGCACCAACGATCGGCGTCAGTCGGGCAAGCTGACGGTCACCCGCGCCCTCGATGACGATGAAGGTGCGCGTGCGCGTTCGCTAGCTGCATTGAAGCGCGCACGTGAAAAGGAAAAGCGTCTCCATGGCGGCGGTAACCGTCAGGCACAGCCCAAACAGGCGCGCGATGTCACCGTGCCCGAAGTGATTACCGTCCAGGAACTTGCCAACCGCATGGCCGAAAAGGGCAGCGATCTGGTCAAGGCGCTGTTTAAGATGGGCATGCCGGTCACGATCAACGAAACGATCGACGCCGATACCGCCGAATTGCTGGTCGAGGAGTTCGGCCACAACATCACCCGCGTGTCCGATGCCGATGTTGATATTGTGCATGAAGAAGATGTCGATGCGGCCGAAACGCTGAAAAGCCGTCCTCCGGTCGTGACCGTCATGGGCCATGTCGATCATGGCAAAACCTCGCTTCTTGACGCATTGCGCGGTGCCAATGTCGCCTCCGGCGAAGCGGGCGGCATTACCCAGCATATTGGTGCCTATCAGGTGAAGACAAAGGATGGCTCGGTTATTACCTTCCTTGATACGCCAGGCCATGAAGCCTTCACCCAGATGCGCCAGCGCGGTGCGTCGGTCACCGATATCGTCATTCTGGTGGTTGCCGCCGACGACGGCCTGATGCCGCAGACGATCGAGGCGATCAAGCATGCCAAGGCTGCGGGCGTCCCGATGATTGTCGCGATCAACAAGGTCGACAAGGAAGGTGCTAACCCGCAAAAGGTTCGCGAGCGCCTGCTTGAGCATGAGGTCATCGTCGAGAAGATGGGCGGCGATGTGCAGGATGTCGAAGTGTCGGCGCTCAAGAAGACCGGCCTTGATGATTTGCTCGACAAGCTGGCGCTGCAAGCCGAATTGATGGAGCTGAAGGCCAACCCAGACCGCGCGGCAGAGGCCGTGGTGGTCGAGGCGCAGCTCGACAAGGGCCGCGGCGCCGTTGCGACCGTGCTGGTCAAGCGCGGCACGCTGAAGCGCGGCGATATCTTCGTTGTCGGCGCGGAAAGCGGCAAGGTGCGTGCGCTCGTGAACGACAAGGGCCAGCAGGTTCCCGAAGCAGGGCCTGCTACTCCAGTCGAAGTGCTTGGCCTTACCGGCGTGCCATCTGCGGGCGATGTCCTTACCGTGGTCGAGAACGAGGCGCGTGCGCGAGAAGTCGCGCTTTACCGCAAGGAGCAGTCGACCAAGGTCCGCACCGCGCAGGTTACGCCTAACCTCGAAAACCTTTTCGATAACCTGTCCGCCACGCGCGCGATGGAATATCCGGTGGTCATCAAGGGCGATGTGCAGGGTTCGGTCGAAGCAATCACGACCGCGCTAAACAATCTTTCGACCGACGATATCAAGGTCCGCGTATTGCTGGCTGGTGTCGGCGGGATCACCGAGTCAGACATGCTGCTGGCCGCGGCCTCGAATGCGCCGCTTATCGGCTTCAACGTGCGTCCGAACAGCAAGGCGGCGGCGTTGGCGAAGCGCGACAAGGTCCGGCTCAAATATTTCGACGTGATCTACCACCTGACTGCCGACATCGCCAAGGAAATGGCAGGCGAATTGGGTCCGGAAATCATCGAAACCGTCGTCGGACGCGCGGAGGTCAAGGATGTGTTCAAATCGGGCAAGCGCGACAAGGCAGCTGGTTTGCTGGTCAGCGAGGGCGTTATCAAGAAAGGCCTGTTCGCTCGCCTTACCCGCGAGGACGTCATCGTCTCGAAAACCACAATCGCCTCGCTGCGGCGCTTCAAGGACAATGTCGACGAAGTCCGCGCCGGGATGGAATGCGGTGTTGTGCTTGCCGATACCAACGACGTGATGGCGGGCGACATGCTCGAAGTCTTCGAAGTCGAGGAGCGTGAACGGACGTTGTAAGTGGCGTCCGTGCGATGAAAGGATAGGGCAACATGGCCCGCCATAACGACACATCGCCCGAAGGCCGCTCGGTCCGCCTGCTGCGCGTGGGCGAGCAGTTCCGGCATATATTGTCCGAGCTGCTCGCGCGCGGCGAGGTGCATGACGATGTGCTCACCAGTCACAGCGTCAGCGTGACCGAAGTGCGTATGTCGCCCGATTTGCGACACGCGACTGTGTTCATCAAGCCGCTGCTCGGCGCGGACGAAGAGGCGGTTCTCAAGGCACTGCGTACCAATACGGCGTTTCTGCAAAAGGAAGTCGCGGCACGCGTGCGGTTGAAATATGCGGCAAAGCTGAAATTTTTGGCGGACCAGAGTTTTGACGAGGCGACACATATCGAGCGGTTGCTGGCCGATCCAAAGGTCGCGCAGGACCTGGGTAACGATAGTTGACAGGATCCCCGGTAAGACGTATCTTACTACGATGAATGCTCAAACCCGTATTTCAGCCAAAGGGCAGGTCGTTATTCCGAAAGATACGCGTGATCGTTTGGGATTGACTCAAGGTATCACTCTCGATGTCATAGAGACTCCAGACGGTGTCTTGTTGCGCAAACCACGCTCACAGCAAAAGTTGAGCTTTGAAGAGGTTACCGCGCGGATACGCAAGATTGTTAAATATGACGGCCCGGCGTTGACGATCAATCAGCTTAGCTGGTCCGCTGAAGCAGACCGGGCATTCCGTAAACGGAAGCAAACCGACGGGTGATCGCTCTCGATACCAGCGTTCTGGCGCGCTACATCCTTAACGACACGGTTGCAGAAGCCGATATCGCGTCGCAGTTTATCTCGGAAAATGAATGCTTTGTCAGTTGGACCGTTCTGCTGGAGCTGTGCTGGGTATTAGAATCGAATGCAGGTTTGCCAAGAAAAGACGTTGTGAATATTCTTGCCACGCTTGCCCAATCCAACACTATCATTTTGCCTGACACGACGGCGGTGACTTGGGCCATAGATCGCTACGCTGCCGGTGCAGATTTCGCTGATATGGTACATCTTGCGAGTACTGCGGACAGCATAACCGAATTTGTCAGCTTTGATCGTAAGCTGGCGCAGCAGGCGGGGTCCGAAACGCCTTTGGCCATCCGCACGTTGCGGGCTTAATAGATGGCCAAGCTCTATTTCTACTATGCCTCGATGAATGCGGGCAAATCGTCGACGCTGTTGCAGGCAGCGTTCAACTATGGCGAGCGGGGCATGAAGGTCATGCTCTGGACGGCGGCGCTTGACGACAGGCCCGGTTTCGGCGCGATCAGTTCGCGGATCGGGCTTGCGGGAGATGCGAGCCGGTTCGAGGCTTTGACCGATATTGAGGCTGCGGTGCTCCGGCAGCATCAGGAAACGCCGCTGGCCTGTGTGTTGATCGACGAGGCGCAGTTTTTGTCCAAGGAACAGGTCTGGCAATGTGCGAGATTGGCCGACAAGGCTGGAATTCCCGTGGTCTGCTATGGTCTGCGCACCGATTTCCAGGGTGAGTTGTTCCCCGGATCGGCGGCGTTGCTCGGCATTGCTGACAGCCTCGTGGAACTAAAAGGCGTGTGCGATTGCGGACGCAAGGCAACGATGAATTTGCGTGTCGATGAGCTAGGCAGGGCCGTGATCGACGGCGCGCAAACCGAGATTGGCGGCAACGACCGTTATGTCGCGATGTGCCGCAAGCATTTTGTGGAAGCGCGAGCGGGGCGCTGAACCTTTCATTGCCGGTTCATTTTGGCAGGCGTAGCCTGATACCATTATGAAAAATGCGCTCCTCCTTATAGTCGCCGCAGCCGCTTTGGCTGCACCCGTCCAAGCCAAGAAGATTGCGCAGCATGTCTGGCCGGAACTCGGTATCGAGGCGAAAATTGTGTTTCCCAACCATGGCGCGATCCGCAATTTCGAGGCCGATGGCAATGACGGTATCTGGCTCGAAGATCGGCAGCGGCGCTGGTATTATGGTGAGCTGATCGGTTATTGCCCTGATCTGAATTTTACGCACGCTATAGGGTTTGAGACGCACGGTGCACCGGTTTTCGACAAGTTCAGTTCTATCATCGTCCGCGGGCAAAGATGCCAGCTGACCAGCTTGGTAACGGCCGAGAAGCCGTTGCCGCGCAAGGAACGATTGAAGAAACGCAATGCAATCGTTGCGGCTGCCAAGCATATTGTCGCGCCGTCAAATTGACTTGAGGCCGCGCTGCCTTAAAGGCGGGGCATGCACGGGTGGATCATTCTAGACAAACCTGTAGGGCTTGGCTCGACGCAGGCAGTTGCGGCGGTCAAACGCAATTTGCGGGAGGCTGGCTTTGGCAAGGTCAAGGTCGGCCATGGCGGCACGCTTGACCCGCTGGCGAGCGGGGTGTTGCCGATTGCGTTGGGTGAGGCTACCAAGCTGTGTGGGCGGATGCTCGATGCATCGAAGGCTTATGATTTTACTATAGCATTTGGTACCGAGACAGACAGCTTGGATGCCGAGGGTGAAGTTGCTGTGACCTCATCGCATCGCGCTACATTTGCTGAGGTGGAAGCCATTTTGCCCAGCTTTACTGGCCCGATAGAGCAAATCCCTCCCGCCTATTCGGCGATAAAGATCGACGGCAAGCGTGCATATGACCGTGCAAGGGCTGGCGAAGATGTCGAGATGCAAGCGCGGCGAGTGACGGTCCATTCTCTCTGCGTCTCTGCGCCTCTGCGCGAGCCAAATGATTTCACGCAGAGGCGCAGAGACGCCGAGGAGTCAGAAAGTGCTACGCTTTCTGCCGACGTCTCAAAAGGAACATACATTCGCTCGCTGGCCCGCGATATCTCGTACGCCCTCGGCACAGTCGGCCATGTCACGATGCTCCGCCGCACCCGCGCTGGCCCCTTCACCCTCGAAAACGCGATTTCGCTGGACAAACTCAATGCGTTCGGCCAAGGGGCCGCGCAAGACATTATCTTGCCGCTGGAGGCAGGGCTGGTCGACATCCCGGCTCTTGATCTCTCCCCGGAACAGGCAAGGGCGATCCGACAGGGCCGCGTCTTGACCGGGATTGCCATGAAAGATGGGCTACATTGGGCGAGGGGCGCAGGTTTGCGGCCTATCGCGCTGGTGGAGAATATCGACGGGGAGTTAAGAACCGTCCGTGGCTTTAATCTCTAAATCACGATGTTCGAAGGAAAAATATGTCTATTACTGCTGAACGCAAAGCCGAAGTCATCAAGGAACATGCCCGCGAAAAGGGCGATACCGGTTCCCCCGAAGTGCAGGTTGCGATCCTCACCGACCGCATCAATGCCCTGACAGAGCATTTCAAGGATCACCACAAGGACAATCATTCGCGTCGTGGCCTTTTGATGATGGTCAACAAGCGTCGCTCGCTGCTGGACTATCTCAAGAAAATTGACGGCGAGCGTTATGCCGCCCTCATCGCGAAGCTCGGTCTTCGTAAGTGACGCAATCGTTCGGCCCGCCTTGGCGGGCCGTTTACGTATTGCCTCATCCTGAACTTGTTTCAGGATAACAAACCACCGCCTGTTATCCTGAAACAAGTTCAGGATGACGAGAGCAAGAGAAAGGGGTCGTCCGGCAATGAGGCCGGGCTGCCATAGGGGCCAAAGATGCCCCAACCGTTTGCGGATCGGATTATCCGCTCAATCGAGGCCCCGCATCGCATAGGGCATGCGGGTCGAAGGAAATAAAATGTTCAACACGAAAACTGTATCAATCGAGTGGGGCGGGCAAACGCTGACACTCGAGACGGGCAAGGTTGCCCGTCAGGCTGATGGCGCTGTCATGGCATCGCTCGGCGAAACTGTTGTGCTTTGCGCGGTTACTGCAGCAAAGTCCGTGAAGGAAGGCCAGGATTTCTTTCCGCTGACCGTTCACTATCAGGAAAAATATTCTGCAGCCGGCCGTATCCCCGGCGGATTTTTCAAGCGTGAGCGCGGCGCGACCGAAAAGGAAACGCTGGTTTCGCGTCTTATCGACCGTCCGATCCGTCCGTTGTTTCCCGAGGGTTTTTACAACGAAATTAACGCGATTGCGCAGGTCCTGAGCTATGACGGCCATAACGAGCCCGATATTCTCGCGATGGTCGCGGCGTCAGCAGCTTTGACCATTTCGGGCGTGCCTTTCATGGGCCCCATCGGCGCGGCACGCGTCGGCTACCTGAATGGCGAATATATCCTGAACCCAACCGACGATCAGGTTGCTGAAGGCGACCTCGACCTTGTTGTCGCCGCTACCTACGACGCGGTGATGATGGTTGAATCCGAAGCCAATGAGCTTTCGGAGGAAATCATGCTCGGCGCGGTGCTGTTCGCGCATGATGCGTGTAAGGAAGTCGTCAAGGCAATCGTCAAGCTGGCTGAACAGGCCGCGAAGGATCCGTGGGCGATGGCCGAACAAGCCGACCTTTCGGTTGCCAAGGACAAGCTCAAGAAGCTGATCGGCAAAGACATCGCAGCGGCGTACAAGCTGACCGACAAGTCGGCTCGTTCGGATGCACTTAACGAAGCTCGTGCAAAGGCCAAGGAAGCCTTTGCCGATGCTACCCCGCAGGACCAGATGGCCGCAGGCAAGCTGATGAAAAAGCTTGAGGCTGAAATCGTCCGTGGCGCTATCCTGAAGGACGGCACCCGCATCGACGGCCGCAGCACCACGCAAATTCGCTCGATCGTCGGCGAAACGCACTTTCTGCCGCGCGCACATGGCTCGGCCCTGTTCACACGCGGCGAAACCCAGACCATCGCCACCTGCACCTTGGGCACCAAGGACGCAGAGCAGATGATCGACGGCCTCGGCGGCCTGCATTATGAGCATTTCATGCTGCACTATAACTTCCCGCCTTACTCGGTCGGTGAAGTCGGCCGCTTCGGTGCGCCCGGACGCCGCGAAGTCGGCCATGGCAAGCTCGCCTGGCGCGCGCTGCACCCGGTTTTGCCGACCAAGGACGAATTCCCGTACACCATCCGCCTGACCAGCGACATTACCGAGTCCAACGGCTCGTCGTCGATGGCATCGGTCTGCGGCGGTTCGCTTGCCATGATGGACGCCGGCGTCCCCATCAAGCGCCCCGTTTCGGGTATCGCCATGGGCCTGATCCTCGAAGGCAAGGATTACGCGATCCTTTCCGACATCCTTGGCGACGAAGACCATCTCGGCGACATGGATTTCAAGGTAGCAGGCACGTCCGAAGGCATCACGACGATGCAGATGGACATCAAGATTGCCGGGATAACCCGCGAAATCTTTGAAGCTGCATTGACGCAAGCCAAGGAAGGCCGCGCGCATATCCTTGGTGAAATGGCGAAGGCACTGGGCGAAGCGCGCACTGAGCTTAGCGCCCATGCCCCGCGTATCGAAACGATGCAGATCGACAAGGCGAAGATCCGCGACATCATCGGCACCGGCGGCAAGGTCATTCGCGAAATCGTTGCGACGACCGGCGCAAAGGTCGACATCGACGATGAAGGCCTGATCAAGATTTCCTCGAGCGACCTTTCGCAGATCGAAGCTGCCCGCAAGTGGATCAGCGGCATCGTTGAAGAAGCAGAGGTCGGCAAAATCTATGACGGCAAGGTCGTCAACATCGTCGATTTCGGGGCGTTCGTGAACTTCATGGGCGGCAAGGACGGCCTCGTCCACGTCAGCGAAATGAAGAATGAGCGCGTTGAAAAGCCAACCGACGTTGTTTCGGAAGGAATGGACGTAAAGGTCAAGGTCCTCGAAATCGACCCGCGCGGCAAGGTTCGCCTGTCGATGCGTCTGGTTGATCAGGAAACCGGCGAAGAGCTGGAAGACACCCGCCCGCCGCGCGAAAAGAGCGAGCGTAGCGACCGTGGCCCCCGCCGCGACGGTGGTGGAGATCGTGGTGGCCGTGGCGACCGCGGCCCCCGCCGTGACCGTGGCGGCGACCGTGGAGACAGAGGCCCGCGCCGTGAACGCTCAGAGGGCGGAGACAATGGCGGCAACGGCGGCGGTGACCCCGACCATGTTCCGGCATTTTTGAAGGAATAACTCCCAAACGGAGATGGAGAGGAAAGGGGTCGCTGCGGCGGCCCCTTTTTTGTAGTCGTGTGGGGTAGAAAATATACCATTTCGGTGTTATGCTATATGCAATGTTCGAATATGACCCCGACAAAATTGCCGCCAATTTGGCCAAGCACAAGATCGATTTCGAACAGGCGCAGGCACTTTGGGACGACGACGATCGGCTTGTCATCCTGTCACCGACGCCCGGCGAGGTAAGATGGATGTTGATCGGCAGAATATCTGGGCAATATTGGACTGCGGTTTATACAAACAGGGACGGCGCCGTCCGCATAATATCGGTTCGCCGTTCCCGCGATAATGAGGTGAAGGACTATGACAGCCAAAAAGGTGATTAGCGGTGAAGAATTCGACCGTCGTTTCGACGACGGTGAAGACATGAGCGATTATATCGACTGGTCAACGGCACATCGGCCTGGTCGCGATGCAAAACGCGTCAATGTCGATATGCCCTCGGGCATGATCGCCAAGCTGGACATTCAGGCAAAGAAGCGCGGCGTCACAAGGCAGGCGCTGATCAAGATGTGGCTGGCTGACCGTTTGGAGACGGCTGCCTAAAGCCGCAGCCGCACTTTATGCCCCGAAAGATCGAAACCGCTATCGATAGCGACAACCCCGAATGGACCGAGGCTGACTTCGCGCGTGCTAAGACCGGCGAAGACATCCCCGCGCACATCCGCTCTGCCTTCCCGAAAACACGCGGACGGTAAAAGGGGGAGACCAAGCAATTGGTGAGCCTGCGTCTGGACAAAGAAATCCTCGAACGCTTCCGCGCCAGCGGGCCGGGGTGGCAGTCACGGATTAACGAGGCGCTGCGCAAGGCGGGGTGAGGCGGCGGTGAGGCGCGGGAGCGGCTTTCGCGCGCCGCGGCGGTGACCTCGAAAGGCAAATGGGCGAATATAAATGGCGAGAAACTGGTGGTGCGGGGCAGCGGCGGTCGGGGTGGCGGGCGGCGGGTGCAGGTGGCTCGTGCACGGCTGAAACAATGGACGGCGGTGGAGGAAAGGCGGTTTCTGGCCGTGCTGTCGGCGACCGCCCATGTGAACATGGCGTGCGAGGCGGTCGGGCTTTCGGTGCCGTCGGCCTATATGCATGCGGAACGCTGGCCGGGATTTGCGGCGGCGTGGCGGGACGCGCTGCTTGATGGCTATCCCGCGTTGGAGGCGGCGATGCTGCGAAACGCGATGCGCTGTTTTGGCCCTGAAGCCCCGGATTCGGCCGACGGGGTGGCGGCAATGCCGCTGACACCGATGACGCCGCAGCATGCGATGGCGCTCATCGACATCCACAAAAGAAATACGGCGCGCGCATCTGGAGGCCAGTCCGGAGTTTCAGGAACAGGACCAACTCCAGCGCGATGCAAGCACGAAGGAGATACTTGATCATTTGCGCGTGCTCAACTGGCGACTGGATGCGGAAGAGCGAGAGGTAAATTAGCGCTGGCTTCGCCTAGCGCCTGTGGATTAGCAAGGCGGCGGAGGAGTCATCGATGCGCAATTTCCTGTTGTTGCCGGTTGTCGTGGTGCTGGCGATTGTGCTTGCGCTCTGGTCGCGGGTGCCGCCCGCTGGCGATGGCGGGACGGGCTATTCGCTGGTCGAGGCGAACAAGGTGCTCGACGCGATTGCGCGTGAGCCACGTCCGGTGGGGTCTCCGGGCAACGCGAAAGCGCGCGATTGGCTTGCGGCGCGCTTTGCGTCGCTTGAGCTTGAGGTCGAAAGGCAGGCTGGCACAGGCGTACGGCAGGCTAATTTGGACGCGCGTCGCAAGGGGGCGGTCAGCGTCAGTCCGTACGAGAATATAATTGCTGTGCTGCCCGGGCGCGATCGGCTCGGTAAAGCGGTGGCTGTCATGGCGCATGTCGACAGCGCGCCTTGGGCGAATGGAGCCTCGGACGATGCGGCTGGGGTCGCTGCTGTGGTGGAGACCGCGCGGGTGCTGGCCGCGGGGCCGAAACCGGCGCGTGACGTTATTTTCCTCATCACCGATGCAGAGGAACTCGGCCTCATCGGCGCGCAGGAATTTTTCGACCGACACAGACTGGCGGCGAAGATTGGCGCTGTAGTCAATGTCGAGGCAAGAGGGTCGAAGGGCCGCGCCTTCATGTTTCAGACTTCTGAGCGAAATTCTGAACTTATCGACCTTTGGGCGGACAATGCAGTTGGGCCCACGGGAAATAGCCTGGCGGGCGATGTCTACAGGCTGCTCCCCAATGATACCGACCTTTCGGTACCGCTAGCCAAAGATATTACCGGCATCAATGCCGCCTATATTGACGGGCTGTATGATTATCATATGCCGACCGACAATATCGAGAATATCGACCCGGCGGCCATGCGGCATCTGGGTGATTTTGCACTGACCACGACGCGGGCGCTGGCCATGGCCGAGGCGCTTCCGGCTCAGGCGGGCGACGCTGCCTATTTCGACTTTTTCGGTCTCTTCGTGGTGCGCTATCCGGCCTGGGGCGGATGGGTTTTGCTGTTGGGCGGCGTGGTTCTGCTTGGTATGGCCCGCGTTGGGCGATTGGGTGTGGGCTGGCGCCAGGCGCTGGGCGGCACATTCGGCGTCTTGGGATTGATGGTTGGCGTGGGCGCTATCAGCCATATCGTCGCCAACTGGGCATATGGCGCGGGCATGATTCCCATGCGCGAACGGATCAACGAGATGGATGGCGCACTATGGATTTACGTCGCGCTTGCCTCGGGTGCAGTGCTGCTGGCGCGGCCGCGCGCCGCGATGTGGACCGGTGCCGTTGTCCTAATGCTGCTTGGTGCGCTGGCCGCGCAGATCTGGCTGCCAGGCGGAGCATGGCTATTCGATTGGGGCGGGCTGATCGGTGCGCTGTTTCTGTTTTTGGCAGCGCGCTTCGGGGTTCAATCGCCAATGGTGCTTTATGGCAGCGCCATTGTCGGCGGCATCTGGGGCGCTCTGTTACTGGCAGGGGTCATCGCGACCTACGTATCCGTGGCGCCCGAAACGCCAGCGCCGGTGGCGCTGATCATTCCTTTCGCGATTACACTTATCGCTCCCGTTATTATGGCATTTGGCGAGGTGCGGCGTTCCCGGTTGGTAGGAGGAGGGCTGGTCGGCCTCGCATCCTCAGGTGCGATATGGTTGGCGATCTCGGTGAGCTTTTCACCGCGCCAACCAAAGCCGGGAGATCTGTTCCATTATAGCGACCTGCGGACGGCCAAGAGCTATTGGACCACGGGCTCAACGGAAAACCAGTTACCCGAAGGGCCTGCTCATCAGCTGAGCCCGACCGGGTTCGACAATATCAAATGGCAGGTTGTAACAGCACCGCCCATGGCATCGATTCCGCCGGTTATCGGCGTTACGACCAATGCGGGACGAACGACGGTCAGCATGAGCAGTGCCGCCGCGCCGCGCCTAATGACCATGCGCGTCGGGCCATCGGCAGATTTAAGCAATGTCACCGTGAATGGCAGGATGACCAGGCTTCGGACGGATCAGGGTACGCGGATCAGCTGGCGCCCCGAAATTCCGAACGCGAAGCTAATGCTGGCGTTTGATGCGGTCGACAATGGCACGCTGGAGATCGATTATCTGTATGCCGTAGGTGGATTACCGGCGAGCTCACCGCCGTCGGGCGGTCCCGATACCGATTGGACCTTGCTCAATCGAACAAAAGTCATTGGCGACTCCACAAAGATCGACTTGAGTCGTCCGGAACAGCCCGAATGATCGGCGCAATTCATCTGCGATAAAGGCGGGTCGGTGCATCGCGCGTGAAATGCAGCAAAGCACTTGGCGGCGCGGCCAAGATTATCTAGGGAACGTCCATGAACAGAAAATTGCTTTTGCCAGCAGCGGTATTGGCCGCGACATCGATACTTTCCGGTTGTGCAGCCTTGGGGCTTGGCGGTGGCGGCGCAAAGCCCGGCAGCAATACCCGTTATGTCGCGCGCGACGTGAATACGCTCTACGCTGCGGCAAAGGAAAAGCTGGACGCCAAGCAATATCAGGTAGCTGCTGCGCTGTTCGACGAGGTCGAGCGTCAGCATCCCTATTCGCCATGGGCGCGTCGTGCGCAGCTGATGAGCGCATTCAGCTATTATATGGCGCAGAAATATAACGAATCGATCCAGTCATCGCGTCGCTTCCTGTCGATCCATCCGGGCAACAAGGATGCGCCATATGCCTATTATCTGATCGCATTGTCCTATTATGAGCAGATCAGCGATGTCACTCGCGACCAGAAGATTTCAGAACAGGCGTTGTCCGCTTTGGGCGAGGTGCAGCGTCGCTACCCCAATTCGCGCTATGCCGCCGACGCCAATCTCAAGGCGGACCTTGTGCGCGACCATCTTGCGGGCAAGGAAATGGAGATCGGCCGATTCTATCAGCGTCGCGCACTGTGGCTCGCATCGTCGCTGCGCTTCCGGGAAGTGGTGGCGAAATATGATACCACCACCCATGCCCCGGAAGCGCTTTTCCGGCTCACCGAAAGCTATCTGGCGATGGGCGTTCCTGAAGAGGCGAAGAAATCGGCCGCCGTCCTGGGTGCCAACTATCCCGGCAGCGAGTGGTACAGGCGCGCTTATGACCTGATGCAGAAGCACGCGCCAACAGCCTGATCCGGTGGGCTGCGAATATCGACTTTCGCTTTATGTTCTCGAGTGGATGGGTTAGGCGTTCGCCATGCTGACGGGCCTTTCCATCCGCGATGTTGTCCTGATCGAGGCGCTCGACCTCGATTTTTCTGCTGGCCTGGGCGTCCTGACCGGAGAGACGGGGGCGGGCAAATCGATATTGCTGGATGCGCTCGGTCTCGCACTTGGCGCGAGGGCCGATAGCGGGCTGGTGCGTAGTGGCTCTGACAAGGCACAGGTAACCGCAAGCTTCGATGCCCCGACCAGCGTTGCCGCTCTGCTTGCTGAAAATGACATCGACATCGATGTCGGCGAGCCTTTACTCATACGCCGCTCGGTCAAGGCCGACGGCGGCAGCAAGGCGTATATCAACGATCAGCCTTGCTCAGCAGCGTTACTGCGCGATGTCGGCGCGGCATTGGTCGAAATTCACGGACAGCATGATGATCGCGGCCTGATCAATCCCCGCGGGCACCGGGCGTTGCTCGATGCATTCGGGCGTTTCGATATAGTACGTGTCGCATCGGATTTCGCGGCATGGCAAGAAGCCAATATGCGTCTGGAAATTGCCCGCGAAGCGCTGGAGAATGCGGCGCGAGACCGCGAATGGCTGGAACATGCGGTCGCCGAACTGGCGGCATTCGATCCGCAACCAAACGAGGAGGAGCAACTCGCCGGCGAACGAGCCGACATGCAGAAGGGCGAGAGGATTGCAGAGGATCTGAAGGCTGTTCTGGAAAGTTTCGACGGGCCGAGAAATGGCATTGCGCCCATCCGGTCTGCGGCCCGCAAACTTGATCGCATCGCGGATGCGCACCCTTTGCTGGCGGAAGCGCTGACCGCGCTCGACAGGGCAATTATCGAGGCTAGCGAGGCCGAAGACAAGCTGAACGCTGCGGCGCGCGCTATCGAATATGAGCCGGCGCGCCTCGATGAAATCGAGACACGGCTGTTCGAGCTCCGAGCATTGGCGCGCAAGCATAACGTCGCGCCCGATACGATTGTCGCCTTGCAGCAAAACCTGACCGCACGGTTGGAATCGATTGAAGCGGGCGGGGAGGGGCTGGCAAAACTTGAGGCCGAGGTTGCGGCAAAACATGCGGCGTATGTGCAATCGGCGACCGCGCTGTCCGATGCGCGAACCGCCGCAGCGGCAAAGCTGGACCTCGCAGTAAAGGCCGAACTGGCACCGCTGAAGCTCGATGCTGCGCAATTCCGTACCGCAGTCGAGCGTCTGACCGAAGATCGGTGGAGCGCGTCGGGCATGGATCGCGTCGAATTCCTGATCTCGACCAATCCCGGCGCGCCTTTTGCCCCGTTGGCGAAAATCGCCTCGGGCGGCGAGTTGTCGCGCTTCATTTTGGCGCTGAAAGTTGCCTTGGCTGAAGAAGGCGGCGCGGCCACGATCATCTTCGATGAAATCGATCGCGGGGTTGGCGGAGCGGTGGCAGCAGCCATCGGAGAGCGGCTGGCGCGGCTCGCCCAGCGAACGCAGTTGCTGGCGGTGACCCATAGTCCGCAGGTTGCCGCAAAAGGGCAGGCGCACTATTTCATCGCGAAATCGAGCCAGGGGACGGTGACGCGGACAGGTGTCACATTGCTCGACGCCGAAGCCAGACGGCAGGAAATCGCAAGAATGCTGTCGGGCGCCGAAGTCACTGACGAGGCGCGCGCGCAGGCCGAGCGGTTGCTGGAGGTTGTGTGAGTTATCCAAGCGAAGCGGAAGCCGCGAACGAACTCATGCGGCTGTCGAAATCCATTGCCCACCATAACAAACGCTATCATGCCGAGGACGCGCCGGAGATTTCCGACGCTGAATATGATGCGCTGGTGCGACGGAATAATGAGCTGGAGGCGGCGTTTCCGCATCTGGTGCGCGCCGATAGTCCGAACAAGGCTGTGGGTGCCGCGGTCGATGGCTCGGGGCTGAAAAAGGTCACGCATGCCAAGCGCATGATGAGCCTCGATAATGCGTTCGATGCCGAGGATGTCGCGGACTTTGTTGCGCGCGTACGGCGGTTCTTGAAGCTGCCTGAAAGAACTGAACTCGCGCTGACCGCCGAAGACAAGATCGACGGGCTGTCGTTGTCGCTGCGCTATGAGGATGGCGTGCTGAAACAGGCGGCGACGCGCGGGGACGGGACGGTTGGGGAGGATGTCACGGCAAACGTCGCCTATATCGCCGATATCCCACAGCAGTTACAGGGCGCAGGGCCTGCAACTTTCGAAATCCGGGGCGAGGTCTATATGGCAAAGTCCGACTTTGCCGCTCTCAACGTCGAGCAGCAGGCAAAGGGCGGCAAGATATTTGCCAACCCGCGCAATGCCGCTGCGGGGTCGCTCCGGCAAAAGGATGCCAAGGTTACGGCGTCACGCCCGTTGCGCTTTCTGGCGCATGGTTGGGGTGAGGCAAGTGCACTCCCCGCCGATACGCAGAGCGGCGTGATGGCGGCTATTGCGGCGTGGGGCGTGCCGGTATCGCCCATGCTCGTCCGCGCGGATGGCGTGGACGGCGCGTTGGCACATTACGCGGCTATTGAGCGCCAGCGGGCGGAACTGCCCTATGATATCGACGGCGTCGTCTACAAGGTCGACCGGCTCGACTGGCAGGAGCGACTTGGATTTGTCGCGAAGGCACCGCGCTGGGCCATTGCGCACAAGTTTCCTGCCGAGCGCGCCGAGACGATACTGGAGGCTATCGATATCCAGGTTGGGCGTACCGGCAAGTTAACCCCGGTCGGTCGGCTAAGACCGGTGACGGTCGGCGGTGTAATGGTATCGAATGTGACACTTCACAACCGTGACGAGATTGCGCGATTGGGCGTTCGCCCGGGTGACCGCGTGGTGGTGCAGCGGGCGGGCGATGTCATCCCGCAGGTCGTCGAAAACCTAACCCGCGAAGTGCCGCGCGCAGCCTATGTATTTCCCGATCATTGCCCCGCTTGCGCCTCCGAAGCCGTCGCAGAGGAGGGCGAAGTCGATGTGCGTTGCGCAGGCGGGCTGATCTGCCCAGCGCAGCGCTTCGAAAGGTTGCGGCATTTCGTGAGCCGATCAGCGCTGGACATCGAAGGCCTGGGCGAGAAGAGCATTTCCGAATTTATCGACGCCGGTTGGCTTCATTCCCCGGCCGACATATTTCGTCTGCATCGCCATCGGGACGACCTGCTGAGCCGCGAAGGCTGGCAGGAAAAGTCTGTGGATAATCTGTTGGCAGCAATTGAAGCCAAACGACAGCCCGATGGTGCACGACTGCTTTTCGGCTTGGGAATTCGCCACATCGGTGCTGTGACCGCCAGGGACCTGTTCAAGAACTTTGGCAGCTTGGGGGCAGTCAAGGATGTGGGCATCAGGGCCGCCAGTGGCGACGAATCGGCAATCGCCGAGCTCACGAGCATCGATGGCATTGGCGGCACCGTCGCCGAAGCCTTGGGAGATTTTTTCCACGAACCGCATAACCGCGATGCCTGGGACGATTTGCTGAGCGAGGTTAGCCCGCCTGACTATGTATCGAACGTCCGGATGACAGAATGGACCGGCAAAACCATCGTTTTTACCGGCAAGCTGGAAACTATGAGTCGCGACGAGGCAAAGGCACAGGCCGAGGCGCTTGGCGCGAAGGCGGCGGGATCGGTCAGCGCAAAAACTGATCTCGTGGTGGCCGGTCCCGGCGCAGGCTCAAAACTGAAACAGGCGATGGCACTGGGCATCCGTGTCATCGACGAAGCGCAATGGGCTGATATAGTTTCGAATTAGCCGCAAAAAGCTTGGCGACGCGCTGACCAGAAAAGGAGCAATCAGCGCGTCGCCAGAACCGCAGCAGATCCCCCTCAGCGCTGCGCGGTTCGAAGTTCTGCCCTTTACCCCTTTCCGGCACTGGCCTTTGGCCTATATCCGGAATGCGACTCCAAAAGGGCTTGCTTTCATGACAATGATATGACGATTGCCGCGCCGATAATGCCAAGAATTTTACAATCTCAACATCCAACCGAAAATAGTGGTCGGTCAGTCGGAGCACCTGCCTTGTTTGCAGGATTTCCCGCCGAAGTGCAGGCTGAGTTTCGCGACAAGGCGATACGCCGTAATTTTACCGCCGGACAGTTTCTGCATCACCGCGGCGATGAGGCCGATGGATTTTGGATTGTGGAAAAAGGGCAGGTAAAGTGCGGGCATCAGGATGCGCAAGGGAACATGCACGTACTTTTTATCTTGGGACCAGGCGACAGTTTTGGCGAGCTTGCCTGTCTTGGTCATTTTGAACGGGTTTTGGATATCGAGGCACTCGGCAAGGTCGAGATGCTTTGGGTGAGCGAAAAAGTTTTTTCTGAGATAATAGGCCGTTCGCCGGAGTTTGCGCGACAAATGCTCAAGATATTAGCCAAGCAGCTTCAGGAGGCGCTCGATAATCTTTTGGTATTCCGTAACATGCCTGCCGCAAAAAGGCTGGCTCAGCGCCTCCTGGCATTTGCTGCAGATCGCGAGCCGCCGGTCAAACTCGGGATTCGGCAGCAGGAGCTGGCCGAACTTATCGGCGTATCCCGGATGACGATCGCCTCTGCCCTGGCTGAACTCGAAAAGCTTGGCCTTGTGACGCGGCATTATGGCCATCTGATTGTCGAAGACCCGGTCGCGCTAAAGCGCTGGATGAAAAACTAAAACCAGCGCATTACGCCGCCCGGCAAGGGTGTCCAGATACCCATGCGGACACCCGCTTTGCGCAGTATGTTACCCGTCCAGTTATTGCACGTGTTGATCGCAGAATAGTGGCCGTGGCTGTCGTAGAACAAATTATCGGGCGCATATGCCGGGTAAGCGACGCTGTCGCCGCGATTATTCAGGCGGAAGGTCGACCGGACCTCGCTAACCAGCAGGCGAAATTGCTGGGGGCTAATCCTGAGTAGTTTCCGGTAGGATGAAGGCTGAGGGTTTATCAGGTGGTATATATGTAGGGTGGTGTCGTTCGATCCTACAATCGCGCTACCAATATCGCCACTCTTCACGTCCCCCCAAGTTGGTGCATTGCGATAGACGCGGCCGTGACCCCAGCCGATCATTGCATGGGTGCCGTAGAGATCGGGGTTGGAAAGCTGATCAGGCCGGATAAGGTCGCTCAGGTCCTCGCCCGCTGCTGATATTGGTACGATGAGGCTGACGTGCACGCCGTTGGTTTCGACAAAAATGTCAACACCCTCCTTTGGCGGAGTCCAGCTGCGATTGGCGGGGACATGACTGCCCACCAATGTCGCTATCATGTAAAGTCCCACCACCAGCAAGGGCCAGCCCGCCAGCGCGCGCAATGCCGTCCACAGGCTGTTGATGCGAAACAGTTTCAAGTGTAACCACTTCTCCATGGCCGATTTTCAGCATGTGTATGACAGCCCGCCCGAGGGCGCAAATGCTGACTGGACGATTCCGCAAAACTGGGAGGCGTTCAGCGCGGATGAGCATGCGATGTGGGACAAGCTGTTCGCGCGGCAGTCGGAGATGCTGCCGGGCAGGGCGGCGGATGCCTTTCTGCGCGGAATGGATGTGCTGAAACTGTCCAAGCCCGGAATACCAGACTATCGCGAACTCAACGAGCGGTTGATGGCGGCGACGGGCTGGCAGGTGGCGGCGGTGCCGGGGCTAGTGCCGGACGACGTGTTTTTCGACCATCTCGCAAACCGCCGCTTTCCGGCAGGCAATTTCATCCGCACGCCCGAGCAGCTCGACTATTTGCAGGAACCCGATGTCTTTCACGACGTCTTCGGTCATGTCCCGATGCTCGCCGATCCGGTGTTCGCCGATTATATGGTCGCTTATGGCAAGGGTGGACTGCGCAGCCTGGGTTTTGGCGCGCTCGACCATCTGGCGCGGCTATATTGGTATACGGTGGAGTTCGGGCTGATTCAGGAGCCGCAAGGCTTGCGGATTTACGGTGCCGGGATCGTATCGAGCTATGGAGAGAGCGTCTTTGCGCTGGATGATCCAAGCCCGAACCGTATCGGCTTCGACCTGATGCGAGTGATGCGCACCCATTACCGGATTGACGATTTTCAGCAGAATTATTTCGTGATCCCCAGCCTCGACCATCTTCTGCACGTCACCGTCGAGACCGACTTTGCGCCGCTCTATGCAGAGCTTGAGAAACTGCCCGATATCGCAATCGCGGACATATTGCCCCACGACGATGTTATCACGCGCGGCACGCAGGCATATGCGGAAGGGGCCGGTCGCTAAAAAGGGAGGCAAAAGCGACCGACCCCCGCATTTGCCGCCCGTTACGGCAGCAAAACCGAATCGATGACGTGGACGACGCCGTTCGACTGCATCACATCCACGGTCGTGACCTTGGACATCCCGCCCTTGGCATCGGTCACGATCACATCTTTGCCGACGAGCTTCGCGCTCAGCTTGCCGCCCGCAACAGTGTCAAGCGTCGCGGTACCGCCACCGGCCTTGATGGCCTTCACGATGTCCTTGCTGGTCAGTTTTCCGGCGACGACATGATAAGTCAGGATCGATGTGAGCGTCGCCTTGTTCTCCGGCTTCACCAGCGTTTCGACGGTGCCCGCAGGCAGCTTGGCAAAGGCGTCATTGGTCGGGGCGAACACCGTGAACGGTCCGGGGCTGGCGAGTGTTTCGACCAGACCGGCGGCTTGAACAGCGGCAACAAGCGTGGTCAGGTTCGGTGCTGCCGACGCATTTTCTGCGATTGTCTTGGCCGGGAACATCGCCGCGCCGCCGACGGTCGGATTGGCCATCGCATGATGGTTGGCGACCAGCGCGGTGCCGGTCAGGGTGGATGACGCGAGTGCAAGAGCGACTAAAATACGGTTTTTCATGATTTCAACTTTCCTGTTCTGCGCACGTCCGGGGGATGGCGTGCTGCGAGCAGTTACGGAAGCATCGGCGGGCCGGATGCAACCAACGCAAAATTTTTTCAGATTGCGGCGATTTTTCCGCTGGCGATGACCGGGCCAGTGGCCTTGCCGCCTGGCGCGCCACCCGCAGGCTCCGGCGTAATCGCCAAGGTGCCGCCCGCGCCCATATATTGCCGCAGGTCGGCGGGCACGACGACCGAGGTCGCGGCTTTGCTTTCAACGATCCCCAGCGACCGCGCCTGCCCATCGGCGGGGATAATCCAGAGCTCGGGATAAAGCTCGCCCGTATCGAGCGACACCGGCGTGATAATCATCCGCCCGGTGGCCGCATCATAACTGGCGGTCAGCGACGCGGTGCCGGCTTCGCTGCCAAGGGCGGCGATCAGCGGGGCTTCAGGCGCGGGTGCAGGGACTGCGTCCGGCTTTTGCAGCAGCAAGATGCCCAATATCGCCGCCGCGCCGACCGACATGACGGTGAGAGAGCGCCAGAACAACAGTTTGCCAGCACCGACATCCTGTCCGGTTGCCGAGGGAAGGCCCTTCTGGACCGCCTCCCAAACACGTGCAGGCGGGGCTTCTTCGCCCGCCAGCATCGGCGCGAGCCGCCCCCGCCACGCCTCGACCTCGGCGGCAAATGCCGCATCGGTCGCAATCCGCGCATTCACTGTCGCCTCGCCCGCCGCATCCAGCAGGCCGAGCACATATTCGCCCGCAAGCGCAATATCGTCTTCGTTCAAATCGCTCATGAAGCCCCCTCCATGCAGGCGCGCAGCTTGATCAGCGCGCGCCGTATCCGGCTCTTCACCGTGCCGAGCGGTTCGCCCTCGCGCGCAGCGAGGTCGGCATAGGTCGCGCCGCCGATGAAAGCGCTGCGGATGAAATGCGCATCGCGCCGCTCCAGCCCCTCGATGCAGCCATGCAGCACACGATCCTCGCCAGCGGCGAGCAACTGCGCCTCGGCCAGCGGGGCAGGGTCGGGGACCTCCGTCGCCTCGTCGAGCGACGCCAGCCCAGCTTTACCCTTGGCGCGCAGCCGGTCGATCGCGCGGTTGCGCGTTACCGTGACCAGCCAGCTGATCGGGCTGGCCCGACCCGCCTCGAAACTCGCGGCCCGGTTCCAGATGGTGAGATAGGCGTCCTGCAATGCTTCTTCCGCTTCGTTCCTGTCGGGAAAGATACGAAGGCACACGCCGAATAGTTTCGCCGACGTTGCCTTGTACACCGTCTCGAATGCGGAGCGGTCGCCGCGCCCGGTGCGCAGCAACGCGTCACTAAGCTGCGCGCGGCGGGCATCGTCGAGGGAGGCGGGACTATCGTCGGCGGGCATTGGGGTGGATATGCCTTGTAGGGAGGATGGGGGCAAGGGGGTAAGTCCCGTTAGCTAAAGGGCTTAAGGTAACAAAGCTCCACATGTACCCCACCCCCCAGGCGTTACCTTATGTCACCTTTGGCGGCACCCCCGCCACCGAACCGCTGCTCCCCGGGCTTGGGCGTTTTCAAAAAGCCAGACATCAACCGCGCATCAGGGCCATGGCCGATTTCCACAACGCCGCCTCGCCGGACGATCATGGTGGTCACTCCCTGTATCGCGCGCGCCATCAATTGATCGACCATCCGCTGTTGCCCGGACGTGATCGCGATAGCCCAAGCCGCAGCAAAGCTCTCCGCACCGCGCCGGTCGAGCAGCCTGTAAGCCGACTTGCGCGACATTCCCACCGCGCGGCAAGCCTCCGAAACCTGCCCGGTAACGCTGAGTACGCGAACGAAGGCCAACTGCCGCTCAGGCGTCCAGCCATCATGGCGCCTGCGCTGCATGGGGACCGGGGTGAAGTAGGGGGCGATGTCGTCGCCATGCGGGTCGTTTGTGGGGTCGTTTTCCATCTGAAAGTTTACATCAGAGGAAATCCTACATTGCAAGAACATTTTGGGAACATGGGTTCGCGGCAGCTTTGTTGGGGGGTGGGGACAGTCGGCTTTTTAGCACAAAATACGGTAAGCGGCCCTACGTTCATTTGCCCCTAATTGCCTGCTTTGTTGGGTAATTCAGGCAAGACGGTGTCCAAGCCCGAAGACGTGGTGCGGGTCATCGTCGCAATGCCCCGGTCAGGACCTGCTACCTTCGGCAAAAGACCATCCTGCCGTGATACAGGCCGCCGTCGATGAATTCGTCATCTGCGGTGAAGCCCAATATTCGATCTCGTCGCCCGTCACATTGCAGCGTCCTTCATAGCGGTGCTCTCGATTGCCGCGCGTCGATGTAAGGGCAACATGTGCCAGCATGCTAATTGCCATTGGGTCATGTCCTTTCTTCGTTTCATGTTGATAAATCGCAGCCGTCCCCTGCGTTATCATTGGGGTGAAGCAGTTGGGCGGATGGTGATTTCGGTGGTGTCCACATTGTCTGGGGCCTCAATGACCTGACGCACGGCGCGGGCGATGTCGGCGGGCTGAATGGATATAGCGCGATAGGCATCCATCACCGCTTGTGTCGCTTTGTGCGTGATGGTTAAGGCAAGTTCGCTTTCCACGACACCGGGATTGACGCAGGTCACACGGATATTGTTGCTCTCCTGGCGCAGTCCATCCGAAATTGCCCGCACGGCAAACTTAGTGGCGCAGTAGACGGCTGCTGTCGGCACCACCTGCAATGCCCCGATCGAAGCTATGTTGATGATCTGGCCGCTGCCTTGGCGCTCCATCATCGGCAGCACCGCGCCGATGCCCCAGAGCACGCCTTTGATGTTTACATCGACCATCCGCTCCCACTCGTCGAGCCTTAGTGCTGAAAGTGGCGACAGCGGCATGATGCCAGCGTTGTTAATCAGGACGTCGATTCGGCCCCAAAGGGAAACGGCCTTTTCGGCGAACGCCTCCATCGCTGCTCGGTTGGTGACGTCGAGTGCCTTGGCCTCGGCCGTACCGCCCGCGTTGCGGATGTCTGAGGCCAAGGCCTCGATACGGTCCAGGCGTCGCGCTCCTAGCAGAACGCGCGCTCCGGCAGTGCCTAGCTCCCGCCCAAGGGCAGCGCCGATGCCGCTGGATGCGCCGGTGATCAGGATTGTCTTTTCCATGCTTAACGCCTTTCGGTTGCGAATTGTTGGCTTGCATAGGGAGGTAGCAAAATGAGATTGTCGCCAGTAGGCATCCATTACTGTACTTAGTGGTAAGTATGAGGCGACAATGACTATAGACCTGAACCTTTTGACCGTGTTTCTGGCCGTCGCAGAAGAGGCAAACTTCCGCTCTGCGGCCGACCGCCTGGGTGTCACCCGTTCTGCTGTCAGTCAGGGTATCAGACGGCTGGAAGACGGCTGCGGTGTGGCACTTGTCCACCGAACCACGCGCAGTGTGCGGTTAACCGAAGCAGGTGAGCGTTTCCATCTGGCGCTTACCCGACCGCTCGCGGATGTGCAGACGGCGTTGGAGCAGGTGGCGGGTGGGTCCGTGCCCCGTGGCCGTTTGCGGATTGCCTGCACGTCAATCGCGGAGCAGTTTCTGTCGGGGCCGCTTATTGCCTCGTTCACGGTCGCCTATCCCGAAGTCACGATCGATATCACGGTCACGGATGACGAATTCGACATCGTCGCTGCCGGCTTTGACGCGGGTGTGCGGCTCGGTGACTTGATTGAACAGGACATGATCGCCGTGCCCGTTACCGGGGACCAGCGGGAGGTTGTAGTTGCGACGCCTGGGTATCTCGAACGCCACGGCGCACCCGCGCATCCCCGCGATCTGGTTCATCAGCGCTGCATCGGATGGCGCCGCGCTCCTGAATTTGCGCCCTACAGGTGGGAATTCGCCGAGGATGGCAACGCCTTCGACGTGGCGGTTGAGCCGCAGATCACGACAAACGACCTCCTGCTGATGGTGCGGGTCACGCTGGCAGGTGGCGGCATCACCTTCGTAACGGAAGAGACCGTCCGTCCCTATCTTGAAAGCGGTGAGCTTGTCTCGCTGTTGGACGACTATCTGCCGCCGTTCCCGGGGTTCTTCCTCTACTTCCCGAACCGTCGCAACATGGCACCCAAATTGCGCGCGCTGATCGACCATGTGCGGCGATACGCACGCGACTAACCGCCTCGTGCCAGGCAGCGCCCCCGAGTTTGCCCTAAAAGGTCCTAGGTATTAGCTTGCCGTGTCTTCGATCCAAGCGCCAAGCTGAATGACCGACTGCTTCTGTAGTTTGCGCAAAGCTTGCGCAGCGACCGAAAACTTGGCGGGAGCGGTCAACCTGATTGTAACTCAAACGGATTGATCAACCTAACCCCCATGGCCTCAAAATCGCGCGCATTTCGGGTAACCAGCGTCAATCCCGCATCTATCGCCGTCGCCGCAATCCAGCCGTCGCGTTCGGATTTGGGGTCGGGGATATGCAGCCCAGCGCAAGTCAGCGCCACTTCGCGCGACATTGGCAGGATGCGCTTTTCGTAGGTTAGCATGATTCGTTCGTCGAACCAGCTTCGCAACGTCGTACCTTGTTTGGGGTCGCGGCGTTCCATCAGGCGGATGCCTCGTTCCAGTTCAAAAACGGTCATGGCCGAAATGAAGCTTGCTTCGGCATCGACCTCGGCGAACCAGCGCGCGGCGTTCGGATCGACGCGGGGCGTGCCGAGTTTGCGTGCTTCGGAAATGATGTTGGTATCGAGCAGATACATTAGTCATCGAGGTTGGGTGTGCGCGAGGTGAGCGTCGAGCGGTCGGGTTCCCAGTCGAAATCCTGTGGGGCGGCGGGGGCGAGCGCTTCGGACAATGTCTTGCGCTGCGATGCCATGCGCTCGAGCGCTTCCTCGATAATTTCGACCTGACTGCGACCACTGCTGGCTAGGCGGCGCAGCAAAGCACTCGCTCGCGCCGAGCGTATGGTGATCGGGGGCTGGCTGCGACGGGTGGATTGGGTCATTGGGTGTCCTTTTGCGGCAGTTATAGCATGGTACATGCACGCGTGCAAGCACGGTAAATCGAGCGGGCTGGTCTGGGCGTCACCACGTCACCCCAGCGCAGACTGGTGCCTATCTCGCCTATCGGCTTAAACTGCGAGACGTGATGGACCCCAGCCTACGCTGGGGTGACGGATTGGTATGTGCAATCATGCTCACCAAGTCCCGAAATCCCCCGGCGGCTGGCTGGTCCGCCCGTCGCTGCGCAGCGGGCGTTGCCATCCGTAGCGCGCGCGTTTGACGAGGAGGAGGCAGGGCCAGTCGCCATTGTCTTGGCTTGCTTGCAGGCGGAAACCGAGCTTGCGGTAGGCGCGGGTTACGGACGCGGCTTGTGTGTCAAGCAGACCTGCCAGGATCAGCATACCGCCCTCGCGCAATATCGCCGAGAGCGACGGCGCGAGTTCGATCAGCGGGCCGGCGAGGATGTTGGCGATGATGAGGTCATAGGGCGCGCGCTGGTGGATCAGCGCGTGGTCGGTGCCGGCGGCCACGCAAAGCGCGATCTCGCCCTGGCCGGTGCCGAGCTTCATGCCGTTCATCGCGGCATTGTCGGCGGTGACTTCGACGCTGACCGGGTCGATGTCCGACGCGGTGACATAGGCGCGGGGCCATAAATGGCTGGCGGCGAAGGCGAGGAGGCCGGTGCCGGTGCCGATATCGGCGATCAGGTCGAACTGCCTGCCTTGGCGTTTCAGCCGGTCGAGCATGGCAAGGCAGCCGCTGGTGGTTTCATGCCCGCCGGTGCCGAAGGCGCGGCTTGCCTCGATCAGGAAGGGGACAGTGCCTTCCGGGATATTCCCTGAGTTCGTTGACGTGTGGACGTAGAAGCGCCCCGCGTGGACGGGCTCGAGGCCCCGCTGGCTCATGACCAGCCAATCTTCGTCGGGGAGCTCTTCGAGCCCAGGCTCGACCTTGGCGGCGCTCGACAGGCGGTTTTGGATGGCCTTAATCGCCGCCTTGCCGGGTTTGGCTGCGAAATAGGCTTTCACGCGCCATTTCGCATCGTTGAAGGCCTCGACTTCCTCGGCAACGATGGTTGGCATGGGTTCTATCGACGCAAGCCATTCGTCATCCTCATGCAATGCCTCCGCCTCCATCCGCGTGCAGGGCAGGGTGAGTAGCCAGTTCAACTGCCCGCCTCTTTGGCCAGCCGGTCGTCCAGCCGCTTGCGGGCGGCGGTGACATATTGTTTGCACATTTGCGGGTCGACCAAGGGCGCTTCGCCTGCAAGCCGCGCGAAGAAATTGCTCTGGAACGGGTGCGGGCTGATCATGATGTCGCAGCTTTTGATCGCCTCAATCTTTGCCATCGAGCTGCGCAGCGTGGCGACATAGGCGGGATTGTCGCTGAACCGGTATGAGTCGGCGGATACCGCGTTCAGGCTGTCCGCGTACACAAAGCTGCGGCAGGTGCTGGCTTCGCAGGATTTCCACGTGTAGCTCGTGCCGCCCGGAGAATGGCCAGGGGTGGCGATGACCGTGATGGCCTGTTTGCCGATGCGGAGCGTTTCGCCATCGCTGATGACTTGCTCCGCCTTTACGCCGGGAAAGGCCGGGTGGATGCCGTGCTGGGGATCTTCGCCGACGGGCAAGCCGCTTTCAATGCCCGGCCTGGCCGCCTCGCGAACAGCCATTTTCGCGCCGCTGATCTGTTTCAGCTTGGCAAGGCCGCCTGCATGGTCGAGATGCTCGTGCGTGACCAGCAGGGTGCGGACATCCTTCGGATCGAAGCCGAGCTTGCGGATGTTGTCGGCAATACCATCCGCCGCTTCATCGGTCGCACCGTCAATCAGGAAATGGCCCTGTGGCGTCGTGATCAGCAGCGAAACAATGCCGCAGGTGCCTACCATGTAGACATTGCCGAAGACATGGCTTGGCGGGGCAGGGTCGCTCCAGCCATCGCGGGTCCCGCAGGCCTGTTTGATCGGTTCGAAGCGCTTCTGGCTGGCTTGGGCGACCGGCGGCGATGGCGCACAGGCGGACAGGGCAATACAGGCGGGCAACAGCCATTTAGCGGACATAACTTGCTCCATTCACGTCAAGGATTGCGCCCGTCATCGACGGCGGCGCGTCGAGCGCACAGAATTTGGCGATAGCGGCAACTTCGTCGGGGTCGGCGACCTTACCGAGCGGGATGTCAGCGAGCAATTTGTCGCCGCCTCGGCTTTCGAGGTAATCCTCCGCCATGCCGGTCATGGTAAAGCCCGGACAGATGGCAAAGGCGTAGATGCCTTGCGCGGCATAAGCGCGGGCGATGGTTTTGGTCATCGCCACCATGCCCGCCTTCGACGCCGCATAATGCCAGTGCGCCGGGCTGTCTCCGCGATGCGCCGCGCGGCTGGCGATGTTTATGATACGACCGCCGGTGGCTCTTTCCTGCCAGTGTCTCACCGCGCGGCGGCACAGATCGGCGCTTGCGGTCAGGTTGATCTGCATCGTGCGGTTCCAGCTTTCCAGCCACGCGCCGTCCGCGCCGTTGACTGGGTTGGCTTCGAAAACCCCGGCATTGTTGATCAGCACATCGATGCGGCCATCGAGCCGGTCGAGCGCCAATTCCCAAAGCGACGCCGGAGTGGCAGGGTTGCTAAGGTCGCCGTCCTTGCTCGACAACGGCAATATTTCGGTATCGTCGCTTTGGAGCGCAGCAACGATGCTCGCGCCAATTCCGCGCGAGGCACCGGTTACCAATATGTGAATCTGCGGGAGTGTTGCCATGCGCGCTGCTTTTCACAGCAGCGCGCGAAATTCAACCAGACTTATCCAACAAGATTGCGCACAAACTTGCCTGCGTTATTCTGGAGTGAAGACAATTTCTCATTTACTTGAATAAAGCCCTGCTCCAGCGACACGATTTCGGACACGACATTCTCCGTGTCGCTGCGGATCGCGGAAATGGTGTTCGACATCAAGTCGGCGGCCAGCGCGGTTTCATCGACCGACGCGGTAATCATCGTCACGGTTTGTGCCTGATCTTCCATGGCGCGGCGGATGCGTTCGGCCGACAATTTTACCTCGTCCACCGTTTCGCGGATCGAAGCGTTCGATTCGACAGAAGCTTTAGTGGCGCTTTGGATCGCGGCGATTTTCTGGGCGATCTCGTCGGTGGCCTGCGCGGTCTGATTGGCGAGGCTTTTGACCTCCTGCGCCACCACCGCAAAGCCACGGCCTGCATCTCCTGCGCGCGCGGCCTCGATAGTTGCATTGAGCGCCAGCAAATTCGTCTGACCTGCAATGTCTCGGATCAGGCCGAGGATGGAGTCGATCGACTGTGATTGTTCGGACAGCGTATCGGTCGCGGCAGCACCTTGGGTTGCGACCGCCGCTGCGCGATTTGCAACATCGGATGCGGTTTCGACCTCCGTCCGCGCATCTTCGATCGCGCGGATCAGGCCGGCGGCAGTCTGCGCGGCTTCACGCATCGCTACTGCCGATTGTTCGGACGCGGCAGCTACCTCGGACGCCTTGGATAACATGCCATTGGCCATTTGCGAGCTGCTGGCAGCCTGTTGACGCAAAATTGCGGTTTGGTCGGCTACATCATGCGCCGTCACGCCGATATCGGCTTCGAACTTCTCGGAATATTCGCGTTGTTTTTCGAGCAAGATATGTGCTTGATGATGGACGTAGCATTGAGCCATGATGGCCATATCCATTTTCGTAAAAAGGGTGACCGTTTCGACCAGCCGGAGATAGTCAGGTTCTTCGCGTCCAAACCGCTTTGCTACCGCACGATAAAGCGCATTGTCGGTGACGCCGCGCGCCGCCAGGACGGTCATACATGCTACGCCTCTTTGGCAAGCTTCAAGCACTTGTTGTTCCAGCGCCGCAATCCAGCGACCGGAATGAAAATTTACCAGGCGGTCGATTGTAAATTGGGTTGAGGCATCAATGTGAGCCTGAAGTATTTTTGGATCGTCAAATATGTCATTGACATGCAAGTCGCGCCAATATTCCCAGTAATCCTTGGAAAACTCCGAAATGTCATCGGCGATTAACTGGCCAAGTTCGGTTAGCCGATCTCCCAAATCGCCTTTGCGATCAAACAGCGTTATGACCGTCTTGATCTCTTCTGACAGCGAACCCTCATCCTTTGTCATTGTATAGCTCCACATCGCGACTTCCGGGGCTTTTTGTGACCCGCCCGACCTTGCCTAATATAAACTGGTTAATGCCAGGTTAGTAATGCGGGTACCGCATCAAATGCCTATGAGCGCCAGCAAGCCTTGCGCGAAGATTCCAAAACGGTAAAGAGCGACACGCATTCCCGTTTATCTTACCAGAGGTTCGCCAACATATGAGGCAAAATGCATCAAGACCGCTGTCGCCGCATCTTTTGATTTATCGCTGGTCGCCGCAGATGGCGATATCGATCGTTCACAGAGCGACCGGCTTTATCCTGTCGACGGTAGGAATGATCGTGCTGCTTTGGTGGCTTGCAGCGATTGGTGGCGGCGCCGAGAGCTACGCGACCTTCAAAACCTATGTGGTCAGCGCCGGTGAGGGCGCGTCCGCTTGGCAGGTTGCCTCGAACTGGTTTTTCAGACTAGCCGCCATCGCGGTTGTTTACAGCTTTTTCCAACATCTGTTCTCCGGGTTGAGGCACCTCGTTCTCGATACCGGCGCAGGGTACGAACTTCATGCCAATCGCACATGGGCGATCGCTGCATTTATCGCGGCCTTTTTTGCAACTGCATTGGTGGTGCTTTTCGTGGCATCGCGGTTTATCGGAGTGTAATCGATGGGTAGCGGAACAAAAATAGGCAGGGTACGCGGTCTGGGTTCTGCCCGGCAGGGCGGCAAGCACTGGATTTCGGCAATGGAGTCGTCGGTAGCAAGCCTGCTGCTCTCGATATGGCTCGTTGCTTCGCTGTTGCTGCTACCCAATTTCGATCAGGCGACGTTGGTGCAGTGGCTGGGCCAAACAAGCGTGGCGGTACCAATGATCCTCACCATCGGCGTTTTTTTCTGGCACACCCAAATCGGCTTGACCGTGCTGATCGAGGATTATGTCCATGACGAGGGGCTGAAGCTCGGTACGCTAATGCTGCTAAAATTCTACGCACTGGCGGGGACCGTGTTCGGTGTGTTCGCCGTCGCCAAAATCGCTTTTGCAGGAGCCGGGGCATAATGTCCGACGCGTACAAGATTATCGATCATAGTTATGACACCGTAGTGGTCGGCGCGGGCGGATCGGGCTTGCGCGCCACGATGGGCAGCGCAGAGGCGGGTTTGAAAACCGCATGCATCACCAAGGTCTTCCCGACGCGTTCGCACACGGTTGCGGCGCAGGGCGGGATTGCGGCATCGCTCGGCAACAACAGCCCGGATCACTGGACGTGGCATATGTACGATACCGTCAAAGGTTCGGACTGGCTGGGGGACCAGGATGCGATCGAATATATGGTGCGTGAGGCGCCCGCGGCGGTATACGAGCTGGAACATGCAGGCGTACCGTTTAGCCGAAACGCCGATGGCACCATCTACCAGCGGCCGTTCGGCGGACATATGCAGAATATGGGTGAAGGCCCACCCGTACAGCGTACGGCGGCTGCGGCTGACCGTACCGGACATGCGATGCTGCACGCGCTCTATCAGCAGAGCCTGAAATATGACGCGGATTTCTTCATCGAATATTTCGCGCTCGACCTGATTATGGAAGATGGAGAATGCCGAGGCGTTATCGCTATGTGCATGGAGGATGGCAGCATCCACCGTTTCAAGAGCCACGCCGTAGTGTTGGCAACGGGCGGTTATGGCCGCGCCTATTTTTCTGCAACCTCGGCACATACCTGCACCGGCGACGGCGGCGGCATGGTATTGCGTGCAGGGCTGCCTTTGCAGGATATGGAGTTTGTCCAATTCCACCCGACGGGCATTTATGGCGCAGGCGTGCTGATTACCGAAGGTGCGCGCGGCGAGGGCGGATATCTGACTAACAGCGAAGGCGAACGCTTCATGGAGCGTTACGCGCCGTCCGCCAAGGATCTGGCGTCTCGCGATGTCGTGTCGCGTTCAATGGCGCTCGAAATGCGCGAAGGTCGCGGCGTTGGGCCGCACAAAGATCACATCTATCTGCATCTCGATCATATCGATCCCAAGGTTCTCGCGGAGCGTCTGCCGGGTATCACCGAAAGCGGAAAGATCTTTGCCGGGGTCGATCTGACACGGCAGCCCTTGCCGGTTACGCCAACGGTTCATTATAATATGGGCGGCATTCCCTGTAACTATCATGGTCAGGTCGTGACCAAGGTTGGCGATGACCCTGAGGTTGTAGTGCCGGGGCTCTATGCAGTGGGTGAAGCAGCATGCGTGTCGGTGCATGGTGCCAACCGGCTCGGGTCCAATTCGCTCATCGATCTGGTGGTGTTCGGTCGCGCAACGGGCCTGCACCTGAAATCATCGCTGACTCCGGGCGCTACGCATCGGCCTTTGCCCAAAGATGCGGCCGATCTTGCGCTGACGCGTGTTGACAAGTTCCGCAACGCCAAGGGTGGCTCGCCCACAGCAGAGGTGCGGGTTCAGATGCAACGCACCATGCAGAAACATGCTGCGGTCTTCCGCGACACGGCATTGCTGGCCGAAGGCGTTTCAGAAATGCAGAAAGTGAACAAGCGGCTGGCGGACATTGCCGTGTCGGATCGCAGTCTCATCTGGAACACCGATCTTATAGAAACGCTCGAACTCGACAATTTGATGAGCCAGGCTGTTTGCACGATGGAAAGCGCCAACAACCGCAAGGAAAGCCGCGGCGCCCACGCCCACGAAGACTTCCCCGAACGCGACGATGCGAACTGGATGAAGCACACGGTGAGCTGGTTCGAAGGATGGGGCGGTTCAGGCGGAGGGGTGAGGCTGGATTATCGGCCGGTGCACGATTATACGCTGACCGACGAGGCGGAGTATATCAAGCCGAAGCCTCGGGTTTATTGATATTTGCAAAAACGGAGGCTGCAATCGCCAGACTCCGTTTTCGCTGTTCATGATCGAACATGGAACAAGCGACGATAACTTCGTCTGCCTTGTTTCGTTCGATAAACTTCGTCACGTCTGCTTTTACCGTTGTCTCCGAACCAATCGCGCTACACGAAAGCACATCGTCTAACGCCGCAACAAAATGCGGAGGCAGGGACGCGATATAGTCCGCTATAGGTGGGGGCATTTGGCGGGGATTGCCGGTGCGGAGTGCTACGAAGCTTTGCTGGAGCGAGCTGGCAAGATATTCGGCTTCCGCGTCGGTTTGCGCGGCGATAATATTCATGGCGGCCATTGCATAGGGTGCGTCCAACTGTGCGCTGGGCTTGAAATGGCTGCGGTAGATGTGGAGTGCTTCATCAAGCATCTGCGGTGCGAAATGGCTGGCGAAGGCAAAGGGCAGGCCGAGCGCGGCGGCGACTTGCGCGCCGTAAAGGCTGCTGCCCAATATATAGAGCGGGACATTTGCGCCTGCGCCGGGGGTGGCGACGATGCCCGTCTGGCCGTCATCCGCGAAATAGCTTTGCAATTCCATTATGTCGCGCGGGAAGGCGTTGGGGTCACTGTCGAGCGTGCGGCGGATCGCGGCGGCGACGCGCTGGTCGCTGCCTGGTGCGCGACCCAATCCCAAGTCGATGCGTCCTGGGTAAAGCGCTTCCAACGTGCCAAACTGTTCGGCAATCACGAGCGGCGAATGGTTAGGCAGCATGATACCGCCCGAGCCAACACGGATAGTGCTTGTCGCGCCGGCGATGTGGCCGATGACGACGCTGGTCGCGGCGCTGGCAATACCCTTCATGCCGTGATGTTCGGCAACCCAATAACGGCTGAAGCCAAGGCTTTCGGCATGGACCGCCAGGTCGGCGGCGTTGGCGAGCGCGGAAGCTACATTGCCGCCTTCGACGACCGGAACGAGATCGAGCAACGAGAATTTGGTCATATTGGCTAAATGGGTGCGCTATTCCCCAAAGCCAAGCGCAATCGACTATCGACGGGCGGCGTGCCATAGCAGGCGCGATGATTACCGAGCTCTTTGCGCCATTCCTGCTGACAGCCTTGCTTATCGAGTTGACGCCCGGCCCTAATATGGCGTGGTTGGCACTCACCAGCGCAAGTCAGGGCAGACAGTCCGGTTTTGCTGCTGTTGCCGGTATTGCTCTTGGGCTTGCTTTACTCGCGGCGGCTTCGGCGGTCGGGCTGGCCGAACTGGCTACGCGATCTGCATTTGCCTTCGGTCTGCTGCGTTATGCCGGCGTTGCCTATCTGTTGTGGCTCGCATGGATAGCATGGACAGGCGACGCCGAGCTGTCGCCCGATATCGCGAACCAGAATGTGCCTGGCGCGTGGTTCCGGCACGGACTGTTATTGAATTTGCTAAACCCGAAGGCTGCGGTGTTTTTCATTACCGTTTTGCCGGCGTATATTTCGGTAGATTACTCCATAGCGCCGCAGACGGCTCTGCTATCGGCCAGCTATGTTGCGATTGCGACCGCGATCCACCTTATCATCGTTGTGTTCGCAGGGCAGGCGCATGGCTGGATTTCGGTCGGCAATCGAAGCCATATCATCCGTCGTATTTTTGCAGGGCTGTTGGTGGCGATCGCGATCTGGTTTATGGCGACAACGGGCTGATGCTTTTCACATATTCCTCATACCAACATCATGGCATTCATTGCGCGACTTGGCATTGGGTGGTGGCTAAAAGCACCAGACAGGAGATATTTGAATCATGACAACCGAACGAAGCCCCGGCTGGAAGCTGTTCCTTGCCGGGATCATTGGCATAGCCCTCATCATCCCGTTGATGATGGTCTATGCGCTGGTCTGGGACCGGCAGGAACAGTCCAACGTTGCGCAAAACTCGATCGCGGCAGGCTGGGGCGGGCCGCAGGTTATTGTCGGGCCGGTGCTGGTCATTCCCTATACTGCAAATAGCGTCGAGACAGTCGACCAGAATGGACGTCAGACAACGCGGACGGTGCAAGTGACCAAGGAGCTTTTCCTGTCACCTGAAACCAACATGCTAACGACCAATCTGAAACCGGATCGCAAGAAAAAGTCGATTTATGAAAGCGTCTTGTTCGTCGCCGAAAATAGCGGGACGGCGCGTTTTGCGCTTCCCGCAGACTTTGCGCGTTATGGGATCGCGCGCGATGCGCTGAATCTGGCAGGCGCTGAACTGCGCTTCGGAATTTCAGATGCGCGCGGACTTCAGGCCGATAGCAAGGTCGTAATCAACGGTAATTCGCCTGAACTGCAACCCGGCAAGGGCCTCGCGGCGTCAAACGGTTCGGGTTTCTTCACCTTTGTAGACTGGGATGCCGCTAGCCCGATGGAAGTGACCTACAGTTACGCGATACGCGGTAACAAAACGCTGACAATGGTACCGCGTGGCGGAGAGACGAAATGGAGCGTAAAATCTACCTGGCCGAGCCCGAGTTTTGCCGGGGACTTTCTGCCGACCAAGCGTGAAGTTAAATCATCCGGTTTCACGTCGAGCCATGCAGTCACCAACTTGGCATTGGGGCAGGCACTGGTGCTTACCGACGATATCGGTCCGCCATCACCCGCCAACATGACCAAATATGACGGCATGGAATCGGTAAGCATGTCAGCGCCTGTTGCCGGTAGCGGACAAAGCCAAGCTGCGACCATAGGTCTGATCGAACCCGTCGACCTTTACAGCCAGGTAGACCGTTCGGTGAAATATGGCTTCCTGTTCATCGGCTTCACCTTCCTTGCCTTCCTGATGTTCGACGTCATCGCGGGCGCGAAGGTTGCGGCTGCGGAGTATCTGCTGACCGGGGCAGGGTTGGTGTTGTTCTTCGTGCTGCTGCTGGCGTTCGCGGAAGTGGTCGGCTTCATGTGGGCTTACCTGATTGCGGGCGGAGCCATAACCGGCTTGCTCACGGCCTATTCGGCGGCGGTGCTGAAAAGCTGGCTGCGCGCGAGGGTTATTGGAGGGCTGCTGGTCGGGCTATATGCAACGCTTTATGTGCTTCTGAACCTTGAAGCCTATGCGTTGATTATCGGATCGTTGCTTCTCTTCGTGGCGCTTGCCGTGGTCATGTGGGCGACCCGGACCATCGATTGGGGTGCAAAGCGTGAGGTAAAGGAAGAGCCTAGCGCCAGCGCAGCATAGTTCGGTCTAGCTCCGACACGGATCGAACGCCCATGAGTTTCATGTCGCGTTCGATCTCGTCGCGCAGCTTGCCGACAATGCGGCGGACGCCGGGTTCACCCGCTGCTGCCAGCGCATAAAGATATAGTCTGCCGCCGGAGCATGCCGTTGCCCCGGCGGCGATGGCTTTCAGGACATGGCTGCCGCGCCGGACGCCACCGTCGCAGATGATGTCGATTTTGCCCCCAACTGCATCGGCAATCTCTGCAATCTGGTCGAAGGGCGAGCGCGAACCATCCAGCTGCCGCCCGCCGTGGTTCGACACCATGATCGCAGTCGCGCCGATATCGACCGCGCGCTTCGCATCCTCGGCCGACATGATGCCCTTCAGGCAGAATTGGCCACCCCAATCGGACCGGACCTTTTCAGCCATTTTCCAATCCATCGAGCTGTCGAGCATCGTGTTGAAATATTCCGCGACCGACACCGCGACGTTGGTTCCTGCATCGACATGGGTCTGCAGGTTGGGCAGGGCGAACTTCTCGCGGAACAGGTAGTTTGCGACCCAAACCGGATGTGTGGCATAACTCAGGACCGATGCAGGCGTAAAACGCGGCGGGGAGGTGAAGCCGCTGCGCAGGCAGCGCTCCCGGTTGCCCGAGACGATGGTGTCTACGGTCAGCGCGATGGCGTCGAATTTTGCCGCCTTGCAACGCTCGATCATCGATGTGTTGAGACCCTTATCCTTATGGATGTAAAGCTGGAACAGTTTGGGTGATTGAATATTCTCGCCAATTTCCTCGATACTCACCGTAGCGAGCGACGATATGCCGAACCATGTATTGAAGGCCTGGGCGGTGGCGGCGACGGCGCGTTCCCCCTGCCAATGGAAGAGGCGCTGCAACGCGGTGGGGGAGAGCATCAGCGGCATGGTGATGCGCCTGCCCATGACGGTTGCGCTCATATCGATGTCGGTGACCCCCGCAAGTACATTGGGGACAAGGTCGCAGTCGTCGAAGGCTGATGTGTTCCGGTCCTTCGTCCGCTCATCGTCTGCCGCGCCATCGATATAGTCGAAGACCGGCGAGGGTAGGCGAGCCTTTGCCAGTCGCCGAAAGTCCGCGACATTATGGCAATCGGTCAGGCGCATCGTTGGATCAGAGGATACCTTCGAAGAAATTGCACCTCTGCGGTGTGCCCGCCTGTAGACCGCGCTGCAACGCGGCCATGCGCTGTTCGGACGTGCCGTGGGTGAACATGCTTTCGACAGGGGCCCGTCCCGCCTGACGCATCAACGTGTCGTCGCCGATCGCATTGGCGGCACGCATCCCCTCTTCGATGTCGCCCGGTTCGATGCGGTCGCGATTGCGCGCAGCCCAGACACCGGCATAGCAATCTGCCTGTAGTTCCATCCGCACCTGCAACTGGTTGCCTTCGGCCTGGCTTGCGCGCGATTGCAGACGGCGGACATTGTCGGCGACGCCAGTGATATTCTGGATATGATGGCCCATTTCATGGGCGACAACATAGGCGTAGGCGAAGTCGCCACCCGCACCCATTTGCCGCTCCATCTGTCCGAAAAAGCTGGTGTCGAGATAAATCCCGCCATCGGAAGGGCAGTAGAACGGCCCCATAGCCGATTGCGCCGCGCCGCAGCCTGAGTCGCCATCCCGCTGATAAAATTCGAGTTTGGCTGGCTGATATTGTGACCCGGCCTCGCGGAAAATCTGTGCCCATGTCTGTTCGGTCGAGGTAAACACCCGGCATGCGTAAAGTTCGCTTTCGGTGTCGCAGGCCTGGGCGGAACCCGATCCCTGTTGGGTTGAGGTCCCGGGTGCAACACCCGATCCGCCAAGATTGAGCATGCCGCTCGACATCACGAAATAGCCGACGACGGCTATGATGAGCAGCGTCCCGCAGCCCATTTTCCGTCCCAGCAGCATCGGCAGAAGTCCGAACAGCAGACCAAGCATGCCGCCCCCACCGCCGCCGCCAAATCCGCCGCCACCAGCGCCTTGATCGTTAATGTTCCCGCTGGGATCGATGTCATCCAGGCGCATGGCGATTCTCCCTTATTGCCGCGCGCCAGCATTGCGGTTAGCGAACAAAAGCGCAAGTAAAGTTCCGGCATAACAACGCAAAGGCTCTCCTGCATGTTCCTCAAAGGCAAAACCGCGCTCATCACAGGGTCCACCTCTGGCATCGGCCTTGGCTATGCCCGCGCGTTGGCGGCTGAAGGCGCCAATGTGATGATAAACGGTTTTGGCGACCGGGCTGCCATTGATGGCTATGTCGCAGAGCTTGCGGAGGCCAGCGGCGCTGGTGCGCTACACTCGGACGCGGATATGACAAAGCCTGAGGAAATCCGCGCAATGGTCGCGGACTGCACAGCGCAACTCGGCGCCCCCGGCATATTGATCAACAATGCCGGTATCCAGCACGTGGCGCCAGTTGACGAATTTCCCGAAGAGAAATGGGACGCCGTATTGGCAATCATCCTGTCGTCCGCATTTCATGCCACCAAGGCCGCCTTGCCCGGCATGAAGGCACAAGGGTGGGGGAGGGTCATCAACACCGGATCGATGCACAGCCTTGTCGCGTCGCCGTTCAAGTCGGCCTATAACGCCGCGAAGCACGGGTTATCTGGGTTCACCAAGACGGTCGCACTGGAGGTTGCGACGCAGGGCATCACTGTCAACAATATCTGCCCCGGCTATGTCTGGACCCCTTTGGTGGAAAACCAGATTCCCGACACCATGAAAACGCGCGGCCTGACCCGCGATCAGGTTATCAACGACGTGCTCCTCGCTAACCAGCCGCAAAAGCGGTTTGTGCAAGTTGAGCAACTTGCTGCGCTAGCCGTTTTTCTGTGCCGCGATGAGGCAAGCGCGATCACCGGCACCAACCTGTCGGTCGATGGGGGATGGACGGCGCAATGATGCTGGGTTAGCGTTCAAGGTTTAAAGCTGGGGAGCAGAATAATGAAAAGATTGTTGGGGGCGGGCGTACTGGCCTGTGTGCTGGCGGCACCATTGCAGGCGCAGGATATCCGCAAGGCCGTTGATATCGATCTGCCGTCGCTGATGGAAATCTATCGTGACCTGCATGCGAACCCCGAATTGAGCTTTCAGGAATTTCGGACATCGTCGAAGCTGGCGGCAGAGGCAAAGAGGCTGGGCTTCACCGTGACCGAAAAGGTCGGGCAAACCGGCGTTGTGGCGGTCATGAAGAACGGACCGGGCCCGGTCGTGATGATCCGCGCCGATATGGACGGGCTGCCGGTTATCGAACAAACCGGCTTGCCCTATGCCTCTAAAGTCAAAGGCGTTAGCAAATCGGGACTGGAGACGGGCGTGATGCATGCCTGCGGGCATGACACGCATATGTCGGCCTGGGTTGGGACCGCCCGGCAGCTTGTTGCCAACAAGGATAAATGGTCCGGCACATTGGTCATGATCCTGCAGCCTGCGGAGGAAATCGGTTCGGGCGCGCGGGCGATGCTTGCCGACGGGCTTTACACCCGCTTTCCGAAACCCAAATATGTAATCGGCTTCCATGACGCGGCGCAGTTCCCGGCTGGCGCGATCGGCTATTCCTCTGGCTTTGCTTTGGCCAATGTCGACAGCGTCGACATCAAGGTAAAGGGTGTCGGCGGACATGGCGCATATCCCCACACGACCAAGGACCCCATTGTCCTCGCCTCACGCATTGTCGGATCGCTGCAGACGCTGGTCAGCCGCGAAGTCGACCCGCAAGACGCCGCTGTGGTCACGGTGGGCAGCATTCACGGTGGTGCAAAGCACAACATCATCTCCGACGAAGTGACGATGTTGCTGACCGTGCGGAGCTATTCGGATGAAACGCGAAAACTGTTATTGGACGGTATCAAGCGAATTGCGAAAGGCGAGGCGATGGCCGCCGGTATGCCCGAAGATAAAATGCCGGAGGTGAAAATCGCCGAGGACGAGTTTACGCCCGCGACTTACAACACGCCTGCACTGACCGCGCGCATGGCTGCGTTGTTCAAGGAGCGTTTTGGCGAAAAGCGTGTGATTTCCACACCACCGGTCATGGGCGGCGAGGATTTCAGCGAGTTTTACCGCGCCGACAAGGCGAATATCGAAAGCCTGATTTTTTGGGTGGGTGGAGTTCCCCAAGCGCAATATGATGAAGCCATGAAGAACGGAAAACCGCTACCATCGCTTCATTCGCCATTTTGGGCGCCGGATGCCGAAAAGGTTATTGCAACGGCAACCGAAGCGATGACAGCGGCCGCTATCGACCTGATGAAAAAACCGTCCTAACCTTACTGGCCGACGTCGGCAACGAGAGCGCTTACGTCCGGCGACGGTGGGGCCGATGGAATGCTGTTGCTGCCGATACCGTAATTAGGCGCAGAGGCCTGCCCGTAATTGTAGCTGTAGTTGGGCATCGGCTGCACCGGTTGCGCCCAGCTGTTTGCCGGATTTTGCTGGTTTTGCGAAACGCTGACGGGGTTACCGTCAATCAATGGCTCGCCGACCAGAAAATCCTCCTCATCCTCTTCTTCGGGTTCTTCCTCCGACTCTTCGGGAAGCACTGCTTCTTCGTCTTGCTGAGATTCGATGCTGGGCGGCGGCGCAACGGGAATGCCTTCGGCAGGCGAAGCATTGGGCGTTTTCGACGCGAAATCGATATCCGAGGGCGTGAGCATGGCGATTACGCCAGCGATACTGAGGACACCCAGCAGCAATTTTTGTATATTGTCCATTGTCAGTCTCGGCCGGTTGGATTGCAGAGGCATAGGGTAAGGCCGTTAATATAATATTAGCGATGCGACATTGTTTCCGTGCATAAAAATTGCCGCCGACGTTACGGTCGGCGGCAAAGGTGTTTTCCTCCCCAGGAAAACTAGAAAATCAAATCGGCTTATTTGCCGCCCGCGCTGCCAAGGCGGTGATAAAGCCGGGCAAATTTAACCGATTCGGGCTTGTCCTTGATAGCCTCTAGATAGAAGACCAGCGCCTGACGGAGCAAGGTCAGGTCCTCGGTCGACAGGACGGCGCGGGCACGGGCAGGTTCACTCATCTGGCCTCTCCTCAGGCTGCGTTGGCGAACTGGTTCATCGTGTTGTCTTTGCCGCCTGCCTTCAACGCAGCTTCGCCGGCAAAGGCTTCCTTATGATCGTCACCAATGTCGGAACCGGACATATTCTGGTGCTTGACGCAGGCGATCCCCTGACGGATTTCCTTGCGTTGTACCCCTGCAACATAGCCGAGCATGCCCATTTCGCCGAAATAGTCTTTCGCGAGATTGTCGGTGCTAAGCGCGGCGGTGTGGTATGTCGGCAGTGTGATCAGATGGTGGAAGATACCCGCGCGCTTTGCGGCGTCGCGCTGGAAGGTGCGAATGCGATTGTCCGCCTCGATCCCCAGATCGGTCTCGTCATAGGTGGCACTCATCAGATTTGCACGGTCGTAAGCCGACACATCCTTGCCTTCCGCAGTCCATGTATCGAACACCTGCTGACGGAAATTGAGCGTCCAGTTGAAGCTGGGCGAGTTGTTATAGGCAAGCTTCGCATTGGGCACGACTTCGCGGATCCGGTCGACCATGCCTGCAATCTGTTCGATATGCGGCTTTTCGGTTTCGATCCAGATGAGGTCTGCACCGTTTTGCAGCGACGTGATGCAGTCGAGAACGCAGCGGTCTTCGCCCGTACCGGGACGGAACTGGAACAGGTTTGATGGCAGGCGCTTGGGACGCAGCAACTTGCCGTTCCGGTTCAGAATGACATCACCATTCTGCGCGGTCGCGGGATCGATTTCCTCGCAATCGAGGAAGCTGTTATATTTGTCACCCAGATCGCCGGGCTCTTTGGAGACCGCAATCTGTTTGGTGAGGCCAGCGCCCAGCGAGTCGGTGCGCGCGACAATGATGCCGTCGGGAACGCCGAGTTCGAGGAAAGCATAGCGGCAGGCGCGAATTTTCTGGAGGAAATCTTCATGCGGAACGGTGACTTTGCCGTCCTGATGCCCGCATTGCTTTTCGTCGGACACCTGATTTTCGATCTGCAGCGCGCAGGCGCCCGCTTCGATCATCTTCTTCGCAAGCAGATAGGTCGCTTCGGCATTACCGAAACCCGCGTCGATGTCGGCGATGATCGGCACGACATGGGTTTCGTAATTCTCGATTTTGTTCAGTAACTCGGCTTCTCTCGCCGCGTTGCCTTCATCGCGCGCATTGTCGAGGTCGCGGAACAGCAGGTTGAGTTCGCGGCTGTCGGCCTGGCGCAGAAAGGTATACAGTTCCTCGATCAGCGCCGGAACGCTGGTCTTTTCGTGCATCGACTGGTCGGGCAGGGGACCGAACTCGCTGCGCAGCGCGGCGATCATCCAGCCCGAAAGGTAGAGGTAACGCCTTTTGGTAGTCCCAAAATGCTTTTTTACCGCGATCATCTTTTGCTGCGCAATAAAGCCGTGCCAGCAGCCTAATGACTGAGTGTAATTGGCAGGGTCGACATCATAGGCCGCCATGTCTTCGCGCATGATCTTGGCGGTATAGCAGGCGATGTCCAGACCGGTTTGGAAACGGTTCTGGAGCCGCATCCGGGCAACCGCTTCGGCGCTAATGGAATCCCATGTGCCATTTTGCGCCGTGATAAGTTTGCCCGCTTCAGCGATGTGGTTTTGGTATGACATTTACAGTTCCTTCAGGGAGAATTCGGTTCTGGGCGAGAAGTCGCAGACATTTGCCGTGAAGGCCAGTGTGATTTGTAATATTTGTTGTGTTGGCGTTGCACAAAATGGAATAAGATTTGTAATATTGTAAATATTATGACAACATCCAGTGATGTCAGAACAAAAGCTTTTCGCGGGCCACGCCGTTCGCCGCATCCGCCGCGCTAACGGTCTTACACAGGCCGTGATGGCTGATGCGCTTGGCGTCTCGCCTTCCTACCTCAACCTGATCGAGCGTAACCAGCGTCCGTTGACTGCTGCTTTGCTCCTCAAGCTCGCTGAGCGCTATGATTTCGACCCGCGCACGCTGAACGGCGCAACGCCCGGCGGAGGTGTCGAAGCCATCCGCCGCCGGCTTGCCGACCCAATGTTCGCCGATCTCAGCATCGATCGGGCGCAGGTCGAAGAGTGGATTGCCGCCAGCCCCGATGCCGCCGAGGCCTTTGCCCGGCTGTTCGACCGGCTGGCGAGCGGCGGCGCTGGTGGCAACCCCGCCACCATCGAGCCCGAAGCAATCGCGTCGGCCCGCCGCGAAATCGAACGCTGGCGCAACCATTTTGCAGACCTCGATGCGCAAGCCGAGGCGCTTGCCGACGAATTGCGGCTTAGCAACCCTGATCTTTACGCCGCGATAACTGAGCGCCTGCGCGTCAAGCATCAGCTCAGCATTCGCATCCTGCCATTCGACGTCATGCCCGGCCACCTGCGTCGTCTCGATCTGCACGCGCGCCAGTTGCAACTCAGCGAGCTGCTCGACCCCGCTAGCCGCACTTTTGCAGCCGCATTTCAGCTTGCGATGCTGGAGGCAAAGGCTGAGATAGATGCGCTGGTTGCCGGTGCAAGCTTTACCGAACGCGCAGGCGAACGGCTCTATCGCCGCCATCTGACCAGCTATTTCGCTGCGGCCGTAATGATGCCTTATGCCCGCTTCCTGCGTGCGTGCGAGGCGACCGGCTATGACATCATGTTGCTGCAACGCCGGTTTGGCGCGGGCTTCGAGCAGGTTGCCCACCGTCTGACAACGCTGCAGCGCGTCGGCCAGCGAGGACTGCCTTTCTTCATGCTTCGCATCGACCGGGCTGGGCAAAGCAGCAAGCGCTACGCCGGGGCCAGCGCCTCGCCGCTGGTCGAGACCGAACGTCGCTGCCCGCTATGGCAGGTACACAATGTTTTTGCCCGCCCCGGTACATTGATGCCGCATCTGGTTGAACTCGAGGACACAAGCCGCTGGTTCACTCTCTCTCGCACCGTGCATCCACAAACGGCGGTAAGCGGCGCGGTAGAGGCTGAATTTGCCATCTGCCTCGGTCTCGACGCCAAACTGGCCGCACCTTTGGCTGCCGCGCGAGGTGTCGACCTCACCTCCGGCGCCGCCACCCCCATAGGCCTCGGCTGTCCCGCCTGCACCAGGCCAGACTGCCCCCAACGCAGCGCCCCTCCTGCGGGCAGGGTGCTGGTGTTCAACGAGCGCGAACGGGGGATGTCGCCCTTTGCGTTCGATCGCGACTAACTCAGAAACTCGCGTATCCGCTCCAGCACCACCTCCATCGCAGGTTCGTGCGCGCGCAATATGTGATTGTCGGTGTAGAGCGTCACCAGCGACGCACCCTTGATAGAAGACGCCAGCTCGATCGCCTGTTCCATGCCGACTCGCTTGTCGCCCCTGGCGTGAAATATAAGCGCGGGGACATCGAGCTCAGCCAAACGATGCCGGACGTCGAGGCGGCTGAATATCTCGAGGAAGGCGGCGGCGTTGGCAGGGGAAACGGTCTGGCGTTGGAAATCGTTGAACCAGTCGAGTTCCTCCGGCGTTGCCGAGGGTGTGAAGGATTCGCTGAATATCTGGCGATATATTGGCGAATCCTTGCCCCAGCCATGCTTGACCAGTGTAATCACGGCCTCGCGCTCTGCCGCGTCATCGGGGTCGGCGCGGTGCCGCCAGCCGCAGCTATAGCCGCCGAGCAGGATGAGATGCGACACACGGTGCGGGTGGCGCGCGGCATATTCGATGCTCACCGCCGCGCCTTGCGACAGGCCAAACAGCGGGAAGCGTTCGAGGCCGAGCGCATCGACTACAGCCTCCAGATCGCTCACCAATGCCTCAAAGCTCAGTTCGTTGACGTCCCAATCCGACAGCCCATTGGCGCGTTCGTCATAGCGGACGAGGCGGAAATCTTCCGAAAGCCCGCCGACCATACGGCCCCATAACGGGCTGCCCCAGTCGAGTTCCAGATGGTTGAGCCAGTTGGCGGTCTTGACCAGCGTGGGGCCGGCCCCGGTCACGGCATAAGCAATGCGCACGCCGTCCCGTGCGAAACAATAACGGATGGTCTGGTTGGCTGTGGGCTGCGCATCGAGCGATTCGCCTTCGCCCAGCGCCTCGGCTGCTGCGGCAAAGCGATCGCGGTCTGCCTCCGCATGGCGGGCGTTGCGCGCGGCTTCGTCGAGGCGACGGGCGCGTTTGCGGTCGATATGCGCGCGTTCGGAGGCTAGCCACAGGCTATATTCGTCGAGGCCGGGCAGGTCGAGACCAGGGAGAGGGGACTCCAATGCCTGCGCCGCGTCAAGATGGTCGATGTCGAGCGTGAAGCCCGTCGCGTCGAGGGCTACACGTTCGCGATCGGCGGTGAGCAGATGCGCGTGCTCGCCGAGCATCGCGCGGATTTTGGACAGCGACCAGCGCAGCGCCGCACGCGGGTCATCGGGTATGTCGAAGAACAGCTCGCAAAGGCGATCGCGCCGGACGGGCTTGGCGCAGAGCAACAGGTAGACGAACAGCGCTCGGGTCTTGCGCGAGGCGGGCAGGGCAAGCGGCTCCCCGTCACGGGACAGCGTGATTTCGCCGAGCAGGCTGACATCGATGAGGGAGTCGGGTCGCAATCGATTCTCCTTAAGCCCCCAATTTCCACGCTCTCATGTAAAATTACAACGCTCATTCAAACGCTGGGGCAAACGGTGGGGAAGCTAAGGACGTTGCACGAGGCAGGGGGGCAACGCAAAAGGAAGCGACCCATGTTTGATAAATCTAGTGCGATGTCCGCTGCAGTCGAGGCTCTTGCCTCGTTCAGCGTCATCGCCCTCTGTCTGGTGATCTTGCCCCAGATCATTCTTCTCTGAATTTAACTCTCCTAAAGAAAGACGATATTATGTGCAACAGCAATGTGTTGCTGGCAGCGGCACCCGAGGTGCCGTCGCTGGCCCCTGAAGAAACGGCCTTTACCGAAAAGCTGATCACGATGGTCAATCACGGCATGGCGGGACTGATGATCTCGGTCGGCCACCGAACCGGACTGTTCAATGCGATGAACGGCGCTGGCGGGCTGACCAGCGACGAGCTGGCGGCGCGCGCAGGGCTCAACGAGCGTTATGTCCGCGAATGGCTGGGCGCGATGGCGACATCGGGCATCGTCAGCCTGGACGGTGCGACAAAACGCTATAGCCTTCCGGATGCGCATGCGGTGTTTCTCGGCAAGGAGGCTGCGAAGGGCTGTATGAGCAGCATGTTCCAGTTTCTGGGCGTACTCGGCGCGGTCGAAACCCAGATTGTGGATTGCTTTCATAAAGGCGGCGGCGTGCCCTATTCGGCCTTTGACCGGTTCCATGAATGTATGGCCGAAGAAAGCAACCAGACGGTCGTCGCGGCGCTCGAGGAGCATATCCTGCCGCTCGAACCCGGTCTGGTCGCCAGGCTGGAAGCTGGCATCGATGTCGCCGACATCGGCTGCGGCATGGGGCGGGCGATGAACCGTCTGGCAGCGCTTTATCCAAAAAGCCGCTTTACCGGATTCGACTTATGTGCCGACGCGGTGTTGCTGGCGGAGTTGGAAGCAAAGGAATTGGGCCTCGACAACGTCCGCTTCCACGCGGTCGATGCGACGACACTTGAAAGCGATGTGGCGTTCGACCTGATCTTCACCTTCGACGCGGTGCATGATCAGGCGCATCCGGCGGAGGTATTGTCAAATATCCGGCGGTTGCTGAAACCCGGCGGTCTATATCTCATGCAGGATATCGACGCTGCTACCGAGGTGGCCGACAATATCGATAGCCCGCTCGCACCGTTCACCTATACGATATCGTGCATGCATTGCATGACCGTGTCTCTGGCGCAGGGCGGTGTCGGGCTGGGCGCGGCGTGGGGGGAGCAGCTTGCTCTGGCAATGCTGAAGGATGCGGGCTTTGCCAATGTGCAAACCCACCGCCTGCCGCACGATATCCAGAATATCTATTATGTTTGCCGCGCGGACAATTGCGACCCGTCCGCGTAGCGGCCCGAAATCCCCTCCCTTGGTTTCGGAAGGGAGGGGACGAGGGCCTCAGCTTCTTCAAGGAACATGAAATGGCCACCCAATATTCAACGATCCAGCCGCAGGTGGTCGAAGCCACCCGGCTGCCTGGTATCTGCTTCAAACTGTCGAGCCTGACCGCCGTTATCGGTGTAAGTTTCGGCGTCTATATGGGCGTCGGAGGCGACCACACGCTCGGCCCTGTCCATGTGCACCTTAATCTCGTGGGCTGGGTAAGCCTGTTCCTGTTCGGGCTTTTCTACAAATTCTACCCCGACGCGATCGGCGGTGCGGCTGTGGTGCAGGTGGCGATGGTTGCCATTGGCTATGTCGTGATGCTGTCCGGTCTTGCCGGGCTTCTGCTGACCGCGAGCGCGGCGTTCATGCCGCTGGCGGTAGTCGGCTCGCTGCTGGTCTGGCTTGGTTTCGTGCTGTTCTTCGTGATTGTCGCCAAGACCGCGTGACTCGAACTTAAGGATATCCTGTATGTCAGTTTCGCATATATCAGCCTCGCCGATGGTGCGTGCCGACCGTTCCGACCTGATCGATGCCCTGCGCGCCATTGCGCTGTTCGGCGTCATCATGGTCAATATGGCGGGCATCACGATGATCGTGATGGCGCCGAAGATTATGGCCTCGCTCGGTTCCGCCGATATAGGCGCGTTGATTTTTCAGGTCATCTTCATTTTCGGCAAAGCCCGCGCGGCGTTTGCGTTTCTGTTCGGTATCGGTTTCGGCATATTGCTGGAACGGGCAGATACACGCGGCGGAGCTTTTGAAAAAATTTTCATGCGTCGAATGCTGGCGTTGTTTGCCTTTGGCGTGGTCAACCAGATATTCTTTTTCTTCGGCGACATATTGACCAATTACGCCTTGCTCGGAATGGCATTGATGCTGTTCCGGCACGTGTCCGACCGGATGCTGCTGCGCTTCGGTTTTACGCTGATATGCCTGCCGCCGCTGTTGGCTGGAATCGCGGAAATCGTCGTTGGTGGGACGCTACCCAATCTGACGGGAGAGTCGGTCGCGACGGCATCGGCAACGGCGTCCGCCCGCGGGTTCGAAGCCTATAGCAGCGGGCGCTATTTCGATGTGGTATCTTTCAACGCGTTATGGCCATATTATGCGATTACTGGAAATCCTATCCATCGGGTCGTCTACAATCTGTCAGTTTTCGGAATGTTTCTGCTTGGCTACCTCGTCGCGCGGCATGGATTGCCGATCCAAATCGAGCAATATCGGCCAATGCTGAAAAAGGCGGTGTGGTGGTTTCTGCCCGTTGGATTTATCCTGAACGCCATTTTCGCATTGGGATTGCTGGGGTTCAAACTCGATGGCGTGCTGCGGGGCGTGGTCACTGCCAGTTTCTCGGGTCCGCCGATTCTATCGCTGGGTTTTGTTGCAGCGTTGGCACTGCTATTTTCGCGCCGGGCGAAACGGATACAAGCGCTGCTCGCCCCGGCTGGCAGGATGGCGCTAACCAACTACCTCGCGTCGGGCGCAATCGGAACCTATTGCTTTTACGGCTACGGTCTGGGCATGTTGGGAACAATCAACCTTGCCGGTATCACGCTGTTTGCCCTGACCTTATATTTGACTTTGCTGGCATTCAGCCACGCTTGGCTGGTATTGTTTCGCCTGGGGCCGGTCGAATGGATTTGGCGATCGATTACCTATGGCAACATGCAGCCAATCTTGCGGCGTCATCCAACCGAAAAGCCAACGCCGCAGCTTTGAAATATTGAACGGTTATCTTTCGCCCACGCCGGGTTTGCGACCCCTCGGTGTAGGTTCTCTGCCCCTCCCTCAGCGATGAGGGAGGGGGCTTTTTTATCCTTTTGCGAAGTCGCGTACTTTCTGGCTCGCGCCGCGCGGGAGAATAAGAACTTCGGAACCGTTAGCCACAACGATCAGGTCGTTCACGCCGTGAACCGACACACGTATGCCATCGGCATGGACCAAGTTGCCGCTGGCTTCTGAAAGACGGACCGCTCCGATGGTGGTGTTGCCATCATGGTCTTTCGCACCGATTTCGTGGAGCGAGTCCCAGCTGCCGACGTCAGACCAGCCCATGCTGACAGGCGCGACGGCAACGCGGCCTGCGTTTTCCATCACCGCATAATCGATGCTGTCCGATGGACACCCTGCGAAGGCGGCCGCATCCGGAAGGATCTGGTTGTCGAAGCGCTCGGCCCTGTCCATCGCAGTCTGCACGGCTGCGAGCATGTCTGGCGCATGGACAGAGAGCACACCAAGGTAGATGTCGGCGCGGAACAGGAAAATGCCGCCATTCCAGACATGGTTGCCGGTTGCGATCATGTCTGCGGCGCGCACGGCATCGGGCTTTTCGACAAAACGACTGACCGCATGAACGCCCTCACGTTGAAGGTCGCTGAACTCGATATAACCATAGCCTGTTTCGGGGCCTGTCGGGCTGATGCCGTACGTCGCGAGCCAGCCCTCTTCGACCATCGGCAAAAGCGCCGCAGTAGCGGCAGCAAAGGCTGCCGGATCTGCAATAACGTGATCGCTCGGCATAACCAGCATAGGCAAATTGGGATCATCGAGTGCGAGGGCGGCCAGCGCGATTGCAGGCGCGGTATTGCGCGCGCACGGTTCGAGGAGGAGCATGGCATCGTTCACACCGATTTCGGCCAGTTGTGCTTCGACAAGTTCGGCATGCGCAGCGTTGGCCACGATAATCGGCGGCGCGAATATCGATCGATCCATAACGCGCCGGACGGTGAGCTGGAACATCGTTTCGTCAGCGGTCAACGCCAGAAACTGCTTTGGTGTTTCGGGGGTCGAAAGCGGCCAAAGCCTTGTACCGCCGCCGCCCGATAAAATCACTGGAGTAATAAGCACATAGGTTCCTTGCTGGGATTGGGCATGGTTATGCGCATATCGCCGATGCGCGCCGCCCGGTCAAATCCCCAAAAAAGCAAATCGTTCCATCGATTTATCGGCAAAGTGTAAAATTAAGCGACACTTTACTTTTGGGCGTTAAGAAATCCGACATGGTGGGCAAACAGACGCGATGATCAGGCTTTTCAAGCATTATATTCCCCATGCGGTCCTGTTTCTCGCGATAATCGACTTTTGCCTGCTTGTCGCCGCAGCAGAAACGGCGTGGGTCATCCGCGCCAACCAGATCGGCATGCATGTCGATTATATCGGCAACCGCATGGGGCAGCTACTGACCTTTGCAGCCTCGCTGCATGTGGCGGCGATGGCCGTCGGGGTCTACGGACCCGATGCACTGCAATCGCTTCGTTTTGCGATTGCGCGTTTGCTGGTGGCGGTTTCGCTCGGCGTAATCTTCCAGTCGGTCATGGCCTTTGTTCTGCCCGGCATGACTTTATGGCGCTCCAACTCGCTATATGCGATGGTGCTTGCATTCATCTTCCTTGCGGCCAGCCGCGCTATTTTGGGCAGCCTCGTTGGCGGAGAGAGTTTCAAGCGACGCCTGTTGGTGTTGGGTGCAGGACGGCGGGCGCAGCGGATCAAGGATCTGGAAGCGACGGCAGGGTCGGGATTCCTGGTCGTCGGCTATATTGCGATGGACGAAAACAAGCGCGTTATTCCCGAAGCGATAAACCGCAGCGCGATCTATAATCTGGCGGACTATGTCGTCAAACTCGGCGCGAGTGAGGTGGTGCTGGCGCTGGAAGAGAGACGCAATGCGCTCCCGCTCGACGACTTGCTCCGGATCAAGACAACCGGCGTGCATGTCAACGACATATCGACCTTTCTCGAGCGCGAAACGGGGCGCGTCGATCTCGACAGCGTCAATCCAAGCTGGCTGATTTTCTCCGATGGCTTTTCCTCTGGGCGGCGGCTGTCGGGGATCGCCAAGCGCCTGTTCGACGTGCTGGCGAGTTCGGCGCTGCTTTTCCTCACAGCGCCCATCATTTTCCTCTTCGCGTTGCTCGTGAAGCTGGAAAGCAAGGGACCCGCTTTTTACCGGCAGGTCCGCGTTGGCCTGTTTGGTGTCCCCTACAAGGTGCTCAAATTGCGTTCGATGCGAAGCGACGCGGAAGCCGAAGGCAAGGCGCTTTGGGCCGAGGAAAATGACTCGCGAATAACAAGAGTTGGCCGCTTTATCCGCAAGGTCCGCATCGACGAACTGCCGCAAACCTGGAATGTCCTGAAAGGCGAGATGAGCTTTGTCGGCCCGCGGCCGGAACGGCCTGAATTCGTCGCCGACCTCGAACAGCAGCTTTCTTATTATGCTGAACGGCACATGGTGAAACCGGGCATCACAGGGTGGGCGCAGATCAACTATCCCTATGGTGCGTCGATCGACGATGCCCGGCACAAGCTGGAATATGATTTATATTACGCCAAAAATTACACTCCGTTTCTTGACCTGTTGATCCTGCTGCAGACCATCCGCGTGGTGCTCTGGCCGGAGGGCGCGCGCTGATGGAAACCGTGCTTCCCTTCCTCAGCTTCTGGGGCCATGCAGCGGTCGGGTTCGCTTATGCGGCACTGGCGATATGGTTGCTGCATAAATACGGCACCCGTACCCGGCAGCAGGCTATCCTCATAGGTGCCATGGGGCTGACCTCCATATGGGGCATCGCAGCGACCTATGCCGGTCCGATAAGCCTTGCCGCCTATTGGAGCGAGACCACGCGCAACCTCACCTGGCTCGGCTTTATGTTCTTCCTGTTGCGGAGCGGCGAGGGGAAGCAACAGCCGCGAACGATCAACATGATCTACATCGCGCTGCTCCTTGTCCTGCTTTTCCAAGCGGCCACTGACGGCATTGTCGCAGCCTTAGCACCGGTGGGACTGGAGGGTTACATCCTCACCCAGTCGGCGATGACGCTCCGCATGATTTTCGCCATCGGCGCGCTCGTTCTGGTCCATAATCTTTATACGGTTTCAGCACCCGAGGCGCGTTGGGGTATCAGCCTCCCGGTGGCGGCGCTGGCTGCCATGTGGACCTATGATCTCAATCAATACACCATCAGCTATCTGACCGACGCGCCATCGATGGAATTGATCGCGACACGCGGCTTTGCCGCCGCCGTGCTTGCGCCGGTTTTCGTGATGGCAGCCAGGCGGAACAGCAGCTGGCGACTGCGCCTGTCGCGCTCGGTTGCGTTTCAGTCGGTCTCGCTGGTCGCTATCGGTGTTTATCTGCTTGCAATGGTCCTGCTGGCAACGGCACTGGAGCTGGTGGGCGGCGCCTATGTAAGACTCGCGCAGATTAGCCTGATTTTCGGCATGTCGCTCGCAGCATTGCTGATCATGCCCTCGGGCCGCTTCAAGAGCTGGCTGAACGTCGTCATCGCCAAGAATTTTTTCCAGCACCGCTATGATTATCGCTCCGAATGGATGCGTTTCGCCGACACGATCGGCTTTCCTTCCAAAGAGGCAGCGCCTTTTTACGAGCGGGTCGTCAAGTCGCTGGCCGATATTTTCGAAAGCCCTGCCGGGCTGTTGCTGGTGCCCGATGAGGACGGGCGGCTCACGCTGCAGGCGCGGTGGAACTGGAGTACGGCAGATGTTCCAGCCAATTGCGTGACGTCGATGACGATGCCCTTTTTTGAATCGACCGGCCATATCGTATCGATGGATGAAGTGCGTGCAGGCACCGACGAGCGGATCGATCCTCGCGCCGTTCCGCAATGGCTGTATGACGAGACACAGGCATGGGCGATTGTACCGTTGGTGCATTTCGGAAAGCTGGCGGGCCTAGCAATATTGGCGCGGCCGCGTCTGCCGCGTGCGCTTGACTGGGAAGATCTCGACATGCTTCGCGTCGTCGGGCGCCAATTGGCAAGTTATCTTGCCGAAGCTGCGAGTCAGCAGGCGCTGGCCGAAAGCCAGCAGTTCGAACAGTTCAACCGCCGTTTCGCCTTCGTCGTTCACGACATCAAAAATCTGGTGAGCCAGCTTAGCATCTTGGCCCGCAATGCCGAACGGCATGCAGAGAAGCCGGAATTCCGGGCAGACATGATCGATACGCTGCGTTCGTCGGTGGACAAGATGAACGAACTCCTGGCAAGGCTGTCGCAGCATAACAAGTCGCGTCACGCGCAACCGGTTGCGGTTGACATAGGAGCAGCGGTGATGAGGGCGGTGCACGAGAAACGCCTGATCTATCCGATCGATGCACAGTTGCCAGTCGGGCTTTTTGCTATCGCCGATCCGGCCCGGGTGGAAACCATCATCGGTCATCTTGTGCAAAATGCAATCGAGGCGACGCCCGACGGGTCGCCGGTTCGGATAAGCTGCCGCCATCAGGGCAGCGACGTGGCCGTCAAGATTGCCGACAGCGGCGTCGGGATGACCGAAAGCTTCATCTCGACCCAGCTCTTCAAGCCGTTCGAATCAACGAAAGAAGGCGGCTTTGGCATCGGCGCCTATGAGGCGCGGGCGCTGGCCATGTCGATGGGCGGACAATTGCGCGTTGAAAGCCGCGTCGGGAAAGGCACGACTTTCACCTTGTTGCTGCCAGTCGCGCGTGAGGGCAGCAAAGATACCAGTCTGGAAGAGGCAGCATGAGCATGACCGAGACACGCCAGAAATTGCTGATCGTCGAGGATGATCTGGGCCTGCAGAAGCAGCTCAAATGGTCTTATGAGGATTTCGAGGTGCATTGTGCAGCCAACCGTGATGAGGCGATGGCGTTGTTGCGTTCCGAAGAACCCGATGTGGTGACGCTCGACCTCGGCTTACCCCCCGATCCCGATGGCGTGACAGAGGGTTTCGCCGTGCTGGACGAGATGTTGAAGCTGAAACCCGATACAAAAGTCATCGTCGCATCCGGACACGGCGCGCGGGAGAGCGCATTGAGAGCGATTTCCGCAGGTGCGTGGGATTTCTACCAGAAGCCGGTCGACATCGACGAGCTTCACTTAATCGTTAAGCGTGCCTTTCACGTCCGCCAGCTCGAGCTTCAGAATGCGCAGTTGCAGCAGCCGGACGCGGACGGAGAATTGCTGCTGGGGACGATCATTTCGGGATCGCCTGAAATGGTGAAGGTGGCTCGTACGATAGAGCGTGTGGCACCCAACGATGTCTCGGTAATGCTGCTCGGTGCGAGCGGGACCGGCAAGGAGTTGCTGGCGCGCGGGTTGCACAATGCAAGCAACCGCGCCGACAAGCCGTTCATCGCGATAAACTGCGGTGCGATCCCTGAGAATCTTCTCGAATCCGAGTTATTCGGACACGAAAAGGGGGCGTTCACTGGCGCTATAAAAACGACCGAGGGGAAGATCGAAATCGCGAATGGTGGCACGCTTTTTCTCGACGAGGTAGGGGACATTCCGCTGCCGTTGCAGGTCAAGCTGCTCCGTTTCCTGCAGGAACGGACGATCGAGCGGATTGGGGGACGCAAGGCAATCCCGGTCGATGTCCGCGTTGTGTGTGCTACGCATCGGAACCTGAACCAGATGATCGCGTCACAGGAATTCCGTGACGACCTTTACTATCGGCTCGCCGAGGTGACGGTGAATATCCCGCCGCTGATCGAGCGCACGGGCGACGCGGTCCTGCTAGCCAAATATTTTGTCGCGCGTTTCGCGCGGGAGATGAACCCTTCGATCAAGGGCATGTCGACCAGCGCGCTGACTGCTATCGACCAATGGACATGGCCGGGCAATGTCCGCGAACTCGAAAACCGTATAAAGCGCGCGGTCATCATGACGGATGGCAAATTCGTCACCGCCGAAGACCTCGACTTTGGTGACGAGGAAGACGACGATCTCCTGCTCAACCTGAAAGCAGCACGGGAGGCTGCGGACCGCAAGGCTATAAAGCGGGCCATTGCACGTACAGAGGGCAATATATCGAGCGCGGCGAAGCTGCTCGGTATCAGTAGGCCGACGCTGTATGACTTGCTCAAGCAATATGATTTGCAGGCCTGACCGGGGCTGATCCGGTGCCCAAGCGACTTATCCTTTTGGCAGTAGCGGCGCTGTCTGCCGTGGCTGCAGCGGGCGTTTTTGCATTGCGCGCGCAGGATCAAAGCAGCGGTATTGTCGAGGCGCAGCAATATCTAAAGCTTGGCGATCTGCGTGCAGCGCGGGTCGCCCTGCTGAATGCAGCAAAGTCTGATCCCCGCTCGGGCAAGGTGCAGGTCGAGCTTGCCAAAGTTTCGCTGGAGCTTTTCGATGCGACCGGGGCGCAGGCGGCGTTGGACCGCGCGCTGGCGGTTGGCGTTCCGGAGGGCGATATCGCCCATTTGCTTGGCCAGGCCCTTTGGATGCAGGGCGACTTGAGCGAGGCGGAGGCGGTGCTAACGGAAAGCCCAATCGCGCAGCCCAATCGTGCTTACGCCTTGCGGATATTGGCGCGGGTGCAGATGGACAAGGGCGATCTGCAACCAGCGCAAGCCACCTTCGACGAGGCGTTGCTTTTGGCGCCTGACGACAGCCTCGTCTGGACCGACCTTGCGCGCTTGCGTTTCGTGCTGGCGGACCAGAAGGGCGCGATCGAGGCGGTTGATCAGGCACTTAAGCTGGACGCAAACAATGTGCGGGCGATCGAGTTTCGTGGGCGTCTCATGCGCTCGCAATTTGGGGTGGTGGCGGCCTTGCCCTGGCTCGAGCGGGGGCTGCAGATACGCCCGTCAGACATTCCTTTGCTTGAAGAATATGGGCTGACGTTGGGCGAAGCGGGGCGCTATCGCGACATGTTGAAACAGGCGCGCAGGATTATCGCGGTCGACCGCAACAACGCCAAGGCCTATTATATGCAGGCCGCTCTTGCCGCGCGCGCGGGGGACTATGCACTTGCCAAACGGATATTGCCGCGTGCAGGAAGCGATTTCCTTGAATTGCCCGCGCCGATGTTGCTCGATGGCATCTGTGAATATGAGCTTGGCAATTACAATCGCGCGGTTGACCGGTTCCAGCAGTTGCTGGCGATACAACCACGTAACCGCCGGGTCCGGACGTTGCTGGCGCAGGCCATGTATCGCGCCGGGCGACCGCTCGACGCGCTCGATACTATCCGGGAGATTGCGGCTCGTGGTGATGCCGATAGCTACAGCCTGACGTTAACCGCGCGGTCGTTTGAGGCGAGCGGACAGGCAGCGCGTGCGACTGCGCCCCTGAACAACGCAGCTATGGCTGCGTTCCGACCGGCGCTTGCTTTGCCCGAACCAATTTCGCTGGCCGGTGCCGCCGATGCCGCGCGCCGCGCGCCGGACGATGCCCGCGCGGTTTTGCCCTATATACGCTTGCTCATTGCGGCAGGAGACAGCGATACCGCTCTGGTTGAGGCGATGCGCCTGCGAGCGGCGAATAGCGGTGTAGCCGAAGCGCATCTGATCGTTGGCGACATCGAAATGGACCGCAGCAATATCGCGGCAGCGCTCGCGGCCTTTCAGGCTGCACGACAAATCCGGTTTACCGAACCCGTCATGCTGCGGCTCGTCGATGCCATGTCACGCGCCGGGGAGGAGGCCGGAGCCGACGAGGTGCTGACGGCCTACCTTGCCTATAACCCCGGCAGCCCGACAGCACTGCGGCTTGCGGGCTATCGCGCGCTTGATGCGCGGAGGTGGCGAGATGCCATCTTGTTTCTCGAACGGGTTCGGGCAAAACTGGGCAACAATGACAGTATCCTGCTCGCCAATCTGGCGCGCGCCCGCGCGGGAGCAGGACAATATGATGCAGCGCTACGCGACGCCGCGTTGGCCTATCGCGTTGCTCCGATGAATGTCATGGTCGTCCGGGTATATGCCGATGTACTGAAAAAATCGGGAATAAGGCCCAAAGCTGCGCGCGAAATGGCGGCTAAGCTCGCCGCGATGTCAACTCAGCGCCAATAACTCCGCCGGGTCGATGCCCGCGCGTTGCATTTGCGCCTTCACGTCGGGCCAGACATTTCTGACGAAATGTTCCCGCTCCGATCCTCGCAACTTGGCGACCGCGCCGCGTGCGACAAACAGGCCAACACCGCGTTTGACATCGACAAGGCCACTGTCCTGAAAGAGCTGATAGGCTTTGGCGACGGTCAGCGGGTTCGCGCCCTGATCGGCAGCAAAGGCGCGGACAGATGGAAGCATGTCACCTTCCTTGTAATCGCCGTCGAGAATGGCCGCGGCAATCACATCGCGCAGTTTCAGATAAACGGGTTTTGCGTCATTTTTCATTATGGGCCTTACTGCCATAATACAGTAGGGCGCGTCAAGGTTCCCGAAAAACGTCAACAATGGCCGATTTTAAGTGGGACGAGACTACCGTAAGTCTCTGTAACATAAACCATAATTTTCTCTTAGTCAAGAACTGTGTAAGGTTTTGTGTAAGTTTTTGGCCTCAATCAATGGAAATAATGATCACTTGGAATGCACCTACGTTCCTTCAATTGGGCTCAAAAGCCTCAATGATTGGGCATCGCCCTGAAGCTCCATCTGCGCACTCATCTGCCAAGCGCCGCAACGATTTGCGCGCGGCTTTCAATGCGGCAATCTTCTCGTCGATCTCCCTGATGCGCCTGCTCGCAAGCTCCCGCGCGCGGGCGCGTTCTTCGGTGGCATCGAGCGCCAGCAATTCGGCGATCTCGGCAAGCGTGAACCCTCCGGCCTGCGCGGAGCGGATGAAGCGCAAGCGGTCAAGATCGGTCTGGTCATATCGACGCACCCCGCCGTTCCGATCCGGCTCCGCCATTAAGCCTCTGCGCTGGTAGAAGCGGACGGTTTCCACGCCGACGCCTCCCGCTGCCGCCAATTTTCCGATGGTCATCGCATTCAAAGCTTGACTCCGTACTATGCTACGGAACCTATATAGGCTGGGTGACATTATTCGACAATCAGGAACACCCATGACCCAAACTCACATTACACGGCCAAGCAAAGCCACCGCCGCCGCTAAGACTGCCACCATTCATCGCATGGTGATGCCAGGTCATATCTGCCCGTATGGCCTAAAGGCGCTCGATCTTCTGAAGCGCAAAGGCTTTACCGTCGAGGATCGCTGGCTGACGACACGCGAAGAAACCGACGCTTTCAAAGCCAAGCACGGCGTCCAGACCACGCCGCAAATCTTCATCGGCGGCGAGCGCATCGGCGGACATGACGATTTGCGCCGCTATCTCGGCCTCTCGGTCGCCGATCCCAAGGCGACGACCTATCAGCCGGTGATTGCATTGTTTTCGATGACCGCGCTGATGGCGCTGGCGGCCAGTTTTGCGGTCTATGGAACGCCCTTCACGATCCGCGCGGGCGAATGGTTTATCGCGTTCAGCATGTGTGTTCTGGCAATGCTGAAGCTCCAGAATGTCGACAAATTCGCGACGATGTTCTTGAACTACGACCTGCTGGCGCGCCGTTGGGTGCCTTATGGGCGCATTTATCCATTCGCCGAAGGTCTGGCGGGCTTGTTGATGGTGGCAGGCGCACTCAACTGGCTCTCGATCCCGGTGGCACTCTTTATCGGCGGTGTCGGCGCTGCGTCGGTCTTCAAAGCGGTGTATATCGACAAGCGCGAACTCAAATGCGCTTGCGTCGGCGGGGATAGCAATGTGCCATTGGGCTTCGTTTCGCTGACCGAGAATGTGATGATGGTCGCGATGGCGCTCTGGATGCTGTTTGCCCCGGTCGCGCTGCATTCCGCTGCGATGAACGGGTGAAGGTTCACGAAAGAGCCCGGTAACCAGTCTGTATAATTACCAACCGCCGTCGCCCCATGCGGGGCCGACGGCGGTCAATGCCTGTCACTTTGGCATGCGTCGCAACTCGACAAGATCGTGCCGTTCCGCACTTCCCGATACGAGAGTGGCGTGAGCAAAGTGCGCATCTACGACATGCTCTATGCGCACTTGACCAACCCTTTCTCGGCGAAACGCCTGGGTGCGAGGCCCCGGATTGGGGCTAACCCGCACGACGTCCAAGATTTGACCGGCTTGCGCTCCATCCTCCTTGCCGACGCAAACAATGAGGCTATCTGCGCTGGCATCAACAATTTGCCCTCGCATGAAAAAAGCGTGCTGTAATCCTTGGGCGGCCGCACTCGAAGCGAGCGGTGCCGCCGTTACAAGGGCCAAGCTTGAGGCCAGGCCGACTACCAATGTCTTTATCATGGCTGTCTCCAATCTAAGAATTTCGACGAGGCCCACCTACTGAGCCTCGTCGGTAAGGGTCAGCAATGCGAGTGCATGTCGCGGCAACAGCGTTCGCAAGCTCGGCAGACTTCTGCGCAACGCGTCATTTCCGCACCACCGATCGCCTCGCAAACCTCGGCACACCGGCGGCAGGCCTCTGCGCACAAGTCGCAATGTCTGGCATGTATCAGGGAATTGCGGGTCATCAGGTCCGCACAACTTCCGCACAGCCGAATGCAGTCGAGCAGCGCGTTGATCGTCGTTCCGTCGCTTTGTTTCCCGCCTTCGCGCAGGCAATGTGCCAGCGTTTCGAGGCAGACTTGCTCGCAATCGCGGCATTGATCGATACAGGTTTTCATGTCCATTACTTTACTCCTCTGTCAATGAGGAGGTGCCGAGACGTGGGGCAATCGGATGTGCCACCGCAAACAGGTGTAGCAGGATCGGGCAGTCGTCGATTGGCGCGTCTGGCGGACAGGCGTCGGCCAGCTGAGTCAGCGCCTGCTCAATAACCTCTAGATCATTGATGCGCGTCCGCAGACCGGCGATCTTGGTCCGTGTGAGAGCCAAAACATCGGCAGCGGATGCCGCCACGTCTGATCTCAGCGTGAGCAGTTGACCGATTTCCGCGAGCGTGAAGCCGAGATCGCGTCCCCGCCTGATGAAGCGGAGTCGCTCAAGGTCTTCTGCACCATAAGAGCGGTATCCTGCATCGGTTCGTGCCGGTGGGGGCATCAAACCAATCCGTTCGTAATGTCGAACAGTGTCGATGCGAACTCCCGCAGCGCGTGCTAACGAACCAATGCTTATGCCTTGCACGAATCACCTCCGCCGGCACTTGTGAGCTCTGGACTACGGTCCAAGGTCAAGCGCCAAAATTTATCATACTGTTTTTATAAAGATTTATCCTTTCCTCAGGAGCTATTGACTGCTTGGTGGCCTCAGCCACGTTCATATGCGGGTGACACTGAAAGAAATTTTGAGGGAAGCTCGTTCATCGCGCGTAATCATCGTCATGAGCACCATAAACCTATCAAGACGCCATCTTATCGCAGGCCTTGGCGCTGCTTCGGCTTTCGGCGCAATGCCAGCTTGGGCACAGGGACACAGCATAGGCGGTCATGGCGGTGGGCACGGCGTGTCGAAGCGTGGCGCCGCTACGATCCGCGCGGGCTTCGACGAAGTGCGCGGCGAGGTCATCGATCTCGCAGTGCGCGATGGCCTGCGTATCATTGAGGGCCGCCGCAGTATCGGCCGTGCCGTGAACGGCAGCGTGCCTGGCCCGCTGATCCGACTGCGCGAGGGGCAGATCGTCAAGTTCAACGTCACCAATTATCTGCGCGAGGACACCTCGATCCATTGGCACGGCCTGCTCGTTCCGTTTCAGATGGACGGGGTGCCAGGCGTCAGCTTCCCGGGCATCAAGCCAAAGCAAACCTTCGCCTATGATTTCCCGGTGCGTCAGGCGGGGACTTATTGGTATCACAGCCACTCGGGCTTGCAGGAGCAGCAGGGACATTACGGGCCGCTGGTCATCGATCCGGCGGGCGCGGAGCCGGTGGCGTATGACCGCGATTACATCCTCCTGCTAAGCGACTTCACTACGCTCGACCCGCATTTCATCATGAGCCGACTGCGAACCGGCGAAGGCTATTTTATTCGTCAGATGACGAGCTGGACCGACCGTTACAATCTGTCGGGTGCCGAGCGCCGCATGTGGGCCGAGATGCGGATGCCGCCAACCGACATTATGGATATCGGCGCGCCAACCTATACGTTCCTCGCAAACGGTCGTGGCCCAACCGAAGGCCTCGAATATCTGTTCCGCGCCGGTGAACGCATTCGCCTGCGGGTCATCAACGGCTCGGCACAAAGTTTTTTCAACGTGCGCATTCCGGGATTGCCGATGACGATCATCGGCGCCGACGGTCAGAATGTCCGCCCGGTCGAGGTCGACGAGTTTCAGATCGGCACCGCCGAAACGTATGACGTGATCGTCGAGCCGGGCAGTGCCGACGCCTATGCGATCGTCGGTGAGTCGATGGATCGGTCAGGAATGGCACTCGCCATGTTGGCCAGCCGACCGGGTGCGCGCGCCATTGTTCCGGCGTTGCGCGATCCGCCGCTGCTGACGATGGGCGACATGGGAATGGACCACGGGTCGGGCGGCATGGATCATTCGGCAATGGGCCACGGGTCGATGACCAAGCCTGCGCCCGCCGCCGACGCCGGTGCGGCCGCCGTGGACCACGCAGCTATGGGTCACAGCGCGCCTGCGGCCGGCGCGGAAGCTGTCGATCATGCAGCAATGGGGCATGGCGCGCCTGCGGATGAAGTCGCGGGCGCGGCGGCGGGCGCGATGAGCATGGACGGTATGAACATGCGTGATACGTCGCTGCTGCCGCCCGACGTGAAGGTCGGACCGGGGGTCGATATGGTGTCGATGTCGCCCGTCGATAAGACTGGCGATCCCGGTCTCGGCCTGCGCGACGTTCCGCACCGCGTCCTCAACTACAGGATGCTCGCGGCGCTCGAACCCAACAAGGATACGCGCGAACCGTCGCGCCTCCTTGAGCTTCACCTGACCGGGAACATGGAACGCTATATGTGGTCTTTCGACGGGCGGATGTATTCGGCCGTCAGCGACGTCCCGATCCGATTTGCCTGGAACGAGCGCGTGCGGGTCAAGCTGATCAACAACACCATGATGGCGCATCCCATCCACCTGCATGGCATGTTCTTTGAACTGGTGAACGGGCAAAAGCCCGCGCAGCAACCGCGCAAGAACGTCGTCATCGTCCAGCCGGGCGCGAGCGCGACTTTCGACCTGACCGCCAACGAGCCCGGCGACTGGGCGTTTCACTGCCACCTCATGTATCACATGCACGGCGGCATGATGCAGACCGTGACCGTCATGGGTCCGAAAGGCGGCGCATGACCATGCGGCACCTTCTTTCAACCGCTGCGCTTGTCACGGCACTGATCGCAGCGCCAGCGATAGCGCAGCACCAAGGGCACACAATGCCCATGCCAGCACCCGCTCCCAAGCCCGCGGCGTCCCCGGAACCTGCGCCCGCTCCGGCAGACCCGCACGCGGGTCACACCATGCCCCCGTCCGTTCCGTCAGCGGGACCGGATGAGACTATGGACGGCATGGATCATAGTTCGATGGACCACGGCACCACGGAAAGCGCCGACGCATCGCCGGGGCCTGATATGGAAACCCCGCCCCCGCCCGAAGCCGGAAGTGGTCCGCCGCGCGCCGCTGATGCAATTTGGGGTGCCGAAGCGATGCGTGGATCGCGTGAAGAGCTGCGCCGCACGCATGGCGATTTTCCTGTCTTCTGGTTCCAGGGCGACCGTTTCGAGACTCACGCGCGCAAGGGCCGCGACGGCTATTTGTGGGACGTTCAGGGCTATTACGGCACGCCGACCAACCGGTTCTGGTTCAAGAGCGAGGGCGAAGGAGCGTTCGGCGAACGCATCGAGGACTTTGAAGTGCAGGCGCTGTATTCGCGCGCGATCACGCCCTTTTTCGACCTTCAGGCAGGCGTGCGGCAGGATATCGCCGGCCCGAACACGACCTATGGCGTCATCGGCATTCAAGGCCTGGCACCCTATCTCTATGAAGTCGACGCAGCGTTGTTCGTTTCCCACCGTGGGGACATTACCGCACGGGTTGAAGCCGAGCTCGATCAGCGCATTACGCAACGCTTGATCCTGCAACCGCGCGCTGAGGTCAATTTAGCGGCGCAGGACATTCCCCGTCTCGGCATCGGTGCCGGTATCGACAAGGTCGAGGTCGGCGTTCGGCTGCGCTACGAGATCGTCAAGGAATTCGCGCCCTATATCGGGGTCGAGCAAAGCTGGAAAGTGGGGCGCAGTGCGACCTTTGCCCGTGCCTCTGGCGAGGATCCGAGCGTCACCAACTATGTCGTCGGCATCCGTTTCTGGTTTTGAAGTGAAGGAAGATACCATGAAATTCGTTACTCTCTTTTCTGTTGCTGCACTGCTCGCAGCCCCGCTTACCGTGCCGACAGCTGCGCTTGCGCACACCAAGGTCGTTGCCTCGACACCGGCGCAGGGCGCGAGCGTCAAAGCGCCCCGCAGCCTTACGCTCACATTCAGCGAAGCGCTGTTACCGCCGACCGCTGCTGCCAGCATCGTGATGACGGCAATGCCCGGGATGCCAAATCACGGTGAGATGGTGATCCGCAATTTCACAACGACTTGGAGCAACGGCAACAAAACGATGACGCTGAAGCTCAAGCAGCCCTTGCGCGCAGGCACTTACGATGTGCGTTGGCAGGCGGCAGGGGCGGACGGCCACCGCATGAAGGGCACGGTCAGCTTCACCGTGAGTTGATCGACGTCGAATGGATGACTGGCTCCAGCTTGCACTGCGATTTCTGCAATATGTGCTGCTTCTAGGACTTTTCGGCTGGATCGCGTTCCGCGTTATCGGGTTGCGGGCCGCGCGCTGGCTCGACGCGGAAAGCGGCAGCAATATCACGCTCGTTGCGGCCGGACTTGCACCCGTCGTTTCCGCGATCCTCATGCTTGCCTCGATCGCGGCAATGATGGGCCAACCCCTGCTGGCGTTGGAATGGCCGATGATCGAGGCCATGACGCTGAGCACGGACATGGGTTGGGCTTTTTTGCTGCGCACCGCTCTGCTGACTGCTGCATTTGCAGCATTATTAGTGAGGCGTGGGGCGGGGGGGCTGATCGCCGCGCTTTGCTTTGGAGCGGCGCTGATGACCCTGGGGTGGAGCGGCCACGCGGCTGCAACCGAGGGCACGCTTGGTTTGGTCCATCGGATCAGTAACGGCGTACACCTGCTCGCGGGCAGCCTTTGGCTCGGTGCGATCGGCTGGTTCGTGCACCTTTCGGTCGTCGCCCATCGCGATCCCGAAGGAGTGCCAGCGGAAGAATTGCTTGCTGTCCTGCACGGCTTTGCGCCGCTCGGGGTGGCACTGGTCGGGATGGTGTCGATCACCGGGTTGATCAATGCCCAGATGATCTTTGGCCTCGAAAACAGCGCGGCCACCCTTGCGACCGCCTATGGCCTGTCACTTATGGCCAAAGTCGCGGTCGTGGGCTTCATGCTCGCGCTTGGTGCGCACAACGCTCGCACAAGCCGACGCAGCGTTGTGGAGAGCGGGGTTACAGACGGCGATCACAGTGTCGCGCTGCCCATACTCCGCCGCAGTTTGACACGCGAACTGGCGCTCGGGATCGTGGTTCTCGGATTGGTGGCAGTACTCGGTATGCTATCGCCAATGGTGATGGAGTGAAGTTTGGTATGGCTGGAGAAAGACGATGACGATAGAGAGGGAAGTATTGTTGAGGGGTGGGCCTGCAATTAAGGGCGCTCTGGCCATTATGGCCGCCGTGGCACTGATCGCTGCTGCGAACCCAGGCTCCGATCACAGTCCACCTGCTCAGGTCAACGCTGTATCGGCGGCCAATGCACCGGTCGCCGCTGTCGATGCCTTTCATGCTGCATTGTCCAAGGGCGACACGCGCACCGCGCTCGATCTTCTTGCTGAGGATGTTCTGATTTTCGAGTCAGGCGGCGTCGAGCGCAGCCGCGCCGAATATGCCAGCCACCATCTTGCTGCCGACGCGGCCTTCAGTGCGGCCGTTCGACGCACCGTCGTCAGCCGGACTCATGGCGAGGCTGGCGATGCAGCGTGGGTCACAAGCATCGAAACTGTCGCCGGAACCTATCGCGGACGTGCCATCAATCTCCGCTCGGTCGAGACAATGATTCTTCGTCGCGTCGTCGGCCAGTGGCGCATCGGACACATTCATTGGTCCTCGAAAGACCTCGTGACGAAGTGATGCTCAGATAAGGGCGAGGTAACAGGCGACTAGCCAAGTTCGCCATAGTTCACTCAAGCGATTGTGATATGGCGCGACTGCCCTTTTGGCGTCACGCCATCTCGCTCGCCATCGCCTCGCAGCTTTCGGCGCAGCGACGGCAGATGTCGGCGCACTGCTCCATGCCGTCCAGCGCGTCGCAGCTTGCGGCGCACGCACGGCAAATCTCGGCGCATTCGCGGCAGATATGGGCGTGATGAGCCGAGCCGCGCGCCATGAAGTCGGCTGCGGTTGCGCAAATCTGAGCGCAGTCGAGCATCAGTCGCATATGCGTCGGCTCGACATGTGCGCCGCCCATTTCAAGGCAGTGTGTCGCGGCCGTTTGCAGGCAGGTGATGTGGCAGGTCTGGCAGGTCTCGATGCAACTCTGCATTTCAGATGATTGGTGGTGCATGATCGTGTCTCCTATTGTGCTGCCAAACCCTTTTCGGTCAGCATCTTGTTGAGTTCGGCAATGTCCTTGGTTTGCATGTCGATGGCTTTCTGCGCCATCTGACGAACCATCGGGTCATCGCTTTCCTTGAGCGCGATTTGCGACATCGACAGCGCCCCGCGATGATGCTCGATCATCTTACGGGTCCAGGTTTCGCCGTCATTCGCGCCCTTCGCGGTCATCATCTTGTCCTGCATCGCCATTTCGGCGGGCATATAGGGATTGGACGGATCGGCCTTGGCCTGCGTGTTCATTTCCGTGCTGGGCTGAGTTTGGGCTGAATTGTCCTTCTGCTCGGCACAGGCGGGTGCGGTCAGCGTCAGCAAGAGCGCTGGCACTAAGACGTGTCTCTTCATAACCGTCTCCTAAAATACGGGGAGACAGGGTAAGTCGTCAGGCGGACAATGGTTCCTGCCGGGCCGCCCCCGGGCGCTTCGGGCCACGACCGCGCCGCTGCCGCCGCCACATGATAAAGCCCGTTGAAACCCACAGGCTGACCGACAGGCCGATGATCGTGTAGATTAGTCCGCCGACCGGTCCGACGATGAAGCCGCTATGGACCGGGAACAGCCAGGCGCGAGCGCCGCCGCCGCCGCTGGTCAGGCCGGTGGGATAGGTGCCGATGACCTTGCCCGCATAAGGGTCGACCAGCACGTCGGTGCGCTTCAGCCGCTTGTCCATGAAGGCGAACCAGTAATCCTTGGCGTGCGGTCCAGGCGGGCCGAAAGCGGTGAGGTGCAGATTGCCGGCCTCCTTGCGGGCGAGCGCAAGCGCCTGATTGCCGTCAATGCTCGGAGGCGGCATCTCGTGCCCGGCATGGGCGGCGGCGTTCGCCATATTGCTTGCGAAGACCGAGCGGCCCGATGACTTTTCTGCCCAAGTCGTCAGGTTGAGCCAGGTGCCGGTTCCCGCAACCGAAATGATGAACAGCCCCGCGATCACACCCGCCGTGCGGTGGATGCGGACGACGCCCTTCGCATTTTTGCTGGTTTCGCGCGTGCGCCACCAGATGACGAGGCCGAGAATGCTGAAAATGACGACGCCGGTGCCAAGGATGGTCAGAATGATCTTTCCCGGCGTGCCGAAGATCAGCCATTTGTGGACGGCCGATGCCAAGCCGACCCAGCCCGCCATCGACGAGCTTTCCTGAATGATGCGGCCTTCGAACTGATCGACCGTCACGATGCGCGACATGTCATGCTTGCTCGTATCGCGCCCGCCCATGACGACAACGGCAGTGTTGGGAGATACAGCCGCCGGATACATCATATGCGCAACCTGAAAGTCGGGCTTCTCCTTTTTGAGCATCGCCATGACTTCGCCGGGCGGCTTGGGTGTGCCGTTCGCCTGCACCTGATATTTCTCGGGCGCGGTTGCCTGCAAAAGCCAGAATCGCTGCTGCGAGATTGCGCCCGTAATCCCCTGAATGACGAAAAATATGCCAAGCGTCAGCGCGAAGCGCCGGTGCCAGCGCCGCAAAGTCAGTGTCGATACTCCCATCTTTCTCCCCCTTCGCGTTCTCCTCAGTGCCGCGCGTAAACGAACGGTTTGCCGTTGCCGAAGGCGACAACTGCATATTGATCGGCCTTTACGCCTGGCACCTCCATGCCCGGCGATCCGACAGGCATTCCTGCGACCGCGAGGCCGCGCACGCCTTTTGGCTTGGCGGCCAAGACACGCTTCATGTCGGCGATGGGAACATGGCCTTCGAAGGCCATCCCGTCGATCAACGCGGTGTGGCACGACCCAAGCTGGGGCGGCAATCCAACCTTCCGCTGCAATGCGGGTCGATTGGCGTCGTCGACGATTTTGACGGTGCGACCAAAGGCTTTGCGGACCTGCGCGGCCCATTTCTCGCAACAGCCGCAACCGGGATCGCGGTGCATGACGGCTTCGGTTGCCAAGGCCGGAGTGGCGAAAAGCGCGAGGGTCAGCGCAACTTTCGATATCTTCATAAACCGCCTTCTTTCGTTTGCGAAAAGATTGAGATCGTCCCGGTTGGCGTGTCGGTGGTCCATTCGGCACTCACTGGCGCTCGACCAATTCTTGCTAGCTCGGCTTCTAGATAGCCATCTGCATTGGGCTGCGTGTTGGTTCGGCCATCGGCGGACTGCACGATCTTGAACGCTTGTCGCATCAACCAGCTCTGCTGCCGCGCATAATCGGCAATGATCACCTTACCGCCGGGCTTCGCGGCGGCGAACATTGCAGCAAGACCGGCTTGTTTCTCGGAGGTGGGAACCTGGTGAAAGACGAGGCTGGATACCACCTTGTCGAACAAGCCGAAATTCCCCGCGTCGCGTGCATAGCCGCTTCGCCATTCGATCTCGACGCCTGCTGCATGGGCTTTTGCCTTTGCGATGCGCCGGGCGTCATCGTCAGGATCAAGACCCACGACTTCAGCACCCGGCGCAGCTTGCTTGATCAGAACGGCGAACGAGCCTGTGCCGCACCCGACGTCAAGAATACGCTCGCCGTTGTGCGGCGCCAACGTAGCAAGAAGCTGTCTGCGCCAGCGAGCCTCTCGCGTTAAGAGCGCCAGCAAACGGTCATAGGCGCTCGTCGGAAGGAAGCGACCAGCGGCGGGCGTGAAGTCTTTGGCGTCAGGCATGATGGATAAGACCCGTGAAGCGCGGAAGACCGTTGCCAGCCCTCCGCGCCTTTCACTTACTTGTGGTCCATGCCACCCATGTCATGGCCTGCATGGTCGTCGGACTTTGCGTCCTTCTCCTTGCAGCAGGCCATTTTGCCTTGCTCGTCCTTCTTGCAGCAACAGCACTCCTTTTTGGGGGCCGGTGCCGGATCGGCAGCGAACGCAGCGGTGGACATGGAGAGCGCGAGAGCGCCCAAGAGATATTTGGTTTTCATGATTATACTCCGATAGATTGTTGAAAAATTTCATGGGCGGCAGCGCGCGGAGGCGGTAGCGGCGGCTTGAGCGAGTTGCTCTTCAATTGCTCGATCACGGAATCAGTCACGACTGCGTTTGCGACCACGGGCTGTTCCAACCGGGCTTCCGCGACGGGCGGGAAAGCGCAAGCATGGCAGGCACGAGCAGCATCGCTGCCCTTCCGGGCGGGTTGTTCGTCATGGTGGGTCGGGGCTTGCTCGCAGTCGGGCATCATTGCGACAGTAGCGTCTTGAACGGGCGTGGCGCAGATAGGCGCGGCCCGAAGAAACAGCGCCAGCGCGAGAATACAGGCCGCAAATGCCTTCATGCCGTTCGCCGCCTTCTCCGCCGTATGGGCCAGCGCATGATGAGAAGCGCGGTTCCGGCAAGGCCGAGCAACAGACCGCCGACAGCGAAAGCAAGCAGCCACCATGTGTTGAAATTCTCGTGGTTCTTCCAGTCCATGATGTGCAGGCTCCAGAAGAAATCGTAGAGCCGCCATGTGCCGGTGCGCACCGCTGTAATTCGCCCGGTGTCGCGCGCCACGAATATGCTGGTCTGGTCGGCGTCGGCGAAGGCCACGCGCCATGCTGGAAGTGCTGCGCGATATTCCGGGCTTTCTTGGGTAACGAGGTTCGTGGTTGATTCCGGCTTATTACCGGATTTCCATGCCGCCTCGGCAATTCGCGTTGCCAGCTTGGCATCAACAGACGGTAGTGCCACGCCAGTCGCCGCGTCGAAGAGCTTCGCGCCTTTGGCCGTGGTCAGCTCCGCAACGGTGCGGCCATCGAGCATGTGCCACGTCATCGCTTCGACCGATCCGTCTGCTTGCGCGAGAATTCGCTGCGGTGGTGCCAAAGCAAGTCCAGCGGGGACAGCGACGACGCGCTCGCGGTCAACCAGATGTTCGCCGCGCACCTGATCGATTGGCAGGAAGCTCATGATGACGCCGCTGGTAAACCAGATCAGCAATTGCGCGCCGATGATCAGTGCCAGCCATTTGTGGACACGGCTCGCAGTCATGTGCAGTCGGGAGCGTGCCGACGGCTTCAATCCGAACGACCTTTCGACATTCTTTTTCCCCCGTCGGTTGACCGGTTTGCGCCAGACAGTCCCATCAAATTCAGGCGAATTCCGGCCACAGACTTGTTTTTCTACCCCGTTATACGTCCGCCGAGCGAGTACCCCTCACCAAACCTCAAATAAAGCCACCCCGCCGTCCATAGCTCATAACATTTGATTATAACCTTGAACGAAATGACAATGGCTATTGATATTTGCTGGTCCGTCCCACGACCTGCGCCTAACCTAGGGGCAAGAAAATCGAAGAGGGGAGGGCCATGACCAGATTATATGCAGGAGCAGCCTTGGGGGTATTCGCGATTGCGCTTCAAGCATCGCCGACAATGGCGCAGGAGGCTCCGGCGGCTGCGCAGTCGTCGGATGAGTCTCGGCAAAGCGAAATCATCGTGACTGGCACGCGCCGATCCGACCTTACGGCTGCTGACGCAGCGCTGCCCATTGACATCATCAGCGGTGACGATCTGATCGAAAAAGGCGCGTCGGATATGAATGATCTGCTGCGCACCGAGGTGCCGTCGCTGAACATCCAGCGCCTCGTCAGCAATGACGGTGCAGTATTCACGCGGCCCTTCTCGCTGCGCGGCCTGCCGCCCGATCAGACTCTTGTTCTGGTAAATGGCAAGCGCCGCCATCGCGGCGCGACCGTTCAGTTCACCAACGTCCCCTATATCCGCGGCTCCCAGGGGCCTGACCTGGCCGCAATCCCGTCGATCGCCGTGGGGCAGCTCGAAGTATTGCGCGATGGTGCATCGGCACTTTACGGATCCGACGCGATGGCCGGTGTGCTGAACTTTGGGCTAAGGCGCGACCGTGAGGGCGGGATACTGATCGCACGCTACGGCCAGTATTACGAAGGCGACGGACAGGATTTCCTCGTTCAAGGCAACCTCGGCCTGCCTTTCACAGACATGGGGTTCGTCAACATCAGCGGCGAGTATGTCAACAGCGAAACAACATCGCGCGGTATCCAGCGCCCGGATGCGCAGGCGCTCATCAATGCAGGCGTGCAAGGGGTGCCTGTCCCGGCACAGCGTTGGGGCAATCCGAAAACCGAGGCCGCGCGCATCTTCGTAAATGCGGGCCTGGAACTGTCCGACAACATGGATTTTTACACGTTCGGCAATTATAGCTGGAGCAAGGGGACAACGGCATTCTTCTATCGCAACCCGAATACGACGTTCATTGCGACGTCGATTCCGACGACAAATGTGGCAGGCGGCCCGCGCTTTAGCTTTCGACAAAACTATCCGGGCGGCTTTACGCCCGATTTCGGCGCGACGATTACCGATGCGGCTCTCGCCGCAGGCCTCAAGGGCGAATTCGGCTCGGGGCTAACCTATGACGTCAGTGCATCTTACGGCCAAAACCACGCGTCCTATCGTATCGACAATACCGTCAATCCATCCCTCGGGCTCACTTCACCAACCTCGTTCAAGCCAGGGCAGCTCGAACAGCGCGAACTCGCCTTCAATCTGGACCTTACCTATCCGATCAACATCGGTGCAGCCGATCCACTGACGCTCGCTGGTGGCCTTGAATATCGGAAAGAGACCTACGAAATCACGGTCGGCGATCTCGCTTCGTGGCAGGTCGGGCCGTTCGCATCGCTGATCGACCCGGACACCGGCCTCCGCACCGGACTCCCGGTCGGCTCGAACGGCTTCCCCGGTTTCAGCCCGATCCAGGCCGGCGAGTTCAGTCGGAGCAACTGGGCTGCGTATACGTCGCTCGAAGGCAATTTGACCGACGCGTTCCAGATGGGCCTTGCTGGCCGCTATGAGAATTATTCCGATTTCGGATCGCGGTTTACATGGAAGGTCAGCGGTCGCTACGATTTTTCCGACGTCTTCGCGGTTCGGGGTTCGGTAAACACCGGGTTCCGTGCGCCTACGCCGGGACAGTCGAACGCGTCTCAGGTGCAAACGAACATCGATTCCGTAACCGGCGCGCCGCTTACCTCTGGTATCATCGCGCCGAACAATCCCGTCGCCCAATTTTTTGGCGCGACGCCATTGAAGCCCGAAAAGTCGTTCAACTTTGCTGGCGGCATCGTCATCAAGCCGAGCAGCGCGATCACTTTCACGCTCGACTATTTCAACATCAAGGTTGAAGATCGCATCGCAGTATCAGGAAACTTCAATCTGACCGCCGCTCAGCGGGCGCAGCTTGCTGCGCTCGGTATCCCGGGTGGCGATTCATTCCAGCAGGTCAGCTTCTTTACCAACTCGTTCGATAGCCGGACGCAAGGCGTCGACGCGGTGCTGACGATCCGGTTCGATCTGGCTGGTGGCAAAGCGACGTTCGGTCTCAACGGAAATTATACCAAGACCGATGTTATTAAGGCTTCGCCTGTGATCAGCGCCGATCGCGAACGGCTGCTCGAACTCGAAGGGTTCGTTCCGAAGTGGAAAGGCAACGCTTCCTTTGACTATGAAGGCGATCGGTTCGGCTTCATCGCGCGGGCCAACTATTACGGGAAATGGACCGACTACGGCGCGAATCTGGCAGCCGACCAGACTGGCGGCGCCGAAGTTCTGGTCGATTTGGAGGCATCTTACAAGATCAACGACATGTTCAAGATCGCGATCGGCGGCGAAAATGTGTTCGATAACTTTCCCGATCTCGAAGCTCGGCAATCACAGATCAACAACGGCATTCGCTATCTTCGTTTCGCACCAACCGGTTTTAACGGCGGCTTCTGGTATCTGCGTGGCACAGCCAAATTCTAGTCCAGTGTCACGCGCCCTGTTTTCAGGAAGGCGTCCCGGTGTTGTTCGAGGGTCGCGATAAACGCCTGCGCCACTTGCGAGACCGGCCGCAGCTGGGACGTGAACAGCATGTAATCGAATGCGACGTCTGGCTTGAACGGTCGGACGGCAAGCCCCCGATCGGTATAGTCGGCGGCGGTAATGGGATTGAGTATGGAGCAGCCGAGTCCTTGCAAAACCAGCGCACAGATCGTCATCGCATATTGCGTCTCGATAATCAGGTCGCGTTCGACCCCTGCATCCTCGAAGATGCGATCGATCCGATGACGAGTTCGGTCCTCGAGCGCGAGCGAGATGAAGCGCTCGCCCCGCAAATCGGCAGGCGAAATGCTGTCCTTGCTGGCGAGCCGGTGGCCAGGTGGCAGGACACATGCACCGTAGCATTTGACGAACGGCGCCATCGTGATCCCAGGCAGTTCCCGTGCCGGTGTAGCCAGGCCGATGTCGAATTGCTGGTTGGCCATCCACTGCCTGACTGTCGACGAACTGCGCGTTTGCAGCTGAATGGAAACACCCGGATGGCGGGATCGAAACGTGGTGATGACCGCGGGCAGAAAACTGACGGCCAGCGCCGGCAAGGCTGCAATACGAAGGGTCCCGGTCGAAGTGTTACGGATATCTTCAGCAGCACGTTTCAGCACGGCAATCCCGGCAAAACTCCGCTCAACCTCATGGAAAAAGATGTCGGCTTCAGGAGTCACCGTGAGCGCAACGCCCTTGGATCGGACGAACAGTTTGAAACCGACCTGATGCTCCAGGTCGGCCAGCAATTTGCTGACTGCGGGTTGGGAAATATGGAGCGCGGACGCAGCCTGCGTCACCGACCCCGACAACATCACGGCACGGAACGCCTCAAGCTGTCGAAGATTCATTTTCGGCCTCGGTGGTCATGCACTTCTGTTATAGCATACCCGAACATGAAAATGAAAAGCTATAACCATGTCAGCTGACTCGTTCGATCCGAAAGGGCATGGTGCCGTAGCGGATTCAACCGCGCTAGTTCACGCCAATTCGCCGTCGGGCCGGGCAGCTGGACTCCTCAATCCGCCAATCCACCGCGCTTCGACCATCGTTTATGATCGTGTCGAAGACTATCTCGACCGGCACAAACACCTATACGACGGCGTGATTTATGGTCTCTACGGAACCGAGACGAATCTCACGCTGGCCAGCTCGCTTGCTGAACTCGAACATGGCCACATGTCTGTCCTCACATCATCAGGGACCGCAGCGATTTCGATCAGCCTGTCCGCGTTCTTGCGATCGGGCGATCACCTCCTTGTAATCGACACCGCATATCGTTCCACCCGGCGCTTTTGCGACGATGTTCTGGCTCGCTATGGTGTCGAAGTTACCTACTTCTCCCCGGGAATCGGCGCGGAGATTGCAACGCTCATTCGTCCGAACACACGCATGGTGTTTCTTGAAACACCCGGCTCGCTTACGTTCGAACTCGCAGATGTCCGCGCGATCACAATGGTGACGCGCCCTCGTGGAATCGTGACCGCGCTCGATAACACTTGGGCGACCCCGTTGTTGTTTCGACCCATCGATCATGGGGTTGATATCTCGATCGCATCCGCAACCAAATATTTGTCAGGCCACTCCGACGTGATGCTTGGGGCGATGACGGGGGCCAACGAGACCATTTATCGGCAGCTCAAGGACGCGGCTGCTCGCTGGGGCAGTTCGGCTAGCCCTGACGATTGTTATCTGGTCCAGCGTGGCCTTCGCACCCTGGACGTGCGCATCGACCGGCATCAACGCACGGCTCTCGAACTTGCGACGTGGTTTGAGGAGCAGCCTGAAGTCCGCAAGGTTCTTCACCCGGCGATAGCCAGTCACCCCGATCATGCGATCTGGAAGCGCGATTTCACGGGTGCCTCAGGCCTGTTCGGCGTGCTGCTCGACCCCATGACGGACGCGGAACGGTCAGCCTTCTTCAACAACCTTCGTCTTTTCAAACTCGGTTCAAGCTGGGGCGGGTTTGAAAGCCTTATGGTTCCAGCCTGGCCTGCCCCTGCGCGAAGCTGCACTGATACAATTGAGGGAGCGCTAATTCGCGTCCACGCCGGACTCGAAGCGACAGCCGATCTTTTGCGGGATCTTGAGGAAGCCTTCAGCCGACTTCGCGCGTGCCGGTCGGAACAAACTCCGGCAGGTCTTGGGCAGTCACGCGCATGAGTTCGCAGTATTCTCGGCACACGCTTAATCCATCGCTTAGCGGATGTGCCTGCATCCGCTGCTCCACGAAACTACCGATCGGCGATTACTTCGAAGGGTGCCCTGCATGCCTAGCGGAAGGTCAGCCGTCCTCGGTCGTGTCTGAATTCCATTCGCGGCCAATATCGGTCACCGGATCGAGCGCACGCGGCATGGCGCGCTATGCCGCGTGGCTGCCCTATTCTTCCTGGGTGTCGCTTGGCGAAGGTGCGACATCGTGCCTCAGCTTTGCTCGCCTGGCCGAAGAAGTGGGCATCGAACGCTTATTCATCAAAAACGAAGGGCAAAACCCCAGCGGGTCGCACAAGGACCGGGTCAGCTGCCTGACCGTCACGCGAGCGCTCGATACCGGTGCGACGCGCATTGTTGCCGCGTCGAGCGGCAATGGGGGAGCTTCACTTGCGCTTTATGCTGCGGCGGCAGGGCTTGCTTGCAGCATCGTTGTGACGCCAGCACTTACTCCCATCCATCATCGCGCAATCACACTGACCGGCGCGGACATGATTGTCGTCGAAGATACGATGGAACGGTGGGCGCTTGTTGCCAAAATGGCGCAAGGTCAGGACTGCTTCCCCGCAACCAACTATCTCGCTCCGCCCGTTGGCAGTAATCATTTCGGTGTCGAGGGTCTGAAGACCGTTGCATTTGAACTGGTCGAAGACATCGGGCCGAGAATAGATGCAGTGCTGGTCCCTACGTCCCGGGGCGACCTTGTTTGGGGCCTCTACGCGGGGTTCCAGCAGATGATCGCCATTGGAATCATCGAGCGAATGCCGCGACTGTTCGTCGTCGAACCGTTCGCGCGGCTAAGCAAGGTACTCGACGGGGCTGAAACCACCGGGTCATTTTCCGGTGCAACCTCGCTATTCTCCATCGGGGGTTCAACCGTCACCTATCAAGCGGTCGAAGCGGTCCGCCGCTCGGACGGCGGAGCCGTCGTCATCGACGATGCCGCTGTCGTCCGCGACGCATCGCGGCTGGCAAGATATGGATGCTATGCGGAGCTGTCGTCCGCAGCGACGCTCACGGGCGTTGAGACTCTTCTGCGCCAAGGGAAAATCCGATCTGATGAAACGGTGGCACTGATCGCGACGTCGAACGGATACAAGGATATGCCGAGCGGGGTAGGGTTGCCATGAAGCAGACGCCGACCGGCCCGGAATCGCATCTAAAGCGCGAGATTGGCAGGATCGGTGTCGCGACCATCGCGATGAACGGCGTAATCGGCTCGGGCATTTTCGCGCTGCCAGCGGTGGCGATCGCGCAAGCAGGCGCGTTCAGTCCGTGGCTCTTTCTCCTTTGCGGCATCCTGATCCTTACGGTTGCATTGACGCTTGCCCGGAATGCGAGCTTCTTTGAGTCGACGGGCGGACCGATCGTTTATACCACTGTCGCCTTTGGCCGGTTCGTCGGGTTTCAGACCGGCCTGCTGATTTATGTCAGCCGGGTCGCCGCTATTGCCGCCAGCGCAAATCTGCTTGTTAGCTATGCTGTTCCCCTGTGGTCTCCGCTGGCTTCGGGAACGCCGCGGACAATTGCTGTGGTGAGCTACATCGTAGTTGCGACCGTTCTCAACGCGGTGGGCGTGCGTGCAGGAATGGCCGTCCTTTACCTCGTCAGCATCCTGAAGCTTCTGCCCTTGCTGCTGCTCATTCTCGTAGGCGTTCCTGAAATCGAATGGGCGACAATAGCCGCTGCCAAAATTGCTTCACCAGAAACGGTTGGCAACACCATGCTCGTGCTGATGTATGCTTTCATTGGCTTCGAATTCAGCCTGATCAATGCAGGTGAAACGCGGGACGCACGATCGGCGATCCCCCGCACACTCGTCAAAACGGTCCTCGCGGTCGCGGTTGCCTATGCCCTGATCCAGCTCGTCGCTGTGTCGATTGGCCCCGACTTGGGTAACAGCGAAACGCCACTGGTCGAACTGGCACAGCGGCTCATGGGACCGGCAGGCGCATTATTGCTGAGTGTCGGCGTGGTTTTTTCAATAGGGGGGGGAAGCCTGACGTCGCTGCTTACTGCACCACGGCTTACATATGCTTTGTCGCGCGACGGCACGCTGCCCGGCTGGTTCGGCGCTGTGAACGAGCGCACGCACGTTCCGGTCAATTCAATTCTGTTTTGTGGGGCGCTCAGCATCGCGCTCGCCGTGTCTCAGCAATTTATCTGGTTGGCAACGCTCAGCACAATAATCCGCCTGCTTGCCTATGCACTCTGTATCGCGGCGCTCCCCGTTATCGAACGCAAGTTGCCCACAGAGGCGGGGCAGTTTCGCATCCCCGGCGGATTTGTGATCCCGGGCATTGCGCTTGTCCTGACAGTCTGGCTGCTGACGCACTCGACGTTGCAAAGTGTCTTGATCACAGGTGCAGTGGTTGGCGTCGGAAGCATTGTTTTCGGGTTCTGCACGAAGTGGAAGCGAGACTCACGTGGGGCTGAGCCAGCTGATTGATTTGAACTGCTTGAAACTTATTACGGTTGGTCGATCTCGCTTGCCGGTCCATCGGCGGTCTCGTGCTGCAAGTTTCCGCCTAAATTAGTTCCCGCGATGCGATGCTTCAATTCGGCGCGCGCTCGATGAAGCCGGGTTTCGACGGTTTTCTCTGTCACGCCTAACGCTTCGGCAGCCTCCGCTTGCGACATGCCTTCGACGGCTCGCAACACCAATGCTTCGCGCAGCTTCGCCGGTAGCTCGGCGATAGCCGCGTTCACCCGGCGCATCTGCGCCCTGTCGCCGACCTCATCTTCGGGAGAGGGCTCGTCGCTTGCCAGACCGAAAGCATCGTCGAGCGGCGCGGCCCGCGTGAAGAAAGCGCGCACTGCGCGCCGCCTTGCCCAATCCCGGCATTTGTTGAGCGCGATGCGCGATATCCAAAGCCGGAACGGGCGTTCACGGTCATAGCGTTTCAACGCGGCAAAGGCCGAAACGAAGCTCTCTTGGGTAACGTCGATCGCCTCCTCACCGTCACGGATGGTATTGCGGACCAGCCGGTAAACCGGGTCACGATAGCGCCGCAAAAATTCGCGATAGGCGCGCCCCTCGCCGCCAAGCGCAAGCGCCGCCAGCTCGCCGTCGCTGCACTGGCTGAGATCGAGGCTCACCGCGCGTCGGCGGTCAGCGCCTTGACCACGGTCTTGTCGAAGCGCCGCGCCTGATTGGCGTCCATCACCGCACGCATCTCGAAGAGATGTTCAAGCGTCTCTTTCTGCATTTCGCCCATGACATGATGAACGTGATCGACCGCAGCGGTGACCTTCGGACCATAACCATGCTCGGCCTCGATGGCCTCGGCCAGTCGGGCATTCGCAGCGCGCATATCGAGTTCGAGCGCCTTTTTGCGCACCGCAAACCGCGCCTCAATGGCCTCGATCTTGGTTTCCTGCGCGGCGTCGAGCTTCAATTCGTTATGCAGAAAGGCGTGAAGTTCGCTCTCGCTCTTGCGCGCCTGCTCACTGAAGGTCCGAGCGACATAGACGCCCGCGACAGCGGCGGCGAATGCGATGAGCGCAATCAGCCCGATGCGCCACGCAGACCGCATCAAAGGAAATCCAGCAGCGTCGAAGGCGCGAGCGCGGTTTCCGTAATCACCAACCTGTGATCGGCGGCCGTCGCCGGGGTCGGCAATATGCTACCTCCGGCATAACCGACACCGAGCGCAAGGACTGCCGCCGCAGACAACAGCCGCGATGTCGCGCGCTCCTCGCCTTGTCGCGCGGCCAAGCCAGCGAGAATGGCGTCATCCAACCTGTCCAGCTCAACCGGTAGAGGCAGATCGGCGAGCCTTTTTAATACATCATCCATCGTATCGTCCCTGCAAAGGTGTAACCTGTTATACGCGCGTAGAGCTGGTCGCCCTCACCAAAATCGGGCGGCGCAATGGTTTTAGGCATAAACGGTTGAAAATGGCGCGATCCGTTTCGCGCTATCTACAACTTGGGAAGGCGGCGGGGAACGGTCAATGATTGGACAATGGCCGTATCGGTCGACGAGAACGGAACGAAGCGGTCGATGATGGTTTCGAGTTGTTGGACGTCGCTAACGATCACTTTCGCAAGAAAACAATCCTCACCGGTCACACGGTCAGCTTCTACTACTTCGGGCGTATCGATGAGCATTTGAGCTACTCTTTTCACTTCGCCAGGCATGGCGCGCATTCGCACATGTGCAGCAACGCACAGACCAAAAACCTTGGGATCGACTGTGATCGTATAGCCCCGGATGGCGCCCGCGTCTTCCAGCTTGTGGATGCGTTCAGTTACACTTGGGCTCGATAGGCCAATACGCGCCGCAAGGTCGCGGATCGTCATGCGGCCATCTTCGTTGAGTACCGCAATTATCTCTCGATCAATCGTGTCAAGACGCCGAGTTACGTAACGGCTTCGATTCATAATTTGCCCCTAGCTGGATGACACCAGCGGGGCCTTGTGATTGCGGAGGCGAATGGCCGTTTTCGCCTTACTTTTCCAAATTCGGACGGGGAATCGACCGACGGCGGACTCAGCCAGTGACGAACATGTGGGCCATCGGCTCAGGATCGAAGGCCAAAACCGTTAACGGTTTCGAATGACAAGTTGAAACGCCCAGAACGACTTTGTGAATCTATGGATCATTAAACGCGTGCCCCGCTATCAGTAATTACGCAGTCAAGCCGAGTAACCCTCTAGCAAAGCTGCCTTTTCGGGACATGGCATGATGAATTTTCAGTTTCAGCGGCAAGCACTGGCCGAGGTATCTTGGAACTACGGCAAATGACCTATTCCGCAGCCGCCATCTTAGCTTTGGCGTCGCAATGCGCGCCAACGGTTGCACCTGGAACGGTGCTTGCCATCGTCCAGACCGAAAGCAGCGGCAATCCCTTCGCCCTCAATGTGAACGGCGGGCGGCAACCCGCCCGCCAGACTAGCGCAGCTGATGCCGCCGCAACCGCGCGCCAATATGTCGCAGCCGGATACTCCGTCGATCTCGGGCTTGGACAAATCAACTCACGCAACATGCGCTGGCTTGGCCTGACGTGGGACACGGTATTCGACCCCTGCACCAATGTCGCGGCCTTGGGTCGTGTCCTGACCGCGAACTACTATGCTGTAAAAGCAGGCAGAGACCCACAAACCGCCCTCCGGGTCGCACTTTCAATGTATAACACAGGAAGCCAAACGCGCGGTTTTCGAAATGGCTATGTTGCCAAGGTCGTCGGCAACGCAGGTGTCGCCTATCCAAGCATGACCTACACCTCGGCAACGCCAGACTTCAACGAACCGGAGCCGACCAGCGGCGAATTGGCTCAACTCGTTGCAACGCAAAGTACGGCCAATCCTGAGCCTCTGGCTGCGCCACGTCCGGCACCGCCTCCTCGTTGGAACGTCTTTGAGCGCGCTGCTTACGACCGCGAAACCCAAATTCTCGCCGAAGCCGAGAGGAGCAGTATATGAACTCCATCCTGAAAATTGGACGAACCGTCGAAACGTGGCGCGCAAAATTGATCGCCCGTTTCAATGCCATGCCCAAATCGCAACAGACCGCAGCTGTGTGGGGCGCCGCGTTGGCAGCGGTGGTAATGATTTCGATCGCAATCCCCGATCCCGCCTATGCGCAAAATCTGGAGAGCTTCGCGAGCAAGGTGCGCGGCCTGCTGTCTTCGACGCTGCTGCGCACACTTGCGGTGATCGCCGTGATCGTCACCGGACTGTTATGGTTCGTTGGCCGTGCCTCAACCGGGGTGCTGGTCACGGTGATCATTGGGATCGCGATCGTCTTTTCGGCGGACGCCATTGTTGGCGCGATCGCGGGGTAGCGCGATGACCGACGACATCGAGCCTCCGACCAAGAACACGCTGTTCCTCGCAGTGACGCGCCCGGCGCTTTGGGCAGGCGTCCCGATCGAGGCGGCAGTTTTGCTGCTCATTTCCAGCGCTTCGGTGCTGATATGGACCAATAGCCCGCTCTATACCGCTCTTGTTGTCGTGTTCGGATACTCGATCTCGCGCCTGATCGTCCGACACGACGTCAATGCCTTCCGCCTTCTTTTCCTGTGGGGACGAACGAAGGTCGGCAACCGCAATCGCGCGTTCTGGGGCGGCAGCAGTTATTCGCCGCTGCCACTGGCGGGTCTTCGCCGCAGAGGCTTTGGTCGACATGGCTAGGCTCCTCGCCTCGACACACGCCGTGCCGCTCAAAGTGGCGCAGCGCGAAGCGGACCCTGCCAAGTTCCTGCCCTATGCCCGGCACATCAACGAGGACATGGTGGCGCTCGATTCCGGCGACGTCATGCTGACCTTCGAGCTGCAAGGCCGCGCCTTCGAGACCGCCGATGTCCGCGATCTCAACGACTGGCATACCAAGCTCAACGGCCTGTTTCGAAACTTGCACGACGAACGGCTTTCGATTTGGTCCCATCTGATCCGCCTGCGGGTCGATCAATATCCAGGCGGCACATTCAAATCCGGGTTCGCCGCCGATCTGGACCGCGCCTATTTCGGGCGGATCAACCGCGAGCGGATGTTCATCAACCGCTTCTTCGTGACGCTGGTGATCCGCCCGGCCGCGACCGGCGGCGACAAGATCATCCAGTTGTTCAAGCGCCGCGTTTCCAAGGAAGCTCAACGCGGGCCGCTGATCGATGAGGCGCTGGTCGAGTTGCTCGACGACAAAGCGCGCGATTTCGAAAAACTGATGGCGCGCTGCGAGCCGCGCCGCTGCAAAATCTACGAGCATCGCGGGCTGATGTTCTCGGAAACGATGGAAGTGGCGGACATGGTGATGACGGGCCGCAGCCGCCGCGTTCCCGTTGTGCGCGGTCATCTTGGCGGCGCGCTCTACCGTTCGCGGACGATCTTTGGCGCGGAAACCATCGAAGTGCGCGATGCCGATGCCTCGGCATTCGGCGGGATCTTCGGTATCCGCGAATATCCCGCGCAAACCACGCCGCGTCAGTTCGAGGCATTGCTGTCGGTCGATTTCGGGTTTGTGCTGACGCAGAGCTTCACCTTCCTCGGGCGCGCGGCTGCCACCGAGAGGTTCCGGCTGCGGATGACGCAGATGGAAAATGCCGGCGACCGCGCCGTGAGCCAGGCCGATGCGCTGATCGACGCGAGCGACGATCTCATGTCGAACCGCTTTGTGCTGGGCGATCATCATTTCACGCTCGCGGTCTATGCGGGAAGCGTCAGGGCGTTGCGCGATCACATGTCAGTCGCGCGCGCTGCGCTTGCCGACACCGGCATGGTCGCAGCCCGCGAAGGCGCAGCGCTCGAAGCCGCCTATTGGTCACAGCTCGTCGGCAATTTCGCGTGGCGGGCTCGTCCCGCACCGATCACTTCGTTGAACTTCGCAGCCTTCTCACCATTCCACACATTTCCGGCAGGAAGTGCCAGCGGCAATCATTGGGGTGATGCGATCGCCCTGCTCAAGACCAATGCCCGCAGCCCCTATTTCTTCAATTTCCACAAGGGCGATCTCGGCCACACGCTCATCATCGGCCCTTCGGGCGGCGGAAAGACCGTGCTGCTCAACTTCCTGATGGCGCAGACCGAGAAAACCGGGGCGCGGCAGATATTCATCGACAAGGATCGCGGCGCGCAAATCTTCGTGCAGGCCAGCGGTGGCACCTATCTCGCGCTCCATAACGGCGTCCCGACCGGCTTCTCGCCGTTGAAGGCGCTTGCCAACAAGGCGGAGGACAGGACGTTCCTGTCGTTGTTCATCCGTCAGCTCGTTCGCGCCGACGGGAATCCGATCACGGTGCAGGAAGAACGGCTGATCGAGGACGGCATTACCGCCGTGATGAAGCTCGATGTTGCCGATCGCTCACTGAGCGCGCTCCGCTCGATGCTCGGCATGAAGGATGCCAGCGGCGTCGGCGCGCGGCTCGAAAAGTGGACGCAGGAAGGATCGCTCGGTTGGGTGTTCGACAACCCAGCGGATTCGATGACTTTGGACGCGCGGTTCATCGGCTTCGACATGACCGACTTTCTCGACAATGCCGACATTCGCACGCCGGTCATGCTCTATCTGTTCCACCGGATCGACCGGCTGCTGACCGGCGAGCGGATGATCATCTGCATCGACGAATTCTGGAAAGCGCTTGGCGACGAAGCCTTCCGCCGCTTCGCCCAGGACGGCCTCAAGACCTACCGCAAACGCAATGCGGTGCTGGTGTTCGCCACCCAGTCACCAGCTGACGCGCTCAAGAGCGACATCAGCCATTCGATCCTCGAACAGGTCGCCACCAAGATCATGCTTCCCAATCCGTTTGGGGCGCGGCGCGATTATGTCGAAGGGTTCGCGCTTTCCGAAGCCGAATTCAAGCTGGTGCGCGAAGAGCTTGCGCCCGAAAGCCACAAGTTCCTTGTCAAGCAAGGTCATGACAGCGTGGTGGTCGAGCTCGATCTCGCCGGGCTCGATAACGAGCTCGCGGTCTTGTCGGGGCGCGCGGAAACGACCGCTGTTGCCGACACCGTGATTGCCGAGGTGGGGAACGATCCCGCCGTCTGGCTGCCAATCTTCCAAAGCCGGAGGCGCCCCAGCTAAACTGAGAAAGGACAAGTTGATGACGAAATTAACCAAGGCATTCTGTACCGCATTGTTGTTCGCGGCCCCGATGCCCGCGTTCGCCCAAGGCATTGCTGTCCATGACAGCGCCAGTCTGGTCCAGCAGATAAAATCTGTCAGAGAATCAATTCAGATGGTCGCGCAGGGCAAGCAGCAGATCGAAGAAGCGCAGAAGCTCTATCAGGATCTAAACAAGCTCACCGACATTCCTCAATTAGCCCAACAGCTCAAATCCGATGCGCTGCGCGAACTCGACATTTCAGGTGGAGCGCTCCAGGGTTTCGGCAACGGCAACCTCGATGTCGTCGGCGCTGGCCGCGCCAAGGCCGATGCAGTCTATCGGGACCTCCTCAAGCAACTCGGCCTTGCCGGGTCCGAACAATCGCGCGCCACCTTCGATCTCAACGCCCGCAACATCGGCATCAATGTCGCGCTCGCCGAGAATATGGGAGCCGCAGTGACCTCGCGCTCGGAAGGTCTTGACCAGTTGCGCGGTCGGCTCGAGTCGGCGGCGACCTCGAAGGAAGTCGCGGACCTGACCGCGCGCCTGCAACTCGAATCCGCCGCGATGCAGAACGACCAGCTCCGGTTGCAGGCCATCGCCTTGCAGCAGGAAGCGCAGGAACGGCAGCGCGCCGCAGCGGGTCAAGCCGCCCTTGCCCGAAAACTCGACGAAGCAAGTCGTTACTACAAGGGGCAATGACGTGCGCTGGGCAGTCTTCTGCATCGCGCTGCTGATGGCGGGCTGTGGCGGGACCAGTCCACAGACCAACATGATCGCACGGGACTGGCGCTACTATGTCGCCAATCCCGGCGAAATCGAGCCGATGCAGAAGATTTGCCGCGAATGGGCGGGCTCGACCGCCCCATCTGAAGCGCAACCCGCCGTCGTCACCGGCAACTGCCGCGCGGCAGCGTTCGCTAAGTCGCAGCTTCGGGTCGGCCAACCAGCGCGGCAGCCGTGATCGGGACATAGGCATGGATTTCACCGATCATGTTTTCACGACGATGTTCGAAGCGCTCAACAGCGCGCTTGCGGCAATTGTCGGGAAATATGCCGCGGTCATCGGCATCGTTTCTCCGGCGCTGCGCATCGGTATCGTGATTTACATCTCGCTGCTCGGCTATGCGATCATGCGCGGCGCGGTGCAATATCCCTTTCGCGAATATGTCTACCGTGGCTGCCAGCTCGCCTTCCTCTATTTTGCGGTGACGTCGCTCTACGGGAGCCAGATTGGCATTTTCGCCTTGGGCGGCCTCCCAAGCCAGTTCGCAAGCGCGCTGGGGGGAGCCGATGCGGGCGGGCTTGGCGGCTTCTACGACAAGCTCGCTGGCACGGGCTTCGAAACCGCTAACACGATGCGAAAGATTGCCGCCGACTATCAGCAAACCCAAGGCACGCTTCCCGACATCGGCTACGCCGTCTTCGCCGGATTTCTCGTCGTCATGGTGATCGTCGCCACGCTGCTCTGCGCGGCAATCGGCTTTGTCATCAGCGCGTTCGGACTGTTCGCGCTGGCACTGCTCTCGGTCGTGGGGCCGCTGTTCGTGGCTGCCCTGCTGTTCGAATCCACGCGCGGCTATTTCTTCGCCTGGCTCGGGGCCTGCATCAACTATCTGATGCTAATCGTATTTGCGCTAGTGCTGACATTGTTCCTAACGCAGACCGGCGATGCGGTCATCGCCACGATCTCCGAAAATGATGAAATCGGCATGGCCGCGATCAAGGCGCTGGCCTTCTACGCGCTCGGTTTCTTCTTTTTCCTCCAAATCCCGATGCTCGCCGCCTCGCTGGGCGGGGGCGGGCCCGCGCTCGCGAATCAATTTGCATCGGCGATTGCAGCGGCGGGCGGCTTTGTCGCCGGGCGGGGAGCAACTGCAACGCAGGCAACTAGCCGCGCGATCGAACGAGGCTTCGCGCGCGGCATCGCCCGGATGCGGACTTCGGGTTCGGTCAGTCGTGGAACATCTTGAGGGGCAGGATCATGGGTAAGCGTCTTGTAAGTATTGTCGTGGCGCTGGCGCTGATTACGCCAACGAGCTTTGTCAGCGCAGCATCGAAATCGCCGAAGCTGGCGAAATGCGACAGCAAAAAGCGTCGTCCGGCCAATCCCTATGGTTCGATCCTACCGAGCGTCGATCCGGTCGCGGGAACGTCAACGCCCGCAGCCGAGTCGTCCGCAGACGGCCAAGGCCGCAAGGGAGTCGAGGTATTCCCGCAAAAGCCCTCAGGTGCAGCGAAGCCCGCAAAGCCGGATTCTAGACCCAACGAGCAGGTGCCGCCGATAAGCGGCTTCGTCTCACCTTCGACCGAACGGAGCTGCTGAGCATCATGGCAGGCGGCATCACCGACAGAGACGATCTCAAGGCCTATTTCGCCGAAGCGGCGAGCTGGGATCAAGAACGGCTGATTGCCGCCAATCGCTCCAAACGGCTCGCCTGGACGGTCGCGGCGGTGGCGGGGGGTCTCGCCATCACCGGTGTTGCCGCAGTGGCGATGCTGACTCCGCTCAAGACGGTCGCGCCCTATGTCATCACTGTCGACAAGGCGACGGGTGCCAGCGAAATCACCTCGCCGATGTCGGGTGACAGGCAAATCACTTACAATGAAGCAGTCGCCAAATATTTTCTCGCCGATTATGTCCGCAATCGCGAAGGCTGGATTCCGCAAGCGCGCCAGGAATTTTTCGAGGGCGTGCTGGCGATGTCGTCGCGCGACGAACAGGCGCGCTGGACCGCGTTCTACAGCAAGGACAATCCCAAGTCGCCGCAATCGGTCTTCACCGATCTCGATACGGTATTCATCGCGGTTAAATCGGTGACTTTCGTGTCGCCCAAGGTCGCTCAGGTGCGCTTCACCAAGTCGCTCCAGCGCGGTTCCACCGTGTCCGATACTCCGGCCATCGCGACCATCACCTACGACACCACCGATACCCCCACCACCGAACAGCAGCGGTTCAAAAATCCGCTCGGACTGGAGGTGCAAACCTACCGCGCCGATCTGGAGGTGACGCAATGAAACGAATAAGCTGCCTCGCGGCAATCGCATTTCTGGCTGTCAGCCAACCGGCGCTGCCCGCTGAAACTCCGCAATCGACCGCGCAAGACAGTCGTATTCGTGAGGTGACCTACAGCGACGCTCAGGTCTTCCGCATCGTCGGTGTCTTCCGCTCGGCAACCCAGATCGTGTTCTCAGCAAGCGAGCGCGTCGAGCATGTCGCGCTCGGCGATACAGTTTCTTGGGAAGTCGCCCCGGCCGATAATTCGCTGTTCATCAAGCCGCGCGAACTGGCGGGATCGACCAACCTCATCGTCATCACTCGGTCAAATACAGGCAGCCGCACCTATACGTTCGAGCTGTCGGCTCGGCACGGAGCCATCGGCCCACGTTCGGTTGACACCTTCTTCAAGGTCGTGTTCCGCTATCCGCGCGAGGAAGCAGCGGCGGCGCAGGCCGCGGCAACGCAGGCCGCCTATGAGCAAGCCGTCGCCTTGCAATCGGGTGCGATCCACTCGGCGCTCGATCTCGCCGTCCTCGAAGGCAAGCGCAACCTTAATTACACGGTGCAAGGCTCGTCGGCGATCCAGCCGTCCGAAATCACCGACAACGGCCAATTCACCGCGCTGCGCTTTCCCAACCAGCGCGAGCTTCCGGCCTTCTTCGCGGTCAATCCGGATGGCAGCGAAAGCATCGTGCCGTTCGATGTCCGCGACGAATTTGTCGTGATCCACGGTGTCTTTGCCCAACTTCGCCTCCGACGCGGCAAGGAAGTGCTGTGCGTGTTCAATGAAGCTCGCGATTTCTACGGGCGCGATCCCAAGACCGGAACGGCGTCGAGCGTCGTCGAACGAACACAGGAGACAAAGTGATGGCCGGAACGTCAAATGGCGGGCGCGGCCCGGAACGTGCAGCCGTCGATCAAACGCCCGATCCCGAAGAGATCGACCGCGCGCCCGCAATCGAGCGCGCCAGCAAGATGCCGTCGATGCCTGGAACGACGATGGACCCGAAGAAGATGATCGGTTTCGCCGCAGCTGCGGGCGCGATCATGTTTACGGTGCTGGCGCTGGGAACAGGACTGACCGGCAATTCGACGCTTCCACCGGCAAAGCCCAAACCTGCGCTCGAACCCGCGCAATATGACCCGGCGACGGTCATCGCGCCGACGCTGGCCGGGGCAGCGACCGATCCTAATGCGCCGATACCTTTGGGCGCGCCAATCGTCCCTGCCATTGGCGCGCAAGCCACGGCGTCACCAATGCCGCCATCCGGCGCACCCCAGTCCCGTCAACCATCACAAGCAGAGGTGTTGCGCGAAGCGGCACGCCGGTCATCGCTGATTGCCTATGGCGGCGAGCGCGGAAACAGCCTCGCCAGCCCGCGCTTCGGTGAATCGGGTGGCCCTATCAATACAGGAAGCGCTGCGGCGCGGGAGCCGACGAATCTCGATACTCTCAGGCGCGCTTCGGTAATTGGGCAGACGCAGGCCCGCCCGCTTCCTGACCGCAATTTTTTGATTACGGCGGGGAGCTTTATCCCGTGCGTGCTGCAATCAGCGATGGATTCCAGCCAGCCCGGCTATGTGAGCTGCATCATCCCGCGCAATGTCTATTCGGACAATGGCCGCGTCGTGCTGATGGAAAAAGGCACCAAGATCGTCGGCGAATATCAGGGCGGGCTCAATCGCGGCCAATACCGGCTATTCGTGCTGTGGACACGCGCAGTCACCCCGCGCGGCATCGCGATTGATGTGGCTTCACCCGCTACCGACGCACTCGGGCGTGGAGGAATGGATGGGAGGGTGGACAATTTTTTCTGGCAACGGTTCGGCACCGCGCTGCTGTTCAGCCTGGTCGAAGATGCGGCGACGGTTGGCTCGGAAGCGATAGGAAACAGCGCATCCAATACCACCCGCGTTCCATCCGATGCGGCTTCAACGATCCTGCAACAGAACTCACAGATCAAGCCGGTGCTGCGCAAAAATCAGGGTGAAGATGTCGGCATCACCGTGGCCCAGGATTTCGACTTTTCGACCGTTTACGGTCTTGCGCTGAAATAATGGCCGCGCCGGGAAAAAACACGGCGGTTCTCGATAGCGTGACGGCTCCTTTGCGCAAATATCTTGATGACGCGAGCGTCACCGAACTGGTCATCAACTTACCGCAAGAAGTTGGCATCGAACGGCACGGCTGCTGGACTTGGGAAAACGAACCATCGCTCGATTTCAAGAATCTGATGGCGCTGGCTACTGCCGCCGCCGCGTTCACGAGCCAAGACGTTACCCGCGAAAACCCTATCGTCTCGACCATCTTTCCGACCGGCGAACGGGTGCAGATCGTCGTGCCGCCTGTCGTTCCTGATGAAACCGTGTCGATAACCGTGCGAAAGCCATCGAGCGTGACAATGACACTAACTGATTTCGAGGCTGCGGGCTTGTTTAGGGACACGCGGATCGCAGAAAAAAAGGTCAGCCCGCAAGAGCTCGAATTGCTCGCGTTGCTGCGCGCCGGTCGCCATGTCGAATTCTTCGACCGCGCGGTCAAGGCACGGCTGAATATCCTGATTTCAGGGGCAACGGGATCGGGCAAGACAACTCTGTCGAAGGGCTTGATCCAGCTTATACCGTCCCAAGAACGGCTGCTGACAATCGAGGACACGCGCGAACTGGTCGTCGGTCAAAAGAATGTCGTCCACATGCTCTATGCAAAGGACGGCCAAGGCACCGCAAATGTCACGGCAAAGCATCTGCTCGAAAGCGCGCTCAGGATGCGGCCTGACCGTATCTTGCTCCAGGAACTGCGCGACGGGACCGCGTTCTTCTACCTGCGCAACGTGAACTCGGGTCATCCCGGTTCGATTACCACCATCCATGCCGATTCCGCCGAACTGGCGTTCGAGCAACTGACTTTGCTGGTCAAGGAGAGCGAAGGCGGCTCCGATCTGGCACGCGACGACATCCGCGCGTTGCTCAAAATGCTGGTCGATGTCGTGGTGCAAACAAAAAAAGAGCGCGGCGAATTTCGGGTGACGGAGATCTATTATGACCCAGAAGGCAGGCACGCTGTCTGACGGCGGGGCGGCACGATTGCTGATCGGCATCCCGTTGGGGACATTGCTTGCTCTTGCCATCGCAAGCATGATCGGATGGCTGATCCTTGGTCTGCCGGTTGCTGCCTATGACCCGATCAAGATGCCAGCGTTTGTCTGGTATTATCGCGGCGATCCCCAAGTGGTCCGCGCGATGGCGGGCGGATTGGCAGGCGGCGTTACGTTGCTTGTCGGACTTATCTATGCGCTGTGGGCGCGCAGAGCGCCGCTCCACGGGGCCGCCCGCTTTGCCAACGAACAAGAGATCAAGCGCCACGGCTTTCGCGCCGCCGTCGGAATCGTCGTTGGCCGCAAGCGCGGGCGGTTCCTGACCTTCGGCGGTAGTGAGCATGTCATTGTCGAAGCCCCCACGCGCTCGGGTAAAGGCACCGGCATCGTCATTCCGAACTTGTTGACGTGGCAAGGCTCGGTCGTCGTCCTCGACGTGAAGCGCGAGAATTATGACGCGAGCGCGGGATTCCGCGCGCATTACGGGCAGCAAGTTTTGCTGTTCAACCCGACCGACCGAGAAGGCCGGACTGCGCGATACAACCCGCTTGCCTATATTGACCGCACTGACCCCGACGATGTGATCATCGAATTGCAAAAAATCGCCACGATGCTGTTCGTTGCACCCGAACACGGCGAAGCCTTTTGGGCGAACGGCGCGCGGACAGGATTTGCAGGTGTCGGTGCATGGCTCGCCGAAACGAGCGACGAGCCGCTGACAATGGGCGCGATCTACCGCCATCTCACCGATGGCGATGCGCGCAGCTATTTCAAAAAGGAACTCGCCAATCCGCGACTAAACCTTTCGACCGGCTGCCGGACGGCGCTTTCCGACTTTGCAGGCGGCTCGGACAATAGTTTTGCTGACATCAAGAAGACAATCACCAACGTGCTGGGCCTTTGGCTCAATCCGTTGGTCGATGCGGCGACGGCAACGAGCGATTTCGATCTTCGCCAGCTTCGTTCCCGCCCGATGTCGATCTATCTCGGCGTGTCACCCGATGAACTCGACCGGATTGCGCCGCTCTACAATCTGCTGTTCCAGCAACTCATTGACCTCAATGTGCGCGCGTTGCCAGATGAAAACTCGGCAGTGCCGGTTCTGGTCATTCTTGATGAATTTGCCCGGCTCGGGCGGGCATCGGTTATCGCCAGCGCCTTTTCCTATGTTGCGGGCTACGGGATCAGGCTCTTGCCGGTCATCCAGTCACGTTCGCAGTTGCGCGGCGTTTACGGCGAGCATGTCGCCGATGAGATCGTCGCAAATTGCGGGGTCGAAGTCGCGTTCACGCCCAAGGAACTGCGCGTGGCCAACGACCTGTCGGAGCGTATCGGCTATGTCGGACAGGAGAGCGTCACCAAATCGCTGACGATCAACGGGCTGCTCGCCGACCGCTCGAAATCCATATCGGAACAACGCCGTGCGTTGATGCTGCCGCAGGAGCTAATGCAGTTTCCACCCGACAAATTGATCCTGCTGCGCGGTGGCATCCCGCCGATCATAGGAACCAAGATCGCCTATTTCAGCAATCGCTTCTTCAAGGCCCGCGCGTTTCCGCCCCCGCCTGTCCAGGCGATCCCAAAACCGTCCATTTATACCGGTCCAGCGCCAGCGTTCCGCGACATGACAGACAACGAGGCCGCCGGAAATTTCACTCGGCCTATGAATCAGGAAGATATTCTCACCAAGGATTGCCCAAGTCAGATGGCTGATCTTGTTACCATAAATCACGACGGCAAAGTGACCGGAATACTCGACGAAGGAGACGAATATGCCTGAAGAACAGGAAGATAGTGGTCCATCGGGAAGAAGCCGCGATGCAAAACCAAAGCCGGTCACGCCAAAGCAAACACCAACCAAGGCAAAGCGCAAAGCCGAGACACCGGCGCTCACCGATGATCTTACCGGCAAATTCCTCCGTGTCGGCAACAAGCTCTACCGGACCGCGGACGACACAAAGCCGATTGTCCGGCTCGAACCCGACCGGCTCAAGACCAGCAACATCGACGCGCTTCCCGACATATTGCGGATCGCCAAGGCCAATGGTTGGACGTCGGTGAGGGTCAATGGCGGCGACAAGTTCAGAAAGGCTGCCTTCCTAGCTGCCGCCGCGCAAGGATTGGCAGTTGAGAACTATTCCCCGTCAAAAGTTGTCGAAGCCGAGGCAGAACGTCTCCGCGCGCGGCTCGCACAACGGGAAGAGCGCCGCGATAAGAAGAAGTTCGACACTACGAAGCCCCAAACCGATAATGAGATGACCAAGCTCAACGCTCTGTCCCAGCGGTTCCTGAACCAGTCCCACGCCCAGAACGCCCGTGACCCCGAACTGCGCCGCGCGCAAAGTCTGGTCGCCCAAACCATCTCAATTGCTCGCGCGAAATACCCGGATGATCCGGGTAAGGCGTCAAGGGAAGTTGAGGCCAGACGCCAGGAGGTTGCCATCCGTATCGCCAAGGGCGACAGGATTGCCGTCATTCAGATAAGGAACCAGCAGGTCCAAAAGGTGCGCGACATCACGCAGGAACAGGCTTTGCAGCGCGATGGACGATCCCGATAGCATCGAATGCAATGATTACTCTGAGGTAGGTAGGCAATCGAATTGCGTCCGTCCATTTATTGCTAAGTCCTGCTACAAAATTGATCGTGGCGCGAGGGTTTCGATGATCTTGCAGTCGGCAACCGTGCCGTGGCGGCAGGAGCCGATCACGCGGACGAGCTCGGTTCGCATCGCTATTAGGTCCGCAATCTTTTGGTCGATATCCGCAAGATGTGCCCGTGCGATGGTATCGACGGCAGTGCAAGACGTGCTGGCGTCGTCGGACAGCGTGAGCAGTTCGCGCACAGCGTCGATCGGAAACCCAAGGCTGCGGCTGCGGCGGATAAACGCGAGGCGCAGCCTGTCGGTTTCGCCATATTGTCGGCGACCCGATGGGCTCCTCACGGGCTCTCGCAGCAAGCCTTGTTCTTCGTAAAACCGAATGGTTGTGACTTTGGTCCCGGTTGCCTGACCGAGCTGACCGATGCTCAAATTTGAATGTCTATCCACTGAAAATCTCCTGCTGCGACTCACTCGCAAAAAAGTCCTTGCTTCTACAGTTACTGTAGATTGTATACACGGCCCAAGGAGAAGTTCGACGTGGCAGATAATTGCGAATGCACAGGCGATACTAAGCGCGCTGAGAATGACCCCGGCTATCGGCGTGCGCTCTGGCTGGTAGTGGCGCTCAACCTCGGTTTTGGCGTAATGGAAGTCGGCGGCGGATTTATCGCACAAAGTCAGGCGTTGCTGGCCGACTCGCTCGATTTCATTGGCGATGGCACGATTACGCTAATCGGTCTGTTGGCCTTGGGTTGGGCTGCGACAGCGCGGGCTAAGGTTGCGTTTGCTCAAGGGCTTTTTCTTCTGACCTTGGGACTGGGAGTTATCGGCGTCGCAATTTGGCGGGCAATGACAGCAACGGCTCCCGAGGCCGATCTAATGGGAGGAATTGGGCTTGCTGCTCTGGCAATAAACGTCGCAGCCGCATTCATATTGTCGCAATATAGGGAAGGCGATGCCAATGTGCGGGCGGTGTGGCTATTCAGTCGCAACGATGCGCTTGCCAACGTGGCCGTCATTGTAGCTGCCGGGCTGGTGGCCTGGACAGGCGAGGCTTGGCCCGATCTAGCCGTCGCGGCGATTATCGCGGCTTTATTCCTCCATTCAGCTTTCGCAATCCTGCGCAGTGCCCGCACGGAATTGAGAGAATTGCGCCATGCGGTCTGATCGATCTACTGTGCGCCGGATATTCCAGCGAACTCGTTGCTTGATTGCTGCAATGTTGGCATTTGCCGGAGTGCTAATCTTACCTGCCGCTGCGCAAGCTGCTGCCAACGATGTCCAAACTGTCTGGCGTCTACTCGACTACATTGCTGTCGATTATGAGGGCGCCGTGTCCAAGGGCAAAGTCATCAGTCCCACAGAGTATGCCGAGATGAAGGAGTTCGCCGGAACGGTCAAACGCAGCATACAGTATTTGCCCGACAGTCCACGCCGCGTTGCGCTTGAAACGGCAGCGAGTGAAATTGAGGCTGCAATCACTGCCAAAGCCGAACCTGCAATCGTGGCCGCCCGGTCGCGGCAGCTTGCGAGCCGCCTTTTATCGGCTTACCCGGTTCCATTGGCACCCCGATCGCTTCCTGACCTCGCCAAAGGCTCGAAGCTCTATTTGGAAAATTGTGCAAGCTGCCACGGGGCGAGCGGCAACGGTCAGGGTCCGCTTGCGCGCGGCATGACACCGCCGCCAATAGCCTTTACCGACGTCGAGCGAGCGCGCCAGCGAAGCCTTTTTGCGCTCTATCAGGTGATCGGCCAAGGCCTTGAAGGTACGGCAATGCCAAGTTTTGCCCAACTGTCCGACGAGGACCGCTGGGCTTTGGCGTTCTACGTCGGCGGTCTTGCGTTCAAGGACCGAGAAACCGGCAAGCAGATTTGGGAAGCAGACAATCTTCGCCAACAGATACCCAATCTGGAGACACTCGCGAGTGTCACGCCAGCCGCTCTGGGCAAAGAGCATGGCGATCCGAAAGCCGACGCGTTGACCGCTTATCTGCGCGCGAATCCCGAGGCGCTAAAGGCCGGAGGGTCGGCGAGCCTGAGTGTCGCGCGCGCTAAGCTCGACGCCAGCCTGTCGGCATATCAGCGAGGCAACCGAGCCGAGGCGCAGCGTCTCGCGCTTTCGGCCTACCTCGACGGATTCGAACCAGTCGAACCGATCTTGTCGGCGCGTGACAGCGCCTTGATGACGAAGGTTGAGGCAGCGATGATCGCATATCGGGCGGCTATTTCAAACGGCGCTGCCGTTCCGGACGTTGAAGCGAAGGCCAAGACGATCGATGCGCTGTTTTCCAAAGCAGAAGCTGCTCTTTCTCCAGAGTTGTCGAGCGGCACATCCGCCTTTCTCGGTGCGCTTGCTATACTGTTGCGCGAAGGCGTTGAAGCGTTGCTGATCGTAGTAGCCATGATCGCGTTCCTCAAAAAGGCCGATCGTCCCCAATATCTTCGTTATGTTCACGGCGGGTGGGTTGTGGCGTTGATAGCCGGTGTTGCCACCTGGGCAGCGGCCACTTATCTGGTCTCTATCAGCGGAGCAGGGCGCGAACTGACCGAGGGCATAGGCTCGCTCGTAGCAGCGGCAATCCTCGTTTCGGTTGGTATCTGGATGCACGGAAAATCGAGCGCGGCTGCATGGCAGCGCTATGTGCGCGAAGTCATGGATAAAGCTCTGTCGCGGGGATCGGTATGGTTCCTCTTCGGCCTCTCTTTCCTGGTCGTTTATCGCGAAGTTTTTGAAACCGTCCTGTTCTTTTCCGCGCTTGTTTCGCAAGGCAACGGAGAGGCTGTCGCAGCAGGGGCGCTGACAGCTATCGTACTTCTCGCGGTGATCGCTTGGGTCATGCTCAAACTGAGTCGATCCCTGCCGATTGGGAAGTTCTTCGCTTACAGTTCCGTGCTAATCGCCATCCTTGCGGTCGTGCTTGCAGGCAAAGGTGTGGCGGCCTTGCAGGAGGCCGGTTTAATCGACATTGCTCCGCTCGCTAACATCCCGCGTATCCCGCTGTTAGGCCTGTTTCCGACATGGGAATCCTTTGGAGCGCAGTTGCTTGCCGCGATGATCATTGCCGCAGGAATATGGTATAATGGCAGGCGCGCTAGTCAGTTGGCAGCGAGATGACGGATAGAACTTTCACTCCGGCTGCGGGGCGCTTTGCGCCATCCAGTGTTTATGATCTGGGCGTTGCAGCATTGACGCGGGAAGCGGTCTGGAGGCCGAAGCTCGTTGAAATCCTCGCAATCGAGCCGGGAGAGCGCGTGCTCGACGTCGGCTGTGGAACGGGGTCTTTGGCAATTCTGCTAAAAAAGCGCTGGCCCGGCGTCGAGATTGTCGGTCTCGATCCCGATCCGGCTGCGCTCTCGATTGCAAAGTCTAAAGCTGATGCTGCGGACGTCGATATCGAATGGCGTCAGGGTTTCGCCAGCGATGCGGCCAATGCCGGCACGTTCGATAAGGTCGTTTCAAGCCTGGTCTTTCATCAGGTGCCGATTCCGGGGAAGCGCGCGGGGATCGAAGCCATGTTCGCAGCGGCAAAAATTGGAGGCACCGTCTGTATTGCCGATTATGCGCAGCAATCCCGCCGACTCATGCGGTTGGCGTTCCGGTTCATCCAGTTGATCGACGGCAAGGCTGATACGCAACCGAACGCAGATGGGTTCTTGGAAACCGAGCTATCGAAACATTTCGGCAAGACGGTAAAGCCGGTATTTGCAATCAATACGCCGACAGGCACGATTTCCATATTCCGCCAAGAAAAGGCCGCCGGGTGAGTATGAAAGCCATTTTTGAAGGCGAAATGACCGCCTATCGCGAAGCGCGTGTCCTCGGTGAAATCGGGGTTGCTTGGCACCATCTCGAACGCGCGCATATCGTTTCGCAACCCTATCTTGGACCGCACCTTGCCAGCCATTGGGCGATGCTCGGTTTCGCGTTTGGTCAACGCGACTGGCGTGAAGTCGTGGGGCAGATTGTCCGGCTTGCGGTCGCTCCGCTCGGCGCACTTACTGGTCGCATACCTCTCGGCAATACTGGTCGGTCCGACGTCAGTGCCTTCAAGCCAATGCCCATAGCCGACGATTTGCTGGCACAGATCGAAAGGCTATGAAAATGACAGATTTCTTGTCGATCATATGGCCAACTGCTAACCGCAAGTTGATGCTGGGTCGATTTACCTCTTTATTTGTCATGCTGGCGATATTGTTTTGCGCTATTGTTATGCCGGCGACGACCTTTGCGCAGGATATAGTTGCCACGCATGGCAGCGAGATGTTTGCGTTGCCCGAACATGCGGACGACACCGATCATGGGTTCAGTGATCAGCGGCCAGGCGATGAACCCTGTCATGTCGTGAGCCATCATCATTGCAGCGTTGCGCTTACGGTCGATGCTCCGTCGCTGACCGTTGCTTTGTCCCTGCGGAATGCGAGCCTGTTGCCGCTAACGACCGCCTCCATGTCGTCCTTTTTGCAGACACCCCTTACCGAACCGCCTGCTGCCTGATCCTTACCGTTTGCGGGGCCGAGCCCCGCTTGTGTTCAAGGATCAGGAGATTTTTCATGTTTTCCCTATTTCGAGCGACATTGCTCGCGGGCGCGCTAGTTGCCTTCGGGCAATCTGCTCAAGCCGAGCCAATCACGCTCTCCGACGCGTTATCCCGAGGCGCGGATAGTTCGCCGCGTATCTCACAGGCCAAGGCGCAGGCCGACGCCGCCGAAGCGCGCGCGCGGCAAGCAGGCGTGTCACCCAACCCCGAGCTTAGTCTTGAGGTTGAGAATTTTGCCGGTAGCGGTGCGTTTCAGGGGCTTCGCAGCACCGAGACTACATTGGCGCTAAGCCAGAGGCTCGAATTGGGCGGCAAGCGGAGCGCGAGGGTTGGTGTCGCCAGCGCAGAACGCGACTTCGCCTTTCTGACCTATAAGGCCGCTTTGGCTGACCTCGACCGCGAGATCCGCGAAGCCCATGCTGGATTGCGCGCTGCCGAAGACCGGGCAGTCTTGGCGCGCGACAACACGGCAGCGGCCGGGGAATTATCGCGCACCGCGAAAATTCTTGTCGAAGCGGGTCGTGACCCGCCGCTGCGACAATTGCGCGCAGAGGCCACGCTTGCAGAAGCGAGGGCCGAACAGGCGCGCAGCTTTAGCGAACTCCTCATTGCGCGCCGTCTACTAGCAACGCTGATCGCAAGCGACGATCCCGACCTTTCGGCTATGGTGAGCGAGGAAGACGCTCCCCCTAATCCTGCGCCTGACGTGCAGACGCTGAACGAGCAGCTCGCGATTGCCCAGCGCAGTGCAGCACAGGCGCGGGTCAGACTGGCGCGTGCTGACGGGGTTCCCGATGTCACAGCAAGCGGCGGCGTCAGACGGTTTGGCGAAGGCCGCGAAACGGCATTCGTGGCCGGTGTCTCGATTGCCTTGCCATTCCGCGACCGTAATCGCGGAAATATCGAAGCTGCGCAATCCGAGAGCATCGCAGCAGAATCTGGCTTACAGATCGCCCAACGCGACGCTAACCGGGCGCGCTATGACGCGCAAATGCTGCTTGGGGCAGCCGAGGTTCGCTACGACGCATTGGCTGGTCCCGGCATTGCGCAAGCCGAAGAAGCACTGAGGCTCGCTCGCATTGGATACAATGCAGGCAAGTTCTCTATGCTCGAACTGCTTGATGCGCAGAACGCGCTGACCACGGCCAAACTCAATCTCATCCAGGCTCGGCTCGACCGCGCTAACGCACTTGCCGCGCTTATCCGCGCGAATGCGCAGTGAAGGAAAATTTCATGGAAACCGATACTAACAAAAACAAATTGATCGCGGGTGCCGCTATTGCTGCCCTCGTGCTTGGCGGCGGCGGTGTGATGCTTGGTCGTACAATGTTCGCACCCGCATCGATGTCGACAGCCGCAGCAGAAGAAGGTGAGGAAGGCGAGGAAGAAAGCCAAGGCCCCAAAGGCTTCGTCGCGATGGAAGACGCGCGCGCGAAAGCGGCGGGCATCATCACCGAAGCAGCACAGGCTGGCGGCCTTGGCGCTGAAATCATTGCGCAAGGCGTAGTCGCAGCCGCACCCGATGGCGAAGCCGTGCTTACCGCGCGCGCCGACGGCGCGCTTACCCGTATCGTCAAGCGGCTGGGTGACAGTGTGAGGGCTGGCGAGACCGTTGCTTATCTGGAAAGCCGCGACGCATCTGCGATTGCTGCCGAACGCAGTTCAGCGTCAGCACGTGTGGTAGTTGCTCGCTCGGCATATGCCCGCGAGAAAAAGCTATTCGATGCGCGCGTCACCGCAAGGCAGGATCTGGAGGCAGCTCAAGCCGTGCTCGCCGAAGCCGAAGCCGAGGCGCGGCGGACGCAATCGGCCGCAGGTGCAGCCAAGATCACCAGCGATGGCCGTTTCCTTGCCGTGACCAGCCTGATCTCTGGCCGTATTACCAAGGCCGATGCCACGCTTGGTAGCTATGTCGCGGCGGGCACTGAACTGTTCCGTGTTGCCGACCCCCGCAAAATCCAGATTAATGCTTCAGCGCTTCCCGCTGATGCTCGCCGCGTTCAGCCGGGCGACCGGGCGGTGATCGAATTGATTGACGGCGATACCGTCAATGCGACGGTGCGAGCTGCCACGCCAAGCCTCGACTCCGAAAGCAAGGCCGCAACCATTGTGCTTGTCCCCGATGGCTTCGGCCAGCTCACGCCCGGCCAAGGCCTGCGCGTGCGGATCACGCCGCGAAGCACTGCGCCAAGCACCAGCATCGGCGTACCGGAAGAGGCTGTACAGTCGGTCGAAGGCCGCGATGTCGTGTTCGTTAAAACTGCAAAGGGATTTCAGGCGACCAACGTGACCACTGGACAGCGGAGCGCAGGGAGGATCGAGATTGTTGCGGGTTTGGAACCTGGAGCCGTGATCGCGACCAAGGGCGCGTTCCTGCTCAAAGCCGAACTCGGCAAGGGTTCGGCGGAGGAAGAATAAGATGTTCGAAAAACTTCTCGATGCGGCGATCCGCTTCCGCTGGGGCGTAGTTATCGTCACGCTCATCGTCGCGGTCTTCGGTGCGGCGCAGCTGTTGAAGCTGCCGATCGATGCCGTCCCTGATATCACCAACAAGCAAGTGCAGATCAATACCGTTGCGCCTGCACTCGGCCCGCTCGACATGGAGCGGCTTGTGACATTCCCGGTCGAAACCGCAATGGCGGGGATACCGGGGCTTGAAAGCTCGCGCTCGATTTCGCGAAACGGTTTCAGTCAGGTCACCGTCGTCTTCGAAGAAGGTGCCGATCTCTATTTCGCGCGCCAACAGGTGGCCGAGCGGCTGACGCAAGCCAAGGAAAGCCTGCCCGATGGCGTTGAGCCGCAAATGGGGCCAGTCACTACGGGGCTTGGCGAGGTGCTAATGTATGTCGTCGAATATGAGCCTGCCGGGACCAAGGCTAATCCGAAGATCCCAGGCAAGGCCGGTTTCCAACCCGATGGCAGCTATCTGACGACGGACGGCAGCCTTCTGACAGATGAAGTGTCAAAGCTTGCTTATCTGCGCACGGTACAGGACTGGATAATTAAGCCGCAATTGCGCGGCGTCGAGGGTGTCGCTGGCATCGACAGCATCGGTGGTTACGAACGACAATTTGTCGTTGAACCCGATCCAGCTAAGCTCGGCAGCTATCACATTTCTTTTGCCGAACTCGCCGAGGCCTTGGAGAAGTCCAACATCTCGGTTGGCGCAGGCTTTGTCGAACGCGGCGGCGAAGCGTTTCTCGTCAAGGCCGATGGTCGCATCCGGACGCTAGATGAAATAAGTCGAGCAACTGTGACAACGCGTGGAGGCATTGCTGTAGCGGTGCGCGATGTGGCGTCCGTCCGCATCGGGGGTGAGTTACGCACCGGCGCCGCTTCCGAAAACGGCAAAGAAGTTGTTGTCGGCACCGCGCTGATGATCGCTGGCGGCAACAGCCGCATCGTCGCCAATGCCGTCGCAGAACGGCTGGGCGAGGTCGCCAAGTCGATGCCGCCGGGCATCAAGATCAAGACTGTGCTCGACCGATCGAAGCTGGTCAATGCGACCATCTGGACCGTTGAGAAAAATTTGCTCGAAGGCGCATTGCTTGTCATCGCGGTACTATTCTGGCTGTTGGGCAATATTCGCGCCGCGATCATCGCCACGCTCGTAATCCCGCTGTCTTTCCTAATGATGGCGATGGGCATGAATGCTACCGGCACATCGGGCAATCTGATGAGCCTTGGAGCGCTGGATTTCGGGCTGATCGTCGATGGCTCGATCATCATCATTGAGAATTGCCTCATGCGGCTGGCGCATCGACAGCAACATGAAGGTCGTGTGCTGAACTTGTCCGAACGGTTGCATGAGGTGTTTGAGGCTTCGCGCGAGATGATACGCCCCACAATCTACGGTCAGGCGATTATTTTTCTCGTGTTCGCACCGTTGCTCACCTTCTCCGGTATCGAGGGCAAAATGTTCTCGCCGATGGCGATAACCGTCATGCTAGCGCTGGCAGGGGCATTCATTCTCTCGCTGACCTTCGTACCAGCAATGGTCGCGATACTCATTCGCGGCAAAGTTGCCGAGAAAGAGGTGAAGGCCGTTGCTTATGCAAAGGAGCGCTACCAGCCGTTGCTCGACAAGGCGGTCACGCGGCCCTGGCCGTGGATTGGCGCAGGCATCGGCACGTTCGTGCTGGCAGGGCTGGTGTTCCTCACGTTGGGCCGCGAGTTCATCCCGCAGCTCGACGAAGGCGATGTGGCAATACTCGCAGCCCGCATACCGTCGACCTCGCTTAACCAGTCGCTCGCTTTGCAGCGAGAAATAGAAAAGGCCGTCGCGACCTTACCTGAGGTCGCTTACATGTATTCAAAGACAGGAACAGCGGAGGTTGGCACCGATCCCATGCCCGCCAATATCTCGGATTCATTCGTCATCCTGAAACCCAAAGACGAGTGGCCCAACGGGGTGGATAGCAAGGAGGACGTAATCGAACGGCTCGAAGCCAAGCTTAAACCGGCTATCGGTAGCGTCTTCGAGATCAGCCAGCCTATCGAATTGCGCTTTAACGAGCTCATAGGCGGCGTGCGCAGTGATATTGCGATCAAGATCTATGGAGACGATCTCGACGCCATGAGCGCGCTAGGCGCAAAGGTTGCGGCGGTGCTGAACACCGTACCAGGCGCAGCCGACGTCAAAGTTGAGCAGACCGAGGGCTTCCCGCAACTCGATGTGAAGTTCGACCGCGACGCCATCGCGCGATACGGCCTGACCTTGCAGGATGTGATCGATACAGTTGCAGCAGCACTTGGCGGGCGAGAGGCGGGCATCGTTTTCGAAGGTGACCGGCGGTTCGATATCGTAGTGCGCCTTCCCAACGCGGGCCGTGACGATCTGGATGCTGTAGGAGCGTTGCCTGTGATGCTGCCACAGGAAGGCGCTTCAGTGCCGCTGAGTGCGGTCGCCAGCTTTGGCTTTTCCGAAGGACTCAATCAAGTCAGCCGCGACAATGGCAGACGACGTGTCGTCGTTCAGGCGAACGTGCGCGGCAACGACTTGGGTTCGTTTGTCACGGAGGCGCAGAGCAAGGTCGCGGCGCAAGTGAAGCTGCCTCCTGGTAGCTCAATCGAATGGGGCGGGCAGTTCGAAAATCTGCAAGCCGCTTCGCAGCGCCTCTCGCTTGTCATTCCTATCGTTTTCGCCGCGATCTTCGGCATCCTGTTTGTTGCGTTGCGCGGATTTCGGCCAGCGGTGGCGGTCTATTCGGCAATTCCCCTTGGGCTGGCAGGCGGCGTGTTTGCTCTGGCGTTGGCAGGATTACCCTTTTCAGTATCCGCCGCTGTAGGCTTCATCGTGCTGGCAGGCGTTGGCGTACTCAATGGCCTCGTTGTTATGACAGCAATCAACCAGCGGATCGAGGAAGGGACAGCGGTAGCGCAGGCCATTGTTCAAGGCTCGCTCGAACGATTCCGCGCCGTTTTAATGACCGGTATCGTCCCGGCCATCGGCTTCGTGCCCATGGCGCTGGCGACCGGGCAAGGTGCGGAAGTACAGAAGCCGCTGGCGCTGGTAGTCATCGGCGGGTTGATTACCTCGACAATCCTGACGCTCTTCGTGCTGCCCGCAATAAGCCAACTGCTGCTCAAAGGGCGGCACAAGCATCATAGAGCGGGCGAGTATAGCGACGTAGACCACTTCGGCAGCGAATTGCCCCAGAAATGAAAGTTACAAACATGTCGACCGAAGCGGAACCTGAAGTTGAAGCACACGACCATCTCGATGATGACGAGCACGGTTCAAGCAATGGCATTCGCATTTTTATTGTCGCGTGTGTTTGCGCAGCACTTGCCTATCTGGTCGACATATTTGCACCCAAGTGGAGCAACTGGGCTTTCGCAGTGGGCGCACTCATCGCGGTTTGGCCGTTTGCGAAATCAGCCTTGACCAAGGCTTTAGCTGGCAAGCCATTCAGCATCGAAACACTGGTCACCGTCGCCGTGGTGGGCGCACTGCCGATCAATGCCGGTGCCGAAGCGGTAGTGGTCGTCGTGCTGTTTTCTCTGGGCGAACTGCTGGAAGGTTTTGCGGCCGCGCGCGCCCGGTCCGGTTTGACAGCCTTAGCGAAATTGCTGCCATCGGAAGCAACGATTGAACAAGACGGCAAGCGCCAGGCGATCTCGGTCAAAGATCTGACAATCGATATGGTGATGCTGGTGACGCCGGGTGATCGTCTCGCTGCTGACGGTGTCATTCTCGAAGGACGGTCTGATTTGAACGAGGCGGCTATCACGGGCGAGTCCGTTGCGGTCGACAAAACTATTGGCGAACCCGTATTTGCAGGGAGCATCAATGGCGACGGCAACTTAAAGGTGACGGTTACCAAGGACGCGAGTGCGAGCGTTGTCGCGCGAATTGGTAATTTGGTCGCGCAGGCCCAAGAAAGCACAGCGCCGACAGCGCGTTTTATTGATAGTTTTAGCGCATACTACACACCAGCTGCTATGTTGATAGCTGCACTGGTCGCGGTGGTGCCCCCGTTGCTAATGGGCGGCGAATGGACGGTTTGGATATACCGAGCGTTAACCGTGCTCTTGATTGCTTGTCCTTGCGCGCTGGTGCTTTCAACACCGGCTGCAATCGCTACCGGCATCGCCACTGCCGCACGCTATGGAATTTTAATCAAAAGTGGCGCTGCACTTGAAATGCTGGCGAAGATAAGGATTGCGGCGTTCGACAAAACAGGAACCCTCACTTTGGGTCATCCCGTTGTCACAGATGTTGAAGGGGATGCACAAGAGGTTCTAAGACTGGCGGCCGCAGTGGAGACGGGCCTTACCCACCCGGTAGCGAAGGGTATTGTCGCCGAAGCGGTCGCGAAATCAATCCAACTCCCTGTGGCTAGCGACGTTGTCATCCGTCAAGGCGAAGGTGTGCAAGGCGTCGTCGAAGGGGCACAGATCGCCTTGCTTAGCCCGCGTGCGTCGGAGGCACTGACGCCTGAGCTTTCGGATCGAATTGATGCGTTGGAGCGAGAAGGCAAAACCATAGCCGTATTGTTTGCCGACGATAAGTTCGTTGGTTTGATCGCCAGCCGAGACGAGCCTCGCCCGGATGCCAAGCCGGCAATTGCCGCGCTCATCGCGCTGGGCATCAAGACCTTGATGCTGAGCGGGGATAATCAACGAACTGCATCTGCTGTGGCTGGTCCGCTCGGGATGACGGCTGAAGGCGAGCTCATGCCTGCCGACAAGCTTGCTCGTATAGACGCATTAAAAGCCGAAGCGCCAATCCTGATGGTGGGTGACGGGGTCAACGATGCGCCGGCGCTTGCGACTGCTTCGCTTGGAATGGCGATGGGCGGCGGAACCGATGTTGCTATCGAGACTGCCGATATTGGCCTTCTCCGCGATAGGCTGTCGGCTGTTCCAGACGCGATCCGCTTGGCCCGGAAAACACGTCGGACAATCATCATTAATATCATCCTCGCGGTTGGGTTAAAGCTGGTCTTCCTCGTCCTAGCCGTGTTTGGCATCACCAATTTATGGACAGCGATCATCGCAGATACGGGAGCCACAATTCTTGTGACGATCAATGCGCTCTTGCTATTCTGGGCCTTCAAACCTGCCGAAAACGGAAGCACTTCTGCGCTCGCCAAGGCTTCCTGAAACTGCGCGAGTGCATAACCGGAGGCCACGACTTGCATCTATGGGCAGTCAAAGCTCGGCAAGACTGACTGAATAGCCGAATGCGTGCATGATCCGGTCATCGGCTTCGTTCATTGCCAGGAGGCTTAACATCCAATGACCGGGCGACGTTTGGCGAACGAAATGCGCGATTCATGAGCTTTGCATGGTGCGCAGCAAAAATTTCTGGCGTGGCATTCATACCCTGATGCTTGTCGAGGAACGTGCGAACATCCCTGGCAAGCTCCCGGTCGTCTACTTGCCCGGTGGCGTCCAGCGCATCGGCGGTTTGCTCATAGGCGCGGCGTATCTCTTGCCAGCGGAATGTGCCGGCGGCGATGAACGGCGGAAATTGATCCTGGCCACGGGCCACTGCAATGGCCTGCTCGTTGGTGCGGCGGTCGGATTGGGTAATCTGCCGAGTCCCTTCGGTTCGTAGCCGCGCCCGCAATTTGACCAACGCCATACTCGACCCGGCAATCCCTTGTCCTCGCGCCCGTCTCGGCGTTGCCTCTGCTGCGACGCCCCGCGCGCGTAACTCACGAGCAAAGCGTTCACGAAAGCGATTGAGCTGAACCGGACGCGGATTGAATCGTTTTCGATCCAGCCCCTCGGCCTGCACTGTCAGATGAACATGGGGGCGCGGCGTATCGGTGTGGAGGGCCAGAACGTAATCGTGATTGTCGCTCAGCTCGGCGTGGGCCAGCGCACGGACGGCTCCCAGCACTTTGTCGGGGTCGGTGCCTTCGGGCATCGAGAAGATCAGCGACACCGATGACACCGTAGGCCGCGACCGCCATTGAAGCGTATCGCTCCACTCCGCCGCGCGCTCGGCAACCTCTTCCTTGGTTGTGAGGATTTCGCCATCGCGGGTTTCGATGTCCACTTCGCCCTTGCGCCCGATATAGTCGAGATGGGCTTTGACGTGGACACCACCCCGTTGCCGACCTGTAACCTTGACCACGACCTCGGGTGCCTTGCGAACAATCCGCGCCAGCTTGGCGCGCGCCGTCGGGCCGGTGGCAAAACCATAGCTGGCATAGAGCGGAACACGCGGCGTGCTGGCGGGATCATGGATATAGCGCACCCGAAACGCCGGACGGGTTGCTTCCCACAAGGCCGATTCCAGGCTCACCAATCTCGCTCCATCAATCAGGCACAGCCCAGTAGCCCGCATCGCCGCGCATGGCCTCGCCAACCGCTGTCACCTGCTCTGAGATTTCCATCCGCATGTCGGCGATCCGTTGCAGCTCCGGTTCGATCTGCTTGTCGCCGGTTTCGAGCATCGACGCATTGGCCGCTTTCATCGCCTGATTGAGATTGCGGCCGATACGCAGCAACTGCATTCTGATCGGTGCAAGTTCGGCCAGCAGACCGTCATCGACCCGCGATTTCAACGCGAGGTGGCGGCGCACCAAGGCCTTGATCCAACCGGCGCGATCGGTCGAACGCTGTGCCGCCCGAACCTCGATTACGGCGATCTCGACATCGGTAAATCGCAGCGAAACACGATTGCGCGCGACTCCATCGGGACGGTCAATGAAGGGACGATCTGTGATCTCCCGCACCGTCTGCTCGATCATCTGCCGCAACACTGCACTTCGTCCGCCACGTCCGACCGCGAAGCTGTCGAACGCCGCGAGCGCATCGGCGTCAAGCCGAATGGTGAGCGTCGCGCTGCTCGATAGTGGATTTGTCGCCATCAATCATGCCCGTGTGAAACAGGGGCAATGTAAGACAACACGCGCCGCTAGGCATATCCTGCATTAAAGACAAATCAGACAAACCCCCTACGACAAGCGCACCCAAAGCGGCTTTCTACTTTTGACAATAAGGGGCTCTGGTTGCGCTTGGGGGTTTGAGTTTTCAGGCTGGATGTGAAGCCCTGCTTCCCATGCGGGACGAAGATCGCCGGACTATTTCATGCTGACGGCTGGCGGTCGCGCTCCCCCATTCGGCGATCTCGCCAAGTGTGCGACCGCAGCCGGTGCAGACGCTGGCGCTACGATCCAGCTTGCAAATCTCTTTGCACAGAGAAGGCGGATGCCTTGTCAATTGCCCGGCGACTGTGGCGACGGTTCTGAAACTGGCTGGGCAAAGAGCTGACCACCGATGCTCGCCGCAAGCAGCGCGCCAAGCAATTGCGCGACGATGAACATCGGCGCGTCGGCTGGCGCGATCCCGGAAAAGCTGTTGGTCATGCTCCGCGCGATGGTGATCGCCGGGTTGGCGAAGCTGGTCGATGAGGTGAACCAGTAGGCAGCAGCGATGTAGAGCGCGACGCTGGCCGGTATCCATTGCGGACGATGACGCGCCGTTCCGATGATGGTGAGGATCAGGCCAAACGTGGCGATGGACTCGCCCGTCCATTGGCCGATACCGGTCCGCGCCTTCGCCGATGCTTGCAGGACGGGTAGGTCGAACATGACATGGGCCGCCCACGCACCAAGAATGCCGAAGCCGATCTGGACAAGGGTGTAGGGCAGCACGTCCCGCCAGGGCAGTTCACGCCGTAGCGCCATGACAAGGCTGACTGCCGGATTGAAGTGAGCGCCCGAAATTGGCCCCAGCATCGTAATCAGGACGAACAGCATGGCTGCGGTCGCCATCGTGTTGCCGAGCAACGCGACCGCGACGTTCCCACCCGCCAACTTCTCCGCCATGATGCCCGAACCGATAACAGTTGCGAACAGCATCGCTGAACCAAGAGCTTCGGCCAGAAGGCGACGGGCGAGCGGCACCGTCACTGGCTGCTCGCCGTGATCGCTGCAAGATGCGCGGCTCCGGCAGGCGGGCGGCCTTCCGACTTGCGTTCGGAGTATCGGTCGGTGAGATAATCACTCCGGTCGCGTGTCAGCAGTGTAAACTTGACCAGTTCCTCCATCACATCGACGACCCGTTCGTAGAGCGGCCCCGGTCTCATCCGTCCGTCCTCGTCAAACTCCGTATAGGCTTTGGGGACGCTCGATTGGTTGGGGATGGTAATCATCCGCATCCAGCGCCCGAGCAAACGCAGAGTGTTGACCGCGTTGAACGATTGGCTCCCGCCCGATACCTGCATCACGGCAAGGGTGCGACCTTGGGTCGGGCGAACCCCGCCTTCTTCAGTGGCAACCAGTCGATCTGGGATTTGATAATCCCTGTGATCGCACCGTGGCGCTCGGGCGAACACCAGACCTGGCCCTCCGACCACAGCGACAAGGCGCGCAATTCGGCAACCTTGGGATGATCGCTCGCCACGCTGTCAGGCAGCGGCAGTCCGTCAGGATCGTAAACCCGTGTCTCGCAGCCCATCGCCTGCAAAAGCCGTTCGGCTTCGAGCGTAAGGAGCTTGCTGAAGGATCGCTCACGCAGTGAACCGTAGAGCAGCAAGATGCGTGGCGGGTGCGTTGCGACCTGCGTGATGCCGAGGGCAGATACTGTCGGGGTGTCGAAAAACGGGCCTTCAACATTGGGCAGGTCCGTCATGCCGGAATTACCTCGCCATCTTCCTTGGTGAAGTCATTGCTCAAGCCAACGGGCAGTATCTCCAGCACCAATTCTGAAGGACGGCACAGGCGCACACCAAGCGACGTTTCGACGAGCGGGCGATTGATCAAAATAGGATGCGCCATCATCGCGTCGATCAGCGCATCGTCGCTCAATGCCGCATCGCCAAGGCCGAGTTCCTGAAACGGCGTGCCTTTTTCACGCAACAATGCGCGCGGCGAAATACCGGCATCGGCGATCAACTCGATCAGCTTTGCCCGATCCGGTGGCGTATTCAGATATTCGACAACAATCGGTTCGGCACCCGTTGCCCGGATCATGGCAAGGGTGTTGCGCGATGTCCCGCACGCAGGATTGTGATAGATGACAATATCGCTGGTCATGCTGGTGTCTCGTCCCGGATCGTGGTGCCTTCGGATTGCCCGATTTCCTCGATTTTGCGCCTCATCGCGAGTTCGTCGAGGCTGGCGTGCGGTAGGGCCAAGAACAGGGAAATCCTGTTCTGCATATAGCGGAGCGCCTGAAGGAAGGCCTCGCGCTGCCCTTCGCCTTCGACGGCGGCGGGGTCTTCAATTCCCCAATGGCCAGTCATCGGCTGGCCCAGCCAGACAGGGCAGCTCTCGCCCGCAGCATTGTCGCAAACGGTGAAGATGAAATCGAACTCCGGCGCATCGGGGCCGGTGAATTCGTCCCAGCTTTTCGAGCGCATCCCTTCGGTGTCGAAACCCAAGCCATTCAGGACAGACAGAGCCATCGGATGAACCTGTCCCTTTGGCTGACTACCGGCACTCCACGCTTTGAAGCGGCCTTCTCCGAGCTTGTTCATCAGTGCCTCGCCCAAGATCGAGCGCGCCGAATTGCCGGTGCATAGGAACAGCACATTATAGGGACGGGTCATCGTTTTTCCTTTGATTGTGTGCATCACGCGAGATGGCGTGAGATGGATGGTTCGCGCACGGGTTCGCACATCATGTCGGGCAGGCAGGCGTCACCGCCGCAGCAATTTTCCGTGAGGTAGCCGACAAGGCCGTTCATTGCGGCATAGTCAGCCGAATAGATCAGCGACCGACTTTGCCGTGTCTGGCGGATCAGCCCGGCGCGGGTCAGGTGAGCCAAATGGAAGGATAACGAAGAATTGGGAATGTCGAGTGCTTCGGCAATTGCGCCTGCCGCCATCCCATCGGAACCAGCCTGAACGAGCAACCGGAACAGCGCGAGGCGATGGTCATGCGCCAGCGCCCCAAGCGCGAGGATGGTTCTGTCAGCGTCAAATTTGTCTGTCATGGCAGCGACTCACGTTTCGATTATTGTCGAAATAATGAGTGTCTCGATGCTGTCAATTACATTTCCAGTATTCTCGAATTGTGAATCCGACGACGGTCATTGCACCTTTGCGCCACGAAGCCCCGCCCGGCAGAGCCGGACGGGGCGTGGGCGCGTTGGTCAGTTGCCGTTCGAGGTGCGGGCGCGTGACCAGATCAGGTTGAAGGTCTTGGCGTCTTCGTCGGCGAACAGGCTTGCGAAGATCGGGGCGTTGAAGCTGGGATCGTCGAGCTTGATCGAAAGGTAGTCGCGGCCTTCCTTGCTGGTCTTGGTCCAGGCTGCTCCGATTTCGGCCTTCGCCACGAACACCCGGTGCGACGGGGCGTTTTCCTTCTCGCTCGCTTCCTCGGCGACGATGGTGACGTTCTTCTTCTGCAAGCTCATCGTGACGATTTCGCCGGTGTAGTTGGTGTCGCCGGACTTTTTGAATGTGCCGATATTTGCCATGATTCAATTCCTTGTGTTGGTCGAACCCCGCGCTCATTCGCGGCCTCGATGGCTGGTTAAAGGCAGGGGCTTGCCCTGCTGCACCCGCAGGGCCGCAACGCAGTGGAGGACGGTGCAGACCGGGGTTTCTTGCTTCCGCGAGGAATGGGCGCAGCCCAGGGGAAGAAACTTCGGGCCAACCGTTGCAGCAAGGGGCAAGAGGCGCAGCCGTCCGCTGCCAACCAAAGCCATTGACGAGGCCGTGGGTGAGCGCGGTTCTGGCAATCGGACGCAAGGATATTTAGCAAATGTGGATGCGCGCGTTCAATGTCGGGGCGATTGACGCAATCCGCCAAACTGCCGGCATGGGCTTGCCGAACCTAAACGCACAGTCTGCCAGCGAGCGACGAAGACGCTCCGTCGCAGCGAAGATCGTGGTTGATGCCAATCGGAAAGCTGGCCTGCCACCACAGCGCAGGCCGCGAATCATCCGGCCAGAATGACGACCGGCCATGCGCGGTCTTCCAGATTGTTCTCTGGCGGCGACTGGCATCACCTCATCTGCTCTGTTTGTCGCCTAACCGGATTGCGGCTGACAATGCAGCCAACCCCGTCCGTCATTGCCGGTTGGGGCTTTGTGGCGCTCGGAATGAAAACAAGCGCGGGCGGCTCAAAGCCGCCCGCTCACTCGTCACGCGGCAAGCCGCTGCTCTTCCATGTCCTCCATCGCTTCGGCTTCGTCTGCATCGCCGCCCTCGACGGCTTCCGCCGCAACGGCGGCGGGGTCGGGGTCAAGCGGGACTTCCGGTTCCGCCAGCCATGCCGCACGGCTGGCGGCGGCAACCGTCGCCACGCCGCCGCGCTGCGTGTAAGCCGATGGCGGGAACGCCATCCAGCGCGGCACCCATTGCTCGACCTTAATACGGTCATTGCTGCCGGTCAGATAGTCGTTGATGACAGACTTGATCGTCTTGCCCTTCTCGGCGGCATGGGCGTCGGCCACGGTATCGCCGCCAACCTCGCGCAACACTTCGGTCAACACCTCGCGGTCACGAACAAGGCCATAAAAGGCATCATCCGCCACCCAATAATCGGCCATCTGGACGCCAAGGTGAAGGCCAATGGTTTCGATAAGGCCGGTTCCGCTTGCCAGCGTCTCGGCCATAACGACGCCAAGAACCTCCATGACAACCGCGTCGGGCAATTCCAGCAAGCGCAGGAACAGGCCGCTCACGCCATTCCTCGGGTCATGGCCCAGAGTGACGCTCGGCTCGTTGGGGTCAAATCCCAACACCGCAAGCACCGCACGGCGGCGCTCGTCGAAGCGGGCTTCGGCAACGCTGGTTTCGATGCTCTCGGTAATCGCTTCGTTTCGGCTGCGCTGATCTTGAACCCTCACGCCCCACAGCGGCGAACCGCAAATCGCGTGAGCGACCATGACGCGCAGCGCAACGCCGGTATTGGCGGCAAGCGCCGACCGCACCGCCGCATGGCGGTGCAGGTCGATATAGCTGGTCATGGCTGCGGTGATTTCGGGGCGGGTCGGCTTTGTCTGCGCTTCGGGCGCTTCGCCCTTGGCGATACGCTTGGATTCCCGCTCGGTCAGATAGCCCTCGTGAAACGCCACCTCGCCATTATGGGCAATGGTCACATAGACCCGCCCGCCTTTGCGCTTCGGCGTGGCGGCGAACTCGTAGCGATGGAAGTATTGCCCATCGGGCAATACGACAACATCGCTCCACCCGTCCGCGATATAGGCAGCTTTGCGCTCCTCAATGGCCGCGCGCTGCGCGTCCCCGAACTCGCGCACGTCACCGAAATAGCCGTCCTTCTCGAACAGGTCTTTGACGATACGGCCCTGATAGGTTTCAAGGTCGAACAGCGCGACGCTGGTTGATATGGACGCGCCGCCGAACAGCCACGCTTTCAACTGGTGGCCCTTGGGGATGGATGATTGCGGGTCGTCGTAGAGCGCCAGCCATGTTTTCTGCTGCGCTTTGGTCGCCAGCGTCAGATGGCGAACGCTGGTCGCGTCGATCTCCTCGGCGCGGTAAAGCTGGCGGATGCGCGGCAGCAAATTGCCAAGCGCCAAGATGCGCTTGACGGTCAGTTCGAGCATCCCGAACGTCATGGAGATATCGTCGGGCGTCCGGCCTTCCTTGACCAACCGCGTGAACGATTCCCACTGCGTCACCTCGTCGGGCGCAAGCCGCGCAAGGTTCTCGATCAATGAGGCTTCGAGGGCGGCGGCATCGTCGCCCGCCTCCATGATGGCGCAGGGCAGTGGCTCGGCAACGCCGTTCTCGTTTGCCACGGTCTGCGCGGCGAGAAAGCGGCGGCTTCCTGCCACAATCTCGAATGTGGTGTCGCTGCCATTGGGCCGCACCAACAGCGGCATGATGATGCCGCGCGCGCGGATGGATGGCAGAATGCCGCTAATGTCGGGCGGCTTCTTGCCGCTTCGCATATTGGCGGGGGAGATTGAAAGCCGGTCAAGGGCGATATGGTCCAGTTTCATGTCACTTACTCCGTTGGGTGGCCCCATCCTCGGGGCATCTTGGGGGGCGGTGAGGATGGGGCCGGTTGTCCGCACGTTCGGGGGTGAACGTGCGGGTTCTGCCGCAACCTTGGGGCTCAAGGTGGCGGAAGCTCTGAAAGTTCGCTGGCGCGGGCGACGGCTGCGGCCTCAAGCCGCGCCTCGTCCTCGGTGATGCCGCCCGCCACGCGGGCGGCATCGGCATAAATGGTCAGCGGGAAGCGCCCTTCAAAACAAAGGTCGCGCTCGATGGTGAGGCCCAATGGCAGCGACACCGCCGCAATTTCCGACAGGCTGGCCGAACCCATTTCGGGGCAACCGAAACCAAGGTCGCAAAGCCCAAATAATATGTCGCCGTCCTCGTCCAGTTCGGAAAACAGCCAAGTGGCAGCGCCAACGGGATTGAAGAATTTAACGACTGGCACATGATCGCCACGGCTTTGGCCGTTGGCGATGAGGCGGGCGCGCTGGTCTTGGGTAAGCAAAAGCATGGGGATTCCTCCGTCAAAACATCTCGATCTGGTTGCGGGCGTTGGTGTCGAACAGGCCATGATCGGCGGGACGCTGTGCCTTGCGCGGCTCCAGCGGCGCGTTGGCGCGCAAGGCCAGCCGGTCGCGGGGCGTGATCGGCGCAACCCCGTAAACAAGCGTCTGCTCACCGATGGGGGTCTGCTCGGACGCCAGCCGGTCCGTGGTGGGAAGCGCGGCGCTCATGCCGCCCGCGCCAAATTGGATTCGCTCTCCCGAACGAACGCCAACAGAAAATCTGCTGCCTTGCTGGCTTGCGATGCCGCCTTGAAAATGGCGCGATTGTCGGCGCGCAGCACGGTAAGCCAAGAGCCGAGATAATCTGCATGGCGAACGGTGGGGACGACACCAAGCGCAGCGCACAGATAGGCCGATGCCAGTTCGGCGCACAATTCCTCGCGGGCATAGAGCGCGGAACCGAACCGCCCCGACTGGTCACGCGCCAACCGTTCCTTGCTGCCGGTCCAGTGGCCGAGTTCGTGCAAGGCCGTCCGGTAAAAGTCGATCTGATGGTTAAACGCCGGTCGCGGCGGAACCTGCACATAGTCGCCGCCAATGTCATAAAAGGCGCGCGCGCCGCCGATGCGGAAATCCGCACCCGTCGCCGCAATCAACGCCTCCGCGCTGTCATGCTGCTCCCGCTCGGGCAACGGCGTCGGGTCGGCGGTTAGCCGCTCCGGCAACCCGTCACACTGCGCGGCATTGAACACCACAAAGCGTTTGAGGAACGCAATTGTGCGGGGTTCGTCGTCTCGCGCGGCGCTGACTTCGCGCTCCTCGTCGGGCGTGAAGCGGTCGGCGTAAAAGATGGTATGTCCACGCTCGCCCTTGCGAACGCACCCGCCAGCGGCCAGCGCCTGACGAAAGGTCAACCAGTCCTGCGACGGGTAACAGCCTTCGATGACTGCGCCCCAAAGGATAAGGACATTGACGCCCGAATAGGGACGCCCCGAAACCGCGTTGCGCGGGAGTCCCGGCACTGCCGCCGCCGAACTCCACGGCTGCGCCCAAGGAAAACAACCCGCCTCAAGCTGGGCGATGATCTTCGCCGTCACTTCATCATAAAGCGAAACGCGAGGGCTATCGCTCCCGCGCGCGGCGCGCAGCGCCGTCTTGCCCTTGCCGCCAAAACCACGTTTCCGATTGCCAACCGCCATCACCGCCTCCTCGCCTAAAAACCACACCGACCCCGGAGAGGGGGGTGGGCGGCAAAGTGCGACCAGAGAGGCCCGCCGCGCTCAGGCGCACCTGAAAGGCTGAAACGGAGTGGAAGACCCGGCCAAAAGAACGAAGTGGGGCCGGGTTGCGCCTGAGCGCGGCGGGCCTAGCCGGAAGCGCCGCCCATCCCCCTCTTCGGGGACGGCCACAAGAACGCCGGCGCGTCCGCGCCGTCCACAGTCAGTCGCAGATCATCGAGCGAAGTTCGCCGCGCAGCGGCCGAACAGGAAACGGCACCCTTGCAACGGCGCGACGCCGACGGAGGGTGTGCGCGCGCAATCGTGCGCCAGCGCCCGTCCGGCAAGGAGAGAGGCAAGAGTGCCTGCGGGTCAGTTCTAAGACGCCGCGCCCTCAGGAGCGCGAAGCGCGGGACAGAGCGCGTCCTTGGAAAATCTCGCTCATTTGAAGCGGGCGGCACCAGCCGCCTTGCGCAAGCGATCGTCACCGGTCGGCCGAGACGCGGCACGCGGCTCGGTGGAGCGAGCCCGCGCAGACGGGATCGCGGCATAGAGCGCGGTGCGGGCTTACCCGCAGGCGTCAACCTTTTCAGTGGCAATCCTCGGCCTGACCTCCGCTCAAAAAAACGGGAGCTAAGCCGGGTGTTCTCCAAATTTTCGAGACTTAACTTAGTTATTTTCCGAATTTTTGGGGTTTAAGCATCTCACTGTGAGCGCCAATTGCTCGTATGACACGGACCGAGATTTGATTTATCAAGACTAATGGGCTGGGAACACGACCACTATCAAGCAACATGCGCGAAGTGCGGTCGCACGGGGACGGTGATTATCTCGTCGGACGACTGGGGAAGGATTGCTCGACGGTATGAAGGGTTCGAGAATGTCGAACCGTCAAGCACCGCCGTTGGAAGGCTCCGCCAAGACCGTCGAGAAATGAATGGGCTTTGCCTCTGCGGCAGCAACGAGATAACTCGAGGACAGCTAATCACCCGATAGCGTTCAACGGCTGTCCGCAATCCGCGACAACGCTGCACTTGATTCCGAGCAAAGATTGCGTTTATCGCTTTGGCCCTGAGTTCGGCTGTAACGCTCGTTCTTGGATACCCGGTTGATCTTGTGGCGTGGGGTGCTGCTCTGACCTGCTTCATGTTGGCGAAACCCAAGGTGAACATGGAGGTGAGTATGGATTATCGCGTCAAAGCTAAGTGCAAAACGAAGTTTGGGACAAAGGTGTTGCTCGCGGTTGCGTGGAGCCTGGTTGGGTGCAGCACCCCACGTCAATAGGATGTCCGGTTCTTTCGTGATTGAGCTTGCCGAGGCGCCGCAAGGGAGGGGTTCGATTCCCCTCCCTCCACACGCGGAACCGTGTATTCCAAGCTTTGGTCGCCCCTCTTCGTCAGCTTGGATCGCGGCGCTTCCGGCCGTCTTCGAGTCCGTAGAGCGGCATCGAGCCGACGAGTTGGTTCGGATTTTTACGTCTTTTTCTGCGCTCCTCAACGCCGATGGCGAAAGACAGGTAGAATAGTGCAGACCGAGCCATCTTCATGATTCGGAGTGCCTTTGCTTCCAGCTCATCACTGCCAACCGCAATGCCAGAGTCCTTGTTGCTCGCCTCGGCGATTATGAACGGCTTGGCCCAGCCCTCACTCACGCGAAGGTATGTATGTTCGAGTGCATTACGGATGGCGTGCAGATCGCGTGCGTCCGCCGCCGTTGTCATCTTGAAATCGTCGTCGAAGAGTTCTTTCGACAGCCAGAACAAGCCGCGCAAAGGCAGGTTTTCGCGCGCTTCAAACTGCGGCAGCAGCCGGGATTTCCCCTCAACCATCCAGACGTTTTTGAAGCTGATCCGGCCGGGTATCTTTTTGAGCTTCCAATAGTGATCGACGAGAAAGGCAACCTTGTCGAGCAACGAATAGGCAATGCGGAACGCCATCCGGACGCGCTCGCTTGCAAGCGAGTATAGCGGATAGTCGAGCGTATCGGTCAGCGTCACACCGCGATCCGAAAAATGAACTTTGGTCGAGCTTACGCCCTCGAACAGGGTGAAACGTGCAGACGCATATTCCTGCTTCATCTGGTTGAAGAAACCTAAAATCGGCGGTGGAAGGTGGCCATCAGATCGGTCGTCCAGCCCTTCGGTAATTGGCGGAAGCATCCAATCGTCTGTTGCAGCGGCCAAATGCGCCCCAAGGTCGTTCAGCGGACAAAGGAATAGCTGATTTTGCAGACACCATTGACGATAAGCGCGTTCGCTTTTGGAACGACCTTCATACCCCTGATCGAGCCGTTGCATTCTACGGACCGCATCGACATCAATGGCATTCGCCAGCTCCGACGCCTTGTTTGCAAAGAATGCCAGTGCGCCGGTCGGGTCAGGCGAATCATAAATGGCTTCGTCGGCCATCGTTGAAAGAAGCCCGTCATAAGCGTGCAGAGCGAAGATCGCCCGCTCACGATCATCGACAAGCATACCGGCAAGTGTGTTGAGGCCATATCCGCGGTTGCCGCGGGCCATCGCGAAACCGGGAATAATTTGCAGCGCAGCATCCCACCCGGCAATCGCATCGATAGAGCGTCCAACTGTATTGAGCACGTTGGCCCGGTTAGTAAGAATCTGGCAGCGCCGGACTTTGTCGAGGTGAGGAAACCCCGCATGGGTTGCGGCACGGGAGAGCGCCAGCAATTCCTCGTGCCGTTCAAGCGATTCCCAACGCCATGACTGTCGCGTTTTCGCGATATGAGAGCGTGTAGCCCAGGCATTTGCCCGGAAGTATTCGACCAGCGCGCCATCTTTGTCGCCAAGGGTTCGCTTGCTGAGATCTTCGAGAAGAAAAAGGGCTCGCTTCGCACCTCGCTCAAACGAAGCATCGAACGAATCGTCGATCAGCGCGGCGATGTGAGCTAGTGCTTCTGGATCGCTCATCTTCGCGATGCTGCGTTCACACATCTTGTCCAGGCCGTCGAGATTGGGGTTCGCGGTCATCGCTAGGCAGCCTGAGCCTGAGCAGACTGATCGAACAGGGCGAGTGCATCGGAAAGGCAAAGGATCGGCACTTTTCCATTTCCCGAATCAATGCTTTCAGGTCCGCCATTGATCACGAAGGCACGCTCCGGGGCCACTTCTGCCAGTGCTTCATGAAAGCCCGCTTTTGGAGCCGTATCGTTGCCCAGTTTGATCTCGATTGCCCATCGCCGACCAGCGCCAAAATCCACAATGATGTCGATTTCCTGCTGCTTGTCGTTGCGATAAAAATACAACTCAGCGGAACTCGGTTTCCGAATGGATAGCGCTTCCAGAACAAATCCCTCCCAGCTCTTTCCGCAAAGCGGACTGGCGCGGAGGTCGTCGATGTTAGCGAATTTCCAATTTTCATGAAGAAGGCCGCTGTCGCGGATAAAGTATCGCGCTGGCTTATCGATGCGCTTCCCTTCGTTCGGAAACCAAGGGCGCAAAGTCCGAACAAGTCGCGTCATTTTTAGGTGAGTAAGGAGGTCTTGGACAACGCTTGCCTTGCAGCCCAAGCGCTGCGCTGCCTTGTCCAACAGCATCGGCTCGCCTTGGTTGACAGCTAGATGCTCCCACATTGGTTTCACCAGCTCCGGTCTTTCCACCGTCCCGTTGGGGATGAACGCTGGGTCGGTGAGAGAGCGCAAATAGCTCGACCGCCATTCGAGACTAACTTCTTCGCTTTCGGCGAGATAGCTGTCGGGAAAGCCGCCTCTAAGCCAAATCCTGTGTTGAACATCGTGATTTTCAATGGCCTGAGGCTGCGCGACTGTCTGAGCGGCGACGTCGCCGGTCTCTGGTGGTGCGCGCGACGTTGCCAACACGCTGGTCAATTCGCTTATATGAAAAGGCCAAAGATCGATCATGCCGTAGCGGCCGCCGAGTTGGCCTGCTAATTGCGTAAGCTGAGCGGCGGCGGACCCTAGAAGGAGCCATTGCGTATTGTTGTTTTCAAATTCGCGCCGATCAAGACAGGCGCGTAGTTCCGGAAACAGTTCCGGCGCTTCCTGGGCTTCGTCGAGGATGATCAACTTGCCTGAGTTGGCTTCATGAAACTGCCGAAAATTTTGGATTTGGTGGCGATCTTCGGCTGTTTGCATGTCGAGCAAGATGGCGGCGCCGGCCGCATTGCTCGCAAGTTGCCGCGCTAGAAACGTCTTCCCGACTTGCCGTGGACCAAGGATTAGAGCGCAGCCATACCGACGCAACTGCTCTTCCAGATCAACACGCGAGGACCGAGCGACCCCGCCATTCATGGGCGTGTAAGATCAAGGACAACGACAGCAATGTCCGCGCGACGTTCGATCGGGAGCAATGTCTGGAGCGCCAACTGCATGTCATGCGCACTTTCCGGCTTCGGCGCATCATTGGGCGGCAGCTTCAGCCGTTTTCCTGCGGGTGCATCGGCACCGAACCAAAATACGACATAGATGCCTTTCTTCGCAGCCTTGTGTTCGATGCTGTAGAAGCGATCGAGCTGAGTAGCGGCCGCAGTCCAGACATCCTTGTGCCATTGCCCCTTGCATTCCAGCGGAACGGAAATGTCGCCAAATGCGAAAGCGCCGTCGCTTCGGTTGCCTTGCGGCATGGCAACTTCGGGGGGCGTTTGGATGTTGAATGGCAAGGTCGGACCAAGTGCGATCAGCAATTGGTCGCGACAGGCATTTTCGTCGCGTGGCCTGCCTGTATCGTCATAGAAATTGTTAACGAGATTGAGCGGGTCGCCACGCAGCCGCTCTTGCAAATAAGCCAATTCGCTGAGGACGATTGCCTGCACGTCAGCCGCGCTTTGGGGAGCGCCACTAGCCGAGAGGACAGCTTTATAGGCCGTTAGCGACGGGGTTTTGAAGTGCGCTTCCAAACGTGTGCGGCGTTGATTGGCGATATTGGCTTGAATGGTGGTGGTGTAGCCATCCTCTGGCGCATCGCGAAGCAGCCGAAGAATGACGGCAGCATCATCGGAAGGGTCTTTGGCGATCTGATAGATTGCCCATTCGATCAGCTCAGTTGCATCCCAAGAATTTTGATCGCCCGAAGTCGTCCCGCTGGGGCGATTGGTGTATGGCCAAGCAGTTCGAAATGTCGTTGCGAGCCAAGCCAGAAAACGGAGCGAAGCTGATGGATAATGCTCGCGTTCGCTGTGGCGCTGATAGATTGGGCGGCTGATATACCACAGCCATTCTCGATTACCCTTCAAAACCGTTGGAAAATTCTTCACTGCGTCGTCGAAGTTGAGGCTGAATTGGATACCGCGCCAGTATTTGGACTTTTCATCGTCGTCGCCAAAGGCGGACAAACGCGCCTTGGCGATGGCGGCAAGTTCGGGCCAATAGTCCGCTCTGTTTTCTGCCGGAGCATAAAGCAGGCAGCCGACCAGATCGCGTTCGACGTCTAACGGCAAATCCGGAAAGCGCTGCAACCATTCCAACGATAAGCGCATCGACAGGGGCCGCTCGCCATCCGTGCGGGTGAGCCGGTATAGCCCATGTATGTGGGTCCTGTTCGCCTTCAGCATTGGCTCGATTTTGCGGCGGAGATGTGTCTCGTAAGCCTCAAGCTTCTTGCGAAGTTGATCGTTCAGTGCTTCTTCGAGGCCCTCAAATTGCTCCCGCCCGCTCAGCAATTCGTGTTCGCAAGCAATTGCAAGCGCCGACACAAGCTCGTCCGAGAGATCGTCAAAGCCCTGTCCGCTCAGGAACCGTTGGCCCGCTCCTGCCAACATGGGATAAACAAAATTCCAGACCCGAGATTCTGCGTAGCTGCTGGCAATCTGATCGGCGCTAGGCAGATCATCGCGATGAAGGACGGCCTCAAATCCCTCTAACGCGGCATCCCGGATGTCATTCCCCAGCCATTCGGAAATACGGTCGGCAGGCGGACCTTCCCGTTCATGATCACGATACATTCCGAGGCAGGCTTGCGCGGGAGCATAAATCCAGCGCAATTCCCCATGCCGGATAGCGTCGATGTTGGCCGCGTAATTCGTCCTTGCTTTCTCGCGGCCCTGATTCTCGCGCTTCTCGCGGGCACGCATCGTCTTGCGATGTTTGATCTCCCATTCATCCAGCTTCTGCCGTTTTGGCTTCTTGACCAAGAAGTCGAGAAGCTCCTGATCGCCTTGCGCATAAGGTTGTGCGAACTTTCGGATCTCGACGGGGATTACCCCGTCTGCCCGGAAATGGGCGACCAGCGCCATCCAGCGCTCGCGGTCTTCGGGATCGCCTTTTTCGACCACTTCGGCCAAAAGAGCTTTCGCATCATCATCGGTGAATGCGAATCCGCTGGATAGACGGTGCAAGCGTGACGTTTCGGCAAAAAATGCCTTTTGGCTTTCGGGCGACAGCACGGAAAGCCGCTGCCCGCCGCGCCTCAGCCGATCATCTTTTTGAAGAAACTCGGCAATGGCTTTTCGTTCATCGCCACCGTGAGTATATTCGCGTTCGACCATCCTGAGCCAGCGCCAAAGCTGATCTGGAGTCACTGCTTCCGCGTCATGCTCCAACTGCCGAATGCACAGCTTGCGGACCAACCCTGCAAATTCACCCCAGCGATCATCATATCCGTCACTCCACCATTTTTTGGGGTCGAGCCTTGGAACAATCTTCGCGGCCAAAGCATCCAGCAGTTCAGCTACGCGCTGTATCGGATATTGCTTTTGCAATCTGAAGAACGTGCCAAATGTCCGCGTTTCGCGGCTCTTCTTTTCGAACAACCGCCCATTGGCGATGATGACCGAGGCAACGAGTTCGACCGGAATTTTCTCGAAACCCATGTCGTCGAGCAATTCAGTCGCTAACCGTGCTGAATCATGGTCTTTCAGACTGAGCAGGTATTTGAGCGCTTTTGGCCAATCGAAATTGTTGTCAACGATGTCCGCGATCGCCTCACCAGCGGCGCGTCGTTCGCGATAGACACGCTTCGGATTGAGCATGATCGCTTCGAGATCGTCTTGAAGCGCCGCTGAAACAGAGTTACCGACAACGGCTTCGAGGATCAGGCAGCGCAGCGCGACATGCTCGCCCTCGTTCCTGACCAAGGCTCTGATTTCATCCAGAAGGGACGGCTGTGCGAGCGCGCCGATCGCTTCTGACGCCCAATAGCTGTCCCGAAACCAAGGGTCGAAAACGGCAAGCTGGCGCAATGCCTCGATCAGCTTTCTTGCTTGGTCAGCGTTCAATCCGTCGCCATCGCCGTAGCGGATCACCCCATAGGGATCGCGATCAATCGCCCCCGGACCAAGCCGCGTTGGACTGAATTTTGGAAACCATGCGTGGAGCCCGCGCAAGGAAGATGGAACGCCGCCCTCTGCGGCGATCAAGCCGACAATCCGGTTTGCCATCTGGCGGGCGCTGTTATGGCTGTCGACGTGCTTTGCCAGCCAGCGCGCTCCAAGGAATTCAGCGACGGTTCGGTGCAACGGCATGAACTGGCCGTTGCCCGAAGGCAGGGCGCGAAAGAGGTTGCTCCGCAGAACGGCTTTCATCGGATCGAGATCGCAAATGTCGGAGAGCTCTGAGAGTTTCAGCGCGTTTTCGACAGAGCCAGAAGCGACAATACAGCTTTGCCCGGTAATGAGCATAGCCGCCATGATGGCGCCAGCAGCATCCAAGGCAGCGTTTTCGGATAGTGCGTCGACGCCTTTGCCTTGGTGCCTTGGATTCCCTTCAAGCCGCAACTGAGCGACAGCGCGTTCATAAAGTTGCGCGCGCGTGCTAGGTAGCGCGCCATCCCCGTTGATGATGGCGGCAACAAAATCCAGATAAAGTGGGTTTCGGAAAAATTCGCTTAGACCGGCTTGTTTCAGCGCATGGATTGCGCTGCGCGCCTTATCCTGATCCGCGCGCCTTTCGAGCGCGGAAACGGCCTCATCTTCGTCCAGTAGCTCAAGATTTAGATCGCGTGGCGCAGCTCCATATTCGTCTGCGATGTCGATCTTTGCCGATACGCCTCGCCACTCTGCCGACCTGCACGACAAGATGAAGGGAGGTTTACCGCAGGCGATCAGTTTTGTGAGGACGTTATGAAGCGGATCGCCCTCGTTGATCGCGGCAACTTCGTCCAAGCCATCGATAACGAGGCGGGAGTTGGCAAAGCTGTTTCCGTCGGGCTGCCGTAGGAGGCTGGTTGCTCGGATAAATTGGTGATCATTCTGCTCGCCCAGCATTTCCATGAGCCAGGTTTTGCCGATACCCGGATCGCCAAGGATGACGACCGGCTCCGAAAATCGCGAGACGATCTCGTGATCACGGACAGTTTGGGTTTTGAGCGCGGCGTCGGTCCAGCTGAGCGTGCGCGGAATATAGTCTCGTCCCTCGCTCATGTCTGCACCGCCGCGCTGACTTCATCCATCGCCAGTGTCAGCGGCATCGCCTCCACACCACCGCGCATCGGGAAGCGCGCGGTTCCTTTATGGACGAGCAATCGGCGCACTGCGCCCAAATCATCCGCCGCGTTGTGAAAACCACGGTCGATTGTTGGTGCGCTCGACAGTTTGATTTCGATGGCCCAGCATTTTCCTGGTGCGAACTCCAGAACGAGGTCGGCTTCTGCACCGCCGCTGGAGCGGTAGAAATAAGGCCTCGCTCTACCAGATGATGCACCGACCAGGTTTTCAACAACGAAGCCTTCCCAGCTTTTTCCGGCGACAGAATGGCGACGAATGTCGTCTGTCTGTCGCAAATCGAGAAGCGCATGAAGCAGCCCGCTGTCGCGGACGAATGGCCGGGGCGATTTGACGAGCCGCTTGCCACTGTTTGCCGACCAAGGCCGTAAGACGCGGACGAGAAGCAGTTTTTCGAGCATGTCGAGATAACGCGTCACCGTATGCCCGCTGACACCCAAGGATCGCGCGTATCGCTCGGCATTAAAGAGTTCGCCCTGGTCATTGGCGAGCATTCGCCAGAAGCGATCGATTTGCTCGCTGTCCACGTTGAAGCCGAATTGCGGAAGGTCGCGCTCAATATAGGTCTGAATGAAATCACGACGCCATTGCAGGCTCGCTTCGCCATCATCGCGCACATAACTTGGCGGAAAGCCGCCTTGCAGCCACAGCCGGTCAAGCGACGCTTCACCATCGCTGTCCACTTCGCGCGCATTGAGCGGACCCAATTCAAGGTAGCTGATCCGCCCGGCGAGGCTTTCCGACGACTGCCGCAGCAGGTCCATTGAAGCTGATCCTAGGATCAGAAACTTCCCACCAGCTCCGCCCATCCGACGTCGATCATCGATCTGTCCGCGCAGAACGCTGAATATCTCAGGTGCGCGTTGGATCTCATCCAGGACGATGAGCTCTTTGGAATGAGCTGAAAAATAGGCGTCAGGATCATCGAGCAGCCGACGATCTTCCGGACGTTCGAGATCAAGGTACTTTGCTTCGCCCGCGGCGGTGTCGGCGATGTGGCGGGCAAGTGTGGTTTTCCCAACCTGACGCGGCCCAAGCAATGCAACGCTGTCAAACTGGTCAAGCCTTTTGGTCAGGAGTGGGAGGATTTCGCGACTCAGCATTTATGCAAAATAGACATCATATCTCGTATTTGCAAGGTTACACGATTTCTGTACATGCGGTTCGTTTCCAGCCCATGATCGATAGAATGGCATTCTATCGATCATAATCTTGGCTTTTTTTGATCGATAGCCGCTGCGCGGTGCTGTTTGCGGCGATGGCCGAATCCCGTCAGGGATTCCTGCGGCCACCATGACAATGCCGTTCGATTGTCATTTCGCGGAAGCGGGGTGCGGCCCGATCGGGCCGCTATACCCCGCTGGTGCATGACCCCGCCACCGTTCGGCGGCGTAAATGGATCATGCTCAGAAGGTTGGTGCGGACGGGGGGACTTGAACCCCCAAGGGCAATGCCCGACGGATTTTCTTACCCGCTACGGTTTTCACCGCCGCCCGAATGGGCGTTTGGAGTCTGGACTATCCCTTCACCGTGCCACGGCGAGCCGTGGGTTAGGTGCTGCCCGTCTAGTCTCTACACCTTCCGTGGCGCTTTCGCGCTGCGGCTTGGCTCGGGATTGCCAGTTGAAAGGTTTCCCCGAATTTGAGCAGTTCTGCATCGCGCGTTTCCCCGCGAGCACTCAAGATTGGTCTAAGTCCGTTGCGTCTACCGATTTCGCCACGTCCGCATTTCCAAGGCCACCTATAGGGGGGCGATAACCCTTAGCCAAGCGAGATAATGGTCAGCCATCGTCGCGTAATGTTGATTTTCTCAATGGCTTTGGCCGTGCCTTGCGAACATTGACGGCTGAAGCGTCAATAGTGTTCGTCAAATGGCGGGCGTAATGTTTCTCGATCATCTCGACACTTGTGCGGCAATTCTTGGCGACCTGATAGATGTCGGCTCCTTCAAGCAAACGAAGACAGATGTAAGTGTGCCGCAGACTGTAGCAGGTGCGGACATGACCATCGCGGTCGAACTTCAGGTTCAGTTCGTCGAGCAGTGTATTCATTAGGTCGCGAGGCGTCTTTCCGAAAATCCGGTCGGTAGGTTTGAGCCCTTTGCGCTTGGAAATGCGCTCGAAAGGCAGGATCGCGCCGGGCATCGATTTGCAAAAGCCGACGCCGCGCTTGCCGCGCACCTCGATCTCAAGGATGCGCTCGCCGGTCGAATCGTCGTCCACGATCTTCACGTCGCGCAGCTCGAGTCGCGCGGACTCATCGGGGCGAAGCCCGGTGTTGCCCATGAACAGAACATAGTCGTGAAAATTCTCGCACACGGCGCGCCAGCGCGGCTTTGGCGGGTTCTTCGTCCGCTCGCGCGTCGCCTCGTAAAGCAGCTTGTATTCCTCTGGCGAAAACCAAGCGCGATGTTCCAGCTTTCCGGACGTCTTGTAGGGCGCGGACATATCAGGGATCGCCGCGATCCAACCTTTGCGGTTGGCAGTTTTCAAGACCTGCCGCAGCGTGACGATCTCGTGGTGCAAAGTGGAGCGGGCAGGCTTCTTGGGTTTGCCGGTCTTGGGGTCGAGCCGCGACGTCTGGCGATGAACCCGATACTCCTGCACTTTGCCGGCGGTAATGTCTTGAACTGCGGTATCGCCAAAAAACGGCGCAAGGTGAAGCCGGATGATTTCGGACTTCGACTCGACATAATCCGCATTGCGCTCGCCGAGCGTGATAACTGCAAACTCGTCGGTGAACGCCTTGGCAGCGTCTGCAAAATTTGGGCCGCTTGCCGCGCGTGATCGACGACCGTCGAAGGGTAGGCTGGGTTCGACAATGGGACGCTGAACAGGTTCGTTCAGCAATGACACGCCACCGCGACGGCGCTGTCGATCCTCGACGCACCGTTCCATATACCAGTCGCGGGCGAAATCTTTGGCAGCGGCGAGGCTCAGTTCCTTCGTGGTCTGCCGGTAGTTGCGACTGCCGAGGTAGGTCGCGCACTGCCAAAAGCGGCTGTTCTCACGCTTGTAAACGTGAAGCGCGCCATCCATCAAAACATGGCTCTCGATTGGCATTGCGACAACTCCAAACTGTGTAAGACATGTGTAAGTCTTTTTTGGAGTCTCGACCTTACTCAAACCATTGGTTTTGCTCGGTTTTCGGCTTAGAAAAATAGGCAAAAGGCGATTTTAAGGCCAGTGGCGTATTATGTCCAAAGGATCGGGCCGTGGGCGTTCTTCCAGCGGCTGAGCCGGTGAGCCGACATAGAAGAAGCCGGCGATCTGTTCATCGCCTTGGCAGAGCGCGGTGCGAACGGTCGGGTCGTAACTGGCCCATCCGGTAATCCAGCTGGCGACGAAACCATGCGCATGCGCCGCATGGAGGAGGTTCATACCGACCGCGCCAACGCTCATTTGCTGTTCCCAGACCGGGATTTTTGCGCTTGGTTGCGGCGCGAACAGCAGGGCAATTAGCGTGGGTGCCATATATGCAGGCGCGATCGCAGCGTCGGTTTGAGCAGGTCGGGCGTCGGGGTTGGCGGCATTGAACGCCTTTTCGAGCAGCGCTGCAAACGCAGAGCGATCATCTATGGTCACGAAACGCCATGGAAACAGCTTCCCGTGATCGGGCGTGCGCATCGCAAGTTGCAGGATGCGATCCAGCGTTTCCCAGTCCGGTCCCGGCGCAACCATGTCGCGCGGTTGTCCTGAACGGCGGGTAGCGAGATAGGTCGACACAGAAGATAGGTCGTTGAACATGGCGATGTCATTCGTCGATTTTTGAGTGATTGCGCAATAAAATTCTTCTCAAGCGAAATTTTTGCGTTAGGGTTTCGCTCATCTGCTCGGGGAGAGCATCAAACAATAACATCAGTTAGGGGTTTCGCACGATGGCAGCGTCATATGCGCAGGATGGGGATTCGGCAGGTACTTTTCTCGGTCATCCAAAAGGGCTTTTCGTTCTATTCTTTGCCGAGATGTGGGAGCGTTTTTCCTATTACGGGATGCGCGCCCTGCTCATTTTCTATCTTACAAAGCATTGGCTGTTCTCGGACGAGAAATCGGGCGTCATCTACGGTGCCTATACCGCGCTGGTGTACATCACGCCGGTTCTTGGCGGATATCTTGCGGATCGATGGCTGGGGCAGCGAAAAGCCGTTCTATATGGCGCCGTCCTGCTGACCTTCGGCCATTTCCTGATGGGTTTTGAAGGCACAGGCGGACAGGATGCCGCCTCGCTCAACATCTTCTGGCTGGCACTGGCATTTATCATCGTCGGGTCGGGCTTTTTGAAAGCCAATATCTCGGTGATCGTCGGGCAGCTTTATCCACGCACCGATGTTCGGCGCGACGGTGCGTACACGATCTTCTACATGGGCATTAACCTGGGCGCGGCGCTTGGTTCACTGTTGTGCGGCTATCTCGGGGAAACATATGGCTGGTCCTATGGCTTCGGTGCGGCGGGCGTTGGCATGCTGCTGGGCCTTATCGTGTTTGTCGTGTTCAAGCCGCTGCTGCTAGGACGTGGTGAATCGACAAATCCGCAAGCGCTCGCGGCACCTGTGATGGGCATCAAGCTCGAATGGTTGCTTTACCTGGTCGGTCTGGTCGCAGTTGCGGTTTGCTGGTGGCTGGTACAAAATCAGGCGGTGGTCGGTACGTTGCTGGGTGTGGCAGGCGCTATCCTGGTCGCTTATGTGCTTTGGACGGCCGTTCGAAAACTCGAACCGCATGATCGCGACCGGATTTTTGCCGCGATGTTCCTTATTGTCGGCTCCATATTGTTCTGGGCGTTGTTCGAACAGGCCGGATCTTCGCTGAACCTGTTTACCGACCGTCATGTGGATCGGGCAGGTGTCCCGGCGTCGGTGTTCCAGTCGCTAAATGCTATTTACATTGTTTTGCTGGCACCGCTGTTCGCGTGGCTGTGGACGACTCTCGGACGCAAAGGCCTCGAGCCGTCGGCTCCGGCAAAATTTGGCCTCGGCATTGTCCAGCTGGGTCTTGGGTTCCTCATCCTCGTCGCCGGCTCGGCTGCTGCGGGTGCGGATAGTATGGTTCCTGTGCTGTTCATCTTTCTCATCTATCTGCTGCACACCACTGGCGAACTCTGCCTGTCTCCGGTCGGTCTGAGCGCCATGAACCGGTTGGCGCCGGCTCATCTTGCGTCGCTCATCATGGGAACATGGTTTTTTGCATCGGCAACGGGCAATTTCGTGGCAGGCCTTATCGCTGCGGCCACCGGTTCGGAAGCAGCCTCTGGCGAGGGTGCTGGCCGTGAAGTTGTGATGGCGGTTTACAGCCAGATCGGCTGGATTGCCATCGGTGTGGGTGTAGCAGTTGTCCTGATTTCCCCACTAATCAAAAGATTGATGCACCTCGACACACTTCGCGATGACGGACATCTCGAAGGGCAGGCGGAGGCTGGCGAACCTGCAGCCGCCGGTATGCATCCCACCACCCAGAGGAGCTAATAGCGATGACGACTGCCCGGATGGCCGTTGCGGCCTGTTTGCTCTCGCTCGGCCTTTCTGCCTGCTCGACAGCGGACAAACCCGAAACGGCGTCGGCATCCAAACCGGCAGAGAAATTGCCCGCACCTTATCCATCGACCTACAAGCCCTATCCGGGTGTTGCGACGGCAATCCGTAACGTCACGATCTTCGATGGTGAAGGTGGCCGGATCGACAATGGGGTGGTCTTCATTTCAGGCGGCAAAATAAGCAGTGTTGGTGGGGCGGATACCCCGATACCCGCTGATATTGCGGTCTTTGACGGCGCGGGCAAGTTTGTGACGCCCGGGATTATCGATATCCATAGCCATCTGGGAGACTACCCCACGCCAAGCGTCGAGGCGCATAGCGATGGCAATGAGGCGACGGCACCAACCACTCCCGAAGTGTGGGCCGAACATAGCGTCTGGCCGCAGGATCCGGGATTCAGCCGTGCGCTTGCCAATGGTGGGGTAACAGCTTTGCAGGTGCTTCCCGGATCGGCCAACCTGGTGGGGGGACGTTCGGTCGTCCTCAAAAACGTTTACGCACGCACGGTGCAGGGCATGAAATTTCCAGACGCGCCCTATGGCCTGAAAATGGCGTGCGGCGAGAATCCGAAGCGTGTCTATGGCGCAAAGGGGCGGATGCCCTCGACCCGGATGGGCAACCTGGCGGTAAACCGCCAGACATGGATCAAGGCGCAGGAATATCGCAAAAAGCGCGATAGCGGCAAGGATTTCACGCGCGATGTTGGAATGGAAACGCTGGCCGGTGTTCTGGACGGCGACATCACAATCCAGAACCACTGCTACCGCGCCGACGAAATGGCCATCGTCCTCGATATGGCGAAGGAATTCGGCTACAAGGTCTCAACCTTCCACCATGCGGTTGAAAGCTACAAGATTGCCGACCTGCTGCGCGACAATGGAGTGTGCTCGGCTGTTTGGGCCGACTGGTGGGGCTTCAAGATGGAAGCCTATGACGCCATCCCGGAAAATGCCGCAATCCTGCACAACACCGGTGCCTGCGTCGTCATCCATTCCGACGATGAAAACCAGATCCAGCGGCTGAACCAGGAGGCTGCGAAGGCTCAGGCCGATGGACGGCGGATGGGTTTCAACATTTCCGATGCCGAAGTCATCAAATGGCTGACCTACAATCCCGCGAAAGCGCTGGGCATCGACAAGATGACGGGCAGCCTGAAGCCCGGCAAGATGGCGGACCTCGTGCTGTGGAATGGTAATCCACTCAGCGTTTATTCGCGGCCCGAAATGGTGTGGGTCGATGGCGCTCTAATGTTCGACGCAAAAGACCCGAAACGGCGTCCGGTTAGCGATTTCGAACTTGGGCAGCCCGGTGAAGGAGATGTGAAATGAGACGCGTTTCACGTCGGTCGCCTTGGGCGATGCTGGGAATGGCCTGTGCGTTCGCGGGCGCGTTCATTGGCTATAAAGCCAATGCCGAAACCATCGCCATCACCGGTGGCAAAGTCGTCATCGGTGACGGCAGTGCGCCAATTGAAAATGGGACTGTTGTCGTGCGCGATGGTTCTATTGTCGCGGCAGGAGCGGGCGTTGCGGTTCCCGGCGGTGCGCGGACAGTCGATGCGAGTGGAAAGTGGGTAACGCCTGGCGTTTTTGCAGGGTTCACACGGCTCGGTCTGTCCGAAGTCGATGCTGTTAATGGCACGAACGACAAAAGCGGCGGGAATAGCGGCTTTTCGGCTGCCATTGATATTGCACCTGCGATCGACCCATTCCGCTCGCCATTTGCGGTGAACCGTTCTGCCGGGGTGACCCGCGCGGTGGTCGCGCCCGATGCTGCCAACAGCATTTTTGCAGGGCAGGGTGCGATTGCCGATCTCGGCGCGGACAGTGACGCAGTCACCAAGCCGCGCGCATTCCAGTTCGCAGTATTTGGTGAAGCGGGTGCTGCCAATTCCGGCGGCAGTCGGGCAGGCAATCACCTCCACTTCCGCGCGATGTTGCGTGAGGCGCAGGACTATGCTGCGGGCCGCGATACCTTTGACGATGATCTGCTGAAGGCCGAGGACGCGAAGGCCCTGCTGGCGGTCTTGCGCGGCGAAACGCGGCTGTTGATACATGTCGAGGGCGCGAATGACATGCTCCGGCTGATCGAACTGAAACGCGAATTTCCGGCTATCAAGATGGTATTCGTCGGGGCAACTGAAGGCTGGCGCGTCGCACCGCAGCTGGCGCAGGCAGGGATCGCGGTGATTGCATCGGCTCTCAACGACCTTCCGGCTACGTTCGAAATGCTCGGAGCAACGCAGAGCAACATCGGACGCATGAAAGACGCTGGCGTAAAAGTCGCAATCGGCATGATTAACGACCGCGATTCCCACCAGCTTCGCTACACGACGCAATATGCAGGCAATCTGGTAAGCCTCGAGCGCGTACCAGGTGCCACCGGTTTGAGCTGGGACGAGGCCTTTGCCGCGGTCAGCTCGGTTCCCGCCGACATCATGGGTGTTGGCGACAGGCATGGCAGCCTGAAAGCCGGAAAAGCGGCCGATGTGGTGGTATGGGATGGCGATCCGCTGGAATTGTCGAGTGCACCGACGACGGTTATCATCGACGGTGTTGAACAGCCTCTGTCGAACCGCCAACAGCGACTGCGCGACCGATATGCGCGACCGACCGAGGGCGATCTGCCAAAGGCTTATGACCGGTAAATATTTGACCTGCTAGAAAGACGGAGTTTCGGGGGCCGGAGACGTTGAATTGAGCGATTATCTTTGGCTGGTACTGGCTTGTACCGCTTTTGTCGGGACGCATTTTCTGATGTCGCATCCGTTGCGAAAAGGAATGGTTCGGGGGTTGGGTGCCAACGGGTTTGCACTCGCTTATTCTGCAGTGTCGCTGGCGCTGTTCTACTGGATGATCGTGGAGTTCATGCGCGCGCCAAAAGGCGGTTTTGTCTGGCCGGTTGGCGACATACTCTGGGGTGTGGCGACGGCCATTACCCTGGTCGCCGCCGTGCTCTTCACAGGTTCGTTTGTTCGTAACCCGTCGTTGCCCGGCGCGTCCGATGCCATGGCGACGCAAGATCCGGCAGGTGTTTTCAGGGTGACGCGCCACCCGATGATGTGGGGATTTGCGCTATGGGGCATCGCGCATATTCTGGTCGCGCCGCGCGTCGATAACTTCATCTTTGCAGGCAGCATTGTCTTTCTCGCGCTGGTCGGGGCCAAGGCGCAGGAGATTAAAAAGGCAAAACTGGCGGGTGTCGAGTGGGACGCCTGGTTGCGCCGGACGAATTACTGGCCACAATTTGCTGCCTTGCCAAAGGCAGGAGTGGGGCCCTGGTTCGCAGGGCTATTGCTGTGGGCCGTTGCGACCTGGGCACATCCCTATCTGGGTGTAGCCGGTGCAGGTATCTTCAGGTGGATGGCCGGCTACTAGAGCCGCACCATCCGCATCCCTCGTTCTCCATATCGCGGACCGGCGGTTCCGCCGCGCGGGGCGGCGGCGTCCAACTTTGCCAGGTTATCGGCGTCAAGCGTGACGTCCGCTGCCTTTGCACTATCCTCCATCGTGACGCGCCGCTTGAAGCCGGGGATGGGTACGATATCGTCGCCCTGCGCCAACAGCCAAGAGAGCGCGACTTGTGCATTGGACACGCCATGTTTCGTCGCGACATCGCCGACGGCATCAACAACCTTCAAATTTGCTGCGAAATTGTCGCCCTGATAGCGGGGGTCCTGCCTGCGCCAGTCATTCTCGGGCAAATCGTCAAGACTGCGGATCGAACCCGTCAGGAAACCACGCCCCAATGGCGAGTAAGGCACAAATCCGATGCCAAGTTCGCGGCAGGTCGGCAATATGTCTTCTTCCACATCGCGCTCCCATAGCGAATATTCGCTCTGCAACGCCGAAATCGGTGCAACGGCTGCGGCGCGTCGGAGCGTATCGGGTCCGGCTTCGGACAGGCCGATATGCTTGATCTTTCCCTCTTTGACCAAATCGGCCATCGCACCAACCGTCTCCTCGATAGGGACATTGGTGTCAACGCGGTGCTGATAATAGAGGTCAAGGCAATCGATGCCGAGCCGCTTTAACGTGCCTTCGACGGCGCTTTTGACATTCGCGGCTGAACCGTCGACACCGGTTATGGTATTGCCATCGAATTTGAAGCCGAACTTGCTGGCGATAACCAGTCCTTCGCGCTTGCCCTTGATAGCCTCGCCAACCAGCTCCTCATTCTGGAACGGTCCATAAATTTGCGCCGTGTCGAAGAAGGTAATGCCAAGGTCGATAGCACGGTGGATGGTCTTTATGGCCTCGTCTGGGTCCGCATCCTCACCATAAGTGATATTGCCCCCCTTGATCATCGGCATGCAGCCGACGCCGATGGCGGATACCTTAAGTCCGTGCCCCAGATTGCGATACTGCATTTTCTCTCTCCTTTTCGGGCGCCTCGATAGCGGTAGCGAGCGCGACATCCATCTGTACATTACCCGTCGTACGGAAGATATCGGGCAGCGTTTCGACTGCGATGAGCAGTGCCAGCGGCTCGACGGGAATGCCCAGGGCCAGGCATATCGGCGCGATCGAGGTGACGAAGCTTACTGTGCCGGGCAGGCTGACCGCGCCCATCGAAGTCAGGGCAGCGATGAATATCGCGAAGCTATAATCGAAGGCATCGAGTTCGACCCCAAACCAGTTGGCAACATATAGTGCAACTGCCAGGTTCATTGCGGGGCCAGTGACGCGCAGCAACGCGACTGCCATGGGTAGCACAAGACCCGCTGTCTGCTCGCGGACGCCGAGTGTCTCAGCCTTTTTGAGCATGAGCGGTAGGCTGGCGAGCGATGATTGGGTGGATACGGCAAATGCCTGAACCGGCGCGATCTGCCGGGCGTAGTCGGTAAAGCGAACCTTTCCAGCGAACACCGCAACGGGATAGGCAAAGGCACCTACCACGATGCCGACCATCGACACGATGACGATATAGTGCGCGACAGCGCCCAAGGCTGCAAACCCGGAACGCGCGCCAACGACAAAGGCAAGCGCGAACACGCCGATGGGGGCAAGTTTCAGCACCCATTCGATGACGATGACCATTGCATCGGCAAGCGCCTCGAAAAATCCTCCCATCTGCGTTCGCGGCCCTTGCGCGAGACGGGTGATGGCAAAGGCGAAAACCAGCGTAAATATCAGGAGCGGCAGGATTGAATCATTTGATGCGGCCGCAATCGGGTTTGTCGGCACCAAAGCAACAATGAAATCGCGCAAGGCAGGTTGTTCGGCGACGGCGGGTGCGGTCGTCAGCGCCGCGCGCAAAGCTGCCGCGCTTTCCTCCGGCATGGGCCAGAGCGATAGAAACAGCGGCGTCAGCGCAGCGCCCATGGCTGCGGACAGCACCATCATAGATATGATCCACGTCACCGTTCGCGCCGCCATCGGACCGGCGCGCGCCGCTTCAGCACTTTTTACAATACCGGTTATCACCAAAGCGACGACCAGTGGAACGACCGTCATTCGCAGCCCGTTCAGCCAGAGCGAGCCGACAATATCGAGCCAATAGGCTATTTCCTCGCCCAGCTCCGGTGATTGCGCGGCTGCAAAAATCCCCAGCGAAAGACCGACGACAAGGGCGATGAGAATACGGGTAGCATTTGACATAGAGTGAGGTCTTGCCAGCCACTTGCCGCTCATGCAAGGGAGTCGCGCGCGGACGCGGAATATGTGGATTCCGCAGAATAAGCAGGAACTGTAATGACGCGGAAATATTTCGGAACCGACGGCATCAGAGGTCGTACAAATGCCAGCGCGATGACCGCCGAAATGGCGATGAAGGTCGGTCAGGCGGCGGGCGCGCATTTCCTGCGCGGCGACCACAAGCATCGGGTTGTGATTGGTAAGGATACGCGACTTTCAGGCTATATGATCGAGAACGCGCTGGTCGCAGGCTTTACCAGTGTTGGCATGGACGTCGTGCAGTTCGGGCCGATCCCGACGCCTGCGGTGGCGCTGCTCACCCGGTCGATGCGCGCCGATTTGGGCGTAATGATTTCGGCCAGCCATAACCCCTATGAAGATAACGGCATAAAGCTGTTCGGCCCGGACGGATTCAAACTGTCCGATGCGGACGAGATGGCGATAGAGGCGCTCCTCGATCAGCCTGCAAAACTCGCTAACGCATCGGATGTAGGCCGCGCACGGCGGATCGAGGATAGCCGAGGGCGCTACATTCATGCCATCAAGGCGTGCGTACCGGAACATATCCGGTTTGACGGGCTGCATGTCGTGCTCGATTGCGCCAATGGCGCAGCCTATCAGGTCGCGCCGACGGCTATATGGGAGCTCGGCGCAAAGGTAACGCCCATCGGCGTCAATCCGAATGGCAAGAATATCAACGACAAGGTCGGATCCACCCATGTCGCAACCTTGCAGGAAACCGTAGTGTCGGCAGGCGCGGACATCGGTATTGCACTCGACGGCGATGCAGATCGTCTGATTGTGGTCGACGAGAAAGGTCATGTGGTCGATGGCGACCAGATCATGGCGCTGCTCGGCACCGCGATGAGCCGGGCAGGCAAGCTGACGGGTGACGGCATTGTGGCGACCGTGATGTCCAACCTGGGGCTCGAACGCTATCTCGAGAGCCAGCATTTGAAACTGGTGCGCGCGAAGGTCGGCGATCGTTATGTGCTGGAGGAGATGCGCACACACGGCATCAATGTCGGCGGTGAGCAATCCGGACACATGATCATACTCGACCATGCAACAACGGGCGACGGGACGATTGCGGCTTTGCTCGTTCTGGCCCAACTGGTCGAAAGCGGAAAGTCGGCGAGCGAAGTGCTGCATCTTTTCGACCCTGTGCCGCAGCTTTTGAAGAATGTGCGCTTTTCCGGCGGCAAACCGCTCGAGAATGCCGAAGTGCAGGGGGTGATTGCTGCGGCTGAAGCAGAGTTGGAGGGCAAAGGTCGTCTCGTCATCCGGCCATCCGGCACCGAACCTGTTATTCGCGTCATGGCCGAAGGCGACGATGCGGCACAGGTCGAACGCCTGGTCGATGGCATCTGCGACGCGGTCAGGGCCGCCGCAGCCTGATGTCCTCCGGCAAAACCGCACGCATATTGATTATCGCCGGTTCCGACAGCGGCGGCGGGGCTGGCATTCAGGCGGATATCAAGACGGTAACGATGCTCGGCGGGCATGCGATGACGGCAATTACCGCCATTACCGCGCAAAACACGCTTGGCGTCGATGCCGTGCACATGATCCCGACGCAGATGGTAACCGATCAGATATCGGCGGTGGTCAGCGATATCGGCGTCGATGCGGTCAAGATCGGTATGATCGGAAATGCCGACAGTGCGCATGCCGTGGCGGACAGCTTGGCCGATTTGAGCTGTCCCATCATCTTCGATCCGGTGATGGTGGCATCGAGCGGCGCGGTTTTGGCGGATGCAGACACGATTTCGGCTTTTGAACGGCTGATGCGACTGGCAATACTGACGACCCCGAACCTTCCGGAGCTTCGCGCTCTGGGTGGACGCGATGCGCTGCTGGCGCGGAGGATACCGTTGCTTATCAAGGGCGGCCATTCCGAAGACGATTTGATTGTCGATGAATTGCATCTTGCCGAGGGGCAATGCGAAAGCTGGAGTAGCGAGCGGATCGAGACGCGAAGCTCTCATGGGACCGGCTGCACATTGGCGACCGCGATTGCGACCGGGCTGGGGCAGGGACTTGGTCTGGTTCCGGCGATTGAACGAGCAAGACTTTTTGTCCGGCTTGCATTGCTCGATGCGCCGGGTCTGGGGCAGGGGCATGGCCCCATGGGACATCAATCTGTGCGCGAAGACGCTATGGTGTCGGGACCATCGCTCAACCAGGTGACGGTCGGTTGCCGCGATTACGCTTCATCGGTCGACTTTTACAAGGCACTGGGGCTTCAGCAGATCGTCGATAGCCCGTCGAACGGATATGCACGGTTCGAGGCGCCGAACGGCGTCACCTTTTCAATCCATGAAGGAGAGGTCGGCGGCAGCACTGTCGTCTATTTCGAAAGCAAGCGTCTCGATGCCTGGGTGACGCAGCTTGTGAGCCAGGGCTATGCCTTTGACCAAATGCCGGAAGACGAAAGCTGGGGCTGGCGCGAGGCACGCCTGCTTGATCCCGCCGGAAATATGGTGTGCCTGTACAGTGCGGGCGAGAACCGGCGCTATCCTGCTTGGCGGATATGATCGTCGGGGTTGATGAGGCGGGCCGGGGACCGCTTGCAGGGCCGGTTGTAGCGGCGGCTGTCATGTTGTGCGACGACGGTATAGCAGGGTTGGATGACAGCAAGAAGCTCACCTCGAAACGGCGGTATGAGCTGGAAGCAGAAATCAAAGCAAAATGTCGATGGGCGGTTGGATTATGTTCGGTGGAAGAGATCGATGCGCTGAACATCCTGCAAGCCACGATGCTTGCGATGACCCGCGCGGTCGATGCGTTGGGGGTCGAGCCTAAGCTGGTCATGGTCGATGGTAACCGTTTGCCGAGCTGGAAATATCGAGCTGAGGCCATCACAGGCGGCGATGCTCTTCATCCTTGCATTTCCGCGGCCAGCATCATTGCAAAGGAACATCGCGACCGGATCATGGTCGCTGCCGATGCCGATTATCCCGGCTATGGCTGGGCGTCGAACAAGGGTTACGGCGCGGCGGTACATATGCATGCATTGCGGCAACTGGGACCAACGCCGCTGCACCGCAAAAGCTTTGCGCCGGTCGCCCAGATGCTTTTGGTGTAACGGACTGTAAATTCTTCGCCAGTGAGTCCTTGCGGCAACACCACCACCCGTTGAGTCCCACCTGAATCGCCAGACTCCATATCTTGTGCCGGACTCGTTTCGTTCCTGCCATATGCTGCGGCATTAACCATATATTACCAGCTTTGCCGCAGATTAACGGCCTTGACGTTAAGCTTTGGAGGACTCATCGCGAGGCCTTCAACGCCAACGGGAGTGGGCAATGGGTGTACTTGAACGGATAAAACCAGCCACGACGTTGCGCGCGGTCGCGCGCGAATTGCCGCTGAACCAGATATTGCGGATGGATTGCATAGAGGCGATGCGGTCCTTGCCGGATGCGTGCGTTGACATGGTATTCGCCGATCCGCCCTATAATCTGCAACTGGGTGGCGATTTGCTGCGTCCCGACAACAGCAAGGTCGATGCCGTCGATGACGAATGGGACAAATTTGCCGACTTTGCGACCTATGACGCCTTTACGCGCGCTTGGCTGGCGGAGGCGCGCCGGATATTGAAACCCAATGGTTCGCTGTGGGTCATCGGCAGCTATCACAATATTTTCCGTGTCGGCACAGCTTTGCAGGATGCGGGCTACTGGATTTTGAATGACATTGTCTGGCGAAAATCGAACCCGATGCCCAATTTCAAGGGTACGCGTTTCACGAACGCGCACGAGACGTTAATCTGGGCATCCAAGAGCGAAAAATCCAAATACACCTTCAACTATCGCGCGATGAAGACGCTGAACGACGAATTGCAGATGCGATCCGACTGGCTGATCCCGATTTGCGGCGGGCAGGAAAGGCTGAAGCGCAATGGCGCCAAGGCGCACCCGACGCAAAAGCCCGAGGCGTTGCTCTACCGGATATTGCTGGCCTGCACAAAGCCCGGTGACGTCGTGCTCGATCCGTTTTTCGGAACCGGCACGACTGGCGCCGTTGCGCGCCGATTGGGACGTGACTGGATCGGATGCGAGCGCGAAAGCGTCTATTGCGAAGTTGCCGAAGAGCGCATCGCGGCTGCATTGCCGCTCGACGAAAGCGCACTGAAAACCATGCAATCACCGAAAGCAGCGCCGAAGGTTGCTTTCGGCCAATTGGTCGAGGCGGGATATCTCAATCCCGGCGAGAAACTTTTCGACAAGAAGCGGCAATTCGAAGCGACCGTGCGCGCCGATGGCTCAATTGCATGCGGCGGGATCGACGGCTCGATCCACAAAGTTGGCTCGACCATCCAGAATGCGCCAAGTTGCAATGGCTGGACCTGGTGGCATTATGCCGCGCCCGACGGTGCGATGAAGCCCATCGACGACTTGCGTCAAACCTATTTGCTCGCAACCGAACCGTGACCGATCTGTACCTTCGCCCGACCGGCTTTGTCGAAAGTCCCCAGCGTCATGACGGGGCAAGTGCGCGGTTGGCTGGGACCATGCTGTGGTTTTCGCAGATCGAGGTCATTCAGGCCGGCGCTGGCCGACAAATGGTGGCAGTTCGTGACTGGGAAGATTTTTCCGCCACATTGCCGGCCGTACTGGAAGCACGCGCCAATCGCCTTTTTGCGCGGCTGACGTCCCCACGCGCCGCCCTGCAAATGGGTCAGCGGACGATCCGGCTCGACCAGCCACAGGTGATGGGCATCATCAACATGACGCCCGACAGTTTCTCCGATGGCGGCAAGAATGCCGACCTCGACTCGGCGGCTGAAGGGGCTTTTGCGATGACCAGCGCAGGTGCCGCCATTATCGACATCGGCGGCGAATCGACCCGCCCCGGCGCACCGCTTGTCTGGGAAGGCGACGAAATTGCGCGCGTCGAACCGCTTGTCAAACGCCTGTTCGCATCCGGCACCGCGATATCCGTCGACACACGCAAGGCGGCGGTGATGGAGGCGGCAGTCGGCGCTGGCGCTGCGATGATCAATGACATTTCAGCATTGCTGTTCGATGACCGCGCTATCGAGGTTGCCAAAGCGCTTGGTGTGCCGGTGGTCCTGATGCATGCGCCCAGCCAGGGCAGCGACCCGCACACGGGCGGGGATTATGGCGATGTTGTCACCGAGGTATTCGATTGGCTGGAGGCGCGCGTCGATGCGGTGGAAGCCGGGGGCATATCGCGCGACAAAATTCTGATTGATCCGGGCATCGGCTTTGGCAAATCGCTCGCCGACAATCTCGCCATCATCAACAACCTGTCGCTATATCACGGTATCGGCTGCCCGATACTGTTCGGTGCCAGCCGCAAACGCATGATCGGGGCATTGTCCAACGAGGCCGAAGTCGAACATCGACTGGGCGGCTCGATATTCCTTGCGATGAAGGCCGTCGAGCAGGGCGCGCATATCGTTCGCGTACATGATGCCGCGGAAACCGTGCAGGCCGTTCAGGTCTGGCGGGGCCTGCGCGATGCCGCGCTGACCGCACGCGTTTAAACGCTTTAACCCCGGATTTGAGTTGATCCGGCCTGCAATCGCACGGCCCGTCGCATCGTTCATTTCTCCGACAGCTTTAAAATCCACAAAGCCGTCAGCCGATTTGGCGCGACCGTTTCGACGAAGGGGGATCTGCGGGTGCCATCGGCAGTCAAAAGGTAATGGAGATCGAAGATGAAGAAATTTCCCCTGATCCTCGCGGCGGCTGCGGCCATCGCATTTCCGTCGATGACGTCGGCGCAAACCTATGTTGGTGTATCGGTCGGCGCGACCTTGCCGGAAGATTCGAAAAACAATGGTGCATTTACTGCCGATGTTCCGGCAACTGCAGACTTTCCGGCCATAACAACGGGCACCGAACTTGGATGGACGACCGAGTTCGATACCGGATATAATATTTCGGCGCAGGTCGGACATCGCTTTGATGGCGGATTTCGTGTCGAGGGCGAATTCAACTATAATCGTGCGGGTATCGATACCCATCGCAATCTGACTGTCGGGGACACCAATATCGACAGTGTCGACAGCGCAGTCTTGACGCGCGGAGCAGCGTCGACCTCGAACCCCACCGTTGGCACCGTCATCGACAGCGGTATCGGCAAACAACAGAGCTACGGCGTGTTCGCCAATGCCTACTATGATTTCAACAGCGGCGGCAGTTTTCAGCCGTATGTCGGTGGCGGGGTAGGCGGACAAAAAGTAAAGTTTGATTATCGCCCGTCGGACGTCGATGTCGGGCAGGGTCGCGATACGAACTTCGCATGGCAGCTGATGGCGGGTGCCACATATAAAATTGGTCCCGGCATGGAGATTTACGGCCAGTATAATTACCGCGATGCCGGATCGACGAAGATGAACCTCGATCTGCTCCCAGCTGAACTCAACGCCAAATCGAAGCAGTCGATCTTCTCTCTCGGCCTGCGTATTCCTCTTGGCGGCGAATGACCGCGTGAGGAAAAAAGCTGCATTGCGGCCGATGGCACAATGGTAGATGCTGCGCGCTCTTGAGAGGGGAGCGCGCAGCATGATTTCACAATATATAGTTGGCTACATCGCCACCGGCATCGCCTTTGCCGTCATCGACAGCATCTGGCTGCGTAATATGTACACGCGGCTCTACCAGCCTGAAATCGGCGAGTTGATGATGACAAGTGGCTTTCGTTTGGGGCCGGCGGTGGTGTTTTACCTGCTCTACATCCTGGGCATGATGATTTTCGCGGTCGGGCCTGCATTGCAGTCGGGCAAATGGCAGACGGCCCTCATCTGGGGCGCGCTGCTCGGCTTTTTCTGTTATATGACCTATGATTTGACGAACCATGCGACCATGAAAATATGGAGCACAAAGGTTACGGTGCTCGACATAATGTGGGGGACATTTCTCACCGGATCGGCATCGCTAGTCGGCTATTGGGTTACCACGGCAATCATGGGCAAGAACTAGGCGACGTCGCTGATTCCCAGGTCGGCAAGCTTGCGGTAGAGTGTCGATCGGCCGATACCCAAGCGGCGGGCCACTTCGGTCATGCGACCGCGATAATGGCCGATGGCAAGGCGGATGACGTCGGCCTCGATTTCTTCCAGCGGGCGCATATTGCCGTCCGCTTCGTACAGCGTGACGCCGATGCCATCGTTGGCACCAGCACCATTTCCGCCGCCATTGCAAGGTATACCGACTGCGGCAGATATTTGCGGAAACTCCTCGGGCGTAAGCGCATCGCGCTCGCACAACACCGCGGCTCGGAACAGCGCGCTTTGCAACTGCCTGACATTGCCGGGCCAGCTATAGCCGCGCAGCATTGCCAGCGCCTCATCGGTGATGCCGAGGCTGCGTAGGCCGGGCTGATTTGCCATCCGTCCAAGAAAATGGCGGGCGAGTGCCGGGATATCGCTGGTCCGTTCGCGCAAGGGCGGGATGGTAAGTTGGACCACATTGAGCCGATAGAATAAATCTTCCCTGAAATCGCCGCTGGCAAGCTTGCCGGAGAGGTTGGTATTGCTGGCGGAAATCAGGCGGACGTCAATGCGATAGCTATGCGCGGCACCGAGAGGCTGTATCTCGTTTTGCGTCAACAGTCGGACCAAGCGAACCTGTGTTTCAGGTGGTAAGTGGTCGACCTCATCAAGAAAAACGGTGCCGCCTTCTGCCTGCTGCAAAATGCCGACACGACGGTCGAAAGCGCCAGCAAAGGCATCCTTTTCGTGACCGAAAAGGACCGAATCCAGCAGCGTCGGCGATATCGCACCGCAATTGACCTTTAGGAACGGCAATTTGGATCGCGGGCTGGCGGCATGGATGGCATCGGCAACGACTTCCTTACCGACACCCGACTCGCCTTCGATGAAGATTGGCGCACGACTGCGGGCGGCCTTGGCAGCGATGGCCAGCGCGGTGCGAAATGCCGGCGCGGAACCGATAATCTCCTCGAAAGCCAGCGCTTGTGTGATCTTTTCGGTCATCGGGTGGAGTTCGCCAAACTCCTTGCTCTTGTCGGCGGCAAGGCTGAGTGCGGCGACCAGCCGTTCGGCAGCAACCGGTTTGATGATATAGTCCGACGCGCCTGCACGCATGGCTTCGATCGCGGCTTCATTGGAACCGATGGCGGTCATCAGCAAAATGGGGAGAGCCGGTCGACGAGATTTCAGCTCGGCAATCAGCGACGCCGAATCGGAGCCCGGAACCCATTGGTCGAGCAGGATTGCATCGAGCATCATGCCGTCCTGCGTACCCAGCATCGCAATCGCAGTTTCTGCATCTCGCGCAAAAACAGTGCGCCAACCCGCGCGCGATGCAATGGCCGATACCAAGCGGCACTGGGCCGGCTCGTCATCGACAAGCATCAGCAATCGGGTTTCGCGTTCCTGCATCCACATGTCCTGAACCGGTTCAAGGAAAATTGTGGTAACGCGAAACGGTAAAGAGCCGATTAAGGATGGCGGAGAATTTCTTTGGCAATGCGACTTGAGCAAAAGAATGGCACGGGTTAAGGCGTCACTTAACGATAAGTCGAAGTTGGAGGCAAAGTTGGCAGGAAATCAGGATATCGGTCCCGCGAAACAAACCTATGAAGGTTTTATTTCGCTCTTCAAATGGGGCACCATTATTTCCGCTGCGGTCGTCGCACTCGTCGTCTTGATCATCTCCTGACGTGACGAAAATCGCTGTACTCAAGGAATCCGCCGTCGGTGAGACGCGGGTTTCGGCGTCGCCCGAAACGGTCAAAAAATATATCGGCTTGGGTGCAACTGTGGCGGTTGAGTCTGGCGCCGGTGTTTCCGCTTCGATCAGCGATGCGGAATATGAAGCGGCGGGGGCATCGGTCGGCACGCAAACCGCAACGCTCAAAGATGCGGACATCGTTCTTGGCGTGCAGGGGCCTGATCCCAAGGCATTGAAAGGCATGAAGGCAGGCGCTTGGCTGGTCGCCGGGCTTGACCCGTTCGGACAGCGCGAGAGGGTCGATGCCTATGCCAAGGCTGGTGTCGAGGCACTGGCGATGGAGTTCATGCCACGTATTACCCGCGCGCAGTCGATGGACATATTGTCTTCACAGTCGAACCTTGCCGGATATAAGGCGGTTATCGAGGCGGCATCGGTCTACGGCCGGGCATTTCCGATGATGATGACGGCAGCAGGCACGGTAACTGCTGCGAAGGCATTCATCATGGGTGTTGGTGTTGCCGGTTTGCAGGCGATTGCGACAGCACGACGTCTGGGCGCGCAGGTGTCTGCGACCGACGTGCGTTCGGCGACAAAGGAGCAGATTGAATCGCTCGGTGCAAAAGCAATTTTTGTTGAGAATGTGGCCGGTATTGAGGGCGAGGGCGCTGGTGGTTACGCGACCGAAATGTCCGACGAATATAAGGCGGCGCAAGCCGAATTGGTGTCGAGCCATATCGCCAAGCAGGACATCGTCATAACCACCGCGCTAATACCCGGCCGCCCCGCACCGCGCCTGATTTCGGACGCGCAGATTGCGAGCATGAAGCAGGGTTCTGTGATATTCGACCTCGCGGTCGCTCAAGGTGGCAATGTCGAAGGTTCCAAGGCGGACGAGGTTGTGGTCAAGCATGGCGTCAAAATCATCGGCTATGCCAACACGCCAGCGCATCTTGCGGCGGATACTTCAGCGCTGTTTGCGCGTAACCTGTTCAACTTCCTGTCCGCTTTTTGGGACAAGGAAGCGGGCAGGCCGGTTTTGCCTGATGACGATGAGATTACGGCTGCAATCCGTCTGACCAAAGATGGCAAAGTTGTGAATGAGCGCCTGCTGGCGTGAGGGGGATATAATGGACTTCATAAGCATCCTGTCCATCTTCGTACTGGCCTGCTTCGTGGGCTATTATGTTGTGTGGTCCGTTACTCCCGCGCTGCACACGCCGCTCATGGCGGTCACCAACGCCATTTCGTCGGTGATTATCGTCGGCGCGCTGATTGCCAGCGCGGCAGCGGGGTCGCCTACCGCCAAGTGGCTCGGCCTGATCGCGGTGGCGTTGGCCAGCGTGAATATCTTTGGTGGCTTTGCGGTGACCGCACGCATGCTGGCGATGTACAAGAAGAAGGAGCGCTAGATTATGGAACATGCTGCTCCTCCCGCATGGGTGATGCTCGCCTATTTGATATCGGGCGTTTTCTTTATTTTGGCTTTGCGCGGACTTTCGTCGCCAGCGACATCGCAACGTGGCAACCGGTTCGGTATGGCCGGGATGCTGATTGCCGTTGTCACCACATTGGTAACGCATGATGTAGCTTCGTTACCGGAGATCGTCGGTGCGATTGCTATCGGTGGCGGCATCGGTTGGGTAACTGCGCGCAAGATTGCCATGACCGATATGCCGCAACTGGTAGCTGCTTTCCACAGCCTTGTCGGCATGGCTGCCGTGCTGGTTGCGGCCGCAGCTTTTCTCAATCCCGATGCTTTTGGTATCAACGGTACCGACGGCCTGATCAACCCGGTTAGCCGCGTAGAAATGGGATTGGGCATCGCCATCGGCGCGATCACCTTCTCCGGTTCGGTTATCGCGTTCTTGAAGCTGGCGGGCAAGATGTCCGGTGCGCCGATCCTGTTGCCGCTGCGCCATTTCATCAACCTCGGCACGCTGGCGGCGATCCTTGGGCTGGTGGGTTACTTCACAATCGACCAGAGCCCTTGGGTGTTCTGGACGATTACCGCGCTCAGTTTCCTCATCGGTTTCCTGCTCATCATCCCCATCGGCGGCGCGGATATGCCCGTCGTGGTCTCCATGCTGAACAGCTATTCGGGCTGGGCTGCGGCGGCGATGGGCTTTACGTTGCATAACACCGCGATGATCATCACCGGCGCGCTGGTCGGTTCGTCGGGCGCGATTTTGTCCTACATCATGTGCAAGGCGATGAACCGCAGCTTCATCAGCGTTATTGCAGGCGGTTTCGGCGCGGAAGCATCGGCAGGTGGTGGCGAGGCCAAGGAACAGCGCCCTTGGAAACGCGGCAGCGCCGAGGATGCGGCCTATATGATGCAACAGGCAGAAAGCGTCATCATCGTTCCGGGCTACGGCATGGCAGTGGCGCAGGCGCAGCATGTTTTGCGCGAAATGGCGGATGTGCTCAAGAAGCAGGGTGTTAAGGTCAAATATGCGATCCACCCGGTGGCAGGGCGCATGCCGGGGCATATGAACGTGCTGCTCGCCGAAGCCTCGGTGCCTTATGACGAGGTGTTCGAGCTGGAGGATATCAACAGCGAATTCGCGCAGGCCGATGTCGCTTTTATCATTGGAGCCAATGACGTGGTCAACCCGGCAGCGAAGACCGACAAGTCATCGCCGATTTACGGAATGCCGGTGTTCGATGTAGACAAGGCGAAGACGGTGTTCTTCGTCAAACGCTCGATGGGTGGTGTTGGATATGCAGGCGTCGATAATGATGTTTTCTACATGGACCAGACGATGATGCTCCTCGCCGACGCCAAGAAGATGTGCGAGGATATCGTCAAGGCCTTGCAGCACTGATGCATTTCAATATAGAGCCGGATTAACGGTGCCGTCGCACCAGCGCAGGCTGGTGCCCATCACGTCTATCAGCGTAAACCGCAAGGCGAGATAGGCTCCAGCCTACGCTGGAGCGACGACGAGTTGTTGTAGCTATTGAGGTTGGTGCATATGCGTAAATTGGGTTTGATCGGCGGGATGGGCTGGTATTCGACCGAGCTCTATTATGCCCGGATCAACAAGCAGGTCGTCAAGCGCACAAATGGCACCTGCAATGCGCCGATGCTGATCGAGAGCCTCAATTTCTGTGATATTGGCCGCGCGAATAGCGAACAGGAATGGAAACATGTTGCCGACGTGCTGACGGCATCGGCAAAACGGCTTGAGCAGGCCGGGGCGACCGCGATCGTGATCGGCGCCAATAGCATGCACAAAGTATATGATCAGGTTGCGGCGGAGGTGTCTGTGCCCGTTCTGCATATTGCCGATGCGGTTGGCGAGAAGATGAAGGTCGCTGGCGTGCAGTCTGCAGCGCTGTTGGGAACGGCAAATGTCATGGCCGAAAACTGGTATCGACAAAGGCTGGTAAAGCATGGCGTCACCCTGCTTCCTGCCGAGATTGACGATGTCCAGGACATCGACCGTATCGTGTATGAAGAATTGATGCTGGGCCAGGTGAAGCGCGAATCCGAACGCAAACTCAAGACCATCATCACCGAAATCGATCAGGAGGGTATCAAAGCCGTGGTCCTCGGCTGCACCGAATTGTGCATGATCGTCGACACCAAGGCCAATGTGCTGCCCATCTATGACAGCACCGAAATCCATGCCGATGCAGGCGTTGAATGGATCTTGGGCAACGCAGCCTAAAGCCCCTTGGCAAGCGACAAGCAATCCGCCATCCTTGATGCATGAGGATGAGGAAAATCGCTGTCGTTGGCGCTGCTATATACGCGCTTGTTCAACCTGCATTTGCCAAAACGATCGCTGTCGCGCCGGGTGACGGGGCGCAGGAGCGCCTGCAAGAAGCACTTATCGCCGCGGAACCGGGTGATGTTGTGGAACTTGGCGCAGGGCGCTTTACTTTGACCGATGGTCTGTCGCTTGACGTCCCCAAGGTGGTTGTAAAGGGGCAGGGGACGAAAGAAACAATCCTGGACTTTTCGGGCCAGCAGGGCGCTGGCGAGGGGCTGCTAGTGACCTCGGACGACGTGATCCTGCGCGAATTCAGCGTCGAGAACAGCAAGGGGGATGGCATCAAGTCGAAAGGCGCCGACCGCATTGTCTATCACAAGCTGCGCGTCGAATGGACCGGCGGTCCTAAGGAAACGAATGGGGCTTATGGCATTTATCCGGTGGAAAGCGCCGACGTGCTGGTAGACTCTGTGATTGTTCGCGGGGCCTCTGACGCCGGTATATATGTCGGGCAATCGCGTAACATCATTGTGCGTGATTCCATCGTCACCGAGAATGTGGCCGGGATAGAGATAGAAAACAGCTATGATGCTGATGTGCATGACAATATCGCCACCCAAAATACCGGTGGCGTGCTGGTTTTCGACCTTCCCAACCTTCCGCAAATGGGCGGCCGTAATGTACGGATTTTTGACAACATCATCGTGAATAATATGACGCCTAATTTCGCGCCCAAGGGCAATATCGTTGCCAATGTTCCAACCGGAACAGGGGTAATGGTGATGGCCAATCGCAATGTGGAGATATTCGATAATGTGATCGGCGATAATGGCACGACCAACATCATGGTCGTCGGATATCGTTTCGAGCATAAGGATCCCAATTATGATCCTCTGCCGCAAAATGTGATCATCTGGGACAACCAGCATGGGCGCGCGGGGTGGGATCCGAAGTTCCGCGGAGGGACCGAAGTTGCAGCGGCAATGGGAGGAAGCTTCCCCGCCATTTTCTGGGACGGGGCCGGCGGACCCAGCAAGTCACCGATAGTTATGGACAGCGTTCCTGCCTTGTCGTTGGGGCTTACTGACATAACCGCTGATCCAACTGCTGCGCGGCCTGCACCTTTGGCTGCTGCAACATCGCGGCCGACCGCATTGCCTGCGATCAAATTGCCTGAAGCAATGGAGGCGGCCGTTCGCTGATGCGTCTGCTGGTGCCTTTGCTGGCATTACTTTTCGCCGTTGCGGCGACCTCCGCATCGCGGCAGGAAGTATCCGGCGCAGCGGTTCTCAGCTCGCAAAATCCGTCGGCGTTATCGGCATTCGGCTTTTTTCAGGGGGACGTATCAAGGCCCGCGCCCGAGCTGATCCCTTATCAGCTCCGAACCCCCTTATTTTCGGATTATGCGGATAAGCAGCGCTTCATCTTTATTCCGGCAGGCGGGAAGATCAATTCCGACAGCGAGGGCAAATTGTCGTTTCCGATTGGCACGGCGCTCATTAAAAGCTTCGGATATCCCGACCCGGACGGAAAATTCAAAGCGCTGGAAACGCGCGTCCTGCTGCACAGTACAGAAGGATGGGTTGCTCTGCCTTATGTCTGGCGCGCAGACGGAAGCGATGCAGATCTGCGCGTTGGTGGAACGCGGATCCCTGTGGAGTTTGCGCACGGCGGCTCAAAGGGAAAGATCAGCTATGCCGTTCCTAACAAAAACCAGTGCAAGCAATGTCATTCGACGGGGGATAAAATCATGCCGATCGGCCCCGAATGGCAGAATATGGAATTCGGTCGCAAGGGCGACCGGGACCGGGTTTTGAAGGAACTGCCGCAACTGGCGCAACTTCCTGCGATGGCAAAATGGGACCTCCCAAATAGTGGTACCCTTGACGAACGCGCCCGCAGCTATCTCAACGTCAACTGCGGCCATTGCCATGCACCAAAGGGCTCGGCCAGCAACAGCGGGCTGTTCTTGGATGGATCAGCCAAGGATGCTGCGGCATATGGCATTGGCAAGCGGCCCGTCGCAGCGGGCAGGGCGAGCGGCGACCTGGATTTCATCATCGAAGCAGGGCTACCCGACCGATCAATCCTGATCAGCCGAATGAAGAGTACCGACCCGGGAATTGCGATGCCTGAACTCGGTCGTGCGATGGTACACGAAGAAGGCGTAAAGTTGCTGGAAGACTGGATTGCAGCAATGCCGCGTCAGCATCACTGACGCAGGGCACGCTTCAGTTCATACCTGTCGCCCGTCCAACCTTCGAATACCGCATCGATACCGGGATGGCTGATGGGGCCATGTTCCACGTCCGACAGCAGGTTTTGCTGGCTGACATAGGCGATATAGCTGCTGTCCGCATTTTCGGCGAACAAATGGTAGAATGGCTGGTCTTTCGATGGCCTGACCGCCTCGGGGATAGACTGATACCAGTCTTCGCTGTTGGCGAACACGGGATCGATATCGAAAACGACACCGCGAAAGTCGAAAATCCGGTGTCGGACGACGTCACCAATGGCAAATCGCGCCTCAGCGATTTCGGGTACGGATGATGCTTTCTGGCCCATGCTCTTAATATCATGTCGATTTGCCGACAAATCAAGCTTGTGGCTTGGCAAAGCGAAAAACATCGGTTAATGGCCCCGCTCTGCATTCGGGGCGCGCCGGTTTTCCGGCACTGACCAGCCCTGAAGGCCTGCGGAGAGATGGCTGAGTGGTCGAAAGCACCGCACTCGAAATGCGGCGTGCCGGTGACGGTACCTAGGGTTCGAATCCCTATCTCTCCGCCATTTATGCAACCGTTCGTCGCCGGTCAAAAAGGGTGGCGCTAGCTGCTTCTATTCGCTAGCTGCGTTCAACAAATTTTGGGATTTACTATGCGCAATCGATTCTTCTTGCTTCTGGCATCCACAGCGCTTGCATCTTGCGGCAGTTCGCAACTTGGCGGTGCTGGTTCGGTGTCGGACGTGCAGGTGGTGGATAGTAGCGCGCTTCCGGAGCCGACAAGGCTCGATCTTTTCGAGCAAAACCGTCCCTATTTGATAGGACCTTTCGACAAGCTGATCATCGATGTGTTCGGCATTGAGGAGCTGAGCAAGCAGGAAGTGCAGGCGGATGCAGGCGGACGGATTTCATTTCCGCTTGCCGGCATCATGCAGGCTGCAGGCAAGACGCCCGGAGAGCTTGAGGAAGAGATCGAAGCCAGACTCCGCGGTCAGTATGTTCGGGACCCGCAAGTCACTGTCAATTTAAAGGAAACGGTAAGCCAGGTGGTGACCGTCGATGGTCAGGTGCGCGAGCCAGGCCTTTATCCTGTCATCGGCCGCATGACATTGATGCGGGCGGTAGCAGTTGCCAAGGGCACTGCGGAATTTGCAAAGCTGGATGACGTTGTTATTTTTCGTACTGTGAACGGTCAGAAGATGGCTGCACTTTACAATCTGAAAGCGATACGGCGCGGATTTTATGACGATCCGGAGGTCTTTGCCAATGACGTGGTGGTTGTTGGCGATTCACAGGCTCGTCGCTTGTTTAAGGATGCCCTGCAATTGGTACCTCTGTTGACCACACCATTGGTTGTTGCGTTGCAGAACTAGACAAGTTGGAGCTGTTCCAGGTCCGACCCCCGCCTTGCTACGTATAATCATTCGGCATTTTTCCTTTTGGCGCAATTTTCCTGCTTGTCTTTATATCTTTTGTGGTAAGGAACAGCTCATGGTTGGGGTGGCCATACACTGATGTAAATCGGGGGATTTATGGCATTCCACTCCCGCGTGCTTGACGGCACGCCTGAAATTTCGCCGCTTGCTCTTCATGAGCGCGCGCTTGGCATACCTATCACCGGGCGAAATTTCCGCGAAATAATCGTCCGCCACGATCAGCAAGACAAGATTTTCTGGTGTTTCATGAACCAGAGCGGGCGCCCCAGCTACACCTACAGCCTTGGCGCTGAAATACAGCAGGTGCAGGATTGGGTTGCCAATAACTATGCCATGCCAGCCAATGGTGGGCCTGACGACCTGCGCTATTTCGTCTGTGGCTCGAAAACCCCTGGCATATATAATCTCGGCGGGGATCTAAGGCATTTCGCAGATTGCATCCGGACACGCGATCTCGCGGCAATGCGGAAATATGCTGAAACCTGTGTCCGCATGCAACATGCCAACAGTCACGGTTTTGGCGCCCCGATCATTACGATGGCGCTGGTGCAAGGGGATGCGCTTGGCGGCGGTTTCGAGCATGCGCTAGCCTTCGACATTTTGGTGGCCGAACGAAGCGCGCGGATGGGGCTACCTGAAATCATTTTCAACCTGTTCCCGGGCATGGGTGCATATAGTTTCCTTGTCAGACGCGTTGGACGCAAGATGGCGGAAAACTTTATCTTAGAGGGCAAAATTCACACCGCTGAAGAACTGCATGAACTTGGGATAGTCGACATCCTCGTCGATGACGGCGGCGGCGAGGCGGCAATCATCGAATATTGCCAGCGCAATCAGCAGCGTTTTGCGGCCGAGCGGGCGGTGTATCTCTCGCGCCGCGTTTCATCGCCGGTTGAGCTTGAGGAATTGCTCCGTATCACAAATATCTGGGCAGAAACTGCCATGTCGCTGACCGATGCGGATGTCCGGAAGATGGAGCGACTGGCAGACGCGCAGGAACGGCGCATCCAGCGCAGTCTGAAATCGGTCAGCCCGTCCGCCTGATAACGGGGGCCAGCGCCGGTTCTGCAGCGCTGTCGCGAAGGGCCGACACAGCCTGGGTCAAATCCTCTTCAATTCGCGCGAGATATGCGCGCCGATGCTGCGCGAAGTCGGGTTCGGAAATCTTTTCCATGCGTGCACAATAGCTGGCAAGCTTTTTCGCACCCATATTGTTTCCGGAGCTTTTCAACGCATGCGCGTAGAAGCGAAATTGGGTTACATCGCCTGTTTCTACCGAGGTTCTTAGCGGCTCGATGATTTGCTCAACATCCTCGAAAAAGCCCTCGATCATGCTTTGGACAAATGCGGTGTCGCCGATGGAGAACAGATAGTCCATCTGAACCGGATCGATCGCACCCGATGCTCCAATTTTTTCGCCTGAGAATGATACGACGACTTCTGATGCGTCGTTGATTGCAGAATTGACTGCGTCTTCCAATCCCGGGTTCCCGCTGCAATGTTGCTCAATCGCCGCCAATAACAGCTTTGCATCGACCGGCTTGGTTATTCGCATGTCCATGCCTGCGTTCAGACAGCGTTGTTCGGTTTCGGGCGTGGCATCCGCGGTTACGCCAATTATAGGTAAATGCTGCCTGCCGCCTTCAATTTGCCGCCACATCGAACAAGCGTCGATACCATTAAGCCTGGGCATATTGATGTCGAGCAACAGGATATCGAAACCGCCCTGCTCAAGTGCTTCAAGCGCTTCGTCGCCGTCAGTTACCATTGCGACTTCATGGCCGGCAGATTGCAATATGGCGGCCAATACGTTTCGGTTTGTCCGGTTGTCGTCAGCAACCAATATTTTCTGCGGATGGTAGATCGATATCGCAGGCATCTGCTCTTCTTGCGGCAAGCGGAAATGTCGTGCGAACGAGCAACCAATGCGTATCGCGCTTCGCAGTTCCGCAAAATCGGGACTGGGCGGGAGAACAGAGGCAAAAGCAGCTCTCAGGGATATGTCTTCGACGTCGATGCTATCCGCGTCCGAAACGAGCACGGGTGCGATTTCCGCTTCGGCAAAACTGCGCCAGATGTTGTTTTCGCTGTCAATCTGATTTGCCAGCTTCTCGGATATGAGTGCGACATTATAGTCTCGCAGATTTACCGAACCGAGTGCGTTTTCCAGATCGCCTACGTTTTTGCACCCGATATGACGAACAACAAAATTGTCCTCGGACTGGGCATTTGCCAAAAGGCCGGGCTCCATCTCGCCAAACGACAGAATGTTGACGATTGCAGCGGCATTGCGGTCATTGCCCTGCAATTCTTCGCCTACTTCCTCAACCGGCACTTCGATGCGGAACCGGCTACCTTGCCCGATTTCGCTCTCGACCGATATGCTCCCGTTTATCTGTTCGACCAGCTGTTTGCAGATCGATAGACCCAGGCCGGTTCCCCCAAAACGGTTCATTACCGTATCATCGGCCTGTTGAAACGGATGGAATATGCGTTCGATAGCTGCTGAAGCAATTCCGATGCCGGTGTCCGCAACCGTGAACCAAACAATGTTTCGTCCGTTCTTCGTCTCGAAACCGCTGCTGACCGATATCGATCCAGATTCGGTAAATTTGACGGCATTGCCGACCAGATTGAGCAGGATATTGCGGATAACGTCGCCGGGGCCGTCGATCAACCGGTCGCTCAGCGGCTCGGCCTGAAGATGGAGCGTAACGCCCTTTTCCTCAATCCGCACAGCCATGATGTCGCGAATCTCGGTTACAATTTCGGTTGGCCGGAATGTCGTATTTTTGACCTGCGCCGTACCAGTCCCTGTTTTCGCAACTTCGATGAGTTGTTCGATCAGGTGCAGAAGATGTTCACCCGCCAGAACGCTTGCCTCGACCATTTCCTTCTGGCTGCGCGGCATCTCTGATTGTTTGAGATGATTGCCATAACCGATGATCGCATTCAGCGGCGTTCGCAATTCATGACTGACACTGGCCAGGAAGTAGCTTTTGGCCTTGCTGGCCATTTCCGCCTGTTCCTTTGCGTGCGATATTTTCCGGATTAAGGTCGAGCAATATGCAGGAATGACGAGGAGAGCGAGTACAAGCGCCATTCCAAGAGAGAAATTCTGTTGCCAATAGGCGGTGCTCAGAACCACGATGCCGAATGTGGCTGCCGACATGAAGGCGGCGACAAAAAGCCACTTCAGCCCATAGCGAAAACCGTTGCCAAGGATCATCCACAAAATGATCGGCCAGAAAATGGACATATGCTCCGGTTCGCGCAGCATGACGGCGAAAGCCATCATGACATCCAAGATTATCGCCGCAAACCAGCGCTCCTCCGGCCGCCATATCTCGCTCTTTTGCATGACGTAGAGCGCGGCGTTGAACGAAAGATAAGCGATAAATGCGGAAAAGATAACGGCATCGAAAGCAAAGAAATAGCAGCCGAAGCCGGAAACGCCGCCCATCACGAGGCGGTTGCGGAGGATTTCCTGTTCGGGCGTCAATTCCCCGCGAAGGCCGCGCAAATATTTCATCATTGCGCAGCTGCCTCGAAGCGAGCGTCGCCATGCCGGAAAAGCTCCCGCAAATCATCGACGGATAACGGGCGGCCTAACAGGAAGCCCTGTACCTCGTCACAACCTGACGCGCGAAGCAAGGAATATTGCGCTTCGGTTTCTACCCCTTCGGCGACAACGCGCATACCGAGCGCGTGGGCTAGATGAGCAATGGTCGAAATAATCGCACGATCGGCCGCCGACCGTTCAATCCGGGAAATGAAGGTTTGATCGATTTTGAGCCTCGATGCGGGCAGATCGCGCAGATATTGTAGCGACGAATACCCCGTGCCGAAGTCGTCGATCGAAATGCCGACGCCCCCGGCGCGCAATGTTTCCAGCTGTCGATAGACGTCCGGACTGTGGTCAAGAAGCAGTTCTTCGGTGATTTCGATGGCGAACTTGCCGCGCGCAATCCGGTATTTTTCAACGTTGCGCAGGATGTCTTCGGATATCGAAGCATATTGAAACTGTTTCGGGGACACATTTATTGCCACATGAGGCAGGATGATGCCTTCATCGGCAAAAGCTGCGATCTGCTTGCAGGCCATTTCGACGACCCATTGGCCTATCCGGCCGATCAACCCTGAATCATTCGCAACCCTGATAAAATCGGACGGCACAAGGCGCCCGCGCACTGGGTGCTGCCAGCGGACCAATGCTTCGAGCCCGACATATTGGCCGCTACCCGTGTCCACAATAGGTTGATACTCAAGGAAAAGCTGGTCCTTGCTGAGTGCTTCGCGCAGGTCGGATTCTACACCTGCGTTCAGCTGTGCAATCTGATTCATGCGGGGTGAAAAGAAGCAATAGCAGTTTCGGCCTGACGACTTCGCCTCATACATTGCAAGGTCCGCGAGGCGGAGCAGTTCGTCCGCTGAGGTGCCATCCTCCGGTATCAGGGCGATCCCGATACTGGCTCCGATAAGCTGCTCGACGCCGCCGATGGAATAGGGTTCTCCGATACGGGCAAGCAATTTTGTGCTGATAGAAGCGGCATCATTTTCATCGTTGAGATTCTGGAGGACGATTGCGAATTCATCGCCGCCGATCCGTGCTGCAAATCCGATTGCTTCCACGACGCTGCTAATGCGTTCTGCAACCTGGCGCAAAAGCACATCGCCCGTCTGGTGACCCCTGGTGTCATTGATAACCTTAAAGCGGTCAAGATCGAGCAACAGCAATGCGGCACCGCGTCCGGTTGCAGTGCATTCGTCAATGGTCGTGCGCATCCGGTCGGCCAGCAATGTTCGGTTGGGCAGCCCCGTGAGCATGTCATGCAAGGCAAGGTGGGTCCGATGCTCCTCCGCAAACTTGCGAGCCGTGATGTCGAGGCCCGTTGTCAGCACACCGATTGTCTGATTGTCTTTGTTTAGAAGCGGCGATTTGTTGCAGTGGAAGACGAGCTCGATCCCCTCGCTAACGAATTTCTCTTCATAGTTCGGAATCGAAATACCGGTTTCCAGCACAACGCTATTTCGCCGGCTTTCGCGTTGGGCCAGATCGGACTGGAGAATATCGAGGATTGACCGCCCGACCATCTGATCGGGATCCTGGCCAAACAGCGCCGCTTGATAGGAATTCAGGAAGAGCAATTTGCCGTTTCGATCGGTGGCGTTGATCAAAATGGGTGTGGTGTCGATGATCTGCTCAAGCATCGACTTGCCCGGGCGCTCGTCGCTGTCGTCCGACAGCTTTGTCGCATTTGTGGACAGGGATTGCTTAAGTTCCAGCTGCCTATGATGCTGGCCAAGTAACAATAACGCCCGGTCGCTAAACTCGGTATGCGATACGGGGCTCTGCAAAAAATCGGTCGCGCCAGCGTCAAGTGCGCTGATGCGGCACTCGCGATCCTGCCGTGCGGTAATGATAATCGCAGGAATATGCGCGCCAGTGGCGCGAGCCCGGAAGCGACTTATGAATTCGGCGCCATTCATTTCGGGCATGCGGTAATCGACAACCAACAGGTCTGCAGGTTCCGTCTCGAGCCACTCCAGCGCCTCCACCGCGCTGTGGAAACATTTGGCGGAAAAATCCGGACCCATCATTGCCACATATTGCGCGTAAACGCGTAAATTGGTCGATCGGTCGTCAACAATGACTATGCGCGCGTGCATGATGCTCGCGATAGCCAGAGAACCTCAAGGAATGGTTAAGCGATTGTTTGCAAATCGGCGTTGGGCATTGTGCGCAAAAGAGAAATGGTCGGGAAAAGAGGATTCGAACCTCCGGCCCCTGCCTCCCGAAGGCAGTGCTCTACCAGGCTGAGCTATTTCCCGACCGATGCCCGTCAGCAGGTCTCCGACCAGCGGGGCAGGCGGTGCCTATAGGCGGCTGATTTTCGGCTTTCAAGCCCTATGTTGTAGCAAGCTGCGGTTGCCAGAATCGAAACCGCGCCCTAGCGTTGTGGCATGGGAGAAAAGCTGCATTATGAAGAGCAATATCTGGCGCTGATGCGCAGGATATGGACCGAAGGCACCGTGCAACGCGACCGAACGGGGGTCGGCACCAAGGCGCTTTTTGGGGCACAAATGCGGTTTTCGCTTGCCGATGATGCGGTACCCTTGCTCACGACGAAACGTGTCTTCTGGAAAACTGCTGCGCGCGAAATGCTTTGGTTTCTGACCGGCAACACCAATATCCGACCGCTATTGCAGCAGAAAGTGCGTATCTGGACCGATTGGCCGCTCCACCGATACCGGCGCGAAACTGGCGATGAAATCTCGCAGGAAGAATTTGAAGCCCGCATAGTCGAGAGCGTCGAATTCGCCGACTTATGGGGCGATCTGGGGCCCGTCTACGGCGCGCAATGGGTGAATTGGCCAGTTTATGTCCCGGTGGGCGAGGGGCTGTATCATCGCGCGGAAAAGGGTATCGACCAGGTCGGTTTGCTGGTCGAGAGCCTGAAGAATAATCCTGGCTCTAGGCGGCATATCATCGAAGGATGGAACGTCGCGGAGCTCGAAAACATGGCGCTCCCGCCCTGTCACAAGACATATCAGTTTCATGTCGCGGACGGCGTATTGAGCTGCATCCTTTTCCAGCGATCGTGCGATCTGGGGTTGGGATTTGCGTTTAATGCTTTTTCGGCGGCCCTGCTGACGCGGATGCTGGCCGCTGTGTGCGGATATCGCGCGGGTGAATTGATCTGGCAGGGGGGCGATGTCCACCTCTATCTCAATCATGCCGACCTGGTCGAAGAGCAGTTGGCGCGTATCCCGGAAGGCGCGCCAAAGTTGCAGTTATTGCGGGTGCCGGACAGCATATTTGACTTCGCCATCGAAGATTTTGAGGTGCTCGACTACACGCCGCAGGCCCACATATCGGCACCTGTTGCAGTATAGGACAGCAGTATTGACCTAAGACGATGCTTGAAATAATATAACAATCGCTGACAATAAAGTTCGTGAGTCGTGAGTGGCTCTGTTGAGCGAGGAGAGTGGAATGGCGCAGCGACCGAAGGATAATCTTGCGCCCCTGCAACTGCATGTGCCTGAGCCCAAATTCAGGCCCGGCGACAAAGCCGACTTCAGTGACATCATTGTACCGCCGGTGGATGCATTTTCGCGTCCCGATGAAGCCGTCAGACCGGTCGATATCCACGATCTCGCCTATGGCCTTGTTCGCGTTCTCGATGAAGACAGTGGCGCGAAAGGCAGCTGGAACCCCGGTTTGGATCCGGAAAGGTTGCGGTTGATGCTCCGCAAGATGCTGCTTCTGCGGGCATTTGACGACCGGATGTTTCGTGCCCAGCGGCAGGGAAAAACCAGCTTCTATATGAAGTCATTTGGTGAGGAGGCGACATCTGTTGCCACGGCGATGGCGCTCCAACATGACGACATGTGTTTTCCGAGCTATCGGCAGCAGGGCATATTGATCACGCGGGATTATCCGATGATCGAGATGATGAACCAGATTTATTCGAACCGGGGAGACAGGCTGAAAGGTCGGCAGCTGCCGATCATGTATTCGGCGAAGGACTATGGCTTTTTTAGCGTGTCGGGTAACCTCACCACGCAATATCCCCAAGCTGTGGGCTGGGCCATGGCATCGGCTTCACGCGGGGATACGCGGATCGCCGCAGTCTGGTGCGGCGATGGCTCGACGGCGGAAGGGGATTTTCACAGCGCATTGACTTTTGCGGCTGTTTATAATGCGCCTGTAATTTTCCAAGTCGTTAATAATCAATGGGCTATATCATCTTTTTCAGGTTTTGCCGGAAGTGAAAGAACCACTTTTGCCGCGCGCGCGATAGGCTATGGCATTGCGGGATTGCGTGTTGATGGCAACGACGCGCTGGCAGTCTATGCGGCGATGGAATGGGCTGCCAACCGAGCGCGGACCAACAATGGGCCCACACTCATCGAATATTTCACATATCGCGGCGAAGGGCATTCTACGTCGGACGACCCAAGTGCCTATCGCGCCGCCGAGGAATATGCCGAATGGCCCCTTGGCGACCCTGTCGAACGGTTGAAAGCGCATTTGATTGGGCTCGGCGAATGGAGTGATGAGCAGCATGCCACGCTCTCGGCCGAGCTGATGGAACAGGTAAAAGCGACCCAGAAAGAGGCCGAAAAAAATGGCATATTGGGCCACGGCCTGCACCATCCGTTTGAAACGATGTTCGAGGATGTGTTCGAGGAAATGCCCTGGCATTTGAAGGAACAATGCGCGCAAATGCTTGAAGAGCAGCATGACAAATTCGGTGACGAATGGAAGCCGAACTGATGGCCGATGCACCCACCAAGACGATGAACATGATCGAGGCGATCAACAGCGCGCTTGACGTCATGCTGGCGCGCGACCCCGATGTCGTGATCATGGGCGAGGATGTCGGCTATTTCGGCGGCGTTTTCCGCGCGACCGCCGGTTTGCAGAAAAAGCATGGCAAGACCCGTGTGTTCGACACGCCCATCACTGAATGCGGCATTATCGGCGTGGGTGTCGGGATGTCGGCCTATGGGCTGCGTCCCGTGCCGGAAATCCAGTTTGCCGACTATATCTATCCCGGCCTCGATCAGCTGGTCAGCGAGGCGGCGCGGATGCGGTATCGCTCGGCCAACGATTTCATCTGCCCGATGACCGTGCGGTCCCCGTTCGGCGGCGGCATTTTCGGCGGGCAAACTCACAGCCAATCCCCGGAGAGCCTGTTTACGCATATTTGCGGGATCAAGACGGTTATTCCGGCAACACCATATGACGCGAAAGGTCTGCTGATTGCGGCAATCGAGGATAACGACCCGGTTGTCTTCTTCGAACCGAAGCGCATCTATAATGGCCCGTTCACCGGCTATTACGACCGCCCGGTAGAGCCATGGTCGAAGCACGAGGGCAGCGCCGTTCCCGAAGATTACTACCGCATCGAACTTGGCAAGGCCGCGACCGTGCGCGAAGGCCAGGCGGTTACCGTACTCACCTATGGCACGATGGTGCATGTGGTGAAGGCGGTGGTTGCAGAACATGGCATCGATGCCGAAATCATCGATTTGCGCACCTTGTTGCCACTCGACATTGTAACCATTGAGGCGTCTGTGAAGAAAACTGGCCGGTGCATGGTGGTGCATGAGGCGACACGCACCAGCGGTTTTGGTGCCGAACTGGCGGCGCAGGTGCAGGAGCGCTGCTTCTATCATCTCGAAGCGCCGGTCGAGCGGGTCACTGGCTTCGACACGCCATATCCACACAGCCTCGAATGGGCCTATTTTCCCGGACCGGTGCGGCTCGCGCGTGCGTTCGACAAGATCATGAAGGATTGACGGCATGGCCAAGTTCACATTCAACCTGCCTGACATCGGCGAAGGCATAGCCGAGGCCGAGATCGTTGCCTGGCATGTGAAGGTCGGCGACACGATTTCCGAGGATCAGCCGCTTGCAGACATGATGACCGACAAGGCGACGGTCGAAATGGAAAGTCCGGTCGCGGGTGTCGTAACCAAGGTTGCGGGCGAGGCGGGTGATGTGATTGCCATCGGGTCGATGCTGGTGGAAATCGAGACGGCGAGTGACGTCGATGACGTCAGTGGGGACATTCCCGCGAGCGCGCCCGAACCTGTGCAAATCGCTGAAGTTGTGGATGAAGTTCCGCACGCGCCAGAGTCGTCGGCTCCACCGGTCGTAGCCGAGGCCAGAGAGTCCACCCTGGCAGAAAAAAAGGCTTCTCAGCCCCATATCAATATTACCGCGTCACCGGCAGTCCGCGCTCGTGCCAAGGATCTGGGCGTCGATTTGAGTGACGTCAAAGCGTCAGGCGGGCATGTGAGACATTCCGATCTGGATGCTTATTTGAGCTACGGTTCGGGACAGGGCTATAAAGCGCCACACAGTTCGTCCAAGCGTGACGATGAGGCCATCAAAGTCATCGGAATGCGGCGACGGATTGCCGACAATATGGCCGCTTCCAAGCGCCATATTCCGCATTTCACCTATGTCGAGGAGATCGACGTCACCGCCATTGAGGCCATGCGCGCGGATCTCAATGAAAATCGCGGTTCCAAGCCGAAATTGACGATGCTGCCCATGCTGATCGTTGCGATTTGCAAGACAATCCCGCAATTTCCGATGCTAAATGCGCGTTTTGACGATGAAGCGGGCGTTGTAACGCGTCATGGGTCCATTCATCTCGGCATGGCGACACAGACCGATGCGGGCCTTATGGTTCCGGTCATCCGCGACGCGCAGGATAAGAATATCTGGCAATTGGCGATGGAAATCAGCCGTCTGGCCGATGCAGCGCGCAATGGCACCGCAAAAAGCGAGGAACTGTCAGGTTCCACGCTTACAGTGACCTCGCTGGGCCCGCTGGGGGGCATTGCCACCACACCGGTCATAAACCGCCCGGAAGTAGCCATAATCGGCCCCAACAAGATCGTCGAACGCCCGATGTTCATGGGCGATGCAATTGAGGCACGCAAGCTGATGAACCTATCGATCAGTTGCGATCACCGCGTCGTCGATGGCTGGGACGCGGCAAGCTATGTTCAGGCGCTGAAAAAGCTTATTGAAACGCCGGTTTTGCTGTTTGCGGACTAAAATTTGAAGCCAGCGAGACTCGTCTGGTCGAATTTCAGCTTGAATGTCACAAAAGGCCCCGAACGCGTGTACCGCGCCTCTTCGAAATCACGGTCTCCGAAGCCCACGATATTGTAACCCAATGAGATATTGGCGTTCTTAAAGGGGGCAACCGTCAGGACTGGACCACCCGAATAGGCGATATTCTTGCCACCGGTGCCGATACGCACAGTTCCGGCTGCACCAATATCGGCGGCATTGGACAAGTCGAACTTGAAATCGCCGCCTATAACATTGCTCCAGCCCTTCACATCATCGCGGCCAAAGCGATCGGTGGCGTAGCGCGTGCCCCAGAACATGGCATATTCTCCGCGCTCGATGAAGTTGCCATCGTCCTCGTCAATCGGCGTGTAGTTGATCGACAGGCTGTTGATGACGCGGCGCGATTTGGCATCGCCATCAATCTCCAGCGGCGCACCGCCGATGGGGCCGGGAAGACCAGCCACCGCATTACGCACCGCATCGTAACGGAACTCGGTCTTGTTCAGAAACGACCACTGGCTATCGGCAGGGCGATGCGCCCAGCTGATTTCGGCTTGGGCGGTGGTCGTGGCCGCGCCGCCGTCTTCTTTTGCCCTGAACCAGCTCAAAAGGCCTCCTACGGCACGCCCTTCGCCGATTTGCCGCAATATGGCCGTGGTGACGCCGTAGCGGTCTGTGGTGTCTCCAGCGCGATATTCTGCGCGTCCTGTCCAGCTCCAGCGATCGCCATGATAGGTGGCACCTGCGGTAACTGCGACAAAATCTTCGGTCAGGCTTCCATCGCTGCCCAGGAAACCACCAGAGGCAACGGGCTGCAACGGGTTAACGACATCGCTTCGTGCGAAACCGCCCAGTGTTTCATTGCCGTCCAGCGTGAAGTCGACCGACCATTTTTCGCTCAACTTGAAAGATTGTGCGAGGCCATAGGCGGCAAAGGTGCGCGGGCCGAATTCGGTGATGTTCTGGCGGTTGATGCTGCTGAGTACCCGGCCGCCTGTCCACGGCGCGACATCGAAGCCGATACGTGCGGTGCGGGCGTCGATATTCTCGCCCTTGGCGATTTCGTAGCCAGCGATCAGCGCAATGTCTTTCTTGACCTGAAAGCGGGCGGCGATGTTGTGGCGGGCAGGGAAGTCGACGCTCTCGTCTTGATCGTTGATCGCAAACTCGGTCTGCGCGGACAGCTCCAGCCTGCTGTCGAAGAAGCGCTGCGAGCCGCCCAGTTTGATGAGCGTCGAGCTGTTCGTGGTGCCATCCGACAGCTTGTCGCTGGCGTGCGTCAGCCCCGCGCGCAATGTGGTATTGCCGTCGGTATATTCGAGCTCGCTAATCGCTGCACGGCGGCGGGCATCATTACCGAAAAATTCTTCCTGATAAGCGATGAGCGATGCCGAAAGCTGGTCGGTGATGCGCACCCGGCCATCGACGCCGAACTTGCGCGTCCCGATTTCGCTGCGGTTGACCTGGCCCACCCCAAAACCCGCCTGCGTTTCCCGGACATAAGCAAGCACATCGAATTTTTCGTCGTGATGCTCGGCTTCTACCAACCAGGCGGTTGCGCCACCGGCGCTCGTTCCACCAGCTTTCGCCTGACCCGTCGAACCGGCGAATTCGGCGCGGATTTCGGTACCGGTACCGGGGCGGTATACGATATCGGCACCCAGAAGATCTGTTTTGGCGATGTCGCTTTCGTCGTGGATACCCGTTGCCGCGATTTGCAGCTTGCCGTCTTCGCTGGTCCAGCGGACGCGCCCACCGGCATTGGCAACGCGCTTGCCGATGCCGTCAACTTCATATTCTGCGATGATGAATTGCGGATCGAGGCCGCTGGACCGAGACAGGACAGGTTCGCGGAAACGCAATGTGCCCGCGAGATAGTCGATATCATAGTCGATATGGCGGAACAGTGCCTTGCGGTCGATAATCCGATCCGCGCGCAGCCGGTCGCGGGTTTCGATGCTGATCCGTTCGCTGTTGGCGATGATATCGCGGGCGGCGAGAGCGTAGGGACCGGACAGGCCGGTGCCCTGAATTTCCTCGCGACGGAAACGGTAGGGCGTGTCTGAGCCGAAGGCAGTCGCCTGAATTTCATCATTGCGATATTCTGCCTTGATGCCGTTGAACGAACGTTGATAGCGCGCAAGTTCGGGCTCATCGATACCGGTCGTATAGTCGCCGAACAGCGCATAGAATTGCGGGCGTTCAAGCTTCAGATACAGGCGGCGGACTGAGGCAGCGTCATAGCGCTGATCGGTGCGGTCGGCATAGATTGTATAGTAGCGGCGTGGGTCGATGACGCCGGCAAAGCGGGTTTCATCTTCCTTTTTGTCGCTGTCATAGGCCATCGTCATCAGCCATTTGCCGGTCACACGGCCCTTGGCGTAGAGCGCGATGCGTCCGTCGACGTTGAGTTGGTCATCGTCGTCCACAAGCTCCTCTAGGCCTCCTTCAAGCTTGTTGAAGCCGATGGTGCCCGCAGCAAAGCCGACGACGGTCCAGGGCCGGTCGCCGGGATCGAGCCAGGTTTCGATCCGCTGTTCGCGCTTGGCCTGCCCGCTCTGGAAGTTGAATGTCAGCGCAACGCTGCCCGACGCAGTGGTCGGCTCGAGTTCGACATAGGCAAGGCCATTGTCGTCATGCACACGCCACACAGGTTCGCCGCGTTCGAGGCCCGAGAGCTGGCGCGCCTGCTCGGCATCGGCTTCTTGCGCGGCGCGATAGGGTGCGCTCAGCGTAAACGGCCCGGTTGCGCCCTGCTGAATGGGTTTGCCCGCACGGTCGGTGAGTCGAAATGCGATGCGGGGCCGGGTGATACCATCGGCCACCAGAACAGACTGCTCTTTCAGAAACTGTGCCTGCATTGGCGGCAGAGCAAAATAGACGGTCCTTTGAAGTGTTTCGACAACCGCATCCGCAGCGTCGGTTACAGCGGCGGTGAGCTGGTTTGTCCCATCCTTGATGACAACGCCGCGCCATAGTGAAACACTGGTGCTGCCGTCGGCGCTCCTCTTCATTCCATCGAAATTGAGCGCGCTTACCGGCTGACCGTTGAGCGAAAGCTTCACTTTCTGGTCGGAACGGTGCTTGATGGCGATACGTATTGCATTGGAACGTGGGTTGTGGTCGGCTTCGGGGAACAGGAAGGCGGTCCCGGGAGTCAATCCGACCGTCCAGTCGCGCTCTGACGCTGCTGCCTCGGTGTCGGATGGCACCGGTGGCAAGGGGTTGATCATATGGCTGTGCGGTTGCCTTGGAGCTACCGTCCGCGCCCGGAAATCCACACGTTTCAGGCTCCCGCCACGCCCTTCGACAAAGCGAGAAATAGCGCTTCCCGCACTGCGCGTGTTCTGCGCGCAGTCGATTGCTTCCTGGTCGAGAGGAAGGCTGTTGGAGTCGATCTGGACGACATGGATGCCCGGTATCAGGCCTTCGAAATGGTAGCGTCCGTCTTCGTCAGTGGTGGTGTAGGTGCCATCCTGAAGCATGACGCGAACATTGGCTATGCCTTTGGTGTTACGTGGATCAACCGTGCAACCGCCTTCGGTGACGCGCCCAACTATGGTGAAGCGTTCGCTTATGCCGTCGCGGACAATGCGAACGGCGGCATCGACGATCCCACTCGATGCGCCCCGATTGTCTACCGCAGACGCAAGATTCAGCGCATTGCCCGGCCTTGCGTCCTGCCTGACCTCTGCCAAATAGGTGAGCAGTCCGGATCCGCCGGCTGCCAATGGCGGCAGCGTCACGGTAAAGCTGCTCCCATCTGGTGCGATCGTAGGAGTGACATTATTGCCTTGATATCTAACGCTATTTTCACGCAGCCGCATGGCCGGGGGTAGGCGATCGGTCACTGTGATCGGACCGGAATTTCTCAGGCGGTCCGGATTTTGCACTGACACACGGTATTGCACCACATCCCCCGGCATCGCCGTGGCGGTTGAGGTGACCTTGCTCAGCGTTAACGCCCCGCCGGGCCGGTCAAGCGGGATGTCTATCCTAACCGGTGCCGGATCGGACAGTGTAATGGTCCCGCCGTAAGATCCGGGCGCGATTACGAAAGCGCCGCCGTCGGGGCGGACCAATGCCGCAAGTTCAGCCGGTGTTGCCACGGAAGGAAAGGTGTACGGCCCCGGCGGTGTGACAACTAGCCGATAGGTCCCTTGTCGCAGGAACGGGAATCGATAAAATCCTGTAGTAAAAGGATAAATCCGCCCGCTACTATCCGTGACAGTGGTGCCAGTGACGATAGTATTCGGGAAAGACGACACCCCGTCGTCGCCGAAAACCTGGGCGGGCAGGCCGGTTGCGGCGTCGACAATCGTGACAGTCGTGCCGTCGACGGGCGCTCCGTCACCGCTGTCGAAGGTAAGCCCGAATGGATCGACGAGTATCTCCACCTCAGCATTGCCGACGACGCTGCCGGTGCTGGTGTCGTCGATTTTGACGTCTATTGTGTCGCCGGGCTGTACAGACAAAGCGCAATCGCCGACCACCGCAGGCGGCGGCGCGGCCTTCGTGTTGATGAAACCGAGAAATCTGCTGCTATTTGCGGCAGATTCGGTCAGCGTGATGCGCTCTCTGTCGCCATTGGGCGTCACGATCACGACGTCGAAGCTTTCGATTGCGCCAGAATTGATGTTTTTGGTGGCTGAATCGACTTGGATGACGAGCGGCTCGCCCGCCCGGATCGCTTCTGCCGGCAAAAGGCTCGCTGGAGTTGTGCTCAGGTCCGAATAAACCCCTCCAAACTGGACAGTTGCCGGGCCATTGCTGCCGGTGCAAACCGTCGGAGGCAGATTTGTCGTCGTTGCACCCGGTGCATTGGAAAAATGCAGCAGTGACAGGACAGGTGGCGGCGGCGGTGTGTTTTCGACCGCAAACTGCACCGTGTTCGATGTCCGGGAAAGGGTTTGCGACCCTATGTCCCACTCGACCGTGGCGGTATTGGTAATGATTTGCGGCTGCGCTTGTCCAAACGCAGGTATGCTGGCGACAGGAAGGAGCATTCCTGCCGCCAGCGCACCGGCGCATTTGATAATGGACTTGGTTAACGTTGCCATGTCGAAAAAGGGCGACGGCGGTTGCCCGCACGCCGCCCCCTTATTTCTTTAATTGACGATCGTGACGCGGAAGATCATCGCGCTGGCGGTGTTCTGCACGATGTCGGACAGTGTCGCATATGCAGTATTCGCCGTTGGCGTTCCGAAATTGCCGCCGTCGGTGTCTCCGTTCGAATCGGTCACCGCTGAACCTGAGGTGTTATCGCACGTCTGGGTCGCGCCGGGGTTTGTCACGGTTACGTTGCGACGGATCGAATTCGTCACATATGTCGTATTTGCCGGCACAAGGTCGGAAATGCTGACATTGCTGGCAGTCGCGGCACCCGAGGCGTTCGCGACCGAGATGCAATATTCCACCACCGCTCCAGGGATGGCCTTCGGATTCGTGGCGCTCACACCATCGCTGATGATGACGCTCGATTTGAACACCGTCAAAACCGGTGCCGATACGGTATAGTCGTCCCAGGCCCACGAAATGCCGTTGCGCGACGTATTGCCCTGTATCGGGGTGAGGTCTTCGGCAAAAATGGTCTGGAACGTACCGCTCGTGACGTCAGCGGTGTTTGCCACGTTATCATCGACAGCTGTGATTGCGCCGCCGGAAGCTTCTCGTGCCGTTGCCTGAAGTTGAACGACTGCCACGGTTCCGTTGGCGGCGACAGGGATGTCACTCCGCACCAGGATGCTGACAGTCGTGTTTTTGGCGACATTGTCGAGCGTCAACGACGTTACAAACGCTTCCGAACCGTCGAGAATGCCGTTGTTGTTCGTGTCGATGGCATATTCAAAGTTCGACGCGTTGATGCTGTCGGTACCGCGGCCACCCCCAATGGTGGTGCCATTCGCCGTGTTCGTTGCGTCGAGAACAAAATCGAGCGTGTCGTTCGAATCGTTTCTCAACGTGAATGCGACAACGGCATCTTGTTGGCCCGACGTGACTGATGTGGTTCCAGTCGAGGCTCTTTCAGCAACCGAAAAGAGGATTTTGCGGTCGACGCGGAACTCGTTGGTCGCCTGAATCTGCGCCTGCGTTACACCGCCGACCTCATAATTGACATTCACTGTATTGGTAATCAGCGTGTTCGCGTCGGTGTTTTGCGCATAGGCTGGACTCGCAAAAGCCAGCACCAGAGCAAATCCGGACGAAGCGCTGAGAAGCTTTAGCTTACTGGTCATGCTAGCTTACTCCTGTTGCACTAAACTGATTGCGCCCACTCCGCCGCAATCGAGACGGTCTCGTGATCACTTGACGATCCCACGAAAGATCAATTTTCCTTCCGCGCCCGCGGTAAGGGTTTGATTTAAATTCCATTTTAGATGTGTGACGTCGCTGCGCAGCGCTGGACGGAATGTTCCGTCGGCTTTTGCCACACGCAAATTGCCCAGAATGCCCCAGCTCTTGCCGCCGTCTACGGAGACAATTTCGAGACCGTCGGATGTGCCGTCAAATGCAACCGCTGCGGGCAGGGGATTGGTAACGACAAAATTGCTGGCAGTTGCCCCGCCGACATTCTTGTAACGCACGACAAAAACCAGATTATCGCCCGGCGTCACGAGATTGGGCTTTTCCAGAACGACGGTTTTGCTGCCATCCGCCTTGACGACCTGACGCTCGACAAAAACGTCGCTGACGAGTTGCAGTGGCGTCGCCGCAAGGGCGATTACATTGGCAAACACAAGCGTGAAGGCAGCAGACAAAAGTTTAGCCAGGGTTGTCATGGGATAAGCACCTTGAATGTGACCGTCCGCGTCTGACCCGCAGGGACATTGCCCGCAGCGACGCTGATCCGCGTGCCGTCATAATTGGCCGCATCGGCATCGGTCGCATCGGTCAGCGCCGCCGCTTCAAGCGTTATCGAACCCGCCTGATATTGTGTCCCGGCGGGTATCGGGTCGGTGATCACCAAATTGTTGAGCGCGCCAGAACCTGAAACGGTGGCGACAATGCTGTAGGTCACTACGGCACCTGGTACGGGACGGTTGCCATTGAAAGGATCGACAATGGTGGCGGATTTCAGCAACGATACCGACGCCGCCTGAACTGCCAGAAAGCCGTTGTCGGTGCTATCGGCGCTTGTTGTGCCAACGACCGCGTTGCCGCCGCCCTGACCTGCACCCGCAAAGCTTGTACCCGGAGCGCCGGTTCCGGTCAGCGCAGCGGCCGTCAGGCCCACGCTGGCGCGGTTGGCGTCGCTAACCCCGGCGGGAGTCGATGTAATGACGAAGACGACCTGTTGCTGATCGGGCGCGAGAATGAGTGCCGAATTGCTCGAACCCGACACATATACGTCATCGACACCAGGGTCGTACACGCCATTGTCGTTGGTATCGATGACGATCTCGACCAGCGTCGGATCGAAATCGTCACCGCCGTTGGCGACATTCGCGGTCAGCGAAAACTCTTCGCCGCCATTGCCATTATTGGTAATCTGGAAAGGCTGCACATTGGCAGTCGCGCCCGGCGAAGTGATTACGTCACCCGGAGCCGTTGACAGCACGGTGACGTCAAGCAGTTCGTCGACCTTTATGATGACGGTATTAGACTGAATTGTGACCGGGCCGCCTGCGGAATCATATGTTGCAGAGGCAATATTTTCGATGTCGGTGCCGGCAATCGTCCCCGCTGCCATGGCAGGCACCGAAATGGCTGCCGTCAGCAATGCTGCCGTCATGAGCGGAAACGTCATTCGCAACGTCCCCAAGGCGGGCACCCCCCCCGCATTGAGTGAATTTCTGGTCATCTTGCAGGAGCTTATGCCAGAACAAGGTCAAGAAACGGTTAACCGAGCGCCAGCCGATTAACCACAGCATCACATTGAAAAATATATCACTTTTGGTGAAGTCGGGGTAAAGAATTGTAAAATGCAAAGGTTTCCGTAAATCTTTCGGTATATTGGGATTCATGACGTCAAAACGATCAGATCTGCCGACGACCCTTATTTGCGATAAAGGGCGTTGACAGAATCCTATGCCGCTTCTAGTGCGCCCCCACCGCAGCTTAGCGGGTGTAGCTCAGTTGGTTAGAGCGCCGGCCTGTCACGCCGGAGGTCGCGGGTTCGAGCCCCGTCACTCGCGCCACTGCCTGAATATTCAGAGATCGGTTGGCGCGCTGAAAGATCCTGTTTCCATCCAGATCAGCAGCGGTCGCAACGGGGCAATCCAGACTATGCCCGCAACCAGATATATCACTGCCTGCGCAATGATCGGCAATCGACCGATAATCGCTGATGCGCTCGCCACGACAAACGCCCAAATGGCGATGATGGCCAATATCGCGATAATGCCTGCGGGTTTCCGCCATGACGGTTGCGGGCGCTCTTGGCTCATTGCGTTATCCAGGATTTTTCGGTGAGTACTGCGTCCAAGGGAATGTCCCAAGGGTCGGTCAGCAATGCGGGCGCCATCTGGATCGACCACGCCAGACCGACGGCGATGACGTCATCCAGCAGGCTTAGCGCGCGGTCATAATGCCCCGCCCCTTGACCCAACCGCATCATGCGGGCGTCAAAAGCCACCAGCGGAACCAAAACAATGTCGGGATTGCAAGTCTCCGCCTCTTTGGAAGGCTGACTTAGACCGAAAGGACCGGCAAAAAGGCCGTCACCTGGCTGCCAGCGGAGGAACCGCATAGGCGCTGCACGGGATGTAATGTGCGGTAAGGCAAGTCTACAGCCCAGCGACCCTGCCTCATTGAGAAGCGAGGCAGGATCTACCTCTGATCCTGTTGCAATATAGCCCGCTACCGTTTTGCCCGGTTGCAGCAACGCCCGCAGCGGACTGGGAATTCGCGAAAATGCCAATGTGCGTTCGGATGGAGTAAGATGTTCAACAAATTCGTCGCGCAACTGGCGGTATTTCAATCGCTGCGATGCCTTGTCGAATTCAATGTCCACAGCGTTCATGTCCCGAAAAAGGGTTAGCGGAACCATCATGGGTCGTTTCCCGGAATATCCTCTGACGCCAAAACGTCAGGTGGGCGCCGTTTAGCCCGGACCAGGGTCCGAGCAGGGACAGCTCCCTTAGATAATTAATCGCCTCAGGGATGTTCTCATCAGTTCGTGCCGGACAGTACCGCCGACATCAATATAGCGCCTATATGTTAATTCTCAAGCCTGAGCGCCAGATTTTCCAGCCGGTCGGCAAGCCGCTCGAGCGTTTCTACCGCTTGCTCTATCTCTCCATCGTGCGGCGGTATGTCCTGATCCGCCGTGGCGGCTCCACCGCTATCGTGCAGCTTATCAGCCAGCAGAAGTGCCGAAAAGAGCAGCAATCGGCTCTCGTTAAGCCCGCCTGCAGGCCCGCCTGCCTCTCGCGCTTTCTCGTCCACCATTGCGCCGAGTGTATGCAATCGCTGCTCTTCTCCATCCTTGCAAGTAACGATATACTCGCGCCCGGCGATTGAAAGACGAACCTCGGCCATTATGCAGCACCTGCCAAGATGCGATCAATCTCACCGATAACCGCGCGGGTTTCTGCTTTCAGTTTTTCATGTCGAGTGACGAGCTCATCGTCTGGTTCTGTAAGCAAGGAATGCGGCAATTTTTCGAGGCGCGACAAAGCCCGCTCCACCCGTCCAATAGCGACAATTAGCCTTTGTGTTGCCATGACTTGCCTCCCTTATGTCAGGACAGATAGCAGAAATGGCTGGTTGTGCAAACGCCCGACAGCCCGACCGTCCGTTTACTATATGGCGGAAAAGCACGGCCTGTCACTTGACGGTAGACAATAGCATCCGCAAAGGGTGCGCAGCCGCGACTCGGCAGGGTTGGCGGTGATAGTTGCGGCGGTCGTCGCAACTTTCCCTTTTGGGCTCATTCATGGGGTAGAAGATGACTGTCAGCGAACAGCAGATGGCCAATGCAATCAGGGTGCTGGCAATGGACGCTGTGCAGGCAGCGAATAGCGGACACCCCGGGATGCCGATGGGGATGGCTGACGTCGCAACGGTGCTATACTGCGGCTATCTGAAATTCGATCCCGCCGATCCAGCCTGGCCAGACCGCGATCGCCTGGTATTATCGGCCGGTCACGGTTCGATGCTGGCTTATGCGACGCTCCACCTGAGCGGCTATGCCAGACCCACGATGGACGATATCCGCAATTTTCGGCAACTGCACAGCCCGTGCGCAGGCCATCCGGAGAATTTCGAGCTGGCAGGCGTGGAGGCTACGACCGGACCGCTGGGGCAGGGGCTGGCGATGGCGGTTGGCATGGCCATTGCCGAGCGGCATCTGAACGCTGTGTTCGGCGACGAGCTGGTTGACCATAAGACCTGGGTTATTGCGGGTGACGGATGCCTGATGGAAGGCATCAACCATGAGGCGATAGGGTTGGCGGGCCATTTGCAGCTGGGCCGCCTTAATGTCTTGTGGGATGACAACCGGATTACCATCGACGGCACGGTCGACCTGTCGTCTAGCGAAGATATCGCCGCGCGCTATCGCGCCACCGGATGGCATGTTGTCACCTGTGACGGGCATGATTTTGCCGACATCCGCTGCGCAATTGATGAGGCGCTCGCCGACCCACGTCCTTCTTTGATCGCGTGCCGCACGATTATCGGTTACGGAGCGCCGAACAAGCAGGGAAGCTCGAAGGTTCACGGCTCTCCGCTGGGTGAGGAGGAGATCGCTGCAACTCGGAGCGCGCTGGGTTGGGAATATGCGCCGTTTGAAGTCCCTGCAGATATCCGTGAGGCATGGCTCGAGCGGACGGCCAGCGGCAAGTATTTGCATGCAAAGTGGCAAGACACTCTCGCAAGTCATTCAGAAAAAGCTGAATTTGACCGTAGGATGACGGGTGAAATCAATCCGTCTGGGGCGATGTCCGGATATATGGCACAGCTTGTCGCCGACCGCCCCAAGGCCGCCACGCGGAAATCGTCAGAAATGGCGCTGGGGCCGCTGACAGAAGCATTTCCCGAACTGTTGGGCGGTTCAGCTGACTTAACGGGTTCAAACAATACCAAAACAACAGCCACAAAGCCTCTGAATAAAGACGATTATTCAGGCCGCTATGTCTATTATGGTATACGTGAATTCGGAATGGCGGCGGCGATGAACGGCATGGCGCTGCATGGCGGTATCGTCCCGTTTGGTGGCACTTTTCTGATATTTTCAGACTATGCTCGCCCCGCAATCCGCCTGTCCGCGCTGCAGGGCGTTCGTGTGATCTACGTGTTGACGCATGACAGCATCGGGCAAGGCGAAGACGGACCGACGCATCAGCCCATCGAGCATCTGCAAAGCCTGCGCATGATCCCGAACCTGGAGGTCTTCCGGCCCTGCGACGCGGTTGAGGTTGCAGAATGCTGGCAGCTTGCTTTGGCGCGTAAGGAAGGGCCTTCAATTTTGGCGCTGTCCCGTCAGGATTTGGAAATGGTGCGAACGTCAGCTGACGTCAATCTGTCAGAGAAGGGCGCTTACCGGCTCGTTTCGGCCACGGCGGCGCGCAAGGTGGTGCTGATCGCCACCGGCTCCGAAGTGTCGCTGGCGACCGAGATCGCGGCGCAACTGGAAAGCCATGGCATTGGCGCGGACGTTGTGTCGATGCCGAGCGTTTCGCGCTTCGAGGCGCAGGACCCGGCCTACCGCGCCGAAATATTGCCAAATGACGGTAGCCTGCGGGTTTCCATTGAGGCCGGAACGACGTTCGGATGGTCCGATGTGACGGGCGATAATGCGCTTCACATCGGCATCGACCGTTTCGGTGCATCGGCGCCGGGCAAGGTCCTCATGGAGCATTTCGGTTTTAGCGCCGAGAAGATAACACCTCAAATCATCGCCAAATTGGGCTGATAGGAGCAAATATGACTGTCAAAGTAGCAATTAACGGGTTTGGCCGTATTGGTCGTCTGGTTGCTCGCGCGATTTTGGAGCGCGATGACCATGATCTCGAGCTGGTCGCGATTAACGATCTTGCGCCTGCGAAGGCCAATGCTTTGCTGTTCAAACGCGATAGCGTTCATGGCGCGTTCCCCGGTAGTGTGGAAGCCGACGGCAATGACATCGTGGTCAACGGCAAGCGGATCCATGTTACCGCCGAGCGCGATCCTGCCAACCTGCCGCATTCAGCCAACGGCGTCGACATCGCGCTCGAATGCACCGGATTCTTTACAGACCGTGCGAGCGCCGAAAAGCATTTGGCCGCCGGCGCGAAGCGCGTATTGATTTCTGCGCCCGGCAAAAATGTCGACAAAACTATTGTTTTCGGCGTCAATCACGCCGTCTTGACGTCAGACGATCTGATCGTTTCGAACGCAAGCTGCACGACCAACTGCCTTGCGCCGCTTGCCAAGGTGTTGAATGACGAAATTGGCATCGAGCGCGGGTTGATGACCACGATCCACAGCTACACCAACGACCAGAAAATCCTCGACCAGATTCACGACGATATGCGCCGCGCGCGTGCCGCCGCGATGTCGATGATTCCGACCACGACTGGCGCTGCTCGTGCTGTTGGAGAGGTTATGCCCGAACTCAAGGGTAAGCTCGACGGTTCCGCAATTCGTGTGCCGACGCCCAATGTCAGCATCGTCGACCTGACTTTCACGCCAGCGCGTGAAACGACGAAAGAAGAAGTCAATGAATTGCTGAAGGCAGCGTCGGAGGGCGCGCTTAAGGGCGTGTTGGCATATTCGGACGAACCGTTGGTGTCGATCGATTACAACCACTGCCCGGCAAGCTCTACCATAGACAGCCTCGAAACAGCAGTTATCGACGGCAAGCTGGTCCGCGTGCTCAGCTGGTACGATAATGAATGGGGCTTCTCGAACCGGATGATCGATACCGCGGGCGTTATCGGAAAGTTGCTGTAATCATGGCATTTCGTACGCTCGACGATCTGGGGGGCATCCGGGGCAAACGCGCATTGGTGCGCGTTGACCTGAATGTGCCGATGGCCGACGGGCGTGTGACCGACGACATGCGGCTGCGTGCGTTGATGCCAACGGTGGTTGAACTGTCGGACAAGGGCGCGAAGGTTCTGTTGCTGGCGCATTTTGGACGGCCAAAGGGTGCCAAGCACAGCGAAATGTCGGTTTCGATGGTGCTGGATGCTTTGCAAGAGGTTCTGGGCCGCGAGATCATGTTCGTGCCGGAAATTGCGGGCGATGTGGTGACGCAATCGGTCGGGATATTGGCCGACGGCGATATCGCGCTTCTGGAAAACACACGTTTCTGGCCGGGTGAAGAGAAGAATGATGCAGAACTCGCCAAGGCGGTAGCCGCGAATGGCGATTTCTACGTCAACGACGCCTTCTCGGCCGCGCATCGTGCGCATATGTCGACCGAGGGCCTGGCGCATCTGCTACCGGCCTATGTCGGACGATCCATGGAGGCGGAGCTCAAGGCGCTCGAAGCCGCGCTTGGCAATCCGGAGCATCCGGTAGCCGCCGTGGTTGGCGGAGCGAAGGTTTCGACCAAGCTCGATGTGCTCAACAATCTGGTTAAACAGGTCGATCATCTGATCATCGGCGGCGGCATGGCCAACACATTTTTGGCGGCGCGCGGTGTCGATGTCGGCAAGTCGCTGTGTGAACATGACTTGGCCGATACCGCCAACGCAATTCTCGATGCCGCTGACGCTGCAGGCTGTACCGTCCACCTGCCATATGACGTCGTGACGTCAGTCGAATTCCGCGCAAATCCGCCGTTTCGCACCGTCAATGTCCATGAAGTCGGTGCGGACGAGATGATCCTTGATATTGGCCCCGCTGCCGTCGAAGCGCTTGCGGACGTACTGAAGACATGCCGCACATTGGTGTGGAATGGCCCGCTCGGTGCGTTTGAGATCGAACCTTTCGACGCGGCGACAGTAGCATTGGCCAAAACGGCGGCTGCGCTGACCAAAGAAGGTTCGCTGGTTTCGGTCGCGGGTGGGGGTGATACCGTCGCCGCGCTCGCCCATGCCGGGGTTACCAAGGATTTTACTTTTGTTTCGACGGCAGGTGGGGCGTTTCTTGAGTGGATGGAAGGTAAGCCGTTGCCTGGTGTAGACGCGCTTGAAACAGATTAATCAGGCGGGGCGATGCCCCGTTTTTTTCAAACCATCGATGCATACGTATGCCTCGATCCGGAGTACAGGAAGACGAAATGCACGACGCGAAGATGATGGAAAAGATTGCAACCGGACATGGCTTTATCGCGGCGCTTGACCAAAGTGGTGGTTCGACCCCGAAAGCGCTCAAAGGTTATGGTGTCGAGGAAAGCGCTTATTCGAACGACGAAGAAATGTTTGCGCTCATCCACGATATGCGCAGTCGCATCATAACGTCGCCTTGCTTCAATGGCGAGAAGGTCATCGGCGCAATATTGTTCGAACGCACAATGGACGGCGAAGCAGGTGGAAAGCCGGTTCCGGCAGCGCTTTGGGGTCGCGGTGTAGTTCCGTTCCTGAAGGTTGATAAGGGTCTTGAAGACGAAGCTGACGGCGTCCAGTTGATGAAGCCGATCCCGGAACTTGGCGCTTTATTGGATCGTGCAAAGGCGAAGGGCGTTTTCGGCACCAAGATGCGCTCGGTGATCAATCTGGCATCGCCAACCGGCATATCTGCCATTGTGAAGCAGCAGTTTGAAGTCGCCGAACAAATCCTGTCGCACGGCCTGATGCCGATTATCGAGCCCGAGGTGAACATCAAGAGCGCTGAACGCGCGCAATGCGATGCGATTTTGCGTGATGAAATTTTGAAAGCTCTGGAAACTTTGTCTGGCGATCACAAAGTTATGCTGAAGCTGTCGATCCCCCAAGATGCTGGTTTGTTCGATCCGCTGGTCGCACATTCACGCGTGTTGCGCGTTGTCGCCCTGTCGGGGGGCTTTGCCCGTCCAGAAGCCTGCGCGGAGCTGGCAAAAAACAAGGGCATGATTGCGAGTTTCAGCCGCGCGCTGCTCGAGGATTTACGTCATCAGATGGATGACGATGCCTTCAACCTGTCATTGGGCGGTGCAATCGATGAAATCGCCGCCGCATCGGCGACCTGAGTTTGGAGAGGGGCCGGCGGAAAGTGCGTTAGACATTTGCCGCCGGCCTAAAGCCTCGCTAAAGGCGCGGCATGACTGAACCGGGCTGCCAATTATATCTGATCTCTCCGCTGAATGTCGGTGGAGGTTTTCCTGCCAGGCTGGAGGAGGCCTTAAGTGCCGGACCTGTGGCTGCATTCCAGTTTCGGGTTAAAGAAATCGATCAGCATGAAGCGGCAGCACTGGCTGAACCCTTGCAGTCGATTTGCGCTGCGCACGAGGTCGCTTTCATCGTGAATGACAGCGTCGCTCTTGCCAAACGCCTGAAAGCCGATGGCGTGCATCTGGGGCAGGGCGATGGTGACGTTCGCGAAGCGCGGGAAGCTTTGGGCCGCGATGCGCAAATTGGTGTGACCTGTCACAATAGCCGCCATCTCGCCATGGAAGCTTCCGAGGCGGGCGCCGACTATGTGGCTTTCGGCGCATTTTATCCGACCAGCACCAAGCAGGTCGAGCATGTGGCCGAACTCGACACGCTGCAAAAATGGTCAATGGTAACCGAAATACCATGCGTCGCGATTGGGGGCATTACGCCGGATAATGCCAAGCCGCTCATCGACGCCGGTGCGGATTTCCTCGCAGTCAGCAGCGCAGTTTGGAGTCACCCGCAAGGTCCGGGCGCAGCGGTCAAGGCCTTCAACGCCCTGCTTGCCTAATCGCGCTGTCATCGTTAAAGGCCGCGTCCAACAGCGTGCCAGTGTTCAATATCAGGCGCGCTTGCTCTTTCCATCTGTTAAGCGAGTCATCCCATGAAAATCAACGCGGTTGAAATCAAGCCGGGTAACATCCTTGAATATGAAGGCGGACTTTGGCGCACCGTCAAGACCGCGCATACGCAGCCGGGCAAGGGCGGTGCTTATATGCAGGTTGAAATGAAAAACCTGCGCGATGGCCGCAAAAACAACGTCCGCTTCCGTTCGGCCGAGAGCGTCGAGCGCGTTCGCCTCGACCAGAAGGATTTTCAGTTTCTCTACGCAGAGGGCGACAGCCTCGTTTTCATGGACAAGGAAAGCTACGATCAGGTGACTTTGCCGACGGACTTGCTTGGCGATGCGGCGGCTTTCCTTCAGGACGGCATGGATGTCGTCATGGAAATGTATGAAGAAGAAGCGCTTTCGGTAGCTCTTCCTGACCAGATCGAAGCGACGGTCGTCGAAGCCGATGCCGTGGTAAAGGGACAGACTGCGTCGTCCAGTTACAAGCCTGCTATCCTCGACAATGGCGTACGCGTTATGGTGCCGCCCTTCATTAGCGCGGGCACGCGGATCGTGGTCGATGTGTATGAACGGACCTATGTCGGCAAGGCCGGGTGATTGAAGTTCCCCTCCCGCAGGCGGGAGGGGTTAGGGGTGGGCAGTCCCACCGTTGACGTTAATACCCCCGCTAGCGGTTACAGGCCCACCCCCGGCCCCTCCCGCAGGCGGGAGGGGAGTGAAACATGCCAGCATTAACCGGCCTTCTTACCATCATGGAAAAAGCTGCCCGTAAGGCGGGCGGCAAGCTGCGCCGCGACTTTGGTGAGATAGAGCATTTGCAGGTCTCGCAAAAGGGGCCGGCGGATTTCGTGTCCAAAGCAGATCAAAAGGCCGAAGACACGATTTTCCATGAGCTTGAGAATGCACGCCCCGATTGGGGTTTTCTGATGGAAGAGAGTGGCGACATCAAGGGAGCCGGTGGTAAACCGCGCTTCATTGTCGATCCGCTCGATGGCACCAGTAATTTTCTCCACGGAATCCCGCATTTTGCGATTTCGATTGCAGTCCAGGACCCCAAGCCTGACGGCTCCGGCTGGGGCGATATTTTTGCTGGCCTGGTGTATAACCCGATCACCGACGAAAGCTTCTGGGCCGAGCGTGGGAAAGGCGCATGGCTTGGCAATCGCCGGTTGCGTGTATCCGCAAGACGGCAGTTGAACGAGGCGCTGATTGCGACCGGTACGCCTTACAAGGGCCATGGGGATTTTGATGAGTGGGGCAAGATATTTGCCAGCATCGGTCCAGAAGTGGCGGGCGTCCGCCGTTTTGGTGCGGCCAGCCTCGATCTCGCATGGCTGGCCGCAGGCCGCTATGACGGGTTCTGGGAAAGCGGCTTGTCGCCTTGGGACACTGCTGCCGGGTGCCTGCTCGTGCGCGAGGCGGGCGGCTTTGTCACTGACTATCGCGGGCGCAGCCCACATATCGCAGATACCCAGGTGTTGGCAGCGAACGACATTCTCCACAGCAAGCTTCACAAGCTGCTGGTCGGGGCGCTGAAATAATGCGCAAAATGGCGTCAAAAAGCGCGCCTGAGGCCTTGCGGGGAGCCGTTCCAGCCCCTAGAGGTGCCCCAGTTTAACGCCCAAAAAGCGAGTCCGATTTTGACCGATTTGTCGCAATATTTGCCGATACTGCTGTTTCTTGTGGTGGCGCTGCTCTTGTCGTCGGCATTCGTGTTCCTGCCAATGGGCGTTTCGCGACTGACGGGTTCGCATCAGCCTACTGAAGCGAAGCTGGCCGAATATGAGTGCGGTTTTCCGGCGTTCGAGGATTCGCGCAGCCAGTTCGATGTGCGATTTTATCTTGTGGCCATCCTGTTCATCATCTTCGACCTCGAAGCTGCGTTTCTGTTTCCGTGGGCAGTCAGCCTCGGTGAAACCGGTTGGGTGGGCTGGGGGACAATGATGCTGTTCCTGTTCGAGCTGGTCATCGGCTTCATCTACGCGTGGAAAGTAGGAGCGCTCGAATGGGAGTGATCGAAAAGACCCCCCCAAACCCTACTGCGACCGCGCCGGACGCCGATTTCTTCAAGGAAATCGACAGCGAGGTCAGCGACAAGGGCTTTGTCGTGACCTCGACCGAAGACCTGTTCAACTGGGCGCGGACGGGGTCGCTGTGGCCGATGACTTTCGGTCTGGCCTGCTGCGCGGTCGAGATGATCCACGGCTATATGCCGCGCTACGATTTCGAACGCTTCGGCATCGCCCCGCGCGCCAGTCCGCGCCAGTCCGACGTGATGATCGTCGCTGGCACGCTATGCAACAAGATGGCGCCTGCGCTGCGCAAGGTTTACGACCAGATGTCCGAGCCGAAATATGTGATTTCGATGGGCAGCTGCGCCAATGGCGGCGGCTATTATCATTATAGCTATAGCGTGGTGCGTGGTTGTGACCGGATTGTGCCAGTGGATATTTACGTCCCGGGATGCCCGCCGACTGCCGAGGCATTGCTGTACGGGATCATGCAGCTCCAGCGCAAAATCCGCCGCGTGGGGACGCTTGAACGGTGAGCCATTCCGCCCCCCATATTGAAAAGCCCAAGGGTACTGTTGCTGGCATAAAAAAAGCGCTTGGCAAGGATCTGCTGGCGGTCGAGGAAGAGTTCGGCGAAGTTGCGCTTTATGTAAAGCGTGATGCGCTGGTTAGCGCGATGACCGCTTTGCGCGATGAGTGTGAGTATCAGCAGCTAGTCGAAATCGCTGGTGTCGATTGGCCTGATCGCGACCCGCGTTTCGAGGTTGTCTACTGCCTGCTCAGTCTGACCAAAAACCACCGGGTCCGTGTGCATGTGGCGACCAACGAAGACACGCCTGTGCCTTCGGTTACAGTAATCTGGCCCGTCGCTGGCTGGCTCGAACGCGAGGTTTTCGACATGTACGGTGTGCTGTTTGCGGGCAATGAAGATCTGCGCCGTATCCTCACCGATTATGGCTTTACCGGCCATCCGCAACGCAAGGATTTCCCGCTGACCGGCTATGTCGAGCTGCGTTATTCGGAAGAAGAAAAGCGCGTGAAGTACGAACCCGTGCAACTGGCGCAGGATTTCCGTACCTTCGATTTCCTCAGCCCTTGGGAAGGTGCGGATTATGTCCTACCGGGTGACGAGAAGGTCATCAAGTCAGGTGAACCCCCGCGCGGGACACCGCCGCAGGTGAATGAACCGAAGACCACAGAAAAGCCCTCGCAGACTGGTGCCGGTGCGTCTGCTAACGAAGCGGCCCGGAAGCGTTCTGTGAAGAGGCCGAAGGCGGTGAAGGAATGATTTTCCCTGTTCTTTCTCGTCACCCTGAACTTGTTTCAGGGTCCATTTATCAGTCGCATCCGGTGGGTCGTGTGGCACGATGGATGCTGAAACAAGTTCAGCATGACGGTCTGTGTGTTGGTGAGGTGGCGTTATGACAATGCAATCCAATGTCGCGCCGACCACCGGCGATGAAGTCATCCAGAACTACACCATCAACTTCGGTCCGCAGCATCCTGCAGCGCACGGCGTGCTGCGCCTCGTCATGGAACTCGACGGCGAAATCGTCGAGCGGCTCGATCCACATATCGGCCTGTTGCATCGCGGCACAGAGAAGCTGATCGAGCATAAGACTTATTTGCAGGCGCTCCCTTATTTTGATCGGCTCGATTACGCTTCGCCGCTGGCGATGGAGCACAGCTACGTGCTCGCTATCGAGAAGATGCTGAACCTCGAAGTGCCGCTGCGCGCGCAATATCTGCGCGTGCTGTTCGCCGAGATGACGCGGATTTCGAACCATGCGCTCAACATCGCGCACCATATTCTCGACGTCGGCGCGATGACGCCGGGGCTGTGGCTCTATGAAGCACGCGAAGATTGCATGGGCTTTTTCGAGCGGGCTTCGGGTGCGCGGATGCATACGGCCTGGTTCCGCCCCGGCGGCGTGCATCAGGACGTGCCGCTGAAATTGCTAACCGATATCGGCGAATGGCTCGATGACCGTCTGCCGCGCCTGTTCGAGGATGCAATGAAGCTTGTGGTCGACAACCGCATCTTCAAACAGCGCAATGTCGATATCGCGATTGTTTCCCGCGAAGACTCGATCAAATGGGGCTTTTCGGGCCCGATGATCCGCGCGGCGGGCATCCCGTGGGATATCCGCAAAAGTCAGCCTTATGACGTCTACGCCAAGATGGATTTCGACATCCCCGTCGGCACGCGCGGCGATTGTTACGACCGCTTCATGGTCCGTGTCGAAGAAGTGCGCCAGTCGATCCGCATCATGAAACAGTGCCTTCAGCAAATGCCCGAAGGCCCGGTGTGCAGCGACGACCGCAAGATCGTGCCGCCCAAACGCGCCGAGATGAAGCAGTCGATGGAAGCTCTAATCCACCATTTCAAGCTCTACACCGAAGGCTTCAAGGTGCCCGCGGGAAGCGTCTATGTCGCGACCGAAAGCCCCAAGGGCGAATTCGGCGTCTATCTGGTGTCGGACGGCACCAACAAGCCCTATCGCTGCAAAATCCGCCCGACGGCGTTTTCGCATTTGCAGGCCATGGATTTCATGTCGCGCGGGCACATGCTTGCGGATACGACGGCGATCTTGGGCGCGCTGGACATCGTGTTCGGGGAGTGTGACCGGTGATATTGATCGATCGTCTTCTCGCCAGTCAGAAGAAGTTTAGCTCTGCAACTTGGGCAGCTGGTGGTGCAGGAATGCTGCTCATTCACCCAATGACGCAAGCATTCTTGTTGTGTGTGGTTCCGCCAGCAATCGTTGCAGCCATTATACTCCCGCAAATATTCGGAAATGCGGTTGGTGGTTTTGCATGGGTTTTTGGCGCTGTTGTAGGTTTTGCTGTCTTTCTTTGGCGCCTGTCCGTTGTTGCACCTACTGTTAGCAGCGAAGGTGATCGAGTTTATGACGAAGAGACGCGCCATATTCTAGCCTCAGAGTATCGTGATACTCATTCTGCCAGCTTCAAAAGTGATAAAACCGATGGCTGACACCGCTCACATCCCCGACGAAGCCGAAACGCGTGCCAAATGGGGCAGCTTTGTCTTTTCGCCGGCTTACAAGGCAAAGGCCGATATCTATATCGGCCGCTACCCTGCCGGGCGGCAGCAGTCGGCGGTGATGGCGCTGCTCGATCTTGCCCAGCGGCAGGTGGGTGAGGAAACGCAGACTCAGGGCTGGTTGCCGGTGCCGGTAATCGAATATGTCGCGCAGTATCTCGGGATGCCGTATATGCGTTGCTATGAGGTTGCGACCTTCTACACGATGTACAATCTCGCGCCCGTCGGCCGTTTTCATGTCCAGGTGTGCGGCACGACGCCGTGCATGTTGCGCGGGTCCGACGATATCATGGCGGCGTGCAAGAACCGCGGCCTCGTCAAAGGAGGGACCACGCCCGACGGCCTGTTCACGCTGACCGAGGTCGAGTGCATGGGCAACTGCAGTTCCGCGCCGATGGTGCAGATCAACGACGACAATTACGAAGACCTCGATTACGACAGCATGACCGGCATTCTCGCCGATCTTGCCGACGGCAAGCAGCCCAAGATCGGCACGCAATTGCCGGGGCGGCACACGGTCGAACCCTATGGCGGGCCGACGAGCCTGCAGGCGATGGTTGAGAGCAACCATGATTATCGGGGGGAGTGGTGATGCGCGCGCGCCTACCCCTCGTCATGCTGAACTTGTTTCAGCACAACGCACTGCCGCTCGTTATCCTGAAACAAGTTCAGGATGACGAAACGTTGGTTGGGGGACTGAACTAATGGAATGGCTCCCCCTGCTTGGCGTTCTCGTTGCCGTCTTTATCGCTTGGAAACTCCTGACCGGCGTGATCAAGCTGGCCGTTATCGGCTTGTTGATCGCTGGCGGCGCATGGTTCTTGCTCGGAGGCATCGCATGAGCCTGCAAGACAAAGACCGCATCTTTACCAACCTCTACGGCTATCAGGATTTCGGCCTGAAAGCCGCGCAGAAGCGTGGCGATTGGGACAAGACTGCCGCGCTGATGAAGGCCGGGCAGGACGCGATCATCGAGGAGGTGAAGGCATCGGGCCTGCGCGGTCGCGGCGGGGCAGGCTTCCCTACCGGTATGAAGTGGAGCTTCATGCCCAAGGCGCCGACGCCCGAACGGCCCAATTTCCTCGTCATCAACGCCGATGAATCCGAACCCGGTAGCTGCAAAGACCGCGAGATCATCCGCCATGATCCGCACAAGCTGATCGAAGGCGCGCTGATCGCCGGTTTCGCGATGCGCGCGCGCGCCGCCTATATCTACATTCGCGGCGAGTATATTTTTGAGGCGAAGGTTCTCGAAAAGGCTGTGGCCGAGGCTTATTCGGCGGGACTGCTCGGCAAGAACGCCGCCAAATCCGGCTATGATTTCGACGTATTCGTCCATCGCGGCGCGGGCGCGTATATCTGCGGCGAAGAAACCGCGATGATCGAAAGCCTTGAGGGCAAAAAGGGCCAGCCACGCCTGAAACCACCATTCCCGGCAGGCGCAGGCCTCTACGGCTGCCCGACCACGGTCAACAATGTTGAGAGCATCGCGGTGGTGCCCACCATCCTGCGACGCGGTGCGGCGTGGTTCAAAAGCTTTGGCCGCGAGAATAACCACGGCACCAAGCTGTTCCAGATTTCGGGCCATGTCGAAAAGCCCTGCGTCGTCGAAGAAGCGATGAGCATCCCGTTCCGCGAGCTGATCGAAAAGCATTGCGGCGGCATTCGCGGCGGGTGGGACAATCTGCTCGCGGTCATCCCCGGCGGATCGTCGGTGCCATTGGTGCCCGCCGCGATGATGATGGACGTGCCGATGGATTTCGACGGCTGCAAGGAAGTCGGCTCGGGCCTTGGGACCGCAGCAATCATCGTGATGGACAAGAGCACCGATATCGTCCGCGCGATTTCGCGGCTGTCCTATTTTTACAAGCACGAAAGCTGCGGCCAGTGCACGCCGTGCCGCGAAGGCACAGGCTGGATGTGGCGCGTGATGGAACGGATGCGCGAAGGCAATGCCGACGTGTCGGAAATCGACACTTTGTTCGAAGTCACCAAGCAGGTCGAAGGCCACACCATCTGCGCGCTGGGCGACGCGGCGGCGTGGCCCATCCAGGGGCTGCTCAAACATTTCCGGCCCGAGATCGAGCGGCGGATTGCGGAGCGTGGCAATATGCTGGAGGCGGCGGAATGAACGCGCTCTTGATATTGCCAATGTTGCTTTTTGTTTCCGGCACCGAACGGCAAACTGAACCGTCAGTTTCAGTATCATCCGCTAAAATAGCCTCGGACGATGCCTTATCAGAGACGCAATATCGAGATTTGCTTCGCTGCACTTTGACGAAAAACACCTCAGCGGTAGAAGCCTATGTTGATTCACGTTTCGAACTTGGCCGAGGCCTTAGCGCTAAATTCGAAAAGGAAACTGGTGGGCGCTTGGGTCCAGTACAGCTATTTTCGGGGTGCTTCGAGTTTCCGGCTCAATCTGGAACTTTTCCATTCGACTTTGATCAGATGGCAGCCGATTGGGCCGCTCATTTTGGCGTGACCAAGGAAGATCCGAACACTTTAGACAAAGAAATGGGCATCGTGCGCGTTCGTAACTTCGCAGAGTATGTTTCATGTGTACGGCAGAAAAACGCGCAATCAGACATCCAATCATTCGTTTCCAACCCTTTAAACACGATGGAAGCAGTGCAAAAGTTTAACAAGCTCGGCGATAAATGTTCGCCTGAAAACGGCGTAAATTTGAAATTCAATATGGCGACGTTGGCGGAAGCTCTCAAGGAAAAGGGAGCGCAAAACTAATGCCTAAGGTCACCGTAGACGGCCTCGAAATCGAAGTTCCGACCGGCGCGACCGTCTTGCAGGCGTGTGAGCTTGCCGGCAAGGAAATTCCGCGCTTTTGCTATCATGAACGCCTCAGCATCGCGGGCAATTGCCGCATGTGTCTGGTCGAGGTTGCCCCCGGGCCGCCCAAGCCGCAGGCAAGCTGTGCACTGCCCGCCACAGAAGGCCAGATTATCAAGACTGACAGTGCGATGGTCAAAAAGGCGCGCGAAGGGGTGATGGAGTTTCTGCTCATCAACCACCCGCTCGACTGCCCGATTTGCGATCAGGGCGGCGAGTGCGATTTGCAGGACCAGAGCATCGCCTACGGACGCGGCGCATCGCGCTATGACGAAAACAAGCGCGCGGTCACCGAGAAATATATGGGCCCCATCGTCAAGACGGTGATGACCCGCTGCATCCAGTGCACGCGCTGCATCCGTTTTGCCGAGGAAGTCGCCGGCATCGAGGAGATCGGCGCGATCGGGCGCGGCGAGAATATGCAGATCACCAGCTATCTTGAACGCGCGGTGACCAGCGAATTGTCGGGCAACGTCGTCGACCTGTGCCCGGTCGGCGCGCTGACGTCGAAGCCCTATGCCTTCGAAGCGCGGCCGTGGGAGCTGAAGAAAACGCCGAGCATCGACGTGATGGACGCGGTCGGCACCAACATCCGCCTCGACAGCCGGGGCCGTGCCGTGCTGCGCGCGCTGCCGCGCATCAACGACGATGTGAACGAGGAATGGGCGTCGGACAAAACCCGCCACGCGGTCGATGGATTGACTCATCGGCGGTTGGACAAGCCTTATGTGCGTAAGGACGGCAAGCTGGTTGCAGTTAGCTGGTCCGAGGCGTTTGAGGCTATTCGCGCGAACTGGTCGGGCGATGCAGCGGTGATTGCGGGCGATCAGGTGGATTGCGAAACAATGTTTGCAGCGCGCGAACTGGCCGGTTCGGCGATGCTCGAAGGGCGTCAGACCGGTTTGGCTTATGACACGTCGAGCCTGAGCGCGGTGAACTTTAACACCACTATTGCGGGCATCGAAAACGCCGACGTGATTTTGCTCGTCGGCAGCGACACGCGGCGCGAAGCTCCTTTAGTGAATACGCGCATCCAGAAGGCAGTGCGTAAGCGCGGTGCGAAGGTATTCGCCATCGGACCCGTCACCGACCTGACCTATAAAGTCGAGTGGTTGGGTGATGATTTGGGCGCCCTGACCAAGGCACCAAAGGCTGTGGCCAATGCTCTCAAGAGCGCCGAACGCCCAGCGATCATCGTCGGTGGCGGCGCACTCCGCTACGACGGTGTCCACGGCGCGGCACTTGCCCTTGCCAAGAAATACAAACTGATCCGCGACGGGTGGAACGGCTTCAACGTCCTGCACTTCGCCGCGGCGCGGATGGGCGGGCTGATGCTTGGCTATGCGCATGACGGCGGCATCAAGGCATTGGCGGCGAAGAAGCCGAAACTGGCCTTCTTCCTCGGTGCGGACGAGGTGGATTACAGCCTCTTCGACAAGAGCTTCAAAGTCTATGTCGGCCATCATGGCGACAATGGCGCGCACCATGCAGACGTCATCCTGCCGGGAGCTGCCTATAGCGAGAAATCTGGAACGTACGTCAATTTGGAGGGCCGCGTCCAACGCGGCGAACGCGCGGTGTTCCCGCCGGGCGACGCGCGGGAGGATTGGGCGATTTTCCGGGCGTTGTCCGATGTTCTGGGCAAAAAGTTGCCGTTCGACACGCTCGAAGCGCTCCGCGCGGAAATGGCGAAGGCAGTTCCGGCACTAGGCGTTGAAGGCCTTGCGAACTACGGCTGGTCCGAACCAAAACTCCCCGCTACGGTCAGCGGCAAGATCGCCGATTATCCGATCAAGGATTTCTACCTGACCAACGCCATCTGCCGCGCATCCGAAACGATGCAGCGTTGCTCGGCGGAGCTTGTGCATGGCGAACAGTTTCTGGAGGCGGCGGAATGAGCCAAACCCTCAACCCTAACCACACCGTCACCCTGAACTTGTTTCAGGGTCCATTTTGCCTCTCAAGCTCCGGTCTTGCTGCACGATGGATGCTGAAACAAGTTCAGCATGACGGACTTTTGAGTTGGGAGGTGGCGGAATGACCGCCTTCTTCCAGTCCCTCGGTATGTCCTACGAAGCCGCATGGTTCACCGCGACCATCGCTGGCATACTCCTCATCGCCTTCCCGCTGATGCTCGCGGTCGCGCTCATCATCTACTCTGAGCGCAAGCTCTGGGCCGCATTCGCGCTTCGTCGTGGCCCCAACGTCGTCGGCCCATTCGGCATCCTGCAATCTTTCGCCGATGGCCTGAAGGTCTTCCTTCAGGAAACCATCATTCCGAGTGCGTCGAACCGCGGGCTGTTCCTGATCGCACCGATCATCACCTTCACCGTCGCGCTGATGGCGTGGGCAGTTATTCCGTTCGCCGATGGCGTGGTGCTTTCGGACATCAATGTCGGCCTGCTCTACATCCTCGCGATCAGCAGCCTTGGCGTCTACGGCGTCATCATCTCGGGCTGGGCATCAAACTCAAAATATCCTTTCTATTCCTCAATGCGCGCCGCCGCGCAGATGATTTCCTATGAAGTTTCAATCGGCTTCATCCTGATCTGCGTCGTCCTGTGGGCGGGTACGTTCAATATGGGCGGGATTATCGAAGGGCAGAAGGGCCATATCTTTGGCTTCATCAACGCTTATGCCCTGAACCCGTTATTGTTCCCAATTGCGGTCATGTTCCTGATCAGCGCGATGGCCGAAACCGCGCGCGCGCCGTTCGATCTGACCGAGGCGGAAAGCGAAATCGTCGCCGGCTACCAGACCGAATATTCGTCAATGGCCTTTGCGCTCTTCTGGCTCGGCGAATATGCCAATGTGCTTTTGATGTGTGCGCTCAACGCGATCCTCTTCTGGGGCGGGCATTTGCCGCCGGTCGACTGGGCACCGCTTTATATGGTGCCGGGCATCATCTGGTTCTTCGGCAAAATCCTCGTGATGTTCTTCATCTTCGCTTGGGTCAAAGCCACCGTACCGCGTTACCGTTATGACCAGCTGATGCGTTTGGGTTGGAAAGTGTTCCTGCCGATTTCGTTGTTCTGGGTGTTTCTGGTCAGCGGCTATTTGATGCTGACGAGGTACGACAAGCAATCAGCGCCTGCGGGAACTGAATGGGTGGTATGCGGCGACGCTAAACACTGGAATCCGCGTTGTGGAAAACGAGAGCAAGAAAATTGACATGACCACCATCGCCCATCTCATCAAATCCTTCACTTTGTGGGAATTCGTCAAGGCGCATTGGCTGACCTTGCAATATTTCTTCAAGCCCAAGGCGACGATCAATTATCCGTTCGAGAAGAACCCGCTGTCCCCGCGCTTTCGCGGTGAACATGCGTTGCGGCGTTATCCCAATGGCGAGGAACGCTGCATCGCGTGCAAGCTGTGCGAGGCGGTGTGTCCGGCGCAGGCGATCACCATCGAGGCCGAACCGCGCGAGGACGGCAGCCGCCGCACAACGCGGTACGACATCGATATGACCAAGTGCATCTATTGCGGCTTCTGCCAGGAAGCGTGCCCGGTCGATGCTATCGTCGAAGGACCGAATTTCGAATATGCGACCGAAACACGCGAGGAATTGCTCTACGACAAAGACAAGCTCCTTGCCAATGGCGACAAATGGGAGCGGGCAATCGCCGCGAACCTTGCCGCCGATGCGGCGTTTAGGTAGGGGCGCGGCGTAATGATTCAGGGGCTCACCTTCAATAAACAAGATCACGTCGCACCAGCGAAGGCTGGTGCCTATCTCGCTTGTCGGTTTGAACGGACAGACGTGATGGACCCCAGCCTACGCTGGGGTGACGGAGTGGGTGGTAGCGAGGTGTTGCCGTGATTCAGGTCATTTCCTTCTATCTCTTCGCCAGCGTCCTCATCGCCTCCGCCGCAATGGTCATTTTTGCGCGCAATCCGGTGCATAGTGTGCTGTGGCTGATCGTCGCGTTCTTTAACGCGGCGGGGTTGATGGTCCTTATCGGCGCTGAGTTTATCGCAATGTTGCTGGTCATCGTCTATGTCGGCGCGGTTGCGGTGTTGTTCCTGTTTGTGGTGATGATGCTCGACATTGATTTTGCCGAACTTCGCGCCGGCTTTATCAAGAACGTGCCGCTTGGATTGTTGCTGGCCGTGGTGTTGGTGGCCGAACTCGTGCTGGGTATCGGAGCATATCGCGCTGGCGAGGTGAAACTGGGCGTGCCCGACGGCGCTGCTGCCATGACTGATATGCCGAATACCGAAGCTATCGGCGCTTTGCTTTACAGCAAATATATCTTCCTGTTCGAAAGTGCAGGTCTGATCCTGCTCGTCGCCATGGTCGGCGCGATCGTGCTGACCCATCGCAAGAGCCACAGTGCGAAGGCACAGAATATTACGAGCCAGAACATGCGCCGCCCGCAGGATGCGACCCGCAATGTCAATCAGCCTGTGGGGCGGGGGGTGGAGTTGTGATGGAACGCGTTAAAATCCTCCTCGGAACGGGGAGGGGGACCACCGAAGGTGGTGGAGGGGCACTCGCCTCTTTACGCACCGTCAGCGGTCCTCTCCCGCGCCCCTCCACCATGCTTCGCATGGTTCCCCTCCCCTTGCAGGGGAGGAATATATGATCGGCATCGAACATTATCTGGTCGTCAGCTCCATCCTGTTCGTGATGGGCGTGCTGGGCATTTTTCTGAACCGGAAGAATGTGATCGTCATTCTCATGGCAATCGAACTGATCTTGCTGGCGGTGAATATCAATCTCGTTGCGTTCAGCGCCTTTCTTGGCGACCTGACAGGGCAGGTGTTCGCGATGTTCGTCCTGACGGTGGCTGCGAGCGAGGCGGCTATCGGCCTTGCGATCCTCGTCATCTATTTTCGCGGTCGCGGCACTATTGCGGTCGATGATGTCAACCGGATGAAGGGGTAAGCATCCAGTGACTTCCATTCATATCATCGTCTTCCTGCCATTATTGGCAGCACTTGTCGCAGGGCTGGGCCAGCGTTTCATTGGTGCGGTCGCGGCAAAGACGATCACGACTGCCGGTCTGTTTACCGCGTGCCTGTTGAGCTGGCCGATCTTCATCGGGTTTCTCACGGGAACCGAAAAAGCCTATGTGCAGCCGGTGATGACATGGGTGCAGTCGGGCGCGCTGTCGTTTGACTGGGAACTGCGCGTGGATTCGCTAACCGCCGTCATGCTGGTGGTGATCACGACGGTATCCGCACTCGTCCATCTGTATAGCTGGGGCTATATGGAGGAAGACCCGGACCAGCCGCGCTTCTTCGCCTATCTGTCGCTGTTCACCTTTGCGATGCTGATGCTGGTCACCGCCAACAATCTGGTCCAGATGTTCTTCGGCTGGGAAGGCGTCGGCCTTGCGTCCTATCTTCTCATCGGTTTCTGGTACAAGAAACCGAGCGCCAATGCTGCCGCGATCAAGGCGTTCGTTGTCAACCGCGTCGGCGACCTTGGCTTCATGCTCGGTATTTTCGGCATTTTCTGGCTGTTCGGCACGGTATCGATTCCCGAAATTCTCGCCGCCGCGCCTGAGAAGGCGGGATCGAGCATTGGCTTTCTGGGGCTTCGCGTCGATACCATGAGCCTGCTTTGCGTGCTGCTTTTCATCGGTGCGATGGGAAAGTCGGCGCAGCTTGGCCTTCACACATGGCTCCCCGACGCGATGGAAGGGCCGACCCCCGTGTCCGCGCTCATCCATGCCGCAACGATGGTCACCGCAGGCGTATTCATGGTCTGCCGCCTGTCACCGCTATTCGAAACGAGCCAGTTTGCGCTCAATGTCGTCACCATCGTCGGTGCGACCACCGCGATTTTTGCGGCAACAGTCGGGCTTGTCCAAAATGACATCAAGCGGGTGATCGCCTATTCGACCTGTTCGCAGCTTGGCTATATGTTCTTTGCCGCTGGCGTTGGCGCCTATAGCGCGGCGATGTTCCACCTGTTCACCCACGCTTTCTTCAAGGCTTTGCTGTTCCTTGGCGCCGGATCGGTCATCCATGCGATGCACCATGAACAGGACATGCGCTATTATGGCGGTTTGCGGAAACATATCCCGCTGACCTTCTGGGCAATGTTGGCCGGGACGCTTGCCATTACCGGGGTGGGAATCGTCGGCGTCGCAGGCTTTGCTGGCTTCTATTCGAAGGACGCGATTATTGAGGCGGCCTACGCATCGAGCGCGCCCTATCATATATATGGCTTTGCCATTGGTGTACTCGCGGCGTTGCTGACCAGCTTCTATTCTTGGCGTCTGATGTTCCTGACATTCTTCGGCAAGCCACGCTGGATCCAAAGCGAGCATATCCAGCACAGCGTCCACAAAACGCCCGAGCAGGCGGGAACGGATACCACCGGCGGCTATCATCCGCATGAAAGCCCGCTTTCGATGCTGGTTCCGCTCGGTGTTCTGACCATTGGTGCAGTATTGGCGGGCTATCTGTTCAAATATGATTTCATTTACGCAGAAGAGGGCGGAACGGCCTTCTGGGCGGCTTCCACACTCTATTTCGACGAGCATCTGATCCACGCGATGCACGATGTGCCAACATGGGTGAAGCTGTCCTCGACCGTAGCGATGTTGTTAGGACTGGGCACGGCTTACGTCATGTATCAGCGCTCGGCAGATGCGCCGCAACGTCTGGCCGCGATGTTCGCGCCGCTTTACAATTTTTTCCTCAACAAATGGTATTTCGACGAGCTTTATGACCTGATCTTTGTGCGTCCCGCCTTCTGGTTCGGGCGGCTATTCTGGAAGGGCGGCGATGTAGGTATCATCGACCGCTTTGGTCCGAATGGCTCAGCCGCAGTGGTCGCTTTGAGCAGCCGCATGGCCGCGCGGATGCAGTCAGGATATCTCTATACCTATGCACTGGTGATGCTGCTCGGCCTTGTCGCCGCGATCAGCTGGATGATGGTGAGAACATAATGAACGCCGGTAGCATTCCCATTCTCTCGATCATGCTGGCTGTCCCAATGCTGGCGGCAATTGCATGTCTATTTGCGCGCGCGGAAATGGCGCGAATCATCGCCTTGACTGCGACATTATTCAATCTTCTGCTCGGCGTCTGGCTGTGGCTCAGCTACGACCCGGCGGGCGCGCAGTGGCAGTTTGTCGAAAGCGCCGCGCTGTTCGGGCCGATTGGTTGGAAACTCGGTATCGACGGCATTTCGCTGACGCTGATCATGCTGTCGGTATTCCTGATGCCGATCTGTATCGGCGCGAGCTGGCATGCCATCGACAAACGCGTCGGCGAATATATGGCCGCCTTCCTGCTCATGGAAACGCTGATGATCGGCGTGTTCGCGGCGCAGGATTTGCTGCTATTCTATATCTTCTTCGAGGCTGGCCTTATTCCGATGTATCTGATCATTGGTATCTGGGGCGGGGCGGACCGGATTTACGCGTCATATAAATTCTTCCTCTACACGCTGCTCGGATCGGTCGTGATGCTGATCGCGATGCTGTGGATGATTCAGCAGGCTGGGACTGCGGATATCCCGACGCTGCTCACCACCGACTTCGCGCCTGAGGCACAGAAATGGCTGTGGCTGGCATTTTTCGCCAGCTTCGCGGTCAAGATGCCAATGTGGCCGGTCCACACCTGGCTGCCCGATGCCCATGTGCAGGCGCCGACCGCCGGTTCGGTCATCCTTGCGGGCGTATTGCTGAAGATGGGTGGCTATGGCTTCCTGCGATTTTCATTGCCGATGTTCCCGGAAGCAAGCGCCGATTTCATTCCTTTGGTCTTCGGCCTGTCAATGGTCGCGGTGGTCTATACCAGCCTTGTCGCGCTGGTGCAGAGCGACATGAAGAAGCTCATCGCTTATTCGTCGGTCGCGCATATGGCGATTGTGACGGTCGGGTTATTCACCTTCAATCAGCAGGGTATCGAAGGTGCGATCATTGTCATGCTCAGCCACGGCCTTGTGTCGGGCGCGCTCTTCCTGTGCGTCGGCGTCATCTACGACCGCCTGCATACGCGCGAAATCGATCGCTATGGCGGGCTGAGCATCAACATGCCCAAATATGCCCTGCTGTTCATGCTGTTCACCATGGCGAGCGTGGGCCTGCCCGGAACCAGTGGTTTCGTCGGCGAGTTTCTGAGTCTTGCGGGTGCGTACAAGGTATCGACCTGGGCGACTCTCATTGCGACGACGGGCATCATTCTTGGCGCAGGCTATATGCTCTACCTTTACCGCCGCATCGCATTTGGCGAGCAGATCAATGCTGATGCCGCCGCGATGCCCGACATGGACGGTCGCGAAATGTGGCTTCTGGCACCCATAGCAGCGGCGGTTTTGTGGATGGGTGTGTATCCGGAAACTTTCCTCGCTCCCATACGCCGCGACGTCGCTACCATTGTCGACCGCATTGAACGCGCGGCACCTGCAGGTGACAGCAAATTGAAAGCTCAAGACCCGACCACGGCGAAATATCGCGTAGGCGGACATGAAGAAAAAGCGGCTGAGGGGAGCCACTGATGGACCTGAACGCCTCGCTCTTCCTCGTCAGGCCTGAGGTGATCCTCAGCTTCTCGGCGCTCGCGTTGCTGTTGCTTGCCGCATGGCGGGCAGAGGATGGCAGGCTGGCGAGCATCTTGGCGGTGGCCGCGCTCGCAGGTGCGGGCGCATATGTCGCACATTTCCTGTGCAGCGATACCGATGCCACCGCTTTCGATGGCCTGTTCAGCAACGATGCCTTTGCCAATCTATCGAAAATCCTGATCTATATCGCCGCCGCCATTGCGTTGATGATCGCACCGCGCTTTCTTGAAAAGGCGGGAGCAATGCGCGCAGAATATCCGGTGCTGATCCTGCTGTCCTGCATCGGCATGGGCATCATGGTGTCTGCGACCGATCTGGTGACGCTCTATATCGGCCTCGAACTGCAAAGCCTTTCTGCCTATGTCCTTGCCAGTTTTGCACGTTATGATGGGCGTTCTGCGGAGGCCGGCCTCAAATATTTCGTGCTTGGCGGACTCGCCAGCGGGATATTGCTGTTTGGCATGTCACTGCTTTACGGCTTTGCCGGGTCGACCAGTTTTGCCGCAATAAGCGCGGCAATTGGCGGCGATGCCGGTTTGGGTATGATTTTCGGTATCGTGTTCGTGCTGTCAGGCCTCGCGTTCAAAATCAGCGCAGCGCCGTTTCACATGTGGACGCCCGACGTTTATGAAGGCGCACCAACGCCAGTGACTGCTTTCTTCGCAAGTGCGCCGAAGGTTGCGGCCATTGCGCTGACCATGCGAGTGGCGGTAGAAGCCTTTGGTAGCCAGACGGCGGTGTGGCAGCAGATCATTATCGTTGTCGCGTTGATGTCAATCATCATCGGTGCGGTTGGCGCGATCGGGCAGCAGAACCTAAAGCGCCTGCTTGCCTACAGCTCTATTAACAATGTCGGCTTCATCCTTATTGGCTTGGCGGCCGGTACGGAGCAGGGCATTGCCGCGATGTTCGTGTACCTTGCCATCTATGTTGCCATGACGTTGGGCAGCTTCATCATATTGATGCAGCTCAAGGATCGCGACGGCGCTTATCGTGAGGGCATGGGCGACATTGCCGGATTGTCCAAGACGCGGCCCGCTCTGGCGGCGATGCTGGCGATATTCATGTTCAGTCTGGCGGGCATCCCGCCGCTATTCGGTTTCTGGGGCAAGCTTGTGGTGTTCCAGGCCGCGGTTGCGGCCAACCTGTTGCCTCTCGCCGTCATCGGCATAGCGGCATCGGTCATCGGTGCATTTTATTATCTCAAAGTCGTCAAGGTCATGTATTTCGACGACTCCGCCGACGTGATTGTTGCCAGTGATGACAGAACACTGACTTGGACAGGCGGTGCGCTGGCATTGGCCAATTCACCAGTGGGATATCTGTCAATACCGCTGCTCGGCATGCTGTCTGCCCAAGCTGCAAGAGCGTTGTTCTGACGCCGATTTTTGAAGAAGTCGCGGTTACCGGCTCGACCAACGCCGACTTGCTTGAGCGCGCAGCGCAGGGCGCGCCAGAGGGTTTCTGGCTGCGCGCAGCGATGCAGGACGCGGGGCGCGGGCGGATGGGAAGGACATGGGAAAGCCCTACCGGCAATCTGTTCGCGAGCACCATCGTGCGCATCCGTGCGGACGACCCCGCCGCCTCGACGCTCGCCTTTGTTGCCGCACTGGCCGTTTACGATACGGTGCGGCAGATTGCCCCAAGCATTTCCGTGCAGATAAAATGGCCCAATGACCTCCTGTCGATGGATGGCGCGAAATTATGCGGTATGTTGCTCGAACGTTCAGAAGACGCCGTCGTGGTTGGAATCGGCCTCAATCTAGTATCGCATCCGCAGGGGCTGGATCGACCTGTCACCGATCTGACGACGCTAGGGGCGCATCCGCCGCATCCGCAGGCTGTGGTCGAAATCCTGGCCAATGCGTTTGCCATTTGGACCGAGCGGTGGCGCTTGGGTGGCATGCGCGCTGTGGCACAATCCTGGCAGAAACTGTCGCATCCGGTCGGCACGGCGCTCACGGTCAATCTCCCCGATGGCAACGTCGAAGAAGGGCTGTATGTCGGCCTCGACGATAGTGGCGCGTTGCAGCTTCGCTTGGCGGATGGCGCTATTCGTGCCATCCATGCCGGTGATGTGTTTCTGATTTGACGAGGGGATAGGGCGATGTTGCTCGCAATCGATACCGGCAACACCAATGTCAAATTCGCGCTGGTTGATGAGTCTGGAGAAATAGTCCAGCGTTGGCGTATTGCGACCGACGCGCGTCGGACTGCTGACGAATATGCTGTCTGGCTGGATCAGCTTATCCGGATGGCAGGGTATCAGCGGGGCGATATCGATGCGGTGATAATTGCGACCGTCGTGCCGCGCGCGCTTCACAACCTCCAGCTGCTGGCATCCCGCTATTTCGATTGCGAAGCCCTCATAGCAGGACGCGGGAGCGTAGGATGGGGCATCCAGATCAAGGTCGATGAACCACAATCGGTAGGCGCAGACCGCGCGGTCAACGCCATCGCCGCGCAATCCATGGCCGATGGCGATAAGATCGTCATCAGCTTCGGGACCGCCACTACATTCGACTATATCGGCCCAGACGGTTCCTATCGCGGCGGCAGTATCGCACCCGGGGTCAATCTCTCGCTCGATGCGTTATACGCGGCCGCCGCCATGCTGCCGCGCATTGCCATAGAGCCACCGCCCAATGACAGCGTCATTGGCACAACAACTGTTGGACAAATGCAGATCGGCATCTATTGGGGTTATGTCGCGATGATCGAAGGCATGATCGCACGAATGAAAGCTGAAATCGGCAAGCCCGTGACGGTCATCGCGACCGGCGGTCTTGCCATCCTGTTTCAGCAACATGGCCATTTGTTCGACCGGGTGGAACCGGACCTGACGCTGCGGGGGCTGGCGCATTTGTACGAAAGTAGAGAAAAATAACATGACTACCCCCAAGGACGAACTGCTATTCCTAGCGCTGGGCGGGTCGAACGAGATTGGCATGAACGTCAATCTTTACGGCTGCCAGGGCAAATGGGTGATGGTCGATCTCGGAATTACCTTTGCCAACGCCGAATATCCGGGGGTGGAGCTTGTCCTCCCAGATCTCGAATTCATCGAAGACCGCAAGAACGACCTACTTGGTATCGTGCTGACCCATGGACATGAGGATCATATTGGCGCCGTCGCCTATTTTGCGGCAGATCTGGGTGTCCCGCTCTATGCGACGCCGTTCACCGCGACCCTGATCCGCGGGAAGTTGATCGAAGAGGGTATTGACGACATCGTCGAGTTGAAAGTCATTCCGATGGGGGGCAGTTTCGAACTCGGTCCCTTTGGTTTTCGTTTTGTGACGCTGGCCCATTCAATCCTTGAAATGAGCGCCTGCGTCATCGACACGCCATATGGTCGCGTTTTTCATACGGGCGACTGGAAGCTCGATGAAGAGCCGGTGATCGGCACACCCTCGACCGCAGAGCAGCTCACCGCCATTGGCGATGAAAGTGTGCTGGCGTTGGTCTGCGATTCCACCAATGCTTTCAACGCCGGCGATAGCGGTAGCGAGGGCAGCGTCCGGGCAGACCTGGTCAAATCGGTCAAGGCGGCAAAGGGCAGGGTGGTCGTCACCACCTTTGCATCAAACGCGGCACGGTTGCAGACCTTAGGGGAAGTGGCACGGGACTGCGGTCGCAAGCTCTGCTTTGCCGGGCGTTCGCTGCACCGGATTATAGATGCGGCACAGGCCAACGGATATTTGAAGGATATGCCGCCCTTGGTCGATATGGAGGCCGTTGACGGCTTGCCCCGGCATGAGGTGATGGTCGTTGCAACTGGTGGTCAGGGCGAAGCCCGCGCGGCGCTCGCGCGCATTGCCGAGGGCAATCATCCGGTGAAACTCGAGGAAGGAGATACCGTCATCTTCTCGTCGAAGCAGATACCCGGCAACGAAATCGCCATCGGCATCATCATGAACAAGCTTGCCGAGCGCAATATTTTGACCGTTACCGAAAAGCAGGCACATGTGCATGTTTCGGGCCACCCCGGACAGCCTGAACTTGCTGCACTTTATGACTGGATCAGGCCCGAGGTGCTCATTCCGGTCCACGGCGAGCGGCGCCATATGGCGGAGCAGGCGCGTTTTGCATTGGCGCATGGAGTGAGGAACGCACTAGTGCAGTCCAACGGCGATGTTGTGCGGCTAGCGCCGGGAGATCCTGAAATCGTTGGCCAGGAACGCACCGGCAGGCTGATCCTCGACGGTGAAACCATTATCGCCGCCGACGGAGGCACGATCAACGAGCGGCGGCGATTGTCCTGGTACGGGTTGATCGCGGTGGCATTCGCGCTGGATGGCGATGACAGCCTGCTCGGTGAGCCGCAAATACGGCTGCAGGGTGTTCCGATAGAGGAAGACCGGGAAGACTTTCTGGAAGAGGCGAGCGAGGCGGCCAGGAAGGCAATCCGCGATAACAAGGGCGATTATGAGCAGTTGCGTGAAAGTGTCAGGCTCGCCGTGCGCCGTGTTGCCACAAGCTGGACCGGCAAGAAGCCGATCGTCGAGGTTTTGATCGTGGAGACTGCATGAGCTGGACGTCGATAATTGCAATATATGTGCTTTTCTGGGTGCTTTGCGCGTTTGTCATCCTGCCCATCGGCGTGCGGACATATGACGAAATGGGGTTGGAAAAGACCCCTGGACAGGCGGACAGCGCACCGGCAAATTTTCGCCCGGGCACGATAATCCTGCGGACTACCCTGCTATCCGCTGTCCTGTTCGGGCTATATTATGCAAACTACAGCTATGGCTGGATTGATCGCCATAGCTTCGATTTTCTGGTGTCGGGCCGACCGAATTAGTTTCGCAGCCGCTCGATAGCCTGCGCCAGTGCTACATAAAGCTTGCCAACATCAGACGATAGCAGCGTAACCCCGATGGCGTTGCCATCGCGTGTGCTGAGCAGCACCCGCATCATCGATTCGAAGTCATGGATGTAGCGGTTCACATGCTCGCGGAATTCGGCATCGTCGCCATAGTGGGTAGCAATCGCGCGGGCCTCTCCAGCATCGAGCAACCGCACGGCGCGACGGGTGAACACCCCACGGTCGCCCTTGAGATAAGCGGCCCACGCCGTGTCAGTCACGTCGTTGGACAGGATCTTGGCCACATCGATCGCGGTGGAATTGAGCGATTCGGTGAGCAACACCATGCGGCGCGCAAAGCTGTCGTCATCGATGCCTTCAAACTCATTGCGACTGTCTGCGATACGCTTCTCCAGATTATCGGCAAGTTCATCCAACTGCGCCAACTGGGAAGCCAATTTCGCTGTGGAGGTTTCTGACAATTCCAGATTGCGATCAACTGCCTGCTGAATAGCGCCGTTCATGGCTGAAATCTGCGAATCGATCGCTTCTGCAAGCGTCGACTTGTTCTGCTCGGTTAGGCGGTCTGCGATAGTTGCAAGTTCCTCGTCCAATATCCTCCGACTGCTTTCGGCAGCCTGTTTCGTAGTCTCCCGGACTCGCAATAGTGACGATACAAGCTTTCCATTCGCATCTTCGGTCATTTCGTCAACCAGCGAACGGGTATGGTTGAGCGCCGCCGCCAGCGCATCGGCCTGTTCATGCCGGGCGGCAAAATGCTGATCGCTCTCGGCCATCAACTTTTCAACACTGTCTTTCTGAATGATGATTGCCTGTTCGAGCGAAGCGGTTTTCGTCAGCAAGCCGCTGCTCATCGCGTCGAGCGTGTCCACCTGCGAAGATGCCGAGCTGAGTTGCTCCATTACATCGGAAAGCCGTTGATACATGCGTTCCATCGAGGCCGGGATTATGTCAGAAACTTCGCTGTTTACCGCACCAAGTGCAGACAATAGTTTGTCAGACCGCTCGATCAGCTGATCCGTCGTCTCCCTGTTGTTCCCCAAGTCGGTTCCAACCGCTCTCGTGCTTTCGCCCAGAGCGGACACGGCAAAAGCAAGTTTGGCCGTTTGGTCGGTCGCTGCCTTATCAATCTCGGCGATGCGCTCCGCGCTGCTGGTTATATGAGCCTCGATTTCGGCAATTATCGAAGAAATGCGATTTTGCTCTGCCGCAGATTGTTCAGTCAGCCCGGCAAGAGCAGTCCGCAGAAGGTTGAGATGGTTTTCGATCTGCGCGCGGCTGTCGGTTACTAGCGCGTCGACCTCGCCCGATGCGATAGCCACATGGCTTGTCATGCTGTTTGCTGCATTTTCGATCAGCTTGGCTGCTTCGGCTGCCCGACGTTCAGCGCCACTGCCTGCCCGCTCGAGGGTCGTGGCGCTTTCACGGGTAATTTCCCCGAGCTTTTCGGATACTTCCCCAGCTCGCGCTTCCATGGCGTCGAGATATTCGCGGGTCAACTTGCCAGTTTCGCCCACGCGCTCAAGCCCTGCTATCAATGACTTGATCTGAAGTTGGGCATTATTCCCTGCGCTTCCTATCTGGTTGGTCACGTCTTTGGCCGCACTTGTTACGACCGGAAGATGCTTGCGCAATTGATCGAGATTGCTGTTGGCTGCGTTGCTGACGGCTTCCAGCGTCTTTGCCTTTTCGTCGCTATCCGCCAGAGCAGAGGTCAAAAGACTGGCGGCGTTGGTCAGATTTTCCGAAGAGCGTTTGCCAACTGTCTCCAGTTCACGTGCGTTTTGAGCCAAAAATTCTCGCGCGAGCGATATCTCTTCGTTCACGGTCCGCATTCGCGCCTCGAGTGCTTCGCTTTCCGTGCGCAACAACCGCGCGACATTTCCGAACCTCGATGCTTCCGCGCTGCTGTGCCGCATCGCCAACAACCACATGACCGCCAGAAGCAACGCAGGACTGGTCCACATGCTCAATAGTGTAACCGCCCGCTCTCCGGTAAGACCCGGTCGCACCTCAGGATAATATGTCCACCCGAAGAAAGCGGTCCAAGCCAAAGCTCCAGTTATTATGAGGGCGGGAATAGCATAGGAAGTCCAACGCGTTTCAGACGCCTGGTCGTCCTCGACTAGATGTTCCTCGACATAGGCTTCATAGCGGTCTTCGGCAGTCAAAAGAGGAGCATCTGCCTCGCCAGCGACTTCTTCGGAGAGGTGATCAACATCGTCTGCGCTTTGCGGGTCGATTTGCCTTGTCAGGCCGACAATTTTGGAGCGTGCTGTCATGTCAAGCAATTTACCATAAATTATCCACAGGGAAACGTAAACTTAACCTTATCTTTGCTATAGTTGCAGAATGTCCATGGACTATGGCTCTTTTGACACAGCGCTCAAGGCGGCTGCGGGCGAGGATAGCGCACTTATTGCTGAGCTGCGCTCGTCATTCGTAGAGAGCGCAAAGCGGCAGTTGAGCTTGCTTTCACGCTCACGTTGCGATGCGAACTGGCAGTATACAAGCTGGCGTCTGAAGGGACTTGCCGCAAGTTTTGGAGCCGTGCGGCTGATGTCCCTTGCGGATGAAGCAAGCGAGGGTGCCCCAGGCGATCCGGTCGTTATCCGCAAGCTTGGACAAGCGATTGCCGAGATAGAGGCGCACGAAATCCACTAATTGCCGGCGATCGCCACAAAATGGTTGGCAATGGACCGATATTGTCCATATCCACCCAATGTCTTTCGATTTGGATCAGCAATCGGCTGCGGCCTTGCTCTCAGTTGCGGGCACGACCGGGAGCGACGGTGCACATAAGAGCGTCGCATTTGTCGAGATTGCAGGACGTTCGATCCTCGAATGGCAAATCCATTCCTTGCAGCGGGCGGGCATTCAAAGATTTTTGATTGAAGTCGATAACATTCCGGGCTCGTTGCTTGCGCTCGTTGACAAATTAAAGCACGATGGGTTGGATATTGATTTCGTTCGTAAAATCAATGACGTAAAAAACATACTTTCGCCACAAGCGGAGTTGGTTGTGCTGGCCGAAGCGCATTATTTTTCAGATGTTGTCGTGAGCGAGATGATGGCCCTACCAGCGCCGTTCATTGCCACAGTGGACAGCAGGGACGACAATGCAGCCTTCGAGCGGATTGACCTCAATACGCGCTGGGCCGGTATGGCGATCCTTAGCTCGGTAACGGTCCAGTCGATAGGCGAACTGCCTGATGGCTGGAGCATAGCATCGTCGTTGCTCCGCCATGCTGTTCAAGCCGCGACGCCATTCATGCCCATTGCCCAAAGCAAGCTGCAGCAAGGCGACATCGTTCGGGCGACGAACCAAGCCGATTTTGCCCCGGTGATTGATAACATATTGAAACCAAGGGGCGATGAGGCCGCCGGGTACATCGAACGACGGATATTCGGTGCCGTAGGTAAATATTTGGCGCCGCTGGTTTGGCGCAATCATTCTGCAAATGCGCCCATCCGCTATTCCCCCATTGTCGCCGCAGCGGCTGGACTGGGTGCCGCTGGCATGAACTGGGCGGTCATCGCTACCGCAATTGGGCTGTTTTCGATCATGTTGGATCGAGTTGCTGACATTGTTCTGGGCAAGCCGAACGTATCGGGTACTGAACAATGGCCCAAGCGTGTTTTGTGGCTATTATTGGCAGCCGCCGTTCTGGTCGTGACATGGCGAAGCGCGGCTGACCCCTTGGATTCATTATGGTTTTCGTCGGTCGCTATGCTGCTTGCTTTTTACTCGGTGAATGCAAGGCTTCCAAACTGGTCGGCTCCGCTCCTTAAGTCGCCTGCATTGATTGCTTTGGCTTTATGTATCGGTGCGTCGGTATCGACGATCGAAATCGGAGCCAAATTTATCGTAGTTTGCCAGCTCTTACTGCTGATTGCCGGTCAACTTCGTACAAGCACCGATCCGAAAAACAACATTCAGGCTTAAAGCGGCATTAACCCAAATTTGCTAGGTCGAACGCGGACAAAAGCATAGGATTTCCCTTGGAGCGCGGCGTCGATAACCACGACAATCTTATTCAAGTCGGAGCAACCTATGCTCGCGACATCCATGCTCTGTGCAGCGATGTGTCGGCCATAGTGTTCCAGTCGGCAATCGTCCCGGTTACCGAAGCTATGAAGACGGCTGTTTCTTCCAGATTACGGCAGCTGGTTTCCGACATAGAAGCCCAGCTAACATCGCAATTTTGCAAGGATGAACCAAAAACCTGGGAGATGCTGGCGCAATCTGGCTTTCTTCGCGAAGCTGACCTGATCGACTTCATGCTCGCCCGTGTGGCCGAAGACCGGCTTTCTGCTATGCTTGGCGGCGAAATAGCTCGACTTTCGTACGACCTCATCGACCACCCGGATGGCAATGTTGCCGATGCCGCCCAGTTGCTGCTCGCTGCGGAAAGCCTTCATCGACAGGGGGCGGGACACAGCTATCTGGACCTGCCGCCAGAGTTGCTCCACAAACTATGCTGGCGGGTGGTTGCCGCGCTCGAAGTCATCATGGGCGAACGGCAACCGACCGCAATCGCGGCGGCCCGCCACATAATCGCGCATTATTCTGAAGGCGACAGAGCCCCGGCCGCGGCGGCGAAGATCCTGCATTTTCTGCCCGAAGTAGCCCGGTCGAGGATGGTTGATCCCAGAGAGGCGGGTCTGTACTTGCATGTTGCCAGTCTGGCAGGACCGCTCGGTCTGGATCACGACCATATGGTGCAGCTTATCGATGCCGGATCCAGTGCTCCCTATGCTCTTGCGCTCAAAGCGCTCGACGTTCCAAAGTCTCGAGCCATCGAGGCGATTGTGGCGCTTCGGTCTGACAAGGTGACACCAAGAGATGCCGCTATTCTGGATTCGGGCTATGATGCAATCGCCAGCAATGCGGCGAAGAGTGAAATCGACAAATGGGCCGCGCACCGCGCCGCCTTTCTGGCATTCGGTCGACCATGAGCGGGGCGTCGCCTCTATCGCGGCCGATTTTCGGCGAGGTCTCGGCCGATGGACGCCTGTTGCGTGCAGATGATGCACTGTCGCGTCTGAATCAACGGGCCGGTAGCGAGGACGGCGCCATTCTGGCAATTCCGGCGCTTGCCAGCCTGGCGCGGTTGTCGGTTCGATTGCAGATGCAGCTTTCACGCGCTGTTCGCGTAGCTGACGGAAACGAAAATCTCGAACTATGGGTCGAAGTCAAACCGGAACCGACATTTGCGAGGTTGTCCATCATAGGATGGCAGACGCTGCCGGAGCGTGCCGGATCGGCACATTCACATCGGGCCCAGGAATATCCTGACTCAATGTTGTTCAATGCCTCTGGTCGACTGGTCAGGGCGAGCGGGCTTGCTGCGTCGGGTTTATTGGCCGAAGATTTCGGCAAATTCGCCGATCATGTTCTGGGCGCGCGCTATCAAAACAACAGTGAACTCGACGATTTGCTGACCGCAATCAATGGTGCCCGCGAAATTCAGGGGATGCAGTTAATCCGCGATGCCGACGGCGAGCATCTGCGAGTAAGCGGACAACCCGTCGACCACGGCGACGGTTCTAACGGATATCAGGTGCGGTTTAATCTTGCAGCAGAACTGGAGGTTGACGTCGCAGCCTCCAAGTCAGCAGGCCAGCCGGCTGCGCTCTTCGGTAAACATCTGGCCCCAGCATTGCGGCAGCCCCTCGGACGCATAATCGCAAATGCCGAGACCATAGGCAGCGAGTTGCAGGGGCCGATACGCGAAAATTATGCGCTTTATGCTCGAGACATAGCCGATGCAGCCCGCCACCTGTCGGCCTTGGTGGAGGATTTGGGCGATCTGGAAGCCATAGAACGTCCGGGTTTTCAGACCGCGCGAGACAATATCGACTTGGGTGATGTGGCGCGGCGGGTTGCGGGGCTGCTGGCACTGAAGGCCGCCGACCACAGCATTCGCATATTTGCTCCTAAGGAGGTCAATGCCGCACCCGTTGTGGCCGAGTTTCGCCGTACCTTGCAAATCCTGCTCAATCTCGTGAACAATGCCATTCGCTATTCCCCCGATGGCACGGAAATCAGAATCGAAACTGTCTGCGGAGATAATTTTACGTCCGTGTCAGTCGCCGATCAGGGCAACGGCATCGCTATCGAAGATCGTGAAAAGGTCTTCGAAAAATTTGAACGGCTGGGCCGGTCAGGCGACGGAGGTAGCGGGCTAGGTCTCTATATATCGCGCCGACTCGCCGAGGCAATGGGGGGGGAATTAACGGTCGATAGCGCCGACGGCGGAGGCGCGAAATTCATCCTCCGCCTGCCGCGCCATTAGTTAACGTTGCCGGATGGCCGGATAGGGGCGCAGACTTGGCCCTGTATAAAGCTGACGCGGGCGACCGATTTTCTGGCCGGGATCGGAGATCATCTCGTTCCACTGCGCTACCCAGCCGACTGTGCGTGACAGGGCAAATAGCACGGTGAACATTTCGGTCGGAAAACCGATAGCCGACAATATTATGCCGGAATAGAAATCGACATTCGGGAACAGTTTTTTCTCAATGAAATAGGGGTCATTGAGCGCCATTTCTTCCAACTGAAGTGCGACATCGAAGATTGGGTCGCTGACCTTCATCTCCGATAGCACTTCGCGCACCGTCTTTTGCATCACAGTCGCGCGCGGATCGTAATTTTTATAGACCCGATGGCCAAAGCCCATAAGGCGGAAAGGATCGTTCTTGTCCTTCGCGCGCTCAATATAATGCGGAATGCGGTCCGGCGTGCCGATTTCGCGCAGCATGTTGAGCGCTGCCTCGTTCGCGCCTCCATGTGCTGGTCCCCATAGACAGGCAATGCCGGCGGCAATACATGCAAACGGGTTGGCACCGGACGAACCGGCGAGCCGCACCGTTGAGGTCGACGCGTTCTGCTCATGGTCGGCATGCAGGATGAATATCCGGTCCAACGCCTTCTCGATCACAGGATTGACCACATAAGGTTCAGCAGGAACTCCGAAAGTCATACGCAGGAAGTTGCCGGTGTAGGACAGGCTGTTGTCTGGATAGACAAAGGGCTGACCAACCGAGTATTTATACGCCATCGCCGCTATGGTAGGCATTTTTGCGATTAGCCTGTGGCTGGAAATCATCCGGTGCGTCGGGTCTGCAATATCGGTCGAGTCATGATAAAATGCGCTCAATGCACCGACAACGCCGCACATGATTGCCATAGGGTGAGCGTCGCGGCGGAAACCACGGTAGAATGTCGCCAGCTGCTCATGCAGCATGGTGTGCCGGGAAATCGTGTAGCTGAAATCCTTGAGCTGCTTTTCATCAGGCAGTTCGCCGTTCAGCAGCAGGTACGAAACTTCCATGAAACTGGATTTTTCGGAAAGCTCTTCAATCGAATAGCCTCGGTGTAGCAGAACCCCCTTGTCGCCGTCGATGAAGGTCAGGGCTGACTCGCAGCTTGCGGTCGATGTAAAGCCAGGGTCGAAGGTGAAATGGTCTGACACCCCGTAAAGCTTGCGGATATCGACTACATCCGGCCCTTCGCTGCCCTTCATCACCGGTAAATCATAGCTGGTGTCGCCGATTGTCAGCGTCGCGTTCGTGTCAGCCATATTCATACTCCATCGCTCAACCCCGCATGGTCTGCGGGTGCCCCTGTTAAAGGCTTTGTCCTTGCCCGACAAAAGGCGCCCGAAACGCCTGATGCGTTTGCCATGGGCATCCTCAATTGCCACTCATTCTTGGGGAGAAAATGGCATTATCGTTGTGCAGCCAATGGTGGCAAAATAGACGGTCGTCAAGGCCAAGCATTTAGCCCTTTATCCCGATATTTGTGAACTGTGACAATGGTGCTACTTCCATGAAGTGGCAGGGATTTTGGCGACTCAGCGGAACAGGCACTACCAATTCCCAAGCACGCTATTCTCAATCGATTCCGTAGAAAAATGGCTCGACGGTGAGCGTGACCAGTTGCCACTCTGGATACCCGTTGCCGTCGGCTGCGGTATCGCCCTGTGGCAGATAGAAGGCGACAGCGGCGCGTGGCAAACTGCTTTGATTTGCAGCGCGCTGATGCTTCTTTCGATGGCCGCAGGACTTGACCGTCGAATAGGCCGCGTCCTGCTCATCGCAGGCCTTTCAGTCTCAATGGGTTTCGCAGCCATAGCGATAAAATCCGCAGTTGTTGCAGCACCTGTGCTGGACAAAATATGGGTGGGATCATTTTACGGCCGCGTCGAAAAGGTGGAGATGATAGGGGAGCGGAACACCGTTCGGCTTCAACTATTAACGGCTGAGGCTTCGGGATTGCCCCGGAAGGTGAGGGTCAACCTGAAAACCGAGCAATATGACCCCCGTTTCCGGAGAGGGGCGGTTATCAGCTTGCGAGCACGTCTGATGCCGCCAGCCGGTCCAACTTTGCCGGGTGGATATGATTTTGCTCGGCGCGCCTGGTTTCAACAGATCGGAGCAACCGGCAGCGCAATTGGCACGGTCGAACTATACCGTCCGTCCGAGCAGCCCGTGTTACTTGGGGAGATACGTAACAGGCTCACAGCGCACGTCATCGAACGGATGCCTGAGTCCACGGGCGAGATGGGTGCAGCCCTGATTACCGGCGATCAAGGCAATATCAGCAGTGATGATGCACAGGCTATGCGGGACAGCGGCATGGCGCACTTGCTCTCCATCAGCGGTCTGCATGTCACTGCTGTGGTTGGCTTTTTGTTTTTCCTGTCGGGAAGGTTATTTTCCCTGTTCTCTGTTATTGCTCTGAGAGTTCCGGTACCATTATTGGCGGCAGCCTGTGCGGCAATCGGCGCGGTGCTCTATACGATGTTGGCAGGCGCAGAAGTGCCGACAGTCAGATCGTGTGTTGCTGCCCTGCTGGTTCTGGTCGCTCTCGCCATGGGCCGCGAGGCCATAACACTCCGCCTTGTGGCGTTCGGCGCCATGTTGGTCCTGATCTTGTGGCCGGAAACGATGGCCGGTCCAAGTTTCCAACTCAGCTTTGCAGCTGTCACGACAATCGTTGTCTTGCACGAATCACGATGGATGAAGCGGTGGATGGAACGGCGCGATGAAACGATATTTGGGCGAATAGGGCGCGGAGCGGTCAGTCTGATCATCACGGGGATCGCGATCGAAATTGTTCTCGCTCCCATAGCTATTTTTCATTTTCATCGGACCGGAGTTTACAGCGCTGCAGCCAATATTTTGGCCATTCCGCTCACGACATTCTTGATAATGCCCATGCAGGCATTGGCCCTGCTTTTCGATACAGCCGATATCGGAACTCCATTTTGGTGGGCAGCAGGGCAAGCCATAAGGCTCATCATTGCCATGGCTCACTATGTCAGCGGATTGCCGGGGGCGGTCTCGATGCTGCCATCAATGCCACTTTGGGCCTATATCTCGATGATATTTGGTGCGCTGCTGTTCGGGCTGATAAGCAGTCCGATTAGGTCGATTGGGACCGTACCGTTCCTGATTGGATTTGTGGCCATGCTGCAGGCGCCGCGTCCCGATATGCTGGTAACGGATGACGGTAAACATCTTGCAATAGTTTCCCCTGACGGGTCCGTCGCTTTTTTGCGGGGACGCGCAGGAGATTATGTTCGTGATATGGTTCTGGAAAATGCAGGAACGAACGCGGAGCCGGTATCGATGGACCGATGGCCCGGCGCGAAATGTTCCGAAGACAGTTGTGTGATCGAACTAAACCGTGCCGGCCGTATGTGGAGAGTACTGGCAACACGCACACCCTATCAGATCCCATCGATGGAGATGGCGGCCGCCTGCAAGCGCGTCGATATAGTTGTCAGCGACCGATGGTTGCCCGCGTCCTGCCGTCCGAAATGGATAAAGGCAGATCGCGGCTCTCTTGAGCAAAGCGGCGGATTGGCATTGTTCCTGAGCGATGCTAAGCTCGTCAGTGTAAACGATGCGAATTCACATATGCCGTGGGTACAAGCCGCCCGAAAAGCTGCACGCGAGGCCGCAACCGATCAATGATAACGCCGCAGCAGTCCCGCCAGCTTGCCCTGAACTTCAACCTCATGCGACGCATAATATTGTGGTTCATAGCGACTGTTCGCCGGGTCGAGGCGGATTTGCTGGCCTTCGCGGCGCAGATATTTCAGTGTTGCTTCCTCACCTCGAACCAGAGCCACAACAATTTCGCCATCGCGCGCCGTACTTGCCTTTTTTATCAGCGCATAATCCCCATCGAGAATCCCTGCCTCAACCATGGAATCACCCGAAACCTCGAGCGCATAATGTTCGCCTGCGCCGAGCAGCGCCATCGGGACAGATAGCGAATTCTGGCCCTCCAATGCTTCAATTGGCACACCAGCCGCGATCTTGCCATGCAAAGGAATCTCCAACACGTCGTTTGCCGCCACTGGCAAGTTGACCTGTGCCTTATTGCTGGCAATGGCAGGTGTCAGTTTTACGATATTAGTATCGCGCGTAGTTCCGCCTTCGGGCATCTTGACCACTTCAAGCGCACGGGCGCGATTGGCCAGCCGCCTGATAAAACCACGCTCTTCCAGCGCACCGATCAGTCGGTGGACCCCTGACTTGCTCTTTAGGTCAAGCGCGTCCTTCATCTCCTCGAACGAAGGTGAAATTCCGCCTGCCTCAAGTCGCTGATGTATAAACATCAAAAGTTCATGCTGTTTCGCCGTGAGCATCATCATGATCCCGATATGTTGAACATGAATGGAACGATTAGAGAACAGGCGGGATCAAGTCAAGAACAATCGAACATCTTGTGGTTGTCGGATCAGTGGATGCGAAGATATTGCGCCGGTGACATAGCCGAACGGGCAGGGGCGTTGATAGGGTTTATAAGAAGTGCATTGGCCTTGGTTAGAGGGTGGAGCAGTCCACTATCTTGTTTGGAAAATATTGAAATTGAACCGTTTTGAACGATGGCGCGCCAGTAATCTGCCCGGCTTCCGCCTTTAGGAAGGTCGTGATTTACATTGGCGGTCAGGATTTCCGGAAAAGGCGAGTTGCTGCCCGCCAAATGGCGGACCAGAGGGAGCAGAAACAGAAAGGCTGTCACAAAGGTGGAAGAAGGACTGCCGGGTAATCCCAAGACAATTTGATCGCCGATTCGCCCAGCCATAACTGGTTTACCGGGGCGCATCGCGACCTTCCAAAAATCGATTTCGGCACCCACATTGCGCAACGCTTGTTGTACCAGATCATGATCGCCGACGGATGCGCCGCCGCTGGTGACGATGATGTCGCAATCGGTGCAACTCCGCAATACTGCTTCCAGATCGAGCAGATCGTCACGGACAATGGCTTTGTCTTCAACCGAGCAAGGCAGATTGGCGAGCATAGCCGACAGCATCACATTATTCGAAGAAGGGATATGCGCGGCATCGCAGGGTTGGCCGGGGGAGAGCAGTTCGTCCCCCGACGCGATGATGGCGATTTTTGGTTCGCGGCCGACCTTCAACGCGCCATAGCCAGCCATCGCCGTCGCTGCGATCGCGCCAGCGTGAAGATAATCGCCACACTTCAGGAGTATATCGCGCTCGCAGAAATCCCCGCCTCGTTTTCTGATATGCGCGCCCGGGCCGGGAGGGCCTTCACCGGTCAAGGTCAGCGTCCCCTCACTCTGCGCGGCTTCTTCCTGGATGAGGATAGCATCCGACCCTGAAGGAACATGGGCGCCAGTGAAGATGCGCGCAGCCTCGCCTGAACCTAGGGTGCCGTCAAAAGGCCGCCCTGCGGCACTTTCGCCGATCAAGCGCCACGGCCCTGGCATATCCGCAAAGCGGATGGCATAACCATCCATTGCGGAGAGGTCGGCAGCAGGTTGCGTACGGCGGGCGACGATGTCCTCGGCCAGATAGCGACCAAAGGCATCGGCCAATGGCAATGAAATTGCGGGCAGGGGAGCCGCGAGCGCCAATAATCGCGCCTGCGCCTCGTCGACGCTGATCACGCCCGCCAGTCTCCGGATTTCCCGCCGCTCTTCGACAGCAGGCGAACTCCCGAAATGACCATGCTTTTGTCGAGTGCCTTCGCCATGTCGTAAATGGTTAGCAACGCGACCGATACGGCGGTCATCGCCTCCATCTCAACACCGGTCTGCCCGGTCAGTCGGACAAGGGCAGAGACCCGCATGCCGTCGTCCTCAAACGCGAAATCGACCGAAACCTTGGACAGCATCAAAGGATGGCAGAGCGGGATCAGTGCCGCAGTCTTTTTCGCCGCCATGATGCCCGCGATCCGCGCGGTGGCCAGAACATCGCCTTTTCTGGCGTTACCTTCGCGAATGGCAGTCAGCGCCTCGGCTGACATTGCAATCCTGCCCTCGGCAACCGCCTCGCGCACGGTATCGGCCTTGGCGGACACATCGACCATATGTGCCGCGCCGCTCGCATCGAGGTGGGTAAGCTTTGTCATTCGCCGGTCAACAACATGCGCGTGGCTTTTTCGACATCCTGCTGACGCATCAGGCTTTCGCCAACCAGGAATGTTCGCACGCCGGCCTTTGCCATCCGCTGACAATCGGCATTGGTCGAAATCCCGCTTTCGCAGACCAGCAAGACCTCGTCTGGCACGAACGCCGCCAACCGCTCGGTGGTAGCAAGGTCGACCTCGAATGTTTTTAGATTGCGATTATTGACGCCAACCAGCTTCGACCGGAGCTTCGACAATGCCCGCTCCGTTTCCGCCTCATCATGCACCTCCACCAGCACGTCGAGACCTTCTGACATCGCAGCATCCTCAATTTCAGCCATCACAACATCGTCAAGCGCCGCAACGATAATCAAAATCGCATCCGCGCCCATCGCGCGAGCCTCGGCACATTGCCACGGATCGATCATGAAATCCTTGCGAATGACGGGCAGATTGCAAGCCTCGCGGGCGGCAATCAGATAATCCTCATGCCCCTGAAAATAGGGCCAATCGGTGAGCACCGACAAACATGCCGCGCCTCCCGCCTGATAAGCGCGGGCATGCGCGGGCGGATCGAAGTCGGCGCGGATAAGGCCCTTCGAGGGACTGGCCTTCTTGATTTCGGCAATCAGCGCAAACCCGCTTGCCGCACTCGCGCGGAGTGCTGCCTCGAAGCCGCGCGCTGGCGAAGGTGTCGGCCAGCGCGATAAACCCAGAGGCTTGCGGGTGGCAACTTCAACGCGTTTGGTCGCGCAGATTTCGGCAAGCTTGTCGGTCATCAATAGGCTATCCAGCATTTAAGCAATGCTTTGGCTAGCCCTTTGTCGATTGCCTCTGCGGCTTCCTCAACTCCGCTCTGCCAGCCATCCGCATGCCCCGCCACGATCAACGCTGCGGCGGCGTTGAGGAGCACGGCGTCTCGATAGGCCCCATGCTCTCCATCAAGCAATCGGGTGAGGGCGGCGGCATTATAGGCCGCGTCTCCACCCTTTAGCGCTTCGATAGGGTGGAGGGGAAGGCCAGCGGTGTCAGGCGCTATCCGTTGTACTGCTTGGCCCAGCCGAATGACACTGCTCGGCCCTGAAATCGACAGTTCATCCAAAGGCTCGTCGCCTGCGACCAACATGGCGTCGTCATAGCCCAACAGTTCCAGCGCACCGGCATAGACAGGCATGAAATCGGGCCGCGCGACTCCGATGAGCTGGCGTTTGACACGCGCGGGGTTCGCCGCAGGGCCGGTCAGATTGAATATTGTGCGCTTGCCTATCGCCCTTCGGATCGGGGCAAGCGGACCAAGCGCCGGATGGTGCTTTTGAGCAAAGAGGAAGCAGATGCCAAGGTCAGAAAGTGTGGCTTCTGCGGTTTCGCTCGCGCGGTCGAGGTTGAGGCCGAGCGCCTCCAGCGTGTCAGCCGCGCCCGCCTTCGATGAAGCTGCACGATTGCCATGCTTGGCAACCGGCACTTCGCACGCGGCAACGACGATGGCGACGGCCGTCGAGATATTGAGACTATGGCTGCCGTCGCCGCCTGTGCCGCAGACGTCGATGGCCCCGGGGGGCGCTTCGATGGCAATCATGCGCTTGCGCATCTCGCGCACGGCGGCGGCGATCTCGACGCTGGTTTCATCACGATCGGACATGACGGTCAGGAAATGCTGGATGTCTTCGGCACCGACTTTTCCGTCGAGAATATTGGCAAATGCCTCTGCGGCGAGGTCGGCGGTAAGTGGAATGGAGGCATCGGGGAGCAAGGTCACGCCCGTTCCCTCACCGACATTCCCGCGACCCGCATAAAGTTGGCCAGCATGGCATGGCCATGCTCTGTCGCGATGCTTTCGGGGTGGAACTGGACGCCGTGGATCGGCAGCGTCGTGTGGCGGAAACCCATGACATGACCGTCGTCACTGGTGGCGTTGACGATCAAGCTATCGGTTACATTCTCTACAATCAGGCTGTGATAGCGCGTTGCGGTGAAGGGCGAAGGGAGGCCCTCGAACAGCCCGCTACCGTCATGCGTCACCGGAGAAGTCTTGCCATGCATCAACCCGCCGCGCGCTACACGCCCGCCGAAATGCTGGCCGATGGCTTGGTGCCCGAGGCACACGCCAAGCAGCGGCTTGCCTGCATCGGCGCAGGCAGCAACCAGATCGAGGCTAACCCCCGCCACATCCGGCGTTTTCGGCCCCGGCGAAATGAGGAACGCCTCCGCGCCTGACGAAAGTGCCTGCCCCGCCGACATATCGTCGTTGCGAACCACCTCCACCTCGGCACCCAACTCCATGAGATAATGAACAAGGTTCCAGGTGAAGCTGTCATAATTGTCGATAACCAAAATCACTGCCCGAACCCTGCCTCTCCGGAGACTTTCATTGCCTCTCTTGCAGCGGCGATCAACGCGCCCGCTTTCGCCTCGCACTCGCGCTGCTCATAATCGGGATTGCTGTCGGCAACGATTCCTGCGCCGGCCTGGACGTGGAGCATGCCGCCCTTCACAATGCCCGTGCGCAATACGATACAGCTGTCCATATCACCATTGGGTGAAAAATAGCCGACGCCACCCGCATAGGCGCCGCGCGTTTCCGGCTCCAGTTCAGCGATGATCTCACAGGCGCGGACTTTGGGGGCACCGCTGACGGTGCCGGCGGGGAAGCCAGCGAACAGCGCGTCGATGGCGTCCTTGTCGGGCGCGAGTTCACCGACGACGTTGGAGACGATATGCATCACATGGCTGTAAAATTCGACCATATAGCTGTCGGTGACCGTTACGCTGCCGCCCTTCGTGACGCGCCCGACGTCATTGCGGCCGAGGTCGAGCAGCATCAGATGCTCGGCGCGTTCCTTGGGGTCGGCGAGCAGCGAGGCCCGGTTTTCGGCGTCTTCGATGCTGTTTTTCCCGCGCGGTCGTGTGCCCGCGATGGGGCGAATAGTGACCTCACCGCTGCGCGCCCGGACGAGGATCTCGGGACTCGACCCGACAATGGCGAAATCGGGCAGATCGAGGAAATAGAGGAAAGGCGAGGGATTGATGCGGCGCAATGCGCGATAGAGATCGACGGGCGGAAGCGCGAACGGTGCGGTGAAACGCTGCGCGAGCACGACCTGGAAGATATCACCTGCAGCTATATAATCCTTCGCGCGCAGAACCATCTGGCGATAGCGGTCGGGTGGCAGAACTGGATTGAGTTGAATAGCCTCTGCGCTCGAATGTGGGTTAGCCCCAGCTTTATCCACAGACTTGTCCAACAGCCGTTCGACCTCGTCGAGCCGCTCATTGGCGAGTTCTACACTCTTGCCGCCTGCTGCTTCGCTCCATATCGGCGAGACAAGAAACATTTCGTCCTTTAGCCGGTCGAACACCAAAATCACTGTGGGCCGGACAAATAGCATGTCGGGCAATTCGAGCGACGATTGCGGCGCGCGCGGGAGCTTTTCCACCAGCCCGATTGTTTCGTAACCGAAGTAACCCACAAGGCAAGCCAGCGCAGGGGGCAGTTCGTGGGGCACGTCCATCCGGCATGACGTCGCCAAAGCGCGTAAAGCTTCCAATGTCGGCAGCGGCTCAGGCTCAAACGCTTTGCGGTCCGTCAGCCATTGTCGATTGATCTCTGCTTTTTCACCAGCAGCCCGAAACACCAAATCGGGCGCAATGCCGATCAGGCTATGCCGACCGCGCGTTTCGCCGCCTTCGACCGATTCCAGAATGAAATCTCCGCGCTCGGCCACAAACAATTTAAGCGCTGCCGATACCGGTGTTTCGGTATCGGCAATCCGTCTACGCCATACCAGCGTCGGCTTAGTTGCCGTCACGATTTGTCAGGCGGTTGCGCAATTCCGCTATCCCGTCTTCGTTCTTTTCTACCCCGATCGTTTTGGCTGCAGCGGCAATCAATTGCGCACCATATTCGGTTTGCAGGAGACCGGACAGTTCCTGCTTCCGCGCGGCGAGCATTTCGGCATTGCCACTGGCATCGCCCTTCACCACGTCGGTCAGGTATACCACATACCAGCCACGGTTTTGTCCACCTTGCAGTGTCTTGGCGGTGCCTTTCTTCATCGCGAACATCAATGACAGGGGGGGCGAAATAGGCTGGCCTTCCTTCGACAGATCGGCACGGGTGCCGTTGATGCTTTCGATCTGAGCGCCTCGGACATTGGCAGCAGCTAGTGCTGCCTGCAAAGTCTGACCGCCGTCGACGGCCTTTTTGATACGGTCTGAGGCCGCACGGGCAGCCTTCGCGCCTTCGGCGAGGGCCCATTGCTGCTGAACAATGGGACGTACCGATGCGAGGGGCGGCGGCGCAGCCTCGTCGAAATCAGCCACCGCGACCATTGCGAATTTTTCTCCCGGGACCAGTTCGACAAGTTGTGCCTCGCCGTCGGTTTCCATCTGAAAAGCGGTCGGGAGTATGACCTGCATCTCAGGGATAGGCCGGTACGAAGGATTCGCGGGATTTTGGCCGTTGGCAAACAGCTTGGGTGAAGTCTCCACACTTAGCCCATTTGCTTTTGCCATGTCGGTAATGGTCGAGCCGTCCGCAAAAGCGTCCTCGATCTCGGCGGTCATCTCGGTCAGCATTTCTTCGCTACGAGTCTTGGTCAGCTCGTTCTCTATCTCCGCGCGGGCGGCGGCGAGAGATCTTGCCGCAACCTTGTTTACACTGTCCACCCGGACAACTGCCCAGCCCAGCTTTCCGCGTGCAGGTGCGGCGATGCTGCCTTGCGAAGCAGCAAAAACGGCATTGGCGACGGCGGGCGATGCGCTGCTGGATAGTGCAGATTTTGTTACATTATTCGCCGTCGTGACCGATAGCCCGAGACCGTTGGCGACTTCGGCCAAGGATTTTCCTCCCGCAACCTGCGCTGCGACCGATTTCGCGGCGGCCTGCGTCGGGATGATCACCTGGCTGATATTTCGGGTTTCGGAAGCAGCATATTTGGCAGCGTTCGCTTTGTAATAAGCCGCAATATCCCCCTCGCTCGGCTTGGTGCGGCCTGCGATGATCGAACGGTCGAAAATCGCGTAGCTCACAGCACGCTTCTCGGGAATTGTGAATTTGGCGGCATTGTCCCTATAAAATTTCGCGAGCACTGCTTCGTTTGGCGGTGCTGACGGGAAGAAAGCCGACGATGGCAGTGAGGCAACCTGTCCGGAACGCTTTTCCAGCATCAGTGAGGCATAGGGCAAGACCATGCTATTGGGTGCCGCAGGGCCGCTGGCGGCAGCGGGCAATATTTGTTGGGCGAAGAGGTTTTGCGTGATGTCATCACGAATGGCCTGTTCGCTGACGCCTATTTGTTGTGCAAACGCCCGGAATGCCTCGGCGCTAAACTTGCCATCGAGGCCCATTGCGCCGGGAATCTTTCTTATCTCTGAACCGATCAGGCGTTCGCTGACGGCCACGCCATATTCGGAACCGAATTCGGCAACGGCATAGCGATTGATAAGCTGTTCAAGTGTGGAATCTAGTCCTCCGCCCTCGACGAAACGCGCCATGTCCAGCGTTGGGTTGTTCTGACGCTCCGCCCTCAGCCTGTTGTCGAGCGCATCATTCAATTCGCCGAGGGTAATGTTGCGATCACCGACCCTAGCAACATTGCCACCGCTCAAACCGCCGAAATTGCCCGATCCGGTGACGTCGCCCAGCGCAAAGGCAACGGCGATAAGGCCGATGAACAGTAGCGCGAAAAGTGCACCCAGTTTTGAACCGATAAGCGAACGGATGAAGCTGATCATGAAGAAACAATATCCCGGTAGATGCGTGAAAGCGCCATTTTGCGTGCCGCTTTAGGCGGCAAGGCGTCGGCAATCAAGCGATAGACTTGCCCGCGACGACAAAAGACGGGCATAGCGACCGGGATTCGGACATCCGCATAAAAGGACATGAGTGTGCGTAAATATATTGTCGGCAATTGGAAGATGAACGGCATGTCGGCCGACCTGAAAGAGATAGCAGCGATCGCCTCGGTCGCGCCACATTATCCGTCGGTCGACAGCGCGCTTTGCCTTCCCGCGACGCTGATACATCGGGCGGTCTCTTTGGTAGAAGGATATTCAATCGGCGGCCAGGATTGCCATATGAGAACATCTGGGGCGCACACCGGATGCGTTTCAGCTGACATGCTTGCAGATGCTGGTGCTACATTGACGATCATCGGCCACAGCGAGCGCCGTGCAGATCAGCATGAAAGCGATGCAGATATTTGTGGGAAGGCCGCCGCCGCAAAAGCTGCCGGGCTGAATGTCATCATATGCGTTGGCGAGACACTGCGGCAGCGGGATGACGGAAAGGCTTTGGAAATTGTGCTGGGTCAACTCGCACTGTCGTTACCGGACACGGCATCTAGCGACTGGTTAAGTCTGGCCTATGAACCGGTGTGGGCGATCGGCACCGGCCGCATCCCAGAAGACCAAGATGTTGCCGAAATGCACGCTGCAATTCGTGAACAATTGAATGAGCGCTTTGGTGAAGCGGCCAGAACCATTCGCATATTATATGGGGGATCGATGAACGGCGATAACGCGGATATGCTGCTGTCCATTCCGAACGTCGATGGGGGCCTGATAGGCGGAGCCAGCCTGACCGCGTCGAAGTTCGAACCCATTCTTGCGGCGGCCGCCAAATCGGTGGAATAGCATTGAAGAAACAGCAGACCGTCGCTATGTGAGCGGCATCATCGGCGCATTTGCGCATCATATTCGGGTATTTTTCATGGGTCTGTTCCATTTTCTGATTGTTGTTCAAGCCATTGTGGCCGCATCGCTGGTTGGCGTGATCCTGATGCAGCGGTCCGAAGGCGGTGGCCTTGGCATGGGCGGCAGTCCATCGGGTTTGATGTCGGCGCGCGGTGCAGCGGATTTCCTCACGCGTACGACGACCATTTTGGCCACGCTTTTCGTCTTGTTGTCGATATCGCTGGCTTTCGTCGCCGCCAAGCAGGGCGGCACGAGCACAATCGACACATCGCTTGAGCGGACTGTTGTTCCAACTGCACCGGCGGTGCCAGTGCAAGGTGCAACCACAGACGCGCCGGCCACCCCCCCGCCAGCTGCCGACAAGGCACCTGCAACCGAAGTTCCGCTGGACAAATAGGGACTTAACAGCCCGCCGTAATGGTCTTGCGCAAATTTATTTTGCGCAAGGCAGATTCGCCCGCTTGCCTTTCCCCGCAAAGGCGTCTTAAGCCTCTCCTCCCATGGCACGGTTCATTTTTATCACCGGTGGCGTGGTTTCCTCGCTTGGCAAAGGTCTTATGGCGGCATCGCTCGCGGCGCTTCTGCAGGCGCGCGGCTATCGCGTTCGCATCCGTAAATTCGACCCGTATCTGAACGTCGATCCCGGTACCATGTCGCCGTATCAGCATGGCGAAGTCTATGTAACCGATGACGGTGCGGAGACGGACCTCGACCTCGGCCATTATGAACGGTTCACAGGCGTGTCGGCGCGGCAATCGGACAATGTGACGTCAGGGCGCATTTATCAGCAGATCATCCAGCGCGAACGTCGCGGCGACTATCTTGGGGCCACGGTGCAGGTCATTCCGCACGTTACAGACGCAATCAAGGAATTTGCAAAAGCGGAAACCGACGACTTGGACTTCGTCTTGTGCGAAATAGGCGGAACGGTCGGCGATATCGAATCGCTGCCCTTCATCGAAGCAATTCGTCAGTTGCGTAACGAGCTGGGCCGCGACCAGACGCTTTCGGTACATGTAACTCTTGTGCCCTACATTGCCGCGGCTGGCGAACTGAAGACAAAGCCGACGCAGCATAGTGTTCGCGAACTCGCCTCCCTCGGCGTTCAGCCCGATGTGCTTCTGTGTCGGTGCGAACATCCCTTGCCCGACAATGAGCGCGCAAAAATCGCGGCATTCTGCAATGTCCGCAAGGAAGCCGTCATTCCTGCACTCGATGCCAAGAGCATCTACGCAGTGCCTCTGCAATATCATGCAGAGGGCCTCGACAGCGAAGTCCTTCGCGCCTTTGGCATGGATGCCAGTGGCGAACCCGACCTGTCGCGCTGGACCGATATTCTGGACCGTCAGGCCAATGTAGAAGGCGAGGTCACAATCGGTGTCGTCGGCAAATATGTCGGACTCGCCGACGCCTATAAATCACTTAACGAAGCGCTGACGCATGGCGGACTTGCCAACCGTGTGAAGGTGAACGTCAAGTGGATCGACGCCGAACTGTTCGAACAATCCGAAAATGATGTGGCTGCCGCACTCGAACCGATGCATGCAATTTTGGTCCCCGGGGGCTTCGGTGAGCGCGGATCGGAAGGCAAAATTGCCTCGGTCAAATTTGCTCGCGAACGGCAGGTACCGTTTTTCGGGATATGCCTTGGCATGCAAATGGCCTGCATTGAAGGAGCGCGTAACACCGCCGGGATCGGCGCGGCGTCGAGCACAGAATTTGGATCAACCGACGAGCCGGTGGTTGGCATCATCACCGAATGGATGACCGAAGAGGGCCTGCAAAAGCGCGAGGCAGGCGGTGATTTGGGTGGCACGATGCGACTGGGTGCTTATGACGCGAAATTGGCTGGAAATAGCCATGTGGCAAGCGTCTATGGCAGCACCGACATTTCGGAACGCCACCGTCACCGTTACGAGGTGAACGTCCATTACAAATCCGCGCTGGAAAATGGCGGGCTGGTGTTCAGCGGGATGTCGCCCGATGGCGAATTGCCCGAGATTGTCGAACGGCCTGATCACCCATGGTTTATTGGCGTGCAGTTCCATCCCGAACTGAAATCAAAACCTTTCGCTCCACATCCGCTTTTCGCCAGCTTCATCGAAGCGGCTGTCAAGCAAAGCCGACTGGTCTGATAACAATATCGTTACATAATATTGATATGTTGCCGGAAATGGCCGGGTGATGTAACGGCATGTCACATAAAGTTTCGCAGACAGCAGGCCCACTTGCGACCCGGGCCAGCTAAATGCGGAGGGGCGCAATTCGTGCCCGGGGCGACCGAGCAATCGGTCGCCCCGAACCTATCAATCAAGCAGCCTTGCTGCCCTTTTTCTTGTCCTCGCCATCATGTTCGATGACTTGTGGGGTCGTCTGGCCGCCAATGGCGATCTTGCGCGGCTTGAGCGCCTCTGGAACTTCGCGCACAAGGGTGATCGTCAGCAGGCCGTCGGCAAGGTCGGCGTCGGTCACATGAATATGATCCGCCAACTGAAAGCGCCGTTCAAAATTGCGGCTCGCAATGCCCATATGCAGGAAGTCGCGGTTGTCGTTGCTGTCCGCCTGCTTGCTGCCGGTCACGATCAGCAAATTCTGCTGCGCGGTAATGTCGATTTCTTCGGGTTTGAAGCCTGCAACTGCGACCGTAACTTTATAGTCATTCTCGCCAGTGCGCTCGATGTTGAACGGAGGGTAATTCTCGTTCTGCGCGGCGCGTCCGGTATTTTCGAGAAGCTCGAACAGACGATCGAAACCGACGGTGTTGCGGCGATAGGGGGTAAAATCGAAACGGGTCATGTCAAATTCTCCTTAAAGCAATTTGGTTCTGTCACAGCCCCTTACAGGCGACTGCGAAAATGTAACGGGCCCTTTAAGGGGCGCCCGTTCCGGAAAAATGGGAACGCGCCCCATAATTTCAAGAGCAAAAAACAAGGCCGCCCGGAATATCCGAACGGCCTTGTTCTGCTGCTTTGCTAGCGCGTAGTCTCAGTCCGCTACCGGTCCCCACCGGCGGGTCTGAATTTTCCCCCTGAACCCTCGGCCACATGGGCGGTCGACGAATTCGATGCTCTTCATCTGCCTCAAAGCGATTCTTTGCAAATGGAACGCGCTTCGGGCCGACGCTTTTTCAAAAGCTGTTGCATTGCTGCAACAACGCTTGCCAGCGGCATATGCGCAACCTAATAGCGCGACATGCCTGCATTACCGAGTAAAGAGCGCACATGATCCTCTCAAGATATGAACGGATGGTCGCGCGGCGATATCTTTTGCCACACAAAGGCGAAGGTTTCATTTTCCTCGTTGCAAGCATTAGCCTGGTGGCCGTCGCGCTGGGTGTGGCCGCCCTGATTATTGTCATGAGCGTGATGAACGGCTTTCGGGCCGAACTTTTCGACAAGATTGTCGGTTTGAACGGCCATGCTGTTGTGCAGGGCTATGGCGGAAGGTTGCAAGATTGGCGTCAGACACTCGCTGATGTGAAAGGCACGCCGGGCGTCACCGACGCGACGCCGCTGATTGAGCAACCGCTGCTGACGACTTATGAGGGGCGCGTCGAAGCCATATTGGCCCGCGGCATGTCTGTAGAGGATATCCTCGACAACGAGACGCTGGACGGCAAGACTGTGGCTGGCGATCTCAAGGCATTGAGTCCCGAAGAGGACCGAGTCGCTATCGGTTCAAGGCTTGCCCAAAATCTGGGCATTCAGGTTGGACAAAGCATCACCATCATCAATCCGGCGGGGCGGGCGACCCCGTTCGGAACCGTGCCGCGCGAAATTTCCTATGAGGTGGTCGCGATATTCGAGGTCGGTGTCTATGACTATGACAAGGCGTTCGTGATCATGCCGATCGAACGTGCGCAGCTGTTGATGCTGCTGGGCGACGAGGTCGGGATGATAGAAATAAAGACCGACGATCCTGATAATGTGAACCGCATTTTGGCGCCGTTGCTACCGAAGATCGAGAATAAAGGCCTGATCGTTGATTGGAAAAGCATGAACGCCTCGCTTTTTGAGGCTCTGGCGGTCGAACGTGTTGCGATGTTTGTGGTTCTGTCGATCATAGTGCTGGTGGCGGTGTTCAACATATTGTCATCGCTCATCATGCTGGTGCGTGCGAAGACACGGGATATAGCTATCCTGCGCACGATGGGTGCGTCGCGCAAATCGCTGCTCCGTATATTCATGACTGTCGGTTTGCTTATCGGGTCGGCAGGTATCGTGCTTGGACTGATTCTCGGCGCGATTTTTCTCTATTTTCGACAGTCGGTCGTGAATTTTGTACAACTTGTGACCGGGCAGAATTTATGGGATCCGTCGATCCGGTTTCTTACCGAGCTGCCATCGCGCACCGACCCGATGGAAGTGCTGGCCATATGCGCGCTTGCCTTGTTGTTCAGCTTCCTGGCAACACTGTACCCGGCGCTTAAGGCGGCCAGTACCGATCCTGTGCAGGTGCTGCGCTATGAGTAAGATAGTCGAATTGATCGATGTTCGCCGTCAATTCGAGCAGGGCGATGTCACGATCGAAGTTCTGCGCGGCGTCGACCTTGAAATTGGCGATGGTGAACTTGTGGCACTGCTTGGTCCGTCAGGTTCGGGAAAGTCGACCTTGCTGCAGGCAGTCGGCCTGCTTGAGGGTGGGTTTACCGGCTCCATTCGGCTGGACGGTGAAGAGGTCAGTAGCGCGAGCGTTGATCGGCAAACCGAAATCCGGCGACAGAAGTTAGGATTTGTCTATCAATTCCATCATCTGCTCCCCGATTTCGACGCACTTGAAAATGTAGTGTTGCCCCAATTGATCGCGGGCGAGGAGCCGGAAACCGCAGAAGCGCGTGCGACAGAGTTGCTTGGGCATCTCGGTCTGTCCGAGCGCCTTCAGCACCGCCCATCCAAATTATCGGGTGGTGAGCAACAGCGCGTTGCGGTGGCGCGGGCCCTGGCGAACCGGCCCAAACTCGTTCTGGCGGATGAACCGACTGGAAATCTCGACGAGAAAACGGCCGATATTGTGCTTGCAGAATTTATGTCGCTTGTTCGCGGGCAGGGGTCGGCGGCTCTGGTCGCGACGCATAATGAGCGCCTCGCGGCAAAAATGGATCGCGTTGTGCGCCTGCATGAGGGTCGGCTTGGCTGATTATCTGCTGCTGTAAGGTGTTGGTCGAAATCGACTATCCCTACAACACAGACAATGCAGTTTGTGGAGAGCTTGGGGAGGTTTTCATGATTAGATTTATTGTTTTGTTGGTCGCGCTGTCGTCGACGCCGGCTGCATTCGCGCAAAGTGCCGCATCCCCACTGCCGCCACCGCCTTGTAGCGCTCCGGAATTCAACCAGTTCGATTTCTGGGTTGGAGAATGGGATGTTTATCCGAATGGCGCAAACCAGCTTGTTGCGAACAGCAAGATCGAAAAACTCTACAGCAATTGCGCCGTACGTGAAAACTGGATGCCGCTAAAGGGTGGACCGGGCGGAAGCCTCAATAGCTACGAACCAACTGCCAAAAAATGGCAACAGGTTTGGATCGGGTCGCAACCGGGACGCGTAGAATTTTCCGGCGGCTTTACTAACGGGAAGATGGTTCTGACCGGCAACTGGGCCAATGTAAACGGCCCCGGCAAGGACGCTCTCATTCGCATGACTTACTCCCAAAATCCGGATGGTTCGGTTCGGCAACATGGCGAGCAATCGCTCGATCATGGCCTCACATGGACCAACAGTTTCGACTTTATCTACCGCAGGAAAGCTGTACCCTGACGCCATAAAAGCGGAGGAGCAGAAAATGTCGGTTTACGACTTCAATATCAAGATGCCGGGCGGGCGCGAGGAAGCGATGGCCGCGCACGCGGGCAAGGTGCTGCTCGTGGTCAACACCGCTTCAAAATGCGGATTTACGCCCCAATATGAAGGGCTGGAGGCGCTTTATCGCACATATAAGGATCAGGGCTTCGAAGTGCTGGCATTCCCCTGCAACCAATTTGGCGCGCAAGAGCCGGGAGATGAGGAGGAAATCAAGAATTTCTGTTCCTTGACCTATGATGCGTCCTTTCCGCTTGCAGCAAAAATCGACGTTAATGGCTCCGACGAAGACCCGCTCTGGCATTATATGAAACAGCAGCAGGCGGGCCTGATGGGATCGCGGGGTATCAAGTGGAACTTTACCAAGTTTTTGGTCGACCGAACGGGTAGGGTTGTGGCGCGCCATGGCCCCCAGGTGAAGCCGGAGGCACTGGTAAAAGATATCGAGAAGTTACTGGCGCAGCCCGGCTGATTGTCCACAGCAAAGCCGATTTATCCAATTGTCGAATCGCGCAATCCGGCTTTAGGCTGGGTCATGGCTTATGTTCCCTTCGTCCCTTTGCGCGTGTTTTCGGCATATACAATGCTGGAAGGCGCAATCGAGCCGAAAGCCATCGGTGAAGCCGCGCAAAAGCTTGGCTTTCCGGCGATAGCCATCTGCGATCGTAACGGCCTTTATGGCGTGATGCCCTTTCAGGATGGGGCAAAATCCAAGGGCGTCCAACCGGTTATCGGCGCTTTGCTGGCTGTCAGGCGCCCGACGAGCGATGGCCAGTTCATCCGCGACTGGTTGCCGCTTTTTGCACAGGATGAGGGCGGCTACGGCAATCTGTGCCGTCTTGTTTCAATGGCCCATCTCGACAGGCCGGAAGAGTACGACGCGCATGTCACGCTCGACCAACTGCAGGGATTGAGCGACGGGCTGATTGCCCTCACAGGGGGCAGCGAAGGGGCCGTTACTCGATTGCTTGCCGAGGGGCAGGCGAGGGCCGCATCGACCTATTTGGAGGAGCTGCGACGCCTTTTCCCCAATCGGTTATATGTCGAACTGAGCCGACGGAACGATGCCGTCGAAGACACTGCAGAGAACGCGCTGATCGACCTTGCATATGCGCGCGACATCCCCCTGGTCGCAACAAATCCAGCCTTTTTTGCGGAACCGGATTTTTTCGATGCGCATGACGCCATGCTCTGTATCGCGGATGGCGAATATGTCGAAAGTCCCGACAGACGTAAAAGCAGCCGCGATACATGGATAAAGACCGGCCGACAGATGGGCGAGCTGTTTGTGGATGTGCCAGAGGCACTGGCCAACACATTGGTAATCGCGCAGCGTTGCACGGCAGTCGCACCCTATCGAAGCCCCATCCTTCCCAGCCTTGCAGGCGACCGCGCAGCCGAGGACGCGCAGTTGCGCGACGATGCCTGCGAAGGGCTGGAAGCGCGGCTGTTGATTGCAGGCATAACTGATCCGGTCGAACGGCAGCTTTACTTCGACCGGTTGCAGTTTGAGGCGGATGTAATCTGCTCTATGGGCTTTTCAGGCTATTTCCTGATTGTTGCCGATTTCATTAAATGGGCAAAGGAACAGGATATTGCAGTCGGCCCAGGCCGCGGTTCGGGCGCGGGCTCGCTTGTTGCATGGGCGCTGACCATCACCGACCTTGATCCCATCAAACTCGGGTTACTGTTCGAGCGATTTCTCAATCCAGATCGCGTATCGATGCCCGACTTCGATATCGACTTCTGCGAAACTCGGCGCGGTGAAGTCATTCGCTATGTGCAGAAAAAATATGGCAACCGGCAGGTCGCGCAGATCATCACCTTCGGAAAACTGAAGGCGCGGGCGGTTTTGCGCGACACGGGGCGTGTGTTGCAGATGAGCTATGGCCAAGTCGACCGGCTGTGCAAGCAAGTGCCCAACCATCCAACGGATCCTTGGGACCTCAAACGCGCACTTGGCGGGGTCGCAGAACTGCGCGAAGAATATCGGCGTGACGAGCAGGTGAAGCGGTTGTTCGACCTCGCCATGAAGCTTGAGGGGCTTCCGAGGCACAGTTCGACACACGCGGCCGGTGTGGTAATCGGCGATCGGGAGCTTTCGGAGCTGGCGCCACTTTACCGCGATCCGCGATCCGACATGCCCGTCACGCAGTTCGACATGAAATATGTCGAAAGTGCTGGATTGGTTAAGTTCGACTTTCTGGGGCTTAAGACACTTTCAGTTTTGCAAAAGGCCTGTCAGATGCTCGCTGAGCGGGGCGTGGAGGTTAATCTTGACCTTTTGCCACATGACGATCCGGCTGTTTACGAGTTGCTCCAGCGTGGCGACACGGTGGGCGTATTCCAGCTTGAATCCGAAGGAATGCGCAGAACACTGTCCGCCGTCAGGCCAACGAATTTTGGTGACATCATTGCGCTTGTCTCGCTTTATCGTCCCGGTCCGATGGACAATATTCCGATGTTCGGTCGTCGGAAGAATGGAGAGGAAACGATCGAATATCCGCATCATCTGTTGGAACCGGTGCTGAAGGAAACGTACGGGATTTTTGTATATCAGGAACAGGTCATGCAGGCAGCGCAGATTCTGGCCGGGTACAGTCTGGGCGAAGCAGACCTGCTGCGCAGGGCGATGGGTAAGAAAATCCAGGCCGAAATGGACGCGCAGCGCGAGCGATTTGTTACCGGATGTGCAACGCACGACATCACGCCACACCGCGCCAATGAGCTGTTCGATTTGATCGACAAATTTGCCGGTTATGGCTTCAACAAGAGCCACGCAGCAGCCTATGCCGTGCTCGCCTATCAAACCGCTTGGCTGAAAACGCATCATCCGGAGGAATTTTTCGCTGCGTCGATGTGTTTCGATATGCATCAGACCGACAAGCTGGCGATTTTCATGGACGACATGCGCAGGCTGGAGGTGAAATGCCTGCCGCCCGACATCAACCGAAGCGGGGCTGAGTTTACCGTCGAAGGCGATGCCGACGGCGGTCTGGCTGTGCGCTATGCCTTGGGCGGAATCAAAAATGTCGGCGAGCGAGCCATGGAAATGCTGATCGAGGAGCGTGAGAATCAAGGTGCCTTCACTACGCTCGACGATTTCGCCAATCGGGCGGATCCGGCGCAGATCAACCGACGCAGTCTGGAAAATCTTGCCGCGGCAGGTGCGTTCGACCCGCTGGAGTCCAATCGCGCGGCAGTCCATGCCGCGGCCGAAATGGTGTTGGCGGCGGCGCAATCCGCGCGTGATACGCGAATAAGCGGGCAGGGAGGTCTGTTCGGTGAGGGGGGAGCCGATGCTGCAAGGCTCCGGCTCGACCGGTCGGTCCAATGGTCGCCCGGCGAGCGCATGAATTACGAAAAGGACGCTTTTGGCTTTTACTTTTCGGCCCACCCCTGTTCGCAATATGACGCTATCGCGGCCAGTCACGGGGCAAAGAGCTATGTGATATGGCTTGAGAGCGGGCCTATTCCGGAAGGCGTGCGCCGTTCGGCCACGATATCAGCGCTGATCGAGGGCGTGCGATGGCGCGAGTCGCGCAAGGGGAAGCGCTTCATGGTCGCCGATTTTTCCGACCAGAGCGGGCAGTTTTCGGTTCGTTGCTTTGATGAAGCAGTCGGCGGGCTGCTTGCCGAATGGGCAAAGGAGGCCGCCTGCCTTCTCTTGCATTGCGAACTGGACATGCGACCCGGGGACGAAGTGCCTAGCTTCACTGTCAAAAGCGCGAAACCCTTGGCAAGCCTGACCAGCGTTTCGCGGCTGAAGATGCAGCTGGATATAACCCGGGAAAATGCACTGTCTGAACTGGCGCAAATGGTCGCGCCGCTTCAGGGCGGAAAGAGCGAGCTGGTTATACGGACAAGGGCCGCAGACGGTCGATGGGTCCATGTCGGCTTGGGCCGCCGATACCAGTTGGACGCATCGATGCTGGAAAAGGTGAAGTCAATCGATGGCGTCGCAAATGTAGAGCTTGCGCCACTAGGGCCTGCTTTGGCATTGGTGCACTAAAGAGAGATTTGAACAGGAGAGAGAAATGCGCGGGACAATGCAGGATTGGGACCTTAGGGTAACCCATTTGATTGACTATGCCGCGCGCGAGCATGGCAATCGTGAAATTGTCACGCGCTGGTCCGATGGCCGCATCGAACGAACAAATTGGGCAGGGGTTGCCGCCGAGGCGCGCAAGCTGTCGCAGGCATTTGCGGGATGGGGCCTACAAAAAGGTGACAGGATCGCGACTTTTGCGATGAACCATCACCGCCATCTAGCCGCCTGGTATGGCGCGATCGGCTTTGGCGGGGTAATTCACACCGTGAATATTAGGCTGTTCGACGAAGACCTGATCTACATCATGAACCATGCAGAAGATAAGGTATTGATGTATGATGCTGCTTTCCAGCCCATTGTCGACCGCCTGAAACCGTACCTCAAAACCGTCGAACATTTCATCATTTTCGATGGCGCGGAAAGTTACGGTTCGCTGATCGCTGCCAATGACGGCAAATATGAATGGGCGGCCGGCGACGAGCGCGAGCCCTGTATGCTGTGCTATACCAGCGGCACCACGGGCAACCCCAAAGGTGTATTGTACCAGCATCGCTCGACTATGCTGCACGCAATGGCGGAAATTTCGCCCTCCATTTTTGATCTGTCATGTCAGGCCGCGCTGCTGCCGATCGTGCCGATGTTTCATGCCGCAAGCTGGGGGCTACCCTTTGCTGGCGCGGCGGCGGGTGTGAAATTCGTGTTCTCCACCACGAACGAGGCGCCGATCCTCCATAAGCTAATGCTTGAAGAAGGCATTACGCACAGTGCTGGCGTACCCACTGTGTGGCTCGCCATGTTCGGGCATCTCGACGCCGAGGCAGCAGCAGGACGCGATGCAAGCCTCGGCAAGTTGCGGCTCGTTACGATTGGAGGCTCCGCCGCGCCGCGTGCGATGATAGAGCGCCTCATGAAAGCTGGCGTGCGCGTATCGCACGCCTGGGGCATGACCGAAACATCACCCATCGGTACAATGGGGTCGCCGACGCCCAATTGGGAGGATCTGACGCTCGACGAGCAGATCGATGTCGTATGCAAACAGGGCAGGGTGCCTTTCGGTGTTGAGTTGCGGGTTATCGACAAGGACGGAAATGTTGCTCCGCGTGACGGCACAACTTCGGGCGCGCTACAGATACGCGGTCCTTGGGTCATTAAACGCTATTTCAAGGCTGACGCCGATGCAGTCGATTCGGATCAGTGGTTCGATACCGGCGATGTTGCGGTGCTCCATCCCGACGGTACGATGCAGATTACCGACCGTGTCAAGGATGTTATCAAGTCAGGCGGGGAATGGATCAGCTCGGTGGAGTTGGAGAATATTGCCGTTGGCTGTCCAGGTATCGCCGAAGCCGGCGCGATCGGTGTGCCACATCCCAAATGGGATGAGCGCCCTGTTCTAGTAGCGGTCAAGAAGCCTGACGCCGATGTCGACGAGGAAGCAGTCAAAGCTTATCTGGCAGAACGCATTGCGAAATGGTGGATGCCGGATCGGGTGTTGTTCGTCGACGAGCTGCCGCATACCGGCACAGGCAAGATCCAGAAGGTAGCTTTGCGGCAGCAGTTTAAAGATTTCGTGCTGGAGGTATGAGGCAGTGACTGACGCTTATATCGACCCAACGCGCGAGGCGTTTGAGCTGTTTAAATCATTGCCGCGGAATGTGCCGATCAACATGCTCAACCTGTTGCTGTTCAACGAGCGGGCTCTATATCCCGACGACCATCCGTTCTCAACCAATGGCTGGAACGGCGCACGCGCTTATCGGGAATATGGCAAGACCAGCGGGCCTATTTTTGCGCGAGTGGGTGGATCGATAATCTGGCGTGGCAAAATGGAGGCAATGGTAATCGGCCCGCCGGAAAGACATTGGGATGCAAGTTTTATTGCCCGCTACCCCAGCAGCGCCGCTTTCATGGAAATGGTGACGGATCCCGAATATCGCAAAGCCGTCGTCAACCGGCAGGCGGCTGTCAAGACAAGCCGCCTAATTCGTTTCTCGCCGCTAGAAAATCAGGATGCTGTTTTCTCTTAAAATAGGCTCATCTGACCGTCGATGTTCGGGGGCCGAAACAAATCGCTCCGAACTCCCCATTTGGACGAGCCCAAACCGGCTTTTTTCCTTGCAATCACAAACCGCGTTTGAATGAGTTCGGCCCATGCTCCCTGACCTTTCATCCGCGTGAAGAAATCGGGGTCGTTGTCTTTGCCGCCGCGCAAATCGCGTATGATGTTCGTGACCTTGCCTGCCCGGTCGGGAAAATGCACCTGTAACCAGTCGCGGAACAGGGGAGCCAGTTCGTGCGGTAGGCGAAGCGGGATCCAGGACAGGCTTTTCGCACCGTGCTCGACTGCGGCTGCAACAATCGCCTCGATTTCATGATCGGTGATGGCCGGGATAACGGGCGCGACATTGACATGGGTATAGATGCCCGCCTCCGACAATTTACGCACCGCCATGAGCCTGTTTTTGGGCGAAGAGGCGCGCGGCTCCAATATGCCGGTCAAATGGGGATCGAGCGTCGTGACTGACAGCGCAACGCCGGTGAGTTCATCGCGGGCCAGATCGGCCAGCAGGTCGATATCGTCGAGCACCCGGGCAGACTTGGTTGTGATGACGACGGGATGCCGTGTTTCGACCATGACCTCCAAAATTTGACGGGTGATCCGATAGCTACGCTCGATCGGTTGATAAGGATCGGTATTGGTGCCGATCGCAATCGGTGCCGGAACATAGCCCGGTTTTGCCAAAGTCTTGCGAAGAAGCGCAGCTGCACCGGGTTTGGCGAACAATTTGCTTTCAAAATCAAGGCCTGGCGAAAGGTCATGATAGGCATGGGTGGGCCGTGCATAGCAATAGATACAGCCATGTTCGCACCCCCGGTAGGCGTTAATCGAACGATCGAAAGGAAGGTCGGGCGAACTGTTGAAAGAAAGGATCGACTTCGGAAACTCCTCGGTGACTGTTGTCCGCAATTTGGGAGGCTCGCCATCAAGGCGCTCCCGTTCGTCGAGCCAGTCGCCATCTGCCACCCGTTCTTTCAGGTTGAAACGCAGCGGCGTCCTGTTGGCTGGCGAGCCGCGGCCGGTTGCAAAATCAGGATAGCATGATTTGGACACATAGCCATTGTGTCACAATATTCAGAACAAATAAAGAACAAATCAGCTTTCGCGCAGCCTCGGCATCAGCTCGACGAAGTTACACGGCTTGTGGCGGCTGTCGAGTTGATGGATCAATATCTGGTCCCACCCATCCTTCACCGCACCGTTGGAACCCGGCAAGGCAAAAATATAAGTTCCGCGTGCCAGCACAGCGCAGGCACGCGACTGGATGGTGGAGGTTCCGATGTTGGCATAGCTGAGCCAGCGAAATAGCTCGCCAAATCCGGGAATATCCTTGGTTTTGACACGATCGAGTGCTTCGGGTGTTACATCGCGCCCGGTAAGACCGGTGCCGCCCGTCGAGATCACGACATCGATATTGTCGTCGTCAATCCAGTTGTGCAGTCGCGCGGTGATCATCGCCGTATCGTCACGCAAGATCGCGCGTTCGATAATCTTGTGACCTGCCGTCATGATACGCTCCGCAAGGATATCGCCGCTCGTGTCGTCCTCTACCCCGCGGGTGTCCGATACGGTCAGCAGCGCGATATTGACTGGTTTGAAGGCAAGGCTTTCATCGAGCGGCAATGCTGCCTCCGCTTGCTCGCTTGGCTATGACATGCCCATTGGCATCGGGAAACCGGGGCCAGAGATATTGTGCAAGGCCATTTAGGCTGCCCGATGCCTTATTCTCACGCATTTCGTAAATCCAGTAGTTGCGCAGGATGATCGCTACATAGCCTCGCGTTTCCCAATAGGGGATTGATTCAATAAAGAGCAACGGATCGCCATTGTCGCGAATTTCGCTATTCCATCGCGCCACCGGTGTCGGCCCGGCATTATAGGCGGCAATGACCTTGGGCAAAAGCCCGCCCGTAGCGGGCATATCGCGGAGCTTTTCCAGATAGGACTGGCCATATTCGAGATTGACTGCAGGGCGGTCCAATTCCGACGCGGCGAAGCTTATACCGCGCGCCCGAGCCATGTCGCCTGCAGTCCCGGGGCGAACCTGCATAAGGCCGCGCGCGCCTGCCGGACTGATCACGTCAGTGCGGAAATTCGATTCCTGCAAAGCATGTGCGTAGACTAGCGATGGCGAGACGCGCCAGCCACCCGTTGGCTCCCAACGCGGCATGGGATAGCGGGCCATTGCATTGCTCTGATCACGCGAAGGGCCATAATGCCCCATCCAGAACTGCGTCGATGCCAAGTTCAAAGATCCTGCCAGTTGGGCGAGATTGGCATGCTGACGGACATCGCCGATCTTCGCCTGATGGCGCAACGCCTCATCGGCCAGCCTGGTTTGGCCGATTTCCGCAAGTCCGACCGCTAACACTGCATTTTGTTGGCTCTTCAGGCTGTTCCAGTCGAGTTTCGATACTTTCGCTGCCTTGCGCGCGATCGGTTCCATGCCGAGCGATTCGGAGGCGAGCAGGCCGTAAAAAGTCTCAGGCAATTGCGCAGCACTCTGCATGCGCGCTTGAAACTGCTGGGGCTGTTTCGCAGCCATTGCGGCACGTGCGCTCCAGAACAGCCCTGCCGACCGCAGATCATCGTTGCTGGCCAGTCGGGAAACCATATCGAATGCGTCGAACGCCGCTAGATAATCCTTCAGCCGCCAGGATGCGAGGCCATAGGCCCAAGCCGCCTGCGTTCCCCATTCGCCGCCGCCAGCACGAGCTATCCCGGCAAGTCGGCGGGCCGACGCATCGTCATTTTCGATGTAGTAAGACCAGGCGACGCGATAACGCAATTCGGTCAGCGCATCGGCAGACAGTTCACCGGTCCTGCTCTCTAGAAGTCTCTCCGCCGCCGCCGGATCATCATTTTTGATGAAATCCTGTAACTCCGAACGAAGCGCCTCACTTGCGACGCTATTGGGCAGATCGCGTTTTGGCGCGCCGCCAAGCCAAGAAAAGCGCCGAATGCCGGGACGGCCGGGCAGGGCATCGGCACCACGTTTGCGAGCCATATTCTCAAGCTGTTCGGCCTGTGGCAAATAGGGAGCAGACTGCAGCAAACCCTGCAACTGAGCGGCATCCACTTTCGGACTATTTGGTGCGAGATATAGCTCGGCGCGCGCCATCGCGGCCATCGGCCCCGACGGCATGCGATCGATCAATTTTGCGGCATCCTCCCACTTCTGGGCGCGGATCGTTGCGTAAATTTCCGAATAGGCTTGCTGCTCCGACTTGCTCAAAACGGTCGGTGGAGGTTGCGCTGAGACAATGGCCCGAAAGCCTTCACTTGTGTTGGCGTGAGCGGAAACAAATGGGCTGATAATCAAGCCTATAAACAGACATGCTTGCTTTTTCACGAACCAGCCCTTTTTGCGAACATCTGCAAATCCTTCCACGCCTGCGCCTTCAGGGCGGGCCGCGCAATCAGGGTTCGCGGATGAAATGTCGTCAGGACAGCCATGTTTCTGCCATCGTGGTTAATATTCCCTAAATTTTGTCGCGCTTTCATGAGTTCTTGGTCCAACAGAGCCTTGCTTGCCGACGAACCGAGCAGGATGAGCGCAGATGGCCTCACGATCGCCATCTGGTGCTGGCAAAACGCAGCCAGTTCCTTCAAAGCATTTTCGGGCACTTCGCCCGTCGGCGGGATGGTGGTCGCCAGCGCGGTCCAGTAGCAATCCCTGAGATCAATATCTATGGCCGCCAACATGCGGGTCAGCAGAATTCCGGTTTTGCCACTCCCCAGAACCGCAGCTGCCGTTTCATCCTCATCAGGCAGGTCAGAAATGACCATGACGCCGTTTGCGGCAATTCCCGATGGCGAAACAAAAACATTCCCGAAGTCATTCCCGGGCAGCGAATCGCCTCGCAAAATCGCGACTTTCAGATCTTCAAGGCCTGCGGGCCAGTCAATCTTCGGTTGGACGTCGGGAGCGTCCTTGACGACCGGCACGGAGGCGGTCTGATCGGGCAATGGCGGCACCATTGGTTCTTCTTCGAGCCAATTGATCGGCATTTCGCCAACCGCAGAGTCCACACCTGCCAATTCCCACCAGTTGGTGAGCGATGTTACCATTTTAGATGCGGCAAGCTGCCCCTGTTGCTCCATATTCTCTTTCAGTCACCGGTTGACGGCAGGGTCAATTGCTTGGCATGGCAATATCCGCAGGTCGTTCGATTATCGCGATGGCCTGAATGTGATGCGGGGTAAAGGATAAAGGCTATGAGTGAACGGGAATCGATGCCCTATGATGTGGTGATCGTTGGTGCCGGACCCGCAGGCCTTTCGGCGGCAATCCGGATCAAGCAAAAATCGCCGGACACTACAGTCTGTATCCTTGAAAAAGGGTCGGAAGTCGGCGCGCACATCCTGTCAGGTGCGGTCATCGACCCCAAGGCGCTGGATGAGCTTATTCCGAATTGGCGTGAGCAAGGCTGTCCACTCGCCGAAGTCCCGGTGAACGATAACCAGCATTGGATCATGACCAAAACCGGCAAGTTCAACATGCCGCATTTCCTAACCCCAGGCTTCATGCACAACAAAGGCACCTATACGGGCTCGCTGGGCAATTTGTGCCGCTGGCTTGCTGGGCAGGCGGAAAATCTGGGGGTGGAGATATTTCCGGGATTTGCAGCAGCGGAAATTCTCTACAATCCGGACGGTTCGGTCAAAGGTGTTGCCACCGGCGATATGGGCATCGCCCGTGACGGTAGCCACAAAGGTGACTATGTGCAGGGATTGGAATTGCACGCAAAATATACTTTCTTTGCCGAAGGTGTGCGCGGACATTTGACCAAGCTAATTAAACCGCAGTTTGCGCTCGACAAAGATTGTGAACCGCAGGTTTATGGCATCGGTCTCAAAGAGTTATGGGACATTCCTGCCGAACAACATTCGCCGGGACGGGTGATCCATAGCCAAGGTTGGCCATTAACCGACGCCAATGGCGGCGCGTTTCTTTATCATCAGGCAAATAGTCAGGTCGCGCTGGGTTTTGTGGTCTGGTTGAACTATTCAAATCCTTATCTGTCGCCATTCGAAGAGCTTCAACGCTGGAAAACACACCCCGAAATCAAGAAAATCCTCCAGGGCGGCAGGCGGGTCTCCTATGGCGCGCGTGCGATCAGCGACGGCGGCTTCCAATCGGTGCCGAAACTCGCTTTTCCCGGTGGCGCTCTGATTGGCTGTACCGCAGGTTTCCTCAACGTCCCGCGCATCAAGGGCACGCATACTGCGATGAAGTCGGGGATGCTGGCTGCAGACGCGGTAGTCGAGGCGCTTGCGGCGGGCCGGGAGCACGACGAACTGAATGCATACCAGTATGGCTACGATAACAGCTGGATTTACAAGGAATTGCAGGTCGTTCGTAACGTGCTTCCCCTAGTCGAGAAATATGGCAATTTCTGGGGGACGATGCTGTCGGGCGTTAACATGTGGCTCGAAAATTTCGGGATCCGCATGCCGTTCACGATGAGGCATCATCCCGACCACAAGGCTCTGAAAAAGAAAAACGCAGCGGCACCCATCGACTATCCCAAGCCCGATGGCGTATTCAGTTTCGACAGGTTGTCGTCGGTCTTTCTGTCCAACACCAATCATGCCGAAGATCAGCCGGTGCATTTGCAAGTTCGAGACATGGACCTGCAAAAACGCAGTGAGTTTGAAGAATTTGCCGGACCGTCGGCACGCTATTGCCCTGCCGGTGTTTACGAATGGATCGAGGAAGAAGGCAGAGAGCCCCGCTATCAGATAAATTCTCAAAACTGCGTTCACTGCAAGACTTGCGATATCAAGGACCCGAACCAGAATATCAATTGGGTGACACCGGAGGGTGGCGGTGGACCGAATTATCCCAATATGTAAGCTTGTTTGCGGCGCGGCGATGCTTGCCACGCCTCTATCGGCGACTGCGCCAAAAGAAGATATTGCAGCGCGATATGCCTCGGCCCGTATCGCCGAGATTGGTGAGCGCGATCATGATGCGTTGACCGGGTATCTGAAGCTTTACAGACAGGCACCTGATAGCGACATTCTGGCAGACCGGCTGTTCGACAGCGCCATTCGCTCTGGCGACATGACGACAGCCGTGCGGGCAGCGCGGGCCAAAGAGCTTCGCAATGCAAGTAGTAGCGAAACCGCCTTGCTTCTTTTTGCCGATGCCTGGCGTCAGAAGAACTGGATTTTGGCAGGTTTTGCCGCCGATCAGCTTGCGCAGGGGGCAAATCTTGCTTTCATGGCCCCGATACTGAGAAGCTGGGTGCGTGTGGCGCAGGGGCTGGATGCAGAACTGCCAGATGCCGATACCGAGGCCGACGGCATGTTTGCCTATTATTCTGCCGATCAGCGGATTTATCTCGACCTCGCCGCGGCCAAGCACGCCCGGGCAAAGCTGGGGCTTCGCGATATAGCTGCACAATCCGGCGAACATGTGCGTGACGTCATGATCGCTGGCGCGGCAACACTGGCCGGAAGCAGCGGTGATCCTGCCTTTGCCGATGCACTGATGCGGTCGGCCAATGGATCGACTGATGGGCTGGTTGCAGGTCCGGCCAAACTGCCTGTAGATCTTGGACTTGCGACTTTGTACGGACGAATTGCAAATGCCCTCATCGAACAGGACATGCCCAAAGAAGGCCTGGTGCTTGCGCGTATTGGCCAATGGATTTCGCCATCGCAGCCGAACATGGTTATAGCGCTTGCAAAGGCCATGCACGCCAATGGCATGAAGGCCGAGGCGTTACACCTGCTGAGGCAACAATCCCCAGATTCCCCCTACCGACTAAATATCCTTGAATCGCAGGTCGATATCATGCTCGAAATGGCCGATGTTGATGGCGCACGGTCGATTGTGGCCCGAGCCATGCAAAGCCAACCGAAATCAGTCGCCCTGAAACTTCTGTTCGCCCGCGTTGAAGAAAGTGTGGGCAATATGCCGCTGGTCGTCGCGAGCTATCGAGAAATGACCGAGGCTGCTGAATTCGCAGAGCTGCCGGTTCGTCAGCAGGCAAGCTACCGTTTGTTACTTGCCGCCGCGCATGACCGCGCGGGTAACTGGCCGTCGGCTAAAAGCGAGCTGGAGAAACTCTTAACTGCCGATCCCAACAACGCACAAGCGTTGAATTATCTTGGCTATTCACTCCTCGAGCGAGACGGGGTTAGCGACGCTGCGACCGCTTTGGTCGAGCGCGCCCACAGGCTCGAACCGACTTCAAGCGCCATAACCGATTCCCTCGGATGGGCCTATTATCTGCGTGGGGATATAGTCCGGGCTGTGCCCTTGCTGGAGAAGGCCGCAAAAGCGGCAGTATCGGACGTGGCGATCAACGAGCATTTGGGCGACGCTTACTGGGCCGTCGGCCGCCGCCGTGAAGCGCGTTATGCCTGGCGCGCCGCACGGCTGGGCAGCGAAGGGGACGATGCAGTTCGTCTTTCGCAGAAAATCGACGCCGGGCCGCCCGACGGTCGTCGCTGATGTCGGCTTTGACGGAAACGGCATATGCCAAAATCAACCTGGCCCTTCACATCCGGCGCAAGCGATCGGATGGCTATCACGATCTGGAAACATTGTTCGCCTTTGCCGAAGATGGCGACAATCTCAGCGGTCAGATGTCCGGCAACATCAAGCTGACGATCACGGGACCATTTGCCGACGGGCTAAGCGAAACCGACAATCTTGTCGTTCGGGCGGCCGAAGCGATGAAATCGCGATTTGACATCGCGGCGGGCGTACACCTGTCGCTCGAAAAATTGCTGCCGGTTGCGTCCGGTATCGGCGGGGGCTCCGCCGACGCAGCGGCTGCTGCCCGATTACTCAATCGCTTATGGGGCATCGGGGCCGATGAAGCGGAACTCGAACAGTTGTTGGCGCCGCTCGGTGCCGACATCCCTGCGTGCGTCCGAAGTCGTACGGTCCATGGCGGCGGGACCGGAACAGAACTGAAGCCTGTCGATGACAATGATATCTGTGGAAGGCCCATGTTGCTCGTCAACCCGCTACGACGGGTCTCCACAAGTGCAGTATTCAATGCTTGGGATGGGATAGATCGGGGCGAACTGGGGTCATCAGCGCCCTGGCTGGATGCGATATCGGGACGAAATGATTTGCAGGCCGCTGCGACCGGCATCTGCCCCGATATTGCCGATGTGCTGGCACGATTGGACGGGACAGGGAGCATATTGACCCGGATGTCGGGTTCGGGCGCGACCTGCTTTTCGATTTTTGAAGATGTTGTCGCCCGAGACGCAGCGAAAACCAAAATAGCTTCTGCTTGCCCGGAATGGTGGACAATGGCATCCTTCCTGCGATGAGCGAACCGTGGACGATATTGGGTAGCCCCAAGACCGACGGCATATTGGTCATCTGCGACCATGCCTCCAACACTGTTCCTGATGACATCGACCTGTGCATAGATGCCGGACTGTTGGAAAAGCATATCGCCTATGACATTGGCGTGGCCGAAGTCGCGAATTACCTGGTCGATCCGTCAGGATTTGCTGCCTTTCTGGCGTCATATTCCCGGCTTGTGGTCGATCTGAACCGGTATCCGGACGACGAAAGCGCCATTCCGGTCTCAAGTGACGGTGTCGAAATATCCGGAAACCGGATCGATGCTCCGTCGCGAAAGGTGCGCCTCGATCGCTATTTTCATCCTTATCACGCCCGACTGGAGGACTTGCTCCATCATCACCGGCCATCGCTAATCCTTTCGGTGCACAGCTTTACTCCGCGTCTTGAAAGTGACCCGCATGGTCATCGACCGTGGGAAGTCGGCGTTCTTTACAATGATTATGATGTTGCTGCCAATCTCGCGATTGAAAGGCTCGAAGGCGAAGGCCTCATTGTGGGTGACCAACTGCCTTACTCCGGCAAGCAGTTGAACGCGACCATGAACCGCCATGCCGAGGCAAATGAGATACCCTATGTGGGAGTTGAAATCCGGCAAGATTTAATCGAATCTGCGGCAGGTCAGGAAAGATTTGCAGCCATATTGGCCGAGATGGCGCAATATATTGCAGAAAAGCTTGCTTCAGAGGTGACATCCTGAATAGAGGCTAAGGCTGAAAGCGAGCCTTTGATGAACCATATATTCGACAAGTCAAAACTTCCCAGCCGCCATGTTTCGGTCGGCCCCGAACGTGCACCGCACCGCAGCTACTATTATGCAATGGGGCTGACCGCAGAGGAAATTGCGCGGCCGTTTGTTGGCGTCGTATCGGCGGGGAACGATAGCGCGCCGTGCAACACAACGCTCGATGCGCAGGCCAACGTCGCTCGTAAGGGTGTAGAGCAGGGCGGGGGCATGCCGCGGCGTTTCAATACCATCACGGTGACTGACGGCATCGCAATGGGGCATCAGGGGATGAAATCATCGCTGATCAGTCGTGAAGTCATTGCAGATTCGATCGAATTGTCGGTCCGGGGGCATTGCTATGACGCGCTTGTGGGCTTTGCAGGATGCGACAAGTCGTTGCCGGGGATGATGATGGCGATGCTTCGGCTCAATGTGCCGTCTATCTTTGTTTATGGCGGGTCTATTCTTCCGGGGCGCTACCGCGACAAGGATGTGACAGTCAAAGACGTGTTCGAAGTGGTGGGCAAATATGCCGCCGGGGCCTGCCCGTTATCAGAGGTCGAGGAACTGGAACGTGTCGCTTGCCCCGGGCACGGTGCCTGTGGCGGGCAGTATACCGCAAACACAATGGCATGTGTTGGCGAAGCAATCGGGCTATCCTTGCCCAACAGCAATATGGCACCAGCGCCATATTCAACCCGCGACCAGATTGCGCACGCTGCAGGCATGCAGGTCATGGATCTGCTTGCCAAAAACATTAGACCCCGTGACATTTGTACCCGCGAAGCTTTTGTAAATGCAGCGCGAATTGTTGCCGCAACTGGGGGTTCGACCAATGGCGCCCTCCACCTTCCCGCGATGGCACACGAGGCAGGTATCGATTTCGATCTGTTCGACGTCGCCGATGCCTTCAAGTCGACACCCTATATGGCCGACCTGCAACCCGGCGGCCAATATGTTGCACGCGACATGTATGACGCAGGCGGCGTCTATATGCTCATGAAATCGCTGCTTGCCGAAGGGTTGCTATATGGCGATTGCATGACCGTGACAGGCCGGACTCTGGCTGAAAATATAGAGGAAATCACCTGGAATCCGGACCAAAAGGTCATTTATGACGCCAAGACGCCGATCACACCGACTGGTGGTGTCGTCGGGCTTCGAGGCACGCTTGCGCCCGACGGTGCGATTGTGAAGGTGGCCGGTATGGAACGGCTTAAATTCACCGGACCGGCGCAGGTTTTCGACTGTGAAGAAGACTGCTTTGCAGCCGTCGAAGCCAGGCAAATCCGCGAAGGCTCGGTTATCGTCATCCGTTATGAAGGCCCGAAGGGTGGTCCAGGCATGCGCGAGATGCTCTCGACCACGGCAGCACTGTACGGGCAGGGTATGGGCGAGAAGGTCGCGCTTATCACCGACGGGCGCTTTTCCGGCGCAACCCGGGGCTTCTGCATCGGCCATGTCGGACCGGAGGCCGCCGATTGCGGACCTATTGCCTTGATCGAAGATGGCGACGAAATCATGATTGATGCCGAAACTGGTATCATCGACCTTAATGTCGCCGCTGAAGTCCTTGAAGAACGTCGTAAATCATGGCGGTCGCGGACGACTGATTATCGGTCAGGCGCGTTATGGCGCTATGCACAAAATGTCGGCCCCGCCTATAAGGGGGCGGTTACGCATCCGGGGGGCAAGGCCGAAACGCATGTCTATGCAGATATCTAGGGCAGTCATTCTACTGGCATTGGGCCTTTCAGCTTGCGGCGGTGGAAATGAAGCTGACGATCTCCAGCAGGCCGAGAGGGAAGCCGCCGAAGAAGCGGCACTTGACGGCAAGGTTGAGTGCGCGTTGGCGGGCTCAGAGAACTTTGAAAGAACCTGCACAACTGAGCAGATAGCAGGGAGCGAAGGCAAGATACTGGTTATCCGTCATCCCGATGGCGGCTTTCGCCGGTTCGACATATTGACCGACGGACGGGGACTGGCGCCTGCCGATGGTTTTGATGAAACCAAAATCAGTCTGCTGAGCGATGGCATGATTGAGGTCAGCTCAGGCGATGACAAATACCGCTTGCCGGCTCAGATAAAGGGGCAGGGAGCGTCCGCAACCCCAGCGGCAGACAAAGTCACTGGTTGATTGCCCGGCCCTTCGGGGGCATGGGGCGCTATGACAGTTGCAGAACAGATTATCAGAGTTGCCGCGCGCGGCGACGGCGTTACCGCCGACGGTCGCTACGTCGCGCTCGCAGCGCCGGGGGATGTGATTGACCCGGCAGGTGGCCTAATCTACGGCCCGCACCATGCTACGCCGCCTTGTCAGCATTTTCCGCTCTGTGGCGGTTGCCAGCTCCAGCATCTTGACGAGGAGAGCCTACGCACATTCATCGCCGACCGAGTAAGCCACGCGCTGGCAACACAGCAGGTGGAGATTGGCAAAATCATGCCTGTCCACCTCTCGCCTCCAGCGACGCGACGCCGGGTTGCGGTGCGCTCGGCTTGGGCGGGAAAGCATTTTCAGCTTGGCTTCAGCACCGAAAAAAGTCACCGGATCATTGACTTGCGTCAATGTGACGTCATGGCGCCGGAATTGTTCGCGCTGTTGGCACCGTTACGCAAATTGCTTGAGCCGCGCCTCAATCGTGCGCGGCAGGTGCAGATAAAACTGGCGCTGGTGGATCAAGGCGTCGACGTGCTGATCGAAAACTGGATCGCTAACGATCTCGACACCCACGAGGCTTTGTCCGAATTTGCCAAGGCACACGCGCTGGCCCGGCTGTCGCTCGACGAAGGCTATGGCCCGGTACCGTTCTGGGAGCCGGAACCGGTCACAGTGACGCTTGGCGGGGTCGCGGTGGCCTATCAGCCTTATGGTTTCCTGCAGGCCACGAAGGACGGGGAGGCTGCGCTTGTGGGGGCTGTCCGGGAAATCGTCGGTGAAAATTTGTTGGTGGCCGATCTGTTTGCCGGCCTCGGTACTTTCGCGCTATCGCTCGATAACAGCAAAAAAATTTACACAGGCGAGGCGGATCGCGAACCTGTGCTAGCGTTAAAAGCCGCTGCGGGGCGAGAAAAACGTCAGATTTTTACCGAGCATCGCGACCTGTTCCGGCGGCCGCTCGGTCCCGAAGAGCTGAACAAGTTTCAAGCCGTTATCCTCGACCCGCCACGCGCTGGCGCCAAGGAGCAGGTGACCAATCTCGCCGCCTCAAATGTGCGAGACATTGCTTATGTAAGCTGCAATCCTGCCAGCTTCGCACGCGACGCCAAAACGCTGGTTTCTTCTGGATACAGGCTGCAAAGGATCTGGCCCGTCGGCCAATTTCGCTGGTCAACGCATATCGAACTGGTCGGCCATTTTACCCGTCAATAGAAAAACACCGACAGCGCAGCGTGGGTTACAAGCATCAGCAATGCAATTGTCGACAGCACAAAGATCGCAAAACGCACCAAGACCCTGTTGGACAATATCTGCACCAGACTATGCGCAACGCGCAGCGCCACATAGACCCAGGCAATGGTCGCATTCAAACTGTCGCCCTGGCCAATCATTGCGAGCACCAAAGCGACCGCATAAAAAACCGTAGGTGCTTCATGTAAGTGATTGTAATTGTCGGCAACCCATGATGCCCTTTCTTCGCCCTTTGCGACAAGTTCTTCACGCAGGCCCTTACCCGTCGATCCGACCATATTGATGCCGTCGATTTTTGCCCGGTTCATTGCGGGAATGCGGGTTGCATACATCCATAGCCAGATGATCATCGTCCACACGGCCAATGCCACCACCGGCTGCAAAATTGCGCTGTTCATAGTCTGCTCCCCTCAAATTGTTGCGAGTACGGCGTGCACGGCCAGAAACAGCAGGCACAGTGTCGACAGGAGGAATATCGCAAATCGCACAGGAACCTTGTTTATCGTCGCCTGATACACGGAATGAATAATTCGCAGAATTACATAAGCCCAGGCGAACATCACTGCTAGCTGGGTCGCGGCGCCGCTGAGAAACAGGATGACCACAGTCGCATAAAACAGCGTCGGCTGTTCCATGAGATGTGTATAATTATGCGATTTCCACGCGACATCCGGTGGCAGCATCGGGTCGAGATCCTGCCCGCGAAGACCGGCAGGCGTAGGCGTGCCCTTCGGCGCAAGCTTGGATGCTGCGGGAAGGCGCGTAAACGCCATCCAGAACAACATGATCAGCGACCACAAAACCAGCACGGCCGCCGGCGCCAAAATCGACATTTCCATAAAAGAACCCTCCCTGTCGTTATGACAGAGAGGGTGCGTCAGCTCGGATAGATTGTCAATTGCAACTTAATTTGCCGACCGCTTGCCCAGCCGGACGACATTACCGGCATCGTTCGCAGGAACCCGGGCATACAGGCTGGCCATCGGCTCATCTTCAACGACAACAGTATCGGTTTCGCCAAAACCATTGAACTCTGTGCGCATCGCGCAACCGTACGCGCCGAGCATACCGACTTCGATATAGTCGCCTGCCTGAACGTCATCGGGCAGGATGAATGGCCCCGCCATATGGTCCATATCGTCGCAGGTCGGGCCGTAGAAGCTGAATTCCGCCATCTGCGTCCCAATCGAAGTGTCCGAACGCTGCAATGCGACAGGGAAGCGCCAGCCGATATGCGCAGCATCGAACAATGAGCCATAAGCGCCATCGTTGATGAACAGTTCGCTGCCGCGACGTTTTTCGACCTTTACCAGCAAAGAGGCATATTCAGCGCACAATGCGCGGCCCGGTTCGCACCACAGTTCGGCGGAATAGCTGATGGGCAGGTCTTCAAAGGTGCGGTGAATGACGTCGAAATAGCTTTCGAGTGGAGGCGGCTCCATGCCAGGATACCAGCTCGGAAAACCGCCGCCGACGTCGACGATATCGACGGTAACCGACGCATCGACGATCGCGGCCCTGACATGCTCCATCGCCTCGGAATAAGCATTTGGCGTCATCGCTTGGCTGCCAACGTGGAAACAGATGCCCAAGGCATCCGCCACCTGGCGGGTAGCTACCAATAGATCAGCGATTTCGGACGGGTCTGCGCCGAATTTCGAGGCCAGGCTTAGTTTCGCGTGCTCTGACGACACACGAATGCGGACACAAAGCTCAAGGTCGGTCGCCGCAACGCCATCGGTTGCCGTCGCGCGCACGATTTTGTCCAGCTCGTCATGGCTGTCGAGGCTGAAGGTACGAACGCCATGCGTGTGATAGGCTTGTGCAATCGCACGTTCCGACTTCACGGGATGCATGAAGCATAGCTTTGCGTCAGGCAAAAACTTGTTCACCAGCCGCACTTCGCCAAGCGAGGCGACGTCATAATGGGTGATGCCGGCCGCCCAGAGCGTTTCGAGCAGGGCAGGCGAAGGATTTGCTTTCACGGCATAGAGCGACTTGCCCTGAAACTTCTCGACGAAGAAACGGGCGGCGCGCGTTGCAGCGTGCGGGCGAAGGAGCGTGATTGGTTCGTCCGGGCGAAGCGCGCGGACTACAGCAAGTGCGTCAGTGTTCTCGTACAACTCAAGGGACCCCCAAAAAATAAACGGTAAACGACAAGGCTGCCTTGCGGTTATTGGAAGTCCCCCTGGGGCAGCGGATGAGCCCAATATGAAAAACGTTGGGGGTTGTAAAGCGATTCGTGTGGGTTTTTGCCGGAACGTTGCCAAACTACGTTGGAATAGTCTCTAGGGCGCGACTAGTTTGGCTATAAGGCGAGAAGCCTCCTCTGGTTCGGTCTTGGCAACGTCGATTGTCAAGTCGGCGGATGGCATTTCATTGAGGCAACGTTCAGTTTCCGCACGCGTTTCGCGAAGAATATCCAACGAACGAAGCTTCATAAAGCGCGACCGGTCTTCGCTGACCAGTCGACGCTCCTGCTCAGCAGGATCGATCTCCAACCTTACAAAAACCACTTCGCCACCGTGCTTTTCTATCAAAGTTGCCGCACGGTCCGGAAAATCCGTTGCAACTGAAGGCTCAGGAGCGAATGTGAAAATCAGCGACTGTTGCGCCGATGCAGCCGCCTCAAATGTCTCAAGCCAAAACGTTTCCCGCAAGCGGATGAATTCCTGCGAACCAAAGGGAAATACGGATAGGACTGCGTCAACAATCAAATGATTGTGGAAGAGACCAAAACCCGTTTTGTCTGCCAGCACCTTCGCGATCGTCAGCTTGCCCGCCGCAACCGGGCCATAGATAAAAACCAACTTCATTGGCGTTGAATATCTCGCATCTAGCTGACGTCAATCGACATTCGAATGCGACCCAAGCTGGCGCTTCAACTCAGCCGGTCCCTGAACTCTTCCCACCCAAATTCCCGTACACAGCGCAGCTCGTCGGTTTCGCTGTTCCACAGCCATATCGAGGGCAGGGGGACGCCGTTGAAGGTGTTGGTCTTTACCATCGAATAGTGTGCCTGATCGAGAAATGCGAATCGCGCTCCGGGCTCGGCAGCGACGGGCAGGCGGTAGTCACCGATGATATCGCCTGCGAGGCAGGAGGGACCGCCGAGGCGTAATGGGGAGCCTTCTGCAAGCTCACCGAGCATCGCAGGGCGGTAGGGGGCCTCGATGACGTCCGGCATGTGGCAGGTGGCGCTGATGTCGGTGATGCCTACGGGCATGCCGTTATCAAAGACGTCGAGCAATTCGCCGACAAGGATGCCCGCGTCGAGCGCGATTGCTTCACCGGGTTCGAGGTAGATGTCCAAGCCGGTTTCGGCGCGGACGGACTGAATGAATGCAACCAGTTCGTCGCGCTGGTAATCGGCACGGGTAATATGGTGGCCGCCACCGAAATTGAGCCATCTCAATTGCCTAAAATAAGGTGCAATTTTGGGCTCAAGCGATTCCCACGTGCGCTTGAGCGGTTCGAAGTCCTGTTCACACAATGTATGGAAATGTAGGCCCGAAACGCCTTCCAGATGCTCAGGCAACAATTGGCTGACGGGAAACCCCAACCGCGAACCCGACGAACAGGGGTCATATTTCGCAACTTCGCCCTCGGCATGTTCGGGGTTGATGCGCAGGCCAACATCGACGCTGTCGTTCAGAAACGGAGAAAAGCGGCGGTGCTGGTTCGGGCTGTTGAAAATGACATGGTCGGAAATCGAAACGATCTCGGCCATATCGGCTTCCTTGTAGCCAGCGCAATATGTGGCGATTTCGCCACTGTAATAGTCGCGCGCCAACCGCGATTCCCACAGGCCGCTGGTGCACACACCGTCGAGATACTCGCCGACCACATCGGCGAGGCTCCACATCGAAAAGGCCTTCATCGCGCAGAGCACATTCGCACCCGACCGCTCCTTCACGTCGGCAAGGATCGCAAGATTGCGCCGGATCGCAGCCTCATCGACCACAAAGGCAGGCGAGGGGACGCGAGTCAAATCAAAATGCGCAAATGCGCCGGGATCGCCTGCTCTGGTTTCCATCAGAACGCCAACGGCCCGTCCAGCTCTTTAATTTGCCACGGCAGGCCATGCGCGTTGAGCATTTCCATGAAGGGGTCGGGGTTGAACTGTTCCATGTTGAACACGCCTGGGCCGCGCCACAGGCCTTTTACCACCATCGCCGCGCCAATCATCGCAGGAACGCCAGTGGTGTAGCTTACCGCTTGGTTGCCAGTTTCGGCATAGGCGTCTTCATGGTCGCAGATGTTGTAGATGTAGAGCGTCTTTTCTTTGCCGTCCTTGCCAAGTCCTGTCGCGATGCAGCCGATATTGGTCTTGCCCTTGGTCGTCGCGCCGAGTGACGCGGGTTCGGGCAGCACGGCTTTCAGGAATTGCAAGGGCACGATTTCCTTGCCTTCGTACATGACGGGATCGATCCGCGTCATGCCGACCGCCTGAAGCACGTTGAGGTGAGTGATATACGCGTCGCCGAACGTCATCCAGAAACGGATACGCTTGATTTCGGGCAGGTGGGTTTTGAGGCTCTCGATTTCCTCATGATACATCAGGTACATATTCTTCGGACCGACTTCCTCGAAGTCGAACTGCTGCTTCACCGACATCGCCGGGGTTTCGACCCAGTCGCCATTCTCCCAGTGCCGCGCGACGGCGGTCACTTCGCGGATGTTGATCTCGGGATTGAAATTGGTGGCGAAGGCTTGGCCATGATCGCCGCCATTGCAATCGAGAATGTCGAGTGTGTCGATCCGGTCAAAATGATGCTTTTTCAGGTAGGTGGTGAACACGCTGGTCACGCCGGGATCGAAGCCAGAGCCGAGCAGGGCAGTCAGCCCTGCGTCCTTGAAACGGTCCTGATACGCCCATTGCCAGTGATATTCGAACTTGGCGACATCGAGCGGCTCGTAATTGGCGGTATCCATATAATGCACACCGGCGGCAAGGCAGGCTTCCATGATGTTAAGGTCTTGATATGGCAAAGCAAGGTTGACGACGAGGGTCGGCTTGATTTCATTCAGCAACGCGGTTGTCGCGGTGACGTCGTCTGCGTCCAAACCATAAGTATCGATATCGACGCCGGTACGCTCCTTGACCGAAGCGGCAATCGCATCGCATTTCGACTTGGTGCGGCTGGCAAGGCTGATATGGCTGAAGATATCGGCGTTCATCGCCATCTTGTGCACCGCGACCGAGCCCACGCCGCCTGCGCCGATTACCAAAACCTTGCTCATCTTACCGTTCCTTGCAACACGGATTCGTTAGCGCACGCATATAGGGGTCTTTTATGACAGGACAAGAATTGCTCTCACCCACACGCAAGCCAACGCGCGAAGGCGTGCTGCGCGCGATGGAGAAGGTTGCGGCGATTTTGCCCAGAACGCCCTTGCTGCCGCTTGAAGTCGATAGCGTCACCATCTGGTGCAAGGCCGAGATACTTCAACCCATCGGTTCGTTCAAAATTCGCGGCGCGTGGCACCGGTTGAGCGACCTGACCGACGAGCAGCGTGCTAAAGGCGTTGTCGGCGTATCCAGCGGCAATCATGCGCAGGGCGTTGCGTGGAGCGCCAAACGGCTTGGCATATCAGCTACCATCGTCATGCCGTCCAATGCGCCGCAGATGAAACTGGACGCGACGCGGGCGCTGGGTGCGCAAGTCGTGCTTTACGACCGGGCCACCGAATCGCGCGACGACGTGGCCGCTGCGTTAATTGCCGAAAGCGGCGGCACATTGGTTCACGCATTTGGCGATCCATGGGTGATTGAAGGGCAAGGAACAGCAGGTATAGAAATAGCAGCTCAGTTAGCCGATCTGGGAATAGGCGGACCTGATCAGATCGTGTCATGTTGTGGCGGTGGAGGACTGGCGTCTGGCCTTTCTTTGGCATGCCCAGATGCTGAAATCGCAATCGTCGAACCCGAAGGATGGGACGACATCATCCGCTCTCTAGCGGCTGACGAAATATTGCCGGTGGACGATCTTACCTATCCAACCACCTGCGACGCATTGCAGACGCCGCAAACCTATCCAATCAATTTCGAAGTTTTGCGCCAGCGGGTTTCCAAAGGCGTCGCGGTTACCACCGAAGAAGTCGCCGCCGCCATGCGGTTGGTGTTCGAAAAATTGCATCTGGTTGTCGAACCCGGCGGAGCAGTGGCGTTGGCCGCTGTTCTCGCAGGTAAGGTTGAGGTCAACGGCATCGCTGCGGTCACGCTCTCGGGCGGCAATGTCGATACGGCGATGTTCACCAAAATGATCAGCGCGGCCTGACGAGTCCGAAAAGCATCACAAAAGCCAAATAAGGGCGTCACATTGCTCGCTTATGCCTGACATATGTTCAAGCATAAGGGGGCCGCAACATTGGCGCAGGCGAAAAACACCAAAATTGCAGAAGCAGTTGTCCGTCATGAGGGCGAAGCGCCCCAAAAGTTGCTCGACAAGGCCTTTGCCTTTGCCTTCCGCGGCCTGGTGTATGCCCAGATCTGGGAAGATCCGGTCGTCGATATGGAGGCGCTGGATATCCAGCCGGGCGACCGCGTCGCCACCATCGCCAGTGGTGGCTGCAATGTCTTTTCCTACCTGACTGCCGATCCTGCCGAAATCGTCGCGGTCGACCTGAACACCGCACATGTTGCGCTCAACAAGCTCAAGCAGACCGCGCTTACGCATATCCCCGACTACCGTTCATTCCGCCGCTTCTTCGCTGATGCCGACACGCGTACCAATATCCGCGTCTACAAGGCGCATGTGCAGCCGCATCTCGACGAAACCAGCCGACGCTATTGGGAAGGCCGGGATTTGGTAGGACGCCGACGGATCAACGGCTTCGCCACTGGCGTATATAAACGCGGCCTGCTCGGCGGATTTATCGGGCTGGCGCATTTGCTGGCACGATTGCATCGCATCGATCCGAAAATACTGCTCCAGGCGAAAAACCTCGAAGAACAGCAAGCCATATTCGACGCCAAGCTCGCGCCCATGTTCGACCGGAAATTCATCCGCTGGATCACTGACCAGCGATCGTCGTTGTTCGGGCTGGGAATCCCGCCCGCACAGTATGACGCGCTTGCCGGCGATAGCCGGATGGCCGATGTGCTGCGCGCGCGGTTGAAAAAGCTAAGCTGCGACTTCGACCTGAAGGACAATTATTTTGCGTGGCAAGCCTTTGGCCGCGGCTATGGCAAGGGGGCGGACGTACCCCTGCCGCCTTATTTGCAGGACGCGAATTACGAAGCGGTGAAGGCGCGCGCCGACCGCGTCAACATGCGGCATGCCAATATGACAGATATGCTGGCCGAGTCCGATGGTGCGAGCTTCGATCGCTACATCTTCCTCGACGCACAGGACTGGATGACCGATGCGCAGCTAACGACGTTGTGGACCGAAGTCACCCGCACTGCCCGTCCGGGAGCCCGCGTCCTGTTCCGCACAGCCGCTGAACCCAGCCTGCTGCCCGGGCGCCTCCCCCACGCACTGCTGGACCGCTGGGACTATCGGGCGGAAGAATCGCTGGACTACACCGCGCGCGACCGCTCGGCGATTTATGGCGGTGTCCATCTGTACGTCCTGAAGGACTGAAGCGATGCAAACCCTCACCGGCGATCATGCGGGCTTGATGGATGAAGTCTATCGCGGGCAACGGCATATTTACGATCTGACGCGCAAATATTATTTGCTAGGCCGCGACCGATTGATCGCAGAGATGGATGTCCCCGACGGCGGTACCGTGCTTGAAGTCGGATGCGGAACCGGGCGAAATTTGGCTCAGATTGCAAAGCAATGGCCGAACGCACGGCTGTATGGCCTCGACATATCGGAAGAAATGCTGAAATCAGCGACCGTAAACCTGCGCCGCGCGAGATGCATCAACCGAACAATTCTTGGCCGAGCCGATGCCGCGAATTTTGACGCGATATCATTATACGGTCGCGGCCGTTTCGACCGGATCATGTTTTCCTACACCTTGTCGATGGTCCCCGACTGGCACGGCGCGTTGCGACAGGCTGCGGCATTGTTGTCGACGCAGGGAAGCATCCATGTTGTCGATTTCGGTATGCAGACAGGATTGCCGGACTGGTTCAGGCAGGCGTTAGTTACTTGGCTCGCCAGATTTCACGTCGAACCGCGCGAATCATTGCAGACTTGCGCGCTGGAACTCGGCAATGAAATTAAAAAGGCCGTGAGAATAACTGAGCCTTATCGCGGCTATGCACAGACGATCGTGATCGGCTAAATCAAGCAGCTTGCGCGACGCGCAGGTCCATCCGGTCCCAAATTTCCGCCAACGCCTCGGTCAACTCGCGCATCATGGCCTCGTCATGATGCGGTCCCGGCGTGAACCGCAACCGTTCCGTACCGCGTGGAACTGTGGGATAATTGATTGGCTGCACATAAACGCCATATTCGGCGAGCAGGATGTCGCTAATCTTCTTGGCTTTGACAGGATCGCCAACCATCAGCGGCACGATATGCGTCTCGCTGTGCATCACTGGCAGCCCGGCATCCGCCATCATTTTCTTGAGCATGGCAGCATGTGCCTGCTGTGCATCGCGCTCCACGCTCGACGACTTGAGATGCTTTACCGACGCAAGCACACCGGCGACCAGCACTGGTGACAGCGACGTGGTAAATATGAAACCCGGGGCATAAGACCGAATAACGTCGATGATCTTTTGATCAGCGGCGATATAACCACCCATAACGCCAAATGCCTTGCCCAGCGTGCCTTCGATGATGGTTACACGGTCAGCAACGCCGTCACGCTCGGTAATGCCGCCGCCGCGCGTCCCGTACATGCCGACGGCGTGCACCTCATCGCAGTAGGTCAGCGCGTTATATTTGTCGGCGAGGTTACAGATAGCTGAAATCGGCGCGACGTCGCCGTCCATCGAATAAACGCTTTCAAACGCGATGAGCTTGGGGGCATCTGGATCGTCAGCTGCAAGCAACTCTTCGAGATGCGCCAAATCATTATGCCGCCAAACCCGCTTTTCGCACCCGGCGTTGCGGATGCCAGCGATCATGGACGCGTGATTCAGCTCGTCCGAATAAATGATGCAGCCCGGTAAAATCTTCGCCAGCGTGGACAGCGTTGCATCGTTCGAAACATAGCCCGATGTAAACAGCAATGCGCCGCCTTTGCCGTGCAGGTCGGCCAGTTCAGCCTCAAGCTCTACATGGTAGTGCGTATTGCCCCCAATGTTGCGTGTGCCGCCAGAGCCTGCGCCGACGTCATGCAGGGCTTCCTCCATAGCCGCAACGACCTTGGGGTGCTGCCCCATGCCGAGATAATCGTTCGAACACCAGACTGTGATCGGTTTCGGCCCGTTATGCCCCGCAAAGCAGCGCGCATTTGGATAGGCGCCCTTGTTACGCAAGATATCGATAAACACGCGATAGCGGCCCTCGGCATGAAGCCGATCGATAGCCTTGTCGAAAACAGCATCGTAATTCACGGATTACCAACTCCGGTTCACGCCAGAAGGCGCCATTTCGTCGCCCTTAACCGCCGGAAAAGCAAAAATCCAGCGCGAACGACTTGCAACAAGAGGCCTAGTTGCACAAGCCGATGCAAGATTTCCGCTTAGAGTGAATGGATTTGGGTCAAACCAAAATCCGCCAGCGCCGGCTTTAGGGGTTCCACATCCCCAAGAGGCCCCGTCGTGACAAAAATTCCCTCAGACGGTGTATCGGGCCACGGCTGATCTTGCGTCAGATGCATTATTCGCCGCGCTATGCCTGCGGCACCATCTACGAACCGGATATTGGGCATAACCGCCTCCAGTTCGCCCTGAACCAGGGGAAAATGCGTGCAGCCCAGCGCCACAACATCCAGCCGGTCGCCATCGGGATGGTTCGCCAATCCTCGCATGGCGTCGGTAAAAATCTGAGGGTCGACGGCATCACCGCGCAGCTTGGCTTCAGCGGCATGGACGAGTTCAGGCGCCCCATAGCGAAGCAATGTCATGCCGGCGGCATGATCATTCTGGAGGCGGTCGACATAGGTCTGCCTGATCGTAGCTGCGGTACCCAGTAAGCCGATCACGCCTGTCCGGGTCCCCTCGGCGGCCGGTTTAATCGCGGGGACGGTTCCGACCACCGGCACATCGAGTGCCGCGCGAACGTGCGGGAGCGCAATTGTGCAGGCGGTGTTGCAAGCTATCGTTACAAGTCTTGGCCGGAACCGTTCGACCAGACGCCCCAGCAAGGCCGGTACCCGCGATGCAATCTCGGCTTCGCTTTTCGTGCCATATGGCATCCCGGCATAATCGGCGGCGTACACCACCGGCGCATTGGGCAGCGCACTTTGCACCGCCCGCAAAACCGAGAGCCCCCCAATTCCCGAATCGAAAAATAGCAGCGGAGCTTCGGCTGTGGTCGTTGGCATTGCTCGCTGTTATCCACGTCCAAGGTCCAAGACAAGCCATGCTCCCTTGAGCAAGAAGAACAAAACAGCTACGCAATACAGTCAGTTAAGGGGATTCGCCGAATGACGGCTTTCTGGATCAATACGGTATCGGCGCTGCTTCTCGGCTATTTGCTGGGTTCCATCCCTTTCGGCCTGTTACTCACAAAGGCCGCTGGCGGTGGTGATATTCGCGATATTGGGTCGGGCAATATCGGTGCCACCAACGTCTTGCGGACCGGACGAAAGGGGTTGGCGGCGCTGACCCTTTTGCTTGATCTGCTCAAGGGCCTTGCCGCAGTACTGCTGGCGCGCGAATTTTTCGCTGGTAGCGAGGCTATCGCCGCTGCAGGCGCGTTTTTCGGGCATCTCTACCCGCTATGGCTGAAATTCAAAGGCGGGAAGGGCGTCGCCACCTTTGCGGGCATCATGTTCGGTCTGTTCTGGCAGGGGGGCGTGGTCTACGCCGTAACGTGGATCGGCGCTTTGGCGATATTCCGTTTTTCCTCGCTCGCTGGCTTGCTGGCATCACTCATGGCACCCATAGCGGCCGCCTATTTCGGCCGTTACGAACTGGTTGCAATGCTGGTTGCCTGCACCCTGATCATCTTCTGGAAGCACCGGGCCAATATCGAACGCCTCATCGACGGCACCGAGCCACGCGTTGGCAAAAGCAAGAGCTGAACGAACTTGACGGACAGGGCGCAAGACCAGTTCGACCGTCTGCGTCTCATTCGATCGCCCAATATAGGGCCGGTCAGCTACCGGCAGTTGATCGCACGTTTCGGAAGCGCGACGGCGGCGATCGACGCCTTGCCGGACCTTGTGCTTCGCGGTGGAGGAAACCGGCCTGCACTCGCCGACCCCCGTTCAATAGAGCGGGAGATGGCCGCTATGCGACTAGCTGGCGCGCGATACCTATTTCTGGATGAGCATGATTATCCCCAGTTGCTGACCCACATCGACAACGCGCCGCCAGTGCTCACCGTCAAGGGCAATCTCGATTTGTTTGCGCGGCCGGGTATCGCGATGGTTGGCGCGCGCAACGCTTCAGCGGGCGCAAGTCGTTTTGCGCGGCAGTTGGCTTTTGAGCTCGGGCAGAGCCATTTTGCGATAATCTCCGGCTTGGCGCGCGGTATAGACACTGCGGCGCACGCCGGTTCGCTCGACAGCGGAACCATCGCGGTCATCGCGGGCGGGATTGATATCGTTTATCCACCAGAAAACCGGTCGTTGCAGGAGGCTATCGCCGAACGCGGCCTGCTTGTCGCCGAGCAGCCACCGGGTACCGAGCCACGGGCCCGCCACTTTCCATATCGTAACCGCATCATCGCTGGTTTGGCGATGGGAACGGTGGTGGTCGAAGCCGCGCCCAAGTCGGGGTCGCTCATTACGGCGAGACTGGCGGCGGAAGCGGGGCGTGAAGTGATGGCTGTGCCGGGTTCACCGCTCGATCCACGTTCTCACGGCTGCAACCAGCTCATTCGGGAGGGGGCAACCCTGGTTCAGAATGCGGCGGATATCGCCGAGCTTGTCCGCCCACTTGACGTGCGAATGGAACCGTACCCGACCAGTGGCCCAGTGAGCTTGAAGATCGATGATGGCGGCAACGCCGATCGTCAGGCAGTTATCGACCTGATGGGCATGACCTATGTTTCGGTCGACGAACTCGTGCGTCAGTCCGGCAGCAGCCAGTCAGTCGTGCAGATGGTTTTGCTGGAAATCGAACTGGCTGGCCGGTTGGAGCGTGGAGCCGGCGGCAAGGTGCGTTTGGCAGCCTGAATTTTTCGCCTTGACGACCCTGCCTTAACCCCTCCAGCCTATACGCGTACGCGAGACAGATTAGAAAAGCCTAAAATATCATGCAATTAGTCATCGTTGAATCACCTGCAAAAGCCAAGACAATCGAGAAATATCTGGGGCCGGGTTACAAGGTGCTGGCGTCCTATGGTCATATACGCGACCTGCCGCCGAAAGATGGCTCAGTCGATCCCGAAAATGGCTTTTCGATGCTGTGGGACAATTATGCCGACAAGGCCAAGCAGCTGAAGGCGATTACCGATGAGGCCAAAAAATCGGATGGCCTTATACTCGCCACCGACCCTGATCGGGAGGGTGAAGCGATCAGCTGGCATGTTCAGGAAGTTCTGGCGAACAGGAAAGCGCTCCCTAAAAATGTCGGACGGGTGACGTTCAACGCCATTACCAAAGCCGCAGTTACCGCAGCGATGGCGCATCCGCGCGCCTTGGACGACGATTTGATCGACGCCTACCGAGCACGCCGCGCACTGGACTATCTGGTCGGGTTTACGCTGTCTCCAGTGCTCTGGCGCAAGCTGCCCGGTGCAAAATCGGCAGGGCGCGTGCAGTCGGTCGCGCTTCGGCTGATCGTCGAACGCGAGATCGAGATCGAGGCTTTCAAATCGCAGGAATATTGGTCGGTTAAAGCCAATATGGAGCATAAAGGCCAGAAGTTCGAGGCACGGCTGACCCAGCATCTCGCTAAGAAACTCGACAAGATGGACCTGAAATCCGAAGCTCAAGCCGAAACCGCTCGACTGGCAGTCGAGGATGGAAATTTCAGCGTCGAAACCGTTGAAACCAAGCCGGTTACGCGCAATCCGCAACCGCCCTTCACCACGTCGACCTTGCAACAGGAAGCGGCTCGTAAGCTTGGTTTTTCAGCGAGCCACACGATGCGGATTGCGCAGGGCCTCTACGAGGACGGCGCAATTACCTATATGCGAACCGATGGCGTGCAGATGGACGGGAGCGCAATTTCAGCGGCGCGCAAAACGATCGCCGACCGCTTCGACAGCGGTTATCTTCCGGAAAAGCCGCGCATGTATCAAACCAAGGCAAAAAATGCGCAAGAGGCTCACGAAGCTATCCGGCCTACCGATTTTTCCAAGGATAGGGCTGGATCTGGCGACCATGCCAGGCTGTATGACTTGATCTACAAGCGCGCGATGGCGAGCCAGATGGCATCGGCCCGTTTGGAGCGGACCACTGTCGATCTCCTCGACGGGACCGGCCAAACAGGGCTTCGTGCGACCGGACAGGTTATGAAATTCCCCGGTTTCCTTGCCGTTTATGAAGAGGGATTGGACGACAACGAAGGGGACGATGGCGCCATCCTGCCGCCAATGATTGCAGGTGACGCCCCCGCCAAGCATGCGGTCGAAAAAATCCAGCATTTCACGCAGCCCCCGCCGCGTTTTTCGGAAGCAACGCTCGTCAAGCGGCTGGAGGAACTCGGCATCGGTCGTCCCTCCACCTATGCTTCGACAATCCAGGTTCTCAAAGATCGCGCCTATGTCCGCGTTGAAAAAAATCGTTTTACAGCAGAGGAATCCGGACGCCTCCTGACAGCATTTCTTGAGCGGTTCTTTGAACGCTATGTCGCCTATGATTATACGGCAGGGCTGGAAGATCAGTTGGACGAAATCAGCGGCGGCCGGGCCAACTGGCAGTCCTTTCTCGACGCCTTCTGGCGGGACTTCAAGCCCAAAACTGCCGAGGTGATGGATCAGAAACCGTCGGACATCACGGCCGAACTGGACAAATTCCTGTCGCCCTATCTGTTCCCCGACCGTGCGGATGGCAGCGACCCCCGGCTTTGTCCCAAATGCGGTGAAGGCAGGCTTGCGTTGCGTGGCGGCCGTTTTGGTGCATTTGTTGCCTGTTCGAATTACCCTGACTGCAAATATACTCGGAAATTCGCACAGCCCGGGGGTAGCGAGGGCGATCCGGGTGGCGAGGAACATCTCGGCAAACATCCCGAAACCGGACTGGAAATCAGTCGAAAATCGGGTCGGTTCGGCCCCTATGTAGAGATGGGCGAGGGCAAGGACGCCAAGCGGGCTTCAATCCCAAAGGACGTTTCTCCGGAGGATTTCGGTCTGGAATGGGCGATAAAATTGCTATCTCTGCCGCGCACCGTCGGCATCCACCCCGAAAGCGGTGAGGCGGTAACTGCGAGTATTGGGCGTTACGGCCCCTATCTGGCGCATGCGGGGAAATATGCGCGCCTCGCGTCTACGGCAGAGGTATTCGACACCGGCATGAATAGCGCGGTTGTGAAGCTGGCCGAAGCTGCCGCCAATCCAGGCCGAGCGCGGAACGGTGCGCGTGCGCCGCTGAAGGAATTGGGCAAGCATCCGCGCACCGAGGCGGAGATCAAGCTCATGGAAGGCCGTTTCGGGCCTTATGTCACCGACGGTACCACGAACGCAACTTTGCCCAAGTCGATTGCACCGGATGAGCTAACGCTGGAGGAAGCAGCCCAATTGATCGACGCGCGGGCAGCGATGCCGGCCAAGGGCAAGAAGAAGGCGGCTCCGAAGAAGAAAGCTGCGCCTAAAAATGAGGCGCCTGCCAAGACCAAGGGGAAAGCTTAAATTTCGAGAGATAGTGGGATTTCTCTAATCCACCCATTCCAAGCCGATATCGCGGTAGATACTCCGGTCTTCATCCCATTTTGCGTGGACCTTCACATGCAGGTACAAATGTACCCTTACGCCCATCAACTTGGCTAGCTCGTTACGCGCAGCCTCACCGATTGCCTTGATGCGCGCACCGCCCTTGCCCAACACGATCGCTCGCTGCGTCGGCCTTGCGACCAGTATCTGCTGGTGGATTTCAAGCGAACCATCTTCGCGCTCGCTGTATTTTTCCGTTTCGACCGCGCTGGCATAGGGAAGCTCTTCGTGAAGTTGCAGATAAAGCTGCTCGCGCGTAATTTCTGCGGCCACGATGCGGTCGGTGGCGTCGGATACCTGGTCCTCGGGGAAATGCCATTCGCCCTCAGGCATGGCTTCGGCCAACGCCGCTTTGAACTCGGCTAATCCGTCGCCCGTGGCTGCGCTGATACAATAAATCTGCTCGAACGCGCAGATATCGGTCAGTTTCGATGTCAGTGACAGCAGCTTGTCTTTGGCCGCGATATCGACCTTATTCAGTACGAGCCATTTACGCTCGGGGCGATTCTTCAGACCTTCCAAAATCTTTTCGACCTTCGGCCCGGCTCCGGCCCGCCCGTCAACGATCAGCGTGATCAAATCTGCGTCGCCTGCGCCATCCCATGCCGCGGCGACCATCGCACGGTCGAGCCTGCGCTGCGCCGCAAATATCCCCGGCGTATCGACCAGGATGATTTGGGTTTCGCCCTCCAGCGCGACGCCGAGCATCCTGGTGCGCGTCGTTTGCGCCTTGGGGCTGACGATGGCGACCTTTTGCCCGACAAGCGCGTTTACCAGGGTCGATTTGCCCGCGTTGGGCGCACCGATGACCGCGACATGCCCGCATCGCCGCGTCACGCGTGCGACTCCAGAAATGCCAGCGCTGCAGCGGTTTCAGCGGCCTGCTTGCTGTTCGCTGTTGCACTGACGGGATCAAATCCCTTGACGGTCACCGTTACCTCAAAACGCATGGCGTGGGGTGGGCCTTCCTTTTTCGTGATGCTATATTCCGGTACTTTGCGACCATTGGCGGCGCACCATTCCTGCAGGGCCGATTTGGGGTGCTTTGTCGCACCATTTGCGGTTTCGATAAGCGGCCCCCACAGCTGCTCGATCAGGTTGCGCGCGGCGTCCAGCCCGTGATCCAGATAGAGCGCGCCGATGACCGCTTCCATGACGTCACCCAATACATTTTCGCTCTGCTGCGCACCATCGTCACGGGCCTGCTTTCCCAGACGAACATGACGGGGCAGGTCGATTTGCCGTGCGATTTCTGCGCAGGTCGCGCCCGATACCAGAGCGTTAAGCCGGTGCGAAAGTCGCCCCTCCGCCTCATCGGCAAAGCGGTGGTAGAGCATGTCCGAAATCACCAGCCCCAATATCCGGTCGCCCAAGAATTCGAGACGCTGGTAATCCGGTTTTCCAGTACTGCCATGCGTCAAAGCCCGGTCGTAAAGGGCAATGTCGATCGGCGGCTGCGGTAATAGGCTGCCAAGCCACTGCGACTGCACAGCGTCGTTCAAAAGCCCTGTCCTATGCGGTCAAAGCGGGCGGCACTGAACCATGTCCACGGAAGCAGCCAGCGAGCCGAACCGTCGGTTGAAAAGACCGACACCAGTGCTCTGCCGACCAGATATTTTTGTGGAACAATGCCGATTGCTTTGCCGTCTGCGGGAAAGCGGCTGTCTGCGCTGCGATCCCGGTTATCGCCCATCAGGAATACCTCGTCCTCGCCGACCAGAAAGGCTTGGGTATCATCACCGGGACGTCCTTCTTCCAGGTCCAATATCTCATAGCTGCGTCCGCCCGGAAGCGTTTCAATATAGCGGGGATAGCGGCATTGGGTGCCGCCGGATATTGCGCGCTCTTCAAAATCGGGTTTGTAGCAAGGGAAAGGGGTCCCTTCCAGTGCCGCCGCATCTTTCATATTGTCGGTCACGGGTATGATAAAGTCCGCAATCCGTTCCTTTTTGACGGCCACACCGTTTATTTCGAGAACACCGTTTCGCATCTGGATGACATCACCCGGCAGCCCAATAACGCGTTTGATATAGTCATCCCGCAATGTGGGTGGCGCCTTGAATACGACTACATCGCCGCGCGTGGGCTGTGAGGCAAAAATCCGGAAGCCGGATTTGGAGGGGTCAGAAATATCCTTGGCATCAACGCCAATGGTTGAAAACCATCTGATTACTCGGTTCGGTAGCGAAATGCTGTGCTCCGAATAGCCATAGGGCCATTTGGCCACGAGTAGATAATCGCCGATAAGCAGGCGCGGCTGCATAGATTCCGACGGAATGTTGAAGGGCGAAACGATGAAGCTGCGCAGGATGAATACGAATAAAGCCAGCTTTAGCAGGAAACCGCCATATTCCCGCCATTCCGAAGATGTTTTACCGCCGACTGCGGGTTCGGCTGCATTGCTGTCGAACCCGTTTCGATTTTCAGATGTTGTCGTCACGGAAACTCACGAAAGTTGGAAGGCCCTGTTGGATTGTCTGGCCTTCTAATGCGAAGGCAGGCTATTGGCCAGCGCCGAGTTGAGGTGGCGACCATGACGTCAACAGAAAAGGATTTGCGATGACAGCAGGGAATTGGGACAAGCTCGCCAACCACAGGCCGCAGGACCTTGCAACTTTGTTCGACGCCGATGCAGAGCGGGTTGTGAAGCTGACTGTGGAGGAGGCTGGCCTGCGGTTTGACCTGTCGAAAACCCATCTGAATGGCGGTGTGCTGGACGATTTTGCGCAGATAGCAGAGGATGCGGGCCTTGGAAAAGCCAAAGAGGCGCTTTTTTCGGGTGCCGTCGTCAACCCGACCGAAGTACGCGCCGCCGAGCATCCGGCCGAGCGAGGCAATGGAAACGCGGATGCCGTTGCCAATGCGCGGCAGTTGCAGACACGGATGCGCGGGTTGGTCGAGGCGATCGATGCCGGTGCGCTGGGCGAGATCAGGCATATCCTTCACATAGGAATCGGCGGATCCGCGCTTGGGCCGAAACTGCTGTTCGATGCGCTAGGCCGCGAGGATGCGCGTTATGACGTCAAAGTTGTGTCGAACGTAGATGGTGCGGCTCTGGCCGAGGCGGTGAAGGATATGGATCCGCATCGGACAATTGTCGCAGTCGCCTCCAAGACGTTTACCACCACCGAAACGCTGCTTAACGCCGCAAGCGCGATGGAGTGGATGCGCGACGGCGGGGTGTCCGACCCCTATGCCCAAATTGTTGCATTGACGGCCTATCCGGATAAGGCAATCGAATGGGGCATCGATGAAAGCCGCGTGCTGCCGTTCAATGAGGCGGTCGGCGGGCGCTATTCACTTTGGTGTTCGATCGGTTTCCCTATTGCGCTTGGGCTTGGCTGGGCCGCCTATGAAGAGCTTCTTGAGGGTGCAGCGGCGATGGATCGGCATTTCCGCAATGCGCCGATTTTGAGGAACGCGCCCACTCTCGCGGCGTTCGCGGACCTCTATTACACGCAGATCAAGGCCTGCCAGACCCGTGCGGTATTTGCCTATGACGAGCGGTTGCGACTGCTGCCCGATTATCTGCAACAGCTGGAAATGGAATCGAACGGAAAATCGGTGACTGCCGACGGTCGGCCGCTCGGTCGCAACAGCGCACCAGTCACATGGGGCGGGGTGGGAACTGACGCCCAGCACGCTGTATTTCAGCTTTTGCACCAGGGCACACATCTGATCCCGGTGGAGTTCATCGCCAGCAAAACCCCGGGGCATGACTTCGATCCCGCGCATCATGAAACCTTGCTGGTGAACTGCTTCGCTCAGGGCGCGGCGTTGATGGCGGGTCGGCAGTCCGACGATGGAGCGCGCAATTATGTCGGTGATCGCCCATCTTCGACGATCCTCCTTGATGACGTCACGCCGTCGATACTGGGCGCGCTGATTGCTTTTTACGAGCATCGGACCTTCGTCAACGCAGTGCTGCTGGGCATCAATCCTTTCGACCAGTTCGGCGTGGAGTTGGGCAAGGAAATTGCCAAAAGCATTGGTGAAAACGGCCCATCGGGCTTCGATCCATCAACCACGGCGCTTATAGAGTCGGCACTCGGCAACATCTGAAGCTAATCGCTTGGGTCGATAACGCAGCCAAATATTTGTGCTTGGCAATGTGTCTGTGCTGTAACCATATCGACTGGGCAACAGAAAGCGGCTGTCATGGCAGACTTTGATTACGACCTTTTCGTCATCGGCGCAGGCTCGGGCGGCGTCCGCGCTGCGCGCATTTCCGCGTCACATGGCGCTAGGGTGGCAATAGCAGAAGAGCATCGGGTCGGCGGCACCTGCGTCATTCGCGGCTGCGTACCCAAAAAACTGCTGGTCTATGGGTCGCATTTCGCTGAAGATTTGGCCGATGCCCGCCGCTTTGGTTGGAACACGGACGGCGCATCGTTCGACTGGGACGTGCTGCGTGACAATGTCGCTGCGGAGGTCAATCGGTTAGAAGGCCTTTACGGGCAAACACTCGGCAACCACAATGTCGAGATATTTCGCGAACGCGCCATCGTGACCGGGCCGAACAGCGTGAAACTGCTGAGCGGTCGCGAAATCACCGCCGCAAACATCCTGATCGCGACTGGCGCATGGCCGTCAGTGCCGGATATCCCCGGGGCAGGGCATGGCATTACCTCAAACGAAGTTTTCAGCCTGCCTGCGCTTCCAAAGCGGGCAGTCATCGCAGGTGGTGGCTATATCGCCAATGAATTTGCAGGGATTTTCAACGAACTCGGCGTCGAGGTCAAACTGGTCACGCGCGGCGACCGCACCTTACGCGGATATGATGAGGAAATTGTCGACCGTCTGGTCGAGATTAGCCGTCACAAGGGGATCGACATCCGCTTCGGCTATCGTTTCGATGAAATTGAGAAGCGCGACGACGGTAGCCTGCTCATAAAAGGAGGCAATGGCGAAGACATTGAAACCGACCTGCTTCTTTGGGCCATCGGACGCACGCCGCACAGCAAGGCATTGGGGCTCGAAGAAGCCGGGGTGGAACTCGCCGACGACGGCTCGATCAGAGTGGGAGCAGACAACCGCACGAATATTCCGAGCATATATGCAGTCGGCGACGTCACCAACCGCGTGCAATTGACTCCAGTAGCCATTCGCGAGGGCCACGCCTTTGCCGACAGCGTGTTCGGCAACAATCCGCGTACCGTGAATTATGATTGCATTCCGACCGCCGTGTTCAGCAATCCGCCGCTTGCCAGTGTAGGTATGACCGAGGCCGAAGCGCGTGCGAAACTGGACGACGTTAAAGTCTACAAAAGCGATTTTCGCGCGATGAAGAATGTTTTGGCCGACCGCAATGAGCGGGCGATTTACAAGATGGTCGTCGCAGGCGCAGAAGAAAAGGTTGTCGGTCTGCACCTCATCGGACCCGATAGCGGCGAGATTCTGCAGGCGGCGGCAATCGCGGTGAAGGCAGGTCTCACCAAGCAGGACTTTGACGACACCGTCGCACTCCACCCCAGTATGGCCGAGGAACTCGTTCTTCTGAAATAATCAGGGAAAGCGCGTCGTCGGATTCCCCGCTGTCCATTGCGGAGAGCGGACCATGATGCGATCAAATAACGCCGACGCAAGAAGTGTCTTGAGCCATAGTTGCAGGGCTGGGAGAGGCTGGGCATCGAACCAGTCCTGATCCGTGGCGGCGAACTGGCGGACGAACGGAAAGAGCGCGATGTCGGTGAAGGCCGGGCAACGGCCGCCCAGAAATGGCTGGTCCGACAATAATACATCCAGCGCCGACAGTTGCACCAATCCGGCGTCCCGATGAGCCGACCCGTCTGGCAAGTCATAACGGTGCGGATATTTGTAGCGGTCCAAAGCCTGTTTGAAAGGACCGTCATTTGCTGCGATCAGATCGTCATCGATATGATCGATCCACCCCTCGGGGTCGTTTTTCCCAAGAGCCCAGCGCATGATATCGAGGCTTTCGTCGATCACCGTGCCGTCTTGTAAGTGCAGCACCGGCACGGTACCTTTGGGCGAAATCTCCAGCATCTCAGGCGGCTTGTCGCGCAACACGACCTCGCGAAGGTCAACCTCAATTCCGCTCACCGCCAATGCCATTCGCGCACGCATCGCATAGGGACAACGGCGAAAACTGTAGAGAACCGGACGTTCAGCCATCTGTGCGCTGGCTAACGCCAATATGCTGCTTGCCTCGCTTTAAGGCCAACGCGATCTGCCGCTGCCGCTCTGCATAACGCGCGCGGTCTTGGTCGCTTCGTTCATCATGACAGGCAGGGCATGAAATGCCCTCGGCAAAAAGCGGCGACGCCTTGTCGTCCGCCGAAATCGGATGCCGGCACGCCCGGCAGAGCTCTTTAGTTCCGATCTCCAGCCCGTGCTTAACCGACACTCGGTCGTCAAAGACAAAGCACTCGCCCTGCCACTTGCTCTCGGTCTCCGGTACGGTTTCGAGATAGCGCAATATGCCGCCTTCGAGATGATAAACCTCGTCTATCCCTTCTGCTTTGAGAAACGCCGTCGACTTCTCGCAGCGAATACCGCCCGTGCAGAACATAGCGAATTTGGTCTTGCCCGCCGCCAGTTCGTCGCGATGTTCGCGAAACCAGGCGGGAAAATCCCGGAAAGACTTTGTGCGCGGATCGATCGCGCCCTCAAATGTGCCGATAGCAACTTCATAATCGTTGCGTGTGTCGATCAGCACCGTGTCGGGATCGGATATCAGCGCATTCCAGTCCTCAGGCTGGACATAAGTCCCAACTTCGCGCTTGGGGTCGATACCTTCGACGCCCAGCGTCACGATTTCCTTCTTCAACCGGACCTTCATGCGATAAAAGGGCATTTCGGTGGCGTGCGAATATTTGACATCGAGTTCGCTGCATCCCGGCAATGCGCGCAGAAACGCAACTATAGCATCAATGGCGTCGGGCTTGCCTGCAATGGTGCCGTTGATACCTTCGTGCGCCAGCAGGATCGTGCCCTTGATACCGCCCGCGTCGCATTCTGCCTGCACGCGCGGCTGCAACTCCTCTGGCGCATCGAATGCGACGAAGCGATAGAGTGCAGCAACCTTGATAGGATGTTGGTCGGACATCCGCGCGCCTATAACGGGATGCTGACCATATTGGCAGTGCAAAACCGCCACTCGATATTTGCATTTGACGAAATGCGATGCCAAGGCATTCGTATTAAATACGCAAACGGGGAGTGCCATGTCGGCCAATATTGCTGAACTGGAAGCACGACGAGCAGCTTCGAAAATGGGGGGCGGGCAGAAGCGGATTGATGCGCAACACGCCAAGGGCCGCCTGACCGCGCGCGAACGGCTTGATATATTGCTCGACGAAGGCAGCTTCGAAGAACTCGACGCCTATGTCGAACATAATTGCACCGATTTCGGCATGGCCGACCAGAAAATCCCCGGTGACGGCGTGGTCACTGGCAGCGGTACGATCAACGGCCGTCTGGTCTATGTGTATAGCCAGGATTTCACCGTATTCGGCGGCTCGCTGTCCGAAGCCCACGCCATGAAAATCTGCAAGGTCATGGACAATGCGATGAAGGTCGGCGCGCCCGTCATCGGCATCAACGACAGCGGCGGCGCGCGCATTCAGGAGGGCGTAGCGAGCCTTGGCGGCTATGCCGAGGTGTTCCAGCGCAATGTGCTGGCATCGGGTGTGGTGCCGCAGATCAGCCTCATCATGGGGCCATGCGCTGGCGGGGCGGTGTACAGCCCGGCGATGACCGACTTCATCTTCATGGTGAAGGACAGCAGCTACATGTTCGTCACCGGCCCCGATGTGGTCAAGACCGTGACCAACGAGGTGGTGACTCAGGAGGAACTGGGCGGCGCGATTTCGCACACGACCAAATCAGGCGTGACCGATAATGCGTTCGAGAACGATATTGAGGCATTGCTCGCAACGCGCGATTTTTTCGACTATTTGCCCGAGAATAACCGGCTTGGCGTGCCGGAGCGCCCGACCGAGGACGCATGGGACCGGATGGAGCCAAGCCTCGACACGCTGATCCCGCCGAGCGCGAACCAGCCTTATGATATGCACGAGCTGATCCGAAAAACGGTCGACGAAGCCGACTTCTTCGAGGTGCAGCCGACGTACGCGGCGAATATCATCATCGGCTTTGGCCGTATCGAGGGCCGCACCGTGGGCATCGTCGCCAATCAGCCGATGGTGCTGGCAGGGGTGCTCGACATCAACAGCAGCCGCAAGGCCGCGCGTTTCGTTCGCTTTTGCGATGCGTTCGAAATTCCGATCATCACCTTTGTCGATGTCCCCGGCTTTCTGCCCGGCACGAGCCAAGAATTTGGCGGAATCATCAAGCATGGCGCCAAACTGCTTTTCGCTTATGCCGAGGCGACCGTGCCCAAGATCACCGTCATCACGCGCAAGGCCTATGGCGGCGCCTATGACGTGATGGCGTCAAAGCATCTGCGCGGTGACCTCAACTACGCCTGGCCCACCGCCGAAATCGCGGTGATGGGCGCGAAGGGCGCGGTGGAAATTATCTTCCGCGGGCTGGGGCCTGAGGAAATCGCCGAGAAAACGAAGGAATATGAAGACCGCTTCGCCAACCCCTTCGTCGCGGCGAGCAAGGGCTTTATCGACGAGGTGATCTACCCGCACTCAACGCGGAAGCGGATTGCCTTGGGCCTCAGGAAATTGCGGAACAAGGCGTTGGAAAACCCTTGGAAGAAGCATGATAATATTCCGTTATGAGTGAACCGTTACTCATTGCAATTTTCGGATTCTTCTCAGCGGTCTTGGGGGCAGGGTTCCATGCGCTGTTTCAGCGGTGGCAGAGCAAAGATGACCATCTCCGTCGCCAAAAAATTGAGTCTTATGCTTCCTATTTTAATGGAGTTGCCCAGCTCTCTCATGCTCGCACGAAAGAAGAGCTGGCGCGTGGCAATGCAACGATTGCCGAAGCCCGAGGGCGAATTGCACTGTATGGCTCGCCAGAGGTGATTGAAGCGATGACTGCGGCCTTCCGATGCGGCCCGATTAGCGACAAGGATTCAAAAGTTCACGCTGCAATGGTTCGAGCTATGCGTAGCGATGCTAATTTGGCTAACGGCCATCCAAGTGAACAGGCGCTCTTTGAAATGCTCTATGGAACCGAGGAAAAAAGAGGATGAAACTAGGCCGTCTCAACCATATCGGCGTCGCGACGCCTTCTATCGCTGACAGCATCGTCTTTTACCGCGACGTTATGGGCGCGACGAAAATTCATGATCCTTTCGACCTGCCCGATCAGGGGGTGAAGGTCTGCTTTGTCGACACGCCTGCCGCCGACGGTGCGTTAAACGGTACGCAGATCGAGCTGATCGAGCCGCTGCCGGGCAATGCCTCGATCGCGGCGTTTCTTGAGAAGAACCCGGCGGGCGGGCAGCATCATGTCTGTTACGAAGTGCCCGATATCCACGCCGCCAAGGCCGAGTTCGAAGCAATGGGTAAACGCGTGCTGGGCGAGCCACGCATTGGTGCGCATGGGACGCTGATTTTCTTTGTGCATCCCAAGGATATGCAGGGGGTTTTGACCGAGATTATGGAGGTGGCTCCCCACACAGTTGAGGGACACTAACCCTCATTCGTCATCCTGAGCTTGTTTCAGGATAACGAGCGGCGGTGCGTTATGCTGAAACAAGTTCAGCATGACGAAATTTTGAGATTTGGAGCAACGCGCAAAAATGACCTACGAAACCATCCGCCTCGAGTTTGCGGACAATATCGCCACAATCACCCTCAACCGCCCCGAGCGGCTGAACGCGATGCCGCCGCAGATGGCGGACGAGATTGGCGAGGCGCTCGACAATCTGGACGGCGCGCGGGCGTTGATCATCACGGGTGAGGGCAGGGCATTCTGTTCGGGCGCGGATTTGCAGGCGCGGGGCGTTGCGGCGGCCTTGGGTGCCAGCGGGCCTTATGGAGCGCTGACCCGAAGCTATAATCCGACGATGGTCAAACTGTCGAAACTGAGCGTACCGATCATCACCGCGGTCAACGGCCCGGCGGCGGGTATCGGGTGCAGCCTTGCTTTGTGCAGCGACTTCGCGATTGCGGGCAAGTCGGGCTATTTCATGCAAGCCTTCGTCAACATTGGCCTCGTCCCCGACGGCGGCGCAAGCTGGATGCTACCGCGCCTGATCGGCAAGGCTAGGGCTACGCAGATGATGATGCTCGGCGAAAGAATCTTTGGAGAACAGGCCGCCGAATGGGGATTGATCTATAAATGCGTCGAGGATGCCGGGTTGATGACCGAGGCGCGGGCCTTGGCGACCAAATTGGCGAACGGCCCGACCTTGGCATTAGGGCTAATGCGCCAGAATATCGCGGCCGCGCTCGAGATGGATTATGCCAGCGCGCTGACCCGCGAGGCCGAGGCGCAGAAGATTGCTGGCGAGAGTACCGATGCGCGGGAGGGAGGCATTGCCTTTTTACAGAAGCGCAAGGCCGAGTTTAAGGGACAGTAAATTCCACTTTTCGTCATCCTGAACTTGTTTCAGGATAACGGGCGGCGGTTCGTTATGCTGAAACAAGTTCAGCATGACGAGATTAGGATTGAAGGCAGTAATGGCGAATATCGACGACTGGAAAAAGGCGGCCGACAAAGAGGTCAAGGGCAAGGACCTGACATGGCACACGCCCGAGGGCATTGCCGTAAAGCCGCTGTACACGGCGGAAGACGCAGGCGACCCCGGCCTTCCCGGCTTCGCGCCGTTCACACGCGGCGTGCGCGCGTCTATGTATGCGGGCCGTCCTTGGACCATTCGCCAATATGCTGGTTTTTCGACCGCTGAGGAATCCAACGCGTTTTACCGCCGCAACCTTGCCGCCGGACAAAAAGGCCTAAGCGTCGCCTTCGATCTTGCCACGCACCGCGGCTATGACAGCGACCATCCGCGCGTCGTCGGCGATGTGGGCAAGGCGGGCGTTGCCATCGACTCCGTCGAGGACATGAAAATCCTCTTCGACGGCATCCCGCTCGACCAGATGTCGGTGTCGATGACGATGAACGGCGCGGTCATTCCGATCCTCGCTTTCTTCATCGTCGCGGGCGAGGAGCAAGGGGTTAGCCAAGCCCAACTCGACGGCACGATCCAGAACGACATCCTCAAAGAGTTCATGGTCCGCAACACCTATATTTACCCGCCCGAACCATCGATGCGGATCGTGTCGGACATCATCGCCTACACCAGCGCGAACATGCCGAAATTCAACAGCATTTCGATCTCCGGCTATCATATGCACGAGGCGGGCGCGACGGCGGTGCAGGAGCTGGCCTTTACCATCGCCGACGGCAAGGAATATGTGCAGCGCGCAATGGAGAGCGGGCTGGATATCGATGCGTTCGCAGGGCGTCTCAGCTTCTTTTTCGGTATCGGCATGAACTTTTTCATGGAAGTATCGAAGCTGCGCGCCGCGCGGACTTTGTGGCACCGCGTGATGGATGGGCTTGGCGCGAAGGACGAACGCTCCAAAATGCTGCGCACGCATTGCCAGACATCGGGCGTTTCGTTGCAGGAGCAGGATCCGTACAACAACGTCATTCGCACGACGATCGAGGCGATGGCCGCGACGCTGGGCGGCACCCAGAGCTTGCACACCAATGCTCTTGATGAAGCCATCGCGCTGCCCACCGATTTCAGTGCACGCATTGCCCGCAACACACAGATCGTGCTTGCCGAAGAGAGCGGCATTACCAAGGTGGTCGATCCATTGGGCGGCTCTTATTATGTCGAGGCGCTGACCGCCGAACTGGTCGAACAGGCCTGGAAAATCATAGAGGAAGTGGACGCACTCGGCGGCATGACCAAGGCGGTCGCGTCGGGCATGCCCAAACGCCTGATCGAAGAAGCCGCTGCCGCGCGTCAGGCGCATGTGGACAAGGGCGAGGATGTCATCGTCGGCGTGAACAAATACCGGCTCGGCACCGAGGAGCATCTCGACACGCTCGACATCGACAATGACGCGGTGCGGCAGGGGCAGATAGCAAGGCTCGCCAAAACGCGGGCAGTGCGCGATGAGACTGCGTGTCAGGCGGCGCTTAGGGCGCTGACTGAAGGCGCCAAAGGGAGCGCGAACTTGCTCGCCCTTGCCGTAGACGCCGCCCGCGCCCGCGCGACGCTGGGCGAAATTTCCGACGCGATGGAGCTGGTCTTTGGCCGCTATGCGACCACGCCGGTTCCCGTAAAAGGCATCTACGGCAGCGCGCATGAATTTGACGCGGCATGGGCATTGGTGGTCGAAGGGGTAGATGCCGTCAGCACCCGGTTGGGGCGCAAACCCCGTATCCTCGTTGCCAAAATGGGGCAAGACGGCCATGATCGCGGCGCCAATGTGGTCGCCTCTGCCTTCAACGACATGGGTTTCGAGGCGATCTCCGGCCCGCTGTTCCAGACACCCGAAGAAACCCTCGCACTCGCGCTTGAACAGGATGTTGACGCCATTGGAGCATCGTCACTCGCGGCGGGCCACAAAACGCTCATTCCCGAACTCATCCGCCTGTTGAAGGAAGCAGGCCGCCCCGACATCAAGGTATTCGCCGGCGGCGTCATACCGCCGCAGGATTATGAATATCTCCGCAATGCAGGCGTCGTCGGGATATACGGACCGGGTTCGAATATCGTTGAATGCGCGGCCGACATCCTGACATTGCTAGGCCACAATATGCCGCCGCTGCCGGACGGGGAATGATGCTAAGTAAAGTTGTGATTTCATCGCAAATATCTGTTACGCTATGTCATGCTTCGCCCATGATTGGGCGAGCAGGGAAATGGAGGAGATAGCATGAAAAACCATGTTTGGGCCATTCTGGCGGTTCCGACCCTTGCCTTCGCAGTACCCAGCTTCGCAACCGACGAGGTATCGGGAATCATCAACGCAATGACCGCCGTTCCTCTGGACCGCGCAGTCGATGAATTCGGCAAGGTCTGCCTGTCGGCTTACCCCGACAAGAAGCGCTTGGCCTATGTATTGGAAAAAAGCGATTTTGCCTATCAGGCGAGCGCTGACAGCCGCGAATGGCGGTCGAAATATGCGACCGTAGCCGATGTCGACATGCCTGGCGACCCGAACCAGTGCGCCTTTGACGCAATTCTTCCCGCCGATGACATGGCTCAGGACGCGGTTGTCGACGCGATCGAAAAGAAAATCGTCTCCGAACTCAGCGTACGTCCCACTCGTTTGGTCTATCCCAAAGGCATGAAGTGGGAATGGCAGGAAGGCCCAAGAACCAACAGCGTAACCTATTATTTCGGCGCGCCGATCAAGGACCGCCAGCTTGTGCTGACTTACAGGGTAGGCCCCAAAGGATAATATGACCCGAAACGACTGGACCCGCGAGGAAATCGCGGAGCTCTTTGACATGCCCTTTACAGATTTGCTGTTCAGGGCAGCCGAGACCCACCGTGCACATCATGCGGTGGGGCAGATTCAACTTTGCACTTTGCTCTCCATCAAGACCGGCGGTTGCCCCGAAGATTGCGGTTATTGCAGCCAGTCGGTGAAGGCCGACAGCGGGGTCGAGGCGACCAAGTTGATGGATGTGCAGGCGGTGCTGCAAAAGGCGGCGCAGGCGGCGGATAATGGCTCGCGCCGTTTCTGCATGGGCGCGGCGTGGCGCAACCCCAAGGACCGCGACATGCCAGCGATTGTCGAAATCGTGAAGGGCGTGCGGCAGATGGGCATGGAAACCTGCATGACGCTTGGCATGCTGAGCCCCAAACAGGCGGATATGCTGGCCGAGGCGGGGCTCGATTATTACAACCATAACATCGACACCTCACCTGAGCGCTACAACGAGATCATCACTACGCGGACTATGGAGGATCGGCTCGACACGCTGGCCGAGGTTCGCCGCGCTGGCATCAATGTGTGCAGCGGCGGGATTGTCGGCATGGGCGAAACCCGTGCCGACCGGGTGGGCTTCATCCATACGCTGGCGACCTTGCCGGCCCACCCCGAAAGCGTGCCGGTCAACGCTTTGGTGCCGGTAAAGGGCACCGTGCTGGGCGATATGCTGGCGGATACGCCGCTAGCGAAAATCGACGACATCGAATTCGTCCGCACGGTTGCCGTAGCGCGGATCACGATGCCGATGAGCATGGTGCGACTGAGCGCAGGACGCGAGTCTATGTCCGAGGCGACACAGGCATTGTGCTTCATGGCGGGCGCGAACAGCATCTTCACCGGCGACAAATTGCTGACCGCAGCCAATGCAGGCGATGACAAGGATGCGGCGATGCTGGCAAAGCTTGGGCTGGTGCCGATGCAGGCGGAGGAGCCGCTTAGGGCGTTTAAGACGTTGGAGGCGGCGACATAGGGGGAGTGATCATGTTATTGAAAAACCTGATATTGGGCATAGCGATAATTTTGCCATTTGCGGTGAATGCGGAATCCCCGCCGCCGCCAAAAGCGTATATTATAGCCGAAATCGAGGTAATCGATGCAGCGACTTATGAGGGCTACAAGTCAGCTGTCGCGCCGATGGTTTCGCGGTATGGCGGTCACTACATTGTCAGAGGCGGCGCAACGCAGACTTATGACGGCGATGCACCAAAAGGGCGTATAATCCTACTTGAATTTCCATCCATGAAGATGGCGCAAACATTTCTGAACTCTGATGAATATCGTCCGGTCGCTGAAATCCGTCAGAAGTCGACCAAATCACGGCTTTTCGTGGTAGAAGGAATGCCGAAGTAATGTTCAAAAAAATCCTGATCGCAAACCGTGGTGAAATTGCTTGCCGCATCATCAAGACCGCGCGCCGTATGGGGATCGCGACGGTAGCGGTTTACTCCGATGCCGATGCGCGCGCGCCCTTCGTGCAGATGGCCGACGAGGCGGTGCATATCGGGCCTTCGCCTGCTGCGCAGTCTTATTTGCTGGCCGAGAAGATCATCGAGGCCTGCAAGTCGACCGGCGCGGAGGCGGTGCATCCGGGCTATGGTTTCCTGTCCGAACGCACCAGCTTTGCCGAAGCGCTGGCCGCCGAGGGCATTGCTTTTATCGGCCCGCCGGTGAACGCAATTGCGGCGATGGGCGACAAGATCGAGTCCAAGAAACTGGCAATGGCGGCGGGCGTCAATGTCGTCCCTGGCTTTGTAGGCGAGATTGACGACACCGAACATGCGGTACGGATTTCGGCGGAGATCGGCTATCCGGTGATGATGAAGGCCAGCGCTGGCGGCGGCGGCAAGGGGATGCGGCTTGCCTATAATGAGCAGGACGTGCGCGAAGGGTTCGAGGCGACCAAGCGCGAGGGGCTGAACAGCTTCGGCGACGACCGCGTGTTTATCGAGAAATTCATCCTTAATCCGCGCCATATCGAAATCCAGATATTGGGCGACCAGCACGGCAATATCCTCTATCTGAACGAACGCGAATGTTCGATCCAGCGACGGCATCAGAAGGTTGTCGAGGAAGCGCCGTCGCCGTTCGTTACGCCCAAGATGCGCAAAGCGATGGGCGAGCAATGCGTCGCCTTGTCGCGCGCGGTCGGCTATTATTCGGCAGGCACGGTCGAACTGATCGTGTCGGGTGCGGACCCGAGCGGCGAGAGTTTCTACTTCCTCGAAATGAACACCCGCCTTCAGGTCGAACATCCCGTCACCGAGTGCATCACCGGCATTGATCTGGTCGAGCAAATGATCCGCGTCGCTGCGGGTGAAAAGCTCGCCATGATTCAGGACGATATCAAGATCGACGGTTGGGCCATCGAAAACCGCGTCTATGCCGAAGACCCCTATCGCGGGTTTTTGCCCAGCACGGGTAGGCTCACCAGATACCGTTCGCCAGTTCATTCCTCCCCGGAACGGGGAGGGGGACCAGCGAAGCTGGTGGAGGGGCAGGTGCAGAGTAGCGCGACCCCTCGGCCTTATCAGACTACTCCCGTGCCCCTCCACCATCCGGCGGATGGTCCCCCTCCCCATGCTGGGGAGGAATTAAGGGGCATCGGCGGCGTCCGCGTCGACGATGGCGTGGCCGAAGGCGGCGAGGTCTCCATGTTCTACGACCCGATGATTGCCAAGCTCATCACATGGGGGCCAACCCGCGACGAAGCCGCCGACCTGCAAATCGCCGCGCTCGACCGTTTCGAAATCGAAGGCCTCGGTCACAATATCGATTTCATCAGCGCCATCATGCAGCACCCGCGCTTCCGCTCGGGCGAACTCACCACCGGTTTCATCGCAGAAGAATATCCCGACGGTTTCCACGGGGCACCTGCCTCACCGGACCTCATCAAATCACTCGCCGCCATCGCCGGTTTCGTCGCCACCGCCGAAGCCGACCGCGCGCGACATGTCGACGGCCAACTCGGCGACACGCTCGACCCGCCTTCGCGCTGGCAGGTAAAGATCGGCGATGCGGTCCACAACATCGAAATGATCGACGGCGAGATGCATGTCGATGGCGAACATTTCGACCTGTCGATGGAATATGACCCCGGCGACCGCCTCATTGAAGCCGAAGTCGGCGACGAAGAACTGGCCGTCAAAATCTTGCGAACGCGCATGGGCTTCAAACTCACCACCCGCGGCGCGAGCCACACCGCCCGCGTCCTGCCCGGCCATATCGCGCATCTGGCGGATCACATGATCGAAAAGATCCCGCCCGATCTGTCCAAATTCCTGATCTGTCCGATGCCCGGCTTGCTGACCCAACTGCATGTGGGTGCAGGCGACAAGGTCGAGGCTGGCCAGCCACTTGCAGTCGTCGAGGCGATGAAGATGGAAAACATCCTCCGCGCGGAAAAATCAGGAGTCGTCAAATCCGTGAATGCCGGGGCAGGGGACAGCCTGGCCGTCGATGCAGTCATCCTGGAGATGGAGTAAAGCGCTAGGCTTCGCCCATCAACCGCTTCGCCAGCCCGAATTTGAACAAGGTAAACGCCACCAGCCCGACCGCCGCCGTGCCGACATGGAACAGCCAGAATGAGGGCGTGTCCATCGTGGAATACCAACCGCCGATCGTACCGACGATCTTGTTCGCGGCAAAGAATGCCAGATAATAAATGCCAACGATCGTGGCGTTTAGCGCCTTGGGTGCAAGCTTGGTAAAGAGCGCAAGGCTGACGGGCAGAATGTGCGAGAAGCCGATGCTGTTGAACAGATGGAACATCAGCGGCCAGAACAGGCCAATCTTGCTATCCCCCTGCGTCACCGCCGCCATATAGAGGCACAGCCCGCCCGCGATGGTGAAGAAGCTGCCGATGATCATTTTGCCCAGTTCGTCGGGCTCTTTCCACTTGGTCCCATACCATTTGTAGAAGGCGGCAACGGCGACCAGCATGGAGAAGCTGAGCGCAGCGTCGATGGTGATCATCCAGCTCGTCGGCAGCGTTTGGCCCATGAAGTTCAGCGCGAACTGCTCGTCCGCCCAAACCAGATAGGCGTTGAAAATCTGCTGATTGGTGAGAATGGAAACGGCCAGCACCGGAACGAGAAGGACCAGAGCCAATATGCGCAACCAGTCGGTTCGCGTCAGCGGCACTGAAGCCACCTTCGCACCGCCTTTGGCCGGCCGGTTGTCTTCGGGAAGCCAGGGCTTTGCCACGATATAGAGGATCAGGCCCGCGACCATGACGATACCAGCGGTGCCGAAACCCCAGTGCCAGCCCACTTTTTCGCCCAGCGTTCCGGACACCAAAGGCGCGGCGATGACGCTGACGTTGATGGCGATGTAGAAAATCTGGAACGCCATCGCGCGGCGCAGGTCCTTGTCGTCATAGAGCTCGCCCACTTGGCTCGCAATATTACCCTTGAACAGCCCGACCCCAACGACGAGTGCCACCAGTGCAAAAAGGAACGTCCCTTCGAACGCCATCAGGAAATGGCCGAGCGCCATGATGAGCCCACCCCAGATCAGCGTTGCTCGCCGCCCCAGCCAACGGTCGGCGATAATGCCGCCAAGGATCGGTGTCAGATAGACAAGCGCGGTATAATCGCCGAAGATCGCGGACGCCAAAGGCTGGCCCTCAAGACCACCATAGTAGCCGTTCTGCAACGCGGACAAGCCGACCACATTCCCGATATTCTCGGGCAACAGCAAATATTTGACCATGTAGAGGACGAGCAGCGTCTGCATCGAATAATAGGAAAACCGCTCGCACCCCTCGACAAAGGCAAGATAGCCAAGCCCTTTGGGATGGCCCAGAAAGGCGCGATCTGCGGGGCCGCGATCGACCAGCTCGGGCGTGGCTTCGGCAATTGTCATTCTGTATCTCCCCCGAGAAATTATATTTCAGACGTCTTATCGCGCCATCCTGAACTTGCCAGCATTTTTCGATGATTGGCGTTCGTCGGGGCTTCGGCTAAGTTGACCACTGCATTTGCTGGGAGGATTTCAATGCCATTGCCCGTCACCGCCTTCGTTGCCGCCATTTGCGCCATCATGTTGCTCATCACCGCTGTAGATACGGTGCGTCAGCGCATGCGGGCGAGGGTGCCATTCGGCGACAACGCCGACCAGAAGCTAATCAGCGCGACGCGCAGCCACGGCAATCTCGCCGAACATGCGCCAATTGTTATCTTGCTGATGGCATTTCTGGAAATGAGCCGCGCCAATCATGTGGCGCTGATGGCGATCGGTGCCTTGTTTCTTGCGGGCCGGGTGGCGCATATTGTCGGCCTGTACGCACCGATGAGCACCAAACCACCTGTACCGCGCTCCATCGGCGTGATCGTTACCTGGTTGACGCTGGCATCGCTGAGCGGATGGACTTTGGGTATGCTAGCCTTGCGGAACTGAATAGTTTCTTCGCGATCTTCGTTCCTTCGCGAGCTTTGCGTGAAATTTTCGACGTCGCAGGTTCACGCGAAGCTCGCGAAGAAACGAAGGACGCGAAGGGTTTATTCAATTAGCGCCACGGCCCGGATCCATCCTGCGCTCGCCCGCTCTATCTTGACGGGGAAGCAGCTTAGCTTCCATCCGAACGGTGGCAATGCGGCAAGATTGGTCAGTTTCTCGATCTGGTAATAAGGCTTGATCCGGCCCGCCTTATGCCCTTCCCAGATAATCGAAGGGTCGCGGCTTTCGGCCCAGCGCTTGGCCGTATGGCTAAATGGCGCGTCCCAACTCCACGCGTCGGTCCCGACCACCTGGACGCCGCGTTCTGTCAGATAAAGTGTCGCTTCCGCTCCCATGCCGCAGCCTTGGTCGGTGAAGTTATCCGTCCCGTAAACCGCGCCCGATTGCACCAGCACGATGTCGAACGGTTGCAGCGCATAACCGATGCGGTTCAGTTCTGCTTCGACTTCCGCTGCCGTCACCACATGCCCCGAAGGCATTCCCGAAAAATCCAGCTTCACACCGGGCCGGAAAAACAAATCCAGCGGCGCTTCGTCGATCGACGGGGCAGGGGTTGCGCCATTGTCGGTCGTCGAATGGAAATGCCACGGCGCGTCCATATGCGTACCATTATGCGTGCTGAGCGTAAGGCTCTCGACCGCCCAGCCTTCTCCGTCCGGCAAATCCTCGCGCGTCAGGCCGGGGAAAAACATCGCAATCTGCTCCCACGTTTTGTCGTGAGTCATATAGGTGATCTGGGGTCGCATCACCGGCGGGTCCGATATGACATCGTTTGTGATCGAGATCGACAGGTCGATAAATCGCGTCATGCGGCTCTCCTCGGACCCGAGGCTAAGCCGAACAGTGGATAAGCACAACAAGCGGCTTGAACCGCGCGGCATTGGCGATAAGACGGGATTTCGAGTATTGAGGGGAAGAATATGGCCAATCCAGCCAGTGCCGAAGTCGTGCTCAATCCGAAACGCGACCGTCTGGTTATTACAGCGTCATCGCTCGGCACCGTTTTCGAATGGTATGACTTTTTCGTTTACGGGATTTTGGCAGCGCTAATCGGGAAATTATTCTTTCCGGCAGATAATCCCACGGCCGCGACACTGGCTTCTCTGGCCATTTTTGGCGCAGGTTTTGCGGTCAGGCCGTTTGGCGCAATTCTGTTTGGCTATTTTGGCGACAAGATTGGCCGCAAATATACCTTCCTTGTCACAATCACGCTGATGGGCGTTGCGACCGCGGCCATCGGCATGTTGCCCACTTTCGCAACCGCTGGCGTTTGGGCCGCTGGGTTGCTTTTGCTGTTGCGATGCCTGCAAGGCTTGGCGCTAGGCGGCGAATATGGCGGTGCAGCCATCTATGTTGCCGAACACGCGCCTGACGGTAAGCGTGGGCAGTATACCAGCTGGATTCAGGCTTCGGTGGCAGGCGGTTTCCTGCTGGCAGTGACGGTTGTGCTGATTTCGCGCTGGTCTATGAGCCCGGAAGCCTTCGAGGCTTGGGGATGGCGCGTGCCATTTCTGATGTCGATCGTGCTTCTCGCCATCTCATTATATATGCGACTGAAACTGTCAGAAAGCCCGGTTTTCAAAGCTATGAAGGAAGCGGGCACTACGTCGAAAAACCCGTTCGTGGACAGCTTTAAATATCCGGGCAATATCAAACGCGTCTTCGTCGCAATGTTCGGCGTCGCCGCAGGGCTAACGGTAATTTATTATACCTCGCAGTTCGGCACACTCTATTTTCTGACCGGCACGGCGCGCGTACCCGAGACAGATGCGCTGCTGTACATGGCGGTGGGCGCCGCCCTTGCGGCACCGACCTATGTCGCGTGTGGCTGGCTATCGGACAAATGGGGTCGCAAGCGGCTTTTGCTGCTGGGCTATGCCCTCGCAATTATCGGCGTTTTCCCGATTTTCTGGATGATGGCAGACGCGGCCAACCCAGCCCTTTCCAAAGCGACAGAGGCCAATCCTGTAACCCTGTCGATCCCGACATGCGAGTTCAATGCGTTGAACCGGGTCCACGAAACCGAATGTGCGCAGGCGCTCAATTTCCTCAGCAAAAGGGGTATCGCCTATAGCAAGCAGGACAGCGACACCGTGTCTTTGAAGGTTGGCAGCGCCGAGTTGCAGGGTTTTGACGAAAAGGCCTATGTTGCCGCGCTTGAAGCCGCTGGCTACCCCGACAAGTCGGACCCCGCGCAGCGGCAACCATGGAAAATCATCCTGGCCGTATTCTTGATGGTGGCGTTATCCGGCATGACCTACGGCCAGGTTGCCGCGATCCTTGTTGAGCTGTTTCCTGCCAAAATCCGCTATACATCGATGTCGATACCCTATCATATCGGCACCGGCTATTTCGGCGGCTTCCTGCCATATATTTCGCAATATATCGTCGCGCAAACCGGTCAGCCTTTTTCCGGCCTTTGGTATACTGTCGGCGTCACAGCAATGGCATTCATTGTTGCCCTGATCTGGCTGCCAGAGACTTCGGGTCACAGCGAGCTGGATTGACAGCGGGATACGAGACCGCAATGGGCGCTTATGGTTGAATTTGCCCCATCGCAACGCTTGCACCTTGACGGTGAAGCGCTCGTTGCCAATTGGCGGTATCTAAATGCGCAAGGGAGAGCCGCCTGCGGTGCAGCGGTCAAGGCCAACGGCTATGGGCTTGGCGCGCGCGAAGTTGTCCGGAGACTGCGCGACGCGGGTTGCCGGGATTTTTTTGTAGCGCATTGGCAGGAAGCGGCCGAAATTGCCGATTTGGTCGATCCAAGATGGATTTCGGTGCTGAACGGGGTAGCTCTGGAAGATCTGCCATCCATCCGCAGTCTTGGTGCCATCCCCGTGCTCAACAGCCCAAAACAGATTGCCCTTTGGAAAGCCGCAGATGGCGGCACTTGTCATATCATGCTGGACACCGGGATTAACAGGCTCGGTATCGGCCCGGAGCAATTTACACCCGAACTGTTCGAGGGGCTGAAGATCGATGTACTGATGTCGCACCTTGCGTCCGCCGATGAAGACAGCGACCAGAACCGGAAACAGCTTGCACTATTTGTAGAACAGGCAAAGCTGGTCAAAGCCACACGTCGGAGCCTCGCGAACAGTGCAGGCATCATGCTGGGTGCGGACTATCATTTCGATCTCGTACGTCCTGGTTTGGCACTTTATGGTGGCAAGCTGCGCGCCGATGTAAACCAAGCTGTCGCTCCGGTTGTCGGCCTCGCAGCAAGGGTATTGCAGGTTCGTCAACTGCAGGCCGGCGATTCGGTCGGGTATAACGCTACATTTCGTTGTACTGGACCGACACGGGTGGCCACATTGTCTATCGGCTATGCTGACGGATATTGGCGCGCATTTTCGGGCGGGGGAACCGTCATGTTCCATGGCATGCTCGCACCGGTCGTCGGTCGCATATCGATGGATTTGACGACTGTCGACATTTCAGCCCTACCCGATACCAAAGAAGGTGATTGGGCAGAGATTACATTTGATTTGCCTGAGGCCTCCAGCCTCACTGGTCTGTCCCAATATGAACTGCTTACAGGTCTGGGCAGACGGTTCCAGCGTGTCTGGACATAAAAAAGAGCCGGTGATTTCTCACCGGCTCCTTTCTGCTCACTTTAGAACTTGGCTTTGAAACCTGCGTAGAAGAACCGACCGGTCGGATCATAGGGCGATCCGGCCTCGGTACCCAGCAGATCGAGCGGCGGCAGCGTATCGAAGGCGTTATCTACGCCCAGATAGAACTGGTAATCGTCCGTTGCATCGAATTCCAGACGGAAGTCATGATACCATTCAGCCGGGTAGAACTGGATCGGTGTCGCATCGGGATCGAGCGGCGCACGGCCCTGCAGCGAGAAGAAGGTTTCATACTGGAAGCCGTTCAGGATCTGCTTGCCGATATACTGCATCTTGTAACCAAAATTGAATTTTCCGAATTCAAGATTGGCCGAAACCTGGAAGCGCCATTCGGGATCGCCCAGTTCGAACTTCTGCTGGTTGATAAAGTCAGGCCGGGTGATGTCGGTGTAGTTATCGCGACGGATAAGGTAGCTGGCGATGCCGCGCGTGGTGAGGCGCACATCTTCAGCCAAATCTGTCCGATAATTCACATCGACATCGATACCGCTCGTCTTTTGCCGTGCATAGTTGAACGGTTGACCAAGACTTGAGAAGCCCGGGTTGTTGAGGGTGACGGTCTGCCCACCTGCGTGGAATACGGTCCGCTGACCAGCCAGCGTACCGTTCGGCAAACGTGTAACCGACGCACAGAATGGGTTGTCGATACCGCTCGGATTGTCATAGCACTGCTCCAGCACGGTCTGCGGAGTCAAGGTGAAAATCACATCCTTTACTTCGACATTCCAGTAATCGACCGAAACGCTGAGACCCGGGATGAAGCTTGGCTCGATCACCGCACCGATGGTGAAGCTCGTACCACGTTCTTCTTCCAGCTCCGCATTACCCTGGTTTGCGGCGGCAACACCCGATGTAGGCCGGTTTGTAAATGGCTCGGTCGTCGTGACACCGCCAACGGTGAAGGTCTGGGTCGTAGGTACCCCAGCAGCTGCACAGTTTGCAACGCGGTTGGGGTTGTTGTTGATATTCTGCTGACCGCACGGATCGGCAAAAACATTGTTGAACGTCTGCGACGGAAGCGTGAACAGATCGCCCAGAGTCGGCGCACGCACGGAACGCTGATAGCTTGCGCGCAGACGGATGTCGCGAACAGGTGACCAGATCAGCCCGGCATTATATGCGTAGACTGTTCCGGTGTTGCCGACATTATAGTCAGAGACGCGGCCTGCCGCCTCGATTGTCAGTTCCTGGAAAAAGGGCACATCGGCAAGAATCGGTATCCGGATTTCGCCAAATGCTTCCTTGATCTTGTATGACGGCGGTGTGAATGCCGGCGACAGGTTGAGGAAGGTCTGACCACTTGCCGTGATCGGATCGAAGGCCGACCGCTGCTTTTCACTGCGATATTCGGCGCCGAATGCAAAGCCGACGGGTCCGCCGGGCAGTTCGAACAGGTCGGAGAGGTCGCCCGACATGTACCCGGACAGCACAAACTGTTCATTCTTCTGGTTGCGGAACGATGTATGACCGAAATAGGCAAGCGCCTCAGGCCGTACCTGGCCTTGACCGAAGAGATTTACCGGAACGCAAGCCGGGTCGTCATTGGTCGTAACCGCGTCAGCATTGATGCCGCAGACGATATTGGGGCCGACTTGCACAGCGTTGATGGCGTTTGCAAATCGGGCTGTGATGTAGTTGCCTTCGGTTTCATAATAGGACTTGAACCTGCCATAATTGGCTGAAATTTCATAGTTCCAGTCATCGTTGAAGGTGCCGCCAAAGCCACCAACCACACGAATGGTTTCACGGTCATGGTTTTCACCGCGCGCACCAAAGTCCAGATTCTGGCGGTCAGAGCTGAATGTCGTTGCGCCCGGCGCCAATATACTGACCAAGGTCGCACGTGCCTGAGGGGTCAGATATGGGTTATTGATGCTGAAGGTCTGCGCGCCGAATGTCGGCTGACCTTCCTGCAACGCATCAATTGTTGTGAACTGCGCTTCGATAAACGGCTTGAAAGCATCAGACACGTCATAATGCGCCAATAGCGTAGCGTTGATGCGCTTCAGACCTGGCTGGAACTGACCGCTTTCGCGAAGCGTCGAGCCGATGCCGCCAATGCAGTTACCGGAACCAAATTGACGGAAATCTGTCTGACAGACGTTGCGCACGAGTGTTCCGTCGGGAAGAAAGCCGAAGGCGTTACCGAACTGGCTGAGCGGGTTAGCACTGCCAGGGTTGGCAATACCGCTACAGGTCAGCGCGCGGCGGGCTGCGAACGCCGTTGCGGACTCACCCGTCGCGGCAACTGTCGGGCAGGTCGCGGTTACCATGCCGCCAACCGATGTGCCAACGCGGGTCAGCGGGCCAAGGAAGGTGGTATCGGATATGCCGTCACCCGCTGCCGCTTCCGGCGTGGTGCGGATAGGGCCAATGGCCGGGTTTAGCTGCTGCCCAAGAATTTGGGTCAACTGGAATTGACGGCGCTGGCGACCCTGCGCGCGATCGAGCACAAACAGCGCATCCTGTTTGGCATATTCGACCGCTAGGGTGATATTACCGCGACCGTCGGCAAAGTTCTTGCCTGCAATTCCGCTCAAGAACAGCGAACCGCTATCGCCCTCGTCAGAAACACCGGCTTGCCCGCGGAGCTGGATACCGTCGTAATCGCGGCGAAGAACAAAGTTCACAACACCGGCAACCGCGTCGGAACCGTAAATAGCTGAGTTGCCGCCGGTAACAACATCGACCCGCTGTACGAGATCGGAAGGCACATTGTTGACGTCCCAGCGGAACGAACCAGGTGTCGTGGAAACATGACGACGGTTATTCACCAGGACCAGCGTACGGTCTGTTCCAAGACCACGAAGGTCGAGGAAGTTCTGGCCGGCAGTGCCGATAAACCGCGTCGAGTTTGCCTGGCTGAAAGTTGAGCGAAGCTGCGGCAACTGGTTCAGTTGGTCACCAACCGAAATTTGGCCTGTCTCGGTCAACTCTTCACCCAGAGACGTGATGGGAATCGATGCCTTCAGGTTCGGACGCGAAATGCGCGAACCGGTCACAACAATCTGTTCACCCGAATCTTCATCTTCTGCGGCAGCTTCTTCGGCTGCTGGCGCCTCGTCCTGTGCCATCGCAGGCATCGACGCAAAGGTTGCAAGACAGATTGCCGATCCGGCAATCAACAAACGCGACTTCTTCATTTTATGTAGCTCCCCAGCTATTTCATTCATTTTGAGTTAACGCGCCCTGTTATGTCAAATCGTCTCAAGGGTGCAAGAGGTGGAGCCCGGACCTTATTGTGCCCGAGCCATTACGAAGTCGAACTTGAGGCCGGAGGGCTCGGCAAAAAACTACTGGAATGATATGAAAGTACGACGAAGACAGAAAACAGCGAACTTTATACCAATCGGTAATTCGGTCGTGAAGGATAATGACAAAGGCCGCGCCAGATGTCGTTCGTCGAAAATTTCGCATTTTTTCCTGACGCAGCACCGGTTGAGGCACCTGAAAGGCTCATTTTCCCTGTTCTTCGGAAAACGTGAGATCCTGGGCCGCCCGCCCGATGATTCGGCGGGTAAAATGACCGCCCAGTCTATATGTTGCAGTGCATGATAAACTGGTGCTACTGACCGGCCGATCATCCCGAAAGGAAAACCGGTTCATGGCACGCGCAGCCAGCAAAAATGGTGATGGCCCGATCATCATCAAAAAATATGCCAATCGCAGGCTCTACAACACGCAGTCGTCCAAATATATCACGCTGGACTTTCTAGCGGACTTGACGCGCAAGGAAATCGACTTTCAGGTCCTCGATGCCAAAACGAATGAGGACATCACGCATGGCGTGTTGACCCAGATCATCATGGAAGAGGAAAATAGCGGACAGCAGATGCTGCCGGTTGGTTTTCTGAAGCAGTTGATTTCGATGTACGGAGATTCGATGCAGGGGATGGTCCCGCAGTTTCTCGAAAGCTCGATGGAAAACTTCCGCAAAAACCAGAAGCAGGTTCAGGATGCCATCGAAACGGCCATCACTTCGGGGCCCTTTGGCCATATTGCGAAGCAAAATATCGAATTCATGCGCTCAGCTCGGGAAGCGCTGATGCCAAATCTTTCCAACCTAACCGGCAAAAAGCCGGAAAAGGAAGAAAGTCTCGATGATCTGAAGCGGCAAATGGCCGCGTTGCAGGCGAAAATCGACAGGCTTTCGGGCGAATGAAATAACTCAAGTTTCGTGGACAATATTTTGATAAAACATGCTTTAAATGTCACTCGCGCGCAGAATTTTGCGGGCTGGTATCAGGAAGTCATTTCGGAAGCCGATCTGGCCGAGGAATCTGGCGTACGCGGCTGCATGGTCATCCGGCCTTGGGGCTATGGCATCTGGGAGCGCATCCAGAAACTGATGGATGCCGAGATCAAGGCTGCTGGCGTTGAGAATTGCTATTTTCCGCTGTTTATTCCGCTTTCTTTCTTTGAAAAAGAGGCTGACCATGTCGACGGCTTTGCCAAGGAAATGGCAGTCGTCACGCATCACCGGTTGATTGGTGACGGCAAGGGTAAACTGATCCCCGACCCCAATTCAAAGCTGGAGGAGCCACTGGTTGTCCGCCCGACATCGGAAACCGTCATAGGTGCCGCGATGAGCCGTTGGGTGCAGAGCTGGCGCGACCTGCCACTGATGGTCAACCAATGGGCCAATGTTGTCCGTTGGGAAATGCGGACACGGATGTTCCTGCGAACGTCGGAGTTCCTCTGGCAGGAAGGGCATACCGCGCATGCCGACAAGGCCGATGCGATGGCCGAAACGATGCGCGCACTCGAAATGTACCGCGCCTTTGCTGAAGGACCGCTCGCCATGCCTGTTGTGGCGGGTGAGAAACCCGAAAATGAACGGTTTCCCGGAGCGGTGGCGACCTACAGCATCGAGGCGATGATGCAGGATGGCAAGGCGTTACAGGCCGGCACATCGCATTATCTCGGCACCGGTTTCGCTGAGGCTTCGGGTATCAAATATCAGGACAAGGACGGCGGCCAGCAATATGCGCACACCACCAGCTGGGGCGTGTCCACCCGCATGATCGGCGGCGTTATCATGACGCATGGCGATGACGACGGCCTGCGGTGCCCGCCGCAGATTGCGCCGCACCAGATCGTGATCGTGCCGATGCTGCGCGACACTGACGAAGATGAAGCGGTACTGGAATATTGCCGCAGTTTGCGCATCGAGTTGCTAGAGCATAGCGCGTTCGGCGAGCCGCTCCGCGTGTTACTCGACACGAAAGCAATCAAGGCGTCGAACAAGCGCTGGGCCTGGGTAAAGAAAGGCGCGCCGATCATTGTCGAGGTCGGCCCGCGAGACGTAGGCGAGGGCAAAACTGCCGTTCTGCGCCGGGACCGGCTGTACAAGGATGACGGCAAGCTCGCGACCGCCTTCACGCCGCGCGAGGAATTCGTGGCGGCAGCGGCTGCGATGCTCGAAGAAATCCAGTCGGGCCTCTACAATGAAGCCAAAACCCGCATGGAAGCCAATATCCGCCGTGACGTGACGGATCTTGCTGCGCATTTTTCTGGCGATGAGGCGGGCTTTGCTGGTTGGGTCGAAGTGCAATGGGCGCGTCCGACCGGCGCAGCTCTCGACAAGATTGTCGAGCAGTTAAAAGCGCTCAAGCTGACCATGCGGAACAGCCCGCTGAATGCTGCATCAGCGGATGGTAATTGCTTCTTCACTGGCGAACTGGCGGTGGAACGCATCCTTATCGGGCGGACTTATTGACGCATGGCAAAGCGTCAACATCTGGGGATGCCCTCGCGTGACCAGATCATGGCGTTTATCAACGAAAGTAGCGAACCCGCAGGAAAGCGCGAGATTGCGCGCGAGTTTGGGCTGCGCGGGAATGAAAAGATCGCACTGAAGGCCCTACTCAAGGACATGACCGACGAGGGGCTGATCGACATGGCTCCCGGTCGCGCATTCCATAAAATGGGCGGGGTTCCCAAGGTTACCGTGCTCAAGATTGTGGGCATCGACGGTAATCAGCCAATCGCAGTGCCCGATAAGTGGGAAGCGGAAGGCATCCCTCTCCCCAAGATCCGTATCATCGAAGGCAAGGGCAAACGCGGTGCGCTCGGCATCGGCGACCGCGTTCTCGCGCGTACCGAGGAGCGTGGGCAGGGCATCGTTGCCCATGTTATGAAAAAGCTCGCAAAGGGCGAGGCCCAGATATTGGGCGTGGTCGAAGGTGGCGAGAATGGGCGTTTCTGGCTGAAATCGGTCGACAAGAAATCACGTTTTGACACGCAAATTGGCGATATCGGCGAAGCCAAGGCTGGCGACTTGGTGCTGGCTGAATTGACTGGCAATGCGCAGCGCAAATCGGCGCGGGTGACTCAGGTGCTGGGCGATCCGTTTGCACCAAAAAGCTTCAGCTTGATTGCCATCCACAAATACGGCATTCCGTTCGAAATGCCCGATGCGGCCGAGCGCGAGGCCGCGACTGTCAGCAAATTACCTGTTACCGCGGACCGCCGCGAAGATCTGCGCCACCTGCCGATCATTGCTATCGACCCGCGCGATGCGCGCGACTTTGACGATGCAATCTGGGCTGCGCCCAATGCTGATACAGGCGGCTTCGACGCCATCGTCGCGATCGCCGATGTCAGTTATTATGTTCGACCCGGCAGCGCGCTTGACCATGAAGCGGCCAAACGCGGGAACAGCGTCTATTTCCCCGACCTGGTCGTCCCGATGCTGCCGCACGCACTGTCGTCGGACAAATGCTCACTGCGGGCAGGGGAAGATCGCGCGGTCATTGCCTGCCACTTGGCCATCAGCAAGATGGGGCAAGTGACGTCATGGCGTTTTACCCGTGCTGTGGCCCGGATTTCTGCCAATATTCCGTATCCGGATGCACAGGCCGCTATCGACGGGAAGATGGAAAATCCGCTACTCGAGACCGCGCTCAAACCGCTTTGGGCTTGCTGGCGCTTGCTCGCAAAGGCGCGCGACAAGAGGGCGCCGCTCGAATTGAACTTGCCCGAAAAGCGAATTACCCTCGACGATCAGGGCCGCGTCACCGGCATTGCCGAACGGGTGCAGCTTGACGCGCACCGTTTGGTCGAGGATTTCATGATCGCCGCCAATGTCGCTGCTGCCAAAGCGCTGGAGGCGAAGAAATCCTCGCTCATCTACCGCGCGCACGAACCGCCGAGCCGCGAGAAGCTGGTTGCGCTCAAGGATTATCTCAAGACCTTCGACATCGATTTCGCGCTGGGGCAGGTGATCAAGCCAGAAACCTTCAACATGATCCTCGAGAAAATCATTGACGAGGAAATCCGCCCGCAAATCATGGAAGCCGTGCTCCGAAGCCAGACTCAGGCCTATTACGGCCCTACCAATGTCGGCCATTTCGGGCTTTCACTGGGAAGTTACGCGCATTTCACCTCGCCGATCCGCCGCTACGCCGACCTGATAGTCCACCGAGCGTTGGTGAGCGCCTATGGCCTTGAAATGCCGAAGCCAAAGCTCAAGGACGTCGAACCGACCACTGGCCTGACCGAAGCCGCCGTCGCCAAGCTTGCAGCAACTTCTGAAGCCATCAGCCGCACCGAACGGCGCGCGATGGAGGCAGAGCGCGAGACCACGGACCGTTATATCGCCGCCTTTCTCTCGGCGCAGGTCGGCGAAGTGGTTCAGGCGCGGATCACCGGTGTCCAGAATTTCGGATTTTTCGCTACAGTTGACGGCGTTGGCGGCGATGGTTTGGTTCCTGTCTCAACTCTGGGCAAGGACTATTTCCATTATGATGAAGCCAGTCAAACACTGATAGGTGAGAAAACGCGGCAGGAATATCGCCCCGGCATGCGATTGGATCTGCGATTGGCGGAGGCCAATCCCGTTTCCGGATCGCTCCGCTTCGAACTGCCCGAAGGCGGCAGCTACGCGCCGGACAGGTTCAAGCACAAGGGCAAGGCCGGTAAAGTCGAAACCGGCAAACGCGGACGACCGAAAAATATCCGCCATCAGGGCAAGAAGCGCTAGTTCCGCAAAATTCGTCATCCTGAACTTGTTTCAGGATAACGGGCGACGGTGGCGTGTTATCCCGAAACGAGTTCGGTATGACGAGTTGAGGTGATCAACTCAAAGCATCCAGGCGCTCGTCGCTCAACGACCCCGGAATAACCATGACCGGGCAGGGCAACGTCCCCGCATTCACCCCGGTAAAATGTGTGATCAGCGGCCCGGGTGCGCCTTGTGCCGCTGCACCCAGTACCAGGGCATCGATTTCCGGATGCTCCTCAAGCATGGCTTTCACCACGTCAATCGCTTCGCCGGGCTTGACGGTAATCGCCGGCCGCACACCCATTTCGTCGAAGATTGAACCGGCAGCTGCGGTCACAAGCTGTTCGGCACGCACGCGCGCCTCTTCCTCCATCGTCGCCTGAACGCCACCCCAGGCCACGAAATCGGCCTGTTCGACCAAAGCGAGAATGTGGACCGCACCTCCGGTCTTCGCTGCCCGGCGCGAAGCAAAACGCAGGGCAAGCCGCGCTTCGTCGGTCTCATCGATGACCACCAGATATGTCCGCATCCCCAACCCCTTTTATGTATTCGTATAAGTTGCGCCAAAACACGGGCCGACGCAACCATTCACCGCTTGACGCTGCGGCGCGCGAGGCTATTCGGAAAGGAAATTGCGACCGGAGAGGCCTAATCCATGCCCATCGAACTCAAAATGCCCGCGCTTTCGCCGACCATGGAGGAAGGCACGCTCGCCAAATGGCTGGTGAAGGAAGGGGACAGCGTGTCCTCGGGCGATTTGCTGGCCGAGATTGAGACCGACAAGGCGACCATGGAATTCGAAGCGGTCGATGAAGGCGTCATTACGCAGATATTGGTGGCCGAGGGCACCGATGGGGTGAAGGTCGGCGCGGTGATCGCGATGATTCAGGGTGAGGATGAAGAGGCCAGCGCTTCACCGAAAGCGGCCGCACCTTCAACCGCCCCGGCACCAAAGCCCGAACCGGAGGTTGCAGCCGCCGCACCGGCACCCGCGCCATCCGCACCGCCCGCAAAATCATCAGGCGACCGCATCAAAGCCAGCCCGCTTGCCAAACGCATTGCTGCCGACAAAGGCATCAACTTGGCTGGCGTCACAGGAACCGGCCCCAATGGGCGCATCGTCAAAGCCGACCTTGAAGGCGCGAAAGCTGGCGCAGCACCCGCTCCAACTGCGGCGCACCCCGCCCCAACGGCACCGTCCGCGCCATCGCCTGCACCCTCTGCGGCCATCGAAACCGACATCCCGCATGAAGTCGTCAAGCTTTCCAACATGCGCAAGACAATCGCGCGCCGCCTGACCGAGAGCAAGCAGCAGGTTCCGCATATCTACCTGACCGTCGATATCCGCCTCGACGCTTTGCTCAAATTGCGCAGCGAATTGAACGCGGCGCTGGAGGGGCAGGGGATCAAGCTTTCGGTCAACGATATGCTGATCAAGGCGCTCGCCAAGGCCCTGGTCGCGGTGCCGAAATGCAATGTCAGTTTCGCGGGTGATCAGATGCTGATGTACAGCCGCGCCGACATCAGCGTCGCGGTGTCGGTGCCCACCGGACTGATCACGCCGATCATTGTCGATGCAGGCAGCAAATCGGTCTCCGCCATCTCCACAGAAATGTCCGCACTTGCCGCCAAGGCTAAGGAAGGCAAGCTGCAACCGCATGAATATCAGGGCGGCACCGCCTCGATCAGCAACATGGGCATGATGGGCATCAAACAGTTCGACGCCGTCATCAACCCGCCGCAGGGGATGATCCTGGCGATTGGGGTAGGTGAAAAGCGGGCCTATGTCGTCGATGACGCGCTGGCGATTGCGACGGTGATGAGCGCCACGGGCAGCTTTGACCACCGTGCGATTGATGGCGCCGATGGGGCGGAACTGATGAAGGTGTTCAAGGAATTGGTGGAGAAGCCTTTGGGGTTGGTGGCGTAAGGCCACAACGGTGCTCGAACATACCGGCCTGTGGGGCGACGGAGACGAAATTGAGGCTATCGAGCTGGTTGAGAAGCGCCTGAATGTAAAACTTCGGAATGAGGATGCAGCTGGAATTTGGACTGTCGGGGATTTGTGGCGGACATTGTTGAATAGCAACCCTCAATTGAATGATGACCGGCGGTCATGGTTGCGATTTGTAGTCGCTTTAACCTGGTATACCGACGTCAATCCCCGCAAAGTAGGTAAGCAAACCTTGCTTATCGAACCCGGCAACCAAAATATATTCAAGCATTTATGGGCACTAATCACTCGAAAGAAAAGCAATGTCTAACTACGACCTAATCGTCCTCGGTTCCGGCCCCGGTGGCTATGTTGCCGCTATCCGTGCCGCGCAGCTTGGGCTGAAAACCGCGATTGTCGAGCGGGAGAATCTCGGCGGGATCTGTCTCAACTGGGGCTGCATCCCGACCAAGGCGTTGCTGCGTTCGGCGGAAATCTATCATTATATGCAGCATGCGGGCGATTATGGGCTGACAGCGGCAAATATCAGCGCGGATATCGATGCAGTGGTGAAGCGGTCGCGCGGCGTTGCCAAGCAGCTCAATCAGGGCGTCACGCATCTGATGAAGAAAAACAAGATCACCGTCCATATGGGCGACGGCAAGCTGGTCGCCGCGAACAAATTGACCGTCACCAAGAACCCCGGCTCGGGGGCCGGGGCAGGCGCCAAAACCGAAGAACTGACCGCGAAAAACATCATCCTCGCCACCGGCGCGCGGGCCCGCGATCTGCCGTTCGCACCCGCCGATGGCAAACGCATCTGGACCTATCGCCACGCGATGGTGCCGCCCGAAATGCCGAAAAAGCTGCTGGTCATCGGATCGGGCGCAATCGGCATCGAATTTGCCAGCTTCTACAATGATATGGGCGCGGAAGTGACCGTGGTCGAAATGCTCGACCGCATCGTGCCGGTCGAAGACGCTGATGTCTCAACTTTCCTTGAGAAAGCGTTGAAAAAGCAGGGTATGACGATCATGACCGGGGCAGGGGTCGAAGAACTCAGGGCCACGGCAACCGGCGTATCCGCCAAGATCAAGGGCAAGGACGGCAAAATCGTCGCGTCGGACTTCACCCATTGCATCGTCGCCATCGGCATCGTCCCCAACACCGAAAATATCGGGCTGGAGGCTTTGGGCGTCGAAATGGACCGCGGTTTCCTGAAAACCGACCCGATGTGCCGCACCAATGTTCCGGGTCTGTGGGCCATAGGCGACATCACCGCGCCGCCGTGGCTCGCGCACAAGGCGAGTCATGAAGGCGTGATCGCCGCCGAGGCCGTTGCAGGCGGACATCCGCACGCCATGGACCCGCTGAACATCCCCGGCTGCACATACTGCCACCCGCAAGTCGCCAGCGTCGGGCTGACCGAAGCCAAGGCCAAAGAGGCGGGCCATGACATCAAGGTCGGCAACTTTCCCTTCATCGGCAACGGCAAAGCCATCGCGCTGGGCGAAGCGGAAGGGTTCATCAAGACCATATTCGACGCCAAAACCGGCGAATTGCTGGGCGCGCATATGGTGGGAGCAGAGGTCACCGAGCTGATCCAGGGCTACACAATCGGCAAAACCGCCGAGCTGGTCGAAGCCGACTTCATGCACACCGTCTTCCCGCATCCCACATTGAGCGAAATGATGCACGAAAGCGTGCTAGGCGCTTACGGGAAAATGCTGCATATGTAGTTTTTCGGGAGGGTTTGGTATGAAAGCATTATTGCCTTTGCTTTTGCTGGCAGGAGCAACTCCATCGGTTGCCACCGCCGCCGAACCAGCAGCCAAAACCGCATCCGCCACCACGCCCGTCACGATCGAATATTATTACCGCATCCGCTGGGGCGCGATGGACGAGTTCAAGGCGCTCTACAAAAAGAACCATCAGCCCATTCTCGATGAGCTGAAAAAGCAGGGTTTCATAACCGCAATCAGCGCGACCACGCCCTACAATCACATGGCAGGCGAGGAACGGTGGGACTGGCGCGTCACCATTACCTACCGCAGCGCGGAGGATGCCGTTGGCGAGGGCACCGGCTATACCAAAACGGTGGACGCCATCGGCGCAAAGCTGTTCCCCGACCTTGCCAAATTCAAGGCCGAGGAAGCCAGGCGCTTTTCGCTCATGGACGAACATTGGGATGTCATCGTTACTGCCGACTAGACGTCAGAACGAAAAAAATCACTGTCCTACAAGCCCTCCTTTTGACATGGTGCTCCCATGAATGGCGAAGCATCATCGAGGGGGAGTATCACAATGACAAGGAACGCACATCCGAAGCCATCGATGCCTCCCCGACATGGCCTCAACTTCCTCAACTTTGTAAAGCCTGCCGACAGTTTCAAAGCGCGAATCGCTATCGCCGGAATTCTGCTGGCGGCTATCCTTCCGGCCACCGCTTTCGCAGAAAATACCGTTATCACCGCCGAGAAAATGGTCGATGTCCTCACTGGCAAGACCGTGGAGTTTCCGGCCGTGTTCGTGGGGCCGGACGGCCGTATCACCAGCATTGCCGACGCGCGTACGGTTAAATGGGGCAGCGATGTCAAACATATCGACCTGTCGGGCAAGACTATCTTGCCGGGCCTGATCGACATGCACGTCCATCTCGATGGCCCAGCTGATATCGGCGGCTATCGCGGGCTGGAATTTACCGACAGCTTTTGGGGCATGACCGCAGTCGGTAGCGCACAGGCAATGCTGAAGGCTGGCTTCACCACCGTCCGCAACGTGGGTTCAGGCAATCGCAACGATATCGGGCTGAAACAGGCGATCGACAATGGCTATGCTGTTGGGCCGCGCATTGTGCCCGCGGGCTATGCGCTTGGAGCGACCGGCGGGCATTGCGACTCGACCTTCCTGCCGCCCAGCCTCGAAAAGGCGGAGAAAGAGGAGGGGATTGCCGATAGCCCGGACGAGCTTCGCTATCAGGTCCGCCGTCAGCGCAAATATGGCGCCGAGGTGATCAAGGTGTGCGCGACCGGCGGCGTATTCTCTCGCAATACCGAACCGGGGCAACAGCAGCTTTCGGAGAGCGAGCTGCGCGTGATCGCCGACGAGGCGCATCAATGGGGTATCCGCGTCGCGGCTCATGCCCATGGCGGGGACGGCATCAAAGCCGCGATCAAGGCTGGAATCGACACGATCGAGCATGCGTCGCTGGTCGATGATGAGGGCATAAAGCTGGCGGCGGCCCGCGCCCGTCCGGTCTGGTTCTCGATGGATATCTACAACACCGAATATACGCAGGCCGAAGGCGCAAAAAATGGTGTGCTTGAGGATAATCTGCGCAAGGACCGCGAAGTCGCGCAAATCCAGCGCGATAATTTCCGGAAAGCCCACAAGGCCGGGGTAAAAATGGTCTTCGGCTCCGACGCCGGAGTCATGCCGCATGGCGAAATCGGCAAGCAGTTCCGCGTCATGGTCGAATATGGCATGACACCGCTAGAGGCCATTCAGGCCGCGACGCGCAATGGTGCGCAGGCGCTGGGCCGCGAGAAGGATGTGGGTGCAATTGCCGTGGGCCGATTTGCCGATATCATTGCGGTCGACGGCGATCCGCTGACCAACGTACGTGAAATCGAGTCGGTCGATGCGGTCGTAAAAGGTGGTAAACTGGTCGAATGACCGAGCTTTTGTCCACCTCGCACATGCATTGATTGACGCATGGCGATTGTGATATTCTCATCCCGGGAAGGTTGATACAACCAAACGGGAAAAAGTAGCTGGGGGTTACGACAATGATGACTTTGGTCGCAGCAATGATGCTGAGCATGGCCGCGCAAAAGGCCGATCCACTCGACAATGCCCGCAAGGCATTCAACAACTGCATGATAGAAACGCACAATGTCGCCGTTGGCGAAAAGGCTTCGCCAAGTGCGTTTGTGAAAACAACCGAGACAGCCTGCACCGCAGAGCGCACCGCCTATCGCGACATATTGATCAAATCTGAGCGCGGTTATGGTTCAAGCCAGAAAGAGGCAGAAAAATTTGCCAATGAAGAAGTGCAGATGATCATCGATTCGGTGGTCGGCAGCTTCAACGAAAATGTGGAAAATGGGGCCAAACTGACCCCTGAAAAATGAGCGGGAAGGGCGACCTTAAACTGCCCAACCCAGCAGCAGTCCCGCGACCCCGGTTGCTGCCAGCGTCTTGATCACATTCCACTTCGCGCCAAACAAAAGCATCGCGGCCATGACAGCGAGCAGCACGGCCTGCCAGCTAAAGCTTGCGGGGTCGGGCCAGTATAGCCGCAACGACCCGAACTGGCGCTCGCCAACGCTGGCGAAAAGCACATGGAGTGCAAACCAGACCGACAAATTGGCGATGACACCGACCACTGCTGCCGTCAGCGTGGCGAGGCCGCCCTTCAGCCATTTTGCATTCTCCATCCGCTCGATCCACGGGGCGAAAGCGAATATCCAAAGGAAGCAGGGGGCAAACGTCACCCAGGTGGTAAGCCCCGCCCCGATAATGCCGGCGATCAGCGGTGTGAACGGCTCTGGCGCGCGGAATGCAGCAAGATAGCCGACAAACTGCGTGACCATGATCAGCGGACCCGGCGTCGTCTCCGCGAGGCCAAGCCCGTCCGCCATCTCGCCGGCATTTAGCCAGCCAAAACCCTGAACGGCTTCCTGCGCCATATAAGCCAGCACTGCATAGGCACCGCCAAATGTCACGATGGCGAGCTGCGAAAAGAAGCTTCCGATATCCCACAACACATGGTCGCGTCCGACTGTTGCCAGGACCAGAAAAAGCGGCGCCGCCCAGATTATCCCCCATATCGACACGGCTTTCAGCGTCGTGGCCCACGGGCGCGCTGTTGTTGACTCAATCGGCGCGCCGTCGTTCATCGCCAGCCAGTCAGGATGCATTAACGCCACAAATATTCCGATTGCGCCCGCACCCAACACTACAAGCGGAAAGGGCAGATTGAACAGGAACAGCGCCAAAAAAGCAGTCGCCGCGACGATCTTTTTAAATCCAGTATTCAGCGCGCGCCCACCGATGCGGATCAATGCTTGTATAACAATCGCCAGCACCGCCGCCTTGATCCCAAGAAACAGCGCAGCGAACCAGCCGAGATTGGCCGCAAAGGCATATAGTATCGATAAGGCAAGTATGACGAGTGCGCCCGGAACGACAAACAGCAACCCCGCAGCCAAGCCGCCTTTTGTGCCGTGCAGTTTCCACCCGATCCAGGTCGCCAGTTGTTGCGCCTCCGGACCCGGCAGAAGGTGACAGAAATTGAGGGCATGCAGATATTGCTCTTCCTCAAGCCATTGCCGGTCGTCGACCAGTTCGCGGTGCATCAGTGCAATCTGTCCGGCGGGTCCGCCAAAGCTGAGGCAGCCGATACAGGCGAAAACACGCACCAGCTCGTTAAAATCGGGGTGAGGAAGGGGTGACGCCACACTATCGCTCCATGCCTTGGTCATCCGCAGAAACGGACAAGAAAGGCAACGCTTGGGCGCGGACGCCTGACCGGGAGGTTGCTTTGCCCCGGTGTTGCCGGGCTAGCGCGACTGCAGCACGGTTTGCAAGGGAAATTGGCGGACAGGGTGGGATTCGAACCCACGGTGAGCTTCCACCCACGACGGTTTTCAAGACCGTTGCCTTAAACCACTCGGCCACCTGTCCGTGGGCAGGGCACCTATCCATTCGTTGTTGTGCTTGCAAGCGCTAACGCGCTAATGTTTTCGACGCTGGCTGCATGAAAATGCGTCAGTCCGAAATATATGGGGATTCCCATTGCCGACCCGATCTGCCACACTGTCGTCAGCTGGAAAGAGGAAAGTGCGTGAGCGTAACGTTGGTTAAATGGTTAGTCCTTCCACTTGCAGCGTCCATGCTGACGCAAGCCAGCATGGCGCAGACGCCGCCAATGCCCGACCAGGGCGCAATCGCGCTGGAAAGCGGCTTTCGTATATATCTGAACCAAGTCCGCCAGCGGGCGCTTCGTGAAGGCGTATCTGCGACCACATTGGACAAGGTGCTCCCGTCGCTGAATTACAATGAACGCGTCGTCCGCCTCGACCGTTCCCAACCAGAAGGCGCCGCCGACGCGCCGATCCCTAATTTTGCGCCGTACAAGGCGCGTCACGTCGATGCCTCCCGGATCAGCCGCGGTCGCGCCAAATATGCCGAACTGCGTCCGATGCTAAAGCGAATTGAGGACCAGACAGGCGTTCCCGAAGAAATGATGATCGCGATTTACGGTCATGAAACCAATTACGGAACGGTAACCGGCAATTACAACGCGCCCGAAGCGCTGGCGTCGCTCGCCTATGAAGGTCGCCGGCGGACATTGTTTGAAGCTGAGCTCGTTGCGGTGCTCAAAATGATCGACCGGGGCGTTCCGCAATATGCGATTACCGGGAGCTGGGCGGGGGCACTCGGAAAGCCGCAATTCCTGCCGTCGGTATATCTGCGTCTCGCGCGCGATGGCGATGGCGACGGATATGCCGATATCTGGCGGAGCGAGGTCGACGCGATGACGTCAATCGCCAATTATTTCGTCAACGCAGGCTGGCGTCGCGGCGAAGAATGGGGATTTGCGGTCAATGTCCCATCATCGCTCAATCGGTCGGCGATCCGTTCGCGCATCAATGCGCCCCGCTGCCCGCGCGTATTTGCCAGGCACAGCCAGTGGAAGACTATTGCCGAATGGCGGCAATTGGGTATCACGCCGCAGCGCGGATTTTGGCCCAAAGACAGCATGATGGCGACGCTTCTCGAACCCGATGGCGTTGGAAATACGGCCTATTTACTCGGTGGCAACTACCGTGTGATACTCGACTATAATTGTTCGAATTTCTACGCACTATCGGTGGGGTTGCTGGCGGATGAGGTACGCAATTAGGCTTTTGGGAATGGCAGCTTCGCTGGCCGCGCTGGCGTCATGCGGTACCGTGGATCGCACCGGCGGTGCAGATACTGCGGCGGCTGCTTTTGTGGCAAAACCAGAAATTCGAAATGTCAGCGACGATCCGGTTAAATTGGGGGCACCCTATACCGTTGGCAGCACCACCTACACACCTCAGGATACACCGCTCTATGACGAAGTCGGTTTTGCCAGCTATTATGGCGCGGAGCTTTCTGGGCGACCTACTGCCAATGGGGAGATATTCAATCCGGCAAGCGCGACTGCCGCGCACAAGACGCTGCCGATGCCGAGCTATGTCGAAGTCACCTCGCTCGACACCGGGCGAACAATATTGGTTCGCATCAACGATCGCGGCCCGTTTGCCAACGATCGCTTAATCGACCTCTCAGAGGGGGCCGCGAAGCAGTTAGGCATTGCAGCACTAGGCGTTGCCGGCGTCCGCGTGCGACGCGTAAATCCGCCGGAGCAGGAAAAATCGGTGCTGCGACAAGGTTTGACCGCTGCCGAACGAATAGAAACACCCGAATCGTTGCTGAAGGTGCTGCGCGACAAGCTCGCCAAGCTGCCGCGGCCGTCGACGGTCGCACCGCAAGTCGGGCAGGCTAAGGCAAGACCGTCCCCAGAAAAACCTTCTGTTTCCGCCGATGGCCGCTTCATTCGCGAAGGCGGTAAATACGAGCCGTCCAAGACTGCGGCAGTGCCCGATCCAGTCGCGACTGGAGATTATGTCGCCCAGATTGGCGCATTTTCATCACGCGCACGTGCCGATGCGCTGGCGCGCAAAGCGGGCGCTTCGGTCGTTGCCAGCAGCGATGGCCGACTGTTTCGGGTCCGCTTCGGTCCCTTCACAGCAGAAGCCGAGGCAAGTGCGGCGGCCCGAAAAAAAGGCTATCCGCAGGCTCGCATATATCGAGACTGATTTTGCTGGCGATATCGGAGCCTGCCTCGCTATGAGACGGCATGCGTATGCTGTTGTTATTTGTGGCCGCAATGTCCACCTCCGCGTTGGAGGCCCGTCCGGCATATAACAGCGAAGCGCCGATTGCCTATCTCCTCGACATGGCGTCAGGTGCGGTGCTGTATCGGAAATCATCCGACAAACCCATCCCCCCGGCCTCAATGGCAAAGATGATGACGGTCTACGTCGTGTTCGGTCTCCTCCAAAGCGGAAAGCTGGAGAAGTCGACGGAACTCACCGTACGTCTGGAGACGTGGACGAAATGGAATAACACCGGTTCCACCATGTTCCTGAAACCAGGGCAAAGGGTGAGAGTGGAAGATCTGCTTCGCGGCGTTGTAACGCTGTCGGGAAATGACGCCGCCGTCGTCCTTGCGGAAGGCGCCGCAGGAAGCGAGGCTGCCTTCGTAAAGCGGATGAATGAAACGGCAAGAAAACTGGGCATGACCAGGAGCAAATTCGGATCTGCCACCGGCTGGCCCGACGGTGGTCGAACCGAGACCACCGCGCATGATCTCGCACTGCTAGGCGCTCTTACGATTCAGGATTTTCCGGACCTGTATCGGCAATATTATGGTTTTCGGACTTTCCGGTGGAACGGCATAACCCAAGCAAATCGCAACCCCATATTGGGCCGGATATCCGGTGCCGACGGGATCAAAACCGGACATACGGAAGAGGCTGGCTACTGCTTCACCGGAACAGCAGAGCAAAATGGAAGGCGGCTGATGATGGTCGTTGCTGGGCTTCCCGATATGGCGTCGCGGGCGCGGGAATCACTGAGCTTGCTAAATTGGGGTTTCAAGGAATGGCGCACCCGAACACTCTATGGTCGTCGAGCGCTGGTGACGACTCTGCCAGTGCAACTCGGGAACCAAACGCGGATTGGCGTGGTCGCACCGCGAACGCTCGCTCTGTCCTTGCCAGTTAAGGACGCGCCGCGTTACAAGCTGTTCGTGCGCTATTCCGGACCGGTCAAGGCGCCTATTAAAAAAGGAATGGAATTGGCTCAGCTGGTGGCGAAGTTCGATGATGAGAGCGAACAGGTGATGCCACTGGTTGCCGCGAATTCGGTTGCCGAGGCGGGATTTTTCGGCCGTGTGCTAAACGGCTTCAAATGGCTGATTGGCGTATGACGCGGCGGGGGCGGTTCCTGTCAATAGAAGGCGGTGAAGGCGTCGGTAAATCGACGCAAATTGCTGCGCTGGCCGACGCGATCAGGGCGGCAGGCCATGACGTCATCGTGACGCGCGAACCGGGCGGTACGCCAGGCGCCGAAGCGATACGGCAGATGCTGCTGGGCGGGGGCGCCGATCGCTGGCTGCCTCGCGCCGAGGCATTGCTCTTTGCCGCAGCAAGAAGCGATCATGTCGAACGGTTGATCGAACCGGCGCTGGAAAGCGGAAAATGGGTGATTTCGGACAGGTTCATCGATAGCAGTCGCGCGTATCAGGGTGGGGGCTCGGGGCTGTCCGACGCCGATATTTTGGCACTTCACGAAATCGGTAGCCGTGGGCTTCTGCCCGACCGCACACTGATATTGCGGCTCGATCCTGAGGAAGCAGCGCGTCGCGCTTCCGTTCGGGATGACGGCAAGCCGGACCGCATCCAAGCCCGTGAAGCCGGGTTCCATGAAGGGGTCGACGTGGCTTTTGTCGGCTATGCCGAGCGTGAACCCCGCGTACGGCTGGTGAACGCGGACGGTCCTCCTGCCGAGGTAACTGCGCGATTGTTGTCCGAAATTTCCGACTTGCTGGTGTGCGAATGAAACCACTTTTCGGCCATGATGCGCCGTGGCGCCAATTTTCGTCTGCGTTAGATGGTGAAAAGCTGCACCATGGCTGGATTTTGACCGGACCACGCGGCATTGGAAAGGCTGCTTTCGCGTTGCGTGCCGCTTCTGCGCTGGTCGACCCGGAAGACCAATATGCGGGGATGATTGCACGGGGGTCACATCCGGACATAATAGAAATCAAACGCTTGCCGAAAGAAACCCCGAAAGAAGATGAAGAGGTGGGTCCCGATACCGAGTTGAAGCGCAGCATTACAATCGATCAAATCCGTCGCCTGCAAGCAGCGCTTACCACGCGGCCGGGCTTGGCCGGCAAGCGCGCCGTCATTGTCGATTCCGCCGACGATCTCGAACGCAGCGGGGCAAATGCATTGCTCAAATCGCTCGAAGAGCCGCCGCAGGGCACCTATTTTTTGCTCGTCAGCCATGCGAGCGACCGACTGCTGCCGACAATCCGATCGCGTTGTCAAATGCTGCGGTTCGAGCCGTTAAATGATGCAGACATGACATCAGCGTTGCGCGAAGCCGCACCCGACGCGAGTAATGACGACATCGCTATTCTGGTGAAAGCCGGGAGGGGCGCGCCGGGACAAGCCCTTGATTTCATGGGCTTGGACATTGGCAGGCTTGAAGACAGCATGACGTCAATCATCCACACCGGTGACCGCAGCAATGAATTGCGCAGCGCATTGGCGGAGCAATTGTCGCTGAAAGCCGCCCAATCACGCTATGAAGCATTCCTGCGTCGTGCACCCGCTATAATTGCCGAAAACGCGCGGATGATGGACGCCAGTGCCGTGTTAAACGCAACCGAAGCGTGGAGCGCGGCCAGCGCGCTGGCGAGCCGAGCTATTGCACTCAGCCTTGATAAGCAAAGCGTGGTTTTCCAAATGGGAAGCTTGCTGGCATCGCTGCAACCGCATAAGGCGGCCTGAACAGCCAGTTTCAAGAGTGCACATGTCAGATCCATTCTATATCACCACCGCAATCGCCTATCCCAATGGCAAGCCGCATATTGGCCATGCCTATGAGGCAATCGCGACCGACGCCATTGCGCGGTTTCAGCGGCTGATGGGCCGCGATGTCTGCTTTCTGACCGGGACCGACGAACATGGCCTGAAAATGGATCAGACAGCGCGGGGTCTAGGTATCCCGACTCAGCAACTGGCTGACGAAATGTCGTTCTATTTTCGTGATATGTGCGATAAACTTGATATTTCCATCGACCATTTCAGCCGCACGACTTCGGACCATCACCATAAGGCCAGCCATGCGATCTGGAAGCGGCTGGAAGCCAATGGCGACCTGTACCTCGACCGCTATGAAGGCTGGTATTCGGTCCGCGATGAGGCCTATTATGACGAAAGCGAACTGACCGAGGGGGAAGGGGGAACGAAGCTCTCCCCGCAAGGAACGCCCGTCGAATGGACTGTCGAGGAAAGCTGGTTTTTCCGCCTGTCCAAATATCAGCAACCTTTGCTCGATTTTTATGCCGCTCATCCGGATTTCATGCGACCCGAAAGTCGCAAGAACGAGACGATCCGCTTCGTCGAGGGCGGCCTCAAAGACCTGTCCGTATCGCGGACCAGCTTCGACTGGGGCGTCAAGGTACCCGGCAGCGACAATCATGTGATGTATGTCTGGCTGGACGCACTGACGACCTATATTTCGGGGATTGGGTTCCCTGACGACACGGAAGAATGGCGCAAATACTGGCCCGCCAGCGTGCATATAATCGGCAAGGACATAGTCCGCTTCCACACTGTATATTGGCCGGCCTTCCTGATGTCGGCTGGCTTGCCGTTACCCAAACAGGTATTCGGCCATGGCTTTCTGCTATCGCGCGGAGAGAAAATGTCGAAATCGCTTGGCAATGTTGTGGATCCAATCGAACTGGGCGAGTTATTCGGCGTAGACGCTTTACGTTATTTCCTATTGCGCGAGGTGAGCTTCGGACAGGATGGCAGCTATAGCCCCGAAGCTATTGTCACACGCGTAAATGCTGATCTAGCCAACAGCTTCGGCAATCTTGCACAGCGCACTCTTTCGTTGATATTTAAAAACTGCGATGGTTACTTGCCCGCCATTCACAGCCATACCGACGAAGACAAGGCATTGTTCGATGTCATTTGCGAAGCGGTGTCGGCCCAAATACCAGCCCATTTCGAAGACCTCGCTATGTCGCAGGCGCTGGAGCGCTGGATGCAGGCGGTTTTCGCGTGTAATGCCTATATCGACGTGCAGGCCCCTTGGGCGCTAAAAAAGGCCGATCCGGAGCGAATGGAAACGGTGCTAGCGACGCTCTTCATTTGCATAGCGCAGTTAGCAATGGCCGCGCTTCCGGTTATTCCTGGTAGCGCGAGCAAACTGCTGGACCAAATGGGCATCCCGGCGGACGTCAGAAATTTTGCCAATATCGCTTCTCACTGGTATTCTCCGCTGGCGGAAAGCGGTTTCCAGATTGCGCAGCCACAAGGCCTGTTCCCGAGGCTAGAACTGCCCGCAGTAGAGGAACACGCCGCCTGATGTTCGTCGATTCCCACTGCCATCTCAATTACAAAGGCTTGGTCGAGCAGCAGGCCGAAGTTTTGGCACGCGCGCGTAGCAGCGGCGTGACCGCGATGCTCAACATCTCCACGCGCGAAAACGAGTGGGACGATGTGCTGGGGCTAGCCGAACAGGAAAGCGATGTTTGGGCATCGGTGGGTATTCATCCGCACGAAGCGGATGGCCATAAGGGCGTCGATGCGGCGAAGCTTATCGCCCGTGCAGCAAACCCGCGCGTAATCGGGATCGGCGAAACCGGCCTCGATTATTATTACGACCATAGCGACCGCGCACAGCAGCGCGCGTCATTTCGCGAACATATTCAGGCCGCCCGCGAAACCGGCCTGCCACTTATCGTTCATACGCGGGACGCCGAAGACGATACTGCTCAGATATTATCTGAAGAAATGAACGTAGGTGAATATAAAGGGGTGATTCATTGTTTCACCGCCAGCGCAGATTTTGCCCGTATCGCGCTTGATCTCGGCTTCTATATCTCCTTGTCCGGCATTGTGACATTCAAAAATGCCGCCGACTTGCAGGAAGTTGCCAAGTGGCTGCCTGCTGACCGAATGTTGGTGGAGACCGACGCGCCGTTCCTTGCACCAGTCCCGCATCGCGGTAGGACCGGCGAACCCGGATTTGTAGCCGACACCGCGCGGTTTGTCGCAAAGCTGCGCGGGGAAGGGGAGAACGCCCTTGCCGCGCAAACAACCGAAAATTTCTATCGCCTCTTTTCAAAGGCGCGACCGTGAACATGATGGAAGACGGTCCGTCGCTGATCTGGGGCGTGGTCATGGTCGTGTTGCTGGTCAGCTCGCTAGCCGCGCGCAGGTTGCCCATGGGTCAGGTCGCAAAGATGTCGCTGGCCTGGGTGGCGATATTTGCCGCCTTGTTTGCAATTTTCAGTTTCCGCTTTGAATTTCAGGCGATCTGGGAAAGGATGAAGTCCGATTTTGCCGGCACCGCAGGCCAATCTGTCAGCGGCGAAGCCATTGAGATCAGGCGCCAGGATGATGGCCATTATTGGCTGCAGGTCGAAATCAATGGCAATCCGGTGCGCTTCATGATCGACAGCGGCGCAACAACAACTGCGGTCAATGCAAAGACCGCGGCCGATGCGAAGGTCGGGGTTGATACTGACGGCTATCCGGTCATCATCGGCACCGCCAACGGGCGCGTCACCGCACAGCGAGGTGTCGTACAATCGCTACAGGTTGGACCGCATAAACTGGTGGATCACGATGTCGTCGTATCCGAAAGTTTCGGCGACACAAATGTCCTCGGCATGAACTTCCTCGACAGCATGAAGAGCTGGAAAGTTGAGGGGAATGTCATGACTCTACAACCCTGATACAAGATATTACTTAACATAATATATATTATCGAACTTAGATATGTCAAAAGCTGAAGCGACCGATATTACTCCCCTGACCGCGATCATGGCGCAACTGCGTAATCCGAATGGTGGCTGTCCTTGGGATCTGGAACAGGATTTTGCCAGCATCGCGCCTTATACGATTGAAGAGGCCTATGAGGTCGCCGATGCCATTGAGCGCGGCGATCTGGATGGGCTAAAGGATGAACTTGGCGACCTTTTGCTTCAGGTCGTTTTTCACAGCCAGATGGCCGCCGAAACGAGCACATTCGATTTGCAGGATGTCATCGACGGCATCTGCGGTAAAATGACTCGGCGTCATCCACATGTATTCGGAGAAATCAGCGCCGACAGTCCTTCGGCAGTCGCTGCAAACTGGGAAAATATCAAAGCCGCAGAACGCAGCGATCTCCACGACTCAAGCGCGATGGTTGGCGTCGCAAAGGCATTACCCGCTTTGCTTCGCGCCCAGAAAATCCAGAAGCGCGCCGCGAGGACCGGGTTTGACTGGCCCGATGTCAGCGGAGCGAAAGCAAAGATTTTTGAAGAACTGGAGGAGGTTCAGGCAGCCACGTCAGATTCCGAGCGCGCAGATGAAATCGGCGACCTTTTGTTTGCCGTGGTAAATCTGGCACGCTTCTATGACGTCGATGCCGAAGGCGCCCTAAAAAGTGCGAATGCCAAATTCGAGCGCCGATTTCGATCGATGGAGGCACTGGCTGGTAGTGAGTTCAATGAATTGTCGCTGGATGCCAAGGAACAATATTGGCAACAGGCCAAGCGTCTGGAGCGGACGGGTCAGGCTGAATAGGCTGGGAACAGTTTGTCAAACTGGCCCCATGTCTGCGGGTTCAACGATGCTTCAAGGCGGATTTCGTTCCCCTCCTCCCGCTGATTGCTGACTTGTCCCCTTGCATGCAACCAGGCCAAGACCGCGCCATCGGTGGCCTTGACTACAAGCTCACGCACTACATTGCCTGTCGCGACTTTCGCTGACAGCGCCTCGCAAAAATGGGTTACGCCTTCGCCGGTTTCGGCCGAAATCAGCAAGACATCGGATTGTCGCGCGGCGATATTTTCGATTTCACTCTGCCGTTCGGGATCGAGGAGATCGATCTTGTTCCATAATTCGATGATCGGCGGCCCTCCCTCACCCGGCACGCCGACTCCCAGATCCGCCAAGATCGCCAGCACGTCTGCCCGCTGCGAATCGCTTTCAGCATGCGAAATATCGCGAACATGGACGATGATGTCGGCGGAAATCACTTCTTCCAGCGTCGCCCGGAAGGCCGCGACAAGTTGTGTAGGTAGATCGGATACGAACCCAACCGTGTCGGACAAGATCGCCTTTTCAATGCCCGGCAGCGAAATTTGGCGCATGGTCGGATCGAGCGTCGCGAAGAGCATGTCTTCGGCCAAAACCGTTGCTTTTGTAAGCCTGTTGAACAGTGTCGACTTGCCCGCATTGGTATAACCCACAAGCGCAATCACCGGCCAAGGTGCACGTTTCCGGCGCTGCCGGTGCAGCGAACGGGTGCGCTTCACCTCCTCCAGCTCGCGCCGCAATTTGGCCATGCGGTCGCGGATCATCCGCCGGTCGGCCTCAATCTGCGTTTCGCCGGGGCCACCGAGAAAACCGAAACCGCCACGTTGGCGCTCCAGATGGGTCCAGCTGCGCACCAGCCTGCCCGCCTGATAATCGAGATGCGCGAGCTCGACCTGCAGACGACCTTCGGCCGTCGCCGCGCGCTCGCCGAAAATTTCCAGAATCAGTCCCGTCCGGTCAATCGTCTTAAGGCCGGTCTTTTCTTCCAGGTTTCGCTGCTGAATGGCGGTCAGCGAGGCATCGAGGATCAGCAGGTCGATCGCCAGATCGCGGCCCATTTCGCCAATCTCGTCGACCTGCCCTCCCCCCAGCAATGTGCCAGCGCGAGGGCTCCTGACCCGATAATGCTTCTTGCGCACGACATTGAGACCAATGGCCAGCGCCAGCCCTTCGGCTTCATCAAGGCGCGCTTCAGCGCCCACAGATGCCCTGCCCGGCAGCTCGGGATATACGATCAGCGCGCGCGCACCGCGAGCGAACTCGTCGGATTCGCTTCTTTCAAAAACGCTCAAATATCGCTCTCGTCCACGCCCTGATTATATTCGGCAAGGTTGACTGGGTGTGCAGGTTGGATTGTCGATATGGCATGCTTATACACCAGTTGTGTCGTCCCATCGCGTTCGAGCAACAGCGAGAAAAGGTCATAAGCGGCAATTGCGCCCTGCAGCATGACCCCGTTCACCAGAAAGGTGGTGACCGATTCGCCCTTGTCGCACATCGCATGAAGGAAAACATCCTGCAGCATCCCTGCCCTGTGGCTGGTACGCGACATCATTTCCTCGAACAGGGCACGATCTGGCGATGTCGACGGCATGATCGTCGAAATGCTGTGCTTGTAGACAAGCTGCGACATCCCGTCCCTGCGAAGCAGCACGGAAAAATTATCAAACCAGGTTACAACACCTTGTAATTTAACACCTTTTACCAAAAACATGGTGACGGGCGTTTTTGACTTTCTGAGGGAGTTCAGAAAGAGGTCCTGAAGACCGTTATTTTTTTCAGTCATTGTCATTATCCGATTATCTTATGTTATCGCCAACGGCAGGCATGGCCCACAAAAAGAAGCCATACCAAGCTTTTGGTGCAATTTATTTACACCAACGACAGTCGTTTCGCAATTCCGCTATTCACTCGTCCTCATCGCCGACGATGCTACCATTTTTGCGCACGGATATGCCGAGCAGCTTAAGCTTGCGATGCAGAGCAGAACGCTCCATCCCGACAAAAGCGGCGGTTTTCGAAATGTTGCCGGAGAATCGCTTGATCTGGACTGCCAGATATTCGCGCTCAAAAGCCTCCCTGGCTTCGCGCAACGGTGCCCCCATCAATGAGGTCACGTTATGTTCGGTGCCTTCGTAATTGTTGGTTATCTCCGAGGGCAGCATATCCGCTTCGATCGTATGGATGCGATTAGACGGTGCCAATATGATCGTGCGCTCGATGATGTTGCGCAACTGCCTGACATTGCCCGGCCATTCGCAGGCCTGTAAGGCAGCCATCGCGTCATCGGAGATATAGGGAGGCGCGACGCGATGCTCGGACGCGAAACGCGCGGCATAGTGATTGGCCAAATCCGGAATATCCTCGCGGCGGCTTGCAAGGGGGGGGATTTCGACCGGCACGACGTTTAATCTATAGAATAAATCCTCACGGAAACGCCCTTCCGCAATTTCGGCAGACAAGTCGCGGGCCGTGGCCGATACAAAGCGCACGTCGACCCGAATAGGCCGGTCGCCGCCGACACGCGAGAAGCTTTGGTCAGTGAGAACGCGCAAAATCTTGCCTTGAGTCGTTAAAGGCATGTCGGCGACTTCGTCGAGGAACAACGTGCCGCCGTGCGCACGTTCGAGCATCCCAGCCTGGATCAGCTTTCCATCCTGCTCAATACCGAACAGCTCTTCATCGAAACGCTCAGGCGACAGCCGTGCGGCGCTGACCGACACAAAGGCCGATTCCGCACGCGGGCTCCAGCTGTGGAGCAGGCGGGCAGCCACTTCCTTGCCAACACCGGCAGGTCCGGTGATCAGCATCCGGCTTCCAGTTCCGGCCACTTTTTTGAGCGTGGCGCGCACAGTGTTGATCGCGGTCGACGATCCTGTCAGTTCGTCTGCATGTCCGACCCTTGCGCGCAACGATGCATTTTCCGCCCGCAACCTCTCGGTTTCAGTTGCCTTTGCAACAAGATGCAGCAGTTTTCCGGCCTCAAAGGGTTTTTCGATGAAATCGACCGCACCTTGGGCAATGGCCGCGACGGCGGTATCGATATTTCCATGACCTGAAAACACGATGATCGGGATCTGAGGATCGCGTCCCTTGATGGCCTTGAGTAGCTCGATGCCGTCCATCGACGACCCGCGCAGCCACACGTCGAGCAGGATCAGCGAGGGTAACCGCTCGTCCAGCGCCGCCAGTGCCTCATCAGCCGTGGCCGCGGTACGTGTACCATAGCCATCGTCTTCCAGCACGCCTGATACCAGGTCCCGGATGTCCTGCTCATCGTCAACAATCAATATATCCAAGGCCATGCCTAGACGTCATCCTCTGTTACAAATGGTTCCGCAGGCGTAGCGGGACTGGCCCTCGCCGCAATTGTATCGGGCTGGAATATCAGCGTGACTATCGCGCCGCCTCCCGGGGCATCTTCGAGAGCGATTTCTCCGAAATGTTCTTCTACAATCTTCTTCACGATCGCGAGCCCCAAACCGGAGCCCGATGCGCGGTTGGTGATATAGGGTTCCAATATCCGCTCTCGTTCGGAGGGAAGGCCGATGCCATTATCTTCCGTGCGGACCAAAACCCTGTTTTCTTGAACGGCGAGACTCACATCGATTTTTCCCGGCAAGCCGTCAACTTTGTGTCGCTCCTCGATGGATTCTGCTGCATTTTTCAAGATGTTCGTGATCGCCTGCCCCAACTGCCGACGGTCTGCCACGAGCATTATCCTATCCGCGTTGGCTCGCATGCTGAACATGACGTCAGGATGAGCCACTTCGAACATGAACACGGCATGGCCGACAATGTCGTTCAGGTTTTCGGTGCGAAATACGGGCTTGGGCATCCGGGCAAATGACGAAAATTCGTCAACGATGTTGCGGAGGTCGCCGACCTGCCTGATGATTGTACCTGTCAACTGCTCGAAAATGGCAGGATCATCGACAACCTGTTTGCCGAACCGGCGCTGCAGTCTCTCAGCTGCCAATTGAATGGGCGTCAGGGGATTTTTTATCTCGTGCGCTATCCGCCGCGCCACATCCGACCAGGCGGCGCGACGCTGATCGGCAAGCTGTTGGCTGATATCCTCGAATGTTACCACCACGCCGCGTTCGCGCTGCGATGCCTTTACCGCTACCGTTACCGGCTCCGGTCCGTCACCAAGTTGAATAACCCCGCGTGATCGGTCTTGCACAAGTGTTGCCAATTCAGGCGCAACGTCCGAGAATTTAAGCCCAACGATCGTATCGGCCTTGGCGCTCAACATCTTGTCGGCAGTGGAATTCGCCAGCTCGATCGTGCCATCCTCGTTCACAGAAACAACGCCCGCTGAAACCGATTCCAACACCGTCTCGATGAATATGCGGCGTTCGCCGAGCTGTCGGTTGGTGGTCAGCAAGGTGCCAGTCTGCTTTTCGAGGCGTTCGGTCATGCGATTGAACGACTGCGACAGAAAGCCGACTTCATCCGCCCGATACTGGTCTTCACGAACTCGCGCCGACAGATCACCGTCGGCAATTCGCTGCGCGGCATCGACCAGACTATTGATCGGACGAACTAGACGATCGGCCACACGCAAGGCAATCCACAGTGTAATGGCAATAATCAGCAATGAAACGAGATAAAGCGCCAAGTTGAATTGAAGCTGTAGCGCACGCGAACGCGCCACCATATCGTCGTAATCTTGCAAAACCGACTGTGCCTTTTTCCCCAGCCCAAATGATGGGACTGTTTCAGCTCGACGCACATATAAATATGATCGTGGGTTGTCGGACAGCACGACCACCGCATCGATATAGCTAGCGCTAACGGTCACGACCAGATTTTCGCCAGCTTCTAGCTTTTTTAGCGCGTCATTACTTATCCAGCTCCCTCGCGGCTTCTCAGCGAGGACCGCTTCGGTGTTTTGCTGCCCTTTTGCAGCAATCGTGACGATTGCAGATTCACTAAGTTTCCTGTTTAATACCTGTTGCGGATATGCAATTTCCAAAAATTCCCGACTGTCGATCTCAATTTGAGACAGAATGAACCGGAGGTCACCAGCCATTGCGACAGCTTCGGCGCCGACGTCCTCAACCTTTTCATTATAATATCCTGTTGCCAATTCCCCTGCATTTTCAAGCATTCCACGAGCCGAGTCGGAGAACCAGAACTGTACCCCGCTTTGAAACAACAGCGACGCAAAGATGACGAGCAACAATACTGGTAGCGCTGTGATTGCGGAAAAAATCGCAACGAGCCGGACATGCAGTAACTGCTGGCTGTCGATACTATTTTGCTCAGCACGTTTGAGAGCGATACGACGCCCAAAAAGCGTCAGCAGCACCGTTGCCGGCAACAGGTTCGCTACTAGCATGGTGGCAGACATCGCTGGCGAAAGCGGTGCGGACTGGGATCCTTGACCGAGCAAAACAAATGTTGAACCAACCGCGACCGCGACCAACAAGAAGGCGCTGCCAATTTCGAGTAATTTTATTGACCAACCAACTCCAAACGCTTCTGTGCGTAGCGACCGGGTGCCATGCACAGCCGATGGTTGCATAATATCATCGATAATATCTGGTGTGGCCATTATGCCACTATGTTACAGAGATAATGTGACATGAGAAGCACAAAATGAGGTGTGCAGGCAACAATCACGTCTGTCTTCGCGCCGATGGCAGTTTGACCTCGAAGATAAAATATAGTTAGACGGTGAACTCACTATGATCGGTATAAGGTCAAGTTCACCGTCCAAAAGTTACATCTCTTTTTTATTCCAAGGAGATCTACCAATTTCGACGCATATCATCGGCGTACCTCCACACATATAAGTGATGCATATGTCTCCACTACATCCTGTGGGAAATATAACATCATCATCCCCGTGTAACGCGTTGGATGCTGAAGGAAAACTAGTAGACAATAAGGCAGATATAATAACAACCGATAGTCTCATTTTATTTTCTCCTATACATCATCCCGCATGAAATATCCATAGGTGATACATAATTTTCAAGTATAGAAAATAAAATTATATTTCTGATTCTGGAAAAATCAGAATTCCTGAAGATTGTAATCGGTCAGCTTCTTGCGTAACGTGTTGCGGTTGATCCCTAGAAGCGCCGCAGCCTTCAACTGATTGCCCCGCGCATGCCGCATGACCTGCTGAAGCAGCGGTATCTCGAACTGGGCCAGAGCCTTGGGATACAGCTTTTCGCGTGACACGCCGCGTGCCTTTTGCTCGCGCATGAACTGGGTCACGGCGGCTTCGAAACTGGCACCCTGCACGGGGATGTCCGCTCCCGGCACGGCGTCAACATTCTGCGCGATGGTTACCTCGGTAATCGTGTCCTCGCGGCAAATCAGCGCCAAGCGATATATAAGGTTACGCAATTCGCGAATATTCCCTCGCCACGGCATGGTCATCAGCATGGCAACTGCGCCATCGTCGATCTTGCGCAACGGCAGCCCGTCCTGCGCCGCAAGTGTCAGAAAATGCTGTGCGAGCAACCCGATATCTTCTGTACGGTCGCGCAACGGCGGCATCGAAATCGGGACAACGTTCAGCCGATAGAATAGGTCCTCGCGAAACTTGCTTTTTGCGATCAGCTCCTCGAGATTTTGGTTGGTGGCTGCAACGATCCGGACATCGAGCCGGATACTCGCCTTGCCCCCGATCCTGCTAATTACCCCGCTTTGCAGGGCACGTAACAGCCGGGTCTGCGCGTGCGTCGGCATGTCGCCTATTTCATCAAGAAAAAGCGTCCCGCCCTGTGCCTGTTCGAATCGCCCGATAGCCTGACCGACAGCGCCGGTGAAAGAACCCTTTTCGTGGCCGAACAGCTCCGCTTCGATAAGCTCTCCGGGAATAGCGGCCATATTCACTGCGACAAAGGGTCCGGTTTTGCGATGCCCAAGGCTATGGATAGCCTCTGCCACCAGCTCCTTGCCAGTCCCGCTTTCGCCCGAAATGAGCACCGACAGATCGTTGCGAAGGAGCCGCGCCACCATCCGATACACGTCCTGCATCGCGGCACTGCGCCCGATCATTGGCAGATTCGCCTCCGGCAGCGAAACTGCGTGGCTGTCGGGTTCGGCGCGTTTCTGTTCGATGCCTTGGCGCACGGCAAGTACCAGGTCGTTGAGATCGAATGGTTTGGGAAAATATTCGAACGCGTTGATTTCGCTGGCCCTTACAGCGGTTTCCAACGTGTTTTGCGCCGACATGATGATGACAGGCATGTCAGGTGCTGTTGCCATGGCGTCCTTGAGTGTGGTGAGACCATCGCTGTCCTTGAGCACAACGTCGGTCAGCATCAGATCGAAATGCCCGGCAGCGAGCGCAGCATCGCGCCCGGCAACCGTGTCACAAATCTGGCAATCGATATTCTCGGCAGCCAGCGCCGAACTTACCACCAGCCCGATCGAGGCATCATCCTCGACAATCAAAACGCGGCCTTCGCTCATTCCTGACCTTTCCTGTGAGCAACCGGCAGAAAAAGACGGAATACCGTCTGCTGTCTTTGCGCGTCGCGCTCGAATATGATCCGACTGTTCATCTGCTGGACCAGCTTCCGCACGATAGCCAGCCCAAGCCCCTGACCGTCACGTTTTGTCGTCACAAATGGGGAAAAAAGTTCGTCTTCGATATGTTCGGGGACGCCCGGCCCGTTGTCGGATATCGCGACTTCGACCGGCAGCTTTACAGTCCGGCGCTCAAGGTCCGCCTCGCGCAACGCGCCGCTCATCACAAAGCGGGTGGAAATACCGATCACGCCGTCGAGACGGCCATTCAGCGCGTCAACCGCGTTCTGTAACAGATTGATGAGAATCTGAACCATGCCGTCGGCATCGATGTAGACGTCGGGCAGCGACGGATCATAATTGATGGACAATTCCGGCAAGGCGCGATTTGCCGCGCGCAGCGACCGAATCGCCTTTTCAATGAGAAGATGGACGTTAGCCGGTGCCAGATCGGGCGGCTCCGACCGGCCCAGCTTCTGCATTTGGTCCAAAAGGCGCGCAATCCGGTCGACCTCATTAACAATCAGTTCGGTAAGCGCTGCGTCCTTTTCGTTCACTCGTCTCGCCAAAAGCTGCGCTGCGCCCTTGATCCCGGCCAGCGGATTCTTGATTTCGTGACCGAGGATGGCCGGGGCACCCATCGCCTGTTGCTGGCCGCCATCGCGCTGCTCGCCGATATGTTCGCGTCCCCCATTGCGCGGTGAAACAACCGCAATACGCCAGCCTGCCTCGCCCGGCACCACCGATATGTTCACATCGACGGTGATGCTGCCATGCGCCGATATCAATTCCATGTCCTGCGCGGAGATATCATTTTCGCCCGATAGCAGCGCCGAGTTCATGCGCTCGCTTTCGAAGCGCAGGATCGACGCGGCCGCCTGCCCCTCGAACCGCTTTTTGCTGCGCCCGAAAAAAGCCTCGCTCGCATCATTGGCGTAAGCGACGATATTGTCCGCGTCGATCAGCAACACCGGAACGGGAATATTGGCCAATATCTGGCCGGTTTCGGGGCGGTGTATCACGCCCAGCATAGTCAGGCGGCCGAGCGCGTCAGGAACGGCTCGTAAAAGCGGGTCAGCTCACGGATTACCATTTCAGGATCGTCGATCCTGTTGACAAAATTGCGGAATTCCGCAGATCCGGTTAAACCCTTGGTATACCAGCCAATATGCTTGCGCGCGACGCGCGGCCCGACATCACCGCCATACAGGTCGAGCATCGCTCGATAATGTTCGATGATCAGATGATATTGCGCCTCAAGGCTGGGGTCGGCGATGGTTTGTCCGGTCCGGAACCAGTGCATCATCTGGCCGAGCAACCACGGCTTCCCATATGCACCGCGTCCAACCATCACGCCATCGGCACCGCTCTGCATCAGCGCGGTTTGGGCATCTTCGATTGTGCAGATGTCCCCATTGACAATAACGGGGATCGACACCGCGTCTTTAACATTTCGGACGAATGCCCAGTCGGCGGAGCCCTTGTACATCTGGTTACGGGTCCGTCCGTGGACGGTGACCATTTTCGCTCCCAGATCTTCGGCAACGCGTGCAAGCTCTGGCGCATTCAGGCTGCCGTGGTCCCAGCCCATACGCATCTTGACGGTAACCGGCACGGATACGGCCTTCACCGTGGCTTCAATCAGGCTTGCGGCCAGCGGAAGATCGCGCATGAGGGCGGAACCTGCGTCGCCATTGACGACTTTTTTGACCGGACAGCCCATATTGATGTCGATAATGGCCGCGCCACGATCTTCGTTGAGCTTTGCCGCCTCGCCCATTTCATAGGGCGTGCAGCCCGCAAGCTGCATCGACACCGGCTCCTCGATCGCGTCCCACTCGCATTTTTGCAACGACTGCCGCGTTTCGCGGATCATCGCCTGACTGGCGATCATTTCCGTAACATTCAGCCCCGAACCAAAACGGCGAACGATTTTGCGGAACGGCATGTCGGTGACGCCCGTCATGGGCGCCAGGATGACAGGACATGCAATCTCGATTGGCCCGATATGGATGGGTTTAAGTTTCATTTTTGAATATTGCCTAAAATTTAGGCAGCCCGTTACCCGCTTTCGGCTTGGCGGGCAAGAGCGCTGTCGCTAGAGCGCCCGAATGGCTTCGCGTCCCCGCATCACGGCATTGATTGTCGCCGCTGGCTCTGGCAGCCGCACGGGTGGCGACCTGCCGAAACAGTTTCGTCTGATACGCGGCCAGCCCATGCTCCGCCACAGCTTCGCTGCCTTGGTGAACCATCCGCAAATCGACAGCGTATATGTGGTAATCGGTGCTGACCAAGAAGAATCGGCAAGAGCAGCACTTGCCGGTCTCACGTCCGCAAATTTCGTATCGGGCGGCGACACGCGGCGAGCAAGCGTCGCAAATGGCCTGGAAGTAATCGCCGAGAAAGGCGAACCCGATTTCGTGCTCATCCACGACGCCGCACGGCCATTTCTTTCGGAGCGGGTCATCGACGACTTGATCGACGCATTGCTGCATTCTCCAGGAGCGGTCCCAGCCCTGCCGGTCGTGGATAGCCTTGCCCGCGGAGATGTTGCATTGTCCGAAACGGTCGAGCGCGAAAATCTGTGGCGGATACAAACACCACAAGCCTTTCACTTTGACGCCATCCTAAATGCACATCGCGGATGGAAGCGTGCCGAACCGACCGACGACGCCCGCATGCTGATGGCATCAGGTCTCGAAGTTGCTATAGTCGCCGGTGATGAAGCTCTTGCCAAATTTACCTTTGCCAGCGATTTTGCGGATCAGGAAATGACGCCAACCATCCGATCCGGGTCGGGTTTCGATGTCCACCGGCTTGTCCCGGGAGAGGAGTTGTGGCTGTGCGGTATCCAAATCCTGCATGATAAAGGTCTGTCAGGCCACAGCGACGCCGACGTTGCGATGCATGCATTGACCGACGCGATCCTCGGCGCAATGGCGCTTGGCGATATCGGCGACCATTTTCCGCCCTCCGATCCGCAATGGAAAGGTGCATCCTCCGACCGTTTTCTGGCGCATGCAATTAAACTCGCCAGGGGCGAAGGCTATGACCTGTCGAATGCCGACGTAACCATTATCTGCGAGGCACCAAAAATCGGACCACACAAGGTAACGATGCGTACGCGGCTGGCCGAAATCATGGCGGTGGACGCCGAACGTATCTCGGTCAAAGCAACTACCACCGAAATGCTCGGCTTTACCGGTCGCGGGGAGGGTATCGCCGCGCAAGCCGTCGCAACATTCGAGAAAAGCCGATGAACACCGTCCTCCCTGACAATATTGCCGAAATGGCCGAGCGCGTCGTCGCGGAAAATAAGGCCGCGGGTCGGATGATTGCGACGGCCGAAAGCTGCACCGGCGGGCTGGTCGCCGCAGCAATCACGGAAATTCCGGGGAGCAGTGCCGTCTTGGGCAATGGCTATGTCACATATTCGAACGAAGCCAAAATCAAGATGCTTGGCGTCAATGAAGACATTATCGACACTTTCGGCGCGGTATCGGTTGCGTGCGCTTGGGCAATGGCCCAAGGCGCCCTGAAGAAAAGCGGCGCGGACATTGCGGTTGCCATCAGCGGCGTCGCGGGACCTGATGGCGGGACGGCGCAAAAACCTGTGGGCACGGTCGTTTTTGCGGTTGCCGAGAAGGGCAAGGACGCAAACGACGTCAACGCGGACCGGATGGATTTTGGAGCGGATAAAAGTCGCGCGGAAATTCGAACTATAGCAACTCTTCACGCGCTGACGTTGCTGCTCCCGTAAAGCGCATTAGCGCGCTCGATAAAAGCGCTGGTCATTTTGCGCAGCGCCGAATCGAAAAACTGTCCTGCCAACGCTTCAAACACGCGGTTGCGAAACGAAAAGTCGACCGTAAAATCGACAACCGATCCGCCGTCGGGTAGGCCTTCGAATTTCCAGACATTCTGTAAATGCTTCATCGGCCCGTCAAGATAGTCGACGCGTATCTCGCGCTTTGGCGTCTTGAGCACGCGCGATGAAAAGGTTTCGCGTAGTGATTTGAAACCGACAATCATGTCGGCGAGCATTTCGGTTTCGCTATCCTTACGGATGCGAATGGCGCTGACCCAGGGGAGGAACTCGGGATAGCGGCCGACGTCCGCGACCAGATCGTACATTTGGGCGGCGCTGTGCGGCAGGTTGCGGCGTTCGTGATGATGCGGCATGCCCTGCCCCGCGTCCGCCTATCCGGCCTTGGCCAGTTGCGCCGCCCGCGCGTCGCGCATTTTGGCAAAATCGTCCCCGGCATGATAGCTCGACCGCGTCAGCGGCGAAGAAGCGACGAGCAGGAAGCCCTTGGCCCGCGCGATGGCAGCATAAGCATCGAAAGCCTGCGGGGTCACGAAATCCATCACTTTCGTGTGCTTCGGTGTCGGCTGCAGATATTGTCCCATTGTCAGAAAATCGATGTCAGCGCTGCGCATATCGTCCATCACCTGATGCACCTCCATACGTTCCTCGCCCAAGCCAAGCATGATGCCGGACTTTGTGAAGATAGATGGATCGTGCCGCTTGACGGTTTCAAGCAAACGCAGCGACGCATAATAACGGGCGCCGGGGCGGATGGTCGGATAAAGCCGCGGCACTGTTTCCAGATTGTGATTGTACACATCGGGACGTGCGGTGACGATAGCCTCAACTGCGGCCTCCGCCTTGTTGCGGAAATCAGGGGTCAGAATTTCAATCGTGGTGTTCGGCGTGTTCCGCCGCAGTGCCTCGATAACCTTCACAAACTGGCTGGCACCACCATCGGGCAGGTCGTCGCGGTCCACCGAGGTGATAACGATATGCTCCAGACCCATCTTCGCCGCAGCAATGGCGACATGTTCGGGTTCCAGCGGGTCGACCGCGCGCGGCATGCCGGTCTTGACGTTGCAAAAGGCGCAGGCGCGGGTGCAGACATCGCCCAGGATCATCACCGTCGCATGCTTTTTGGTCCAGCATTCGCCGATATTCGGACAGGCCGCCTCTTCGCAAACCGTATTCAGATTGAGGTCACGCATCAATTTGCGCGTTTCGTTGAACCCTGCACCGCCGGGCGCTTTTACACGAATCCAGTCCGGCTTGCGTTCCCGGGCCGGACGGTCGGGCGGTGTCATGGGAGCGTTCATGCCGTGCAGATAGCGATGCAGCGACCACTTGCCAACTGCAACTTCGCTGCTATCGGGTTGCAAATTCCGTAAGGGCAATACGATGATAATCGATACGCTGACATCACCCGTCATCCTGTTCTTCGTACTCGGTTTTATTGCCGCTTTGCTGAAATCCGATCTGAGCATCCCAGAGGCCTTTGCCAAGGCGATGTCGATTTACCTGATGGCCGCCATCGGCTTGAAAGGCGGCGTCGAAGTTGCATCCAGTGGATTTACCCCAGATCTGCTGGCTGCCGCAGGCGCAGGGCTGGCACTCAGCTTTCTGCTGCCCTTCATTGCCTTCGCGCTCCTCACCGGGATCGGCAAACTTTCTCGTGTGGATGCCGGCGCCGTAGCGGCCCATTATGGTTCGGTCAGCGTCGTGACCTTTGTCACCGCCAAGGAAATTCTCACCGGTCAGGGTCTCGGGCCGGCGGGCTATATGGTCGCGGTGCTCGCCTTGATGGAAACACCCGCAATCATCTCCGGCCTGATGCTGGCGCGGAAGGGGGCAAAGGCAGATGCTGGCGGCGGCGGAACACCGTGGCATGAGGTTTTGACCAATGCTTCGGTCATGCTGCTGGTCGGCGCCTTCATTATCGGAATGGTTGCCGGGGAAGACGGATTCGCACCCGTCAAACCGCTGTTCGACACAGGGTTTCGCGGAGTGCTTTGCCTGTTCCTGCTGGACATGGGGCTCATTGCCGCTCGAAGACTGCTTCAGTCACGAAAGATTACGGTTCGGCTGGTCGTGCTCGCCATTGTGCTGCCAATCATGAACGGTGCAATTGGCACGGTTGCAGGAACGATTATAGGTCTGGACGTCGCGTCTGCTGCCGCGCTCGGCATTTTGGCGGCAAGTGCCTCCTACATCGCGGTTCCAGCAGCGATGCGTCTCGCGTTGCCAGAGGCCGATCCTGGGATTTATCTCAGCATGTCACTCGGCATTACCTTTCCGTTCAACATCATTTTCGGCATTTCAATCTTTGCCGCGCTGGCTCAGGCGATAGGATAGCATATGGTTCAGACCGTAACCCGCAAACGTATCGAAATCCTCGTCGATACCCCGCTCGCCCCCCGCATTATCGCGAAGATCAAAGCGGTCGACATTTCGGGCTGGAGCCTGATCCACGTCGATTCGGGCGGAGGGCGCGCTGGCGAGTGGCAGCATGATGACGTGACCGGAGCCGCCGCCAAAACCATCATTCTGGCCATCGCGTCCGAAGCGAAGGCCGACGCGCTCGTCGAAGAGTTGGCGCCCTTGCTTGACAGTTACCGCCTCCTGCTCACCATCGGTGATGTGCAGGTGGTTCGTGGAGAAAGATTTTAATGCCTGAATTTGCCGCACTGGTCGAAGGCTATCGCCGTTTCCGTTCCGATGCCTATCAGCATCAAAAGGCGCGCTACGATGCGCTTGCGAACGATGGGCAGGCGCCGCCGGTCATGGTAATATCCTGCTGCGACAGCAGGGTCGACCCAGCAACGGTTTTTGACACGGTTCCTGGGCAAGTTTTTGCATTGCGCAACGTCGCCAATCTGGTGCCACCGTATGAGCTCGGTGGCGGCCTCCACGGCGTGTCCGCTGCCATCGAATTCGGCGTGCTGGGGTTGGAGGTACGCCATATTGTTGTGCTGGGCCATGCCCAGTGCGGAGGTATCAAGGCGTCACTTTCGGGCAGCGACCTTGGGCAGACAGGTCCAAGCTTCGTCGATAAATGGATGGGTCTTATCCGTGAAGCGCGCGATTCGGTGGTGGCATCGAATCCTGAGGATGCGCAGCATGCGCTGGAGCTAGAGGCGGTGAAGGTCAGCCTGAAAAACCTGCGCAGCTTCCCCTTCATTGCCGAGCGTGAAGTCGCAGGATTGCTTAAACTGCACGGCGCCTATTTCGGTATTGCCGAGGGTCGCCTGCACGTGCTTGACGAAGTCAGCGGCCAGTTCGAAGCGCAATGACCGATACAAAGCCGCTTCCGGACTTTTACAACGACATCGACCTCAGTCTGGCAGCCGTAAAGTCGCTTCTGATCGAAGGCGCGCGAGACCGGCACAAAGCGGCGCATCATCCTGTTGTTGCGAGCGTCGACCGCGATGGTCGGCCACGGCAACGTGTCATGATCTTGCGTGACTGTGACTGGGAACGCCGGTTGCTTCGATTTCACACCGACGCGCGAAGTCACAAGGTCACGCAGGTGTGCGATACGGCCTTCGTTTCGGCACTTGTTTACGATGAAGCAGCCAAAATCCAGATAAGACTAGCGGGGCTCGCCCGGATCGACACCCACGACATTGCGGAACAGGCATGGCAGGAGTCCACCCGCTTTGCGCGCCGCTGCTATATGGCCGAGCTGGCTCCCGGCATCGAAGTTGAGGGTCCGACCTCAGGCCTGCCAGAGTGGATCGAAGGTGTTCAGCCGTTGGACGAGCAACTCATTCCGGCGCGGAAAAATTTTGCTGCCCTGATGATATGCTTCGACGAGATCGACTTTCTCTATCTGGCCAACGCCGGTCACAGGCGCGTCCATTGGCGATGGGACGATGCGAAAGCCGACTGGTCAGGGCGCTGGCTTGTTCCCTGATATACAGCGGTCGAGATAAGCCTTTACCATGATGGCGTGTCGCGATGCTGACAGTGCCAGATCGATATCGGCGCGACTTTCGGCATTGAAATAGGGAATATCCGGCTCGTTGAGGATCAAATAGTTCGACATCGATCCGTCGCTTTGAGCCACGCGTTCGTGCCAGAAATGCACCCCGGCATTGGCAATCGCCTGCCCGCATTTCGCTACATCCTTAGGGGGTCTTCCGGCGCTCGCAAGATAGGCAGTAAGTCCAAGCGTGTCGTAATTCGCCATCTCGGACAGCGGTTTGATCGCAAGGATGCCACCGTCGCGGGCCTTGATCTCGCCGCGACGATAGGCGTCACGATCGACAATCGTTATCTCGCCGCGACCTCCCTGCCCGTCGCCGGAAAATCCGTGGGTGTTGGTGTGCAGGGCGATTACCGGTTGCCCTTCGGCTCGCTGCGACAGGAAGGCCGCGGTAAACAGCGGCGTGCGCCGATCAAAATTGCGGTTGGGATCGCAGGATGAGGCTTTTACAAGCCGGACCCCGCATGGACCATAGCCTGCCTGACGCCGCAGGCTGCCCGGTCCCGAGTTCACGGCTATGCCAACCCCGCCATATTGCTTGACCGAAGCAATCATGGCGTCAAACGCTGCATTCTCATCGTCATGCGGCACCATCCAGAGCGGGCCATCGGGCTTTGCCGCATTGGCAAAACGGATGAGGTGCCAGTCGAACCCATTTTCTGAAAAGTGGCGCTGGGAAACCGCGATTCCGTCGAGAAATCCCGAAACATCCTGATTGCGACGAAGATCGTCGTCTTCGATCTGCGAATATGCGTCCGATGCAACGGTGACCCACTGGTCATCGGCGGTTCGCGCGCTAGATGAAAATAGAACCAAAAAGGACGCAAACATGGTCAGCAAATTTCTGGGCATGGGACGGGCATAACGCATTGGTGTCCGGTTGACAGCCCCCATGATGCCGCCAATGAAGGCCATTGAGGGGAAATGCTATGATGCAGCCGGGTTCAATCGCAAGTCTGTCGGTCTATTTCGGGTTGATGCTGGGCATTGGGGTTTATGCATGGCGCAAGTCCACTGCCAACAGCAGCGAATATTTGCTGAGCGGGCGACAATTGGGTCCCGCCGTGACGGCTTTGGCGGCCGGTGCGTCGGACATGTCGGGTTGGTTGATGCTGGGTCTGCCCGGCGCGTTGTTTGCCTCCGGTCTGGTGGAGGCTTGGATTGCCATCGGTCTGTTTATTGGCGCATTGCTTAATTGGATAATCGTCGCGCCTCGCCTGCGCGAACAGACCGAGCGTTTCGGCGATGCACTCACTATCCCTGAATTTTTGGGGAACCGGTTCGACGACAAAAAGCATTTGCTTCGCCTGACCGCGAGTATCGTTATCATCGTTTTCTTCGCCCTTTATTCTGCCTCCGGACTGGTTGCAGGAGGAAAGCTGTTCCAGAGCGCCTTTGGTGCCGATTATCAGACCGGGCTATGGATCACCGCCTCGGTTGTCGTTGCCTATGTCGTGCTGGGCGGATTTCTGGCGATCAGCCTCACCGATTTTGTGCAGGGCACCATCATGGCGATTGCGCTGGTGGTCGTGCCCGTGATGGCGTGGCACGGCCTTCCGGGCGGTGTGTCGGTCGCCTCGACCCTGAACAGCATCGACCCGACACTGACGAGTTTGTTCGCCGGAACGACAACAATAGGCATTATTTCAACGGCAGCATGGGGTCTGGGCTATTTTGGGCAGCCCCACATCATCGTCCGCTTCATGGCAATCCGCTCGGTCAAGGATATCCCCGTGGCGCGCAACATCTGCATGGGCTGGATGGCAATTACACTTGTTGGCGCCGTGCTGGTCGGCCTGATCGGGCGGGCTTATGTGGAAAGCCAGGGACTGAGCGTTGCCGACCCCGAAACGATTTTCATTCTCCTCGCGGGCGAATTGTTCGCGCCGGTCGCGATCGGCTTTTTACTGGCGGCGATTCTCGCGGCGATCATGAGCACGATTTCGGCCCAACTGCTGGTGACCGGATCATCACTCACCGAGGATGTTTACAGGCTATTTGTCCGGCGTGAGGCTAGCGAAAGGGAGATTGTCGCAGTTGGACGCTTTTCGGTCGTTGCTGTGGCAGGCGTTGCCATGCTCCTTGCGCAAGACCCGGAAGGCAGCGTGCTTGGACTTGTAAGCAACGCCTGGGCCGGGTTCGGAGCGGCGTTCGGGCCGGTTATTATTCTCGCGCTGACATGGCAGCGTATGACGCTCGCTGGCGCCTTCTCTGGCATGGTGACAGGTGCGGTGGTCGTGATCGGCTGGATAGCATTGGGTCTCAGCAGCACAATGTACGAAATAGTCCCTGGATTCATATGTGCTATGCTCGCCGCTGTCGCAGTCAGTTTGGCGGGCGCAACCGACGACAAGCCTAGCGAGCAGGCTCCCGCAGCGTGATGAATTTCATCGAAGATTGACCCGCGACGCAGCGAAAGGGCGACTGTCCGCTCGCCTGTTCACCATCAAGCAACAAGCCGATTTCGGCATCGTTGTCGTCGACGATGTTAACGGCACGCTGCTCGCCAAGATCGTCATGCGGCCCATCGCGGAAGTCGCGACGCAGCCAGGCAATGCCGTGGCTCAGCATGTCGCCCACGCCATCCGCACGAAATGCCCTGACGCCAAGATTGCCATTGTCGAGCGGCTCGACGAATATCGCGGGATAGCCGCCATCCAGGCCATCGATACGCACATTTTCACTGGTGGTGGTGGCGGCCCATGCTTCGGGCACTTTTTCCATCACCTCTGTCAGATCGAGATTGCGGATGCCTTCGCGCACTTCGCCCCATCGCGTTGAAGGTCCCGCGATAAGGCCCGTAAAGACTTCTGCTTGCGGCGTGTTGATCACTGACACGCGTTTGGCGCGGTGCTCCACCTGTCCCAGCAGCGCAAGAAGGGTTTCAACCGTTTGCTCGCCATAGAGCCTGCGCGACAACAGGTTCATTGTGCCGCCCGGCAGCACCAACAGCGCGCCGTCCCATCCCTTCAGCCGGCTGCAGACACCGGCGACGGTTCCGTCACCCGACAGCGTCGCGACAACCTCCACCGCCAATTGCTCGACATCGGCGCGACCGGGCAGTTCGTCATCGGGCAATTCGATAATATGGTCGAGCGAAAATCCCGCAGTCCGGAAGGTCGCCGCCAACTCCTCATAATCAACATCGCCAACGCTGCCGCTGGATTTGTTGATGATAAGGAGTGTGCGTTTCATGCCGCCATCAACGCGTCATCTTCTTATATGTTGCACGATGCGGACGGGTCGCCTCTTCACCAAGGCGGGCAATCTTGTCCTCCTCGTAAGATTCGAAATTGCCTTCAAACCATTCGACATGGCTATCGCCCTCAAATGCAAGGATATGCGTCGCCAGACGGTCCAGGAAGAAGCGGTCGTGGCTGATCACCACCGCACATCCGGCGAAACTCTCGAGCGCCTCTTCCAGCGCAGACAGCGTTTCGACATCGAGATCGTTGGTCGGTTCGTCGAGCAGCAGTACATTGCCGCCCTCTTTGAGCATCTTCGCCATATGCACGCGATTGCGTTCACCACCCGACAGCTGCCCAACCTTCTTCTGCTGGTCGGTGCCCTTGAAGTTGAACGCCCCTACATAGGCGCGCGTCGGCGTTTCATGTTTGCCGAGCTTCATGAAATCTGCGCCGCCCGAAATTTCTTCCCAGACATTTTTGTTGGGGTCGAGGTCATCGCGGCTCTGGTCGACAAAGCCCAGTTTCACCGTTTCGCCGATTTCCACCTCGCCCGAATCGGGGGTTTCCTGCCCGGTAATCAGGCGGAACAGCGTCGATTTACCCGCACCGTTCGGGCCGATGACCCCGACAATACCGCCCTGCGGTATGGTGAAGGACAGATTCTCGAACAGCAGCTTGTCGCCATAGGCCTTCGAAACATTCTTCACCTCGATAACCTTGCTGCCCAGCCGCTCGGGGGTCTGGATAACAATCTGTGCCTTGCCGGGAGTGCGGTTTTCCTGTGCCTCGACAAGCTGGTCAAACGACTTGATGCGCGCCTTCGATTTGGTCTGTCGCGCTTTCGGACTTTGCCTGATCCATTCCAGCTCGTCCTTGATGGCCTTTTGGCGACCCGCATCCTCGCGGGCCTCCTGTTCAAGCCGCTTGGCTTTCTTTTCCAGATAGGTCGAATAATTGCCTTCATAGACAAAATAGCGACCGCGATCGAGTTCGAGTATCCAGCTGACGACATTGTCGAGGAAGTAACGGTCGTGGGTCACGAGGATGACGTTGCCCTTGTAATCAACCAGATGCTTTTCGAGCCACGCCACGGATTCCGCATCGAGATGGTTGGTCGGTTCGTCGAGCAGCAAGATGTCGGGCTTTTCCAGCAGCAACCGCGTCAGCGCGATGCGCCGCTTTTCACCACCGGAAAGGCTGGTAACTGGCCAGTCGCCCGGCGGACAACGCAACGCGTCCATCGCCAGTTCCAACTGGCTGTCGAGGCTCCAGCCATCGACCGCGTCGATCTTCTCCTGCAGCTCGCCCATTTCAGCCATCAACGCATCGAAATCGGCATCTTCGGGCGGATCGGCCATCAGCATCGAGATTTCGTTGAACCGGTCCACCAGATCGGCCACCGGACGGACACCGTCCATGACATTTTCCTTGACCGTCTTGTTAGGGTCGAGTTCCGGTTCCTGCGCCAGATAGCCGACGCGGATATGCTCGCCGGGCCAGGCTTCACCAGTAAATTCGGTATCCATGCCCGCCATGATCTTCATCAGCGTCGATTTACCGGTACCGTTTGGCCCGACGATGCCGATTTTCGCATCGGGATAGAATTGCAGGTTTATGTTGTTGAGGACGGGCTTGCTCGCGCCGGGGAAGGTTTTCGTCATCCCCTTCATCACGAAGCTATATTGGGCGGCCATGCGGGTAACTTTCTTGTTCAGGATTGGCTTTAATTGGCCGCTTCCCTAGCCATCTCGCCACATCCTCGCAAGGCGGGATTGCAAAAGCGTGATAGGGCATTAAGCCTGCGTTGCATGAAAAATATCACATATATTCTCACAACCGCCGCCGCTCTTGTCGGCACTCCGCAAATCGCGACTGCAGTGCCGCCTCCGCCGCCCAATTACTCGCCTGAATCGCTGCGCGACAGTGCAATGGCCGACGATGTAACTGCCTACGACATAGTGGAGGGCCTCACGACCGAAATTGGTCCACGTCAGGGTGGCACGCCTGCCGAAGCGAAAGCAAGGGCATGGTCGGTTGCAAAACTGAAGGCCTTGGGATTCGATGACGTCCGTGTCGAAGAATATAAAATGCCTACCTGGGTCCGCGGCGAGGAAACCGCTGAAGTTACCGCGCCCTTCCCGCAAAAACTTGCGGTTACAGCTTTGGGAAATAGCGGCAGCACCGGCGAAGCGGGGCTTGAAGCAGAAGTCGCATATTTCCCGACGCTAGATGCCTTGCGCGCAGCTCCTGATGGCAGTTTGAACGGCAAGATTGCATTTGTCAGCCACGCAATGCAACGCACGCAGGATGGCAGCAGCTATGGAGCCTTCGGCCCGGCGCGTTTTGTCGGTCCCAATATTGCATCCAAAAAAGGCGCGGCGGCAATCGTGATACGATCAGCGGGCACCGATTATCATCGCAATCCGCATACTGGGAACACGAATTTTGAGACGGGTGTCAAACCGATTCCAGCAGGTGCGCTCTCCATTCCCGACGCAGAAAATCTGGAACGGATGATAGCACGAAGCCAGCAAGATGGCGGCAAGCCAGTGCGTCTCAAACTAAAGCTGACACCGAAAAATATTGGTATGCAGACTTCAGGAAACGTGATTGCAGAGGTAAAGGGGTCGAACCCGGACCTTCCGATAATTGTGATCGCCTGTCATCTCGATAGCTGGGATTTGGGCACAGGTGCCATAGATGACGCTGCCGGATGCGGGATCATCGCCGCTGCCGCTTATAGGCTGAAATGGATGGGACAGCCAAAACGCACCGTCCGGCTCTTGTGGGCCGGGGCTGAGGAGGTGGGAATCTGGGGTGGTAAGGACTATGGCGAGAAACACGCCAATGAGCCGCATGGGCTGGCAATGGAGTCGGATTTTGGCGCCGGCAAAGTCTGGGCAGTCGATTTCAAACTGCCCGACAGCGCCAAGGAGTTGCGGACAAAAATCGCCTCCGCGCTCGCGCCCTTAGGTGTCGTCCCGCGCCAGCAACCGGCGGGCGGCGGGGCCGATATTGGTGCGATCATTGCCGCGCAGAAACTCGGCATCATCGATCTGCAACAGGATGGGACGAAATATTTCGACCTGCATCACACGCCGGATGACACGCTGGACAAGGTGGACAAGGCCGACCTTCGCCAAAATGTTGCTGCCTGGGTCGCTACTCTGGCGCTGGTTGCGAATTATGACGGCGAGTTGAAACCGGAGCCTGCCATATGAAGCCAGTCTTGCTGCTTTTCCCGTCAGCGCTTGCACTCGCGGCCTGCGTTGAAGAACCAACCGCCAAGAATGCCGAAAAGGCAGCCGAAGTTGTTCGACAGGACATCCAGCAGGATATGGTAGCGGAAAGACAAAAGTCGATTGAGGAGGCTGCGGAAGAGGCCACAAAACTGATCGAAGCCGACGCCAAGGCCGAGGTCGATGAGGCGATTGCCGCCAATCCAGCAAACTAGAAATTTTGCGAAAAAATTGGCCGGGGAGACAGGATTGCCCTTTGGTCTGCCGTCCCCCGTCCAAGGGGTTGGTCGGGGAGACAGGATTCGAACCTGCGACCCTCTGGTCCCAAACCAGATGCGCTACCAGACTGCGCTACTCCCCGACACGGGATATTTCGACCGGCGATACTCCTCCGGAAGCTGGTGGGCCCGGAGGGACTCGAACCCCCGACCTAGCCGTTATGAGCGGCCAGCTCTAACCAACTGAGCTACAGGCCCCGACCGGCTAGCCAATCGTGAGCGCGCCGATAGCGGAACTATGGACGCGCTGGCAAGCCTTATATCAGGCTGACCCCGGAAAAAGCGCGGCCTGCTTTATTTCGGCCATGCAGGTCGGACGTACGCCGGACGCCTTCAAATGCGAAAAGGCGCCGTGAAACCACTCGAACAAGAGTTCCAACTGCCTCGCATCCTGAACATATGGCGTATGTCCAATGGCAAGCGAAGGCGAATGGAAAGACAGGTTGATGATGGGAACGGCTTTTTCCAGCGCGAGGTCGATGCCTTCCAGCGCCTTGGCAAGGGGAATACCTTCGGGCGTAAGTGCGATACGCTCCAGCATTTTCGACCGCGCCAGCACCGATCGTGCCGTCTGGGAAGCGAACATCTCCCCAAACATCACCGGCCCAGCGGTGCGTAGCGCGCCGGCAAATACCGTCGTCAGCGGCAATTCCAGGACACTTCCGCGACGAAGCCAATAAGGCGCAAGCGGCCGATAAGTATAGTCAGGGCCACCCTGATCGGAGTAATCGAAACGCGAGCGCACCGAGCTGTCGATCGCAATGCCGAGATCGTCAAGGATGGCCGCTGTGTTCGCGCCTGCTCCATAGCGCCCTGCCCGGTACGCATCCGGTTTTACGCCAAAGCGACTGACGATGGCCTCATGCAACTTCGTCAGTTTCGCCCTTTCGAGCGCTTCCGGCAGGTTGCAAGCATAGCTGTTGTGAAGCGACAGCGATTCGTCAAACGGCGGATTCACCCAGGGATGCAGCTGCACGCCGATTTCCGCCATTCCCGCCTTCGCATATCCGCCGAGCAGTTCGACGCCGAAACTGTCTTCGGCAATCGGAAAATCGACCAAATAGCAGGGTGTGACTCCATATTTGGCGCACAGTTCCTGAAAGCGCGGCACGGCACGAAGGTGCGACGTTCCAAAGCCGTCGCGCGCAAAGGGTTTGTTCCAGTCAAATTCTTCTTCGGTATCGACGGTCAAAATGAAGCGCGGACCGCCCAGTGCCGACATATCGGCAAAGTCGACATTCTTGGCCGGATCTGACGTTGGGGACTGAACCGTTGCTGATGCCCCCCTTGCCAACATCTCACTCCCGCTCTTCGTCCCTGTACCCTGATTGGCCGTCGCTGACCGCCGGCAGCATCAGTATCAGCGCTTCATTGTAAAAACGTAAATCGCCCCCGACATTTCTGGCAAGGCTGCGAACAAGCCGCAGCGAAAAGCCGAGACCCAGAAGCGGTGCTTCGCTGGCGTCGTCGACACTGCTGGGCCCAAGATCGAAAAGCGCAGCCTCTTCCATCTGTCGCAATTTTTGCGGAAGCGTCAGGATGAAGCGGTTGGTTGCGGCGATCCCGGGTTCGGTTCTGAAACGGCCGTCCAATATTTCCTGCGGCTCGCAGCCGATGATCACCGCCGACAATAGCCGGGAGAATATTCGCTCGGCTATTTCATTGTCGATCGCAAATGGCCGAACGGGGTGGGCCTGCACCAGATTCAGCGTGACATTGAGCAGATCGCTCAAACCGTGCAAGCGCTCTGCCAAGCGGCTTGCGAGCCAGGCGCAGTCCGTTACGCCGGGAGCGATGCTCAACTGGCCAGACTCGATTTTCGCCGCAGTCGAAAGATCGTCGAAGCCAGCAAGCAACCGTTCCGCATCATTCAGGATATTGCGGGCCAGTAACCGATAATCTTCGGTCACCGGACCAAATAGCTGCTGCTCGATTATCTCTGAAAAGCCGATAATCGCTCCCAATGGCGTGCGAAGTTCGTGGACCAGTTGCTGGACATGATCGGAACTGGCTATCTCATCTGACGAAATCAGCGCACTTTCGGCGATTGTGGGGCGCCGGAAAATGCCCCGATAGCCTTCAAATCGTCCGTTGATTGCGTTGAAAAAGGGGGAAGCATTGATACGCCAGTCCCCCGCGACGATGTCAGCCCCACATAACCGCATCCTTGCGTTTTCGAGCGGCATGCGCTGCCGGAATGCTGCGGCGCCATAAGCATCGGGGCCGGGGCCATCGTCAAAGGCCGGCTCTGCGATATCGACACCCACCACAGCCCCGGGCGGTGCGCCCTCGATCCAGCTCACCGTCCCGTTTTCGTCAGTCTCAAAGCGAATTTCGTCGATATAGGACGGATAGTCGCTGAAATCCGCATCGGCAAAGGGCAGATAGGGCGCCTCGCGTGTCTCCCGCTCGCTCCGCAATTTTTCGATCCGCTCGACGATGTCGCGGATTTGCACCCCGCTGGCTGAGACAACACCCTCTTCGACAGCGGGTTCGGGCAGGACAAAGTCGGCCCCCGACCAGATCGCCAATGCACGCTTTGTCATCGGCCCCAAATCGAACCGATTGCGCAAAAATCCGCGTGCCCGGGTCGACATCGACGGCACGATATCGGCCCAGTCCTGATCGCTGAGACTGGCCCCCGAGATAGCGGCGGCGGCCACCGCAGGTATATCGCCCGACAGCAGCAGAACGAGCGGCGGTGACTGAATACGACCGTGCAACGCCTTCACACATTGTTCGCGCGTGCGCGCAGACACAAACTGTATGTGCTCCCTTACCTTCTCAAGACCTTCTGCGACATAATCCAAGAGAAAATTGCGCGGATTCTGGGCAAGTATGTCGACAAGTTGCTGCCACTTGGCCGCATTGCCCGGTGCGCTGCTGTCGACCTGCCTCAACGCAGTCTCAAGGCGGTCATCGAAACGCAATTCCCTGCAATCCTAACTTATGATTATCTTTGTCCGCTAACCGGAATATACCGCGCGCAGGCTGCGTGAAAGCGGCAAAATTTACACGTCACACTATGGGACAATTGCAATGCGCTATAATAATATTATAAGGCAACGGTGGAAAGCAAAATGGAAATATCAAGAAAATGGCGAATTTGAACCTCGACGCGATAGATTTGAAGCTTCTGGCTGAATTGCAGGCTGATGGGCGGATTACCAATGTCGATCTCGCCACCAAGGTCGGATTGACCGCTCCGCCCTGCCTTCGCCGGATGCGGGCTCTCGAACAATCCGGTACGATAAAATCCTATCATGCCGATATCGATGCGACCTCACTTGGCTACACAATCACCGTATTCGCAATGGTCAGCCTTAAGAGCCAGGCAGAGGAAGATTTGAAGGCATTCGAGCAGCATGTGCGGGCCCTGCCCGATGTCCGTGAATGCCATATGCTGAATGGAGAAATAGACTTTATTTTGAAGATCGTAGCCCGCGATCTTCAGTCATTTCAGGAATTTCTAACGTCCCAGCTTACGTCCGCCCCCAATGTCAGCAGTGTTAAAACATCGCTCACCATCCGGACTGCAAAGGATGAACCCGGCGTACCTATTCCCGTGGCATAAAAAAGGAGGCGGAAGGACCCGCCTCCTTTAACCATATGGCCGGCTGGCGGCGGTCAGGCCGCGGCGGCCGCAGGGGCTGCCATCTTCTGATCGATAAACATCAGCCAATATTCGGCAATCGCTTTGCGGTTTGCGCCGGTAATCATGGCAAAATCCGCCTTCGCCCCGGCGTAATCGCCAAGCATTGTTTTCGACATCGCGAGCCGGAAACGCGTGCGATCGGTCTGATCATTCCCGTCCTTGTCGAGCACCGGCCCCTTGGCAAGCGCTGCGGCATATAGCTCGCTCGCTGTCTTGTAATCCTTGTGCGAGAAAAAGGAGTCGGCGGTCAACGACGCCAGCATCGGACGGGGACTGGCCTTTGCAGGTGCAACCGTCCCCGGCAGCGTCCTTGTATCTTCGGCCAGACGTCCCTTGGCCTCATTATATTTCTCGCTAAAGGTCACGTTGTTTCGCGAAATGACACCCTTCGCGAATCCTTCATCGAGCACGGAAACAGCCTCTGCCGGATAGCGCACGCCGATATAGCTCAAGCTATCCAGATATTGCGCATATTCCTGCTGGAAACGCAGCGCGTCGCTCGCCCGCATCAGGCGCATAAGGTCCAGCGACTCCTCCGGATTGAGCTGCAGCGAACGATCGAAAAACGCCAGCGCATCGTGCCAATAATCGGGATTTCTGTCGACTTTCAGCAATTCCTTGTACCAATTAGCAGCACCGCCATAATTTTTCGACTTGGCCGCAAGGTTCGCGGCGCGAAGATAATAGGCCTTGTTGACGGGGCGCCCAGCCGATTTATCGGCCTCAATGGCCCGTCCGAGCCAGGCGGTCGCATCCGCGTCCTTGTTCTGCTGCGACATTGCGTTGGAAATCAGGAATTCGATATTGTTGCCGCGATGCCCAAGATTATAGGCGTCCAGCATGTATTTTTCCGCGCTGGCAAAATTCTTGCCGTCATAGGCGATGGCGCCTTTGCGGAAGGTATATTCTTTCTTCAGGTCGGCAGGCGTGGTTGCCGACGCGAGCAGCAGATCGATGCCCTGCTCCTGAAAAGCCAGATCCTTCAGCGGCGCGCCAATGTTGATCGCCAATATGCCCGCTTCATAGCGATCATCGTCATTGCCAATTGCTGCCGTGACTGTTGGGAAGGCGGCCTTCGCGGCCGCAGGGTCCTTTTTCAGGAGTTCGGCCACGGGGCTGTAAGCCGCGATAAATGGCTTGGAATAATTGCGCTTCGGCGCGGCGGGCGCCGCTTCCTTGCCCTTTTTTGGCTTGTCCTGCGCGGCCGCCTGCGTCGATGCCAGCGATAGCCCGGCAAGCGAAAGCGCGACGGCAAATTTGGAAACAAACTTCATTCTACTCTCCGCGAGTTAGGGGGTTTTGGCGTATTACCTTTATCGACCATCACTATAGGTAGCTGGTCAGGATAGTGCAATTCACATCGCCACCCAAAATAGTGGCCGTGCATGAATTGCGGTTGAACGATTTTTCGGGAGTTTCGATGACAGGCAAGTCTGCGATCATCATCGGCGCAAATGGCGGCATCGGCCGGGCGCTGGCGGATGAACTGGCGTCGCGTGACGGGTTCACCGTCGTCCATCGGCTGTCTCGCAACAGCGCGCCGCCCGTCGACCTGTGTGAAGAGCAGAGCATCGCCAATGCTGCGGAAGAAATCGAAAGTGCGGAAGCACCACCATCACTGATCATCGTCGCGACGGGTGTCCTGCACAGCAAGGATAAAGGCCCTGAAAAAAGCCTGCGCGAGCTGGATCCCGACTGGATGCTGGAGAATTTCCGCATCAACACGGTCGGGCCGGCCCTGGTCGCCAAGCATTTTCTCCCGCTCATGCCCAGAAGCGGACGGACCTGCCTCGCCATCCTGTCCGCGCGGGTCGGTAGCATTTCCGACAACAGGCTGGGTGGCTGGCACAGCTATCGCGCCTCTAAAGCCGCGCTCAATATGCTGGTGCGCAACATCGCGATCGAATGGCAGCGCAGGAACCCCGATGCGATCATTGTCGGCCTCCATCCCGGCACCGTCGAAACGCCGCTCAGCGCGCCGTTCAAAGGCAATCCGGCACATGAACGGTTCGCTCCGTCCCAAGCCGCAAAGCAGCTTCTGGACGTTCTCGACGCACTCAATCCCGCCCATTCGGGCCAGCTTTTTGCCTATGACGGAACCCTTGTCGCGCCATAGGCGCGAATCTGTGGAAAACTTGTCGAAAAACGCGCTTTTGAGGGCGTAGCTTGTGGCTATTTCCGGCGCGCGCGTCTAGGGTTCCCGCATCTCAAAAATATAAGGATTTTCGCGGCGTGAGCGACGATAACAGCCCACAAGACCCCTCTGATATCTCCCCCGTCGACATCGTCGATGAAATGAAGGCGAGTTACCTCGATTACGCCATGTCGGTCATCGTCGCCCGCGCGCTGCCCGATGTGCGTGACGGCCTCAAGCCGGTCCACCGCCGCATCCTTTTTGCCAGCCAGGAAGGCGGCTTTGTCGCCGGGCGACCGTATCGCAAGTCGGCGAAGATCGTCGGCGACGTGATGGGTAACTACCATCCGCATGGCGACAGCGCGATTTATGACGCGCTCGCCCGCATGACGCAGGACTGGTCGCTGCGCGTCCCGTTAATCGACGGACAGGGCAATTTCGGTTCGATGGACCCCGATCCGCCCGCATCGATGCGCTATACCGAGGCGCGGCTGAACAAGGTCGCCAACGCCCTGCTCGACGATCTCGACAAGGACACCGTCGATTTCCAGCCCAATTATGATGGCAGTCGCGAGGAACCTTCGGTCCTCCCTGCCCGCTTCCCCAATCTCCTCGTAAACGGCGCGGGCGGCATCGCGGTCGGCATGGCGACCAACATCCCGCCACATAATCTCGGCGAAGTCATTCGCGCCTGCCTCGCCTATATCGAAAACCCTGGCATTTCGGTGGATGAGCTGATCGAAATCATCCCCGCGCCCGATTTCCCGACCGCGCCGCTGATCCTGGGTCAGGGCGGCGCACGCGCGGCCTATCGCGAGGGCAAAGGCTCGATCATGATGCGCGCCCGGCACGAGATCGAGGAAGGCAAAGGAGATCGCCGCTCGATCGTGCTCACCAGCATCCCCTTTCAGGTCGGCAAATCCGGCCTTGTCGAGAAGATCGCCGAGGCCGCAAAGGACAAACGCATCGAGGGCGTGTCCGACATCCGCGACGAATCGAGCCGCAAGGGCGTGCGCATTGTCATCGACCTTAAGCGTGACGCGACCCCCGATGTCGTGCTCAACCAGCTGTGGCGGCACACACAGGCACAGGCGAGTTTTCCCGCCAATATGCTCGCCATTCGCGGTGGGCGGCCCGAAGTGCTCAACCTGCGCGACATTATCGAGGCGTTCATCCGCTTCCGCGAAGAAGTCATTACGCGGCGCACCAAGTACGAACTCAACAAGGCCCGCGAACGCGCGCATCTGTTGCTCGGCCTTGTCGTTGCAGTCACCAATCTCGACGAAGTGGTGCGCATCATCCGTGGCTCGGCCAGCCCCGCCGAAGCGCGCGCAGCGTTGCTGGCCCGCGAATGGCCGGTTGCCGAGATTGCGCCCTATATCAAGCTGGTCGAGGCGGTCGAAGCCGACATCAGCGGCGACAGCTACCAGCTCTCCGAACTTCAGGTTCGCGCCATTCTCGAACTGCGCCTGCATCGCCTGACCGCGCTCGGTCGAGACGAAATTGGCAAGGAACTGGCGGAACTTGCGGTCGATATCGAAGAATATCTCGCAATATTGGGTGACCGTGTGAAGCTCTATGCGGTGATGCGCGAGGAGCTCGAAGCGATCGAACGCGACTTCGCCACGCCGCGCCTGTGCGAAATCACGGCTAGCTGGGACGGCCTCGACGACGAGGACCTGATGGAGCGTGAGGAAATGGTCGTCACCGTCACCCATGGCGGCTATATCAAGCGAACCGCGCTCGCCACCTTCCGCGCGCAGAACCGCGGCGGCAAGGGCCGCGCGGGCATGGCGACCAAGGAAGAGGACGCCGTCACCGAACTGTTCGTGACGTCAACTCACACGCCGGTGCTTTTCTTCTCCAACATCGGTAAGGTGTACCGCCTGAAGGTCTGGAAACTACCCGAAGGCGGCCCATCGACCAGAGGCCGGCCGATGGTCAACCTGCTGCCGCTTGGCGAAGGGGAGACGATTTCCAACGTCCTCACGCTGCCAGAGGATGAGGCAGAATGGAGCGGACTCAGCGTCGTCTTCGCGACGGCGAAGGGCTATGCCCGTCGCAACAGCATGGACGCCTTTGCGAACATTCCCTCGAACGGCAAGATCGCGATGAAGTTCGAAGGCGAAGATGCCGACGACAAGCTGATCGGCGTCGAATTGCTGACGGCAGACGATGACGTCCTGCTCGCGAGCCGCAACGGCAAGGCGATCCGCTTCGCCGCCGATGACATTCGCGAATTCCAGAGCCGCGCGTCGACCGGCGTGCGCGCGATGAAGCTTGCAAAGGGCGACGAGGTCATTTCGCTGTCGATCCTGCAACGTGTGGGCACCACGCCCGAAGAACGCGAGGATTACCTTCGCTTCGCGCCGTGGAAGCCAGAAAAGGAGGGCGAACCCACGCTGTCCGCAGAACGCATCGCCGAAATGGAGGCGCGCGAGCAATTCATCCTCACCGTCTGTGCCAACGGCTATGGCAAATTGTCATCGGCTTATGGCTACAGACGGACGGGCCGCGGTGGTCAGGGCATCACCAACATCGATAATATCGAACGCAATGGACCCGTGGTAGCGAGCTTCCCCGCCACCAAGGGCGACCAGTTGATGCTGGTCACCGACCAGGCCAAGTTGATCCGCATGCCGCTGGATAGCCTGCGCGTGTTAGGGCGCGGGACAGCGGGCGTGCGATTGTTCAATGTTGGCGATGACGAGCATGTGGTTGGTGCTGCGAAGATTGACGAGAGTGATGAGGAGCCGATTGAGGAAATTGCTGATATTGCGACTTCCAATGAACCGGAAATATGATTGATCTCGCCTTACCCGTATCCATGAGGGTCTCTGACTGGCTCGCATTGATCAATTCTAGCGCATCGTTAGCAACCGTCGTGATAGCGTTTGTTGCTTTGAAAAGCTGGAAACGGCAGGATCGAGCAAACCGAGAGGCAGAATTTCTCGATCAAGTGATTGATGCGACCCACAATTACGTAACTCGCCTGCCACGCGCGGTCGAATTATTGCGGTACGCAAGAATTGGTATCATCAGCCATGCGCCAATGCATGATGCCAATGCTGAACCAACGATAGATGGCGCTATCGCTTATATCGCAAAGAGGGGTTCGAACGTTGGAGACCAACTGCGCCAAGCGCTTTCTGACATCCAGCCTTCCGTTGTTAGATTGCGATCTTTGGGAGATAAGGGACAAATTTTTCGATTTCCCGAATATGCAAAGTGTGTGAACGGGATAGCCCAGATAACTTGGCATTTTGATCGATTGGGTGCGTTTTTAACCACCATAGAATCACCCAGTTGGAACTGGGAAAATCCCGCAGTGCTATCCATGTTGGAAAACGTCCTGAAAATTGATCCGACCAACATTCAACAAGGGCTAGCTGATCAGCATAAAGAAATTTTAATATTTCTTCGAAAAACCTATGAAACGCTCTATAAATGACGCCTATCACTTGAACCAAAATTTTATCGGAGAGTAAATCCGCTAATCTGGTTAGATCAACTTCTGTTGAGATTGCGATTTTTTTATCTTTCGATTCAAAATTTCTTCGATAGTTTCTGTTTCAGATTTAGCAATCTTTTCACAGTCATCTATCAATTTTTCAAACCCGTCGTTGTCAGTGTTGACTGTTCTGTTTGAATGATTCTCCACCCAGTCTTTTGCTTCATGCAACGTCAGTTTTTCGGTAGCCTTCTTCAAACCTTTTGAAATGGTAACCCGCTTCGGTATACGTAGATACTCCGCAAAAAGAGCCGACTGCAAGCCACTCGTATTTTTGGCGGCGTTTCCACGACAGACTTCGTTCAGAAGCTTTGTTAGCGCTATATTGACAAGCTGAGGAGTAAACGCATCCAACAATTGTGATCTTGTTTTCTTCAAACGCGCTAAGACGTCTGAGTTCAAAACTTCTCCAGTTGCCTTCTCAGACAAAACTTCACGATTTATATCGTCGATTGCAGCTCGAAGATCGCCCAAATTGTAGCCGACGCCCATTTTAACATCCTTTTTGCAAGGTATTTGGAATAGAACAAAAGCAGGTCACATGCAACGGTCTACTAGGATTAGGGTTACGGGGATCACGGTGACAGTGAAATTATTTGCGCAGGCGATTAGTCGCAGCGGAGAGGGGCTGGACAGTAAGGTTCTGTGCGAACTCCCCCTCTCAACTTCGCCTAGCTGCCCTTCGACACGCTCAGGACAGCAAGGCTTCGTATCTCTCCCCTAAAGGAGAGAGAGGGCGCAGTTATCTCAAGCCGCGCTTGCAATGTAGGATTTGGCTTGTCAGAATCGCCACCGGAAATGGTCATTCGCCCAGAGGCTGTAAGGGCACGCAACCAGCCAAGCTCATATTTCCTTAAAGCGACAAAGGATACAATCGGGGGGTGCCGTGGCGGTATCTTTTGTATCTTTAGCGCATTTTCAGATCGTTTAAGGTGTGACTTTAGTGTGACTTTCTGGCAGTCTCTGCCACCACCGTCGGGATTTGTTTGTTCGCACGAAGGCACGAAGACACAAAGAAGGAGCGTCTGACCCGAAGGTTCTTCTAATATTTCAAACGCCGATCAAATTCAAAATCTGGAAAGTGAAAGCGCTTCGCGCGAATTTTACTCTGTCTTCCTAGTGCCTTCGTGTCTTCGTGCGAACCAAAACCCTCCCCCGTCCAACCTAAGCAAAACCCGCAACAGAGAGTCACCTTGCGCAGAAATCCGCGCCTCCCCGTCAATTTGTAAATCGTCAACACTTTGCCGCTAGCCTTTCCCAGAATCACCGGGGGAATGCGGCGTTGATCGAGATCGAAGTCCAGAACGAGACTTACCAGACGCAGGAGAAAGTGCGTTTCGCTGCGGTACCGCGCATTGGCGAAGGTATTCGCCTGCTCGAACCGGGGGGCTTCTGGGCGTCTTTCGACGTGCTCGACGTCTGGTATCAAAAGGCCGAATATGGCGATGTCTGGGTGCCCTATCTCCACGTCCGCAAAACCGACGAGCATGCCGGAGAGCCCTATCACATGCATCAGGAGATCGTGTCATACGCGACCTGATCAAACGCATGGGCGCGCCGCTGGGCGTGGGGAGCATGGGCCGCGCGGCGATACCCGATGCGCCGCTGGCGCCGCGACCGGCCGTGCCAATTCCAACCCATCCGCTCGCACGCGCGCCGCGCCCCCGCACCTGCCTGATCGTCGATGATTCGCGTGTCGTGCGCAAGGTGTCGCGCCCGATGCTGGAAAGCTTCGGCTACTCCGTCATCGAAGCGGAAAATGGCGAAGAAGCGCTCGCCCGCTGCAAGGCCGACATGCCGGGGCTGGTCATGCTCGACTGGGATATGCCGGTAATGACGGGCATCCAGTTCGTCACTCAACTGCGCGCGCTCGACGCGGTCCATCGCCCACATGTGGTTTTCTGCACGAGCAGAAGCGAAACGCACGATATTTTCAAGGGCATCGAGGCGGGGGCCGACGAATATGTCACCAAGCCTTTCACGGCGGCGTCGCTGCGCGCCAAGCTGGAACGCATCGGCGCGGTCTAAACGGCCTATCCGGCCTCCTCACCCATTGGATAATGCCCGCGCTTGACGAGCGTTTGCGCGATACCGGTGGCAATCAGGAAGACACCGAAATAATAAAGATACCAGATCGCTATGCTGGTCAGTTCAGAGCCTGCCAGTGGCCCTAGCCGGGCGAAAATCAGCAAGTCCGAAATAACAAACAGAACCGCGCCGGTCCCGACGCGATAGCGCGGAAAATTGCTGCTCCACGCCATCGCAGCCATCGCCGCGAGGATCACGCTGTAGGCAGCGACCTGAACGCCCTCGCCCGCCGTGGGCGGCAAGCCGTAGGCGATGACCGGCGTCAGCAGGAATATGGTAATCGCGAGAATCTTCTGGCTGAGTGTCGGGCTGACTCGCCTGTGCCTGAAATACAACCAGATGCCGACCAGATGCCCCGCGGCAAAAGCCAGCGCGCCCGCCACCATGCTCAATTCTATCAGGCCGTCGCCAAGAGCATAGAAAGCGAGCATGATCGACAGCGGTACAAATTCGCCTTCGTGATGCCGCCGCAGCGCAAAAGGCACGAGCAGGCCGACGGCAGCCATTTTCCAGAGCATCGCAAAGAGTCCGCCTTCGATCGGCAGAACCAGCCAGCTCGCCGGATAACTCAGGCCAACCAGAAGACTGCCCAAAAGCCACGGTCGTTTATGTGCGAGATCCTGCCCCATCGCCATTTGCATCGTCCAAACAGCCTTGCAAAACAAGCGGAATTTGGCCGATCATGCTGTCAGCCGTCAGCCCTGCCCCGCCGCGAACGCCGATATCGCCGTGCAGCCACGCGCCGATGCAGGCTGCCTCAAAAGCTGGGATGCCTTGAGCCAGAAGGCCGCAGATAAGTCCAGTCAGCACATCGCCCGATCCCGCCGTTGCCAGCCAGGGTGATGCGTGGCGGTTGATGGCCAAGCGTGCATCAGGTGCTGCGACGATCGTTTCCGGCCCCTTAAGCACCACCACCGCCCCAGACCTTTGCGCGGCAAGTGAAGCAGCGGTTTTACGATTATCAAGGCTTATATCTGGAAATAGACGGGCAAATTCACCTTCGTGTGGCGTCATGACGCAATCAGCCTTTATGTGACTGAAAAGATAAAGATCATCGCCCTCAAAGGAGGTTAGCGCATCGGCATCGAGAACGCAGGGAATGAGCCGATCCAGAAAAGAGTTGACCAGATCCTGTGTGGCTTCCCCCACGCCCGATCCAGGACCGATGGCGAGAGCGGTCACACGCCCATCGATCACCCGCAAATCCATCCCTGTTTCACGCAACATGATCGCTGTCACATGGCCCGCCTGCTCTGCCAAAGCCTCCCGTGTGCCAATCAACGTCACAAGCCCCGCTCCCACCGCTAAAGCGGCCCTTGCGGCGAGCCGCGAAGCCCCTGTCCTTAGCGGTGGTCCACTCCAGACCATTGCATGTCCGCGGTCATATTTATGCGCATCCGATTGCGGCGCGGTGATATGTGGCCGCGATATCGTACCGTCATCGGCAAGGGTTAGAATGAAGCCCATCCTGCCATCCTGCCGCTTTTGCCTGTGCAGGGCCAAGCTTTTTTGATAGCCGCGCCGCCATGAGCAAATCATATGATGTCCATATAATCGGCGGCGGGTTGGCCGGATGCGAGGCCGCATGGCAGCTCGCGCGACGGGGCGTGCGGGTGCGCCTGTCGGAAATGCGAGGTTCGGGCGACATGACCCCGGCGCACCAGACCGATGGCCTTGCTGAACTGGTCTGCTCGAACAGTTTCCGGTCGGACGATGCCGAAAACAACGCAGTCGGCCTCCTCCATCAGGAGATGCGCGATCTTGGGTCGCTGATCATGATAGCCGCCGAGGTCGCCAAAGTACCCGCCGGATCGGCTCTCGCCGTGGACCGCGATGTGTTCTCAGGCGAAGTCGAAAAGCATTTGCAACAAAACGCAAATATCGAAATCGTCCGCGAACGGATCGACACTGTCCCGATCGAAGGACCTGTCATCGTCGCCACCGGTCCGCTGACCGCGACCGGCCTGGCCGAAAGCATCATGGCCAGGACCGGTGAAGACCGCCTCGCCTTTTTCGACGCGATTGCGCCAATCGTCTATCATGACAGCATCGATATGGAGGTTGCGTGGTATGCGTCCCGCTGGGACAAGGGCGATGGCAAGGACTATATCAACTGCCCGATGAACGAGGCGCAGTATCGCGCCTTTCACCAAGGCCTGCTCGACGCCGAAAAGACCGAGTTCAAGGAGTGGGAAAAGGACACGCCTTATTTCGAAGGCTGCATGCCTATCGAGGTGATGGCCTCACGCGGGCTCGATACGCTGCGGTTCGGGCCGATGAAACCGGTGGGCCTCGATAATCCGCGCACCGGGCGCTGGCCGCATGCTGTCGTGCAGCTTCGCCAGGACAATAAGCAGGGTAGCATCTGGAATATGGTCGGTTTCCAGACCAAGATGAAACATGGCGCGCAGGTTGAATTGTTCCGGACGATTCCGGGGCTAGAGAAGGCGGAGTTTGCGCGGTTGGGCGGCCTCCATCGCAATACATTCATCCGCTCACCAATCCTGCTCGACCGGCAGTTGCGTCTGAAGTCATCTCCCAATGTAAGATTTGCCGGTCAGATTACCGGCTGCGAAGGCTATGTCGAAAGCGGTGCGGTCGGGCTGATGGCCGGCATCATGACTGCGGCGGAACTTGCAGGACGCGATATCACACAGCCCCCGGCAACAACCGCGCTGGGCGCGTTGCTCGGGCACATCACCGGCGACGCCCATGCCGATGACTATCAGCCGATGAACGTCAATTTCGGCCTGTTCGCGCCTTTGGAGGAGAAGGTCCAAAAAAAGTCCCGCAAGACCGCCATGACCGATCGGGCGCGGGTGGACCTGGCAAAATGGATTACCGACCATGATATACGGCCTTAATCGTCATCCCGAACTTGTTTCGGGATGACGAGATACGAGTTCTAACAACGGCAATTCGGCTTGGCCGCCTGCTTCGGCCTCGTCGTCGCGAACTCCTTGCGCGTCAGCAGCTTGTCTTTATTTGCGTCGGCGCCAGCAAAGCGTTCACCCGTCGCCGCCGCCCATTCCTCAAAGGTGAGAAGGTTGTTGCCGTCCTTGTCGAGTTGTTTGAACGCCTTTGTGCGGCTTCCCATCATTTCGACGCGTGAAATCAGCTCGTCCCTGTTGCGATCGTAGCGATTGAAGCGCACATCTTCCCTGCTGGCTTTGGGTGCTTCGGGGGGTGTAGGCGGGGCCGGACCGAATGCGGGCGCATTGGCGGCTGCTTCTGGCAGGGCATCTGAAAAGGTGGTGGGCGGCGGAGCAGCGGGAATGTCGTTTTCCTGATACGCCTGTGTTTGCCACAACCAGAGACCGGCGCCAGCCAGCAATAGGGCCCCTACCCCGCCTGCCACGAATCGCTGCATGCCCAACCTCCCTGCATCGATCCCACTGCCGATGTGCCCGCAAAATCACCGACCCGTCAAGGCATGCCAAACAAGTCGCGGGCCTGTCACATCCTTTACCGACATGGCCAAAATGCTCAGCGGCCTCGGCATTTTCCGGATCGGGCTTTCATGGAGTTTTCCTGAAGGTGAAATTGGGACACGATCAGCGAATTCTATTCTCAGATCGTTGATCGCCCAGAATATGCCCAGGCTGGTCGCATCGCATTTTGCTCCTGCAATGCTGGCATAGGTGTTGAAAATGGCCTGACCGCGCAATCTGCCGAATTCTTCGATGACGTTATGCGACCAGTCATCTGCAACCAGCAGCATCTCCCAGGCTGAGATCAGTTGCTCCAACATATCGTCCGGAAGTTGCATGCTGCACTCTGCAAATTCAGCAAGAAGCGGCTCACCCTTGGGCCGAGCGCCCGGTTCACCGAGCAGCGCGTCGCGCCACCATGCCAGCTTCATTTGTCCTATCAGTGGCTCGCTCGCCCGGCTCACGATCGAGGCAAATCGCGCGTCCAGCCGCAACAGTATCGAAAACGCCTTGCGAAAGGTGCGAGGCGCATAGGCAACAGCGAGTCGTGCGGGTGGCGGCAGGTCGGATTCGGCATCGCTCATGCGCCCTACCAGACCAAATTCCGCGCCAAATCAAGGTTAACGTGGCGCTAACCCTGTTCCTTCAAAGAGCGCTTACCACGCGTCGCCTAATGCGAGCGTTGAAATTTATCTGTGGAACAGGGGAACGCCACAATGACAGCCAAGACCGACGCTGAAAAGCGCGCCGGATTCCTTGCCCGTTTGCGCAGGGACCAGTCGGGTAACGTTATCGCGATCATGGCGGCCGCGGTTTTTCCAGCCATCGGAATTATCGGCGGCGGCGTCGATATGAGCCGGATTTACCTGACCCGCACAAGCCTGCAGGCCGCATGCGACGCCGGCGCGCTGATGGGGCGCCGGACGATGGGCAGCAGCACATGGGATTCGGACGACGGCCGGGCGAACGCCCGCGCGCTCCAGATATTCGACACCAACTTTGAAAATGGTGCGTATGACAGCAAAGGGTTGACGCGCTCTTTTTCAGAGAGCGGCGGAACGGTCACCGGCAGGGCGTCAGCAGAGGTGCCGATGGCGATGATGTCAGTGTTCGGCATCAAGGAAAAGGAAATTTCCGTCACCTGCACTGCCGAGATGCGCATTCCGGCGTCAGACATCATGTTCGTGCTCGACACGACTGGATCGATGAATTGCCCGGAGGACGGATCATCGTGCAGCGGCAAAGACGGCACGGAACCAAATTCGAAAATCAACGGGCTTAGAGATGCGGCAAGCTGCTTTTATGAAGCGCTTGCGAAGCAAAATGTGCCAACGGTGTCACCTGAAGACTGCGACGAGGAAGAAGAGCCTGTTGGCGCGACATCCGACGTGCGCTTACGCTTCGGATTTGTGCCCTACGCGGTGAACGTCAATGTCGGCAAACTGTTGCCGCTCGAATATATAGCAGACCAATGGACGTATCAGTCGCGCGAAGCCGTCTGGGAATCGACAACCACAGCCTCGGCCTATGATCCGAGCTATGGAACCGAAGGCCCGTTGGTTCAAACGGGAACCAGCACTACCAACAATAACGATACCAGTTGGACGAATATTAACACCAATTTAACTCACCCGGTGAATGGCCAGACATATTCCTATAACTATCAGCGGCCAAATTCTTCGACTGCATGCGTTAGTGGGATACCGTCAGTTCCCGGTACGACGACCGGGAATTTGATAGCCAATGGGCAATCTCCGACGACGCCTACCTATCCGGAGGCATCGGTCACGAAACTCTATTACCGGACCAATACTGGACAGACCGTCGAGTATAGATACAATCCGACGCAAAGCGGCAATGGTAACAACAGACGGTATTACTGCCAGCTCCAAACCCGGACTACCGGCCGGACATCGACGCGGATCGACTACAGTGCAACAGTGCCCGTGACCTGGGTCTACAACCCATCATTCCTTCACTGGATATACAAACCGACGACGTTCAACGTCAGCGGCTTGAAGGATGAAGCCAATAACAGCTGGAACAGCACGGTCACGTTGCCCATTAACTCAAGCGGCGCTCCCCGTACAATAACCTGGAACGGGTGCATCGAAGAGCGGCAGACGGAACGCGTCAATGACGGCGATCCATCCGACAACTGGGATCCGATTCCAGAAGATGCGTTCGATATGGATATTGAAATGGCACCCGATCCGGACGTCGCAGCGACGTTGTGGGGACCGATGCTCGGCTCGGCGATATATACTCGTTACACCACAAATAACAGCACGCCCACAACAACGACATTTCAAACCACCAGCAATTCCACGAGTACGTGGTTCAGCATCGGAGGGCAGACATATCGTCCCTATACGGTCGGCGAAAACTGCCCGACGGAAGCCCAACTATACCAGGAAATGGATGCTGCTGCATTTTCCGCTTACATGACCAGCCTGCGGACCGGCGGCAATACATACCACGATAGTGGCTTGTTGTGGGGCGCGCGCTTAATGGCACCGAACGGTATTTTTAGCGATATCACGTCCGATACGGACACATGGGTCGAACGACACATGGTATTCATGACCGATGGTGATACGGTCGCGAGTAACACCAATTATTCGATGCACGGTGTTCACTGGTGGGATCGTCGCCAAAACAACGGTACATCAGCGCCTAGTGACGATTGGCTGGAAGCCAATATCAATGCCCGCACCCAAGCTATCTGCGATTGGGTTAAAAACGAAAACATTACCCTGTGGGTTGTGGCCTTCGGCGCTGGCATTACCGATGACACAAGAGAAAATCTGGAAAATTGCGCTACCGAGGGCCGTTATTTCGAGGCAGACGACACTGCTGGCCTCGTTGCGAAGTTCAAGCAAATCGCGAACCAGATTTCCGCGCTTCGCCTTACGCAATAACGGAGGATCGATACATGCTGACAGCAATAAAACGCCTCCCGCCTTGCGAAAGCGGAACGTCCATCACGGAATTCGGACTGATTGCGCCGGTGCTTATGGTGATGCTGATGGGTACCTATGACGTCGGTCATGAAATGTACGTTAAATCGGTGCTCAACGGGGCCTTGCAGGAAGTCGGTCGCAACTCGGCACTGGAAGGTGCAACCAACGCCGACCAACGCGCCGAGATCGATGAACGCCTCACAGATGCAGTCCAAAAGGTGGTGCCAAATGCAGACATCGAGATCTCGCGTCGCTATTACAAAACCTTCGCCAAAGCGGCTGCCGCGCAGGCGGAGGACGTGATCGAGGACGAGGAAGACGCCAACGGCATTTGCGATGACGGCGAAAGCTTCATGGATGCCAATCATAACGGCATATGGGACGAAGACGGCGGCACCGATGGTCAGGGCGGCGCAAAGGACGTCGTGATCATCAAGGTCAAGCTGAGCTATGACCGCCTGTTCCCGTCGGCCTCTTTCATCGGATATGGCAGCGACGTCGTTTTGGTGTCGGACTCGGTCATCGCCAACCAGCCCTATGGACAGCAAACCCAATTCGCTCCGCCCGTGCCGGTCGAATGTGACGCAGAGGAGGCCTGACATGTTGAACTTTCTGAAGCGCCTTCGCAAAGACAATAGCGGCCTTGCCGTTGTCGAATTCGCTGTATCGCTCCCGATTTTTATGGGGCTGACGGTGGGTGGATTCGAAACATCGCATTATGCCTATGTCCATATGCGTCTGAACCAGTTGACGATTGACACCGCCGACGGTGCCGCGCGTATGGGTGAAGGCGAGGTTCTGGCGTCGAAGAAGATCGACGAGTCACAGATCAATGACGTCTTTGCCGGCACGATCCGCCAGGGCGAGAGCATTTTGCTCGGTGGCGAGCATGAATATCAGGACCCCGGCACCGGCGACATTACGCTACGCGGTAACGCGCTAATCATTCTGTCCAGCGTCGAACCGGTTGAGGACTTCGACGAGGACGACCCCAAATACCGCATTCGCTGGCAACGGTGCATCGGCACCGCCGACTATTTCGAGCCCGAATATGGTACGGTCGAGGATTCGGATGAAATCGAAGGTATAGGCCCCGAAGGGCGCCTTGCGGTGCCGCCAGACGACGGCGCGCTGATGTTTGTCGAAACGCACTACTTTTTCCGACCGCTGATCCTTAACGGATTTTCGCAGCTGGGCGAACAAAGCATCACCAAGACCGCATCGATGGTCGTCCGCGATGTCCGCGATTACACTGGCGGCGAAGAAGGCGTTTACCAGATTGACGGCGTGGATGCGTCAAGCTGTGCGTTCGAGGTGGCTACCTGAGCCGCAACCGGGGGCGGCTTGTCGCGAACCGGTCACCCGCTAGCCAAGCACCTTCCGAACACCTGCCACGATTTTGTCCGTGTTGACCAGCGTCGCACGTTCCAGATTGGCGGCATAGGGCATCGGCACATCCTCGTTGGTGATGCGAATCACAGGCGCGTCAAGATCGTCAAAGCCTTCTTCCATGCAGATCGCGATGATCTCGCTGCCAACCGAGCAGACCGGCCAGCCTTCTTCTGCGATGATCAGTCGGTTGGTTTTGGCGAGGCTGGCAAGCACGGTTGCCTTGTCGAGCGGACGGATCGTTCTAAGGTCGATGACTTCGGCGTCGATCCTATCGCCTGCCAGCTTTTCAGCGGCTTCCAGTGCCATCCCAACACCGATTGAGTAACTGACGATGGTAACATCCGAGCCCTCGCGCATGATGCGGGCCTTGCCTATGGGCAGGATATGGTCGTCAAGATCAGGCACTTCGAAGGTGCGGCCGTAGAGCAGCTCGTTTTCGAGGAACACCACCGGGTCTTCGCACCGGATCGCTGCTTTTAGCAAACCCTTGGCGTCGGCTGCATCATAAGGCGAGATGACGATCAGGCCGGGCACGCTCGCATACCAGGGCGCGTAATTCTGGCTGTGCTGCGCGCCTACACGGGCCGCTGCTCCATTCGGACCGCGAAAAACGATGGGGCAGCGCATCTGTCCGCCGGACATATAGTTGGTCTTGGCGGCAGAGTTGATGATGTGGTCGATCGCCTGCATCGCGAAGTTGAAGGTCATGAATTCGATGACCGGACGCAGGCCGCCCATCGCCGCGCCGGTACCGATCCCGGCAAAGCCATATTCGGTTATCGGCGTGTCGATAACCCGGCGCGCGCCGAATTCGTCCAGCAACCCTTGAGTGACCTTGTACGCGCCCTGATATTCAGCGACCTCCTCGCCCATGACAAACACGCGGTCGTCGCGGCGCATTTCCTCAGCCATCGCATCGCGCAAGGCTTCGCGCAGGGTGAGCGAGGTCATGGCGGTGCCTGCGGGGATGGCGGGGTCGGATTTCGGTTGAGAAGTGACAGGCTTAACAATCTCGTCGTCCCCGCGAAGCCGGGGACCTTGGTCGGTCGGCGCCTCGGGTGATGGCGCTTCATCTCCTGAGGCCCCCGCCTGCGCGCGGGCGACGGGCTTTGGTTCTGCGCTCTCGCCCTCCCCCGCAATCAACGCGATCACCGTCCCGACCTTGACGTTGTCGGTACCCTCAGGAACGGTAATCGACGAAATCACGCCCTCATCGACCGCCTCAAACTCCATCGTCGCCTTATCGGTTTCTATCTCGGCGAGGATGTCCCCCGACTTGACGCTATCGCCCTCCTTGACGAGCCATTTGGCAAGCGTGCCTTCCTCCATCGTTGGCGAAAGCGCTGGCATTTTGAGTTCGATCGCCATCAATATTGCTCCACCAGCACGTCGGTATAGACTTCTGAAAGTTCTGGTTCAGGCGATGTTTCGGCAAAGTCCGCGGACTCGTTTACGATAGTCCGAATTTCTTTTTCGATGGCCTTCAACTCATCCTCCCCCACACCCATTTCCGCCAGATAGGCCTTGCAGCCCTCGATCGGGTCGCTGTTGTCGCGCACCGATTGCACCTCGTCGCGGCTGCGATATTTCGCCGGGTCGGACATCGAATGGCCGCGATAGCGATAGGTTTTCATCTCGAGCAATACCGGCCCCTTGCCGCCGCGCACCCATTCCAGCGCGACTTCGGCCGCGCCGCGCACCGCAAGCACGTCCATGCCGTCGACCTGGATACCGGGAATGCGGAAGCTTTCGCCGCGGCGGTACAACTGGTCTTCCGAAGAGGCGCGATTAACGCTGGTACCCATGGCGTACTGGTTGTTCTCGATAACGAAAATGATCGGTAGTTTCCACAACTCGGCCATGTTGAAGGCCTCGTAAACCTGCCCCTGATTGGCCGCGCCGTCGCCGAAATAGGCGAGGCAGACGCCGCCATCGTTCGAATATTTATGCCCAAAAGCCAGGCCAGCACCAAGGCTGACCTGCGCGCCCACGATGCCATGACCGCCGTAAAATTTGTGGCTTGTCGAAAACATGTGCATCGACCCGCCCTTGCCCTTGGAAATCCCGGCGGCGCGACCGGTCAGTTCGGCCATGATGACATTGGGGTCGATTCCATAGGCCAGCATATGGCCATGATCGCGATAACCGGTGATGACGCTGTCCTTGCCCGGCGTGAGAGCAGACTGCAGACCGATTGCCACCGCCTCCTGCCCGATATAGAGATGGCAAAACCCGCCGATCAGCCCCAGCCCGTAAAGCTGCCCCGCCTTCTCCTCGAACCGGCGGATGAGCAGCATCTGCCGGTAAAATTCGAGCAATTCGTCTTTGCTGGCCTTATATGGCAAAGGCTCCGACGGACGTTCCCGGTTGGCACGGGCGGCGTCTTCACTGACGCTGGCTTTTTTTGGTGCGGATTTTTTGGCGGGAGTTTTGGCCAAGACAGTCATCCTCTTCGGTCTGTTATCAGCCGCCTAGTCAAAATCCGGCAGGATGAAAAGCGCTTTTCCGTAACGAAAAAGCATGCATAGCTATTCACTTGAGAGGAACAACCACCTCGTCCGGAGCAACCACGTTCAGTTCCTTGCGCATCAACTCTCCGGCCAGATCAGGATCGACATTGTCGCGGTCGAGCAGCAGCTGCCGGTTGCGCAGTGCGTCGCGCTCCTTTTGTAATTTCGCCAGTTCGATTTTGCGTTCGGATAGCGCCGCCCGATAGTCGGTCCAGGCGATGATGCCGGTAGGCCCCAGCAAGGCATATGACGCAATCCCGAGCAATGCGACAAGCGCAAGCCCCGGCCCTATGACCGTCTTTACATATTCGGGATTTTTCTTGGGGCGTGGCATAGCTGCCGGTTTTATATCCGCGTAGCTTCCGAAACAACCTTAATCCTCCCCATCGACTTGCGATGGGGGAGGTGGCAGGCGAAGCTTCAGCGTCGACTGACGGAGGGGCATTCAACGTCAGACACCCCTCCACCACCCTTCGGGCGGTCCCCCTCCCCATCGCAAGTCGATGGGGAGGATTCTGAGGTCATCTGAAAACCGCCCGCCCCGCATACACCGCCGCACTACCCAGTTCTTCCTCGATGCGGATAAGCTGGTTATACTTTGCCAAACGATCCGAGCGAGCAAGACTGCCGGTCTTGATCTGCCCGCAATTGGTCGCCACCGCGAGGTCCGCGATGGTCGCGTCCTCGGTTTCGCCCGACCGGTGCGACATGACGGCGGTATAGGATGCACGGTGTGCCATCGACACGGCGGCCAGCGTTTCAGTCAACGTGCCGATCTGATTGACCTTCACAAGAAGCGAATTGGCCAGCCCTTTTCCAATCCCCATCGACAGCCGCTCCGGGTTGGTAACGAAAAGATCGTCACCGACCAGTTGGACTTCATGGCCAATCTTGTCGGTAATCGCTTTCCAGCCTTCGAAATCATCCTCGCTCATTCCGTCCTCGATCGAGCGGATAGGGTAATCCTTGCAGAGCGCGGCAAGATAATCGGCCATCTCCACCGGCGACAGCGAAAGCCCCTCGCCCGAAATCTCGTATTTGCCGTCCTTGAAAAATTCGGTCGCTGCGCAATCAAGCGCCAACACAACCTCGTCGCCGACTTTGAACCCGGCCTTTTCAATCGACGCCATGATGAAGTCTAGCGCATCGCGCGTCGAGGCCAGGTTGGGTGCGAAGCCGCCCTCATCACCGACCGCTGTAGCCAAACCCTTTTCGTGCAGGCCCTTTTTCAGCGTGTGGAAAATCTCCGAACCCCAGCGTACCGCCTCGGCCAGCGAATCCGCGCCAACCGGCATCACCATGAATTCCTGAAAATCGATGGGGTTATCTGCATGCTCGCCGCCGTTGATGATGTTCATCATCGGTACCGGCAGGACATGCGCATTGACCCCGCCGACATAGCGATAGAGCGGCAGCCCGCGCGCATCGGCCGCGGCTTTGGCGACCGCAAGACTAACGCCCAGTATCGCGTTTGCGCCGAGGTTCGATTTGTTCTCCGTGCCGTCGAGATCGATCATCACCTGATCGATGTCTTCCTGATCCTCGGCATCGAGATCGATCAAGGCTTCCGAAATCGGCCCGTTCACGGCCTCCAGTGCTTGCAGCACGCCCTTGCCCATATAACGCGATTTGTCGCCATCGCGCTTCTCAACCGCCTCATAAGCCCCGGTAGACGCACCGGACGGCACAGCTGCCCGCCCGAAGCTGCCATCCTCCAGCAGTACATCGACCTCGACCGTGGGGTTGCCCCGGCTGTCTAGTATCTGGCGAGCGTGAATGTCGAGGATGGCGGTCATGCGAAAGGCTCCAATTCGGCTGTCGGGAACGTAAGCGCGCCTCTATCGTTGACTTCAGGATTTGGCAACGTGCGGCATACATATACATTCACAACAAAAAATCGTGGTGCTATAGTTGACTAAGGCACCTGCAATACCAATATCGAATGTCGGCAAGTACCCCTCTAACCCCAAGGAGTTTTTGAATGGCCGAGACCGCAAAACCGAAAGCAGCCGCCAAGCCTGCTGCAAAACCCAAAGCAGCGCCCAGAAAGCCTGCGGCCGCAAAAAAACCGGCGGCATCGCCCAAGGCAGTTGCCAAAACGGCTCCGGCCAAGGGCAAGACCGATGATGTCAAAGCAAAGGTCAAGGCAGACATGAACAATTTTAAGACCAAAGCTACCGACAGCGCCAAGGCCGCCGCCGAAAAGGGCAAGGACCGCGCGACCGAAGCCGTTGGCAGCATCGGCAAGCTGATCCGCGACAGCGCGGCAACCATCGACGAAAATGTCGGAAAGCAATATGGCGATTATGCGCGCGGCGCAGCTGATGCCGTCGACGGTTTTGCCACCAAGATGGACGCCAAAGAGGTCGACGAAATCTTGGAGGACGCACGCCAATTCGTCCGGAAAAGTCCGGCTGTGGCAGTCGGCGCTGCTGCGGCCATCGGCTTTGTTCTGGCACGCTTGGTCCGGTCGGGCGGAAAAGACGCATAATAGCTTATCCAGCATTGCCAGATGCTGCCGATGACCGGTAAGCGGAAGCCATGACCAACGAGACCCAGCATAAACAGGCAGAGTCGGTGGACACACTTGATGTGTCCGCCACGCAGCAAGTTTCCGTGGTCATGGACGACATCCGCGCACTCATCAGGGCGGAAATGCGCTATTATCAGTCGCGGCTGGATTACAGCCGTCATGTCATGCGCATGTCTTTCCGTTTTGGCATTGTGGCGGCGTTTTCCTTGAGCGCGGCGGCAATCGGACTGGTGACCGGCCTCATCATGACGCTGGCACCGCTCGTTGGTCCGGGCTGGGCTACATTGCTGGTTACGCTTGGGTTCATCGCCATTGGGGCAATCTGCGCTTTTCAGGCACGAAAATGGGTGAGGAAGGTTTACTTCCCGGAAGTTGAAAGAGACGATGACGCTACTCCCGAAGGATCCGAAAGTGACGGAACGTAAGTCGGTCATACTGACCGACGCCGAACGGCGAAATTTACGCCGGAAATTGAAAGAAAGCGTCGAGGTTGCGCAGGACGTGTTAAACCCGCGCAACCAGTTGAATCGATTTGTCGTTCGGAACAAGGCCGAAGCAAAGCGTGTTGCAGCTGAGGCATCGCAGGCTGCTAAGAAAAATGCGCCGTTGATCGGTGCGATCGGGCTGGGCGCACTTTTATTTGCGGCCCGGCGTCCTATTTCGAATTGGATTTCGAAGTTGCGAACGAGTAAAACCCCACCGCCGGATGGCGACGCAGACAGGAACCAGATATGAGCAAGATCGGCGACAGCATCAAGAACGCAAGTGAAAGTGCCAAGGAAGGCATTGCGACCGCAAAGGCGAAAACCAGCCAAACCAGTGCTGCGGCTCGTGAGAAAGCAGCCGAGGCTTATGAAAAAGGCCGGGAAGCAGCCGCACGGGGTGTCCAGCAATCGCGTGACGTTGCACATAAGGTAGCTGTCAAAACGAACGACGGCATCGACAAGAATCCGCTCGCGATCGTGCTCGGCGGGATAGCGTTAGGCGCAATTGTCGGCGCTTTGCTGCCCACGACCGAGCGTGAGAAAAAGGTTATGGGGAAAACCGGCAAAAAGTTGAACAAGAAAGCCAAGGAAATGGCCAAGGCCGCGAAAAATGCGGGCAAGGACAAGGTCGATAGCCTTGGCCTCAACGCCGACGCGGTGCGCGACCAGTTTCGCGACCTTGTCAGCAAGGCTGCACTGGCTGTAAAGGCCGCCGGCGAAGCGGCCAAAGCGGAGGCCACGAAGAAAGATTGAGATTTACGAGGGACTGTCCCCATGCGGGGACAGTCCCTGAAAAGGGGCAGAATGTTGAGCGACGCAAAATTGCATCTGGTGTTCGGGGGCCGGGTCAAGAACCCGCAGACACTGGAATTCACCGATTTGGAAAAGCTCGACATCGTCGGGATGTTTCCAGACTATGCCAGCGCCGAAGAAGCCTGGCGCGGCGCGGCACAGCGCACCGTGGACGATGCCGAAATGAAGTATGTCGTGGTGCATTTGCACCGGTTGCTACAGCCTGAGAGTTAATCCCCCTCCCACAGGCGGGAGGGGTAGCGAGACTTGCGAGCTTGCTCGCTAGTCGCAGCGGGGTGGGCTGCGACGGCAGATGCTCGCCTGCGGCTCGCCCCACCCCTAACCCCTCCCGCTTGCGGGAGGGGAATCCCTTTCATGCCTTACGATATCGCCACAACAGCATAGGCCGCGCCAACACCAGTCCTGCGACGAACCCGCCAATATGCGACCATATTGCGATTGTGAGTCCCAAATCGGGACCGACAAAACCGAGCGCCAGATTTAGTCCAATCCAGGCAATCGTCAGGTGAAGCGGGCGGGCAATATGGGCCGGAACCGGCCCCCACGACTTTGGCTGACGATTGGGAAACAGCAGCACATAGGCCCCGATAATCGCTGAAATGGCGCCGCTCGCGCCGATCGCAGGAGCCATCATGTCTACCGACATCGGCCAGCGCATCATGGCTGCAACCCATTCGGTTGTGGCGGCGGCGTAGGCGCCAACGATATAGAGAGCGAGGTAGAGCCCGCCTCCCAACACACGCTCGACCATTTTGCCTATCAGTAAAAGCATCAGCATGTTTAAGATCACATGTGCAATGCCGCCATGCAGAAATGCCGCACTAATCGGCGTCAGCCAAGCCGGGACCAAGACGCCAATACCCTGAAATGCCGAACTATCACCGCTCAAGCGCGTGGGGAAAAGACCCCCTGTAACCACGGCATATTGCCACCAGACCGGAACCAGCAACACCGCGGCAATCACAAGATTGATGACTACCAGGGCGTTGGTGACTGGACCGCGGGGGAAGTTCATCTGTCAGACAAATTCGATTTTTTCGACCAGGTAATATTTATCGCCCGAGGGCACGGTAACTTCAACCTCGTCCTCGACCACCCGGCCAATCAAAGCGCGCCCAAGTGGCGAATTATATGAAATACGCCCGGCCTTTGCGTCGGCCTCGGTCTCGCCAACGAGCTGGTACCGAACCGGCTTGTCATCTTCGTCGAGCAAAGTGACGGTCGCGCCGAATACGATTTTGTCGCCAGACAGCGTCGTTGGATCAATGATCTGCGCACGGCCGATCTTGTCTTCGATTTCGGCGATGGCGGCTTCTACCTGGCCCTGACGTTCCTTGGCAGCATGATATTCGGCATTTTCCGAAAGGTCGCCATGCGCGCGCGCTTCCTCGATTGCCTCGACAATCAATGGGCGCTCGTCCCGCAGGCGCTTCAGGTCTGCCGTCAGCTTTTCGTAGCCTTCGGCCAACATCGGATATTTCTCAAAACTCGCCATTTGGCTGCCCTTCGTAGCAAAAACTTCCTTCCGGCGGGAAGCCCGCCGCGATGCAGTTTCAATATTTGGGGAGATACTGCTCGCCTTAATAATAGTCCTGAAGCGGGCGAACTTCAAGTTTTGCGTGTTGAAGCGCGGCAATAGCTTGTGCCACCGCAACGCTTCCGGCTGCCGTCGTGTATTGCGCAACCTTGCCCACCAGCGCCGAACGGCGGATTTCTTCACTATCCTTCAGGCTCTGCCAGCCTTCGGTGGTGTTGAAGATGAGCTGGATTTCGCCGTCCTTGATCTTGTCGACAATATGCGGGCGGCCCTGCGCGACCTTGTTGACGCGTTCGACTTCGATACCTTGCGACAGCAGATAATCCGCCGTCCCGCCTGTTGCACACACAGTAAAGCCACATTCGATGGCTTGCCTTACCGCTGGCACGATATGCGGCTTGTCGCTGTCCTTGACCGATACGAAGAGCTTCCCACCCATTGGCGGCGGCATCCGGGCAGCTATCTGGCTCTTGGCAAAGGCGGTGGCGAAATCCTTGTCGATGCCCATGACTTCGCCGGTCGATTTCATTTCGGGCGAAAGCACCGGGTCAACACCGGGGAAGCGGTCAAAGGGGAATACCGCTTCCTTAACTGCGATATAGTCGATGTCGAGATTGATAGGCGGCAGATCCTTGAGCTTCTCGCCCGCCATGACGCGCGCGGCGATCTTGGCGATGGGCGCGCCGATGGCTTTGGCGACGAAAGGTACGGTGCGGCTGGCGCGCGGGTTGACTTCGATGAGGTAGACCTCGCCATTCTTCACAGCGAACTGCACGTTCATCAGCCCACGCACGTGCAGGTTGCGTGCCAGAAGATCGGCCTGGCGGCGGATTTCATCGACGATATTGGCGGGCAGCGAATAGGGCGGGATGGTGCAAGCGGAGTCGCCCGAATGCACGCCGGCTTCTTCGATATGCTGGAGTATGCCCGCAACCACCACATCGTCGCCATCGCAAATCGCGTCGACATCGACTTCAATCGCATCGCGCAAATAGCTGTCGATCAAAACAGGCGAGTCGCCCGAAACGATCACGGCGGTCTGGATGTAGTTTTCCAGCTGCAACTGCGTATCGACGATTTCCATGGCGCGGCCACCCAAGACGTAGGACGGTCGCATCAGCACCGGGTAGCCAATCTTGTCAGCAACCGCGATGGCCTCTTCACGGCTGCGCGCGATGCCGTTCTCGGGCTGCTTGAGTTTGAGCTTGTTGACCAGCGCCGCAAACCGCTCACGGTCTTCGGCGAGGTCGATGGCATCGGGCGAAGTGCCGAGGATCGGGATCCCCGCCGCCTCCAGCGCCTTGGCCAGATTGAGCGGCGTTTGCCCGCCAAACTGGACGATAACGCCCTTCAGCGTGCCATTCTGTTGCTCGACATGCAGGATTTCCAACACGTCTTCGGCTGTCAGCGGTTCGAAATACAGCCGATCGCTGGTATCATAATCGGTAGACACCGTCTCGGGGTTGCAGTTAACCATGATCGTCTCGTAACCGGCATCCGCCAGCGCGAAGCAGGCGTGGACGCAGCAATAGTCGAACTCGATCCCCTGCCCGATGCGGTTCGGCCCGCCGCCAAGGATGACGATTTTCTCGCGGTCGGTGGGCTGGCTCTCGCATTCGGGCGTGCCAAAGCTTGGCGCTTCGTAAGTCGAATACATATATGGCGTCTTCGCCTCAAACTCGGCAGCGCAGGTGTCGATGCGCTTGAACACCGGGCGGACGCCCAATTTGTGGCGGAGCGCACGGACTTCGTCTTCGGTCACCGCACCCGCCATCGCTCGCGCGGCTTGCATCGCAATGCCCGAGCCGTGCCGCACAGCGGTTTCCATACCGGGGCGTAGGTTGAGCGACTCGACAGCCAGAAACGCCAGACGCTTGTCCGAAAAGCCCATCGCCTTTAGGCGGCGGAGCGCTTCGGGGCCGTTGGGCAGGCCGTTGGCCTTGATCGCATTCTCTTCGGCGACGATTTCTTCGAGCCGCTCCAGAAACCACGGGTCGAACTTCGCAATCGCGTGGATTTCGGCAACGCTCATGCCCTCGCGCAGAGCCTGCGCCGCAACGAGCAGCCGGTCAGGCGTAGCGCGGCTCAGCTCGGCGGATAGCTCGTCCTTCGACGCACCCTTGAGCGCATCGACGTAATTGAACCCCGAAAGCCCCGTTTCCAGCCCCCGAAGCGCCTTTTGCAGGCTCTCATGGATATTGCGACCAATCGCCATAACCTCGCCAACCGATTTCATCGCGGTGGATAGCAAAGGCTCGGCGCCCTTGAACTTTTCAAAGGCGAAACGGGGGATCTTGGTGACGACATAATCGATCGTCGGCTCGAACGAGGCAGGGGTAGCGCCGGTGATATCGTTGGTAATCTCGTCGAGCGTATAGCCCACCGCCAGCTTCGCCGCGACCTTGGCAATGGGGAAGCCCGTTGCCTTCGACGCCAGCGCAGAGGAGCGCGATACGCGCGGGTTCATTTCGATCACGATCAGGCGGCCATCTTTCGGATTGACTGCGAACTGTACGTTCGAACCCCCTGTTTCAACACCGATTTCGCGCAGGCAAGCAATGCTCGCGTTGCGCATGATCTGATATTCCTTATCGGTCAGCGTCAGCGCAGGGGCAACAGTAATCGAATCGCCGGTATGCACGCCCATCGGGTCGACATTTTCGATCGAGCAGATGATGATGGCATTGTCGGCGCGGTCGCGCACGACCTCCATCTCATATTCTTTCCAGCCGAGCAGCGATTCCTCGATCAGCACCTCGGTGGTCGGCGACGCATCGAGCCCGCCGGCGACAATCGCCATGAACTCGTCGCGATTATAGGCAATCCCGCCGCCGGTGCCGCCCATGGTGAAGCTGGGGCGGATGATCGACGGCAAGCCGGTGCGTTCGAGCACGGCAAGCGCCTCGTCCATCGAATGCGCTATCCCCGAGCGCGCGGATTCCAGCCCGATTTTGGTCATCGCGTCGCGGAACTTGATGCGGTCCTCGGCCTTGTCGATAGCCTCGGCATCGGCACCGATCATCTCGACGCCATATTTCGCCAGCGTGCCATCGTTGAACAACGCCAAGGCGACATTCAACGCGGTTTGCCCGCCCATCGTCGGCAAAACCGCGTCGGGGCGCTCTTTCTCGATGATCTTGGCAACGATTTCGGGCGTAATTGGCTCGACATAGGTCGCATCCGCCATATCGGGGTCGGTCATGATCGTCGCCGGATTGGAGTTGACGAGGATGATGCGATAGCCCTCCTCCCGCAGCGCCTTGCACGCCTGAGTCCCCGAATAATCGAACTCGCACGCCTGCCCAATGATGATCGGGCCAGCGCCGATGATGAGGATGGAGGAGATGTCTGTGCGTTTGGGCATTAGTCCCCACCCAATGGTCGAATTGAAAATGTTACAGGCCTCACACTTTTTTGCGTGGAAGTTTCAAGAACGCAGGCCAATAAATCCAAATTTTCGATGCTGATCGGAATTGTCGTAGCTTCAAAGTTCTCAGTGCCTTGTTCAATGCTCAACTTTTTCGTTCCGCACTCGAAAGCCAATCTAGAAGGTGAAGACCATTCTAGCTGATTGAACGGCAATTTGGCTTGCGCGATTTCGTTTTGCTCACCTCTCATGAGGAGTTCCATCGAAGGTCGCTCGTTTACGCCGTAATGAAACCCCATTACGCCGCCGAGCATTAGACCAAGAGCGCAAAGAAAAATTGAGGTAGTTGCCTGCGGTAACTTCACCCCATCATCCCCGCAAATTTCTCGAACAGATAGTGGCTGTCCTGCGGGCCGGGTGAGGCTTCGGGGTGATATTGCACGCTGAAGGCGGGCTGGTCGGCGAGTTCGAAGCCGCAATTGCTGCCGTCGAACAGGCTCGTATGCGTTGCCTTCGCATTGGCGGGCAAGGTAGCGGCGTCGACCGCGAAGCCGTGGTTCATGCTGGTAATCTCGACCGCGCCGTCGGAAAGCCGCTTCACCGGATGGTTCGCGCCGCGGTGGCCTTGGTGCATCTTCTCAGTTCTGGCGCCGACCGCGAGGCCAAGCATCTGATGCCCGAGGCAGATGCCGAACAGCGGCTTTTTGGTTTCCAGCAATTGCTTTATCACCGGCACCGCATATTCGCCGGTCGCGGCAGGGTCGCCGGGACCGTTCGACAGGAACAGCCCGTCGGGGGCGTGCGCCATGATTTCCTCGAACGTCGCGGTGGCGCTGACGACAGTGACGTCACAGCCGGTGTCGACCAGATTGCGCAGGATATTGTGTTTGATGCCATAGTCGATGGCGACGACTTTGCGCCTTTTAAGCCCCTCCCCTTCAGGGGAGGGGTTGGGGTGGGGTCTATCCGCAAACGCAGCGCCTGACGGAGAGACCCCACCCCCGACCCCTCCCCTGAAGGGGAGGGGTGAGTTCCCCAGCTTCCACAACCCCTGATCCCAGCCATAAGTCTGCAACGTCGTCACATCCTTGGCCAGATCCATGCCCTCAAGCCCGGCCCAGGCCTTCGCCCGCGCGAGCATCGCTGGCACATCGAAATCGCCACTCACCGAATGCGCAATTACAGCATTGGGCGCGCCCGCCACGCGGATCAGCCGCGTCAGAGCGCGCGTATCTACGCCCGAAATGCCGATGCGGCCGTTGGCCTTCATCCAAGCGTCAAAATGCTGTGTGCTGCGAAAATTCGACGGGTCGGTTACATCCTGCCGCACAATCGCGCCCAAGGCATGCGGGTTCAGCGCCTCGACATCTTCGGGGTTCGCACCGACATTGCCGATATGCGGAAAGGTGAAGTTGATGATCTGCCCGGCATAGCTCGGGTCGGTCATGATTTCCTGATAGCCGGTCATGGAGGTGTTAAAGCACACCTCGCCGACCGCCTGCCCCTCTGCACCAAAGCCCCTGCCCCAGACGACTTCGCCGGACGCCAAAACCAATACGCCTGTCGCTCCAGTTGGCGCACGCGTAGTGGTAGGGTCGGCCATGCTGGCGGTCCTTCAATCAAAAGTTCTGGCGATGTCGCTAAGGCACCGCGCCTAGAGAGGCAGGCGCGCAGCGTCAATCATATTCAAAAAGAAAATTGTGGAATATGACTGCCACAGCATTTGCTGCGCCTCTTTGTGTCTTCGTGACTTCGTGCGGGTAAATTTTTGTTCGCACGAAGGCACGAAGGCACAAAGATTGTCGCGGCCGCACTGTCGTCCTATGGCCGCTGGCAAAGTTTTTTCTGACATGGGATTGAAAATGATTCGAGAGACCATCAAAGCCGCCCAGATCAGCGCGATGAAGGCTGGCGAAAAAGACCGCCTGGCCGCCGTCCGCCTGATCCTGGCAAAGATCAAGGACCGGGATATCGAATTGCGCACGGCAAGCCAGCAGCCAGACGACGATGCGCTGGTGGTCGAAGTGCTGCAGAAAATGGTCAAGCAACGCCGCGAATCGATTGCGCTTTACGAACAGGGCGGCCGTGAAGAACTGGCGGCGGTCGAGAAGGCCGAACTGGCGGTGATCGAGGAATTCCTGCCCGCGCAGATGAGCGAAGCCGAGACTGCGGCGGCAATTGAGACGATAAAGGCCGAACTGGGCGCGGAAAGCCTGAAGGATATGGGCCGCGTGATGGCAACGCTGAAGGAACGCCACGGGCCGCAACTCGACATGAACAAGGCAAGCGCGGCGGTGAAGGCGGCTTTGAGCTGAAGTGGCACTCACTACCCAATGGCTGGACGAACTGCGCTCGCGGATCACGCTGTCCGCGCTGATCGGCCGCACCGTCAAGATTAACCGCGCGGGGCGTGAGTATAAGGCCTGCTGTCCGTTTCATAACGAAAAGACACCCAGTTTTACGATCAACGACGAAAAGGGTTTCTACCATTGCTTCGGCTGTTCGGCCCATGGCGACGCCATCCGCTGGATGACGGACCAGCGCGGGCTGTCGTTCATGGACGCAATCAAGGAACTGGCGGCCGAAGCCGGGATGGAAGTCCCCGCCCCCGACCCTAAGGCCGCGCAACGCGCTGAAAAGGAACAAAATCTTTATGACGTCATGGCGGCGGCGCAGGATTGGTTTGTCGCGCAATTGCAGGGCCTGGATGGCGCAGGCGCGCGAGCCTATCTCGAAAAACGGGAGCTTTCGGCCAAAACCGTAAAGGACTTTGGCTTTGGCTTTGCGCCCGAAAGCCGAAGCGCGCTGAGAACGGCATTGAAGCATTTCGGCGACCCAATGCTGGTCGAGGCAGGCCTGCTCATCGCGGTCGATGACAAAGAGCCCTATGATCGCTTCCGTGGCCGCCTGATGATTCCCATCCGCGACCCGCGGGGACGGGTGATTGCCTTTGGGGGCCGCATATTGGGCGAAGGTGAGCCGAAATATCTGAACTCGCCCGATACGCCGTTGTTCGACAAGGGCCGCACGCTTTACAATCTCGACAAATGCTCGCCCGCGTCGCGGCAAACCGGGCGCGTGATCGTGGTCGAGGGCTACATGGACGTCATCGCCATCGCGCAGGCAGGTTTTGCCGATGCGGTTGCGCCGCTGGGCACCGCGCTGACCGAGCAGCAGATTGCGATGCTGTGGCGCATGACCGAAAAGCCGCTGCTGTGCTTCGACGGCGACGCAGCGGGGCAGAAAGCGGCGATGCGTGCTGCAATGCGGGCGCTTCCACTGCTCAAACCGGGACACAGCCTGCAATTTGTGACATTGCCTGAAGGACAGGACCCCGACGACTTGGTCAAACAGTCCGGCCCCAAAGCACTGGCAGCGTTGCTGGAGGCGTCAGAGCCGCTGGTGGAGCGTCTGTGGCGCTTTGAGGTTGCGGCCGGGCCCCTCGATACGCCGGAGGATCGGGCTGGCCTGAAACAGCGTTTGGGCGCGCATTTGGCGAACATTACCGATGCCGAAATCCGGCGCCATTATGCCGATGCCTTCCGTGAACGGTTCGACAGCCTGTTCGCGCCAAAGCCGCGAACGCCATTCCAGCCCGCCATCTCCGCGCGGAGCAATTCGCGGCAAGACTGGCGCAAACCGCACATCTTGCCACCGGGCGCGGAAACCAAGAGCTTCAACGCCAAAAATCCGGACTTTCTGGTGCAGGGCGTGCTGGGCGCGCTTTTGCGCCATCCCGAGCTTATCCATAGGCATCATGAGGCGCTCAGTGGTTATGTTCCACCGGACCCGAATCACGCGCGGTTGCTCGGCGCGATGCTCGACGCCAGTTTTGCGAAAGAATCGCTTGAAACAAAGGACCTTCTTACCATATTGGACGAGAAGTTGTATAATGTCGCGACGGCGCTCCTCCACAGCAACGGCAAGGTCTTTGCCTTCAACCGTGGGGAAGCTGGGGTGGAAAGCGACGGATTATCCGACGTTTCAAAGGATTTGGGTGAAGCGATCAAGCTGATGAAGCAGCGTCCCGCGCTGGAAGAAGCTCTGGAACGCGCCACGCGGTTGGCGAGTTTGGAGATGACCGACGAGACTTTTGCGGAGCAACAACGATTGCGAGCCGAGAAAAAGGCATTTGACGAACGCATCATCGCATTTTTTCGGCGCGGTGCGGACGATTTTTAAGAATATCGGGGAAAGATTTTGGCAAGTCGCGCAAACGAAGAAGACGTAAATGAAAATGGCGATGCACCGCTGATCGATTTGAACGATGCAACGGTCAAAAAGCTGCTCGCAAAAGCGAAACGCCGGGGTTTTCTTACCTATGATGAGCTGAACGCGGCGCTGCCGCAGGACCAGATGTCGTCCGAGCAGATCGAGGATGTGATGTCCGCGATCAACGATATGGGCGTCCAGATCGTCGAGTCCGATGAAGCGGGTGAGGATGGCGAGGAGAGCCAAGAAGAAGATGTCGAAACCATCGACAATATTTCCGAAAACGACCCTCGTTCGCTGACCAACACCACCAAGAAAACCGGCACCGGCGAACGTACCGACGACCCTGTGCGCATGTATTTGCGCGAAATGGGCGCGGTCGAGCTGCTGTCCCGCGAGGGCGAAATTGCGATCGCCAAACGCATCGAATCGGGCCGCGATACGATGATCCTGGGCCTGTGCGAGAGCCCGATCACCTTCCACGCGATCATCGACTGGTCGAACGCGCTCAACAATGGCGAAATGCAGCTGCGCGAAATCCTCGATCTCGACGCGATGCTGTCCAAGGCACCCGAGACGCTCAGCGACGATGAAGAAGAGGAAGGCGACGGCGAAATCAGCGAGAAGACCGCAGGCGTCTCTTACAAGGAAGAGGAAGAAGTAGAGGACGAGCCCGAAGTAGGCGGCGACGATGATGATGACGATATGACCGAACGCCGGGCGCGACCGGTCGAAGAAGAGGAAGAAGACAACACGCTGTCGCTGGCCCAGATGGAAGAAGCCCTGAAGCCGGAGGCTTTGGAGCGATTTGCGAAGATCACATCGCTATTCAAGAAATTCTCGAATGTGCAGTTAGAGCGCATGCGTGCGCTCAACGCCGGTGAAGAGTTTTCCACAGCTTCGGAAAATAAATATCACAAATTGCGGGAAGAATTGACCGCCGAGGTCGAAAGTGTGCAATTCCACGCGAACAAGATCGAATATCTGGTAGATCAGCTCTATTCATTCAATCGCCGCCTGACTGCGCTGGGCGGGCAGATGCTGCGCCTTGCCGAGCGCCATAAAGTGCCGCGCAAGGCCTTCCTCGACAGCTATATGGGGCATGAGCTCGACGAAAACTGGCTGTCCGACGTTGCCAATATCGACAAGAAATGGAACGCTTTCGCCACCAACGAAGCGGCTGGTGCCGAACGTATCCGCAGCGAAATCGCGGACATCGCCGCCAATACCGGGATGAGCCTTGGCGAATTCCGCCGCATCGTCAATATGGTGCAAAAGGGCGAGCGCGAAGCACGCATTGCCAAGAAGGAAATGGTCGAAGCGAACTTGCGCCTCGTGATTTCCATCGCCAAAAAATACACCAACCGTGGCCTTCAGTTCCTCGATCTCATCCAGGAAGGCAATATCGGCCTGATGAAGGCGGTCGATAAATTCGAATATCGCCGCGGCTACAAGTTCAGCACCTACGCCACCTGGTGGATTCGTCAGGCAATAACCCGCTCAATTGCCGATCAGGCGCGCACGATCCGCATTCCGGTGCACATGATCGAGACGATCAACAAGCTCGTCCGCACGTCGCGCCAGTTCCTCCACGAACAGGGCCGCGAGCCTACGCCGGAAGAAATGGCCGAGCGCCTGTCGATGCCGCTCGAAAAGGTCCGCAAGGTGATGAAAATCGCCAAGGAACCGATCAGTCTCGAAACCCCCATCGGCGACGAGGAGGACAGCCATCTGGGCGATTTCATTGAGGACAAGAACGCGATCATCCCCGTCGATGCCGCGATCCAGGCGAACCTCAAGGAAACCGTCACCCGCGTGCTGGCGTCGCTCACGCCGCGCGAGGAACGCGTGCTGCGCATGCGCTTCGGCATCGGCATGAACACCGACCACACGCTCGAGGAGGTCGGTCAGCAGTTCAGCGTGACGCGCGAACGTATCCGCCAGATCGAGGCAAAGGCGCTGCGCAAGCTGAAACATCCAAGCCGCAGCCGCAAAATGCGGAGCTTCCTTGATCAATAGGTCGGCAAGCGCGATTGGTATTAAGTCAATTGCGCTGTCGGCTGCTCTAACCGTCGTTTCGATGCTCGCCATCTGGGCGTTGCTCAATCTGGCAGGCCCGGATTGGGCCGTTTATGCCCCGGCCACCTGCACCGCGACCCGCTGCTTTTGTGAGCTACCTCGGACAGGCGCGCTTGTGTTGCAACCGGCGAACAGCTGGTCGAGCTATGGCTATGCCTTTGCCGGTTTCCTGATGATTGCCCAGTCGCAAGCGTCGACGTGGAAATCACGGTTCCGGTCCGAAGCGGCGACCGCATTCGGGCTGACCGCCATATTTGTCGGCCTGGGTTCGGCGCTGTTGCACGCAACATTGACGCTTTGGGGTCAATTCTTCGACGTGATGGGCATGTACCTCACGGGTGGGTTCATGCTCGTCAGCGCTATTTCACGGTGGCGCGGCTGGTCGGCGCGGTTGGCGATTATCGTCTATCTCACGCTAGTAAGCGCGCTGGTACTGCTGCTGTACGGGTTTCCCGATGTGCGGCGCTGGCTTTTTGCCGTGGTGCTTGTGGCGGCGATTGTCCTGGAGCTTGGGTTCGCCCGTCCACGCCGCGCTCGCGTGCGCGTGTCATATTATTTTGCGGGTATAATGACCAAGGCGACGGCATTCGCGATCTGGAACCTTGACCAGCATGGAACGCTCTGCACCCCGTACAGCCTATTTCAGGGGCATGCGGTGTGGCATTTGCTCGGCGCGACGTCCCTGTGGCTAACATTTTTATATTACCGGAGCGAGCGGGCGCCATAGGTCGGGAAGGCGTTTTCAAAAGTTTTCTCCCCGTAAACCAGTTTTTTAAGACTTTTCGCTATCCCGACAGGCTTAGGCGTCCGGCAGCGGGTGCAAGGACCAACGGGCGGAGCAAATATGGATAATCTGGCGCGGCCACAATTGGATGACGCTTTTGGCGACACCTTTGTGCGCACCATCTTGTCCGATGGCAGCCTGCCAGTCGTGAAGCCCCTGCTGGCATTTCTTGGCAGCCATGGTGAGAGGCCCGATTTGCGTTCACCCGTCAAGACGGCGCGGGTGGCGCTGCTGGCCGATATCGCGCATTTCATGAACATATCGCATGGACGGCACCCCGGCATTGTCGATTATGCCGCTCACAAGATCGTCGATGACGCCGCACGCAAATGGCTGATTGAGGCAATTGATGGCATGGCGGCCGAGCGCAGCTATCTCAACGAACTTACAGTCACCGCCGGACCTATTCGGCGGCTGGCCGGCCAGGACAAGATCACGGCCCTGATCGAGGGCCAGGCGAAAAATTTCGAGATGCTGGCCACGTCAGACCGCAAGGGATGCCCGGCGGGGGCGGCAATTGCATTCGTGGTTGACTGGCACCAGACTCGCGCCCTGCTCGATCAGGTGGCCCTGCATATCGGGCTGGAGGCGCCTTCGACCACCCTGCCCGCTGTCGACCAATGCAGCAAATTGGCCGATCAGCTCGACGACGGCGCGGGCTACAGGCGTGCCATGTCCTTCGGATCGGGTCAGCTTCTGGCCCAGCAACGCGGGCTGTGGCAGTTGCTTGCCGCGCGCCATACGGAGATGATGGCTGGCTAAGACCCTTTAATGGGTTGCATATAGTCCAGCGCGCACTTAACGAATTAACCGTTCGATTAACAAACGGGGTTCGTCCATGCGCTTTGAAGGCACCGACAATTATGTGGCAACCGATGACCTGAAGGTCGCGGTCAATGCGGCGACCAAGCTGCGGCGGCCGTTGCTGGTAAAGGGCGAGCCGGGGACCGGCAAAACGGTGCTGGCGCAGGAAATTGCAACCGCGATGGGCGCGCCTTTGATCGAATGGAACATCAAATCCACCACCAAGGCGCATCAGGGGCTGTACGAATATGACGCAGTGGCGCGGCTGCGCGACAGCCAGCTGGGCGACGAGCGCGTCCATGACATCAGGAATTACATCAAGAAGGGCAAATTGTGGGAGGCGTTTACCTCGCCCGTGCTCCCGGTGCTGTTGATCGACGAGATCGACAAGGCGGACATCGAGTTTCCGAACGATCTGTTGCAGGAACTCGATCGTATGGAATTCTACGTTTATGAGACGCATGAGACGATTAAGGCAGTCGAACGGCCGATCGTCATCATCACCTCAAACAACGAAAAGGAACTTCCCGACGCTTTCCTGCGCCGCTGTTTCTTCCACTACATCAAATTCCCCGACCGCGAGACGATGCAGGCGATTATCGACGTGCACTTCCCGGGCATTCAGAAAATCTTGGTTTCGAAGGCGATGGATATTTTCTACGAGGTGCGCGACGTGCCCGGGTTGAAGAAAAAGCCGTCGACCAGTGAGTTGCTCGACTGGCTCAAGCTGCTGCTGCACGAGGATATGCCGCTCGAAGTGCTGCAATCGCGCGACCCGACAAAGGCTATCCCGCCGCTCCACGGCGCGTTGCTGAAGAACGAGCAGGATGTGATGCTTTTCGAACGCCTTGCCTTCATGGCGCGGCGCACGAATGGCTAGATAATGTAGGCAATTTCCGCGTCGCCCCAGCGGCGACCGTTGATGCGTATGGGGACGTAAACGTTTCGCACGATCTTGTAGGTCGTGCCGTCACCTTCCTGCCGGTACACCGCCATCATATAGTCCTGATCGCTCGCCTTCGCGATGTCATCGATACCACCCAGCAATATGCGCCCGTTGCGGCAATATTTGGTGTCATGGGCAAGATCGCCGGTTGGCGGGCGCGAATATTCCTTGAGGTGGATAGGAAGAAAGCCCTCGCGGCTTGTTGGGACGCAAGACAATATGGCTTCGGGGCGCTGCCTTTTGACATCCTCGATAATCGGTTGCCAGTTCTGTTCGGCCCATTTGGTAAGTTTCGTCGTGAAGCGCGGAGGATTGCTACCCGTAACCGGCTGATAATCGGTGTCAAACACGGCTTCCATCGTCAGCGTGCCGTTTGATATCGCAGCCTCGACTGCTTTGGTCAGCCTTTCGGCCTTAACCTTGGCCAATTCCACAAATTCCAGGTCCTCGACCGAAAATCCGCTGTGCACGATATTATCGAACATGCGGTTGGCTTGCAGTTCCAGGCTCACAATCTGCTTATGTGCGCCGCCGACCGCCGCGAACATCTCTCCGTTTGCCTCGGCAACAGCGTCGCGGACGCGCTGCGAATCGATCAGACCTTGGTGAATCAGCGCCGTGCTGTCCGCAATTCCCCTATTATGCTCGCCCACCTGTCCCATCACGTCGCTGACGCCCTGGATCAACTGTTGCAAACTGGAAAATTGTTGTTGGGCAGCGCCACTGGTGGCAACACCATCTTCGATCTGCCCAACAAATTTGGCAGCTTCATCGGACAGCGAATTGACAGTGCCGGTAATTTCAACCGCTGCGCGACGTGTGTCGAGTGCGAGTTTCTTCACCTCAGCCGCTACCACTGCGAAAGTCTGCCCTGCTTCACCTGCTTTTTCTGCTTCGATAGCTGCGTTGAGGGCGAGCATGTTTGTGGTGCGCGCAATCGAATCGATAGACTGTGAGACCCGCTTGACCTGCTCCATGGCGGCAGCAAAGCCTGTTATATGCTCACCAAGATTACCGATCAAACGGACCAGTTGCGAAAAGCTGTCGAGCGACATCTGAACGGTCTCATTGCCCGCCATCAGCTTGGAGATCGCCGTATCAGCCAGCGATCGCGCATCGGAGGTGGCCTGCGTTACCTCCGCAATGTCGGAATCCAGGCGCAGCGTCAGTTCGGAAAGCTGGCCATGTTGCTCCTTCAACCAGTCGGTCGACGCGAGCGCCTTTTCCAGAATGCCTGCCGCTTCTGCGCAGCCGACGGTAACGTCACCGCAAATCTGCGCAGTCTCGCGGATCCAGTGATTGTCCTGAACCTCAATTTTTCCCATCTTCACCGGTGAACCGACCTTCTCGTTATGTCCGAAACCAACATTAGGCATATATGGTTATTGCATGGTTAACCAAGGCTCGGTTGACGCTGGCATTTTCATGCCCCACTGAAGTTATGTTTTTTGCGAGGAGTGGTTCAGTGTTTTTTTCATTCATGGAAGAATTGCGAACCGCAGGCATCCCGGCTTCGCTGAAGGAGCATCTGGCGTTACTTGAAGCGCTCGATGCCGATGTCATTCGACAAAGTCCTGAGGAATTCTATCATCTGGCCCGAACCGCATTGGTAAAGGACGAGGCGTTGCTCGACCGTTTCGATCAGGTTTTCGGCAAGGTGTTCAAGGGCATTTTCGCAGATTACGGACAGAGCCCTGTCGATATCCCTTCCGATTGGTTAAAGGCCATTGCCGAGAAATATCTTAGTCCTGAAGAGATGGCCAAGATCGAGAAGGTGGGCAGCTGGGACGAATTGATGGAGACGCTTAAGAAGCGCCTAGAAGAGCAGGAAAAGCGCCACGAGGGCGGTAATAAATGGATCGGCACCGGAGGCACGTCGCCTTATGGCAATAGCGGATACCATCCTGAAGGCGTCCGCATTGGCGGCGAATCCAAAAACAAGCGTGCCGTGAAAGTGTGGGACAAGCGCGAATTCCAGAATCTCGACCACACTCGCGAACTTGGCACCCGCAACATCAAGATTGCCATGCGGCGCCTGCGCAAATTCGCCCGCGACGGCGCGGCTGACGAGCTTGATATAGACGCTACAATCGATGGCACTGCACGTCAGGGCTGGCTCGATATCCACATGCGACCGGAGCGGCGCAATGCTATCAAGTTGCTCTTGTTGCTTGATGTCGGCGGGTCGATGGACCCGTTCATCAAACTATGCGAGGAATTGTTCAGCGCGGCGACGAGCGAATTCAAAAATCTCGAATTTTTCTACTTCCACAACTGCCCCTATGAAGGCGTATGGAAGGACAATCGTCGCCGCTTTTCGGAGCGCACGCCAACCTGGGAAATGCTGCACAAATTTCCGCACGATTATAAAGTCGTGCTGGTGGGTGACGCGTCAATGAGTCCCTATGAAATCACCCATCCCGGCGGTTCGGTCGAGCATTTCAACGAGGAATCCGGCGCGGTATGGATGCACCGGATTACCAACACCTACCCTGCATCGGTCTGGCTGAACCCGGTCCCAGAGAAGCAGTGGGGTTATTCACAATCGACCAAAATCATCAAGGAATTGATGAACGACCGGATGTACCCGCTAACGCTCGAAGGCTTGGACGACGCAATGCGCGAACTGAGCCGTAAGCACGGGCACTAGCCGTATTCAGGGCAGTGCTTGGTGGACCAGTTGTAAATTAGTTTGCATTTTCGGCATTCCGGAATAGCTTCGACCTGTTCGAGAGCAGTGGGGGGCTGTGTCACATCGACATATTCGGACCAGCGGCAGGGGGAAATGCCATGGTAGCGAGTGAAAACTTCAACGGCACAGTCGCGCCGGTTCAACAAGGCGACCGGATCGAAGCACTGGACATACTGCGCGGCATTGCGGTGCTCGGTATCCTGCTAATGAATATTGTCGGTTTCGGTCTGCCTTGGGCATATGATAACCCGACCGTTGCAGGCGGCATGGATCCGCCCAATTATTGGGCGTGGGCGATACCGACGATGTTCTTCGAAGGGACGATGCGCGGGATATTTTCGGTGTTATTTGGGGCAAGCATCGTTCTTTTGACCGATCGGATGGAGCGATCAGGAGCGGGAATACGCGCGGCAGATATCCATTTTCGACGGATGTTGTGGATGATGCTGTTCGGGATCATCCATTGGGCCTTACTACTTTGGATTGGCGAGATATTGTTTGCTTACTCGATCGGCGGCTTACTGCTTTTTGTGTTTCGAAAAATGGCACCGAAGTGGTTGCTCATGATCGCTGGCGTATTGCTTTTAACGAGCGTGGTGACCTCGATGCTGGGGCACAAATCGCTGCTGGAGACAAGCAGTGCGGCCAGCGCCGCCGAAGCAGCGAAGGCATCTGGCGCGAAGCTAACCAAGGAGCAGGATGCAGCGATTACCGAATGGAAGCAGGCAAACACCGAATTTTCACCCACTGCTGAAGATCTGGAACCGATCATGGAGGTGCATCGCGGCGGCTATGTCGACGCTGTAATCGGGCAGTTTCCGATGTCCTACGATTTTCAATGGACCCACCTGCCTTGGTGGCTCATTTTCGACATGATATCATTCATGATGATAGGAATGGCCCTGCTCGGGTTCGGTATATTGAGCGGCGGCAAAAGTTCGGCCTTTTACGCTGCAATGATGTTCGGCGGATATGTCATCGGGTTGCCGCTAAACTATATGGAATTGCAGATCTTTAATGACAGCGGGTTCACCCTGCTTGGCTCCAGCCAGGCGTCTATCACTTACGAGATCAGCCGGCTGGCGATGGTTGTCGGGCATCTCGGGCTGTTTCTGTCTATCATCCACAGTGGCTGGCTGAAATCCTTACAGCGCGCGCTCACGGCGGTAGGGCAAATGGCATTGTCGAACTACATCGCGCAAACATTGATTTGCACAATGCTTTTCTTCGGCTTCGGCTTCGGCCTGTTCAACCGGCTAGAGCGGCATGAACTGTTTTATGTTGTCGCTGCTATCTGGGTGCTCGAGCTTGCCTGGAGCCCCGTTTGGCTCAAGCATTTCCGCTTTGGTCCCTTGGAATGGCTGTGGCGGTCTTTGACCTATTGGGAACGCCAACCGATGCGCCGTTGACTGGTTGGTGTTTACGGCGCACCCCAGCCGACCTTCCGCAACCATTGCACCACCGGCCCAACAAACAGCTCAGGCTTGCGTTCGCCATTCTGGAATGCATAGGCGGCAACCGGATCAGGGTAGATACGCAGATCGTGCCCCGCCTGCGGAATTTCCAGCCAGTTCGCGGTCCCCGGGCGTAACCGGTTGACGGTGTCGACGATCATGCGGTGGCCGTGGCGCATCTCGAATTGTTCATATTCGCCGAAGACTACCATCACCGGTGCTTCGATCCGACTCCATGCCCCCAGAAAATCTTTTTCGGTCGCTTGCCAATGCCAGGCATGCGGGCGTCCGTAATGCGGTTTTGCATCGGTGCCGAAAAGCGATTCCCATACGCCAGCCAAATCGGGATACGCCGCCACAATCTGTTCTGGGGTCTTCTTTTCCAGCAAATAGTGGACCTGGAACCTGATCCGCCGCAACATTTCGTCGTTGACCTGATCCGGCCGATATTTCCCTGAGCGTTCGAGATTGAGCCGGTCGAAGCCGATCATCCGCTCCAGATATGTGACAGCCCCCGCCCCTTGGACGAGAACGCCGGCCACATTTTTTCCCTGCGCCACCAGCGGTGCGGTCGTTGACCCCAGGCTGCTGCCGTAGATGATCATTTTGCTGCCATCGACCCAAGGATGCTGCGCCATTTGATCGAAAGCATCGCGATAATGCGCTACTTCGGTGTCATAATCCAGCTTGTCGCAGCTAGGGCCTTCGCTGTCTCCTGCCCCGGCGCGGTCCACTCTTATTGTCACCATCCCGCTTTGCTGTGCTATCAATTGCATGATGCGGGGCGGACCATCTGGCGGGAATTCGATTGAGCCACAGGCAACCGCCTGAGTATGAAAAATCGCGGGCAGTTTTGCGTTCGCGCCTTCGGGTCGGGTGACGATAGCGCGTAGCCGCGTCCCATCGCGGGCCGTTACGGTGCTATATTCAATTTGCAGACCAGCTACATTCTCAAGCGGCTTGTTCTCTTTACGCGGCAAATCGCCGATCATCGTTGTAGGTGCGGCAACGACTGGCGTCGCTAACACGAGAAGGATGGCGGTAACAATTCGGGGTTGAAAACGCATTTTTGAACACTCCATCAAATGAGAGAGTGCTGAACAATCATCCGGCAATTGGAATATCCATCGCCATGTGTCGAAGTGACGAAAACTGAGTCAGGCGGCTTGTAACAACTCGCGATAGCGTGCGCCGGTTTTGATGCTTGTCCCGTCCGCCAGAATGATATCGTTATTGCGCACCTTGGCGATCTTGTCCCGGCGAACCAGCGTGGTGCGATGAACGCGCACAAATCCATGAGGTTCGAGGTTATTCTCTACAGACTGCAAGGGCGCGCGGTGGATGATAGAGCCGTGATCGGTATGGAGCAGGACATAGTTGCCCGATGATGTTACCCTGACAATCTGGCTGGGCAGCAACGGCAACTCGCCCGTTACCGGGCGGTCTGCAGTTGACCGTTTCGACCTGAAGTCGACCACAATGAATATCAATGTTACGAGCATCAATGCGGGCAACCTGCGTACCAGCTCGAACCCCGGAATAAATTCGGCGCCGTAAAGGAAATCCAAGAGAAGCGACGCGCCGCAGGCAAACACTAGTGCCGCGAATCGTATCGTCCACGACCGGGTTTTCGAAAGCTCCCATGCGGCAAAGAATGGAAGGATATTGATTACCGGCCAGCTGAAGGCGTTCGCCAGCGTTTCGGTCTGCCCCCTCATGCCATTATAGGCGAGACAATAGAGCCCCAGACCGAAAATGATGGCTACCGTCGCCAGCGCCATCTGCCGAAGGGTCATCGGCGTGCACAGAAATCGGGACGTCAGAGACATATTCGCTCCTGCAACCACATGTACTGCTTCTGAGCGGTCAGTATATCCTGAACTGCCGCGATTCTTCCAGCCAGCGATTTTCATCGACCAACGTAAGCTGATCTAGATCGTCAGGGCAAGCTTGCCCGTCATCTACCCATTCGCGCAGTCCCGGTCCGCCATTGATCACATCGATCGCAAGTTTGCCGAATTCATATTCATAGGGGAAATCGCGCCATAGAGGGTAATCGGGATACAGTCGGCGGATGGCCTTGAACGCGAGCGCCTGCACCCGCCACGGTCTGAAGCCGCCATGGTCGTACGCTGCCCCTTCGGCATGAATGTGTACGCCATGACACAGGCTGTGGACATTTTTGTGGAATGTCGGCTCGAACCAGATTTCCCGTAATGCGCAGCCGGACAGCCATTGTGGCGCAAAAGCTCGCATTTCCGACATTACCGCGCGGGCATCGATGTCGGGCGCGCCGAATATTTCGAGCGGGCGTGTGGTGCCCCTGCCCTCGGACAATGTGGTGCCCTCGAGCATTACAGTGCCGGCATATGCCCGTGCCATGTTGATATTTGGCGCATTGGGACTCGGATTGACCCAAAGCCTGTCGGCAGGCCAGCCAAAGCCGGGTGCCGCGTCGGGTTCATACCCTTCCATCGCTACCACGCGATAATCGACATTGATTTGGTAATGGTCGACAAACCACTGACCCAATTCACCAAGTGTGAGGCCATGCCGCATCGGAATCGGCCCGGCACCGACAAAACTCTCCCAGCCAGGCAGCAGCGTCAGCCCTTCTACCGGGCGGCCCGCGGGATTGGGTCGATCGAGCACCCAGACCGCCTTGCCATGCTCCGCAGCCGCTTCGAGCATGTACAAAAGCGTCGTGATGAAGGTGTAGATTCTGCATCCCAGATCCTGCATGTCGATCAGGATCACATCGAACGTCCCCATCGACTGCCCTGTAGGACGGCGGACTTCGCCGTAGAGGCTGAACACAGGAATACCGTGCACGGGGTCGGTGAAGTCAGGCGACTCCATCATATTGTCCTGCTTGTCGCCGCGAAGGCCATGTTGCGGGCCGAAGGCCGCGGTTACCTTCAGTCCGCTGGCAACCAGCGCATCCAGCGAATGCGTAAGGTCCGCTGTGACGGACGCAGGATGGGCGAGAAGGGCCACGCGCTTGCCTGCAAGCGGCGAACGAAGTTCAGGTTCGGTGAGGAGGCGATCAATTCCAAATTTCATGAAACGCGTGGTGCATCCAGTGACAGCGCAAAGCAATCCTTATGATGAAAATCAGGTTCCTTGGACGGGTGCGTCAGCGCCCAATAAGACTTGTTTCCTTCGCTTTCCTCAACCACCGCTGCCAGCCCAAGGACAATCGGTACATCGCGCCAGCCCTCGGGCAATTCGAACTCGGCGTTGAGGCCGAAATGACTTTCCGAATAATCGCAGGTTATTCGCGGTCGCCTTATCATTTCTTCGGCCATCCCCTTCCGGTAATCCGAAAAGCGATAAAGCGCCCATTCAGTGGAGGGCGAAAAATTATACTCGAAGTAGCGTGCACTGCCGGCCTGCCCGATAAACATCTCGAAGCAGGTCGTTTGCCATAACCGGTCCGAGCGCACCGGCGCAAATGGTTCGGGCAGCATCAGCATGCTCGTATCGCATTCTACAACATATCGCGCGAACAGACGGGCGGCACCGGCGGTCCTGATTTCCACGTCGATATGCTCGGTCTTCAACGCGGGAGTCGACGGATGACATATCAACCGGATTTCGTTCATGGGAATGTTGGCCAATGTCGAACTCCATGCTAGGCGCAGCCCCGCTATGACTGCTTACCAATCCGAACTCTTACGCCTGCTCGACGAGCGTGGCTATATCCATCAGGCAACCGATGCCGCCTCGCTCGACGCACTGGCATCGAAGCAGATTGTTCCTGGATATATCGGCTTCGATCCGACTGCACCATCGCTTCATGTCGGCAGTCTTGTCCAAATCATGCTGCTCCGCCGATTGCAGCAGGCGGGGCACAAGCCGATTGTGCTGATGGGGGGTGGCACCGGCAAGGTCGGCGATCCAAGCTTCAAGGACGAAGCGCGCAAATTGATGACGGTCGAAACGATCAACGGCAACATTGCGTCGATCAAGACGGTTTTCGAGAAATTCCTCGCGTTCGGCGACGGGCCGACTGATGCCGTGATGCTCGACAACGCCGAATGGCTCGATGCTCTCGAATATTTGCCGTTCCTGCGCGACTATGGGCAGCATTTCTCGGTCAATCGCATGCTGAGTTTCGATTCAGTAAAGCTGCGCCTCGATCGCGAACAATCGCTCTCATTCCTCGAATTCAACTATATGATTTTGCAGGCCTATGACTTTCTGGAGTTGTCGCGCCGCGCCGGTTGCCGCTTGCAAATGGGCGGGTCGGACCAATGGGGCAATATCGTCAACGGCGTCGAACTGTCGCGCCGCGTCGATGGCACCGAGGTTTATGGCGTGACGACGCCGTTGATTACCACTGCAGACGGCGGAAAGATGGGCAAGACGATGTCCGGCGCGGTCTGGCTGAATGACGATCAGTTGCCTGCGTATGATTATTGGCAATTCTGGCGCAACACCGACGACCGCGATGTCGGGCGGTTCCTGCGACTCTTTACCGACCTGCCTCTTGATGAAATCATACGACTGGAATCGCTCGAAGGTCCCGAAATCAACGCCGCCAAGATCGCTCTGGCCAATGCGGCGACCGAAATGTGCCGTGGTGCCAGCGCGGCGGCTTTGGCCGCAGAAACGGCGCGGAAAACTTTCGAAGAAGGTGCAGCCGGTGGCGATTTGCCAACCGTCGCGGTCTCGGGCGATATTTCGCTGGTCGATGCACTGGTCGCATTAGGCTTTGTGGCTTCAAAAAAAGCGGCGCGCCGAATGATTCAGGGCGGCGGTGCGCGCATCAATGATGAGGCCATTTCAGACGAGAACGCCGTGATTGCACAGCAACCCAGCCCCGCAAAAATCTCCGCAGGCAAGAAAAAGCATGGATTACTTAGGTTTAGCTGAACCATTTTAGGTAAAGATTTCCGAGACAGGATTTTACCAATTATTTGTAACTTGTGTGCATATTGACGGTCCAAGCAACAAGCGCACGAGGTCGCATCTATGGCGCAAGCCGCAACCAATACGGACATGGATTTACGCCGGGCGGCCCGCCACCGTGCGGACCACAAGGTAATCGCCGAAAGCAAAATCCATGGCGACCAGACGATCCACATCGTCAACATGTCGGCGCACGGTTTCATGATCGACAACAATCCGGGCTTTGAGCGCGGAGAGCGTGTCGAACTGCGTTTGCCGGTGATCGGTCGGATCGAGGCGCTTGTGATCTGGACCGTCGAGAATCGTGCAGGCTTCCAGTTCGAACGCGTCGTACGCCTTCCCGACTTTTTGGCGCTGCTGGATCATGTCAGCCCGAGATTGCGCTAACCACCCCTTAACGTAGCGATGCCAGCATCGCGCTCAAACAGGTAAAGGCATAATCGTGCCGCGTCGCCACGGGGTCCTTCAAGGCCGCCGTCACGGTCGAGCAGCAAGCGTGTATCATCGGCTGCAACGCCGATCAGCTCGCGAACCTGCTCGGGTGTAGCAACGCGGAAAGGGCTCTCGCCCGACTGCCGCGTGCCTAGCAGTTCGCCAGCACCGCGGAGTTTAAGGTCTTCCTCGGCAATGCGGAAACCATCGTTGGTTTCGCGCATCAGCGCAAGCCGCGCTCTTGCGGCTTCACCGATCTGTGGGCTTCGAACCAGCAAACAGACGGATTTCTCGGCCCCACGCCCGACCCGTCCCCTCAACTGATGAAGCTGCGCAAGCCCGAAGCGGTCTGCTGCCTCGACGATCATCAGACTTGCATTTGGAACATCGACGCCGACCTCAATGACCGTGGTGGCGACCAGCAACCGTGTTTCGCCGCTGATGAAACGCTCCATCACGGCATCCTTTTCGGGCCCGCGCATCCGGCCATGCACCACGGCAACCTGCTCTCCAAAGCGCAAACGCAATTGTTCGGCTCGTTGTTCGGCGGCAGCAAGGTCACTGTTTTCGCTCTCCTCCACCAACGGGCATACCCAGAAAGCCTGTTTTCCCGATGCCAGATGGCGGCCCACGCCGTCGATAATCTCGGGCAGCCGTTCCTGCGATATGACCCTCGTTTCAACAGGCGTTCGACCCGGCGGCAGCTCGTCAATTTTCGACGAGTCCATCTCACCATAAGCCGCAAGAGCCAGACTGCGCGGAATGGGGGTTGCTGTCATCACCAGCAAATGCGGCACCCCCCTGCCCTTGCGAGACAGCATCAGTCGCTGCGACACGCCAAAACGATGCTGTTCATCGATCACCGCCAACGCCAGCGACTTATAGGTCACCGTTTCCTGAAAAATCGCGTGCGTACCCACCAATATGTGGATGCTGCCATCCGCCAGCCCCATCAGTGTCGCCTCGCGCAGCCTGCCTTTTTCGCGTCCCGTCAATATGGCAATATTGACCGGAAGGCCCGCGAGAAGCTTTTGAAGACCGGCAAGATGCTGACGTGCCAGGATTTCGGTCGGGGCGAGGAGCGCGCCCTGCATCCCAGCCTCAACCGCGCGCAGCAAAGCGCGAAGCGCCACCATCGTTTTGCCTGCACCGACATCGCCTTGGAGCAAGCGCAGCATCGGGCGGGACTGCGCGATATCCCCCTCGATTTCGGAAATTACGCGTTGTTGCGCCCCGGTAAGCGCGAATGGCAGTTGGAGCCGATCCACCAGAGCGCCGCCGCCGACAATCGGTATTGCTTTTCGCCGGTCCATGGCAGCGCGAACAAGGCGCATTGCGAGTTGGTTGGAGAATAGCTCGTCATAGGCGAGACGGTCGCGAGCAGATTGGTCATCCCTGCGATGCACGGTCTGCAACGCCGGCTCCCAGCCCGCCCAGTTGCGGCTCGCGAGCAACGACGGCTCAATCCATTCCGGCAATACTGGCAAATCGGCCAAGGCCAAAACAGCCAATTGCCCCATTCGGTTGTTGGTCAGCCCCTCGGACAGCGGATAAACAGCTTCTGCCAGCCCCGGCGAACCAGTCCCGCCGACCTCGGCAATATGATCGGGGTGCACCATCTGCAGTTCATCGCCATAGCGGTCGAGTTTGCCGGAAATGACGCGTGTCTCACCGATAGGCAGCTGCTTTTTCGCCCAACCGCCATTGCGACCGAAAAAGGTCAACGTAACATAGTTGCCGTCCGCATCCGCGGCGTAAATGCGCAAAGGCGCCCGCGCACTGCCGGAGCTGCGGTGATCCATTACCGTCACGGTGATGACGATATTGCTCCCGACATCCGACACATCGAGGCGCGACACCGGCTTGCGGTATATCCAGTTGACCGGGAAATGGTAGGCAATGTCTTTGACCCGCGCCAGTCCGAGGCGGTCCAGCGGCTTCGCAAGGCCCGGTCCCACACCCTTCAGGCTGCGGACCTCTGCAAATAACGGATTGAGTATATCGGGCCGCATGACTAGGGCGCATATAACCCGCAAATCGACTGAAACTACAAGCTTAAAGGACGCCCACGTGGACGCCGACCCCTATCTTCGCAAATTGCATTACCGTGCGCACCATCGCGGCACGCGCGAGGCTGACGCGATGATCGGCGGGTTTTTCGATCGCCACGCCGCAGCATGGAGCGCGACGGAGTTCGAGTGGTTTGAGCGGCTTCTGGAGGAACAGGATGTCGACATAATGGCTTGGGCGCTAGGAACCGCCGAGCCGGATGCGGCGTTTGAGGGGCACATGATGGACGCGCTCAAAAAGCTCGATTTCATTTCACTGCCCGAAGGATCGAATAGCGCGGGTGCATGACCAACTTGCAGCGTATCATAAACAGTCGCAACGGACTGACGCTTGCGTCGGTGCCATCAGGCTTTGCGCCGCTGTTGTTGGCCGACCTTGCCCGCGCGGCCAAAGCACGGACGTTGTTCATCGCGCCCGACGATGCAGCAATGCGCGCTGTCGCGGACGCGGTTCCGTTTTTCGCACCCGAACTGGAAATTTTGCAGCTGCCTGCCTGGGATTGCTTGCCGTACGACCGCGCATCGCCATCGGTGGCGGTGACATCGCAGCGCATGTCGACACTTCAGACGCTCCAGCAGCCGTCGAAGAAGAAGCAACTGGTTTTGACGACTATCGGTGCCGTCATCCAGAAATATGTCACCCCCTTTCGCATTCGCCAGACCGGCGAGCGGTTGGAAGCGGGACGGGAAATATCGCGCGAGCGGCTCGCCTCCCTGCTGCAGTCGAACGGCTATTTCCGCGTCGATACGGTGGCCGAGGCCGGTGAGTTCGCCATCCGCGGCAGCATTGTGGACTTGTTTCCCGCCGGTAGCGAATTTGGCCTGCGCCTAGATTTCTTCGGCGACGAGATCGAAAGCATCCGTCGCTTCAACCCTGCAGATCAGCGCAGCATCGACCGGGTCGAAAATTTTGACATATTGCCAGCGGTTGAAGCATTGATGGACGAGGAGGCGATAAAACGCTTTCGCGTCGGCTATCGGGAACGGTTCGGTGTCACAGCAACCGGCGACCCGCTCTATCAAGCCGTATCCGAAGGCCGTCGGCTGTCGGGCATGGATCACTGGCTGCCGCTGTTCGAAGAGCGGATGGCGACCATATTCGACCATGTGGGAGACAATACGCTTGTCATTCGCGATTCCGGCACGGTCTCGGCGGGGAAAGCGCGACTTGATGCTATCACCGATTATTATGACAATCGCGTAAAGGCGCAGGTGGCGGAGCCGGGCAGCTATCGCCCGCTACCGCCCGACATGCTTTATCTGTCCGCAGATGAACTGGAACAGCTGTTTGCCGAAAGCGCGACGCATCTGCTGACGCCTTTCGCCCAACCGGCATCAGCGAGCATCATTGACTTCGGTATAGGGGCCGCTCGCGACTTCGCGCCGGAGCGCGCGCAGAAGGCCAATATTTACGAAGCCGTGGCCGCGCATCTGAAAGCGCTCACCAAGGCGGGAAGCAAGACCGTCATCGCCAGCTACTCCAACGGTGCACGCGAACGTCTCAAGGGTCTGCTATCGGAGCACGGAACGCCAGCGTTGGACGATGCCGATAGCTGGCAGCAGGCGCTGGGCGCGGCGAAGGGACGCACCGCCATGATCGTCCTGCCCGTCGATCATGGTTTCACCGCACCCGATGTCGCGCTTATCAGTGAACAGGACATTTTGGGTGACCGCCTTGTCCGGCGACAGAAACGGCGAAAGTCGGCCGACGCATTCCTCGCAGAACTCGCGGCGCTTACCCCCGGCGATCTGGTCGTGCATCAGGATCACGGCATCGGTCGTTATGAAGGTCTGATTTCGATCCCTGTGGGCAACAGCCCGCATGATTGCGTGGCACTCAGCTATTCCGGCGGCGACAAATTATATGTTCCCGTCGAAAATTTCGATGTCCTGTCGCGTTACGGGTCGGACAGCGAGAATGTCAGCCTCGACAAATTGGGCGGTGAGGCGTGGCAACGGCGCAAATCTAAACTGAAGGAGCGCATTCGTGCTATCGCGCACGAACTGCTCAAGACAGCAGCAGAGCGGGCATTGCGCCCGGGCGCTGTTATCGAGGTCGACGATCAGTCTTATGCCAGCTTTGCCGATCGTTTCCCCTATGAAGAAACCGACGACCAGCAGCGTGTTATCGACGAAGTTCTCGATGATCTGTCATCGGGCAAGCCAATGGACCGTCTCGTCTGCGGCGATGTCGGTTTTGGCAAAACCGAGGTGGCGATGCGAGCAGCTTTTGCGGCGGCGATGGCTGGCAAGCAGGTGGCTGTCATTGCGCCAACGACCTTACTCGCGCGACAGCATTTCAGCAATTTTGCCGACCGTTTCCGCGACCTGCCTCTGAAGTTGGGACGCCTGTCGCGGCTGGTCCCTGCAGCCGAGGCCAGCGCGACACGCGACGGACTTGCCGACGGCACTGTCGATATCGTTATCGGCACACACGCTGTCCTCGCCAAGTCGCTCACGTTCAAGCGCCTGGGGCTGGTTATCGTCGACGAAGAGCAGCGCTTCGGCGTCAACCACAAGGAGCAGCTCAAGGCTCTAAAGACCGACGTTCACATGCTGACTCTGACGGCGACGCCTATCCCCCGGACATTGCAGATGGCGATGTCTGGCCTGCGGGACTTGTCGGTCATCCAGACCCCGCCCGTCGACCGCCTTGCCGTGCGCACCTATGTCATGCCGTGGGACCCGGTCGTGCTGCGCGAAGCCTTATTGCGCGAGCATTATCGGGGCGGACAGAGTTTCTTTGTGGTACCGCGCATTTCGGACCTGACCGAAATAGAGGAATATCTGCGTACGGAAACTCCCGAGGTCAAATATGTCGCCGCCCATGGCCAAATGTCCGCTAGCCAGGTCGAGGAGCGGATGAGCGCATTTTACGAAAAGCGCTACGATGTGCTGCTCTCGACAACCATCGTCGAAAGTGGCCTCGACATCCCGAGCGCCAATACGCTCGTCATTCACCGCGCCGACCGCTTCGGACTGGCGCAACTATATCAGCTCCGTGGCCGGGTCGGGCGCTCCAAAACACGCGCCTATGCCTATTTGACGCATGAGGAAAACCGCGCACTTACTGAAACTGCCGAGAAGCGCCTGAAGGTGCTGGGCGATCTCGACACGCTGGGGGCGGGTTTTCAGCTTGCGAGCCACGATCTCGATATCCGCGGAGCGGGCAATCTTGTTGGCGATGAACAGTCCGGGCACATCAAAGAGGTAGGCTTCGAGCTGTACCGGTCCATGCTTGAAGAGGCGATCTTGGAAGCGCGTGCAGGCGCTCAAGGCCTTGCCAAACCGCGCGGCAGCTTCAGCCCCCAAATCACCATCGACGCGCCCATCCTCATTCCGGACGATTATGTCCCGGACCTCTCGGTGCGCATGGCCCTCTATCGCCGCCTGAACGAACTCGAAGAAGGTCAGGACGTCGAAGGCTTTGCAGCCGAAATGTCGGACCGATTCGGGAAAATACCGGAGCCGACGCAGAATTTGCTCAAGCTGATCCAAATCAAACAAAATGCGCTGGTGGCTCAGGTGGCAAAAATCGAGGTTGGTGCGCGCGGCACGCTGGTCAGCTTCCACGAGGACCGTCCGCCAAATGTACCCGGCCTGCTCGCCTATGTGGAGAAGCTTGGCGAGGTCGCCAAGTTGCGGCCCGACAGCAAGCTTGTCATCAATCGGGTCTGGAGCAGCCCAGAATCGCGGCTGAACGGTTGTTTGCAGCTATCCAAGGGACTCGCCAATCTGGCACGTAAAGCGGGTTAATTGCTCCGCAAGGCAAAGCGCTCAAAATCGTCGGGAGCGAGCGGCGGCGCTTTCAGATAGCCTTGGAAATAGTCGCAGCCTTCGGCCTTCAGCAACTCCAGTTCCTCCAGCTTTTCCACGCCTTCAGCGATCAAGGCCAGTCCCAGAGCCTTCGCCATTGCAATGATTGCACGCAATATGATCAGGTTCTTACCTGTGCCAACGATATCGGGGGTCATATCTTTATCGATTTTAAGGTAATCCAGCGGCAATGCCTTCAGATAAGCCAGGCTCGAATATCCTGTGCCGAAATCATCGACGGCGATGCGAACGCCCTTTTCGCGAAGCAGCTCCAGCTGTCCCGAAGCCAGATCGAGATCGCGAATGAGGCTTTCTTCTGTGAGCTCGAGCGTGAGCCGGTCGGGCTTGAAGCCTGCTTCGCTCAACACTTTGAGCAAATGCTGGCCATAGTTGTCGGTTAACTCCTCCGCACCCAGATTGACGGCCAGCCTCAAATTGTTGAGCGCCGCAGGCCAGCGCGCGGCGATCGCGATCGCCTGTTGCTGGATCAGATGCGACAACTCCTCACGCAGGTCGCATCGGTCCGCCGCTGCAAACAACTTTGCCGCACCCACTTCACCATTCAGAGGATGATTCAACCTTGCGAGCGCCTCCGCGCCAACCAATCGCCCGGTTGCGACTTCAAACTGAGGCTGAAGCATGATTGCGATCTGTCCGCCCGCCATTGCAGACCGAAGTGCAGAATCGAGCCAGTCCGGCGTTTCACTATTTTGCACAACGCCTTGGCTGGCGATGATGAACCGCTTGCCTTTGCGAGCATATGCCTTGGCAAGTGCGTCGCCCGCCCTGTCGGCCAAGCTCTGTCTGCTTTCCCCTCGCGACGAAAGCGCGATGCCGATGCGTGGATTGATATGGAGGGGGGCATCGCCCTCGCCGAGATCGATCGACACCATCTCCAGCAGCTTCTGCGCGGCGAGTTCAAGCTGCCTGCCGCCTGCATTGCCGTCGACCACGAGCAAAAATTCACGTCCGGGCATGCGCGCCATCAGCCGGATCGGCGAAAGCTGCTGTTCGGCGAAGGCACGAATTTGCTGGCCCACCCGGCGGATTGCGGCATCCCCAGCGGCGCGGCCCAGGCGATCATTGATCTGCTTCAGGTCCTTGATGCCGAGCAAGAGCAATGTGACCGGATCGTCGGACGCCTGTGCCAACCAGTCACGCGCGTCCCGGGGTCGGCGCATGGTAAGTGCACCTGTCTGTCTTCGACCCGGTCCCATGTCACGCATATCGTGCATGGGCATAGCTTAGCTGCAATATCTTTCCCAAGTCTTTCAACGCGCATTTCGCTTTGTGCGGCGGACGTTTCGCCTTACATGACGGGCATGATTGACGGCTTCGGACGCAAAATCAATTATCTGCGGATATCGGTCACCGACCGGTGCAATTTTCGTTGTCATTATTGCATGCCGGAAAAGCAGACATTTCTCCCGCATGCAGACCTGCTCGATTATCAAGAGATCGCCTTGCTCGCCAACCGGTTCATTGCGCACGGTATCCGGAAAATCCGGCTGACCGGCGGCGAACCACTGGTAAGGCGCGACATAGAGATATTGATCCGCGAACTGGGCAGGCATGTCCACGCCGGGCAGCTCGACGAGTTGACGCTGACCACCAATGGCAGCCGCCTCGGGCAGTTCGCGCCGATACTGGCCGAAGCGGGTGTTCGCCGGGTCAATGTCAGCATGGACAGCCTCGATCCCGATGTTTTCCGGCAGATTACGCATGGCGGGGACCTGAAGCAGGTATTGGACGGAATTGCCGCCGCCAAAGCCAGCGATATCGACGTAAAAATCAACATGGTGGCGCTGAAAGGACAGAATCAGTCCGACCTGCTGCCAATGGCCAAATATTGCGCCACAAGCGGCTTCGACTTGTCGATTATCGAAACAATGCCGCTCGGCGATGGCGTCGCTGGCCGACAGGATAGCTATATTGCGATTGATGATTTCATCGCGCCATTGCGATCGGTCTGTGATTTGAAGCCCCTGGCTCACCGCAGCGCAGGGCCGGCACGTTATTGGAAGGTAGCGCCGCTTGGGCTGCGTCTCGGCCTGATCACTCCGATGAGCCATAATTTCTGCGACGATTGCAACCGGCTGCGGCTCACAACCGATGGCAAGATTTTCATGTGTCTCGGCTCGGAAATGCATGTCGATTTCCGCAAGGCGATCCGCGAAGACGGTATGGATGCCGTTGATCGCCTTTTGCAAAAAGCCCTTCGACTAAAACCCGAGCGGCATGATTTCGAACGGCAGATGGTGCAACCGGATCTGCGCCTTGCGCGCCATATGAATGCGACGGGCGGGTGAACCAGTTCAGCCGCCTTGCGATATTGTCGTCCGCTACGCCGCAGGCGCGGGAAGCTGAGGCGCATTTACGGGACCAGCATGGATTCGTACCTTTGGAAAACGCCGATGCAGTTATCGTTCTGGGCGGCGACGGCCATATGCTGCAGGTGCTCCATCAATTGCTTGAAGAGCGTCGTGACATCCCCGCCTATGGCATGAACCGCGGAACCGTCGGCTTTCTGATGAACGGTTGGCATTCCGCCGACCTTCTCAACCGTATCGGAAGGGCAAAATCCTTCTCGGTAAGACCGCTTACGGCCACGATTACCACGATCAGCGGGCAAAATTTCACCCTGCCCGCCATCAACGAAGTATCGCTGCTTCGTGAGACACGGCAGGCGGCAAAGCTTGAGATTGCCGTCAACGGAAGGGCGGTGATCCCTGAGCTGGTGTGCGACGGTATCCTCGTTTCAACTCCGGCAGGATCCACAGCCTATAACCTGTCGGCCAACGGGCCGATCCTGCCGCTGGATTCGTCCCTGCTCGCGCTTACCCCGATCAGCCCATTCCGCCCACGCCGCTGGAAAGGTGCAATCCTTCCCGACCGCTATCTAATCAAAATTTCGATATTGGAGGCGGGCAAGCGCCCGGTCAGCGCCGTCGCCGACCAGCGTGAAATCCGTGACATTTCGCATGTTGAGGTCGCCCTCGACCGCAATCGTGCGCTCACGCTTTTGTTCGATCCAGAGCATGCCCTCGACGACCGGATTGCGATGGAACAATTTATCGTCTGATTGGCAAAGGGTGCTTGCCAAGTACGAAAACCCGCTGCTATAGGCGCGCGTCCGCCCGAGAAATCGGGCTGTTCCCTGGTAGCTCAGTGGTAGAGCAGTTGACTGTTAATCAATTGGTCGGGGGTTCGAATCCCTCCCGGGGAGCCATTTTATGGCTCGACTTTTTCCTACATCAGGCCCCATCCCTGCCAGAGCAGGCGGACCGCGGCGTAGCCGACAAGCAATGCGGTTAGCGTGCGCAATAGGCGCGGGGTCAGAATTTTCATGCCCAGCATGCTGCCAAGCTGTCCGCCAATGAACACAGCAATCAGCAATGGCCAATAATCAAAGGCTGGCCCCGCCAGCGATTGCGGACCTGACTTTATGATCTGCCCGGCAAGGCCGGTGATCGAGTTAATCAGGATGTATATGGAGGCGAAGGCGGCGATACGCCGCGCATTGTCCCAGCGGATCAGATGAAGCACAGGAGCCATGAAAATGCCTCCGCCGATGCCCGAAAGCCCCGCCAATAGACCCACCGCCCCGGAAATCAGGAGCAAAGCCGACCTGGGAAGCTTCCGTGGTGCCATTCTGTCCGGCTGCGCAATGAGCGCGATTGCCGACAGCAGCAACGCGCTGCCAAGGATCAGGAAAAACAGCCCCTGTCTCAGCGGCACCAATCCCCCGATAAAGGCGAGGGGTGCCGAGACGAGCAGCAACGGCACCACTTTAGGCCACTTTACCAGACCGGCGCGGATGAATCGAGTTGAGCCGCCGGTGACGACAATGATGTTGCACAGCAACGATATGACCGGAATGATCCGGTAATCGACACCCCAAAGCCCCAGCAAAGCGGTGTAGGTCGAGCCGCCGCCAAAGCCGACCGATGCATAAATGAGCGCGACGAGAGCGAACAGACCGGTTAACCAAATCATCTTCGCCCTCCCCTGATTAGCCGGTCAATAGGCGCCGTGGCAGTGCTTGTATTTCTGCCCGGAACCGCAGGGACATGGATCGTTGCGGCGGATATCGGGATTGCCTGCGAAAGGATCCTCACCCTGCGGCGCGGGTGTCTGGCGCGGTGCGCGCGTTGTCACCAGACCCAGCGAACCGCCGTCAATATCGTCGCTGTCATCGTCGCCGGTGAAGGGATCGATATGCGTTGTCAGGAAATCCGGAAGCTCAGGCAACTCGGGCGGCACGAACTCCTGCTCCGCGCGGAACTCATTCGTGGCAATAGTTTTCGTCACACCTTCACGAATGGCCTCCAACATGCGTTCGAACAGACCAAAAGCTTCCTGCTTATATTCATTGATCGGATTTTTCTGCGCATAGGCACGCAGATAAATGACCTGTCGCAACGCATCGAGCGTCGAAAGATGCTCTTTCCAGTGATGATCGAGCGTTTGCAGCAAGATGCTCTTTTCAACCTGCCGCCACACGGTTTCATCGAGGTCGGCACCCTTGGCCGCGAATTTGGCCGCGGCCATATCGGCAATGCGCGTTTCGATGATCTCAGGCTCAATAGCCTCTTCCTGCAACCAGCTGTCGATATCAGGAGCAAGACCAAGCACCTCGGCGCATTTTGCCTTCAAGCCTTCGACATCCCATTGCTCGGGATAGGTGCCCATCGGACAATGGGCGTCGACCAGCGCGTTAACCGTTTCATTGCGCATGTCCTCGACAATGTCATCGACGGCATCTGCATCCATAATGTCGCTGCGCTGGTCGTAAATGACCTTGCGCTGATCGTTCATGACATTGTCATATTCGACCAGTTGCTTGCGAATATCATAGTTACGCGCCTCAACCTTTTTCTGCGCCGTTTCGATTGCCTTTGACAGCCACTTGCCGCCGATGGCTTCACCGTCCTCAAGCGACGAGTTCATCATCTTGGCAAACAGCGTCTCGGACCCGAAAATTCGCAGCAAATCGTCATCAAGCGACAGGTAGAAGCGCGACAGGCCCGGGTCGCCCTGACGCCCGGAACGCCCGCGCAGCTGATTGTCGATACGGCGGCTTTCATGACGCTCGGTAGCAAGCACGAAGAGCCCGCCTGCTTCGATAACCTTAGCCTTTTCGGCCGCAATTTCAGCCTTCAGCGCCTCGACTGCAGCATCGCGCTCGGGCCCTTCGGGCATCGTGCCCAGCTCATCCTCCAAGCGAAATTCGAAATTGCCGCCCAGCTGAATATCGGTGCCGCGACCAGCCATATTGGTCGCAATTGTCACTGCGCCCAGTCGCCCGGCCTGCGCGACGATATGTGCCTCGCTTTCATGGAAACGCGCGTTGAGCACGCTATGCTCCACGCCTTCCTTGTTCAGGAATTCGGACAGTAATTCGGACTTTTCAATCGACACCGTGCCCACCAGCACGGGCTGCCCGCGGTCGTTGGCTTCCTTGATCGTCTTGGCAATCGCGCCGAACTTGTCTTGCGTATTCTTGTAGAACTGGTCGTCCTCGTCGATCCGCATCACGGGAACGTTGGTAGGGATTTCGACGACATTGAGCTTGTAGATTTCGTGAAATTCACCCGCCTCGGTCGCGGCCGTTCCAGTCATCCCGGACAGCTTGGGATACATGCGGAAATAATTCTGGAAGGTGATTGTCGCCAGCGTCTGGTTTTCAGGCTCTATGGTGACGCCTTCCTTGGCCTCCACCGCCTGATGCAGACCGTTCGACCAGCGGCGGCCGTCCATCATGCGTCCGGTAAATTCGTCGATGATGATAACCTTGCCGTCTTTTACGATATAGTCGGTATCGCGCTTGAACATCACATTGGCCTTGAGAGCCTGATCGAGATGATGGACCACGAGCGTATTTTCATAATCGTACAGGTTCGTGCCAGTCAAAAGCCCCGCCGCCTCAAGCAAACGCTCGGCCTTTTCGGTGCCGTCTTCGGTCAGCGTGACGTTGCGGCTCTTCTCGTCCTTCTCATAATCGCCATCATCGAGTTGCAGGACGACTGCGTGGACCTGCATGTACAGTTCCGACTTGTCGTCAGTCGGACCCGAAATGATCAGCGGCGTCCGTGCCTCGTCCACCAGGATCGAGTCCACCTCGTCGACGATCGCAAAGTTGAACGGCCGCTGCACCATTTGCGCGCGCTCATATTTCATATTGTCGCGCAAATAATCGAAGCCCAGTTCATTATTGGTCGCATAGGTAATGTCGGCACTATAGGCCGCGCGACGCTCATGTTCCGGAATATTGGGGACCACAACACCGGTCGTCATGCCGAGAAAGCTATATATCCGCCCCATCCATTCGGCATCGCGCCGGGCAAGATAGTCGTTCACGGTAACAACATGAACGCCCTTGCCTTCAAGTGCGTTCAGGTAACAGGCGAGCGTCTCGGTAAGTGTCTTGCCTTCGCCCGTCCGCATCTCGGCGATCTCGCCGCGATGCAGCACAATCCCGCCGACCATCTGCACGTCGAAATGGCGCATTCCCATTACGCGCTTCGACGCCTCGCGGACAGTCGCAAAGGCTTCGGGTAGAAGAGCGTCGAGTGTCTCGCCCGCTTCGAGGCGGTCGCGGAACATCTGCGTCTGCTGTTGCAAACGCGCATCGTCCATCGCCGCGATCTCGTCTTCAAGCGCATTGATTTTGGCTACGATCTTCATGATCGATTTGACATAACGGTCGTTAGACGACCCGAATAAGGCTTTGGCAACTCCGCCGAGCATGGGAAAATCCTTTAGAACTAAATGGTAAGCCGCGAGGACCGGGTCTCGCGCAGTGGTAAAAGGCAGGAATGCGTCACAAGATGACGCCGCTCTGCTCAGCCCAGAATGACGTCGCGCCGCGAAACAGGCGTGGTGTGAGCAATTGCCGAAAATTCGGTCGCTGGCGGGATTTCAATTGTGGAATCGGCCGCAGCAGGCTCCACATATTCCCGAGAAGTCTGTACTTGCTCTGCAATGTTAACTGCCGCCACAGCATAGGCTTCGCCCACCGCTGCATCGACCGAAGCTGGCGTCACCGCCATCGGACGCGCCGCTTCCGCAGCGGAAAATCCGGTCAGCATCGCCAAAAGATAGATCAGTATACGCATGTACGGCCCTGTTTGTGCTTTGGGGCATATAAGGATGACGGGTGCGTTCGTCCACCGTGAAAGCATAAGGCGGCTTTTGATTGTCGCCCGTCCAAAACTTACCTAGAGGCGGTCAACCGTCAGGATTGAAAGTCGTCCCAGTGTCCTCCGTCTCGCCGCTCGCCGTTCCCTTCCCGCATATGCCCCAGATTGCCGGCGCTACTCCGCGTATCGCACGTGCGGGTTACAAAGACTGGGGGCGGTGCGACCTTACTTTTGTCGAACTGTCAGAGGGCACTACCGTTGCCGGCGTGACGACGCGTAATATCTGCTGTTCTTCGGAAGTTGAATTGTGTCGTGACCATCTGAGGGGCGGTCGTGCACGCGCTCTGGTGGTGAACGCGGGCAACAGCAATGCCTTTACTGGGTATCGTGGCCGCGAGGCGGTGGAGGCAATAGTGGCGCAGGTCGCGAGTCATCTGGACTGCCCCGGGACCGAGGTTTTTGTGTCGTCCACTGGCGTGATTGGTGTGCCGTTGCCCAAGGATAAGGCAGAGGCCGGACTGCGCGCTGTGTTCGATGCGACACCTTGCAACTGGGAAGACGCCTGCAACACAATCGGCACGACCGACACCTTTGCCAAAGGCGCGACTGCGAGCGCGATTGTCGATGGTCGTACAGTGCGACTGGTGGGTATCATCAAGGGATCGGGAATGATCGCGCCCGACATGGCCACCATGCTCGGCTATATTTTCACTGACGCTGCAATCGACGCCCAGTTTTTGCAGCAACTGTTGTCGGCTGCAAACAACAGCAGCTTTAGCTGCATTACCGTCGACAGCGACACCTCGACCAGTGATACTGTGTTGGCTTTCGCAACCGGTCAGGCAGGCAATTCGCCATTGGGCTCTTTCGAGGAAAGCGGGGCCGATGCCTTTGCAGCTGCGCTCGACGATGTCTGCCGTCAACTGGCCCATCTTGTAGTGCGTGACGGCGAGGGCGCGCAGAAATTCATCGAGATCAGCGTGGCTGGCGCGATCAATAACGACAGCGCGCGGCGCGTCGGGCTGGCCGTAGCAAACTCGCCTTTGGTTAAGACCGCAATTGCGGGTGCAGATGCCAATTGGGGACGCGTCGTCATGGCGGTGGGCAAGGCAGGTGAGCCCGCAGACCGCGACCTGTTATCGATCCGCTTTGGCACGACCCAGGTTGCCCGAAATGGACTGCCCGTCGACTATTATGACGAGGCGCCCGTTGCCGCGCACCTGAAGGGGCATGAAATCGAAATCGGGATCGATCTGGGATTAGGCGAGGGTCGCGCGACCATTTGGACCTGCGACCTCACCCACGGTTACATCAGTATCAACGCCGATTACCGCAGCTGAGGCCGTATTTCGAAAAATCCCTGATAAAATTCAAAGCGCCGCTTCGAGCCAGACTTTGATCTGTGCCTTGGGCGCAGCGCCAACTTTCGTATCGGCAATCTCTCCGCCCTTGAACAATATCATCGTCGGAATACCGCGAACACCATATTTGGCAGGGGTGTCGGGATGGTCATCGATGTTCAGCTTCACGATATCGACCTTATCGCCGAGCTCCTCGCTAATTTCTTCAAGGCTTGGACCGATCATCTTGCATGGGCCGCACCACTCGGCCCAGAAATCGACCAGAACGGGTTTGTCGGATTGAAGTACCTGCGCGCCAAAATCGGCGTCGCCTACAGATTTGGTAGCCATGTTTATCTCCTTGCTTGACTGGCAATGTATGCCGCTGTTCGGCCCAAAACAAGCGCCGGTGACAATAGTTTTGCTTCGCGGGTCAGGAGACCGGTTTGTAAGGATCTAGGACTTCTGATGGCAGCACAAACAGACGCGGCGCATGCGTAAACAGCAACGACGCCTCGATCGACCGTCCCGGAAAAATCACCTCGAGCGCAGCAACATAATGCGCCATCTGGCGTAAATAGGGTGTAATAACTCCATGCGCATTATCGGGAACCGCCCGCCCAGTCTTGAAATCCACAACCCGGACCCGATCTGTCTCGACAACAATCCGGTCGACCCGGCCCGCAACAACCGTGTCACCCACGATGGCGGCTAAGGGAATCTCTGCGCGGGCAGCATCGCCGAAGAACGCGGCCCAGTCGGGGTTTTGGACAACGGTTGACACAGCTGCTAGCAATTCGGACTTGTCGATGGCTGGGTCGCGAACGGTCATATCCAGCCATCGCGCGGCAGCGGTCAGCGATGCCGCATCGGTAACCCTTTCAAACAGTGCGTGTAGCAATTTGCCTCGTTCGGCCGCCCTCCGCATGGCGACCGTGGGTGGTGCATCGCCATAATCGTCATCATCCAGTCGCGACGGCACCAGAGGTCTGGGCGGACGCGATTCCACGGGTGCTGGCGCAAATAACCATGCCGGAAGTGCGATCGTGGGTTCTTCCTTCACCTTGGACTCGACGGTGCTGGCCATCGGTGTCCCGGCGGCGCCCTGTGCGCCGACATGGCGCATGACGCGTCCCCATCGCGGGTCATCTTCCCATGTGCTGCCCAAGGCCATCATGCTCTGCTGCAGCACATTGTACCAGCTGTCGCTGGGGGCCTCACCCTTGCGGCTAACGCCAAGCGCACCACCCATGATCAGCCGTTCTTCGGCCCGCGTGATGGCCACATACAAAAGCCGATGATGTTCCTCCAACTCACGCTGCTTCTGCATCTCGACGATTTCGGCGAGACGACCCGATTTCTCCGACGCGCGGATCGGCAGCAACGGCGTTCGTCGCCCCTCTTCCATCAACAGCTCGGCAAAATGGTCGGGTTTTTTGCCCGGATCAGATGTGGTGTCAGCCAGTATTACGACGGGCGCCTGCAAGCCTTTGGACCCGTGTACGGTCATCACCCGTACTTCGTTGGCACTGCCCTCGCCTTCACGCTTTATTTCGATATCGCCGCGGTCGAACCAGCCCAAAAAACTCTGCAGACCGCCACCATGCTGCTGCTGAAACAACAGTGCGGTGTTGAGCAATTCTTCGATGGGAACAAGAACTTCGCTTCCCATCCGTGCCACAAATTTCCGCCGCGCATCGGTCTCGCCTGACAACAGGTCTTCGAGAAAATCGTAGACGGTAACAAAATCTGCCTTTTCGAGCATCGCGCGCAACGGCGCGATGTCTGCGGCGATGGCTTCCTGCTCCCTCAAATGCCGCCAGAGGCTTATACGTTTATTGCCGCGATAGCCATATTGCAGCAACTGCTCCTGGGTCCACCCAATGATCGGCGACACCAATATACAGGCGAGGCTTAGATCGTCCTGTGGCTGCAAAACGAAGCGGATCACGGCCAGCAGGTCCTGCACAACCAATGGCTGTATCAGTCTCAAACGGTCTATGCCGGCCACCGGTACATTCCGTTCATGCAATTGCGCGACCAGCAAGGACGCCAGTTCGCCCCTGCTACGCAGCAGAAACATGATGTCCCGCGGCTCGAGATGGCGCCCTTGCGAAACCAGCCATGGGCGTTCGTCGATCAGCGCTCTGACATGGTCTGCCAGCCTTGCTGCGAGCAAACGCTTTTCGCCGGTAATCCAGGTCTCCTCGTCCTCCGCATTATCGTTTGCCGCGCCATCGTCAGCCGCACCGGCCGTAACGGGAGAAAGCAGTTCGATCATGCCGACAGCAGGCTTGTCGGAATAATGATCATCGATGGCATCGCTGATCCCGAAACTTGATGGCCCGGCTGTCGCGACCATTGCATTGACGAAATCGAGAACGGGCGGCGTCGAACGAAAGCTTTTCGAGAGGGTTAGCCGATTGAGAATGCCACCGGCGGCCTCGATTTTTTCACCAAGCAGTTCACCGGCCTCTTGATAACGCTCGGGCGCGGTTCCCTGAAATCCGTAAATCGCCTGCTTGAAATCGCCAACCGAAAACACCGTGCGAACACGATCGGGGCGCGCGCCGCTGCCGCTAAAAAAATCGTCGCTTAGCGCGTTGATGATATCCCATTGCGCCTTGTTGGTATCCTGCGCCTCGTCGACAAGGATGTGATCCACCTGCCTGTCAAGCTTGTAGCGGACCCAATCGGACATGCGACTGGTGGATAGCAGTGCCGACGTTCGGCGGATCATGTCGTCAAAATCTATTACACCGCGTTCGTGTTTGGCCTGCGCATAAAAGTGCGCAAATCGCTTTCCGACGAGCAAGGCCTTGGCAATGCGGTCAGCATATTGTGCGCGGCACATCTCGTCATGCAACGACTTCGTCCAGCTATGCAGTTCAAGCGCCAGTGCCGCATAGGAACCGTCGAGCGGCGTGTGGTTTTTGGATGAAATCAGCGGCTCGCCGTCAGATTTGGTCCAGCATCCGTGCAATATTGCAAAATTCTGCGCCCGCCGGACATTGTCCATGGCCAGCCAGTCGTACAGTACCTCTGCACGCTTGCCGCCACGACTGCTTAAATTGCCTTTACCCCATGCCAGATTTTGTTCGGCAATCGCGCGAATCTCGGCGCGGTTGATTGCTTCATCTGCCAGCGCGGCTTCGAGCATCGCATCAACCGACCCGTCAAAGGACACTTCGGCCAGGCGCCTCGCCCAGATTACCGCACCCGGGCCGTCAGGGATTTCGGCCATCGCGTCCGGGGTCGCCGCACACTTATGCAGAAAATTAAGCGTCGCCTCTTCGCCCATTGCAAGACTCAGGCTTTGTAAATTGTAAATCAACTCGGAATCATCCGCAGTTTCCGCAGCGACGATCATCGACAACAATGCCTGTCGCAGCAACTCCCTCTGTTCAGGTCCCTCGATCGGCTTGGCACCCGGCACCAGGCCAGCCTCTTCAGGAAAGCTGGCGAGCAGCGATTGACAAAAGCTGTGGATGGTCATGATCTGCAGACCGCCACCTGGTGCATCCAGCACTTTGGCAAAAAGTTCGCTCGCCCGCTTTCGTGCAGCAGGACCAGACTTCGCGCCGATGGCTTCGAGGTCGGAAAACAACTGCTTATCATCTAGCTGTACCCACGATGCCAGCAACTGATTGATGCGCTCCGCCATTTCGGCCGCGCCCGCCTTGGTAAAGGTTATGCACAGCAGGTTTTCGGGTTCGACCCCTTCCTCCAGTAGCAAGCGGATGACGCGCGCGGTCAGAACTTGCGTTTTTCCGGTGCCCGCAGATGCGCTAAGCCAGACATTGTGTCCGGGTCGGACGGCGTCTTGTTGCGCGGGAATCAGCGGGTGCAGCGATTTTCGTACCAATGAGTCGCTCATGGTGCGTCGCTTTCGACAACAGCTTGGCGCCCGTTCCATTCCTGCAACCGCATCAGTTGGTCATAATCGCCATAGTTAGAATATTCGGGATGTAGTTTTGCGTGGAACGGCTCGGCACCCAATATCCATCTGGATAACGCCTCCTCCGCCTGATCCTTGACGAATGCGATGAAATTTTCCGCTATTTGCTTGTCTTTTACGACAGAAACGAAGCCGAATGCACGATCCTTGTTTTTGGCAAGGCTCCAATATTCGAACCCCGAAGCGGAGCCGTTCACACCCTTGATCACGCCGCGCTCCGCCATCAGACCGACCAGGCCCAGTTGGAGTGCGAACCCTGCATTGACCTGCTTCGGCTTTGGAGGGATGCCAGTCTTATAGTCGATGATGATCAGACTATCGTCGCGTCCGGCATCAATGCGATCGGCACGCCCCCTAATCCGCGTGCCGAGCAGTTCGATCTCACCTTCTTCTTCGGCGATCAGCAGCTGTCTGCCCTCTTCATCTCGCATGCGCTGCGTTTCGCGCGCGATCCACCTCAACCCTTCAGCGATACGCGGCTGCCACAAGACACGCAGCATCGGGTCGAGCGTCCCATCGGTGAGCAGCGCCTCCGCGCGGACCAGCAGCTTCTCCGGGTCACACGCATCCTTTTTGAACCATGCTTCCAAAATGTCGTGGACACGCGTTCCGCGCCAGGCATGGCTGGGTTCGGCATCTATGGTGTCGAGCGGTTTGAGACGCAGGATCCGCTTTGCGTAAAAGGAATAGGGGTCCGACTTCAGCTGGTCGAAGTCCGTAACGGATAGAGTCACCCGACGCTGCTGAGCCGACGGCGCGGGCTGCGGTCGCTCGGCAAAGCTCTGTTTGGAATTGGGGACATCCAGTGCTGTTCCCAGTTTCAGCAAAACCGTGTCATTCCGCAATTGGTTGCCCAGTAACGCTTTTATCCGGAGCAGGAAGCGCGAGGCCACCGTCGGTCCGCTGCGGTCGCGCCGCGCGCGTGTCAGAATCACCTGCTTGCCACCCAGCGCGGTCGCCAGATCATGCGCTGAAAGACCGATGTTGCGATCCAGTGTTGCCAATCCCAGATGTCGCCGGATGGCAGGGGCCAACCAAGGGTCTGCTTGCGCGATTTGAGGCCATGTCGTCTCATTGAGCCCGCCGCATATCACAAGATCGGCCTGCTGAAGACGCGCCTCAAGCAACCCATATATCGCGACGCGCGGATGCCCGCCATATGGCGGTCGAACCACAGCGCTGGAAAAAAGTTCGACCAAAATTGCCGGAATTGCGGAGATGTCCTCTACCACAAGGTTTGCCAGATCGCTCTCAGCAATTTCCTCCCACCGTCTTGCAAGTTCACGGCCAGCGGCACCCTTCCAAATCTGGCCGGCAGTGAGTTCGGTCGCGATTTGCCCTATCGCGCTGAAGATCGATTCAAGCGCAGACGAAGGATCTTGTTGAAGCTGTTGAAGCTGGTTTGAAAAGGCCAGCCACCAACTGTTCAGACTTTCATCTTCGGCAGCATCACTGGCCAGCTTCTTCGAAATCCAGGTCGGCCCCACTCCTCCCGTAGGTCCGCGCAGGCAAAGGTCCAGCGCTCTCGCCTGTTCGAGCCAAGCTAGACGATCTGCACCAACGCCGACGAGCGGGTGCTTTGCGATTTCAAGAACGCTCACGGCAGAAAAGCGATTGGCAATGGCTTCGGCCAGAGCAAGCACCAGCGTTCCTGGCGGCGACTGCAACAGCGGCCTGCCCGCGCTGTCGTCAACCATTATGCCCCAGCGCCGCAACTGTGCCGCCACGCGTAAAGCAAGCTCGCGGTCGGGGGTGATGATGGCAATGCGTTGACCAGCCTGTTCCAACGCGCCCCTGACAGCAACCGAAATCGCTCTCGCCTCTGCCGCGCTATCACCCGCTTCCACCACGCTGACATGAGGCAGTTTTTTGCGCGATGAAGGAAGGTCACGCCATGAAGCGCTTTGTTCGGGCAGGCAGAAAATGTCTGCAATGACGTCGTCGGTTCCCGATTTGTCACGTGGCGCGATTCGCTCGACTTCGCCACGAGCGACGCCCATCCGATCGAGCAGAAGGCGAAGGTGAAATTGCGGATGGACTTCGATGTTGCGACGAAGCTTCGCATCGGCTTCTTCGCTATCTCCCGGCAATAGCGCGTCCCAGTCTTTCTGCGACATGTCGAGGTCGACGCCAGGCAGAATCACCCTGCCATGCTCGAGCCGTGCAACGCGGCGTAGCAGGTTGGCAACTGCCTTGGCCGCTGTGGTGATGCCAACGGCATATATATGGAAATCGGGGGGGACGTGACGCAGCCTCAGCTCGAGGCGCTCTAGCAAGATATTGCGCCGCTCCGCCGGACCGAGCAGCATGCTTTGAGCCATTTGAGCTCGATAAGCCGGAAGGATCGCCTCCACCTGTCGAAAACAACTCTGCCAATGTTCGGCGAGGTCGATCTCGATCTTGAGATCAGCAATCTGCTCGAAACCAACCTGCTCGATTTCCAACTCGTCGACCATTTCCGACAGCTTCCGCGCCAGCCGGATGGCTTCCGCAACAGAAACAAACTGGTCCTTGGGCCTGTGGGCAATCACCAATTTCGCCAACATCGCGATACGGGCGGAAGGGGTGATGGCTTGCCATATGGGCTTTTCGTCGGTCAGCGGATCGAGTACCGGCCCCATTGCCTCGTCGAGCGCCAAATCCCCGATCGCCACCATACGCGGCAGCAAAAGGCCTGGTCCGGCTTTGCGGACAAATGCCTCGGTCATGGCCTTTATCGCGCGATTATTGGGTAAGAGAATAGTGGTGCCGCTTAACGCAAGCGGTTCGGTTCCAACTTCGCCCAAAATATGAGTGACGGTTGCGTCGCACAGATTCAGCCCGAAGGGCACGCTATAAATGCGAGGGCGAGTTGTCCGGTCCCTAATCTGGGGCATATTCCAGCAATTTTTGCTCGGTGGCGGCGATGGCGGCGGGGTAGCCGACATCGAACCACAACCCCTCATGCTTCAACCCGAAACAGCGGCCTGCGGCGATCGCACGATCCCAAAAGATATTGGTCGAAAAGACGTCGGACGGCGGGTCGACGATCAGCCTTTTAGACAGCATCTGGATACCCGTCCAGACATAGGATGCATGACCGCCGAGTTTTCGGCGCGTCAAGCGGCCCTCAGCGTCCATATCGAAATCGCCCTGACCCTGTGTATTGTTCGCCGCAGCGAAGGGCACGAGCAACATCAGCACGTCCATACGGTCGTCGTCCCATTGCCGCACGAGCCGGACGAGCGCATTTTCGCCATCGTCGGTCCACCAGTTGTCGGCATTGACACACAGGAACGGGTCGCACCCTATCATCGGCAAAGCGCGCACCAACCCTCCACCCGTATCGCGTAGAAGGTCACGTTCGTCCGAAATTGCGATGTCGAGGTCATTGGCGTGCTCGGCCATATGATGTTCGACTTGTTCGGCGCGATAATGCGCGTTGATGACCACCTTGCCTATCCCGGCATCACGCAGATGATCGAGGACATGATCCAGCAAGGCAACGCCTGCAACCTCAATCAATGGCTTTGGCCGGTCGGCCGTGAGGGGCATCATGCGGGTGCCCTTTCCGGCCGCCATGATCATTGCGGTATCAACGCACTCAGCCATCCGTCACCATTTCGGCGGGAGATTTAAGGCGCATTGCGGGAGGTATGTTATGGTCGAACCACGCCTTGAGGGAGGCGAGACCAGGGTGTTCAAGGTCGCGCTCCAACATGCCCCACATTCGCGGCAGAAAACCGAGATAACGGTCCTTGCCGTCACGCTTCCACAACCGCGTGAAAATGCCGATAATCTTGGTATTGCGCTGCGCGCCCAGCAATGCGTAATGGAGCCTGAAATCGGCTGCCGGCTGCGCATCATGCGCGTAATAGTCGAGCATCGCGGTCTCCAGTTCAGGAGACACATCGCGCCGCGCGTCCTGCAAAAGCGAAACCAGATCATAAGCCTGATGACCAACAAGCGCGTCCTGAAAGTCGATCAGCCCCTGATCGCCGTCGTCCAAAAGCATAATGTTTTCGGCATGATAATCGCGCAGGACAGTAACCGCATGCACCTGTGAAACTGGTGCGAGCGCTTCGGTCCAAATTGCGTCGAACATCTGTTGATCGACCGGCAATTGCATGGCCGGCATATACCATTCGGTCAGCAACCGGACTTCGCGGAGATAGGCCGCTTCATCATAAGGAGGCAGCGCAGCCGGCTTGGCCGCTGCCAAGCGGACTATAGTATCAATCGCCTGACGATATATGCGCTCTTCATCGTCCGGATGTTCATCAAGATGCTCGCGCATCCGCTCATCACCGAAATCGTCAATCAGAACCAGCCCGCGTAAAAGATCGCTCGCAAATATCGAGGGGGCGCGAAAACCTTCTCCCGTCAGATATTTTGCAACATTGATGAAAGGGCGCGGGTCTTCATGCGGTGGCGGTGCATCCATCAGAATCGCACTTTGACCAGAGGGTGAATGAACCCGAAAATATCGGCGGAACGACGCATCTCCGACAATCGGCACCACCTTCGATCCCGACCATCCCGCATCTTTCAGGAAATCATTCAGTCCGAAAGGAAAACTCGTATCAGGCAGCGACGTCATCTTTATCCATTTTCAGTTCGATCCGCCTGCTCCCGTCGGGCTCAACCGAAATTTTTACATGATGCGTGGGCTTGCCGTATCCGGCACCCGCACGCTCAGCCCATTCGACAAGCGTAATCCTCTCGGCGCTTTCATCCAACAAACCAAGTTCGTCAAGCTCCGCCGCATTTTCCAGCCGGTACAGGTCGGCATGGGCCACAGCAATCGATAGCTCAGGTGGTTCGTAGTTATGAACGATGGCATATGAAGGACTGGCCACCTCGCCAACAAATCCCAGACCATTGATGATCGCCGCACACAGAACCGTTTTTCCTGCACCCAGCGGGCCGTCAATCGCGATCCAGTCTCCCGGCTTCAACCTTTTCGCCAGTTGGACACCGAAAGCGCGCATCTCATTCTCGTCATGAATAATCATGTGCGATACAGGCGCATAATTACCGACGTTCCTTCACCCTGCCTTGAATCGAGTTCGAAGTTGCCGCCATGCGATTCGATGAGTTGCTTTGCAAGAGCCAGCCCCAGCCCCAGTAACACGCCACCTTCCTGATCGCTCCCACGATCCTGACCGCGCAATATGGCCGACAGCTCGGCTGCGCTCATCCCGTTACCGTTGTCGGAGACCACAATTTCAAGCATGTCGCCCATAAGCCGACCGAAAAGCAAAACCTCCCCATCAGCGCGGTGATAACGGATAGCATTGTCGAGAATATTCCCAACCGCCTGCCCTATCCGCTTCGCATCAAGCGGGAATTCGCCCTTTGCTTCTTCCAGTTGGAGATGGAGCGAAACCCCGCGTTCGGCCGCAAAGGCTGCCTTTTCCTGCCCCAAGTCTCTGAGGAAAGCTGCGACCTCAACCGAAACTGGCTGGATCGGCAGCGCCCCTGCTTCACTTTGGCTGTAATCGAGCACAGTGTTGATTTGTTCAGACAGTCGGTCAGCGGAATTTATGATCGCATCGACATACTCTTCGGCTTTATTATTGAGTTCCCCTGCCACCCCGGCCTTCAGCAGATCGGCAAAGCCGCTGATTGACGTGAGCGGCGTCCGAAATTCGTAACTCATATTGGCCAGGAATCGGGCCTTGATCGCATCGGCCTCCTGCAAGGCTGTGTTGCGATCGCGCAGCGCCTGTTCCATTTTCAGGCTGTCTGACATGTCCAGCATGGTGAACAGCGCATTTCCGTCGGGCAAGGGGATGGTCGCGATCTGGAATATTCGGCCATCGGCAAAGGCGGCCTTGCTGCGCCGCTGCTCTCGGTTTGTTGTGGTCATCCGGACAAGTTCGCCCAAGATCGAAATCTGTGACGGCTTTTTCAGGTGCCGCGCCAGCAACGGCAGCAGTTCATCAAGCCGTGGATGCTTGACCAGCACATCGTCCGACAACCCCCAGCTTTCGGCGAATAGCCGGTTCCAGAGGCTGATCCGGCCATCGGCTGCGAAGACAGCAATGCCTTCGAATAGATTGTCGAATGTCGCCGTTCGCACGCGCAGCAGGATATCGCGCGCGCTGGCCAGTTGCGCTTGCTCGGTGCGGTCTTCAAATATCAGTATCAATCCGCCATTGGGCAGTGGTTGCGTCAGCACGCGCAGATGCGTTCCGTCGGGCAGCAGCCAGTTTTCCTCAGCGGGGTCGGTAATGCGGAACCATTCCTCGCGCTCGGATCGCCAGGACGGGAAGTCGCGTACTTCCGGCAATCGGCCATTTTCGCGCATCCGATCGAAAACCCGGGCAAATTCCGGTTTCTCGGCCAGCCACTGATCGCGGAATGCGAAGATGCGCTGAAATGGAAGATTGGCAAAACTGAGCGTTCGGTCTGCTGCAAACTGCGCAACGCCAGCCGACATCATGTTGAGCAAGTCGCGTTGTGCCTCGGACAGCTCGCGCAATTCGTTGCGGGCGTCTGTCAGGTCCTGAACATCGATGGCAAGGCCAGCCACGCCAGCATGTCCCAAGGGAATGTCAATGACCCGCAGCTGTCTGCGCTCTGCTCCGCATGTCGCCGAAACGATACGCTCCGCCTGTTCGCCTGCCTTTAGCGCATCGTCTGCGAAACTACCAGCATCCCGGCCGTTGTCAGGCTCAATGAGTTCAATCCCTTCTTCAACCACCTGTTCGCCATCCTCGGCGCTTACCGCCTCGACATAGGCACGGTTGACGAAGTTCAGTTTCATGTCGGGATTACGATGCCACATCGGCAGCGGGGCTGCCTCAATCAGTCCGGCCAATGCCGCAAAAGCAGCGCGCGCTTCTTCAGACTCAAGCGTCCGCTTTTCGAGCTCGCGGATATTCTCGGTAGAGTCGAAAAACCACAACAGAGCTGCACCATTGGGATAAATCACCGCATCGGCAATGCTACCCACGACCAGCAGTCGGCGGTCGGACCCGGACACCGCCAGCGGCATCGCAAAGTCCTTGCCGGTCCGCTGGGTTTCACGCACGCGGTCCTCCAGAAGGGCCAGGTCGCTGCCGGCAAGACCGGCATCTTGATGCCCGCCCAAATCGGTCAGCGACGTGGCCGGAGCCGACAACCCCATCAACCGCGAAAAGCGGTCGGCAGCTTCAATTCTCCCATCGCCTTTGACGACAACCGGAAAAGCAGGCGCGGTTTCGAGCAATCTGGCAAGACGCGATGTCTGGCGCAGTGTTTTGAGCGACTGCCGACGCAGCGACAGTCCGACCCATATCGCAACCGTTGCGCCGATAAGCCACAGGGCGAGCAATATCCCTATTACCGCAACGGAAAGGCTATCGCCCGTCATGCAGATGCTTTCCAACGCAAAATCACATCATCGCTAATGCCCAATTGGCAGCGTGGTGCAACAAAAAAGCCCGCACCATGGGGTGGGCGGGCTTTTGTGCTTTTTGATCTATGGCTGATCAATAACGGTAATGATCGGGCTTGAAGGGACCTTCGGCAGATACGCCGATGTAGCTGGCCTGCTTCTCGGTTAATTTGGTCAGCTTAACGCCGAGTTTTTCAAGGTGCAACAACGCCACCTTTTCGTCGAGATGCTTGGGCAGAACATATACCTCATTCTTGTAGGTATTGCCCTTGGTCCACAGCTCGATTTGCGCCAACGTCTGGTTGGTGAACGATGCCGACATCACGAAGGAGGGATGGCCGGTCGCGCAGCCCAGATTCACAAGGCGACCTTTGGCAAGCACGATGATCTGCTTTCCATCGGGGAATTCGACCAGGTCGGTGCCCGGCTTCACTTCGGTCCATTTGTAATTGCTGAGCGCCGCAATCTGGATTTCGCTGTCGAAGTGACCGATGTTGCATACGATGCTCATCGGCTTCATATTTTTCATATGCTCGGCCGTGATGACGTCGGCATTGCCGGTCGCGGTACAGAAAATGTCGGCGCGCTGCACGGCTTCTTCCATCGTCACAACCTCAAAGCCTTCCATCGCAGCCTGAAGCGCGCAGATGGGATCGACTTCGGTTATCATCACCCGGGCGCCGCCGTTGCGGAGCGATTGGGCCGAACCCTTGCCGACATCGCCGAAACCGGCAACGCAGGCAACTTTCCCGGCGAGCATGACATCTGTCGCGCGACGGATCGCATCGACCAGCGATTCCTTACAGCCGTAAAGATTGTCAAATTTCGACTTGGTAACACTGTCGTTCACGTTGATCGCGGGGAAAGGCAGTTCGCCTTTCTTGGCGATTTCATAGAGACGATGCACCCCGGTGGTGGTCTCTTCGGAAACGCCTTTCAGGTTTTTGACTGTCTCGGTGAGATAGCCGGGCTTCTTCGCAACAAATGCCTTCAGCGCGCGCTGGAATTCGACCTCTTCCTCATTTTCAGGTTCGGCAAAGCTTTCTCCGCGTTCCAGCTTTGCGCCCCATAGCGCGAACATCGTTGCGTCGCCACCATCGTCGAGGATGATGTTGGCGGTGATATCGTCACCCCAATCGAAGATGCGGCCGACATAGTCCCAATAATCAGCGAGACTTTCGCCCTTTACGGCAAAGACCGGAATGTCGCGCGCGGCAATCGCAGCTGCGGCATGGTCCTGCGTCGAGAATATGTTGCACGTCGCCCAGCGAACCTGCGCGCCAAGTGCGACAAGCGTTTCGATCAACACCGCCGTTTGGATGGTCATGTGCAAGGAACCAGTAATACGCGCGCCCTTCAGCGGCTGCGACGCGCCATATTCCTGGCGCAGAGCCATGAGGCCGGGCATTTCGGTCTCGGCAATGTTGATTTCCTTACGGCCGAAATCGGCCTCGCCGATATCGGCAATGACATAATCGTTGAAAGCCACAGGCTTGGTCTCCGGGAGGGTTTTTGATGGCCCCGCCCTTAGCCGTGGCTTTCAATGAAAGCAAATATAAAGATTGCTTTATATGTTTATTGACGCTTGGCTATACGGGCCGGGCAAGTCGCGCCGGTCCAGGATTGCCCGGCGATTGCCACATCAGCCGCCGCTGCCATCGTCACCACACCATGCGATTCCGACGACAATTTCGCAGCCAGTTCTTTCAACTGCTTGCAGTCCATTGCCTTATGGCCATTACCATAGCTGTTTGCATAGCCGATGGACATGCGGTCGAGCGCGCCTTCGGCACCCCGAGGACCATAGGTTTGCGCCAGATGGTTTTTCAGCGCTGCGTTTTGCGACCCGATGAGCCCGTTATGTTTAGCCACGAAGCGGTTATAGTGCGGCAGAAAATTGTCGGCAGTGTTCCGACACCGTAACGCCGTTACCATCAACATTGTATTCAGGTGCTTTATCTTTGCCGCATCCTGTGCGGCATTTGTCCAGCAGGCTTGCACCGGCTGCACAGACATGGATGCAACCACCGCGACAAGCGCGGTTTTCCTTAATATTCTCGTCATTCCCCAACCCCTGTTGCGTGTTCAACGGTTGCAGAATTGACCATCCTGTTTACCGAAATTTCAACAGTCAGGGTAAAGGAAAACTAACCATCTATCTGGCTGAAAATGACGCGCCAAAAATTTGAGTTAAGACGGAACCTTGTGTCCGGATGCCCGCTACACCAGATATGTAGGGACCACAGTGGGCTTGACTCGCAAAAGCCATTCCGGAATGAGCCCAACCGTACCCACTCCCCCGAAAGGACTATGATAATGAGCATTTCAGTTGGCGACAAAATCCCCGACGTAAAACTGGTCAAGGCGACCGCCGACGGGCCGCAGCCGGTGCAGTCCGCAGACTATTTCGCCGGACGCCGCGTCGCGCTGTTTTCGGTGCCTGGTGCCTTCACCCCTACCTGCTCGGCACGCCACTTGCCCGGCTTCGTCGAAAAGGCCGATGAACTGGCTGCCAAGGGCATCGATGAGATCGCCTGCACTGCTGTGAATGACGCGTTCGTTCTGGGTGCCTGGAACAAGGCTGGCGGTTCGGATGCAATCACGATGCTCGCCGATGGCAATGGAGAATTTGCTGCTGCGTTGGGTCTGGAAATGGACGGCACGGCATTTGGGATGGGCAAGCGCGGACAACGCTTTTCGCTCGTCGTCAACGATGGTGTTGTCGAACAGGTCAATGTGGAAGCCCCCGGCGATTTCAAGGTGAGCTCAGCAGAACATATGCTGGGACAGCTTTGATCGTCACCATGACGTCATGCCAATTGGCTAACAACGAAGGGAGGGGCAACCCTCCCTTTTTTGTTGCGAAAATTGCGAATTTCGGTGAAGCGTGTGTATGACTAGCAAACAATCACAAGACATAATCAAACAGCTCATTTCCGAATATGAAGCGTCGGTCAAAAGACTGCAGACGGCACTCGCACGCTATCTGAAAGAAGGTGTCCCTCCTGCGGCGGATGACCGCGTCAGCCGCGATTTCTGTTACCCGGAATTGATCATCACTTATCGCGGCAAGGAACGCGAAACGGTATCGAATCTGGCATTTGGCAAACTGGAGAAAATTGGGACTTACCGTACCACATTCACCAAGCCTGACCTCTTCGCTGAATATGTGGGCGAGCAGCTCGATCTGCTGGTCGAGCAATATGAACTCGAAATATCGGTCGGGCGCAGCGGCCAGGAAATACCATTTCCCTATGTACTCGACGGTTCAGCCGATCTCGAACTCGGCGCTGTAAGCCCGAACGAACTCGCACGATATTTCCCCACCACCGAGCTTGCCGATATTGGCGATGAAGTGGCCGACGGGCTTCTGCGGTTAAAAGGAATAGAAGACTCGCCGCTTGCCCTGTTCGACGCGCTACGCACCGATTTCTCGCTGGCACGGCTCCGCCATTATACCGGCGCTCCCGCCGAGCATGTCCAACATTATATCCTATTCACCAACTATCACCGTTATGTAGACGAATTCGTCAGTTGGGCCTGTACGCAGGTTGGTAACGGGCGCTATACCGCGCTCTCGGGCGCGGGCGGACTATATGTCGACCAACCGACGGACAATGCCGCGCAGCTGGTGGCCGACAGCACATGGCGGAGGCACCAGATGCCAGCCTATCACCTGATTGCGCCTGACCGTTCGGGGATCACGCTAGTGAATATCGGCGTCGGTCCGTCTAACGCCAAAACGATCTGCGACCATCTCGCCGTCATGCGGCCGGAGGCGTGGTTGATGATCGGGCACTGCGGTGGCCTTCGTGAAACACAGCGGATAGGCGATTATGTCCTGGCGCATGCATATCTGCGCGACGATCACATATTGGATGAAGTTCTTCCGCCGGAAATTCCGATTCCGCCCATTGCCGAGGTCCAACAAGCGCTCGCCGCCGCCGCCGAACGCGTGTCCGGAACCAGCGGGGCCAATCTCAAACGACGAATGCGGACGGGCACGGTGGTGACCACCGACGACCGCAACTGGGAACTGCGCTATTCGGCATCCGCCCTGCGTTTCTCGCAAAGCCGTGCCATTGCCATCGACATGGAATCCGCGACAATTGCCGCGCAGGGATACCGCTTCCGTGTGCCGTACGGCACCTTGCTGTGCGTGTCGGACAAGCCGCTGCACGGGGAAATCAAGCTGCCGGGACAAGCCAACCGCTTTTATGAGGAGGCTATCGCCGCGCATCTGCAAATCGGCGTCCAGACCTGCGACCTGTTGCGTGAAGCCGGAAACAGCCTCCATAGTCGCAAGTTGCGTGCCTTTAACGAGCCGCCATTCCGGTAAAGGGAACGAAGGTCGCGCAAAGTGCGTTAGTCATGCCGAACATCTTAAAAGGAGGCAGGCATGACTGACGCAAAGAACAATGCAGGGACTTTAAGCACCGCGAAAAACAAAATCCGCGACATTGCGAACAAGGTGAAGGGTTCGGCCAGCATGGCAGCCACCAGTACGGGCGATGCTGCATCGCGCGCTGCACAAGCCATCAAGGACAATCCCGGTATCACGGCGGCCGTAGCGGGTGCAGTCGTCGCTGCTGGCGCGGCTGCCGTTGCGGGTAAGAAGCTTTATGACGGGAAGACAAAAAAACCAGCAAGGAAGTCGACCGCTTCCAAGCCTGCTTCGGCAAATGGATCCGGAAAGACGGGGAGCAGGCCCAAGACAGCGGCTAAAAAACCCGCAGCAAAAAAATCACCAACAACCAAAACCACCGAAAAATCAACTTCGCCGAGCAGTTAACGGCTCAAGGCGGCAGTCTTGGAAGGGCTGCCGCCTGCGATTTTACCAGCCTTTTTTCGCCCCCTTATTCTGTGCCTTCAGCCACTTCATCAAAGGCGCAAAATATTCAATCATCGCCTTGCCCGACATCTCGCGGCTACCGGTAAAAGCCTCGAGCGCATCCGGCCACGGCTTGGATGCACCCATTTCGAGCATGGCGTTCAGCCGGTTGCCGACTTGCTTGTTGCCGTAGAATGAGCAGCGATGCAGTGGGCCTGTCCAGCCGGATATGTCGCAAGCCGCCTTGTAGAACTGGAACTGCAAAATCCGCGCGAGAAAATAGCGGGTGTAGGGCGTGTTCCCCGGAATATGATATTTCGCGCCTGGGTCGAACTTGTCCGCTCCCCGCTCGACTGGCGGCACGATGCCCTGATACTGGCGCCGCAGATCGGTCCATCCCTTGTTATAGGTTGCGGGCGTGATTGAGCCGTCGAACACACCCCAGCGCCATTTATCGACCAGCAGCCCGAACGGCAGGAAGGCAACCTTGTCCATTGCCTGACGCAGCAGCAAGCCATTATCCTTATCCGCGCTCGGTACCTTCGATGCATCGAGCATACCGATCTGCACCAGATAATCCGGCGTAATCGACAATGCGATCATGTCGCCAATGGCTTCGTGAAAACCGTCATTGGCTCCGTTCAGATAGAGATATGGCTGCTTGTTATAGGCGCGCTGATAATAATTGTGGCCAAGCTCATGATGGATGGTCACGAAATCGTCGGTGTTGACCTTGATGCACATCTTGATGCGCAGGTCATCGACGTTGTCGATATCCCAAGCGGACGCATGACAAACCACTTCGCGATCCGCCGGCTTGATGAATTGCGAGCGAGCCCAGAATGTTTCCGGCAACGGTGCAAAGCCAAGCGACGAGAAAAAGCCTTCACCGATCTTGACCATGTCCTTTTCGGCCTTGGCCCGACTTTCGCTGAAATCGGTCGGCTCGGTCTGTTTGTAGCCTTTGGCAACCAAAAGCTCACCGATGTCATAACCGATGTCACCTGAACCAGCAGGCGCAACGATGTCGTAAATACCACCCCATTCCTGCGCCCACATGTTGCCAAGCAAATCGGCGCGGATCGGGCCGGTTTTCGCCTGCACCGCATCGCCATATTTCTTGTTCAATTGCGTGCGGACGTAGGTGTGAAGCTCGTCGTAAAGCGGCTTAACCTCCAACCATAATTTGTCGGTCAGCTTGGCAAAATCGTCAGCGGGCATGTCATAGCCAGAGCGCCACATCGCGCCCACGTCATTATAGCCGAGCTCCTTCGCGCCCTGATTGGCGATTTCCACCATCCGGGCATAATCCTTGCCCATCGGCGCGCCGACATTGTCGTGCCAGCTGGTCCACATTTCCTTCAGCTGCTCAGGATCACGGTTGGTGCCCATTTCGGCTTCGATATCGGAGCCGTTGATTTCCTTGCCGTTCAGCGTGCCCCGGCCTTTGCCATAAGCCGACTGCAACTTGGTAGAAATGGTTGCGAGTTCCGCAGCAGCACCTGACGTGGTTGGTGCAGGCAGAACGATCCCGCCACGCAATATGTCAAGCTTCCGCTTGGTATCGTAGGAAAGACCCGGCAACGCCTGATATTTTGCCGCCTCCAAAGCATATTGGACGGATTTTTCGGTACCGATTTCACCATAGCGGGCAGCCAGCGCATCGGTGTCGTCTGTAATATGGGTCGAGTTCACCCAATAAACGCGGCCACCCTCAACCGAAAAGTCGAACAAATCCTTTTCCGCTTTCGCAACAAAGGCATCCACATCAGCGACCGTTGGCGTGGCATCCTGCGCGAAGGCCGGAAATGAGGAAAGCGCCAGCGCCACTGCGGCCAGCGAAACAAATGATTTCATACCCTGCTCCCAAGCAAATTCATGGTGCAACCGTGAAACTTTCAGTGGCCATGGTCAACCCGCGCGGCGTGCCGTTCGTCGAATCCAGAGCGCCGCTAGCAGACCGAAGAAGGTAACAAGAAAAGCGATGCTCTTGATCGGCTGCGCGGTCGCGGCGATGCCCGCGAGCAGGTCGCTGCCCTGCATTGTCATGCCCTGAATGAACTGGCAGATGGTTTCTGCATAATCGGCGACGCAGACAATGATTGCGCAGGCGACTACGACCCAACCCATACGGCGCAGCGCAGGGGATGACGACGTGGCGAAAAGCCTGCCCCCGCAGTATGCCCCGAACGAATAGACCGCGATATAGATAAGGTCGATCGCCATCCCCACCCGCGCCCAACCCATCACGCCCGCCGCCTGCCACGCCGCCTGAATAGCGTCGACACGTGCCGCCGTGCCCGCTGATTGATGGTCGCGGATGCCCCATGGCGACACTTCATTGGCGAACATCGGGTTCATCGCAATCATCAGCGCGAGCAGCAAAAGGCCACCCAACCAGAAGCGCCAGAAGCGCCGTTCCAATAAGGTTTCAGGCATCGAGCAGCATCCCTGCTCTGATCGCATCGTCGCGGTTCATCCGGTAGACCGCGTGCAGCACCGGTGGTACCGCGCCCTTGGCATCCGGCACATATTCGCCGTCGAGCCGCGCACCGATTTTCTCGATGGCGCGGCGCGATCGCACATTCGTTGCGCCGATATTGAAGCGCACTTGGTCGAAAAACCGGAAAGCGTGGGTGAGCATCAGCTTCTTCATCTCGCGATTGATGTCCCCGCCCCAATGACTGCGCCCGAGAAAGGTCCAGCCGATTTCGATCTCGTTTTTATCCGGGACGAAGTTTGCGTAACGACTACTGCCGATTACGATGCCGGTTTTGTTGTCAGTCACCACCAATGCCCCACGCGAGGCCAGAGCAGCCGAGAAATATTCGCGAAAAACAGGCTCTTTGTAACGGTCCGATGCCGGATGCACCTCCCAGATGAGCGGGTCAGAGGCAACGGCATAGAGCGCCTCCCAATCATCCGTACGACACGGACGCAATGTCACCACTTCGCCTGTCAACGTCGGCTGCAAATCGGCTGCGCAAACACTCACCGGTCATTCCCATTCAGTGCATTCAATATAGCCTGCCCTAATTCAGGTTTGATAACCGCACTCATATGGTTGCCCGGAACGGCGACATATCGGCCATGCGGCAGTATCTTGGCCAAAGCTGTAGCAGAACCATTATCATTATCATCCTCACCACAGATCACCGTGACCGGCGTTTCCATGGCGCCCAGTTGCTCCTCGCTAGTGTCGACAAAAGTATCGAGTATGTGCCGCAATGCCACCGGATCGCCGCCAGTGGTTTTCAGAAATGCCTCTGCCATCCAGGCCGGCGACCCTCTTTCATGCGCTCCAATATTGTCGAGCACATGCCGAAAATGGTTGCCGCGCTTTTCAGTGTGGGTCAGCCCCTGCAAACCCATCCCAGAGATAATCGCTCGCCCGGCACCAGCGCCACGCGCCAACATGCGCGCCACCGTCCGACCGCCCAGCGAATAGCCGCCAAGATCATAATCGGTAATGCCCAGATGCTCGATTAGTGCAAACTGGTCATCGGCCAATATATCCTTGGGATACAAGGCCGGATCATGCGGCTTCCCGCTCAACCCATGCGCGCGCAGGTCAGGCATGATGACACGATAGCCCGCGTCGGCAAGCTTGGCCGCATGGCCGTATTTTATCCAGTTGGTATCGGCTTCCGAGAAATAGCCGTGGATCAGGACAAGCGGCCGCCCCTGCCCCATCTCTCGCCAGGCAATCGAAACTCCATCGCTGGCCGTGAAATAGTGGGTTGTAGTCATCCCCTTTCGGTCAAGCCCTTCTTCCTCATACGCCAAACTGCCAGCTCGATCCGGTCCTGACCGAAAAACGGTTCGCCCTCGAATACCAGTGTCGGCACACCCCAATGGCCCGCCGCCTCGAGCGCAGCTTGATTGGCGCCAATTTCAGCGTCGAGCACTTCAGCGTCACTGGTGGCTTCGGCATCTAGTTCTGCCAGATCAAGTCCGGCGCGTTTCGCCGCGCCCGCCAAATGATCGCCTTCATGCCAGTTTTCCGCTCCGCCCCAGATCAGGCGTGAAACCTCGTCACAAAACGCAAGGCTCTTGCCGCGCCGCGCCGCGGCCTGTCCCAACCGCGTCAGGCGGAAGATGTATGGCTGCTCCGCCGCTATCTTTCGCGTGATCACATCCTGCACAATCGGGTCAGGACGCGGCGGGCCCATCGGAATTTCCAGAAATTGTGCCAGCCGGAAGATATCGGTAAACGTATAGCGCAACCAATTGGGATGGTTGCGCTCGAAAAATTGGGGGTCGCGAATTGCCAGCGGATACACCGGACGCAGGTTGAGTGTTAAATCATATGCTTCGGTCAACGCCCGGTATCGACGCGTGGCGAGATAGCTATACGGGCTGCGGAACGACCAGAAGATGTCGGCGCCAAGCGTCATATCGTCAAAAGCTCCATCCACGCTTCGGTCGAGGCCGGCTGACTGTCCAAAGCGATTGCGCCTTTCGGAAACGCGACCCAAGACTGCTTGCTGACCGCCCATAAATGGAAATTGGGAACAAGCTGCTTGCTGTCATCCAGCGTTCCAGCACGGACAGTTACCATTCCCGGTCGAGTGCTGTTTTTTGAGTACAAGCGCACCAGACATTTGGCGCAGGCGAAAATCGTTCCAACCGCTCCGCTGGGCTGCGTCCGTTCGCCAGACACCAACTCGCCGCTCGTGGAGAGCATCGCCTCGAAGACCGGCATCTGGAGCGCAAAAGCACTGCCCGATTGCGTCTGACAATCGGTGCAGTGACATGCATAGACGGCGGGCACCTGCGTTGCGGTAATTGAATATCGAACCTGCCCGCAACCGCACCCGCCCTGCATCGCCTTACCCCTTCTTCAAATGCCGCCGTCCCAGCAGTTCGGCAATCTGCACCGCGTTTAGCGCAGCACCCTTTCGAAGGTTATCCGACACGCACCAGAAGGCAAGGCCGTTATCCACAGTGGGATCTTCGCGTACGCGGCTGACATAGGTGGCATCGTCGCCTGCTGCCTCGATCGGCGTGGCGTATCCACCATTTTCGCGTTTGTCGACGAGCATGATGCCAGGCGCCTCCCGCAGGATCGACTGCGCCTTGGCCGCCGACATCTCGCGCTCATATTCAATGTTCACCGCCTCACTGTGACCGACAAACACGGGGACGCGCACGCAGGTGGCGGATAGTTTGATCTTGGGGTCTAGGATCTTCTTGACCTCGACCATCATCTTCCACTCTTCCTTGGTGTAGCCATCGTCGAGGAAGCTATCGATGTGCGGGATGACATTGAAGGCGATTTGCTTGGTGAATTTCTTCGGCTCGGCGCTGTCGCCGACGAAGATGTTGCGGCTCTGCTCGAACAATTCGTCCATGCCTTCCTTGCCGGCGCCTGACACCGATTGATAAGTCGAGACGACAACGCGTGTGATCTTGGCATAGTCATGCAGCGGCTTCAACGCGACCACCAGCTGTGCCGTCGAGCAGTTCGGGTTGGCGATGATGTTCTTGGCCTTGTACCCGTCGATCGCATCGGGATTTACCTCAGGAACGATCAGTGGAATATCCGGGTCCATGCGGTGCAGCGAGCTATTGTCGATGACGACGCAGCCTGCCGCCGCCGCAATCGGCGCATATTTTTTCGTCGCTTCCGAACCGATGGCGAAAATCGCCATGTCCCAACCAGCCCAGTCGAAATTCTCGATATTCTGTATCTTGAGCATTCGGTCGGTGTCGCCATATTCGATTTCGACGCCCTGGCTGCGCGATGATGCCAGCACCGCGATTTCGTCGGCAGGAAATTCACGCTCGGCAAGGATATTGACGACTTCGCGCCCGACATTTCCCGTCGCGCCCGCAACTACGATACGATAACCCATATTCACTTCCTTCGACTTCAAACGGCATAAAAAAGGCCGGGCTCTTTGTGGGAGCCCGGCCTTTGATGTTCATTTTCAAGAACGCAGCGGAGCCCCTGCCTTATTCGGCAGCCTCGGTGGTCTTGCTAATAGTGTCGCGGCGCTCAGCGATACGGGCCTTCTTGCCGGTCAGGCCGCGCAGATAGTAAAGCTTCGCACGACGCACGACGCCCTTGCGGACGACTTCGATGCTGTCGATGTTCGGGCTGTAGAGCGGAAATACGCGCTCGACGCCTTCGCCGAACGACATTTTGCGCACGGTGAAGTTGGAGCCCATGCCCTTGTTCGAACGCGCGATGCACACGCCTTCGTAATTCTGGATACGCGTGCGTTCACCTTCGATGACCTTCACGCCCACCTTGACGGTATCACCGGCGCGGAAGGCCGGGATTTTCTTGTTTTCTGCGAGAGCCGCAATGGCCTCGGCTTCGAGTGTCTGGATGAGGTTCATGCCCCATTTAATCCTTATTCTTCCGTCGCGCATCAGAGGCAGGCTGAACCCGAGCGTCGTTGTAACGCTCCCAAAGGTCCGGCCTGCGTAACCGTGTATCTTCCTCCGCCCTTTGTTTCCGCCAGGCGGCGATTTTCGCATGATCCCCCGATCGCAACACTTCAGGGATCGTGCGCCCCTCCCATTCGACCGGTCGGGTATAGTGCGGATATTCGAGAAGTCCTTGTTCGAAAGACTCATCATCCCCGCTTGAAGCCGCGCCCATTACGCCGGGAAGCAAGCGAATGCAAGCGTCTAACAGCATCAAAGCGCCGATTTCTCCGCCGGAGAGGATGATATCGCCCATTGATATCTGCTCGATTTCGGGATGAGCATCGAACAGGCGTTCGTCGAAGCCCTCAAAACGGCCGCAAATGATGGTGACACCGGGGCCAGCGGCGAGTTGGCGGATGCGCGCCTGCGTTATGGGCTTACCCCGCGGTGTCATGGCAAGAATCGGGGCGTCAGGCCCTGCGGCGTGCGCATGATCGATAGCAGCGGCCAAAATGTTCGGCTTGAGCACCATCCCCGCCCCGCCGCCAGCAGGGGTGTCGTCAACTGTGCGATGCTTGTCCGTCGCAAAGTCGCGTATGTGAATTGGAACACAAGACCATATGCCCTCCTCCAAGGCGCGCCCTGCCAGCGAAACACCCAGCGGGCCGGGAAACATTTCCGGATAAAGCGTCAGGATTTGGGCTTTGAACGTCATATAACGAACGCGGCTTCGATAACGATCCTACTGCCCCATTCCGGTACCGCATCCGGCGTCATCGGGACCATGAACTTCTTGCCCGGCCTGCCAATTTCGGAAGGCATTTCGATTTCAAGGACGTCGCTCGCGCCAAAATTTTCGACGGCGACACATCTGCCGAGGTCGGTGCCATCGGTGGAGACGCACGGCAAACCGATCAGGTCGCTGTAATAATATTCGCCTTCACCGAGGACAGGCAAGGCCTCGCGCGGTACAGTCAGGACGGCACTACGCAGCTTTTCTGCGGCATTACGGTCGGTAATTTCAGCAAATCGCGCAATTGCGCCATCTTTATGAGGGCGCAGAGACTTTATAGTCAGCGCGCCGTCATTGAAGCTTTTATAACGTTTCAAACTGTCCATGCTCTCTGCAAACAGCTTCAAACGGACTTCACCCGTCACGCCGTGCGCGCCGGAAACGGCGGCAAGCGTGACGGTGTTGTTTGCCAAGGCTTAGCCCTCGGCCTTTTCTTCGGTTGCTTCTTCAGCAGCCGGCGTCTCTTCTGCGACAGCTTCGGCAGAGGCAATTTCTTCGGTCGCAGGGGCTTCCTCAGCTACAGGTGCCTCATCCGCTACGGCTTCCTCAACAACTTCCGGCTCTGGAGCGGCTGCGGCAGCGGCTGCAGCTTCTTCGGCTTCCGCCAGCCTTGCAGCCTTGTCTTCAGCGCGATCCTTGGCTTTCTGGCCGGGCTCGCCCTTGTTCGGGTTGTTCTTCGCCTTGCGTTCCTTGACACCAGCGGCGTCAAGGAAACGGGCGACCCGGTCCGAAGGCTGCGCGCCGGCAGCGAGCCAATGCTTTGCACGCTCGCCGTCGAGCACTACGCGCTGGTCGCTGTCCTTGGGAAGCTGCGGATTGTAGCTGCCGATCCGCTCGATGAACTTGCCGTCGCGCGGTGCGCGAGCGTCGGCAACGACGATTTTGTAATATGGGCGCTTCTTCGAACCGCCCCGCGACAAACGCATGGATAATGCCATAAAACTAACTCACCTTTCTGATATAATCTGAATTAAAATAATGGTTTATTTCTTTTTACTAAGAAGTCTTGCAAGGTCAGGTGGCAATCCGCCCGCCCCTCCACCCATACCGGGCAAACTCGGCATCGACCCGGAGGGAAGGCCGTGCATCCCCTCCATTGCGCCACCCAGATCGCCGCCACCTTTTCCGAACATTGCGGCAAGGCCTTTCAGCCCGCCCATCTTGCGGATGCGCTTCATCGCGGTCGACATTTCCTGATGCATTTTGATCAGCTTGTTGACGTCCTGCACCGTCATACCCGAACCCTTGGCGATGCGGATCTTCCGTTTTGCATTGAGCAATTCCGGCTTCGCACGTTCTTTTGGCGTCATGGAGCCAATGATCGCATCCATATGCACTAGCAGCTTGTCATTCATGCCGCTCTGCGCCATCGCCGCCTGTGCCTTTTTCATGCCGGGCATCATGCCCGCCAGCGCGCCAAGCCCGCCCATCTTGTTCATTTGGCGGAACTGGGTGCGAAGGTCGTTCATGTCGAACTGACCCTTGGCCATTTTAGCCGCAAGCTTGTCGGCCTCGTCCTTCTCGACGATTTCTGCCGCGCGCTCAACCAGACCGACGACGTCGCCCATCCCCAATATGCGACCAGCGACCCGGGAGGGATTAAAAGCCTCGATGGCATCAAGCTTTTCGCCAACGCCCGCAAATTTGATCGGCTTGCCCGTAATCGCGCGCATTGACAGCGCCGCGCCGCCTCGCGCATCGCCGTCCATACGGGTGAGGACGACACCTGTCAGATCGACGCGTTCGCCGAAGCTCTTGGCGACATTCACGGCATCTTGGCCGGTCAGCGAGTCCACCACCAGCAGGATTTCCTGCGGTACCGAAACCTTCGCCACCGCGTTCATTTCGTCCATCAGTTGTTGGTCGACGTGAAGACGACCGGCGGTATCCAGCATCAGCACGTCAAAGCCCTGCAATTTCGCCGCCTGCATCGCCCGCTTGGCGATGTCGACAGGCTGCTGGCCCTGGACGATAGGCAGTGTCGCAACCTCGGTTTGCGTGCCTAATGTCGCCAACTGCTCTTGTGCCGCAGGGCGGTTAACGTCGAGCGAGGCCATAAGGACTTTCTTGCCCTGCTTGCCCTTCAACAGCTTGGCGATTTTGGCAGTAGTCGTAGTCTTACCAGACCCCTGCAGGCCGACCATCATGATGATCGCAGGCGGCGCAACGGCAAGATCGAGATCGCTCTGCGCCGCGCCGAGCATTTCGACCAGCGCGTCATTGACGATCTTGACGACCTGTTGCCCCGGCGTAACCGATTTGAGCACCTGCGCACCGACCGCGGTTTCCGTAACCTTATCGACAAATTCGCGAACCACTGGCAGGGCAACGTCCGCCTCAAGCAAAGCGACACGCACTTCGCGCATCGCCTCGCGGACATCGGCCTCGTTCAACGCACCGCGACCGCGCAGGCGATCGAACACCCCTCCCAACCGGTCGCTTAGCTTGTCAAACATGCGCATTCCTTACCAAAACACCTCTTCCGAGGCATAAACGAACAAAAAGCCGGTGAGCGAGACTTCGCCGACCAGCTTGGAAACAGTTGATTTCCAATAAATTCAGTAGAGGGCAACTGCCCGTCGAAGCGGCCAATAAGGGTATGCGGCGGAAAAAGCAAGGCTGATCTGCCAAGGGTACTCCGGTACGCTTTCAATCATCGCGCTGCCCCAGATTTCTAGCTTAATAATATTTTGACCTTTTTTGGTGCATTGGAGGTTGCGATGGGATTTGGGAAATATGGAATTGAAAGTGCCGGAAACCGAGAACCTCATACGGAATGAGGTTGGCCATAAAAGTGACGGCAAGAGCCTGATCTACGGCATTGCCATGTTCGCGGCGATAATCATGTTCGTGGTGATCGGCGGACAGGTCGGTGCGCAGACAGTCCGTACGTTGATCGGCAACAGCCAGGGTGCCGATCAGGTGATGGTTACCGCCTTGTTGCTCAACATCGCGCTCATCCTGCTCATCTGGCGGCGTACGAGTGCACTTAGCGACGAAATAGACGTTTATCGCCAGGCAGAGGTTCGCGCGCAGCATCTGGCGATGACCGATCCGCTCACCAACCTTTTCAACCGGCGTGCCATCAAGGAAAAAACCGCCGAACTCAGCGCCCGCGCATCGCGTCGCGGGAAATCGATCGCCTTCATGATGATCGATCTCGACGGCTTCAAGAAGATCAACGATCTTTATGGCCACGACAATGGCGACCTCCTCCTTCGTGAGGTGGCAGATCGCATGCGCGACGTGGTTCCGCCGAGCAGTGTAATCGCCCGTCTCGGCGGCGACGAATTCGGCATTTGTGTCGTGTTTGAACCCGAATATCCGGAATCCGTGGACCGCATTGCCGAGGACCTTGTGGACGCACTCGCCCGTCCGATTGTAATTTCCGAGACCGAGCAGACCGTAACCGCGTCTGTCGGCATCAGCCGCCCGGAGCTAGACTGCGACTCAATCGACATGCTCATCCGCCGTGCAGACATCGCGCTCTATGCAGCCAAGAAAAATGGCCGCAACGGGTATAGCTGGTTCGAAAACGGCATGGAGATAGAGCTGCGTTCGCGCAATTCGCTCGAAGGCGACATCCGCGCCGCCATACCCAATGACGAGTTCGTGCCCTATTTCGAGCAGCAGATCGATCTTGCGACCGGCGAGCTGGTTGGATTTGAAATGCTCGCGCGCTGGGTATCGCCCATCCGTGGCCTGATCTCGCCAGACGATTTCATCCCGGTCGCTGAAGAAACCGGCATGATCGGCGATCTGTCGATGAGCATCATCCGCAAAGCGATGATTGAAGCGAAGGAATGGGATCCCAAGCTTACGATTTCGGTCAATATCTCACCGGTGCAACTCAAGGATCCATGGTTGGCGCAAAAAATCGTCAAGCTGCTGGTCGAAACCGGCTTCCCGGCGAACAGGCTGGAGGTGGAAATCACCGAAAGCTCGCTGTTCAAAAATCTCAGTCTCGCGCAGTCAATTGTCGGAAGCCTGAAAAATCAGGGCATTCAGATCGCGCTCGACGATTTTGGCACTGGCTATTCATCGCTGGCGCATCTGCGCGCGCTTCCGTTTGACCGGATCAAGATTGATCGCAGTTTCGTCTCGTCAATGCTCGAAAATGCCGAAAGCGCCGCGATTGTCAGCGCGATCGCAGGTCTGGGCGCGAGCCTCGACGTGCCGATTACTGCCGAGGGTATTGAAGACGACCAGATCATCGGCAAATTGAGAGCTCTGGGCTGCACCAAAGGACAAGGATGGTATTTCGGGCAACCGATGAACATCGATCAAGCCCGCACGCTCTTGGCGCAAAAGGACCTGTTGCCTGCCCGCCGCCGCATCGCCGACACGGCGGCTGGAGGCGATCAGCAGCCAATGAAGCGCACAGCTTCCTGACCGCCCCTTAGCATAGCGTCGGGCATCTATTCTGGACTTGCCCGGCGACTGCCCCTACATCGCGCGCCATGGCGACGGGTGAATTTCACAAGATGCACGGACTGGGCAACGACTTTGTCGTTATCGACGCTCGTGACGAGCCGATGCCCATGTCCCCGGTCCGCGCCCGCGCCATCGCCGACCGCAGATTCGGCATAGGTTGCGACCAGATCATCGTCCTTGAACCGTCCGAAAACGCCGACATCGCCATGCGCATCTACAATGCCGATGGCGGCGAGGTAGAGGCGTGCGGCAACGCATCTCGCTGCGTTGTCGCTTTGCTGGGACGCGATGTGACAATTCAAACGGCGGGCGGTCCGATATCCGGAAAATTGTCCGATGGCGGGGTAACCATCGATATGGGACAGCCCAAATTCGCTTGGCAAGACATCCCCCTCGCCTTCGCGATGGACAGCGCGGCCATGCCGCTCGCCTGGGACGAATTGACTCGCCCGATGGCCGTCAATGTCGGCAATCCGCATGTCGTTTTCTTCGTCGACGATTGCGATGCGGTCGATCTCGAACGGCTTGGTCCGGTCATAGAGCATGATGCAGCCTTTCCCGACCGGGTCAATGTCAATGTCGCCTCAGTCCACGATGGTGAAATCAAATTGCGCGTGTGGGAACGCGGCGTCGGTTTGACGCGTGCCTGCGGAACTGGCGCCTGCGCGACTGCAGTGGCTGCCATCCGGCAGGGGAAGGCGAGCTCGCCTGTCATTGTTCACCTCCCCGGCGGCGCGTTGACAATCGGCTGGACACCGGATCAGCCTATCATCATGTCGGGTTCCGCAGCCTATGTGTTCAAAGGTCTTGCCGACTGGGATAATTTCGGATGACGAAACCCGAAGTCATCAGCATGGGCTGCCGCCTCAATCTTGCCGAGAGCAACGCCTTGGCCGAGCAGCTGGCCGGGCATGACGACATAGTCATCGTCAATAGCTGCGCTGTCACGAATGAGGCGGTACGCCAGACGCGGCAGGCAATTAGACAGGCACACAAACGCCGTCCCGACGCGCGCATCATGGTAACTGGCTGCGCGGCGCAAGTCGAACCCGATACATTCCGCGCCATGCCCGAAGTATCGGCAATCTTCGGTAATGCCGAAAAGCAGAACGCTTCATTATTGCAGGATATCGTTCGTCAACCGGACCGCCCTGTTATCGTCTCCGATATCATGACGCTCGAACAGACCGCGCCACATCTGGTCACCGCCTATGCGGGCAAGACGCGTGCCTTTGTCGAAGTGCAGAATGGCTGCGATCATCGCTGCACCTTTTGTATCATTCCCTACGGTCGCGGGAACAGCCGCTCCGTACCGGCGGGAAGCGTGGTCGAACATATCCGTGCGCTGGTGGATAAAGGCTTCCGCGAGATCGTTCTCACGGGGGTGGACGTGACCAGCTATGGCCATGATTTGCCGGGCAAGGACAATCTCGGCATGCTCGTCGAACGCATCCTGAAGCTTGTTCCCGATCTCGAGAGGCTGCGGCTTTCATCGATCGACGGCGTCGAAATTGACAAGCGCCTGTTCGACATTGTCACCGGCGAGCCCCGCCTTATGCCCCACATCCACCTTTCGCTGCAGGCAGGCGACAATCTGATCCTGAAACGCATGAAGCGTCGGCACGACCGTGAACTTGCCATCGATCTCGTAGCCCGGATGAAGGCGCTGCGGCCTGAAATAGCCATCGGCGCGGACATCATTGCCGGTTTCCCGACCGAGGATGATGCGATGTTCGCCAACAGCGTCGATCTGGTGAAGCAATGCCGGATCGTTCACGGCCATATCTTTCCTTATTCGCCCAAGGCGGGCACTCCGGCGGCGCGGATGCCGCAGGTGCCGACACAAGTCATCAAAAATCGCGCGAAGATGCTGCGCGATGCCGTAGCGGATGAGCGGACGGCATGGCTGCAATCGCTCCAAGGCGCGATGCAGAAAATTGCGGTGGAAAAAGGCGGCATGTCTGGTCACGCCGAAAATTTCGCTTATGTGAAACTGGACAGGCAGATGGATGAAGGCAGCATCGTGACCGCCCGGGTCGCCAAGATAGAGGATGGGGCCTTGCAGGCGGACGTGATCGCATGAACGAAAATCCTGGCTGGAAAGACCGGCTGTTCGGTGGCCTTAAAAAAACCTCGGCCAAGCTGAGCGACAATATCACCGGTCTGGTGACCAAATCGAAGCTCGAAGCACATGACCTCGACGAAATCGAGGATGCGCTTATTGCGTCGGATCTTGGTCCGGCGATGGCCGCCCAAATCAGAGACAAAATAGCGGCAGGCCGTTTCGAAAAAGGCATCGACGAAGAAGGCATCCGGCAGATTGTCGAAGACGAGATTGCAGCCGTCCTTGCTCCGGTGGCCGAGCCGCTCGATATCGACGCCTTCCCGCGCCCGCAGGTGATATTGGTCATCGGCGTCAACGGTTCGGGCAAGACCACGACCATTGCCAAGCTGGCGCATCTATTTCTTGAACAGGATTATGGTGTGATGCTTGCCGCCGGCGATACATTCCGTGCCGCAGCCATCGGGCAGCTCAAAGTCTGGGCCGACCGTATCGGCGTGCCGATTGTCACCGGGCCGGAGGGCGGCGATGCAGCGGGCGTAGTGTTCGACGCACTGAAGAAGGCGACTGCGGAGGGCATCGACGTTCTGATTGTGGACACCGCCGGACGGTTGCAGAACAAGCGCGAGCTGATGGACGAGCTTGCCAAGATCCGACGGGTGCTTGGGCGATTGAATCCGGAAGCACCGCATGACGTCGTGCTCGTGCTCGACGCCACGACCGGCCAGAATGCGCTTTCGCAGATCGAAATTTTCAAGGAAGTTGCCAATGTGACCGGTCTTGTCATGACCAAATTGGACGGCAGCGCGCGCGGTGGCATCTTGGTCGCCGCAGCAAAACAGTTCGGCCTGCCGATCCATGCGATCGGTGTCGGCGAAACCATTGACGATCTGCGCCCTTTCAATGCGCAGGATCTAGCCCGAGCGATTAGCGGCGGAACACAATGAACACTTCTATCGAAAGCAATAAATCCTCTGGCTGGTTGAACTTCATCCTAGACTTTGGACCGTTGCTGATCTTTTTTGCGGGATCACGCATCGGCAAAAGCGATAGCGATCCAGTGCAGGGACCACTGGTCGGAACCGCTGCCTTCATGGTAGCAATTGTCCTTGCCATGTTCGTTTCCAAATGGAAACTGGGCCGCATCTCTCCGATGATGAAGATGTCGGCGCTTTTCGTGATTGGCTTTGGCGGCCTGACGCTCTGGTTCAGGGATTTTGGTTTCATCCAGCACAAGGCAACCGCAGTTTATCTGCTCTTCGCGGCGATCATCCTCGGCGGCTGGCTACGCGCGAAGCCCGCGCTCAAATATTTGCTCGAACAGGCTTATGACGGGCTTTCTGAGCTAGGCTGGCTTAAGCTGTCACTTAGCTGGGGTATTTTTTTCCTTGCGCTGGCGGGCCTGAACGAATTGTTGATCGTGGTGACCGATGCCGATCAATATATTGCGATCAAGACTTTCGGCCTGCCCGCGCTGACATTCCTCTTCGCGCTGGCAAATATCCCGATGCTGATGCGGCACGGGCTGAATTTGGACGGGACATCCGAGATTCCGCCGCAGGGTTAGCTCTTATTGATCGGCGCGTGAAACGCCCTGTCCGTCGAGGTTCAGCGCGACGAACTCCCAATTGACGGCCTTTTTCAACAAAGCATCAACATAATCCGGCCGCTTGTTGCGATAATCGATGTAATAGGCGTGCTCCCATACATCGATGGTCAGCAAAGGTTTGATCCCATGGACCACGGGCGTGTCGGCGTCGTGCAGCGACAAGATTTTCAGAACATCCTTATCCAGAGTCAACCAAGCCCAGCCGCTGGCGAAATGTTTGACGGCTTCATCGGCAAGCTGCTGAAGCATGTTTTCATGATCGCCAAATTCATCGGCAATCATCTCCTTCAATTTGCCCGTTGGTGTCTGTTCCTCGGGCGACAGACACTGCCAGTAAAAGCTGTGGTTCCATATTTGCGCAGCATTGTTGAACAGCGTCTGGTTGCTGCCATTTTTCGCCGCAACGATGACTTGAGATAAAGAAGCGCCATCAAGCTTGGCCTCTTTCGCTACCAGTTCGTTGGTCTTGTCGACATAGGCCTGGTGATGTTTGCCATGATGGAAGTCGAATGTTTCTGCCGAGATGATGTCGCCAAATGCGTCCTTGGCAAACGGCAGGTCGGGAAGCGTAAAGCTCATTCTCTTTCTCCGGACTATGGGGGTTCGAAATGTCAACCCCCGAAGGGCTGTGCCGTTCCCGACGGCGTGTGCGAAATACAGAAAATATGTGACAAGGCCGCGACTGCGGTTTAGGCATGCGGCCAAAGGGGCGGTATCGCCTGAAGAGCCAACAGGAGGTTATATGGCTAAATTTTTCGGAAATCTGCATATGGTGCTCGTCGCGGGGGTGGTACTGGCACTCGCTGTCATGTTCGGCGTTGATGGCGATGCTCTGACCGCGCAGTCGGTAACACGCTGGCTGCATACATTTGTCGGCATATTGTGGATCGGTCTGCTTTATTATTTCAACTTCGTACAAATCCCGACCATGCCGAAAATTCCTGCTGAACTTAAACCCGGCGTTTCAAAGCACATCGCACCTGCGGCTCTGTTCTTTTTCCGCTGGGCGGCGGCGTTGACGGTTTTGTTCGGACTGATCATCGCGGTTCAGGCGGGTTATGCGCATCAGGCCTTCACGCTTCAGGATCCGTTCAAGCTGATCGGCATCGGCATGTGGCTGGCGCTTATCATGGCATTCAACGTATGGTTCATCATCTGGCCGAACCAGAAAAAGGCGCTCGGGATTGTCGAAGCTGACGATGCGACCAAGGCAAAGGCAGCGACCACCGCAATGATGACATCGCGCCTCAACACATTGCTGTCGATCCCGATGCTATATTGCATGGTGTCGGCCAACGGCGGGTGAACCGGCTATCCTCCCCATTCTTCGAATGGGGAGGATCCTAACCCAGAAGGTCGTGCTTCTTCAGCGTGTGCCTTAGCTGGTCATAACTCAGGTTCAGCGCCTTTGCCGTCTGGCGCTGGTTATAGCGGCATTTTGCGAGTGCCTGCTCTAGAACCGCCTTTTCATATTTCTCGGTCGCCTCGCGGAAGTCGGTCACTTCGACCGTCTGGCTGAGGTCGGTGGAGAATCGCGACTGATTGCCGGTGTCGCTGTCCACCGTCGCATGTGTTGGTGCCGATGTCGCAATGCCGTTCCGCCAAGGGCTCTCGAACGGATCGAACTGGATATAATCGACAGGCTGACTGGGATCGGCCCAGCGGTACACCGCCCGCTCAACCACGTTTCTCAACTCGCGCACATTGCCCGGCCACAGGTGATTTTCCATGGCGCGCGTCGCGACCTCGCCGAAGCCCGGCCAGCCGTCCCATCCCAGCTCGGCAGCCATTTTGCGTCCGAAATATTCCGACAATACCTCGACGTCGCCTTCGCGCACTCGCAGCGGCGGCAGGGTCACTACCTCAAAGCAAAGCCTGTCGAGAAGGTCGGCGCGAAACTTCCCTGCGTCGACCATATTGGGCAAATGTTCGTTGGTCGCCGCGACAATCCGCACATCGACGCGGACCGGACGCGACGACCCGATGCGCGTTACTTCGCCATATTCGACCGCGCGCAAAAGGCGTTCCTGCGCGCCCATGCTGAGCGTGCCGAGCTCGTCGAGGAACAGGGTGCCGCCATCCGCTTCCTCGAATCGGCCTTCGCGTGCACGGGTCGCGCCAGTAAAAGCGCCGGCTTCGTGACCAAACAGTTCGGCCTCTATCAATGTTTCCGGCAAAGCAGCGCAGTTCATCGTAACGAGCGGCCCGTCCCAACGCGAACTCAAGCGATGGAGGCGCTCGGCAATCAGCTCTTTGCCCGTCCCGCGCTCCCCAACCACCAGCACCGGCCGGTTGAGCGGCGCAGCGCGGCTGGCGCGCTCCACTGCATCGAGAAAAGCCGATGACTGGCCTATAAATTGATGGCTTTCACGATCCATTTTCAAACATTGGCATATTTCACTATACTGTGGCAATAATTACCATCGCTTTGGGGCTTATTTCGGGAGAATTCCCCTAAATTCCGCCGAAAATCGAAATTGGCACGGTCCCTGCTAATAAATTGGCAAGCGGCGAAACGCTGCAAGAACCAACAAAGGGAAGACCAAAATGAGCACCGAAACCAACCGCCAAGAAAATGAAAGCCGCCTCGGAATTGCCTTCGCGCTGTCGATGGCGATGATCTTCACGAGCTATGCCATTTCGGTGCTCAACCATAAGGAAGACATCCAGGCTAATGCAACCACCCACTCCCAACGGCCCGTCGTCGTCAGCTACATTGCCTGACGTCGAGCCACCGCGACCGGGGCACCCCAGCTCCCCCCTTGCCCCGGTCGCCCCCTTATACGAATATGTGCACAAGACCAGTTTGAACCGGAGTTACCCAATGGGCATTTTCTCAAGAACCCGCGACATCATTGCCGCCAACGTCACCGACCTGCTGGACAAGTCGCAGGACCCGGCAAAGATGATCCGAATGATCATTCTCGAGATGGAGGAAACGCTCGTCGAGGTCCGCGCCAGTGCTGCCCGCACGATTGCCGACCAGAAAGAGCTGCGCCGTCATATCGACAAGCTCACGACGCTGGAAACCGACTGGACCGACAAGGCGCAACTGGCACTGTCGAAGGGCCGCGAAGATCTTGCCAAGGCGGCGTTGCTTGAAAAGCGCAAGGCGACAGATATGCGCGAACAACTCACCGCTGAAGTCGATGTGCTGAACGACGCTCTCAAGGCATCCGAACAGGACATCCATAAGCTGCAAAAGAAGCTTGCCGATGCACGCAGCCGCCAGAATGCGCTGATGACCCGCCTCGAAAGCGCAGAGAATCAGGTCAAGCTGCGCACCATGTATAATGGCGACAAGGTTCGCGAAGCATTTTCACGCTTCGATGTTCTGGAACGCCGCGTCGACGAGGCGCAGGGCTATGCCGATGCGCTCAAGATTGGCAGCGACGCACCCAAAACCCTCGGCGACGAGATTGCCGCGCTCGAAAGCTTTGATGTTGTCGATGCCGAGCTCGAAGAAATGAAAAAAGCCATGCAGGCGCAGGATAAGAAGGGCTGACCCGATGGATGAAGTACTCGTACCCGTATTTGTTGTCGGCATGCTGTTCATCGGCCTGCCTTGGTTGATCCTGCACTATGTCACGCGCTGGAAGACGGCAGCAACGCTGACCAACGACGATGAGCGGATGCTGGGCGACATGCACGAACTTGCCCGCCGCCTGGAAGACAGGCTCGATACCGTCGAACGTCTCGTCGCGCAGGACAATCCCGAATGGCACCCGCGTCGTATCGACCATGAACCAGAAGAATATGCCCCAGAGAATATCCGCCGGCTGGAAAGGAACCGCTGAAATGTCAGGTGCACACACCAAATTCTATCTCGACAAACAGAATGCCAAATGGAAGGGCGTCTGCGCCGGGATTGCGGATTATACGGGCACGAACCCTCTTTGGGTGCGGTTGGGTGCGGTCATGCTTACGCTAATGGGTGGCTTTCCGTGGACGCTGATTGCCTATTGGATCACCGCGTGGATGGCCGACAAGAAGCCGATCCACCTCTACACCGATGACAAGGAAGAACAGAAATTCTGGCAGGGCGTGCGCCAGTCACCCGCCCGCACCACACGCGACATCCGCTCACGCTTCCGCGAAATCGACCACCGGCTGGCAGACATCGAAACCTATTATGTCAGCAACAACAAGCAACTGGCCGATGAAATAGAAAGCCTGCGCTAAACAGCGCGGATCGGGAGAGACAGATGTTTACGTTGATCGTTCTAGGTGTGATTGCGCTCTTCGCCTGGCGCTATTTCGAACGGAAAAAACGCGAAGCCGAACGCCGGACCTGGAGCGTCGATTTCCGTGAGAACGACGTTCGGCCGATCAATCGCCGCCTGCCATGGAAGGATTTATGATGAGTTGGGGCGGACCTACTTTTGTTATAGCGATTATCGCCGTGTTTTATGGCGGTTGGCTCCTAAACAACTGGATACGCGCGAAACATGGCTATCCGCTTGAAGACGAGTGGGGCGGACATTCCCGGAAACTCGATACGGAAGCCAATCGCAAAATCATGCTGCTGAGCAGCGAAAACGAAGCGCTTAATGGCAAGATCGGGCATCTCGAAGAACGCGTTGCCGTTTTGGAACGGATTGTGACCGATAAGGCCGGCCGCCTGTCGGAAGAAATAGAAAAGCTGCGCTAAGGCACGTTGGAGGAAAATATGGACCCTGATAAACTTGCAATGATAACCGCAATCGGCCCGATGATCGGCATCGGTATCGTGTCGATCTCAGTCGGCTGGGTGCTGACAACATGGATGCGTATCAAAAATGGCTATCCGCTTGACGGTGCATGGGGTCAGGCGGTCTATCCGAAAAGCGATCAGGAAGCGGTCGAGCGGGTCAAGCTGCTCAGCCAGGAGAACGCCCAGCTGCGCGCTGAACTTGGTTCGATCAAAGACCGCCTCGCCAATGTCGAAAAGATCGTTGTCGATGACAGCCACAGGCTGACCGCCGAGATCGAGTCGCTCCGCGGCCCGGCTAACTGAAGGGATTATCATGCCTCAAGATGTCATATATGCGATGATCCCCATCCTCGGAATCAGCTGCGGCCTGCTCGCCATTTTTGCGGGCGCGATTTTCCGCCCCTGGCTCAAGGTGAAGGCTCGTCAGATCGAGCTCGATGCGCAAAATATAGCGGAAAAGGCCGCGCAATATGCCGCAGACAAAGGTCGTCTGGAAGAGCGCGTTGCCGTTTTGGAGCGGATCGTGACCGACCAAGGCTACAGCCTTGCAAAGGAAATCGAAAGCCTGCGGAGCGTTCCGACACCCGTCATCCCCACTCATGAGAAGGAATTGCAGAAATGATTGGCGACCCGTTCACTATGGTAGTGGCAATCGTGCTGATCGTGACAATCGGCAAGGTGCTGTCGTCGAAGCACAAAGCCCGCCACGGTATTGTCGAGGATGAGGACATGCTCGGCAACAAGACGCAGCGCGTCATAGGCAGCGGCGACACACAGGCCATGCAGGATGAAATCCGGACGCTGAAAGAGCGCATCCAGGTACTCGAGCGCATCGCAACCGATAACAACAGCGCAAGCGACATCAACCGCCAGATTGAGGAGTTGCGTGGCCGCTAAGCCGGGCGCGCGGAGAAGAAGGACGGAACCATGCCCCAGGATCCCAATTTCTACATCATAATAGGCGCTTTTGCAGTGCTGTGCGTCGGTATCGTGTCGACGCTCTCGCTTCGAGGCTGGCGTGAATGGATTGCGCTGAAGCATGCCGAACTGGATGCGGGCAGGCAGGTTCCGGAAGGAAACTCGCCATCCGCTGCATCGCGTATCGAAGTCGCCGATCTCAAGGAACGAGTCAAAAAGCTCGAAGCCATTGCAGCGGGGATTGATATCTGAACCCGGCCGCCATAAGCGCAAGCGCCATGACCGTGCTTGCCGACATATATGACGAATATGAATTCCTCGACGGCGACGACCGCTATCGCCTGTTGATTGATTTGGGCAAGGACCTACCGCCCATGCCCGACGCGCTCAAGACCGATGCAACTTTGGTCCGGGGATGCTCGTCGAGCGTATGGGTCTATCCAGTGACTGACAATGGCCACCGCGCCTTCCTCGCAGACAGCAATGCCGCAATTACCAAAGGCATAATCGCGCTGGTGCTGAAAACGGTCGAGGGCAAAAGCGCCACACAAATTCTTGACACCGATATTGAGGGTGCCCTTGCCCCGTTCGATCTCAAAAATCAGCTGAGTTCGAACAGGACGCAGGGCATTCCCAATATGATTGCGCTTATTCGGGAGACGGCGGCGCGCTACGCCGACTGAACCTGTCCGACGCCCAACCAATAAGCGAGACGCGGCAGGCGCGGCAAAACCAGTCGGTCGAATAGCCAAAGCATCAGTAGTGAGGCCGCAAGGAGCGGCAGAAGTGCTGCTAATATGAGCAGAATGAACGCCACTCCCCGCATCTTGCGCGCTGTCGGCAACATGCGCGGAGCGCCCAGAGCATCTGTGGGCTTGCGCCGGCGCCACATCAGAAAGCCGGTGATCGTTAGCGTGACCAGAGCGATAGCGGTCAGCACACCGATCAACTGATTGACCCAGCCAAACAGTTGGCCTTCATGCCAGGCGATGCCATAATTCACGATGCGGTCGATCACATGCTTGTCGGCAAACCCCTTTCGCGAAAGCTCCGCACCTGTCGCCATATCGAACGTTATCGTCCGGTTCAGCGGCCGGTTCTGCGCCTCGGACTTGACAGTCCATGCCATCTCAGTCGGCGATCCAAATCGCTCAGGCGCGCCGGGGGACTTCACCCATACAGGATGCGGCAGTTTTTCCAGCTTGGCCCGTTCCACCATATCCGCGAGCCCGACCAGCGGCACGCCTGCGGCCTGCATCTTCACCATCGCGTCATGGTCATGCTCGGCATGCGGCGCCCCCGACCCGGTTTTCCAATCCTGCGGCCCGTGCACCAGCCCCAGTTCGAGCCGTGCCAACCGAAACGCATCGCCCCACACGCTGGCCCACGGCAGGCCTGTGACGAGCAAGACCAAAGTAAGTCCCGACACCCAAAATCCGGTGACTGCATGCAAGTCACGCAGAAAGGCCCGCTGCCCGCGCCGCAGACGCGGCCAGACGACCCCTGCCAGCCTCCGCCCGCGCGGCCACCACAAATAAAGGCCAGTAATAATCATCACGATGGCCCAGCAGGCAGCCAGTTCGACAATCCAGTCGCCGATTTTGCCAATGAATAGCGACCCGTGAATGCGAGAAACAGTCGCGGCTATCCTGCTGTCCGGGTCGACACTTCCCAACACCTCACCCTGCGGCGACACATAGACATCACGCATCGAACGACCGTCGGCCAAACCGACATGGATCATCGCGGCGTCGCCTGCCCGCTGAGGCAAGCGATAGCCATGAAACTGGGCGCCGGGATTGGCCGCAATGACGGCCTCCAGCTGCTCATTTGCAGAAACGGCGTTGGCGGTACTCAGGCCCGAATAGGCTCGCTCCTCCCAGCGATCCAGCTGGGGCTTGAACAAATAGATCGCGCCGGTGGTGGCAAGCACGAGCACGAGCGGCATGACAAATAGCGCTGCATAAAAATGCCAGCGCCAAATGGTGCGATAAAGGGAGGCGCGCAAAGGCGCCCCTTGATCTTCAATAGACATGATGGATTTCCTGAACTGAGCAAAAAACAAAGGCCGCAATGTGCGGCGAAAGTTTTAGCTCAAAACAGGCGGCCCGGTTTGCGGCGGAGGAGGTGCGGCAAGGCCATGACCCACGGCTGGAATCGCAGCTTTGGGTGAAAAAACCGTTGGCAAAACCATTTCTGCTTGATCGACAGCAGTGAAAGCAATGGGCGCGGCATCTCCGCCACCTGCAAAAGCGCAGGGTTTATGATTGCGTTGCTCATGCTTTTCCGGATTGTCTTGATGCAGTCCGCCCTTGCGGTCCATCCAGATGGTCTGTGTATCTACGCCGGTGCAAACAGTGAGAGCGAAGGCCTTGTCGGACGAGGGCATGAAACCCGCCGGAACCAGGACCCGAGCGGCCAACGCCAGCACCGCCCAGAATAGGGTGAAATGCTTCACCCTTTCCACTCGCGCCGTTCCTCGGCGACGCGAAGAACGTCATATGCCGCCTGTCCCGCCTGAAAGGCTTTGGCGGCGTCGGCATTGCCCGGGTTGACGTCAGGATGGGTTTCCTTTGCAATTCTGCGCCATGCCTTTTTGGCGTCTTCAAAGCTGGAGTCGCTTTCAAGGCCCAATATGTCGAGCGCGTGCATCTCATCACGACTGCGGCTGCCGTCGCCCGAACCCGCCCAGCCGTAATGCGCGGCTTCCTTATAGCCGGAGGCGTCGCGACGCTCATTGGCTTCGCGCTGTTCCGCCTCTTCCTTGGTCAGCCCTTCGAAATAGTCCCAGCCCTTGTTATACTCGGCAGCATGTTCTTCGCAGAACATCCAGCGATCAGGGCTGTTGGGCGATTTCGGCGCTGGGCAATTGCCCGCTTTGTTGCAGCCATGCCGGTCGCACAAGCGCACCTGCTGCGCCTCGGTCGCCCCGCCATAGCCGCGCCAGCGGGGAAAGCCCCAATCATTCTTGCGGGTCGAACGCGCCATGCCGCCGACTTAGCGACGGCATGGGCGTTTTGCTAGGGGCATCAGCGCAATTTATGCGCCGGACATTGCTCCGCCCATCATCGCGCCGCCGAATAAGGTCGAGAAAAACAGTCCGAGGATGATTCCGGACACGACCAGCGACAGGACGATGTAAATCAGCACAATGACGACGGTGAATCCGGCAACTTTCTCCTGCGGCACGCCGAGTACCGGCTTTAACCCAAGGTAGATCAGGTATACCACATAAGCGATCGCGGCGAGCGAGATCAGCCCACCCAAAATGGGTATCCAACTCACCAAACCCGCCACCCATGTCGGTGTGGATGCGTAGGTCATCAATTTTGTCGATTGGACCATATCGGATTTGCCGTTGAAGCTTGGGGAGACCGCGTTGACGATCATCGACATCAGGTAAAGCGTGACCAGCGACAGCACATAGCCAATGACAGCCATTGCGGTGACCGCGCTAAAGCCCATAGCCATCGCGCCGCCACCCATCCCGCCAAAACCTGCGGCTGACATGCCAAGTGCGCCGGTGAAGATAATCGCCGCAATGACCGGAATCGCAGCCAGAATCATGGCGTACCCGGTGAACAATCCGCCAACCGTCGCTGGCTCCCCGGCAACGACATTCCACTCATCGGCCGGTTTCAGTATCATGTTCTTCGCACGATCGACGATCGACATAGAAGTTCCCCTCTTCACAAAATGTCCCTCGGCGCGCTTTCCACCATAATAAAGCGGGGATGTATAGTTGACGCAGGCGTAAAGAGATTTCGGTCGTTGTAACCCATGCCCTGATTTTCGTCCCGGTGATATGCGGTAAAAAGCCAGAGGGTCTGTAAGCCGGGTTCTGTCCGCGCGCAAAGGCGCTGTGCGACCATTCATCTAGGCGACGCATTGCTGCGCCGCTCATGCAACCAACCCGGGCGACTGGCAGGAGGATGCCATGTGCCGCCCCTATTCGGTTTTGCTCCCGGTGGGGTTTGCCGTGCCATTGCTGTTACCAGCAACGCGGTGCGCTCTTACCGCACCGTTTCGACCTTACCGCATCGAAATACGGAGGTATGATTTCTGTGGCACTTTCCCTGATCCTTCGACACGCTCAGGATCGCCGGGCATTACCCGGCACCGTTCCTCGCTGGAGCCCGGACTTTCCTCTCCGACACAGTTACCCGTGAAGCAGCGGTCGCCCAACCCTCTGGCGTAGGCTAGATAGCAGGTCCGCCTTCATACGCCAATAGCAATGCAAGCAATATCGCCCTGCACTCCCCGTCGATTACACCATCGATATTCTCGGGGCGGAAACGGCGCTGAAACGCGACAACTGAGGCACGCCCATCGGCGATGCCATATCCATAGCGTTCAAGCGCCAGAAGAAACGCCGCATCGGGCCATTCCGGGTCGACCAAATTTCCCTTTGGCCTCGGTACCGCGAGTCCCAGCCTCGCCAACCGTTCCCAGTCGAAAAGCTCGCCTGGGTCTTCCTTGCGTGCGGGTGCTACGTCGCTATGCCCCACGACATTGCGCGGCTCGATACCATAAGTCCCGACCAGCTCGGCAACCAGCCGTGTCACAGCGTCCATCTGACTTTCGGGAAAAGGCCGATAGCCCCACTCATGCCCCGGATTGACAATCTCGATCCCGATACTGGCGCTGTTGCAATCGGTGATGCCCCGCCAGTGCGAAAGACCGGCATGCTGCGCCCGCTGTTCCTCCCGGACCATGTGCACGACCTGCCCATCCTCATCGACCACATAATGCGCCGAAACCTTGGACGCCGGGTTGGCCAGCCATTCAATTGCCTCGGCACCCGATTTCATACCCGTATAGTGAAGGACCAGCATCGTTATCGGCAAGCTGCGCTCGCCAAAATTCGGCGACGGGGTCCAGATCATGGTCATTCGCCGTGCATAAGGCTATTGCCAGAATAGCACAATATCAGGCAGTTCGGCGGATGTCCGTCAGCCCCGCCAATTTTGCTGCTGCAGCGGGCTCATAAAAGCCCCGAAATTCCTTGCTTGCCCTGAACTGCTGAGTCTGGCCGATGACCGTTTCCGCAGCACCCAGCATCAAAATACCATCGTCGGCAATCAGCGGTGCGATGCCGTCAAGCACCTGCGACCGTTTATCATCCGACAGATACATCAGCATGTTGCGACACAATATGATGTCGAATTTGCCGAAATGCCGTGCCGGTTCGAGCATGTTGTGCTCGGCAAAGGTCACCATTTTCCGCAAGTGGTCTTTGGCTGTCCATTCCTCGCCACCTTGTTCGAAATGCCGCAGCATCTGCATAACGGGCAAACCACGCTGTATCTCGAATTGCGAATAACGCCCCGACCGGGCTTGTGCCAAGGCCGACGTCGATACGTCGGTCGCCATGATCTGGATCGTCCAGCCGCGCCATTTCTCCGGGTTTTCGGCGATAGCAATCGCAAGCGAATAGGGTTCCTGCCCGGTGGAACAGGCCGCCGACCAGATGCGCAGTTTGCGTGTCGCCATCCTGTGTTCCCGGATCGTATCGAGCACCGGCCCCGTCAGAAGTGCAAAGTTCGCCTGATCGCGGAAAAAACATGTTTCGTTGTTCACCATTGCCTCCACACAGGCGGTTGTCAGTTTGGGGTCGGCATCTATTTCGATCAGTGAAATCAGGGTCTCTAGATCGGGGATGGAATTCTGACGCATCACCGGTTTGAGGGCCATGTCGATGCGCCAGTGCCGGTTTGCCATCAATGTCTGGCCGGTCCTCTTCTCAAGAAGTGAGGAAAGAGTCCGATATGCCTTGGCGTCCGACAGACTCATGCGAGCTTGACAATCCTGCCCAGCACTTCGGTCATTTGGGTCGGCGCGAGTATCGCGGTCGCCAGACGCTCGCGTGCTACGGCTCCAGGCATGCCCCATACGACCGAGCTTTCCATATCCTGAACCAGAACCGATCCCCCTGCGTCCGATACCGCCCGCGCACCAATGACGCCATCATTGCCCATCCCGCTGAGGACCACCGCCATTCCATCAGCACCATAAAGCGAAGCGACAGACTCAAACATCGCATCGACCGAGGGGCAATATCTGCTTTGCGAATAATGCGTCTGGTGATCGATGACGGTCTTGCCGCGTTCACGGCGACAGACGAGATGAGCGTGACCTGGCGCAACATATATGTGGTTATCGCGTACCGGTTCGCCAGCTTCGGCGACTTTGACGATGCGGCTGGTTAGTCCGCCAAGCTGGCTCGCGAAAAAAGTCATAAATGCCTCTGGAAGATGTTGCGTGATGAATATCGGACCTTCGAACGAGGGATCGAGATTTCCGATAATCTCGTATATCGCAGGAATCCCACCGGTAGATGATCCGATTGCGATACAGCGAGGCTTGGCGATTTCATTGCAATCCACCGCGATGCGCGCCGCATAGGCGGCGTCGTTACGTTGGCGTGATGATCTGCCTAGCCGGACGACCTTGTCGACCAATATTTCGGAAAAACGACCCGAAAAACCTGATCGGCCGGGTTTTGCAAGTGTATCACAGGCCCCTAGCGAAAGTGCCTGGATCGCGGCCGGGCCATTTTCTTCGGCAAAGGCCGAAACAACAAGTATCCGTGCCCCGCGCGATCTGGCCTGAATGTCGGGCAGCGCATCAAGCCCTGACCTTTTTGGCATTTCGATGTCTAACAGGATGATATCGACGTCGTTGGCTTCGAGTTCCAGCAGCGCAGTTTCGCTATCTTCAGCCTCGCAGACAATGTCGATTTCGTCATGCGATCCCAAAACCCGGGCAAAAATGGACCGCGCGACAATACTGTCGTCGACGAGCATCACGCGGATGGGCGCGCGTCGCGATTTGGGACTGTCTTCCGCTCGCGGTTGGAGGGCTTGCATCACCGGCAAACCGCTTAAATGCAGCCAACGATCTGGAGCTTGGCTTCCAGCGTCTCCCGGTCAAACGGTTTCATCACATATTCGTCGGCACCGGCATCGATCGCAGCCTGAATATGGCCGATACCATTCTCCGTTGTGCAGAAGATAACCTTCGCGGACGGTGAGTTGACGGAGGAGCGATAGGCACGCAGGAAGTCCATCCCGCTCATTACCGGCATGTTCCAGTCGAGCAGGATGACGTCGGGCGCGGTGGTCGCGACATGATCGAGAGCTTCCTTGCCGTCTGAGGCTTCGGAAACATCGAATTCCATAGTTTCCAATATATGCCGTGCAACCTTGCGGATCACCTTGCTGTCATCAACTATCAAACAGGATTTCATGTCCATCCACCTTAATCTTGGTCCGTTCGGGACTGTATCCGTCCTGTGTTATTGACCCGTTAATGCGGCGTCACAAACCGGGAAAAAATCATGCTGCGAGACTGGCTTGCCCTTGGACCAGCGATTCCGGATCGAGGAGCATCACCAGTCGGCCGTCTACAGAAGCGGTATGTCTTGCCACCGCAGTCCATTCGGCAGCCGGCTTGACACGATCTTCTATCTGACCGGGCAAGATGGAAACGACGTCTTCCACGCGATCGACAAGCAAGCCATATTGGTGTCCGGCAATTTCCACCACCACGGCGAGCGCACCTTTTTCAACCGGTTTCCGTGTGCCCGTGACCAAATATTGCGCGTCGATCAGCGTGAGGACGCGACTGCGCAGCGCGAAAAGGCCCGCAATCGACGGATCGCATCGTGGGATGGGCACGACATCTTGGACGTGCACGATCGATTCGATCGCGCCGCTGTTGATGCCCACGCATGCTCCATTGAGATGAGCGATAAGGTATAGAGAATCCATGTCAGCCTCTCCCCGCCAGTTTATGCTCAATCGCCGAAATCAGTCCGACGCGGTCATAGCGATAAATGCTCGGTATCGAATGGTGCGTCACATGGCTGGTGTCCCGAAGATGAAGCGCTCTCGGGTCGTTGCCGCTTTCACTGGCCCGCGACACGTCGCGATGGAGAACCACCGCCGCGGCCGTTTGATCGGTCGGATCGAAGCTGACATTATAGCCTGATGCCGCAAGCAGAGGCGCCAATATGCCACGTTCCCAATGCGAATCTTCGCTGCAGTCGATGTAGCAAAGCGGTGCCTTGCTCGCATCCCCGGACCGGACATCGAAACCTTCGAAATATCGGAATGCATTGACCAGTTCGACCGGTTCGCCAAAGGCGTCAATGACCCCCTCGTGCAGCTCGGGCTGGGCGCTCGGAACAACCTCTCCCTCGATTGCGAAGATGTCGAGCACATCGTCCACCACAAGATATCTGACCGACTCTCCGTCGGTCAGTCGCAGCATTTTGACAAGCCCGGCTGTCGGCGCGGACTCCATGTCGCACACGTCGAACAGGCCACCTTCGACTGCGACGCGCATGCGGCCGCCGATAAATTGTATTCGTGACGCCTCAATATCTTCCATACGGTCTATGGTCGACAGACGGATCGCACGCCGGCGGCCGTCGGCAGCGATGTAGAGGAGCGCGGAAGGGCGGTTCCGGATCGCATCCACCATGCCTTCGTCGGCGCGGTGAACGTCATCAATCTGCTCTATCGCCTCAACGCCGATCGCTGCTGCAAGTCCGCTTGCGTCCAGCAGGAGCATCGGACGGCCATTGTCGGGCAGCGACGTTCCGGCAAATAGGCCCGTCGACATCACAAGCGGCGCGCCCGGCTTGACCACCAGTTCCTCGTTATCGATAACGCTGGCCACCGCCAGCACGAATGTCGATCCGATGGCAGGGCGCATCACAATGAAGGTCCGGCTCTCACTGCCGTCCAATCCTTCTGAGCCTATTTGGAGGACGTCCTCTAGCCGCGCAAAGGGGTATCGTTCCCCCCGAATGGACGCGATCTTGCGTCCACCCAGATCTTCTACCTTCACATTGGCGTTGGAGGCGGAGAGAATTTCCACCACCGAACCGCGTGAGATGCCAAATATCTGGTCGCCAGCGCGGACGGAAAGTCCGGCGATAATCGACAGAGTGAGCGGAAGGCGCAATGTCATTTTGAGACCATGGCCCTCAAAATTTTCGAGCTCAATGCTTCCGCCGATTGCCTGCAAATTGGTACGGACCACGTCCATGCCGACGCCCCGGCCCGAAATCGACGTGACATGATCGGCGGTGGAAAGGCCCGGCGTGAAGATGGTATTGAGTTGTGCACGATCCGACATTTTCTGCCATTCGGCCGCGGTGACAATTTTTGCTGCCACCGCGCGCGTGCCGAGCTTTTCGAGATTTATGCCCCGGCCATCGTCGATAATCTCGATCAAGATCTGGTTACCCGACTGGCGCGCCACGATTCGAATATGACCGACCGGGTCCTTGCCAGCGGCTCGTCGTTCATCGGCGGTTTCGATGCCGTGGTCGGCTGAATTACGGAGTATGTGCGTGAGCGGGTCGCGCAGCGCTTCCACCATTTCGCGGTCAACTTCAACCTCGCTGCCGTCGATCCGGAGCTCGATTTCCTTGTCCAGCTCGAGCGAGATGTCGCGCAGCAAGCGTGGGAGTGAGGAAAACAGCCGGTCGATATTCTGCATGCGCATCATGCCAACGGCATCCCGCATTTCCGCGACCGATGCCGACAAGCGGCCAAAGGAATGTTCGATTTCGGAATTCAGACCAGCCTTGCGAAGCTGGCGGGAAACCTCGTTGCGGGCAAGAACCATGTCGGACACACCGCTCATCAGCTTGTCGAGCAGATTGAGCGAGACCCTTACCGTCCGGGATTTCCCTTTTATGGCGCGTTCCTCCTGTTCGAATTCCTCCATGAATTCGGTCAGGGGTCGCACATCCCCTTCTTCCGTCGCACCGTCGTCCTGCGGCACAAATGCCAGCATCGCATCAATCAGGTCATTATCGTCATCGAACACGGCGCCGCCTGTTTCCAAGGCATCGGTCAACACAGCGATACGATCGATGACCGCAAGCGTAGCAGAAACCAATTCGGTCGAAGCCGTCAGGCGGCCATCTCGCGCCGAACTCAGGACATCCTCGGCCGCATGACTTAGGCGCAGCAACCTTGGCAATTCCAGAAAGCCGCAGCTTCCTTTTACGGTATGCACGAACCGAAAGACGCTATCGATAAGCGTGCGATCTTCCGGATTTTGCTCCCACTGAACCAGCTGACTGGTCAGTGTTTCCAGCGTTTCGCGGGTTTCCGCGATAAAATCTTCCAGCAGATCGTCCATGCACGCGGCCCCAAATTATCCGCATGAAGCTTTGACGCCATATGGTTAAAAACTCGTTGAGGACAGCCCGTGCTAACCGTTGCGGACAAGCGCGCCGATTACCAGATGCTCTGGGTCTGGCTCGGCAATCTGGACAAGTCCTCCACCGCGCTTTGCGAGATTGACCACCATCCATGCGGCTGCAGTGCGTGAGTCGACCATCGAAGGTTCCAACCCGCCCGTCAGCGTTTCGCGAATGGCCCCATCCATTACGATCTTGGGTCCATTGGCGCGGATGACTATTTCCTGCTCGTTCTCGCGGCTTTCTGCGCCAACAAATAAAGTCCCGCCACGCACCAGCGCGTCGTTCGCCAGCAGCACCAGATTGAGCAGGATCTTGACCGCCCGCTTAGGCATGAAGCCATCGGGGACCGCCCATTCGAGCGTTGTGCGGCCGCTCGCGGTGACGAGCGGTTCGATGACAGCTTTTGCTTCCCGAGGATCGACTTCGCTGCCAAAACCGCCAGCTGCACCGAAAGCAAGGCGGAAAAATTTTAGCTTATCGGCGGCAGACCGGGCGCTCTCGGCCAACAAATCCATGCAACGCTGACGCATCTCCGGGTCATGTTCGTCCGCGAGCAGTTCCAGGCCGTTGTTCATCGCGCCCACCGGACTCAGCAGGTCGTGGCAAAGCCGTGAACAAAGCAGGCTGGCAAGATCGACTTCGGATTCGGTCATTGAAAATTTTGTCCCCAAAACAGGCGTGTTGCAGCGCTAATGGACGTAGTTGAATGCCGTTTCAACCCTCGACGACCAACGGGACTTGTTGAAATCGAACCAATTCACTGCCCGTTGCGACAGGCCTCCACGCCGAAATGTCGTCATTCGCAATAATGATCCAGCACCGCCCGTCATCGCGGGCGCTGGCAAGGTCGGTCGACGAAGGGTGACCAAGTCCGTTTGGGTGCGAATGGAAATGGCCGAGAAGTTCTAAATCTCCTTCGCGAGCACGCCTGTGCGCGGAGATCAGTTCGACAGGATCGATTTCGAAATGACGTTGTGGGTCTTCTGCAACATTGGATGTCAACCGGACTTCGGATACTGAATTGCCCTGCCCCAAGAGCAACCCGCAACATTCCTTTGGCCCGGCGGCTTCCGCCCATTCGAGCAATTGCGTCCGCTGTGTTCTTGATATTCGCAAACCCATGACCCACATCTAGGTGATGGTCGGGGGAAATACCATATTGTCGGGAATAGTCGGCGAAGGTCGCCTCGACAGCGCATTGGCGCAGGCTCTCCCGCAGCTGTCGAGGGCCAGAATCCAGGCACTTATCGCCGAAGATGCGTTGCAAATCGGCGGCAAATTGGCGACTGACGCATCGAGCAAGAGACATGCGGGACAGGCATTCGAGCTTTCGGTTCCACCGCCCCGCCCGGACAAAGCCGAGGCACAGGACATCTCGCTCAACATTTTGTTCGAGGACGATCATCTGATCATCGTCGACAAGCCTGCCGGACTTGTCGTGCATCCGGCGGTGGGCCACGCTGATGGCACGCTGGTAAATGCGCTATTGCATCACTGCCGAGGCCAGCTTTCGGGTATCGGGGGCGTGCAGCGACCCGGCATTGTCCACCGAATCGACAAGGATACCTCGGGCATTCTCGTGGTGGCCAAGAGTGATGTGGCGCACGAAGGTCTGGCAAAACTGTTCGCGAACCACGACATCGAGCGGCGCTATCTTGCGATCGTCAGCGGCGTTCCCGCCCCACCGGCTGGCACGGTGCGAACGCAGATTGGCCGGTCGACCACGAATCGCAAGAAAATGGCCGTGTTGCCGGAAAACAAGGGCAAGCATGCAGTCACGCATTATCGCCTGGTTGAGGCTTTTGCCAAAACCGCGCTGGTCGAATGTCGGCTCGAAACGGGCCGGACGCATCAGGTTCGCGTGCATATGGCGCATATCGGGCATCCGTTGATAGGCGATTCCGTTTATTCTAATCGACAAAACCCTTACAGAATCGGACCAAATCGGTCCAAATTCGACAGACAGGCATTGCACGCCGCCGCGCTGGGGTTTAAACATCCGATATCTGGAGAAACCTTGTGGTTCGAAAGCCGTTTACCAGAGGATATGCAGCTTCTGTTAAGTGAGCTTCGGCTATAGGGGATTGATAGGGAACGCTTGATTGCCGGGTGCTTGAAGAGGCCCGGGGATGAGCAAAACGAAAGAGAGAAACATGTCTGATTCGAAGAATGTTCCGGCCACTATCCCTGCCCTTGGGGGGGATGCGAGCCTCAATCGCTACTTAAGCGAAATCCGCAAATTTCCGGTGCTGAAGCCCGAGCAGGAATATATGCTCGCCAAGCGCTATCAGGAGCATGGCGACCCGAAAGCTGCCGAGCAGCTGGTCACCTCGCACCTGCGCCTCGTATCGAAAATCGCGATGGGCTACCGCGGCTACGGCCTGCCGGTGTCCGAGCTGATTTCCGAGGGCAATATCGGTTTGATGCAGGGCGTGAAGAAATTCGATCCCGACCGCGGTTTCCGCCTCGCGACCTACGCAATGTGGTGGATTCGTGCGTCGATGCAGGAATTCATCCTGCGCAGCTGGAGCCTGGTGAAGATCGGCACCACCGCCGCGCAGAAAAAGCTGTTCTTCAACCTTCGCCGGATGAAAAACAATCTTCAGGCGTTCGAAGACGGCGACCTTAACCCCGAAGCCGTGGCAAAGATCGCTACCGATCTGGGCGTGTCAGAGGACGAGGTTCACAATATGAACCGCCGCATGGCGATGGGCGGCGATACCTCTCTGAACGTCCCGATGCGCGAAGATGGCGACGGCCAGTGGCAGGATTGGCTGGTCGATGACGAGCCGCTGCAGGACGAGCGGGTAGCTGATGCGCAGGAAGGGGACATGCGCCACGCGATGCTGTCGGAGGCGCTCGATAGCCTTAACGACCGTGAGAAGCATATCCTCACCGAGCGCCGCCTGATTGACGAACCCAAAACGCTCGAAGAATTGAGCCAGACATATAATGTCAGCCGTGAGCGGGTTCGCCAGATCGAGGTGCGCGCGTTTGAAAAGCTTCAAAAGGCGATGCTTCGCATAGCCGGCGAGAAGCGTCTGCTGCTCGCAAACTAAGCCTGCAACAAAAAAGGTGACGGGTCGGAAGCACCGCGCTAGCTTTGGGCGATGACCAACGTGAAGCGCTCGCTGCCTGCCCGTTTCTTCCGCTTTACCTTCAAATGGCTGTTTTATTTTATCGTTGGTAGCGTCCTGCTGACCGCCATCTATGCAGTCGTACCGGTGCCGACCACGCTGACCATGCTGTTCGACAGCAACGGAGCGAAGCGCGACTGGACAAGGCTGTCGAACATATCCCCCAACCTGGTCCGCGCCGTGATTGCGGCCGAGGACGGCAAATTCTGCAGCCATGACGGCTTCGACCGCGAAGCCATTGAGCAGGCGCTTGAACGCAACAAAAGCGGTGGACGGATGCGCGGCGGTTCGACGATTAGCCAGCAGACCGCCAAGAACGTCTTCCTATGGCAGGGCAGCGGCTGGACACGTTACATCCGCAAGGTGCCGGAGGTTTATTTCACTTTCCTGATTGAGAAAATCTGGGGCAAGCGGCGGATTATGGAGGTGTACCTCAACGTCGCCGAAACCGGCATTGGCACCTATGGTGCTGAGGCCGGGGCCCAGCGCTATTACAGGAAATCGGCCAAGAACCTCACCCGAAACGAAGCCGCACGAATCGCCGCGATCCTGCCGTTGCCAAAGAAACGCGCGGTCCACGGCGCAGGCGGCTTCACCCGCCGTTACGGCAACAGCATCGCCGCAAGGATAAGGGTAGTGCAGCGCGATCGCCTGGATAACTGCATCTACAAATAAAAAGGGCGGAGCCATCGGCCCCGCCCTTTTTCAATTCATCGCAAAAGGTTTAGAACTTAACTTTCGCACCCACGCGAATGCCGTAAAGCGACTGACGCGTCTGCAATACTTCGACCGGTGCGACAACGTTGCTGTAACGATATTGCGCGCAAGGCTGCGTTGAGCTTGTTGCTGCCGGACCGGCCGTACCCGTGGGCGCAGCAGCGGTAAGGCAAGACACTCGTACGAGGGTCGACGTATAGTCAAACGGCACCTGACGCAATGCACCCCAGTCGCTGTCGATCATGTTCAAGACATTTTCAATGTCGGCGAACAATTCGATTTTGGCCGTCCCGCTAACGGGAATTTCCTGGCTCATATGCAGGTCGACCTTGAAGAAGTCAGCCGAAGTCTGGCTGTTCTTGGGAATGATGCGCCCACGATACTTGTCCAGGCCGAGGTTGGTAACCAGCGTGTTGAATGCCGTTTCCGACGCAGCACTGTCAAAGCTCACTCTCGTATCGTTCAAAGTCGGCACATAGAGCAACTGCTTACCCAGGTTCCCAACAGTACCGAAGACCGAACCGCGTCCGCCGACATTTTCAAGCATCGTCAGGCTGTAAGGACGACCCGAACGATATTCACCAAACAGACTGAACCGGGTTTTGTTATCACCAAAAAATTCCTTGGTGTAATCAAGACCGAATTTCCACTGATCTGTATACTCATAGATCGAGCGGCCATAGGCGACATTGTTCGGATCAACGAAGACGTTGTTCTGATAGTTCGAGCTTGCCGTCGAACTGGTCAGATTGGCGACATCCTTAACGTCCGAACGGGTATAGCTACCATCAATCGACAAATCGCCGAAATCCTTGGCAAAACGGAATGTTGCAAACCAAGCGCGGCCCTTAGTGCTGTTGGTGAGCAGCAGGTCGCGATTGGTCGATGCCAAGCCAACAGGCAGCTGGAAGTAGCGCGGACGACCGTCCGGCAATGTTCCACCGGTCTGGATAGAGCGCGCGTCAGTCCAAGTGTAGCCATAGACATTCTTGTCGTACAGCAACTGGGCGCCGAAGAGCCAGCCGTCGCCCAGCGAACCGAAGTCAGCCTCGTAATCAGCCTGCAGCGAAACCTTCAGCTTGCGAGCCAGCTTCAAATCCGGGTCGATTGCATCGGTCGGTGCCGCGCTGATCGATCCGACATTGGTCGTCAGGAAGTTAAACAGCGCCGAACTGTAATTTGCCCCGCTTACGTTGATCAACGCATCATTGCAGATCTGCGCCGCGTTAGCAGCGACCGCATTACAACCATTTGCACTGGTGTTGCGCTGGATGTCGATTGCGTTGGTCAAAAGTCCAGTATTGGCGAAGCTGTTGGACAAGTAGACGTCCGGAGTACCTCCAGCAAAGATACCTGCGCCGCCCTTAATGATCAGCCTATCCGTTGCTTCCCAGTTGAAACCGAAACGCGGCTGCCAAACGCTGCGTCCCTTGAACGTTTCTCGGTTCGAGAAACCCTGACGGGCAAGGAAATTCGGGTTCAGCGTCGGGAGAGTGTCGTTGTTGAACAGGTCGTAGCGGACACCATAGTTGATGGTCAGGCTTGGGGTTGCCTGCCAGTCGTCCTGAATACCGAACGTCCAGTTCTGTGTACCAAAGTCCGCTGCCGCATCGAGCGGGTCGAGCGAGGGAACCGCGCCGCCCAAACGGAAGCGGCTGGCGCGCCGGGCAGCAAAATCAGCCAACGAGTCGAAATACAGGTCGCCCAGCGAACGCTGGATGAAAAGATTGTATGTATCGACATCGGTAAATCCGACCATGAACCGGAAAGCGTGGTCGCCCATATCGAGACGCGCGGTTGCATCAACGGATGTGTTGGAAGTACGCAGGAAGTTGGTGTGACGGCTTACGTCCGGCCCGAAGAACAGACGCGCGCTGTTACAGCTGGTAAGAGAACCGGTGGTGGTCGGATCGAGACAAACTTCGAAGTTTGCAATTGACCGGCCACCTACCGGATCCTGATCGCGATTATAGTCGCGATAGGAAGCACGAACCGTGGTCGAAAAATTTTCCGACCAAGTCGAGTTAAGCTCAACTGTACCGGTGTTGACTTCTTCCCGCGTGACATAAGCGTTCGATTCCAAGCCAAGCGCAAAAACAGGTGTCAGGAACGTGTTTTGCTGAACCTGATACGTGCCCAGATTGCGAATGAACGTTGCCGCGGCACGGTGGCTGTCCGAAATGTTCCAGTCAACCTTGGCGATGATTTTCTCATCTTCTTCGTCCTGGTTAGAGTCAAACCCGAGCGTGTCATAGTTATAGACCGACTGCGCGGTCGCAGTGACGCTATCGATCTGGGCCTGCGTTATCAATGGAACTTGCGTGAAAACACCCGGTCCGACGCCGCTATCGTAGGGGAAGCTGTCTTCTGCCTTTTCGTACGCAACCATGAAGAACAGTTTGTCCTTGATGATTGGGCCAGAGAGGAACGCGCCATATTGCTTGGACGACAGCTTGACGTCGGCGCTGACACCACGCGACGTATCACCATTCAGATTTTCATCTGTGTAGCTGAAGAAGGCCTGGCCCTTGAACTTGTTGCCGCCTGAACGCAGCACGACGTTGACGGCACCGCCCTGGAAGTCGCCTTCAGCGATATCAAAAGGTGCAACTTTTACCGAAAATTGTTCGATAGCGTCATAGGGCACCGGACCACGTGAAGTCGGCAAGCCGCCATTATTCAGGCCAAAGTCGTCAGAGAACTGAACACCGTCGACCGAGAAACGGTTAAGGCGGCCTGCGTTACCCGCAACTTCGATTGCGCGGCTATTGGTAAGGTCGAGCGTGACCAGCGGGTCACGACGGGCGAGATCGCGAATATCGCGGTTGACGGAAGCAACGCCCTCGATCTGTTCGCGGTTGAGCGCGGTAATCGGACCGTTACTCTGTTCAACAGCGCCCCGAAGTGCCGATGCGGTGACCACGATCTCCTGCTGAGCCTGAAGCACGACCGGGAGACGGAATGGCTGGCCTGCCTGCAGAAAGAGGTCGGTGACCTGCGCGGGTTCAAAACCGTCCGCATCGATTGCCACGGTGAATGGCCCGCCAACACGAAGGCCGTTTGCGGAAAAGTTGCCCGCGCCGTCCGATGACGTCGACAGGACGGTACCCGAAGGTTCGTGCGTTACGGTTACCGTTGCGCCCGATACCGGCCCGGTGTCACTTTCAACGGTGCCGCGTACGGAAGATGAAGTTTCCTGCGCCATGGCGGGCGTTGCGACCACTGTCGCGATCGAAAGCGCGGCGGCGCTGGCGGCGAGATAATAACGGATTTGCATGGATTGACCCCTTTGAATTCCAAGTCCGCCTCTCCAGAATGTACGGGTCTCGTGGCCCGAATCATAACGACGGATTTGATCGTGCGCTCCCCTTGGAGGCGGAAAATGTCAGTTAAATGACAGGACGCCTCTGGATGAATCGGCCCTTAACCAAAGCCCACTGGCGCGCAACGTTTTGCGGTGCAGCAAGCTGTGCACAGCCTTCAGGAAATCACATTTTTTCAAAACCTGTTGCACAATTGCAACATTTGGTACGAAAATTGGCCGCTTCAGGCAGCGTCCTCTTTTTCGACCTTCGCCGATTTGGCGTAGACCAAAACCGGCGTTTTGCGCCCTTCCACTACGTCCTTATCCACGACAACCTCGTCCACGCCGTCGAATGTCGGCAGGTCGAACATGGTATCGAGTAGAATAGCCTCGAGAATCGAGCGTAGCCCGCGTGCGCCGGTTTTACGCTCGATCGCCTTCTTGGCGACTGCCTCAAGCGCATCGTCGGTAAAGCTCAGGCCGACATCCTCCATCTCGAACAGCTTGCGATACTGTTTGACCAGTGCGTTCTTCGGTTCCGACAGAATTTTCACCAGCGCCGAGATGTCGAGGTCTTCCAATGTGGCGGTCACCGGCAGACGTCCGACAAATTCGGGGATCAGGCCGTATTTCAGCAGATCTTCCGGTTCGATTTGCTTCAGCACTTCGCCGGTACGTCGTTCGTCGGGGTCGGCGACATGCGCACCGAAGCCGATCGATTTGCCTTCAAGGCGGTTGGAAATGATCTTCTCAAGCCCTGCAAACGCACCGCCGCAGATGAACAGGATGTTGGTCGTATCGACCTGCAAAAACTCCTGCTGCGGATGCTTGCGCCCACCCTGCGGCGGAACGCTCGCGGTGGTACCTTCCATTAGCTTCAAAAGCGCCTGCTGCACGCCCTCCCCGCTCACATCGCGCGTGATAGAGGGATTCTCCGCCTTGCGGCTGATCTTGTCGATTTCGTCGATGTAAACAATGCCGCGCTGCGCCTTTTCGACATTGTAGTCCGACGCCTGCAACAGTTTCAGGATGATATTCTCGACGTCCTCGCCCACATAACCGGCTTCGGTCAACGTCGTTGCGTCGGCCATCGTGAAGGGCACGTCGAAGGTCTTGGCGAGCGTCTGCGCAAGTAAGGTTTTACCACAACCGGTCGGGCCTACGAGCAGGATGTTCGACTTGGCGAGTTCGACATCGGCACCCTTGGCACCGTGGTTCAGTCGCTTGTAATGATTATGTACCGCGACAGACAAAACCCGCTTCGCCTGCGGCTGGCCGATGACATAATCGTCGAGAACGTCGCAGATTTCCTGCGGTGATGGGACCTCGCCTTCCTTGCGACCGGTCAGGGTGCCCTTGGTTTCTTCGCGAATGATGTCGTTGCACAGCTCGACACATTCGTCGCAGATGAACACCGTCGGTCCGGCAATCAGCTTGCGGACTTCGTGCTGCGATTTGCCGCAGAAGGAGCAGTATAAGGTGCTTTTGGTGTCCGAACCGCTTAACTTGGTCATAAATAGTCCTGTTTCCACGTCATAAGGACGCAGTTGTCATCGAACCGTCATCCTAAAGATGCGGGTCGTTTTGGCAATAGCCCAAAAGTGACTGTGCCGGGTTGGCAAATTTGGTAGATGAAACCCTAACGCTGAACCGCCCCTTAAGCGTTCGCGTCCGCATCGGCGACCGCCGGACGCTTGTCAAAGACCTCATCCACGATGCCAAAGGCCTTAGCTTCATCAGCCTCAAGGAAGGTATCGCGGTCCATCGCCTTTTCGATCTCTTTCAACGGCTTGCCCGTATATTTCGAATAGAGGTCGTTCATCCTTTTGCGGATACGCAGAATTTCGTTTGCCTGAATCTGGATGTCAGACGCCATTCCGCGTGCGCCGCCCGACGGCTGATGCACCATGATACGCGAATTGGTAAGCGCAACGCGCATCCCCGGCTCGCCCGCGGCCAGAAGAAAACTGCCCATCGACGCCGCCTGGCCAATGCAGACCGTGCCCACGCGGGGGCGGATATACTGCATCGTGTCATGAATCGCCATGCCGGCAGTCACCACTCCACCAGGGGAATTGATGTACATCCAGATATCCTTTTTCGGATTGTCCGATTCCAGGAACAGCAATTGTGCGGTGATGATCGAGGCCATGCCATCCTCAACTTCGCCGGTAACGAAAATGATCCGTTCGCGCAAAAGGCGTGAGAAAATGTCCCAACTGCGCTCACCACGGTTCGACTGTTCGATAACGACTGGAACAAGTGCGGTGGTGGGATCGAAATACGGATCGTGCATATATACCTCTGTTGCAGGCGGAAGCGCCTTTGCGCCTATATCGGCGCAGGCGTCACAAGGTTCAAGCAGGAAAAGGGTTAAGATTTAGGGACCGGGCCTAATAGGCTATCATCCGACCACAAATGACTGCTGCGCTCCATAACGAGAGCGAAACCACAGCGGATATTCGGAAGCGGAGAGGGAGGTCTGCACTCGATCTCCCCAATGCCTTTGCCGCAAATTTGCGGAACACCAGCGCGTTGATGACAGCCAACGCTGCAACCAGCATTTTTCCGAGGAAAACGGGGTTCCCCACCAGCTCCTTGGCATCCGCCGAAAAAAGCGCGACGCCGCTGATGACGAAAATCACCAGCCCGGCAATTGCGAACGGCGTCAGCGCATCGTGCATGGGCTTTAACGGCAGCTTTCGCCAAAAACCCATTACCCGCAGGTCGACCGCCAATATTCCGCCTGCCAACAGCGCAAGGCCGAACAGATGCGCGACGTTTGCCAAAGGATAGGCCCATGACGAAGATCGCATCGCCGTCCCAAAGGCCGACGCGGCAATCTCGGAAGCCAGTGCGTCGATCGCCAATATCAGCGTAATTCGACGGTCTTGTCGCCGACAATCACGCGTTCGATTCGCATTTCAGGCGTACCATCGCTTCTGGCATAGCCAACCAGCCTGACCTTCTTTTTCGGCCCGACCATTTCCTGCGTCAGACCGCGCGATTCCATACGGCTAACGGGCGCGAGAATGACGGTCCAGGTCTTTCCCTTGTAACGGGTCTTGGCCTGCCCGTGGGGATTGCCCCAGCTAAGGTCGCTCAGCGTCGCATCTATTGTCAGCGTTTTGCTTGCGTCATAGCTCGACCAGCCATGATGTGCGGTTGCGGCGCTGGCCACAAATGCCAGAGGGAGGACGAAATTTCGCAGGATCATAAAATTGCCTTTCGCTTGCCCCCAAGCCTGGCTGGGCATAACATCATCTCTAACTTCGGAAAAGCCCGGTGGTTCCGGATACTAAACGCATAATCCGATAACTGCGTCCGTCTTAATCGATTGGACAAAATACCGAACGTGTCACATTCTTCGATTATAGGATCCCAACCCCCTTAGAAGAGGAAATTAAGATGGCAGATGCAGACCCACAAGGATGCCCGGTGCACGGCGACGTAAAGATTCGCTCTTTGCTGGGACGTCAGAACAACGACTGGTGGCCCGATGCGCTTCCGGTTGATATGCTTCACCAGCATGGTGTGTCACCCGACCCCATGGGTCCGGATTTTGATTATGCCGAAGCTTTCAAAAAGCTCGACTATCAGGCGCTGAAAGCAGACCTGACCGCCTTAATGACCGACAGCAAGCCTTGGTGGCCTGCCGACTATGGCCATTATGGCCCCTTCATGATCCGCATGGCATGGCATGCAGCAGGTACCTATCGTGTAACCGATGGCCGCGGCGGTGCCAATTCGGGGCAACAGCGGTTTGAGCCGTTGAATAGCTGGCCTGATAATGGCAATCTCGACAAAGCGCGCCGCCTGTTGTGGCCGATCAAGCAAAAATACGGTCAATCGATCAGCTGGGCCGACCTCTTCATCCTCGCCGGTAATGTTGCGATCGAAAGCATGGGCGGACCGGTGTTCGGCTTTGGCGGCGGTCGCAAGGACGTTTATCAGTCGGAAGGCGACACCTTCTGGGGCGCCGAGGAAATCTGGGTTAACGAAGGCGCCAAGACGCGTATCACAGAGGAGGTTGAGGAGCTGGAAGGCCCGCTGGCAGCAATCCAGATGGGCCTGATCTACGTCAATCCGGAAGGCCCGGGCGGAAACCCCGACCCACTGCAGTCGGCACGCGACATGCGCGCGACCTTCAGCCGCATGGCGATGAACAGCGAAGAAACCGTCGCGCTCACCGCCGGTGGTCATGCCTTCGGCAAGGCACACGGCGCAAAGCCCGCCGAAAACTTCGGCAAGGCACCGGCCGGTGAAGCCATTCACCAGCAAGGTTTCGGCTGGCTGACCGATGCCGACGAAATCGGCAAGGGTCACATCACAACGTCGGGGATCGAAGGCGCATGGTCGAACAATCCAACCAAATGGGGCGGCGACTATTTCCGTCTGCTCTTCAAATATGACTATGAGCTGACGACCAGCCCAGCTGGCGCGAAGCAGTGGACGCCGGTCAATCCAGATCCCGAAGACATGGCACCCGACGCCCGCGATCCCAGCAAGCGCGTGCCAACGATCATGACGACGGCTGACATGGCGCTTAAGATGGACCCTGAGTTCCGTGCGATTTCGGAGCGATTCCACCAGGATCAGGCAGCATTGGACGACGCCTTTGCGCGTGCCTGGTTCAAGTTGACGCACCGCGACATGGGACCAAAGAGCTTGTATCTCGGACCCGAAGTTCCGGAGGAAACGCTCGTTTGGCAGGATCCGGTTCCAGAAGGCACCGCGCCTTCGGATGCTGATGTTGCGGCGTTCAAATCGGCTGTACTGGCCAGCGGACTGACCGTGTCGCAGTTGGTCAAAACAGCCTGGGCCTCGGCGTCTACCTTCCGCAAGTCGGACAAGCGTGGCGGCGCGAACGGCGCACGTATCGCACTGGCACCGCAGAAGGATTGGGACGTTAACGAACCTGCGGAACTGGCAAAGGTCCTTGCCAAGCTGAACGAGTTGCGCGGCAGCATGAGCCTTGCCGACGCCATCGTTCTGGCGGGGTCGGCTGCGGTGGAAAAAGCAGCCAAGGACGCAGGTTTCGATGTCACCGTCCCGTTCACCGGCGGTCGCGGCGATGCGACACAGGACTGGACCGATGTCGAAAGCTTCCACTGGCTGGAGCCGCAGGCCGATGGTTTCCGCAACTATCTGAAGACGCGGCAGCCGGTGAAGACCGAAGAGTTGCTGCTCGACCGGGCATCGCTGCTTGGCCTGTCAGCGCCAGAACTCACGGTGCTGGTTGGCGGCCTTCGTGTTCTGGGTGCGAACCACAAGGACATTCCAGAAGGTGTGCTCACCAATCGCAAGGGACAGCTGACCAACGACTTCTTCGTCAACCTGCTCGACAACGAGACCTTCTGGGAACAGGTCGATACGTCGAGCGACGAAGAGTTTATCGGCTACACCCGCGGCGGTCGCACCGAAAAATGGCGCGCAACACGCACCGACCTCATCTTCGGTTCGAACAGCCAGTTACGCGCCACGGCAGAAGTCTATGCCGAACGCGGGCATGAAGAAAAGTTCGTGCGCGATTTCGTGAAAGCGTGGGTCAAGGTGATGAACGCAGATCGTTTCGATCTGAAATAAGCGTGACATCATGCGAAAAGGGTCCGGAGCGTTGTTCCGGACCCTTTTTTGTATCACTCTGTTATCTCGTCGTCGCTGGAACGCTGCGGCTTCATCACATAGCGTATTTTTTCGAAGCACCCGCTATATCCCTTTTCGGTAGTGGCAACCGTGGCAGCCCGCACGATATTCAAAGCCACGTCCCCAAATTCCGTCGCTGGTTCAGCGGCAACCAGCTTGACATTGCCGGTCGCGCCCCACGGTGCCACGTCGAAAGCAACAATAGCCCAGCCTTCAATTGCGCGACGGCGGAAATTGTCCGGATACACAAGCGCGGGCTTTGACTTCCATTCCACGTCGACGGGACATTGCCCTTCCCCGCCGCTATAGGCTGATATCTCCGGACTTTCAGGTGCTGCAACCGGCCCTGCGGCGCGCCAATAGGGATATAGACATCCTTTTTTGGCGCCTTTGGCATAGCGCGATTTCGCAATCGCCTCGATCGACGCCTTGTCCAGCGCCTTGTTGCCGCTCGTAGCATGGATACCGACGGCTACCGGCTTGCCGCTATTGTCGATATCGAACTTTACCATGCTCCAATCGGTTCGCCCGGCAGTCGCCGGTATCCTGTCGAATTCGGGATAGGCCTGCAGCAAAACGGCCGGCCGCTTTGGATAGCAGTCGGAGCCTTTAGGGCTGAGACGGTCGAACAACTCCCGGGGCGGCCGCAGCCTTGTGGTGGAGGAATATGCGATCAGGTCATCGGTGCTTGCCCCGGCGATGCTTGTCTGCTCCCGGCTATAGCGTATCGAGCAGCCGTAACGCGCCTCGCCCGAAGCGAACCGGGTGGCTGCCAGCGACGGCGAAAGGTCGGGAAACACTCCATAGCCCCCCGGTTCGCGCTTCAGTCCAAGCACTCTGCCGCTTTCGTCGATCCGAAAGGAAAGAGTAATCGGCATTTCGGCGGGCTGATTGGGCGTCCATAACAGTTGCACCGAAGGCTTCTCGATAACCGAGATATCGAGCGCACCGTCATCACAGCGGCCATCAACCGGCTTAAGCACCGCCACGAACTGCTGGCGCGGCGTCGATGTCTGCGGGGATACGATCACAACGGGTGGCGGCGGGGTGGTTGCAACGGCAGCAACGGGAGCAATCGCAGCAGCAAAGAGCATATCTATCATGGGCTTGAATGTGCCAGCGGTAGATTACCGCAGCAAGACATTCTTCTGGCAGCCCAAAAAAGAAGGGGCCGCAAGATGCGGCCCCGATCTCAATGTTCTCACGTTTAAAACAGGCTTATTTCTTCGCCGCGGCCTTCTTTGCTGGAGCCTTCTTGGCTGGCGCTTTGTCCGCCTTGGGCTCTGCTGCTTCTTTCTTGGGAGCAGCCTTCTTTGCGGCAGGCTTGGGTTCCTTTGCAGGCGCTTCCTCTTTCACTGCAGCCTTTTTTGCAGGCGCCTTCTTCTTCGCGGCTGGCTTTGCTTCCGGCTCGGCCTCAATCGCCGCTTCCAGTTCTTCCTTGGTCACTGCACGATCAGTCACCGTTGCCTTCTCGAAGAGGAAATCGACAACCTTGTCTTCGAACAATGGTGCACGAAGCTGCGCTGCTGCCATCGGGTTTTCCTGCAGATACTGCACGAAACGCTGGCGATCTTCGGGGCGGTATTGCTGCGCTGCCTGCTGCACCAGCATGTTCATTTCTTGGCTGCTAACCTCTACGCCATTTGCCTGACCGATTTCGGATAGCAGAAGGCCCAGACGCACGCGGCGGACGGCGATGTCACGATATTCTTCGCGCTCGGCTTCCATTTCCTTTTTGGCGGCTTCGGGGTCTTCCTCGCGCGCAGCTTCCTGCTCGAGCTGCGCCCAGATCTGCTCGAACTCGGCCTCGACCATCGACGGCGGAACATCGAAGTCATGATCGGCGGCGAGCTGATCCAGCAGCTGGCGCTTCATGTAGGTGCGGGTCAGGCCATTATGCTCCTGCTCGACCTGAACCTTCATCAGCTCGCGCAATTTGTCGATGCCTTCAAGGCCGAACATCTTGGCAAGATTATCGTCGGCTTTCGCTTCGACCGGCTTGCGGACTTCATTGACAACGATGTCGAAGGTCGCTGCCTTACCCTTCAGATTTTCTGCATTGTAATCTTCGGGGAAGGTCACGTTGATGATCTTCTCGTCATTGGCTTTCACGCCTACGAGTTGATCTTCAAAACCCGGAATGAGCTGGCCCGAGCCAAGCTCGACCGCCATGCCTTCGCCCTTGCCGCCCTCGAACGGGACGCCGTCAACCTTGCCTTCGAAGTCGATGACGACGCTGTCACCCATTTTCGCGGCATATTTCTTGTCGGCAGCTTCGAAGCTCTTCTGACCGGCGGCCAGTTTCAGGATCGATTCGTCGACTTGCGCGTCGCTGACTTCAACGGTCAGGCGCTCAAGCGTGATGCCGTCAATCGAAGGCGCAGCGATTGCAGGTAGGATTTCGAGATGGAAGTCGACCACGGCGTCCTTACCGGGCGCATAGTCGTTATCGAGATGTACATGCGGCTGGGTCGCAGGGCGCAGCTTGTTGTCGGCAATCGCCTTTTGCACGCCGTCCTGGATTGAGCTGTTCAGCGCGTCCTGAAGCAGCGAATCCTTGTGCATTTTCTTGACCAGATTGGCCGGAACCTTGCCAGGGCGGAAACCGGGCATCCGCACTTGCGGCGCGATCTTCTTCACCTCGGCATCGATGCGCGATTCGACGTCTTTCGCGGTAATCGTCATCCGGTACGCGCGCTTCAGGCCTTCATTCTGTGTCTCGACGGTCTGCATGTTTTCTTCTCTATTCTGGGCGGGCAGTCTGCCAGCCTTAAACGGTTAAATGGCTTTCGGGCTCAACGGCAGCCGGCATTATAGCCTATTTCGTGGTGCGGGCGAAGGGACTCGAACCCCCACACCTTGCGATGCCAGAACCTAAATCTGGTGCGTCTACCAATTCCGCCACGCCCGCTTACGAAAAGCTGCCGTTTCACAAACGACGGGAGCCTCTAACGGGAAAGCGGGGGTGGGGCAAGGGGGAAGCGGCGGACTCTTACCGAACGCAACTATTTGGAGTCGTCGGACATTAGGAACAGTTTGAAATTTGCTAATAGCGCTTGCTCGAGCGCCAACGAATCTCGGCGTGGATCAATACCCTTAATATCAAACTCCGAAGAAATTGCGGTGCTTTTCAAGGTTTCGTTCGTGTCCAGGGCTGTTTGTGTCCACATGATGTTGATTTTGCCTTTTCCTTTAGGCTTCTTTTCACCAATACCCAAGCCGGCTACGCAAAGGGTCATCGTTACTTCTTGGACATAGCCTTCAAATTGTGTGGGTACAACTTGCCTGCCATCGACCGCCACACTTTCGCTAAACGCCAACAACGCCTTTTCTGCCAAATGGCCGTCCCTCGGCAATTTCAAATCGCGCCAATGCAGGCTACCGCTTGGAAGGCATACAAAACCTGCTTTAACTGAGCCGATCGCATCACTTTCCACATTGGCATAAACCATCGGAGCGAAAGTGGCGTTGCCTGACATTGCGTGCGCCGGTCCACATGCGAACAGAGCAGACAAAATGACTAAATAGCGTTCGCGCACATAACTACTGCGCCGACGGCGCAGGTGCAGCGGCCGCTGCAGGTTCTACAGGCGCGGGCGTCGGTTCTACCGCTTTTGGAGCCGCCGCTCTCATCGATTGTCGAACAAACACTGCCTGATCTATTTTTTCAAATGCGTCTTGATAGATTGCAGGATCCAGAATTGGCTCTTCGTCCTCGCCACCGCCAAATCCATTTGCACTAACCTTCGTCATCACAAAGTTTAGCCTCACCTTGGTGACGGAGGGAGACAAGTCCTCTACGAACGCGGAGACGACTGGCGTTTTTTTGGATTTTCCAAATCCCACGAACGGCAACCAGGTTGTCTTTGTGTTGGTTGAAGCCACACCAGTAATCAGACCAGTCTCTTTGTCTGCATTTCCGATCCGATAGCCTGAATCCTGCAAGACCGTCATCACGGCAGAAAACGCTGTGCCCTTATCGGTTTCCAGGTCCTTCGTCTGCATCTCCTGGATTTGCAGGGAGGTCATCGTCGGTTTTTTCTTCGCGTATGCTACCTGCGAGCTTGCCAACATAGCGATCGCTGCTGTTGCCAGCAGAATTTTACTACTTCTCATAACGCCCCCAAAAAACTAGAATGAACTACTGCGACTGCGAAAATCAGACACAATTTTCGCATCATTGAATTTGATAATCAGCGTCATCGTCCTCGACGACTGAGAGGATTTCGACTTCTTTTTCCCAAAGCCCAAACCAGCGCCTCCGCCGACATCACCGCCGCCAGCGCCCATGAGCATTCCAATGGAAAAACCCGACGAATTGTTCGAAGTCACAGTGGCATGCCGGTCGTATACCCACATCTCCTGCCCCGACCCATCAATAGATGTGATGTTAGGAGCGCCGAACGTCTCAAGTATCTGGCCTTGCGAAGTTTCGCCTACCTTGAGGGTCATCTGCACCATGCCGTGAGTCAATGTGTTCGGATCATCTTGAATTTGCTTATCGCGAGCTAAAGACGGAGCTGCCAATAGTAACGCCAGCGCGCATGCACTAAATATACGCATAAAATTGCCCCCTGAATCAAAATATGGCTGCTATGTTATTGAACCTTAGCCGATAGGGCAATGCAGTAATTAAGTTAAAATACTCAATCTAACGCCTTCTTAAGCAGGTCATTCACCACGCCTGGATTCGCCTTGCCCTGCATCGCCTTCATTGTCTGCCCGACGAAGAAGCCGAAAAGCTTATCCTTGCCACCGCGATATTCGGCGACCTTGTCTTCGTTGGCGGCCATGATCTTGGCAATTTCGGCTTCGATGGCGTCGGTGTCGCTGGTTTGTTTCAGGCCTTTTTCTTCGACAATCGCGGCGGCGCCCTGCCCGGTTTCGAGCATGATTTCGAAGACCTGCTTGGCAATGCTGCCACTAATCGTGCCATTTGCGACAAGGCCGAGCAGTTCCGCGGCTTGCTTCGGGTTGACCGGGCTTTCGTCGAGCGTCTTGCCGAGCTTGTTGAGCGCGCCGAACAATTCGGACATCAGCCAGTTGGACCCCTGTTTCGCGTCCACGCCCTCGGCGAGCAAATCCTCGAACCAGAACGCGGTTTCGGCCTCTGCGGTCAGGACGGCGGCGTTGTACGCGGTCAGGCCCATTGCTTCGTAGCGAGCGCGCTTGGCATCGGGCAGTTCGGGCAAGGACGCGCGGCATTCCTCGATAAACGCGTCGTCAAGTTCCACCGGCAGCAAATCGGGATCGGGGAAATAGCGGTAATCATGTGCGTCTTCTTTCGAGCGCATCGACCGCGTTTCCATTTTATTGGGGTCGAACAGCCGCGTTTCCTGCACCACCGCGCCGCCACTTTCAATGAGGTCAACCTGACGTTGCGCCTCATATTCGATGGCCTGCATCATGAAGCGGATCGAGTTGACATTCTTGGTTTCGGTGCGCGTGCCAAGCTCGCCGCCGGGCTTCCGCACGCTGACATTGACGTCGGCGCGCATCGATCCTTGCTCCATATTGCCGTCGCAACTGCCGACATAGCGCAGGATCGAGCGCAGCTTCTTGACATAGGCCCCCGCCTCTTGCGGGCTGCGCATATCGGGACGCGAGACGATTTCCATCAGCGCCACGCCCGAGCGGTTAAGGTCGACAAAGGACATCGTCGGATGCTGGTCGTGCATCAACTTGCCCGCGTCCTGTTCTACATGGATTCGCTCGATACCGATTTTCTTGACCGCGCTGTCGGGGTCTTTCTCGTTCAGCGTCACCTCGATTGCGCCTTCGCCGACAATCGGATGATAGAGCTGCGAAATCTGGTAGCCCTGCGGCAAATCGGCGTAGAAATAATTCTTCCGGTCAAACCGCGACCAACGATTGATCTGCGCATTGATCGCCATGCCGGTGCGGACGGCCTGCCGTAGACATTCGCGGTTCGGCACCGGCAACATCCCCGGCATCGCCGCGTCGACTAAGGAGACATGGCTGTTTGGCTCGGCACCAAAGCCTGTCGATGACCCGGAAAACAGCTTGGACTCGCTGGTCACCTGCGCATGGACCTCAAGGCCAATCACGACCTCCCACTCGCCGGTGTTTCCCTGGATGCGGTATGTTGATTCAGTCATGTTGCCTTTTGCCTAAATACTAACCAGTTACGAATTCTAATCACGATGTAGAAATTGAAACACCATCCGACGATGCTGGTCATTGTATCGACTATGAAACTACCGTCAAATTCTAGTGGTACTAGATAGAGCTCCAGCAACGACAATATAACAGCAATTGCAGCAGCTACCGCAAAGGGCCTTCTGAACCCCCAACGTTTACCACTTACCACCACTCTCCGGCTTCTGCAGTAAATCCTGAGCGCTGTTCGATAGCGAGGCCTGCGTCCAGCACCGCCTGCTCGTCGAGCGCTTTGCCGATGATCTGTAGCCCTAGTGGCAGGCCGTCTTTGCTGAGGCCACCGGGAACCGACATCGCGGGCAACCCCGCCAGCGAGGCAGGCACCGCGAAGACGTCGTTGAGATACATCGACAATGGGTCGCTGGTTTTCTCGCCGAGGCCGAATGCCGCGCTCGGGGCGGTTGGCGCGAGGATGAGGTCACATTGCCCCCATGCATTTTCGAAATCGCGGGCGATTAACGCGCGGACCTTCTGCGCCTGTGTGTAATAAGCGTCGTAGAAACCGGCGCTCAGCACATAGGTGCCGATCATGATGCGGCGGCGGACTTCCTCGCCGAAACCGGCGGCGCGGGTCGCGGCGTACATGTCTTGCAGACCAGCGCCGTCAGGCAAGTCGCGCAATCCGAAGCGCACGCCGTCATAGCGCGCGAGGTTCGACGACGCTTCGGCGGGCGCGATGATGTAATAAGCGGGCAGCGCATATTTGGTATGCGGCAGGCTGATGTCGACGATTTCCGCGCCTGCATCCTTCAGCCACGCAATGCCATTGTCCCACATCTTGGCGATATCTTCGTCAATGCCATCGAGGCGATATTCCTTGGGGATGCCGATTTTCTTGCCGCGCAAGTCGCTGTTCAGGCCAGCCTCCCATTCGGGCACTGGCAAGTCGAGCGAGGTCGAATCCTTCGGGTCAAATCCTGCCATCGCCTCAAGCATGATCGCACAATCGCGCACATCGCGCGCCATCGGTCCTGCCTGATCGAGCGAGCTTGCAAACGCCACCACACCCCAGCGCGAACATCGGCCGTAAGTCGGCTTAATGCCGCTAATGCCGACAAATGCCGCTGGCTGGCGGATTGAGCCGCCGGTGTCGGTCCCCGTGGCCGCAGGACAGAGCCGCGCCGCAATCGCCGACGACGAACCGCCCGAAGACCCGCCGGGTGCCAGCGCGACATTGCCACCATCGTTACGCCGCCACGGCGAAATCACATTGCCGAAATAGCTGGTCTCGTTCGATGAGCCCATCGCGAACTGGTCCATATTGAGCTTGCCGAGCATCCCTGCCCCGGCCCTCCACAGGTTCGCGGACACGGTGGACTCATAGGTCGGCACAAAGCCTTCGAGGATATGACTGGCCGCCGTGGTCTGCACGCCTTCGGTACAGAAAAGGTCCTTCATGCCAATCGGCACACCCGCCATCTTGCCAAGCGGTTTGCCTGCGGCGCGGTCGGCATCGACGGCTTGCGCGGCTTCAATTGCCTTTTCCGGCGTTTCGACGATGAAAGCGTTGAGGGCCTTTGCCTCAGCCACCCGGGTGTTTAGCGCCTCGGCAACTTCGACCGCCTTAAATTCGCCCTTGGCCACGCCGTCACGAATGGCGGCCACGCCCAGTCTGGAAAAATCGGTCATTATTCAATCACCTTCGGCACGCCAAAAAAGCTGCCTTCGCGCGCGGGCGCGTTAGCCAGAACCTTGTCGCGCACATCGCCATCGGTCACGACATCGTCGCGCAGGCGTAGCTTGTTGGGGATGACAGCGGTCATCGGCTCGACACCGGTGCAGTCGACCTCGCCCAATTGTTCGACCCAGGCGAGGATGCCGTTCAGCTCCCCGACCATCTTTTCGGCCTCTTCATCGCTGATTGCGATGCGGCTGAGCTTCGCAATCTTGTTCACGGTATCTTTATCGACAGACATAGGGTGGCCGCTAGCATCGCGCCTGCCTCGCTTCAACGGAAAAGCTTTGCTTGTCAGGCGGCATTCAAAAATCCGGTGCTATTTCGAACAAATCGGCTAATTGGCCGTTAAATATACCGACTGGATTTCAAGTGGCTCGCAAGTTTCTCTATTTCTTCGCCGGACTGATCGTGCTCGTCATCGCGGGTGGTTTTGCGTTCAGCATCTATCAGGAGGAACTGACCGATTTTGCGATCGGACAGCTAGAGCCAACCGTTGCTTTCGAGAAGCAGGAGGCGCTGGCGACCAATGTCTATGACGACCCGGCGATGTGGTTTTCCCGCAATAGCGAACGCAGCAACAATCCCACGCTGTGGCAACCCATTGGCGCGCCCGAGGCAGAGGTTCCGGGGTCTGCGGCGATATTCTTCATCCACCCGACGTCATTTATGGCGCGCACCCATTGGAACGCGCCGCTCGATGATCAGGAATCGCAGGATCGTGCCCGCCTGTTCCTGCGCGGGCTGGCAACGCCTTTCGCTGCCGCGGGTGAAATATGGGCACCGCGTTACCGGCAAGCTGGCATCGGCGCGTTCCTGACCACCAAGCCTGAAGGCCAGGCTGCGCTCGATGCAGCCTATCAGGACATCCTTCTGGCCTTCGATCATTTCGTCAAAAATGTGCAGCGCGACCGGCCGATCATTCTTGCCGGACATAGTCAGGGTGCGCTGCATCTGACGCATCTCTTGAAGGATCGCGTCGCCGGCAAGCCGATCGCGAGGCGCATTGTCGCGGCCTATATCGTCGGTTGGCCGGTTTCAGTCACGACCGACATTCCGGTCATGGGACTACCCGTTTGCACCTCGCCCGATCAGACGGGATGCGTCATGGGATGGGAAAGCTATGCGGAGCCTGCAAAGTACGGAAAAATCCTTGAACTTTATGACGCCACCACCGGGTTCGATGGCCAGCCGCGCAAAGGCACACCGATTCTGTGCACCAATCCTTTGAACGGCGGTGCGGAGGCCGAAGCCCCGGCACAGGCCAACCTTGGTACGTTGCGACCATCGGGCGATATGAGTACGGGAGAACTCATCCCCGAAACCGTACCGGCGCGCTGCGACGAAAAAGGCTTTCTGCTGATCGGACCGCCGGTCGACATGGGGCCCTATACATTGCCCGGCAACAACTATCATGTGTATGATTATCCGCTTTTCTGGGCGAACGTCCGCGCGGATGCGCTGTGGCGGACGCAGAAGTTCATGGAGCGGTAGCCAGCTGTCATCACCCCCGCGAAAGCGGGGATCTTGGGCGGCGATACGCAACGGCCTGAGATTCCCGCTTTCGCGGGAAAGACGAATTTTGGTAGCAGCGAGAAATGAGCCTGATCACAACCTCCATAATCGACTTTCGCAACGCCCTTCCCAATGGAGGCGTGCTGATCGGCCTCGATGTCGGAACCAAGACTATAGGAACCGCTTTTTGCGACGCCGGATGGACTTTTGCATCGCCCGCCGACCTTATCCGTCGCAGCAAATTTGCGAAGGACAAGGCAGCGCTGGCCGCCGCTATCGCCACGAGGGCGACCAATGGCATCGTCGTCGGCCTGCCGCTCAACATGGATGGAAGCGAAAGCCCGCGCAGCCAGTCAAGCCGCGCCTTTGCCCGGAACATAGCCGATCTGCGCCTTCCCATCTTGCTGCGCGACGAACGCTGGTCGACGCAAGCCATCGAACGCGAAATGATCGCCGCCGACATGAGCCGCGCCAAACGCGCCGAGAAAATCGACAGCGGCGCGGCGGCGTTCATATTGCAGGGTGCGATTGATGCGTTGACTGCATAGAATAGCCATCCAAGGCACCGTCACCCTGAACTTGTTTCAGGGTCCATTTCTCCTCTCCACGCTTCGGCCTGCGTGGCACGATAGACCCTGAAACAAGTTCAGGGCGACGGGTTGGGATTAAACAGGTTGAGCCAAAAGCACTTTCCCTCTAAGGGCATCGCTTTAATGACATGGACACACGCATTTCCCGCCGACCGCTTCCCGAGCGGCTCGGATGCCTTTCCGCACAAGCATTTGCTTGGCATCGCCGGTCTTCAGAACTGGGAAATTCTCTACATATTGAAAGAGGCTGAGCATTGGGTCGCGCTTAATCGTTCGGGTGCTGCGAAGCATGACGACCGATTGGCCGGGCTGACCATCATCAACGCCTTTTTCGAAAACTCGACACGCACATTGCTGTCTTTTGAAATTGCCGGAAAGCGGCTGGGCGCAGACGTCGTCAACATGCACGCCGCACAATCGAGCGTAAAAAAGGGCGAAACGCTGATTGACACCGCTATGACGCTAAATGCGATGCGCGCCGACGCGATTGTTATTCGCCATGCCAGTTCGGGCGCAGTGCAACTGATTTCAAGCAAAGTCGACTGCCCGGTGCTGAATGCCGGCGATGGCAGCCACGAACATCCCACGCAAGCATTGCTCGACTCGCTGACGATCATGCGCCGCAGGGGGAAGGTTGAAGGCCAGACCGTCGTGATTTGCGGCGATGTACTGCACAGCCGGGTCGCGCGGTCCAACCTGTTCTGCCTCAAATCGTTGGGCGCAGACGTTCGGGTGGTCGCCCCGCCTGCTTTGATGCCAAGCGGTATCGAAGCCTTCGGGGCAAAGGCATATAGCAATTTCGATTCGGCGCTTGAGGGCGCGGATGTCGTGATGATGTTGCGGTTGCAGAACGAACGGATGCAAGGCGATTTCATCCCCTCCCCTCGCGAATATTTCCACCTTTATGGCCTTGATGAAGGTCGGCTAGCGCTGGCAAAGCCTGATGCGCTCGTCATGCACCCTGGCCCGATGAACCGCGGCGTCGAAATCGCCAGCAATATCGCCGACCATGTCGAACGCTCTGCCATCACCGAACAAGTCGAAATGGGCGTCGCGGTCCGCATGGCCTGTCTTGACATTTTGACCCGAAAAGCGCGGCGCGTGGAGGGCTGGGCATGACCGGCATCAATATCGTCGGGGGCCATGTAGTGCTGCCCGGACAGGAAAAAGCCGAAGCACTGCATCTTCACGTCGAAGACGGCAAAATCGCGTCGGTCGGCAAAGCCGCGCCGATTGCAGACCAGCTTGACGCGACTGGCCTTATCGTCGCACCGGGTATAATCGACCTTGGCGTATTCAAGACCGACAAGCCCGCTTTCCGCTTTGGTGGTATTACCCGGGCTGCCTTGATGCCTGATCAGTCACCCGTGCATGATGACCCCGCGACAGTTCGTTATGCCGCGCTAAAGGGTAAGCCAGACTTCTGGGTTCACCCTCTGGCCGCAGCAACACGCGATCTGGGCGGATTGCATATGGCCGAGATCGCCTTGATGAAAGAGGCTGGCGCCGTCGGCGTTGCGACAGGTCGCAAGTGGATATCGGACAGCGGGGTCATGCTGCGCATCATGCGCTACTGCGCGGCGCTCGACCTGCCAGTCATCGTGCATAGCGAGGATGCCGGACTCGCAGGGAATGCGGTTGCTACGGAGGGCGAAACCGCGACCTTGCTCGGTTTATCCAGCGCGTCGCCCACCACCGAGACGCTCGCGATTTCGCGCGACCTGCTGCTTGCCGAAGAGAGCGGGGCGCATGTCCATTTCAGGCAGGTGACAACGGCGCGCGGCCTCGACCTCATCCGTTCGGCGAAGGCCAAAGGTCTCCGGATCAGTTGCGGAATTACGCCCGCTCATCTCTTCCTATCCGACAATGCTGTTTCCGATTTCCGCACTTTTGCACGGCTTTCGCCGCCGTTGCGAAGCGAGCAGGACCGACTGGCCTGCATATCGGCGGTCGCGGATGGGACAATCGATGTACTGGCATCGGGCCACGATCCTCAGGGGCCCGAGGACAAGCGCCTTCCATTTTCAGAAGCGGCCCCCGGCATGGCGGGAGCGGAAACTTTGCTCGCGTTGTCGCTCAATCTGGTGCGGGATGGCACCATCTCGACCGGACGGCTGTTCGAGTTGCTGGCGACCAATCCAGCGCAAATCCTGAACCTTAATGCCGGACGCATAGCTGAAGGGTGCGAGGCCGACCTTATCCTGATCGATCCGGACGCGCCGTGGCAGGTTGACGCCAACAGAATGACCGCATTTGCCGGCAATACACCATTCGACAAATTGCCGGTTCAAGGCCGCGTCCGTCAGATAATGAAGGGCGGCAAGGTCCTGTAGACCCGCCGCCCTTCCGGTCTCGTTTCAATAAAGTTTAGCGCGAAGCGATCCGGCGACCCGAGGCTCCCGCCATGCGAACCGGTGCTGTGCCGACCGAACTGCGCACGAAGCACACACCGCCCTGCGACTTGATCTGGCTGCATGCGGCACTTGCGGCGGCTGCACTGTCGAAACCGGTCGCAGCCAAGCGAGTGAACTTGCGGCCGTTGACGGTGACCGAGGTTTTGGCAGGTTCGAAGCCACCAAGCAGACCGTGCCGTTTGCTGAGTTTTGCCCACGCATCGTTCGCGACTGCCGCATTGTTGAAAGCACCAAGCTGCACAACATGGGTGCCGCCGCTTTTAACGGTCTTCGATGCCGGAACGTCGGCCAGGGCCAGTTTGACAGGTGCAGGCGATGCGGCCTTGGCTGGACCTTCTGGTGCCTTGATTAGTGGTGCTTCGACGACGGCAACTACCTCGGGCTCAGCCATCTGCACGGCGGTTTCCACTGCTGCAAAGCCAACACTGTCGGCGACCGGCGCCGGTCCGATGGCGGCGAGTTCAACCGCTGGCTGTGACGCGGGCACGTCGACCGGCTGGATAGCCGGGCCGGCATCTGCCAGGCCAACTGGTGCGACCGAATTCAGTGCAAGGCGAACGGGCTGACCGGTGTCGGCCATGTTGGGGCGCACCTTCAGCAGACCAGCAACGCGCAAGGTATAGGCTTCCGGTCGCGCGAACTGCGCCCATTCGGCAATCCGGTCGTTGACTTGCGTTTGGGCCATATCCTGTCCGGCCATGACGCGAGCATCGCGCCAGCGGCCATCAAGGGCGTAGGCCAGCGCCAAATTCTGCCGTGTGCGTGCATTGGCGCCGTCAAGGCGCACGGCCTCGCTAAGCACATTCACCGCATCGTCTGAACGACCGGCAAGTGCCAGTGTCAAACCATAGTCGCTAACCGGTACTATCGCACGGTTGGCCTCAACCAGCGTCACAGCCGAATCGACATTGCCCTGCGCAATGCGGGTGAGCGCAAGGCTGATAACAGTACGCGGGTCGACCTGACCCAGATCCATCACATCCATCAAGGTACGTTCTGCGGACACGAAACGGCCCTGTGCCATATAAATGCGAGCGAGCAAGGAACGATAGTCGCGGTTCTGCATGTCGGCTTCAACCGCCAACTCGGCAAAGGTCAGCGCCCGTTCGGCCTTGCCCTTGGCAAATGCCTTTTCCGCCTTCTTGGCCCAGGCATAAGCCTTTTCAGGTCCGGCCTTCTTTGCCGATACCTTGTCGGTATTGCCGACACCGGCACTCGTCGGAGCGACGGCCGTACCCGCTACCACAGCGGTCGACAAAGCGAGCTTTACGACAAATTTGCTATTCATGGCTTCACCTCAAAAAAGCGCAAAAGCGGGTTCAATGTTTTTTCGCCGGAACCGAGGCGGCAAGCGCGCCGATTTCAGGCATGGATTCCAGAAAAGCGTCAAGCGCGTCAGTCACCAATTGTTGGGCGGACTGATGACGCACGGCACAGGCAAGACGCAGCTTCAGATGACGTTGGCCATCGAGACGCAGCGTAAAGGCTGCTTTGTCTTTCAAGCCAGGCTTTGCCCGTGCCTTGGAGCGCGGGGCGTCGGTTGCACGGCTGCGATCGATAGGCGTCACCACCGGCTCCGGGGTCATCGAAACGACAGTCAACGCGGCACCAACCGGTGCGATATCTTGCGTAAAGCTGTCGAAGCCAGCCTCTGCCTCTTCTTCGCCTTCATATTCTTCGGCGATACGATCCTGCTGATGCTTCACATCGGGTACGGCAGCAGCCAACGGGTTGGTTCCGTGGAAATTATGGTCATAATCCATCGGTGCCGACGGATCGGGATCGACATCATAGCCCATGTCGTTCCAGCCCAGATCGTCATGCGCGAGCGCGGCATTGCCGTTGGCGCCCAGCATCGATGGGCGACGCATCGCGGGACGGGCCAGACCCTTACGGGCCAGCAAAACGCCCGACAGCGATGCAAGTGGTTTTGGTTCGCTCATATTTTCTGCCCCCTTCACGCTTTAGCCGACAACCCGACGACCAAATCCGCCCATCGGTCGGGCAGCTATGGTTTGCGGATTGGCCGTGGCGGCGGGTGCACTGAAAACGGTGCGGCGGAAGTTCTTTTCTAGACGATCCGAAATATAGGCCCAGAGCTGGATGACCTCTTGCGAGGAGCGCCCATTGGGGTCAATTTCCATTACGGTACGACCATCGATCATTGATGCAGCAAAGTCGGTGCGATGATGCAGCGTAATCGGAGCGACCGTACCGTGTTGCGACAGCGCGACAGCCGCTTCAGAGGTTATTTTCGCTTTGGGCGTTGCTGCGTTGACCACGAAAATCAGCGGTTTGCCGGCGCGTTCGCAAAGATCGACGGTGGCGCCGACGGCGCGCAGGTCGTGCGGGCTGGGGCGGGTCGGTACGACAATGAGCTCTGCCACCGAAATAACGCTCTGGATCGCCATCGTGATGGCAGGGGGTGTATCGATTACCGCGAGCTTGAAGCCCTGCTGACGCAAAACGGCCAAATCGGACGCCAGACGGGCGACCGTTGTTTGCGCAAAGGCAGGCAGTTCGGCCTCGCGCTCGTTCCACCAGTCGGCAAGCGAGCCTTGCGGATCGATATCAATCAGGACGACGGGCCCGGCGCCGGCAAGCTGCGCCTGAACCGCCAAATGGCCGGAAAGCGTGGTTTTGCCCGATCCACCCTTCTGTGATGCTAATGCGAGAACCCTCACATCATTCCCCTTTGCAAATGTTTCGAGAATGGATGTGACAGAACAGGGCTAAAAATCCGTTAACGCTCCCCGCGATTTCGCCATGGCTTATGTGGCGGGAATGGCAGCATGCCTTAATCTCGAAAGCGGCGGGCCACCTAATCATTTGGCTGTTGAGGCTGGTTAAGCTATTATCCGGTTTTGTTTACCATTTTTCAGTTTCTATCATGCTATGCGCGTGATGCATCGAACGGAGTATGGAAATGGCAATCGGGTCGAATCTTTCAAAAATCGCGCTCGCCGCAACGGCCCTCTCGCTCATGACTGCCCCAGCCGTTGCGGACGTCAAAGCAGGCGTCGATGCATGGAGCCGCGGCGAATATGAGGCAGCGGTCAAGCAGTGGCGTGACCCCGCGCTGAAAGGCGATGCCGACGCCCAATTCAATATGGGTCAGGCGTATAAGATGGGCCGCGGGGTCAAGACTGACCTCAATGTAGCGCTGGACTGGTACAAGAAGGCAGCGGCACAGCGCCATTTGCAAGCCGCCGACAGCTACGGTCATTTGCTGCATTATCAGGGCAAGGTCGCTGAATCGCTCCCCTATCTGCAAACTTCATCCGATCGCGGCGATCCGCGCGCGCAATATCTGCTCGCCACCGAATTGTTCAATGGCGTCAACATTCAAAAGGACTGGGTGCGTGCCTATGCGCTCATGACGCGCGCATCGTCGGCGGGCATGGCACCGGCGTCGCGTAGCCTGTCGCAGATGGACCAATATATTCCACTTGAGCAGCGGCAGGCCGCAACCGTGCTGGCTGGTGAGCTCGAACAGCGTGCCATGAAGGCGCGCACCGAGCGGATTTCCGGATTTCCAATCAATACAGCGCCGCCACCTAAATCCGCAAAAGCGGTGGACGTGCCGCCGTCCAAGGTAACCCCCGGCTTTCCGTCCGAAATTCCGGTTGCAGGCAACCCGCCGCCAAAACCAGCGCCGAAACCCGCACCGGCCAAACCGGCACCGGTTAAACCTGCGACCTCGAAGCCAGCGGCTACCGATGGCGCATGGCGGATTCAGCTTGGTGCATTTGGTGAAGAGGCCAATGCCAAAAAACTGTGGGATTCGCTGGAAACGAAGATCGCGGACCTCGCCTCGCTTCAACCCTATCTCAAGGCCTCGGGGAAATTCACCCGGCTACAGGCTGGCCCATTCGCCAGCAGAGCCGCAGCCGACGCGATGTGCGCCAAGGTGAAGGCAGCCAGTCAGGCCTGCATAGCAGTGCCGCGTTAATCACACAGCCGTTCGATTTCGCGGCCTAACGTCGTGCGGGCGGCTGCGTCGCCCGGTTGGACCATGAAATAATGTGTGCCAGACAGGCTGGCACGGTCAGAGCAATAGGATGCGCAGCCGCTTTCCACGGAACCCGGGAAACGTAACTCGATGCCATCATAACGCGCGTCGAATGCGCAGTTGCCTTTTCCCGACAGGACGATACGGACTTTCTCGCCGTCAATACTGGCCGTCCCCCTGCCCTCGCATTTGCTCTCTGGCCCGTACACCGCCAGAAATCCTACGCTGAATTTTTGGGAGCCGTTCGCAACCGCGCAAAATTTATCGATGCCAAGGTCGCTGCGTGTCTCGAACCGTCCGGCCAGATCGACATCGTCGGGATCGGGCATGATACCCACCGCGACGGCCTGTTCGTCAAGCGCGGAACCCGCTTGCGAACTCTGGGACGAATCCGCCGAACGCTTCTCGCCGCACCCCGCGAGCAGCAAAATCGTTAGGCAAGCCAGATATCTCAAATCCGCTCCAGCCCGCTATCGGCTATCCGCCGGTAAAAGCAGCTACGCTCGCCGGTATGACAGGTCGGACCATCGGGCTTCGCGATGATCCAGATCGCATCCTGGTCGCAGTCGATGCGCATTTCGACGATATGCAAGATATGCCCACTGCTTTCGCCCTTTTGCCAAAGCCGCTGACGACTGCGCGAGAAAAAGACCGCCGTTCCGGTCTCCTGGCTTTTGGCCAGTGCCTCGGCGTTCATATGGCCGACCATGAGCACCGTTCCATCACCCGCATCGGTCACGACAGCGGTTATCAGCCCGTTTGCGCCGTACTTGGGATTGAGGATCAGGCCTGTTTCGCGTTCGTCAGTCATCCGTCACTGCCTAAACCAAGCGCAAAATGCCCGCCAACAAATTCTTTGTTACAGTTGCAAGACAAGGGAAGACAATCGAAGCCAGCATCCCTATATGCCAGCCAGCGAAGCGCAGCGGGATTCGACAAATGCTGACCACCGACCCCTTTGATGATGATAAATTGCGCGAGGAATGCGGAATCTTCGGCGTCTGCGATGTCGATGGCGCATCGGCGATGGTCGCACTGGGCCTCCACGCGCTTCAGCATCGCGGGCAGGAAGCCGCCGGAATCACGAGTTATGACGGACATGACTTCCACACCCATCGCGCGATGGGGCATGTGGCCGGGAATTTCGACCGTGAAGAGATTATCGGCGGACTGGTGGGGCGCAGCGCGATTGGCCATGTGCGCTATTCGACCACCGGCGAAACCTCATTGCGCAATGTGCAGCCGCTGTATGCCGACCTTGCCACCGGCGGCTTTGCGGTTGCGCATAACGGCAATATCTCGAATGCGATGACCGTTCGCCGCGATCTTGTGCGGCGCGGGTCGATTTTCCAGTCGACCTCTGACACCGAAGTCATCATCCATCTGGTAGCGACTTCCGGCTACCGGACATTGCTCGACCGGCTGATCGATGCCCTGAAGCGCGTCGAGGGTGCCTATTCGCTCATTTGCCAGACGACCGAAGGCATGATTGCATGCCGCGATCCGCTGGGCATTCGCCCGCTGGTGATGGGCCGATTGGGCGAATCGATTATTTTCGCGTCGGAAACCGTTGCCCTCGATATTGTCGGCGCGGAGTTCATCCGCACGGTCGACCCCGGCGAGATTGTCGTTGTACGCGATGGCGAAATCCAGTCGCACAAGCCGTTCATTCCGGTGGCGCAGCGCCCGTGCATTTTCGAGCATGTCTATTTTTCGCGCCCCGACTCCATCGTCGAAGGGATCAGCGTATATTCGGTCCGCAAGGCGATTGGCGCCGAACTGGCGCGCGAAAATGGCGTTGACGTCGATTATGTCATTCCGGTCCCTGACAGCGGCACACCCGCCGCCATTGGTTATGCGGAAGCGGCAGGTATCCCTTTCGAACTAGGCATTATCCGCTCGCATTATGTCGGACGCACCTTCATCCAGCCCGGCGACGGCGTCCGCCATCTGGGTGTGAAGCTAAAGCATAATGCGAACAAGAACCTCGTCGCGGGCAAAAAAATCGTATTGATCGATGACTCGATCGTGCGCGGCACCACTTCATTGAAAATCGTGCAGATGATGCGCGAGGCAGGCGCAGCCGAAGTCCATATGCGTATCGCCAGCCCACCGACGATGAATAGCTGTTTCTACGGCGTCGATACACCCGAGCGCTCCAAACTGCTCGCCAGCCGAATGGATGTCGAGGAAATGCGCAAGTTTATCCAGGCCGACAGCCTTGCTTTCCTGTCCATCGACGGCCTATACCGGGCGCTTGGCGAAGAGGCGCGCAATTCGGGCAAGCCGCAATATTGTGACGCCTGCTTTACCGGCGACTATCCGACCAGCCTGACCGATCACGAAGAGCAGGAATCGGGTGACCTCATCATGCTTGGCGAGCGGAAGACTGCCTGAGGAATGACCAAGGCTTTTGATGGAAAGACCGCGCTGGTCACGGGCGCGAGCCGAGGCATCGGCGCGGCGACCGCGCGGGCACTGGCGGCGCAGGGCGCACATGTCATCATTACCGCACGGACTGCGAAGGATCTGGAAGCCGTCGAGGACGCAATTTTCGAAGCAGGCGGCAGCGCCACGATTGCGCCGCTCGACCTGACCGATGGCGACAGCATCGCGCGGCTGGCTGCTGCGGTAAGCGAGCGCTGGGGCAAGCTCGACATATTGGTACTGAACGCCGCGATGCTTGGGACGCTCGCGCCGGTGCCCACCATCGACGGCGCAGAATTTGCGCGTCTGTTCACGCTGAACGTGACCGCGCAGCAGGTGCTGATCGCGTCCTTTGACGCGCTGCTCCGCAAAAGCGACGCGGGCCGCCTGATTGCCCTCACCTCCTCCGTCGGTGCAATGCCGCGCGCCTTCTGGGGAGCCTATGGGGCATCGAAGGCGGCGCTGGAAAATCTGGTGCAAAGCTATGGTGAGGAGGTGAAGAACCTGTCGCCGGTGCGTGTTGCTATCGTCGATCCCGGCAAAACCCGCACGAAGATGCGGGCGGCCGCATATCCGGGCGAAGACCCTGCCACAGTGAAGGAGCCATCCGTGGTGGCGGATGCGATTGTCGGGTTGCTTGGGTCTGAATTCGAAACTGGACATAGACTTATCGTCCAGTAATTCGTCGCCCCCGCGTAGGCGGGGGCCTCAGGAGTTTGGTCCAACGGCGAAGGGGTAAAACCGCCCGAGGTCCCCGCCTGCGCGGGGACGACGTTAGCCTTTAATTGCCTCATATGCCGCCAAAGCCCGTTCGCGCGCATCCTTGTGGCCGATAATCTTCGCTGGATAATCCCTTGGCCGAACGCCATGTTCTTCAGGATCGTGGATCACCGCATCGTCCAGCTTGGCCAGCTCCGGCACCCATTCACGAATATATCCCGCCGCATCGAACTTCTCCGACTGCGACAGGGGGGCCATAATGCGGACAAACATGTTGCTGTCCACACCCGTTCCAGCCGTCCATTGCCAGTTGACGCTGTTGCTGCCGTAATCTGCATCGACCAGCGTGTCCCAAAACCACTGCTCGCCTTCACGCCAGTCGACCAGCAGATGCTTGATCAGGAACGATGCCGCGATCATCCGGACACGGTTGTGCATCCAGCCGGTCGCCCAAAGCTGCCGCATGCCGGCATCGACGATGGGGTAACCGGTCTGCCCCTTTTGCCATGCCCGCAGGCCGGTTTGCGCCTCTTTACCGCCGCGCCATCGCAGTTTGTCGAATGCCTCACGCGCATTTTTGCCGCCATATTCGGGAAACTGGCAGATCACATTCTGCGCATAATCGCGCCAGACAAGTTCCTTCAGGAATATGTCGACCGATCCGCCCGCCTTCATAGTGGCATGCCAGCAAGTTGCAGGCGAAATCTCCCCGAAATGGAGGTGGGGGGACAGAAACGACGTGCCATCGACCGAAGGCAGGTTGCGGCGTTGCTCATATTTGCTGGCGCGGTCGGTAAAGTCCGCAAGCCGGTCCTTCGCTCCGGCCTCTCCGGGCGTCCACATCGTCTTCATGCGACCCGCCCAGTCGGGCTTGGTCGGAAGCAGTTTCCAGTCCGCCAGCTCGTCACTCTCCGGCCATTTGTCCGGCGCGACGATTTTCTTCGGCGCGGGGAGCGGCTCATGCGGCGGCATATACTGCCACAGCGCGCGCATGAAGGGCGTGTAGATTTTGAAGAGCCCGCCGCTGCCGGTGGTCACGCTACCGGGGGGCATCAGGTAATTGCCGTCGTGGCAGATGAGTTCGCAACCGGCGGGCAAAGCTTTCGCCACCGCCCTTTCGGCATTGCGCCACCACGGCTCGTAATGGCGGATGCAGTGGACGGCAGTCGCGCCGGTTTCCTTCGCAAATGCAGTCAGAACTTCATCCGACCTGCCAGCCCGCAAAACCAGCCGCGACCCCAATTTCCGCAATTCGGCATCGAGCGAAGCAAGGCTATGATGCAACCACCACCGCGAAGCACCACCCATCTTCCGATGCTTGGGCGCCTCGTCATCGAGGACATAGACCGGAATCACCGGCATACCGCTTGTGACGGCATCTGTTAGCGCTCGCTGATCGGAAAGCCGTAAATCGCGGCGGAGCCAAACAATAACCGGCGAGCTCATTTGCTTTTACCTTGGACTGGAACCCAAACAGTGAACCGGTCGCTGACCATCGGATTACCAAAGCGTTGGTCCGAAATACTGATGTTTTCGTCGGATGCCCGGACAACCGGCATGCGTGACCAAAAAAGGAATGCCGCTGCGTTTACGTCATGCTTCACCAAAGCTTCGGTTTGTGTCCCCCCCATCTTGTGAACGCCCACGTCCCGTTGCAGTATTACGCTGTTCGGTGCGCTGTATATTCCCTGTCCATATCTCGTCCGATCACGCCACAGCATTTCCCGTTTCCAGAATTGTACCGGCACCGGATTGGCTACGACTAACGACGGAATGATATTATGCTTTTCCTTTACAGCCACCGCAGTCAGCGTTTCTGCACGTCCGGTGATCAAGCCGTTGGCAAAGATATATGCGCAGATCGCCGTAAAACTGGCGACGGCAGGACCACGCCAGTTCGGTTTACCGTTCCGCTCTCGGCGTATTGAAATCCAGACGCCAGCAATCAATGCAATCCATAGCCAGATGTCGATGATGAAAATTGTATCGCCATAAAACCACTGGCTTGAAAATGGCTCCAGCAAGCGGATGCCGTAGCTGTTGAACCAGTCGAATAGTGGATGGCTCAGGCAACCGATAAAGGCCAGCGCCAGCAGCCAGCCCTTGTGCACCGCCATTCGCTTCTCGCTCGGTCGCCATCGGTCCCATGCCAGCATTGCCGCCCACAGCAAAATCGGCAACACCACCATCGCAATAGGCCCATGCGTAATCCCGCGCCGGATCGCCAGATGCTGATGCCCGCCAAGCAGGGTCGCAACCGCATCGATGTCGGGAATGTTCGCCGCAATGATGAGCGTCGGCATCGCGAGCCCGGTTTTGCGCTTCAACCCCATCTGCCCGATAAGCGCGCCGACAAGGGAATGGGTCAGATTATCCATATCGCCATGCTGGCGGAGCAGCCGCGCGGAAGCAATACAGTCTTATAACCATGGAAGGATTCGGTTCACGCAGAGGCGCAGAGGAGGCAGAGGCCGCAGAGAGGTAAGATTGCCTGCCTTATCGTCATCCTGAACTTGTTTCAGGATAACAGACAGCCGCTCGTTATCCTGAAACAAGTTCAGGATGACGAAACCGGGATGTTTTAAGTTCTCTGCGGCCTCTGCGCCTCTGCGTTAGCCCTTCTAAAGCTCCGGCCCCTCCGTCACGGTCCAAGTCTGACCCTTTACCAGCAGGTTGCTCAGGTCAGCTACCTTGCCTTCGCTCACTACGCGGTTTTGTTCGACCACAGCGTCGTTGAACGTCGGGCGCGGATCGTCGTACAGCACGCCCAGCGCCATCGGAAATTCGCCAAAGCGCATTTCGACAAGCATATGCGCAATTGAGCGGTTGGTGACATTGTGGACGATGACGTCCGCCGCCTGCCAATCACCATCGACGACATCGACCACCTTGAGTTCCAGCGCCTCGACATCGAGCGCGATGCCTTTAAGCCCCTTGGCAAACAACATCGGCTCGCCGTCCTTTAGCCAGAGTTGCTGGTCCTCGGCACCCTTTGGTGCGGCGAAATCTTCGAACACGTCCTTGTTGTAAACGATGCAGTTCTGGAAAATCTCGATAAATGCTGCACCGCGATGCGCGTGCGCTGCCTTCAACACTTCCGGCAGATTCTTCGACACATCGAACCCGCGCGCGACAAAGCGCGCACCCGAACCGAGCGCAAATGCACACGGCGTGGCTGGCCGGTCGACCGAACCATAAGGTGTCGACGGGCTATTGGTGCCGATCCGTGAGGTTGGCGAATATTGGCCCTTGGTCAGGCCATAAATTTCGTTGTTGAACAGCATGATCTGGCAATCGAGATTGCGCCGCAGGAGGTGCATCGTGTGGTTGCCGCCGATCGACAGCGCATCGCCGTCGCCGGTGATGATCCAAACATCGAGGTCAGGATTGGCGAGCTTCACCCCCGTCGCCACCGCCGGCGCGCGGCCGTGAATGGTGTGGAAGCCGTAGGTTTCCATATAATAAGGAAAACGCGAAGAGCAGCCGATACCGCTGATGAACACGGTATTCTCGGGCGTCGCGCCGATTTCAGGCATGGTGCGCTGCACCGCCTTCAATATCGCATAGTCCCCGCAACCGGGGCACCAGCGGACCTCCTGATCGGTCTCCCAATCCTTCGGCGTGGTCGCTTTGATGGGGGTCATGTCGTTCATGATAGCGCCTTTTCAATAGCAGCTTCGATTTCGGCGATGGTGAAGGGCTGGCCCGACACCTTGTTCAGCGGCCTTGCATCGATCAGATACTGATCGCGCAGCACCGTCTTGAACTGGCCGGTGTTCATTTCAGGCACGATGATCTTCTCATAACGCCTCAACAAATCGCCGAGGTTGCGCGGCAGCGGCCAGATGTTCCGGACATGGATGTGATGGACGTCCTGCCCCTTGGCGCGCTGACGGCGCACGGCCTGATGGATCGGGCCGAAGGTCGAGCCCCAGCCGACGATCGCAAGCTTGCCGCTATCCTCGCCCAGCGTCACATCCTGCTCTGGCATGTCGTCGGCGATCCCGTCGATCTTCATCTTACGCAGCTTGGTCATCATTTCGTGGTTGGCAGGTGAATAGTCGATATGGCCGCTATTCTGCGCCTTTTCGATGCCGCCGATGCGGTGCATCAGCCCCGGCGTGCCGGGCTTTACCCAAGGCCGCCCGCCCCACTGGTTGCGCTCATAGGGTAAGAAGCGACCGCTTTCGGGCACATGCTCCATGAACTCGACGGGGAACGGCTTGTAAGCGTCCATATCAGGCACCAGCCACGGCTCGGCGGCATTGGCGATATAGCCGTCGGTCAGGAGCATCACCGGCGTCATGTAGCGCACCGCGAGCCGCACCGCTTCGATCGCACAATTGAAACAATCGGCGGGCGAGCGCGCGGCGATGACCGGCATGGGCGCATCGCCGTTGCGGCCGTAGACTGCCTGATAAAGGTCCGACTGCTCAGTCTTCGTGGGAAGGCCCGTCGAAGGCCCGCCACGCTGCGAATTGACGATAACGAGCGGCAACTCGGTCATGATCGCAAGGCCCATCGCCTCGCCTTTCAGCGCAATGCCCGGGCCGGACGAGCTGGTCACGCCCAACTGCCCCGCATAGGACGCGCCGATGGCCGAGGCGATCGCGGCAATCTCGTCCTCCGCCTGAAAGGTGGTGATGCCATATTCCTTCAGTCGCGCCAGATGGTGCAGAATCGCCGAAGCCGGCGTGATCGGATAGCCGCCAAAGAACATCTTCAGCCCCGCCAGCTGTGCGCCCGCGACAAGACCATAGGAAATGCCTTCCGCGCCCGTTACTGTCCGGTAAACACCGGGTTCGGCAGGCGCGGCATCGACATTATATTGCTTAAGTGGTCCGGAAAGCTCCGCCGTCTCGCCATAGGCATGACCTGCATTAAGCGCCGCGATGTTGGCGTCGGCGAGCACCTTGTTCTTGACGAATTTGGCGTTGAGCCAGTCAATAATAGGCTGCCTTTTGCGCCCGAACATCCATAGCGCAAGGCCAAGCGTCCACATATTCTTGCAACGCAACGCTTCCTTATTGCCCAGGCCGAAGGGCTTCACCGATTCCAGCGTCAGCGCGGTGATGTCGAAGGCCATCAACTGCCATTTGGCAAGGCTGCCATCCTCAAGCGGGTTGGCGGTATATTTCGCCTTATCCAGGTTACGCTGCGAAAATTCGCCCGTGTCCGCAATGATAAGGCCGCCTTCGCGCAATGCCTGCACATTGGTCTTCAGCGCCGCCGGGTTCATCGCGACCAGAACATCTGGCCGGTCGCCCGCGGTGGTGATGTCGCTCGATCCGAAATTGATCTGGAATGCAGACACGCCGAATAGGGTGCCCTGGGGAGCACGAATCTCCGCAGGAAAATCAGGGAAAGTCGCAAAATCATTGCCCGCCAGCGCCGAAGACAGCGTGAACTGCCCACCGGTCAGCTGCATCCCGTCGCCGCTATCGCCTGCAAAGCGAATGACAACAGCTTCGCTCTGGGCGGGCGCCTGCGCACCTCCCGTTTCATCTTTAAATGCGGTTGCCATTATTCCAGCCCGTTAGAAATGTCGTTTTCGTTACGAAAACTCTAGGCCGATTGACGCCGCACTGCAATGTTAGAAAAACTATGACGGGATATGCTGGACCTGTCCTGCCCGCCGTCCTATCAGGCCGCAAGATGGAGAAAATGATGAGCGAAAACACGGCCTTTGTCCGGCCAGATGTGGCCATGTTCCTGGCCTTCCTGAACGCTGTGCCCGGGCCGAAATTCTGGGAAGTATCTGCCCCCGAAGCGCGTGCCATGACTGCGGCCATGCGCGACCTGGCGGACGCGCCTGTCGGCGAACTCGCGGTCATTCGCGACCTTTCGATCCCCGGTCCAGCAGGCGACATTCCAGCGAGACTTTACGACAGCAGGGAAACACGCGACGCCGGCCCCGTCATGGTCTTTTATCATGGCGGCGGTTTTGTCATCGGCAGCCTCTATACCTATGAGCCGCATTGCGCCGAAGTCGCCCGGTTGCTCGATCTGCCGGTCATTTCGATCGATTATCGCTTGTCGCCGGAAAACCCCTTCCCCGCCCCGGCGGAAGACTGCGAAGCCGCGACCCGCTGGATTGCGTCCAGTCCGCCCGAATTGGGGCTGACAGTGACCGGCCTTATTACCTCCGGCGATAGCGCGGGCGGCAATCTGACCATAGTTACAACGATGGCGTTGCGTGACAACCCTGCAGATGTCCCGGTGCTTGTGCAGCACCCCATCTATCCTGTCGTCACGCTCGACACCGACTGGCCCAGCATGCGCGAATTTGGCGCCGGTCATTTGCTGACCGATGAGGCGATGGCCTATTTCACCGAAGGACATGCGGCGACACCCGGCGATTACCGCGCAGAGCCGTTGAATTTCGACCAAAAAGGCATGCCGCCGAGCCTTGTCACCACCGCCGGCCTCGATCCGCTGCGGGATCAAGGTCTGGCCTATGTTGAAAAGTTGAGAGAGGCGGGTGTCAGGGTCGAGCATATCAGCGCGGAAGGCACCATCCACGGCCATATCAATATCCGGCAGGCGATCCCATCGACCCAACAGGATATCGAAGGCTATGTTCGCGCCTTGAAATCCATGCTCGCCGAGGTCATGGCCGACGCATGACCGACACATTCGAGGACTTACCCTACCGCCCTTGCGCGGGCATCATGCTCGCCAACACCGAAGGCAAGGTTTTCGTGGGGCAACGCGTCGACCGCGCGCCCGAGGGCGATGCCTGGCAAATGCCGCAGGGTGGGATTGATGATGGCGAAGATGCTCAGGACGCAGCGCTTCGCGAATTGTTCGAAGAAACCGGCGTGCATGCCGATCTGATCGACATCATCGCGCGCAGCCGCGACGAATATTTTTACGATCTGCCCGATGATTTGATCGGCAAGGTCTGGAAGGGAAAATATCGCGGTCAACGGCAACATTGGTTCCTGATGCGTTTCAAAGGTTCCGACGACGACATCAATATTGAAACCGAACATCAGGAATTTTCAGACTGGCAATGGGTAACGCCCGACCGTCTGCCGCATTTGATCGTGCCGTTCAAGAAGCGGCTGTATGAGGCCATTGTGGCTGAATTTGGTGATTTGATTTGACAAAGGAACCCCCTCTCCCCTTGCGGGAGAGGGTTGCACAGACTTGGTAACTTGTTGCCTAGTCGGAGCTGGGTGAGGGGGCTGCGACGCCGAAACCCTCACCAACGTCGCCTAAGCAGCAAGCTGCTAAGGCTTTGGTATCCTCTCCCGCAAGGGGAGAGGAGCATTTCAATTCGGCTTCGGTTCCGGCACCACACCCACCGTCGGCTTAATCTCCAGCGCGCTCGCCTGTAACTGTTGTTTCTCCCCGGCCCGGTTTGCAGACATCGCCAACTGGTCCACAACACCGCAATCCCCGCGGCACAGCATCTTCAGTCGCGCGATATTCTTGCGGGCTGGCTCAACGGCTCCCTTTGCGATCATCGCCTCGGTTTGCCCGGCCAGTGCGACTTGATCGTTGGGCTCGATTTCGAGCGCCTCCCGGTAAAAGCGAATGGCCTTTCCATTAAGGCCCTGCGCTTTCACCACCTCCGCCATGGCAATATAAGCGGCCCGGTTGCGCGGATCGACCGCCAGCGAGGTTTCGTAAAAGTTGATCGCGGATTCGAGGTCGCCCGCCCGAGCGGCGTCATTCCCCGATTTCAGAAATGCGATCGACTGCGCATCGATGTCATCGTCTGCGCGGCTGCCGATGCTCGCGCTCGAAATCATCGCCAGCGTGAGCGACAGGGCAATGGCAGCAGGAGAAAAGCGCATCATCAATATCCAGATATTTTGGAGTCGCGACGCTATCACAGCTTTTGCAGCCTCGCGAAGAAAAATCCGTCGCAACCGTCATGGTTCGGGGTGAGTAGTATGCCATCACCATCCCGTCGCCCGGCTGGAACGCTGGTTTCCACAGCACCCCATCCTGAATTCGATGCCAGAAATCCGGCCACCTGCCCCCTGCCCTCGCTTTCGATCAACGAACATACCGCATAAACTATATGTCCGCCTGACGCGACCATTTCTGCTCCGATACGAAGCAGCTTCGCCTGTTCGTCAATCACGCGCTTGAGCCGCACGCTATCCAGCCGCCAACGCGTCTCCGGATTGCGCCGCCATGTCCCGCTGCCCGAACAGGGAGCATCGACGAGCACGAGATCGCATTTGCCCGCGAGATCGGCAAGCGTTTCGCATTCGCTGCCGGGGTTTAGCAGCCGTGTTTCGATATCGTGCGCACCAGCCCTTCTGGCCCGCGGCTTGAGCTGATCGAGCCTGTTACGGTTGGTATCGCTGGCAATCAGCCTGCCGTCATTTCGCATGGCCGCCGCCAGCGCCAACGTCTTGCCGCCCGCACCTGCACACAGATCAAGCACGGTCATACCCGACTTGGCGGCGCAGGCATCGACGATTAGCTGACTGCCCAAATCCTGTATGTCAACGAGGCCGTCGAGGATCATAGGATGGCTGTCGACGGCTTGCCCCGTTGGCAGACGCAGCGCATGTGGCGATTGCGGCAAAATCTCCGCTTCGGGCAATCCAGCTGCCGCCGTATCGCGCGATGTCTTCAGCGCGTTGACCCGAAGATCGAGCGGTGCGCGGCCAAGCAACGCGTGACGTTCCGCTTCGTCGACCAGTTCGGTGAAATGCGGCAATATCCATTCGGGCAACAACCCGCCGCCGGCGCGTGGTTCGTCCGGGCCAATCGCAGATGGTCCATAGTCGCTGCCGTCGAACAACGCCGCCAGTTCGGCATCATCATCCGCCATCGCGACGAAGGCTGCGCGTGCAGTCGCTGGTCGCTCGCCGAAGCGACGTATCGCGGTCCAGGTCAGGTCGCGCATCGCCCGCCTATCTTTCGACCCTGCATAGCGCCGCTCGGCAAAGAAGCGCTTGGCAATGTTGTCCGCCGACGCCCCTCCATCGCGCGCGGCGATGATGATTTCGTCGAGCAGCTGAATTGCCGATTGGAGACGAGCCGCTGGCCTCATGCTAAGGGCCATAACCCGCCAGTTACGCGACTGAGGCGGCAAAATGGCGAACATATCGGACGCAAATGCGCGCCGGACTTAGTGGTTCTAAGTTCAAGCGTATTTGTGTTCGAAATGGAAGCCATTTTACCGTCCTACGGATTTGACCGATTTTGTCCATTGCTGCGTTGGCAAGCTTGGACATAGAACCACTATGCCCAGCGCTTGCCGCCTTGCACTGAACAAAATCGCTTCAAACCTCAGTCGCGTAACTGGCGGGTTCTGGCCCTAACGCGTCGGATAGTTGGGCGCTTCCCGCGTGATTGTAACGTCGTGCACATGGCTCTCGCGCAGACCCGCGTTGGTGATGCGGACGAACTGTGCACGTTCTTGCAGGTCGGTAATGGTGCGCGATCCAGTATAGCCCATGGCGGCTTTGACGCCGCCGACAAGCTGGTGGATGACATCTCGCGCCGGGCCTTTATACGGCACCTGTCCCTCGATACCCTCGGGCACCAGTTTGAGCTGGTCCTTGATATCCTGCTGGAAATAGCGGTCAGCCGAACCCCTCGCCATCGCCCCGACGCTGCCCATGCCGCGATAGCTTTTGTAAGCGCGGCCCTGGTAGAGGAAAGTCTCGCCCGGTGCCTCTTCGGTGCCGGCGAGGAGCGAACCGACCATCACAGACGATGCGCCAGCGGCCAGTGCCTTGGCTACATCGCCCGAGGTGCGCAGACCGCCATCTGCAATGACCGGAACGCCCGACTTCGCCGCTTCCGCCGCAGATTCCATCACCGCCGTCAACTGCGGCACACCCACGCCAGCAACGACGCGCGTGGTGCAGATCGAACCCGGCCCTATTCCGACCTTGATACCATCCGCTCCGGCATCGACCAGTGCGCGCGTTGCGGCGGCAGTGGCGACATTGCCCGCGACCACCTGCACCTCCGGCGCCATGCGCTTGATTTCGGAGACCGCCGCCGCGACCATCGCGCTGTGCCCGTGTGCGGTGTCGACGACGATCAGGTCGCATTCCGCATCTATCAGCGCCTTTGTGTAGGCCAGCCCTTTCTCGCCGACCGTGGTTGCCGCGGCGACGCGCAGGCGGCCCGACCCATCCTTGGTCGCCTCAGGATAGAGTACCGCCTTTTCGATATCCTTGACCGTAATCAGCCCGATGCAATGATAGCTGTCATCGACGACGAGCAGTTTCTCGATCCGCCGCTGATGGAGCAACCGCCGCGCTTCTTCCTGCGTCACGCCCGCAGACACGGTCGCCAGATTCTCGTGCGTCATCAACTCGGACACCGGTTGCGCCGGATTTTCGGCGAAACGCACATCACGGTTGGTGAGGATGCCCACCAGCTTGCCGCCATTTTCGACCACCGGAATGCCGGAAATCAAATTCGCAGTCATCAGCGCCTGCGCATCGGCCAGCGTCGCATCGGGGGCGATGGTGATCGGATTGACGACCATCCCGCTCTCGAACCGCTTCACCTGCCGTACGGCGGCACATTGTTCTTCGATGGAAAGGTTGCGGTGGAGCACGCCGATACCACCCAGTTGCGCCATGACGATCGCCATCTGCGCCTCGGTCACCGTGTCCATCGCTGACGAAAGAATGGGGATATTGAGCGAAATTGCCTTGGTCAGCCGTGTGCGCGTGTCCGCCTGGCTGGGCAGCATGTCCGATGCCTGGGGTTGCAGCAGCACATCGTCAAATGTCAGGCCGAGGGGAATTTCTTTCATGGTGCCACCGCTTTATCGCTCGATTCGTGGCGGCCCATGTAAACAGTAGCGCCCTTATTCGCCAGCCTTGGCGGATTTATATTTTCGCGTGTCGGCAAAATATTGTCCGAGCGCAATGTGCAGGTCGGCATCTTCTGCAGCACCGCCCAACTCGGTCTTGTCGGTCAACTCGTCATTGACGCCATGATAATCGCTACCCAGGAATTTCTGCATGAGGTCGAGATCGGCAAATGAGCCACCAACCATCAACGCAGGCACGCCCTTTTGCGTCAATGCCCAACCATCCTGCCGCTGGATGAAGGCATTGGCATCGCTGCTGCTTTCGATCTGACGCCCCGCCTTTTTTGCGACCGCTTCCACTGCGTTGTCCAGCTTCGTGGTCCCGCGACCGATAATCGCCACCTTGGCCCCGCGCGGCGCAATCGCGATGGTATCGACATTCAGCGAAATGACGATCCGGTCCAGCGGAAATACCGGCTTCGCCGCATAGGCATAAGCACCCAGCAGGCCGCTTTCCTCCGCCGTCGTGGCGAGGAAATAGATGTCGCGATCATGCCGCTTCTTAGATAGCCGTTCGGCGACCTCGGTCAGAACCGCGATCCCGCTCGCATTGTCGACCGCGCCGTTGCAAATGCGGTCGGGGGCATCCTCAGGCGCGCATATACCCAGATGGTCCCAATGCCCCATATACAGCACCGCGCCGCTGTCCTTCTTGCGTCCGGCAAGCTTTCCCATGACGTTCGAACTGTTAAAACGGTAGACATCGGTCGTGACCTTGAAATCCGCCTCGATCCCAAGCGCCTCTCCGGCATAGTCCGTCTGCTTCGCATGCGCCCGCAACTTGTCCCAATCACGACCCGCTGCGGTGACCATCGCCACGGCAAATTCCGTACTGATCCCACCTTCCAGCGCCGCGCGCTTCTCGATGCTCTCCAGTCCGATGGTTCGCGACAGCAAGCCGCGTCGCAGCACAGGCCAGTTGCCCTGACTGTCACCAACGAAGATCACCGCTTCTGCCCCTGCCGCGATCAACGCCTCACGCCGCGCGCGGGGCGATTTCATGTCATCGGGCACATTGTCGGCCTCGAATAACAGAAGCGCTGCCTTGCCCTTGACGTCGGCCGCCACCGAACCATCGGACGTGACTCCCGCACCGGTAAACACTACCGGCAAATCACTTTTCGCATATTGCGATTCTTCGCCGATCAGGACGATGTCGTCCGATACGATCCGCAATTTACGGCCTTTTGCAGTGAAGGCGTAGGTGGCATTTCCCTGCCCCCGCTGGACCAACGGCACCGGCTCGAACCAGCTGCCGTCCGCAGCGGCAGGCTTCAGCCCGGCCTTCGCCCATTGCTCGGCAATATATTTGACCGTCTTGGCCTCGCCTGCGGTGCCGGGCTGGCGACCTTCATATTCATCGCTGGCAAGTATTTCGATATGCCCACGCAGGTCAGCCTCCGAAATGCCTTTCGACATCGCCGGTGACGCGACCAGAAACGCCAGTCCTGTTAAAGCTGCACTGGCAAAAAGACGCATGATGCTCCGCTCCGCAAAATTCGATCAGCGGTCGCCCGTCGCATGTCGGGAACGCTCTATCGTGAGTTTTGCCTCCTCTACATGCATCGTTTCAATCATGCGACCCTTAAAACGCTGCGCTCCGCCTCGGCTCGCCGCAATCAGCTCCTCTGCTTCCCTTACCGCCGCATCATCGGGGCCAAAGGTCCGGTTGCAAATAGCAATCTGGTTGGGATGGATCAGCGTCTTGCCGGTAAAACCGAACATCGCCCCTTGCCGACATTCGGTGTCGAACCCGGTCATGTCGTCAAGGCGATTGCAGACCCCGTCGAAGCGCGGCTTTCCGGCCGCTGATGCCGCAAGCACTATGCTCTGCAACGCCAGTTCAAGCCCCTCGCGCCTTGGCCCGGGCTTCATGCCGGTTTCGGCAGCAATGTCATTCGTTCCTGCGATTAGCCCGGCGACATTGCCATGCGCCGCGATTTCGCGCGCAGCATAGAGCCCCTTGGGCGTCTCGATCATCGCGAGCCACGGAAGATCGGCGTCTGGCAACCCTGCCGCATCCTCCACCTTGGGGAGAACGAGCAAATCAGCCTCACAAGCTGTTAGCGCCTCCATATCGGCGTGATGGTGCGCACTATCCGCCGCATTGGCGCGGATGGCCACGATCTTTCCGGCGGCCCCCACCGCGGCAAAGGCCACCGCCGCGGCCCTGGCCTCTGCCTTGGCATCGTCCGGCACCGCATCCTCAAGGTCGATGATCAGCATATCCGCCGCAAGTCCGCGCGCCTTCTCCAGCGCCCGCGCATTCGACCCCGGCACATAAAGCGCGGAGCGGACAAATTTGAGTTTTGCTGCAATGTCCATATTCGCTCTTTCAAGGTTGCATGATTCACGCGAAGATGAAGCTCTTTTCCAATTCTTCGTGAGCTTCGCCCCTTCGCGTCCTTCGCGTGAAATAATTTGCTTCGCAAGACTTTCGATTTTCCTTGCAACCTCTCCGCAAACTAAGACAATCCACCCAATATCAAACAGGGAGGAAAACCCATGGAATATTTCTTCGGCCTGCTCGCGCTGATCGTTATCATCTTCGTGGCGATGGGCGTGACTGTCGTCCAGCAGGGCTTCGTCTATACGATCGAACGCTTCGGGCGCTTCACCCATGCGGCACAGCCGGGCCTTACCATCATCATCCCTTTTTTCGACCGCGTCGGGCGCAAGGTGAACATGATGGAGCAGGTGCTCGACATCCCGGGACAGGAAATCATCACCAAGGACAATGCGATGGTCGGTGTCGACGCGGTTGTTTTCTTCCAGGTGCTCGACGCTGCCAAAGCCGCCTATGAGGTCAGCGATCTCTATGTCGCGATCATGCAGATTACCACCACCAACCTGCGCACTGTGATGGGCAGCATGGACCTAGACGAAACCTTGTCCAAACGCGACGACATCAACGGGCGGCTCTTGTCGGTTGTCGACCACGCCACCAGCCCCTGGGGCGTCAAGATAACGCGCGTCGAGGTAAAGGACATCCGTCCGCCCGCAGACATTTCGAACGCGATGGCGCGGCAAATGAAGGCCGAACGCGAAAAGCGCGCACAAATCCTTGAAGCAGAGGGCCTGCGCGCCGCCGAAATCCTGCGCGCCGAAGGTGAGAAGCAGAGCCAGATCTTGCAGGCGGAAGGCCGCAAGGAAGCCGCCTTCCGCGACGCCGAAGCGCGCGAACGCGAAGCGGAGGCCGAGGCCAAGGCAACCGTGATGGTCTCTGAATCCATCGCCGCATCGGGCACGCAAGCGCTGAACTACTTCATCGCGCAGAAATATACCGAAGCGGTCAGCCAGTTCGCGACTTCACCCAATGCGAAAACGATATTGTTCCCCGTTGAGGCAACCCAACTGATCGGCACGCTCGGCGGAATTGGCGAATTGGCGAAGGACGCGTTGGAGGGACGGGAGAAGTGACTGCACCGGGGACTGTCCCTTTAGGGACTGTCCCCTTCGGCAACGGTGAAAAAGGGGACAGTCCCTAAAGGGACAGTCCCGGCGCTAACTTAGGGGAAACCAAAATGGCCGAATGGCTTGACAGCATATCCACCCACTGGTTCTGGCTCTCGCTGGGCCTGATCCTCGGCGCTGCCGAAATGGTTGCGCCCGGATTTTTCCTGATGTGGCTCGGCCTCGCCGCCATCATCGTGGGTGTGCTCGATTACTTCCTGCCGATCACCGTCGCCTATCAGGTTGCGATGTTTGCTATCCTGTCGGTGCTGACCGTGTTCGCCGGAAAAAAATTCCTTCAGCAAAACCCGATTGAAACCACGGACCCCAAACTCAATGACCGCGGCGCGCGCCTGACTGGCGAAGTGGTCGAAGTTGTCGAAGCCATCGCCGACGGCCATGGCCGGGTGAAGGTCGGGGATTCGGTGTGGTCTGCGCGTGGCGCCGATGCAGGCGTTGGCACGCGGGTGCGGGTGACGGGAGCCGATGGGGCGGTGTTGTTGGTGGAGGGGGTTTGAGTTTTGCGAAATATTTATTGTAGTGTTTGCAAGGTTGTGTTTTCTATGAGTTGATAAATGAACATATCGAACGACATAAGCCAAAGGTCAAATCATGCCAGTAGAACAAACCAAAAGTTGGGTAATTGCTTACGAATCAATGAAAGAAAACTATGGCCTTTCGGATGACGCAATCGGTATTTTTGCTATCCAACTGACTTTTGATATCGATGATTTAAAAGAGCTAGCTGCAGAGTCTTTGACGGGTGGCGGAGATGACAAAAAATGTGATGTTTTGTATATCGATCAAGAACTCGGAATAGCCGTGATCAGCCAATGTTACGTTGGCAAGCCAACAAAGGTAGCCGCAAAATCTGACAAAGCAGCTGATCTCAACACCGCGATAGGTTGGTTACTTAGTGCTGACATTGCAAAGCTACCAGAAGGAATCAAGGCGAGAGCAGAAGAGTTACGAGAAGCCATATCAGCAGGTAAGATTACTCAGATACATGCGTGGTATGTGCACAATCTACCGTGCTCAGCCAACGTTCAGAAAGAGCTAAAAACCGTAGAGGCAACTCTAAAATCATCGCTGAAGAACTACCCAAAAAGCGATAACATTAATGTGTTTTCAAAAGAAATTGGTACAAACGAACTTCAGCAACTTTACGTCCAGGCCGAACGGCCAATTATTGTGACTGATTCTTTCGATATTATCGTTCCTGAAATATTAGAAATGAAAGAGTATAAATGGTCATCCATAACAACGTTTGTCAAAGGAACATGGCTTTCAGAAATATATTCTAAGCACAAAACCGATTTATTTTCTGCAAATCTGAGAGGATATTTAGGTTCAAGGGAGAGTGACGCAAACATCAATCACGGCATCAAAATTACTGCGAAGAATGAACCCGAAAATTTTTCTGTTTTCAATAACGGTATAACTGCATTAGTTCTTGATTATAAGATCGAAAAAAAGACGACTGCCGGTCGAAAGATAAAAATTATTGGCATTTCGATTGTGAATGGTGCTCAAACTACCGGATCGATTTCCAGTGTTCGTGGAAAACTTCCGGAGAATATTTCGGTGCCAATCAGGTTTGTAAAAGCAGAAAGCGACGATTTAATCGGAAAAATCGTAAAGTTTAACAACTCACAAAATAAGCTTCAGGCGGCTGATTACCGCAGTGGCGACGCCACTCAAGATCGGCTTCGCAGCGAATTTCAATCGGTACCAAACGCAGAATACGAAGGTGGAAGACGGGGTGGTGCCAGTGATGCAATCAAACGCAGTCGATATACGTTATCATCCTATACGGTGGCGCAATCACTCACAGCTTTTCATGGTGACCCGGTAACAGCATACAATAAGAAATCTGATATTTGGACAAATGATAAGACGTATTTAAGTATATTTACAAATAGAACGTCCGCACGTCATATTGTTTTTTGCTATTCATTGCTTGAGGCGATAAACGAAAGAAAATTTAGATTAATGTCTCAGCAAAAAAGGGACGAAAATTCTTTAATTGGGATCGAGCAAAAAACTCTACAGTTCCTTAATCGGCGCGGATCATCGTTTTTATTAATTTACGCTATTGCACAGTGTTTTGAAACAATTCTAGGTAAACCGATACCCAATAAATTCGATCTGCGGTTCAAAAAAAACATGTCCCCGGAAGATGCTAAGTCAGTATGGATGCCAATCCTCGATGCCATACTTCCACTAACAAATCAGCTTGAGCCCGCATTTTCAAAAGGAGGGATTTCGTCAGAAAACTCGAAATCGGCAGTGCAAAACCTGGCAGGTGTTTTTGCCGCTATCGCAGATGCACAAAAAACAAAGTTTGCGGAATTCTCTAAAAAAATATCGCTCGCCTAAAAGAACCTTCGGCAGCAAGGCACTCTGCATTACAGATGTCTTGCAATGTAGGATTTCGTTTGAGAGACTCATCTCTGCTCTTTGAACTTGTTAATCCTCCACCAAACCTCCGCACCGGTTCATAAGCCCGTGCGGTGTCAAACAATATCGATGCCAAATCCTGTCCTCAGGGTGTGACGCAGGCTCAACTTCCTCAACTTTGTAAACTCTAGCTTACAGTTTTTTGGCAAGATCGCTCGCGAATCAGCGCGCGAATTTCCCTGCCATTCCGATGATGTCATCCAGCGGGTTGCCGTCGCCGTCCATATCGAGCATCGAGGCCAGACCGCCGAGGCCGCCCGCCGCCGGAGCGGCCTGCTGCCCGCCGCCAAGGACGCTGCCGAGCATTCCGCCCAAACCTCCACCGCCGGATGCCTGACCACCGCCACCGAGCATCCCGCCGATGAGGCCGCCCAGGCCGCCGTCTTCGCCACCGCTACCGCTTTGTTTCGCCATGTACCCCGCCACCAGCATCGCCAATATCGGCAGCATTTTCTTCAGCAGCGACGGATCGATGCCGGTCTGCTCGGCCGCGTGGCCGGCAACGCTGCGGCTGACGTCTTTCGATCCAAAAATCTGGCCGAGGACATCATTACCCTTTTCCACCGGTGTCGGCTCCGGACTGACAACCGAGTCGAACAAACCGCCGCCGCCCAGAGACCCGAGCAAACCGCCCAGCCCTTCCAGCCCGCCCGGCTGCGCCTGCGTCGTTTTCTTGAACCCGCCGAGGATCGCGGGGAGCAACGCCGCAGCGCCGGCCTCGGCAACGCTCTCATTGACTCCAAGCTGCTGTGCGACCTGCCCGATGGCACCGGTCTGCTTCAGGATGCTGGCGATATCCATGTCGAATTCCTCCTCAAAATTTCGCAAAGACTGCGCCCGTTTCATGTCATTGGCAAGACAGGCTGCCGCAACAAACGCATGATATTTCCTGAATTTACATTCCGGCCGACATTACGTCTCCCAAATTTCATAACGCCGACATATAGTCTTGATCGGGCCACCCCCCGGCCAGGTATCGCAGGAGAAATTTCATGGGCATTTTCAGCAGCATCAAAGACGCCATTTTTGGCAAAAAGGCGGTCGCGGCAACCACCCCCGCTCCCGCGGCCATCCCGCTCGATACCGCCCCCGCTGCATCGGAACCGGTTGCGATTACCGAAGTCGATGTCATCGCCAATTTGGAAGAAATGGCCGCTGGTAAAGACCTGAACTGGCGCACCTCGATTGTCGACCTGATGAAGTTGCTCGGCATGGATGCCTCGCTGCAGGAACGCAAGGATCTCGCGATGGAGCTTGGCTATACCGGCGAACTCGAAGGCAGCGCAGAAATGAACATGTGGCTGCACAAGGCCGTGATGCGGGAACTCGCTGCCAATGGCGGCAAGGTGCCCGCCGAATTGCTCGACTAATCCAGTCTTTCGTCGTCCTGAACTTGTTTCAGGACAACGAGCGACGGTGCGTTATCCTGAAACAAGTTCAGGATGACGATATGTTAGATATCGGACAGGCTGGCGCGGTCGGGCGGGACAACCCCCCGCCGCGCGGGTACTGAGAACAGCAGATCCTTGCTGTAGAAGTTCAGCGGCAAGTCCCGCCGACCACGCGCTGACAACAGCAACGCATTGACCGCCTCATAAAGCGGCATCTCGAGCCCGACCTCAGACAGATGCGCCTTCACGCCGGCGATATACACCTGCGTGATCGTTTCATGATAACCTTGGGTGTCATCGTTCACGCCGCCGACTGCCTCGTTATAGCGCGAAATGATATCTGCCATATCTCGCTCTGGAGCTATGTCAGGGCGGTTACGGCACATCCAGGTGCATGCCGCAAGATGCCCCTCATGCGTCCATTCCGCACGCGGCAGCGTGCGTGCGAGCAGGCCTTCGCCGACGCGGATTACGGCGTCATCGCTCGCGAATAATCTAACTTCAAATTCCGACATTTCCGGGCTTTCTCTTGAGCCCGGATTGTCCGGGCGGGTTACGCCGCTCTTGGCGCCGACTGCTTCACACCTTCATCGACATGATCCTCGAATTGGGCGAAGTTATCGATGAATTGCTGCACCAGGTTGCGTGCGGTAGCGTCATATTCGGCCTTGTCCACCCACGCTTCGCGCGGATCGAGAATGGCGCTGTCTACGCCGGGCACCGCGACCGGGAATTCGAAACCGAAATTCGGATCCTTGCGGAATTCGGCATTGTTAAGGCTGCCGTCAAGCGCCGCGTTGAGCAACGCCCGGGTCGCCTTGATCGGCATTCGGCTGATCCCCGGCATCGTCGCCTTGCCGCCGGTCCAGCCAGTATTGACCAGCCAGCACTGCACACCGCCCTTGGCGATACGCTCCTTGAGAAGATTGCCGTAGACGCTCGGATGACGCGGCATGAAAGGCGCGCCGAAGCAAGTCGAGAAGGTTGCTTCAGGCTCGGTCACGCCGATTTCCGTGCCCGCAACGCGCGCCGTGTAGCCCGACAGGAAGTGATACATCGCCTGCTCCGGCGTCAGCTTCGCGATGGGAGGCAGCACACCATAAGCATCCGCGGTGAGCATGATGATGTTCTTCGGCACCGGCCCCATATTCTGTTCCGACGCATTCGGAATGAACTCGATCGGGTAAGAGCCACGGCTGTTTTCCGCGAGGCTCGCATCGTCAAAATCGAGTTCGCGAGTGACCGGGTCCATCACGACATTTTCTAGCACCGTGCCGAACCGCTTGGTGGTCGCAAAAATCTCCGGCTCCGCCTCGGGCGACAGGCGGATCATCTTGGCATAGCAGCCGCCTTCGAAGTTGAAGACCGCCGTGTCCGACCAGCCATGCTCATCATCGCCGATCAGCGTCCGGCTGGCATCCGCGCTGAGTGTCGTTTTACCCGTGCCCGACAGACCAAAGAACACGGCCGTGTCACCACCTTGCCCGATATTGGCCGAACAGTGCATCGGCATGACGCCCTTTACCGGGAGTAGATAGTTCAAGATGCCGAAGACCGACTTCTTCATCTCCCCGGCATAGGCGGTACCGCCGATCAGGATTAGCTTTTCAGTGAAGTTGACCGCAATGACGGTTTCTGTCCGGCAACCATGCCGCGCAGGGTCAGCGCGGAAGCTTGGCAAGTCGATGATCGTATATTCGGGGACGAAATCGGCAAGCTCGTCGGCAGTCGGCCGCACAAGGAGGGTCCGGATAAACAGGTTATGCCATGCCAATTCGTTAATGACTCGAACGTTGACGCGATTCTCAGGCTGCGAGCCACCGAACAGATCTGCCACATATAGCTTGGAACTGCCGCCCAAGGCGGCAAGGAAATCGGCTTTGAGCGCGGCGAAGTGCGCGGGGTCCATCGGCACGTTGGTCTTGCCCCACCAAATGCTGTTTTCGGTTTCGGCATCGCGAACGATGAACTTGTCTTTTGCCGAACGCCCGGTGTGTTGTCCGGTCTTGACGACCAGCGGCCCGTCCTTCGCCAAACTTCCCTCACCATTTGCCAGCGCGGCCTCAACCAATGGCGCAGTACCCAGATTTGTGAACAATCTGGCCGGGGTCGAGATGCCCTGCTGTTCCAAGGAAATGTTGAGGGCAACTGACATGATTTGGTCTCCAATCGATGAGGACAAGACTTGCATCCGAATCGAGGGAATACGTATGCATCGAATTATCCAGGGCCGCTAGCGGAGAGTCATGGAAACGTCAAACGCAATGGATTGAACCCGCGCCACCGCGCCACTATAGCCACCGCATGAGTGCGACAATCGCCTTGGTCGATGACGACCGGAACATATTGACCTCGGTATCGATCGCGATGCAGGCTGAGGGTTTCATCACTCGCCTGTATCCCGATGGAGAAAGCGCGCTCACGGCATTACTCGAAAACCCTGCCGATCTTGGCATTTTTGACATCAAGATGCCGCGGATGGACGGGCTAGAGCTGTTGCGTCGCTTGCGGGAAAGAAGCCCGATGCCGGTCATCTTCCTGACGTCAAAGGATGAGGAACTCGACGAAGCGCTGGGTCTTGCGATGGGCGCGGATGACTATATCACCAAGCCGTTTTCGCAGCGCTTGCTTATTGCCCGGGTCAAAGCCATCCTGCGACGCGCTACCTTCGACAAGGCGCCTGCAAATGGGGAAACGTCCACCGAACCCGAACCAATGGTGCGGGGAAAGCTGGAAATGGATCCAGCCCGCCATAACGTCAAATGGAACGGAAGGCCGCTAACCCTCACGGTAACAGAATTTCTGATATTGGAAGCGCTCGCGAACCGGCCTGGCGTCGTCCGCACCCGCGATCAGTTAATGGATGCGGCATATCAGGATGACGTCTATGTCGACGACCGTACCATCGACAGTCATATCAAGCGACTGCGCCGCAAATTCCGTGAAATCGACCCCGACTTTGCCGCGATCGACACGCTTTATGGAGCGGGATATCGCTTCGCTGATAGCTGAGCCCGCTGATCTTCAGCTGGGGTGGAGCCGGGGGTTATCTTTGACCACCCGTATTCTCGCCGTAAATCTTTTCGTTCTCGCGTTACTTGGTGCAGGTTTGTTTTTTCTCGATAGCTACCGAGTCCGGTTGATCGACGAACGCGAGCTTGCAGCTCGCAATCAGGCAGAGTTTCTGGTGCACAGCCTGCCGATGGTCCCTACTGAAAAGCAGGGCGCCTATATCGCTGCCTTCGGCCGGCAGAACCAGTCGCGAATACGCTTGTACGACAACAATGGCGACAAACTGCTGGACAGTTTCCAACTGGGTAAGCCCACATATACGTTTCGGGACCCCGATCAGGAACCCTGGCGAAAAGTGGCGGCCCGGGGGATCGACCGAATATTCGATTTTCTGGTTGGGGCCCCTGAACTGGCACCCTTCGTCGAACCCAAAGCTGATGTCGCAGCAGCTTGGCCCGAAGTCGATCGCGCAAAGCCGGGCAGACCTGTTTCGCTGGCGCGCTTTGCTCCCGACCTTACGCATGTGATCAGCGCTGGCGCAGCCGCACCCGGCGGCAGCTATTCGGTACTCACCACTGCAAATGAACGGGATATACGCCTTTTTGTCCGGGCCGAGCGGTTCAATGTCGGCATGTTTTCTCTATTGGCCCTCGGAATCGGCGTTCTGCTATCAATGTTTCTTGCACGCACTATCGTCCGGCCTTTGCGGCATCTTGCACGCGCTGCGGTCAAAGTCCGTCTGGGCCGCGCGCAGGAGGTTACCGTTCCCAGATTGCCTTCACGGCGTGATGAAATCGGGATGCTGGCCCGGGCGCTATCGGACATGAGCATCGCCCTGAGGCAGAGGATCGACGCGACCGAGGCGTTCGCAGCCGATGTCGCCCACGAAATCAAAAACCCGCTTGCCTCGCTCCGATCGGCTCTCGACGGGGCAGAACGCATCGACGACCCGGGACTGCGCGCACAGCTCATGGATGTCGCGAAAGCGGACGTGCAACGCATGGACCGCCTTATCAGCGACATCTCGGACGCTAGCCGCGTCGACTCGCAGCTCGCCAAAGCAAAGTTTGAAAAGATCGATCTTGGCGACATGATCGAGCAGCTGTTGCAGTCGCGCGAGGACCGCGGCGGTGACGGCACCGTCCGTATTGCGTTTGCACGGCCGCGCAAGATGCTCGCCACGGTGATGGGAGAGGATGTAAGGTTGGAGCGCATGCTCACCAACCTTATCGACAACGCTGTGTCTTTCTCGCCGCCGGATGCTGTGGTCGAAATATCTGCAACGCTCGCCGATGACGAAGTCCTTATTCGCATCAGCGATGAAGGCCCAGGCGTACCCGAACAGGATCGTGAAGCGATTTTCCGTCGCTTCCACAGCGAGCGGCCTGCATCCGAAAATTTCGGGCAGCATAGCGGTCTCGGTCTCGCCATTGCCCGGACCATTGTCGAGGGACATCATGGACGGATCGCGGTGCGCGACCGTGTCGATGGCAGGCCGGGTGCCTGCTTCGAAATTGCCCTCCCCTGCGCGGCATCGTCGAGCCAGTGAGGCAGGAACTGGTTCATGGAACAGCGGTCGCCCTAAACGGCAATGGGATATTGTTTGTCGGACCCTCAGGATCGGGAAAATCCGATCTCGCATTGCGACTCATCGACCGTGGAAGCGTACTTGTCAGCGATGATGTTGTGATTCTGTCGGGCACCGGCAACGGTCTGACGGTTGGCACCGCGCCAAATATCGAAGGCAAGATCGAAGTTCGAGGCATTGGAATTTGCACAGTGCAATACGTTCCTTCAGCGCTTCTGAAACTGGTCGTCGCTCTGTCGAACAAAATCGAACGACTGCCCACTGAAAACCGCACCATCGAATTGCTGGGTGTCAATCTACCGCTAATCGAACTGGCCCCGTTCGAAATCAGCGCAGCACCAAAAGTGGAAATCGCGCTCCGGCATGTGGTTGACGCAACAGCGGGTGCGATGCCACAAGTGCAGCGAAAATGACCGGCAGAAAATCCCCCAAACCGCAGACCATTCTGCTCGTCACCGGCTTGTCTGGCGCGGGGAAATCAACCGTGCTGAAAACTCTTGAAGATATGGGTTGGGAGGCGGTGGACAATTTTCCCATCCGGTTGGCCGGACCTTTGCTGGATATTCCGACGACCGGAGGCCGCTCCGGTCCCGCCGTGCCGCTGGCACTAGGGTTCGACAGCCGGACGCGCGGATTTAAGGTCGAGCAATTGATCAAGCAAATCAAAGCCCTGCAAAAGAACCCTCAACTCAACATTATGACCATGTTTCTGGATTGCGCGGGCACGGAGATCGAGCGACGCTATACCGAAACGCGTCGCCGCCATCCGCTTGCGCAGGACCGGCCAGCAATCGACGGCATCAGTCTCGAACGTATGATAATGGAGCCGCTGCGACGCTGGGCGGAAACCGTTATCGATACCACAAAACTATCGGCGAACGATCTACAGGCGGACATACGCGAACGTTTCGGCAATGAGGTAGCCGCCCACACAACGGTAACGGTAACTAGTTTCGGATTTTCCCGCGGCGTGCCGCACAATGCCGATCTCGTTTTCGATCTCCGCTTCCTGCGTAATCCGCATTGGGACAATATCTTGCGTCCGATGACGGGACTTGATCCGGAGGTATCGGCCTATGTGGAGGCGGATCCGGAATATGACGAAGCAATCACCAGAATAAAGGATTTGCTCGGCTTTTTGCTTCCGCTCTACGATGCGCAGGGCAAAGCGTATGTCAACATCGCATTTGGCTGCACCGGTGGGCGTCACAGGTCGGTACATGTTGCCGAGCAGTTCGGCAGATGGTTGCGCGATGAAGGCTTTTCCCCCACTGTGGTCCATCGCAATCTGACGTCAAGACCGGTTGACGCGCTGGAGGGGCCTGCTAACGGCGCCAACACGAAAAAGACAAGACGGGGTGGCAACAGTACATGATCGGTTTGATTTTGGTCACGCATGGCAGGCTGGCGGAAGAGTTTCTTGTTGCGCTGGAACATGTCGTCGGCCCACAAAAACAGGTGGCAACGATCTGTATCGGGCCGCACGATGATATGGAAAGTCGCCGCAAGGAAATCGCCGCTGCCATCAAGCGCGTCGAAAGCGGTGACGGCGTCATCATTCTCACCGACCTGTTCGGTGGTACGCCATCGAACCTCTCGATCTCGCTGCTCGATGCGGGCCATGTCGAGGTAATTGCGGGGGTTAATCTGCCTATGCTCATCCGCCTCGACAGCGCGCGCAAAAACATGGGCGTGCGCGATGCGGTTGCCGCTGCGCGAGAGGCAGGCCGCAAATATATCAGCGTGGCATCCGAAGTGCTGGAGGCGTCCCGGTGACGCGGATTAGTCGCCCCGTTACCATCGTCAATCAGAAGGGATTGCACGCACGAGCGAGTGCGAAATTTGTTACCTTCGTCAGCCGACTGCCAGATGGCGTAAAGGTCGAGGTCGAAAAGGACGGTCAGTGCGTGACTGGCACATCAATCATGGGCCTTATGATGCTCGGTGCCGCAAAAGGCAGTGAGATTACCGTGCATGTTGAGGGCGAGCAGGCCGACATGGCGTTGGAAAAGCTTGTAGGGTTGGTTGTAGACGGCTTCGGCGAAGACTGATGCGCCGGGAAATAACCGGTTTTTCCAATCCGCTACTTAAGGAAGTTCGTGGCCTGCGCGAAAAAAAGCTGCGCAAGCGTGCGGGCAAATTTCTTGCCGAAGGCCTCCGCATTATGACGGAGGCGCGCGAGGCCGGTTTTCTTCCGGAGATGCTGTTTCGTGTAAAGGACCGCGAGGTACATGCGCTTGAAATCGCGCTGGAAACCGCCGTCTTGTCCGCAGGCGGCGATGTCATCGAAACCAGTGCAGAGATTATGGCCAAATTGTCCGGCAAGGACAACGCGCAGGCGGTGGTCGGTATCTATCGCGATCACGGCACGGCGCTTGCGGACATCGACAGGACATGCGCGCCGATCTGGCTGGTTGCGCAGGCTATGCGGGATCCGGGCAATTTGGGGACGATGCTGCGCACGGGCGATGCGGTCGGAGCGGGCGGGCTGATCCTCATCGACGACTGCACTGACCCTTATTCGGTCGAGGCGGTGCGCGCCAGCATGGGGGCAATTTTCACGCAAAGGGTTGTGCAGTGCCGTTGGACCGAATTTGTCGCATGGCTGCGCAAAGGCGAAGGTCAGCTTGTCGGCACCAGCCTGCAGACCGATACCGATTACCAAGCCGCAAGCTATGCCGCGCCCTGTTTCATTCTGACGGGCAACGAAGCGCAGGGCCTCCCGCAGGAATATGAAGCAGAATGCGATATACTCGTCAAAATGCCGATGCGTGGAAAGGCAGACAGCCTGAACGCCGCGGTCGCGACGGCCGTGATGGCCTATGAGGTGCTCAATCAGTTCCGGCGGAATTGACGCCGTTCATTGCCGGCTTCTTTTTGGGGCGTTAGCATGTCCTAATGCGCAAATTTGCTGTCCTTATCTCTTCTGCCCTGGCCTTGGCCGCCTGCCAGACCGTTCCCGAAACAGAACCTTCCGGGCAGTCACCCTATAAAGCGGCAGGCACCGAGCCCTTTTGGGGGCTGTCCATCGAAACATCCGGAATGACGTTCAGCCGTGCAGGCGAACGTGAATTGCGCGTGACACGCTACGAGGCGCGTCCCAGTTTCAATGGCTGGCGCTATGTCTCCGATCGGATCACTGCCGACGTCACCTTCGTCCAATGCAGCGATGGCATGAGCGACAATGTTTACAAGGACAGCGTGACTGTCATCGTCGATGGTGAAACATTCAAAGGCTGCGGTGGCGGCGTTGTTGCCCCCATGCCTTAATCACTCATTCGCAGCTTTGTCAGGGAGCCGTGGACTCTCCACATCGCCATAGCGTGGCAAAGCCTCGACCGCGCTAATCTCTTCAAGCGGTCGCTGGCCGGTCTCGATATTGAGTTCCGCAAAGCGCCGACCGGTTGACATCACGTTGCGCTCAAAGCTGCCCACAAACTTGTTGTAATTGTTCACCGCCGAGGTCAGCCCGCCACCGACCGATTTCAGGTGCTGCGCTGCGACCGCCAGCCGGTCGTACATTTCCTTGCCAAGCTGACCTATCTGCTTGGCTTCTCGCGCCAGCCCCTCCTGCCGCCACACGCTGGCGACGGTTCGCGCAATGGCGACCAGGTTTGTTGGTGTCGCCAGCAGCACTTTCTTTTCGAAAGCCAGATCCCACAGATCTGGCTGGTGCTCCAGCGCAGCGGCGAGGAAATGTTCTCCAGGTACGAACATGATGACGTAGTCGGGCGCCTCGTCGAATTGATCCCAATAGGCTTTGCGTGACAATCCCTCGATATGCGTGCGCATCGACGCGGTGTGGCGCGCCATTGCTGCCTGCCGCGGCAGATCGTCGTCGGCATTGAAAGCATCCTGATAATCGTTGAGTGAGACCTTGGCATCGATCACCAGCTTGCGTCCGCCGGGTATGTTGACCACTGCATCGGGACGCAGCCGTCCGTCTTCGGTACCCACACTCGCCTCTGTGACAAAATCGACATGCTCGGCGAGCCCGCAGCTTTCGAGGACATTTTTAAGCTGCTGCTCGCCCCATCGCCCGCGCGCCTTTGGTGCGTTACGCAAGCTGTTGACCAGGCGCGCGGCTTCCTCGCGTACCTGTTGCTGCCCGGCCTTCATCTCGCCGATCAGCCCCTGCAAATTGCCATAGGCCTCAACGCGCTCGCGTTCGATCTTGCCGACCTGCTCTTCATAGGCCTTGAGCCGCTCACCTACCGGCGAAAGCAGCTGCTTCAACCGTTCCTCGTTCTTCTCGCCCGCCTGATGGAAACGTTCATCGGCGCGTTGCAGAAACGCCTTCTGAGCCTCACCCAATATCTTCTGCCCAATGTCGCCGAAATGCGCTGACAGCATCTCCTTGGCTTCGGTCAGCGCCGCTTTTTGGGCTTCGAATGAACGCTCACGTTCTTCAAGTGCCGTTTCAATCTCGACGACACGAAGTCGCGCCTCATCGCGCTCTTCGGTCACGCCATTTAGCGACAGCCGGAGGCTCGCAACTGTCTCAGCACCCCCTGCCGCGCTCTTCCCGCCCAAAACCCAACCTACAGCCAGCCCAAGGAGCAACGCCATTACGGCAACAATGACGGCAACTAACGGCTCCAAAACGCTACTCCATATCCAGAACGAATGTGGAACATAACCACATGATGCCCAGCGTCAAGCCGTTATCGCCGCTCGCCTAGCGCGTTTCACTTTTGCATAACCGACCATACTAAAAGGCAGCAGTCCGACATAGACCACGCTCGCGCCGATTAATGCCACCCAGGGCGCCGCAATCAGCGTTGCACCGAACAGGCCCACACCCGCCAGAGCGAGGAAACGGAAACTCGGCCGAACTTTGAGCGAACCCCAACTGAATGTTGCGACGTTGGAAATCATCAACGCGGCAACGATCAACAACCAGGGAGCAACGATGCGGTAATCGCGGACCCACTCCGCGCCGGTTTCAAACCAGATCAGCATCGGCAACAACGCCAGCCCTGCCCCGGGCGGAGACGGCACCCCTGTGTTGAATCCCGCAGATTTATGCGGCTGATGCTCGGTATCGATACGTGCATTGAAACGTGCCAGCCGAAGTGCCGCGCATAGCACGAAGAACACCGAAATCGTCCAACCGAAACGCGGCATGTCTTGCATGACCCAGATGTACAAAACCAATGCCGGCGTTGCACCAAAGGCGATCACATCCGACAGCGAGTCGAGTTCTGCGCCAAAGCGGCTTTCGCCTTTCAGTAGCCGCGCAATCCGTCCATCCATTGCGTCGAGTACGCCGGCGACAACTATAGCGGCGACTGCATTTTCCCACCGATCCTGCAGGGCGAACCATGCGCCGGACAGGCCGGTGCAGAGCGCCAGCGCCGTGACTGCATTGGGCGCCAGCGCGCGAAGCGAAATGCCCGGACGACTAGTCTCGCCTTCCATCAGTGCGCTATGGCGATCAGGTCTTGGTCGACACCAAGTTCGGCAATAACCGTTTCTCCAGCAACGCAGCGCTGCCCCTTGATAACACGCGATGCGGTTCCTTGCGGAAGGTAGACATCGACACGGCTCCCGAAACGGATCAGGCCTACGCGCTGTCCGGTGGCAACACTATCGCCTTCCTTCACAAACGCGACGATGCGACGCGCCACCAGCCCGGCAATCTGCGTAAAGCCTATGCGCACACCGTCGCTGCGCTCGACCAGAAAATGCTGCCGCTCATTCTCGTCGCTTGCCTTGTCGAGGTCGGCATTGAGGAATTTGCCTGCGATATACACAACACGTTTGATTGTGCCGCGAATGGGCGTGCGGTTGATGTGGACATCGAACACGCTCATGAAGATCGACACGCGGGTCATCGGCTGATCGCCCAATCCGTCGGGCCCGCGCAATTCAGGCGGCGGCGGAACTCGCTCAATCAGCGTGACCAACCCATCGGCGGGAGCAACGACGAAGCGATCATCGGTCGGCGTCGCCCTTGCCGGATCGCGAAAAAACGCAAGCGTCCATGCGGTCACAGCCGCCATCGGCCAGGCCAGCGTCTCCCACGCCATAAACGCGAAGAATAAGGTGATACCTCCGGCAATCAGGCCAAATTTGCGGCCTTCTGGATGGACGGGAGGAAAAGACCATTTTGCGACCCCGGTGCCCCGGTTGGTGAGTTCTTGTCTGCTCATCTCGCCTAACTAGGCGGTAGGGGCCGATGTTACAACCGTTAGATGCCCTGTTTGGGGCCTATCCGGACATTTTCGGGCAGGCGGTTGAACATGCCGCAAATATTGCTATGGCACCGCTCAAACAACCAATCGTCCCAACGGAAAGCGTTTCCAGACATGGCAAAAATCAAGGTGAAAAATCCGGTCGTCGAACTTGACGGTGATGAAATGACCCGCATCATCTGGGAATGGATCCGGGAGCGGCTTATTCTTCCCTACCTTGATATCGATCTTAAATATTATGACCTTGGAGTCGAGCATCGCGATGCCACCGACGACAGGGTAACGGTCGAATCCGCCAACGCCATTCGCGAACATGGCGTCGGCGTCAAATGCGCGACGATCACGCCCGACGAAGCCCGCGTCGAAGAGTTCAACCTGAAAAAAATGTGGAAATCGCCAAACGGCACAATCCGCAACATTTTGGGCGGTGTCGTGTTTCGTGAGCCGATCGTCATACAGAATGTGCCGCGCCTTATTCCGGGCTGGACCGATCCCATCGTTGTCGGCCGTCACGCGTTCGGCGATCAGTATCGCGCCACAGACTATCTGGTTCCCGGCCCCGGCACGCTTCGCCTTGTCTGGGACGGCGACGATGGCCGGACGATTGACGAGGAAGTGTTCCGCTTCCCATCCAGCGGCGTTGCGATGGCGATGTACAATCTCGACGATTCAATCCGCGACTTCGCCCGCGCTTCTTTGAACTATGGCGTGAACCGCGAATGGCCGGTTTACCTGTCAACCAAGAACACCATTCTCAAGGCCTATGATGGCCGGTTCAAGGATCTGTTTCAGGAAGTCTACGAAAACGAATTTGCTGCCAAGTTCAAGGAACTGGGTATCGTCTACGAACACCGCCTTATCGATGACATGGTTGCTTCCGCGCTCAAATGGTCGGGCAAATTCATCTGGGCGTGCAAAAACTACGATGGCGATGTGCAGTCGGATCAGGTGGCGCAGGGTTTCGGTTCGCTGGGCCTCATGACCTCGATCCTGATGACCCCTGACGGCAAGACCGTCGAGGCCGAGGCCGCGCACGGCACCGTGACCCGTCATTATCGCCAACACCAACAGGGCAAGGCGACATCGACCAACCCGATTGCGTCGATCTTCGCCTGGACCGGCGGCCTCAAATTCCGTGGCAAGTTTGACGAAACCCCGGAAGTCACGCGGTTCGCCGAAACCTTGGAACAGGTCTGCATCGAGACCGTCGAAGCCGGGCACATGACCAAGGATCTTGCAATCCTGATCGGCCCTGATCAAGGCTGGGAAACGACCGAACAGTTTTTTGAAAGCGTGCGGTCGAACCTCGAAAAGAAGATGGGCAGTTGGCAATAATATTCAGCTGCTCGTCATCCTGAACTTGTTTCAGGATGACGCACTGCCGTCACCTGTTATCCCGAAACGGGTTCAGGATGAAGAGATGGTGGATGGCAAGGCAGCGATGTCCGCTTTTTATTCATCCTGCCCTTCCCTTCGCACGACGCCTGTGCCTAATAAGCAATCATGGCGGGCGAACTCCAGACCGAAGGCCTCAGCAATGCGCTGGTGATATTGGGCGCGGCTGGCATTGTCATCCCCGCCTTCGCCCGCGCGCGGATCAACCCGATCGTCGGCTTTTTGCTTGTCGGTGTGCTGGTAGGCCCCTTCGCGCTGGGCTCACTGGCGGGCGAGCTGCCGTGGCTAAGATGGATAACGATTTCCAGCGTTGAAGAGATCAGCCCACTTGGCGATTATGGCATCATATTGCTGCTTTTCACCATCGGGCTGGAATTGTCCTTCCGCCGCCTGTGGAAAATGCGCCGCACGGTCTTTGTACTTGGACCCGCAGAGCTGTTCGGCAGCGCCCTTATCATCGCGCTTGGCCTGTCGATGTTCGATTATGGCTGGCCCAGCGCAATCGGTCTCGGTTTGGCGCTTGCATTGTCTTCCACGGCGCTGGTCGTACCCATTGCGGGAACGCAATCGGCAGTCGGTCGGCGCGCATTGGGGATGCTGCTGTTCGAAGATGTGGCGATCGTGCCTATCATCTTCCTGCTCGGCGCATTCGCACCGCAGGCCGCGCACGGCTCGCTCGACGGGCTGTTCGCGGTGCTGTGGCAGGGCGCAGCGGTGGTTGTGCTGATGCTTGTCCTCGGGCGCTTTCTTTTGCCCTTTCTCTTTGGGCAGGCGGCGCGCACCAAAAGTCCGGAGCTATTTCTGGCAATCAGTCTGCTTGTTGTAATAGTTGCCAGCCTCGCCACCGGCGCGGTGGGCCTGTCACCGATATTCGGTGCTCTGATAGCCGGACTGTTAATCGCCGAAACCGACTACCGGCATGAGGTTGAGGTCATCATCGCACCGTTTAAGGGACTCGCGCTGGGGGTTTTCCTGATCACGATCGGCATGCAGATCGATCTCAACTTCATTGCCGAAAATTGGACAATGCTCGCCGCTGCCATTGCCGGTGTGTTGCTGGTCAAGGCAACAGTCACCGGAGGCTTGCTCAAGCTTAGCGGAACACGGACAGGCACCGCCGTCGAAACCGGCGTGTTGATGGCCAGTCCGTCCGAAACGACATTGATCGTGCTGGCCGCAGCAGGCGCGGCGCAATTGTTGAGTCCAGAGGTGATCAACTTCTGGCAGGTGGCGACCGCCATCGGGCTGACCATCACCCCAATATTGGCGCGCATCGGCCACGACATGTCCAAACGGATAGAGCTGCGCGAAAGCGAGCCTCCGCCCGATGTGGCAAGCCCGCACGCGGATCGCGCGATCATTGTCGGCTTTGGCCGCGTGGGTTTGCTTATCGCGGATATGCTGACCAAGCACGACCAGCTATATGTTGCGGTGGAGGCCAATATTGACGCGGTAACCGCGGCCCGGCGGCGAGGCTATAATGTAATGTTCGGCGACGTTTCACGGCCGGAAGTCCTGGAACGGCTCGACATCGGCAATGCCAAGGCGTTAATTCTGACAATGGATGAGCCGGTGCTGGCCGCACGTATCGTCAAGCGCATCCGACCTCTATTTCCCAACCTGACGATCATCTCGCGCGCACGCGATGCGGACCATGCCGCAGAATTGTATCGCGCGGGCGTGACCGATGCCGTCCCGGAAACGCTTGAAAGCTCGCTTCAACTATCGGAAGCGGTGCTGGTCGATCTCGGCATACCGATGGGCTTCGTGATCGCCTCAATCCACGACAAGCGCGATGAATTCCGACGGCTGATCAAGGATCAGGGCGGTTTGGATGAGGCACCGCGACTGAAAACCGCGACGATCGGAAAGCCTTAGCCAGCCAGCGCCGCCTTTACAGCATCCAGCGCAGCCTGCGCCTGCTCGGAACCGGCAGGGCCACCACCCTGCGCCATGTCGGGCCTGCCGCCGCCACCCTGTCCGCCCATTGCGGCGGTGGCCGCTTGAACCAGCGCCGGCGCCGGACTGGTCGCCTGATGTTCCGGGGACACGGCAATCACCACGGTGTTGCTGTTCTCGTTTGCAGCGACAATTGCGACAACCCCCTGACCAATGGACTTCATCTGTTCGTCGGCAAGGCCTCGCAGCGCCTTTGGCTCGATACCTGCGATAACCTGACCCATGAAGGTTACACCGCCCACATCTTCGGCTTCAGCCTTCGGACCGCTGCCACCCGACAACGCTAGCGCTGTCTTCGCGTCGGCCAGTTCCTTTTCGAGCCGCCTGCGCTCGGCGAGCAAAGTTTCAACGCGGCTAGCGACCTCGTCGGGTGCTGTTTTCAGCATGGAAGCGACATTTTTCAATTCCGCCTCTCGCCCCGCCAGATGCTGGCGCGCCGCCTCGCCGGTCAGTGCCTCGATCCGGCGAATACCGCTAGCAACCGCGCCTTCTGAGATGACGGTAAAAAGGGCTATATCGCCCAACGCATTGACATGCGTCCCGCCACAAAGTTCGACCGAATAGTCGGCAAGATCGCCCCTGCCCATCGACAGCACGCGTACCTCGTCTCCATATTTCTCACCGAATAACGCCAATGCGCCAGCGGCCACCGCGTCGTCCGGGGTCATCAACCGGGTTGTGACCGGCTGGTTGTGACGGATCTGTGCATTGACGTCGGCTTCGATCTGCGCGATTTCGTCGGGCGTGACCGCCTGATTGTGCGAGAAGTCGAAGCGCAACCTGTCAGGTGCAACCAGACTTCCCTTCTGCGTGACATGCCCGCCGAGACGGTTGCGCAGCGCGGCATGCAGCAGATGCGTTGCGCTGTGATTGGCGCGCAGTGCATCGCGCCGGTCGGTATCGATTTTCAAGGACACCACATCGCCGACCTTGATTTCTCCTTCGCGCAGCGTGACCTGATGTGCGTGCAGCCGCCCCAGCGGCTTGGCGGTATCCGTCACCTCTCCGCGGAAACCGGCACCGCTGATCGTCCCTGCATCGCCCATCTGTCCACCACTTTCCCCGTAGAAAGGCGTCTGGTTGGTAATGACGGTCACAGTGTCGGAAGCAACGGCAGACTGGACCTCCACACCGTCATTGACTAGTGCGACCACTTGCCCCTCGCCCTCGCTTGCGGTGTAGCCGGTAAACTCGGTCGAGCCAACGCGTTCGGCAATATCGAACCACACGTCATCGGAGGCTTTTGCGCCGGAACCCTTCCACGCCGCACGGGCACGGGCCTTCTGCTCCGCCATCGCCGCCTCGAAACCATCGGCGTCGATGCCGAAGCCCTGCGCCCGAAGGGCGTCTTCGGTCAGGTCATAGGGGAAGCCATAAGTGTCGTAGAGTTTGAAAGCTGTCTCGCCGGGCAAAATGTCCCCGGATTTCATGCCTGCCGTGGCATCTTCAAGCAGTCGCAGCCCTTTATCGAGCGTACGACGGAACTGCGTTTCCTCCTGCTTCAGCGTGGCCTCGATTAGCGGCTGCGCGCGAAGCAGCTCAGGATAGGCAGCACCCATTTCGGCTGCAAGGCTGCCGACAAGGCGGTGCATCAACGGCTCCTTCGCGCCCAGCAAATGCGCATGCCGCATCGCGCGGCGCATGATACGCCGCAGCACATAACCACGGCCCTCATTCGATGGCATCACGCCATCGGCGAGCAGAAAGCTGGTCGAGCGCAGATGGTCTGCAATCACGCGATGGCTCGCCTTCTGTTCACCCTGCGCCTTGGTACCGGTCAGTTCTTCCGACGCTGAAATCAGCGCTTTGAACGTGTCGGTGTCGTAATTGTCATGCACCCCTTGCAACACGGCCGCGATACGTTCGAGGCCCATGCCCGTGTCGATACTCGGCTTGGGAAGCGGCACATCGGTGCCGTCGTCCTGCCGCTCGAACTGCATGAAAACCAGGTTCCATATCTCGACAAAGCGATCGCCATCCTCATCGGGGCTGCCGGGAGGTCCGCCGGGGATATGATCGCCATGGTCGAAGAAAATCTCGCTGCACGGGCCGCAGGGGCCGGTGTCGCCCATCGACCAGAAATTGTCGCTGGTTGGGATACGAATGATGCGGTCTTCGGGTAGGCCCGCAATCTTGCGCCACAGGTCGAACGCCTCGTCATCCGTATGGTAGACTGTCGCGGTCAGCCGGTTCGGATCGAGACCCCAGACCTTCGTCAGCAATGTCCAGGCATGAGTGATCGCCTGTTCCTTGAAATAATCGCCGAACGAAAAATTGCCGAGCATTTCGAAAAAAGTGTGGTGCCGCGCGGTGTAGCCGACATTGTCGAGATCGTTATGCTTGCCCCCTGCGCGCACACATTTCTGGCTCGACACCGCTCGCGGAACCTCCCGGCTTTCCAGGCCGGTGAAGACATTCTTGAACGGCACCATGCCCGCGTTGACGAACATAAGGGTCGGGTCATTATAGGGCACGAGCGGTGCGGACAGCACCACGTCGTGTTTCGCGCCACCGAAATAGTCCAGAAAGCCGCGGCGAATATCGTTTGTCGAAGTCATAGCAACTGCGACTTAGTGGACGGCAAAGCGGCCCGCAAGCGCGATATACCGATCAGGCTGAACTATCAGGCATATGCATAGGGCCCGCCTTTTTCCAATGCCACCTGAAAGGCCGGGCGTGCGTGGATGTCGGCTACATATTTGGCGAGCTTCGGCAGGCTCGCCCCGAAGCCCATTTTGACCGCAGCCTCTGCCGGGAAGCTGTTCATTATGTCGGCGCCGGTCAGCGTGTCGCCGATAAGGTAACCCGATGGCTGGATCTGGCTGTCGAGAAACTCGAAGTGGCTTTTCAACTGTTGCTGGATACGGGGCTGCAAGGGTGCGGCAGCTTCGCCGAGGCGACCGGTATAGATATTGAGCAGGATCGGCGTCATGGCCGAGCCTTCGGCAAAATGGAGCAGTTCGAGATAGCGGATATGGTCATCGCTACCGCGCGTTGGAACCAGATGCGCGCCGCCATGCCGCTCGCAAATATATTCGACGATGGCGGCGGACTCATAGATGGTTTTGCCGTCATCCTCGATGACCGGCGATTTGCCGAGCGGATGAATCGCAAGCAATTCTGGCGGCGCGAGGTTCGTGACTGCATCGCGGCTGTGGTGGCGGATGTCATAGGGGACGCCCAATTCTTCGAGCAGCCATAATATCCGCTGCGACCGGCTGTTGTTGAGGTGATGGACGATGAGGGTCATGACGGCTGCTCCTGATTGTTGCGGTGAATGACTGCGGCAAGTTCGCGGACGAGTTTGGCCGCGAGGATAGCGGTGACATCGTTCACGTCTCGCGTCGGATTCAGTTCGACGATGTCGGCGCCGACGATAAACGCCTTTTGGCGGGCGAGAACGGCAAGAACCTCGCGTAACGTTAGGCCACCGGGTTCGGGGTGGGCAACGCCAGGTGCTTCGGACGGGTCGATGCCGTCTATGTCGATGCTGATATAGAGAGGGCCTTCAAGAGCCGCCACCATATCGGGGCGGAAGCCCGCCATCGGGATTATCTCGACCCCGAACCGTTCCGCCTGTTCGTGGCAATGTCTGGTCAGTGTGCGGATACCGACCTGCACAAGGCGTGCGGCGTGTCCTGCCTCCATAATGCGGGCAAAAGGCGACGCGTGGCTGCGCGGATTGCCTTCGAAATCGGCGTATAGGTCGGGATGTGCGTCGAAGTGAAGAATGCTTACGGGCCCATGTTTGGCCGTCAGCGCGGCAACCAAAGGATAGGTTATCGCGTGATCGCCGCCGAGCGATAACGGCACACCTCCGGCTGACAAAACTGCGCCGACCGCGTCGGCAATCAGCCTGTCATCGGCGGCGCAATCGGCATCCGAAAGCGGCAGGTCGCCTTTGTCGAGCAGATCGATATCAGGCCCGATTTCCAAACCACTCTCGGTTGAGAGATTGCCACGATCGCTCCATAACGCATTACGGATTGCTGCAGGGCCAAGCGCCGCCCCACGCTCGAACGAGCTATTCTGATCGGTCGGCAGCCCGATAAGATGGATTGCGGGTCGCATGGCGGCAGATGGGCCTTTCCTGTCCGCGCTGTCAAGCGCTCCTAACCCACAGTAAATCGTGAAAGGTCACACTAAAGTCACACCTTAATCCCCGTAATTCCGTGCTCGCACGATCCCAAATGAATGACCCGCCCCGGGGTGGACCAGGGCGGGTCGGGGGCAGCGGCCTCAGGCAGGGACCGCCGCCTTGTCCTCTTAGGGGGAGAGGAACTTTCTATTCGACGATATCGTCATCCGCATCGGGGCCGGTCATCATCACCTCCGCCACCTCCTCGGTCTTGCCGCGAATGGCCGCCTCCAGCCTGGCCGCAACTTCCGGATTCTCGATCAAATAGCTCTTCGAATTTTCGCGACCCTGGCCGATGCGGATCGAGTCATAGCTAAACCAGCTGCCGGATTTCTCGACCAGCCCCGCCTTGACGCCGAGGTCGAGCAATTCGCCGGTCTTGGATATCCCTTCACCATACATGATATCGAACTCGACCTGTTTGAACGGCGGTGCAACCTTGTTTTTGACGACTTTCACGCGCGTGGTGTTGCCGACAATATCCTCGCCCTGCTTGATCTGACCGGTGCGCCGGATGTCGAGACGGACCGAGGCGTAGAATTTGAGCGCATTGCCGCCGGTGGTCGTTTCGGGCGAACCATACATCACGCCG